>JAESGW010000011.1_pt1 | contig 827743 bp, 821 predicted proteins | sample 9269791 | NCBI WGS metagenome assembly JAESGW01 (sample SAMN16773120, study PRJNA677053) | algae metagenome | isolation source: Aphanocapsa lilacina HA4352-LM1 and co-occurring heterotrophs from near cave... | place: USA: Maniniholo cave, near Haena, Kauai, HI | collected 2009-07-28 | reverse complement strand
GAAAGCTCGGCCGCGCTCGGCTTCGGCTTCCGCTGCGGCTTCCTCGGGCTCCTGCATCTCGAGATCATCCAGGAGCGGCTGGAGCGCGAGTTCGACCTCGACCTGATCGCGACGGCGCCGTCGGTCGTCTACAAGCTCAACCTGCGCGACGGGACCACGAAGGAGCTGCACAACCCGGCCGACATGCCCGACGTGATGCAGATCCTCGCCATCGAGGAGCCGTGGATCCGCGCCACGATCCTGACGCCGGACGATTATCTGGGCTCGATCCTGAAGCTGTGCCAGGAGCGCCGCGGCGTGCAGGTCGACCTGTCCTATGTCGGCAAGCGGGCGATGCTGCAATACGACCTGCCGCTGAACGAGGTGGTGTTCGACTTCTACGACCGGCTGAAGTCGATCTCGCAGGGCTATGCGTCATTCGACTACCACCTGACCGAATACCGCGAGGGCGACCTGGTGAAGATGTCGATCCTGGTCAACGAGGAGCCGGTCGACGCGCTGTCGATGCTGGTGCACCGCTCCGCAGCGGAAAAGCGCGGCCGGGTGATGGTGGAGAAGCTGAAGGAACTGATCCCGCAGCACATGTTCAAGATCCCGATCCAGGCGGCGATCGGCGGCAAGGTGATCGCGCGCGAAACCATCTCGGCGCTGCGCAAGGACGTCACCGCCAAATGCTACGGCGGCGACATCACGCGCAAGCGCAAGCTTCTGGACAAGCAGAAGGAAGGCAAGAAGCGCATGCGGCAGTTCGGCAAGGTCGACATCCCGCAGACGGCCTTCATCGAAGCGCTGAAGATGGGGGATTAAGCGGTCCGGCCCGCGCGCGGGCCGGATGCATCGACCCGGTGGGTCGATGCAAGCGCCAATCCGGGCGGGGGCTGCCGCAGGCAGCAGGGCCCCGCCCCGGGGGTGGCTATGGGCAACGCGTGAGGCGCTATCGCCATTTTCTGCTGCGCGTCGTTTCTTCCAACACCCCTCATCCGTCGGCTGCGCCGACACCGCCCTGGGTGCTTCGCACCCGTCCCTCGGACCCCACAAGGGGAGAAGGGGGCGCTCGGGACGCCGCCTGAGCGTAATCACGCTCGGCACCACGCCCCCTCCACCACGCTGCGCGTGCTTGTCCTTCGGACCCCCCGCATGCGGGGGAGGATAAAGCCAGCCCCGCCACCCGCGCGAGCCGGCGCGCCTGAGCCACCAGCACCATCAGCACCCAGGCGAGCGCGCGAAAACTGGCGGCGAGGCGGCGGGCGCGGTCGGCGTCGAACGAGGGTTCGTCCTCATCGATTGCGCCGGGCGCGAGGCCGGTGACAAAACTCCGCGCCTCGGCCTCGGCCAGCCCGAGGACGCCAAGCAGTCTCAGCCGCGCGGCGGCGGGGAGGCAGGCGGCGCGGTCGGCGAAACAGGCGAAGCTGACGAGCAGCGCCACGATGCTCTCCAGCATCCGCCCCTCCCGCTCCATCTCCCTGATCCACCCGTCCATCACCGCCTCCGTGCCCGTTTTGGGCGGAGGGATGATGGGGGATGGGCGGGGGGAGGTGGACAGATTTGGGGTGGGAAAGTGGGTGGGACGGGGTAAGGGGTTGGAAAGGTTGGTCACTTTCCTTGGTAGCGAAAAAATGTGTCGACGTGTCACCGGGCGTTAGCCGCCCACACAGTTGACTGCACACCTGCGCAGTGTCGCAGAGATCACGACGTTTCATCCTTCGTTGAGAAGCGTTACGTGTGAGGCCGGCACCCTCAGTCTCTCAACATGGGCCGAAGGCTGGAAAACGCAAGTATCCAACGCGCTGAAAATTGCCGACCCTGTCGTTCCAGGGGCGCTGGCCGATATAGGAGACACTTCCAATTCAAAAGTCTTTGGAAGAAACTATTTGGGGATTGACCCTCCGCACAGGGCATCGGCTACAATAGCTCACTCATCCATGTATGGAGTGGAGGAATTTAGTGCCGTCCAGTGTTATACACATAAGCGACCTTCACTATTCCCGCAGGAACTCAGAACAAAGCGCCTACCTTAGACGTGCATTTCTGGCAGACCTCCGCGAGCAGGTGATCAAACACGGCCGCCCGGACTTCATAGTCTTTTCAGGAGACGTGGTTCACGATCCCGATGAAGATGATGTATATCTGTATGTTTTCGACGAGTTTATTGATCCCGTTTGTCAAATTACTGGCATCACAAGCGATAAAATCGTTATGTGTCCAGGCAATCATGACGTAAGTCGATCTTCGCAGAAATTGGGAAAACTCGCCTACGAAGGACTCTTGGCTCATCGTGGTGATGTGAATTACTTCGCGACCCTCTACGAAAAAGGTGTGCTTCAGCCGTATGTTCGCAGCGTGAATTCTCGATTCTTCGAATTCTGTCAGTACATGGGACAACCATGGGATGATCCCTTTTTTCGCATATACCGCCATGGAGAAGTCTCGTTTATTTCCATGAATACCTCTTTCTCTTGTAGTTTAGACGGGTCGTCGGCAGATCGCGGTAAGTTGTTTTTCCCAATTTCCGCTTGGCATCGCGCACTTGCTGCAATACCCGAGAGCCACCGCTTTGCGGTCGTCAACCATTTCTCAGTTTCAGAAATGGATGAACCTCACTCACGCGTAATGCAGGCGGAACTGAAGCGCGCGTTAGTCTACTTCTTTGGGCATGTGCATTCGGCAAATCCACAGGTCGTAGTCAACCCAGACGGCTCCGGCATTTCCCTGCAGGCGGGGGCGCTGTTTGAGCGTGACGACGATTTTCGTGGCTATAGCTATTCATTCTTGAGTGAAGACAACTTCGTCGGCGTTTTCAGAAATTACTATCGGGGCCGGAACGCTTTTGACGAGGCCACTAATGTTGCAACAAAAGGGATCTTCTTCGCCAATCAAGCGTCTCAGTCATATTGGCAGACGAGATCGTTAGTCTATAGCCCCGAACAAATATCGGCTCATCTTCGCAATGTTTGTCTGCCGGAGTTATCGTTAAATTATGACAAGGCTATCCTTGATCGCAAGTTATTTGATACCTACGTTTTTCCGATATTTGAAGAAGCCGATTTGAGTAGCTCTGGTGAAGATGGGGATCCCAACCAGATACTTAACTCTGAGTCTGAAATACAGAAACTGGATGATAATATCTGCCTACATTTCCCTGACGAGACTGGGGCTACAAGTTTTCTCCATTATACTGCAATTGTCAGCGCACAGTCGCCTGACAAATTTTCGAAGGCGCGTATCCCTATCTACATCGATATCCGGGACAAGAAGGGATACGAAGCGACGGTAGTTCAAAGTCTCAAGGCGGGTATGCCATCGGTAGATCACGCACAGTTCGGCTGGACCGCACGAAAGTCGGATCAGCCATTTCTCGTGCTGGTAGACAATTTTTCGCCCGACAATGAAGAGCATGCGCGCTGGATCAGAACAGCCCACGCCACAATCCCAAAGGCCCGCTTTATTGTCTGCGCAAAAAGCCCGCTTGCAATGCAGGGAGCCAAGTCGCGCCCGGAGATAGCGATGCCGTTCGCTTATCGTTCTTGGACTCTCACTCCGTTCAATCGAAAGCAGGTACGCGCGCTTGTTAATAAGTTCGACCTTCCTCCTGCATTGGATAAGAACTTAATTGTTGAGGAGATTAGGTCCAAATTTCGCGCGCTGGGAATCCCGTTGAGCGGACCCCTTATAGCAATATATCTTTCAATTCTATGCGAGAAAAAGAAATATGCGCCGATCAACGCTGCAGCTGTCATAGAGAATTTTGTCGAACTTTCTCTTGAAAAAGGAGCGAAAAGCATAATTTATCAGGACGATTTCGATTATAATGAGCAAATTGATTTGCTTGCATTCTGCGCAGAGCAGTACGCAATGAAGAATATCGAGAGTTTTGATTTTAGCGAATTGTACGATCTAGTAGAAAATTATTACAAAGAAAGAGGAATTAGGAGAAATGTTTCGAAGATTATAGAATACTTTATCGCTAAGGGCATTTTTGAGAACGTTTCCAACTATGTTTTCATCAAATATCGAATTGTATTTTCGTATCTTTTGGCCAAGCGGATTCAGAATAGCTCGTCGTTTAAGTCTTACGTATTTACGGATCTTAATTTTATACAATACGTCCAGGAGCTTGATATCTATTTTGGCATCAACAGACAGGACGAGGCCTCACTCCTGTTGATAGCTGCGGAATACGCAAGCCTTGAAGCCCATGTTGCAACTGAGTTCGGACCATATGTCGATGCTGAATTGGCGGCAAAAGTTGTGCTACCAAAGTCTACAGAGCTCGAAGAATTCATGGGAGAATTCGCGGACCGCGTTGTCGAGAACCATCAAGATGAGCAACGGGATGACCACGTAGAGACTGAGGCGGAAAAACCTAGTCAGTTTGTCCAGCGAATGAAGCGGGATAAAGATTATGATCTATTGGCCCGTTGGGTGAAGGCGCTCGCGGCATACAGTGTCTGCATAAAGAATTCTGAATCGTTGTCTGCCGAACTGAAGGAATACCATCTAGCGAGAATAATGGTGGGTTGGGGAATGCTCACGAGTTTGGCCTTCAAAGTGATTGCCAACTTATTTGATGGGGGTGCCGTCAAGATCGGGCCCTATGAATTTAACTTTGGAGCTCATCGAGTCAGAGATCCGCGGATCGTGAGGCTAATAATTGCCAACGTTCCGCGATATGTGAGTCATTACGCGAATATATACACCTCGTCGGGTAAATTGCAGGAAATTCTGAAGCGAGTGGAGCTAAACAGTTTTCCAGAGTTTCTTCGTGTCAGTATGCTGGTAGATCAGAGGTCCGATGGATTTCTTCAGACTGTCATAGGGTATGAAAAGAAAAACCGCGCCAATCAAACTTTAACTGAAGCAATGCTTTGGAAGCTGAGAGATAGTTTCCTTAGGTATGGGCTTGCGAAAGGCTATATGCACCAATTTAAGCAGATTATCGGCGAGTTTACCGCAGACGTGACAGGAAACAAGGGGAACGACCGCGACAGACTGGTAGCTCAAGCGATTCAACGCATTGGAGACCAGAAACTCGCCAAGCGAATCAGTGGAAATGATTAGCGAGAAGTGGCGGTTGCCCTCACCTCTCAAACCGCATCACCCAGTTCCTCTCCCACGTCCTGCCGCCATCCGCCGACATAGCCTGTTCCCACACCGGGCTCTCGCCCGCCGTCCAGTCGAAGCGGACCTTGACCGGGACGCCGCTCTCGACATCGTCGCCGAAGAACACGCCGTGGCCGGATTCGAAGCGGCCGATGGTGGGCGGGAAGAGTTTGTGGGTGTGGGTGTCGGTCCAGTAGATCGACCAGAGTTGGGTCGCCGGGTCGTAGAGGCGCAGCGTCATGCCGGTGAAGCCCTTGGCCGGGATGAACATCTGGTCGAGATTGCCGCCGTATGTGCCGTCCGGGGCGCGCATGACCTTTTCGACCCTGGAGGTGGCCGGGAAGGTTTCCCAGTCGGTCGAGTTTTTCAGCCGCTCGGTCAGCCGCTCGTTCGCGATGCGCCACTCGCCCACCAAGAAATCGAAATCGTCGAAGCCTGCCATGCTGTCCTCCCATTGGATGAGGAGTCATACGACAGGGCTGCTGACAGGGAGGTGGCAGGATGAGGTGTGGGTTGGTTCTCCCCCCCAGGGAGCAGGACAATCGCGCATGCCCCTCCACGGCCTTCGGCGTTCGTCCTGCTGACCCGCCGCTTCGCAGGGGAGCGCCCCCTCCACCGCCTTCGGCGGTCCCCCTCCCCCGTAAGCGGGGGAGGATCCAGGGCGTGCCGGCGGCTCCGCTGCTGATCCTCACCTGCGAAGCGTGGTGGAGGGGGCGCGCGCGTTCGTCAACCGGGACCGTTTGTGCATCGCCACGGTCACGGCATGGATCCCAGGCTCTCCCTGCGCTTCGCTTCGGGCCTTCGGCGTTCATCGCTCGAAAAGCCAAGCCATTGGCTTTTCGTGGCCTGCGGCCACCGCTCTTCACCCTAGGATGACGAAAGGGAGGGAGGTGGTCGCGAACCGTGCGCTGTCAGGCAATCCCCGCGCAAGCGAGGCGGGGCAGGATGGCGGGACTATGGAAGGAGTGTCCGCCATGCGCCGCCCAGCCCTTGCCACCCTCGCCGCCGCCGTGCTGGCGCAGCCATTGCCGGCGCTGGCGCAGGAGGGGATGACCTTCTACATCCGCAATTCCAGCTCGCGGGCGGTGGTGGTGGAACTGCACGGGCCGCAACGGACGTGGCCGGGCGACGGCCAGGTCTACGTGATCGAGCCGAAGGCGCGGAAATCGCAGATGATCGACTGCGAGGAGGGCGAGAGCATCTGCTACGGCGCCTGGCTGAACGGCAACGACCGCGTGACCTGGGGCGTCGGGCCGGACAAGGACATCGCCTGCGAGGACTGCTGCTCGATCTGCGTGTCGAAGACGACCACGACGATCGACGTCGGGCAGCAATAGTGCCTTTCACGACCAGATTGAACCGTTCTGCCGGGTGAGGGTCTCGGCGGCGCCGGCACGCCGAACCGAATGCCCACGCTGACGGCGGCGCTGCCGCGCATCCAGGCCGTTCACGATCGGATCGCGGAATCGCCTGGACGTCAGGCCGCGGCGCGCAGCGCCAGCTCGCGCCAGCGGTCGAGATAGATGCGCAGCCAGGGCGTGAACCGCTCCGGGTCGGCTTCGATGGCCGCGCGCAGCGCCGGGCGGTCCACCCAGCGCAGTTCGGCGACCTCGTCGGGATCGACCTGCATGTCGAGTCGCATCCGGGCCAGCTTGCCCTCGAACACATGCACGCGCTCGTTTTCGACCAGGCCGTCGGTCACCGCCGCCCGGTAATCGACGACGGCACGGGCTTCCAAGGGCAGGATCAGGCCGACCTCCTCGCGCAGCCTGCGCGGCGCGCAGGTCTCGGGGCTTTCGCCCCAGTGCGGATGCGTGCAGCAGGTGTTCGCCCACATGCCGCCGCAGTGATACTTGCCCTCCGCGCGCCGCTGGATGAGCAGGTGATCGCCGCAGAAGACGAAGACGGACACCGCGAGATGCAGCTGGCCGGTCTGGTGGACTTCGAGCTTGCCGGCGGGAAACAGGCGTCCCTCGCCGTCGATCGCCGGCACGACGATATCGTTGCCGGCCGACGGCAGAGACGGCGGGGCGGCATCGACGACCGAAGGTCCAGCCGAGAGGCGGTGGATGCCGGCCATGGCGGTCCTCAAGCCACCGCGCGGGCGATGGCGCAGTGCGACCACAGATCGGACAGCGCGCCGACGAGATGGTCGATGTCGGCATCGCTGTGCAGCGGCGACGGCGTGATGCGCAGGCGCTCGGTCTTGCGCGGCACCGTCGGATAATTGATCGGCTGCACGTAGATGCCGTAGCTGTCGAGAAGCAGGTCGCTGATCCACTTGCACTTGGCGGCGTCGCCGACCATCACCGGGACGATGTGGCTCGGGTTCGGCATCACCGGAATGCCGAGCGCGCCAAGGCGGGCGCGGACCTTCCGGACGCGGTCCTGGTGGCGCGCCCGTTCGAAGCCGCTTTCCTTCAGGTGCATGATCGACGCGCGTGCACCCGCCGCGACCGCCGGCGGCAGCGCGGTCGTGAAGATGAAGCCGCTGGCGTAGGAGCGGATGAAATCGACCAGCGCGGCCGAGCCGGTGATGTAGCCGCCGACGACGCCGAAGGCCTTGCCCAGCGTTCCTTCGATCAGGGTGACGCGATCCATGACGCCTTCACGCTCGGCGACGCCGCCGCCGCGCGGCCCGTAGAGGCCGACGCCGTGCACTTCGTCGAGATAGGTCATCGCCCCGTGCTTTTCGGCGACGTCGAGAATGTCGCTGATCGGCGCGATGTCGCCGTCCATCGAGTAGACGCTCTCGAAGGCGACGATCTTGGGCACGCCCGGACCGTAGAGCGACAGGAGCCGGTCGAGATCCTTCGGGTCATTGTGCTTCCAGAGCCGCTTTTCGGCGCGGCTGTGGCGGATGCCCTCGATCATGGACGCATGGTTGCCCTCGTCGGAGAAGATCACCGCGCCGTCGATGCCGCTGCCCAGCGTCGACAGGGCGGCCCAGTTCGAGACATAGCCCGAGGTGAACAACAGCGCCGCCTGCTTGCCGTGGAGATCGGCCAGCTCCTGCTCCAGCAGCACATGATAGTGGTTGGTGCCCGAAATGTTGCGCGTGCCGCCGGCGCCGGCGCCGCAGCGGTCGAGCGCCTCGTGCATGGCCGCGATCACCTTCGGGTGCTGGCCCATGCCGAGATAGTCGTTCGAGCACCACACCGTGACGTCGCTCGTGGCGCCGTCGGCATAGCGCGTGGCGCGGGGGAAGGCGCCGGACTGCCGCTCAAGCTCGGCGAAGATCCGGTAGCGGCCCTCCTTGTGAAGGGCTTCGAGCTTGCTCGAGAAGAGGGCGTCGAAATCCATGGTCTTCCTCCTGCTGTCATTCCCGGCCGGGACCGGTGTGCGCCTTCACGCTATTGTCATCGATGCGCCGGGCGCAAGCGCGCGACCGGAACGTGGGTGTGATGGGCCTTGTGATCATGCGCATGGCCCGAATGCGCCGGCAAGGACTGGCCGCGCCTGGCTTCGTTGCCGCGCCGCTGGCGCGACTTCATGCTCCAGTTCCACATGACCTCCGATGGCATCGGAAGCACCAGGAACCAGTGTTCGAGGATGGCGAGCGTCATCATGATCGCCAGAAACGTGAAGCCGGCCTGCTGGAATGGATCGGTGGCGCCGGCGGCGGCCATGACCAGCATGACGCAGATGACGGTCGAGACGGTGACGGACACCGGAAACAGCAGGTTCATCGGCTTCGGGTTGAGGAAGCTCTTCAGGTAGGCGAGGTGCGGCGGCAGGAAATGCGCATTGAGGTTGCGCACGCCGAGCACCACGTTCAGCCGGGCGCTCTCGTGCATCCACCAGAGGATCAGGAAGGTCCACAGGCCGATCTCGTTGGCGCCGCCCCAGGTCATCGCCGCGATGACGGCGAAGGAGACGACGATGGCGAGTTCGTGCCACAGGCTGACGGCCACCGCATGGCCAAGATGCGCGGCGCCGGAACAGCCCTCCTCGCAGGCATGCTTCCGGGGACCGGTGACATAGCCCATGTAGAAGCTGATCTCGTGCCAGGCCCAGATCGCCAGCGTCGAGGCGAAGGCGACATAGGCGCCATGGACGGTGGTGTCCCCGACACTCGCCCAAAGTCCATAGAAGCCGGCGGCCATGATTCCCGTCGCGGCAAGCATGCTCCACTTGAACGTTTTCCGCGGCAGCCCGTCGAGATAGATGATCGCGCCGGTGGAGAACCACCAGACGAGCAGCGCAAACAGGACGGGGCCGAGATAGGCGGTCACGTCGGAGCCCTTCTACCAGACCGGCTGCATGCGGCTTGTGTCGGGAAGCTCGTTGCCCTTGGTGCGGATCAGGTAGAGCCCAACGAAGGTCCTGGCCGCCGACAGGCCAAGCCCGAACCGCTTCAGCTTCGCAACGACCCCGGTCTCCTTCGCAATCGCCGCGGCCTTGTCGTTGACGACGCGCAGCTTTTCCAGCCCCTTGCGGAACTTCGGATGATCGATGTCGAGCACCAGCGGGAAGACCTGCCTGGTGATCTCGTTGGTGAGGTGAAAGACCTTGTAGTCGTATTCGGTCGGGTCGACGCCGAGCGCCTTGTGGAATTCCGGGCGGGCATGGTCGCGCACATACATCGTCGCATAGACCGCCAGCAGGAAGAAGCGCACCCAGAGCTGGTTCATCCCCTGCAGGTAGCCGGGATTGGCCCGCATCAAGAGCGCGAATGCCTCGCCGTGGCGGAACTCGTCATTGCACCACTTCTCGAACCATTTGAAGATCGGGTGGAACCGCCGCTCCGGGTGGCGCTCCAGATGGCGGTAGATCGTGATGTAGCGGGCGTAGCCGATCTTCTCCGACAGGTAGGTGGCGTAGAAGATGAATTTCGGCCGGAAGTAGGTGTATTTCTTGGCCTTGGTCAGGAAGCCGAGATTGACGCCGATGCCCTGTTCCTTCAACGCGTCGTTGATGAAGCCGGCATGGCGCGCCTCGTCGCGGCTCATGTAGCTGAACAGGCGCACGATCTCGGGATTCTTGCCGCGCTTCTTCATCTCCTTGTAGAGGACGCAGCCCGAGAATTCGGCGGTGAGCGAGGAGACCATGAAGTCGGTGAACTCGTTGCGCAGGCCTTCTGGCAGAGAGGCGAAATCCATCGAGTCCCAGTCGGCGTTGCGCTTGAAGTGGCCCTTGTTGGGATCGCTCTCCATCTCGGCGAGAAGCTCGTCCCACTCCTTCTGAACGCCCGACACGTCCATCTTGTCGAGGGCTTCGAAATCGGTGGTGTAGAAGCGCGGCGACAGAAGCGTCGACTCGCTCGCCATGCCGTCCGTGTCCTTGGCCCGCAGCGACATCTTTTCGATGGTCATAGCTTTTCTCCCGACGAGAAGCTGAACTCCAAGAGTTCCATGAATTCGAAATCGCCCGTGAGTTTCACCCACAGCCGTTCCGGCGCGGTCGCCCGAGTCACGGTGGCCGTCCGATGCAGCACGCGGCTCTCGCCAAAGGGCACGACGATCTCGCCGCCCTGGACATGCACCTCGTCGCCGGGCTCGACCTCGATGCCTTCGAGTTCGACATGGGCGTGCAGGCTTTCCCACGTGTGCGCGATTTCGATCGTGCAGGGCACATCGATCCGCTCGCGGCTCAACCTCAGCGCGTCGATCATTGCGACATCCTCCCCTTGTCCATCAATTGTGCGAATGCGCCCTCGTTGGCCGGCCCGAAGGCATTGAGAAGCATGGTTCGTCCCGTCACGCGATCGCTCAGGATCAGGTCGCCGTCCGGCATGCGGAGGAGCTGGAACGGCTCCTCCCGCCCGAAGCCGTTGCTGATGCGCTCCGCGGCGAAGCTGCGCATGGTGACGCGGACGAAGCCGCCCTCGCCCGGATGGATGCGCGCGAGTTCCTGACCGCCGTCGGCGTTCAGCGCAACGACCGTGCCGTCCGAAAGGTCATCGAACTTCAGCGCCAGCCGTTCGACAGCCGCCGCCTCGTCGAACGATGGAACATGGTCAGTGCGGCCGAACGCGACCAGCCCGATCGCGACCGCAATCAGCGCGCCGCAGGCCATTGCGGGGCGGCGCTGCGGATCCGGGCGGGACATCGTCTGGTCCATGGTCGTCTCCTCAGGCAAACGTTGCGCCGGCGGGCACGGAGTTCCCGCCAGCAGGCTGCTGCGCCGGGATGCGCGCCGGTGCGAAGGCACGCGGGCCGCCAAGCTCCGCCAGCAGCGCCTGCGTCAGCCTGGGCGCCAGAACATCGGCGTCCGCCAGGCAACGCAGCATCGGCTGCGGGTTGGTGAAGTGCCAGGGCCGCGCATTCGGCCAGAGCACCAGCCATGCGATCCGGTTCGGCTTGACGACCGTCAGCGCGAAACTGCCGGTGCCGAGCGCATCCTTCCGCCGGCCCGCCGTGTCGATCAGCGCCAGCGGCAGGTTCAGCGTGACGGGCAGCGCGAGCCCCGAGCGGATCACGATGCGCTTCGTCGTCAGCGTGTAAATCGTGCCGCGCGCATAGAGATAAGCAAGGCCCGACAGGATGCCGACGGCGACAGCTCCGCTCGCCATCAGCCAGACCGCCGACATGGCCATCTCCGCGCCCGGCACTCCGTCCCTCAGGTCCGTGGCCACGGTCCAGGCCAGAAGGATCCCGAAATAGAGCGCAACCTTGCGGACGTGGAACGCCGAGCGCGCCAGCGCCCTCCAGTCCGGCGATCCCTGCCAGAGAAGGTTTTCACCCTCCGGCAATTTCTCGGGCAGACCCGGGGTCGGCTCGAAGGCGAAGTCGTCGTGGTCTTCCATCAGATCAGCGGCTCCGACCGCATCGGGGTTGCGTAGAGGTGGCCGCCGGCAAAATAGGCGCAGATGCGGTCTTCCTCGAGGAAGGTCACCTGGCTGGCCGAGCGGATGCGCGGGGCCCGGCCGAACTGCCCGGACAGGACGGACTTGACCTTGACGACGCCAGGCTTGCGGCCGGCCGGCACAACCCGCGACAGGTTCATGGGAACGAGCAGCGGGCCGCGTTCCGGAATGCCTGGACCGGTATCGACCTCGAGGTAGCGGATCACGTGCTCGGCCCGGTCCACCCAGATGTCGGTCACCCTTCCCGCGACCTTGCCGTCGGCGGTCACGACATCGAAACCACGCGGATCGGGATCGCCGCTGGCGACGCCATAGTGCGGATCGACACGGGTGGGGACGATCTTGTCCTTGCCGTCCCAGGTCTGGTCGGGCTTGTCGGCGCGCTCGGCCCAGGCGGCGGGCCCGACGCCGTCGACGAGCGGATCGCCGGTCGGGATCAGCGGCGCACCCGGCCACGGGCCGGCGCGGCGGGCGGCGACCGGGCGCTCGTCGCGCTTGAAGTTCGGCGCCGTCGCCGTCGTTCCGTCGCGCAGCAGGAAGGTCTTCGGCCTGGGCAGCAGCAGGAAGCCGCGGTCCTTCACCTTTCCGGTCGGGTCGGACTGGAGCGGATAGCCCTCGCGGCGGTCTTCCTTCCGCAGCCAGAAGATGAGGGCGAAGAAGAACGCCCAGAAGACGTAGAGTGTGACCTGAGCCACGTCGAGATAGGCCGTGAGTTCTCCCTTGGGCATGTTCGTCTCCTTCGGACGTTAGCCCGGAAATTCGGCGAGGCCGAACGTCCGGCTGGATTCAGGGGCGCGCGCGTAGCGGACCAGAGGCCCGATCGCGATCAGGGTTGCGAAGAGCAGTGCGATTTCAATGTGATAGACGACGCCATACGCGGAATCGGGATTCGAGAACGCAGGACCGAGCGAGCCGTTTTCGGCCATGGCGTGCACCGCGTCCCGCACGCAGCCGCCGATCGCCACCGCAAGCCCCATGGCGGTGGCCTGCACCGCTCCCCACGCGCCGAGCGCGATGCCGCTGTCGCTGGCGCGGGCGAGGTCCATCGCCGCCGTCAGCATGCCGACCGCGAACAGACCGCCGCCGAAGCCGATGAGGACGGTTCCGATCTGGAACATCACGACCGAATCCAGCGGCGCCGACATGATGACGAAGGCGAAGGCCGGCAGACCGGCGACCGCGCCGAATGCCGCGAGCCGGCAGGGATCGAGGCCGGCGGTCAGCCAGCGCGCGGCGAGCGCCAGTCCGGCGATGGTGCCCCCGGCGAGAAGCGCGGTCAGCATCGTCGTCGCCCCGACGCCCAGGTGCAGCACCTGGCCGCCATAAGGTTCGAGCAGGACGTCCTGCATGGAGAACGCGGCCGTGCCGAGCGCCACCACCAGCAGCAGGCGGCGGGCGCCGGCGGCGCGCGCGAAGCTGGCGAATGCATCGCGGAATGCCGGGCGGACGCGGTCGTGCGCCGTCTTCGACGGGTTGCGGCCTTCCTGCTTCCACAGGGCGACGAGGTTGAGCGCGACGGTGACGACCGCCGCACCCTGGACGATCTGGATCAGCTTGACATGGCTGAAATCGGCAAGCAGCGCCGAGAAGACGAGAGCTGAGATGAGCATCCCGACCAGAAGCATCACGTAGAGCAGGGCGACGACGCGCGGACGCGATTCGTCGGGCGCGAGGTCGCAGGCGAGTGCGAGGCCCGCCGTCTGCGTCGTGTGAAGCCCCGCTCCAACCAGCAGGAAGGCCAGCGCGGCGCCGATCTCGCCGGCATAGGGCGTCGCCGCCATGCCCTGGCCGGTCAGCACGAGGAGCGCGAACGGCATGATGGCGAAGCCGCCGAACTGCAGCATCGTGCCCATCCAGATATAGGGCACGCGCCGCCATCCGAGATAGGAGCGGTGGGTGTCTGAGCGGTGGCCAATGAGGGCACGCACCGGCGCGAAGACGATCGGCAGCGCCACCATGAAGGCGACGACGGAGGCGGGCACCGACAGTTCGACGATCATCACGCGGTTCAGCGTGCCGGTCAGCAGAACCATCGCCATGCCGACCGAGACCTGGAACAGGGACAGGCGGATCAGGCGCGACAGCGGCAGGCCTTCGCTCGCGGCATCGGCGAACGGCAGGAACCGGGTTCCCACCTTCGTCCACTGCACGGCGATCCTGCGGCCGATGGCGCTCATGACCTGGCGAGCTCCATCATCTGCGACTTGTAGAAGCCGCTCGAGACGCGCTCGGTCCTGCCGATGCGCCAGTCCGACAGCGCGCCGGCGTCGTCGATCCGCCGGGCCATGTCGCGCGCGCGGACGGGAACGATCGACGGCGCGCGATCCGAGCGGGGAAAGGCGCGGCCGATCGCATGCATCGCCGCCAGCGGCAGCGTGCGTGGCGCGAAGGTGAAGACGATCGCGCTCCGGGTGCGCATCGCGAGCGACGAGAGCGCGCTGACGGCGTCGGCCTCCGAATAGTGGATCACGCAATCCATCGCCATGACCGCGTCGAATGCGCCGTGGCTTGCCGCGAGCATGTCGCCGGCCTCGAACTGCACGCGGCCACGGCCGAGATCACGCGGCAAGGTCTCACGCGCGAAGCGGATGATCTCCGGCGCGATGTCGATGCCGAGCACGTCGGCGCCGCGCCGGGCGAGCTCGACCGACATGGCGCCGGTGCCGCAGCCGGCATCCAGTACGCGCCAGCCGGACAGGTCGGTGGGCAGCGCCGACAACATCGCCGCCCGCATGCGGGCGCGGCCCTGGCGGACGGTCTCGCGGATGCGGCCGAGCGGCGCCTCGGTGGCAAAGCGCTTCCAGGCCTCGACCGCGGTGCGGTCGAAGTAGGTCTGGATCTCGCCGCGGCGGCGGACGTAGGTCGCATCAACCATCAGTCGAACCCCAGGAAGTCGAAGATCTCGCGGTCCTTCATCGGCGTCGCGTCGAGTTCGTCGGTGCCTGCCCACAGCTTCTCGGCGAGCTGCATGTACTCGGCGCAAACCGCGCGCACCTCGGGCGTGTCTTCCATCTCGAACAGGGTGGACTTCTTGAGCCGGCTGCGGCGGACCGCATCGACGTCGCCGAAATGCGCCAGCCGCTTCAGCCCGATCGCGGCATTGTAGCGGTCGATCTGGTCGGTCTCTCGGCTGCGATTGGCAATGACGCCGCCGAGCCGGACATTGTAGTTCTTCGACTTCGCCTTGATGGCCGCGACGATGCGGTTCATCGCGAAGATCGAGTCGAAATCGTTGGCTGCCACGACGACCGCCCGCTCGGCATGCTGCAGCGGCGACGCGAAGCCGCCGCAGACGACGTCGCCCAGCACGTCGAAGATCACCACGTCGGTGTCTTCCAGAAGATGATGTTCCTTGAGCAGCTTGACCGTCTGGCCGACGACATAGCCGCCGCAGCCGGTGCCGGCCGGCGGACCGCCCGCCTCGACGCAGCGCACGCCATTGTAGCCCTCGAACACGAAGTCCTCGGCGCGCAGTTCCTCGGTATGGAAGTCGACGCCCTCGAGAATGTCGATGACGGTCGGAATGAGCGACTTGGTCAGCGTGAAGGTCGAGTCGTGCTTGGGGTCGCAGCCGATCTGCAGCACCCGCTTGCCAAGCTTGGAAAAGGCGACGGAGAGGTTCGACGAGGTCGTCGACTTGCCGATGCCGCCCTTGCCATAGATGGCGAAGACCTTCGCGGTGCCGATCTCGACCGATGGATCGAGCATGACCTGGACGCTGCCGTCTCCATCCATGCGCGCGGCGATCTTTGCGTCGCGCAGGGCGGTCTTGGGATGCGTGAATACGTTCATGCTGCGGCCTCCACGCCAATGCCCTCGACCCGGTCCTCGAGCTCTTCGCTGGCGTCGCGAAGGGCATCGAGCATGGCGGGATCGGGTGTCCAATAATGGCGCTCGTGCGCCTCGATCAGCCGGTTCGCCATCTTGGCGGAGGCGGTCGGATTGAGGGCCGCGAGACGCTCGCGCATCTTCAGGTCGAGCACGAAGGTCTCGGTCAGCTGGCGGTAGACCCAGGGCTGCACCTGGCCGGTCGTTGCCGACCAGCCCATCGTGTTGCGGACATGCTCCTCGATCTGGCGCACGCCCTCGTAGCCGTGGCTGAGCATGCCCTCGTACCATTTCGGGTTGAGCATGCGGGTGCGGGTCTCGATCGCGACCTGCTCGGTCAGCGAGCGCACGACGCCATCGCCGCGGGTCTGGTCGCCGATATAGACCGGCGCCGACGTGCCTTTGGCGCGCAGCACCGCGCGCGAAATGCCGCCCAGCGTATCGAAATAGTGGTCCACCGTCGTCACGCCGAGCTCGACCGAGTCGAGGTTCTGATAGGCGAGGTCGACGCCGGCCAGCACGGTGTTCAGCAGTTGCGGCTGCGCCTGAGGTATGCCCTTGCGGCCATAGGCGAAGCTCTTGCGGCGGGAATAGGTCTCGGCCAGCTCGTCCTCGTCGTCCCAGCGGCTGTTCTCGATCAGGTGATTGACGTTGGACCCGTAGGCGCCCTCGGCATTGCCGAAGACGCGCAGCGCCGCCGTCTCAAGGTCGCAGCCGCTCTCGGCCTGATGCGCCAGCGCATGCTTGCGGACGAAGTTCATCTCGGACGGCTCGTCGGCCGACGCCGCCATGAAGATCGCCTCCGCCAGAAGCTTCATCTGCAGTGGCAGCAGGTCGCGGAAAATGCCTGAGACGGTGACCAGCACGTCGACGCGCGGACGGCCGAGCTCTGCCAGCGGCACGAGCGTGGCACCGGCAAGACGGCCGTAGCCGTCGAAGCGCGGCATCGCGCCGACCAGCGACAGGACCTGGGCGATCGGCCCGCCTTCATTCTTCAGGTTGTCGGTGCCCCAGAGCACGAAGGCGACTGTCTCCGGCAACGCGCCCGAGTCCGCCATATGGCGGTTGAGCAGCTTGCCGGCCTGGCGGGCGCCGTCAGCCATCGCATAGGCGCTCGGGATGCGGAACGGGTCGAAGCCGTGCAGGTTGCGGCCGGTGGGCAGCACTTCGGGATTGCGCAGCACGTCGCCGCCGGCGGCCGGTCGCACGAAGCGGCCGTCGAGCGCGCGCAGAAGGCCCGCGATCTCGGTCTCGCGGGCCAGCAGCCTGTCGGTCGCCGCGAGCGTTTGAAGGGCGGCAAGCGTCTGCTCGGTCGCGTGGACCTCGGTTCCGGAGACAGCGGCCTTCGGCGCCGCGCCCGCAACGATCGCATCCGCCACATGACGCGGAAGGTGCAGCCCGTGGCTGGCCTCCGCCACCGCCAGAAGCAGGTCGGCGCGCTCCGACGTGGAGGGCGCGACGCCGACGACATGGAGGCCGTGGGGGATCAGCGTGTATTCCAGTTCCAGCACCTGGCGGCCGAGATCGGCGATCCGGCTCTCCGCCGCATTGCCCCAGGCCGGCTCGGCCGCGGCGAGGTCAAGCGCCGCCGCCTGCGCCTGGACGAGCATGGCGACATCGTCGCGGTCGTGGGCGGCGGGAGCCTGCATCCGCCAGCGCTCGATCGTGGTCTTCAGTTCCGCGAGGCCGCGATAGAGTCCCGAATGCGCCACCGGTGGCGTCAGGTAGCTGACCAGGGTCGCAGCCGAACGGCGCTTGGCGATCGCGCCTTCCGACGGGTTGTTGGCGGCGTAGAGATAGACGTTCGGCAGGTCGCCGATCAGGCGGTCCGGCCAGTCCTTCGCGGTCATGCCGGTCTGCTTGCCGGGCATGAATTCGAGCGCGCCATGCGTGCCGAAGTGCAGCACCGCATGCGCGCCGAACTCTTCCCTGATGTAGCGATAGAAGGCGGAGAAGGCGTGCGTCGGCGCGAAGCCCTTTTCGAACAGCAGCCGCATCGGGTCGCCTTCGTAGCCGAAAGCCGGTTGGATTCCGACGAAGACGTTGCCGAACTGCGCGCCCATGACGAAGATCGACGCTCCGTCGCTCTGCTGGCGGCCGGGGGCCGGACCCCATTGCGCCTCGATCTCGGACAGCCACCGCTCGCGGCGGATGTGCTGGTCGGTCGGAATGCGGGCATGGACGTTGGCCGGCGCGCCATACCGCTCACGGTTGCCCTCGACGATGCGTTCGCGCAGCGCATCCACGCTCGCCGGCATCTCGACCGCGTAGCCCTCCCGCTTCATGGCGTGAAGCGTGTTGAAGAGCGAGGCGAAGACCGAGAGATAGGCGGCGGTGCCGGTGTTGCCGGCATTCGGCGGGAAGTTGAACAGCACGACCGCGACCTTGCGCGCGGCCTTTTCCGAGCGGCGCAGGCGCACCAGCCTCTCGACGCGGGCGGACAGCATGTCGGCGCGCTCGATGCAGGACTGCATGTCGCGGTCCTGCTCGCCCTGCTCGAAGACGCAGGCGCGCTGGCAGCCCTGGCACGGCTTGCCGGCGCTGTCGGAGCGGCCGCCGAAGACGATCGGCCCGGTGGCGCCGTCGAGCTCGGGGATCGCGACCATGATGGTCGATTCGACCGGCATCAGGCCCCGATCCGATGAGCCCCATTGTTCGAGCGTCTGAAGTTCGGCCGGGTGAGCGGCGATATACGGCACGTCGAGCCGCGCCAAGATATCCTCGGCGGCGCCCGCGTCGTTGTAGGCCGGCCCGCCGACCAAGGAGAACCCGGTCAGCGACACGAGCGCGTCGATCGCCGGACGGCCGTCCCGGAAGAAGAACTTTTCGATCGCAGGCCGCGAGTCGAGCCCGCTGGCGAAGGCCGGGATGACGTTCAGGCCGCGCGCTTCGAGCGCAGAGATCACGCCGTCGTAGTGGCGTGCGTTGCCCGCGAGCATGTAGGAGCGCAGGCCGAGCACGCCCACCGTGCCCTTCGTTCCCGGCGCGGGCAGAAGGTCGGCGCGCTCGGAGATCGGCTGACGCGCGCGCGGATGATAGACGCCGACCTCCGGATAGGCGAACGGGGCCGCGACCTTCAGCGTCCCACGCAAATGGCGGCGCGCGCCGTCGGCGTAGCGGTCGATCAGGCCACGGATCATGTTGGCGATGTTGTCTTCCGAGCCGGCCAGCCAGTATTGCAGGGTCAGGAAATAGGCGCGCACGTCCTGCGCCGTTCCGGGCACGAAGCGCAGGATCTGCGGGATGCGCTTCAGCATCGCCATCTGCCGCTTGCCGGCATGCGCCTTGCGATCCTTGCCGCTGCCCTTGAGCCGCTTGAGGAAGCCGAGCGCGCCACCCTGCGGCGAGTCCATCCGGAACCGGCCGATGCGGGTCAGCTTCATGACCTCCGTGTCGGACAGCATGCTGACGATGGCGTCGCAGTTCGGCGCGCGGGCATGCAGGTCAGGCAGGATCTCGGTGAAATGGCTCTCGAGGAAGAGCATGGCGCAGACGACGATGTCGGCGCGCGCGATGTCGTCGCGGCAGCGCTGCAGCTTCTGCGGGTCGCCCGACCACTCGGTCGCGGCGTGCAGCGTGATGGTCAGGCCCGGGATTTCGCGCACCAGCGTGCGGCGCGCCCGCTCGGTCGCGCTTGCAAGATGCGTGTCCATCGTGACGATGGCAACGCGCACGGGGGTCGCATCAACGACTGTAGTGTGCTTTTGCATCGTACAAGGTCTCGACTGTGATGGTGCGAAGCCCCCGCTCGGTGGCGAAACGCTCGGTGTTGCGGCGGGCCTTGCCGCGCACGAAGAACGGGATCTTGCGCAACTCCTTCTCGGCGTCGCCCGACCACGCGGCCGTCGCATCGGCGGATGCGACCGCCACATCGATGACCGGCGCGACCTCCGCTGAACTTGACTCGCTGATGACCGCCTCGGCATGTCCGCCGGCATGGCCGAGATGCGAGGGCGCGGCCTGGTCGTTGAACTCGAAATCGTCGCGGAACATGCCAAGCAGGTGCTCTTCCAGTCCCATCATCAGCGGATGGACCCAGGCGTCGAAAATGACGTTCGCACCCTCGGGGCCCATCTGCGGCGAGTAGCGCGCCGGAAAGTCCTGCACGTGGACGGGCGAGGAGATCACCGCGCAGGGAATGCGCAGGCGCTTGGCGACGTGGCGCTCCATCTGCGTGCCGAGCACGAGTTCCGGCTGTGCCGCCACGATCGCGTCCTCGACCTCCATGTGGTCGTCGGAGATCAGCGGCGTGACGCCGTATTCGGCAGCGGCAGCCCGCACTTCGCGGGCGAACTCGCGGGAGTAGGTGCCGAGGCCGCAGACGGTGAAGCCGAGCTCCTTCGCCGCGATGTGGGCGGCCGCGACCGCATGGGTCGCATCGCCGAAGATGAAGACGCGCTTGCCGGTCAGATAGGTCGAATCGATCGAGCGCGAATACCAGGGCAGGCGCGATTGGGTGACGGCCGATGCTTCGCTCAGCCCAGCCGCCTTCGCCACCTGTGCGAGGAAGGCCTCGCAGGCGAGCGCGCCGATCGGCGGCAGCGTCACCTGCGGCTGGCCGTGGCTGCGTTGCAGCCAGTCCGCCGCGACGGAAGCGACCTCCGGATAGAGCAAGATGTTGAACGCCGCCTCCGGCAGCCGCGCGAGATCGGCGACGCTGGCGCCCAGCGGCGCGACGACGTTGACCGTGACGCCGAGCGCCTCGACCATCCTGCGCACCTCGACGATGTCGTCGCGATGGCGGAAGCCGAGAGAGGTCGGGCCGAGGATGTTGCAGACAGGCGCGGGCGCCCGCGCGGCGGCGCGTTCGGCCGGAGCGGGCGCGAAGGCCCGCACGAGCCGGTAGAAGGTCTCTGCCGCGCCCCAGTTTTCCTTCTTCTGGTAGGACGGCAGTTCGAGCGGGATGACCGGGATGTCGAGCGCCAGCGCCCTGGCCAGCCCGCCCGGGTCGTCCTGGATCAGTTCGGCCGTGCAGGACGCGCCGACGAGGATCGCGTCCGGCGCAAAGCGTTCCGCGGCGTCGCGGCATGCGGTCTTGAAGATTTCCGCCGTATCCGCACCGAGGTCGCGCGCCTGGAAGGTCGTGTAGGTGACCGGCGGGCGCGTCGAGCGCCGCTCGATCATCGTGAACAGCAGGTCGGCATAGGTGTCGCCCTGCGGCGCGTGCAGGACATAGTGGACGCCGCGCATGGAGGCCGCGATCCGCATCGCGCCGACGTGGGGAGGGCCCTCATATGTCCACATCGAGAGCTGCATCAGAGCCTCACCTTCAGGCGCTCGCGCCGCGCGAACGGGCGAGCGAACAGCTCGGCAAGGTCGCCCGCCTGCTCGTAGCCCTGCACCGGGGTGAAGACGAGTTCGATCGACCATTTGGTCGAGATGCCTTCGGCCTCAAGCGGATTGGCGAGGCCAAGGCCGCAGACCACGAGATCGGGCCGCGCCGCGCGGCAGCGGTCGAGCTGGAGGTCGACGTCCTGCCCCTCGGACACGAAGACGTCCGGCGGCAAGAGCGCGAATTCCGGGTCGAGATGCTGGCGGTGCAGGTAGGGCGTGCCGATCTCGACGATCTCGCAGCCGAGCTCACGGTGCAGGAAGCGCGCCATCGACGGTTCGAGCTGCGAGTCGGGAAAGAAGAAGACGCGCTTGCCCCCGAGGATCGCGCGCTGCTTCGCGACGGCGAGCTGTGCCCGTGCCCGACCGGCTTCGGTGATGGCGGAAAACCGTCCGGCCTCGACGCCAAAGGCGTGCGCGGCCGCCGAGAGCCACGCGGTCGTCCCCTCCTCGCCGAGCGGGAACGGCGCGGGGATGAGCGTTGCGCCACGACCTTCCAGAGCCTTGGCGGTCTCGCCGAGGAAGGGTTGCGCCATGAGCATCCGCGTCGACGGGCCGACCGGCGGCAGGGACTGGCTCGACCGGGGCGGGAAGAACGCGACGCGCTCGACGCCGAGCGCCGTGAAGATGCGGCGGAACTGGTCCTCGACGACTTCGGACAGCGCCCCGACCACGAGGAGGCTGTCCTCGGCGCGTGCCGGCTGGGCCGGCAGCTGCGGAACGAGCGCCGCGAGGAAATTGTTCTCGCCCTGCGTGAACGTCGTCTCGATGCCGGAGCCGGAATAGTTCATCACGCGCACGGCTGGCATGTGCTTGCCGTTCAACCGCTCCGCCGCCTTGGACAGGTCCAGCTTGATGACCTCCGACGGGCACGATCCCACCAGCACAAGCATCCGGATGTCCGGCCGGCGCGAGAGCAGCCGCGCGACCACGCGGTCGAGCTCGTCATGCACGTCGGCCATGCCGGCGAGATCGCGCTCGTCGATGATGGCGGTGGCGAAGCGCGGCTCGGCGAAGATCATGACGCCTGCCGCAGACTGCATCAGGTGGGCGCAGGTGCGCGAGCCGACGACGAGAAAGAACGCGTCCTGGATCTTGCGGTGCAGCCACATGATCGAGGTCAGGCCGCAGAACACCTCGTGCTGGCCGCGCTGGCGAAGCGGCTGCTTCGGCCCGCAGGCGACCGGCGGAGGCAGGACCGCGTTCATGCCGCACCCTCCAGAGCCGGGCTGGCCTGGCGCGTCGCGGCGGACGACAGCCGCGCGGCCCTGAGCTTGAGCACGAACTGCGTGGCGTTGACGACATAGGCCGCGTAGGCAGCCAGGGCCAGAACCATCAGCGCCGGTCCGTCGAGCAGCCCCCAGCCGAGCGCGACGAGATAGGCGGTGTGCAGCGCCAGCACCAGCATGCTGACCATGTCCTCCCAATAGAAGGCGTCGGCGAACAGGTATTTGCCGAAGACGACCTTCTCCCAGATCGAGCCGGTGATCATGATCACGTAGAGGACGATCGTCTTGAGCACGACCGATGCGTTGGCGATCGCCAGGCCTTCGCCAGTCATGAGGTAGCGCACGATCAGGCCGGCGCTGGCAAGGAAGACGACGAACTGGACGGGTGCGAGAATACCTTGGACCAGTGTCCAGCGGGAGCCGTCGCGACGCTTGCGCTGCTCGGGTGTGTAAAGCGCGCCGGGCGCTTTGCGATCGATGGGCTGACCCCGATACGTCACGTGCGTCGATCGCCTCCCCTGCTTTTGTTTCTTCGACCCGCTGCCAAAATGTAAACCTCAACGATCCGGAGTGTCAATCTGGATTGACGTTAATCGCACTTTACAAAAATTCGGGAAGGCTTCGCTTTTTCGCTGGAAAACAAAAAAATCGCGGCGTATGTTTTTTGCAGGGAGTGAGAGCCCGGCGTGAAGAATGAGCGATCTGTGACACGCCCAGGGCATGTCCAGAGCGACAGGCGGCTCGGAAGCCACCTTGTTTTTTCGTCGGCAATGTCGCGGGGACGGCGCGCATGAGCCAGGGTCGCACGAGCTTGACGAAGGGGTTCGAGCGGGTGTTCTCGCTCTCGTCAGCCCTTCGGCTGAACGAACGTCGAGCGCATCCCGAAGAGTTTCCGGATCTCGGCATTTCGGTCGATCCGAACGACGGCGACCTCAAGGCGAGCATCGAGCGCTCGGTCGGTCGACAGCGCTCCGCGACCCCCGATGAACACCATAGGATCGTGGAATTCGTCGCACTCCTGTTCGACGAGGAATCGGACGAATGCACCCGCATGGTGGACGCGTTCGCAGAGGAGAGCGGCGATCCGCAGTTCGTCGCGGACGCCCTGTTTGCCCCGGCTGCCCGCCTGATCGGCGAGAACTGGTGCGGCGACGAATGCGATTTCATGAAGGTGACGATCGCGCTCTCCCGCATGCAGCGGCTGTTCCGACAGCTGGTTTCCGACTTTCCGCCACCCGTGCGCGCGGACATATCGCGTTGCGTATTGCTGGCGCCGGCTGCCGGCGAGCAGCACCTGTTCGGGCTCAGCATCGTGGACGACGCCTTTCGGCGCGCCGGCTGGGAGGTTGACTGCTGCGGCTTCGGCGAGGAGGCAGAGGTTTTCCGGCTCGTCACGGTCAATCACTACCAGATCATCGGTCTTTCGGTCAGCGTCGACCGTCATCTGCCGGACATCGTCACGACGGTTCAGAGGCTGAGGTCGAGGTCGCTCAACCGCTCGGTCATCATCATGGCTGGAGGAAGCATGGTCATGCGCGCACCGGAAAAGGCGGCGGATGCCGGATTCGACATGCTGACGGTTGACGCGCAGTCGGCTGTCAGGCTAGCCGAGACCGTGATTTCACGGCAGGCTCTCAACCGGGACCTGCGGATCGCGGCCGAATAGCCCGTTACGAAAGGGGTTCATGGACAAGCAGGTTTCCTTTGAGGTGTCCCGCTCGTTCCGCTCCCAAGAAGACCTGTTTGCAGGGCTGGGCGCCGAGGCGCTCGCGGCGCTTGCCACAGCGAACTCCGACATCGCCCTGATCATCGGTCGCGACGGCAGGATCCTGGACGCCGCGTTCCGCGACAATTCGCTGCGCGCCTGGGACATCGAGCACTGGATCGGCCGGCCTCTCGCGGACACGGTGACGGTGGAAAGCCGCGACAAGATCGCCGAACTGCTCCAGGAGATCATGCGGGCGTCCCCGACGCGCACCCGGCAGGTCAATCATCCTTCCCTGCACGGCGGGCGCGATCTTCCCGTCGGCTACCGTCTCGTCTCGTTCGACGGCTGGCCGTACCGGATGGCGCTCGGCATGGACCTGCGCGCCATGGCCGAGATGCAGCAGCGCCTGGTGCGCGCGCAGATCGACATGGAGAAGGATTACCGGAAGCTCAGGGACATCGAGTCGCGCTACCGCATCCTGTTCCACCTCGCGGTCGAACCGCTGATCGTGGTTCAGGGGCAGACTCTCAAGATCCTCGACGCCAACGAGGGCGCCGCCAAGCTGCTCGACAGGCCGGTCAAGAAGCTGATCGGCCAGTCCGCCTCGTCGGCCTTCGCCAAGTCCGACCAGGGCGCTGCGACGGAATCGCTGATCGCCTTGGGCGCCCGCGCCCGGCAGGACGTGTTCCACGCGCGGCCCGCGACCCTCGACGCGCCGATGGAAATCCGGGTCACTCCCTTCAGGGAGTTCGGCCGCACCAACCTCCTGGTCTGTTTCGTCGACGATCATCCGCTCAGCGGCGCCACCGCCGCCGCCGCGGGCGACGAGACGGTCATGTCGATGATCGAGAGCCTCCCCGAGGGCATCGTCATCGTCGACGGCGAGGGCAGGATCGTCGATGCAAACCCGGCCTTCCTCGACCTCATCCGCGTCGTCAGTCTCGACCGGGTCGAGGACAAGGGGCTGGACAACTGGCTCGGCGGATCGAGCGTCGACCTCCAGGTGCTGATGGCCAATCTGCGTGAGCACGGCACGGTGCGCCGGTTCGGGACGGTCGTCCGGGACGAACTGGGCGGCTCCGAGACCGTCGAAGTGTCGGCCGCCCGCATCGCCAGCCGCGAAGGGCCGATGTTCGGCTTCGCCATCCGCGAGACGCAGCGCGCCGATGCGTCGCAGCTTGGAAATGCAGCCAACCGCCCGGTCTCCTCGATGCAGTTCATCGACCTCGTCGGCCGCGTGCCGCTGAAGGATCTCGTGCGCGACACCGCCGACGTGATCGAGAAGCTGTGCATCGAGGCCGCGCTGCGGCTGACCGACAACAACCGCGCGTCGGCCGCCGACATGCTCGGCTTGAGCCGCCAGAGCCTCTACATCAAGCTCAAGCGCTACGGCATTTCCGATGTCGAGGAAGAGGCCGAATAGGCCGGGCGCAGGCGCGGCCATCCCTGCATGTGTCAATTCCGATTGACGCTTTTTTGCGTCAAGGCTATCGTCGGGCATGGTCGATATCCGTGCCGCTCCGTCCGCGTCAGCGCTTCCCTCGATCGGGGCAACCGTCGAGCTGCTGAAGCCGATCACCTGGTTCGCACCGATGTGGGCCTTCGGCTGCGGGGTGGTCAGTTCGGGCGCCGCGTTCGGCGACCGCTGGCCCTATGTGATTGGCGGCATCCTGCTTGCCGGACCGCTCGTCTGCGGCACCAGCCAGGCGGTGAACGACTGGTATGACCGCGAAGTCGACGCCATCAACGAGCCGCACCGCGTCATTCCGTCCGGGCGTATGCCGGGCTCCTGGGGCCTCTACGTCGCGCTCATCAACACGGCGCTGTCGCTGCTGGTCGCCTGGTGGCTCGGCCCCTGGGTGTTCGTGGCGGCGATGGTCGGACTTGCGCTTGCCTGGGCCTACAGCGCGCCGCCGTTCCGGTTGAAGCGCAGCGGCTGGTATGGTCCCGGCGCCGTCGGCCTTTGCTACGAGGGCCTGCCCTGGTTCACGGCCGCGGCCGCGGCGGTGGGCGCCTTTCCCGGCTGGGAGGTCGTCGTCGTGGCGCTGCTCTACAGCGTCGGTGCGCATGGAATCATGACGCTGAACGACTTCAAGTCCGTCGAGGGTGACCGTCGGACCGGCCTCGCGAGCCTGCCCGCGATTCTCGGCATCGATGCGGCGGCGCGCCTCGCCTGCCATGTCATGGCAATCCCGCAGATCGCGGTCATCGCGCTGCTGCTCGCCTGGGGCTTCCCGATCCATGCGCTGATCGTCATCGGGCTCCTCTCCGCGCAGTTGCTGTGCATGCGGCGCCTCCTGCGCGACCCGCTCAGGTATGCCGCCTGGTACAACGCGACCGGCACGACCATGTTCGTGTTCGGCATGCTGGCCGCCGCCTTCGCCATTCGCGCGATGCAGGGAGCTTGAGCCCATGAGACAACATCTCGGCTGGCTCGGCATCCTGCGGCTCGGCCTCGTCCAGGCGGCGCTCGGATCGATCGTGGTGCTCACCACCTCGACGCTCAATCGCGTCATGGTGGTCGAACTCGGCCTGGCCGCGATCATTCCCGGCGCGCTGGTCGGCCTGCATTACGGCGTCCAGATCGCCCGCCCGCTCTGGGGCCACGGTTCCGACCGCGGCGGACGCCGCACTCCCTGGATTGTCGGCGGAATGGCGCTCCTGGCCATCTCTGGCACGGCCGCCGCCGCTTCCGTCGCACTGATGCAAACGCAGCATGCGGCAGGCCTCGCGCTTGCCATCGCAGCCTTTGTCTTCATCGGGGCCGGCATCGGCGCGGCCGGAACCTCGATGCTGGCGCTCCTTGCCTCCAGCGTCGCGCCGTCCCGCCGCCCGGCCGCCGCCATGACGGTCTGGCTGATGATGATCTTCGGCATCGCGGTCACCGCCGTCGTGACCGGCAAGTTCCTCGATCCGTTCTCGATGGCGCGGCTGGTCGTGGTGACCGCTGCGACCGGAGCGCTGGCGCTCGCCGCGACGATTCTCGCCGTGGCCGGCCTCGAACGGTCGGTTCGCGCCGACACAATGGCGGCCGACGCACCCGCGCCGCCGTTCCGGGAAAGCCTGGCGGACGCCTGGCGCGACCCGCAGGCGAGGCTGTTCACGACCTTCGTCTTCGTCTCGATGCTCGCCTACTCGATGCAGGATCTCGTCCTCGAGCCGTTCGGCGGCATACTGTTCGCCATGACGCCGGGCGAAACCACCAGTCTTGCCGGCGTCCAGAATGGCGGCGTCTTCATCGGCATGCTTCTCGCCGGTCTCGCCGGCAGCCACCTGTCGCATCGCCATCCGGCGGTCCTGGGCTATCTGACCGTCGGCGGCTGTCTGTTGTCCGCGGCGGCGCTTGTCGCGCTGGCATCCGCCGCCCGCGTTGCGCCGGACTGGCCGCTCACCGCCAACGTCGCCGCGCTCGGCTTCGCCAACGGCATCTTCGCCGTTGCGGCGATCGCCTCGATGATGGCGCTGGCCGGGGCGGCGGGTCCTTCCCGCGTCGGCCTGCGGATGGGCCTGTGGGGAGCGTCGCAGGCGATCGCCTTCGGCCTCGGCGGCTTCGTCGGCACCGTCGCCGTCGACGCCATCCGCGCTCTGTCCGGCTCGTTCGCGCTTGCCTATGGCGGCGTCTTCCTGCTCGAGGGGATCGTCTTCCTCGTCGCGGCCGCGATCGCGGCGCGGATCGCCATGGCCGGCGCCGCCGTGACACTGCGACCGGCCACATTGCAGCCGGCGGAATAACCATGCAGCGCGCCACCGACTTCGATGTCGTCGTGGTCGGCGGCGGCCCGGCCGGGGCGACCGCCGCCGCCGAGATCGCCGCCCAAGGCGCGAGCGTGCTGCTCATCGACCGGGAAGGCCGCATCAAGCCCTGCGGGGGCGCAATCCCCGCAAGACTGCTGGCCGACTTCGACATCCCGCCGCACCTGCTGGCCGCGCGGATCGCCAGCGCCGAAATGGTCGCGCCCTCGGGCGCGCGCGTCGGCATGGGCGTCGGCAACGGCTTCGTCGGCATGGTCGACCGCGACAGTTTCGACCGCTGGCTGCGGCAACGGGCGATCGATACCGGCGCGCGCTACGCCGCCGCGACCTTCGTCGGCGCATCGCAGACCGCCGACGGAAACATCTCGATCTCCTTCACGCGCGAGCGGATGAGCGCCGAAACTGTCTCCGCAAGACTGGTCATCGGCGCTGACGGCTCGAATTCCGCCGTCCGGCGCGTGCTCTTCGGCAAGGCCGGGAAACCGCCCTATGTCTTCGCCTATCACGAGATCGTCCGCTCGCCGACCGGGACCCATCCCGGCTTCGACCCCCGCCGTTGCGACGTCTACTACCAGGGGCGCATCTCGCCCGATTTCTACGGCTGGGTTTTCCCGCATGGCGACACCACGAGCATCGGCGTCGGCAGCGCGGTGAAGGGCTTCGACTTCAAGGCCGCGACGAAGCTCCTGCGCGAGGCGGCCGGCCTCGATGCGCAGGAGACCATCCGAGAGGAAGGCGCTCCCTTGCCGCTGAAGCCGCTGAAGCGCTGGGACAACGGCCGCAACGCCCTGCTGATCGGCGACGCCGCCGGTGTCGTCGCACCGTCGTCCGGCGAGGGCATCTACTACGCCATGCTGTGCGGCCGCATCGCCGCCCGGACGGCGCGCGACCTGCTGCGCACCGGCGACGCGCGGGCGCTGGCGGGCGCGCGCCGGGAGTTCATGCGCGCGCACGGGCGCATCTTCATGGTGCTCGGCTTCATGCAGGGCTTCTGGTACCGCAGCGACAAGCGCCGCGAGCGCTTCGTCGCGATCTGCCGGGACCGCGACGTGCAGCGGCTGATCTGGGAATCCTATCAGACGAAACAGTTCGTCCGCTCCGACCCGATGGCCCATGTCCGCGTCTTCTTCAAGGACCTCGGCCATCTCGTCAGGATGGCCTTCCAGTAGCCCGAAGGAGGTTCATGTTCGACGCGTTCATCCTCGACGGCACGGTGACCCTGCTGGCGGCGGCCGTCCTAGGGCTCGAACTGGTCGTTGCCGTCGTGCTGGCGCGTCGGGGACCCGTCGCCGTCGCACCGCTTATCGCGAACCTCCTGTCCGGCCTCTTCCTCATCCTGGCGCTCCGGGCGGCGCTGGTCGGCGCGGGCGCGACCGCGATCGGCATCTGGCTCGCCCTCGGCTTCCTCGCCCACCTCGCCGATCTTGCCTTCAGGCTGAGGGGCAGGCGCCAGAGCTAGGTGGTCGACGCTCCCTCGGGCATTGGCGTGACGATCAGGTTTCGCGTGGTTGCGGCGATGGCGAGATTTGGGCTCCTCCGGCCGACTCGAGCCGGTCGCATTTTCTGCTCTGAGGTCGGGATTGCGCCACACGGCGACGAGCGCCGGCATGGAGCGTTCGACGGACGTTGGCCCGGTCGCCCGCTGGCTTGCGCGCACAAAAAAGCCCGGCGTCCTTGCGGGCGCCGGGCTTCTCTCGGTCCGGATCGGCTTGGAGGGGCCAGCCGGTCCGGCCACCAACCGCGCCCTGGGTTTTCACACCGCCGGGCGCGGCCCCGAAGCAATGATCACATTGGAGCCAGTCCGTGCTTCTGGCCCCACTCGAACCAGTTGTCGACGACGGTCCCCGACAGCAGGATGCCAATGCCGCCTGTCAGCGGGCAGAGAATGGCGAACCACCAGGCCCAGCGGTGGACGGACTCCATCGTGGCGTTGAAGCCCATGGTCCAGCGCCAGAACAGCGCGGCGCGCTCGGCCGCCGTGCCGCGGTCGACGATCTGTTCAATCTCGCGCTCGCCGCCCAGCCGGCTGACCGCCAGGATGGTGGCGCCGTGCATCGCGAACAGCACGGCCGAGCCGTAGAGGAACGCGATCGAGAGCATGTGGAACGGATTGTAGAACAGGTTGCCGTGGTTGAGGGAGAAGTTGTTCGTCCAGTCGAGATGCGGGAAGATGCCGAAGGGCACGCCTTCGCTCCACGATCCCATCATCAGCGGCCGGATGAAGCCCAGCACGAGGTAGAGCCAGATCGCTGAGGCGAAAGCCCAGGCGACGTGGGTTCCCATGCCGAGCGCGCGCGCCCGCCGATACATTCGCGCCCACCAGAGCAGGATGGCGGAGGTCAGGAAGAAGCCCGCCATCAGCCACCATCCGCCTTCCTTGAGCGGCGGCATGATCTTCAGGCCGTGCTCCGGCAAGGGCGCCGCCAGCTGCAGCCAGAAGAACTGCTTGATGAACTCCTGCGGATCCCAGTTGACCGAGGCGAGCATGTTGAGCCCGATGATCTCGATCGCGATGAAGCCGCACATGAGCGACGCCACGCCCAGCGTGCCGAGGTAGAGCGGGCCGATCTGCGCGTCGCCGATCTTGCCCATCCAGTAGGAAAAGGCCGGTTCGCCCTGGCGCTGCCAGACCCCCGATGGGAGAGGCACGCCGAGATCGGCGCCGCCACGGACCTGGACCCGTGTAAATAGGTTCTGATATTCAGCCATGGTCGTTCTCCTCAGCTCCAGATCGGGATGCGGCGCCACCATTCCCACCACTCAGGCCAGCCTTCCGCCCAGAGCGGTCCGGAGATGATCATGCAGACCGCGCTCCAGAAGGCGGCGGAAACGGCCAGGAACGTTCCGAGACGGTGGATGCCGAGCGTGCCGATCGAGTAGCCGATTGTGTCTCGGAAGTAGGAGTTCTCGTGCTCGGCCGTCTTGACGGTCTCGCCCTTCTTCGGATTGGTCGCCGACAGGATCAGCGATCCGTGCAGGGCCAGCGCGAGACAGTTCGTGAAGAAGAACGTGATCGCGATCATGTGCGCCGGGTTGTAGTGGAAGTTGCCGAACTGGTAGCCGGTGTTCGACACCCAATCGAGATGGGTGATGATCCCGTACGGGAACGCATGGCTCCAGCCGCCGAGCAGGATCGGCCGGAACACGACGAGCGTGACATAGGCCAGGATGGCGAAGCTGAAGGCGACGGGAATGTGCAGACCCATGCCGAGCTTGCGGGCGATCTCCGCCTGGCGCAGCGCCCAGGACACGAAGGCGCCGATGGCGCAGATCGTGATCACTTGCCACAGCCCCCCTTCCTTGAGCGGAGCGAAGCCCAATCCGACCGACTCCGCCGGCGGGTTGATGCTGATCTGCCAGATGTTCCAGGTCGGTCCGAGGGCCGCACCGTAGGCGATCAGCGCGATGCCGATGGCGCTGAAGAAGATCGTCGTGACGCCGAAGAAGCCGACCCAGAAGGGGCCGACCCAGAAATCGAATAGGTCACCTCCCAGAAGTGTCCCGCCTCTCACCCGATATTTTCGTTCAAAACTGAGCATTGCCATTGTTCGACCTCCCTCCGAGGGGCGCTCGTTAAGCAAGGGCGCGGGCGGCTCTAGCGTCCGCCCGCACCTTTTTCAGGTATCCTGAATCAGGCGTGGGCCCGGTCAGGCAACAGTCTGTTCGATCACCAGGGACGAGGTTGCAGCGGGTGCCGCCGGTCCCTCGAGCCAGTTGAACCGGTTCGTGCTGAGCAGGATGAAATGAATCACCAGCGCCAGTACGAACAGGAAGGTGAACAGGGCGATCAGCGTTCTGCGCGGATCGAAGAGAAGCCACATTCTCCACATGTCATTTCCCCTTATGTCAGCATCGACACGAGAGCGCTGACGACGGTGGTGCCGTCGTCGAGCGATGCATAGCCCCCTGGGCCGGGAAGCCACGGACGCCACATCCAGGCCAGGATGTGCGCGACGACCGCGACAATCACGAATCCAATGAAGCTAGTCATGAAGACGGAGTGAAACTCTCTGGCTTCAGCTTCCGAAAGGCCCGACATGGACCCGTCACTCGCTGCCATTTTTCGTCCTCCTACTTTGCGGCCTTTCGGCCATGTGCCGCACGTCTGAGGTGCGGCGTTTCTGCCGTGTCTCTTGCGATCCGCGGCAGGTCCGTCCGGCGAACCGGGCGGATCGGTTGCCGTTCACCTGAAGGCGAACGGAATGATGCCTCGCGCGCTGGACTGCGCCTCGCGGAAGACCGACTGGCGCGGCGCCGACGTGGCGCCCGGGGCGCCCGGCGCGAGCCGGTGCGCGATCGCAGCCACCAGGCAGAAGGGATAGGCCAGCAGGAACAGGAAGCTCGCTTCCCGCTGCTCGGACCGGTGGAACCGGCTGTGCCGTCCGTCGTCGACTATGGCCATGTGACTTCCTCCTCCGTCCCGCGGCCGTCAGGCCACGCTGAACTCGTTCTGCTGGACCTGTCTGAACCGCTCCGCCGTCACGCGCTCGTCGCCGGACATGCGGGCAATCGCTTCCGTCCGGTCGCGCAGGCGCTTGGCGGCCGAAATTCTCACCAGCACCGGCTGCTTCCCGACAGCCTGTTCCAGCAGCAACTCCGCGTCGCCATCCCATGGCAGTTCGTGGTGCAGGCGCGTCGGCGTCGGCTCGACCTTGTCGAGATCCATGCCAAGCGGAAGGATCCTGAACAGCGCGTCGAACAGCGCGTTGCAGATCTCCTGCACGAGATAGGTGGCGCCGGCGTAGCCCATGAAGGGTGTGCCGGTGTGGCGGCGGATGATCGCGCCGGGGAACGAAGCCGGGATGTACGAGGAGCGCCCGCCGGACTCGGCGGAGTACATCCGCTCGTTGAACGAGCCGAACAGGACCAGCGGCTGCTTCTCGTGGATAGCCGCGCGGACTTCGTCATTGTGCGTTTTCTCGCCAGCACGGCGCGCGAAGGCGAAGGCGCAGGGGAAACCCATGTCGGTCTCGAGGAAGTTCCGGATGCCGCGCGCGTAGGTCTCGCTCGCGACGATGCCGAAACTGGCCGTGGCGTAGAAGTCCTGCGTCACCGAGCGCCACAGGTCCCACAGCGGCTTGATGGTCGTCATCTTCTCGCGCGCGATGAAGGGCTGCGGGTCGACACCGGTCAGTTCGCCGAGCTTCTCCAAGAACGCCGTCGTCGAATGCAGCCCGATCGGCGCCTGGAGGTATGGCTTCTCCAGAACCTCGCAGAGCTTGCGGCCGAACTCGCGGTAGAGGCAGACGTTGACGTCCGCATCGCCCAGCTTGCCGACATCCGCGATGTCGACGCCGAGGGGGAAGACGAGATTGACCTCGCAGCCGATGCCTTCGACCAGACGGCGGATCTCGGCCAGGTCGGACGGCATGTTGAACGTGCCGTAGATGGCGCCGATGATGTTGACCCTTGGCTTCGACCCTTCAGGACGCGGCTTGGCCTTCTTCTGCTTCTTCGGGCCGAATTCCTTCCACAGCCAGGCAAGCGCGCGATCGGCGCTCTGCCACTGGTCCTCGTCTATGGTGCGCGGCAGGAAGCGCATGATGCGCGTGCCCTCGGGCGTCACGCCGCCGCCGATCATCTCGGCGATCGACCCGGTGACGACGACGCTGGGCTTTGTCGGGTCGAGCGTCGCATGCGCGCGCTTCATCGCGGCTTCGGTGCCGGTCTGGCCGAGCTCTTCCTCGCCGAGACCGGTGACGACGATCGGCAGTTCGTGCGGCGGCAGCGCGTCGGTGTAGTGCAGCACCGAGGTGACCGGCAGGTTTTCGCAGCCGACCGGGCCGTCGATGATGACCTGCAGACCCTTCAGCGCCGAGAAGACGTAGACCGAGCCCCAGTAGCCTCCCGCGCGATCGTGATCGAGGACAAGCATGATCAGTAGTCCTGCATCGATACGGAGGCCTTGGCCTCGACGAGGGGGCGCGCGACAGCGGAAGGCTTCTTCGGCAGGCTGTTCGCGTCGTGCCAGACGCCGGCGGTGTGGTCCTTGCCGATGCCATCGAAGAAGGCCGTCATGCGGTCGAAGCGCGGCTTGCTGCCGATCGCCGCGTTGATCACGGCGGCGAGCGAACCCGCGCCGGCCGGGCCCATCAGCGGCCGCGCGGAGATGAGGTTGGTGAAATAGAGCGAGGGAATGCTCTTCTGCTTGGCATGCTGGACGACCGGCGTCGTGCCGATGGCGATGTCCGGCTCGAAGCTGTCGACAGCAGAAATGTCCCGCTCCAGCGAGGCGCGGAATTCGACATGGACGCCCTTGGCCTCCAGCCAGGAAGCGTCCTCGGCGTTCCACTTCGTCTTCGGGCAGGCGGTGCCGACATAGCGGAGATCGGCGCCGGACTCCTTGAGCAGGCGACCGACGATGAGTTCGGAGCCTTCATAGCCGGAGAGGGTGACGCGGGCCGAGACCGGCGCGCCGGCAAGGGCCGCCTTGATGCCGGGCAGGATCGACGCCTTGGCCGCGTCGACCGTGCGCACCGGAATGCCGCAAGCCTCGCCGATCGAGTCGAGCCAGGCGGCGGTGCCTTCGACGCCGACAGGGGCCGAGCCGACGACGTCGCGGCCGGCGGCGGTGAATTCGCGCACGGACGCCGTGTAGAACGGGTGGATCGCCGCCACCGCCGCGCAGTCGAGCGCAGCATAGAGCTCGCGCCATTCGCGGGTCGGGACGACCGGTCCGGCCGCCAGCCCGAGCGGTTCGAGCATGCGCCCGATGGTGACCGGATCGACCGGGAACATCTCGCCCAGCAGCGTGATCGTCGGCCGCGCCGACTTGCCGCCCTTGGGCGCCGGCACCGGCCCTTGCGCCGCTTCCAGGCGCGCATAGTTGAGCATCGCGCCGGCCAGCACGTCCTTGGCCTCGGCATGGGTCGGCACGCCGAAGCCCGGCACGTCGATGCCGACGATGCGCACGCCGTTGATTTCCTTCGGCAGCGCGCGCAGCGGCACGCCGGAGGCGGTCGGGACACAGAGATTGGTCACGATGACCGTGTCGTAGAGCGCAGGATCGGCAAGCTTGTGCACCGCTTCGCGGATGTCCTCGTAGAGCTTGCCGGTGACGAGCGTCTCGGAATTGAACGGCACATAGCCGACGGTGCGCTTGGCGCCGTAAAAATGCGAGGTGAAGGTGAGCCCGTAGACGCAGCAGGCCGAACCCGACAGGACAGTCGCGGTGCGCCGCATGCGCAGGCCGACGCGCAGTGACCCGAAGGCCGGGCACATCGACTGCGGCTGGTCATGCGGGCCCTGCGGATAGTCGGTGCGCAGCCGCTGCATCAGCTCGCCATTGCCGGCCGCCTCCGCCGCGCGGACGAGTTCCGCCTTGCCGCCATGGCAGCCCGAGCCTTCGGCCGGCATCGCGGGCACCGGCCCGCTGGTCTGCTCTACCGCGTCGGGCATGTCGGGATTGTCGATTCGTGCCGCCGATGCCGCGTCGTAGACCGCCTCCGCGGAAACGTCGGCGATCTGGGCGGGATTGGCGCGCTCGTTCATGACATCGTGCCGATCAGACCTGGTCGTAGATCACTTCGAGGGACTCCTTCAGCGCAACGAGACCGCCACGCATGTCGGCCTGGGAGGCCGGCTCGAGCCGGATGTCGCCGCCGGTCTGCTGGCTGGAGAAGAGCGCGAGGAGTTCGTCCTGCGACAGCGGGTTCGGACGCTGGGGTCCGGAGTCCGAGACGTTCTGGGCCAGCTCCGCAAAGAGCGATCCCCATTCGCCGCCGGGATAACCGATGATCTGGTAGTTGGCGCTCTTCTTGCGGATGTCGTCATTGGCCGGGATCGCGGCAAGGACCGGTATGCCGACCTTGGCGGCGAAAGCGGCAGCCTCGCCGGTGCCGTCGTCCTTGTTGATGACCATGCCGGCCACGCCGACATTGCCGCCCAGCTTGCGGAAATAGTCGACCGCCGAACAGACATTGTTGGCGACGTAGAGCGACTGCAGGTCGTTGGAACCGACGACGATGACCTTCTGGCACATGTCGCGGGCGATCGGCAGGCCGAAGCCGCCGCAGACGACGTCGCCCAGAAAGTCGAGCAGCACGTAGTCGAAGCCCCAATCGTGGAAGCCCAGCTTCTCAAGCAACTCGAAGCCGTGGATGATGCCGCGACCGCCGCAGCCGCGCCCGACCTCCGGTCCGCCCAGCTCCATCGCGAAGACGCCGCCGCGCTTGAAGCAGACGTCGCCGATCTCGACCTCCTCGCCCGCGGCCTTCTTGCGGGCGGAGGTGTCGATGATGGTCGGGCAGGCGCGGCCGCCGAACAGGAGCGACGTCGTGTCGCTTTTCGGGTCGCAGCCGATCAGCAGCACCCGCTTTCCCTGCTGCGCCATCATGTGGGAGAGATTCGCCAGGGTGAACGACTTGCCGATTCCGCCCTTGCCGTAGATGGCGATGATCTGCGTTTCCTTCTTCACCTCGCCGGTGTGGACCGCGTCCGGCTCCATGGCGGCTTCCGCGCGCATCGCCTCGGCCAGCGCGAGCAGGCCACCCTCGGGCGTCTTCGTCATCGCGTTCATGCGGCCACCTTCCAATCGAGAACCATCTTGAGACAGGCCGGGTCCGTGAACGCCGTCGTGTAGGCATTCTCGAACCGTTCCGGCGTCTCGGCATGCGTGAGCAGGCCGTCGAGCGAGAGGCGCCCAGCGGAGATCAGGGCGTCGAGACCCTGCAGGTCGTGAGGCCGCCATTCGGCCGCCATGCGCAGCCGCGCCTCGCGCATGAAGGCGGGCGGGAAGGAGAAGGAGAGCCGGTCATAGAACCCGGCAAGGACGATCTCGCCGCCGGGCGCCAGACGGGCGACGAGACTGTCGAGGATATCCGAATCGCCGCTGACGTCGCAGATCGACGCATAGTCGCGGCGCTCGTCGGCCTCGGGCGATACGACGCGATAGCCCGTCGCGCCGTTCCGGCGGACCGGGTCGGCTTCCCAGACGGCGGGAGCGCCGCCATGGGCGACGACGATGCGGGCGACCAGACGGCCCATCACGCCATGCCCGACGATCAGCTGCGGCAGCGGCGCTTGGCCGGGCGCCACCGCGTGGTGCGCGGTTGCACCCAGCGCCATCAGGATCGCGCGCGAGCCGAGGTCTTCGGATACGGGGAAGGCCTTGCGGCCGGCGACAACGACGCGGGAGGATGCACCGCCGAACAATCCGCGCGCCTCGCGGTAGCAGTTGGCGCCGGGAACGAAGACGCGTTCGCCGACGCTGCGGCCGGAGGCCGAGCCAGCTTCAACGACGCGGCCGACGGATTCATATCCGGGTACGAGCGGGTAGCCCATGCCGGGAAAGGCCGGCATGCGGCCCGACCACAGGAGCTTTTCCGTGCCCGTGGAAATGCCGCTCCACTCGATGTCCACGACGACGTCGTCGGCAGTGGGGTCGGTCAGGGAGAGTTCGGCGAGCGCGAGCTTGCGGGGTTCCCGGAGAAGGACGGCAACTGATTTCATCGATCCCTCCCCTGCTCGCCGCGACGTCGTGTCGCGATCCAGTGTCAGATTATCGTGACACTTGTGATTGTCAAATTTATTATACACATCGGCATGGAATTGTCGGTGGGGCGGCCAGATCAATCCGGCCGCGCGGCGATGATGCGTGCGATCAGCGGCGTGTTGGTCGGGATCGCCCGGAAGCGGCTGAACCCCGCGCGCGACAGCAGGGCCTCGATCTCCTCGCGCCTGCGCGGGCGACCCTGTCCCATCGCAAGGAGGTAGAAACCGAAATAGGCGTCGCCGCTTGCTTCCGCGCCCGGCGTTCCCGCCATCGGCTCGGTGACGAGCAGCGTGCCGTCCTTTGCAATCGCCCGACGAATCGCGACGAGGATCGCCAGCGCCGCTTCATCGTCGTGGTCGTGCAGGACGCGATTGAGCGTGACGACATCGGCGCCCGCCGGAAGCGAATCCGTGAAGAAGCTGCCGCCATGCGCCCTGGCTCGGCCCGACAGCCCGGCGGCCAGGATGCGCTGCCGCGCGATAGCCGATACTGGCGGAAGGTCGAAGAGCATCACTTCGAGCCCGGGCGCGGCGCGGGCGGCTGCGATGGCGAACGTGCCGTCCCCGCCGCCGACGTCGAGCAGCCGCTTGTGGCCTTCAAAGCGGTAGGCGTACAGCAACTCGGCCGTCACGAAGGCTTGCGAGGCGGCCATCAACGCCGTGTAGTCGGCATGCGCCGAGGCAGGTGGTGCGGCGCGGGCGCTGCCGCCGGCATAGGCCCAATACTGTTGCAGCCCGGCCTTGGCCTCGCCCTTGAGCAGCGCAACCGGATCGGCGAGGTCGCGGTAGAGAATGTCGTGATGCGCGATCATCGCGCTGACGCCCGGGTTGCCGACCATCGCCGCGCCCAGCGGCCCGACCGCGAAGCGTCCGCCGGCGCGCGCTTCGACGAGGCGCAGCGCCACGGCGGCCTTGACGAGCCGCTCGGCGCCGTCGCGGGTGAGGCCGGTGGTGCCGGCAATTTCGTCGATCGAGAGCGGGCGTCGAGCCAGAATTTCAAACATGTCGACACGGACGCAGGCCGCCAGCACCTGGGAATAGACGAAGCCGGCGGTGAGATCGAACAGCGCGCGGGCCTGCCGGCGTGCGATCGGCCGGGTCAGCGGGAAGCGCGCCGCCCATCTGCGGAATGCAGGGTCCGCAATCCTTCGGTTGCGAAAGTCGCGGAAACGGTCGAGCCAGCCATCGAACATCGTGCCATCCAGCCGGGCGTCGCCGCGCCCGTGCACCTCAAGCGGCGTGCTGCGCCGCTTCCTTGGGCAAGAACCGCGCCGCCTGGGCGCGGATCTGCGCCTTGAGCGCCACGGCGCCCGGGCAGGCGGGAAGCGAGTCCGCCGCGTCCTCGATCAGGCCCATCAGCTTGCGTGTCGCACCGCGAAGGCCGAGTTCCTGCACCGCGCTCGGCCGGCCAAGCGCCTCGTCCTGCCCGACCGGCTTGCCGAGATCGGCCTCGCTGCACATCACGTCGCGGATGTCGTCGGCGACCTGGTAGGCTTCACCGAGAAGGTAGCCGAGCCGGCCCCAGCCCTCGGCCGGATGTCCGGCAGCCGCAGCACCCGCCATAGCCGCGCCCGCAAAGAGCGAGCCGGTCTTGGCGCGCTGGTAGAGGGCAAGGTCGGGCGCGGGTTCGCTTTCCCATCCCTGCCCGGCGACGATGCCGTGCGGCATGCCGACGGCGCGGGCGACGATGAGCGAGACCGAGGCGGCGCGCAGCGGATCGGCGACGGCCGCCAGCGCGACGGTCTCGAATCCGAGCACGATCAGCCCGTCGCCGACCAGCAGCGCCAAGGGCTCTCCATAGGCCGCGTGCACCGAGGGCTGGCCGCGCCTGAGGCCGGCATTGTCGAAGCAGGGCATGTCGTCGTGGACCAGAGACGCGCAATGCAGGAACTCGATCGCCGCGGCCGCCGCCGACGATACGATCGGCTGGTCGTCGCCGCAGGCCGCCGCGACCGACAGAACGAGTTTGGGACGGATGCGCTGGCCGGCAGGGAAAACCGCATGCATCAGCGCGGCAGCGAGCCGGGGCGGCGAAGAAGGTCCCGCGACCCTGGACAGCGCCCGTGTCAGCGCCTCCTCGATCCGGTGTGACGAGTCGTCCGCTGCCATGTCACCCTCCTGGTCGCCACCGATCGAAACGGCGCATGGACCAATGTGCATGTAAATGTTAATTGACACAAGACTATGTTGATCGAGAATGACATATCCCGAATTTCCCCCGATCCGGTCGTCGTGGTCGGCGCGGGGATCGGCGGGCTGGTGTCGGCGCTCCTGCTTGCGGCGGAGGGTGCGCAGGTCACCGTCCTGGAGCGCGCGGCGAGGCCGGGCGGCAAGCTGCGCGAAGTGACGGTCGACGGCCACCCGATCGACAGCGGCCCGACCGTGATGACCATGCGCGGGGTGTTCGACGCGATCTTCGCGCAGGCAGGCGCGCGGCTCAACGAGCATCTAAGCCTGCGGCTCGCGACGATCCTGGCGCGCCATTCATGGCCGGACGGATCGCGGCTCGACCTGCATGCGGACGTCGAACGGACGGCGGAGGAGATCAGGCGCTTCGCCTCGGCCGCCGATGCGGCCGGCTACCGCGCCTTCTGCGCCCGCACTGCGGAGGTCTTCGAGACGCTCGACGAAAGCTTCATGCAGAACGCCGCGCCCTCGCCCATCGGCCTCGCCCGTTCCGCGGGCTTCGGCGGCATCGGCGCGATGACGCGCATCCGCCCGTTTTCGACATTGTGGCGCGTCGTCGGCGACTACTTTCGCGACGAGCGCCTGCGTCAATTGTTCGGCCGCTACGCCACCTATTGCGGCTCGTCGCCGTTCCTGGCGCCAGGACCGCTGATGCTGATCGCACATGTCGAGCAGCAGGGCGTGTGGACGATCGAGGGCGGCATGTATCGCCTCGCCGAGGCTCTGACTGATCTGGGGCGGGCGCGGGGAGTGGCCTTCCGGTTCGGGGCCGAGGCCACGGAGATTGTCGTGAGCGAAGGCGTCGCGTCCGGGGTCAGGCTCGTGACCGGCGAGACGATCGCGGCGTCGGCCGTGGTGTTCAACGGCGATCCGGTCGCCTTGGCGACCGGACTGCTCGGAACGCAAGCGGCTGGCGCGGTCACCGGCTGGAAGCCGGAGGACCGCTCGCTGTCGGCGCTCACCTGGTCGATCCGCGGGCGCACGCGCGGCTTCGACCTGTCGCGCCATACCGTGTTCTTCTCCGGGGACTATCGCCGAGAGTTCGACGACCTGGTGGCCGGGCGGCTTCCAGCAGATCCGACGATCTATGTCTGCGCGCAGGACCGCGATGCGGACGACGGCGCGCACGATGGCGGGTCCGAGCGCCTCTTCATTCTCGTCAATGCGCCGGCGTGCGGGCCGGACACCCTCAGCGAAGCGGAGATCGCCTCATGCGAGAAGCGGATGATTGCACGCCTGACGCAGGCGGGGCTGGTGATCTCGGCGCCGGAACGGGCGCGCAAGATGACGCGGCCGCAGGATTTCGCGGCACTTTTTCCGGCGACCGGAGGAGCCCTCTACGGCCGGGCGTCGCACGGCTGGGCGGCGTCGTTCCAGCGGCCCACGGCCCGGACGAAGATCGATGGCCTGTTCCTGGCCGGAGGGGGCGCGCATCCGGGAGCGGGCCTGCCGATGGCGGCGCTGTCGGGGCGTCACGCCGCGACGGCGGCGAGCCGGTATTTGGCTTCGACCGGGCGGTCCCTTCCGGCGGCTATGCCTGGTGGTATGTGGACGCCATCAGCACGGACGGCCGCAACGCGCTGACCGTGATCGCTTTCGTCGGCAGCGTGTTTTCGCCCTACTACGCCGCGGCGCGCCGTCGCGGCGGGCAGGCCGACCCGCTGAACCACGTCTGCATCAACGCGATCCTCTACACGCCGCGCGGGAAATTCTGGGCGATGACCGAGCGCGGCGCGGGATCGCTGGTTCGCGCGGCCGAGCGGCTCTGGATCGGGCCGAGCGGCCTGACCCTGACCGGCTCACGGCTCATCGTCGACATCGACGAATGGACGGTACCGATCCCCCGCCGTCTGCGTGGCCGCATCACGGTCGAACTCGGACCGGTCTTCCACCAGACCCACCTGCTCGACGCGCAGGGTCAACATGCCTGGAGACCGGTTGCGCCGCACGCGGCCGTCGAGGCCGCCTTCGACCGGCCGGAAATTTCGTGGAGCGGGCCGGGCTATGCCGACATGAACCATGGCTCCGTCCCGCTGGAGAGCACCTTCGCCAACTGGAACTGGTCGCGCGAGGATCGCGGCGAGACGACGCGCATTCTCTACGATACGGTGGAGCGCGACGGCGGCGGGCGCTCGCTGGCGCTCGACTATCGTCGCGACGGCCGGATCGAGGCGGTTGAGCCGGAACCCGTGCAGGTCTTGCCGAAGACGCTGTGGCGCGTCGCGCGGGCGACCCGGGCCGGCATCGGCCAACAGGTGCGCGTCGAGCGCACGCTGGAGGATACCCCCTTCTACAGCCGTTCGCTGCTGGTCTCCGGCGGGGCCGGGATGCGTAGGACGATGCACGAAAGCGTCGACCTCGGCCGCTTTGCCTCGCCGATCGTCCAGGCCATGCTGCCGTTCCGCATGCCGCGGCGGGGCCGGTAGCTACTCCGGAGATTTGGCGGCCTTGGCCGCCTCCGCCTTGTTCTTTTCGGCCCGCTCGCGGTCGTAGCGGCGCAGGTTGCGCAGCTCGCGAACTCCGAACACCAGCGCGAGGCCGAGCACCAGCGATATTTCGAGGAAGATGATGACGCCGGAGCTCATGGCGCATTGGCCCGGATGTCGGCAGGAACCGCCCGGCCTTCCCGCGCGGAAAACGCCGAGAGAAGTTCCACCATGCGCCGGACACGGCCAAGCGGATTCCACCACGGCGCCAGCGCGGCGTGGGTGGCCGGCGGATGCGACGCCGCCACGGCCCGGATCAGGAACGTCGCCTCCGGCACCGCGATGCCTGACAGCGTGGCTGGCCGCTCGCGGATGCCGGCGAGCGCTTGCGCGACGAGCCCGAGTTTGCGCCCGCGCGTGGTCACCGCACGCATTGAAACGGGATCGACACCGCCGGCCACCTTGCGACCGATCTCGCGGTAGAGCAACCGGGCCGTCTGGATGCCGAGCCGGCTCGAGCGCGGCAGGCTCTCGATACCGGCCTGCGCGCGATCGTAGAGCTCTTCCGCGGCCGCCAGCAGGTCCGCGACGACTGACCGGACCGGCGGGGCATAGGTGGGCGCGGCGATCCAGGCGGATGTGTCAAGGTGGCGCGCGCGAAGCCAGTCGAGCGGCATGTAGATACGGCCGTTGCGGGCATCCTCGCCAATGTCGCGGCAGATGTTGGTGAGCTGCATGGCGACGCCGAGGTCGACAGCGCGGGCGAGCACCTGCGGGTCGCGCTGGCCCATCACCAGCGTCATCATCAATCCGACCGTGCCGGCGACCCGCACGGCGTAGGCGCGAAGTTCGCCGATCGAGGCATATCGCCGTCCCTGCGCGTCCCAGGCGAGGCCTTCGATCAGCGCCGCCGGCACCTCGCGCGGGATGGCGAAGCGGCTGACGACATCCGAAAAGCCGCGTTCGACGAAATCCGCGCGCGGCCGGCCGGCATAGATCCGGTCGAGCATCGCGTGAAGCTCGGCGATCGCCTCGACCCCGCCGCCCTCCCGATCGATCAGGTCGTCTGCCATTCTGCAGAAGGCATAGACCGAATAGGCGGGTTCGCGGACGTGCACCGGCAGCAGCAGCGAGGCGAGGTAGAAGGACTGCGACCCCGTCCGGATGGACGAGCGGCAGGCGGCGCAGTTCGCCGGCGTCGAGTGCGGCCTAGGATGCGTAGACGGATGCATGCGGCACGACCTTGTCGAGAATTTTCGCGGAGCTGAGGACGCCCGGCAGCCCGGCGCCGGGATGGGTCCCCGCGCCGACCAGATAGAGACCATCAATCGCGCCAGAGCGATTGTGCGGCCGGAACCAGGCGCTCTGGGTCAGCACCGGTTCGAGGCCGAAGCCGGCGCCCAGCTCCGAATTCAGCGCATCGCGGAAATGCAGCGGCGTGACGAAGGACGAGGTGACGACCTCGCGTTCCAGGCCCGGCAGGAGCGTCCGCGACAGGCGTTGCTCGATCGCCCGGCGGCGACGCTCGCCTTCCGTCGCCCAGTCAGTGTCGCCGCCCAGATGCGGCACGGGCGAGAGCGCGTAGAACGCGTCGCAACCCGAGGGCGCCACACCGGGATCGGTCGCCGACGGCCGATGCAGGTAAATCGAGAAGTCCTCGGTCAACTGCTTCTTCTCGAAGATGGAATGCAGCAATTCGCGGTAGCGCGGCCCGAGCAGGATCGTGTGATGGCCGACCCGGTCGTAGCGGCGGCGCGTGCCGAAATACCAGACGAAGAGGCCCATGGAGTAGCGCGCCCGCTGGACCCTGGATGCACTCCACCGGCCCGGCGCACCCTCCGGCACGAGCCGGCCATAGGTTCGCGCCGCGTCGGCGTTGGACACGACGATGGCGGCGTCGATTTCCTCTCCGCCGACGATACGCACGCCGCGCGCGCGGCTGCCGTCAACCACGATGCGCTCCACGTCCGCGCCGTACCGGATGCTGCCGCCCTGTCCCTCGATCAGCTCGACGAGGCCATCGACCAGGGCGCCGACGCCGCCCATCGGGTAATGGACGCCCCAGCGCCGCTCCAGCGCCGGAATGAGGCAGTAGATGGCCGGCGCCCTGAACGGATTGCCGCCGATGAGGAGCGGATGGAAGCTCAGCATCACGCGCAGCTTCGGGTGCTTGACGAAGCTGGCCACGAGCCCGTGCACGCTGCGATAGCCCTGCAGCCGGACAAGGGCCGGCGCGATGCGCAGCATGTCGAGCGGCGAGCCGAACGGCTGGTCGCTCAACTGCTCGAATCCGATGCGGCAGATCTCGCGCGCCTTCAGCATGAACCGTCGATAGCCGTCGAGATCGGATGGCGACACCCGCGCAACCTCGTGCTCCATCGCCGTCTCATCGCCGAAACAGTCGACATGCGTGCCATCGTCGAAACGGATGCGATAGAAAGGCGTCATGGCGCGCAGATCGACATGGTCGCTCATGCGCTTGCCGCACAGCGCCCAAAGGTCCTCGAACAGGAAGGGCGCGGTGACGATGGTGGGGCCGCGGTCGAAGGTGAATCCGTCCTGGTGCAGCACGCCGGCGCGCCCGCCGGCGTAGCCCAGGCGCTCCAGAACCGTGACGCGATAGCCGCGCGCGCCGAGCCGGACGGCCGCGGCGAGGCCGCCGAAACCGCTGCCGATGACGACCGCGTGCGGCCGGGCGTCGGACGCAGCGCGGGGGGCCGCCTGTTGCCGGATCGTCGTCAGCATGGCGCCACTCCGAGACAGTCCTGGCGGTTCGACGCCGCACCCCGCGGCGCAGGGCGATCGCTCCCGGAGACGTGGTCCCACGCCTCGACGATCAGACGCGCGACGCTCTCCGGATGTTCCTCGTGGACGAGATGTCCGCCGCGCGGCAGGGCGATCCGCCGCGCCGAGGCGACGCTTGCGGCGACGTCGTCGGCGACCGAGGGGGGCACCGCGCGGTCGGCCGCGGCGCTGACCAGAACGAGAGGGACCGCAAGCGCCGGCATGGCGGCCGTCAGGCGGTCGAGGCTCCAGTTGGCCATCATTCCGAGCGTGCCCGAGACATGGCCGGACTTGCGGAACAGCCGCGCGTAGAGATCGATGCCGCGCGGGTCGAGCGTCGAACCAGTGCCCTCCAGAAGGCGATGGGTGGCCTGGCTGCCCGAGGCGCGCCAGGCGAAGAGGCGCGGCGCGAGAGGGTTGAGGAACAGCGCCTTGGCGAGCGGAGAGAACAGGGCCGCGCCGCGGATCGGCGTGAGCGCGCCGTTGATCGAGACGATGACGCGCGGGCGGATCGCGCCATCAAGCGCCATCCGCACGAGGATCGCCGCGCCCGCCGAATGGCCGACCGCGATGTCGGGCGCAACGTCGAGTCTCAGCAGCAGCAGGCGCAACAGTGCGCACATGCCGGGCAGCGACAGCCCTTCGGAGCGCGGGCGCCCGGTAAAGCCATGCCCTGGCAAATCAGGGACGATCACCTCGAAGCGCTCCGCGAGCCGGGGCGCCAGGTCGCGGAACGAGTGGCTCGCCGCACCCGTGCCGTGCAACAGGAGGAGCCGCGGTCCCTTGCCGAAACGCTGCACATGCCACTCGAGGCCGCCTGCCTCGACGAACAGACTGTGCGGACGGTTCGGCCAGTCACGACCCTCGACGTTCCAGAGCGGGCGATCGCGGTCGACCGGCATCTGATCTCATCCCTCCATCCGCTCGCCGATCTCGCGCGCGATCGTCGAGGCGTTGCCGAAGGGGAGTGCGAGGTATTCCGCGCCGAGTTCGCTGGCGAGCGCCGCAGCGCGGTCCTGGGGACGACGGGCGGTGTCGATGAGGATCGCACGGACGCCCGCGCAGCGGAAGCGGGCCGCCGCGCGCGAGGTGTCCGCCGCAACCTGCTCGCGAACCGTCGCGCCATCGAGGGCGACATTGCCGCGGCCGTCGGTGAGGAAGATGGCGACGACCTGCTGGCCCTTGCGCGCTGCCCCGTCGGCCATGGCGAGCGTCGCGAGAACGCCGGCGGCGAGCGGGGTCCCGCCGCCTCCGGGCAGCGCCGACAGGCAGCGCCTGGCGCGCACCAGCGAACGGGTCGGCTCGAGCAGGATGTCGGCACCCGTTCCGCGAAAGGCGATCATCGCGACGCTGTCGCGGCGGACGTAGCATTCCGCAAGCAGCAGCTCGACCGCGCCCTTGGTCTCGGCAAGGCGCTCATAGGCGGCGGAGCCCGAGGCGTCGACGGCGAAGATGGCGGTGGTTCCCGCCTTCTCGCGATGGCGGATGTAGCGGAAGTCCTGCTTGCGGACCAGCAGCCGCGACCTGGCCGGACCCGCTGCGGCGGCGTCGCGGCGGATGCGCTGCCAGGGCGCGGCCTGGCGCAATGTCGACAGCACGTCGAGCCGTGCGCCGGGGCTTGGCGGCCGGTCGCTTACGCCGACCGCACGCCCGCGGGCAGCGGGGCGGCGCGGCTCGCCGGAACGGCCCGACCCGGCCTGGCGGCCGCGCGCACGGCCTGGCGTCGCGTTTTCAAGGAGGTCCTTCGGCAGGCTTGCCCTGACCGCCTCGACGATCATGTCGGCAATCATGTCCCGGGACAGGGTGTCGTCCTCGCGGCCCTGTTCGGGCGGGGATTCCGGCGCGTCATTGGCCGGATCGGGAGGATCCGGGCTCGGTTCTTCGATGTCGTCGGGCAAGCCGATCCGGACCCCGAGCACCAGGCGCAGGGCCGTCACGACATCCTCGACGGCGACAGCTTCCGCGCCGCGACGGGCAGCCACGGCGCGGGCGGTCCGGCACAGGAACAGCGATGCGCGCATGGACCGCGCGCCGGTGGCCAGCGCGGCAGCGACCAATGCCGCGGCGAGTTCATCGGGAAGCAAGACCGCAGACGGGGCCGCAGACCGGTGCGCATCCCTCTCGCGCGGAGCGTTCGCGTCCCTCAACGCGACCGCGTCGATGTCGATGGTGAGCCCGAGACGGTCGATCAGGGCAGGCGGAGGGCACTCGTCGTCGATGCCTTCGTCGAGAGCGACGAGCGAGAACCGCGCGGGGTGCCGAAGCGACAGGCCGTCGCGCTCGATCTGCGCGTGGCCGCTGTCCATCGCGGCGGCGACAATGCCGGCCGATGAGGCGCCCAGGCGCTCCGCCATCGCCAGCACGACCACGCCGCCATGCGCGGCGGCGAGCACGCCGCGTTCGACGACGGGCGCTCCGCGCTCCAGCGTCAGTCCGACGTCGAGACCGCCCGACAGACGGGCATCGGCGATGCCCGCCGTGATCCTCCGGATCGGGACGGCGGGTGAGAAGCTGGCGGCGAGATGGTCCATCCAGATGTCGCGGACGGGACCCGCCCGGCCGCGCACACGGATGCCGCCGAGGCCGGCCGGGTCAATGGCAAGGAGCGAGGCGGCCAGCACCGCGTCGGCCCAGGCCTGCGGCGGTGCGGCGGCGAGATCGGTCATGCCGCGGCCAGTTCGGACAGAGCCCGCTCGACCCGGCTGCCTGCGTCCGCCTCGTCCAGCGCATCGCGTCTCAGGCGGTGCCTGAGCGACGAGATGGCGACCGCGCGGACGTCCGCCGCCGACACGGTCGAGCGGCCCTCGAAGGCGCACAGGGCGCGGGCGGCCCGAATCAGGGTCAGTTCGCCGCGCAACCCGTCGACACCGAGCCTGAGGCAGAGCGAGGCGGCGGCCTCGATGGCCGAATCGCGCGTCTCAACGCTCTTGAGCAAGGCGCGCGCGGTCCTGATGCGGGTGCGCAGCATGGCGTCCTTTCGCTTCCACTGGGCCGCGAAGGCCTCGGGATCGCGATCGAAGGCGTCACGCCGCTTCACCACCTCCACCCGGGACGCGATGTCGCGCGGCGACGACACCTCGACCGACAGGCCGAACCGGTCGAGCAGTTGCGGCCGCAGCTCGCCCTCTTCCGGATTGCCGCTGCCGACCAGGACGAAGCGCGCCGGGTGGCGGATGCTCAGCCCTTCCCGCTCGACGATGTTGACGCCCGAGGCAGCGACGTCGAGCAGCAGGTCGACCAGATGATCCTGAAGGAGGTTCACCTCGTCGATGTAGAGGAAGCCGCGATGCGCGCTTGCCAGCAGGCCGGGCTCGAAAGCCTTCTCGCCATTGACCAGCGCGCGTTCGAGATCGAGCGCGCCCGCGACGCGGTCCTCCGTCGCGCCGAGCGGCATGTCGACGACCGGCACGGGAACCTCCCGGCCACCGGGGCGCGCTCCCCGGGCCTGCGCGGCGCAACGGGCGCAATAGGCTTTCGCGTCCTTCGGGTCGCAATTGTAGCGGCAGTCCGAGGCGACCTGCATCTTCGGCAGCAGGCCCGCCAGGGCTCGGACCGCGGTCGACTTGCCGGTGCCGCGATCGCCGAACACGAGAATGCCGCCGATGGACGGATCGATCGCCGCCAACAGCAGCGCGTGCTTCATCTCGTCCTGGCCGACGATGGCCGAAAAGGGGAATGCGGAGCCCATAGCGTCACGTTACCCTGACAATCAAAAGTGTCAATCAGATCGTGACACTTTTCGCGTTTCGCAGCGACGCGAGGAAGGGCGCGGTTCATACAAGTTCATACCGCAAAGATGCGGCGTCCATCCGAATTTACACGCAAATGCTTGACACCACACGGTTCGGGTCTAGTTTCCCCTCCCGAGGGACGACCGCAGTGTGTGGAGGAATTGCAGATGGTCCGTGGATATCGCTACATCACAGCCGCCGGGATCCTGCTGGCGCTGGCCGCGCCGGCAAGTGCGCTGGACGGAAATGTCGACGCAGGCAAGAAGGTGTTCGCCAAATGCGCCGTGTGTCATGGCATCGGCGAGACAACGAAGCCGATCGGACCGAACCTGAACAACGTGATTGGCCGCACTGCCGGCACGCAGCCCGAGTTTCTCGCCAAGAAGGGCGCCGGCTACTCGAAGGCCATGATCGCGGCGGGCGAAGGCGGACTTGTCTGGGATGCCGCCCAGATCGCGGAATACATCACCGATCCCAAGAAAAAGGTTCCGGGCAACAAGATGGCGTTTCCCGGCCTGAAGAAGGAACAGGAAATCGCGGACGTGATTGCCTACGTCTCGACGTTTTCGAAGCCGTAGCGCCGACCCGGCCGCGGCGCATCGCGGGCAGGAACTCCAATCCGACACATCGTGCGGCTCCGCCATCCGGCGGGGCCGTTCATTTTTGTTGAGTGGGGCATCACCAAGGGCAGCGGACTCCAGCGTCCGCGCGGCGTCTCGACTACTCGCAAAAATCAATCGACATTGACAGACTAAAGTGTCACTTTGATTTGACACATGCCGTACCGGCGACAACAGGCCGGGCGAAATGACAGTGTGGGCGGACCCTCGACGATCCGCCCGGACTGCAAGGGAGGTTGCCCGATGGAAGGTTCACCCAGCGTTCTGGACCGTGTCTCCTGTCCCTCCGACATCAAGCTGCTCTCGGACGAGGACATCGCCCGACTTGCCGACGAACTGCGGCAGGAGACGATCGCCGCCGTCTCCGTGACCGGCGGCCATCTCGGCGCCAGCCTCGGCGTCGTCGAACTGACGACCGCCATTCACGCGGTGTTTGACACGCCGCGAGACACGCTGATCTTCGACGTCGGCCACCAGGCCTATCCGCACAAGATCCTGACCGGCCGGCGCGACCGCATCCGCACCCTGCGCCAGGGCGGCGGGCTGTCCGGATTCACGCGGCGCTCGGAGAGCGAATACGATCCGTTCGGCGCGGCGCATTCGTCGACGTCGATCTCCGCCGGCCTCGGCTTCGCAGTGGCGCGCGACCTGCGCGGCGGCGACGGGGCGGTGATCTGCGTCATCGGCGACGGCGCCCTGTCCGCTGGCATGGCTTACGAGGCGATGAACAATGCCGGTCACCTCGGCAAGCGGCTGATCGTCATCCTCAACGACAACGACATGTCGATCTCGCCGCCGGTCGGCGCCATTTCGCGCCATCTGGTGCGGCTCTACACGGAGAAGAGCTTCCAGCAGGTCAAGGCGCTCGCCAAGGAAGCGGTGTCCCTTCTGCCGCCGCCGTTGCGCGAAAGTGCGAAGCTGGCCCGCGGTCTCGTCAAGGAACTGCTCGTCGGCGGCTCGCTGTTCGAGAACCTCGGCTTCTCCTATGTCGGCCCGGTCGACGGCCACGATATCCCGCAACTTCTCGCGGTGTTGCGCACCGTGCGCGACAATCGCGACGGCCCGATTCTGATTCATGCAGTGACCGAGAAGGGCAAGGGTTACGCGCCGGCGGAAAGCGCGCTCGACAAGTACCACGGCGTGGCGAAGTTCGACATCGTCACCGGCCGCCAGCAGAAGTCCGCTCCGAGCGCGCCGACCTACACCAACGTATTCGCCGACAGCCTGATCCGGCTCGCCGAACACGACCGGAGAATCGTGGCCGTCACCGCAGCTATGGCCTCGGGGACCGGTCTCGACAAGTTCGCAAAGCGCTTCCCGGAACGGTTCTTCGATGTCGGCATCGCCGAGCAGCACGGCGTCACGTTCTGCGCCGGCCTCGCGGCAGCCGGGATGCGGCCATTCTGCGCCATCTATTCGACCTTCCTGCAACGCGGCTACGACCAGATCGTCCACGACGTCGCGCTGCAGGCGCTGCCCGTGCGCTTCGCCATCGATCGCGCCGGGCTGGTCGGCGAGGACGGCGCCACGCATGCCGGGGCCTACGACCTCGGTTATCTCTGCAACCTTCCCGGCTTTGTCGTGATGGCAGCGGCGGACGAGGCCGAGCTCGTGCACATGGCGTCCACCGCCGCGGCGATCGACGACGGCCCGAGCGCCTTCCGCTATCCGCGCGGCGAAGGGCGCGGAGTCGAGATGCCCGAACAGGGCGCGCCTCTCGAAATCGGCAAGGGACGCATCCTCCGCGAGGGTGGCAAAGTCGCGCTTCTGTCGCTGGGCGGCCGGCTTGACGAGTGCTTCAAGGCCGCGGCGGAACTCGAGGCGAAAGGGTTGTCGACCACGGTTGCCGATGCACGCTTCGCCAAGCCGCTCGACCATGCCCTGCTGATGCAGCTCGCCGCCCACCATCAGGTCGTCGTGACCATCGAGGAGGGGGCGCATGGCGGGTTCGGGGCGCAGGTTCTGCGTCACTACTGCGAGGCAGGATCAATGGATCGCGGCTTGCGCATCCGCACGATGGCGCTACCCGACAGGTTCATCGACCACGACACGCCGAAGGCGATGTACGAAGCGGCGGGCCTGACGGCAAGCCACATCGTGGCGACCGCGCTTCGCGCGCTGGGTATCGAGACTCTCCCCGCCACCGTGCGCGCGACGCCGGTCAGGGCAGCCGGCGCCTGAGCGTCGACTGCCCCCGAGTTCCGTCAGCCTCTACGGGGGTTCATCCGCCACACAGTGAAGTTCAGCGTCGCGGCGATCTTGACCCAGACGAGATAGGGGACGAACAACGCCGCGGCGACGGGCGAGATGGCGGCGGCCGTGAGGATGAAACCCGCGATCGACAGCCACAGCAGCACCACTTCGGCGAACGCAAGATCCATCCGCCGCATGCCGAAGAACAGGCCCGACCAGCCCGCGTTGAGGACGAGTTGAATTACCCAAAGCCACATCGCGCCGCTGGACGGCGCCGTGCGCCAGATCAGCCAGCCCGCGATCGCGATGCAGATGTAGAGCGCCGACCATACCGGTCCGAACAGCCAGTTCGGCGGTGTCCAGGACGGCTTGTTCAGGCGCTCGTACCACTCGCCCGGCTTGAACAGCACGCCGCTCAGCGCAGCCATGATGACGATCGCGAAGAAGACCAGAAGCGACCAGTCGAAATCCATGCTCAGCTCCGTCACCCTTCGTCCTTGGTCCTCACCCGGTCGCGGCCAGGCGTTCCGGGTCCGGCGCTAGTCGCCGCCGATCCCGAAACGATCGAGCTTCAGGTAGAAGGCCTGCCGGCTCAGTCCGAGCGCGCGGGCCGCGGCCGCACGGTTGTTTCCGGTCAGCCGCAGGGCCGCCTCTATGCACATGCGCTCGATCACGTCCGTCGTGTCCCGCACCAGATCCTTCAGCGGCACCCGGCCGACCAGTTCGACCAGACCCTCCGCCGTCCGCGCGAGGTCGCCGGCCGGGCGGTCGCGCGGCGTGACGGCCGCCGAGGCGGGCCGCAGCACGAAGCCGAAGCCGGCCGTCGACCCGCTAAGCGCGACCACCGACATCTCCACCTCGACGAGATTGCCGTGCGCGCCATTCAAGGTTGCCGCGAAGGCGGGGACGCTGCCGAGCCGGCGTGCGTCGCGCAGCGCGATTTCCTGCTCGGTCCCGCGCCAATGGAACATAGCGTCGAGCGGACGCCCGACCAGATGCGCCGCCATCGGAATGCCGGCAAGCGAGAGGAACGCCTCGTTCGCCCAGATCGCCTGTCCCGTTTCGTCGGTCACGACGATCGCCTCGGGCGCCTGCCGGAGGAGCGCGTCGAGTCCTTCGGATTCGTCATCGGCCGTCGCAGCGGCTGTGTCCGTCGTCTCGATACGGATCATCACGAGCTTCAGGTCGCCGGCCCTGAACAGGTTCGCTTCGAGGCGTATGGGCGTGCCGTCCGCGGAATGCGCCTGGGCCGAGAGCGGCGACCCTGCCGCCGCCACCCCGGCGAACATGGCAAGCACTTCGGCCTGGTCGCCGCGCGCGGCAATGACGGAGACCTTCTTGCCGGCCAGATGCGCCGGCGTCATGGCGAGCAGCGCAGCCGCGCGGGGGTTGGCGTCGCGGATCCTGCCGGTTTCGGCGTCGACGACCAGAAGCGGCGACGACGCGGTCTCGAACAGCAGGCGGTAGTGGGCATCGGACTGGCGCTGCAGCTTTGCGCTGCGCTCCAGGGACTGCCGGTTCGAGAGCAACCTGGAGCGAAGGTCCGTCTCCTCGCGGCGGTCCCTGCCGAGCAGGGCGACCGTGCCCTCGCCGTCCAGCCGGATCGCCGCATAGCGGACGGGCAGCGCGGTCTGGCCAGTGACGACATGGCTGACGTCGAAGCGCGGCGACGGTTTGGCATCGCGTGCAAGCCGCAGCATCCTTTTGACGGTTGCCTTGCTGCGCTCCTCGACCAGATCCTCGATCGACCGCCCGCGCCAGTCCTGGATCTGGTCCGGCACAGGCGCGTCGAGGCTGTGCTCGACCTCGACGACGACGTCCAGGGAGTCGAGCACGAGACTGACGTCGCTCGCGGCCCTGACGATCGCCGCGACGCCGTCGGCCTGCGGTCGGGACCACGGACTGTCCCGATTGGTGGATTTGCGAGCCATGCGACTCTCCCGGAAGCGCTAGACGGTCGTCCATCTCCTACCCGGGCAAGCGATTTCGCCACGAAGATGACGACAGTGGCTTGACCTCCCGGGATGGGGTCACGGCGCTTTTGGGCTTTCCACCGCCGCTTGTCCAGCATCTCGTTGCCGCAGCTGTCATATTGGCGTTACAGTAGGGCTGTCGTCCATGCTGGTCATGGCGGCCGACCGGGACGATAACCCGGCGGGAGGGAACAGGACGTGCAACGCATTGAGGAGACGAGGCGGCCTACGGCGTTTCGGTCCGAACTCCGCGCGGCGACGCGGGTCGAGCACCAGGCGCTCGACCGGCACCCGGCATTTGTCGCGCTTGCCGGAGAACGCCTCGGCATGGACGGTTATGCGAAGCTGATGAGCCTCTTCCATGGCCTCTATGCCGGTCTTGACGACGCGCTCGGCGCGGGCTCCCGCCGGCTGCTGCCGGCCGACTGCGGCTACGCATACCAAAGAAGGCAGCCATTGCTGGCCCAGGATCTCGAGCAGCTGGGTGCGCCTGCGTCCGACGCCGCCCCGGCGCCTGGTCCCTACCGCTCCCTGGCCAGCCTGTGCGGCGCGCTTTATGTCGTGGAAGGCTCGGTTCTCGGCGGGGCAATGCTGCAACGCGCGACCGGGGCGCTTCTGTCGTCCAGCGGCGGGGGAGGTGACGGCTACTGGCAATGGTGTCGCGATGCCGGCGGTCCGCGTTGGGGGGCGACGTGCGGCCTCATCGAGATGAGCGCCGGAACGTCCCGCTCGCGCGACGAGATGGTGGCGACCGCGCGTGATACATTCAATCTCTTCTCCGGCTGGCTGGGCAAATGGCATGATGAAATCGACCCCGGGCCGGCCGGCAAGCGGCTGGCGCAATGCTGACGCGCGCGATCGATCTTTCGTCCTGCGACAACGAGCCGATCCACATGATCGGGGCCGTGCAGCCTTTCGGCGCTCTGGTCGCATTCGACACGGCCACGATGGTCATCGAGTTCGCCAGCGCCAACACCGATCGCCTGTTCGGTCGCGATCATCGCGAGTTGCTCGGAGCCAAGGTGGATACGCTGCTGGACCCTCACCAGCTCGCTGATCTCCTGTCGCGGCCGCTGCTGCCGTCGATGCCGGATCTGCTGCGCCCCTGGTTCCTCTCCATTCCGGGGGCCGACGGCATATCCATGGCCGCCGAATGTTACCCCCACCGCCACGATGGTCGCGTCATTCTCGAATTCGTCGCGCGCGAGTCCGGTCCGGCGGTGATGTGGGAAGAGGACGCGCTTCGCCAGCGCATCATCTCGGAGCTGATCAAGCCGGGGACCGTCATGGACCTTGCCCATGTCGGCGCCCAGATCATCCGGGAAGTGACGGGCTTCGACCGGGTGATGATCTACCGGTTCGCTCCCGACAAGCATGGAGAAGTCATCGCGGAAAGCACATCGCGCCACGACAGCTTCCTGGGCCTGCACTACCCGGCGTCGGACATTCCCGATCCCGCGCGGCGGCATTTCCTGCTCAACGTCATCCGCATGATCCCCGACATCAACGCGGCGCCGGTGCCGATCATGACCCGATCGGGCACGCCCGCCGATGCAGGCTCGTCCAGCCCGCTGGACCTCACCTTCTCCAAGCTGCGTGCCGTAGCGCCAGTGCATGTCGAATATCTGAACAACATGGGCGTCGGCGGCAGCATGTCGATCTCGCTGACGTCCAACAACGCGCTTTGGGGACTTGTGGCCTGCCATCACTACGGGCCGCACGGCGTTTCCTGGAGCCGCCTGCGCTTCTGCGAACTGCTGGGCGGCACAATTTCGGCGCTGCTGCAGAGCCTCGAGAACACGGTGCAGCTCGGCCACAGCATCCGGGCCGAAAGAGCGGCGTTCGACATCGAGCACGAAGCCCGCTCGGGCAGGCCCCTGCTCGACGTGGTGCAGCGGCACTCGGCCCTCCTGATCGAGCAATGCGGCGCGCAGGGGATGGTGGTGCAGCTGGGCGGCAGGCGGATCGAGGTCGGCAGGGCGCCGGTCGACCCGGCCATCTTCGCCGCGCTGCAAACCAGCCTCGTCGAAGGGATAGCCGCTACGGAAAGCCTCGCGGAACTGCTGGGTCGCGCGCCGCAGAACAATGCCGAGACGGCTGGCGCGGCGATGATGGAACTGTCGGGCGACGGCCAGGACTGGCTCGTGCTGACCCGCAGCGCCTTCGAGGAGACGATTCGCTGGGCGGGCAAGCCGGAAAAGGTCGGCACGACGCTCGACGACGGCTCGGTGCGCCTTTCCCCGCGCGGGTCGTTCGCGCTGTGGCGCGAGGAGCGGCGGGGCCGCAGCAAGCCGTTCACGGCGACCGACCACGAGTTCCTGCGCATCACCAGGCGCGCGCTGTTCGCCATGAACAGCCTCGATCGCGAACGCGCCGCCGTCGCCGCACAGATGGCGGCCGAGAGCGAGGAGGCGCGGCTGCGGCTCGTGCTCATGGATGCCGCGCGCAGCCGCTCGATGGGGGAACTCGCCGCGGCCCTCGCCCACGAGCTCAACCAGCCACTGTCGTCGGTCACCAACTATGTCAATGCCTGCCGCCAGGAGCTGCGCAACTTCGATATCGCCGTTCCCGAGAAGGTCGACCGGCTGATGGAGAGCGCGGTGACCGAATCGGCGCGCGCGGCCGAACTCGTGCGGCGGCTTCGCACCTTCATCGGACAGGGCGAGATCGCCTTGGAGACGATCGATCTTCACGCGGTCATCCGGCAGGGCCTGGAACTCGGCTTCGTCGCCAGCGGAGGCGACGGCGTCGAGGTCACTTACAGGCTGGACGACGACATGCCGCCATTGCTGGCCGATCCCGTGCAACTTGGCCAGGTCGTGCTGAACCTGGTGCGCAACAGTCTCGCCGCCATGGAGGACACCGACAGGCGCATGCTTGTCGTGGGGACGCGACGGCTGGACGATGAGGTCGAGGTCTCGATCCGCGACACCGGCGTTGGCTTGGCTGATGACACCAAGGCAACGCTGTTCGAACCTTTCCACAGCTCCACGACCAGCGGCATGGGCATAGGGCTTTCGCTCTGCCGCACGATCGTGGAGGCGCATGGCGGGCGCATCTGGACCGAGCCTCGGACCGATGGCGCGGAATTCCGTTTCACCTTGAAGATCAGTGGCGGCAAGGATGGCTGAGAACGCTCCACGCATCCGCATCTACGTTGTCGACGACGAGCCGACCGTCAGGGATTCGCTCTGCGCCCTTCTGGGTGCGCATGGCTATGACGCCGTCGGCCTGCCGACGGCCGAGGCGTTTCTCGAGCAGGCGAGGATAGACGGCGGCCTCTGCGCCTTCATCGACCTGCGCATGCCAGGCATGGGGGGCCTCGACCTGCAGAGAGAGCTGTCCGCCGCGGGCATCCCGGTGCAGGTGATCATCCTGACGGCCTACGGCGACGTTCCGCTGGCGGTCGAGGCGATGAAGGCCGGGGCGATCGACTTCATCGAGAAGCCCGGGTCCGAAGGGCAGATTCTCGCCGCGATCGATGCCGCCGCCGCCATCGCCGCAAACCGTCCGCAGGCACGATTGCCTGCCGGTGTCGTCGAGGAGCGGCTTGCCCGGTTGACCGCGCGGGAGCGTCACGTCCTGGATCATCTGGTCCTTGGCAAGACCAACAAGCAGATCGCCGAAGAGTTTGGCATCAGCCAGCGCACCGTCGAGATCCATCGCGCCCGGATCCGGGAGAAGATGGAAGCGCGCGGCCTCGCCGACCTGATCCGCATGATGCGGTAGGACCGCAGCGGGTGCCCAATAGGTGATTAGTACCTAGCGGAATTACCGAAATAGAACATCCCGACCATTTGCCCCTAGGCTTCACCTTGAGGAGACGCATGCGGACCATGGGACAGCAGATCCCTTGCCGCGTGGAGGAGGGCCAGATGTCGATCGATGTTGACTACAGCCTCGGCAGATCGCCGAGAACGGTATCCCCCAAAACGGCCGAAAAACGCCACAGAGTGATGGTCGCGCTGAACGACGAACAGATGGCGGCTGTCGAAGGATGGCGGATGGCGCACGGGATTTCCGATCAGGCCGATGCGCTGGGAGAACTGGTGCGTCTGGCGTTGCTCGGCGAGATCGCGAAGATCTATCGACTGGTTTCGGACAATCGATCGTCCGGCAAGCAGCGTTAGTGGCGGCTTCCCACGCCTGCGTCGGAAGGCGTAGTTTCGGCCCGCCGATCCACGCATGTCGGGACCGGCGACAGCCTGGCGGTACTCATTTCAGATCGCGCAGTTCAGCGACGATCTGCAAGGCCAGCAGTTTCGAGTAGGTCCGTGATTGCGGCACGCCGCCGAGCTGGATCCAGAGCCCTTCCTGGCCGGTCGGGCGCCAGGCGCGGCGGATTTCTCCGCCTTCGTCCCAGCCCCAGACCATGCCCACCCTGTCGGCGACGTCGTCGCCGAAATACTCGCGGATGTCGACTTCCTGATTGTGGTAGCCCGTCGCGAGCACGACGACGTCGGCCTCCAGCATCGACCCGTCATCCAGCCGCGCGCCGTCCCGCTCGTATCCGACGATCCGCGCGTTCTGGATCAGCTTGATGCGGCCGTCGACGATGTATTCCGACGCGCCGACATTGAGATAGTAGCCGCCGCCGCGGTGGATGTAGTTGGCGAAGTAGCCGCCTCCCAGATAGCCCTTGTGGGTCCGGAACCCGACCTTCTCCAGCCCCGCCAGCAGATCCTTGTCCATCTCGCTGACGATCCGCGAGAAGTCGCGGTAGCTGGCGAGCGTCGCGTCGAAGTCGTTGGCGATCGCCACGACGTCGATCTCGTCGATCGGCCGCCCTTCCTTGTAGAGCGCATAGATCAGGTTCGCCGGATCGATGTTGACGACGGTCGTGGGGCTGCGCTGCACCATGGTCACGTCGCAGCCGCGCTGGTAGAGCTCCAGCGCGATGTCGTGGCCGCTGGTGCTGGTGCCGACGACGATCGCGCGCTTGCCGCGATATTCCTCGGTCGGCCGCACGTCGGCGGAATGGGCGACTGTCCCGGCGAACCGGTCAAGCCCGGGCAGGACCGGAATCTTCTTGCGCCCCGACACGCCTCCAGTCGCCATGATGACATGCTTCGGCCGGACGATGCGTTCCGCGCCGTCGGGCATTGCCAGCCGGACGGTCCAGTTGCCGGCGGCCTCGTCGCGCGTCGCGCCCTGAAAGCGCACGGAGGTCCAGACGGCCAGCTCCATCGCCAGCGCGTAGAACTCCATCCAGGCCGCATACATGTCCTTCGGCAGGTAGGACGGCCAGGTCAGCGGATAGCTGACATAGGGAAAGTCGATCGTCTCGATCTCGTTGTGGAGCTGGAGCGTGTGGTAGCGGTTGCGCCAGATGTCGCCGACCCTAGGGAGGGATTCGATGACGAGCGCCCGCACGCCCGTCGCCTTCAGCCGCGCCGCGATCATCAGCCCGGAATGGCCCGCGCCGACCACCAGCGCCTCCGGCTCCTCGGCATCGAAATTGCGGTCCTGCTCCAGCCTGTCGAGCCAGTTCTCGCCCTCGGCGCGCACCGCAATCCGTTCGGGGCGGTGCTTGCCGATCGCCTCGGGGAAGGCGTCGATCGACTGAAGCGAGGTCATCAGGCCCCAGGCGCGATAGGCCCCGTCCTGCGCCTTCTCGAGCCGCACGAGGGCGCTGCCGCTGCCCAGCGCAGTCCGGAAATGCACGAAGATTTCGAGGACCTTCCGGCCCGAACGCGTCATGAATTTCGGGGCGCTGTAGTCGGGGTGGAGGGTGAAGTCGCGAACGCCTTTGGCCCGGCCTTCGGCGATCAGCGTCGACGCGATGATTTGTGGATCTTTCAGCGCGCGGAAATCCCACTGATGCGCCAGCAGGTCGCGCCAGTAGCCGTCCGGAGCCAACAGGTCTTCGAGGGCGGATCCATCGGCGCGTTCGAGCGCATCGTTGAACCGGTCGAGCCAATGCTGCGCGATCTGGCGCTCCTGCTCCGGCGCGGCGGTGGCAAACTGGGCAGGGCTGTTCATCGGGTTCTCCTCAGTGAAAGGTCCGTCCGCCGTCGACGGCGAGCGTCGTTCCGGTGATGAAGGAGGACGCGTTCGAAGTCAGGAACAACGCGGCCTGGGCGACCTCGTCGTCACGCCCGAGCCGGCCGAGCGCGTAGCGCTGCAGCGTCTGCTGCAACTGGTTGTGGTTCGGCAGCAGGGCCGTCATCGGCGTGTCGATGAGCCCGGGGCATATGGTGTTGACCCGGATCGCCGGGGCGAACTCCATCGCCAGCGCCTTGCCGAGCGTGATCAGCGCGCCTTTCGACGTGGCATAGGCCGCGCGGTTGGGAAAAGGCGAAAGGCCGGTGGCCGACGACAGGTTGACGATTGTCGAGCCGTCGCAGGCGCGCAGATGGCGTTCGGCCGCGCGGCAGAGCAGGAAGGGCGCATCGAGGTTGACCGCCATCACCTGGCGCCAGCGTGCGGCGGTGATCTCAGAGACGGAGCCGGCGGAATGAATGCCCGCGGCGTTGACAAGTCCGTCGAGATGCCCGAGCCGCGCCACGGCGGCCTCGGCCAGGCCGTCGATCCGGTCCGCATCGGCCAGATCGAACGGGAAGGCCTCCGCGCCCGTTTCGGCAGCGACCGCCTCGAGTTCCCGTGCCTTGACGTCGACCAGCGCCAGCTTCGCTCCCTCTGCAGCAAACAGGCGGGCAATGGCGCGACCGATGCCCTGCGCGGCGCCCGTGATGAGCACCGCCCGCCCCGCGAGCCGGTTTGCGGGCGGAGGCGGTTGCAGATGACTGGCCGATGCATCCGTCATGCGCCGACCGCCGGTGCTGCGAACGGGTCCACGCCACGGGCACGCACCGGCACCCGCAACACCTGTTTCGGCGCGCACATGTAGAGAATGTTGCGCTTGGGCCCGCCGAAGCAGAGATTGATCACCGGCGTGTCCATCCTGATCTTTCCGATGAGCCGCCCGTCTGGCGCATAGCAGTGGACGCCATCGCCCGCTCCCGCCCAGATGCGGCCGGCGTCGTCCAGCCGGATGCCATCGAAGAGACCTGCCGACGCCTCCGCCACGACGCCCCGATCCTGCGGCGCTTCGTTTTCCGCGAGGTCGAAGCGGCGGATATGGCACGGATGGTCCGGACCCTTCGTCCGGCCGGAATCGACCACGAACAGACCCTTCTCGTCAGCCGTGAAAGCGAGCCCGTTCGGTTGCACCATGGTGGTGATGACCGCGTCCAACTGGCCGGTGGCAGGGTCGAGGCGATAGACATATGCCCCATCCTGTTCGCTCGCCGCGCGATGCCCGAAATAGTCGGTGTTGATCCCATAGTTCGGGTCCGAGAACCAGATCGTTCCGTCCGACCTGACGACCACGTCGTTGGGACTGTTCAGCCGCCCGTCTCCGAAGCGGTCCGCCAGCACCGTGACGCGGCCGTCGTGTTCGGTGCGGGTGACCCGGCGCGAGCCGTGCTCGCAGGTGACGAGCCGTCCCTGCCTGTCTGTGGTGTTGCCATTGGCATTGTTCGACTGGGCGCGAAACACGCTGACCGCGCCGGTGATCTCGTCGAACCGCATCAGTCGGTCGTTCGGAATGTCCGACCAGATCAGCGTGCGCCATGCGGGGAAATAGCATGGACCCTCATTCCAGCCCCCGTCGGCAAAGATCACCTCGGGAACTTCATGGTGCAGGAAAAGCGGCGTCGCCGGATCTGTGGTCTCGTAGGACGTTGTCATGCTGCGCCTCTTTGCGTGGTCGGAACGGCGCCGGTGGCCTGCTCCGCGCCGGCGAAGCGCTCGAACATCGCAAGCTGGTGCGACGACACCGCGCCAAGGCCCATGCCGAGGCGAACGATGCGGCGCAAGTAAGCGTTGAGTCCGTATCCCCATGTCAGGCCGATACCGCCGTGCAGGTGGATCGCGGTCTCGGCGATCTCGCGCGCCGCGCGCGGAACGTAGGCGAGCATCACCTCGACGGCTTCAGCCGAGGCCGACAGGAGCGTGGCGTCGCCCGGGGTCACGTCGGCGGCATCTCTCGCGGCCGCCGCATATTCCACGGCGACCCGGATGTTCTCCTGAGCCAGATACGTGTCGGCGGCGATGTGCTTCAGTGCCTGGTTGGCTCCGATCGGCTGGCCGAACTGCTCTCGGTCCTTGAGATAGGCGACCGACAGCGCGAGACAGTGTTCCGCCGCGCCGAGCAGTTCGGCGCAGCGGAGGATCGCCAGCCTGTCGGCGAACGCGTCGACCAAGACGATCGGGATGTCGTTGGCCGCCACGTCGACCGAAGCCTCGCAGGCGCCCGTGCCGGATTCTATGCGCGCGCGGGCTGTTGTATCCAGCGATGCCGCTGGCAGAATCGCCACCCGCGTTTCCCCGCCGATCGGCGCGGCGATCCAGTCGCCGGATGCCGGCTGCGAGAGGGTCAGAGCGCCACGCAGACGGGCATCCGCGCGCCTCAGCAAGCCGGAGACCGGCGAGACGACCTTCAGCGTTCCGCCCAGGATTTCGTCAGCCCTATCAGGCATCGCACGCGCCAGCGGATCGGCCATCAACAGCGTTTCGGCAAGCGAGCCGCCGGCGCCCGCCCGGCCCGCCTCCTGCAGCACGATTGCCGCCTCGACGAGCCCCATCCCGCTGCCGCCCCGGTCGGGCGCGGCCAGCAGGCCGAACACGCCGAGCTCCGCAAGCGCGGCGGCCGCTTCCGGGCCGCCGCGCGCGAATGTGCCGGCTACGGATGCCCTCAGCATGTCCTGTTCGGAAGAATGCTGGAAGTTCACTGGCCGGACCTCCGTGCGCCGCGCGGCAGGCCGAGCACCCTTTCCGAGAGGATGTTGCGCTGGATCTGCGACGAGCCGGCGTAGACGGTCTCGCCGCGCGAAGTGAAATAGATGCGCCGGAAGCGCTCCGCGATCGGAGAGACCGCGTCGAAATCCGGACCCAGCAGCTCGACTGCCAGACGCGCGATCTTCTGATGCAGGCTGCTCCAGAGCAGCTTGAGGAAGCTCGCCTCCTCGCCGATATGCCCACCCGAGGACAGCCGGCTGATGAAGCGCATGTTGTGGGCCCGCATGATCGACAGTTCGGCCGCGACCGCCCCGATCTCGGCGCGCAGAGCGTCGTTGATCGTGTCCGTGCGCAGGGCATGGCGGGCGAGAGCGCGAAGCTCCTCGCTGAAGCGCGCCTGCCGGTAAAGCCTGGTCGTCGCGCGCTCGAATCCCAGCACCTCGACGGCGACGTTCCAGCCCCGGTCCAACGGCCCGATCAGCGACTCCTCGTCGACCTCGACATCGGTGAAGAAGACCTCGTTGAAATGGCACAGGCCGTTGATGTGGCGGATCGGCCGCACCTCGATGCCTGGCGTGTCCATCCGGACGATGAAGAGCGACATGCCCTTGTAGGGCGACGCGTCCATGTTGGTGCGCGCCAGCAGGATGCAGTGGCTGGCGAAATGGGCGTAGCTCGTCCAGATCTTCTGGCCGCGCAGGATCCACTTTCCACCCTTGCGCTCGGCCCGCGTCTTGATCGCCGCCAGGTCAGAGCCGGCATTGGGTTCGGAGAAACCCTGGCACCAGGTGTCTTCCATGCGCAGGATCCGCGGCACGAAGTGAAGCTTTTGCGCTTCCGTGCCCACACTGAGGATGATCGGCGCGACGAGTTCGCGCCCGATCGTGTTGATGCTCTCCGGAGCGGAGGCGGCGCCAAGCTCCTCGTTGACGATCAGGTCGTCCAGGGCATCGCGCCCCTGCCCGCCATAGGCCTTTGGCCAGGCTATCCCGGAATATCCCGCCGCATGCAGGCGGCGCTCCCAGTCGATCATGAAGGCCTGCTCGTCCTCCTCCGACATCGCCGGCCACAGCCCGCCCTCGGTCCAGGCGTCTGCAAGGTTTGCCGCGAGCCAGGACCGGACCTGCGCGCGGTAGGCCTGCTGCTCGGGGGTGAAGGAGATGTCCATGCCGTTCGATCCGCCTCAGCGCCCGACGAAGACGGGGGCGCGCTTTTCGCTGAAGGCGCGCATCGCTTCTTTTGCGTCCTCGGTCCTGCCGAGCTGGATCGTCATCTCCTGCTCGTAGCGGTATCCGTCGCGCAGGCTGAGCTGTTCGATGTTGTTCAGCGACTGCTTGGCGAGTTGGGCCGCGAGCGGGCTGTGCGCGGCGATGCGGAGGGCCATGGCCCGCGCGGTCGGGAGCAGCTCTTCGGGCGGCACGCAAGCCTCCACGATGCCGAGGCGGTAGAGCTCCCTGCCGTCGACGCGGTCGCCGGTCAGCATCATCCGCCGCACGTTCGAGCGGCCGAACAGCTGCATCGCGTGGCGGCATCCGCCCATCAGCCCGACTGTGACCTCCGGCAGTCCGAGGACGGCCTGCTCGGATGCGATCAGGATGTCGCAGGAGGCGACGATCGCCAGGCCCGCGCCGAGAGCCGCGCCGTTGATCGCGCCGATCACGGGCTTGGTGCACTCGCGCACCGAATGGTAGCTTTCGCGCGCGCTGCGCTGGTTGTGCCGGCGGGCTCCTGGCTCCCAGGTCTTGCCCACCCGCCCCTTGATGTCGACGCCCGCGCAGAAGGCGCGGCCTTCCCCCGTCAGGATCACGACGCGCACGTCGTCGCGATCGGACAGGCAGTCCATCGCGTAGATCAGCTCTTCCTGCGACAGGTCGTTCTGCGCGTTCACCGGCGGGTTGGAGATCGTCACGGTGGCGACGAAATCGGCGATCTCGATCCGGTGGTGGGTCAGGTTGAACAGGTCCATCGGTTTGTCCTCGTCGTTCAATTTTCTTCGGCGGGCGGCGCGAACATCGCGCGCAGGTCGACCTTGCGGATCTTGCCGGCCGCGTTGGTCGGCATGGTGTCGAGCACCTCAAGCCGTTCAGGATATTTCTGGCGCGCAATCCCTGCCTTCGTCAGGTGCGCGGCGACCTCATCCAGCGACAGCGTGGCGTCCGGTTCGAGCACGCAGACCGAGACCATCATCTCGCCGCGTTCTCCGTCCGGCACGCCGATCACCGCGCATTGCCGGACCTGGGGCAGTTCGGCCACGAGGTCCTCGACCTCCTTGGCGCTGATGTTCTCGCCCTTGCGGATGATGATATCCTTCTTGCGGCCGACGACGGTGACGTAGTTCTCCGCATCGAGGTGCCCGAGGTCGCCCGTGCGCAACCAGCCGTCCGCCGTGAAGGCGGCGCGGTCGAGCCGGCTGTCGACATAGCCGAGAAACACCTCGTCGCCGCGCGACTGGATCTCTCCGACCGCGCCGGGTGCAAGCACGCGGGTCTCGTCATCGAGATCGACGATACGGACCCGGTTCTGTGGATGCACCTTGCCGTCTGTCGTCGCGGCCTTGGCCGGGTCGTCGCCGACACCGCCAGAGATCGTCGGATGTTCGCTGCACCCGTAGGTCCGCATGGCGCGGATGCCGCGCGCCTGCGCCTTGCGGATGAGGTTGGGAGGTACGTCGGCGCCGCCGCAGCGGAAGATGCGCAGCGACCGGATGCTGTCGGCCATCCGAGGATCCTCAAGCAAGCCCTGCAGGAAGGGCGTCGCGCCGACCGTCCACACGCATTGCTCGCGCGCGATCAGCCGCGCCGCCTCGTGGATGTCCCAGATGTCGAGCAAGCAGACCTTCAGCCCGCCCACCGGCCCGGCGATGCAGGCATAGGCGAAGCCGGTGATGTGGGTCAGCGGCGAGCCCATGAACAGCGTATCGTCCGGCCCGATGTCGGTCGCCCGCAGCACCGAGCGCGCTTCGCTGAGAAGCGTCGTTTGGGAGTGGCGCACGCCTTTCGGCTGGCCTTCCGTGCCCGACGTGTAGAGGTAGAGCGCATCCTGCGTCGGATCGACCTCGTGAAATTTCGCCGCGCCGCCCTGCGCCAGCAGTTCACGACCGCGGGCCAGAAGCGCGTCGAAGCCCAGCGCATCAGGATGGCCGCCCCGGCAGACGATCATCCGCGCGCCGGCTGCGCGGGCAATCGGCGCGATCATATCGGCGTAGCCGAAGCCGCGATAGGTTTCGGGCGCAAAGACAAACCGGGCCCTCGCGTCCTTCAGCAGAAAGGCAACCTCCCGACTGCGGTAGATCGGCACGATCGGGTTGCAGATCGCGCCTATCCGTAGCGCGGCCAAGGCGATCAGCACCGTCTCGGCCCAGTTCGGCATCTGGTAGCTGATCGTGTCGCCGGGCCGCGCGCCGGCATCCACCAGGCCCAGGGCCAGCGCCTCCGCCTCTCGGCACAGTTCCGCGTAGCTCATTCGCCCATCGGCATGCACGAGCGCCGTCCGCGCGGGCGCCTCGCGGCGATGGCTGTCGAGGTAACCCCACAGCGTGCGGGGAATGTGGTCCGCGTCCGGAGCTGCCCGCGTCGTCATTGCCCGGCGCCGGCAATCTGGCGTGCGGAGGATGCAGACATGACACGCGGCGGGTTCAGCATGCCGCCATCCGCCAGCAGCACCTGGCCGGTCACATAGGACGACAGATCCTGCATCAGGAAAAGCGCCAGCCCGGCGATGTCCGCCGTGGTTCCCGCGCGCTGCAGCGGTGTGTTGCGTTCGACCTCGTTCCACTGATCCGGCCCGAAGCGCTCGACCATGCGCTGGGTGCGGACATAACCGGGCGCTATCGCATTGACGCGAATGCCCTGATGCCCGAGTTCCGAGGCTGCGCCCCGAACGAAATGATGCAGCGCCGCCTTGGCGGAGCCATAGGCAAGCTGGTTCGGCAGGCTGGCAAACCCCGCCGACGAGCCGACAAGCACGACCGAACCGCCGCCCGTGTTGGCCATGCGGCCGGCGGCGACGCGGGTGACATGGATGGCCTGGAAGAGATTGAGCTCGAACGTCCGCGCAAGGAAGCCGGCGTCGAATTCCTGGAGCGGTCGGCCGTCCGACGCGCCCACGATGTCGACGACGCCAGCCAAACGCCCGAGGCTTGCCTCGATCGCATCGAAGATTTCGGCGACCGCCGCCTCCTGGCGCACATCGGCGCAGAACGCCTGTCCGCCCACTTCACCGGCGACCTCCTGCGCGGCGCGCAGGTCCAGGTCGACGCAGGCGACGGCGGCCCCTGCCTGCGCAAGCGCGTGGCAGGTCTGCCGCCCGATGCCACGCCCGGCGCCGACCACGGCAACGACCCTGCCGTCCAGCCTCAACCGGGCACCATAATCCGCCACCGCCTCCTCGTCGAAATCCATGGGCCATCCTCCCGGCGGCAGCATGATTAGCTCATTTCCATCTACCTATCAATCGGTAGGTAAAAGAATTTCCCATTCGCCATCCGATTGTTTTTGCATCCTTCTTTGACGCCACAGCTCCGTTTCGGTATACGCCGCCAAGAATCGTTGCACAAACCAGACTCGTGTGCCGCGCGATGATCCGGACCGGCCAGGGCGGCAGGGATCGACACTATCTGCCTGTTATTCAAACAGTTTTTAGATTCATGGTTTTGCGGCGCACATTGACACGCGTTCGACGGGCGTATAGTCATCGCCTCCCGATCGGTAGTTGATCGTGACGAACGAGAAAGTGCGATAATGGCGGTCGCCGTGGCGGATGCGGGCAATCTTGTGGCGGGCGTAAAGCCGATGATCGACGGAACCGGAGGCGCCTCCAGGACCGGCGAGATCCTGCGCGAGTCCGCCAAGCTTTTTGCTGCGAATGGCTTCGGCGGCACCTCGATGCAGGACATCGCCAGCGCCGTCGGCATCAGGAAGGCGTCGCTCTATCATTTCTTCCCGGACAAGGCCGAGATTCACAGCACGATCGTCATCCTCTCCCTGACCCGGCTCACCGCGCTGGTTCAGGACAGGCAGCGCGGGCTGACCCGTTCGTCGGACCGGGTCGAGGCCTTCGCCCGCGCGCACGCCCAGCACATCGCCGAGAGCGCGCCGTTCTATTTCACCGCGGCGCTTGGCTACAACCAGATCGCCGATCCGGCGGTCAAGGCCAAGGTCCAGCGGATGCGCGATGGCTACGAGGAAACGCTGCGCGGCATCATCCGCCAAGGCATCGAGACCGGCGAGTTCCGCGAGCTCGACGTCAAGCTGGCAGCGCGGGCCATCATATCCTGCCTCAACTGGATGGCCCGCTGGTGGCGTCCCGATGGCCCCGACTCCGCCGAGACGATCGCGTCGGACTATGTGAAGCTCATCCTGCGTGGGTTTCTGCCCGATCCGGACCGATGAACCGCGCCCACGCCACCTGAAACCCTGGCGACCGCCAGTCTTCACGGCTCTACGCCGACAGATGACATGTCAGTGCGTCAGCGGCACCCGAGGCCGCCGAGCGATATTGCGCGACGAGGCGGTCGACGAGTTCGCGGACGGGCGGCAGGTCGTCGATCGCGCCGATGCCCTGGCCTGCCGCCCAAAGATCGCGCCATGCCTTCACGTCATCGTTCGCGGTGCCGAAGTTCAGCGCCTGCGGCGGCGTCAGGTCGTCGGGATCGCGACCGGCAGCGGCGAGGCTGGCGCGCAGGAAATTGCCGGGGATGCCGCTGACGCCCGGCGTGTACACGATGTCGGCCGCCTTGCCGTCGAGCAGCATCTGCTTCTGGCGCGGCACCGCCATGCTTTCGGCGGTGGCCATGAAGCGCGTGCCGACATAGGCCATGTCGGCGCCCATCAGCCGGGCGGCGGCGATCTGCGAACCGGTCGACATCGCGCCGCCGAGCAGCAGCGTGCCGCCGAAGATCGACCGGATCTCGCTCGGCGCCGCGAAAGGGCTGATCAGCCCGGCGTGGCCGCCGGCGCCATAGGTCACGGCGATCAGGCCGTCGACGCCGGCTGCGGCGGCCTTCTCGGCGAATTTCAGGCTGGTGACGTCATGGAAGACCAGGCCGCCATAGGAATGGATCGCCGCGATGAGGTCGCGGTTGAGGCCGAGCGAGGTGATCACCAGCGGCACCTTGTGCTCCACGGTGATCGCAGTGTCGCGCTCGAGCCGGGGGTTGGAGCGGTGGACGACCAGATTGACGCCGAACGGCGCTGAATCGCCGTCCTCCGCCAGCCGCTGCTCGATCTCGTCGAGCCATACCGCGTAGCCCTCGCTGGTGCGCTGGTTCAGCGCCGGAAACGTCCCGACGACCCCCGCCCTGCAGGTTTCGACCACCAGGTCGGGACCCGAAATCAGGAACATTGGCGCGGCGACGACCGGCGCGCGCAGGCGGCCCGACCATTGCGAGGGAATGGGCATGTTATGTCTCGGTCACTGCGGGAAGAAGTTGGCCCGCCGGAAATCGTCCGGCGGGCCGTCGGTCGATCAATACTCGACGAAGCTCTTCAGCTCCTTGAAGGTCTTTTCCTTCGTGTTGAGCTGGTAGATCGCCAGCGCCGTTCCAGACAGCTGATTCTCGTTGTCGAACGAGATCGGCGCGGAGACGCCCTGGGTGTCGAAGTTCTTGAGGCCCTTCAGCTTCTCGATCGTGCAGGCGCGGGTCAGTTCCTTGCCGCACTGTTTCATCGCTTCCGCCATCGCCGACAGGCCGACATAGGTGACATAGGTGTAGCGGTTGATCGCCGCGACCTCTTCGGGGGTGGCGTATTTCTTGGCCTTCTCGATGAAAGCGTCGATGGCCGGGCCGGAGAGCGCCACATAGTCGGCAACGAGATAGTCGTAGCCGGCAGGCGCCGACAGGTTGACCGACGGCGGCATGTCCTCGCTCCACACGGCCGCGACCTGCAGGTCCATCGACAGCTTGCGCGCCTCGCCGAGGATGTTGGCGGCGCCAGCGATGATGCCGCCATTGGCGAGCACGTTGACGCCGGCCTGCTTCATCTGCGCCACTTCGGCGGCGAAGTTGGCGGCGCCCTTCTTGAAGCGGAGGCGGATGCCGTCCTTGGCGCCGAACTCCTTGATCGCGCGGTCATAGCCATGCTCGATCGCGCCGCCGAAATCATCGTCCTGGCGGATCAGGCCATAGACGGCATCCTTCGGGGCGAGATTCTCGTGGATGTACTTCAACTGGCCATAGAAGGCGTCGGAATAGCTGGCGCCGACGGTGAAGACCGACGGGCGGACCGGCTGATAGACAAGCTCGTTCGGCGCGGTGGTGACGACGGTCGGGAGATTGTTTTCCTCGATCAGCGGCATCATGGCGAGCACGTTGGCAGTGCCGGACGTGCCGTTGAGCGCGAAGATGCCGTCGACCTCGATCAGCTTGGTCAAAGCCTGGAACGAGCGCGCCGGCACGTAGCCGTCGTCCTCGGTGACGATGGCGATCTTGCGGCCGTTGACGCCGCCGGCCTCGTTGATCTCGGCTGCCGCGACCTTCGATCCGACCGCGACGGCGCGGCCGATGAAGGAGGCCGGACCGGTCATGATGTTGACGTCGCCGATCTTGATCTCGGTGTCGGTGACGCCTGGATCCTGCGCGTAGACGGCCGTCGACGCCATGAGCGCGGCGGCGAGTGAGAGACAAATTCGTTTCATGCTGTTTCCTCCGTTGTGCTGCCCCGCCGGTCTGTGTTGCCGGCTAGTAGGCGAGCGGCCAGTTGCTCCAGTATTTGCGGATGTCGCGCCACAGTCCGGCCAGGCCGTCGGGTTTGAAGCGCAGGAAGGCGACGATGACGACGCCGTAGGCGATGCCGCGGATCTCGTAGACGTAGGACGTGTAGAAGGACGAGTTCGGGTCGGCGAAAGCCTCGAAGAACAGCCGGATCGCTTCCGGCAGGAAGGACAGGAAGATCGCGCCGAGGATCGCGCCGGCGATCGAGCCGAGCCCTCCCAGGATGATGATCGCCAGCGCCTCGATCGACAGAATGAGCGCGAAGACGTCGATGTTGACGAAGCGGATCTGCAGCGAGATCAGCCCGCCGGCGAGCCCGACGATGAACGAGCTCATCACGAAGGCGAGCAGCTTGTAGCGCACCAGGTCGACGCCCATGACGCGGGCGGCGATGTCATGGTCGCGGATCGCCATCCAGGCGCGGCCGATTCGGGTCCGCTGGATGTTGAGCGCGGCGAAGACCACCAGAACCGTGATCCCGAGCGCCAGATAGTAGAGCGCCTTGCCACGCTGCAGGTCGACGCCCAGCACCTTGGCGTTGGAGACGAAGATGCCGTTCGGCCCGTGCGTCAGCCATTCGGTGTAGAGGATGACGTGGTTGATGATGAAGGCGAAGGCAAGCGTGGTGATGGCGAGGTAGAGGCCCTTGAGCCTGAGCGACGGCACGCCGACCAGCACGCTGATCAGCGCGGCGGCGATGGCCCCGCCGGGCAACGACAGCCAGACCGGCCAGCCATAGTCCATCATCAGGATGGCGTTGCCATAGGCCCCGACGGCCAGGAAGCCGGACTGGCCGAGCGAGATCAACCCGGTGGTGCCGGTCAGCATGTTAAGACCGACCGCGCCGATGATGGCGATCAGCGCCGACACCATCAGCGTCACCTGGTAGTTGCCAAGCATGAAGGGCGCGGCGATTGCGGCGGCGAGCAGGAGGCCGGTCCATGCCCAGACGGTCTTGCTGTCGCTCAGCGCGACAAGCTGGCCCGTGGTTTCCTTGAAATGTCCTGTCCGCATCAGACCCGCTCGATGTCCTTGCTGCCGAACAGACCGTAGGGACGGACCATCAGGACAATGATGATGACGATGAAGCCGGAAATCTCGCGCAGGCCCTGGCCGACATAGCCCTGGAACAGGTTCTCGATCAGGCCGATGACGATGCCGGCGGCAGCCGCGCCGATGACCGAATCCATGCCGCCGAGGATGACCGCCGGGAACGACTTCAGGCCCTGGAACCAGAGGTCGGGCGCGAGCTTGAAGTTGGCCGCGAAGAGGACGCCTGCGACCGAAGCCAGCGCCGAGGACAGCATCCAGGCAATCGCGTGGATGCGGCTGACGCTGATGCCGACGAGCAGCGCCGCCGTCTCATGCGCCGCGACCGCCCGCATCGCGATGCCCATGCGGGAAAAGCGCAGGAAGGCCCAGCCGATGAAGGTCATGACGGCCAGCGCCGCGATCATGTAGAGCTGCGCCGGGTAGAACGGCACGCCGATCAGGTAGACGACCTCGGTCGAGATGCCGGCGGTGAAGTTGAACGGGTCGGGCCCCCAGATCATGATGGTGACGCCGCGCAGGATGACGGCGAGACCTACCGTCACCATGACGATGGCGAAGATCGGCTCGCCCAGCATCGGCCGGATGAACAGCCGCTCCAGCACCAGCCCGAGCAGCATGGCGATCGGGATCGTCAGCACCATCAGCGGGAAGAAGGAGAGGTCGAACGTGTTGGACAGGCTGAACGAGATGTAGGCCGTCAGCATCACCAGTTCGCCATGCGCGAAATTGACGACGCCGGTCGACTTGTAGATCAACGCGAAGCCCATCGCGATCAGGCCGTAGGTGGCGCCTGAGACGAGACCCGTTGCAACGAGAAGCAGAAAGAAATCCATCAGGCGGCGCTCCCGTAGATGGTCTCGATTTCGGTGCGGAACTTGTCCTCGATGATCTTGCGGCGGACCTTCATCGTCGCCGTCAGCTCGCCGTCGTCATGGTCGAGCTGCTTGGACAGGATGACGAATTTCCGGATGTTCTCCACGCGGGCGAAGCGGTCGTTGACGCGGCGCACCTCGCCGTCGACCAGTTCGCGCACCTTGGCCTTCTCGGCCAGCGTCCGGTAGGTGGTGTACTGGATGTTCTGCTCCTGCGCCCACTTGCCGGTAGTTTCCAGGTCGATCTGGATCAGCGCCGAGAGGAAGTTGCGCCCATCGCCGAGCAGAATGGCCTCGCGGATATAGGGCGAGTCCTTCAGAGCGTTCTCGATCAGCGACGGGGTGATGTTCTTGCCGCCCGAGGTGATCAGGATGTCCTTCTTGCGGTCGAGCACATGCGCCTCGCCGGTGGTCTCGATCTCGACGATGTCGCCGGTGTGCAGCCAGCCGTCGGAGAACGCGCGGGCGGTCGCCGCCTCGTCGAAGAGGTAGCCCTTGAAGATGCTGGCGCCGCGCAGCAGCAGTTCGCCGTCATCGCCGATCTTCTGCTCCAGTCCGTCGATCAGCGGCCCGGAACGGCCAAGCGTGGTGTGGCCGCGGCGCTGCGTGTGCGACACGCCGGCGCTCTCGGTCATGCCGTAAATCTGGTAGACCGGCACGCCGAGAATCCAGAAGAACAGCAGCACTTCCGGCGACACGGTGGCGCCGCCGCAGAAGCCCGAGCCGACGCGGTTGATGCCGAGAAAATGCTGCAGGCTGCGGAAGCAGACGAGCCAGAGGGCGGCGAATTTCAGCCGGTCGCCGAGGCTGGCGAACGCGCCACCATTGGCCATGCGGCGCTCGGCGATCGGCCGGCCGAGCCGCATGCAGGTCTCGAAGACCCGGCGCTGGAACGGCGTCGTGTCCTTGACGCGGTAGAGCACGCTCTGCTGCATCTTTTCCCAGATGCGCGGCACCCCGAGGAAGCCGAGAGGCGCGATCTCGCGCAGGTTGACCACCACCGTATCGACCGATTCCGCGAAGGAGACGGTGCAGCCGGTGACGAGTTGCATGACGGTCGAAAAGCTGCGTTCGGCGACGTGGCAGAGCGGCAGGTAGCACAGGACCGAATAGGTCTCGCGCGTCAGCCCGTGGATGCGCACCACCTCGCTTGCCGAATGCAGCATGTTGCGATGGGTCAGCATCGCGCCCTTCGGCATGCCGGTCGTGCCCGAGGTGTAGACGATGATGGCGACGTCGTCGGGCTGGCCAGCTGCCAGGGTCTGGTCAATCAGCCGCCCGTATTCGGCCTCATGGCTGCGGCCAAGGTCCAGCACCGCCTCGAACGACATCAGTCCCGGCTCGTCGTAGTGGCGCATGCCCTTCATGTCGACGCAGATGATCGTCTTGAGGTCCGGCAGCCCACCCTCGGCGCGCCGCGCGTCGAGCACCTTGTCGGTCTGTTCCTGGTCGCCGCAGACGATGATCTTGGTGCGCGAATGGCGCACGATATATTGCAGCTCCGGCCAGGGATTGGTCGGGTAAATGCCGAGGCACGCGCCGCCAGCCATCTGTGCGCCAAGGTCGGAATAGAGCCATTCCGGACTGTCGTCGCTGGCCACCGCCAGCCGGTCTCCCCGGCGGAAGCCGAGCGCATAGAGCCCGATCGCCAGCAGACGCGCCGTGTCAAAATAGCCCTTCCAGGTGGTGCGCCGCCACAGGCCGCTGTCCTTCTCGCGTAGCGCGAGTGAACTTCCCTGCGTTTGCGCCCACTGGCGCAGCACCTGCGGCATGGTCATGCCGGCGATGTTGGGGACGGCCGTCATGCCGCGCTCCGGCGGGTGCCGAGATAGGCCTCGATCACGGCGGGGTTGGTCGCCACCTCGGCCGGGGCGCCTTCCGCGATCTTGCGGCCGTGATTGACCACACAAACATGGTCGGAAATGTCCATCACGATGCCCATGTCGTGCTCCACCATGAACACGGTCATGCCGAGTTCGTCCTTCAGGTCGAGGATGAAGCGGGCGATGTCCTCGCGCTCTTCCTGGTTCATGCCCGAGACCATCTCGTCGAGCAGCAGCAGCTTCGGCGAGATCGCCAGCGCCCGGCCGAGCTCGACCCGCTTCTGCTGGCCGTACGAGAGCGTGCCGACGGTGTGGTCGCGGATGTCCTCGATCTCGAGGAAGTCGATGATCTCCTCCACGCGCTCGCGCGCCTTGATCTCCTCGCGCCGCGCCCGGCCCCAGAACAAGGCAGCCGAGATCGGATCGGTGCGCAGGTGCGAATGCATGCCGACGAGCAGGTTGTTGACCACGGTCTCGTGCTTGAACACGGCGAGGTTCTGGAACGTGCGCGCGATACCCAGCTTCGCCAGCGCATAGGTCGGCAGCCGGGTCAGGTCCTGCCCTTCGAACAGGATGCGCCCGGCGGTCGGCTTGAACACCGAGCTGATCAGATTGAACACAGTCGTCTTGCCGGCACCATTGGGGCCGATCAGGCTGTAGATCTGGCCCTTCTCGACGCTGAGGCTGACATCGTTGACGGCGGTCAGGCCGCCGAACTTCTTGGTCAGGCCCTCGATCTGCAAGAGCGCGGTCATGACAGCCACCTCTTGCGCCGCTTGTAGTGCTTGACGTCGCGCATCGACTTGCGCTCGCCGCCGGAGAAGCCGAGATAGAATTCCTGCACGTCGTCGTTGGAACGCAGCTTTTCCGCCGCCCCATCCAGGACGATGCGACCGTTCTCGATGATGTAGCCGTAGGACGCGACCTGCAGCGCGAGCTGCGCATTCTGTTCGACCAGAAGCACAGTCATGCCGGTATCGCGATTGAGGGCGGTGATGGCGTCGAAGATCGAATCGACAATCTGCGGCGCGAGGCCAAGCGACGGCTCGTCCAGCATCAGGAGCCGCGGCCTGCCCATCAGCGCCCGGCCGATCGCCACCATCTGCTGTTCGCCCCCGGAGAGATAGCCGGCGATCTGCGTCCGCCGTTCCTTGACGCGCGGGAACAGCGAATAGACGTGCTCGATGCCCTCCTGCGTCTCGGTGCGGGAGCGGGTGAAACCGCCCATCAGCAAGTTCTCCTCGACTGTCAGCGTCGCGAACAGCGCCCTGCCCTCCGGCACCTGCAGCAGGCCGCGCTGCACGATGGCGCGCGCCGACTGTCCGGAAATCACCTTGTCTTCCATCAGGATCGCGCCGCTGACGATCTCGCCGTCCTCCTGGTAGAGGATGCCGGAGATGGCCTTGAGGATCGTCGACTTGCCGGCACCGTTCGAGCCCAGGAGCGCGACGATCCTGCCGGCCGGCACGTCGAGCGAGACGTCGCGGACGGCTTCGATCGCGCGGTCGTACAGGACCTGGAGGTTCTTCAGTGCGAGCACGGCGATGCCATCTGTCCGGTCACCGGAAGCAATAGATGAACTCTGTTTATCAATGCGCACTCCCTGCACATGAGAACCCGGGAGAATCGTGAATATTTTTGCAACAACAGGACAGGCCGGGCGCGTCGCGCCGGCGCGGTATGGGCAAATTTCAACGACTTTCCTCCCGAATGTCGCTCATCTTTCCCCATGCGTCCGTGCCATGAAGGCACTTGCGCGGATCGAACAGATGATGAATTATCTTCATTAACGAGCAGGCGAGTGCATTTGTCAATCGCGAAGATTGTTGAAATGCGCACAGCCGGCACCGCATGGGAGGATTGACTGATGGCCGACTCCGCAACCGCCGGTCCGATGGCGCGGCTCGACTGGCCGCTGCCTCAGGTGGCGAAGATCACGCTCGACCGCGGATCCGAGTTCAACACGCTGACCTATGAGATGCTCGCCAGCCTGGGTGCCGCGATCGACGAAGCCGCCGAGGCGGGCGCGCGCGTGGCCATCGTGACCGGTTCGGGAAAGGCCTTCTGTGGCGGCGCGCATGTCAGGTACTTCACCGAACCGGACGCGCGACTGAAGGAGAATCCCCGCGCGCTGCGCGACGACTACGTGCGCCCGATCATCAACGTCTTCGCCAAGCTGCACCAGAAATCCTTCGTCTCGATCGCGGCGATCAACGGGTTTGCGCTCGGCGGCGGCTGCGAACTCGCGCTCGCCTGCGATTTCCGGCTGATGTCGACATCGGCACGGATCGGCCTGACCGAAGTGCGGCTCGGCGCGCTGGCGGCGGCGGGCGGCGTGCAGGTTCTGTCCAAGATCGTCGGACGCGCCAGGGCGCTGGAAATCGCGCTGCTCGGCGATCAGTGGAGCGCCGAGGATGCGGCGCGGATCGGGCTGGTCAACGCCGCATATGCGCCGGAAGCTCTCGACGAGGCGGCGCTGACCCTGGCGCGCCGGCTGTTGATGTGCAGCCCGGTTTCCGTTGCAGAAACCAGGCGCGCCATTTATCGCTGCGAGACGGCAAACGCCGGTGAAGCTGACGAAATCGCGCTTGGCGCCATGACGGCGGCGGCTTCGGCTAAGGAATGGTGGGAAGGCATGGCGGCGTTCACGCAGAAGCGGACACCCGATTTCGCCCTTGGCGGCAAGACCGACGGAAAGGCCGGCATCGCATGAACACCGCCGCACCCGCCAAACGCCGGGTCTTTCGCCTGTCGCGCGAAAGGCGTGTGTCCGACATCATGGCCGCGGCCCGCGACGTCTTCCGCGAGAAGGGCTATGAGGACGCACTGCTGTCCGACATCGCCGTGCGCGCCAATGTGGTCGAAGGCTCGATCTACCGCTATTTCGACAACAAGCGCGACCTGCTGGTGAAGGTGATCGAGGACTGGTACGAAACCATGCTTGCCAACTACGACAAGCAGCTTTCGGGCATCAGCGGCACCCGCAACAGGCTGCGCTTCATGATCTGGCGGCATCTTGCGACCATCCATGAGGACCCCGCACTCTGTCAGTTGATGTTCATGTTCCTGCGCACCGGCACCGACTACAGCGCCACCGGTGTCTACGAGCTCAACCGGCAATACACCCGCCGCACGCTCGACATCATCAAGGAAGGCATCGAGGCCGGCGAACTGCGCTCGGACGTCTCGCTGCGCCTTGTCCGCGACATGATCTACGGCTGCATCGAGCACCGCACCTGGGCCTATCTGCGCCGCGAGGGTGAATTCGATCCCGACGAGACTGCCGACGCGGTGGTCGACCTGATCCTCGCCGGCCTGCAGCGGCCAAGAGCCGCCGTGGCAGTCTCCGCCGACACCGATCTCGCCGTCCGGATCGAGCGCGCGGTGGAACGGCTCGAGCGACTTGGGCAATCGCCGGAATCCTGATCATTCTCATGCGGCAGGGAGCACGCGCCACATGAACGCAACGCATCCGGGCATTGCCCGGGCCGGACAATTGACCGTCTACGGCCTGTTCGCGTCGCAAGTGTCGCGCGTCCCGGACTCAATCGCCATCGCGCAAGGCCCAACGCAACGAAGCTATCGCGAGCTGAACGGCCGGGTGCTGCGGCTCGCCAGCGCCTTGCGGGGCCGCGGCGTCGGCAAGGGCGACCGCATCGCACTGCTGTCCGAGAACCGGCCGGAATATGCCGAGATCGAGCTCGCCGCCGCCTGCCTCGGCGCCATCGTCGCCTGCCAGAACTGGCGTTTGGCGCCGGCCGAGGTTCAGCACTGCATCAACCTCGTCTCCCCGGCCCTGATAGTCGCATCGGCCCGACATGCGGCGCTCGCGTCTGCCCTCGAACTGCATGGCAAGCCGATGCTGGTGATCGATGCTGACCACGAAGCCATGATCGCGGCCTCCGCCCCGCTGGCCGAGCTCCCCGATGTCGACCCAGAAGACGGGCTGGTGATCCTCTACACCAGCGGCACCACCGGCCTGCCCAAGGGAGCGCTGATCAGCCACCGCGCCGAGATCGCGCGCATGACGGTCCTGCGCATGGACATGCGGGCGACCGAACAGGACGGTTTCGTCGCGTGGGCGCCGATGTTCCACATGGGCTCGACCGACCAGATGCTGGGCACGCTGATGTCGGGCGCGACCGTCCACGTCGTCGACGGGTTTGATGCGGAGACGATCGTCGACATCATGGAGAACAACCTGATCGGCTGGATGCTGCTGATGCCGGGTTCGATCGAGCCGGTCGTCGACATCCTCAGGGCCAGCAACCGCCGGCCGAAAGGCATCCGCGCGGTTGGCGCAATGGCCGACCTGCTGCCCAAGACGCTGATCGCCGAGCTCTCCAGCCTGACCAATGCGCCGTTCTTGAACAGCTTCGGCTCGACCGAGACCGGCCTGCCGCCGGCGTCGGGCGTGCTGATTGCGCCGGGGACAGTTCCCGACAGCCTGTCGAAGCGCAAAAGCTCCCTCGTCGACCTGCGGCTGGTCGATCCGGACGGCAATGACGTCGCCGACGGCGAGCCGGGCGAGGCGGCGGTGCGCGGCCCGACCGTCTTCAGCGGCTACTGGAATGCCGAGGCGACCAATGCACGCGACTTCAAGGACGGGTGGTTCCGCATGGGCGATCTGTTCCGCCGCAACGTGGACGGCAGCTACGACTTCGTCGACCGCGCCAAATACATGATCAAGTCGGGCGGCGAGAACATCTATCCGGCCGAGATCGAGCGCGTGCTGCTCTCCGACCCGCGTGTGAGCGACGCCGCGGTCGTCCGCATCAAGGACGACAAATGGGGCGAGGTGCCTATCGCCTTCATCTCGCGCAAGGACGAGACTTTGACCGAAGCCGATGTGGAGACGCTCTGCCGCAAATCACTCGCCGGCTACAAACGGCCGAAGCAGGTGCATTTCATCGCTTTCGAGGAGTTTCCGCGTTCGACGACGGGGAAGATCATGCGGCATGAGCTGGAGGCGAGGTTGAAGGCGCTACCTTCTATCTCCCCCCTTGAGGGGGAGAAAGCGATTTCAAGATCTTAGCCAAAGGCTAAGTCTTGGAAATCGCAAGAGAGGGGGAGTCTGTGCACCGGTAGCGGCGAGCTCCAAGCCCAACTTAGCGCCCCCTCTCTGGCAAGTTCTAAGGACTTGGCTTCGCCAAATCCAAGAATTTGCTTTCTCCCCCTCAAGGGGGGAGATACTGCGCTCGCAACGGCCTCAATGCACTGCCGCGAACATGATCTTCTCTTCCGTCGCCTCTTCCGGCGAGAACTCCTCGACCACGCGGCCGGAGCGGCAGACCAGGATGCGGTCGGAGAGGTTGAGGACTTCCGGCAAGTAGGACGAAATCACCACGATCGCGAGGCCTTCGTCGGCGAGCTTATTGATGAACTGGTGGATCTCGGCGATCGCGCCGACGTCGACGCCGCGGGTGGGCTCGTCGAAGATGATGATGCGGGGTTTCTGCGCCAGCGATTTCGAGATCACCACCTTCTGCTGGTTGCCGCCCGACAGTTCGATGACTTTCGCGTTGCTGTTGATGGCGCGGATGTTCAGCGTCTTCGTCCACTCGGCGGCAAGCGCCTGCATTTCCGCCATCGAGACGACGATGCCCTCGTTCAGGCCGGCCGTCATCGCGCCCATGTAGAGGTTCTCCGCGATCGTCATCGTCTCGAAAAAGCCTTCGAGCTTGCGGTCCTCGGTGACGTAGACGATGCCGTCCTGCATCGCCTGGCGCGGCACGCGGTAGCGGACGGACTTCTCGCGCAGTCGGATCTCGCCGCCGTTGAAGAAATTGCGCTTGTCGACGCCGGCGATGATCTTCGCAGTCTCGGTCCGGCCGGAGCCGATCAGGCCGAACATGCCGGTGATCTGGCCGGCATAGATCGAGAACGACGTGTTCTTGACGATGCTGCCGCGCGACAGGTTCTGCACCGACAGGACCTTCTCGCCGACATCGCGCGCTCCGGTGCCCGAGTGTTTGCGGTAGAGCGAATTGGACAGCGAGCGGCCGACCATGGCGCGGATGATCTTGTCGCGGTCGAACGTCGACGTCGGGCCGGTCTCGACCAGCTCGCCGTCGCGCAGAACAGTGATGCGGTCGGCGATCTGCAGCGCTTCTTCGAGATTGTGGGTGATGAAGATGATCGCCACCCCACGTCCTTGCAGCCGCTCGATCAGCGAGAAGAAATGGCGCTTCTCCTCCGGCGTCAGCGAGGCGGTCGGCTCGTCGAAGATGATGACGCGGACATTCTTGCGCACCGCGCGTGCGATCTCGACCATCTGCTTGTGCGCGGCGCCGAGACCTGACACCAGCGCGGTCGGGTTGACGTTGAAATTCAGCGACTGGAGGAAGGTCTGCGCCGCGATGTTGAGGCCGCGGATGCGGTTGAACAGGTTCTCGTCGCCAAGATAGATGTTCTGCGCCACCGTCATCGACGGCACCAGGCTGGTCTCCTGGAACACCATCGCCACCCCGTTGGCGAGCGCCTCTGCCGGGGTCTGGAAACTGACCGGCTTGCCGTCGAGCAGCATCTCGCCGCTGGTCAGTTGCGTGACGCCGCACATCATCTTGGTCAGCGTGGACTTGCCGGCGCCGTTTTCGCCGAGCAGCGCGTGCACCTCGCCCGGATTGAGCACGAAATCGACCTTGGTCACAGCGGCGACACCGCGATATTCCTTGGTGACACTCTTCATCTCGATCAGAGGCTGCATCATGCCGTCCCCATGTCCGTGAGGTCGATGGCAGCGATCACGTCGCCGCCTTTGCTCGCGACCAGCAGCGATCCGTCGATCTCGGCGCTGGCGGTGACGCCGTGGCGCAAGCCGTCGGCGCGGCTGTGGAAGCTGCGGGTCGGACGGAAGTTGCGGTCGAGATGCGCGACGAGGCCGTAGGAGCGCGACGGCGCCCACGGCTTCAGCATGCCAAGATGCTTTTGCGCGCCGCCCTGCAGCGGCTCGAGGAAAGTGCTGGACGGATGCAGCGAGGGCGCGGCCCAGTACGCCGGATCGACCTCGGCCATCATGCGGCGCAGAAATTCCGGCTCACGCTGCACGAATTCGATGATCTGGTTCCGCGGCGCGAAGATCGAGAGCCAGTAGCCGCCATCAGACGCCGGCGACAGCCGGGCCGGATAGCCCGGCAGGTCGTCCAGCACGACGTGCCGGCCACCATCCTGGCCGATCAGCATAACGCGGTGCAGCCAGCTTTCGGAGACGGCGACAGCGTCCCCTCCCGCCAACGCCAGGCCGTAGGGCCAGGACAGTTTGTCGGCGAGCAGCGTCGCTTCGCCGCCGAGGCTGATGCGCCAGACCGAGCCGGTCGCGCCGCGCAGCATGACGTCGTGCTTCCACTCGGATGGCCGGCGCGTCGCAGAGCCTTGCGCGACCAGCAGTTCGGTTTCCGAGGCGAACAGCAGCGCCGTCGGACAGGTCGACTGGCGTGCGCCGAGCTTGCCGATCGTCGCGCCGTCATGCGCGCCGCCGACGATCGCTATCCGGCCTTCGTCGAGGCCGGTTGCGATGACGCCGGAGGGCGACAGTGCCAACGAGACGACCGGGCTGTCGAAGCTGCGCACCGTCTCGGCGGCACCCGTCTTGCGGTCGAGCCGCAGCACGCTCGCGCCGGATGCGTAGAGGACTTGCCTGTCGTCGGAGACAATGTCTTCCGGGGAGGCAGCGACAATCGCCGCCGGCGCTTCTTCCAGCCGGCGGTTGGGCCGCAGCGCGCCGTCCATCGGCGGCACGGTCACCGCCGCTTCGCCGCCGCCGCGCCAATTTTCCCAGGCCCGCTTCACTGCCCCGATCACGATGCCTTCCCCCAATAGTCCGCAAGCGACGTCCAGTTCGGATCTGCGTTCGGAATCTTGTACTTGCCAACCCGGTTGTTGTAGATGCCCCCGAGATAGAGATAGCCCTTGTGCTCGCGGATCGAGGTGATCATCGGATGCGCCTCGCCGCCGAGATCCCAGAGGACGTCGAGGATGTTGCCGGCGGCATCGAACTTGATGACGGAGCCGGTGTTCATGTTGGGGTAGAACCAGTCGTCACGACCGACCTTCTGCACCATGCGCTTGCGGAAATCCGGCATCCTGAGCGCGAGGTCGAACACCGGCGAGCGCATGCCGCATAGCGCGCACCAGTAGGTGCCGTCCGACGCCCGGTTGATGTTGTCCGGGTAGCCCGGCAGGTTCTCGATGATGACTTCCTTCCGGCCCTTCTGCGGCCCGTCGAAATACCAGCGGGTGATGCGGCAGCCCCAGGTCTCCGCGAACAGCAGCGACTGACCGCCTGGCTCGACGCATATGCCGTTGGGCAGCTGCAGGTTAGGCAGAACGGTCCGCGAGGAGCCGTCCTTGGGGTTGTAACAGATAATGCGGCCATTGCCGCGGCCTTCCAGCGCATCGACCATCCAGTCGTACATCTCGTAGCGGATGGTCGCCTCGGAGAAGAACACCCGGCCATCGGGTGCAATGTCGAGATCGTCGGCGAGCCGGAGGCGTGAATCGTCGACGATCGACAACAGCGTGCGGTTGGTCTCGTCCGACAGCTTGATCACCTCGCGCGCCGGATCCGGCGTGATCTTGTAGAGGCCCATGCCTCCGACGCAGGTGTGCAGGTTGCCATCCTTGTCGAAGGCGAAGCCGAGCGGGTGGCCGCCGATATGCGCGAACACTTCCCAGCGCTTGTGGTCCGGCCCGAAGAAGCGGATCACGTCGCCGTGGCGGCTGCCGCAATACATGTTGTCGTCCTTGTCGAAGATCACATCCTCGGGACCGTCGAGTTCCTTGAGACCAATCGCCTCGACCCCGCGCAGCTTGTCGTTCAGGGCATAGACCGAGCCGGAGTCCGGCGCCGTCTCGGGCAGCGGCGGCAGCTTGAAATAGGTCGGCGAGACGTAGGCGCGCGCCAGCACCTTGTGCCGGTTCTTCAGCCAGCGCACGTCGATCGCCACCGCGAGGAGCAGGATGCCGCCGAGAATGAGCGAACTGGTGCCGCTGGTCAGGCCCATGCGGATCAGGCTGTTCTGCACCAGCAGGATGATGATGGCGCCGAGCATCGCCTTGACGATCGAGCCGCGTCCGCCCCCGAGGCTGATGCCGCCGAGTACCAGCGCGGTCAGCATGGTGACTTCCAGCCCCTTGCCGACATCGGTGCCGGCGCTGGACAATCGGGCGGCGTAGAAGGTAGCGGCGAGGCCGGTCAGCACGCCGGACAGCACATAGGTGATGCAGATGGTGCGCTTGACCTTGATGCCGGCGTTGAAGGCGGAGCGGCGCGAGCCGCCGACGGCCATGACATGCCAGCCATAGCGCATCCGCGTCAGCACGATATGGCCGGCGAGCGCGATGAAACCGGCAACGAAGAGGCTGGACGGGATGCCGAACACATCGCCGATCGCCATCCATTCCCAGGCGGTCGACGGGTTGAAGCCGCTCATCAGCGACTGGCCGTAGTCGAGCAGGCCCTGGTCGACGATGGCGCGCACGATGATCAGCATGACGAGCGTGGTGAGAAAGGCGCGCATGCCGAGGTAGCCGATCAAGAGGCCGTTGATCAGCCCGATCAGGCCGCCAAACAGCATGATCAGCGGAATGCCGATGGCGAGGTTGATTTCCATCGAATTGATCAGCATCAGCGCCGCCAGATTGCAGAAGGCGAACACGGAGCCGACGGTCAGGTCGATGCCGCCGGCCATCATGACGAAGGTTATGCCGACGATGATGATCAGGTATTCGCCGTAGATCTGGGCGATGTCGGACAGGTTGGAACCGCCAAGGAAACCGGGCATCTGGATGCTGAAGAACGTGAACACCGCCACCAGGAAGACGACCGGAATCAGCGTGTCGATCCAGCTCTTCGCCAGGATCTCGCCGACGATCTGGTCGGGGACATACTTGTAGCGCAGGCGTGTCCAGGTTTCCGACGCCATTGGCGAACTCCGCGGTCATTGGAGAAATGGCCGGCGCGATCTGGTCGCGCCGGCCCGTCTTGGGGGACGAAATCAGCCGCCGCTGGCCTTGAGCTCTTCGAGCGTCCAGCAGGAGGACGGCGTCAGGTTGTCCTTGGTGATCAGCTTCAGCGGGGTGTAGAGCGCGAAGGGGGCGCTGCCGGGTTCCGGCTTTGTCTGCAGCAGGATCTTGATCGCCGCGTTCAGGTCGCGTGCCTGCCCGGGCACGTCATAGCTGAAATAGGCGTCGAAGCTGCCGTTCTCGACATTGTCGCAGGCCGCAGCCTTGGCGCCGCCGCCGGAAGAGACGAAGTAGATCTGGTCCTGCATGCCGGCTTCGCGGATGGCCGCCGCCGTCCCGGTGTCCTGGCCGTCCCAGACGCCGAGAATGCCACACAGGTCCGGGTTCTGCTTCAAGATGGTCGAGGTGATCGCCTGGGCCTTGGCCGGATCGAAATCGGCCGACTGGCGGGCGACGATCTGGATCTCCGGATTCTTGGCGAAGACGTCGTCGAAGGCGGTATTGCCGATGACGATGGTCGGCGTCGCCGCCTGGCCGGTGACGATGGCGATCTTGCCGTTCTTGCCGGAATCCTTGCCACAGGCCTTCACGATCGCCTCGGCCTGCTTGAAGCCCATCTCGTACCAGTCCGCGCCGACATAGGCGTCGCCATTGGTCACGGATTTCAGGTTGATCTGGACGATGTTGATGCCTTCCTTCATCGCCTTGGGAACGAGGCGATTGTACGCCTGCTGGTCGAGCGGATGCAGGATCAGCACGTCCGGCTTGTCGGCGATGAAGCCGTTCACCGCCTGGACGCCAGCCTCGACGTTCCAGTTCGGATCACGCACGTCGACCGTGTAGCCCAGCGCCTTGGCCTGGTTCTGCATGCCGGCGTTCCAGCCTTCAGTCAGGTCGAAGCCCATCGACAGCGGCACGAAGGCGACCTTCTTGCCCTTGAGCGCTTCGTAGTAGCCTTTCGACTGGCCGTCGTCGTAGGGCTCCGAGATCGCCGCGCCTGTCGCCGCGAACAGTGCGACCGTCGCGACAAGTGTCTTGATATGCCGTAGTGCTCTCATTTCATTTCCTCCACTTTTCGTCCGTTATGTCAGTCTTCCCGCCCGGTGCGCCCGGGCGCTGGAACTAGATGTCTCCGTGCTGGGCGGTCTGCTCGTCGCGCGGGTTGAGGAGCGTGTCGATGACGATCGCCGCCAGCAGGATCACGCTCTTCAGGATGCTCTGCACGGTGTAGGTCATGTTCATGATCGTCATGCCGTTGAGCAGAATGCCGATCAGAAGCGTGCCGACGACGACGTTGCGGATGCCGCCCTTGCCGCCGGACAGGCCGATGCCGCCGAGCACGACGACCAGGATCACATCGTAGACCATCGTCGACAGCGCCAGCCGCGTGTTCATGCCGGACAGGGCGGTCGCCATGACGATGCCGGCGATCAGTGCGATGATGGAGATCAGCACATATTGCAGCACGATCATCGGCCGCACCGGGATGCCGGTGACGCGCGCCGCGAGCGGATTGTCGCCCATGCCGTAGATGAAGCGTCCGAGCTTGAGATAGCGCAGGAATAGGTAGGCAGAGGCGGCGACGATTGCGAAAACGATTACCGGGGTCGGAACGCCCAGGACCCGGCCCGAACCGATGGCGTAGAACCAGGAATCACCGCGACCGATGTAGACCGCGTCGATCGGCGCCAGGAACGCCTTGCCGAAGCCGTAGACGACGATGCCCATCGCCAGCGTCGCGAAGATCGCCGGCACCTCGACATAGGCGATCAGCACGCCGTTGATGATGCCGACGGTGATGACGAAGGCGAGCGCGCAGAGCACCGCCAGCCAGATCGGCATGCCGCCATTGATCAGGTTGAGCATCCAGGCGACCGAAACCGGCATCGTCGACAGCAGCGACAGGTCGATACCGCGGCCAATGATGGCGATGGCCATGCCGACGCCAAGGATACCGAGGATCGAGACGTTCTGGACCAGCGACAGGAGGTTCGACGGATCGATGAAGCCATTCAGCGTGACGGAGAACACCACAAACAGCGCGACCGCGATGATCAGGACGATCCGCTCCTGGGTCAGCTTGCCGAGCATTCCATCGATCTCCTCCCGCAGCGTCGCGCCGGGACCACATCCCGCCCTGACGTTGCGCTTAATGAATAGTGTTCATTATATCGGCGGCTTGTCAATCACACAAATCGGCGAAATTGACCAATAATGCCGCAATCTGGACGCCTATCGACCAGCACTTTTTGAAGGGCGCCTTCGATTCACACGAGAATAGTGAACCCGCTTCATTTGCGATGAGCCGGGTTCATTCCGTGGCGTGCCGTCCCGTTGTTCGGGCCGTTTTGCTAGAGCGGGTAGCCCGCGTATTTTCCGTCTTCGATGCGCTCGATGTATTCGGTCATCCCGTACCCGACCTGATCGCCCCAGGTGAACCGCGTGTAGCCTTCCGAAATGCGCGACACGAGCGTCTCGCCGTCGGCCTTGCGGCGGTTGCGCAAGGGCGCCAGGGTCAGGACTTCGGCGTCGATGCGCACCTTCCTGTTGGCGGTCATGACGCCGAGCCGGACCTTCTTCGCGTCCTGCTTGTCCGTCCATTCAGTGATGACGTCCATGTCGAGGATGTCCTCGTATTTGCCATCGACCAGCAACACGCCCTCGCGCCGCACCTTGCCCTGCTTGTCCGTGATCTTGAGCAGCATGAAGCCGTCGCCGTTCGGGAAATTGGCGATGAACAGCCGATAGAAATAGATCACCTGCCAGTAGCGCGGGCCCCAGGAATGATCGCGCCAGCCGCGCCCGTCGATCTGCCAGCGCTCGTCGCCGACGCGGATTTCACCGCGCACGCGGCCATGCTGGTTGAAATGGCCGAGCGAAAAATCGCGGCCATACATGGTCTGCACGCTGTCATCGACCGGCTGTCCGCCGTGGATATCGACCTCGGCCTCATGCACCCAGCTGACATGACCCTTGATCCGCGGACCCGTGGCGAAGAGCGTCTGCGGATCGCGCAGCTTGTCCGGATCGTCGACGATGATCAGGTCGCCGTCGAACGTCATCGACACCTTCCTGAACGGCTCGATGACGGCGTAGCTCAGGCCGCCGGCATCGAACCTGTCGTTCGCGGTGATCGGCGGCCGCAGGAACTGGCAGGCAATGCGGCCATCCGGCAGATAGAGGCAGACCGACAGTTCGGCATAGCCCTCGTTGACGCGGTTCCCGAGCCTCATCCAGCCGCCGACCTGCACGTCAGTGTTGAAGCCGTTGGTATAGACGCTCTCGTTGAAATTCACCGAGGAGTCCGGCTGATGCATCAGCTCGTCCTCGGGCCGCATGATGAACTTGTCCATGGTCTCTCCCTGCAATTCCTGCTGCTCAGTCCGACTTGACGAGGACCTTCATGCTGCCCTTCTGCACCGTGTCGCCGCGCTGGTTCACCACTGAGAAGGCGTAGGTCGCGACGCTTCGGCCAGGCTTCGACGTCGGCCGCACGGCTTCGATCGTGACCACCGAATGAATCGTGTCGCCGAGTTTCACCACGCCCAGGAAATCCCAGTTGATGTTGAGGGCGGCGATGACGCGTTCGCCGAAGATGCCGGTATGCGTCGCCATGCCGATCGCCGTGGCCATGGCGTGCGGGCCATGCGCGATGCGCGTTCCGTGCGGCGAGCCCTTGGCGAATTCCTCGTCGATATGGATCGGCGTGAAGTCGCCGACCAAGCCGGCGAACAGGCTGACATCACCCTCGCCGATCGTCCGGCCCTGGCTGATCACAGTCTCGCCGACGGTCAGGGGTCTCATGCTCATGTCAATCTCCTCACGCCACGCGGCCGAGTTCGACGCGCGCCAACGCTTCGCGGTGCACCTCGTCCGGCCCGTCGCCGATGCGCAGGAAGCGCGTTTCGGCGAAGGCTTCGGCGAGGAAGAAATCCTGGCTCAAGCCGCCGCCGCCGTGCACCTGGATGGCGCGGTCAATGACGGCGCCGGCCATCGTGGGCACGACGATCTTGGCCATGGCGATCTCGTTCCGCGCGGCCTTGTTGCCGGCGGTGTCCATCATCCACGCCGCCTTCAGCGTGATCAGCCGCGCCTGCTCGATGTCGCAGCGCGACTGGCCGATCGCCTGTCGCACCGCGCCCATCTCGGCCAGCGACGAGCCGAACGCGACGCGCGACTTGGCGCGGCTGCACATGATCTCCAGCGCCCGTTCGGCGAGACCGATGAAACGCATGCAATGGTGGATGCGCCCAGGCCCGAGCCGCCCCTGCGCAATCTCGAAGCCGCGGCCTTCGCCGAGCAGCATGTTCTCCGCCGGCACGCGGACGTCCTTGAAGACGACCTCGCCGTGGCCGAGCGGCGCGTGCTCGTAGCCATAGACCGACAGCGCCCGTTCGACCGTGACGCCCGGCGTGTCCATCGGCACCAGGATCATCGACTGCTGCTTGTGCTTCGGCGCTGTCGGATCGTTCTTGCCCATCACGATCAGGACCTTGCAGCGTTCCGACGGCGCACCCGTCGCCCACCACTTGCGGCCGTTGACGACGTAATCGTCGCCGTCGGGGCGGATCTCGGTCTCGATGTTGGTCGCATCCGACGAAGCGACGCGCGGCTCGGTCATCGCGAAACAGGAGCGGATCTCGCCGGTGAGCAGCGGTTTCAGCCAACGCTCCTTCTGCGCATCGCTGCCATAGGTCGACAGGATCTCCATGTTGCCGACATCTGGCGCGTTGCAGTTGAAGATCTCGGGCGCCGCGAGCGAGCGGCCGAGCACCTCGCACAGATGCGAATATTCGTAGTTGGACAGGCCCTGGCCCTCGGGCCCGTGGTTGTAGAACAGGTTCCACAGCCCTTCCGACCGCGCCCTGGCCATCAGCTCCATTGCCAGCGGACGCGGCTTCCAGCGGTCCCTCTCGGCCGGCGGCGCCAACAGCTCGCGCTCGTTCGGATAGACATGCGCGCCCATGAACGCGATGAGGCGCTCGCGGAGTTCATGTGCGTGGGGTGAGAGTTCCTTGAACATGCTGGGTCCCGTCCTGCGGCTGCGCCTATGCGCGGCCCGCGCCGATCTTTTCGCGTTTCACGCTGATGCCCGCCGCTTCCCGGTCCCAGGTGTCGGCTGTGAGGCCTTCTTCGCGCAGCTTGACCTTCTCGATCTTCGCCGTCGGCGTGCGCGGCAGGGCATCGACCACGCGCACGTAGCGGGGGATCATGAAATGGGCCATGCGGGGCCGAAGAAACTCCAGAAGTTCGGCCGGGTCGAAGGCTTCGCCCTCGCGCAACGCGACCACCGCCATCACCTCGTCCTCGGCCACCTCGCTCTTGACGGCGATTGCAGCGGCCTCGCGGATGGCGGGGAAGGCAAGCACCTCGGATTCCACCTCAAAGGACGAGATGTTCTCGCCGCGCCTGCGGATCGCGTCCTTGAGGCGGTCGACGAAGAAGAAGTTCCCGTCGGCGTCGCGGCGGAACCCGTCGCCGGTGTGGAACCAGCCGTTGCGCCACGCCCGCGCGGTCGCATCGGGATTGGCGGCATAGCCGTGGTTCATCGCCCAGGGGCAATCGGTGCGCACGATCATCTCGCCGATGGCGCCGACCGGCACCTCGCAATCGTTCTCGTCGACCAGCCGAACCTCAACACCCGCGCGCGGCCGGCCGGCGCTGCCGAGCGCCGTCGGATTGGCCTGCGAGACGATCGGCATCGAGATCTCGGTCATGTTGAAATGGGTGTGGATGTCGGTGCCGAACCGCGCATGGAACTGCGGCGCCGTGTCGTTGAGCGGCACATAGGTGCAGGTGCGCAACGTGTGTGCCTTGTCGTCGTGGCTCGGCGGGCGCTTGAGCAGGAAACTGCCCATGACGCCGAGCAGGATCACTGTCGTGATCTGCGCGCGGCGCACGGTCGGCCAGAAATTCTCGGTGTTGAAGGATTCGACGATGGCGATCGAACCGCCATGGATCAGCATCGCGGTGACCGGCATCACGCCGCCCGAGTGGAACATCGGCAGCGTGATCAGGTAGCGGTCGTCGCCGTCGAGGAACGGGGCCGAGATCGCCATCGAATAGAGGTGGACATAGGACGACAGTACGCCTTTCGACGGGCCGGTGGTGCCCGACGTAAATATGATCGACTGCAGGTCCCAGGGCGCGATCTCGCGCTCCAGCGCCGGCGGGTTGGTGTCGGTCGACTCGAGCGTTGCCCCCGGCAGCACTTTCAGGGCCTTGACCGGCTGCGCCTCGCCGCCGAGCACGACGATCGTTTCCAACTGTTTGCAGTCGATGTCGCCCAGCCGCTCATGCAGTTCCGCATGCACGATGCCGATGCGGGCCTCCGACAGCGTCAGCGCGTGCTGCAGCAGGTTGCCGCGATAGGCGAGGTTCAGCGGCACGAACACCGCGCCGAGATAGTTCAGCCCGAACCAGACCCGCAGGCAGTCCGCGCTGGTCGGCAGCCAGACCATGACCCGCTCGCCCTGGCGCACGCCCAACGCCCGCAGCGCGTTTGCCGTCCGAACGGTTACATCGAGCGCCTCGGCATAGGTCCAGGTGCTGCCATCGGCAAAGACCGCGAAAATCTTGTCGGGCTGCACGGACGCCCAGTGCTCCAGCATCAGGCGCTGAATGCAGGCTTCGGGCGCTGGCATGCGCGGATCTAGGTGATGCGTCATGTCCTGCCCTCCCAGCTCAACTCTTCGACCCGCCATTGCCGCTCGCGATTTCGGCGAACAACGGCTTGCTCGTGATCCTCATTTCGCGCTTCTGCTCGTCGTGGAGGTGACGGCGCACCAGCGCCAACGCCTCTGCGCCGGCATCGTCGCGCTTGACCTTGCTCAGCGCCGCGATGGCGTCGCCGATCCGGGCGTCGAGCGCGCCGCGCTGCGCCAGCAGTTCCTCGGCGGTCGAGGCCGCTTCGCTTCGCGGCACATCAGGGACGACCGCCGGGGACAGCCGGGCGATCTCGGCCAGCAGTGCGCGCTTTTCCTCCACCGCCTCCTGGATCGGCCGCTGCGCCCATTCGATGCGCGGCGCGATATTGTTGAGAAGATCGATCACGCCGACCGCCTGGCCGCGCGCATAGGCGTCCGTGACGTTCGGGATCACATCGCTCCGCAGCGTGGCGACGATGCCTTCGATCAGCCGGTCGAGCGCAATGTTCATGCGGCGCGCTCCATCGCCGATTCCACCTGCAGCAGCATGCGCGGGATCTGCGCGCCCATGCCGGCCATGCGCAGGTCGTTGAAGCCGCGGCTCTCGAAACAGTGCGTCGCGCCATAGTGCATGACGGCGAGCTTGTAGGTGCCGAACACTTCCCAGTAGCGCATGTCGGCCAAGCTGACATCGATTCCGGTCAGCGCGACATAGCGGTCGCGCAGTTCTTCCCGGGTGAAGAAGTGGCACATGTGGGGCGACCTGCCGCGCCAGGCCTGCAGGCAGACCCAGCCCAGGTCTTCCACCGGATCTCCGAGCCGGACGATCTCCCAGTCGAGGATGGCGGTGATACGGCCATCCTTCTCAAGAAAGTTGCCGATCCTGTAGTCGCCATGCACGATGGCGATCTTCCGCGCCACCGGCGCGTGCTCGCGCAACCAGATGGCGGCAAGTTCCAGCATCGGCACCCGCCGCGCCGACCATTTTTTCAGATTGCCTTCCCAGTAGTCGATCTGGGAACAGGCGGTCCTGGCGGGATCCTTGCAGCCGTCGATGCCCGCGACCGGCGTTTCCCGCCAGTCGAAATTGTGCAGTTCTGCGAGTGCGCCGACGAACTGTCGGCCGATCTCCACCCGGCTTTCTTCATCGAAGGCCGGGCCGCCATCATGCGTCCATGGTATAGGCGCGTCGCCCGGCACAAGGTCGCAGACGAAGAATGGCGCACCCAGCGCATCGCTGGCGTCGCTGAACCAGTAGACGCCGGGTACCGGCACCTTGCTGCCGGCTGCCAGCGCCTGCAGCGTGACGAACTCCGGCGACGCCTTGTAGGGGCCGAAAATGCCGTTCGGCGGGCCTGCGCGCAGGATGAGGTCGCGCTCCATCCGCTTGCTGTCCTGCGTCCAGACGGCGCGGAATCCGTAGGTCACCCAGGAAAAGCCGACCGTATAGCGCTTCAACGGTCCGACCTCGGCCGGCCCGCCGACCTCGCCCTCGATGAAGGCGGCCAGGCGCGCGCGGATGGTCTCGCTGTCGAATGGATCGAATGCCGGCACGTCTCTTCCCAACCGTCTTTTCTTGTCGTGGATCATGACTGCCGGGTGGAAAATGTCAACAAAAATGAATCATGAATCATTTTTCATTTTTGGTCGATGGCGCCGATCCGAAGGCGGCCCTGGCGTCTGCCGCCAGCAGCCGGCACATTTCCAGCAGCATCAGGCCGAAGGCGATCGGCATCATGATCAGGATGGGCGACAGCGGCCAGAAGCTGGACCCGAGTTGCATCGGGCGATTCACCTTGATGCTGTCCCAGACGAAATGGACGACCAGCCAGAGGATTGCCGCGTAGATGATCACCTCGACCAGCAGGACAAGAGCGCTGATCGTCGATCGCAGACGGGGGGGCAGCGAGTCGGTGACGCCCTCCAGGCGCGGGAACATGCCCTCCCGGTGCGCCAGGGGCAGCGCCCAGAACACCATCAGCGGGAACACCACGCGCTCGACGATGTTGTAGGCACCGGGGATCAGGTCGGCATGCAGGAAGTAGCGGCCGAACACGCTGATGACGGTGATCATCATCATCGCGAACAGGCAGATGCCGGCGCCTATCGCCGCCATGCCCCACTCGAAATTCCAGACCGCTTTCCAGAAGCGCATGGCCCTGATCCTCAGTTCAGATGGCTGGGGAGCCAGGTGACAATGCCCGGGAAGATCATCATCCCGAGCACAACGAAGAACGCCGCGGCTGTCGAGAAGATCATGCAGGGCGCGAAAACGGGCCCGACTGGTATTCGCGCCGCGGTCGCTGCTGAGAACGCCACCAGCCCGACCGGCGGCGTCAGCAGGCCGAGCGAGATGACGAAGCACGACATCACGCCGAACCAGATCACGTCGACGCCTGCCGCCTGCACCATCGGCAGGATGATCGGCACGGTCAGCACGATCACGGTCACCTCCTCCAGCACCATGCCGGCGATGAACAGTCCGGCCATCAGGATGACGATCAGCAGCGTCGGCTGCGCGATCAGCGGCTGCGCCAGATCGAGCAGATGCGTCGGCAGGCGCGAGAACGACATGAAGCGCGAGAAGATCTGCGCGCCCATCAGAAGCGCCAGCAGCATGGCCGACACCTTCACCGAATCGGTGAGCGCCGCGGCGATGTCGCGCGGCCCGACGCGTCCCATCGCAAGCATTCCGATGAGCGCCGCGAAGGCGCCGAGCGCGCCTGCCTCGCCGACAGTCACGACGCCGCCATAGATGCCGCCGAACACCACGACCATGAGCGCGACGACGAAGGCGAAGGCGCTGACCGAGCGGCGGATCTGTTGTGGTCTGTCCTCGACCTCGCCGCGCACGCCATCGACGGCGCCGGGGGTGACTTCTCCGAAGATGTAGAGGCAGCCGATATAGACGAGGATGCACAAGAGCGCCGGTCCGATCGAGCCGATGAACAGATGGCCGATCGGCACTTCGCTGAGCGAGCCGTAGATCATGATCAGCAGGCTCGGCGGGATGATCACCGACAGCGAGCCCGAGATCGCCGCAAGGCCGACAGAGAAGCGCCTGGTGTAGCCGACGCGCTCGAGTTCAGGTCCGGCAAGCGTGGCCAGCGCCGCGGCGCTTGCTGTGCCAGAGCCCGACACCGCGCCTAGGAGACCGCCTGTGATCAGCGTCGCGATGCCGAGCGGAAAGCGCCGGTAGCCTGCGATGCGATGGCCGACGCGGAACAGGTCGACGATGACCCCGCCCTTCAGGAGCAGTTGCGCCATCAGGAGGTAAAGCGGGATGATGGACAGCGTGTAGGTCGACGCCGTGTAGAAGATGTCCTGCGCGACGATGCCGTAGAGCACGCCAGGCCCCATCCAGAGAAGGATGCCGACCATGCCAGCGCCCAGCAGGCAGGTCGCGATCGCCTGGCCGAGCGTCATGAATACGACGAACCAGATCGCGACGAACCAGATGATCAGGTCTTTCGACATGGCTGCTCCCGGCCGATGCGGCCCGTGCTGTCAGAAGGCTGGCAGGCGGGGCCGTCCCGCCTGCCGGCCGGGGATCAGAGCCCGAGATATTCGGGAATACCGGCGGGCAGCTTGCCGCCTTCCGCCGTGATCAGCTGGGCGTAGAGTTTCGCCGCCGCCTTTGCCGGATGGCCGTTGGCTTCGGTCTTCTCGATCCAGGCGATCCACGTGTCGGCGGCGGCCTTGGCGACGTGGTCCTGCATCTCCTTGGACAGATCGTTGATCGAGACGAACGAGCCGCCGTCCTCCTTGATGGACTTGTCCTTGACGACGGTGACGTTGTCTTCCCACTTCTGCGCGTTCTCGAGCCCGATGCGGCGCGCGGTCTCGTCCCAGACCTTCTTCTGCTCGTCGGTCAGCCCGTTCCACATCGCGTCGCTCACCGCCAGGTAGCTCTCCCAGTGGCCGATCGAGACGTCGACGATCGAGTGCTTCAGCAGCGGCTGGATCGAGTAGGACGGCCAGTCGGAAATGGCGATCACCAGGCCCTCGATCGTCGCGCGCGACAGCGCCTCGTAGATCTGCGGGCCGGGCATCGTTACGGGCGTGGAGCCCAGCTTTTCCAGCACGATCGTGTGGATGGCGGAACCGGCGCGCAGAGGCACGCCCTGGAAGTCGGCGGGCTCCTTCAGCACCTTGTTGGCGGTGGTGATCGAATAGGGCGCGGTGGCGCCGAGCGCCCAGACGCGGATGCCCTTGTCGGCGATCTCGTACTGGTAGAACGTCTTGCCGTTGCCGAGGTCGACATCGGAATCGAGCAGCTTCTGGAACGCGCGCGTCACCATCGGCGAGTCGGTGCCGTAGGCCGGCAACTGGGTCACGTCGGACAGCGGGAAGCGGCCCTCGTGATAGGGCGCGAGCAGTGGCGCCGCGACCTGGATCGTGCCGCTGGTCAACCCGTCCAGCTCGCGGCCGACGGTGGTCAATTCGCCGGCATAGAAGCGGGTGAAGGTGATCTCCTTGTTGGTGGCAGCCTCGATCGCGTCGGCGAACGGGTTCATGTGGTGGGCAACCCACATGTGCGGCTGGCCGAGGCCGGTCGAAATGATCAGTTCGGCGGCGGACGCCGCGGGCGCCATCAGCGCAACCGAGCCGACAGTGGCTGCGGCAAGCAGTTTACGTGACCAGTGAAGCATCCAATTCCCTCCCGATGAGACGACGTCATCCGTCCACCGGCCGGATGGCCGCTGGCTGACGCGTTCTGCAATGTCGTGTTCGCCGCGGATCGTACCGGCGGCGACCGGATGCGGCGACAGAACGCTGCCTGGCGTTCTCCTCCGCGCCGCAATCGAGCCGGGATGCTAGCCGCTTTTCGAGCGATGTAAAGAAAAATGAATCATGAGTCGAAATTCATTTCATTGACAGCAAACTTGCACTTGGCTAGCGTTGCCGACATCATGCCGATCCCTGTTGCCGTCTACGACCATGCCGCCGAAACCGACGCCGAACCGGCAATCCGGCGCAAGCCGAACCGGGCGGAGAAGGCCGAGGCCACGCGCGCGAGGCTGTTCGATGCGGCGATCAACATCGTCGGCGAGTATGGCTACGCCGGCACATCGGTTGCGCGCATAACCGAGCGCGCCAAGGTCGCCCAGGGCACATTCTACAACTACTTCGAATCCCGTCAGGACCTGCTCGACCAGCTGCTGCCGGCGATCAGCAACCAGCTCCACGCGCACATCAAGAAGCGGGTGCTTGAGGCGACCACGCCGCTCGGCCGCGAGCGCGCCCGCATTGTCGCGTTCTTCGAGTTTCTCGAGGAATCGCCGCATCTGTTCAAGATTCTCAGCGAGGGCCCGGTGCAAGCGCCGGAAGGCTTCAAGCGCCATCTTGAACAGCAGACAGAGAGCTACAAACGCGCCATGCGCTACGAGCTCAGGCAGGGAAACCTTCGCATCACGGACCTCAACGAACTCGACGTCGTCACCGAAATCCTGATCTCGTCGCGCGAATATCTCGGCGCCCGCTTCGGCTTCGTCGACGGCCACTTCACGCGCGCGCCGGACTACGTCATCGAAGCCTACATGAAGGTCGCCGAGCGCGTGCTGTTCAAGGCCGCCGACTAATGAGCGCGCTGCAGAAGGCCGCCCGCAAGGACGTCCATCGCTTCTTCCACATCAACGTCAACTGCACCGATTTCGACCGCTCTGTCGCCTTCTATCAGGCGGTCGGCTTCGAGATCGTGCTCGACTTCGACAACCAGCCCGGCCCGCGCCGCTCGTTCGGCGAGATCGGTCTCGGACCCATCCTGCGCCTGCCTGAAACCGCGGACGCCCGCGCCTGCCTGATGGCGCTGCAACCGGACGATATGTCCGCGATGCGGCTTGACCTGCTCGAATGGAAATCGCCGATCGAGGCGCCCGAGCGCCGCACCAGCCTCGCCCAGCCGGGAGTCGCTCGCATCTGCCTGAAGACCTTCGACGCGGACGCGGTGCACGACCGTCTCGCTGCCCTCGGCTACGATCCCTACACGCGGCCGATCCGGATCCGGATGGGACCGTCCGACATCAAGGTCTTCTGTTGCGAAGACCCCGACGGCGTCGTCATCGAGTTCATGGAATTCCTGCGCGGCTGAGGCCAGCTATTCGGGCGGCGGCGGCATCCTGTCGAAGGTCGGCAGCGCCGGGTCGATCCGGTCCCAGGGCTGCGCGGTCGAGTGCCAGCTGACCAACTGCGGCCGGTAGCGGGTCGGATCGTCGAGACTCGACGCCTTGACGACGAAGTAGTCGGGCATCGCCGGAAAGGTCATGTAGACGGGCGCGCCGCAGGTCGGGCAGAAGGCCCGAGACTTGACCGTGCCGCCGTCGCCGGTGGCCTCCCAGCGCGACGCTTCACCCGTGACCTCGACGGCGTTTCGCGGAAAGGTCAGGTGCGAGCCATGGCCGGTGCCGCTCTCCTGCTGACATTGCCGGCACTGGCAGTCGTTCATGCCGATCGGCGCGGCGTCGATCCGGTAGCGGATCTCGCCGCAGGCGCAGCCGCCGGTGTAGGGTCGGGTCATCGCTATTCTCCTCAGTGCCGCATGCCGGCGAGCGACGACAGCGTGCCGATCACCTTGTTCCAGCCGCTGCTCATGTTCCTGAAGGCAGTCTCGTTGGTTGGCAGGATGAAGCCGGAATGCACCAGCCGCACCCGCGTACCTGCGCCCGAACGAGTCAGCGTCCACGTCACCACCGTATCCAGCGGCGAGCCGTAGCCGACATTGTCGGCATGACCGCCCTTCCAGGCATAGACGAGACGCTGGTTGGGGACGACGTCGAGCACCTCGCACCGGATCGTCCCGTCCCAGGCCCCGGCAGGAGTGGTGCAGAAGGTGAAGCGGTTGCCGACGACAGGCTCGTATCCGGTTGGCTTCATGAACCAGCGCTCCATCAGAGCGGCGCTCGCCAGGAGCTTCCAGATCGTCTCCGGCGCATGCGGGAACATCTCGTCGACGACAATGCTCTGCGTCGCGGCCTTCAGGGCCTGATCACTCATGGGTCGATCTCCTTCAGCAAGGTGCGGAGGTTGGCGAAGCGCTCGCGCCAGAACACGCCGTAGTGGTCCATCCAGTCGGCCAGCGGCTCTAGACCTTCGGGTTGCGCGCGGTAGTAGACCTTTCGCCCTTCCGGACGCTCGGCGACGAGACCGGCGAGCTTCAGCGATTTCAGATGCTGCGAGATCGCACCCTGCGTGACGCCGGAGCCGCGCGTGAGGTCGGACACAGTGATCTCGTCCGCCTGCGCGATCCGCTCGAAAACCGCCCGCCGCGTCGGATCGGCAAGCGTGCGCATGATGGCGTCGATGGGTGCGGCGGTGATCATGACGATAAATTAGCTAGCGCTAATTGATTAGTCAATACTAATTTATGGACACAGCGTTTCACTGGTTCGCTGGCCGCCGCCTTCGACTTGATCTATCCCTTGAAATAGTCCGGCTTGCCGGTCGTCCAGGTCTCGCCCCAGAGGTTGCCGCCGCCATCGACGGTCAGCACCTCGCCGGAGACGAACTTGCCCGACGGGCCCCCGAGATAGACGCAGGCTTCGGCGATGTCCCAGGCGGTGCCGGCGCGCATCATCGGGTTGGTCCGGGAATAGGTGGCCCGAACCTCCGGGGCGTAGACTTTCCAGCCGTCGGTCTCGATCGAGCCCGGCGCGATGCAGTTGATGCGGATGCCGAGCGGCGCCCACTCCACCGCGACGCTGCGGGACAGGCCGATGACCCCCGCCCGCGCGGCGATCGTGTGCGCGACACCGTAGAGCCCGTGCGTCGTGACGACGACGATGTTGACGATGCTGCCCGGCTGCTTCGCATCGCGCCATTTGCGCGCCGCGGCCTGCATCATGAACCAGGTGCCGTTGAGATTGGTGTTGATGACCGCGTTCCAGCCCTTCACGGCGAAATCGATTGCGGCTTGAGGGAACTGGCCGCCGGCGCTGTTGACCAGGATATCGACCTTGCCGTGGGCTGCGAACGTCCGCTCCATGAAGGCGGCGACCGCTTCGGCGTCGCGGATGTCGACCGCGTCGCCGCTGGCCTTCAGGCCCTTCGCCGTGATGCGCTCGACAAGCTCGGCGATCTTGGCCTCGCTGCGGCCGGCGACGTGCACATGGGCGCCAAGCCGCGCGAACAGCCAAGCCGCCGCGCGGCCGATGCCACCCGCCCCGCCAGAAATGAGGACGACCTGTCCGTCGAGCGAACCGGGAGCATAGACCGTCGGATGGACGGACAGCGCTTCGTCGTCGAGGCCGAACGTCTCCTGCTCAGCCATTGCGCTTCATGTCCTTCAGCAGTTCGCCGGAGATGATCATCTTGCGCACTTCCGTCGTCCCGGCGCCGATCTCCATCAGCTTGATCGAGCGGTAGAGCCGGTTGATCTCCGATTCCCAGATATAGCCCGTGCCGCCATGCAGTTGCACGGCGAGGTCGAGCACCTTGTGCACCGAATCCGCCGCATACATGACCGACGCCGCGGTCAGCATGTGGATGTCGCCGCGCCCGCCGCCGCCGATCTCAAGCGGCGCGGCCTCCGCCAGCACGCGATAGGTGAAGGTGCGCATCGTCTCCACCAGCACATACATCTCGGCCAGCATCGACTGAACCATCTGGAACGAGCCGATCGGCTTGCCGAACTGCTGCCGCGTCTGGGCATAGTCGATCGACAGTTCGAGCGCCCGCTCGGCGATGCCGAGGCAGAGCGGCGAGATCATCGAGCGCTCGAGGTCGAGCCCGCTCATCACGATCGCCACGCCGCCGTTCTCGCGGCCGACAAGGTTTTCCGCCGGAACGCGGCAATCCTCGAACAAAAGTTCGCCGGTCTGGCTGCCGCGATAGCCCATCTTGTTCAGCTTCTGCGCCACCTTGAAGCCCGGCATGTCCTTCTCGACGATGAAGGCCGAGATGCCCTTGGCGCCCTTGTCCTTGTCGGTCTTGGCATAGACCAGGAGCACATCCGCCACCGGTCCGTTGGTGATGTAGATCTTCGAGCCGTTGAGCACATAATGGTCGCCGTCGCGCCGCGCCGTGGTGCGCATCGAGCCCATCGCGTCGGAACCTGCCCCCGGCTCCGTCAGGCCGAGCGCGCCGATGGTCCTGCCGGCGCAGAGGTCGGGCAGATACTTGCGCCGCTGCGCCTCGTTGCCGTTGCGGTAGATGTTGTTGAGGCAGAGATTGTCATGCGCCACCCAGGCCAGCGCCATGGCATGGTTCCAGCGTGCGAACCCTTGGAGCACGAGCCCGGCCGCCTGCAGGTCCATGCCCGCGCCGCCATATTCTTCCGGGATCGTCACACCGAACCAGCCGTTCGCACCGATCTTGGGGAACGCGTCTTGTGGCCACCATTCCTCGTTGTCCATCCTCTCGGACAGGCCGTAGAGTTCGTTGCGCGCGAAGCGGTCGGCCTGGTCGAGCACGGCCCGCTGGTCGTCGTCGAGATCGAACTGGACGGGCCGGTTGTCGCCAGCCATGCTGCCTGCGGACATGTTCAAGATCGGATCCTCCTGGCCTCGCCGGATCTCCCGTCCGGCGCGTGCAGGGCAGGCGGCTTCGTCGTGCTGAACCTGCTCCATGCACTGTAATGAGATTATTTCATCAACTAGCTGACCGGCAGGTGTCAACGGTAATTCGCAGATTCGCCTGTTTTTTGCCGCGATGCGGAGAATGGCGCAAATCACACATTCCGGGCGGTTGACAAGCTTGATGAATTGAAATCATTTATTGGCTTCAGTCCCTGCAGCAAGATCGGGGCCTGACACTATCGGGGATGGAAACCGTGTCTGAACCAGTCCGCATCGAGCGCAACGGCGCCATCATCACCATCGTGATCGACCGCGAGGCGCGGCGCAATGCGCTGAACGAGCAGGTGGCGCTTGGGATCGTGGCCGGTCTCGATCAGGCGGAGGCGGACCGCTCCATCCGCGCCGTGGTCCTCACGGGCGCGGGCGACAAGGCCTTCTGCGCCGGCGGCGACCTTCAGCCCGCGGCCGACGGGACGCCGTTCGTCCTCGACGCCGCCAATCCCCGCCATTATGTCGCGCAGCTCTTCCGGCGCATGGACGCCTGCCGCCTGCCGCTGGTGGCCCGGGTCAACGGCCATGCGCTGGCCGGTGGGTTCGGTCTCGTCTGCGGCTGCGACATGGTCGTTGCGCGCGACGACGCGCTTCTGGGGGCGAGCGAAGTCAAGGTCGGCATCTTCCCGATGATGATCCTGCCTTATCTGCTGCGCGTCGTTCCCTACCGCACCCTGATGGAGCTCTGCATCACCGGCGAGCCGATGACCGCTCAGCAAGCGGTTGAAGAAAAGATCGTCAACTACGCCGTGCCGGCCGCCGAACTCGACACCAAGCTCGACTGGCTGCTCGACCGCATTGTCAACAAGTCGCCGACGGGCATTCGGCTGGGCAAACAGGCGCTGGCGAAGATCCGCGAAATGTCGACCGACAGCGCGCTGGAGTATGCCCAGTTCATGCTTGGCAACATGGCCCGCACCAAGGACGCCCGCGAAGGCTTCGCCGCCTTCAACGAGAAGCGCCCGCCGAACTGGACGGCGGAGTAAAGCGCATGGCGAAGACCGTTCGCATCGGCTGCGGCGCCGGTTTCTGGGGCGACAGCCCGGAAGGCCCACAGCAACTCGTCCGCTCCGGCAAGATCGACTATCTCGTGATGGACTACCTGGCCGAGATCACCATGTCGATCCTCGCCCGGATGAAGGCGAAGAAGCCGGAACTCGGCTACGCGACCGACTTCGTCACCATGGTGATGAAGCCGCTGGCCAAGGAGATCGCCGACAGGAAGATCAAGGTCGTCACCAATGCCGGCGGCGTCAATCCTGACGCCTGCCGCGATGCGCTTGAAGCGGTGTTCCGGGAACAGGGCGTCGACCTGAAGATCGCGGTGGTGCGCGGCGACGACCTCTTGGCACGCGCGGAGGCCTATCGCGCGGCTGGCGTGACCGAGATGTTCTCGGGAGCGCCGATGCCGGAAAAGATGGCGAGCGTGAACGCCTACCTCGGCGCCTTCCCAATCGCGGCGGCGCTTGCGGCCGGCGCAGATATCGTCGTCACCGGACGCGCGGTCGATTCAGCCGTCGTTCTCGGCCCGCTGGTGCATGAATTCGGCTGGCGCGAAGGCGACTACGACCTGCTCTCCGCCGGCAGCCTCGTCGGCCATGTCATCGAGTGCGGCGCCCAGGCGACCGGCGGCGTCTTCACCGACTGGCAGGACGTCGACGGCTGGGACCGCATGGGCTTCCCGATTGCCGAATGTCGTGCCGATGGCTCGTTCGACATTTCCAAGCCTGCAGGCACCGGCGGGCTGGTCTCGGTCGGCACCGTGTCGGAGCAGATCGTCTACGAGGTCGGCGACCCGGCTGCCTACGTCCTGCCCGATGTCACCTGCGACTGGACCGACGTGACGGTCGAGCAATCCGGCCCGGACCGCGTTACCGTCCGCGGCGCGCGTGGCCATGCGCCGACGCCGTCCTACAAGGTCAGCGCCACCTATGCCGACGGCTACCGCTCCGGCGTCACTATGATGATCGCCGGCCGCGACGCCGCCGCCAAGGCGCGGAAGACCGGCGAGGCGATCCTCGCGCGCTCCGAGCGGATGATGGCGGAAGCTGGGCTCGGCGGCTTTTCCGAGAGCTCGATGGAAATCCTCGGCGCCGAGTCCAACTACGGCGCACAGACACGTGCGGCCCAAGCGCGGGAAGTCGTGCTCAAGATCGCCGTCCGCCATCCGAACAAGGACGCGCTGCAGATCTTCGGCCGCGAGATCTACCCGTCGGCGACCTCGATGGCGCAGGGCATCACCGGTTTCGCCGGCGGCCGCCCCGAGCCGCAGCCGGTCATCCGCCTGTTCTCCTTCCTGGCAGACAAGGCCGACATCCCGGTATCGGTCGCTTACCGTAACGAGTTGATCGATGTTCCGTCGTTCTTACCCCCACCCCTGACCCCTCCCCACAAGGGGGAGGGCGATTCTGAGCCGTCGACGACCCCCTCCCCCTTGTGGGGAGGGATAGAGGGTGGGGGTGACGCCGGGCCTCAGCACGACCAGATGACAACCGTCCCGCTGATCGCGCTGGCCCGCGGCCGCAGCGGCGACAAGGGCGACATCGCCAATATCGGCGTGCTCGCCCGCGACCCGGACTTTCTTCCCTACATCCGCGCCAGCCTGACCGATGAGGCGGTGCGGAGCTACTTCGCGCATTTCGTCAAGGGCAAGGTCGAGCGCTACGAATGGCCGGGTCTCAACGGCCTCAACTTCATGCTGCATCAAGGCCTCGGCGGCGGGGGCATCGCTTCGCTGCGCCACGATCCGCAGGGCAAGGCGCTGGCGCAGATCCTGATGGATTTCCCGATTGCGGTTCCGGCCGAATGGACCGCGCCGGGCGGCCGCCTCGCCGGCTGGGCCGACGCGGCGTGACCCTTTCGCGGATGCAGGCAGACCGATGACCAGACCGATCCCGTTCAAGAAAATCCTGATCGCCAACCGCGGCGAGATCGCCTGTCGCGTCATGCGCACGCTGCGCGAACTCGGCATCGCCTCGGTCGCGATCCACCATCGCGTCGAGGCCAGGGCGCGGCATGTCCGTATGGCCGACGAGTCGGTCGAGATCACCGGCGACACGCCGGTCGCAGCACATCTCGACTCGGCGCAGATCATCGCCGCGGCGAAGGCCACAGGCGCGGACGCAATCCATCCGGGCTACGGCTTCCTGTCGGAAAACGCCGGTTTCGCCAAGGCCGTTGCGGATTCCGGCATTGCCTTCATCGGGCCGGACGCCGAGACGATCTCGCTGATGGGCGACAAGATCTCGGCGCGCAATTTCGCCGAGTCGCATGGCGTGCCGGTCGCGCCCTCGGTCATGCCGACCGGCGATCTCGACGAATTCATCGCCAGGGCCGAGTCGATCGGCTTCCCGCTGCTGATCAAGGCGGCGGCGGGCGGCGGCGGCAAGGGCATGAACATTGTCCGCTCGGCGGACGGGTTGCGCGAAGCGGCACGCCTCGCAGCCAGCGAAGCCAAGCGCTATTTCGGTGACGGACGCGTCTATGCCGAGACCTATGTCGAGCGGCCGCGCCATATCGAGGTGCAGGTGCTGGGCGACGGCAAGGGCAACGCGATCCATCTCTGGGAGCGCGAATGCTCGGTGCAGCGCCGCTTCCAGAAGATCATCGAGGAGGCCCCGGCGGCCAACTTGCCCGCCGGACTGCGGGACCAAATCTGCGCCTCTGCGGTGCGGCTCGCTGCGGCAGCCAACTACAAGAACGCCGGCACGGTCGAATACATTCTCGGCGCCGACGGCCGCTTCTTCTTCCTCGAGATGAACACGCGCCTGCAGGTCGAGCATCCGGTGACCGAGATGATCACCGGCCTCGATCTCGTCCGCGCCCAGATCGACATCGCTGCCGGCAACGGCCTGCCGCTGGCGCAGGGCGAAGTGCAGTCGAACGGCCATTCGATCGAATGCCGCATTTGCGCGGAGGATCCGTCACGCGACTTCATGCCGGAGACCGGGCAGATCCAGTATCTGGGGGTGCCCGAGGCCGACTGGCTGCGCTTTGAGAACGCCCTCGATCCCGGCCAGAAGGTGACAGCGGATTTCGACCCGATGCTGGCGAAGCTCGTCATCCACGGCGGCAGCCGCGACGAGGCGATCGGACGGTCGATCGCGGCGCTGGACGAACTGGCGCTGCTGGGCGTCACCACGAACATCGACTACCTCGCCCGCGTGCTCGACCACGACGCCTTCCGGGCGGGCGACCTTCACACCGGCTTCGTGCCGCTTCACGCCGCTGACCTCGCGACGCCGGAGCCCGGCAACGTCGTGCTCGACCAGGTGCTGATCGCTGCGGCGCTCGGCTTCCGCGAGTTCCACGACCTCGCCTTTGGCGTACCCGAACCCTACGCCGCCATCGGCCAGTGGAGGAACTGATGGCGTTCAAGCTCACAATCGACGGCAAAACCCATGAGGTCGACATCGTCCGCCGCCGACCGCATCTGGTGGTCCGCATCGACGGTCGCGAGCATGAGGTTTCGGTCGCCGGCCACTATGGCGACGGCCGCCAGATGCTGGAGATCGCAGGCCAGCCGCTGCATTTCGCCCGCGCCCAGATCGCCGACCGCCAGATCGTGAGGCTCGACGGCCGCAATTTCGAGGCCTCGCTGGTCGATCCGCGCGCCGAGGCGGCGGGCGCAGGCGGCGGCCAGGACGACGTCAAGGCGCCGATGCCGGGCGCAATCGTCTCCGTGCACAAGGCTGCGGGCGATGCGGTGAAGCGTGGCGAGACCGTGGTCACCATCGAGAGCATGAAGCTGCAGACGGCGCTCGCCGCGCCGCGCGACGGCATCATCGCCGCGATCCTGCGCCAGGAGGGCGATACCTTCGACAAGGACGAGGTCGTGGCCCGTCTGGAAAAGCTGGCGGAAGAGGCCTGAGACGATGCGCAGACTTCAGTCCATGATCTCGACGTCGAGTGCGGATTTCCGCCGCAACGACGCGCACAATCGCGCGCTGGTCGCGCAGTTTCGCGAGAAGCAGGAGGCAGCGCGCCACCAGCGGCCGCAGCGCGACCTCGACCGCCTCGCCAAGCAGGGCAAGATGCGCCCGCGCGAGCGGATCGAGAAGCTGCTCGACCCGGGCACGCCCTTCCTCGAACTGTCGTCGCTGGCCGCCAACATGGCCTATGACGGCGACTCGCCCTCGGCCAGCTCGATCGTCGGCATCGGCATTGTCTCCGGCCGCGAGGTTGTCATCCGCGCCGACGATCCGACGGTGAAGGGCGGCGCCTGGTATCCGCTGACCGCCAAGAAGATCGTCCGCGCGCTCGACATCGCGATGGAGAACCGCCTGCCGGTGATCCACCTCTGCGATTCCGCCGGCGGCTTCCTGCAGCTCCAGTCGGAAGTGTTCCCGGACAAGTACATGGCCGGCCGCATCTTCCGGAACCAGTCCATCCTGTCGAAGATGGGCGTCAAGCAATTGTCGCTGGTGTTCGGCCACTGCACGGCCGGCGGCGCCTATATTCCCGGCCTCTCCGACTACAGCGTCATCGTCCGCGGCACCGGCGCGGTGTTCCTGGGCGGCCCGCCGCTGGTCAAGGCGGCGACCGGCGAGGAAGTCACCGTCGAGGAACTCGGCGGCGCCGACATGCACACCTCCGTCTCCGGCACCGCCGACTATCCCGCCGCCAACGAGGACGAAGCGATCCATATCGGCCGCGAGATCGTCGCGCAGTGGGACCGGCCGAAGAAGTGGGACTGTCAGCAGGAGACGCCGGAAGACCCGGCCTACGACCCGCAGGAGATCTACGGAATCCTGCCCGACGACATCAAGAAGTCGTTCGACATGCGCGAGATCATCGCCCGGATAGTCGACGGCAGCCGCTTCCACGAATACCAGCCGAACTACGGCACGACGCTGATCTGCGGCTTCGCGAACATCTGGGGCTACAAGGTCGGCATCCTCGCCAACAATGGCGTGCTGTTCAACGATTCGTCGCTGAAGGGCGGTCATTTCATAGAGCTCTGCAACCAGAACAACACGCCGCTGGTCTTCCTGCAGAACATCACCGGCTACATGATCGGCCGCGAATACGAGCGCAAGGGCATCACCAAGGACGGCGCCAAGATGATCATGGCGCAGTCGTGCTCGGCGGTGCCGAAGTTTACCGTCATGTGCAACGGCTCGTTCGGCGCCGGCAATTACGGCATGTGCGGCCGCGCCTTCGACGGGCGTTTCCTGTTCACCTGGCCGAACCACCAGATCGGCGTCATGGGCGGCGATCAGGCTGCCAACACCCTGGCCGAGGTGAAGCTGAACCAGCTGAAGCGCGCCGGCATCGTCGACCAGGGCGAGGTCGACCGCGTCTGGGAAGACACGCGCAAGGCCTACCAGGAACAGCTTTCGGCCTACTACTCCACCTCGCAATTGTGGGACGACGGCATCATCGACCCGGTCGATACGCGCAATGCGCTTGGCATGTCGATCGCGGCCTCGCTGAACGCGCCGCTTGGCGAACCCGGCTATGGAGTGTTCAGGTTCTGATGCGCGCGCCGATCCGCTTCTACTTCGACTTCGCCTCGCCCTACGCCTATTTCTCGGTCGAGGCTGTCGAGAAAATCGCGGCGGACCATGGGCGCGAATTGGAGTGGCGGCCGATCCTGATGTGGGCGGTGCTCAAGGCGCACCAGATCGCGCCGCCGATGGAGTCGCCTGCCAAGCGCGCCTATTTCCTGCATGACATGACGCGCTCGGCCGCGTTCTACGGCATCCCCTATCACGAGCCGGTGAAGCTGCCGCTGTCATCCCACAACGCCGCCCGTCTGTGGCATGTGCTGGCCGCCCGCGACAAAACCGCCGCCCGCGCTTACGGCAGGGATGTGTTCCGCGCCTTCTTCGCCGAGCATCGAGACATCGCCGACCCGGACGTGCTGATCGACATCGCCAGCCGGCACGGCATGTCCGGGACAGACGCACGCGAGGCGATGTCGGGTCCGGATGGCCGCGCCCGGCTGGAGGCCGAGGTCTCCCGCGCGATCGCCGACAATGTCTGCGGTTCGCCCTATTTCATGGTCGACAACGAAGGCTTCTTCGGTGCAGATCGCCTGCCGCAACTGCGCTGGCGCCTGTCTCCGGAAGGTCAGGCCGCCGCGCGCCAGGGAGACCCTGCATGACCGCATTCGAGGACATTTCCTACCGCGTCGAAGGGGGCATCGCCCGCATCGCGGTCGCCCGGCCCGACAAGCTGAACGCCTATCGCAACGAGACCGCCGACGAGCTGAGCGCCGCCTTCGCGCAGGCCGAGGCGGACGTGTCGGTCAAGGTCGCCGTGCTGACCGGCGAAGGCCGGGCCTTCGGCGCCGGCTATGACCTCGCGACCGTCAAGCCGGACGAGACCCCGGCGCTGGACGACGTGCTGGAGCGGCATTTCAACCCGCTGGTGCGCGCCATGCGCGGGTCCCGCCTGCCCATTGTCTCGGTGATCAACGGCCCCTGTGCCGGGGCGGCGGTCGGGATCGCGCTTGCCGCCGACATCGTTGTGGCCGCGCGCTCGGCCTACTTCTACGAACCCTTCGTCGGCATCGCGCTGGTGCCGGACGCCGGCAACACGCTGTTCCTGACGCGCATGCTCGGCCGCGTCCGCGCCTCCGCGATGATGCTGCTCGGCGAGCGCCTGTCCGCCGCGGAGGCGCGCGAATGGGGCCTCGTCTGGAAGGTCGTCGACGATGCTGACCTCGCCGCCGAGTCCACGAGGATCGCCGCCAAGCTGGCAACGCTCGCGCCCTCGGCTGTCGCCGCGACGAAGCGCCTGATCGCCGCCGCCAGCGACCCCGACCTCGACACCCAGCTCGACCTCGAGCGCGACCTGCAGGGCGACGCCGGCCGCTCGCCGGAGATGAAGGCCGCCATCGCCGCCTTCTTCGCCGCCCGCCGGAAGGGATGAGGCGTGGTGGGCGTATCGGCGCAGCGCTGAACACGCGCCTGTCATTTGTGCTTGTGCAGGGATGCCCTGGTAAGTCCTGTCAGCGACGCCAGATTGGAACCGACGGATGAAAGCGGCTATCCCCTAAGTGGGAATTTCGCCCGCCAGCCCTTACACATTAGGGGAAAAACTGGCGCGCCCGACAGGATTCGAACCTGTGACCTCTGCCTTCGGAGAGCAGAGGATTAGAACGCCTGCAAACACCTGCGACCATCCTCTGCATTGGAATCATTTATTTTTTGTCGCTAGCTGTACATTGACGATCACCGATGTTTTCCGTACTTTTTCCATACGGAACGAGAGCAGGAGCATCGTTTTGCCAATGGATTTGAGCAAGGTCGGCAAACGGGGGGAACTGAAGTCCCAGCGTGAGCCGTATTGGCAGCGGCTCCGGTCCGGAGCATTTATCGGCTTTCGTCCGTCGCAACGCGGCGGGCCAGGTACGTGGATTGCCCGCTCCTATGATGCGGATGCGCGCAAGTACAAAATGAAGTCGTTAGGGGACTTCGGCACACTACCGGGAAACGACCGGTTCGCTGCAGCGAAGAAAGAGGCCGAATTGTTTGCAGCCCAGGTCGAATCTGGCGGCCTCGCCGAGGCTCGCGCAAAGATCGAGACGGTTAAGGATGCTTGCGAGGATTATGCGAAAACACATGCCAATGAAGCTGATCGCATAAAGCGCCTCGTTTATGGCGACCCTATTGATCGGGTGAAGCTCAACAAACTCCGCAAGCATCACATAGAAGCATGGCGCGCTCGAGTTGAGGCTCTACCCGCGTTGGTGAGCCGGCGAAAGGAGGGCGAGAAGGTAATACGCGCTCGATCACCATCCACTGTTAACCGTGACCTCGTGCCGCTCCGCGCGGCGCTCTCCAAGCATCTTGCACCCGGTTCCCCCAACTCTGCCGCGGCGTGGCAAGAGGCGCTGAAGCCAATCAAAAACTCGGGCCGGCAGCGAACGCTGTATCTCGACATTGGTGAGCGTCGTAAGCTGGTGGAGAGGCTCGAGGCCGAGGCCATGTCGTTCGTTAAGGCCATTGCCATGCTGCCTCTTCGCCCTGGCGCGATGGCGGGCCTTAACGCTGGTGACTTCGACAAGCGCACACGAGAATTGACCATCGGAATGGACAAGACGGGTAAACCTCGTTGCATTGCCGTTCCCATCACGGTGGCCGATCTTCTGACGGAACAGACCCAAAATAAGCTCCCGACCGCTCCAATGTTCATGCGCGGAAACGGCAAGCGATGGACAAAAGATGATTGGAACGATCCAATTCGGCGGGCTGCAATAGGCGCCGGGCTTAGCTCGGCCGTGACAGCCTACGTGTTCCGCCACTCCGTCCTGACCGACCTTGTGAACGGCGGCCTACCGATACTGACTGTCGCACAGATGAGCGACACCAGCGTGGAAATGATAGAAAGGCACTACGGACACCTAAACAAATCGGCTGCCGAGCAGGCATTGGCGGCGCTTGCTCTATAGTTATTAAAATTGGCCAATAGCCATTCTGATTCGGCTCCCTGCAATGAGGAGAGCTTTCGTTGCTCACGTGGGAAACCCATTCCGCCGTTCATATCCGGGCAGAAGGCATGGCTGTGTTCCTGCGTTTCATCTTCTCGGGTATTGATGGTGAAGGCTACGAAGACGTCATAGCATCTATTCAACGCTCGGCAGGAACGCTCTAACAGGCGAGAGAAGTGAGCAATAGCTGCGCTCCTTCACCGCGGACAAGCTGGGTTGCCGAGCCGGGCCAAATCGCCTCGTCATTGTCTCATTGTCTCTTTGTGGGTGCAGATTTCTTTCACCCTGAACTCGATCCGAGCGACGGGCGGGGGACGGGACGACCGTGCCCATTGTGCCGGCCACCAGCCCGAGCCAAGCAATGATTGATGACCCCAGAACAGACTTGGGCTACGTTCCCTCGATCTGGGAAGGCTAGATTGCAAGACGTATCCGAACATCGTTTCACATTCTCACTTGGCGACTTGCCGCGCGGCGAGTTCGCCAAGCTGAGCGATGCGCTGAGTTTGGCGCTGTACGGAGGTGTGTGCTCCATCCGCTACGGGGGGCCAATTCCGCTCTCTGAGGTCGAGGCTGGTGTGCTGTTTATGACTGAATTCGAGTGGTTGGTGTCCACGGACCATGGACCAATCCGAGGGCCTAGACTCGTCGACGTCGCAAGGCCCGGCGCCATCCTGTTCGGTAAAGAAGAGCGCGCGGAGTCCGGCCCGGTCGAGCAGGCGAATAACGGCCAAACGGATGGGGCTCTTGGGCCAACTCCTCGCCGAGACGGGCCTGATGCCGAAGGTCTGTCCTGGAAGGCTGAGATGGTGCGGCGTCAGGCTGCGTTCTGCAGCAAGCTGAGCCTGGCAGCGCGATCCGGCGATGTGCGCTTCATGGGGACCCCAGTTGACGGACCCTGGAGCTTGGAGCCGAGCACCTTCGGAGCCGTGCCGCAGGCCATCCCGGCCGCCTATTTCAGCATTGACCGTGATTTTGACGAGGACTGCTGTATCCATGCCATCGGTCCAGAGGCCCCCGAGCCTGATTATGACGACCTATCGGAAGGCGGCCGATATGTGTCGTATCGCGACGTGGTTGTCGAACGAGTCTCGTTCCTGCGCTTCCTGAAGGTTGCTTATCCATCCGTCCTGAACGCAGCCCGTGCTCAGGATCACCTCAAGACCAAAGAAGCGATCCGGGTTCTTGCGCAGGCGTTGCGCGAAGATCCGGACCTATCCAAGGCCGAGGCAGCCAAGCTCGTTGGGTGGTCGGTGCGCAGCCGGCGCTTCGAGAACGAGATCTGGCCAGATGCACGCAAAGCGGCCAACCTCGACGCTCGGGCGTCAGCTGGCCGCAAAAGGAAATCACCGCAGAGATAATCAACGCACGATTTCTATCGACGCGGCTATTTCCGGTCGATGCAGTCGGGCACGTCTCGTTCGTTCAGACACATCCCTAAGTGTCGCAACGAATGAGGCGATTCATGAGCGCGAATGGTTCTCGGCCTGTGGCCAACACGGTGGCGAACGTCCTCCACCGGGTCGGCATCAGCCGCACCAAATTCTACCAGGAGATCAATGCCGGCCGCCTGAAGGCCCGCAAGATCGGCAGCAAGACAGTCGTGCTGGAGACGGACCTCCAGGCCTACCTGGATGCACTGCCGCTCTACGATGGTCGCGTGGAGTAACGCTGTGCGTGCGCGGCTTTTCACGACAACCCATTTCGCCCGCTACCTGCCTGTCATCAGCGGCCGGGCGACGACGGACGACCCCTGCAAGTTGATTGTCGTGACACGCATCGCAACCGGAGCCATCCCGTGAGTGGCTCGCTCCCCATGTCGATCGCGGCTTTTGAAGAGCTGGCCGCAGCCTCGGCTCTGACCACCGAAGAATACGGCGCCTACACCCTGCTTCGCCTCTATCAGTGGCAGCACGGGGCGCTCCCCCTGCATGACGATCGGTTGGCGTTGATTGCCCATGTGGCCACCGACCGGTGGCCTGCCGTCTCCGCAGGGATTCGACCCCTGTTTGGCCCGAACTGGCGTCTGGAGGCTACGCACGAGGCGCGTGAGAACGCTCTTGCCAGCCATGAACGACTGTCAAAGGCCGGCCAGAAGGGCGGACTCGCGAAGGCCAAGGCCAAGCCCAGCGCAAGCCCTGCCATGGTCCCGGCTTCAAGCCAGGCCGCAAGCCTCCACACAAGCCAGGCTACAGGCCTGGCTTCAGCCGGGCTTAAGCCTGGCGCGTTGCCCCGCGATGGCGAGGCCTACCTTTCGGCTCAGGTCGGCGACCAAGTTCCCTATCCCCCCATTCCCGATCCCGAGGCAGCGCGCGCTTGGTTGCTGGAGCGAAGCGCGTTTCCGGCCGATGTCGACGAACTCAAGCAATTGCTTATGGCGGGCACGCTCACGCCAGCGATCCTGAAGTTTTCCGCTCCATGACCAAGAAGCACAGCCAGCGGGACGATGCTCCGCCGATGGCGGATCTGTTCGATCTGCCTGTACTGCCCGATCCACCGGAAATGCGCAGCCTTGCGGCCGCCGCCGCGCCAACTCCGACGCCCGCCAAGTCGGAAAAAGCAACCCGGAAGCCATTCAAGATCTTCCATTCCCGCAAGGCCAAGCGGGACCGGACCTATAACCGCGCCGAAGTCATGCATCTCTATGGCGTCACCCGAAACACTGTGACCAACTGGATCGATGAGGGGTTGGTCACGGTACCGGGCCATCCAGTCCTGTTCCGTGGCGAGGACCTGAATGCGTTTCATCAGGCGCGCCGAGTTGGTGCGCGTCGGAACTGTTCTCCCGGCGAATTCCTCTGTTTTCACTGCAAGAAGGTGTCCTCGCTCAAAGGGCAAGCCGCGGAAGTGCATTGGCACCGCGATCGTGTGGGCACGCTTGGCTGGTCCTGTCCCGCCTGTGGCAAGCCAAACGAGACCTTTCAGTCGCGCTCTCAGGTCCAGAATCTCGAAGAGCTAGGAGTCAACCTGACCTCCAGAAAAGACGACTACTCTCCTTCTTGCCGCCCCGGTGAGATTGTGCAAATCCCCCCCGATTCCGAGGTCATCCATGAACCCGTCGAATGAACGGCAGCGGCACGCCTATATCGAGCACCTGCGCGATGCGAAGAAGTACAGCGAAAAGACCATCGATGCGGCCATGCGCCACCTGAGCGAGCTGGAGCGGTTCATGGGCGGCAAGGATTTTGAGAGCCTAACCAAGTCTGACGCCAAGGCGTTCTCGGACCAGGTGCACCAGCGGCCGTCGAAGGCCGGCGCCGGGATGCTTTCGAACTCGTCCATCGTCCATACGATGTCCGATCTGAAGGCCTTCTTTGACTGGCTCACCACCATCAAGGGTCGGAAAGTCGATCTCGAGGCTTTCGCCCGGCTTACGCCGTCCCGGCGCGTGCTGATGGGGCTTAAGTCGCAGCCGGACAAGACGCCGCCGACGCCCGATCAGATCCGCCAGATGCTCGCCGCCATCGGCGACCAGACGGTGATGGAGCGGCGGGACCGAGCGTTGGTCGCGTTCACATATCTGACAGGCATGCGCGTCGGTGCGGTCATCTCGCTGCGGTGCAAACATTTGCAGCTTGCGAAACGTTGTGTCGTACAGAACGCACGGGAAGTGAACACCAAGTTCGGCAAGAACATGCATACCAGTTGGTTCCCGGTTGGCGATGACATCGAACAGATCGTCTTGGCCTGGGTCCGGGAGCGCCTCGAGACGCGCGCCGATCCGGACGCCCCCTTGTTCCCGGCAGCGCGACGCCATCGCCTGCCGGGGGACAAGACGCCGAAAGAGGAGTTGTTCTGGAAGACTTCCCAGCCGGTGCGCGAGGTCTTCCGGGAAGCCTGCCAGAAGGCCGGCATCCCGGTCATAAATCCGCACGCGGTCCGTAGCGCACTCATGCAGCTCGGCCTCGAGATGTGCGCAACTTGGGCAGAGCTCAAGGCGTGGAGTCAGAACCTCGGTCACGAGAAGCTGGACACGTCGTTGATTTACTATGGCAAGCTCGACACTCATCGCCAGGACGAGCTGATCCAGGGTTTGGTGCGAAAAGATCTGACGGTGCAGAAAGAGCAGGAGCTGCTCACGAACTATCGCCGTCTGTCGCCGAAAAAGCGGGCCGCAATGGACGAAATCGCGGCGCCCGAATAGTGGGAACGAACCACAAGCACCGCCAAGGGCGACGACTTGGAACCAACGCCCGCATTCGCGGGCGCCGGCACTTGAGGTGCCAAGAAGACGCCAAGAACCGTTTATCTTTCACATGATGCGGGAGAACCAACATCGCCTCGCCCGCCGGCGGCAGCTTCGGGCTCTAGGGATGGATGGCTGCGTTGGGGCCGTGAGAGGACTGTCCGGTTCTGGCCGATAAACAGAGAAAGCCGACATCCAGACAACATGGCCATTCGGCCTTTCGCGGGAAGCAATGTCTCATTCGAGACAGTGTCGGCATCGACCGGGCATATTCGTTGTCCAACACCGTGTGCTACCTCGCGAGGGCTGGGTCGCCAACCTGTTCGCAAAGCCCAATGACTAGAGACGCATCGCCACCCGCTACGTCGATGCACTAGAGCAATGTCCGACCAGATTGAATCATTCTGTTTCCCGATGGCGAGGCGATCCGCCAGGAAGGCGGCGCAGGTCGTGTTGGTGGCACGGCCAAGTCCGCCTGACGCCGCGGGCGACCGCCAGCGGGAAACAGAATGATTCAATCTGGTCGGACATTGCTCTAGCTCATTCTTCGCCGCCATTTGCATCGCAGCAGCAGTCATCCCTTGGATCTGATCGATCGGTCCTGAGCCTAGTTCTGGATTTCAGAAATTCGTCTGTAAAGGTCGAGCGCTTCCGGGTTGGCAAGCGCCTCCTTGTTCTTAACCGAGCGGCCGTGAACCACATCGCGGACAGCGAGCTCGGTGATCTTTCCGGACTTGGTGCGCGGGATGTCGGTGACGGCGACGATCCTGGCAGGCACGTGACGCGGAGTGGCGCCGGTGCGGATCTTCGTCTTGATTCGCTTCTCGAGATCGTCGTCCAGGGTGATGCCTGGAGCCAGACGCACGAAGAGCACGACACGCACGTCGTTGTCCCAGTCCTGACCAATACAGAGCGCCTCGAGAATCTCCGGCATCTGCTCGACCTGATTGTAGATTTCGGCGGTGCCGATGCGGACGCCACCGGGATTGAGGGTTGCGTCCGAACGGCCGTCGATGATCATGCCGCCGTGTTCAGTCCATTCGGCAAAATCGCCGTGGCACCAGATGTTGTCGAAGCGCTCGAAATAGGCCGCGCGGTATTTTGCCCCATCCGGGTCATTTCAGAACATGACGGGCATGGACGGGAAGGCGCGGGTGCAGACAAGCTCGCCTTTTTCACCGACTATTGGTTGCCCATCGTCGTTCCAGACGCCAACGGCCATGCCGAGGCCGGCGCCCTGGATCTCGCCGATCCAGACCGGCTTCACCGGCACGCCGAGGACGAAACACGACACGATGTCGGTGCCGCCGGAAATCGAGGCGAGATGCACGTCGTCCTTGATCCCCTCGTAGACATAGACGAAGCCCTCTGGCGCCAAGGGCGATCCGGTCGAGGAGACTACGCGCACGGTCGACAGGTCGTGCGTGTTCTTCGGCCTCAGACCGGACTTGCGCAGCGCGTCGATGAATTTTGCCGAAGTGCCGAAATAGGTCATCCGCTCCGCTTGGGCGAAATCGAAGAGCACGTTGCCGTCGGGATGGAAGGGCGACCCGTCATACAGCAAGAGAGTGGCGCCCGAGGCGAGTGCCGAAACCAGCCAGTTCCACATCATCCAGCCGCAGGTGGTGAAGTAGAAGACGCGGTCGTCCTCGACGATACCGGCGTGCAAGCGGTGTTCCTTGACGTGCTGGATCAGCGTGCCGCCAGCCGAGTGGACAATGCATTTCGGTATGCCGGTCGTCCCCGAGGAGAACAGGATGTAGAGCGGGTGCGCGAACGGCAGACGGACGAATTCCGGCTCGCGCGCCACGAAGGGGGCGATGGCGTCGGCCAGCGTGACGGCGTTGGGCAGGTCGGTCACAGCCTGGGCCGCGGTACCCAGGTAGTCGACGACAATGGACTTGCGGACGGTCGGCAGCTTCTGCAGCACGGCCTTGACCTTGCCCACCACATTGTTCTGGTTGCCGTTGTACCAATAGCCGTCGGGGGCGATGAAGATCACCGGCTCGATCTGGCCGAAGCGGTACAGGACTCCCTGCTCGCCGAAGTCGGGCGAGCACGACGACCAGATCGCACCGAGCGAACTGGCGGCCAGCATGCATGCCACGGTCTCCGGCATGTTAGGCATCATCGCGGCGATGCGATCGCCGGGCTTCACGCCGACATCGGTGAAAGCCTGCTGCAGCCGCGATACGAGGGCGCGCAACTCGTCCCAAGAGAGGCGGGACGATGCCTTGTCTTCGCCCTTGAAGACGATCGCATCGCCCTGACCGCGTTTGCGGAGCAGGTTCTCGGCAAAATTCAGCCGCGCATCCGCGAAGAAGGAAGCGCCCGGCATCCGGTCGCCGTCGACCAGAATCCGTGAGCCCTTGTCGCCCACGATGCCGCAAAAGTCCCAGACGAGGCTCCAGAAATCCTCGCGCCGGTCGATCGACCAGCGGTGCAATTCGTCGAACCCGGCGAGCGGTCCCGAACCAGCCTTCTCGGCCTCCCGCATGAAACGGGTCATGGGCGCGGCGTGCACCTGTTCGGTCGAAGGTGTAAACAGGGCTCGACTTCGAATGTCACGTCTCTGAGAGGGGATAAAGCTCACGAGAGTATCCGCCGTGCCTGCTTCAGGTGGGGAATGTCATACATCTTTCCGTCGATGCCGATTGTGCCGAGCCCGGGATTGTCCTCGAAAGCCGCCATGATCCGCCGCGCCAGCGTGAGGTCGGCGTCGCTCGGCGCAAAGGCCCGCTGGATGACGGTGATCTGGTCGGGGTGAATCGCAAGCCGCCCCGTGAACCCATCGCGCCGCGCGGCACGGCAGGAGGCTTCGAGACCGTCCGTATCGCGGAAGTTGGCATAGAGCGTGTCGATAGCCTGCACGCCGGCATTGGCGGCGGCGAACAGACACAACGAGCGCGCCAGCTGGTAGGGCTGCGTCCAGTTGCCGTCCTCTTCCTTGTTGGAGGTAGCGCCGACCACCGCGCTAAGATCCTCCGCGCCCCATGTCAGGGCCACTAGCCGGGGATGAGCCGGCGCATAGGAGCCAAGGTTGAACATCGCCGCCGCCGTCTCGGTTGCGACGACCAGGATCTTCACATGGCCGGCCGGCATGCCGGCTGCGGCCTCAAGCGGATCGATCATCGCCGAGATGGTAGCGACGTCCTGGCCGGCGTTCGACTTGGGCAGCACGATGCCGTCCAGTCCCGGTCGCACCACGGCCTCGAGGTCGTCGGAGGTCAGCCCGGTGTCGAGAGGGTTGACCCGCACCCAGAAACGCCAGTCGCGCTCGCCGTTCGATGCATCGATCCATCCGGACAGCGTGTCCCGCGCCGCAGCCTTGTTGGCCGGGGCGACCGAATCCTCCAGATCGAGGATCAGTCCGTCGGCGCCGATAGCCCTAGCCTTGTCGAACTTCTTCTGCGAGTCCGCCGGGACGAAGAGCAGTGATGTCAGCTTCATTACATTGCTCATGCCGGCTTCTTCATCATCAGCGCCAGGCGGCGGCACTCGCAAACGACCTCGTCGCGCTGGTTGATGCCGCGGTGAAGGAAGGTGACGATGCCTTGCGTCGGGCGCGACTTGGACTCGCGCTTGGCAAGCACCGTCGTCTCGACGCGGATCGTATCGCCGGCAAACACAGGATCGGGATATTTCACCTCCTCGAAACCGAGATTGCCGACCGTGGTGCCCAGCGTCGTGTCGGAGATCGACAGCCCGACCACGAGACCCAGCGTGAAGATCGAGTTCATCAGCGGCTTGCCAAACTCGGTTCGCGACGAATATTCGTGGTCAAGATGGATAGCCGCCGGGTTCATCGACAGCGTCGTAAACAGGACGTTGTCCGTCTCCGTTACCGTCCGACGCGTCGAGTGAACGAAGACCTCACCTTCAGCAAACTGCTCGAACCAGCGTCCGGACATAACTGAGCTCCTCTACGTACGCTCATGGAAGAGTGTAGGCGGTCTTGACGGTTGTGTAGAACTCGGCCGCGTAGCGCCCCTGTTCTCGCGGTCCATACGACGATGCTTTCCGTCCGCCGAAGGGTGCGTGATAGTCGACACCTGCCGTTGGGAGATTGACCATAACCATGCCAGACTCAACGTTTCGCTTGAAATGCGTCGCGTGCTTCAGGCTAGTGGTGCAGATGCCTGCCGACAGGCCAAATTCCGTGTCGTTGGCGACAGCCAGCGCCTCGTCATAGTCCTTAACTCTGATGACGCTTGCGACCGGCCCAAATATCTCCTCCCGATTGATCCGCATCTCCGCGGTGGTCTCCGTAAAGAGGGCGGGCTGCAGGTAAAAGCCGGGCGTACTCCGTTCTAGCCGTGCGCCGCCCCATGCGAGCGTTGCCCCATCGGCCTTTCCGTATTCGATGTAGCGTAGATCCTGGTCGAGTTGGCTTCGATCCACGACCGGGCCGATCTGCGTTCCTTCCTTCAAGGCGTCGTCGACCACCAGTGAGCTCAACCGCTCCGTCAGCGCCGAGACAAATCTGTCATGGACCTCTTGCGTGACGATGAGCCGCGACGAAGCGGTACACCTCTGCCCCGTCGAGAAGAAGGCACCATTGGCGGCGCACTCGACTGCTGTAGAAAGATCGGCATCGTCGAGCACAACGAGGGGGTTCTTCCCGCCAAGCTCGAGTTGGAATTTTCGCATGTGCTCGACGCTGCTTGCCGCAACCTTTCTTCCCGTGCTGACGGATCCGGTAAAAGTGACGGCATTGACATCCTTGCTTGTGAGCAGGACGTCGCCGACGACGCTCCCTCGTCCCATCACAAGATTGAAGACACCTTCCGGCAATCCCGACCGCACAATGATGTCGGACAGAGCCCATGCTGAGCCAGGGACAAGATCCGCTGGCTTGAAAACGACGCAGTTCCCGTATGCTAGCGCCGGTGCGATCTTCCAGGCCGGTATGGCGATCGGAAAATTCCAGGGCGTGATGATACCCACCACGCCGACCGGCTCTCGGGTGATGTCGACCTCGACCCCCGGCCGGACCGATGGCAGTTTCTCACCTGCGAGGCGAAGCGTTTCGCCAGCGAAAAAGTCGAAGATCTGGGCGGCACGGCCAACTTCACCGACAGCCTCGGGCAGTGTCTTCCCCTCTTCCCGCGCAAGCAGGCGACCGAGTTCTTCGCGTCGGTTTGAGAGCTCGGCGGCAACCTTCCTCAGCACATCGTGTCGCAGCTGGATGCTGGAACGCGACCAGCTCTTGAAAGCTTTTTTCGCCGCCGAGATGGCGATTTCGGTATCGTGACGGGAAGCTCGCGCATAAACGCCCACGACGTCGTTGGTATTGGACGGGTTGATGTTCTCCGCGGCGTCCGAGCTTGTCCCCGCGCTCCCCGCGATGAAATTCTGGTGCAGGCTCATATCGTTTCCTCCCTCCGTGCCGCGCGACTGTTTGCCCGGGACGCGGTCATGCGTGAAATGCTGGATGCGACGGTTTTCAGCTCAAACGAAAATCGCCGATGCCACCGCCCCAGCGCTCCTTGACGATCGCTCGATACTCCTTGATGCCCGCTAGAAACTGCAGCGGCGCCCGTCGCTTGCCGGGAACATTGTTACCGAGAGCCCAGAACCGCGCATTTGAGTCTTCGAGCAGCGTTCCCTTGATCGCCTGCTCCACCTTCTCGCCCCACCAATCCTCTGCGGCTCGATCGACCTCGATCCGGTGCCTGCCCGATGCGATCATCTCGGCGATGCAACGCGTGATAAGCTCCGCCTGGAATTCGGTCGTCCTTGGATTGTTGCCCGCCGAACTCTGTGGCCCGTTGATCATGAACAGGTTCGGAAATCCGTGGCTCGCAAGCCCCAGATAGGTGCGCACGCCCTCCTGCCAATGTTCTCGCAGCATCTCGCCATTCACGCCTTCGATGTCGATCCGGTCGAGCGCGCCCGTAAGCGCATCGAAGCCGGTCGCAAGGACGATCATGTCGACGGGGTAGACACTCTCTGAGGTCTCCAGCCCAGTCGCCAACACGCGCTGGATGGGCTCTTCTGACGTATCGACGAGACGGACATTGGCGCGATTGAACGCCTCGAAGTACCCCTGCTCGCAGGGCGGGCGTTTCGTGCCGAAGCCGTGGTCGGTGGGGACAAGCTTGTCTGCGACCGCTGGATCCGTGATCCGTTCACGGATCTTGGCTTCGACATAGGCACATGTCGCGTCGTTGGCCTCCCTGGTCGTCAGCAGGTCGCGGAAATTTGCCCCGAAGAAGCGCAGGCCCGACCCGGCCCAGAGCTGATCGAAGACGGCCGCTCGTTCCTCATCCGAAAGGTCAAGCGCCGATTCTTGGCGCGGAACGTGGACATAGGCTGTTGGGGCCGCCATAAGGCGCTCGTAGAGCTGCCGGTGACCCGCCTTCAGTTCCTGTACCCGGTCCGGCGGGAGCTTTCGGTTGTTGATCGGCACACACCAGTTGGGCGTGCGCTGAAAAACGACCAGTTCACCGGCCTCCTCCGCTACCGCGGAAATGAATTGGACACCGCTTGAGCCTGTGCCGATGACGGCGATCTTCTTGCCCTCGGTCTGGACGGGTTCGGACGGCCATAGCCCGGTGTGATAGGTTTCTCCCTGAAAATCGTCGAGGCCGGGGATCTTCGGGAACTGAGGTGCAGACAACACGCCAAGCGCTGTAATCAGGAACCGGCAGGAAACGGGCGGACCTGCATCGGCGGTGAGATGCCAGCGGTTTTCCTCGGCATAAAAAAGCGCCGATTTAATGCGCGTGTCGAAGCGGATATGGCGTCGCAGGTCGAACTTGTCGGCGACGTAGTTATAGTAGCGTTCGAGCTCAGGCTGTCCCGCGAACTCCTCGCTCCAGCTCCACTCGTTTATAAGCTCATCCGAGAAGAAATACGCATAGGTGTAGCTTTCAGAGTCAAGCCGCGCTCCCGGATACCGGTTCCAGTACCACACCCCGCCGACACCCGACCCCGCCTCGATGAGCGCAACGTTCAGGCCGAGCTTCTTCAGACGATAAAGCTGATACAGACCGGCGCTTCCGGCCCCGATGATCACTGCGTCGAATTCCTGGGGGCCTTGAGCAATCCCGCCTTCCGCTTCGGACATGTGGATACCCTTCCTGGGGTGCGATCGTGATCGCGCCCACCTTGGTCATGTATTTCGGTTTACTGGAACGCAGGGGCAGCGCCGCGCGCTCATCTATCGGTCAACAATCAGTCTGTGAGTAGAAGGCTCTGTCATCCGCCTCCCGTCCGAACGCGCAGTTGCGCCAGGATCTCTTCCCGATGTTCGTCGAGTGCCGGAGGCTTCCGCTCATAGGTCGCGCGGTTTCGGGATAGTTTAATCGGCGAAGCAATGCTCTGATGGTGCCCGATCGCCACAATCATCTCGCGATGTTTGGTATGCGGATGAGCGAGCGCTTCGGGAACCTCCAGCACGGGCCCGCAGGGCACGCCGGCGCGGATGAGCCTGTCGGCGAGTTCGACTCCATCCATGTCGTTCATTTGGCGCTCGAGAAGCGTCTTGAGGGCTTCGCGATTCTTCCCCCGCGCCTCATTGGTGGCAAATCGCGGATCGGCTGAGAGTTCGCAGCCCAGCAGCGCACATAGTTTGGCGAATTGCGCGTCATTGCCGACGGCAAGGAATATGGGCGACGTGGAGGTCGCGAATGTGTCGTAGGGCGCGATGTTCGGATGCGCGTTGCCAGTCCTCACAGGCCGGGTCCCCGACATGAGGAAATTCGCCGAATGCGGATGCGTGATCGAGAGCGCACAATCGAACAGGGACGCTTCGATGAACTGCCCTTGACCGCTGCGCTCCCGTTCGGCGACGGCGAGCAGGATGCCTATGACGGCGTAGAGGCCCGTCACCATGTCCACCACTGGCACACCTAAGCGCAGCGGCTCTTGGTCGGGCTCGCCGTTGACGGCCATCAGCCCCACGATCGCTTGAACGACGGCGTCATATCCGGGCAGTCCCCCCAGAGGACCGTCGGACCCGAAACCCGAAATACGGCAATGGATCAGACGCGGAAAACGCTTCGAGATGACGTCTTCAAAACCGAGGCCCCACCGCTCCATGGTTCCCGGCTTATAGTTCTCGACGAGGATGTCGGCGTCCGCGAGGAGCGAGAGCAGGATCTCCCGGTCACCCTCATTGCGGAGATCGAGGACCATTCCGCGCTTGTTCCGGTTCACGTTGAGAAAGTAGCCGGACGTTCCGTCGACGAAGGGCGGGCCCCAGGCCCGCGTTTCATCGGACTGCGGCGGTTCTATCTTGATGACATCTGCACCGTGATCACCAAGGATCTGCGTGCCGTACGGTCCGCCTAGAACCCGTGACAGGTCGATCACCTTGAGGCCGGCTAGTGCGCCGCCGCTCTTGTTGGAAGAGACAGTCATTGCAGGCCTCAATAGGACTTCGGAAGGCCCAGGACCTTCTCGGCGATATAGTTCATGATCATCTGCGGGCTCACCGGAGCGATCCGGGGGATGAGGCTTTCGCGGAGGTATCGCTCGACGTGGTATTCGGCCGAGTAGCCCATTCCTCCGAGCGTCTGGACGGCGGTGGTACAAGCCTCGAAAGCAGCATCGGCGGCGAGGAATTTCGCTGTGTTCGCTTCCGCCCCGCACTCCCGGCCGGTGTCGTAGAGCCTAGCTGCGCGCATAACCATTAGGTTTGCGGCTTCGAGGTTCATCCAAGCCCTAGCCAGCGGATGCTGGATGCCCTGGTTCATGCCGATGGGGCGATTGAAGACGATACGCTCCTTTGCATAGTTCGTAGCGCGCCACAGCGCCGCGCGGCCAATCCCGACCGCTTCCGCCGCAATGAGGATTCGCTCGGGGTTCAGGCCATGGAGGAGCATCTTGAAACCCTCCCCCTCTGCACCAACGCGGTTCCCTTCGGGCACTTCGAGCCCATCAAAGAAGAGCATGTTCGAATCCACGCCGTGGCGGCCAAGCTTGTGAATTTCCCGGACTTCAATCTGAGAACGGTTGAGCGGCGTGTAAAAGAGGCTCAGGCCGTCAGTCTTTTTCCGAACCTGGTCAAGCGGCGTTGTGCGAGCGATGATCAGGGCGCAGTCCGCAACCTGCGCCGTTGATATCCAGATCTTCTGACCGTGGATGCGGTAGCCCGCGCCCACCCTTTCGGCTCGGACCTTGAGTTCAGTTGTATTCAGCCCAGCATCCGGCTCGGTCACCGCGAAGCAGGCTTTCTGCTCGCCGCGGATCAAAGGCGGAAGCATGCGGGCCTTCTGCTCTTCGGACCCGAAGACGACAACCGGCTGAAGGCCGAATATATTCATGTGGATCGAAGAGGCACCCGTCATCGCAGCGCCGGACGCCGCGATAGTCCGCATCAATACCGCCGCGGCGCCGATACCAAGGTTGAGACCGCCATGCTCCTCGGGCATTGCGATGCCGAGAACGCCGGCCTCCGCAGCCGCCCTGTAGAAGCGGTGAGGAAACTCGGGTTTCTGGTCGCAGGTCGACCAGTATTGGTCGTCGAAGTCGGCACAGAGTCGCCAGGCAAGAGCCTCGACCTCGGTATATGTGTCTTCGACAGTGTCGTCGGAATTCATCTGGATTTCTCAAACTCGAACGATTTGCGGGGACCGGTCAGACCGGCTCGAAGGGTTGCCCTTCCGAGAAGCCTTTGAGCCTCCGATAGAGAATCATCGGGACTTCGAGCCTGTCGGATGCCCGCGCCTTTTCGCGATCGCCATGGGATCTCTCGAAGGGAAGACGCGGCTGTTGGTTTTGTCCTGCGGGGCGAGCATCCTTGATCTTTTCACCAAACTTTCGGGCGTCTGCTTGAAACTCCGTGGGGTCGCGCACGAGGTCGGGCTTGAAGGCGATCATCAACAGGGAACAATCCACTTCCTGCTTTGGCTGGACGAGACTTCCACCAAGAATGCCGAGGAGCTGGACGGCGATGGCGATCGCCGAGCCTTTCGCTCCGCCCCAGGTAGTGAACGCGCCGTTCATCGCGGCGAGCGGGTCGAGCGTGGGGTTCCCGTCGGCGTCGTAGCCAAACCCTTCCGGCAAGGGTTTCCCGAGCCGGTGCAGATAGGTTGCCTCACTGTGCGCGCAGCTCGACATCGACGCATCGGTGATGATGGGGGTGCCACCGGTCGGAAAACCGAAGGCGATCGGGTTCGTCCCGAGCCGGCTTTCCGTACTGCCATGAGGCGCGACGTGCCAGGCAGACGACCCCGCGCCTATGAACACCAGCCCCTGAGCTACGACCAGTTCCGCGTAATACGACAGCATGCCTGTGAAGTAGGTGTTGTGGAGTCCGACGATCGCTATGCCGCTCTGAGACGCCTTGGCGATCAGCATTTCCGTCGCGCGAAACCCGGCGAGATACCCGGCCTGGGCTCCGCCATCTACGCGGGCCGACATAGGCGTCTCGTGTTCGACGACAATGGGCTTACGGATCTCGGGCTCCTGCGTCAGCTTCTGCAGGATGGAGACGGCTCGCGAGGCGCCGCCAAATCGATATCCGCGCAGCTCGCTGTCGATCAGATGATCGACAATAATCGAAGCCTCTTCACTTGAGTGCCCGACCCGCTCCAGGCACTTCGATATGAGTGACTGAAGTTCGGCGATGGTCATAGCGACCGATTCAGACGAAGCGTTCATATTAAACATTCCTATTTCGCTTAGCCGAAATACAGTTTCTCGATGTCTCTCGAGAGATTGGGTCTTTTGGCGTCTTCCTGCAGTACGATCCTGCCTTGGCCGACGACGTAAATTCGGTCAGAAACCGAAATAACACGCTCGACCATCTGATCGACCAGTATGATCGTTGTACCTTTGTCTCGAAGTGACGTGACGACTTGGAGGACTCGATCGAAAAGGATCGGAGAGAGGCCCGCCGAGGGGTCGTTCCGACATCACAAGCGGGCGTGTTCGGCTATCGCAGACCCGGCTAATCTGGAACGTTCGACCTAGCTCGGTCGGCGAATGTCGGCACGTCCACTTTTGGGAACGGTATGAGGTCGCAACCTTTGCGTGACATCTGCGAAACACAACCGGTAGGATTTGAGCAGTGCAGCTAGCGGTGCTGTGAGCCCGGCGCTTTCAGCGCATCGATCACAGCCATCGCTCGCATCAGCGCGGCCCTGGCTGCCCCCAATTCGATTGCAAGTTGATACGCATCTCGATGGGCCATTTGGAGCAGCGAGTGCAGCACTGTGTCGGAGTGCCTGGCAAGCAGGACCAGGTGCCAACCGTCTGGCCCGCGGGCACCTGACAGCCAATACTTAGCGGCCCGGTCACTAGCGCCCGTCCAATGCATGACGGTTTTCGTTGCCCGTGCACTCGTCCCAAGTTCTGCCCGGAGGGCCTCAGCGATCGTGGCTGCGTAATCACCACCTGGCTTATTGCCCGGCTTTGGAACAGTTGTGCCCTTCTTCGGAAACATAGTTCGGCCTCCTTCGGCTAAACTCCCGATCCCGAGGCCAATGTAGTGTGTGTCTCGAACGATGGTGATCGATTGGAGCCAGACTGGCGCAGGCGACCCAAAGGCAGGGGAACGAGATCGAACTCGTGCCGCTGCCTATGTTCGGATGTCGACCGAGCATCAGAGATATTCCACTGACAACCAGATGGCCGTGATCCAGCGCTACGCCGACCATCGTCACCACGAAATTGTCCGCACCTACACCGATTCCGGCAAGAGCGGTCTCCGTTTGGTCGGGCGCGACGCGCTGCAGGCGCTCTTGCAGGACGTGGAGCTGCGCGGTCAGACTACCTCGCGATCCTGGTCTACGATGTCAGTCGGTGGGGCCGCTTTCAGGATCCGGATGAGGCGGCTGCAATTGAGCTTCGCTGCAAGCGAGCCGGGATCGTCGTTCACTATTGCGCTGAGCAGTTCGAGAACGACGGCAGCATCGGGTCATCGATCGTCAAAACTGTGAAAAGGGCGATGGCCGGCGAATACACCCGCAGGCCCGCGCCATAGGCGACGCCAAGCGCGGCCTTGTACTTGAGGCCCGGGGCAGCTTCGAGCAACCGCGCCGCTTCCTCCACGCTGAGCACATCCGGAAGCTTGCGGTGATAGCGGGTAATCACCAGGGCGCGCGACAGATCCCGGCGCTGCAGTGTCACCCGAAACAGGAACCGCAGCGCCGAGACCGCGCCGTTGATGGTCGCAGGCCCAACGCCCTTCTCATGCTGATCAAGCTGGAAGCGGCGCACATCCTCTGGCGTCGCGGTGTCGGGCGAGCGGCCGAGGAACGCGGCGAAGCACCGGACGTGACGAACGTAGTCCTGCTGCGTGTGGGTGCCGAGGCCCCGCATGAGCATGTCGTGCTGCATGCGCTGGCGAAGCGGCGAAACGGGTGCGTCGATCGATGGGGTAGCCATGGCGAGTTCCTTTCGTTGAAGGGAACTCCATGGTCGGCTCGCTCGCCGCCACCTGCTCAAAGGCTACGAATACTATGCCATCTCAGGCCAAGGCACCCCTCCCGCGAAGCGGGTTCGTGCTTGAGGCGCGTTGCCGACCGGCAGCTCCGGGGCCGTCTGCTGACTGTCCGGTTCTGGCCCATAAACTGAAAAAGCCGACGTTCGGCCAACGACACCATCCCGGTCGATCAGCTTGGTTCGCCAGCTCTAAACCCGTCAGTTGAAGGCATCAGAGTTTCGGCCCTTAGGGACCGACTGACGTGCGTCCAGAGGGAAAAAGACATTTGCGTTGGTTGCAAATCCCTCCAAGAAGCCACGGCCATGCGAAACAGGGTTCACCGTGGCCGATAGCCTTAGGGATCACATTGGATCTTTTCCCGACTGCCCAGGCGCGCAGACGTCGACGAAGAGATCGCCAATGGTGTTGCTCGGGCACGTCCGTGCTCGTGCACGCGACAAGATCAAGGTCGTGGTCAGAGCACCTCGAACAGGCCCGCTGCCCCCATGCCGCCGCCGACGCACATCGTGACGACTACGTGCTTCACGCCCCGGCGCTTGCCTTCGAGAAGCGCATGGCCGACCAGGCGCGCGCCGGTCATGCCGTAGGGATGGCCGATCGAGATGGCGCCGCCGTCGACATTGTATCTCTCCGGGTCGATGCCGAGCTTGTCGCGGCAGTACAGCGCCTGCACCGCGAAGGCCTCATTGAGCTCCCACAGACCGATGTCCTCGACCGTCAGGCCGTGCTGCTTGAGGAGCTTCGGCACCGCATAGACCGGACCGATGCCCATCTCTTCCGGCGCGCAGCCGGCCACCGTCATGCCGCAGTAGCGGCCGAGCGGCGACAGCCCGCGCCGGGAGACTTCTTCGGACGACATCAGGATGCAGGCCGACGCGCCGTCGGAGAGCTGGCTCGCATTGCCCGCCGTGATCACGCCGCCCTCCAGCACGGGCTTCAGCCCCGTCAAGTCGCCGAGCGCGGTGGAGGGCCGGTTGCCCTCGTCCTTCGCTAGCGTCATCGTGTGGTGCGATATCTCGCCCGTCGCCTTGTCCTTGACGGCATAGGTCGTCTCGATCGGGACGATCTCGGCGTCGAAGCGCCCCGCCGCCTGCGCCGCGGCGGTCCGCTGCTGGCTGAGCATCGAATACGCGTCCTGGGCGTCGCGGCTGACGCCATATTTCTGCGCCACGAACTCCGCGGTCTTGAGCATCGGCATGTAGGCATGCTCGGCGTGCGCTGTGACATTGGGATCGAGCTCGGCAGCCGCCCAGCGCATGTATTGGTCCTGCACGGCCGAGATGTTCTCGTGGCCGCCGGCGGCGACGATGTCCATGCCGTCGACAATGATCTGCTTTGCGCCTGTCGCGATGGCCATCAGGCCTGACGCACACTGGCGGTCTATCGTCTGGCCCGACACGGTGACGGGTGCGCCGGCGGCGAAGACCGCGTTACGGGCGAGGTTCATGCCCGCCGTGCCGGCGCCGAGCACCGTACCGAGCACGAAATCCTCGATCTCGCCGGCCTCGATGCCCGCCCGCGCGATCGCGTGGTTGAGCACATGCGCCACGAGCGTCGGCGACTTCGTCGCGTTGAACGCGCCGCGATAGGCCTTGCCGATGCCCGTGCGGGCGGTGCTGACGATGAAAGCCTCACGCATGTCGTGTCTCCGGAAATGGGCCGGAAGCATCCGGCGGGACTAGATTCAGTGGCCGTAGGTGTCGTCGGTGCCGAGATAGGCGGCGATCACGTGCGGATCCTCGCGGACGGCGCGCGGGTCGCCGTCGGCGATCTTGCGGCCGAAATCGAGCACGACGACGCGGTCGGACAGGTTCATCACGACGGGAATGTCGTGCTCGACGACCAGGAACGTCACGCCGAGCTCGGCCCGCACGCGCAGGATGAGCGCGGTCATGGTCTCTTTCTCGCTGCGGCTCATGCCGGCCATGGGCTCGTCGAGCAGGATCAGCCGCGACTTCTGCATCAGCGCGCGGCCGAACTCGACCCGCTTCTGCTGGCCATAGGGCAATTGCGCCGGCAGTTGGTCCGCGACGTCCGCCATCCCGAGATAGTCGAGGATCCGGCGCGCCTCCGCTTCGGCCTCGCGCTCCTCGCGGCGCACCCGGGGCGTCTTGAGCGCGCCGGCCAGCAGGCCGGATCCGCCCTTGAGATAGGCGCCGACCAGCAGGTTCTGCAGCACGGTCAGACCGCCGAACAGGGCGAGGTTCTGGAACGTCCGCGCAATGCCGTAGCGCGCGATCCTGTGCGCGCCGATCCCGGCGATCTCGGTGCCGTCTAAGCGGACATTGCCCGACGTCGGGACATACATGCCTGTGATGCAGTTGAACATCGTCGTCTTGCCGGCCCCATTTGGGCCGATCAGTGCGGTGATCTTTCCCTCCTCGAGCGAGAACGAGACGTCGTCGAGCGCGACGATGCCTTGGAACCGCTTCGAGATGGAGGCGATGTCGAGCAGGATCGTCATGCCGGTCGCGCCTCCGACGGCACGGCGTCCGCGCCCAGATAGGATTCCCGCATCGCCGCGCTCGCGGCGACCTCGGCCGAAGGTCCCGACACCGCGATGTGGCCGCGGTCCAGCACATGGGCGTAGCTGGCGAAGGACAACGCGAGCTTCGCGTTCTGCTCGACGATCAGCATGGTCGTTCCGAGCCGCTCCCCGACCCGGCCAAGTTCCTCGTAGATCGAACGGACGAGCAGTGGCGCGAGCCCCAACGACAGTTCGTCGACCAGGAGCAGCCGCGGCCGCGCGATCAGTGCGCGGCCGAGCGCCAGCATCTGCTGCTCCCCGCCCGACATCCAGCCCGCCGCCTGCTTGCGACGTTCCGACAGGCGCGGGAAGAGTTCGTAGACGGTCTCCAGCCCCGCATGCCGTTCGCCCCGCGGCAGGACCGCAGCGCCCACGAGCAGGTTTTCCTCGACGGTCAGGTTCTTGAAGATGAGCCGCCCTTCGGGAGACTGCGCCATCCCCAGCCGCACGCGTTTGTGCGGCGCCAGCGTCTGGATCGCGCGTCCGTCGAAGCGGACCTCGCCGCCGCTAACGCGGCCGCCATAGATGTCGAGCAGGCCGGTGATGGCACGGATCAGCGTCGTCTTGCCGGCGCCATTGGCGCCCAGGAGCGCGACGATGCCGCCGGCCGGAACCGAAAGACTTACGCCCTCCAGCGCCAGGCCCTTGCGCGCATAGCCGACCGACAGATTGTCGATGACGAGAAGATCGCCGCTCATGGGCCCGCCCTCCCCGACACCAGCCGTCCGAGGCGGCGGAACAGATCCGACGCGCCGCCGGGCGCAAAGATCAGCAGCACGATGATGATCATGCCGAAGATCATCTGCACGAACTGCGGCCGGTGGCTGTTCAGGAGCGTTCCGACTACACCGCCATCCCCGACCTGCGAGGCGACGCCCGCGATGATCGACGGCAGCAGCAGCCAGATCGCGGCGCCGATCAGCGATCCGGACAGCGAGCCGAGGCCGCCGATGATGATCATGGCGATGAACTGGATTGCGAAGCTGATACCGAAGCTCTCGGAGGTCGCGTTGGAGAGGATGTAGGCATAGAGCGCCCCGGCCACCGCGGCGATGGCCGAGCTGACTGCGAAGGCCTTGAGCCGCAGGATGCGGACGTCGGCGCCCATCGCGGTCGCCGCCAGCTCATGGTCGCGCATGGCCATCAGCGTGCGGCCCTCGCGCGTCGACAGCATGTTGTTCAGGCCCCAGTAGACCAGCACGACGACGGGCAGCAGGAAGAAATACCAGTTGATCGGCGTCGCGAGCGCGACCGGACCAATGCTCGGTTGCGCATAGGGCACGCCGACCACGTCGAAGAACTTGAACTGGTATTCCTGGAACAGAAAAATGACGACGTAGTGCACGGCCATGGTCGAGAGCACGAAGTAGAGCCCGCGCACCCTGAGCGACGGCAGGCCGGCGAGGATCCCCGCCAACGCGCCGGCAAGCGCCGCCATCACCAACACGAGCGGAAACGGCCAGCCGAACTGCGTGCCAAAGATCGCCGCCGTCATGGCGCCGGTCGCGTAGAAGGCCGCGTGGCCGATGGAGATCAGGCCCGCGCATCCGGTCAGGAAGTTGAGCGACAGCGCGCCCAGCATGAAGATCATCATCAGGTTGATCTGGGTGAGCCCGAGATTGAGCAGCATCATGTTGGACAGCGGAATGCCGAAGATCGCCCGATCCGTGAGCACGAAGGGAAGGTAGGCAAGAGCCGCGACTGCGATGGCGACGCCGATCCAGCGCCGTGCGCTCCAGCGCGGGGTCGTGGCCACGGATGTGGAGATGGAGGTTGCGTCGGTCATCGTCACACCCTTCCGAGTTCGCGCTGGCCGAGAAGGCCCCACGGGCGGACGAGGAGGATGGCAAGCAGCAGGCCGTAGATCACGATGTCGGTCGATTTCGGCGAGATATACGAGGCCGAGAACTGCTCGATGAGGCCGACCAGGATGCCGCCCACGATGGCGCCCGGGATGCTCTGCATGCCGCCGATGACCACGGCCGGAAGCGCGGCCAGCAGGCCGACATGTTCGAGCCCGGTCGAGACGATCTGGATCTGACCGAGGAACAGGCCGCCGACGCCGGCCAGCACCGAGCCGATCGCCCAGGCGAGCCGGTTCATGGCATTGACGTTGACGCCCGAGACGACCGCCGCCTCGTGGCCATCGGCCGACGCGCGCATCAGGAGCCCGATCGAGGTGTAGCGAAAGAACGCGAAGAAGGCGGCGAGACAGCCCCAGCTGACGAGCGCGGCGGTGAGATGCAGCTTGGAGATGCGCAGCTCGCCGAAGCGCAGCACGCCGGTCGGAAGCGGCGTGTCGAGCACGCGTCCCTGCGGGCCGTAGAGAATCTCGATCAGCGCGCGCAGGACGATCGCGAGCGCGATGGTCACCATGATCACGGCGAGCATGGACCGGCCGGCGAGCGGCTGGATCAGGAACATGTGCGCCAGGACACCGAGGGCTGCCGATGCCGCCACCATGAAGACGATGGCGAGCGGGAACGGCAGCCCGAGGATGGAAATGGCGGTGACGGCGAAATAGGCGCCGCACACCGCCAGCATGCCTTGCGCGAAGTTGAACACGTCAGTGGCCTTGAAGACCACGGCGAAGCCGAGGGCGACGAGCCCGTAGATGCTGCCGAGTGCGAGACCGCTGAAGAGAACCTGCGCAAACATGATCGCCTCCCTTACTTGGTGTATTTTTCGAAGTCGGCGTATTCGCCGAACGACTTGAAGCCACCGGCCTCGTAGTCGTAGCCGAGCATCTTCAGCACCTGCGGACCCGTGTGGTTGTCGGGCGTGTAGACGATCGGCGCCGCGAGGCCGCCGCTGTCGACCGTGAAGCCGCCTTCGAGCGCCTTCACCAGGCTTTCGCGGGTCGGGTTCTCACCGGCCTTCGCAAGGGATTCCGCAGCCAGCTTGCCGGCGACCCAGCCGGCGACGTAATTGATGTTGGCGCTGAGATTGGCGTTGCCGGCCTTCTCGGCGAAGGCGACCAGCTCCTTGTTGCCCTCCATCTCGTCCGCTCCGCCGGGGGTGAAGCAGCTGATGAAGTTGTAGTTCTTGCCGGCCTCTTCGCCGAGCGCCTTGTACACCGACGGCGTGCCCAGATAGGTGATGCCGAAGGCGGGTGTCTCCAGCCCGTACTGGGCCAGCGTCTTCATGGTCAGGATCGCGGTGTTCTCGATGCCGTAGATCGTGATGAAGTCCGGCTTCTCGGACATGATCTGCTGGACCTGCGGCGTCACGTCGGCAGCGGTCACCTTCATCGTCGTGAAGGTCGCGGTGCCGCCCACCTTCGCGGCCGCGTCAGCCACGAACTGGGCATACTCCTTGCCGCCCGCGGTCTCGATCGCGACCGTCATGACCTTCGGGTTCGTGAGCTTGAGCTGCTCGGTCATGAAACCGACGCCGGCCTCGGCCATCGCCTTGTAGCTGCAGAAGCCGTTGTAGACCATCGGCGACACCGGCTCCGACAGGGCCTTGGTCGGCGTGTAGGTGCCGATCACCGGCACCTTGCCGGTCTTAATGCTTTCGGAGAGCGCGACCTGCGAGACCGAGCTGCCCATGCCGGAAATCGCGATGACCGGCGTCTGGCCGACGAGCTTTTCAAAGGCGATCTTGTCGGTCGCGGCGTCGAAGCGGTTGTCCTCGACCAGCAGGTTGAGCTTGCGGCCGTTGATGCCGCCCGCCTCGTTCACCTTGGCGGCGTAGTCGCGGAAGCCGGCGACCCAGACGCTCTGGGAGGATGAAGTCGGACCCGACATGTCCATCAGGATCCCCCAGTCGATGCGGTCCGTGTAGACGCCGTCGGCAGGCGATTCCTGAGCGAAGACGGCGGTTGTTGCGAAGCTGCCGATAAGTGCGGCGGCGAGCAGGGTGCGGGTTGCGGTCCCGACATGTGACTGATGAGTGCGAAGCTTAGCCATGTGTTTCTCCTCCTGAGATGTAAAAGCTGAATAGTGGGGGCCAGCGGCGCTGATCCCGGATACCTCCCGTGTCGTCTATTCCACCCCGTGCACCTCCTCCCGGCTCTGGGCGTCGTTCGGACTGTCCGTCATCGCCCTGTCCAAGCCGGCGGGCGTTTCTCTGCGAAGGCACGGGGGCCCTCCTTCGCGTCATCCGACGCGATGATCTCGTCGAGCAGCGCATGCTGGCGCTGCCAGGTTTCGGGAGCAGGCCAACCGGCCGACTCCGTTACGATGCGCTTCGACATGGCGACGGCGAGCGGCGCGTTCGCCGCGATCTCGTCTGCCAGCGCGAGGGCCGCCGACAGCGCCTCACCGGGCGCGACGAGACGGTTCACAAGTCCCCACCGCGCGGCTTCGGGTGCGGGGAGCAGACGTCCGGTCAGCGCGTATTCCATGGCGATCTGGCGCGGGATGCGTTGCGGCAGGCGGATCAGTCCCCCCGACCCGGCGATCAGGCCGCGCTTCACCTCCGTGATGCCGAACTGCGCGGTGTCGGCCGCGACGATCAGGTCGCAGGCCAGCGCGATCTCGCAACCGCCCCCGAGCGCATAGCCTTCGACCGCGGCAATTAGCGGCTTTTTCGGCGGCGTCTCGATGATGCCCGCCAGGCCCCGCCCCGGCAGTTCGACGCGCTCGCCGGCGGCGAAGGCCTTTAGGTCCATGCCGGACGAGAAATGTCCGCCCGCGCCGGTCAGGATGCCGACGGACACGTCGCTGTCCGCATCGAGCCGGTCCATCGCGGCGGCGATCGCCTCCGATGTCGCGCGGTCCACGGCATTGCGGGCCTGCGGACGGTTGATGGTGACGACCAATACGGCGCCACGGCGCTCGACGATGAGGTTCGGTGCCTGGCTCATCGGCTCTTCCCCGACAGTGCGGCTTGCAGCCCGAGGCGATCACGGATGACGCGGCCGGACACGATCCGGCCATCCTCGACGCGAACGATCCCATTCACGTAGAGCACGCCCTCGCCCGCGGGCGGTGCCTTGGGCAGGCCGGACCGGTACGTCCCTGACTGCCGCGCGTGGAAGACGACATCTGGGCCCGACGAGGAGAGGAACGGCAGATCCGTCCGGTCGACGTCGAAGGCGAGCGGCACGGCGGTGATGTGCTCGTCGTCGCAGCGCACCGGACCCAGCTTCGGCCATGCCCCCTCAAGCCACGCCCTTGCCACTGCCTCCGCGGCTCGGTCGCGCGGCAATGGCGCGACGTCCCACGGGGCGACAGCAGGCGGATCGACCGGGTCGGTCGTCCCGGACCTCATCTGGCGCTGGCGGGTCATGTAGTCTTCCTGCGCGATGCAGCCGGTCAGAACCCGACCGTCGCCGCGCCAGATTCCGACCCCGGACCAGCAGGCGGCCTTTCCGTCCGACGCACCGTGCTCGCTGAACCACGCAGCGGCCCAGCCCTCCCCGGCCACCGTCTGGTGGATTGTCATGCCGAGACCCGGATAGAGCGCCATCTGCTTCGCGACCGCGGGCAGCCAGCTGTCGTCGCGGCCGGCGAAGACGACGTCGCCGATCTCCAGCGTGTAGTCGCTCGCGATGAAATCGGTCGCGGCCGCCGCGTCGTGGCGGTTGAAATAGTCGTTGACCCACCGCCGCGCGAGCGACAGCGCCGACTTGGGCTGCGGGCGATAGGCGCGACGCAGTTCGTGCTTGAGCAATTTGCCCGAAGCGTTGCGCGGCAGACCCTCGGTGAACTCGACCCGAGTCGGGCACTTGTAGCTGGCAAGCTTCGAGCGGGTGAACGCGATCAGCTCTTCAGCGGCGATGCTCATGCCCGGACGGAGCGCGACCACGGCCAGCGGCGTCTCGCCCCAGCGCTCGTGGTCGACGCCGATGACGCCGACCTCGCGGATTGCCGGATGGAAGCCGAGCACGTTCTCGATCTCGGCGGGATAGATGTTCTCGCCGCCGGAGATGATCATGTCCTTGAACCGGTCGACGATGAAGACGTAGCCGCCCGCGTCGCGGTAGGCGGCGTCGCCGGTGCGATACCAGCCGTCCTCGACGAGCGCGTCTCGGGTGGCATGCGGATTGTTCCAGTAGCCCTTCATGATCATGGGCGAGCGCAGCCAGATCTCGCCGACCTGGCCGTCGGCCACCTCGTCGGACGTGGCGGGGTCGGAGATCCTGAGCTCTACCCAGGGCACGGCCCGACCACAGGAGCGCAGCAGGTTCGAGCGTGGGCCGCCGAGATCGTGATCCTCTGGGGGCAGGAACACCACCGTCCCAGACGCTTCGGTCATCCCATAGGCATGCATGAAGCCGCATTTCAGCGTCTCGAGCGCGCGCTGCAGCAGGGCCTCGCCGATCGGAGACGCACCATACATCAGCAGTTCGAGGCTGGAGAGATCGGCCTTGTCGATGCCGGGCACCGACAGCAGCGCCTGCACGACGGTCGGCACGAAGAACGTGTGGGTGACCCGGTGGCGCTCGATCAGTTCGACCGCCTGCGCCGGATTGACCTCTCGCATCAGGACGGTGTGGCCGCCGGCCATCATCGTCGACGAGCCGTAGCCGCAGCCGCCGATGTGGAACATCGGCATGGCGACAAGATTCACGCTCGCCTCGGTCATGCCCCAGGCCTCGGCCAGCTGGCGGGTGTAGGACATGCCGCGATTGGTCAGCATCACGCCCTTGGGCAGGCCTGTCGTACCCGAGGTGTAGAGGATCAGGATCACGTCATCGGGTGCCCCGACATGACCCGGATCGTTGGGCCCGGCGGCTGCGCGCCAGGCGTCGTAGTCCTTGCCGAAGGTGATCACCCGCTTCAGTCCGGGCAAGGCGCGGGTATCTTCGCCGACGAGCGAGGCTTCATCGGGACCGTGGATCAGAAGCGTGGGCGTCGCATCGGCCAGGATCGCGGCGATCTCGGCGGGCGCGAGGCGCCAGTTCAGCCCGACAAGGATCGCGCCGATCATGCTGCAGGCGAAGATCAGCTCGAAGTTCTCGGCGCGGTTGCGCGTGAGCACCGCGACGCGATCACCGGGCCGGACGCCGTCCGCGCGCAGCGCATTGGCGGCGCGGGCGGAGGACGAGTGAAGCTCGGCAAAGGTCTGCGTGCGCCCGTCGAACGTCAACGCCTTCGCCTCGGCCCGCGCGGATGCGTGGTGCCTGAGGGTCTGTGCGAAGGTGCTGAACGGATCCGGTGTCATCTCTGTCCTAGTAGCTTTTCGGCAGGCCGAGGCTATGCTGCGCCACGAAGTTCAGGACCATTTCTCGGCTCACCGGGGCCGTCTTGTGCAGCCGCGCGATGAACCAGAGGTCCGCGAGCCCGTATTCGATAGCGAGTCCGTTGCCGCCATGCGTCTGGATGGCCTGGTCGAGCGCTTCGAGCGAGGCATCGGCGGCGGCGAACTTGGCCATGTTGGAGGCCTCTCCAGCTTCGGGCGACTTCAGGTCGTAGAGCTGTGCGGCACGCGCCGTCATCAGCCGCGCCTGCTGGACGGCCACGTAGGACTTGGCCAGCGGGTGGGCGACGCCCTGGTGCGCGCCGATCGCCGTCTTCCAGACCTTGCGGTCGGTCGCATAGGCCGCAGCCTTTTCGATCGCATAGCGTGCGATGCCGTTGTTGATGGCCGCCGCGCAGATCCGCTCCGGGTTGAGTCCGGAGAAGAGATGCTTCAGCCCCTGGCCTTCGATCCCGACCATGGCCTCCAAAGGCACCTTCACATCGTCGAAGAACAGCGTGAATTGGGTCTCGGGAACATGGAGCGCGGTCTCGATCGGCGTCCGGCTCAGTCCTGCTGCATCCGGCGGGACCAGGAAGAGCGACAGCTGACCACGGCCCTGGTCGTCGAGCGTCTCGCCGCGGGCGACGACCATGATCGCGTCGACCTCATCGACGGCGGAGGTCCAGTATTTCGTGCCGCGCAGGACCCACTCGTTGCCCACCCGGCGCGCGACCGTGCTGACCTTGTGGGTGTTGGAGCCGGCGTCGGGCTCGGTGATCGCAAAGGCCAACCGCCGCGTGCCGTCGGCCAATCCGGGCAGCCAGGCCTGCTTGATCTCGTCGCTGGCATGCTGCTGGATGATCGGCGCGCAGATCGAGCCGATGACCAGCGACAGGATCGGACAGCCCTGCGCCGCCGTCTCCTCGACGATCACGTTGTAGTCGGCCATGCCGCTGCCTGCGCCACCGTATTCTTCGGACACATGGACGCCTAGGAAGCCCGCATCGCCGAGCGCTTTCCAGAGCTCGACGGGCTTGGCGCCCTTCTTGACGACCTCCTGGAAATACTTCCGGCCGAACGCCCCGACCACCTTGCCGACGCTCTCGCGCAGCATTGCGTGGTGATCGGCCGTGTCGACCAGTGTCGTGTTGAACAGGCTTGCCATGCGTCGTGCCGCCACTTTCCCATCAAGCGGACGCGGAGTGCGTCCAGTCAAAGAATCCCTTGCCGCTCTTGCGGCCCAGTTCGCCCCGTTCAACCATCTCTTCCAGCAGCCGCGGCGGCGCGTAGCGCGGGCCGAGCGTCTCGGAGAGGTTGCGGGCGATGTCGAGCCGGACGTCGAGACCGACGATGTCGCTCAGGCGCAGCGGGCCGATCGGGTGGCGGTAGGCCACCACCATCGCGCGATCGATGTCCTCGGCGCTCGCGACGCCGTCCTCGACCATGCGGATCGCCTCCATCGCGGCGATCAGGTCGAGACGGCTGGTTGCGAAGCCCGGCGCGTCCTTGACGCTGATCGTGGTCTTGCCGGCGGCCTCCGCGAACGCGCGGGCCGTGCCCAGCGTCGCCTCGCTCGTCTCGCATCCGAGAATGAGCTCGACCAGGTGCAGCGACCAGACCGGATTGAAGAAGTGCATGCCGAGGAAGCGCGAGCGATCGTCGACGAATTCCGCGAGTACGTCGATCGACAGCGCGCTGGTGTTGGTCGCGATGATCGCGGGACGGCGGGCAGCGATGTCACCCAGCACGTCGCGCTTGATCTCGATTCGCTCCGGCACGGTCTCGATCACGAGGTCCATGCCCTGGGGCAGGTCGGCTACGGATGACAGATAGGTCACGGAGCCAGTCCGCGCCTGGGCCGTCTCGGCGTCGAGCTTGCCGCGCTTGACTGCACCGGCCGCCGTGTCCGCAAGCGTAGTAGCCACGCCACGCGCGCGATCCGCATCCGGTTCGACCAGCGTCACGGCAAAGCCGGCCATCGCAAACACGTAGACGATGCCCACGCCCATCGTGCCGCCGCCGACGACCGCGATGCGGTGCTGCGCAGGCGCGATGGCCACATCAGATTGCATGGCTGCCTCCGTTGATGTGGATGCCCTGCCCCGTGATGTGACCCGACCGATCGGAGGCGAGATAGATCATCAGGTCGGCGACCTCTTCGGGCGTGGCATAGCGCCCGTCGGGGATCGAGGCGGTGCGCTTGCGGCGCAGCTCGTCGAGATTGCCGCCCGCCTGGCCCGTCTCGATCTCGTCGATCATCGCCGTCACGACAGGCCCCGGGCAGACCGCATTGACGCGGACGCCGGAGCGCGCGACTTCGAGCGCCGCGGTCTTGGTCAGGCCGAGCACCGCGTGCTTGCTGGCGACATAAGGTGCGAGATTGCGCGTCGCGACGTGGGACGCGAAGGAGGCCGTGTTGACCACCGCGCCCCGGCCGTTGCGGGTCATGACCGGCAGCACATGCTTGAGACCCAGGAACACGCCCCGGACATTGATCGCCATGACCTGATCGAAGACGTCGACCGGATAGTCGCTGAGCGGCAGGATCTGTCCCTGCCAGCCGGCATTGTTCATGAAGATGTCGACGCCGCCGAACGCGCCGGCGGCCGCGTCGACATAGGCCTTCACGGAGGCCTCGTCGCGCACGTCGGCGGCGTGGAAGCGGATGTCGTAACCCGTCGCGCGGCCTAGCGCCTCGGTCTCGCGGCCCGCCGTCTCCGACAGGTCGACGGCCAGCACGCTGGCGCCCGCCGCGGCGAGACCCAGGCAGACCGCACGGCCGATGCCGCCGCCTGCGCCGGTCACGATTGCCGATTTGCTGGCAAGGTCGATCCGCATCAGCGCGCTGCCTTCTGCGACGGTGCGTCGGCATCCGCCGGGTGATTGCGCAGCGCAAAGCCGCTGTAGCCTTCGGCGGCACAGGTCTGCAGGATGCGGCGATAGGCTCTTATGCCGCCGGAATAGGGCATGAAGACGCGCGGCTTGCCAGCGATTTCGGCGCCGTTGTAGTACGAGTTGGCGCTCATGTAGAGCGTCTCCTTGGCGCGCTCGTTGACGTGCTCCACCCAGGCGCTTTCCGCCTCCGGGAGCGCCTCGAACTCGACCAGGCCATTCGTGTCCATGTGCACGATCAGGTCGCGCATCCAGTCGATCTGCTCCTCGATCGACACCATGACATTGCTCAGCAGCGACGGGCTGCCCGGACCCACCACGATCATCAGGTTCGGAAAGCCCGCGACGCCGATGCCGAGCTGCGTGACAGGACCGCCGGCCCACTTCTCCTTGAGCGTCAGTCCGTCACGACCCACGATCGTCGGCTTGAGCAGCGACCCCGTGAAGGCGTCGAATCCGGTCGCGAAGATGACGATGTCGAACGCGTGGTCCTTATCGGCGGTGCGGATGCCCTGCGGCGTGAATTCGAGGATCGGAAACGCGCGCAGGTCGGCAAGCTCGACATTGTCGCGATTGAAGGCCTGGAAGTAGCCTGAATCGACGGACGGGCGGCGCGCGGCGAAGGCATGGTCCCTGGGGACCAGCTTATCGCGCAGGACAGGGTCCTCGATCACGGAGCCGATCTTGTCGCGGATGAATTCGGCCGCGGTGTCGTTGGCGGGCTTCGAGAGGAGAATGTCGTAGTAGGTGAGCGCAAAGCCGAAGCCCAGTCGGTGCCACGCCGCTTCGTAGGCTTTCTCCCGCTCCTCCGGAGTCGCGTCGAGCGCGGACTGGCGGTTGGGTTTGAAGCCAAGCCCGGTAGGAGAATTCAGGCACTGTTCGCGGCGGGCACGGTAGTTGGCCTTGACCTGGCGGTCTTCCTCTTCCGTTACCGGCGCATTGGCGGCGGGGATGCTGTAGTTCGGGGTGCGCTGAAACACGGTCAGGTGGGCGGCCTGCTTGGCGATCACCGGCGTCATCTGCATGCCCGACGAACCGGTGCCGATGATGGCGACGCGCTTGCCCGCGAAATCGACCGGATGCTTCGGCCAGACGCCGCTGTGGATGATCTCGCCCTGGAACTCGGCCTGCCCCGGATAGTCCGGCGCCTTGGTGGTCGACAGTTGCCCGACGCACATCAGCACGAAGCGGGCGGACCATTCGCGGCCGTCGACCGCCTTGATGAGCCAGCGTGCGGTGCCCTCGTCATAGGTGGCGCTGTCCATGCGGGTGTTCAGGAGAATGTCGCGACGCAGGTCGAAGCGGTCGGCGACATGATTGATGTAGCGCAGGATTTCCGGCTGGGTGGCGTAGCGCTCGCTCCAGCGCCACTCCTGCTCCAGTTCCGGGGAGAAGCTGTAGGAATAGTCGTAGCTCTCGACGTCGCAGCGGGCGCCCGGATAGCCGTTGTGATACCAGACGCCACCAATGTCCGCCGAGGCTTCGAGGACGACGGCGCTGAGACCCGCTTCGCGCATCCGGTGGAGGGCGCGCAGTCCCGCGAATCCGGCGCCTACGATGACGACGTCAAACCGATCCAACATGATCCTCCCGACAGCCTCGCCCCTTGCGAAGCGGTGTGGCTATTCGTTTTCCTCACGATCACACTGGAATACTCACGAGTATTTTGCAAGTAGCATTGGTAAGTTTTTTGCGTTTTGCGTTGCAGCATGGCGGAGACTGCACGGATGACGGGGCGCAACGTACGCAAGCGGCCGTCGCTGTGCGCGGCAAACCAGGAGACTGATTGTCGAAGGGGAATCGCTGTGCGTTCAGCCGCTGGCGCGGTTGGCGCCCGAGCGCGTCAGCGGCGCGCCGGCAATGCCGAGAATATAGTCGGTGAACACCGAGGCGATGTGCGCCACCTCGAGCCGGCCGTCCGGCCGATACCAAAACGTCGACCAGCTCACCGCGCCGGTGATCGCCATCGCCGCCATCGTCGGGTCCGGAACCTTGAACTCGCCCTCCTCCGTGCCCTGACGCAGCAGGTCGGTGAGTTTGCGAGTGAAGGTGCGGCGAAGTTCTCCGATGCGCGCGGCTTCGGCGGGTTCGAGGTTCTTCTCCTCGCGCGTGTAGATCGCGATGCTCTTCTGGCTGGCGAGGATCGAGATGACATAGCGGCGGGCAAAGATCTGCAGCGTCGCCCGCGGCCCGAGATCCTCGGCAAGGGCGGATTCGATCTCGTCGAGTGCCGCGCGCACGCCGCGCTCGCAGATCTCGGCCAGGAGCTTCGCCTTCGATCCGAAGTTCGAATAGATGAACGGCTTGGTGACGCCGAGCCGTTCGGCCACCTCATCGAGCGTCGTGTTGTCGTAGCCCTTCTCGTAAAAGAAATCGGCCGCGGTGGTCACGGTGCGCTCGCGCTTCAGCGCGGCGACCTCGTCGCGGATCTTGAGATGTGCTGGTGACGCGATCGCCATGTCCGAACTCTATCCTTCGCTGGGCACGGCCAATCGCAGTGCCACACGCCGCGCGGTCCTACAGAGACAGGATGTCGCGCAGTTCCCTCATGTATATCTTATCGCTCTGCGTGTCGGTGACCACAACCTCGTGGCGAACGTAGCGACGGCCGCGCTTCTCGAACTTGTCCACCGCCGTCGCGGTGATCCGGACTGTCGCACCGACCGGAATTGGCGCCAGGATCTCGGTATCGTGGAACGTGTGGATCGAGCCGATCGCAAAAGGCCTGGTGTGGTCGAACTGAACCGACAGCACGAAATGCGACATCATCAGCGGCGGCACGATGGCGCCGCCGAACGGCGATTCGCCCTCGATGCGCCAGGTGTTCATGCGCCAGCCTTCGTACCAGGGATTGTAGTCCTCGACCGCGTCTGCATAGAGGATCACCAGTTCCGGCGTGATCTGCAGCTCGCGCGACAGGACGCTGCCCAGCTCGATCATGTCCCAGTAAGTCTGGGATCCCATCTCCAGGCTGGCGACGAAATCGCGCTCCTTGCGGACCTGCACCGGCGTCATCGGGCGCAGCTCGTCTGTGCGTCTCTCCATGCTCATGCCGTCACCTTAGCGCCCGTGCCCACATCGACCTCGGCCACGCCGATCGTCTTCTTTTCGCCCGCCTCATTGTCCGTCCAGATCTCGACCTTGAACCGAAACCCATCGCCCTTGGGCGTCTTCTCGCGCACGATGCCATGCGTCGTGATCACCTCGTTCGCATGGGTCGAGGCGACATATTTGCACTGGAAGCGCGACCCGCGGAAGAAGTCGGCGCCGAAGTAGTTGACGCACATTTCCGACAGATAGGCCGAGGACATCTCGCCCGTCTGGATCGGGTTTTCCAGCCCGGTCGACGCGGCATAGACCGGGTCCCAGTGATTGGGATTGAACCGTCCCCACAGCCGCGAGCCCATCAGCTGGATCGCCGCCTTCTTCTTCACGCCCACCAGCTCGAAGCCGACAGGGGTGTCCTTGGTGATCCTTATCGAGGCGGGATCCGCCATCGCTTCAGCCATGATCCGGCTCCTGTTTCCATCTGTCGCTGGTCATGCCAGGCCCAACTGCTCGATCGCGCGCTGGCTCAGCAGGAATTTTCGCGCGCGGCCCGACGGGGTCGTCGGAAGCTCGTCGGCGCGAATGGGAAGGACGTATTTCGGCACCTTGAATCGGGCCAGGCGCTCGTCGCAGAGGGCAATGAGCTCCTCTTGCGTCGCGTCCTTGCCGGGCCTGAACACGATGAACGCCGCGCCCGCTTCGCCCATGCGCCTGTCCGGGACCGGAACGACATGCGCCTGCTGCACTGAGGGGTGGTTGACCAGCACATCCTCGATTTCGGTCGGCATCACCTGCTCGCCGCCGCAGCGGTAGGATTCCTTCAGCCGTCCGACCAGCGTGAGGTAGCCATCGGCGTCGAAGCGGCCGAGATCGCCGGTGTGGAGCCAGCCTTCGGCATCGAAGACAGCGGCCGTCTCTTCCGGCTTCCTGTAGTAGCCCGCAGTGACGCAAGGACCCTTCGCTATCAGCTCGCCCACCTCCCCGGTCGGCAGAACGGCGCGCGACTGCGGATCGACCACGCGGTATACGACAAGCCGTCCGCCAAGGGCCAGATCGCCCGCCGGCCCGACTTCGCGCATGCGCCCGTTTGTTATGAGAAGCCGCTCCTTCGGGTCGTCCGGGCGGGTGGCGGTCATGGTCGCGGTGACCTCCGTCATCCCGTAGCCGGTGGTGATTTCGTCGGGATGCAGCAGCGCGAAAATCTCGTCCCAGATCTCGGCCGGCGATCGCTGGCCCGAAGAGATCACGGACCGGAGCGAGGCCAGCGCCCGAGGCCGGGTGCGCTGCTCCTCGAGCAAGACCTGCGTCATGGTCGGCACGAGAAGGACATCGTCCGCCTCATGCCGCTCGATCGCATCGAGGGTCGCGGGCGCGTCGAAGGCGAGCTGCGGAATGATCGCGCCGCCGACGAAGGGCACGGTCAGCATGCCCTCGACATAGCCATAGACGTGATACATCGGCAGCGAAAACGTCACCTTCCAGCCGTCGTCGAACGCCCGGGCAAACGTGCTGCCGAAGGCCGCGCGCAGCAGCATGTCGTGGGAGAGCATGACGCCCTTCGGCTGCCCGGTGGTGCCCGACGTGTAGATGATGTCACTGATCGAACGCGGGTCCCGACGGTGGGACGCCTCGAAGGCCTCCGAGTCGGAGGTCAGCGCGGAAAACGGTGTCGCGCCAGAACGTTGCGCATCCTGCGACGCCGGGAACACCACGACCTGCTTCAGCCGGGGAAACGCGTCCCCGCCGCCGGTGGCTTCCCAGCCCGGCATCAGTTCGTCCAGCGCCTTCAGATAGTCGAGGCCGCGGAACCGGTCCATCGTGACGAGCAGGACGGCATCCGACTGCTTCAGCACGTAGCCAAGCTCGTCGCGACGGTTGAGGAAGTTGACCGGCACGCAGGTCGCCCCCAGCCGGGATATAGCGAATTTCAGCGCGACGAACTCGGCGAAATTCGCCATGATGATGGCGACATTGTCGCCCTTGCGGACACCGAGCCGCGCGAGCCCGGCAGCCATCCGCCGCGACAGGGCCGCAACCTCGGCGTAGCTGTGTGTCTCCTCGCCGAAGATGACATAGGGCCGATCCGGAAACCGCGCGGCCGCCCAGTCCAGCACCTGGTCGAGCGTCCGCTCGACCCAGCGCGGATGCAGGTCGACGAGCTTCCCCTGACGTTCCGATACCGTATTCGCCACCCGATCCCTCCCACGTTGTCGCAAGCTCCTCCGCTGCGGCAACGATACTGATCCCGCAGGACGCTCCGGCTTTACAGTGACGACGGCAGCGTCTAGCGTCCTTGCGGAAACAAAAGCTACTTACACGTAACTTTGCGAACTGACAAGTTGGCGAGCCGAACATGACGATCGATCCAGCTCTTGCGGCCTTCCTGGCGGATCCCCGCAACACGGTGCGGCGCCCGCCGCCGCACGTGCCGATCGAGAAGGTGCGACAGGTAGCGAACGCTGCGATGATTGGAGATCCGGGGCCGGCCCTGCATGCGGTGGAAGATGTTGCGGTCGATCTGGACGATCGGAGCCTGCGGCTTCGCCTCTACCGCCCCACGACCGCCCCGCTCCTGCCCCTGATCCTGTTCGTCCACGGCGGCGGCTGGGTTTGGGGCAATCTGGACACGCACGACGCGATCTGCCGCCGGTTCTCCCTTGCGTCCGGTGCGGCGGTGATCGCGGTAGACTATCGCCTCTCGCCGGAGACCAATCGCGCGGGACAGATTGACGACGTGTTCGTCGCGCTCGAGTGGGCGCACAACGAGGCTGACCGGCTGGGCCTCGACGGCGCTCGCGTCGCGCTTTGCGGCGACAGCGCCGGCGCCGCCCTGGCTCTCGCCGCCGCCCTGCGTGCCGGCGACGAAGGTCTGCCGCTCGCGCATCTCGCGATGATCTATCCGGCGCTGGATCCCGCCTGCGACAGCGCCTCGCAGACGCACTTCGCCGAAGGCTACATGCTCACGCGCGAGGCCATGCGCTGGTTCTGGGAGTGCCATTTCGGCACCGATGCACGAGACCCACGCTCGAGCGCGTCAGCCATCGCCCCCGACCGCCTGCGCACCCTGCCCCCGGTGACGCTCGCCGTTGCCGAGTTCGACATCCTGCGCGACGAGGGTGAGGCTTTCGCCCAGCGTCTCGCCGAGGCAGGGGCCGTGATGCAACTGCGTCGCTACGACGGCATGATCCACGGCTTCCTCTCATTGCCTGCGACCACCGCGACAGCAGTCCGCGCCATTGATGAAATTGCTACCGACATCGAACGCAGCTTGCGTTTGCAGTCGGAATAACTTCGCCCCCGATGTGGGACACAGGTGGGTATCTCGATTGTGTCCGCTAAACTCCCAAGAGACGGAGGTTTGGTCGGCTCACGATGCGACTCGATGATTTCTTGACTTGGTCGACGGAGGCCTCCGTTGCCCAGGCTCCTCAGTTCGCTCACAACCTCGTTTGGCCGTTTGCGTCGACCCAGCCGATTGCGGCGGCAAAATCACCTCAAAAGTCACGCTGCGGCCGTAACCGTTTCGGGGCCGACTCCGGACTATCCGGTTCTGGCAGAAATATTCAGTAAGCGGCCGTTCGGCGCTTCCTATGGTCTTCTGGCCCGGCATGCGCTCATCAGCACGTAGATGATCGCTTGGACCACCGGGACTTGGCGCTAGAGTTCTACTCGTGCCCGCGCATCCACTCTTCCAGTTCGGGAACAAACGGCTCCGTCCCATCGGTTCTTAGGCGAGGCCTCACTGTGTCTACGCAGACGCCGGCTCCAGCACCTGCTGCATTGCTTTCGCCAGTTCCTCTGCTTGAAAGGGTTTCCGAACGATTGGTGCACGTCCGCCGGTAGCAGCTTCGATCGCAGCCGTGTCTGCGAAGCCGCTGGCAAAAATGAGGGGCAGACCGGGCCATCTGTCGGCGATACGTATCGCTAGTTCGGCACCATTCATTCCGGGCATGGCAAAGTCCAGAATGGCTACGTCCGGCAAGTCTTCTCCCAAGGCGGCGAGCGCCGACGGACCATCACTAGCTTGTTGCACCAAGTGGCCCTGCGCCTGAAGCACCTGTGCGAGAAGCTCCCGTAGGTGGTTGTCATCATCTACCAGCAGGATCCTGACCGGATGTTCAGCAGTGCCAGTATCCGGTCGATGGCCTTCGGCGATCCTTGAAGGTCTCTTGCTAGTACGGGGCAACAGAACCCGGACAGTGGTGCCCAAGCCGCGTTTGCTCTCAAGCCTTACCGTACCGCCCGCCTGCCGTGTACTGCCATAGATTTGCGCTAGTCCGAGCCCGGTTCCCTTACCCACGGGCTTTGTCGTGAAGAATGGCTCCATGGCGCGTCGAAGAGTTGCCTCGTCCATCCCCACTCCCGAGTCCTGAACAGCTATCTCCACATAGACACCGTCTGGGATTTCTTTATCGCCGGCGATAGCAGTCTCTTTGGTACTTATGACCAACGACCCGCCATTCGGCATCGCATCGCGTGCATTGATCGCAAGGTTCAATATCATGATCTCGACTTGGGTCGGATCAGCTATGACGGGTACCGGATTCGGATTGAGCTTGAACTCGAGCCTGATCATCGGTCCTAGTGTCCGGACAAGCAGGTCTCGCAGGGCGTTGATCACGTCGCAGACGATCAAAGGCTGCAACTGAATCCGCTGAGAGCGGGAGAAAGCGAGTAGCTGAGCTGTCAGTTTTGCACCACGCTCCGCCGCTTCGAGCCCTGAACCAGAAAGCTTGCGGACCTGTTCAGGGTCGTCAGCGCGACGCTTCACTAGCCCAAACGCCGCCACGATGGCGCCGAGGACATTGTTGAAGTCGTGAGCTAGACCAGCGACCAGTTGACCCATAGCCTCCATCTTTTGCGTGTGAAGCAGTGCCTCTTGGGCGGCACGCAAGTCTTCTGTTCGTTCCTGAACGCGCTCCTCCAGGGTTGCGTTCAAATCCCGGAGCTGCTTTTCCACGAGGGTGCGCTCAATTACCAAGCGGGCTCGCTCGGCAATTTCTTCCATGAAAGCCACGTCCTCGGAGCGCCAAACACGAGGCGAATGATGGTTCAGGTAGACGATGGTCAGCAGGCGGCCCTCGCGAACATAAGGAACCACGAGGATCGCACGCGTCTTGATGTCTCTAGCTGTGTCCCGCGTGCGCGCCTCATTGCTCAACTCGTCCGCAAGCAAATCGCTTACCACGACCGTCTTTCCGCTCTTCAGAGCATCGACAATCTTCTCGCCGAACGCCGCAGCAGGAAAGTGTCCGAGCAACGGAGAAGCCACCCCGTCGGTCCAGCAAATGTCATAGTCGAACACGTTCTCGACCGGATCCAGCTGCCCAAAGCCGGTCCGGCTGACTTTGAAATACTCGCCTAACAAGCGCGCAACTTCATGAAGCGCCCCGGCCGTGTCCTGCCCCCGCAACACATCAGCGACTCTCAGGCGAAGCGAGATGCGGACCTCGCGCCGGGCGAAGCCCTGGAAGAGCCGCTCGAGCCGCGCCGCGCCCAGTGCCATCAACAAAATGGTGATGGTAACCGAACTAACCAGGAGAGCGACATAGGACTGGCCAAGGCTCGCACCGGCTGCAGTTATGTCCACATGCGAGGTGGCGGTGAAGACGGCAGCTCGCATTCCGGCATAATGCATCCCCGCGATCGCGATGCCCATCACGCAAGCGGCCATTATTTGATCCCGAAGCTTTTGATCCCTCGCGGCCAGCCAGATTGCCGCGGTCGCGGCTCCAAAAGCGATCAGAAAGGATCCTGCGACCCAGGCACGCTCATAGGTGATCGCTGCGTTCATGCGCATCGCCGCCATGCCCACGTAGTGCATGGCTAGCACCCCCGCACCCATTAGCAGCCCGGCAGATACAACGCGCGCTTTTGAGCTTTCCTCCCATTTCATGATTGAAAAGCCGGCGCCCGTGAATGCGAGCGCGATAGCCAAGGACAGGATTGTGAGCGAAAGATCGTAGCTCATCGTCATGCCGGGCATACTGAAGGCAAGCATGGCTACAAAGTGCATGGACCATATGCCGCCGCCGAGCGCGATTGCAGCAGCGGCCACCCATACACGCCGCATCCAACCGTGGGAGGCGCGAACATGGCTGCCAAGGCTGAGGGCGGTAAAGGAGGCGAATGTCGCAATCGCAACTGATAGTAGGACCAAAAACCAGTCGTAGGTGCCGATCATCTTCATGCGCGTTTCATTTCCACAGTGCCTGCGCTGGTGCAACTGCTTTATTTTTCAGCACTTTCCACGTGAGTTCCGAGGAATTAGCTCCTAGTGCATTCAGCGACCTGCGCGTAAGCCTGCTCCCAGAGATGTCGGCAGGGGTTGGAGATAACCCTGCTCGTCAAGTTGTTGGTGATTGAGAATTTGATGGTCCGATTGGTTCCTTCGTCATCCGTCGAGAGCAAAACCCTCCCTAAATCTCAACGGTGAGGATCAACGGCGATGGCTGCTCTACGATGCAATCATGCGGGCGTGTCGTAGCTGCATCGTCCTCGTCCCAGCGCAGCAGTTGATGGACGGTGCCCCATTCGCGCCGACGCAGCCGGTCGTGTAACGTGCAAGGATGCAGCTATAGATCTAAGTTCCCTAAACCGTGGTTCGGGCAAGTTAAGCGCATCAATGAACGGCATGTCCCGGGATCGGCAGCGGCTTCTCTGAACGGCTGAGATGGGGGCGCGTTGCCGCCAGTCCCGGAAAGGCCCAGTTTGCTATTCCACGTTCGCGAGAAGTGCGACTAATACGGAAATGAAGACGCTGAGGCGCCTAACGAGCGTAGCCGGTCACTGCTCGTCAACAGACTTGCTTCATGCGTGGTTTGCCGTTGCGGACCTGCTGTGGATGCTACTGTACCACCACGCGATTGCGCAGGACGCCGATGCCTTCGATTTCGAGTTCGACAGTATCTCCGTCGTGCAGCAGGCTTCCGGTTTCGAGGCCGCAGCCGTTTCCCATCGTGCCTGAACCCACGAACTCGCCGGCAAAGACCGTTTCGTCCCGGCTCATATGCGACAGGATCTGCTCGAAGCTGAAGAGCATTCCCGCCGTGGTGGTGCTGGCGCGCGTCTCGCCGTTGATGCGGACCGCGGCATTGAGATTGTAGGGGTCGGCAATCTCGTCGCGGGTCACGATCCACGGCCCCAGAACATTGCTGCCGTCGAAACTCTTGCCTTTGGCCGGTCCGAGCCAGCCCGGCATTTCCAGCGCCTGTTGGTCGCGTGCCGAGAAGTCGTTGAAGATCGTGTATCCGAAGATGTGGTCGCGCGCCGCCTCCACACTGACATTCTTGGCGTTCTTGCCGACGACGATGCCGAATTCGAGTTCGTAGTCCATCACCTTCGAATAGCGTGGCCAGGTAATCGTTGCCTCGGGACCGGCAACGACCATCCTGTTGGTGATGTAGTAAATCGGCAGCTGTCGGTAGACGTCCGGAAGCGGCGGCAGGGGTTCCGCGTCGATGGCGGCGACTGCGGCGGCGTCCACCGCCTGAAGCCGGCGCATTGCCTTCACGGATTGCCTGATGTGCAGTTCATAGCTCATGCCATCACGCATCTGACGCGGCCGCGGCAGAGGGGCGAGCAAGGTGACGGCGGCGGCGGCGAAATCGAGCGCCGGGTCGCCGCGATGTGAATCAAACATTGCACGGGCCTCATCGAGGGCTCTGTCGCCGCCATCAATGAGCGCCAGCATCGACCGGTAATCCTGCGGTCTTTGCGAGTGTTGTCGGGCCGTGCTGGTCAGGTCCAGGATGCGATCGTTCTCGCCATGAACGACACCGATACCGAGCCCGCGCTCGGCGTGGCGGAATGTTGCAAGCTTCATCTGGTTCTCGTCCAATCAATGGTGGCGTGGTGTTGCGGCGTCCGCTTCAACAGACGCGTGGCGTTGCCGTTGAGGATTGCGGTGCGCGAGGCATCGTCGATGTTGACTGCGTCGATCCAGGCTCGTCCCGGCTCACGCGCGACGTAGGGAAAATCGATGGAGAACATGATGCGTTCGGCGCCGAGTTCGGCGATCGCGCAGGCTAGCGCCGCGTCGGAGAAATTGCCGCTGGTGGTGACGGTGAAATGCCGGAGGAAGCGCTCCCGGAAAAAGCGCCGGCCGCCAACGTCGCGGGCGAGCGATTCGTCGATGCGCTCCATCAGGAACGGGATCGCCTCGCCCATATGCCCAAGCACCAGTTTCAGCTTCGGGAATTTCTCGGGGATCTCGCTCAGCATCATGCGAATTGCGATGACCATCATCTCGCAGGTGAAACCGGCAGCAGCAAACGCAAACATGGGAAAGCGCGGCATGTAGTCCTGGTAGTAGACCTTGGCGACGTCGGGATGCGGGAAGGACGGATGGAGATAGAGGGGCACGTCCAGCGCCTCCGCGACGCCCATGAGGTCGTGGAACGCATGGTCGTCCGGCATGCGGCCGTCGGTCATGCCGTGGATCATGGCTCCGCAGAATCCGAGGTCGCGGACGCAGCGTTCCAGCTCTCTTGCGGCTGCCTCAGGGCTGCTGAGCGGCAGCGAGGCGAAGCCTGCGAAGCGTGAACTGCCGTCGATCCACTGCTTCAGGCCATCATTGATCCGCCTTGACCACTCCTCCGCCTGATCGGGTGGAAGCGCCTGTGCGGCAGGGGGTGCATGCGAAAGCACTTCAAGCGCGATATCCTGGGCGTCAAGTTCGTCCTCGCGAGCCGCTCGATCTCCGAGCAGAGCCGAAGGTGGCCCGGCGATGCCGAATTTCTCGGCGAAAGCCGCATCCAGGAAATGTTCTTCCAGAACGATCGCTTTGGACCTGCCCGACATCACGCGCCAGTTCCTCCGCCTTGCGCCGCGCCGAAGACTTCGGTCACGGCCTGCCACTCGGGCAGCGGGACACGCCCTGTCGGGACTCGAATTGCCTTGGCGTAGGTGAACTCGTTAAGCGTCGCGGCACAGTGCTCTCGTCCATAACCGCTCGACTTGGTGCCACCGAAAGGCGTCCCCAGAACCATGCGGTTGTAGTTGTTGATGAACACGATGCCCGCCTCGACCGCGCGCGCGACCCGGTTCGCGCACTCGTGGTCACGGGAATAGACGCCAGCCACAAGCGCGAAGCTCGTGCCGTTGGCGATCTCGATCGCCTCAGCCTCATTGCGAAACCGGATGGCGCAGACGACAGGCCCGAATATTTCTTCCTGCGCGATCCGCATGGCCGGCCGCACGTCGGTGAAGAGCGTCGGCGCGATGAAATACCCGTTCTTCAGCCTTGGGTCGGACGGGAGAGGCGCCTGGGCGGCGATCGTAGCTCCCTCTTCCTGTCCGATCCGGATGTAGCTTTCGACCTTCCGCATCTGCGCACGCGACACGACGGGCCCGACATGCGTCTTGTCCGATGCTCCGTCGCCGACTCTCAACCTTGCCATGGCGGCGGCGAACCTGGAGACAAAGACGTCATGGATGTCGTCGTGCAGCAGGATGCGGGAGGCCGCAGTACAGGCTTCGCCCTTGTTGAAGAACGCGCCATCGATGGCGTCTCTCACAGCCTGATCGATGTCGGCGTCCGGCATGACGATGAAGGGGTTCTTCCCGCCCAGTTCGCAGAGCACCGGAACATGTCGCTCAGCTGCCGCCTTGAGGACGGCAGTACCCGTGCCGGGAGCGCCGGTGAAGGATATCTTGCGCACCAGAGGATGCCGCGTCAGCGCCTCGCCGACGGCCGGACCGACCCCCATAACGCAATGGACAACATCGGCCGGCAACACCTCGCGGAGGAGGTCGACGATCCGCATGATGGTCAGGGGCGCCTGATCTCCCGGCTTCAACACGATCGTGTTGCCAGCAGCGAGCGCCGGCGCAACCTTCGCGCCGGTGTGAATAGGCGGCCAGTTGAACGGAATGATCCCGGCGACGACACCAAAGGGTTCGCGCACGGTCGCCGATGTGACGAAACCCAGATCGAGAAACTCACCACCGTTCTTGCCGGCCAGCGCGCCGAAGAAGCCGAAGGAACCGATCAGGCTGGCGACATCGAACTTCAGCGCATCGCGCACCGGCTTGCCGTTTTCAAGAGATACGAGTTCCGCGAGTTCCTTCGCATGGGCCTCCAGGTGTTTGGCCGCCGCGATCAGCACCGCTCCCCGATCCCTCGCAGGCGTGTCACGCCATTGCGACACGAACGCCTTGTGAGCCGCCTGAACCGCGGCGTCGACTTGGCTGGCGCTCGAGCCTCGTACCCGGGCGATGATCTCGCCTGTCGCCGGATTGTCCACATCAAAGGCGTCCCCCTCATCGGATGAGGACCAAGGCCCGGTGACTTCCCTTACCGCCCAGTCGGTCATGGCCATGTTCTCCTAGGAGGGGTCATCGAAGATCGCGACCGCCCGGGTAAAGCCGGCGGATGCGCCTTCAATCTTGAATGGGAAGCATGCGACCGTGTAACCGGATGGCGGCAGGGTCTCCAGATTGTGGAGCTTTTCGATGTGACAGTAGCCGGTATCCATGCCGGCGCGATGGCCTTCCCAGATGATGCTGGGGTCGCGATCTGCCGCGTAGCGCTTGGCGGTGTGGACGAAGGGCGCGTCCCAGCTCCACGCGTCGGTCCCGGCGACCCGCACGCCTCGGTCGAGGAGATAATTCGTCGCTTCACGGCCCATGCCGCACCCCGAGGCCACGTAGTCGTCCAGGCCGTATTTCGCCCCGGCCGAGGTGTTGACCAGAACGATGTCGGCGGGTCGAAGCCGGTGGCCGATGCGTTCCAGCTCGGCCTCGACATCTGCAGCACTCACAACATAACCGTCCGGCATCTGCCGAAAGTCGAGCTTGACCCCCTGAGCGAAGCACCACTCCAGCGGGATCTGGTCAATCGTCATCGCCCGCCTGCCGCCATCCTGCGTCGAATGATAGTGATAGGGCGCATCGAGATGGGTCCCGTTGTGGGTCGTGATCCGCAACTCCTCCACAGCCCACGCCTCACCACCAGGAAGGTCCTCCCGTCGCAATCCAGGGAAGAAGCTCAACAGAGCTGGAACCGTGTCCATGTGGTTACGGTAAACGATGGACGGCTCCAGCCCCGGCGGGTCCGAGGCGATGCCCGCTTTGAGCGGCGCGGAAATATCCACTATTCGTCTCATCGAGATTCTCCCTGTACCAAAGCGCACGAAGGAAAACGGGGAACTGCGCCGCTCGCCCGCACGCCACCGCAAACATTTCGATCTGTTGTTGCCGGAAGACGAAACGAGGTTCGTCTGCCGGGGTATTCTACCGCTGGCTGACCAAAGCGCGGGTCCCAGCTGCGAGATATCGCACCACGCTTTGTATCGCCTCCTCGTCGGCCTCCTCGCTGGACAGTCCGCCGGACAGCCTCGTCACGCGACCCGTGCGCGCGATCATCAGCATGCCGACCGAAATGGCATTCAGGTAAGCCCGCGCAGCGAGCGCCCGGCCAAGATGAGGAACCGCCAGCTCGATGGCGTCGATGAATTCGAGCGCGATCTGGTCGAAGTTTTCAGACGTCAGGCGAATGGATCGTTCGTCGGTTCCGGACGCCAGTTGGGCGACCAGGCGTCCGTAGTGGTTCGCCGTCTGAGGGTCGGTTCCTCCGAGTTCGAGGGTCGGACGCATCAGAGCGTCAAGCACCGCCTCCAAGCGGTGCTCAGGGGATGCCTTGGTCACCTCCGCAAGCAACTCCCGGCGCCGTCCGTTCACCTGGCTTGCTCGCCGCGCCACGACGAGCTCGAAAAGATTCTCCTTGGTGCTGAAGTGGTAGTGGATCGTCGCGAGATTGACGTTGGCCTCTTCAGCTATCGCGCGGGTGGTGGTTCCGTCGAATCCAAGGTTGGCGAACACAACCTCGGCTGCATCGATGATCGCAGTCGTAACGTCGCGTCGACGGACAGCGCTGTCTTTTGCTTTCGGCACGACCCCATCCACAGGTTGGTCAGATGACCTGATCTTCGCGTTATCGGCCCAGTCTTTGTCAACGGCACGAAGCAGGAAACCGTCTGACTGCCGGCTGATGTCGGAACGTCCAGAGTGTTGATTCATCCCAGCATCAGCCAAACTGGCTCTCCAAACATTAAGTCATATGATTAGGTCAAACGATCAAATCGTGTTGTGCCAGATGCCGATAGTTGATTGTTCCAGATGTGATCGCAGGTGCCGCTTGACAATCAGAGAAGCTTTTGGTCAGTTGATTAGGTCATTTGATTGATTGGGAGAGAGGCCATGCCGGCTGCGATCAATCGAAGCTGTTCCTGGGAGGGTCTCGTGAGAAAAGTGCTAGCTTCATTCGTGGCGGGGTTGATTGCCCTTGGCGTAGCTGCCAACGCCAGCGCACAAAATGCCAAGGTCGTGGTTGCCTATACAGGCGCAAGCGACTTCACCGCAGCTTACCTCGCCAAGGACAGGGGCATCTTCGAGAAGCACGGACTGGATGTCGAACTCCAGTTGGTGGCGAACGGCGGTGCGGCGACAGCTGCGATCAACTCGGGAGCCGCCCAGTTTGGAGGTCTCACCCCCAGCGTTCTCCTTCCTGCAGTAGCGAACGGACTCGATATCGTCGTCGGCGCCGGCGCCCAGATCGTCCCGACCGGCAGCAAGCTTGGCCTGTTGGCGCGTCAAGACCTCGATCTGTCCGCACAGGGCGCCTATTCCGGCAAAACGATCGGCGTTCCCGGTCTCAACGGCGCGCTGCACGTGCTCGCCCGGAAATGGATCGCCGACAAGGGTGAGGATGTCGCCTCCGTCAATTTCGTCGAAGTTCCGTTCGGGCAGATGCCCGATGCTTTGAAGGGCAAGCAGGTCGACTTGGTGGTATCGGCCGACCCCTTCTATGGCCGCATCGTTGCCCAAAACCTCGCCGTTCCCGCAGGTGACATCGCCAGCGTCCTTCCCGATCAGTCGTTGGTTTCGCTTTACGGCGCGACCAGAACCTGGGCCAACGCGAACAAGGAAACCGTTGGCAAGTTCGTGGCTGCGCTCGACGAGGCTGCGGCGCTTGTCGCACAGGACCCGGATGCGGCGCGGGCCGCGATCGGGAACTATGTCAAGCTGCCGCCGGAGCTTCTCAGCACCCTCGCAATGCCTGGCCTCAAGGCAAAGGTCGCCCCGGAGCAGATCGTGCCGTGGATCGAGATGTCCCGCGAACAGGGCATCATCTCGGTTGACATCGATCCGAAGACCCTCGTCCTACAATGACCGCGCGGCCCGTCCTCCGGTCCGGGACCGACCCCGCGTCAAGGGCGCCTGTTCTGGCAGCGCGGGGCGTCTCCCAGAAATTTGGCGCCCACCTCGTGCTCGACGGTATCGACCTCGACGTGCGCGAAGGCGAGATCCTCTGTTTTGTCGGGCCATCTGGGTCCGGCAAGACGACCCTTCTGAGGGTCCTCGGGGGATTGCAGAACCCAACGGCTGGAAGCCTGGAATACCGCGGTGCCCGGATGACCGGACCGCGCCGGGAGATCGCCATCGTATTCCAGGACTACGGTCGCGCCCTGCTTCCATGGCGCACTGTAGCGGGCAACGTCTCGCTGGCGCTGGAAGCTGTTGGCTGCCCGAAGTCGGAACGCGCCGATCGAATCGCAGCGCTTCTGGCGAGGGTCAATCTTCCGCACGTAGCCGATCATTTCCCGTCCATGCTCTCCGGCGGCATGCAACAACGCGTGCAGATCGCCCGCTGTCTGGCGCAGGAGCCCGGGCTACTGCTGATGGACGAGCCATTCGGAGCGCTGGACGCCATGACGCGCCAGAACCTTCAGGACGAACTGCTGAACCTGGCGGCCAAGACGGGCACGACGGTCGTCTTCATCACCCATGATCTGGAGGAGGCGATCTACCTCGGCGACCGGGTACTGGCCCTGTCGGCGCATCCGGGGCGGATCGTCGCGTCCTTCGACGTCGACCTGCCGCGTCCGCGCGACCAGTTGACGACGCGGGAGTCGCCGGCGTTCCTCAGACTGCGCCGCGAACTCTACGCGTGGGTCGAGGCGCGGGCGTCATGAACGGACGCGGCCTGGTCCTGCCTGTCGTGGCCGTCGCAGTCTGGGAGCTGCTCGGTCGAACGGGAGCGCGCAGCGACCTGATCGCGCTCCCCTCGGAGATCGTCGTCCGGGCTTCTGGCGAGCTCTCGAACGGCGTCATGCTGCATGCACTGGGTCAGACATTGGTTTCGACGTTCGCAGGGCTGCTGGTCGGATCAGCGCTCGGGATCACGATCGGGCTGATCACCGGTCTGTCGCGACATGTCGAGAACTTGACCTTCGCAGCCGTCGAACTGTTCCGGCCAGTTCCGGCCGTGGCGCTCATACCCTCGCTGATGCTGCTTCTGGGTTTCGGCTACAGGTTCGAAGTCGCGATCGTCGCCTTCGCCTGCCTCTGGCCGATGGTGATCATGACGCACGCCGCGGTCCGATCTATCGAACCGCCGCTGTTTGAGGTGGCCAAGGCGCTCCGCTTCGGCTTTCTCGCCAGGTCGACAAAGATCTATCTGCCCGCCATCTTGCCGCGTCTGTTCGTGGCTTTGCGGCTCACGCTCGGGCTGGCGCTCATCGTTGCAGTGACCGTCGAAATCGCGGCCAATCCACAAGGTGTCGGTTTCCTGCTCATCCAGGCGCAGCAGAACCTCCAGCCGGACATGCTCTTTGCCGTGCTGCTGTTCATCGGGCTGGTGGGCTGGGCATTCAATGAGGTGCTCGTCGCCACCCAGGCGCGGCTGTTCAAGGGTCGGGAGCAACGCTGATGCTTGGCGCCGTCGGTCGCATCGCATTGGGTCTGCCGGTCATCTTCGCCCTCGTCGGCATCTGGGCGGTCGCAGCTGCTTGGTCCGGTCAGCCTCCGGCTGTCTTGCCAAGCCCTGCACGCACGTGGCAAGCGTTGGTCGCCTCGATCGAGAACGGCAGCCTCCTGCTGCAGGGCAGCCGCACTGTCGGTCGGATGCTCCTTGGTTGGGGGCTGGCGAGCCTGCTCGGCATAGCGCTCGGCGTTGTCATCGGCAGCACGCGCTCGGTGCGAATCTATGTTCAGCCAACGCTCGAATTCATCCGTCCATTACCCGCTTCGGCCGTCATGCCGGTCGCCATTCTCTTCCTCGGCCTCTCAGAAGCATCGATCCTTGCCACGATCGCATTCGGCGCCGTCTGGCCGGTCCTGCTTGGCACGATCTATGGCGTCAGTTCGCTCGACAGGCGGCTCGCCGACGTGGCGCGTGCCCTAAATCTTTCGCAGCTGAAGGCGATGGTCAGCCTGGCGCTTCCGAATGCGGGACCCGATATCGCCACCGGCATGCGGCTGAGCCTGACGACCTCGCTGATCATCGCGGTCGTCGGCGAGATGCTGACGTCACGGCCCGGTCTCGGTCTCTACATCCTGCAGGCCGCACGCTCCTTCAACGGTCCCGATGTCTATGCAGGAACGATCGCGCTCGGCATCATCGGCGTTACCTCAAACCTGATTCTGCGCACCGCCGAGGGCAGATGGCTTCGCTGGCAGCGGGCTGCACAAGGCAGCCGTTGACCTTCTTCGGAGACGGCATTTCAGCCAATCCTTTGCCCGCTTAGCTGTAGGCTTGTGCGCGATGCGGGCTACACCGTGAACGCCTTCCGTCGGCAATCAGGAAGGCAGGAGCTTCGGCTGAAATGGCGTGCAAACTGACTTCAATCCTTACATGCGGAAGGTCGACTTCCAGGAATTCGCACAATCGACATTGATGTCCGCAAAGGGGGCGGTTTGCGGTCGTTCCGGACCAAGCCGTAACGTCTGCTTTCTGGCAAGGGAAAGTTTTCCTGAACGGCAGACCTGGGGGCGCCAAGCAGACAGCGGGGCCGAAAACGAAAAGCCGCCTGACCGCCCGGCGTACGTTTCAGCGGACCACGTTCACCCAATGGTGAAATCGCAGAACAACCGATCGCCGACTCCTGTCACATGCAGTTCGTGCAGTCGGCCCGTCTGTCTACGACTGTGTCTGACAGTACCAATGTGGCTCACTCGCTGGTCGGAAAAAGCGAATCCCGATGTTGATACATCGTGACGATCGGACAAACCTAAGATGCGGCAGAATCCACACTTTCCATACGCGTTCCGTGCAGAAAGCTGCCGCGACGTCTAAGCCCTTGAATTTATTGGCGCACCCGACAGGATTCGAACCTGTGACCTCTGCCTTCGGAGGGCAGCGCTCTATCCAGCTGAGCTACGGGTGCAAGCCGCGGACGCGAATCCGGGAGTTCCGAGACGGTCCGACCGATCTCATAGACGATGCGGGCGGCGGCTTCAACGGCGATTTCGATCTGGCCTCCGGCGGGCTGGGAGCCCGGAAAATCGCACAAACCCGGCGTTCTGGTTAATCGGGCGGCAATCAATCCGTTCTAGTTTGAGGCAATTCCCGGCGGACCCGCCGCCAAACCGAGACGTGGAGCCGCCGCGACATGTTGCCGAGCCTGAACCCGGACGACCATTCGCTGGCATCGCTGGCGCAGGCGATCGGCTCGATCGGGCTCTTGGTCGAGGAGCAGCGCGAGCGCATCCGGCTGCTGGAAGCCGTGGTCGACAATTTTCCAGGCGGCATCTCGCTGTTCGACGCCAACCTCAACATGGTGCTGTGCAATGCGCGGCAGCGCATCATGCTCGACTATCCCGACGAGCTGATGGCCAATGGCTACCCGTCGATGGAGGACCTGTTCCGCTTCAACGCACGGCGCGGCGAATATGGTCCGGGCGACGTCGAGTCGATCGTGGCGCGCAAGATGCAGTTGGCGCGCCAGTGCGAGCCGCATGTCTTCGAGCGCACGCGGCCAAACGGCGCGGTGCTCGAAGTGCGCGGCATGCCGATCGCCGGCGGCGGCTTCGTCACCACCTATCTCGACGTCACCGAACAGCGCCGGGCGCAGCAGCTGATCTCCCACATGGCGCATCACGACGCGCTGACCAGCCTGCCCAACCGGACCCTGTTCCGCGACAGGCTGGAGCAGGCGACCGCACTCGCCGCGCGCGGCGCCGTGATGGCGGTCCACTATCTCGACGTCGACGGCTTCAAGCCGGTCAACGACAAGCTCGGCCACAAGGCGGGCGACGAACTGCTCGTGGCCATCTCGGAACGGCTGCTCGGCACGATCCGCAAGCACGACACGGTCGCCCGGCTCGGCGGCGACGAATTCGCCATCGTCCAGACCGGCATCCGCGAGGCGACCGACGCCGTCAGCCTCGCCAACCGCGTTCTTGGCGCCATCACCGCGCCGTTCCGCATCGCGGGCGGCGACGTGTCGATCGGCATCAGCATCGGCATCGCGGTCGCGCCCGGCGATGGGCTGGAACCCGAGGAACTGCTGCGCAAGGCGGACGCGGCGATGTATTCGAGCAAGGCCGGCGGGCGCTCGCGCTACAGCTTCTACGAGACGCCCCGCGCGGCCTAGGATCGGGTTCGGGCGACTTCGCCCGTTCCGTGGGCCAATGCGCCCGACGCTCGTCTTGCCGGCCTACTTGTCCACTCCGCCCCAGATCGCCTCGGCGGTCCTGACGACCAGGTCGAGCTTGCGGCGCTGGTCGTCGACGGTGACCTTGTTGCCTTCCTCCGTCGAGGCGAAGCCGCATTGCGGTGCGATGCCGAGCTGGTCGAGGTCGGCGAACTTCGATGCGGCGTCGAACTTGCGCTTCAGGTCGTCGAGCTTCTCGAGATCGCCTGTCTTGGTGGTGATGAAGCCCGGCAGCACGCGCTGCCTGCCCTTGGACAGAAGCCGCAGCGGTTCGAGGCCTCCCGCGCGCTCGGTGTCGTATTCCATGAAGAAGACATCGACGCCGGTCTGGTTGAAGATCGCGTCGGCGGCCGGGTCGTAGGCGCCTTCGGCGGCATAGGTCGAGACGAAATTGCCGCGGCACATGTGCATGCCGATCAACATGTCCGCCGGACGGTCCTTGATCGCCTCGTGCATCATCCAGGCATAGCGCTCGATCAGCCAGTCCGGGTCCTCGCCGTCGGCCAGTTTCGCGGCGCGATGCTTCGGGTCACAGAGATAGGCGAAGAAGATGTCGTCCATCTGGAGATAGCGGCAGCCCGCGTCGTAGAACGCCTGCACCGCCTTGGCGTAAGTCTTCGCCAGGTCCACGAACAGCGCCTCGCGGTCGTCGCGGTATTCCTTCGGGTGGATGTCGGCCTTGGCCGTGCGGAAATGGCAGCAGGAGGGGCCGGGGATCGAGATCTTGGGCGTCACCTTGGTGACCGAGGCGACGAACCTGTAGTGGTCAAGCATCGGGTGGTCTGCGGGGAAGTCGAGCTTCTCCTTGATGGTCGGAAACAGCGGCCTGAGCTTCACGCCGTGAAACTGCACGCCCTCGTCGCGCTCCTCCATCTCCAGGCCGTCCAGCGCGCCCATGAAGTCGTAGTGCCAGAAGGAGCGGCGGATCTCGCCGTCGGTCACCGCGAGCAGGCCGGCCTCCTCCTGCAGCTTCACCGCATCGCGGATGGCTTCGTCCTCGACAAAGGCCAGTTCCTCGGGCGCCGTCTTGTGGTCCTCGTAGTGCAGCTTGCGGGCCTTCTTGACGGCTTCGGGGCGCAGCAGGCTGCCGACGTGATCGGCGCGATAGGGCGGGGTCGGCATGGTCTCTCTCCGGATGTCACGGGTGATTGCGGCGAAGGCCTGAAACGAACGGTTGGAGCATCGCTCGCCATATGGCAAGTGGATATGTATACATGCGCCATCGCCTGGGGCACTGGCGAGACGGCGTCGCGCGGCGTATCGTGCGTCGTCGAGGGTTGGTGGACGACGGTTTGGCGGTTCCGGGAGGCATCTGGCGGGAGTTGAACGACATCAGACCGAAGTCCAATCAAGATACCCATTCACAATTCAGTTCTTTCGTATAACAATCCGCACTCTGATCAGGCAATCCATGGGAGGAAAATGACATGACCAGACTGACACGCATGCTGCTGGGCGCGACGGTTGCGCTCGGCGCGATCACCGGCGCTGCCTATGCGCAGGACGCCACGCTGAAGTTCCACCAGATGCTGCCGCCGCAGGCGACCATCCCGTCGAAGGCGATCAAGCCCTGGGCGGAAAAGGTGATGAAGGAATCGGGCGGACGCATCAAGATCGACCAGTTCGACGCCATGGCGCTGGGCGGCAAGCCGCCGGAGCTCTACGACCAGGCCAAGGACGGAGCGGTCGACATCATCTGGACCGTCATCGGCTACACGCCCGGCCGCTTCCCGACCACGGAAGCGTTCGAGCTGCCGTTCATGATGACGACCGGCGAGGCGACGTCGCGCGCGATCCAGGAATATTGCGAAAAGCACTGCATGGACGAATTCAAGGACGTCAAGGTCATCGCCTGGCACGCCCACGGCCCCGGCCTGATCCACTCCAAGAACCCGGTCAACAAGCTCGAGGACATGAACGGCCTCAAGATCCGGGGCGGTTCGCGCGTCATCAACCAGATGCTCGAGAAGCTCGGCTCGACGCCGGTCGGCATGCCGGTTCCGGCCGTGTCCGAAGCCCTGTCGAAGGGCGTCATCGACGCAACGACGATTCCGTGGGAAGTGACGCCGGCGCTGAAGGTCAGCGAACTGGTGAAGAACCACACGACCTTCTCGGGCAAGAACGGGCTCTACACGCAGACCTTCGTCGTCGCGATGAACAAGGCCTCCTACGACAAGCTACCGGACGATCTGAAGAAGGTCATCGACGACAATTCCGGCATCGAGACGGCCGCCTTCTTCGGCCGCGCGATGGATCAGGGCGATATCGGCGGCAAGGGAATCGCCGAGAAGCTGGGCAACAACATCATCGTTCTCGACGAGGCGGAGACGAAGCGCTGGAAGGACGCCGCGGCGCCGCTGATCGAGGGCTGGGAAGCCGAGATGGCCGGCAAGGGCAAGGACGGCAAGGCGCTGGTCACCGAAGCCCGCGCGCTGATCGACAAGTATTCCGCCGGAATGTGATCCGGCCGAGCGCCTGAACGAAACAGCGAAGACCGGCCAGGTCACACCTGGCCGGTCTTCTGCTTTCCGGAGCCTACCCTGCGTCGAGCACGGAACGCACCTTCTCCGCGAGCTGGTCGATGGTGAACGGCTTGGCGATGAAATTGACGCCATGGTCGAGCACGCCGTTGTGCACAACCGCGTTGCGCGTGAAACCAGTGGTGAACAGCACCTTCAGATCGGGACGCAGGCGGGCCGCCAGGTCGGCGAGCTTGCACCCGTTGGTGTCGGGCATGACGATGTCGGTGAAGAGCAGCGTCACCTCCGGATGCTTCTCAAGCAGCGCGAGCGCCGGCGCGGCGGCGTCGGCCTGCAGCACGCGATACCCGAGTTCGCCGAGCGCCGCGACGGTGAGAGCGCGGACGCGGACATCGTCCTCGACGACCAGGATCGTTTCGTCGGGGCTGCCGGCGAGGCTGCCGCCTGGCGTCGAGGCCTCAGGGACCTGCTCCTCGCCGAAATGGCGCGGCAGATAGATCCTGACGGTCGTCCCCTCGCCCGGTTCGGAGTAGATCTTGACGTGGCCGCCGCTCTGCTTGACGAAGCCGAAGACCTGGGACAGGCCGAGACCCGTGCCCTTGTCGACCGGCTTGGTGGTGAAGAACGGATCGAACGCCCTGGCGACGATCTCGGGCGGCATGCCGGTCCCGGTGTCGGTGACGGCGACCATCACATATTGCCCGGCCGGGACCTCGGCGTGCTGGGACGCGTAGAGGTCGTCGAGGTGGCAGTTCGCCGTCTCGATCGTCAGCCTGCCGCCATCGGGCATGGCGTCGCGCGCATTGACCGCGAGGTTGAGGACGGCGTTCTCGAGCTGACTCTGATCGGCATGGGTGCGCCACAGACCCCCAGCCAGCACTGTCTCGATCTGGATCGGCTCGCCGAGCGTCCGGCCGAGCAGTTCCGACATGCCCGCGATCAGCCGGTTGGCGTCGAGAAGCTGCGGGGCGAGCGGCTGCTGGCGCGAGAAGGCGAGAAGGCGCTGGGTGAGGCTCGCGGCGCGCGTGGCGGCATCCATGGCGGCGTCGACGAATTTCTGCAGGTCGGTTTCGCCACGGGACACTTTTCGCTGGATGAGGTTCATCGCGGAAATGATGACGGCCAGCATGTTGTTGAAGTCGTGCGCGATGCCGCCGGTGAGCTGTCCGACCGCCTCCATCTTCTGCATCTGGCGGATCTGCCGCTCGGCGTCCTCCTTCTGAGCCATCTCGCGCGAGAGCGACTCGTTGGCGGCCTCGAGCTGGTCGTGCGCGGCGACGATTTCCAGCATCCTACGGCGCGACCCGGCGATGCTGATGGCGGCGACGAAGGCGAGGGCGACCAACGCCGCCAGCGATCCGACGCTCAGCCAACGGCTCGCCGAGGTCGAGGATTTCAGCCGCGCCGCGATCACTTCGGTTTCGGTGCGGCGCATGGCGTCGATGTTGACGCGCAGCGCGTCCATCAGGCGCTTGCCCTCGCCGCTCCGGACGAGCGCGATCGCGTCGGTCGACCGTTCGCTGCGATACAGCCCGATCGCCGCGTCGATCTCGTTGAGCTTCGCGCCCACCAGTTCGTCCAGCGTGGTGAACCGGATCGTCTGCTGGCGATCCGCCGCGACGCGCGACCGGATCGCGTCCATGGCCGCGGGAAGCTTTTCCCGCGCCGTGGACAGCGGCTCGAGATAGGCCTCATCTCCCGTCAGCAGGAAGCCGCGCTGGCCGGTCTCGGCATCCTGCAGCAAAGACAGGACTTCGGTCAGGTTGCGCTCGAACTGGGAGGCCGAGATCATCGCCTCCTGATCGCGCCGCTGGCCCTCGATCAGCCAGGCGCGCGCGCCGATGATCGCAGCCAGCACGGCAAAGCCGGCAAGCAACGGCAGCATCTGCAACCAGAACGCCTTGCGGACGCGTGTTTTCATCGACAGCCGCTTTCGACCACCCGCCACGCACGTGCCGGAAGTGAACTGGTATTTTCGCCGCTGTCGAAACGCAAGGATCGCCTTGGGGTACGTTGCGGCAACCACCAGTCATCGGTTGGGCCAAAGGATTGGCGCGGCGAAGCGTACCGAAAGGGCAGATCGCGCCGCATTCCTCCCGGCAAATGGGACCGCAGAGGTTGCGAACCGGGTATCCGATACCCATAATCGGAAAGGCCGGGTTTTCGGCCCCCTGATCCATTTCACTTGTTCATCCGTTTGAGGTTACCCCTGCATGCTTCATGAAATGCCGCTCATCGCCACGATCGTCGCGGGCCTCGGGCTGGCATTCGTCTTCGGCATCCTCGCGAACCGGCTGAAGCTGCCGCCTCTCGTCGGCTACCTCTTCGCCGGCATTCTCGTCGGCCCGCATACGCCGGGCTTCGTCGCCGACCAGAGCCTAGCGACCGAACTCGCGGAACTCGGCGTCATCCTGCTGATGTTCGGCGTCGGCCTGCACTTCTCGCTCAAGGACCTGCTGTCGGTAAAGGCGATCGCGATTCCGGGCGCTGTCGTGCAGATCGGCTTCGCGACGCTGCTCGGCTGGGGTCTCGCCTGGCTGATGGGCTGGAGCCTCGGCGCCGGCATCGTCTTCGGCCTCGCACTGTCGGTCGCCTCGACAGTCGTGCTGCTCCGCGCGCTGCAGGAGCGCCGGATCCTCGACACGGAGCGCGGGCGCATCGCCGTCGGCTGGCTCATCGTCGAGGATCTGGCGATGGTGATGGCGCTCGTCCTGCTGCCGGCGCTGGCCGGCGTTCTCGGCGGCACGCCGGACACGACGCATGCCGACCCGGTGGCGGTCACCCTCGGAGGCTTCTTCGGCGGCGGCGTTGCGGGCGTCATCGCCCTGACGATCGCCAAGGTCGCGGCCTTCGTCATCCTGATGCTGGTTGTGGGGCGCAAGGTGATCCCGTGGATCCTGCACTATGTTGCGCACACCGGCTCGCGCGAGCTGTTCCGCCTGGCCGTGCTGGCGATCGCGCTTGGCGTCGCCTATGGCGCGGCGAAGCTGTTCGGCGTCTCGCTGGCGCTCGGCGCCTTCTTTGCCGGCATGATCATGAGCGAGTCCGAGCTGTCGCATCAGGCGGCGGAGGAGTCGCTGCCGCTGCGCGACGCCTTCTCGGTGCTGTTCTTCGTCTCGGTCGGCATGCTTTTCGATCCGTTCAGTCTGCTCGAAAGCCCGCTTCCGGTGCTGGCGACGCTGTTCATCATCGTGATCGGCAAGTCGGTGGCCGCCTTTCTCATCGTCGTCGCGTTCCGCTATCCGATCGGCACCGCGCTGGTCATTTCGGCGAGCCTGGCGCAGATCGGCGAATTCTCCTTCATCCTGGCGGAACTAGGCGTCGGGCTCGGCCTGCTTCCCGAACAGGGACGCGACCTGATCCTCGCCGGCGCGATCCTGTCGATCGTGCTCAACCCCTTGGTGTTCGCGCTGGTGGACCGCCTCAAGCCGCGGCTCGAGAAGCGCGCGGCGGCGGCGGCCGCGCCTGCCGCCGAGACCCTGCCGCCGCCGCCGGGCAGCGACCCAGCGCCCCCGCCGCCGATCGAGCCCGTCGACATGGGCGACACGCCCACGCAGACATCGATGTCCGGGCACACGATCCTCGTCGGCTACGGCCGGGTCGGGAGCCTCGTCGGCAAGGCGCTGAAGCAGGCCGGCGCATCCGTGCTCGTCATCGAGGATTCGGACAAGGTCGCCGACCGCACCCGCGGCGACGGCATCGAGACCATCGGCGGCAATGCGGCGCGCGTCGACATCCTCGCCGCCGCCAATGCGCTCGGCGCCAAGCGCATCATCATCGCCATTCCGAACGCGATCGAGGCCGGCCCGATCGTCACCCGCGCCAAGGCCGCGAGCCCGGGCATCCGGGTCATCGCCCGGGCCCATTCCGATGCCGAGGTAGAGCATCTGTCGGGCCTGGGCGCCGACCTCGTCATCATGGGCGAGCGCGAGATCGCACGCGGCATGGTCGAGCAGGTGCTGGGTTCGCCGGGGATTGTCGCGAGGACACCCGACTTTGACGAGCCCGCCGCGAAAGGGCCGGACGTTCCCCCGGCGCCGGACCTCCCGCCATCGCCAGAGGCCCCGCCGCCGGCCGATGGCGGAGACAAGCCGTGATCAGACGTGCTGGCCGCCGTTGATGTGAATCTCGCTGCCGGTGACGTAGGACGCCTGACCCGAGCACAGGAAGTAGATGATGTCGGCGACTTCCGAGGTGGCGCCGAGCCGCCGCAGCGGAATCGTCTCGACGATCTTGTCGGTGCCGGGTGACAGGATCGCGGTGTCGATTTCGCCCGGCGCAATCGCGTTGACGCGGATGCCGTGCGGCCCGAAGTCGGCCGACATTTCGCGGGTGAGGGAACCCAGCGCCGCCTTCGACGTGGCGTAGGCGGTTCCGGCGAAGGGGTGCACGCGGGTACCCGCGATCGAGGTGACGTTGACGATCGAGCCCTGCGCCGCGGCCAGTTCCTTGAACAGACCGCGCGCGAGCATGATCGGGGCGAAGAAATTGACCTGGAAGACGTCGCGCCAGACATGCATCGGCGTGTCCATCGAGTTCATCCGCCCGCCCTCCTTGAGCTTGGGCGAGATGCCGGCATTGTTGACCAGCGCATGCAGTTCGCCGCCGGTCGCTTCGAGCCGGTGGCGGATCTCGGCGACCGCGGCGCCGACATCCTCCGGGTCCGACAGGTCGACCTTGATGTGGTCGTCGGCGCCGGCCGGCCATGGGCAATCCTCGGAGAAGGCCTGGCGCGAGCAGGTGATGACGCGCCAGCCCTCGCGCGAAAAGCGCTTGACGGTCGCGTGGCCGATTCCCCGGCTTGCGCCGGTCAGCACCAGTGTCTTGCGTTTCTGCGGCTCGGCCATTTTGGTCTCCAGCCCAAGTATCTAGCGGAGCGGGTGGCCGATAGCGAGGGGCAGCGGCTCAGTTGCCGAGAATGACGTCGAGGATCGACTTCTCGCCCCGGACCGCTTGTCCGCCGACCTCGCCCGGCGGCACCGGCCGCTTGATCGACGAGACCTTGTCGCCGCGCGGTCCGCTGTCTGGCTGCGGGTTGAAGCCGCCGGCCATTTCCGGCGAGCCGGCATCGGCCGGCGGCCGGGCGACCGGCATGACTTTCCGGCCGGGAGCGTCTGGCGGCGCATCGGGGGACGCGGCCGGGTCGGCCGGCGCGTAGAGGATCATGCCAGGCAAGGGCGCGACCGGTACGCCCTCGTGGGCGGCGGCCATGAAGGTCTTCCAGGCCATCGCCGGCAGCGATCCGCCGGTGATGTTCTTGGTTGGCTTGCCGTCGTCATTGCCGAACCAGACGCCGGTGGTCAGGTTCGACGTGTAGCCGACGAACCAGGCGTCGCGCGATTCCTGGCTGGTGCCGGTCTTGCCGGCGGCGGGCCAGCCGAACGCAGCCTTGCGCGCCGTGCCGATCTCCAGCGTCTCGGTCATCATCCGGTTCATCATGCCGACGATCTCGGGGCGCACCACGCGGGGCGCCGCGGTGTTGGTGTATTCGTAGAGCACCTTGCCGTTCACGTCGGTGATGCGGCTGACGAAATGCACCCGGGGACGGTAACCGCCATTGGCGAAGGGCACGAAAGCGGCCGTCAGTTCCAGCGGCGTCACTTCCGAGGTGCCAAGCGCGATCGACGTATTGGCCTGCAGCTTGGATTCGATGCCGAGACGGTTCGCCACTTCGACGACCGTCTTCGGTCCGACTTCCATCGCCAGCTGCGCGGAAACGGAGTTGAGCGACTTCGCCAGCGCCTCGGTCAGCGTGACGCGGCCGAGGAACTTGCCCTTGTAATTGTCGGGGGTCCATTTGCCGATCTTGATCGGGGCGTCGTTGCGCACGCTGTCGGGCGTCCGCCCTGCTTCGAGTGCGGCCAGGTAGACGAAGGGCTTGAACGCCGAGCCCGGCTGCCGGCGCGCTTCCGACGCGCGGTCGAACTGGCTGTTGGCATAGTCGGCGCCGCCGACCATCGCGCGCACCGCGCCGGAATTGTCGATCGACACCAGCGCGCCCTGGCTGACCTGCAGCTTCTTGCCGTTCTCGGCGATCAGCGTGCGGATCGAATCCTCTGCGAGCTTCTGCAGCCCGAGATCGACCGTCGTTTCGACGAGAAGGTCCGTCTGCACCTCGCCGACCAGCACCGGCAGTTCTTCCATGATCCGGTCGGCAACGTAGTTTTCCGAGCCGGTCCAGTAGGAAGCCGCGCGCGTGGCCGGCGCGCTCATGGCGAAGGCGAGTTCCTTCTTGCCGATCATCCCCTCTTCGCTCATCGCCGCCAGCACGACCTGGGCGCGCTGTTCGGCGGCCTTCGGGTCGCGGGCGGGCGAGAGGCGGGACGGAGCCTTGAGCAGGCCCGCCAGCAGCGCGGCCTCGGACAGCGTTACGTCGCGGGCGGACTTGCCGAAATAGCGCCGGGAGGCTGCCTCGACGCCATAGGAGCCGGAGCCGAAATAGACCCGGTTCAGATACATTTCGAGGATCTGGTCCTTGGTGTGCTTGTGCTCCAGCCAGAACGCGAGCAGCACTTCCTGAACCTTGCGCTCCAGCGTGCGCTCGGGCTTGAGGAACAGGTTCTTGGCGAGCTGCTGAGTCAGCGTCGAGCCGCCCTGCACCAGCCGGCCCTGCGTCAGGTTGGTGATCATGGCGCGGGCGAGACCGAGCGGGTCGACGCCGAAATGCGAATGGAAGCGCCGGTCCTCGATGGCGATCAGCGCCTGCGGGATATAGGGCGACATGTCGGCCAGGGCCACGGCCTCGCCGCCTGTCATGCCGCGATTGGCGAGCAGCTGGCCCTCGGCGGACATGATCTTGACGTTGGGCGGACGATCTGGAACCGTCCAGGTGATGGCGCTCGGCATCCGCGCGCCGTAAAAGGCCACAATGCCGGCGACCGCGATGCCGCCCCACAGGCACAGCACCAGCGACCAGTAGACGAGCCCGCCGAACAGGCCGAAGCCGCGCCGCGCCCGCGATCTGCGCGCCGGCTTCGCCGGGCGCTCGCGTCCCTTCGGTGCAGCCTTGGCCGATGCCTTCTTCTTGCGGCCTTCGGACGGGACGACGCGGTCGTCCTCGCTCACCGACAGACCGCCCGCGCCGCGCTTCTGCGCCGGCCCGTCGAAGCTCGGTTCGATCCGTTCGTCCCTGCCGCGTTTTGCCATGCCAGCGCCGCGTCGTCCCCGTTTGATCCTGGCGTTCCGATGGACACTAAATGCGGCGCTTTAAGGGGGGGTTAAGCTGGCATCGACCGGACCGGGCTGCCGTCACAGGCGATAGATGTGGGCCGCGTTGCCGCCGAGGATCGCGTCGCGCTCGGCCGCGGTGCACGATTCCAGCAGGCGGTCGGTGGCGTCGAGCCAGTCCTCGTAGCGGGCGGCGAGCGTGCAGACCGGCCAGTCGCTGCCCCAGATTAGCCGCGAAGGGCCGAACTCCGCCAGCATATGGTCGACATAGGGGCGCAGCCTCTCGACGCTCCAGTCCGCGCCCGCTTCCGTGACCAGTCCCGACAGCTTGCAGGAGGCGGAGGTTTCACGGGCGATGATCGTCATGCCGGCGGCCCAATCATCGAACGCGCCCGACGCGATGGCCGGCTTCGCGCCGTGGTCGACGACCGTTCGCAAGTTCGGATGTCGCACCAGAAGCGTCGCGAGGTTGGCAAGGTGCCGTGGAAAGACCAGCGCATCGAAGACGAGGTCGTGGGCCACCAGCGCCTCGTATGCCGGCGCGAGTTCCGTGCGCAGCATCCAGGCGTCGTCGGGCAGATCCTGGATCATCGGACGCAGGCCGACAAGCTTTGGATGGGCGGCGAGCGCCGTGATCCGCGTGGGCGCATCCGGCGCTGCGAAATCGGTCCAGCCGACGACCCCGTCGATGAAGGCATGTTCCTCTGCCAGAGCGAGCATGAACAGCGTCTCCGCCTCGGTCGGGGCGGCCTGGACCAGCACCGTTCCGGAGATGCCCGCGCGTTCGAGCAGCGGCGCAAGATCGCCGGGCAGGAAGTCGCGGTAGAGCGGCGCGAGGTCCGGCGTCAGCCAGCCATAGTCGCCGCGCGCCGGCCGCCAGAAATGCTGGTGCGCATCGATCCGGCGCATCGGTCAGTGCGCGGTGGGCGGGAAGATCACGCCCTTCTTCAGGATGACGTTGCCGTAGAGCCGAAGCTCGCCGGTCTGGATGACGGCATAGGCGGCGCGGGACCGGTCGTAGAAGGCGAAGCGCTCCACCGGCCGGATCGGCGCCGGATGGTCCGCCATCTCGTCAATGGCCTGCTGGAACATAGCCACCACGGGCGGGACGGCGGCAGGGTCGCCGACGACCGCCATGCTGACGGCGCGGTCCTCGACGAACGAATCGAGCGGCATGATCGAGAGCACCGCGCGCAGCACGCGCACCGCATCGATGCCGTCCAGGCGCACCAGCCGCTGGCCGCAGGACTCGCCCGGAAAGTTGGCGTCGGCGATCGTTGCCGTGCCCCATCGCGGCGAGGATTCTCAAGAGGTCGGGCGACAGGATCGGGTCGATATTGCGCAGCATCAGGATTCTCCGGGCGTCGGTGCATCGGGCCGCAACAGTCCGGCCTGCTTCAGGTCGGACCACAGGGCAGTCGGTATCGGACGGGCGAACAGCGCCACATTGGCGTTGACCTCAGCGGCGCTGACGGCGCCCGGTATCACCGTGCGGACGGCGGGATGGCCCATGACGAACTGCAGCGCGGCCTCGATGAGGCGGACGTCATGCGCCGCGCAGACGGCCTCGATGCGGCGGACGCGATCGAGTATGGCCGGCGGCGCGGGTGCATAGTTGTAGCGGGCGCCATCGACCGGGCCGGTGGCGAGGATGCCGGAATTGTAGGGCCCGCCGAGGATGATGCCGACGTCGCGGGCGACGCAGAGCGGCAGGAAGCTTTCGAGCGCGTCCTGCTCGAGCAGCGTGTAGCGGCCGGCGAGCAGGAAGCAGTCGAAATCGCCCAGCCCAAGCAGCCGCTCGCAGACCTGCCACTCGTTGACCCCGGCGCCGATCGCCGCCACCTGGCCGCTGTCGCGCAGTTCGACCATGGCGCGATAGCCGCCCTGGTCGAACAGTTCGCGCACCCGCGCCTCGCCGGCCTCCTGGCTGCCATGGCTGAAGCCGTCGACATCGTGGACGAAGAGGATGTCGATGCGGTCGGTCCCGAGACGGGCGAGGCTCGCCTCGTGGCTGCGCATGACGCCGTCATAGGAATAGTCGAAGACGATGCGCTTCTGCGGCACGTCGACGAAGGCTTCGGGCGTTACCTCGTGCGGCGCGCAATCCTCCAGCAACCGGCCGACCTTCGACGACAGGGTGAGGGCGGACCGGTCGAAGCGCCGGATCGCCGACGCATACCGCGTTTCGGACCGTCCCAAACCGTATTGCGGCGCCGTATCGAAATAGCGGATGCCCGCCTGCCAGGCGGCATCGAGCGCGCCCTGGGCGTCGTCTTCCGCGATCTTGCGATAGAGATTGCCGAGCGCCGCGCCGCCGAAGCCCATTCGGGTCAGCGGAACCGGACGCGCGGCGCGCAGCGCCACCTGATCGGATGCCTTCATCGCTCCTCCTCGTGAAACGCCGGCTGCGGAACCTCGCCCGGAATGCCTAGACCGGCTCCCAGCCATCATGCGCGCCGGCCCGGAAGATGGCGTCGATGAGCTTCTGGTTCTTGACAGAATCCTCGAGGCTGAAGACCTCGTCCGGCCCTCCCTGCGCGCGGCGCGCGAAGGCCTCGACCTCCAGGCGGTACTGCTTGACTGCCGCGAAACGGAAGATCGTCGATTCGGAATGGCCCTGGTTCCAGAGTTCCACGACATGGTCGTCGTAGATGCCGGCGTTGAACGGCGAGCGGACCTCGATGTAGCCCTCGTCGCCGTGGAAGACCATCATCTGCCGCGCCGCCATCTGGGTCGACAGGTAGAAGGTCAGCTCGAAGGCGCCGAAATCGGCCTTGGTGGACGAATAGACGTCGGTGCCGAAGGTGGCGTCGCGCGCGACCCGCGCCTGGACGCGCAGCGGCTCCTTGCCGGTGCACATCCGGGTAACGACCGTCGGATAGACGCCGATGTCGGGCAGCGCGCCGCCGCCGAGCTCGACCCGGTTGCGCATGTTGTCCGGATCCTTGTTGAAATAGGAGAACGCGCCCTGGACATGGCGCAGCCGGCCGATCGCGCCGGCGGCGATCAGCTCGCGCACCTTGGCCCATTGCGGGTGATAGAACACCATGAAGGCTTCCGAGACCACGACGCCGTTGCGGTCGCGCGCGGCGATGACAGGGTCGATGTCCTCGGCCTTGAGCCCGAGCGGCTTCTCGACGAGCACATGTTTGCCGGCATCGGCGGCCTTGACCGCCCATTCGGCATGCTGCGAGGTGGGCAGCGGGATGTAGACCGCGTCGACCGTGTCCGACGCCAAAAGCTCCTCGTAGGAGCCGAAGGCATGCGGCGCGTTGAAGCGGTCGGCGAGTTCCCGCGCCTTGGCGAGGTCGCGGCTGGCGACGGCGGCGAGCACGCCGTTGTCCGCCTCGGCGATGGCCGGCAGCACGTGCTCGCGGCCGATCTTGGCGGTGGACAGGACTCCCCAGCGAAACATGGCGCTCTCCCATTGGACCATCGGTTATCCTTTGCCCGAAACCCCGCGCCGTGCCAAGTTGCCTCATCACACCAAAGAGACCCGAAGGGGACAGGCATGACCACACGACGCAAGCTTGGCGGCGAACTCGACGTCTTCCCGGTCGGCCTCGGCTGCATGGGGATGAGCCACGCCTATGGCGGGCAGGACGAGGCCGACGCGATCCGGACGCTGCACCGCGCGGTCGAGCTCGGCGTCGACTTCTTCGACACCGCGGAGGTCTATGGCCCGTTCACCAACGAGGTGCTGGTCGGCAAGGCGCTGAAGCCGCTGCGCGGCAAGGTGAAGATCGCGACCAAGTTCGGCTTCCGTATCGAGGACGGACCGGACGGCCCGCGCCAGCTGCCCGGTCTCGACAGCCGGCCGGAGCATGTCCAGGCCGTCGCCGACGCGTCGCTGAAGCGGCTGGGGATCGAGACGATCGACCTGTTCTACCAGCATCGCGTCGATCCGGACGTGCCGATCGAGGAGACGGTGGGCGCGATGGCGGACCTGGTGCGCGCGGGCAAGGTCCGGACGATCGGCCTGTCGGAGGCGAGCGCCGCGACCATCCGCCGAGCGCACGGTGTTCACCCGATCGCGGCGGTGCAGAGCGAATACTCGCTGTGGACGCGCGACCCCGAGGGCGACGTGCTCGATACCTGCCGCGAACTCGGGATCGGCTTCGTGCCGTTCAGCCCGCTCGGCCGGGGGTTCCTGACCGGCGCGATCACTTCGGCGAGCGGCTTGGGGGCGGACGATTTCCGCCGCAAGCTGCCGCGCTTCGAGGAGGAGAACATCGCGCGCAACCTCGCCGCCGTCGAGCGGCTGAAGGACTTCGCGGCGCGGAAGGGCGTGACGGCGGCGCAGCTGGCGCTGGCCTGGGTGCTGGCGCAGGGCGATTTCATCGTGCCGATCCCCGGCTCGCGCAAGATCGCGAACCTGGAGGCCAATGTCGCGGCGGCCGCGCTCGACCTGTCGCCGGACGAGATCGCCACCATCGGCGGCCTGATCTCGCCCGAAGACGTGTCGGGCGAGCGCTATCCCCAGGACATGGCGCGGCAGGCGAATCGGTAAGTCTACGCCTGCTGGATGGCGGACAGTTTCCACTCGCCGCCGCGCGGGCGGACGAAGGTCCACAGTTCCGTGGTCTCGGTCGCGCGGTCCTCGCCTTCGGCGATCGCGCCGGTGGCGCGGTCGCGCATCAGGTCGATGGACTCGTAGCCGAAGGCGGCGGTCGCATAGTCCGTGTCGCCCTCGCGCCAGGCCTCGGCGATGTCGGCCGAGACGAGATGGACGTCGCGGACTTCGTTGCGCAGGCCGCGCTTGGCGTTGTCGGCCAGCTCTTCCGAGAAATAGGACACCATTTCCGGCGTGCTCAGGCGGCGCAGCGCGGCATGGTCCTCGTCCGAGAACGCCTTCTGCACCTCGGACAGCCTGCGCTCGAACGTGTCGAGGTCGGACTGGTCGACTGCGATGTCCTGCGCGACGGGCGCGGCGCTGGAGCCGCCGATCGACGGGACGGTGAAGCCGCCGGCGCGGCGCGGCTCCGGATTCGCATCGCGATAGGCCGGCTCACGGCCGAAGCCGTTGCCGCCCGAGGGCGCGCCGCCGGCCATGGCCGGGGTGCGGCGCGAGCGCAGGTAGCCCATGACCAGCGAGACGACGACGCCGACGAGCAGAAGCTGCACGAGGAAGCCGAGCGCGCCGGCCATGCCGCCGAAACCGTAGCCAAGCAGCATGCCGATCAGGCCGCCGACGACCAGGCCGCGCATCAGCGAGCCGCCGAAGCCGCTGCCGAACAGGCCGGGGCGCTGCTGGCCGACGCTCTGCTGCTGGCGCGCGGCGCTGTTCTGCGCCGGCGTCATCGAGCGCTCGACCGGGGCGGCCTGGTTCTGCGCGGTGCGCGTGGGCGGCGCGGACTGGAAGGTGCGCATGCCGCGGCTACCGAACGAGCCGCCACGCCTCGCTTCGGCGAAATCGACCGAGATCAGCGTGAGCGCGACCAGCAGGCTGGACAGAAGCGCGATGAAACGAAAGCGGCCGAAGCGCAGCATGGAATTCCTCCAAATGCCCGCTTCGGTTGAATTGCAAAGCGGGCCCAAACCAAACGGTCCGACATCGCGATCGCATCAAGGCGATCGCCAGAGGGGCCCGGCCCGCAGCGTTGATATGGGAAAGTTCGGCGGAGGATGCAAGATGGAAGGTGGCGTCGCCTCCGCGCCAGCAGACTGACCCTTCAGGACGTGTCGCGACGTTCAGACCGGGCGATCGCAGCCTCCAGCACGCTCCGGATGTCCTGAAGCGGACGATGGCAGGCTTTCCCGGCCGCGGGCTGATGCAGTAATGCCTGACGGCGGAGCCCGGTGAGCATGGCTTCGACCGCGACGGCGAGCCTCCGCAAGGACGAAGCGAGGTTGATCGCGTCGACCGGATCGGAGCGATCCGTCGTCATACAGGGCGATTTTCGCGGGCGGGCCGCGCAGGCGGATGCGGCGACGAACTCCGCCGCGACCGCGTCGGCCTGCCGGAGGAACCAGAGCATGGCGCAACGGACAGGATCGGACGCGCCTGCGGCGCGCTCGGCGAGATCGGCCAGGGCAAGCAGGATCGCGACAATGCCATCCAGCGCCCTCAAGTCCCTCCCGATCTGCGCATTCCAGTCCATCGCCGCTTCCCGTTTCAGGTGGCGATGATGACAGAGGTTCTGAAGGCGTTGATCGATTGCGAATAGCGAAATGCGAATGGCGAGTGGGGACAAGGACTTGGCGGACTTCGGAGTCGAAATCTGTCCACGTGCCGCGGCGACGTGCTTAGACCATCGCCAGAGGCTGCTTCCGGCGCGGCGGCGGGAAGGCGGCGTCGAGCTCGGCGATGTCCTGCGCCGTCAGGCGGATGTCGGCTGCGGCGCGGTTGTCGCGGACATGCTTCTCCTGCGAGGCCTTGGGGATCGCGATCACACCCTCGCCGCGTAGTGTCCAGGCAAGCGCGATCTGGGCCGGCGTGGCGCCATGGCGGTTGGCGACTGGCTTTAGCCGGCTATCGGTCGCGAGGTCGCCCTCGCCGATCGGGCAATAGGCCATCAGCGGCATGTTATGCTGGCGCTGCCAGGGCAATAGGTCGAACTCGATGCCGCGTTGGCCGAGATGATAAAGCACCTGGTTGGCCGCGACCGCGCCGCCGGCGGGAAGGGCGGGCAGTTCCCGCATGTCGCCGACGTCGAAATTGCTGACGCCCCAGGCGCCGATCTTGCCCGAAGCCTTCAGCGTCTCGAAGGCGTCGACGGTCTCGCCGAGCGGCACGCCGCCGCGCCAGTGGAGCAGGTAGAGGTCGATCCGGTCGGTTCCGAGCCGCCTGAGGCTCGCCTCGCAGGCGCGGACGGTCGCCGCCCGCGACGCGTTGGAGGGCAGCACTTTCGAGACGAGGAACACCTCGTCGCGCCGCCCTGCGATCGCCGCGCGCACGACTTCCTCCGCGCCGCCGGAGGCATACATCTCGGCGGTGTCGATCAGCGTCATGCCCAGATCGATGCCGAGGCGAAGAGCGGCGATCTCCTGGGCACGGCGGTCGGCGCGTTCGCCCATCTTCCAGGTGCCCTGGCCGAGGATTGGGACGGAGTGGCCGGAGGGGAGAGTGGTTGTGGGGAGGGGCATGGGAGTGAGTCTCGCAAGAGATGGATCGTGGATTAGGTCGGGCCGGCATGCGGTCCGGTCAAGTGGAGAGCCAGAGTCTTTGGCCTTGCGCGTCGTAGATGTTCTGCTAATGTTCTCATTCGCGAAGGGGAATGCTATGGCTGAACAAGGCCCGCTCCATCTGCTGGAGGATGCCGACACGGGGGACCGCTTCCTCGTCTATGAGAGCGGCAAGGGCGCGCGGCTGGACATCCGCTTCGAGGGCGAGACGCTGTGGATGACACAGGAACAGATCGCACGACTGTTTGGGCGGGAACGCACCGTCATTACCAAGCACATCTCGAATGTGTTCGAAGAGGGCGAACTGGACGAGGAGACTTGTGTGCAAAAAATGCACACAACTGCCGGCCGGCCGCCGGTACTCTACAATCTGGATGTGGTGATTTCCGTCGGCTACCGCGTCTCCTCGACACAGGCGACGCTGTTTCGCCGCTGGGCGACCGGCGTGCTGGTGCAATTCGCCAAGGCGGGGTTCGTGGTCGACGCGGAGCGGCTGAAGAATCCGGCGAATTCGGACCGCATCGCCGAACTGCGGGATATCATTTGGGACATTCGTTCCGACGAGGCGAATGTCTATCGGGAACTCAAGCGCATCTGTTCGCTCTGTCAGGACTACGATCCGAAGTCGGATCGGGCGTTGACCTTTTTCCAGCACACGCAGGCGAAGCTCGTCTATGCGGTGGTGTCGAAGACGCCATCCGAGATCCTGCTTGAACGCGCGGATCATGCCGCGCCGAACATGGGTCTGGTCACGTGGCCGAACGATACCATCCGCAAGCAGGACGTCATCGTTTCCAAGAACTACCTGGGCGAAGGCGAGATGCGCGAACTCAATCGGCTGACCACAATCCTGCTCGACATTTTCGAGGATCAGGCCGACATCGGCCGGCTGGTCGTGATGGACGATGCGACACGGCTGCTGGAGGCGCAGTTGCAGGGGCTTGGCCGCAATGTGTTGCGCGGCGGCGGGTCGGTGGATCGGCACACCGCGCTTGAGCATGCGGAACGCGAATACGGTGCGTTCGACACGGCCCGCAAACAGACGGCGCACAATGAGGCGGACAAACGAATCGCCGAGCTTGCGCGACAAACGAAGGGATTGCCGAAGGGCAAGCGGGGGTAGAAGCGCATTGGGTGGCCGACAGGCTTAGGCAACCACCGGCGTCACGCTCAAACTTGTCCCGAGGAACTGCCAGCGTTCAAGATAAAGCATTTTCAATAACTTACGGAGGTGGTAGATCCTCGGGACAAGCCCGAGGATGACGTCGCGCGGGCGGATGGCCTTGCCAACTCCGGACGCTGTTAAGCGCGCAGCACCCCACCGGTCTGCTTCTTCACGTTCTCGACGACCCGTCCCGCCAGCGCCTCGAAATCGTCGTCTGTCAGCGTCTTGTCGACCGGCTGGATGGCGACTTCGATGGCGATGGATTTGCGGCCCTCGCCGATCGACGCGCCTTCGAAGACGTCGAAGACGTTGACGGCGGTGATCAGTTTCCGGTCGGCGCCGAGCGCCGCCTTGACCAGCGTGCCGGCCTCGACCGACTTGTCGACGACGAAGGCGAAGTCGCGCTTCACCGCCTGGAAGGCGGAGAGGTCGAGACGCGGCTTGGTGCGGGTGGGCTTGGCCTTCGGCTCGGGCACGGCGTCGACGAACACCTCGAAGCCGCAGAGCGGGCCGGAGACGTCGAGCGTTTCCAGCGTCTTCGGGTGGAACTCGCCGAAATGGCCGAGCACCGTCTTGGGGCCGAGCTTGATGACGCCCGAGCGGCCGGGATGGTACCAGCCGGGGGCGCCGGTCTCGACAGTCAGCCGGTCGACCGGCGCACCGCAGGCTTCGAGCGCGGCATAGGCGTCAGCCTTGGCGTCGAACACGCCGACGGCCGTGGCGTTGCCGGACCAGAGCCGGCCGGATCCTTCGAGCTTCGCCGTGCCGCGCCGGACGCCGGCCGCGACGCGGCGCTGCTGTTCCGGCGCGTCGCCTTCATAGGTTCCCGAAACCTCGAACAGCGCGACGTCGCCGAGGCCCTTGTCGGCGTTGCGCTGGGCGGCGGCGATCAGGCCGGGCAAGAGCGAGGGGCGCATGTCGGACATGTCGGCGGCGATCGGGTTGGCGAGCTTCAGCGCCGGCTGGCCGCCGCCGAATGCCTCGGCGTGTTTCGCCGGGATGAACGACCAGGTGACGGCCTCCATCATGCCGCGCACGGCGAGCGCGCGCCGCGCAGCACGGGTGCGGATCTGCAGCACCGTCAGGATCCTGCCGTTGACGGCGTCGTGGCTGGCGAGCGGCTGCGGGTCGATCGCGTCGACGCCGCGCATGCGCATCACTTCCTCGACGAGGTCGGCCTTGCCGTCGACATCCGGCCGCCAAGACGGCGCGGTGACGTCGTAGAGATAGCCGGCCCCGGCGACGCCGAAGCCCAGCCGCTCGAGGATCGCCGCGCTCTCCTCGCCCGGCACGTCAACGCCGGTGAGGCGCTTCACCTCGAGCGCCGGGAAGACGATCTTCTTCGGCTCGTGGCCGGCATAGCCGACGACTTCGGTTTCGCTGGCCGTGCCGCCGCAAAGATCAAGCACCATCCGGGTCGCGAGCTCAAGGCCGGGGACCATGAACTCCGGGTCGACGCCGCGCTCGAAGCGATAGCGCGCGTCGGTGATAATGCCGAGCGCGCGGCCCGTGCGGGCGATGTTCAGCGGCTCCCAAAGCGCCGATTCGATCAGCACGTCGGTCGTGTCCGCGTCGCAGCCGGAATGCTCGCCGCCCATGATGCCGGCGATCGACTCGACACCGTTGTCATCGGCGATGACGCACATGTCGGGCGTCAGCTCGTATTCGAACGTGTCGAGCGCCTGGACCTTTTCGCCCGGTGTGGCGCGGCGGACGACGAGATTGCCCGCGACCTTCTTCGCATCGAAGACGTGCAGCGGACGGCCGCGGTCGAAGGTGATGTAGTTGGTGATGTCGACCAGCGCGTTGATGGGGCGCAGCCCGATCGCGATCAGCCGCTGCTGCAGCCACTTTGGCGACGGGCCGTTGTTGACGCCGCGCACCAGCCTGAGCGCGAAGCCGCGGCAGAGCGGCTCGGTGTCGCCGAAGTCGAGCGTCACCTTGACCGGGCAGGCGCCCTGCCCGGCGACCGGCTCGATCGGCGCGGCCTTCAGCGTCCCGAGGCCCGCGGCGGCGAGATCGCGGGCGATGCCGTGGATGCTGGTCGCGTCGGGGCGGTTCGGCGTCAGGTTGATCTCGATCACCGGGTCGTCGAGGTGGGCATAGGTGGCGAAGCTCGTGCCGACCGGCGCGTCCTCGGGCAGGTCGATGATGCCGTCGTGCTCGTCGGAGAGCTGCAGTTCGCGCTCCGAGCACATCATGCCGCGGCTTTCGACGCCGCGGATGTTGCCGACGCCTAATGTCACGTCGATGCCGGGCACATAGGTGCCGGGCGCCGCGAATGCGCCGACGAGGCCCGCGCGCGCATTCGGCGCGCCGCAGACGACCTGGATCGGCTGACCGGCGCCGGTGTCGACGGTCAGCACCTGCAGCTTGTCGGCATCGGGGTGACGCTCGGCGGTCAGCACGCGCGCGATGACGAACGGCTTCAGCGCCGCCTTGTCATCGACATGCTCGACCTCGAGGCCGATCGCGGTCAGCTTCTCGACGATCTGGTCGAGGGTGGCCGAGGTTTCGAGATGATCCTTGAGCCAGGAGAGGGTGAGTTTCATTGCTGCTTCCGTCGTTCAGAATTTTGTGCAGTCGATCCGGTCGCCACTACTCGGCAGCGATCGACGGAGGTTTTGCGCCGGGCGCCTTCCTGCCGAGAAACATGCTCTTGACCGAGATGCCCTCGTCGACGGATGGCCACCAGATGCCCTCGAACATCAGCTCAATCTCGTTGAGCTGGTCCGGACCCAGATTGGACAGAAACGGATACCACCAGAGCGGCGTCGCGATGGAGCGGCCGTCGGCAAGGGTGACATGCACCTCGCCGACCGTGCACCATGCCTTAATCGGTCGCATTTCGTCGGTCTCAAAGGCCAAAGAAGTCATTCCAGGCACCTATCCACTCATCGCGGTGCTCGGCGGCAACGGCCAGCAATCGCGCAACCTCCCGGTCATTGTATCCCCTGTTCTGCGCGACCTCCAAATTCATCAGCCAGACCTTCAGGGATTTGCCGTCCTTGACGATGTGGATATGCGGCGGTTCATCGACGTCGAGCGCGTAGAACCTGAACTTGAAGCCCTGCCAGATCAGGAGCGTCGGCATCTCAACTGCTCAACCCCCCAAACAGCGTCGGCATGTCCAGCGGCCTGAACCCGTAATGCTGAAGCCACCTGACATCCGCATCGAAGAAGGCACGGAGGTCCGGCATGCCGTATTTCAGCATGGCGATGCGGTCGATGCCCATGCCCCAGGCGAAGCCCTGGTATTCGTCGGGGTCGAGACCGCCGGCGCGCAAGACGTTCGGGTGAACCATGCCGCAGCCGAGGATTTCCATCCAGTCGGAGCCTTCGCCGAAGCGCACTTCGCCCGGGCGCGAGCGGTCGCACTGGATGTCGACTTCCAGCGACGGCTCGGTGAACGGGAAGAACGACGGCCGGAAGCGCATTTTCACCTGCGGCACCTCGAAGAACGCCTTGCAGAACTCCTCCAGCACCCATTTCATGTTGGCGACATTGGCCGACTTGTCGATGACCAGGCCTTCGACCTGATGGAACATCGGCGAGTGCGTCGCGTCGGAATCCTGGCGGTAGGTCTTGCCCGGAATGACGATGCGGATCGGCGGCTTCTGCGTCTCCATGGTGCGGATCTGCACAGGCGAGGTGTGGGTGCGCAGCACCTTTCGCTCGCCGTTGGCATCGGGCGGGAAAAAGAACGTGTCGTGCATCTCGCGGGCCGGGTGGCCCTCGGGGAAGTTGAGCGCGGTGAAGTTGTAGTAGTCGGTCTCGATGTCCGGACCTTCGGCGATCGAGAAGCCGAGGTCGCCGAAGATCGCGGCGATCTCGTCGATCACCTGGCTGATCGGATGGATGCGGCCGCGCTCGGCCGGCGACTGGCGTACCGGCAGCGTCACGTCGAGTTTCTCGGCGATCAGGCGGGCGGTGGTCGCGGCATCCTTGAGCTCGGCCTTGCGGGCGGCGAGCGACTCGGTGACCCGGTTCTTCAGCCCGTTGATCGCCGGACCCTTGACCTGGCGTTCTTCGGGCGACATCGAACCAAGCGTCTTCAGCAGTTCGGAAACCGAACCCTTCTTGCCCAGCGCCGCGACGCGCACGGATTCGATCGACGCCTCGTCGGCGGCGGCCGCTATTTCGGCTGCGAGCGACTGCTCCAGAGTCTCGAGATTGGTATCGGTCACTGTGTTCGTTCCGTGCTCGACAGGTCGGTATCGACCGTATTTCCGTTCAAAGAAAAACCCGCGCCAGCCCTGCCAGCGCGGGTTTCCCAGATGTTGCCTGAAGTCTTGGGAAAACGCTGGCCTTACGCGACAGCGCTTTCAAACTCGTTCGGCATGCCGTCCTTGAGATATTCGAGCGCGGCCTTGGACTTGCCGACCAGCGCCACGAAAGCCTGCGGCTCGTGGATGGCGAGGTCCGACAGCACCTTGCGGTCGATCTCGATGCCGGCCTTGTTCAGACCGTCGATGAAGCGGCCATAGGTCAGGCCGTGCTCGCGGACGGCGGCGTTGATGCGCTGGATCCACAGGGCGCGGAAGTTGCGCTTGCGGTTCTTGCGGTCGCGGTAAGCATATTGGAGCGACTTCTCGACTGCCTGCTTGGCGATGCGGATGGTGTTCTTGCGGCGGCCATAGAAGCCCTTCGCGGCGTCCAGAACCTTCTTGTGCTTGGCGTGGGCGGTAACGCCTCTCTTTACGCGTGCCATATCATGATCTCCTTAAATTTGTTCCAGGTCCGGCGCGGCTCAAAGGCCGTTCGGAAGAAAATTCTTGATGACCTTCTTGCCATCCGGTTCAGCCAGAACCATCGTGCCGCGGGCATTTCGAATGAACTTGTTGGAACGCTTGATCATGCCATGGCGCTTGCCGGCGGCTGCCGACAGGACTTTACCCGTTGCTGTGATCTTGAACCGCTTCTTGGCGGCCGACTTGGTCTTCATCTTGGGCATTTTGCTACATCCTTCCGGTTGCGCGTCATCGCGCTTGTTATTGCTCCGGACCGACCAAAGTCCGGAAAGCATGCAAGACCGCCACGGCATGCCCTGCCGGGCGGTTTGGAACGCGGCCTTATAGCGATGCGGCCCGAAAAGAGCAACACCGATTCGATTCCGAGGGAAGTTCGGTCGATGGCGCGCCGAAAGCCTATTTCGGCGACAGAACCATCATCATCTGGCGGCCTTCGAGCTTGGGCTCGGCCTCCACCTTGGCGATCGTCTCGACCTCGGCCTTGACCTTGTTCAGGAGTTCCATGCCGAGTTCCAGATGCGCCATCTCGCGGCCGCGGAAGCGCAGCGTCAGCTTGACCTTGTCGCCTTCGTCGAAGAAGCGGCGCACCGCCTTCATCTTGGTCTCGTAGTCATGCGTGTCGATGTTCGGGCGCATCTTGATCTCCTTGATCTCGATGACCTTCTGGTTCTTGCGCGCCTCGGCGGCCTTCTTCTGGCTGGCGTATTTCAGCTTGCCAAGGTCGGTGATCTTGCACACCGGCGGCTCGGCGTTGGGAGAGATCTCGACGAGGTCCAGTCCCGCCTCCTCGGCGATCTGGAGCGCTTCCTGGATGGAGACATTGCCTCGGTTGAGGCCGTTTTCGTCGATGAGCTGCACCCGGGGCACCCGGATGTCGCGGTTTGAGCGGGGGCCGTCCTTGGTGGGGGCCGCTGCCTTGAAAGGTCTGCGAATGGTCGTGATCTCCTCGATCGTTGGCACAAAGGGTTGCCGATGCGGGCGGCGCACCGGAGAACGGGCAGATGTGTTATCCGTTCCGCGCCGTCAATACCACAGCGGCGGGGAAAATACAGCATCCTGCTTGCAGGGGGCGGCGATGAACTCAGGCTGACAAGGAAGAAGTTGCCCCCTCCACCACGCTGCGCGTGGTCCCCCTCCCCCGTAAACGGGGGAGGATATGAGGTTGCGGCGCCTGCAACGTCTATCCTCCCCCGCGAAGCGGGGGAGGGGGACCGCCGAAGGCGGTGGAGGGGGCGCAACCGCGCTGTCGTTAACGGGCCGCCGCGACACGTCTAGCCTTCATCCCGCTTCTTTATCGCCGAATGCTGTGCAAGAACGCGCGTTCAGCGAGGAAAGCGGATCATGGCGGGATCACCGGAAATACTCGACGTCGGCGGTGTGCCGATCGCGGTGCGGAGGCGGGCGGGCCGGGCGCCGGGGCTCGCGTGGCTCGGCGGTTACCGTTCGGACATGATGGGAACCAAGGCCGAGGCGCTGGACGGCTGGGCCGCGCGTACCGGCCATGCCTACGTCCGCCACGACTATTCCGGCCATGGCGAATCGGGGGGACGGTTCGCCGACGGCACGATCTCGCGCTGGCTGGCGGAGAGCCTCGCGGTGCTGCGCGCCTTCACCGAAGGGCCGCAGGTGCTGGTCGGATCGTCGATGGGCGGGTGGATCGCGCTGCGGATGATCCAGGAATTGCGCAAGACGGGCGAGGAGGGCCGCGTCGCCGGCCTGATCCTGCTGGCGCCGGCGCCTGATTTCACGGTCGAGCTGATGGAGCCGCTGCTGACCGAGGCGCAGAAGCACGACATCGAGACAAAGGGCTACATGGAGGAGAAGTCCGACTATTCCGACGAGCCCAACATCTACACGCGGGCGCTGTTCGAGGACGGGCGGCGGAACCGGGTGTTGCAGGGGCTGATCGAGACCGGCTGTCCGGTGCATATCATCCAGGGCATGAACGATCCCGACGTGCCCTATGCCCATGCCGAGAAGCTGGTGCGGCACCTGCCGGTCTGCGACGTGACGCTGTCGCTGGTAAGAGATGGCGATCACAGGCTTTCGCGGCCGCAGGACATCGACATGATCCTGCGCGCGGTGGACGAGATGATGACTCTGGCCGGCTGAGACAGACCCGCATGCCCCTCTCGATTCCCGCATCGGCCTTTGTCGCCGCCATTGTCGGCTTTGGCAGCACGCTGGCGCTGATCGTCGCGGCGGCCAATGCGCTGGGCGCCAGCACCTTGCAGACCGCGAGCATGGTGACGGCGCTCTGCCTCGCGATGGCGGTCGAGACGGCGTTCCTGTCATGGCGATACCGTATGCCGGTGGTCAGCGCATGGTCGACGCCGGGCGCGGCGCTGATCGCGGCGTCGACCGGCTTCTCGCTGGGCGAGGGTGTCGGCGCGTTCTTGGTGGCGGCGGCCCTGCTCGTCGCCACAGGCCTGTTCCGCCCGCTGACCCGGCTGGTCTCGCGGATTCCGGCGTCGGTCTCGTCGGGCATGCTGGCCGGAATCGTGGTGACCTTCGTCACCGGTGCGTTCAAGACCGTGGCCGTCGATCCCATGCTGATCCTGCCGCTGCTGGCCGCCTTCTTCGTGATCCGGCTGTTCAATCCGGCGCTGTCCGTGCTGGCGGTGCTGGTTGGCGGCGGCGTGCTCGCGGTGATGCTGGGCCGCGTCGGCGCGCTGCCCGCGCCAGAACTTTCGACGCTGACGCTCGTCGCGCCCGAATTCACGGTCGCGGCGCTCGTCGGCCTCGCCCTGCCGCTCTATCTGGTGACGATGGCGTCGCAGAACCTGTCGGGGCTCGCGGTGCTGAAAGCCGCCGGCTACGAGCCTCCTGCGGGGCCGCTGATCGCGGCTACGGGGTTCGTCTCGCTCGCGACCGCGCCGTTCGGCGCGCTCACCACGAACCTCGCGGCGATCTCGGCCGCCATCTGCACCGGTCCGGATGTGCATCCCGATCCGGCGGAGCGCTGGAAGACGGGACCGTTCTATGCGCTGTTCTACCTGCTGTTTGCCGTGTTCGGGGCGTCGCTGGTGGCGATCTTCGCCGTGCTGCCACCGGTGCTGATCGCTCTGGTGGCGGGGCTCGGGCTGATGGCGTCGCTTGCCAATGCGCTGACGATCGCGCTGCGGGACGAGGCCGAGCGGACCGCGGCCGTCGTCGCCTTCGCGGTCACGGCCTCGGGCCTGGTTTTCGCCGGAATCGGCTCCGCCTTCTGGGGCCTGCTCGCTGGCCTGATCGTGCTTGGCCTCGACCGGCTGAGACGCGCTTGAGCACAGGCACCGCTCCCGCCCCTTTACATAACTTTACATGCATCGGTCTTGAATCGGACCAGAGCCGTGGCCATTTCGAAAACAGGCAGCCGGGTCGGTTGCTTACAAACGAAGGAACGGAAACTGATGAACACGACTGCACTGATCCGTCCGGCCTGGACGCCGGCGACCATTGCTCTCATGGTGATCGGCTTCATGGTGTTCTGGCCGCTGGGTCTCGCCATGCTCGCCTACATCATCTGGGGCGACCGGCTTGACGGCTTCAAGCGCGACGTGAACGGAGCGACGGACAAGATGTTCGCCTCGTGCCGCAAGTCGACTTCCTGGAAGTCGCATGCCCGCACCGGCAATGTCGCCTTCGACGACTGGCGCGAGAAGGAACTCGAACGCCTCGCCGAAGAGCGCCGCAAGCTCGACGAGACGCTGGCGGAGTTCGACTCCTATGCCCGCGAACTGCGCCGGGCCAAGGACCAGGACGAGTTCGACCGCTTCATGGCCGAACGCTCCAAGTCCACCCCCGCCCGCACCGAGCCGAAGCCGGCAAAGCGCGGCAAGGGTTCGGAAGGCCTGCTCGACGACGTCTGAGCCGGCTCTGCCCGCGAGACGACCACGGCGCCGCCACAAGCGGCGCCGTTTTCATGAGATGGAGCGTGGTTGTCGAGGCACAGGCCCCAGGGCGTCATTCCGGCCCGCGAAGCGGAGCTGGAATCCAGAGGATGGACAGAGGGTCTGAAAGGCGCCGACGGAGATTGGGCAAAGGCATGCGCTCTGGTTTCCGGGTTCCGCTTCGCGTCCCCGGAATAACGCCCTGCCTAATGCCGGCCGCGCTTCGTTTCGGCCCGGTCGAGGCGCTGAAGGAGATCCCCAAAGACGTCCTCGCCGTCATTGTCGGCGCGAAAGACCGGCAGGCGCGACAGGAACTGACGGTTCGACGCGTCGCGCAGCTGGTCGCGGATAAGCGCCGCCAGTTCGCCGTCTCCCCCTCTTCCTCTGCTGTTCGTCATGGTCCAAGCCTCTCGTTACGAGAGGTGAACTCACCGTGCGAAGGATGGTTCCTGCCCGGCGACCGCGTGGGGGCCGGCGGTCAAATCACGGTAAAGTTTGAATTAAATCCGACCGATGGCCCGCCAAGAGCCTGAATCGAAACGGGCGGCGCAGGGCCGCCCGTTCCAAACTCGTGTCGCCTCGTCAGTTCACGCCCGACTTGGCCGCGATCCAGTCCTTGAACTTCGCGATGCGCGTGTAGACGCCATAGGCGTTGCGGTGGCCGCACGGCATCTCGGCGTCGAGCGGGCCCTCGCCCCAGCTGACGATGCCGATCTGGACCGGGCCGCTGGCGCTTTCGGAGAACAGCGGGCCGCCGCTGTCGCCCTGACAAGCATCGCGGATGCCATCCGGCTCGCCGGCGCAGACCATGTTGGCGGTCAGGGGGTCGCGCATCGCCGGGGTCAGCACCGGGCCGAGCTGATCGAGCGCGTCCTCGGTCATGCGGAAGCGGCCGACATAGCGCGACAGGACATATTTCATGTCCTCGGCGTAGATTTCCTTCAGGCCGCTGTTGCAGGTCGCGTTCGGAAACAGCTTCAGCTGCGCCTTGAGGAGATTGCGCGGGAAGCCGCCATTCTCCATCCGGCCCCAGCCGGTCACCGTCACCTGGCCGTCCTCGACATCGGACGGGGTCAGCTTGATCGGCGCGACGCTTGCGGGCGCGGCCAGGCGCATCAGGCCGATGTCATTGTCGAGCGCGTTCTGGTCGTAGTCCTCGTGCACGATGATCTCGGCGACCTGGTGACGGGTGCCTTCGGCGAGGTCGTTTGCGCCGGTGAGGATCGTGACCGATTCCGGAGCGATCTGCGCGCCGGCCTGCACCAGGCAATGCGCCGCGGTGAGCACCCATTCGGGCGCGATCAGGCTGCCGCCGCAGAACTGGGCGTTGAGCTGCGAGTCCGCGCTTTCGTTGAGCGTGCCGGAGAACAGCAGCGCCACCTGGAACGGATATTCGCCGTTCTCCGTCGCGTAGCCGCCGACGACGCGGTCGTTCTCCGCCTTGGCCTTGGCCTCGATCACCTTGGTCATCGGCGAGACTTCCGGCCGTTCGCCCTCCTGCGCGGATGCGGGCATGCCGGCGAACGCAGTCGCGCCCGCAAGCAGCGTGAGCGCCAGCCTGCGTTTCAATTGAGCTGATTGCAGCAAGTTCATACCTCCTGAGACGTTGCATTGCGGCGGGACCGACCTGCGAGCCGTCCGCCCTTTGTCTTCCAAGCCCCATAGCCCGATCGCTCGCAAGACAAAGCCGGGATGATTTGTCGAGCGCAATATGGGATTATTTGCGGCATTCCGATCTTTGCACGCGAGCGTCCTCCATGCACATGGAAAAGCTCCGCTTTCGATCGCGGGAAGGCGGCCCGCAAGAACAGATCGGCAATCCGCCCGCCGCGATATCGACACGTTCCGCCTCTCTAGTCCGTGACACTTGGGCAATGGGAGCTTCATCTTGAAAACAGACCGATACGCCGTCCTGTGGGCGGCTTGTTCGCTGGCGCTCGCGCCGATGGTGGCCGTGGACGCATTGGCGACAGGAAGCGAAGGCGACGGACAGGTGCGCGGCGCGCCGCTCGATGCGGCGATCGCGCAAGATGCGGTGGACGCGGTCAGGCCGCTCGACGATACGGCACCGGCCGGCGCGGCGCGCGCGGCTGTCCGGCCGGACCTGCCGATGTTCACGGCGATCGGCCGCGGCAGCGACGGCAGCGAGGTGCGGATCGGGCCGGGGGCAGGCATCGCCGAAGCGCTGAAAGGCGACCCGCAGACTGGCAAGGCCGCGCGGACGGCGCGCGCGAAGGCGTCCGATCCGGCGTTTGGAAGCGGCCAGCGCCAGGTCTTCGGTGACGACGAGCGGGTGCGGATCACCGAGACGGACCGGTTTCCATTCCGCGTCTTCGGCTACCTGCAGACCGCGAAGAACAATGGCCGCTTTGGCGGCTGCTCCGGCACGCTGATCGGACCGCGGACGGTGCTTACGGCGGCGCACTGCCTCTACGACCACGATGGCGGCGGCTGGCAGAAGGAGTATCTGTTCATCCCCGGCATGCGCGAGCGCGGCGACGCGCCTTTCGGCATGTACAAGTCGGAGACGGCCTTTATCCTCGAAGGCTACATTTCCAACTATGCCGGCTTCTACGGGTCGGTGGTGCCTTGGGATCTCGGCGTCGTCATCCTCAAGGAGCGCGCGGGCGACAGCGCCGGCTGGCTGGCGATCGGCGACGACCCGGCGCTTGGCGCCTTCACCGCCAACATCATCGGCTATCCCGGCGACAAGCCGAACGGCACGATGTGGCGCTCGAGCTGCGATGTCTCAGGCGAGAAGATCGGGTTCCTGACCTTCGCCTATCTCTGCGACACGTTTCCGGGATCGAGCGGCAGTTCGGTCTATGACTACGATCCGGCGACGAAGCAGCGGATCATCTATGGCGTGAATGTCGCGGAGAACCCGATCGAGAACACCGCGGTGCGGCTGAGCAGGCCGTATTTCGAATGGGTGCGCAGCCTCATCCAGTAGGTTCGACGGCGATCTCCATCCCGAATGCCGCCGTCGCTCCCGGGGGGATGGCGACGATGCCGGGCTTGTCGAGGAGATCGCCCGCGAAGCCGACGGGGTCGCCGTGCCCGGCCCAGGGCTCGACGCAGAGGAACTCGGCGCCCGGCCGCATCCACAGGCCGAGCGCCGGCAGGTTGCGCCGGGCAACCGAGATCCCGAAGGCCGCGCCAGCCGCGCCGAAGCGAAGGCGGCGGCTGCGCGGGGCATGCAGCACCATCGCGCCGGCCGCGAACAGAGTCTCGTCGAGGTGCAGCACGCCGCCGGCAAGGGTCACGCGGCTGGCGCCAGGAAGGATCAGTCCCTCCCGCGCCCGGGCGACATCGAGATGCTCGTCGTCCTCGAAGGCGAGCCAGTGGGCGGTTTTCGGCAGGCTGCCGGCCAGCGGCCAGCGGAAGCCGGGGTGGAAGCCGAAACTTGCCGGCAACACCGCGGCTCCCGTGTTGACGATGCGCGCCTCGATCCCGAGCGTTGCGCCGGTGAGGGCGTAGTCCACTTCCAGGCGGAACGGGAACGGGTAGCGCGCCCGCGTCTCAGCCGTGTCGCTGAGAAGGAGGCGACAGCGGTCGGCCGCGATCTCGGCCGGTTCAAAGGTCATGCCGTGCGCGAAGCCGTGGAGCGGCATGGGATAGGAGCGGCCACCGACACGAATCGTGTCGTCGGCGCACTTGCCGACCACGGGAAACAGGATGGGGCTCTGGCGATCCCACCATGCCGGGTCGCCGCTCCAGAGCAACTCGCCATGGCTGCTGTGCCTCAAACCGACCAGTTCGGCGCCGAACGGCGCAATTCTGGCCTCGAGCGTCTTGGAACGGAGCAGGACGGTCCGGGTCACCGCCAGCCGCCCAGGCGGCCAGCCCCGGCTCCACCGCATCGGACGACCTTCCGCAGGGTCGGGCGCACGCCTTTCTTCTTTTTCATCCGATATGTCATAATGGCCGCGACAACCGGGGGAAACAGGTTTGACGCTTGCAGTGCAGCAGGACGAGACGACGCCAGCAGCTTTGGGGAACAGGGGGCAGGGCCTGGTCTACGAGTTTCTCGAACCGCTTGTGCTCGAAGGGCGCGGAACGACCTCCGAGCGAACCTATCAGGCGCTGCGCGACGCCATCGTGCTCCGCAGGCTGAAGCCCGGCGAACACATCGACAAGAACCTCGTCTGCGAACGGCTTGGCGTGTCGCGCTTTCCGGTGTCGGAGGCGCTCGGCCGCCTGGCGGCGCAAGGCTTCGTCGAGGTGCTGCCGCAGCGCGGCACCCGCGTCAGCCGGATCAGCCTGAAGGATGTCCGCCAGAACCTGCTGATCCGCCGCGCGCTGGAGGCCGAGACCGTGATGGAACTGGCGCGCAGGCGCGACCTGCCGATGGCGCGGATCGACGAGAACCTGGCGGCGCAGAGTGAGGCGATCGCGAAGGGCGACGACCAGCGCTTTCACGACCTCGATGTGGATTTCCACACGATCCTGCAGAAGGAGCTGGATTTTCCGCGGGTGACGGTGGCCACGGATGCGGCTCGGGCGGGCCTCGACCGGTTTCGCCGGATGATCGGCACGATGCATCGCCTGCTGCTGACCTATCAGGAACATGCGGCCATCGCCGAGGCGATCCGGTCCGGCGACGGCGAGGCGGCGGCGAACGCGATGCGGCTGCATCTCGACGCGGTGGACACCTATTTGACGGAATTCACCCGCGCCGATCCCGACCTGTTCAAGGTCGAGTAGATCTACTCCGGCTTGATCCGCGCGGTGCCGGCGCCGCGCAGGTTGAGCGCGTTGCCGAACAGGATCAGCAGCGCGCCGGCAACCGTCCAGACATCGAGGAACTCGTTGTAGAGCATGTAGCCGAGCAGGGCGGAGAGCGGCACGCGCAGGAAATCCATCGGCACCACGATCGTTGCGTCGGCATGCGTCATCGCCTTGGCCATGCAGTAGTGGGAGAACGTGCCGCAGACGGCGATGACGACAATCCATGGCCAGATCGCGGCGGACGGCCACGTCCAGACCCAGAGCGCGGGAACCAGCCCGAGCACGATCTGGATGACCAGCATCCAGAAGATGATTGTCAGCACGCTGTCGTGGCGCGTCAGGCCCTTGACCATCGTGACGGAGATGCCGAAGCCGACCGCGGCGGCGAGCGCGATCAGCTGGCCCGGATCGACATGGTCGAGGCCCGGACGGACGATGATCGCGACGCCGAGAATGCCCAGAATGATCGAGACGACCTTGAGGCCGCCGATGCGCTCGCCGAGAAACAGACCGGCGAACACAGCGGTCCAGACCGGCATGGTGAACTCGATCGAGATCAGTTGCGCCAGCGGGATCATGGTCAGCGCCAGGAACCAGGCGAACTGCGCGAAATAGTGCACGACATTGCGGCCGACATGCTGTCGCGGCACCTGCGTTCGGACCGTGCGGAAGCCGCCGGCGGCGAGGATGAACGGGACGAGCAGCGCGAGGCCGATCACCGCACGCATTTCCATGATCTGGAAGACGTCGATCTCTTTCGTCGCCTCGCGGCCGGCGACGGTCATCATCAGCATCATGGCCAGCCAGCCAGCCATCCATAGGGCTGCCTTCGGCAGGGAGGGTTGCGCGCTCATGGCCGCTTACTCGCAGGCTGTCGGGCAGCCTGCAAGGCCGCCGCCGGGACGAAGGCTTGGGCCAGCGCGGTCACAGCACCGCCGTCGCCTCGATCTCGACCTTGGCGCGGTCCTCGATCAGCGCCGCCACCTGGACCATGGTCATCGCCGGAAAATGCTTGCCCATCACCGAACGGTAGGCCGCGCCGATGGCCGGAAGGTTCGCCAGATATTCACGCTTGTCGGTGATGAACCATGTCATTCGTACGATCCGGTCGGGGGTCCCTCCGGCCTCGGCCAGGATGTCGCGAATGTTTTCCAGAACCTGGCGCACCTGCGCGACAAAGTCGTCGGTTTCGAACACCTGGTCGCCGGTCCAGCCGATCTGGCCGCCGAGGAAGACCGTGCGGCCGGTCGCCGCGACGCCATTCGCATACCCCTTAGCCGGCTTCCAGTTGGCAGGGTTGAGCATCTCGAGCTCGCTCATCGGGTTGTCCTCCACGGTCTTCATTCTTGTCAAACGCCGAGATAGCGGTCCTGCAGGCCGGCCGTCAGTTCATGCGGGCGTCCCTCCCACACGGCCACGCCCTTTTCCAGCACGACGCAGCGGTCGGCCACAGGGAGAAGCTCGGACATCGTCTTGTCGACCACCAGAATCGACTGGCCATCGGCCTTCAGGGTCCGGATCGCCTGCCAGATGTCCTGCCGGATCACCGGGGCCAGCCCCTCCGTCGCCTCGTCGAGGATCAGCAGTTTCGGGTTGGTCATCAGCGCGCGGCCGATCGCCAGCATCTGCTGCTCGCCGCCGGACAGGGTCGAGGCATATTGCGCATGCCGTTCGCCCAGGCGCGGGAACAGTCCAGTCACTGCATCGAGCGACCATTTGCCGGGCCGGGCCGCGGCGATCATGTTTTCCGCCACCGTCAGATTGGGGAAACAGCGCCGGCCTTCCGGCACCAGCCCGATACCGAGGCGCGCGATACGGAAGGGTTTCTGCCTGGAAATGTCGGCGCCGGTGAATTGCACCTTGCCCGAGCGCTTCGCCGCCAGCCCGCAGACCGCGCGGATCGTCGTCGTCTTGCCCATGCCGTTGCGGCCCATCAGCGCGACGACCTCGCCCTCGGCGATCGACAGATCGACGCCGAACAGGGCCTGGCTGGCGCCGTACCAGGCTTCGAGGGATTGGACTTCAAGCAGCATGGGCGTGCTCGCTTGATGCCAGTCGCGACAGGCACTCCCACCCCTCACCCCTCCCCACAAGGGGGAGGGAGACGCAGGCGTCGTGGCCACAGAAGCCAGCCAAGCACTGCCCTCGCGGGATTCCCCTCCCCCTTGTGGGGAGGGGTACGGGGTGGGGGTAAACCGACGCAGCAATCCTCATGCCGGCTCCCCCAGATACGCTTCGCGCACCGCCGGGTCGTTGCGGATCTCGGCGACCGTTCCGCTGGCGATGACGCGGCCATAGACCAGCACCGAGATGCGGTCGGCCAGCGCGAAGACCGCGTCCATGTCGTGCTCGACCAGCAGGATCGGCGCCTCGGCGCGCAGCGCGTCGAGGAAGCCGGTGAGCGTCTTCGATCCCTCCGGCCCCATGCCGGCCATCGGCTCGTCGAGCAGGAAAGCCTTCGCGCCGAGCGCCAGCGCAATGGCGATCTCCAACTGGCGCCGCTCGCCATGCGACAGTTCGGCCGCCGCAACCCGTGCCCGATCGGCGAGGCCGACACGGGCGAGCGCCGCCATCGCGCTGTCGGTCAGCCCGCCATCCGCCATGACACCGGCGAAGAAGCGGAAGCTGGAGCCCTGCCGGGCCTGCACCGCCAGCATGACATTGCGCAGGGCCGAAAATTCGGGGATCAGCGACGAGATCTGGAAGGTGCGCCCAAGCCCGAGCCGGGCGCGCGCAGCCATGCCGAGCGGCAGGACGTCGTGGCCGAGAAAGCGGATCGAGCCGGCGTCGGGCTTCAGCGTGCCCGAGATCTGGTGCATCAGCGTGGTCTTGCCGGCGCCGTTCGGGCCGATCAGCGCGTGGATTTCGCGGGGGCGCAAGGTCAGGCTGACGCCGTCGGTCGCCTTCAGCGCGCCGAAGCGCTTTGCGAGGTCGCGGATTTCGAGGACCGGCTCAGCCATGGCGGGCCTTTCCGGCGACGAGGCCGACGACGCCGCCGCGCGCGAACAGGACCACGCCGAGCAGAATCAGGCCGAGGAAGAACTGCCAGCGCTCGGTCAGGCCGCCGAGGAAATATTCGAGCAGCACGAAGAGCATCGCGCCCGCGACGGGTCCGGCGAGTCGTCCCGTGCCGCCGAGGATGATCAGCACGATCAGTTCGCCCGACATCGGCCAGGACAACATGGATGGGCTGGCGAAGCGGTTCAGCTCGGCGAACATCGCGCCGGCGATTGCCGTGATCATGGCCGAGATGACGAAGGCAGCGAGCTTGATCGGGAACGGCTCGATGCCGACGGCGGCGACGCGGGTCTCGTTCTGCCGCGCCGCCTGAAGGGCAGCGCCGAAGCGCGAGCCGCGGATGCGCCAGAACAGCGCGAGGGCCGCGAGCAGCAGGCCGAAGGCGATGAGGAACAGATCGCGCGGAACGGCGGTATTCAAACCCGGAAAGCCGTTGCGCAGGGCAATCGACAGCCCGTCCTCGCCGCCATAGGCCGGCCAGGAGATGGCGAAATAGTAGATCATCTGCGCGAAGGCGAGCGTGATCATGATGAAGTAGACGCCGGAGGTCCGCAGGCTGATCGCGCCGATGAACAGGGCCGCGACGCCGCCGGCGAACGCGGCCAGCAGCCAGACCAGCGGCATGGACGACGGGAGGTCGATCCCAAACAGGGGCTGCGCGTTCATCGCATGTGACGCCACGATGCCCGCCGCATAGCCGCCAAGGCCGAAGAAGGCGGCATGGCCGAACGACACCAGCCCACCGAGGCCGAGCGCGATGTTGAGCCCGACGGCGGCGAGCGCCAGGATCGCCATGCGGGTGGCGAGGGTAACATAGAACGGAAAGCCGAGCGCCTGCGCGGCGAAGGGCAGCGCGAGCAGGGCGGCGAGGAGGATGGCGGTGAGGGCGGCTTCGCGGGTCATGACGCCCCCGCCGCGAACAGGCCGCGGGGCCGGAGCGCCAAAATCAGGGCCATGACGATGTAGATCAGCATCGACGACAGCGCGGCCCCGATGCCCGACGCCTGGGCCGGACCGAGGACCGCCGCCAGCGCCTGCGGCAGCAGCACGCGGCCCATCGTGTCGACGACGCCGACGAGAATCGCGCCGACGAAGGCGCCCTTGATCGAGCCGATGCCGCCGATGACGATGACCACGAAGGCGAGGATGAGGACCGGCTCGCCCATGCCGACCTGCACCGACTGCAGCGCGCCGACCAGAGCGCCGGCGAGGCCGGCGAGCGCTGCGCCGAGCGCGAAGACGACGGTGTAGAGCGTCCGGATGTCGACGCCGAGCGCGCCGATCATCTCGCGGTCGCTCTCTCCGGCGCGGATGCGCATGCCGAGGCGGGTGCGGGAAATCAGGACGTAGAGGCCGAAGGCCACAAGTAGGCCGACGCCAATGATGGCGAGGCGGTAGAGCGGGTAGAAGACGCCGCCCGGCAGTTCGACCGCGCCCGCCAGCAAGGGCGGGATGTCGAGATAGAGCGGGAAGGAGCCAAACAGCCAGCGCGTGCCCTCGGAAAAGATCAGGATCAGCGCGAAGGTCGCCAGCACCTGGTCGAGATGGTCGCGCTCGTAGAGCCGGCGGATGACCGTCACCTCGACGATCGCGCCGGCCGCCGCAGCGGCCGCGAGGCTGGCGACAAGGCCGAGCCAGAACGAGCCGCTCCAGGCCGCGACCGAAGCGCAGGCGAAGGCGCCGACCATGTAGAGCGAGCCGTGGGCGAGATTGATCAGCCCCATGACGCCGAAGATCAGCGTCAGCCCCGCCGCCATCAGGAACAGCATGACGCCGAACTGAAGTCCGTTGAGCAGCTGCTCGATGAGGAGGGCGGTGGGCAAGGAAGGGTCCGGAAATCAGTGGATCTGTCGAATGGCTGGTCTTTGTCAAACGTATCGCGAGGCCGTCACCCCATCCACCGGGCTTTGCCCGGCACCCTCCCCGTCGAGGTGAGGGAGAGGCGCTTTATCCTGCGACGCGCTCTCCAAAGTCGCGCTCATCAGAGCGACACGAAGCAGCGACGTCGGCAGAACCTGGCTCCCTCCTCCCCCTCGACGGGGGAGGTGTCGCCGAAGGCGACGGAGGGGGTGTGCACCCGGCGATCGTTGTCCTCACTGTCTCAGTCGAAACCGGGACGGTGAGGGGTGCTTCGCTGGCTACATCTTGCACTCGGCCGCGTAGGCGTCCTGGTGGTCGGTGAAGCTGGTGGCGATGATCTTGTTGGTCAGCACGCCATCGGCGTCCTTGAAGACCTCGCGCACGTAGAAGTCCTGGATCGGGTGGCGGTTGGTGTTGAACTTGAACTTGCCGCGCACCGAGTCGAACTTGGCCGCCGCCAGCGCCGCGCGGAAGGCGTCGGCGTCCTTGACGCTGGCCGTCTTCTTCGCCGAGATGATCAGGTTCGCCGTGTCGTAGGCCTGGGCCGCGTAGATCGACGGCAGGCGGTTGTATTCGGCCTTGAACGCGGTGACGAACTCCTTGTTCTTGGCGTTGTCGAGGTCGGGCGACCACGATGCGGTGTTCTTCGCGCCCAGCGCAGCGTCGCCGATGGCGCCCAGCACGTCCTGGCTGAACGAGAAGCCGGGGCCCATGACCGGGATGCCGACGCCCGACTGCGCATACTGCTTCATGAAGGCGATGCCCATGCCGCCGGGCAGGAAGAAGAACACCGAATCGGCGCCCGAGGCGCGGATCTGCGCGATCTCTGCGGCGTAGTCGGTCTGGCCGAGCTGGGTGTAGACCTCGCCGACGAGTTCCCCCTTGTAGAAGCGCTTGAAGCCATTGAGCGAGTCGGTGCCCGCCGGATAGTTGGGGGCCAGGATGAACATCTTCTTGATGCCCTCGGTCTGGGCGTAATTGCCGGCGGCCTCATGGAAATTGTCGTTCTGGTAGGCGACGTTGAAATAGTTCTTGTCGCACTTGGCGCCGGCGAGCGGCGACGGGCCGGCGTTCGGCGACAGGTAGAACTTGCCCTGCGCCACCGCGTTGGGGACGACGGCCATGGCCAGGTTCGACCAGATGATACCAGTCAGCACGTCGACCTGGTCGGACTGGATCATCTTGTCGGCGAGCTGGACCGCGATCTCCGGCTTCATTGCATCGTCTTCGGTGACGACGGTGATTTCCGGATCGTTGGCCTGCTTGATCGCCAGCGCGAAGGCGTCGCGCACGTCGACGCCAAGGCCGGCGCCGCCTCCGGACAGCGTGGTGATCATGCCGATCTTCAAGGGCTCGGCGATGGCGAACCCGGACACGCCGACGCCGAGGGCCAGAACGCTTGCTGCAAGGATTTTCTTCATTTCAGTCTCCCGTTTGTTGTTTTACCGGTTCCCACAATGCCGAAGACGCGTTTGGTTGCAAACCCTTGCCCTCGACGATGTTCCTAAAGCTGCGTGCGCACTTTCCACAGTTCCGGAAAGAGTTCCACCTCCAGCATGCGCCGGAGATAGGATACGCCCGCCGTGCCGCCGGTGCCGCGCTTCAGGCCGATGATGCGCTCCACCGTCGTCACATGGTTGAACCGCCAGCGGCGGAAATAGTCCTCGAAATCGACCAGCTTCTCGGCCAATTCATAGAGGTCCCAATGCTGTTCCGGCGCGCGGTAGATCCGCGCCCATGCCGACAACACGGCGTCGTCCGGCTGCCGCGTCTGACGCCAGTCCGTCCTGCCAGCGTCCCTGCCTATGTCGAAGCCGCGCCGCGCCAGAAGTTTCAGCGCCTCGTCGTAGAGGCTCGGGCGGTCGAGAATCGCCTCCAGCTTCGCCAGCGTGTCGGCTCTGTGCGCGTGCGGCTTCAGCATGGCGTGATTGCGGTTGCCGGCGAGGAACTCGATGGCGCGGTATTGCCAGGACTGGAAGCCGGACGACTGGCCAAGGGATTCGCGGAAGCGCGTGTATTCGCTGGGCGTCATCGTGCGCAGCACATCCCAGGCGCCGGTGAGCTGCTCGAAGATGCGGGCGACGCGCGACAGCATCTTGAACGCCTGCTGCGGTTCGTCGCGCGCGATCGCGGCCATCGCCGAGCCGATCTCGCTGATCGCGAGCTTCATCCACAGTTCGGACGTCTGGTGCTGGATGATGAACAGCAGCTCGTCGGGCGATGACGTCAGCGCATGCTGCGCGCCGAGCACCTGGTCGAGACCGAGATAGTCGGCGTAGGACATTTTCGACCGGAAGTCGGTCTCTGCCCCTTCGGTCGCGGGATCGTAGCCGGCGCTCATGTCACCTTGCTCCTGACCTGGAACTCGGGCCGCTGCCATTGCCGCTCGCGAATCACGGTGGCGATGCGCGCCACGGCCTCGCGGACGTCTGCGGGCGAGATGTAGAGCGGCGTGAAGCCAAAGCGCATGATGTCCGGGGCGCGGAAGTCGCCGATGACGCCGGCCGCGATGCAGGCCTGCATGGCGGCATAGCCTTCGGCGAAGCGGAACGACACCTGGCTGCCGCGCAGCATCGGGTCGCGCGGCGAGGCCAGCGTCAAATCAGGGCAGGACGCCTCGATGCCGGCGATGAACAGCTCCGACAGTTCGATCGAGCGGGCGCGGACCGCTTCCATGCCGATGCCGTCGAACGCGTCGAGCGCGGCGTCGAGGGCGGCCATGGACAGGATCGGCGGCGTGCCGACGCGCATCCGGTCGATGCCGGATGCCGGGCGATAGTGCCGCCCGAAGGCGAAGGGTTCGGCATGGCCGAGCCAGCCCGACAACACCGGCGCGATGCCCTCCTGGAGTTCCGGCCGGACATAGATGAAGGCCGGCGCGCCGGGGCCCCCATTGAGATATTTGTAGCCGCAGCCGACGGCGAAATCGGCGCCCGCGGCCTGAAGATGCACCGGCAGCGCGCCAGCCGAGTGGGCGAGGTCCCAGATCGTCAGCGCGCCCGCCGCATGCGCCTTCGCAGTCAGCGCGGCCATGTCGTGCAGGCGGCCGGTGCGGTAGTCGACTTCGGTCAGCATCAGCACCGCGACGTCCGGGCCGATTGCCGCCTCGACCGCGTCGGGTTCGACGACGCGCAATTCGTGCCCGCGCCCGAGCGTCGCGATCAGCCCTTGCGCGACATAGAGGTCGGTCGGGAAATTGCCGCTGTCGGAGAGGATCACCTTTCGATCCGTCAGCGACAGGGCGGCGGCGAGTGCCTTGTGGAGGTTCACCGAGGTCGAATCGCCCGCGACGACAGTGCCCGCCGGCGCGCCGACGATGCGGCCGATCCTGTCGCCGACGGTGGCCGGCAGGTCGATCCAGCCGGACTCGTTCCACGCACGGATGAGCTGCGTGCCCCAGCCGGTAGCGATCTCACGCGCGACCCGTTCGCGGGCTGCCTTCGGCAGCGGCCCGAGCGAATTGCCGTCGAGATAGACGATGCCGTCGGGCAGCTCGAACAGGGCGCGCGTGCGGTCGAAGTCGGTCATTTGCCGGCTTCCTTCAGGCGGAAACGCTGGATCTTGCCGGTCTGGGTTTTGGGCAGGCTGTCGACGAATTTCACCGAGCGGGGATATTTGAACGGCGCGATGGTTGCCTTGACGTGGTCCTGCAGCAGGATGCGCGTCGTGTCGCTGGCTTCCGCGCCGGCCACCAGCACGATATGCGCCTCGACGATCTGGCCGCGCTCGGCATCGGCGACGCCGATGACGCCGCATTCGAGCACGAGGTCGTGCGCCAGAAGTGCTGCCTCGACCTCAGGCCCGGCGATGTTGTAGCCGGAGGAGACGATGATGTCGTCGGCGCGCGCGGCGAAGCGGAAATGGCCGTCCTCGTCCTGGATGAAGGCGTCGCCTGTCAGGTTCCAGCCGTCCCGCACGTAGTCGAGCTGGCGGTCGTCGGCGAGGTAGCGGCAGCCGGTCGGCCCCTTGACCGCGAGATGGCCGATCGTGCCGCGCGGCGCCTCGTTCATGTCCTCGTCGACTACTTTGGCAATGTAGCCGCCGACCGGCCGGCCGGTGACGCCCGGCGCATTGTCGCCGAAACGGTTGCTGATGAAGATGTGCAGCATCTCGGTCGCGCCGATACCGTCGAGGATCGGCTTGCCGGTTTTCGCCACCCATTGCTCGTAGACCGGGGCCGGCAGCGTCTCGCCCGCCGACACCGCGACCCGCAAGGACGACAGGTCGGCGCCCTCGTCCATCGCCTTCATCATCGCGCGGTAGGCGGTCGGCGCGGTGAAGGAGACCGTCGCCTTGTAGGTCTCGATGATGTCGATCATGTTGGGAGGCGTCGCGCTCTCGAGCAGCGTCGCCGCCGCGCCGAAGCGCAGCGGGAAGATCGCCAGGCCACCGAGCCCGAAGGTGAAGGCGAGCGGCGGCGAGCCTACGAAGACGTCGTCCGGGGTCACATTCAGCACTTCTTTCGCGTAGCCGTCGGCGATGATCAGCAGGTCGCGGTGGAAATGCATCGTCGCCTTGGGCACGCCGGTCGAGCCGGAGGTGAAGCCGAGCAGGGCGACATCGTCGCGGCCGGTCCTGACCGCCTGGTAGCGCACATCCTTGTTGAGCGCGATGCGGTCGAGCTCGGCGTCATGGTTGGCGGTGCCGTCGAAACCGACGACCTGCTTCAGGTAGCGGCTGTCCTTGGCGCAGGCGACGATCTCGTCCATCAGCCGCGTGTCGCAGAGCGCCAGCGACACTTCGGCCTTGTCGACGATCTTCGTCAGTTCGCCCGCGCGCAGCATCGGCATTGTGTTGACCACGACCGCGCCGGCCTTGGTCGCCGCCAGCCATGCCGCCACCATCGCCGGATTGTTGGCGGAGCGGATCAGCACGCGGTGGCCCGGCTTGACGCCGTAATCCTCGGCCAGCGCATGCGCCAGCCGGTTGGTCCAGTCGGACAGTTCCTTGTAGGTGCGCCGCCTTCCATTGCCGATCAGCGCCGTATGGTCGCCGAAGCCGCGCTCGACCATGCGATCGGTCAACTCGACGGCGGCATTCAGATGTTCGGGATAGTCGAACCCGTCGAGAAGGAAATGCGGCCACTGCTCCGGCGGCGGCAGGTTGTCGCGCGAAAACGTGTCGACATGGGCGGAGGGTCCGAGCATCAGGCGGCTCCCAATGTCTGTCTGGCGATGACGATCTTCTGCACGTCGGATGCGCCCTCGTAGATGCGCAGCGCACGGATCTCGCGGTAGAGGCTCTCGACTATGTGGCCTCTCCTGACGCCGTCGCCGCCATGCAGCTGCACGGCGCGGTCGATGACCTCCTGCGCCTTGTCGGTGGCGTACAATTTTGCCATCGCCGCCTCGCGCGTCACCCGCGCCGCGCCCATGTCCTTGGTCCAGGCGGCGCGGTAGACCAGCAGCGCCGCCGCGTCGACATCGAGCGCCATGTCGGCGATATGGCCCTGCACCATCTGCAACTCCACCATCGGCGCGCCGAACAGTTGCCGCTCGCGCACACGGGCAAGCGATTCATCGAGCGCCCGGCGGGCGAAGCCCAGCGCCGCGGCGCCGACCGTGGGGCGAAACACGTCGAGCACGGACATGGCGATGCGGAAGCCATCGCCAGCCTTGCCGATCAGCGCCGAAGCCGGCACGCGGACGTTCTCGAAGGCGAGCCGCGCCAGCGGATGCGGCGCGATGACTTCGAGGCGTTCGGCGACATTCAGGCCGGGCGTCCTGGCCGGCACGAGGAAGGCCGACAGGCCCTTGGCGCCTGGCGCTTCGCCGGTGCGCGCAAAGACGATGTAGAGATCGGCGATGCCGCCATTGGAGATCCAGGTCTTTTCGCCGGTGAGGACATAGTCGTCGCCGTCCCGCCGCGCGGTCATTTCCATATTGGCGACGTCGGAGCCGGAGCGCGGCTCGGACAGCGCGAAGGCCGACAGCGCTTCGCCCGCGCGGGTCCTGCGCAGCCAGTCGCGCTGCTCGCTCGAGCCGAACAGGCTGATCGCGCCGGTGCCCAGGCCCTGCATGGCGAAGGCGAAGTCGGCGAGGCCGTCGTGGCGCGCCAGCGTTTCGCGGGTAAGGCAGAGCGTGCGGACATCAAGTGCGGCGGGCTGGTCGGGATCGACCGCCGTCGGCTTCAGCCAGCCGCCGATGCCCAGCATGGCAACCAGTTCACGACAGGCCGCATCGACATCGCCATGCGCCACCGGCAGGTGTTTCGCACACCACGCCTCCAGCCGCGCCGCATGCTCGCGGTGGCGGTCGTCGAAGAAGGGCCAGGTGAGGAAGGAGCGGTCAGGCATGGGAATATGCCCTCTTCTGAAAGGTTTCCGCTCTACGTCGCCCCCCTCTGTCCTGCCGGACATCTCCCCCACACGGGGGGAGATTTGCAGTTCGAACGGCATCGCTCGTCTTGCAACGTCTGCAATTGGCGGGAACACGCGTGACGGCCAATCTCCCCCCGTGTGGGGGAGATGTCCGGCAGGACAGAGGGGGGCGCTGTCCCGCAAGCATTCTTCCAGCGAAGCCAGAGGAAGACCGCATCGCTCAATCCCCCTCGAACACCGGCTTCTGCTTCGCCACGAACGCCTTGTATGCCCGCTCGAAGTCGCGGGTCTGCATGCAGATCGCCTGCGCCTGGGCTTCGGCTTCGATCGCCTGGTCGAGGCCCATCGACCATTCCTGGTTCAGCTGCGTCTTGGTGATGCCGTGCGCGAAGGTCGGGCCTTCGGCGATCGCGCGCGCGATCGCCATCGCCTCGGCTTCCAGCGCGTCGGCTTCGACCAGGCGGTTGTAGTAGCCCCAGCGCTCGCCTTCCTGCGCACTCATGGCTCGCCCGGTGTAGAGCAGTTCGGCGGCGCGGCCCTGGCCGATGATGCGCGGCAGCATGGCGCAGGCGCCCATGTCGGCGCCGGCGAGGCCGACCCGGGTGAACAGGAACGCGGTCTTGGCCGCCGGCGTCGCCAGGCGGATGTCCGATGCCATGGTGATGATCGCGCCTGCGCCGGCGGCGATGCCGTCGACCGCCGAGATGATCGGCTTGCCGCAATTGAGCATCGCCTTGACGAAATCGCCGGTCATCCGGGTGAAGGCGAGCAATTGCTTCATGTCCATCTGGACGAGCGGGCCGATGATCTCGTGCACGTCGCCGCCCGAGCAGAAATTGCCGCCATGGGGCAGGAAGACCACGACGTCGATGTCGTCCGCGTAGGGCAGGGCGCGGAACGTGTCGCGGAGTTCCGCATAGGACTCGAAGGTCAACGGGTTCTTGCGCTCCGGCCGGTTCAGCCGGACCTTCGCGATCTTCCCATCGACCTCCCAAAGGAAATGAGCCGGCTTATGATTGGCCATCGACGTCAATGGCTCTCCTCCCATTCGCTGCGGAAAGTCTTGAGCATCGCTGCCAGGGTGCGCGCGTCGGAGGGGTCGACTCCGTGCAGCAGCGTGTCGACCCAGCCTTCGTGAGCCTCCGCCATCCTGCGGAACTGTGCCACCCCGGCCTCCGTCAGCCGGACCACGGATGTCCTGCGGTCGCCATCGCGCTTGGTGCGCTGGACGAGGCCGTCGGTGACCAGCCGATCGACGATGCCGGTGACATTGCCGTTCGACACAAGCAGGTAGCGCGAGAGATCCGTCATCAGCATGCCGTCCGGCTGGCGGTGCAGCGCCGACATGACGTCAAAGCGCGGCAGGGTGGAGCCGAACTCGCTCTTCAGCCTTTCGCGCAGTTCCGCCTCGATCGTGTGCGTGGCGCGCAGCAGCCTGATCCACAGCCGCAGCCGGTCCTTGGAGCCTGCATCCTCGGCGGGGCGGGCCAGCGGCGCGGTCATATCTGACCCCCGGACAGCGTGATCGCCTGGCCGTTGACCGAGCGCGCGCCGTCGCCACACAGCCAGAGCACCGCGTCCGCCACTTCGTCCGGCTGGATCACGCGTCCCTGCGGATTGCCCGAGACCAGGCTGGCGCGCGCCTCCTCGGCGCTGCGGCCGGTCTTGGCGACGATGTTGGCGATGGATGACTCCAGCATCTCCGTCTCGACGAAGCCGGGGCAGACGGCGTTCACCGTCAAGCCCGCCTTGGCATATTCGGCCGCCAGCGCCCGCGTCAGCCCGACGACGCCGTGCTTGGAGGCGACATAGGGCGCGATATACGGTCCGCCGGCCAGGCCGGCGATCGAGGCGATGAAGACGACCCGCCCCGAACCGGCCTTCGTCATGCCGGCAAGCGCCGGCCGGACGGTCAGGAAGGCGCCGGTCAGGTTGACCGTCAGGATGCGGTTCCACTGGTCGAGCGTCGTCTTGTGGGCCGGCGCGCTTTCGGCGATGCCGGCGTTCGCCACCACGATCGAAAACGGTCCGCGCGCAGCCTCCGCCTCGCGGTATAGCGCGGCGACCGACGCCTCGTCGGCGACATCGGCGACAAGCGGATGAATATTCGCGGCTTCTGCCGCCACGGCGTCGAGCACGTCACGCCTTCGGCCGCAGATGGTGACCCGCGCCCCGGCACTCGCCAGCGCCAGCACGATCGCCCGGCCGACGCCGGAGCCGCCGCCTGTCACGAGAGCATGCGAACCTGAAACCGCCATCACACTTTCCCCATCATCTGTTCGGCGGCGCGTTCGCGAAGGCGGTAGAGCTGGTCGCGGCCGGGCCAGTATTGCTTCGGCCACTCGACATGCCGGTCGTTAAGCTGCGCCGCGGCGTGCAGCGTCCAGTACGGGTCGGCGAGATGCGGGCGGGCGAGGCAGACGAGGTCGGCGCGGCCGGCCATCAGGATCGAGTTGACATGGTCCGGTTCGGTGATGTTGCCGACCGCCATCGTCGCCATTCCGGTCTCGTTTCGGATACGGTCCGAAAACGGCGTCTGGAACATCCGGCCATAGACCGGCTTCGCCAGCGTGGAGGTCTGGCCGGCAGAGACGTCGCAGATGTCGACGCCGGCTTCGTGCAGCATCCGCGCGATCTCGACCGCGTCGGCGGGAGTCACGCCCGAATCGCCGACCCAGTCATTGGCCGAGATGCGCACCGAAATCGGCCGGTCGAGCGGCCAGGCCTCGCGCACGGCATGATAGATCTCAAGCGGATAGCGCATGCGATTGTCGAGCGAGCCGCCATAGTCGTCGTCGCGGCGGTTGGTCAGCGGCGAGATGAATGCCGACAGCAGATAGCCATGCGCCATGTGCAGTTCGAGCATGTCGAAGCCCGCGCGGGCGGCCATTTCGGCGGACCGGACGAATTCGTTACGGACCCGGTCCATGTCGCCGCGGTCCATCGCCCGCGGCGTCTGGTTGCGCGGTGACCAGGCGATTTCGGACGGCGCGATGAGCGGCCAGTTGCCGCTGTCGAGCGGCGCGTTGTCCTCTTCCCAGCCGACTTTGGTCGATGCCTTCGGCCCGGCATGGCCGAGCTGGCAGCAGATTTTCGCCGGCGTCTCGCGATGGACGAAATCGACGATCCGCGTCCACGCCGCCTCGTGTTCCGGCGCGTAGAGCCCTGTGCAGCCGGGCGTGATGCGGCCCTCGGCGCTGACGCAGGTCATCTCGATCGTCACCAGGCCGGCGCCGCCCTTGGCGCGTTCGCCGTAATGGACGAGGTGCCAGTCGGTCGGGCAGCCGTCGACCGCGCTGTATTGCGCCATCGGAGAGACGACGATGCGATTTTGCAGCTCCATGCCGCGCAATTTGTAGGGCGCGAACATCGGCGCGCGCGCGCCCTTGCCGTCCGCCTGGCGCTGGAACCACGCCTCGGCGCTTTTCATCCAGTCGGGATCGCGCAGCCGCAGGTTCTCGTGGCCGATGCGCTGCGAGCGGGTCAGCAGCGAATAGTTGAACTGCACCGGGTCGAGATCGAGATAGCGCTCGACCTCCTCGAACCATTCGAGCGAATTGCGCGCCGCCGATTGCAGCTTCAGCACCTCGACCCGGCGGTCGTCCTCGTAGCGCTGGAAAGCCGTGGCCAGATCCGGCTCGCTCTGGACGTAATCCGCCAGGGCAATGGCGCTTTCCAGCGCCAGTTTCGTGCCCGAACCGATCGAGAAATGAGCGCTCGCCGCCGCGTCGCCCATCAGCGCCAGGTTCTCGTGCGACCAGCGCTCGCACAGCACGCGCGGAAAATTGATCCAGGCCGAGCCGCGGATATGGCCGGCATTGGTCATCAGCGCGTGACCGCCGAGACGGTCCTTGAAAATGCGCTCGCAGACCGCGATCGATTCCTGCTGGCTCATTCGGCCGAAGCCGAATTTTTCCCAGGTTTCGGCGGAGCATTCGACGATGAAGGTCGCCGTGTCCGGATCGAACTGGTAGGCATGCGCCCAGACCCAGCCGTGCTCGGTTTCCTCGAAGATGAACGTGAACGCGTCGTCGAACTTCTGGTGGGTGCCCAGCCAGACGAACTTGCATTTGCGCATGTCGATGTCGGGCTTGAACACATCGGCGAAAGCGCCGCGCGCCTTCGAATTCAGCCCGTCGGCTGCGACCACGAGGTCGTAGTCCGCCATGTAGTCCTGGACGGGCGCCGCCTCGGTGGAAAATTCGATGCGGACGCCGAGTTCGAGTGCCCGGGCCTGCAGCAGTTGCAGCAGCATCTTGCGTCCGATGCCGCAGAAGCCGTGGCCGGTCGACAGCGTGCGCACGCCTTTGTGGACCACGGCGATGTCGTCCCAATAGGCGAAGTGGGCGCGGATCGCCTCGGCGCTCTTCGCGTCGTTGCGGGCCAGATTGTCCAGCGTCTCGTCGGAGAGCACCACGCCCCAGCCGAACGTGTCGTCGGCGCGGTTGCGCTCGATCACGGTGACGTCGTGCGCGGCGTCGCGCAGCATCATGGAAATCGCGAAATAGAGGCCGGCGGGTCCGCCGCCGAGAACCGCGACCTTCATGATCCGCCCTCTCCTCTGGTTTTCGTCGGGTGAGGATTGCACCAAGCCGGATTTATTTCAAGCATGAAATTTCAGGTTTGAAATATTTTCGGGTGGCCCCGTTTGGCGCTTTACGCAGCGCGTGTTCGTCGTCACAAATGGCGGCGATTTCGGAGGCCGACATGATCCTGCACCGCATTGCCGACTGGGACGACGCCTATGCCAACTGGCCGAACATTCCGGGCGGTGAGCGCTGGCCCGACGCATGGGTCGCGCCGGCGCGGGGCTTTCGCGAGAGCCGGGCGCAGAAGATGCGGGCCGACCTCCGCTATGGCCCGGCGCCGCGGAACCTGATCGACCTCTATCTCCCGGACGGCGCGGCCAGGGGCCTCGTCGTCTTCGTGCATGGCGGCTACTGGATGCGGCTGGAAAAGAGCTTCTGGTCGCACCTGGCGGCCGGCCCGCTGGCCAAGGGCTATGCGGTGGCGATGCCGTCCTACACGCTCTGCCCCGACATCCGCATCGCCGGGATCACGCGCGAGGTGGGCGAGGCGATCGCCTTTGCCGCCGGCCAGATCGACGGGCCGATCCACCTGACGGGACATTCGGCCGGCGGGCACCTGGTGACGCGGATGGTCTGCGCGGACTCACCTTTGCCCGACGCGGTGCGGGCGCGGATCGGCAACGTGGTGTCGATCTCGGGGGTTCACGATCTCAGGCCGCTGATGCGGATCGCCAACAACGAAATCCTCAAGATCGACGAGGCCGAGGCGCTGGCGGAAAGCCCTGCCCTGCTGCGGCCGGTGGACGGCGTGCGGCTGACCTGCTGGGTCGGTGGAGGAGAGCGTTCCGAGTTCATTCGCCAGAACGCGCTGCTGGCCAATGTCTGGAAGGGGCTGGGCGCGGCGACGGCCTGCGTCGAGGAGCCCGACCGGCACCATTTCAACGTCATCGACGGCCTCGCCGACCCGGATCACCCGCTGACCAGGGCACTGCTTAGCGACTGAATGTGTTGATACTCTTGCTTGCGCGACGTCATTCTGGGGCCGCGCAGCGGAACCCGGAATCCAGGGATGTGGCCCCAGCACAATATGCGCCGCGCCCGGACTCTCACCCTCAGCGCTCTGGATTCCGGGTTCCGCTGCGCGGCCCCGGAATGACGCACATCATTACCACCGAACTGCCATCACGTACTAGCTCCGGTAGTTCGACCGTTCCTCGTCGAGGATGAGCTTCAACTGGCCGAGGTGCCGGCTGGCGGTGGCGACGGGATAGGCATCCATCTGCCGCGCCACGGTCTCGGCGACGGCGTCGGACAGGACGCGCAGAGGCTGGCCGGTCCACAGCGCCTTGATGTAGTTCTCGCAGGCGCGCTCGAAATAGTAGAGCCGGTCGAACGTGTCGGCGACCGTGTCGCCGATCACCAGCAGGCCGTGATTGCCCATCACCATGATCTTCACCTTCGGATCGGCGAAGAGTTTCGCGCAGCGCGCGCCCTCGTCCTCGAAGGCGAGCCCGCCGTAACCGCCGTCGACCACGACGCGGTTGTGGAACATCGCCGAATTCTGGTCGACCGCCGGCAGGCGCGAATCCGCAAGCGTCGCCAGCACCGTCGCGTATCGCGAATGGACATGCATGGCGCAGCGGGCGTGCGGCACGAGGCGGTGAAGCGAGCCGTGCAGGCCCCAGGCGGTCGGGTCCGGTGCGTCGGGGCGGCTCATCGTCTCCGGGTCGTTGGCGTCGATCTCGATCAGGTCGCTCGCCTTGACGCGGGAGAAATGCATCATGTTGGGATTGATCAGGAATTTCGTGCCGTCATCGTTGACCGCTAGCGAGAAATGGTTCGCCACCGCCTCGTGCATGTCGAGCCTGGCCGTCCAGCGCAGCGCCGCCGCGAGGTCGACGCGCTGGTCGTAGTGCGCAAGGTTGGTGGCGCGGTCGGTGCGGGTTGCGATGTTCATGGCGCGGGCTCCTTGATTGAGGGCAGGATGCACCGGGTGACGAATGCGAGCAATGGCTCTGAGGTCGCCAGTCACCCCCTCACCGTCACGCTTCGCGTGCCACCTCTCCCCCTGCCCGGGGGAGAGGAACCCAAGCTTGGAAAGGTAGCCAGCCGTCGCGATTGGCGTTTCCTCTCCCCCAGGCAGGGGGAGAGGTGGATCGGGCGAAGCCCGAGACGGTGAGGGGGTGGTTGCCAAGCCTCCGCAACGCGAGAGCTCTATGTCTTCGGCGCGAACACCTGGATGGCGCCCGGATGAACGATGAAATGGGCGGGCGACGAGGTGACGATCTCGCCGTCGGTGTTGACCGGCATCGGTCGGCCGGTTTCGACGTCGAATTCGACGCAGCGCGCGGTGCGGACCTCGTTCCAGGCGCCGTGGGTGCCGGAGCGGAACGAGCGCAGCATGCCGGCGAGCTTCAGCACGTTTCCCATTTCGAGGCTGTAAAGGTCGAGATGGCCGTCGTCGATCTCGGCCGAAGCCTCGACGACGTTGCCGCCGCCATAGTGGCGGCCGTTGCCGACGGCGATCTGGAACGTGTTGACCTCGATCCGCTCGCCCTTCTCGCGGATGATGGCGCGGAACGGCCGCGCCTTCATCAGCACGCGGGCCGCACCCAGCGCATAGCCGAAGCGGCCGAAGCGCTTCTTGAGGCCGGGCTCGATGCCGGCCGCGAGCTCGGCGCTGAGGCCGATCGAGGCGACGTTGAAGAAGGCGTGGCCATTGACCGAGCCGAGATCGATGCGGCGCGTGTGGCCGGCGAGGATGACATCGGCCGCCCCGGCCAGATCCATTGGAATGCCGAGCGTGCGGGCGAGGTCGTTGGCGGTGCCGAGCGGAATGATGCCGAGCGGCAGGCCGCTTTCCATCACGGCCATGGCCCCGGAGGAGATGGAGCCGTCGCCGCCGCAGATGACGACCAGATCGGCCGTTTCGCGCAGCCGCGCGATGTCGCGGCCGATCTCAGGCAGCGCCGAGAACGGCTCGACGGCGACGTCCAGCCCGCCCTTGTGCAGGCGCCCGATCACCGCATCGAGCGACTCGGTTCCGCGCCGCGCCTTGGGGTTGACCAGCAGCAGCGTCTTCTTCTTCAGCTTGATCATGTTCGCTCCAGTCCGCGCAGTCGACAGCGGACACGAAAAGGCCGCCACGGTGGAGGGGGGGGGTCCGTGGCGGCCGTACTCGAAACGTTGCGGCAGCCCGGAGAGGGGGGATGAGGCTGCCGCAGTTGTCCGGTATAGGCGGGGGACGGGCCTTCAACCGAACTCGGCGATAATTGCCGATGACCGAGATTTGGGTCCCGGAACGTGGCGATTCAAGGGCGCGAAGATTACATCTTTGTAACGAACGCGTGAGAGTCAGCTCCTGACAGCTGCCGCCGCAGGCGCGGGCTTTCCGATGGACCGCGCGCCGCCGCCGCGCTATCCCTTCGGCCATGAAAAAAGGCGATCATCTCTTCCTCATCGACGGGTCGGGCTACATCTTCCGCGCCTATCACGCGCTGCCGCCGCTGACCCGCAAGTCGGACGGCCTGCCCGTCGGCGCGGTGTCCGGTTTCTGCAACATGCTGTGGAAGCTGATGCTGGACGCGCGCAACACCGATGTCGGCGTGACGCCGACTCATCTGGCGGTGATCTTCGACTATTCGTCGAAGACGTTCCGCAACGAGCTCTATCCCGAATACAAGGCCAACCGCTCCGCGCCGCCGGAAGACCTGATCCCGCAGTTCGGCCTGATCCGCCAGGCGACCAAGGCCTTCGATCTACCCTGCATCGAGATGGAGGGCTTCGAGGCGGACGACCTGATCGCCACCTATTGCCGGATGGCCCGCGAAGCCGGCGGGGACGCCACGATCATCTCGTCCGACAAGGACCTGATGCAGCTCGTCGGGCCGAGCGTCAGCATGTACGACCCGATGAAGGACAAGCAGATCGGCATTCCCGAGGTGATCGAGAAATGGGGCGTGCCTCCGGAGAAGATGATCGACCTGCAGGCGCTGACGGGCGATTCCGTCGACAACGTGCCGGGCGTGCCGGGCATCGGCCCGAAGACGGCGGCGCTCTTGCTGGAACAGTTCGGCGACCTGGAGACGCTGCTCGCCCGGGCCTCGGAGATCAAGCAGGAGAAGCGCCGCGAGGCGATTGTCGCCAACGCCGAGAAGGCGCGCATCTCGAAGCTTCTGGTGACGCTCAAGGATGACGTGCCAGGCGTCGATCCGCTAGAGGACTTCGTGCTCCAGCCGCCGAACGGGCCGAAGCTGATATCCTTCCTGAAGGCGATGGAGTTCACCACGCTGACGCGCCGGGTCGCGGAGGCGAGCGGGACGGACGCGGCGGAAGTCGAGGCGGCGGCGATCGTGGTCGAGGCCGACACGCATGGGCCGGACGTGGGGTCGGGAGCGGCGTCACCCCCACCCCTTACCCCTCCCCACAAGGGGGAGGGGGTCGCCGACGTTTCAGAATCCCCCTCCCCCTTGTGGGGAGGGGTAAGGGGTGGGGGTGAACCGCAGGACTCGTCCGTTGCCAATTCCCCTGCCGCCCTCGCCGCCGCCCGCGCGGAAGCGGCCGGCACGGGCAAGTTCGACACCAGCGCATATCACTGCATCCGCGACATCGCGGAACTCTACCGCTGGATGGACGAGGCGCGGGAAGCGGGAATCGTCGCGTTCGACACCGAGACGACGTCGCTCGACCCGATGCAGGCGGAGCTGTGCGGCTTTTCGATCGCCACCGCGCCGGGCCGCGCGGCCTATGTGCCGATCGCGCACAAGTCCGGCCATGGCGACCTGCTCGGCGGCGGGCTCGTCGAGAACCAGATTCCGATCCGCGACGCACTCGCCGCACTGAAGCCGCTGCTGGAAGACCCGTCTGTTCTCAAGGTGGCGCAGAACCTGAAATACGACCTGGTGGTGATGAACCGCCACGGCGTCGACGTGAGGCCCTACGACGACACGATGCTGATCTCCTACGTCACCGACGGCGGGACGCTCGGCGGCCACGGCATGGACGCGCTGTCGGAAAAATGGCTCGGCCACACGCCGATCGCCTTCAAGGACGTCAGCGGCTCGGGAAAATCCTTTGTCACCTTCGACCATGTCGAGATCGGCAAGGCGACCGCCTACGCTGCCGAAGACGCCGATGTGACACTGCGGCTATGGCATGTGCTGAAACCTCGGCTCGTCGCCAAGGGGCTGGTTTCCGTCTACGAGCGGCTGGAGCGGCCGCTGGTTCCGGTGCTGGCCAACATGGAGCAGCGCGGCATTTCGATCGACCGGCAGATACTGAGCCGGCTTTCGGGCGAGCTGGCGCAGAATGCCGCGCGGATCGAGGACGAGATCTACGCGCTCGTCGGCGAACGCATCAATATCGGCTCGCCGAAGCAGCTCGGCGACATCCTGTTCGGCCGCATGGGCCTGCCCGGCGGCTCGAAGACCAAGACCGGCCAGTGGTCGACTTCGGCGCAACTGCTGGAAGACCTGGCGACGGAAGGCCACGAACTGCCGCGCAAGATCGTCGACTGGCGCCAGCTCACCAAGCTGAAATCGACCTATACCGACGCCCTGCCCGGCTTCGTCAATCCGGAGACGAAGCGGGTGCACACGTCCTACGCAATGGCGTCGACGACGACGGGGCGGCTGTCGTCGTCCGACCCGAACCTGCAGAACATTCCGGTGCGCACCGCCGAAGGCCGCAAGATCAGGACGGCCTTCATCGCCGAGCCTGGCCACCGGCTGATCTCGGCCGACTACAGCCAGATCGAGCTGCGCGTGCTGGCGCATGTGGCGGAGATCCCGCAGCTCAGGCAGGCCTTCGCCGACGGCGCGGATATCCATGCGATCACCGCCTCGGAAATGTTCTCGGTGCCGGTGGAGGGCATGCCGTCGGAAATCCGCCGCCGCGCCAAGGCGATCAATTTCGGCATCATCTACGGCATCTCGGCCTTCGGCCTCGCCAACCAGCTGTCGATCCCGCGCGAGGAGGCCGGCAGCTACATCAAGAAGTATTTCGAGCGCTTTCCGGGCATCCGCGACTATATCGAGGAGACCAAGGAGACCGCGCGTCGCGACGGCTATGTCGAGACGATCTTCGGCCGCCGCATCCATTATCCCGACATCCGCTCGCCCAACCCATCGGTGCGCGCCTTCAACGAGCGCGCTTCGACCAATGCCCGCCTGCAGGGCACGGCGGCCGACATCATCCGCCGCGCAATGGTCCGCATGGATGGCGCGCTCGCCACGGCAGGGCTGGACGCCGTGCGCATGCTGCTGCAGGTGCACGACGAACTGATCTTCGAGGCGCGCGAGGACGATGTGGAGGCGGCGATTCCGGTGATCCGCGACGTGATGGAGAATGCGGCGATGCCGGCGGTGGCGATGTCGGTGCCGCTACGGGTGGACGCACGCGCGGCGTCCAACTGGGACGAGGCGCATTGACTTGCGTGACGAAAGGAAGTGGAGACAGGGCGCGCGCCATCGGCTTAGGCAAGCGGATGAATCCCGGAATGGCATCTAGATACCGTCCGGAGATCGATGGTTTGAGGGCGGTTGCGGTCGTTCCCGTGCTCTTCTTCCACGCAGCGTTTCCGGGCTTCGCGAACGGCTATCTCGGCGTCGATATTTTCTTTGTGATCAGCGGCTTTTTGATTGCCGGGTTCCTGCTGGACGAGCGCGAACAGACGGGTGCCGTGTCCATCACCGGCTTTTACGCCCGCCGTATCCGCAGAATCATTCCCGCCCTGGCCGTCGTCATCGTGGCGACTGCGATACTGTCGCTGGCCTGGTTGACGCCTCTGCGAATGAAGGAAATGGCCTCGTCCATCGTCGCCGCGCTTACCTTCTCGGCAAATTTCTGGTTCTGGTCGCAGGATGTCTATTTCGCCACCGAGGCGGAGGAGCAGCCGCTCATCCATCTGTGGAGCCTGTCGGTCGAAGAGCAGTTCTATGTGGTGTTCCCGATACTGATCCTGCTGACGGTCCGGGCGCCGGGCAGGACGCTTCAGCTCGCATTCGTCGCGTTGGCCGTGATCTCCTTGGCGACGTCGCAGATCGTGTCACTGGAGAATCCGAACGCAGCATTCTTCCGCCCCGATACGAGAGCCTGGGAAATCCTCCTCGGCGTCATCTGCGCATTCTGGCGCGATCGAAAACCTCCTGGACTACTCGCCTGGGCCGGGATGCTGCTGATTGGCCTCGCGCTTTTCATCCTGCCAGGACCCACCGCGCCCAACCTCGAGGCCATGCCTGTGGCGATCGGCACCGCGCTGGTCCTCGTCTCCGCATCCGCGCAAAACGGCGCCGGCCGGTTGTTGGCCTTGCCTCCTTTGGTTTGGATCGGACTGATTTCCTACTCGCTCTACCTATGGCATCAGCCCCTACTCGCCTTAGCACGGATACAAGGCTCGGGACCGCTGTCGATCCCGGCGACCGTCGCAGTCCTGGTCGCGAGCGTCATGCTTGCATGGGCAACCTGGCACTTTGTCGAGCAGCCGGCGCGCAAGCGTTTGCCATTTCGCGCGGTGGGAATGGGAGCCGGCTTCGTGTCCGCCATGATCATCTCGTTCGGCGTAGCCGGCGCGCTGACGCACGGGTTCGCCTTTCGCTACGGAGACAAGGTCGCGGCCTATTTCGAGTCAGTCGGCGTGCTCGACGAAGCACAGGGGAACCGTCTGGAGTCCATCGGCATGGGCGTCTGCCACTATCGCGAGGACATGAGCCCGCCGTTCTACCAGTTTCTGGAGAATTGGGCTTGTTCAGGCACGGGCAAGGGGGCAGGCATCCTCGTCGTGGGGGACAGCCATGCCGCCGACAAGGCCGCCGCATTCAAGATGAACGCCGTCGATGTGGGCCAGATGACCGGAGCAGCCTGCTCGGTGGTCCCCAGGCTGATGTCGCCGACGTGTCGGGAGATGTTCGACCTGGTCATGAACCGTCAGAAATCTGATTGTCGTTACACCTCCGTCGTGCTCGCCGTCAGGCAAACCTTGACCAAGCGCGCGCTGACCAAGTCGGATGTCGAGGAAGCGGTGGCCTTTTGGGAGGCGATGGGCGCGGGCATCTACTGGTTCAGCGGCATGCCCGAGTTCACCGATCTGGAAGATCGAAAGGCTGCACATCTTTTGAGTTCCGGCGATGCGCGGATCGGCGAGTTTCCCCTGGCCCGCGGGGACTCCACGGCGACATATAAGCTGCTATCCGAGGTGTCGCAGGGAAGGTTCACGGTGATCGATTCGGATGCGCTCTATTGCTCGTTCGCGACGCGTGACGGCGTGTGCTTGCCGTTCACGAACCAGGGATGGACAGCCTTGATCGGCGGACACCTTTCCATGCTTGGAAACTATCTCTTCGGCCGGAAGATGCTGGCATCGTCCGAATCTCCAACGCACGCGCCGCCGACCGTTGGCGCCTCGTCACTGTGCAGCAAACAGCCGACGGACTGAAACCAGCCCCCAAGGGCCCAAAGGCAAGGCGCGCCGGAGCAGCTACGCCGCCTTCGACGCGCAATCGGCGCAGAGGCCGCGGAATTCGATTACCGTCTTGCTGGCCTTGAAGCCGGTTTCGCCGGCCCATTTTTCCAGCCGCTCGGTGACGACCGGGTCGGTGAACTCGGTCACCTGACCGCAGGTCTCGCAGATGGCGAAGCCGGTCATGCCATGCGCGTGGTCGTGGTGGCCGGCGCAGGCGACGAAGGAGTTGAGGCTTTCGAGGCGGTGCACGCGGCCCGAGCGCATCAGCGTGTCGAGGGCGCGGTAGACCTGCAGCGGCGCGCGAAAACCGTCGTCGCGCAGCTGGTCGAGCAGCGCATAGGCGCTGAGCGGCCCTTCGGCCTTTTCCAGCCGGTCAAGCACGAGCGTCTGGTTGCGGGTGAGATCCGGTTTCGTCGCCATGGATTATGTTCAACCATCCCCGACGGGGTTTGTGAAGCGCCGGGTGGCGCCAATATGGTGATGCGGGGACGAAAATCCAACCGGATCAGGCGTTTCGCAGCCCGCCCAGCGCATGGCCGAGATCTTCCAACGTATCGATCACCGCGTCGGCCCCGAGTTCGTTCACCGGCACATTGGTGTATCCGCCGCGCACCGCGATGACCGCCACGCCGGCAGCGCGGGCGGAGCCGACATCGGCCGGGCTGTCGCCGACCACAACCGCGTCCTCCGGCGTGACGCCCAGCCGCTCCAGCGCGGCGAAGATCATGTCGGGAGCAGGCTTCTTCTCGACGCCGGCATCGCCGCCGATCACAGCACCAAGGAAGCGGGAAAGATGGAAATGGTCGAGGATCGCCTCGGTCGGCATCTGCGGCTTGTTGGTCACCACGCCGAGCTGCACGCCACGGTCGGCCAGATCCTCGATCGCCTCGCGCGCGCCGGGCATCAGGGCGGTCAGCACCGTCAGGTGGTCGCCATAGATGCCGATCATCGCCTCGTGCTCGGTTTCGAGAGTGGCTGCGTCGAGCGGGCGGCCGACGGCGGCGAAGGCGCGCTCGACCAGTTTCTTGACGCCGTTGCCGATCATCGACACCACCTGCGGCAGCGTCAGCGGTCCCAGGGCATGGCGCGCCAGCAGGATGTTGGCCGCGGCGTGCAGGTCGGGCGCGGAATCGATCAGCGTCCCGTCGAGATCGAACAGGACCGCGCGCGGCCAGTCCGGGGTCTGGGCCATGATCAGCCGGCCTTCCCCATCGCCCCGTCCGACGCGGCCCGGATGGCGGAGATGTTGGCGCGGTATGCGGCCTCAGAGCCACCCTTGAACACGGCGGACCCCGCGACAAGCACATTCGCGCCGGCAGCGGCGACCAGCGGCGCGGTCTCCGGCGTCACGCCGCCGTCGATCTCGATGTCGATCGGACGCGCGCCGATCATCGCCTTGACGCGCTTCACCTTGTCGATGACGGCTGGAATGAAGGCCTGGCCGCCGAAGCCGGGGTTGACGGTCATCAGCAGCACGAGGTCGAGCCGGTCGAGCACGTATTCGATGACGCCTGCCGGCGTCGACGGATTGAGCGACACGCCGGCCTTCTTTCCGAGATTGCGGATCGCCTGCAGCGAGCGGTCGAGATGCGGACCGGCCTCGGCGTGGACGGTGATGACGTCGCAGCCGGCGTCGGCGAAGGCGGCCAGATACTGGTCGGTCGGCGCAATCATCAGGTGGCAGTCGAACACCTTGTCCGTGCGGTTGCGGATCGCCTTGATCACCGCCGGGCCGAAGGTGATGTTGGGCACGAAATGGCCGTCCATGACGTCGAGATGGATCCAGTCGGCGCCGGCGCGCACCACCGTCTCGACCTCGTCGCCGAGTTTCGAGAAATCGGCGGACAGGACCGAAGGCGCGATGATCGTGCGGCTCATGGGTTTTCCTCGGCGGCGGCGTCTTGTCGGGACCGTTTGCCTCCCGAACGCGCGTCGGGTCAAGCCGTTTCTGAGCGCGCGGCCAGGCACGGGCGACTTTCCAAAATCGGCCTCAATCTGTGGTAAGCCTGACGCAGCGGCTTCAGTGCCGTATGGGCTTGGGAGACTTTGAATGGCTTGGACGAACGCGGGCAGGTTGCTGGCGGCGACGGCGCTGATATGCGCGGCCGGCGGAATGGCGCCGGGAGAGGCTGATGCGCGCACCAACCGGGCGCTGCTGGTCGGCGTCAGCGAGTATCCGAACCTGCCCAAGGGCGACTGGCTCGAGGGCCCGGCAAACGACGCGGTGCTGGTGCGCGACTTCCTGATCGCCAATCCGACTTCGCCCTTCGCGGCCGAAAACGTCGCCGTGGTGGCCAGCAATGTCGAAGGCGCGGAAGCGCCCACCCGGGCGGCGATCCTCAAGGCGCTCGGTGATCTGACGGCCAAGGCCGAACGCGGCGACTTCATCTACATCCAGTTCTCCGGCCATGGGTCGCAGCAGCCGGCCGCCGACCCGTCGACGGAGATCGACGGCAAGGACGAAATCTTTCTCGCCGCCGACATCGGCAAGCTCGATCCGGCGACGAAGACGATCCCGAACGCCATCATGGACGACGAGATCGGCGCGGCTCTGGACGCCATCCGCGACAAGGGCGCGTTCGTCTGGGTGGTCTTCGACGCCTGCCATTCGGGCACGGCGACCCGCGCGGCGGGGCTGGGCGCCGAGGAGAAGGAGCGCAAGATTTCGCCGGAATCGCTCGGCATCACGCCGGAGATGATGGCCGCGTCGCGCGGCGAGGCGACACGCGGCGGTGGAGCGCCGGAGCGCGAGAATGCGCTGGGCCTCGGCGAGGACGCCGCGGACAGCGGCGACCGGGGCGGCATGGTCGCCTTTTTTGCCGCGCAGACGGTCGAGACCACGCCCGAACTGCCGCAGCCGGAGACCGATCCGGCGGCGAAGATGTTCGGCCTGTTCACCTATACGATCATGGCCAAGCTGGCCGAAAACCCGCATGTCACCTACCGGCAGCTCAGCCAGAGCGTGCTGCAGCACTATTCGGGCCTCAACCGCACCAAGCCGACGCCTCTTTTTGAGGGCGACCTCGACGCGCCGGTGTTCGGCATGGAGCCGGGCGACGCGGTGCTTCAGTGGAAGATCGCCGTGAAGAACGGCGTGGCGACGTTGCCGGCAGGACTCCTGCACCGGGTCGAGCCCGGCACCAAGCTCGCCATCCTGAAGTCGCCGCTCGACCCGATCGACGTCGCGATCGGGTATCTCGACGTCCGCTCGGCGACCAACCTGACCAGTCAGGCGATGCCGGCGGCCTTCGCCGGCCGTTCGGCGGTGCGGATGGAGGAGATTCCCGACGGGGCCTATGCCCGCATCGCAGAAATGGCGATGAACTTCGAGCTGGCGATTGCGCGTGCGCCCGAGACCGGAGGCATGGCGGCGGAGGCAGCGGCCGCCAATGCCGCGCTCGCGGCGATCGCCTCCGACAACAAGACGCCGCTGAAGCTCCGCATCGTCGACACGGATGCCCGGGCGGACATCAGGCTGGCGGTGATGCGCGAGAGCGACATCGAAGGCGCGCCGGCGGATGCATCCAGGGATGCGACGCTCTGGCTGCTGCCGCCGTCCGGCGAGATCAGTCTCGAGCGAGGCCGGCGCCCGCCCTCCGTCGCCAGTCAGGACCCGGCCGAATTCAGCGCGAAACTGGCGGGCCAGCTTGTCGTCATCTCGCGCGCGATGAACCTGTCGCGGCTGGCCGGCGCATCGGATTTCAGGCCGCGTGACGTCAGCGTCACGTTCCTGATCCAGCGCGCGGACGAGGAGGAACTCGAGCCGATCGAGCAAGGCAAGGTGCCGGTGCTGCACCCGGGCGACAGTATCTTCGTTTCGGCCCGCAACGACTCGCGCAAGCCGGTCGATCTCAACGTGCTCTATGTCGGCAGCGACTACACGATCAGTTCCGCCGAGGCGCCGATCCGCCTGCACGAGAAGGACGAACTGCCGGAGACCGGCCTGTTCACGGTTTCCGAAGGCAGCTTTGGCAATGAGCGCCTGATTGCCGTGCTGACGGAAGCGGAGCAGCAGTCGTCGACGCTCGACCTCGGTTATCTGGCGCAGAAGGGCGTCCGGCAGCCGACCCGGTCGTCCGCTGCGCCCGAAGGCTTCGCAGGGCTCATCGACGATATCGCCAAGGCGCCGGCGACGCGCGAGGTCAAGCGCTTCCAAGACAAGCGGGGATCGAAGGGGGCGGTGCTGATCTTCCCGATGGAGACCGGGCCGAAGCCCGAATGAATGGACACGACCACTTGCGAAATCAATGGCGCATGTGGAATCTGCATCGACATGCGCGGGCGAGTATCCCGAAAGGCAACCAATGAAATTGTCCGCTTTTGCATATCTGTTGGGCGCTGCCGCCGTGGCGACCGGAACGTTCCTCGCGTCGCCGGCGCGGGCCGAGGACTGCCCGATCTGCGCAACGTCGATCGTCATCAATGGCGACCTCGCCTCCTGCTTCCTGCAGAAATACGGCGGCGACAACGCGGTTGCCGGCAACATGGTCGCGGTCGATCTCAGCCGCTGCGAAAAGAGCCGCAGCATCGTGTCCGCGCTGCCGACGCCGACCATGGCGGTGGAGGAGCCGGACACCAAATTCCTGCTGTCGCGCGATCAGGTGCACTGCCTTCGCGACAAGCTGGAGTCCGACGAACTGGTGCTCGACCCGTCGGCGCGCATCGATCTCGGCAGTTGCGGATGAAGAAGCCGGTCAAGCTTCAGGAGACGGCCACGGGTATCCCGGTCCACAGCCCGCACGAGGTCAAGGAGGAGCCGAACCCCTTCACCGCCGCCGACTGGCGGATGTTCCTCTATGCGTGGACGGGGTTCGCGTTGCGTGTGCTGCTCTGCGTCGGCGCGGTGTTCTCGGCGCTGCAATATCTCCAGTCCCGGCAGGAGAAGCGCGTCGAGCGGACGCTCGGCCTCGTCGAGTTGTGGGAGCGCCCCGAATACCAGGAGGCGCAGGCTGCCGTGAAGCGGCGGCTCGCCGACCTCAACCGCCAGTCCGCCGGGCTGGTGGCCGCCGACACGACCGCGGAGCAGATGGACATCATCATGGCGAGCATCGGCGCGAAGGCGATGACCGAGGATGGCGGCGCAATGCCGCTCGTCGAGTTCCAGGACCGTTTCGACCGGGTTCTCTACTTCCTCAGCCGCCTGTCGTCCTGTGTCGAGAGCAATCTCTGCGACCGCGCGGTCGCCGACGAGTTCTTCCTCGACTATGCGCGCTCGTTCTGGCGGTTCTTCTCCGGCTGGATCGAGCGCGAACGGAAGCGCGGCACGCCGTCTCTCGGCGTCGCCGTGGAGAATTACCTGAAGATTTCGAGATGAAACTGCTCGACACCGACCATCCGTTCTTCAAGCCGCTGTGGATCCGCATCTCGGTGTTCGCGTTCACCACGGCGTGGGCGGCGTTCGAGGTGTGGACCGGGTCCTACTTCTGGGCCTGTCTCTTCGGCGCATTCGCGGCGCTGTCGTTCCACGGGTTCTTCATCGATTTCGACCCATCGCGGCACAAATCCGTCAAATCGCCGGACAATCAGGCCTGACTCAGCCGCCTTGCCGCTGCGATTTCATCAAGAGTGCGAGATCGAATGCCGCATGCTCGGCTTCGGCGAGCCGCAACGGCTGCGGCTGGCCCAGAATGCGCCGCGCCGCCATGTGGTCGCCGGGCACGTTGACTGTCTCGACGCCGATCAGTTCGCCACGGCGGTAGCACTGGACCGAGAGCTTGCCCTCGTCGCGGCCGCCGCTGACGACATGGTGGTCGGCGCCCGCGGTCAATCCCGCGATCTGCAGCTTGTCCGTGCCCTGGTCGCTCCAGAACCAGGGCGACTTGTCGTAGCGCTCGGCATGTCCCGTGAGTCGGCGTGACAGGCACTTCGCCTGGTCGACGGCGTTCTGCACTGATTCCAGCCGCGTCTGGATGCCGTCCTGGCCGAACGGGAAGGATGCGCAGTCGCCGATGGCCGAGATCGCGGGATCCTCGGTGGCGAGGAGGTCGTTGACGCGGATGCCGTCATGGACATCGAGCCCAGCCGCTTCCGCGATCTCGGCATTGGGCACGACGCCGGCCGAGACAAGCACCAAGTCGGCGGCAATGCGTTCGCCCTCGGCCAGCTCGACGCCGCCTGCCTTGCCTGCGCCGTCGTCGACAATCCGCCGCGCCAAGGCGTTGAGGCGCACGTCCACGCCCGAGGCGCGATGAGCCGCCAAGAAATAGTCCGAGACCTCCGGCGATACGACCCGCGACATCAGCCTTGCGGTCGCCTCGAGGACGGTGACGTGAAGCCCCTGTGCGCGGGCGGTCGCCGCGACCTCCAGGCCGATGAACCCGCCGCCGATCACCACCAGCTTCGATGCGCCGGCGAGCTTGGCACGCAGGATCTCGGCGTGGTCGAGCGTTCTGAGGCCGAGGACATTGCGGAGCGCGGTGCCCGGCAAGGGCAGCGCGCGGTTGCGGGTGCCGGTCGCCAGCACGAGATGGCCGTAGCCAATGGTGCGCCCGTCCGACAACTCGACCATGCGGCCGAAGCGGTCGATGGAGACGACGCTCCTGCGCTCTTCGAGCTCGATCCTGTTCTTGTCGAAGAAGTCGAGATTGCGAAACAGCAGCCGGTCGGCTGCGCCATCCTTGATGTAGCCTTTGGACAGCGGCGGCCGCTGGTAGGGCAGTCCCGGCTCGTCGCCGACAAGGACTATTTCGCCGGCGAACCCGTCCTGTCGCAGGCTGGCCGCCGTCTGGAAGCCGGCCTGACCGGCCCCCGCGATGAGTATCCTGTCGGTCATGGCCTGGTCCGCCGTCCTTGCGCCGGTCGCCGACGCTGCTGGTCACGCGGGCTTGTGAACCACACTTGCAACTCCGTGCCAACCGTCCGGACGACAGGGCGCGGTCAGGATGCGCCACAACAAAAAAACCCCCGGCGCGAGCCGGGGGTTTTGGCGTGAAGGAAGGCTGCTCAGCAGGCGGCCGGGGTCGCCGTGCAGGTGTCCTGAACCAGCTTGCCGATGTTGCCTGCGCCGTAGGTCCCGTAGGCGCCGAGCGGGAATTCGGGGTTCACGCCGAACCACGAGGCGCCCTGGACGTTGATGCCGACCGAGGTATAGCCCCAGCTGGTGACGCCCACGATGATGTTGCGCTGCGTGCTGGCGGGATTGCCGAGTGACGCGCCACCGGTGACGACCGGCACGGTGCCGAAGTTGACGATCCACGGTCCGCCCGACGAGCCGCCGGTCATGGCGGAGCCGAGCTGCGTGTTCTTCAACAGCTTGCCGTTGGCGCCGGTCGTCGCGATATACTTGCCATAGGAGTCGCCGCGCAGCATCTGCGCGCCGCCGTCGAGGGCGACGGGGTAGCCGATCTGGGTGATCTGGGCGACCGTGTGGTTGCCGAACACCGGCGTCGCGAGATAGCTGTAGCCGTTCCAGCCATAGCCGTTCCAGCCGCCGACCGCCGTTCCGGCGTAGACGCCGTTCTTCGGGGCGAGGACGACGGTGGCGATGTCGTTGTTGCAGACGATGCCGATCGCGCCCGACTGGCAGGTGTCCGTTCCGTTGAAATAGGGGGTCGGAATGCGCCAGGTCGAGGCGGTGTAGTAGCCGTAAGGGCCGCCGCCGTTCATGTTGCTGACATAGTTGGCCGGGTGGAAACGAACTTCATTTGCGAAGCCCGCCTGACCCTGGCCATAATTGTGCACGCAGTGCGCGGCGGTGGCCAGAACGCCCTTCTTGATCAGCGAGGCGCTGCAGACGAACCAGCTCGAACCAAACCGCATCCACAGCTTGCCGGAATAGCGATATGGCCGGCTGGCGACCGGGACCAGCAGCGTGTTGGTCGAGTTGTAGGCGGCGCCGGTGATCGCGACGCGGGCGATCGTGTAGGGCCACTTGAAGGAAGTGTTTGTGCCATAGGCATTGCCGCCGGTTGCCGGGTCGAGCGAGCTGCCCGGCTTGTCCAGAGCCGACGGCGTGCCGGACGTATTGGCATAGGGCATGATCTGCGGCGTGGTCGTCGGCAGGCGGCTGAGGCCCGGCCCGGACGGACCGCCCGCGGATGCGGGTCCGCTTGGCGCCCCGGCGACGGTGCCGCCACCATTGCCGAGCTGCGCGCTGCCGGTCTGAACCGACGCGAGCGACACACCCAGCGCCATTGCCGCAACGGCGGCGTAACGCAACGTTTTCATCATATCCTCCAGCCTTGCTTGGAACCGTGCGGGAGAATACTCCGCGCCATTGTTGACGCAAGGGCAAAAATCGAGTGATCGCGAAATAAAATTGCGTTCTATTTTGCGTGAAGTTTCCGTGAAAGAAAAATGTCAAGAATGCGCGCGGTCACTATTCAAACATAAGTATCGGCGTGCCAAGTTGCATTTTTACGATTCTAACGAAATTGCATTCAATCTTCATCAAGCAATAGTGTGTAGATTTCATCCGATGATCAGGCGATCCCAACAAGGATGCGCCTCTACATCTGGCTATTGATCCCAGTCAACGTGTATTCAGGCTGGAAAATTCGAGAGTTTTTTCGTGTAGGCCCACAATTGTGCGCCGGTGGGCCGTTCGCATGCCGACGATTCGCGACGTCCGGTAGCGAGCGCTCCCGCAACGTCCATGACGCGTTCCGTTGAGCGATACGACGCGGCCCTCGCCGCCCATTCCAGGCGAATCGCAGTTCCAACTTTTGTCTCAATTCAGCCGCAGGTTATTTTCCTGCCCGATTGGAACCTCAATCGGCGAACGACATTTGACGAGGACATCGCCCGGATCGGCATCCGGGCACGCTATCGGAATGGAAGCGATGCAGCGTTCGTCAACCGCGGCTCTTGTCCTTCTGGCGCTCACCGGCGCCGCCATGGCGGCGGACGACGCTGATCTGCCGGCTCCTTCTTCCGAGCGTTTCGCGGGGGCCGAGAATTTCGACTGGAGCGGCGCGAAGATCGGCCTGCACGGCGGATATGCATGGGGCAGCCCGGGCGTGGTCGCGGGCGACGGCATGATCGGCGGCGTCCATGGCGGCTATGACTGGACCTTCGGCAATACGCTCGCGGGCATAGAGGGATCGGCGTCGGTCGGCGATATCGAGATCGACCCGGGCAACAGGCTGGAAACGGTCGTCGACCTGCGGGCCCGGCTGGGATATTCCTTTGATCGCGTGCTGGTCTACGGCACCGCCGGCGGCGCCTTCGGCAGAACCAGCGCGGGGTTCGACGGCCGCGCGCTGACGGCGGGCGCGGGCGTCGATTTCTCGGCGGGCGAGAACGCGATCTTCGGCATGCAGTATCTGAAATACCGGTTCGAGAACCTGAACAACACCAATGCCTCCCTCGAGATCGACCTGATCGAGGGCAAGCTCACCTACAAGTTCTAGAGCAATATCCGACCAGATTGGACCATTCTGCCGGGTCAATTCGGGCCAAGGTCGAGGTCTTCGGCGCGGCCGTGCTGGTGGCACGGCCAAGTCCGGAGACCGAAGGATTTGGCCCGAATTCACCCGGCCCGAAGGGTTTCCCGCTGACGGCCGCCCGCGGCGTCAGGCGGACTTGGCCGTGCCACCGGCACGACCTGCGCCGCCTTCCTTGCGGATCGACTCGCCATCGGGAAACAGAATGATTCAATCTGGTCGGACATTGCTCTAGAGCAGCCCGGCCTGGATGGCGGCGTCGCGCAGGTTTTCGCGCGGACGCGGACCGATCTGCTGGATGACGAGCCCGGCGGCCATCGATCCGAGGTCGCCGCACACCTTGAGGTCGAGCCCCATCGTGTAGCCAAACAGGAACCCGGCCGCGTAGAGGTCGCCGGCGCCGGTCGTGTCGACCACTTCGCGTATCTTCGTCGCCTCGATCACGAAGGTCTCGTCGCCGCGCACGATGACGGAGCCCTTTTCCGAGCGCGTCACGGCGGCGATCTTGCAGTCCTTGCGGATTTGCGCCAGCGCCTCTTCGAATGACGACGTCTGGTAGAGCGACTTGATCTCGTGGCTGTTGGCGAAGACGATGTCGACGGTGCCAGAGCGCATCAGGTCGAGGAACTCGTCGCGGTAGCGGTCGACGCAGAACGAATCCGACAGGGTCATCGAGACCTGCCGTCCGGCGGCGTGCGCGTGGCGGGCGGTCAGCCGGATCGCCTCCTTGGCGCGCGGCGGATCCCACAGATAGCCTTCGAAATAGGTCACTTTCGCGCCCCTGGCCTTGTCCTCTTCGACATCCTCGGGCCCAAGTTCTACGCAGGCGCCGAGATAGGTGTTCATCGACCGCTCGCCGTCCGGCGTGACGAAGATCATGGAGCGCGCGGTTGGCGGGTGCTTCTCGAGCGGCCTGGTGTCGAAGGCCACGCCCTGGGCGCGGATGTCATGGTAGTAGATGTCGCCGAGCTGGTCCTTCGCGACCTTGCCGAAGAAGGCGGCCTTGCCGCCCAGGCTGGCGATGCCGGCCGCCGTGTTGCCGGCGCTGCCGCCCGATGCCTCGATGGCGGGTCCCATGTGGCTGTAGAGGAGCTCGGCGCGCTCGGTGTCGATCAGGTTCATCGCGCCCTTGATGATGCCATGGTCGACCAGGAATTTCTCGTCGCACCGGGCGATGATGTCCACGATCGCATTGCCGATGCAAAGCACGTCATAGTGGCTCATGAAGCGTCCCGCGTGATCGCGCCAGACCTGGAGCGGGGCGCTTTTCGGTTCCGGGTTTAGCGTCTGCGGATGGGATTGCAAGTCCGGCGCGGCGGCTGCCCGTCCATATCGGGCCAGAAGCGCAAGTTTGGTTCGCCAATGCGGCATTGCTTGGAATACTTTTCCAGACCAACCGTTGCCCCGGCGCAAGTTCCACTCGGATTCTGCCACGGCAAGCCCTATGGTGCGCGCGGAACGGTCTCAGGGAGAAGATCATGAGCAAACCAGCCGCCGGACGCGGGCGCATCTACAACTCGATCACGGAGACGATCGGCGACACGCCCATCGTCAGGCTCGACAAGTTTGCGAAAGAGAAGGGCATCGTCGCCCATCTGATGGCCAAGCTCGAATTCTTCAACCCGATCGCCAGCGTCAAGGACCGCATCGGCGTGGCGATGATCGAGGCGATGGAAGCGGACGGGCGCATCCAGCCGGGCAAGACGACGCTGGTCGAGCCGACGTCGGGCAACACGGGCATCGCGCTGGCCTTCGCCGCCGCTGCCAAGGGCTACCGGCTGATCCTGACCATGCCCGAGACGATGTCGATCGAGCGCCGCAAGATGCTGGCGCTGCTGGGCGCGGAGCTGGTGCTGACCGAGGGCGCCAAGGGCATGAAGGGCGCCATCGCCAAGGCCGAGGAACTGGTGCAGACGATCCCCGGCGCGATCATCCCGCAGCAGTTCGAGAACCCGGCGAACCCCGAAATCCATCGCCGCACCACCGCCGAGGAGATATGGAACGACACGCAGGGCGGGATCGACATCCTCGTATCCGGCATCGGCACCGGCGGCACGATTACCGGCGTCGGCCAGGTGCTGAAGTCGAAGAAGCCGGATGTCCGGATCGTCGCGGTCGAGCCCGAGGCGTCGCCGATCCTGTCCGGCGGCCAGCCCGGGCCGCACAAGATCCAGGGCATCGGCGCGGGCTTCGCGCCGAAGATCCTCGACACCTCGGTCTATGACGAGATCGTCACGGTCTCGAACGAGGATTCCTTCGCCAATGCACGGCTGCTGGCGCGGCTGGAAGGCGTGCCGGTCGGCATCTCGTCGGGAGCGGCGCTGCAGGCAGCCGTCGTGGTCGGGCGGCGTCCCGAAAATGCCGGCAAGAACCTGCTGGTGATCATCCCGTCCTTCGCCGAGCGCTACCTGTCGACGGCGCTGTTCGAAGGGCTCGGCTGACGGCTATTTGGGCAGGTTCTGCTTCACCAGGTCGATCTTCTTGTCGACGAGGTCGACCAGCGGCGCGTAGCCGACCTGGGCGAAGGCGTCCTTCGCCTGCTCGAACTTGGCAAGCGCCTCGCGATACTCGGCCCCGCCGCCGCCCTGCGCGGCAAGCGCCCAGTGCACGTCGCCGATATTGTTCTGCGCGAAGGCCCATTGCATCGGCTGGGTCTCGCGCGTGAACACCTGGGTCGACGCCTCGAAGGCCGCGCGCGCATCGGGCAGCAGCGCCGGGTTCTGCTCGCGGGTCGAGAGATTGAGCAGCGACATGCCGAGGCCGTTCTGGGCCGTTGCCCATTCTGCAGGCGCATTGCCGGCGGTCAGCACCTCCAGGGCCGCGCGGCGCGCGCTGACGGACGCCTTCAGGCTTGCGGTGTCTTCCTCGCTGTTCGCCAGATATTGCAGCGCGTTGCCCATGCTGGCGGTGGCCAGCGCCCATTGCATCGGCGTGCGGTCACGGCGGTATTCGCGCAGCGCCAGGTCGAAAGCCTCGACGGCCTCGCGATAAAATTTCGGATCGCCCGACACGGCGGCCATCAGATGCAGGGTGTTGCCGAGATTGTTCTGCGTCATCGCCCAGTCGAGGGGGAAGTCCTTGCGCTTGTAGACCTTGCGCGCGGCGCGGAACGCATCGGCGGATTTCTCCAGCATCGCGAGATCCTGCGACCGCTGGCCGATCGTCTGCAGCGCCGAGCCGAGATTGTTCTGGCCTGAGGCCCAGTCGAGCGGCGTCTTCGTCCGGTCGAACACGGACAATGCCGCTTCGTAGGCCGCCCGGGCCTTTTCGACGCTATCGGTGCCGAGTTCATGGCGGCCGAGATTGTTGAGCGCGTTGCCGAGATTGAGCTGGCTGGTCGCCCACTGGAACGGCCAATGCTCTTTCGTCCGCACGGTCATGGACGCGTTGAAGGCCTCGGCGGCCTGCTTCAGCCGCTCCGGATCGTTGCCGGCGAGCCCGAGCGCGTTCAGCGTGTTGCCGAGATTGTTCTGCACCATGGCCCAGTCGACCGGCGCTGTGTCCCGCGTGAAGACTTCGAGCGCCGCGCGATAGGAGCGTTCCGCCTCGGCAAGTCCGGCCGCGTCACCCTGCGGCTCGCTCTTCTGGAACAGCGCGATGCCGATATTGTTCTGCGACGAAGCCCAGTCGAGTGGCACCTTTTCGCGCGGCCGCTTGTCCAGCGCGGCGCGATAGGCATCGACCGCATCGCCGATCATGCCGAAATCGCCGGCCCGGCCGCCCATGACCAGCAGGATGTTGCCGACATTGTTCTGGGCGGCGGCCCAGTTCGCGTCGTCCTTCTGGTCGGCGAAGATCGCCATGGCCTCGCGGAAGGTCGACAGAGCCAGCGTCAGGCTTTCATTGCTCTCCTCGCGCTCGCCGATCGTGTTCAGCACCACGGCCATGTTGTTCCTGGTGATCGCCCAGTCGCGGCCCTTCTCGCCATTCGGCAGCATGTCGAGCACGGTCTGGTAGGCGGCGAGCGACCGGTCGAGCGCCGCCCGGTCGGCTGTGGCGGTGCCGAGGCTGCGCAAGGTCTCGGCCTCCTGGTTCTTGTAGTTCCACGACAGCCGGTCGTCCCACTTCTCGACCAGGTCGAACGCCTTGGCATAGTCGCTCGCCGCCGCGCCGAAATCGAAGGCCAGCGCCGCGGCGTCGGCCCGGCGCGCGTAGATCGCGGCGTCGGCGATGCGCTTGTCCTTGACCTGGTTTTCCAGGGCGTCGACCGCGGCGCTCGTCTGCTCGACGCGCGCCACCGCGTCGTCGAGGAAGCGGCGAGCAGAGACGATCGCACCTTCCTCGATCGCCCGGTCCGCGGCAGAGGCCAGCGCGACAAGCTCAGGATCGTCGGTGCGGAGCGCCGCGCGCTCGGCCATCATCGATTTCAGGCGGAGCGCCTGCTGGTCGAGCAGCTTTCCCAGTTCGTCGGGTCCGCGCGGGACTGCGTCCTCGCCAAGCGCCCGCAGGATGCCGTAGAGCGAATCGAGCTTGACGCCTTCGCGCGCTGCGACCTGTTCGACCTGCACGCGCTCGAAGTCCGGCAGGTCGGCCATGGTCAGGAGAAGCTGGCGGCGCTCGCCATTGATCGTGCGGTCAACGCCTTCCGGCTCTTCCGGCGCCATGCCGAAATAGAGGAGCCGCCGCAGGCTCTCGTTCATCCATGGCCGCTGGCGGGCCTTGGTCGCGAGATAGACTTCCTCGGTCACCATGCGCATGACCTGGCCGAACTCTATGCCCTTCATCGCCGCGAGATGGCGCAGCAGCGCCGCCGCATAGGGGCTGTTGCCGCCCGCCTCGCCATCCAGCGCCGGTTCGCCCGGCTCGGCGGCGAAGCCGATCACCATGCCGAGATTGTCGTTGGCCGGCGTCTGGCTCTTGAACGCAGTTACGCCGCGCACCGGACCGAGCCCGCCGGCGCCGACAGGCTCGGCGCTGCCGGTCGGCGTGCGCTTGAGCGTGGCGCCGGGCGGAAAAGGATTGGTACGGCAGGCGTCGAGCAGGACGATCGTCACCGGCACGGTGGTCTTCAGTTCGTCGATGATGGACGAGAGCGAGACAAGCGATTCGTCCGCGTCGCCCAGCGCCGCCGGGCCGGCGTCGACCGGGATCAGCCAGTTGTCGCCGGCGGCCTCGATGCCGTGGCCGGAATAGTAGAGCAGCGCCACATCGGCGCCCTCGGCATCCTCCGCGAAGCGCTCGAGATCGCGGCGCAGCTTCGATGCATCGCGATCGGTGACGCCGCGCGCGTCAAAACCGAGATCGGTCAGCAGTTTGACCATTTCGCGCGCGTCGTTCGCCGGATTTGGCAGCGCATCGATGTTCGCATAGGCCGACTGGCCGATGACGAGCGCCACGCCATTGAGGCTTCTGGGCTCCTGCGCCAGTGCCTGTGTGGCAAAGAGCGCCCACGCCGCCGCGATGGCGAGCGTCAGCCTGAGACAGAACCTGACAAGCAGTTCCAAGCGCATCGAACCGGGATGACCATGCCTTCCGTCCGGACCCTCCGGACGGTGTCGAGCTAGCATAGCGTCGTATCGAAACGGTGTCGCCACCCGGTCGCGGGACGCAGCCGGGCGTTCAGGTCAGTTGGAGAACGTCTTGATATAGGCGATCACGTCGGCTCGATCCTTCTCGGCCTTGATGCCGGCGAAGGCCATCTTGTTCCCGGGAATCCTGCCCTTCGGATCGGCGATGTATTCTCCGATCGTGGTCTCGTCCCAGACGAGTCCCCCGGCGCCGGCTTCCTTCATGGCCTTCGAGTAGCCAGACGCCTTGGCGAGGTAGTCCGGCTCGGTTCCGGCCGTGCGCCCGATGACCCCGTTGAGGGTCGGACCGAGCGGCTTCCTGGCGTCGCCGATGCCGTGGCAGACACCGCATTTGGCGAAGACCTTCTTGCCGGCTTCGGCGTCCTGGGCGAGCGCCTGGCCAAGCGGGGCGATACCAGCGAGCAGAATGACCGCCGCTGCAAACCTGCGAGACATGTTCGTGACCTCCATCGATGCGCAGACCAAACAGCCGCGCGGTCGACCGGGTCAAGCGCGCGATTGTCGCACGCCCGCGTTTCGGCCTCGCACTTTAGAATAGGTCTGCATCCGCATAGGTCTACATCGAGGTCCGCAGCACATAGGCCGGCGGATAGACCATCCGCACCAGAGTCACCGGCTCTTCGCCGATGAAGGTCATGCGTTCGGCGACGAAGACCGCCTCGCCGTCGGCCAGTCCCAGCAGGCCGGCTTCCTCGGACCCCGCGCGCGCCGCGCGGAACGAGAAATCGGCGCGTGAGAAAGGCGTGTTCATCACAAGCCATTCGTTGGGTCCCGTCGCCGCAAAATCCTGATCGCGCGCCTGCGGCACCGCGGCGAGGTTGATCCATCGGTCCTCGAACTGCCAGGGCGCGTCGTCGGCCAGGTGCAGGCAGCGCAGATGCAGCATCTCGCCGCCATCGAGGCCCAGCCTCGCCCGGACCAGGTCCGGCGCGGGTTCGATCGTGCGTTCGATCAGCGCATAGCGATAGGTGGCGCCTTCCGCTTCGATTTCCTGCCGCACCAGCGGAATGATGAAACGCGCCTCGCGCACCGGATGCAGCGAAACACGCGTGCCGGACTTGCGCTTGCGTTCCACCACGCCGGCGCGGGCGAGTTCCTGCAGGGCGCGGTTGACGGTGGCGCGGGCCGAGCCGAACTCGCGCGCAAGCTCCTCCTCGCCGGGAATGGTCGCGCCCGGCCGCCAGACGCGGGTCGCGATGCGGCGCTCCATCTCTTCCTTGATGTCGCGGAACGAGGCCCGGGCCATCAGAACCGGCCCATGATCGTGCTGAGCGCCGCGCGGTAGCGGGCCGAGACCGCGTCGCGGGCGATGTGCCGGCCGTCGCGGACGCAGTGGCGGCCGGCGGACCAGAGATCGGTGACGGCGGCGTTGCCGGACGAGAAGATCCAGGCGTCGAGCGCCGCATCGCCGGACAGCGCCGCGAACAGGCCGGGATCGACGGCGACGAGATCGGCCCATTTGCCGGCTTCGATCGCGCCGGACGCCCGGCCGAGCGCCTGCGCGCCGCCCTGCAGCGCCCTGCCGTAGAGCCGTCGCCCGGCAGACTGGCCGGGTTCCGCCAGCACGACGCGCAGCCGTTCGCGCAGGCGCTGCGAATATTCGAACTGCCGCAGTTCCTCGACGGCGGAAATACGGATGTTCGAATCCGAACCGACGCCGAACCGTCCGTTCGCTCCGAGAAAGCGCGCGCCGTCGAAAATCCCGTCCCCGAGATTGGCTTCGGTCACAGGACACAGGCCCGCCACCGCGCCAGAGGCCGCCAGCCGCCCGGTTTCGTCCGGCGTCATGTGCGTTGCATGGATCAGGCACCAGCGTTCGGACACATCATGTTCGCCGAGCAGCCATTGCATCGGTCGCGCGCCAAAGACGGCCAGCGTCTCGTCGATCTCCTTTTCCTGTTCGGCGATGTGCATGTGCAGCGGCCGGTCTGGCGCGAGGCCGGCCAGCGCGCGCAGGTCCTCGCGTCCCACTGCGCGCAGCGAATGCGGGGCCACGCCCCAGGTCGCATCCGCCTCCAGATTTCCGAGGATGCCCGGCATCCGACTGACGAGACCCGTGAAACTGTCGCGGTCGTTGCGGAAGCGCAATTGCCCGCCGGCGAGCGGCCGCCCGTCGACGCCGCCCTGCGCATAGTGCACCGGCAGCAGCGTCAGGCCGATGCCGGTCTTCGACGCGGCGGCGGCGATGCGCAGCGACAGTTCCGCCGGATCGTCATAGCGCGCGCCGCCGGGCGCATTGTGCAGGTAGTGGAACTCGGCGACCGCCGCGAAACCAGCCTCCTGCATTTCCACGAAGGCGAAGGCGGCGATGGTCTCGATCTCGTCCGGCGTCAGCACGTCGAGGAAACGGTACATCACCTCGCGCCAGGTCCAGAACGAGTCGCGCTCGGACGGCCCGCGCGTCTCGGTCAGGCCGGCCATGGCGCGCTGGAAGGTGTGGCTGTGCAGGTTGGACAGCGCGGGCATCAGGAGGTCGACACGGCTGGCGTCTGCCTCGGGCGGAGCATTGGTCGCGACGCGTGTGATGCGGCCATCCGGGCCTATCGCGACGGACACGTCCTCCGCCCAGCCATGCGGCAAGAGCGCCCGGTTTGCAAAGATCGTCGCCATTCGCCCGATACCCTTGACTCGTTATGTCTAGACATAATACCATTATGTTCAGACTTGAAAAGCGGAAATCGATGACGCGCCGCATCCTCGCCAATCTTCGCATCGCGACCATGGGTCATGGCTCACACGCCTATGGCCTGGCTGACGGCGCGATCGGCATCGACGGCGGCCGGATCGCCTTCACCGGCGCCATCCCGCCCGACTGGCGCGATGTCGAAGCCGAGGATTTCGCGGGCCGCCTCGCGACGCCTGCGCTGATCGACTGCCACACCCACCTCGTCTTCGGCGGCAATCGCGCCCGAGAATTCGAGATGCGGCTGGAGGGCGCTACCTACGAGGAGATCGCGCGCGCTGGCGGCGGGATCGTCTCGACCGTCACGCAGACGCGCGCGCTGTCCGAGGACGAGCTTGTCGCGCAGGCGCTGCCCCGGCTCGACGCGCTGCTGGCTGAAGGCGTCGCCACTGTCGAGATTAAGTCCGGCTACGGCCTGACGATCGCCGACGAGCTGAAAATGCTGCGCGTGGCGCGGCGGCTCGGCGAGTTGCGCGCCGTGCGCGTCGTCACCTCCTATCTAGCGGCCCATGCCGTTCCGATCGAATACAAGGGCCGTTCGGAGCACTATCTCGACGAGGTCGTGCTGCCGGGGCTCGATGCCGCGCATGCCGACGGCCTCGCCGACGCGGTCGACGGCTTTTGCGAGGGCATCGCGTTCTCGCCGGAGCAGATCGAGCGGGTGTTCGACAAGGCGCGGGCGCTCGGCATTCCGGTCAAGCTGCATGCCGAGCAGTTGTCCAATCTGGGCGGCGCGAAACTCGCCGCCTTCTGCGGCGCGCTGTCGGCCGACCATCTCGAATATCTCGACGCCGAGGGCGTCGCCGCCATGGCGGCGAGCGGCACGGTCGCGGTGCTCCTGCCCGGAGCCTACTATTTCCTGCGCGAGACCCAGGCGCCGCCGGTCGCGCTGCTCCGCGACGGCGGCGTGCCAATCGCGGTCGCTACCGACTGCAATCCGGGCTCCTCGCCGCTCGCCTCGCCGCTGCTGGCGATGAACATGGCTTCGACGCTGTTCCGGCTGACGCCGGAGGAGGCGCTGGCGGGGTTCACCCGCAATGCGGCGCGCGCGCTCGGCCTGTCCGAGCTCGTTGGCACGCTCGAGCACGGCAAGCTGGCCGAAATCGCCATCTGGGACGCCGGCCATCCGGCCGAACTCGTCTACCGCATCGGCTTCAACCCACTTTATCGGCGCATCGCCGGAGACAATGCATGAACGTGATCCTCCGCCCCGGCTCCGTCCCGCTCGCCGACATCGAATCCATCTACCGGACCGGCGTCCCGGCGCGGCTGCACGACGATTTTCGCCCGGGCATCGCCAGGGCGGCCGCGCGCATCGCCGAGATCGCCGGTGGGGGCGACGCCGTCTATGGAATCAATACCGGCTTTGGAAAGCTGGCCTCGGTGCGCATCGCGCCCGACGACGTGGCGACGCTGCAGCGCAACCTGATCCTGTCGCATTGCTGCGGCATCGGCCAGCCGCTGTCGGCCGACATCGTCCGGCTGATCATGGCGCTGAAACTGATCTCGCTCGGCCGCGGCGCGTCGGGCGTGAAGCCGGCGACCGTCGAGCTGATCGAAGCGATGCTGGACAAGGGCGTCGTGCCGGTGATCCCGGAAAAGGGCTCGGTCGGCGCGTCTGGCGACCTCGCGCCGCTGGCGCACATGGCCGCCGCGATGATCGGCGAAGGCGAGGCATGGTTCGGCGGCGACAGGCTGCCGGCGGCCGAGGCGCTGCGCAAGGCCGGCCTGACGCCGGTCGTTCTCGCCGCCAAGGAGGGCCTGGCGCTGATCAACGGCACGCAGGTCTCGACGGCATTGGCGCTGGCCGGCCTGTTCCGCGCGCACCGGGCCGCGAACGCGGCACTTGTCACCGGCGCCCTGTCGACGGACGCGGCGATGGGCTCGTCCGCGCCGTTCCATCCCGAGATCCACACACTGCGGGGCCACAGGGGCCAGATCGACACGGCGGCGGCGCTGTGGCGGCTGCTCGACGGTTCCGTCATCCGCGCCAGCCATCTCGAGGGCGACGAGCGCGTCCAGGACCCGTATTGCATCCGCTGCCAGCCCCAGGTCGACGGCGCCTGCCTCGACATGCTGCGCATGGCGGCGCGGACGCTGGAGATCGAGGCCAACGCCGTCACCGACAATCCGCTGGTGCTGTCGGACGGCTCGGTCGTCTCCGGCGGCAATTTCCACGCCGAGCCGGTGGCCTTCGCCGCCGACCAGATCGCCATTGCGATCTGCGAGATCGGCGCGATCGCACAGCGCCGCATCGCACTCCTGGTCGACCCGGCGCTGTCCTTCGGTCTCCCTGCGTTCCTCGCCAAGAAGCCGGGACTGAACTCCGGTCTGATGATCGCCGAGGTCACGTCGGCGGCGCTGATGAGCGAGAACAAGCAGATGTCGCATCCGGCCTCGGTCGATTCGACGCCGACCTCGGCCAACCAGGAGGACCATGTCTCGATGGCCTGCCATGGCGCGCGGCGGCTGTTGCAGATGACCGACAACCTGTTCGGCATCGTCGGCATCGAGGCGATCACAGCCGCGCAAGGCGTCGAGATGCGCGGGCCGCTGACGACCAGCGCGGCGCTGCAGGGCGCGGTCGCGGCGATCCGCGCCGTCGTGCCGACGCTTGAGGTCGACCGCTACATGGCGAACGACCTCGAGGCTGCAGCCGAACTGGTGCGGTCGGGCGCGCTGAACGCAAGTGTCGGGGCAGGCATATTGCCGGCATTGGAGGGATGAGCAAGATGATGCGCGACGGCGGAGAGACTAATCTCCCCCCGTGTGGGGGAGATGCCGGCAGGCAGAGGGGGGCGCGACAGAACGCGGCCTTGCCTATCTTCGTCCTGTCAGGCTGGCGCATCAAGGCAGATCGTTCGAGGGACAGCGCCCCCCTCTGCCCTGCCGGGCATCTCCCCCACACGGGGGGAGATCATGCGCTCCACCTCCTCGCCATTTCTGGAGCTCCCGCATGATCCACCCCGTCGAAACCCATAGCGGCACGTCGCCGGTCATCCTCGGGTTCCCGCACACCGGCACCTATGTGCCTCCCGACATCTGGGAGCGGCTGAACGAGGAAGGACACAGGCTGCGCGACACCGACTGGTACATCCACCGGCTCTATGCCGGCCTGCTGCTCAATGCGACGACGGTGCGCGCCACCTTCCACCGCTATGTCATCGACGCCAACCGCGACCCCACCGGCGCCAGCCTCTATCCAGGGCAGACGACGACCGGGCTGATCCCGACCACCGATTTCGACAACCAGCCGATCTGGCGCGCGGGCATGGAGCCGGACGAGGCGGAGACGGCGCGGCGCGTCGCCGAATTCCATGCGCCCTATCACGCGGCGCTCGCCGCCGAGATCGAGCGCGTCAAGGCGATCCACGGCGTCGCCGTGCTCTACGATTGCCACTCGATCCGCCCGGTCATCCCCTACCTGTTCGAGGGCGTGCTGCCCGATTTCAACATCGGCACCGACAATGGCCGCACCTGCGCCCCTGCGATCGAGTCGGCGACCGCTGAAATCTGCTCGCAGGCGGCAGGCTACACCTCGATCCTCAACGGCCGCTTCCGCGGCGGCTGGACGACGCGCCACTATGGTCGGCCCGAGAAGGGCGTCCACGCCATCCAGATGGAGCTGACGCAATCGACGCATCTGACCGAGGCGCCGACGCATTTCGACTACGAACCGACCGAGGCCGCGCGGCTGCGGCCATACCTGTCCAACATCCTGCACAAGATCGAAGACATCGCGCTCGCCATGCGCCCCGGAGACCGCTCATGAACAATCCCCGCCACAATATCCGCGAGATCCGCAGCCCGCAGGGTTCCGAGATCACGGCGAAATCCTGGCTGACCGAAGCGCCCATGCGGATGCTGATGAACAATCTCGACCCGGGCGTCGCCGAGAACCCGAACGAGCTGGTTGTCTATGGCGGCATCGGCCGCGCGGCGCGGACATGGGCGGATTTCGACTCGATCGTGGCAACCTTGAAGACGCTGAACGACGACGAGACGCTGCTGGTCCAGTCCGGCAAGCCGGTCGGCGTGTTCCGCACGCATGCCGACGCGCCGCGCGTGCTGATCGCCAATTCGAACCTGGTGCCGCACTGGGCGACGTGGGACCATTTCAACGAGCTGGACAGGAAGGGTCTCGCCATGTACGGCCAGATGACCGCCGGCTCGTGGATCTATATCGGCACGCAAGGCATCGTGCAGGGCACCTACGAGACCTTCGTCGAGGCGGGCCGGCAGCACTATGGCGGCAATCTCAAAGGTAAGTGGATACTGACCGCCGGCCTTGGCGGCATGGGTGGCGCGCAGCCGCTGGCGGCGGTGATGGCCGGCGCCAGCTGCCTTGCCATCGAGTGCAATCCCGATTCGATCGATTTCCGCCTGCGCACCCGGTATGTCGATGCCCGCGCCGACACGCTCGACGAGGCGCTCGCCATGATCGACACATGGACGAAAGCCGGCGAGGCTAAGTCTGTCGGCCTGCTCGGCAACGCCGCCGAGATCGTGCCCGAACTGTTCCGGCGCGGCGTCAGGCCCGACATGGTCACCGACCAGACCTCGGCGCACGATCCGCTCAACGGCTATCTGCCGAAAGGCTGGACGCTGGCGGAGTGGAAAGCCAAGCGGGAGAGCGATCCGAAGGCGGTCGAGAAGGCCGCCCGCGCCTCGATGCGCGAGCATGTCGAGGCAATGGTGGCGTTCTGGGATGCCGGCGTGCCGGTGCTCGACTATGGCAACAACATCCGCCAGGTCGCGAAGGACGAGGGCTTTGCCAATGCGTTTGCCTTCCCCGGGTTCGTCCCGGCTTACATAAGGCCGCTGTTCTGCCGCGGCATCGGGCCGTTCCGCTGGGCGGCGCTGTCGGGAGATCCCGAGGACATCTACAAGACCGACGCCAAGGTGAAGGAGCTGACGCCCGGCAACACCCACCTGCACAACTGGCTCGACATGGCGCGCGACCGCATCGCGTTCCAGGGCCTGCCGGCGCGGATCTGCTGGGTGGGCCTCGGCGACCGGCACAGGCTGGGTCTCGCCTTCAACGAGATGGTCGCCAATGGCGAGCTGTCCGCACCGCTGGTCATCGGCCGCGACCATCTCGATTCCGGCTCGGTCGCCTCGCCCAACCGCGAGACGGAAGCGATGAAGGACGGCTCGGACGCGGTGTCCGACTGGCCGCTGCTCAACGCGCTGCTCAACTGCGCGTCAGGCGCGACCTGGGTGTCGCTGCACCATGGCGGCGGCGTCGGCATGGGCTATTCGCAGCACTCCGGCATGGTCGTCTGCGTCGACGGCACGCCGGAGGCGGCGAAACGCATCGAGCGCGTGCTGTGGAACGATCCGGCGACCGGCGTCATGCGCCACGCCGACGCCGGCTACGACATCGCGCTCGACTGCGCGCGGGAGAAGGGCCTGCGGCTGCCCGGCATCCTCGGCAACTGATGCGGATCATCCGCGCCGCCGAGCATCGGGTCGTGCCGTGGAAGAACGGCGGCGGCCTGACGCGCGAGGTGCTGGTCGAACCGGACCCGGCCGATCCGGCGCAGTTCCTGTGGCGGATCAGCATCGCGACGGTGGCGCAGGCCGGCCCGTTCTCGCGGTTTCCGGGGATCGACCGGAGCATCGCGGTGCTGGATGGCGAGGGAATGCGGCTCGATGTCGATGGCGCGGCGGTGACGCTGCTGCGCGGCGGCGAGCCGTTCCGGTTCTCGGGCGATGCGGAGGTCCTCTCCGAACTGATCGCAGGCGAGACGATCGATCTCAATGTGATGACGCGACGGGGCGCGTTTACCCATCAGATGACGCGGCTTCGCTGCGACCCGCTCGCCATGGCGACCGGATTGGGTGACACCAACGTGCTGGTGTTCACGGGGCCTGCAACCGTCGCTGGTGCGCCAGTCGATTGGCTCGACGCGATGGTCGGGATTGGACGAGGGGAGAAGGTGCGGGTGCGTGCGACGGAGCCTTGCGAGATATTCATGATCAGCGTGGAGGAGGTAGGGTGACCTTGTGCCTCCCCCGAACAGCTAATTGTGATGCGCGGCGTCATCCCGGGCGCCGGAGGCGACCCGGGACCCATTGCTCTGCGGGATTGGCCGCTGCTGTCAGAGCAAGGGCTTGCGTCTAGCCTTGACGCTGCAATGGGTCCCGGATGGCCTGACGGCCTCCGGGATGACGTCGCGCTTGTTTCTGTGTCGCTGGCGCAGCTCGGATCTTACTCAGTTCCCGCATAAGCGAAATACCCGAAATCCGCCGCCTTCGCGCGCCCCGACGTGTCGAACGCCGCCATGCCGACGAAGGCTCCGGTGAAGGAGCCGTGCTCGCCGCGGCCGCCTTCGTCGGAGATCAGCGACTGGTCGAGTTCTTCGCCGACCGGAGTCCATTCGCCGCCGGTCGAATAGGAGAAGCGCAGCGCAGCGCCGTCGACGTCGGCGCGCAGGCCGATGTCGCCGTCGGGCAGTGAGATCGGTTCGGGCAGGCCGAAGGTCAGCTTGCCGTTCTGCCAGTCGCCGAGGCAGGACATGATCATCAGCGCGCGGCCGGCCTTCGGCGTGCGCGTGACCGCCAGGAAGTGGAACTTGTGGCGGTTGTAGTAGCTGACCAGGCCCGCCGCCTGCTGGTAGGTTTCCGGATCGAAGGCAAGCGTCGTCTCGGTGCGGTAGACGAAATGTTCCTGCCTGCGCGCGACCAGCGCCTGCTCGAACCAGCTGCCGATCGACTCGCGGCCATGGAGACGCAGCGCCTTGCCGGTGAGCGTGAAGATGCGCTCCGGCAGCGGCGTGCGCAGCCACTGGAAGTCGAGCGGCAACGCCGACCCGGTGAACTCGTGGCGGATCGACACCGAATTGTCGGATCTGCTGCCCGGACTGCCCTTGGGCGCCTCGACCTCCAGCGCGGGCACCTGGCCGCCATGCGACAGGTAGAGCCAGCCGTCGTCGCGCCACTCGCATTTCTGGATGCCGGTTTCGCGACCGAGCGGCGAGCGGCGGATGCCGGGCAGCGGGCGGCCGGTCAGATGCGTGTGGTAGACTTCGCCGTCCGGCGTCTCGACGATCTGGCCATGGCCGGCGCGCTGCAGCGGCGCGTCGGGCGCGTCCTTGGAGGTGATCGGGTGGACGAGCGGATGCAGTTCGTACGGTCCGCCGATATCGCGCGACCGCGCCATGGTCACGGCATGGCCGTAGCCGGTGCCGCCCTCGGCGGTGGTCAGATAGTACCAGCCGTTGCGCCTGTAGAGATGCGGGGCCTCGACGAGACCGTGGCTGGAGCCCGGAAAGATGTTGCGGATCGGGCCGACGAGCTTCTGCGCCTTAGCGTCGTATTCCTGCAGCAGGATGCCGTCGAAGGAGGGATGCTTCGGGCTGCCGCCGACGCCGTGCGAGATGTGGTTCCACTGCATGTTGAGGAACCACTTCTTCCCGTCGTTGTCGTGGAACAGCGAGGGGTCGAAGCCCGACGAGTTGACATAGACCGGGTCGGACCACGGCCCTTCGATTGACGGCGCGGTGACGATGTAGTTGTGCGCGTCCTTGAAGTTGCCTTCGAGCCGCTTCACGTCGGTGTAGACCAGCCAGAACAATCCGTCGGCATAGGACAGGCAGGGCGCCCAGATGCCGCCGGAATCCGGATTGCCGCGCATGTCGAGCTGCGCCGCGCGGTCGAGCGGGCGCCTGATGAGCCGCCAGTTGGCGAGGTCGGTCGAATGGTGGATCTGGACGCCGGGATACCATTCGAAGGTGGAGGTGGCGATGTAATAGTCGCCGTCCACCCGGCAGATCGACGGGTCGGCGTTGAAGCCGGGCAGGATGGGGTTGCGGATCTTGGACATCAAGTGGCTCCTACCAAAGTCACAACGTCGGCATCGAGTCTCTAGTCAGTCGGCACCCTTTCTTTCCTCGATCGAAGCGAGCGCGCTGTCGCACCGAGTTGAAATACGTAGTGCAGTATTCCTACCTGCACGGCTACAGCAACCGCATGCAAGCTATAGTCGGCCAGATCAAACGCGAATAGAAGGAGCACAAAAACAACCAAAGACGCAATTAGAGACAATTTTTTCGTCGATGATGGCGGATTTATGTATATGTCATATTTGACGATTACATAATTGAGAACTGCAATCTGCATGAACAGGCACATGAACGAGACAACAGTCATTTTCCCTACCTATCAGTTAATCAGCCAAGATCTAGAGCGATTGCACCTCATAGCAGGCTGCGCCACCCCCGCTGGCTACTTCCTCTGCGGCCCCTTGCGTTCCGCCGACGCCGCCCAGAGGTTGATGTCTCCCTCCTTGGCATAGGTATCGATCTCCGCCAGTTCCTCCGCCGTGAACTCACGGTTGTTCAGCGCGGCGACGCAGTCTTCCACCTGCTCGGGCCGGCTGGCGCCGATCAGCGCCGTGGTGACGCGGCCGCCGCGCAGCACCCAGGCGATCGCCATCTGCGCCAGCGTCTGGCTGCGGCGCGCCGCGATCTCGTTCAGCTTGCGGATGTTCTCGATCGTCTTGTCGTTCAGGAACGCCTGCCGCAGCGACTTGCCCTGCGTCGCGCGCGAGCCTTCCGGAATGCCCTTCAGGTATTTGTCGGTCAGCATGCCCTGCGCCAGCGGCGAGAAGACGATCGAGCCGACGCCCAGACCATCCAGCGTATCCAGCAGCCCGTCCTCCTCGATCCAGCGGTTGATCATCGAGTAGCTCGGCTGGTGGATGATGAACGGTGTGCCCATCTCGCGCAGGATGGCGGCGGCCTCGCGGGTGCGCTGCGAATTGTACGACGAGATGCCGACATAGAGCGCCTTGCCGGAACGCACCGCATGGTCGAGCGCGCCCATCGTCTCCTCAAGCGGCGTGTCGGGGTCGTAGCGGTGCGAATAGAAGATGTCGACATAGTCGAGGCCCATCCGCTTCAGGCTCTGGTCGAGCGAGGCGAGCAGATATTTGCGGCTGCCCCATTCGCCATAGGGACCCGGCCACATGTTGTAGCCGGCCTTGGTCGAGATGATCATCTCGTCGCGGTAGCCGGCGAAATCGGTGCGCAGCATCTCGCCGAAAGCCGTCTCGGCGGAACCCGCCGGCGGGCCGTAATTGTTGGCGAGGTCGAAATGGGTGATGCCGAGGTCGAAAGCCTTGCGGGCGATCGCCTGCTTGGTGGCATGCGGCGTGTCGTCGCCGAAATTGTGCCAGAGGCCGAGCGACAGGGCAGGAAGCTTCAGGCCGGAACGCCCGCAGCGCGCGTAGGTCATCTTCTCGTAGCGGTCGGCGGCGGGCTGCCAGTTCATGGGCGTCTCCTGGGGCACTTCGGCGGCCCGTTGTAGCCCCTTACAGGTTGCCGCTCCAGCGGCCACAGGGCAAATCTTGCGATTCCCGCAATCGATTACATTGATTTTCGAGACCATTCGCCCGACAGTCGCCGCAGACCGAGCGAGGCATTGGAAACGGCGGACTTGTCGAGCGCGCTTCCCACCATCCAGGACGTCGCCCGCACGGCGAACGTGTCGACGGCGACGGTGAGCCGGGCGCTGTCCTTTCCGGACAAGGTCTCGGAAGGCACGCGGCTGCGCGTGCTGCGGGCGGTCGAGCAGACCGGCTATGCCGTCAACCAGATCGCCCGCAATCTCAGGCGACAGACCACTGGCGCGATCGTCGTGCTGGTCCCCAATCTCGGCAACCAGTTCTTCTCGATGATTCTGGCCGGCATCGAATCGGCGGCCAGCCGCGCCGGCTACACCGTGCTGATCTCCGACACGCGCCCGCCGGCCGGCAGCCAGATGCTGCTCGACTATGTCCGCAACAACCGCGCAGATGGGCTGATCTCGCTCGACGGCGCGCTGCCGCCGCACATGCTGACGACGGGCGATGAGGGCCGGCGCAGGCCCGTGCTGGTCTTCGCCTGCGAATGGCGCGAAGGGGCGGGCGGACCGTCGGTGCGCTGCGACAATGCCGGGGGCGCCGAGATGGCCGTCGATCACCTCGCCGGGCTTGGCCACGCGCGCATCGGCCATGTGACGGGGCCCGTGGACAACGTGCTGACGCAGGCGCGGCTGCATGGCTTTGCGCGCGCGATGGCCCGGCATGGCCTGGAGGTGCGGGACGACTGGCTGATCGGCGGCGATTTCCTGCTGCGGTCCGGCGTATCGGCGGCCCAGGCGTGGATTCGGCTGAACGAGCGGCCAAGCGCGATGCTGCTTGCCAATGACGAGATGGCGTTCGGCTTCATCTCCGAACTGCACCGTCACGGCGTCGATACGCCGCGCGACATTTCGGTGGTCGGCTTCGACGACATCGACATGGCCGAGCGCTACATTCCGGCGCTGACGACCATCCGACAGCCGCGGCGCGAGATCGGCGAGGCGGCGTTCGCGGCATTCCTGGATGCGATGAACGGCGACACGGCGGATTCGGTCAGGACTCTTCCGGCGGCGCTGATCGTGCGCGAGAGCACCCGCGCGATCTAGTTCAGCCCGCCATATGGCCGCCCCACGGGCCGTGATGCGCGCCCGGGGCGTCGATGCGCTCGAAGCCGTGCGCGCCGAAGAAGTCGCGCTGCGCCTGGATCAGGTTCGCGGTGCCGCGGCCCTGGCGATAGGCGTCGAAGTAGGCGAGCGCCGACGAGAGCGCCGGCATCGGCAATCCGTGTTCCGCGCCCATCGATACGACACGGCGCAGCGACGGTTCGGCCGTCTTGACCATGCCGATGAAGGCCGGCGAAATCAGCAGGTTCGGCAGGTCGCCGCGTCCCTCGAAGGCCGAGGCGATCGTGTCGAGGAACTGCGAGCGGATGATGCAGCCGGCGCGCCAGATCCGCGCGACGGTGGCCATCGGCAGGCTCCAGCCGAACTCCTGCGACGCGGCGCGCATCACGGCGAAACCCTGTGCATAGGCCGCGATCTTGGCGGCGAACAACGCCTGCTCGAGGTCTCCCAGCAGCGCCGGGCGATCGGCGACGTTGAACGACTTCATGCTTGAGCCATAGGCGCGTTCGGCCGCCTCGCGCTCCGCCTTCATCGACGACAGGCTGCGCGCGGCGACCGCCGCCTCGATGCCGGTCGCCGGCACGCCCATCATCTGCGCCTCGATCACCGCCCAGCGGCCGGTGCCCTTCTGGCCGGCGCTGTCGACGATCATGTCGACCATCGGATTGCCTGACTTCGGATCGTCGGCGGCCAGCACGGCCGCGGTGATCTCGATCAGGTAGGAGTTGAGTTGCCCGGCGTTCCACCTGCCGAAGACAGAGCCGATCTCCTTCGCCGGCAGGCCGAGCCCGTCGCGCAGGACGCCGTAGACCTCGGCGATCATCTGCATGTCGGCATATTCGATGCCGTTGTGGATCGTCTTGACGAAATGGCCCGCGCCATCCGGCCCAAGCCAGGCCGAGCAGGGCTGGCCATGATAGCGGGCCGCGATGTCGGTCAGCACGTTCTCGACGCGGGCGTGCGATTCCGGCTTGCCGCCAACCATGATCGATGGTCCGTGCCGCGCGCCTTCCTCGCCGCCGGAGACGCCGACGCCGAGAAACTCGACGCCGGAGCCCTCCAACTCGGCGAAGCGGCGCATCGTGTCGCGGAAATTGGCGTTGCCGGCGTCGATGATGATGTCGCCCGCCGACAGGAACTTGCGCAGCGCCGCGATCTGCTCGTCGACGGCCTTGCCGGCCTGGACCATGATGATAATCGGCCGCGGCGGCCGGATGGCGGCGACGAGATCGGCGAGCGTGGTGCAGGGAACGATGTTCTCGCGCAGGCCCTCGGCATTCTCGAAGAACAGGCCGGTCCGCGACGCCGTGCGGTTGTAGACCGCGATCGGGTGACCTTTCTCGGCAATGTTGAGCGCCAGGTTGGACCCCATCACGCCAAGTCCGATCAGTCCGATTTCAGCATGCGACATCGAATCTTCCCTTGCGATTTTCTTCAGCGTCCGTTGTGGACTGCGCGGGAATGATGGACAGGCCGGACATGTTCCGTCAACGCACCATGACGCATGCGGTCCATGCAATATCGCGGGAACCGCACTTGTTAGAGGAATTCAGCGCGCATCGGCGTGAACGTGTCGATCAGTACGCCGGGCGCAAGCGCGCGGACGCCGTGCCATTCGTTGGTCGGCACGATGAAGCTCTGGCCCTGGGTCAGGATCTCGCTCTCGCCCGAAATCGTCACCTCGAACGCGCCCTCGGCGACATAGCTCGCCTGAATGTGCGGATGCTGGTGCAGCTTGCCGACGGCATCCTTCTCGAACGCCACCTCGACCACCATCAGCTGGTCATTGTAGGTCAGGATGCGGCGCTTCACGCCGGGTTCCGTCGGGGTCCAGTCGGCCTCCGCCGGCTTCACGAAATTGGGGCTCGCCGCCATGTCGGTCTCCTATCGCGCCAGCCAGCCGCCATCGACCGGCAGCACCGCGCCATGCACATAGTTCGCCGCGTCGCTGGCGAGATAGACCGCTGTGCCGCCGATATCGCTCGCCTTGCCCCACCGCCCTGCGGGGATGCGCTTCAGGATGTCGGTCGAGCGGTCGGGATCGTTGCGCAGCGCCTCGGTGTTGTTGGTGACGATGTAGCCCGGCGCGATCGCGTTGACGTTGATGCCTTTCGCCGCCCACTCGTTGGCGAGGATGCGGGTCAGGCCCGCCAGCCCGCTCTTCGACGCGGTGTAGGAGGCGACGCGGATGCCGCCCTGGAAGGACAGGAGCGACGCGACGTTGACGATGCGTGCGGTCCGCTGCTCGGCGAAGGCGCGCCTTGCCAACGCCTGGCAAAGCAGGAAGACGCTTTTCAGGTTGATTTCCATCACCTCGTCCCAGTCGGCTTCCGAAAAGTCGACCGCGTCGGCGCGGCGGATAATGCCGGCATTGTTGACCAGGATATCGATCGGCCCATGCGCATCCCAGGCCGTGTCGAGCATCGCGGCCACGGTGCGGGACTTGCCGAGGTCGGCCTTGACCGAGACGATCTTCCCCCCGACGGCGCGCACCGCGTCCTCCGTCTCGGCCATGGACGAGCGCCCGACGGCCACCACCTCGGCGCCGGCTTCGGCCATCGACAGCGCGATGCCCTGGCCGATGCCGGTACTGGCGCCGGTCACCATGGCGCGCCGGCCCTCGAGACTGAACGGGCTCATCGCAGGTCGCTCATCTCAACCATGTCGACATCCTTGTAGTCGACATTGTCGCCGGCCATTGCCCAGATGAAGGTGTAGTTCGACGTGCCCGCGCCCGAATGGATCGACCAGCCGGGCGACAGGATCGCCTCCTCGTTCTTGACCACCAGATGGCGCGTCTCGTTGGGCTCGCCCATGAAGTGGAAGACCCGCGCATTGTCGTCGAGCGCGAAGTAGAGATAGGCCTCGGAGCGGCGGTCATGGACGTGGCACGGCATGGTGTTCCAGATCGAGCCCGGCGCCAGCACGGTCATGCCGACGACCAGCTGGCAGGTCGGCATGACGTCCGGATGGATGAACTGGTAGATCGACCGCTCGTTGGAGGTGGTCTGGGATCCGAGATCGAGCCGCTTCGCCTCGCCGATGCGGACAAGCCGCGATGGATAGGTGTGGTGTGCAGGCGCGCTCAGCAGATAGAACTTCGCCGGCTTGGCGGCGTCGTCCGACGCGAAGCTGACATCGCCCGCGCCCATGCCGAGATAGAGCATGTCGCGGTGGTCGAGGGCATGGCTGTCCTTGCCGGCCATGATCGTCCCCTTGCCGCCGACATTGACGGCGACCAGTTCCCGGCGGTCGAGAAAGGACGGCGTGCCGGTCTGCTTGACGGAAGCGAGCTGCAGCGCACTGCCCACCGGCATTGCCCCGCCGACCACCAGCCGGTCCAGGTGCGAATAGGTGATGCGGATCTCTCCCGGCGTGAACAGGCTCTGGATCAGGAACTCCGCGCGCAGGCGGTCGGTGCCGAACGTCGCCGCGGTTTGCGGGTCGATCGCCTGTCTGGATTCCACGTGCATCTGGTCTTTTCCCTGGTCTCGAGTCTGAAATGCATTGCGTCAGGCACGGGCCGGCCGGCTCGCTTCGCCGCCGTGCAGCAGGCTCTGGTAGCGCCGCTGGCTGGCGGCCAGGTGCCGCCGCATGGCATCGCGCGCCGACGTGGCGTCGCCGTCGCGGATGGCGTTCATGATGTCGCGGTGCTCCGCCTGCAGGCGCAGCTGATAGTCCGAAGACTGCAGCAGGCTTGCCGAAACCGTCGTGACCAGGTCGCGCGGAATCGTGCGGCGGCCGAGCACGTCGAGGATCTCGACATAGAACGGGTTGCTGGTTGCGGCGGCGATCGCGCGGTGGAAGGCGAAGTCCGCCGCGCCCGTCGGCTCGCCGCTTGCGAGAGCCGCATCGAATTCGGCGAATGCCGCCAGGATGTCGGCCTCCTGCGAGGCGGTGCGGCGCTGTGCCGCGAGCGCGGCGGCCTCGATCTCGATCGCCATGCGCACTTCGAGCACGTTCAGCACCATGGTCACCTTGCCGTCCATATCGGACAGCAGGCCCTCGAGACCGGCCTTCGGCGGCTCGTTGACGAAAACCCCGGCGCCCTGCCGCGCCGTCACCAGCCCATCGGCGGCGAGGCGGGTCACCGCCTCGCGGACCACCGTGCGGCTGACGCCGTGTTCCTCGGTCATTTTCTGCTCGGTCGGCAGCCGCGCGCCCGGCTTCAGCACGCCCGACGCAATGCCCGACCGGATGGCGTCGACCAGCCTGTCGGCCAGTTTCGGCCGGCGGTTCGGCGCCTGCGTGTCGTCACCCATCGCGAGGCTCACTTGAACACGGCCGGGAGCCAGAGCGACAGCGCTGGGACGTAGGTCACCAGGCCGAGCACGAGGAGGCCCGCGCCGTAGAAAGGCCAGATCGAGCGCATGGCCTCCCAGACGCTGATCTTGCCGACCGCGCAGGCAACGAACTGCACGGCGCCCACCGGCGGCGTGTTGAGCCCGATGCCGAGGTTGAGGATCATGATGACGCCGAAATGCACCGGATCGATGCCATAGGCCTGCGCGACGGGGAGGAAGATGGGCGTGACGATGATGATCGTCGGGCCCATGTCCATGAACGTGCCGAGCACCAGCATGATCAGGTTGAGGAGAAGCAGGATGACCAGCGGGTTTTCCGACACCGCGTTCATCGAGGCGACGAGGGCCGCCGGCACCTTCAGGAAGGCCATCAGCCAGGAGAAGGCCGCCGCCATGCCGATGATGATGAGCACCATCGCCGTGGTGCGCACGGCGCCCATCGTGGCATGGACGAAGCCCTCCCAGGTCATCTGCCGGTAGACGAGGATCGTCACCAGCAGCGCATAGATGACCGCGATGCAGGAGCTTTCGGTCGCGGTGAAGACGCCGGAGCGCACGCCGCCGAAGATGATCGCGATCAGCAACAGGCCAGGCAGCGCCACCGCAAGGAGATGCAGGACCATCATGAAGCCGGGGAACGGCTCCGTCGGATAGCCGCGCCGGCGCGCGACGATGTAGGCGGTGACCATCAGCGCCGCCGCCAGCAGCATGCCGGGAATGATGCCGGCCGTGAACAGGTCGGCGATCGAGATCTGCCCGCCGGCCGAAATCGAGTAGATGATCATGTTGTGCGACGGCGGGATCAGGAGCGCGATCAGCGCCGCCATCGAGGTGACGTTGACCGCGTAGTCGGCGCCGTAGCCGCGCGCCTTCATCTGCGGGATCATCAGGCCGCCGACGGCGGCTGCCTCGGCGACGGCCGAACCCGATATGCCGCCGAACAGGGTGGCCGTGACGATGTTCACCTGGCCGAGTCCGCCGCGCACGTGGCCGATCAGGGAGGCGGCGAAGGCGACGATCTTCTGCGCGATGCCGCCCCGCACCATCAGGTCGCCGGCATAGATGAAGAAGGGAATGGCCAGGAGCGAGAAGACGCTCATGCCGGAGTTCAGCCGCTGGAAGACGACGAGCGGCGGCAGGCCCATGTAGATGACGGTGGCGAAGCTGGCGACGCCGAGACAGAACGCGATCGGCGTGCCGGTCAGCATCAGCATCGTGAACGTGCCGAACAGAATCCAGAGTTCCATCGCTTCAGGCCTTCGAATTGGCTGGAATGTTGGCGTTGTCGAGTTCGGCGGCCACCTCGGCCGGGATCTCGTCGGCGATGTCGTCGATCGGCATGCCGGACAGCCGCTTCACGATGCGTTCGGCGGCGAACAGGACGATCAGCGCGCCGCCTCCGACCACGGGAAAATAGTCATGCGCACCGGTGACGCCGAGCGACGGCAAGGTGGTGTTCCATGTCAGAGCCACGAGCTGCGACCCATACCAGACCATGCCGATGCCGAAGACGAAGATGACGACGTCGGAGATCATCCGCAGCACGCGCTTGCCGCTCTTGGGCAGCACATAGAGGAGGACGTCGAAGCCGAGATGAAAGTTCTCCCGAACGCCGACGGCGGCGCCCAGGAAGATGAACCAGCTCATGAGCAGCACAGCGCCCGGCTCGGTCCAGCTCGGCGAATCGTTCAGCACATAGCGGCAGAAGACCTGCCAGGCGACGAATCCGGTCATGGCGACCAAGCCGATGCCGGCGGCCCAAAGCGAGAGCGTGCTGAGCAGGCCGAGCAGGCGTGCCAGGCCTGCCAGTCGATTGTCGGATGGAGCGGACACGTTCGACCCCCGGATTGCGGATGGGTGGAGGCTTCCGCCCGGCGTCAGGCCGGGCGGAAGCGTTGATCGCGACTTACTGGACGGCCTTCACGTCCTCGACCATCTTCTGCAGCACCGGATCGGTGACGTGCTTGGCATAGACCGGCGCCATCGCGTCGATGAAGCCCTGCTTCTCGGGCGTGGTGATCTGCGCGCCGGCCGCGATGACCTTGGCCTTCGACTCCTCGACCTTGGCCGACCACAGCTCGCGCTGCTTGGCCACGCTGTCCTTCGCTGCCTGCTTGAAGATCGCCTGGTCTTCCGGCGTCAGCTTGTCCCAGGCGGCCTTGTTCATCACGAACACCTCCGGCAGGATGGTGTGCTCGTCGAGCGAGTAGTTCTTCGCCACCTCGAAATGCTTCGCCGTGTCGTAGCTCGGATAGTTGTTCTCAGCGCCGTCGATGACGCCGGTCTCGATCGCCGAATAGACCTCGCCATAGGGCATCGGGGTCGCATTGGCGCCGAGCGCCGCGACCATGTCGACGAAGATGTCCGACTGGATGACGCGGAACTTGAGGCCCTTCATGTCGGCCACCGAGTTGATCGGCTTGGTCTTGTTGTAGAACGAGCGCGCGCCGGCGTCGTAGAAGGCCAGCACGACCAGGCCGACCGGCTCGAACGCTGCCTTGATCTGGTCGCCGATGGCGCCGTCCATCACCTTGTGCATGTGGTCTTCCGAACGGAAGATGTAGGGCAGCGCCGGAACAATCGTCTCCTTCACCGTGCCGTTGAACGGGGCCATCGAGATGCGGTTGAGCTCGATGACGCCGGTGCGGACCTGCTCGATCGTGTCCTTCTCCTGGCCGAGCTGGGCGGAGTGATAGACCTCAACGGCGTAGCGGCCGGCGGTGCGCTCCTTGACGAGCTCACCGAAATACTTGACGCCCTCGACGGTCGGATAGCCGTCCGGATGGGTGTCCGACGATTTCAGCACGGTCTGGGCAAACGCGCCCGCCGTCATCAATGCCGAGATGGCTGCTGCTGCGGTCAGTCTGCGGATCAGGTTCATGGTATCCTCCCGTTGGGTTCCTGATGTTGCGGTTCAGAGTCTGTAGGCTCGCTTGGCCAGGCGGTACGCGAGGTCGTGGGCCAGGTCGGCTGCTTCGTCTTCCTGAAGCTGGCCGCCGATCACGAGATCCGCGAGGTAAGCGCAGTCGACCCGCCGGGCGACGTCGTGCCGGGCGGGGATGGAGGGAAAGGCGCGCGTGTCGTCGTTGAAGCCGACGGTGTTGTAGAAGCCGGCGGTTTCGGTCGTCAGTTCGCGGAAGCGGCGCATCCCGGCGGGACTGTCGAAGAACCACCAGGCCGGGCCGAGCCTGAGGCATGGATAGACGCCGGCCAGCGGCGCCAGTTCGCGGCTGTATGCCGTCTCGTCGAGCGTGAACAGGATGATGGTCAGCCCGGGCTCGAGTCCGACCGCGTCGAGCATCGGCTTCAGCGCGCCGACATAGTCGGTGCGGCCGGGAATATCGAAACCCTTGTCGCGGCCGAAACGGGCGAAGATGCCGGCGGAGTGGTTGCGGCGCGAGCCGGCATGGATCTGCATCACCATGCCGTCCTCGACGCTCATCCTGGCCATCTCGGTCAGCATCTGGGCGCGGAACAGCCGGGCCTCGTCCGGCGTCGCGTCACGCGAGGCGACGATGTCATAGAGCTTTGCGGCCGCTTCAGGTGAGAGGTTGGCGGTGTCGGCCGTCGGATGGCCGTGATCCGTCGCGGTCGCGCCATGCTCGCGAAAGAAGGCGCGGCGCTTGCGATGGGCGTCGAGATAGCCCTGCCAAGTGCCGGTGTCGCAACCGGTGACCTCGCCGAAGGTCGCGAGGTTCTGCCGGAACCCCTCGAATTCCGGATCGATCACCGCATCGGGGCGATAGGTGGTGACGACGCGGCCGCTCCAGCCCGACTCGCGGATCTGGCGGTGCCACCTGAGGTCGTCGAGCGCGCCCTCGGTCGTCGCGATCGCCTCGATGTTGAAGCGCTCGTAGAGCGCGCGCGGACGGTAGTCGTCGCGTTTCAGGCGGTCGGCGATCGTATCGTAGTAGAGGTCTGCCGTGGCAGCCGACAGGCCGGCATCGAGCCCGAACAGTTCCTGGAACGTATGGTCGAGCCATAGACGCGACGGCGTGGCGCGGAAAAGATGGTAATTCTCCGCGAACAGGCGCCAGATGGCGCGGGGGTCGGTCTCGACGGGGCCGCCGTCGGCGCGCGGCACGCCGAGCTTTTCGAGCGGAATGCCCTGGCTGAACAGCATGCGGAAAATGTAGTGATCGGGGATCACCATCAACTGGGAGGGATCCTGGAAATGAGCGTTCTCGGCAAACCAGCGCGGGTCGGTATGACCGTGCGGGCTGATGATCGGAAGGTCCCTCACCGATGCGTAGAGCGCGCGAGCGATGCCGCGGGCCGCTGGATCGGCCGGGAACAAACGATTTTCGCTCAATGAGGCCACGCCGGACTTTCCTCCCGAGAGATCCTGTGCGATTATCTCGTATGGAACCATACATATGATGTCAACGTACGAAAGCACAAAATTTGTATGATGAATATTGAGCCGTTTGTCATCGACCAGAATGCCCGACCCACGATGGCGAAGCGCATCGCGGAAACGTTGCGCGACGCCATCGTCACGCTCGACCTGAAGCCCGGCGATGCGATCTCCGAAAGCGACATCGCGGCGCGCTTCGGCGTCTCGCGGCAGCCGGTCCGCGAGGCGTTCATCCAGCTGTCGGAGCAGGGGCTGCTGCGCATCCGGCCGCAGCGATCGACCGAAGTGGTGCGGATTTCCATCCGTGACGTGCTCAACGCCCGCTTCGTGCGTGAAGCGCTGGAGGTCGCTGTCGCGCGGAAGGCGGCCACGGAAAGCGCCAACCTGCCGGCGGACACGTTCGACGAACTGTATCGCGCCCAGACGGCCGCCTCGGACGCCAACGACTACCGCGCCTTTCATGCCAAGGACGACGCGTTTCACCGGATGATCGCGAGACTGTCGGGCAACGAGTTCGTCTGGAAGCTGATCGACGCGCAGAAAGTGCAGATGGACCGCGTCCGCTACCTGTCGCTCAAATTGGGCATGCCCGACACGATCCGCGAGCATGTCGAAATCGGCGCGGCGATCCTGTCAGGCAATCCGGACCTCGCCGAGGCGCACATGCGCAAGCACATGCGCAAGATCGACACGCAGATCCATCAGATCCGTGACCTGCACAAGGAGTATTTCGCGAATGAGTGAGGTAGGCAGTAGGCAGTAGGCAGTAGGCAGTAGGCAGTAGGCAGTAGGCAGTAGCCAGGCTGGCCGCGCCGACAAGCGCAGTCAATAGGCAAAGGACCCTTGCATCCAGACCCCGGGTATTGTTTCCTACTGCCTAGCGGCTCTACAGCTTCGTCCAGGCCGCGTCTTTCTTCGACGAGCGCACGCAGGCCTCGACGAACGCGACGCCCTCGACGCCATCGTGGATGGTCGGATAGACGACATCCTTTGCCGGCTTGCCATTCTTCCTGCGCGCCGCGCGGATGGCGCGGGCGGCTTCGGCGTAGATCGTGGCGAAGCCTTCGAGATAGCCCTCAGGATGGCCCGACGGAACACGGCTGACGCGCGCGGCCGCAGGCCCGGCCCCAGCGCCGGCGCGGGTCAGGAGCTGCTTCGGCTCGCCGAACGGCGTGAACCAGAGATGGTTCGGCTGTTCCTGGCTCCACTCGATGCCGCCCTTTGTGCCGTAGACGCGCAGCTTCAGCGCGTTCTCATTGCCGGGAGCCACCTGGCTCGCCCACAGCATGCCCTTCGCCCCACCCTTGAAACGCAGCATGACATGCGCGTTGTCGTCGAGCAGGCGTCCCTTCACGAAGGCATTGAGATCGGCCGACAGGCTGTCGAGTTCGAGGCCCGAGACGAAGCGGGCGAGGTTGTAGGCGTGGGTGCCGATGTCGCCGGTCGCGCCGCCAACGCCCGACTTTGTCGGGTCGACGCGCCACGCCGCCTGCTTCTGGCCGCTGTCTTCAAGCTTCGTCGTCAGCCAGTCCTGCGGATACTCCGCCTGGACGACTCGAATCTCGCCCAACTGACCTTTCTGCACCATGTCGCGCGCTTGGCGGATCATCGGATAGCCGGTGTAATTGTGGGTCAGGACAAACACCTTGCCCGATTTCTCCACCAGCGCGGCGAGCTTTTTCGCATCCGCCAGGTTGGAGGTCAGGGGCTTGTCGCAGATGACGTGGATGCCGGCTTCGAGAAACGCCTTGGCCGCCGGCCAGTGCATGTGGTTGGGGGTCACGATCGACACCGCCTCGATGCCGTCGGCGCGCTTCGCCTCGGCCTTGGCCATCTCGGCGAAGGAGCCGTAGGTGCGCGACGGATCGAGGCCGAGTTCCGCGCCGGACGCCCTGGCGCGCTCCGGATCCGACGACAGCGCGCCCGCGACCAGCTGGAACTCGCCGTCGAGCCTTGCCGCGATGCGGTGCACGCCGCCGATGAACGCGCCCTGCCCGCCGCCCACCATGCCGAGCCGGATCGGGCCGTTGCCGGATTCAATCGTCTTACCGGATACCATGTGTGTCCTCCCTCAAGTGTCGGCAGTAGGCAGTAGGCAGTAGGCAGTAGGCAGTAGGCAGTAGAAAAGGCTGCTGACAGGTGGCCAAGTCAACAATGGTCGGCGACCACTCGTCACAAAGCGGCAGGCGTCTTTCTAACGCCTACTGCCTACTGCCTAAATCCCCATCATCGCGCGAAGCAGCTTCTTGTCCGTCGTGCCGCCGGCGAAATCGTCGAACGCCTTCTCGGTGACGCGGATGATGTGGTGCTGGATGAACGGCGCGCCTTCGGCGGCGCCATCCTCGGGATGTTTCAGGCAGCATTCCCACTCGAGTACCGCCCAGGAGTCGTATCCGTGCTGGGTGAGCCTGGAGAAGATGCCGGAGAAATCGACCTGTCCGTCGCCCAGCGAGCGGAAGCGGCCGGCGCGGTTGGTCCAGCCCTGGTAGCCGGAATAGACGCCCTGGCGGCCGGTCGGGTTGAACTCGGCGTCCTTGACGTGGAACGCCTTGATGCGCTCGTGGTAGATGTCGATGAACTCGAGATAGTCGAGCTGCTGCAGCAGGAAATGCGACGGGTCGTAGTTGATGTTGCAGCGCTTGTGGCCGCCGACCGCGTCGAGGAACATCTCGAAGGTCGCGCCGTCGAACACATCCTCGCCCGGATGGATCTCGTAGCAGACGTCGACGCCATTGTCCTCGTAGATGTCGAGGATCGGCTTCCAGCGCTTGCCGAGCTCGGCAAAGGCCTCCTCGATCAGGCCGGCCGGCCGCTGCGGCCAGGGATAGAGATAGGGGAACGCCAGCGCGCCGCAGAACGAGACCGAAGCGGTGAGGCCGAGATTCTTCGAGGCCTTCGCCGCGAACTTCATCTGCTCGACCGCCCATTTCTGCCGCGCCTTCGGATTGCCGTGCACCGATGCTGGCGCGAAGCCGTCGAACTGGGCGTCGTAGGCGGGATGAACCGCGACGAGCTGGCCCTGCAGATGCGTCGACAGTTCGGTGATCTCGACGCCGGCGTCGGCGCAGATGCCCTTCACCTCGTCGCAATAGGTCTTCGAGGACGCCGCCTTCTTCAGGTCGAACAGGCGGCCATCCCAGGTCGGGATCTGCACGCCCTTGTAGCCGAGGCCGGCGGCCCATTTTGTGATCGCGGGCAGCGAATTAAACGGTGCGGCGTCGCCGCCGAACTGCGCCAGGAATATTCCCGGGCCCTTCATGGTTTTCGGCATGGTGATGTCCTCCCAGACAGTCTTGTAGCCATCCCGGCAGCTGCTGCGCAATCGAATGTGCGCATTGCTGCGGGGACAATCCTGATCTCTCTGGTATGACCAACGTTGATGGCGGGGTCAAGCCCGGATGATTGGCAGAGAGGCCCGAAATGTCGGTCTTTTTGACGGTTTCCAGCTATTTAGGCTTGATTCTGCGGCAGCAAGTCGGAACGCTTGCGGCACCTTTGAAAATGCGATAATCGTCCAATTGCTTGAATTTGGTCCAACCAGTTTGAAAATTGGGTGGCCGCGGGAGGAATTCGGGCGGCAGCGGCGCGATGGCGGGCCGCCCGCCCGCTGCGACACTGGAGAGGAGATCCCATGCATCTTTCGACACACAACTGGATGCGCGCCGAGCCGCTGGAGACGACCCTGAGGCGGATCAAGAAGTTCGGCTACGAGTCGATCGAGATTTCGGGCGAACCGGAGCAGTACAAGGCCAAGGAGACCCGCGCGCTGCTCAAGGAGCATGGCATCCGCTGCTGGGGGTCGGTCACGCTGATGCTCGGCGAGCGCAACCTGGCGGCGCGCGACCAGGGCCAGCGCGAGCGTTCGGTGCAATATGTCAAGGACGTGCTGACGATGGTCAGCGAACTGGACGGCGAGATCATCACGCTGGTGCCGGCGACCGTCGGCAAGGTGGTGCCGGACGGCACCGAGGAAGAAGAGTGGAAGTGGGTGGTCGACGCGACCCGCGAATGCTTCAGCCACGCGAAGAAGGTCGGCGTCAAGGTCGCGGTCGAGCCGCTGAACCGCTTCGAGACCTACCTGTTCAATCGCGGCGAACAGGCGATGGCGCTAGCGGATGCGGTGTCGCCCGAATGCGGCATCTGCCTCGACGCCTACCACATCCACATGGAGGAATTCGACGTCAAGGAAGCGATCCTGAAGGCCGGCAAGCGGCTGTTCGACTTCCACGTCGCCGACAACAACCGCTTCGCCGCCGGCCTCGGCACGATCAACTGGAAGCAGCTCGTCGGCTGGCTGAAGGAGGCGGGCTACGATGGCGCGCTGACCAACGAATTCGTCGCCCCGGTCGACCGCACGCCGGCCAACCGCTACCCGGAGATGGTCGAGCGCAATCCGGTCGACATCTCGCCCGAGCAGCTGAAGTTCATCCAGGACCACGGCTCCTCGGTGCTGACCGAGAAGTTCTACACCGACCAGATGCGCATCACGGCAGAAACGCTGCTGCCGCTCATCAAGTAAGGCCACATCACGTGCCGGGTTGGATTACCCCCACCCCTACCCCTCCCCACAAGGGGGACGAAGGCACCCACGTCTCCCGCTCCCTCCCCCCTGTGGGGAGGGGTAGGGGTGGGGGTGCCTGTCGGTCACGGACAGGAGAAGTTCGGTGCGTATAGCCAGCGTACAAGCCTGGTGGGTGAGGATCCCCATCGAAGCCGCTCGCCAGCACAAGAGCGACTTCGGCCAGATCACGACGTTCGATGCGGCGATCGTCCGGGTCGAGACGGAATCGGGCATCGTAGGCTGGGGCGAGGGCAAGAACGCCGCCGGCAGCGCCGGCACCTATGGCGCGCTGGTGTCGCTGCTGAATGACGAGGTCGGTCCGGCGATCGTCGGACGCGACGCGCGCGACATCACCGGCGTGTGGGAACTGCTTTACAACGGCGTCCGGCACGAGAAGGCAGCATCGCATGGCCACGCGATGCCGGCCCTGGCGCGGCGCGGACTGACGGTTGCGGCGATCAGCGCCATCGACATCGCGCTGTGGGACATCCTGGGAAAGTCGCTCGGCGCCCCTGTCTGGCGGCTGCTGGGCGGCCGGAAGTCGAAGCGGATGCCGGCCTATGCCTCCGGCGGCTGGGCGCCGGCCGAGACGATCGGCGAGCAGCTCCGCTCCTATATCGATCAGGGCGGTTTCAAGTCCGTCAAGATGCGGGTCGGGTCCATGGACGGCGCGGTTCACGTGTCGTCGCAGCGCGTCCACGCCGCCCGCGACGCTCTCGGGCCTGACGTGTCCATCATGGTCGACGCGCACGGCACCTACACGGTCTCGGACGCCAAGCGCTTCGCCCACATGGTGCGCGACTGCGACCTGGCCTGGTTCGAGGAACCGGTGACGGCCGACGACAAGCACGGCATCGCCGAGGTCCGGGCCGCCTGCAACATTCCGATCGCCTGCGGCGAGAGCGAGGCGACGCGGTTCGACTTCCGCGACCTTGCCGTGCTGCGCGCCGCCGACGTGTTCCAGCCGGATCTCGGCTTCTGCGGCGGCATCAGCGAGGCGATGAAGATCGGCGCGCTGGCATCGGCCTTCAACATCCGCCTGTCGCCGCATCTGTGGGCCGGCGCGCCCGCCTTCTATGCCGGGCTGCACGTCTGCGCGGCGTCGCCCGCCAGCTTCATCCTGGAGTATTCGCTCGGCGCCAATCCGATGCTGCACGATCTGGTCGTGGAGAAACTGGATGTGGCGGACGGAGCCATTGCCATTCCGGATGCGCCGGGGCTAGGCATCACAGTGGACGAGGATTTCCTGAAGGCCCACGCAATGGGGGCGTAGCGTCGAATGGCCGACAAAGACCTGCTGCCGCAGCTCGCGGCCTATCTGACGGCGGAATCCGACCCGGAGACGCATCGCACGCCGTCGGAACGCGAACTGGCCGAGCATTTCCAGGTGTCGCGCGGGCAGATCCGCGAGGCGCTGGCGATCCTCGAGGCGATGCGGCTGGTCGAGCGCAGGGCGAAATCCGGCATCTACCTGACCAAGCGCGAGGCCAGCGTCGAGGCGATGGCTCTGTTCGCCAGGGCCGGGCTGCCGCTCGATCCGGTGCAGATCCTCGAAACGGTCGAGCTGCGCAAGATTCACGAGATCAAGGCGGCGGAACTTGCCTGCGGCCGGGCGACCGAGGACAATTACGAGGCATTGCGGGCGATCCTGGAGATTTCCGAACGCAAGGTTGCGGCCGGCGAGCCGATCCACAAGGAAGACAAGGATTTCCACCTCGAGATCGTGCGGGCGACCAAGAACAGCATCTTCTACCGCGTCTGCTCGGTCTACTACGTGATGGGCGAGGCGCGCCTGCCGGTCTATTTCAACGACCCCGAGCGCGGGCGCAAATCGCATGCCGAGCACCTGCAGATTTTCGACGCGCTGCTGCGCCGCGACGGCAATCTGGCGCAGGCGCTGATGAACGCCCACCTGCAAGGCGCCGAGAGCTACTGGAAGGGCCTGATCAGCGAGATGGACCGCAAGGAAACGACGCGGCTCAAACATGCCTGACGCCCGCCCGGTGATCTTCTCGACCCACGCGCTGCATCCCGCCGCAGTCGAGGCACTCAAGGGCGCAGGCTCGCTGCGGGTCGCAAGCGCGCTCGACGCTGCGACCCTGATCGCCGAATCCCGCGACGCCGCGGCCATCGTCGTGCGCGCCAACCTGCCCGAGGCGATCTTCACCGGCGCGCCGCTGCTGCGCGCCGCCGTGCGCCATGGCGCCGGGCTGGACATGATCCCGATGGAGGCAGCGACCGCCGCCGGCGTGCTGGTCGCCAACGTGCCGGCGGTCAATGCCCGGTCGGTCGCCGAGCATGTCTTCTTCGTATCGATGGCCCTGCTGCGCCGGTTTCGCGCGATGGACCGCGACCTGCGCACGGGCGGCTGGTTGGCCGGGCGCGCCCATGCCGAGCAGACCAACGAACTGTCGGGCCGCCGCATCGGCATCGTCGGCTACGGCGCGGTCGGCCGGCAGGTGCACGCCATCGCCGCCAACGGCTTCGGGCTGGATGTCGCGGTCACCAGCCGCAGCCGGCCGGACGGCGTGCGGCACATGTCGGTCGACGAACTGGCGGCGTGGAGCGACGTCCTGGTGCTGTGCTGCCCGCTGACGCCGGAGACGCGCGGGCTGATCGATGCGCGCCGGCTCGGCCTGATGAAACCCGGCGCGCTGATCGCCAACGTCGCACGCGGGCCGGTGATCGACGACGAGGCGCTGATCGCGGCGCTGCGGGATGGCCGCATCGGCGGGGCGGCGCTCGACGTCTTCGCGACTCAGCCGCTGCCGCCGGAGCATCCCTATTTCACCTTCGACAACGTGATCGTCACGCCTCATATGGCCGGGATCACCGAGGAAAGCATGATGCGCATGGGCACCGGTGCCGCGGCAGAAGTGGTGCGGATTCTCGCCGGTGAACTGCCGGTCAATCTGCGCAACCCTGAAGTTGTCCCGAAATACAGGGGCCGCTTTGGCTGATCGACAGCCTGTCATTGCTTAACGGAATGTTTCCAGCGTGACTCGATACGTTATGGAACCGCCACGTCATCGCCTCATTCCGTCCACAGTCCGCCCCTGTTTTGCCCCTAGCCGCGAATTCAGGATCAACGGCAGAAGGTGTCGACGGAATGCGGAACGGCTTGGGACTGGTGATGGGGCTTGCGATCGCGGGCGCGACACTCTCAGTGGGCGATGCCATGGCGCAGTGCGGCAGCGCATCCTGGTATGCGCTAACGTCGAAGACCGCCTCCGGCGAACGGATGAACCCCGCAGCCATGACCGCCGCCCACCGCACCCTGCCTTTCGGCACCAAGGTGCGCGTCACCAACAAGAAGAACGGCAAGAGCGTCGTGGTCCGGATCAACGACCGCGGCCCGTTCATCAGGGGCCGCGTTATCGACCTCTCCAAGGCCGCCGCGCGGGAGCTCGGCTTCATCAGCCGCGGTCACACCTCGATCTGCATGACGAAGACCTGACCTACCGCCTGAAGCGGCTGGCGGCGGTGGCCGCCATCGCCTCCGCAAGGCTCATGCCCCACTGCCGCCGGCAATAGTCGCGGAAGTCGAAACAGGGCAGGCCGGGGCAGACCTCGAACTCGATCAGGTGGATCGAGTCGTCCGCCTCGACGCGCAGATCCATCGAGAACACGTCGCGCAGGCCAAGGCCCTCGATCAGCCGCGAGGCGATGCCGCGGATCGCCGTGTCCGCGCCGGGCTGGGTGTCGGTGACCGCCTGCAAGGCAGGTTGCGCATATGTGCCCGCCGACCTCGCCGCTTCGCCGGTCTCGCCGTAGAGCGCCATCGAATCGTCCATCGTCTGGAAGTCCGCGCCCGAGTCGACGAAGACGACGCCCAGCGCCTCGACGCCAGCCGACGGTTCGACCGCCAGGAAACTCGCCCGGACATTGCGGCCCGGAACATAGGGCTGCACCACGGCGTCGTCGCGATAGGCCGCGAAGATGCGCCGGCTGATGGCGAGGGCGCTGTCGAGGTCGGACACGCGTGAATCGCTCCAGATGCCGATCTTGGCGCCGAGCCGGTTCGGCTTGACGAACCAGCCCGATGGCGAGTCTGGCGGTTCGACGATCCATTGGCCGTCGCGGGCGAGCCCGGATTGTGGCGTCGAGAGGCCAAGCGCCTTGAGCACCGCGCCCGAGCGGAACTTGTCCTGGCAGAGCGCGAACAGCGAGTCGTCTGCGCCGATGGTCTTCATTCCGGCAAGGCGCGCCAGCGCCGGAGAGGCGCCGCCGCGAAAATAGGCGATGCCGTCGGAGATCGTCCAGACAAGAGCTCTGTCCGGATCGCGCGAAGCGATGACGCCGGCCGCGGAATCCAGCTCAACCGGCGTGAAGAGCATTTCGCGCGCGGCGCATGCGTCGCCGATCCCGGGCAGGTCGGCCTGGATGTCGGTCGATTGCGCCAGATAGGACGAGACCTCGAGCGCGTTCCGGGCCGAAAAGCCGTCCGCCAGCAGCTGCTCGCGACAGGCTTCCTCCGGTTCGTAGACCAGGATCAACTCAGGTTTGCCGGACATCGAAGGCGTCTCCAGAACGTCCCGTCCGGCTTGTCAGGCAGGCCGTTCGCCCGCTCCGGCAAAAACGACATCGTAGGCGGCGACTGCGGCTTTCGCCCGCGCCGCGACATCGGCCACCGTCATGCCGGGCCTGTAAAGGCTGGAGCCAAGGCCAAAGGCGGCGACGCCCGCCTTGGCATAGGCCGCGAAATCGGCCTCCGACACGCCGCCGACCGCGCCGACCACCGCGTCCTTCGGCAGGACCGCGCGCAGCGCTGCGATGCCGTTCGCGCCGATGACGCTGGCGGGAAAGAACTTCAGCGCCGAGGCGCCGCAGCGCAGCGCCAGGAAGGCCTCGGTCACCGTGAACACGCCGGGCATCGTGACCATGCCGAAGCCCGCCGCTGCCTTGAGAACGTCCGCGTCGACATTCGGGCTGACCAGCAGCCGGCCGCCGGCCTCGTTCAACCGCGCAACGTCGCCGGGCGTCAGCACTGTCCCCGCCCCGACCAGCGCGTTTGGCAAGGCCTTCGCCAGCCTTTCGATCGAGACGAACGGATCGGGCGAATTGAGCGGAATCTCGATCGCGTCGATGCCGGCGTCGAAGATCGCCGTGCCGATGCCGACGATCTCGCCTGATGTCACGCCGCGGAGGATGGCGACGAGGTTGCGGCGCAGTTTCGGCCAGGGCGCGGAGGCGGTCATACGGTCTGTCCCTCGAGATAGAGCCGAGCGCCCGCGGCGAACAGGCCGACGCGAACGGCGACATCGGCGTCGACCGGCGCGACCTCGTAGCCCGCCAGCCGCAGCGCCGCGGCATAGCGCTCGCCATTGGCGCCGGAGGCTACCAGTTTCACGGACCGCGCGTCTGGCGTCTCGGCACGCGCCGCCGCGATCTCCGCGCCGATCAGCAGGCCGGACAGCGCGGCCGCCGCATCGGGTTTCGACAGGTCGTGCAGCAGGCCGCCCGCCCGGAGGCGGAACAGCATCGAGGTCAGGTCCTGCGGCCGCGCAATCGCCCTCGACAGCGCGTCGCGGAATGCGGGTGACGAGGCATCGCCCGCCTCCGGCGGCTCGCCGACCGAGTGCTTCAGGATCGACTGCGTCGACAGGACGTGGAACAGCTCACCGGTCATCGCAGTCCGGAATCGGGTTACTTTGCCGGATTGGACACGCACCCATTTCGAGTGGGTGCCGGGCATGCAGACGAGATGATCCCCAGCGTCCAGACCCGCGCCGGCCAGTTGCGTCTCCTCGCCGCGCATCACATCCGGCGCATCGGTCTGGCGCTGCGCGAGGCCGGGCAGGATGCGCACCGTCCGCGGCGCGTCCGCGACCGGCGTCGACGCCGAGGCGAAATCGGCGATGCGCGCCGGGACGTCGAGATAGCCGGCCTCGACCCAGCCCTGCCGGGCACCCGCCATGCCGCAGACGATTGCCGGCAGGTCGACCGGTGCGGCCATCGCGGCCAGATGGCTCTCCAGGATGTTGGCAAAGCCCTTTGCCCCGGCCGTCGACATGCCGTCGCCCGACTTGCGCTCGGCCAGCACGGCGCCGGCGCGGTCGAGCAGCCAGACGCGGAGGTTGGACGTGCCCCAGTCTGCCGCGACAAGGACCGCCTGGCCGGTCACAGGTAGCCTCCGTCGACGATCATGGTCTGCGCGGTCAGCATGCGCGAGGCGTCGGATGCGAGGAACAGGCAGGGGCCGACGATGTCGTCGGGCTGCATGATCTCCCGGATGCACTGTTTCGCGACATGGGCCGCCAGCGCCTCCTCCGTCACCCACAGCTCCTGCTGCCGCTCGGTGATCACCCATCCGGGCGCGATCGCGTTGACGCGGATGCCGTGCGGCCCCAGCGCCCCGGCCAGTCCCTTGGTCAGGCCGATGATCCCGGCCTTGGCCGCCGTGTAGGACGGCATGGTGCCGAGGTTGATCAGAAAGGAGGTCGAGGTGAAGTTGATGATCGAGCCGCTGCCCGCCTTCTTCATCCCTTTGGCCACCGCCTGCGCGGTGAAGAAATGCGGCTTCAGGTTGATCGCCTGGTTGGCGTCCCAGTATTCCGGCGTGACGTCGGCCAGCGCGTGGCGGTCGTCGCGGGCGGCGTTGTTGATCAGAACGAGCGCCGCGCCATGCGCGGCTTCCGCCTTCGCCACCGCTGCCCGCAGCGCGTCGATATCCTTGAGATCGGCCCTGAGATAGAGCGGCCGCGACCCGGTCTTCGCCGCGATCCGGTCGCACAGGGCCTCGCTTGGCGCTTCGGCTATGTCGATGAACGCGACCCTCGCGCCCTGCAGCGCGAACCCTTCGGTCAGCGCCGCGCCAATGCCCGAGCCGCCGCCGGTAATCAGGACCGGCTTGCCCTTGAGGTCCGGAAAGACCGCCGAATATGCCATGCTGGATTCTCCTCTCCCGGCGCGACTTTATTGGGGGAAAGGCGATTTCGGCACAAGACCCAAACGGGCCGCCGGCCTCTGGACCAGATGGCCGCTAGACCGCGCGGATGCGTGGCTGTGCGGCTTCGCGCAGGAAGTCCAGCGTGGCCGACGCGTCCACCGGACGACCGAACAGATAGCCCTGGCCGCCGCCGCAACCGAACTGCACCAGCTTGCTGGCCTGCGCCTCTTCCTCGATGCCTTCGGCCACGACTTCCATGCCGAGCCCGTCGCACATGGCAAGTATCGCGCGGATGATGTGCTCCGACGGCCGGTCTTCCATGATCGAGGCGACGAAGGCACGGTCGATCTTGAGCTTGTCGAAATGGAAATCGCGCAGCCGGCCGAGAGACGACTGGCCGGTCCCGAAATCGTCAAGCGAGACGCGGATGCCGACGCGGCGCAGGTCGTTGACGATCTTCTCAGCCGAAAGCGGGTCGGTCATCATGCCGGTCTCGGTGATCTCGATCTCGAGCCGGCGCGGGTCGAAGCCGGTGCGTTCCAGGATCGAGCGGATATGCATGCCGGTGTTCTGGTCGACCAGCTGCGACGGCGACAGGTTGAAGGCGAGGAAGAGGTGGGAGGGCCATTCGCGCGCGGCCTCGGTCGCCTTGCGCAGCACCAGCTGCGACAGCGCGCCGATGATGCCGCGCTCCTCGGCAATGGCAATGAAGACGCTGGGCGGCACGACACCGAGGTCTGGATCGGTCCAGCGGGCAAGCGTCTCGAAGCCGATGGTCTCGCGGGTGCGCAGGTCGACGATCGGCTGGAAATGCGGCTCGACGTCACCGGCGGCGACGGCGCGGCGCAGCGCCTGCTCGATGCGCGTCACGCGCTTGGCGGCCTCTTCCATCTGATGCGTGTAGACCACCACCTTGCCGCGGCCGGACCGCTTGGCGTGATAGAGCGCGGTCTCCGCCTTGCTGATCAGATCCTCGGGGCTCTGCTCGCCGAAGAACAGCGCGCAGCCGACCGAGGCCGAAAGCCGCGCCGTGCGGTCGCCGACGTCGTAGGGCGCGGACAGGATCTCGATCAGCATCTGCGCCTGGGCATTTGCCGCCTGCTCCGAGAAGGTCATCGGCAGCAGAAAGGCGAACTCGTCGGCGCCGAGACGCGTCACGGTCGAATGCACATCCATCGCCGCGCGCAGCCGCATGCCGACCTGCATCAGGATGTCGTCGCCGGCGCGGCCGCCGAACAGGTCGTTGATCGGCTTGAAACCGTCGAGATCGATGATTCCGATCGCGAACGGCGCAGGATCCTCGGCGCGCTCGGCCTTCAGCCGCTCGAGCTTGTCGACGAAGCGCCTCTGGTTGCCGAGCCCGGTCAACGGATCGGTGAATGCCAGATCCGTCGTTTCCCTGCTCAACTGAGAAATGCCGGCGGTTCCGGACATGAGATCCCTGTCGATGCTTTTTGTTCGTCGCGCACCATCACACGAAACAGTTGAAGAACCGTATCGCTCATAACATTTGCTGAGCGGTCTGTTCCGGTTTTACCCGATAAAGTTGAAAAGGCCCCGAACTGCCTTCGACAGGCTCGAGCCATGTGGGGGCTTCGCCTCTGGCAAGAACCGCGATCAGTCCGTCCGGCGCGGCGCCCGCCAGAAGCCGGGTTTCGGGATTGCCGGGGCACATGGCGACGATGCCGACATTCGCCCTGCGCGCCAGCGCTTCGGCGTCGGCCGGTTCGGCGAGGAAAATATCCAGCGCCGCCAGATTGCCGGCGACATTGCGGTGGTACGGGCCGGCCAGGGCGCGGTGCGGCGTGTGCTTCAGGACCCCCGCGCCGACATTCGACACCGCCAGGACCGTCCGGGCGGGAAGCGCCGCGAGCGCCGTGAAATCGCCCGCGCCGTAGCAGCGCCCCGAACCGGCGCCAGCGGCGGCGACAGTCCCGGTCTGCCCGGCGGGCGGAAGGAGCCGCCCGGCAGCGGCGCTCCAGACCGCGTTGAAGGACAGGACCCAGGCGAGCGCCATGGCGACGGTCGCCGGCGCCGACGGGTTACGGCCGGCAATCTCGCGGCGGCGGGCGATCCAGCCCGACAGCGGCACAACCGCCAGGGGAACGGCGAACACCGCGCCGCGCACCTGCCAGAAGCTGATCAGGATCGCCGCGGCGAGGAAGCCGCCAATCACCGCGTTGGCGCGGCGGACGCCCTGCCGCAGCATTCCCAGGACCATCACGGCGAGGCCGAGAACTGGCGTCGCATACCAGGTTGCAAGCATGGCGGGGTCGTACAATGCCGCCTTGAAGATCGACTGCGCCTCGGTCACCCCGTCGAGCCAGTAGAGCCTGAGGCGGGGGTCGAGCGTCGCATAGGGGTCGGCCAGGCATTGCGGAAAGGCGGCCAGCACCAACAGGCCGATACCGAGGCCAAGGATGGCGAGAGCCGCCGCCCGACCCTCGGTGCTCCGGCGCAAGGCCGGGGTTGTGGCGATCGCTGCCAGCCCGAGCCCCGCAAGCACGGCGGTCGATCCCTGCGCCACGGACATCGCGTCGCAAGCGGGCGCCGACCATGCCGGCCATGGAACGGTCACGACGAAGCAGGCAGCGGCAACCGATGCGAAGCCGAGGCCGAAGCCAAAGGCCGTCCGCGCCTCCGCCTCGCCGCGCACGAGAAACAGCATAGCCGCGCCGAAGCCGCCCACGGCGACATAGGGCAAGGTCTCCATGCCGACCGCCATGGTCAGCGCCGCGCAGGCGCCTGCGGCCAGTGGCGCGACCGCACCACCAACGAGCAGGCCGAGCGCCATGCCGAGGATCAGCACGAGCTGGACATTGTGATGATCGATGGCCCCCGGCTGGAAGATGCCGATCGACATCAGCGACAGCGCGCCCACCACCAGCGCGGGGAACTGCGCCTCGGGGCCATGCGCGAAGCGGGCCACCCGCAGCAGCAGAAACACGCCGACGCCCATGAGCAGCGACGGCCAGACGATCGACGCGACAAGTTCCCCCGCCGCCTGGCTGCCGGTGATGGCGGCGACCGACATGACGATCGCGGCGATCGGCGCGTCGACCAGCCGCGACCAATGCATGAGGAACCCGCCGTCGAGGCCCATGCGGTATTGCATCAGGTCGAACCAGCCCTGGCCGGCGATAAGGTCGCGCACCTCGACCATGCGCAGCAGGCTGTCATTGTCGCCATTGGAATCCGCCAGCGAGGCGAAGCCGCCCGCCGCGGCGATCGCGAGCGCGAGCAGCGCCGCGCCGGCGGCGGCCAGCACGTCCACCCGAAGCGGCGAACCATCGGTCCCGCCCTGGAGCGATTTCAACACGATCTGGCTCACCGAGAGGCCCCATTGCGCGGAGCCTAAACCTAGCCTTAACCGCTTCAATAAAGAGTAAAGCGGCGCGCCTGCGGATTGCCGCGCCGGGAGCCTTCGCCATGACTGCCTTCTCGATGTCCAGCCTCTCGGTGGCGGTTCTGCTGCCATGCTACAACGAGGAGAAGACGATCGGCGACGTGGTGGCGCGCTTCCGCGCCGCACTCCCCGGCGCCAGCATCCTCGTGTTCGACAACAATTCGAAGGACCTGACCGCACTGCGCGCCCGCGCCGCCGGGGCCACCGTCATCCGCGAGCCGCGCCAGGGAAAGGGCAATGTCGTGCGCCGGATGTTCGCCGACATCGACGCCGACATCTATGTCATGGCAGACGGCGACGGCACTTACGCCCCAGAAGACGCGCCGCTGCTGATCAACACGCTTCTCACCGAGCATGCCGACATGGCGGTCGGCACCCGCCGCGGCGTCGGCGAGGACGCCGGGCGGACCGGCCACGCCTTCGGCAACCGGCTGTTCAACGCGCTCTACACCCGCCTGTTCGGCCGCGACTTCACCGACATCTTCTCCGGCTACCGCGCCTTCACCCGCCGCTACGTCAAGAGCTTCCCGGCGCTGTCGAACGGCTTCGAGATCGAGACCGAGATGTCGGTGCACGCTTCGGTGCTGAAGATGCCCGTGGTCGAGATCGCGCTCGACTATGGCCGCCGTGTCGAGGGCTCGACCTCCAAGCTGTCGACCTACAGGGACGGAGCGCGCATCCTGTGGATGTTCGCCATGCTGATGAAGGAGACGCAGCCATTCCGCTTCTTCGGCCTGATCGCGCTGGCGACGCTCGGCGCAAGCCTCGCCCTGATGGCGCCGGTGCTGGTCGAATATGTCGAGACGGGCCTCGTGCCGCGCATGCCGACCTGGATGCTGTCGGTTGGCCTGCTGGTGCTGGCGATGCTGTTCGCGATGACCGGTCTGATCCTCGATTCCGTCGCGCGCGGCCGCACCGAGCAGAAGCGGATGGTCTATCTCGCCTTCGGCCCGGCCCGCAGCGAGCCGGTGCAACTCGCCGCCGCGATCGACCGGCCGGAGCGCCAGGCCCGCTCCGCATGAACCGTTTTCCCCGCTTCGTGCTGATCGGGGCGATCGGCTTCGCGGCCGACGCCGGCATGCTGTTCCTGCTGCTGAACACCACGAGTCTCGGTGCAATCAGCGCCCGGGTCGCCTCGATCGCGTTCGCGCTGATGGTCACCTGGCAGCTCAACCGCTGGCTGACCTTCGGCCCGTCGTCGCGCTCCGTCTCGGTCGAGGGCGCGCGCTATGGCGGCGTCGGCGTGGCGACGTCGCTGGTCAATTTCGCCGTCTACTCGGCCATCCTCTGGGCCGCGCCCAATCTGACGGTCCTCCTCGCCCTGGTGATCGCGTCGCTGGCGGCGCTCGCCTTCTCCTTTCTCGGCTATTCGCGCCTCGTTTTCGACCGGTAGGTTCAGCCAGGCGCAATCCACCTTCAAGCGAACGCGATGCCGCGCGGCTGGACCGCCGATCCGCAGCGCGCTACATCGGCGCTCTCAATCCGGAGACTTTCCATGCCGCTTTCCGTCGCCGTCCAGATGGACCATGTCCGCACCGTCAACATTGCCGGCGACACGACCTTCGCCCTCTCGTTGGAGGCGCAGCGCCGCGGCCACACACTCTTCCACTACACGCCCGACCGGCTGTCGCAGCGCGACGGCAAGATCTTTGCCCGGGTCGAGGAGATGCAGGTCCGCGACACCAAAGGCGACCATTTTACGCTCGGCGAACCCGTCCGCACCGACCTGTCCGAGATGGACGTGATCCTGCTGCGCCAAGACCCGCCTTTCGACATGAACTACATCACCACCACCCACATGCTGGAGCGCATCCATCCGAAGACGCTGGTGGTCAACGACCCGGCCTGGGTGCGCAACTCGCCCGAAAAAATCTTTGTCACCGAGTTCCCCGACCTGATGCCGGAGACGCTGATCACACGCGACCCGCTGGAAGTCGCCGCCTTCCGCAAGGAGCATGGCGACATCATCGTCAAGCCGCTCTACGGCAATGGCGGGGCCGGCATCTTCCATCTCAAGGACGACGACCGCAACCTCGCTTCACTCTTGGAAATGTTCGGCCAGATGTTCCGCGAGCCGTTCATCGTCCAGCGCTACCTGAAGGACGTGCGCAAAGGCGACAAGCGCATCATCCTGATCGACGGCGAGGCGGTCGGCGCGATCAACCGCGTGCCGGCGGAACACGATTCCCGCTCCAACATGCACGTCGGCGGCCGCGCCGAGGCGACCGTGCTGACCGCGCGGGAGAGGGAAATCTGCGACCGCATCGGCCCAAGCCTGAAGCAGCGCGGATTCATCCTCGTCGGCATCGACGTCATCGGCGACTACATGACCGAGATCAACGTCACCTCGCCAACCGGCGTGCGCGAGGTGAAGCGTTTTGGCGGGGCGGATATTGCCAGCCTGTTCTGGGACGCGGTGGAGGGGAAGCGGGGGTAGAGTAAAGCGGAAGCCACCGACGAAGTCTCTCTAATCAACTCGTCTTGATTTGGCTGTGATTGCCGGTCATGATCAAAACGTTCCGGAAGTCGCAAACTGCGACTTCCGGATGTAGTGCGGAGTACGTCGCCTAATGGCTTCCTAGGGCAATGGCGACGTACACCACTCCAGCTGCGAAATAGATCGCAGCCATGAGCATGTGTAGCTCTGACATTCTTTCCTCCTTTCTCCTGTGAGGAATCCGCAACCCCGAGGATAACCGACTTCGTGACTTTGGCGAGGCGGTCAACGAAATCGTGATCGACAATAGGAGTGGTCATTCACTTCTGATTGACGCAATCAACCGCGCCCTCGCGTCCCCATCGACTGGGTAATCCGTCATTCGCTTCACTTTGTTCTTGTAATGTTCGCATCGACATGATTGTCTTGGAGACTTAAGGACGAGTGTAGCGGGGACATCAATGGTTTCGCGCGTCAGCACAGTCGCGTTCGAGGGGATCGAGGCCGTTCCGGTCGACGTCCAGGTGATGATCGCGCCGGGCAAGATGAACATCCACATCGTCGGCCTGCCGGACAAAGCGGTGGCCGAAAGCCGCGAGCGGGTGCAGGCAGCGCTCCATGCATCCGGCCTGTCGCTGCCGGCCAAGAAGGTAACGGTCAATCTCGCGCCCGCCGACCTGCCGAAGGAAGGCTCGCACTACGACCTGCCGATCGCGCTCGGGCTGATGGCGGCGCTGGGCGCCATCCCGGGCGACGCGATCGCCGACTATGTGGTGCTCGGCGAGCTGTCGCTGGACGGCACGATTGCGCCCGTCGCCGGTGCGCTGCCGGCGGCGATCGGCGCCAACGCCATCGGCAAGGGGCTGATATGCCCGCATGCGTCGGGGTCCGAAGCCGCCTGGGCCGGGTCCGACATCGACATTCTCGCGCCGCGCAGCCTGATTGCAATCGCCAACCACTTTCGCGGCACGCAGGTCCTGTCGCGGCCGGAGCCGAGCGTGCATCGGGCGGCCAACGGGCTGCCGGACCTTGCCGACATCAAGGGCCAGGAGAGCGCCCGCCGCGCCCTCGAAGTCGCGGCGGCCGGCGGCCACAATCTCTTGATGACCGGCCCGCCCGGTTCGGGCAAATCGATGCTGGCGCAGCGGCTGCCGTCGATCCTGCCGCCGCTGTCGCCGAAGGAGCTTTTGGAAGTCTCGATGATCGCCTCGATCGCCGGCGAGCTGGCCGGCGGCAAGCTGACCGACCGGCGGCCGTTCCGCAGCCCGCATCATTCGGCCTCGATGGCGGCGATGGTCGGCGGCGGCTTGCGGGTGAAGCCCGGCGAGGCGTCGCTGGCGCACAATGGCGTCCTGTTCCTCGACGAGTTTCCGGAATTTACGCCCCAGGTGCTCGATGCGCTGCGCCAGCCGCTCGAAACCGGCGAATGCGTCATCGCCCGCGCCAATCACCGCGTCAGCTATCCCGCACGGGTGCAACTCGTCGCGGCGATGAACCCGTGCCGCTGCGGCATGGCGGGGTCGCCGGGCTACAAATGCCTGCGCGGCCCGCGTTGCCAGAGCGACTATCAGGCCCGCATCTCCGGCCCGCTGATGGACCGCATCGACATCCGCGTCGACGTGCCGGCGGTCTCGGCGGCCGACCTGATCCGGCCGATGAAGTCGGAACCGTCGAGCGTGGTCGCCGCCCGGGTCGCGCGCGCCCGCGACATCCAGCGCGAACGCTATGCCGCGATGGGCCTCGCAATGGCGATGACCAACGCGCATTGCTCGACCGCAATCGTCGAGGACGTCGCACAGCCGGATTCGGCCGGCCTCGCGCTGCTTCGGGACGCCAGCGACAAGCTCGGCTTCTCCGCCCGCGCCTATCACCGCGTGCTGCGCGTCGCCCGCACGCTGGCCGATCTCGACGGCGAGGCGCGGGTCGGGCGGATTCACCTGGCGGAATCGATCTCCTACCGGATGAGCGCGGAGCGGTTGGCGCAGGCGGCTTAGTGCATGTCTCCCGAAAGTGGGAACCGGTTTCGGGACAAAGACATGCGCAAGAGCAAGAAGCTAAGGCCCGGGGAGCGGATCTGAAAGATCGCGACACGCTTTAGGCGCATCGAAACGCAATCGGCACGTCGCCACTCGACGGACCTGCGCCGACGCCCTATCAGGTCGCGATCGGTGACCCGGGAGGCAGTTCATGGCTGGTGTGTTCTTCGACGATCTGACGGTCGGACAGGTGTTCAGGCACGAGATCAGGCGCACGGTCACCGAGACGGACAATGTCTGGTTCTCGGCGATCACCCACAACCCGGCCTACCTGCATCTCGACGAGGAATATTGCCGCACCGAGAGCGAGTTCGGCCAGCGCATCGTCAATTCGGGCTTCACGCTGGCGCTGATGGTCGGCATCTCGGTCGGCGAGACGACGCTCGGCACCGCGATCGCGAATCTCGGCTGGGACGAGGTGCGGTTTCCGAAGCCGGTGTTCCACGGCGACACGCTGCGCATCGAGACCGAGGTCGCGGAGCTGCGCGACAGCAAATCGCGGCCCGACGCCGGCATCGTCACCTTCATCCACCGCGCTTTCAACCAGCGGGGCGAACTGGTCGCGCAGTGCAAGCGCTCGGGGCTGCAGAAGAAGCGGCCGGTCGCCTGACAGGCCGTCGGGATGTCATGACCCCGGCACGCCCCGATCAATTTTCGGGGGAATCGCCGCGAGGCGGTTCATCGATCAGAATGCGCTCGCCGGCGCCGTCGAGGTCCTCGTACTGGCCGCTGCGCAGCGCCCACAGGAAGGCGACGAGCGCCAAACCGCCAAGGAACAGCGCGACCGGGATCAGGTAGACGAGGTTGGTCATGCCGGCCTCGCCACCCGCACGACACGGTCGGAGGCGACGTCGGCCTCCGGCAGCGTTGCTTCGCCGCCGCCGCGCGACAGGCGCAGCGCATTGGCGATGACGATGATCGACGACAGCGACATCGCGATCGCGGCGATCAGCGGCGTGACGTGGCCGAGGATCGCGACCGGCACGGCGATGGCGTTGTAGACGATCGCGATGGCGATGTTCTGCCGGATCAGCCGGCCTGCCCGCACCGCGATGACGTGGGCGAGAGGCACGGCCTCGAGGCCCTCGCGCAGGAAGACGAAGTCGGCGGCGTTGCGGCCGACGTCGGCGGCGCTCGCCGGCGCCATCGAGACATGCGCGGCGCCCAGCGCCGGTGCGTCGTTGAGCCCGTCTCCGACCATCAGCACGCGGTGCCCGTCCTGAGAAAGGGCAAGCAGCCGCGCAACCTTGTCCGCCGGCAGCATGCCCGAGCGATAGCGCTCGATGCCGAGCGAGGCGGCGACGCGCGCGCAGGCTGCTTCGGCGTCGCCGGACAGCATTTCCACCGGTCCGATGGCGCGCTCCACCGCGCCGATCGCGGCGCGTGCGCCGCCGCGCAGCCGGTCGTCGAATTCGAAGCGCGCGATCTCCCGGCCGTCGCGCGCCAGCACGGTGCCGTCGCCGCGCGCCCCGGTCGCCCATGCCGCGCGGCCCAGCCGCCAGACATGGCCGCCGGCTTGGCCCTCGACGCCCTGGCCCGGCAATTCCTTGACGGTCTCGAACCGGTTGGCGTCGCCGGCCGCCTCGGCGGCGATGGCCAGCGACAGCGGGTGGCGCGAATGGGCGGCGAGCGCGCCCGCCTGCCCGAGCGCCTCGGGGTCGATCCGCTCGGCGCCGATCAGCCGCGGGCGGCCGAGCGTCAAGGTGCCGGTCTTGTCGAAGACCGCCGCGTCGGCCTCGGCGAGGCGTTCCATGGCGGACCCGTCCTTGACCATGATGCCGGCCTCGAACAGCCGACGCGCGGCGACCACCTGCACGATCGGCACGGCGAGACCGAGCGCGCAGGGGCAGGTGATGATCAGAACGGCGATGGCGATGGTGAGCGCCTGGTGCCAGTCGCCGCCCCACGCCATCCAGCCGAGGAAGGTGACGAAGGCCGTCAGGTGCACGACCGGCGCGTAGAGCGCCGAGACGCGCTCGGCGACCCGGCGGTAGCGCGCGCGGCCGCCCTCGGCGGCTTCCAGCATGCGGAGCATCTCGGCGAGGAAGGAGGACGTCGCGGTGGCTGTGGCCTCCAGCGTCAGCGGACCGGTCAGGTTGAGCGTACCTGCCTGAACCATCTCGCCGGCCGCGATCGTCACCGGCGCGCTCTCGCCGGTAACCACCGAACGGTCGAGATCGGAGCGACCGGCGAGGATGCGCCCGTCGACCGGGATGCGCTCGCCGGCGGCGACGATCACCCGCATGCCGGCCTCAATCTCCTCGACGGGTCGGTAGTCGCGCGTGCCGTCCTCCGAGACGACCAGCGCGCCGCGCGGGGCGAGCCTGGCGAGCCCGATCACCGCCTCACGGGCGCGGTCGCGCATGGCATGGTCGAGCGTGCGGCCGATCAGCAGGAAGAACAGGAGCGTCACCGAGGCGTCGAAATAGGCGTGAGAGCCATGGTTGATCGTCTCGTAGAGGCTCATCGCGTAGGCGAGCGTGACGCCGATGGCGATCGGCACGTCCATGTTCATGCGGCCATGGCTTAGCGCGCTCCAGGCCGAGAGGTAGTAGATGCGGCCGGCGTAGAGCAGCGCGGGCAGGGCGATCAGCGCCGACACCCAGTGGAACAGGTCGCGCGTCGCGCCCTCCGCGCCGGACCAGACCGAGACCGAGAGGAGCATGATATTGCCGGCGGCAAAGCCGGAGACGGCGACCGCGCGGATGAGTTCGGACATCGTGCCGTCCTGTCCGGCGACGCCCTCGTCGAACAGGTTGGGCGCGTAGCCCAGCCGGACGAGCGTCGAAGTGATCGGCGGCAGGTCGCCCTCGCGCCACTTCACCGAGACGCGTTTGGTGGACAGGTTGACGCGCGCGGCCTCCACCCCCGGCAGACCGCGCAGCGCATGCTCGACGGTTTGGATGCAGGCGGCGCAGTGCACCGCCGGCAGCGCCAGTTCGACCTGGCGGCGGCCGTTGCCGAGCGCTCGGCTGGCCAGCAGCAGTTCCTCGTCGGACGGCGGGGCGATGGCGGTGGCGTCGATTTCGGCCCCGGGCGCGCAGCAGCTCATTCGAACCTCCCGTCGCGGATCTGGATGCGGCGCACGTCGCGCCAGGGGTGCGTCAGCCCGATGTCGGCGGTCAGTTCCATGATCCAGACGCCGTCGGCGAGGAATTGCTCGCCGCGGGCGGTTCCGTCCGCGCCTGGATCGAGGGCGACATGCGTGTCTTCGCGGGTGGTGACGGGCCGGTGGAAACTCGCCGAGACGGATGCAATATGCACCGGGCGCCCGTCCCTGCCGGCAATGGCGTAGCTGATCGCCCCGCCAGCGATGCGCAGCGCCGCGCGGTAGCCGAGAGCGGCCTGCGCCTTTTCCTCGGCGGCCCTCCCGTTGAACTGCTGGCTCGCGACGTAGCTGTTCTTGACGACGAGCCCTGTCCAGCTCGTGCTGGCGAAAACCGCCATCGTGACGTTGACGGCGATGATGACCGCGAAGAATGCCAGCATGATCGCCAGCATGTGGCGGCCGGTGAACTCGCCGGTTGGTGTGCGGGTCATTGCGCTGCCTCCGGTGCCTCGAACTGGGCGTCATAGCTGTCCGTCTCGAAGCTCGACTTGTCCTCGACGACGAACCGGAACGGCTGCACCCTGCCCGCGACCTGGTCGGCCGGCTGGCGGACATAGACCTTCAGCGAGGCGAGCTTGTCGGGCTCGACGCGGATGGCGAACGAGCGGTCGGCCGGCTGGTCGAGGCCGACAACGTTCATCTCGGCGCCGGTCAGACCCTGCAGGGTCACGATGATCGTGCGCGGCTCCGGGATCTTGTTGAGCAGCTTGACGGTATAGCCATTGCGGATCGCGCCGTCCGACAGCGTGACAAAGAGCGGGTTGCGGTCGTGCAGCACGTTGACCTCGAGCCGATCGCGGGTCAGCAGCGCAAAGAGCAGCAGCAGTCCGACCAGCGACCAAGCGGCGAAGTAGACGAGCGCGCGCGGCCGGAAGATCTTGGCGATGTGGAAATGCGCCAGCTTGTCCGTCAGCTTGCCCTGCGGCGTGCGCACCAGCGCCGGCGTGATGGCGCAAGAGCCGCCGGCGGTGGCGATTGCCATGTTGGCATTGTAGTCGGCGAGCGTCGCGTAGGAGATCAGCCCGGGCTCGCGGCCGAGCTTGTCTATCACGCCGTCGCAGGCATCGATGCACAGCGCGCAGGTGATGCATTCGAGCTGCTGGCCGTCGCGGATGTCGATGCCCATCGGGCAGACGGCAACGCAGGCGTTGCAGTCGACGCAATCGCCCACGCTCTGGCCTTGTGCCGCCGCCTTCTTGGCATGCCGCGAGCGCGGCTCGCCGCGCCAGTCATTGTAGGTGACTGTGAGCGAATGCTCGTCCAGCATCGCCGCCTGGATGCGCGGCCAGGGGCACATGTAGGTGCAGACCTGTTCGCGCATCAGGCCGCCGAACGTGTAGGTCGTGGCGGTCAGTACGGCGACGGTGATGTAGGCGATCGGCGCGGCGGCGCCGGTGAAGAGATCGACGAACAGCGTCGGCGCATCGGCGAAGTAGAAGATCCAGGCGCCGCCTGTCGCGACCGCGATGGCGATCCAGATCGCATGCTTTGCCACACGCTTGACGATCTTGTCGGCCGTCCAGGGTCCGGCGTCCAGCTTCATCCGCGCGTTGCGGTCGCCCTCGACGGCGCGCTCGACGACAAGGAAGAGGTCGACCCAGACCGTCTGCGGGCAGGTGTAGCCGCACCATGCGCGACCGACCGCCGACGTGACCAGGAACAGGCCGAAGCCCGCCATCACCAGGAGGCCGGCGACGATATAGAATTCCTGCGGCCAGATCTCGATGAAGAAGAAGTAGAAGCGGCGGTTTGCCATGTCGAGGAGCACGGCCTGGTCGGGCGCGAACGGCCCGCGGTCCCAGCGGATCCAGGGCGTCAGGTAGTAGATGCCGAGCGTGATCGCCATGACGATCCACTTGAACCGGCGGAACGCGCCGCTGGCCCGCTTCGGAAAGATCTTCTTGCGCGCCGCGTAGAGCGGCTGGCGCACTTTCGCGGAGTTCACGGCGGAGGCGTCGAGCCGCTCGATCTCGCCTTCAAGATCGGGCCTTATCATGGTGGTCATGTCATTCACGCAAGCGAGGGCTAGGTCCGTATCCCCGTTCGCATGGCGGCGCTCGCCCAACCTTGATCCTGATCAATCGGAAAGGACGGGTGGACTTCGCATACAACCTCAAACAATCTGCACTGGGGGGCTCAACCCGTGCATCGAGGGGGTGCGAAATGACATCTGTGATCAATTTCCTGAACACGGTCTTCTGGGGATACGTGCTCATCTACGGGCTGCTGGCCGTCGGCATCTTCTTTACGGTCCGGCTGAAATTCCTGCAGTTCGTCCATTTCGGCGAATTTTTCCGCTCGGTGCGCGGCTCGAGCAGTGCCGACAAGTCGGGCATCACGCCGTTCCAGGCGCTGTGCACCAGCCTGGCCTCCCGCGTCGGCACCGGCAACATCGCCGGCGTGGCCGTCGCCCTCTATCTCGGCGGGCCGGGTGCGATCTTCTGGATGTGGATGGTGGCGCTGGTCGGCATGGCGACGGCCTATGCCGAGAGTACGCTGGCGCAGCTCTACAAGGTGAAGAACGACGAGGGCCAGTACCGCGGCGGACCGGCCTTCTACATCGCGCGCGGCCTGGGCGCGAGCTGGGCCGGCGCGATCTTCTCGGTCTGCCTGATCCTCGCTTTCGGCCTCGTCTTCAACGCGGTTCAGGCCAACTCGATCGCCGACGCCATGGAAGGCGCCTTCGGGCTGCCGAAGCTCGCCACCGGCATCGCGGTCGCGGCGATCAGCGGGGTGGTGATCTTCGGCGGCATCAAGCAGATCGCCAAGGTGGCGGAGATCGTCGTGCCCTTCATGGCGATCGTCTACCTGCTGATGGCGATCTACGTGCTGATCGTGCATGTGGCCGACATCCCGGGCATCATCGGGCTGATCCTTTCCAGCGCCTTCGGCATCGGCGAAGCCGCCGCCGGATTCACCGGAGGGTTAGCCGCCGCCATGCTCAACGGCGTCAAGCGCGGCCTGTTTTCCAACGAGGCGGGCATGGGCTCTGCGCCCAACATCGCGGCGGTCGCCACGCCGAATCCGCACCATCCGTCCTCGCAAGGGTTCGTGCAGGCGCTGGGCGTGTTCATCGACACGATCCTGATCTGCACCGCAACGGCGGTGATGATCCTGTTGTCGGGAGCGCTGGTGCCGGATTCCGGCGTCACCGGAACCCAGCTCACGCAGGCGGCGATGCAGGTGCATATCGGCTCGGCGGGAGTGGCCTTCATCGCGGTGGCGATCTTCTTCTTCGCCTTCACCTCGATCATCGGAAACTACTCCTATTCCGAGAACGCCATGACCTTCCTCGGCGTCGGCACCGGCATGCCGATCACCATCCTGCGGGCGGCGGTGCTGGCCATGGTCCTGTGGGGCTCGCTGCAGACGGTCGGCACCGTCTTCGACGCGGCCGACGCGTCGATGGGCTTGATGGCGACGATCAACCTGATCGCCATCGTCCTCCTGTCCGGCACGGTGGCGAAGCTGACGACGGACTATTTCGCGCAGAAGAAGGCCGGCAAGCTGCCGGTTTTCGACGCCGGGGACTATCCCGAGCTGAAGGGAAAGATCGACGCGGACATCTGGTCGGCCAAGCCCTGAGACTCGAGGCAAAAGGGCCCGGCACCGAAGTGCCGGGCCCCTGCGCTGGGCGGACTGTGGGAAGGCAATCGCCCTCACAAATGCCTTCCTACGGCTGTTCGCCGCCACCCAGCGAATGGACATAGACCGTGAGCTCCTTGACGGTCGCCTCGCCCAGCCGGTTGCCCCACGCCGGCATGACGCCGTGCCTGGGAGCTGCGATCTGGGCGGCGATTGCCGCTTCGTCCGAACCGCGCAGCCAGATGGCGTCGGTCAGGTTGGGTCCGCCGACATCGCGCAGCCCCTTGCCGTCGTCGCCATGGCAGGCGGCGCAGTTCTCGGCGAACACCGTCTTGCCTGCCTCGACCAGCGAGGGGTTCGACGGGATTCCGCTCAGGCTGACGACATAGGCGGCCGCCTGGGCGATCTGGTCCTTTTGCAGCGCCCCGCCGAAGGCGGGCATCTCGGAGAAGCGGGTGTCGGCGTCGTCGGCGAAGCGGATGCCGTGCCTGATGGTGGCCAGAATGTCCTCGGGCTTGCCGCCCCAGAGCCAATCGTCGTCGTTGAGGTTCGGATAGCCGGCCGAACCGGCCGCGCCCGAGCCATGGCACTGGACGCAGTTGACCTTGAAAGCCGCGGCCCCGGCCGAGATGGCGAAGGTGCGCAGCTTGTCGTCGGCCAGGATCTCGCCCACCGGCTTCGCCGCGACCGCGGCGACATATTCGCCCTTGGCGGCGACAGCGGCGGCCAGCTCGGCCTTGACGTCGTTGCGGCTGGAATAGCCGAGCACGCCGGTCGTCGCCGAGGAGAGCAGGGGCCAGGCCGGATAGAAGATCGTGTAGGCCAGCGCCCAGACGATGGTTGCGTAGAAGGTCCATACCCACCAGCGCGGCAGCGGGTTGTTGAGCTCCTTGATGCCGTCCCACTCGTGGCCGGTCGTGTCCACGCCGGACAGGTCGTCGATCTGCTTCTCGCTCATGTCAGTCGTCCTTGAGTGGGATGTTGGCGGCCTCCTCGGAGACCTTGCGGCTGCCGGGGCGGAACGCATAGACGACGACCCCCAGGAAGAAGACCGTCATCAGGGCGAGCGCCCAGCTGTCGGCGAACTGGCGCAAGGCGGTATAGGTTTCCATCCTCGCCTCCTACCGCGCGCCGGCCGTGTCGTCGTAGGTCGAGAAGTCGACCAGCGTGCCAAGCATCTGCAGATAGGCCACCAGCGCGTCCATCTCGGTCACCGCGGCGGGATTGCCGTCGAAGTCGCCCAGCTTCGCCTTCGGATACCGGGCGGTCACGCCCGAGGTGTCGGCGTTGGGATCGGCCTGCGCGACAAGATCGGCCGCCGCTTCCGCGATCATCTCTTCCGAATAGGGCACGCCGACGCGGGAATTGGCGACGAGATGGGCCGAGACCTGTTGCGGGTCGAGGACCGCCGAAGCGAGGAACGCATAGCTCGGCATGATCGATTCCGGCACCACCGAGCGCGGCTCGACCAGGTGCTGCACGTGCCATTCGTTGGAGTAGCGGTCGCCGACGCGGGCGAGATCGGGGCCCGAGCGCTTCGATCCCCACTGGAAGGGGTGGTCGTACATCGACTCCGCGGCCAGGCTGTAGTGGCCGTAGCGCTCGACCTCGTCCCGGAACGGCCGGATCATCTGCGAATGGCAGACATAGCAGCCCTCGCGGATGTAGATGTCGCGGCCGGCGAGTTCCAGCGGCGAGTAGGGCCGCATGCCCTCGACCTTCTCGATCGTGTTCTCAAGATAGAACAGCGGCGCGATCTCGACGATGCCGCCGACCGTGACCACCAGGAGCGAGCCGACGAGCAGCAGCGTCGCGTTCTTCTCGAGGATGGCGTGCTTTTCAATCAGTGCCATGGTCGGCGCTCCTATTCGGCAGGCTGGAGGCTGGGGGAGGGCGAGCGGCCACCGATCGGCTCCTCCTCTCTCATGTGACCAAGGATGGTCATCGTGATGTTGAAGGCCATGATCAGGGCGCCGGCGAGATACATCGCCCCGCCGATCGCCCGCATGACGTAGTAGGGGTGCATGGCCGCGACGGTTTCGGCGAAGGAGTAGACCAGGAAGCCCTGATCGTCGTATTCGCGCCACATCAGGCCCTGCATGATGCCCGACACCCACATCACGGCCGCGTAGACGACGATGCCGAGCGTGGCGAGCCAGAAGTGCCAGGTGACCAGGCGCAGCGAATAGAGCCGCTCGCGGTTCCACAGCTTCGGCACCATGTGGTAGATCGCCGCGAAGGAGATCAGGCCGACCCAGCCGAGCGCGCCGGAATGGACGTGGCCGATGGTCCAGTCGGTGTAGTGGCTGAGCGAATTCACCGCCTTGATCGACATCATCGGACCCTCGAAGGTCGACATGCCGTAGAAGGCGATCGCCATCACCATCATGCGGATGATCGGGTCGGTGCGGATCTTGTCCCAGGCGCCGGACAGCGTCATCAGGCCGTTGATCATGCCGCCCCATGACGGCATCCACAGCATGATCGAGAACACCATGCCGAGCGTCTGCGCCCAGTCCGGCAGCGCGGTGTAGTGCAGGTGGTGCGGGCCGGCCCAGATGTAGAGGAAGATCAGCGCCCAGAAGTGGATGATCGACAGCCGGTAGGAATAGACCGGGCGGCCCGCCTGCTTCGGCACGAAATAGTACATCATGCCGAGGAAGCCGGCGGTGAGGAAGAAGCCGACGGCGTTGTGGCCGTACCACCACTGCGTCAGCGCGTCCTGGACGCCGGAGAAGAGCGAGTAGCTCTTGATGCCGAGGAAGGACACAGGGACGGCCAGGTTGTTGACGACGTGCAGCATCGCGATCGTCACGATGAAGGACAGGTAGAACCAGTTCGCGACGTAGATGTGAGGTTCCCTGCGCTTCAGGATCGTGCCGAGGAACACCAGCAGATAGGCGACCCAGACGACGGTCAGCCACAGGTCGACATACCATTCGGGTTCGGCATATTCGCGGCCCTGCGTGATGCCGAGCAGGTAGCCGGTCGCCGCCATGACGATGAACAGCTGGTAGCCCCAGAAGACGAACCAGGCCAGATCGCCGCCGAACAGCCGGGCGCGGCTGGTGCGCTGCACGACATAGAAGGATGTCGCCAGCAGCGCGTTGCCGCCGAAGGCGAAGATGACGGCCGAGGTGTGCAGCGGCCGCATCCGGCCGAAATTGAACCAGGGCTCGATATTGAGGTCGGGATAGGCAAGTTGCAGCGCGACCACGACTCCGACCAGCAGGCCGACGACGCCCCAGAACATCGTGGCGATCGAACCGTACCGGACCGGCCCGTCCATGTAGGCGGACGGGTCGGCCGGGACTGCGGGCGACAGGCTCGTTGTGCGCAGAAGCACGATGGTCGCGATCGCCAGGACGGCGCTGAGCACGCCCATGTGCTGGGCGAACAGCGGATCGCTGGTGAACGCCGCGCCGAGCATGGCGAGAAACGCGAAAAGCCCGACGCCGATGATATGTGGTCCGAATCTCATGGCATGTCCCCGATGCATGGATCCGGCGAGACATGGCGGACCCCATGCCGCTCTCATCGGCTCGGCGGCGCGTCTGCGCCTTGATCTAGGTCAAGGTCGAAGAGCTGCGCCCGCGACACCCTGCGTTCGGCGGGGATTTCGCCGGAGGAACAGAGGTCGTGAAGCAACCGCGGGAGCCCGACATGTGCAGAGCCACCGAGGCCTGTCCGATAGTCGTCGCGTGCCGGCCAGGCCATCCTTCGCCCTGTGACAGCATCAGGAGCATCCACCAGCACAAGCTGGCGCTTTGCGACAGGCTGGAGGCCGTCGCCGACTCGCTTCCCTGGCGGATCGACCGGCTCGAATGCCTCAAGCTGGCAGGCGAACTGGCGCCGTCGCTGCGGAGGGATCACGCATTCGAGGAGACGCATGTCTTTCCGGCCTTCGAGACCAATGCGCGCGGGCCCGACGGCGCCCGATCCGTGGCGCGGCTGAAGGAGGAGCATGTCGCGGACGAGTGCGCGGCGGTCGACCTCAGCGAGGTCCTGCTGCGGATCGGCCATGGCGGCGAGGTCGACAATCCGGAGGCGCTGGGCTTCATGCTGCGCGCGCTCTTCCAGGCGCTGAGGCGTCACGTCGCCTTCGAACGGGAGCACATCCTTCCGGGGACGGCCGGCGACCCCAGGCAGTGACGGGAAGGCTCTAGTCGCCGCTGCGGACTTCCAGGCGATGCAGATCATCCACGGTGATGTGGCGGTTGTTCTCGATCTGGATAACCTTGTCGATGCGCAGTTTGGTCATCTGGCGGCTGACGGTCTCAATCGTCAGCCCGAGAAAGTCGGCGATGTCCGCGCGGGTCAGCGGCAGGTCGAACGTCACGCCCTTCCGTTTCGGATCGGCGGTCGGATCGATGTGGCGCGCGATCAGAAGCAGGAAGCTCGCGACCTTTTCCAGCGCGGTCTTGCGCCCGAGCGTCACCATCCAGTCGCGGGCCTCGTCGAGCTCGCGCAGGGTCTGCCCGAGCAGCCGGTGCTCGAGTTGGGGCGAATCCTTCATCATCCGCTCGATCGCGGCCCTGGGGAAAGAGCAGAGCGACAGCTCCGTTGCGGCCTCTGCATTGATGGCGCTTTCGGCCTTGAACGGCCGGCCGAGAAAGTCCGGCGCAAACTGCAGGCCGACGATCTGCTGGCGACCGTCGCCAAGCGTCTTGGTCAGCTTCACGACGCCAGACAGGATGTTGGAATAGCTCTCGATTCGTTCGGCGTCGCCGATCAGTTCGGCCCCTTCACGAACCTTGTGCTTCGAAGACGTCTTGGAAAGCGCGACAAGCTGGTCCGGTTCGAGCGCGCCGCAGACGCCCCGATGGCGCGCTTCGCACGCGGCGCAGAGGACCGGTATCCCCGCCGTGTGGACGTCCTTCCTGTCCGGATAAGAACTCATTGGTGCAATCTCCAGGCGCACGATACAGGTTGTCGCCGGGTGCGTCAGCTTCAAGCTTCCGCGTCATGTTGATCCACGTCAAGGCGGTTGCCGACCGTCCGGCGTCATTGGACCGGCCAATGTGAGGTGGATGCGATGACGACGAGACCAGCGCCGGCCGGAGAGACCGCGCCGCGCTACACGAGCTACCCGACCGCACCCCATTTCCACGCCGGCGTGAATGGCGGCACCGTGTCGCGATGGATCGACGCGGTTCCGGACGGCGACGCCCTGTCGCTCTACCTGCACATTCCCTTCTGCGACCGGCTGTGCTGGTTCTGCGCCTGCCACACAAAGCAGACGCGCCGCTACGAGCCGGTGGCGGCGTTCCTCGCCGTCCTGCACCAGGAGATCGATGTCGTCGCATCGAAGATTGCCGCCCGGACGACTGTGCGCGCGGTGCATTTCGGCGGCGGATCTCCGACAATGCTGGCGCCGAAAGACTTCCTGGCGCTCGCCGCGCATCTGCGCTCAGCCTTCGGGTTCGAGGCCGGCGCCTCGTTCAGCGTCGAGATCGATCCGAACGACATTGACGAGGCGAAGCTCGACGCGCTGGCCGCTGCCGGCCTGACTCGCGCCAGCCTCGGCGTCCAGGATTTCGAGCCGAGGGTGCAGAAGGCCATCAATCGCGACCAGAGCTTCGAGGTCACCCGCGACGTGGTCGACGGCCTGCGCCGGCGCGGGGTCGCGTCGATCAACCTCGACCTGCTCTACGGGCTGCCGCACCAGACATTGCAGACGCTCCGGAGGACCGTCGAACTGTCGCTCAGCCTGCGGCCGGACCGCATCGCCCTGTTCGGCTACGCGCATGTGCCGTGGTTCAAGAAGCACCAGACGATGATCGACGAGGCGTGGCTTCCCGACGCGGACGCGCGGCTGGAACAGTCGCGCGCGGCGGCGCGGATGATCGCCGCGGCCGGCTACGTACCGGTCGGCATCGACCACTTCGCACGTCCCGGCGATTCGCTCGCCGTCGCCCTGGGCGAAGGGCGGATGCGGCGCAATTTCCAGGGCTACACCGACGATGGCTGCCAGACGCTGATCGGTCTCGGCCCGTCGTCCGTCAGCCGCTACCGGCAGGGCTATGCCCAGAATGCTGTCGCGATGGGCGACTATGTCCGCCTCGTCGAAGCCGGCCACCTCCCCGCCGTTCGCGGGATCGAGCTGACCGAGGAGGACCGGATCCGGGGATGGATCATCGAGCGCCTGATGTGCGATTTCGGCTTCGCCGTGCCTGACATGCCCGCAAGCGCAGGCCCGCAGCGCGCCACGCTTTTGCGCGAGGTCGAGCAATATGCGCGGCAATGTCCGGACAGGCTCAGCGCCAGCCCCGGGCGCTTCGACATCCCGCCAGCGGCGCAGCCCTACGTCCGCACGATCGCGGCCGAGTTCGACGGCTATTTCAGGCAGGGGGCGGCCAGGCATTCCGCGGCGGTCTGATCGACCCGTGGAGTGCAGTCTGTCCGGCTGTTGAGGGACGAGACATTGCAACCGAGAAGGAGAACACCCGTGCGAATGATCGACAGTGTCGCAGCCCGCCTCGACCAGTCCGTCAGGATGGTGAACAACCTGGGCATCGATCTGCCCGCTTCCGGCCTCGCCGCGGAGCACCAGATCCGCAATGCGATATGGCGGTGCATCCTGTGTAGCCACGGCGCGGAATGCAGGGAATGGATCCGGTCCGCGCGACCGGGCGTCCCGGAATTCTGCCGCAACCACGACCTGTATGTTGGCCTGGCGGACCCGCTCGCGTAGGGGCCGCGCGCAGGGCGGCCAGAAATCGACTGAGGGGAAATTGGTGGTGGAGCCAGTCCTGAGAGAACCAGTCTCTGGAAGTGATTTCCCTGTTTTGACCTGAAAAACAGGGAAACGCCGCGCAGTTCGACCAATTCCGTAACTTCTCGCGACAAATTCGACGTCATTTCAGCGCGCTAGCTCGCCATTCCCTGCTTTCGCCAGCAGGGTATCAGACGGCAAAAGCAGGGAAACGCAGCCCGATATCAGGGAACGATGCCTGGGATTCATTGTCGTAAGCCGGGAATGGATTGTCGTTATCCGGGATGGGATTGCGCTTGGGCGGGAATCGATTGGCGTTTCGCGATCGTGCATTGACGGGTTGCGGGACAGGAATGCGGCTTGCCGATTTCGATGTTCGCAGAGCGGGATGGCTTTGCCGCATCGCGGGATTGGATTGTCGTTCGGCGGGAAGGACACTTGGGGCTGAGAGGTTCAGTGTAAGGCAGCCGCACAGCGCCGTAACGAGTTAGCTTCGCGCGCCGCCAGGCCTTCCGCCAACATGACCGAGGGCGTCGCGAGGCCGAATCAGCAAGCAGGTGATTCGGGCCTCATTGGCGAAAGCCGTCGAGTGACAGCGCGCGCCAGACGTCCGCGGAAGACCTGAACAGGTCGCAAACCGCCCTCAAAATCTAACGCTTGTTCTTTAAATGGCCTTTAAAGGGATCTTAAACGCGATATCCACAGCTTGCGTTCAAAGACCTGCGAAGGTCCGGCAAGCAGTTGAATTCGTCCGAGATGTTCGCTCATTGTTCCTCATAGATCGACTGCGGAATACCTCCGCGACGAGCTTGAGGATGACCGAACATGACGACTGCAACGTCAATCGAACTGAGACCGGTAGATGGTCTACGAGCGTATGCCGGCAACGCCAGAACCCATTCGAAGAAGCAGATCGCCCAGATCGCCAGCAGCATCGAGCGGTTCGGCTTCACCAATCCTGTTCTGATCAGTGATGACGGTGAGATCATCGCCGGCCACGGCCGGGTGCTGGCGGCAAAGTCGCTTGGCATCGCAGCTGTTCCCACCCTCAAGCTGTCGCATCTCAGTACTGAAGAGCGTCGCGCCTATGTGCTTGCCGACAACAAGCTGGCGCTGAATGCCGGATGGGACACCGAGATCCTGGCGATCGAACTGCAGGCGCTGATCGACATCGAGTTCGATTTGAGCCTGACTGGCTTTTCGTTGGCCGAGATCGACTTCTCGCTGGACAGCGCGCGAGAGGGGTCGACGTCAACACCGGACGGCGTGGATGACATTCCCGAGCTTCGAGAAGTGGCTGTCAGCCGAACCGGCGATGTCTGGCTGCTCGGTCGTCACAAGCTTCTGTGCGGCGATGCCCGGCTCGAAGCGGATGTGGCAAGGCTGGTGGGCGATCGGCGGGTCGATTTGATCTTCACCGACCCGCCCTACAATGTCGCCATCGATGGGCATGTAGGGGGTCTGGGCTCTGTCAAGCATCGCGAGTTCGCATTCGCCTCTGGAGAAATGTCGGCGTCCGAGTTCACCGCGTTCCTGACCGAGACGCTTGGGCATGCTGCGCGCGTCGCGAAGGGTGGTGCCATTGCCTATGTCTGCATGGACTCGCGTCACATGCGCGAAATGCTGGACGCCGGCGAGGCCGTGTTCACCGAACTGAAGAACCTCTGCGTCTGGAACAAGACCAATGGCGGCATGGGGAGCTTCTATCGCTCCAAGCACGAACTCATCTTCGTCTTCAAAGTCGGCACGGCGCCGCACACCAACAGCTTCGAGCTTGGCCAGACCGGCCGCTACCGGACCAATGTCTGGGACTATGCCGGCATCAGCAGCATTGGCGCCAATCGTCAGGCGGAGCTTGCGATGCATCCGACCGTCAAGCCCACGGCACTCGTTGCGGACGCCATACGCGACTGCCCGATTTTTCTCACGCGAACCTAACAAAGTCTTACGAAATGAAGATCGGGGTTGAACCGATTTGCTAGTCACGCCCGCGACTCTTCGAAAGGACTGGGACATGCTCTGTTGTAGCCGAGCCATGCCCTAGCGAAAAGACATAAATCAGACTAATTGATATATCGTTCAACCTGTTGGGGCTTCTGATTCGCATGTCTGATCGCTTTCGCGAGGTGCCGCAGGTCGCCTTCGTTGCCCTTGTCCTGGGCGTTGCCGTGTTCTTCAGCGCCTGGTTCGGCATACTCCTGACACGGGAAGCGGGTCGTGTGGCATCCATTTGGGTCGCCAACGCGGTCGTGCTGTTTGCATTGCTGCAAATGCCGCGACGGGATTGGGGAATCCTTCTTGGGGTGGGATACGTCGCCAACCTCGCCGCCGACCTTTCGAGCGGCGACACACTCGCGCTTGGCGCTGCCCTGTCTCTTTGCAACACTATCGAAGTTGTCCTCGCCGCCGCGATGATCAGGAGGCTGGTGCCCGAGAGGATCGACCTAACCCGGTTGAGAGACCTGGTCGTGGTCGTGGTCGCGGCCGTTGTATTGGCGCCGGCAGTCACGTCACTCGCGGCGGCCGCATACCTCCACTTAGCGGTCGACGCGAGGTTCCCCGAAGTCCTTGCAAAATGGTTCGCAGCCGATGCGCTCGGCATGCTGATCTTTACCCCAATGCTCCTTAGCCTTCGACCAGGTGTGGCAGATACGCTCGCGACGGGCGCGTCGCGTAGCGAGATCAGCTTGCTTCTGGCTCTGGCCTGCGGGACCGCGGCGGTCGTCTTCTGGCAACGGGATTTCCCGTTCCTGTTTCTTGTCTATCTGCCCCTGACCCTGATCGCGTTCCGGCTGGGATTTGCCTGGGTCGCTGTGGCGACGCTCATCGTCGCTGCGACGGCAATTGGCTTCACCATCAAGGGGTTCGGGCCGCTCGCCCTGATCGATGGCGAAATGGACACGCGCATTCTCGTGCTGCAGCTGTTTCTGGCCTGCGCGATCCTGTTGAACCTGCCAATCGCTGCCCATCTGGCTGAGAGATCTCGGCTCGAAGAGGAACTTCGCGCGGCGAAACAGACAGCTGAAAAGGCTGGCCTGGCCAAGTCAGAATTTATGGCGACGATGAGTCATGAACTGCGTACGCCACTCAGCAGCATTTCCGGCTTCGCGCAAATTCTGCTTGCGCGACCGGATGTCGATCGGGACATGCGCCGACAGATCATGCTGATCGAACAGGCTAGTGAATCGCTCACAGCGATCGTTGACGACATTCTGGAGTTCTCGAAATTCGAGGCAGGCAGAATGGCGTTCTCCAACGAACCGTTCGCCTTGCGGGCGTTGGTTGACAACACGTTGTCGATCATACGTGAAGCCGCCGACCGGAAAAACCTTCGCTTGCGGACCAGATATGGCGACCGAATGCCAGAATTCGTGCGCGGCGACCAGGCGCGTATCCGCCAGGTTGTGCTGAACCTGCTCAATAACGCGGTCAAGTTCACGCATCGCGGCAGTGTCGACATTGCGGTCGACATGCATCCCAGCGGCAATACACGTATTGCCGTCAAGGACACGGGCATTGGAATTGCCGCAGAGAAGCAGGATCTGCTGTTCCAACGTTTTTCCCAGCTGGACTCCAGCATAGCCCGGGAGTTCGGCGGGTCCGGTCTCGGTCTGGCGATCTGCCGGAACATCGTCGAAGGCATGGGCGGAACAATTTCAGTCGAAAGCGTTATGGGAAAAGGATCCACATTCATTGTCTTGCTGCCGCTTACCGCGGTGCCGCGAGAGCAGATGGTTCACTCCGAGCCGACCGATGTTGAGATTACCCAGGGCACCCGACTTCTTCTCGTCGAGGACCTGGAGATCAACCAGGAGGTCGCCTGCGCAACGCTTGAAAGCGCAGGTTATCTGGTTGACGTCGCCTCGAGCGGCGAGGAGGCTCTCGAGAAGATCTCCCGCAACTCGTACGACCTCGTCCTGATGGACATCCAGATGCCGGGCATGGACGGGATTGCCACGACGGCAGCTATCCGCGCCAAGAAGGGGGCGGCCGCCCGCATACCGATTGTCGCCTTGTCCGCCAATGTGCTGCCGTCGGAGATCGCGCGTTTCCGCGCCAGCGGAATGGCCGATCACGTCGGGAAACCGTTTCGGCAGGCTCAGCTGGTTCAGGCGATCGAACGAAATCTGGGCTCTCCGAAAACGGCTAGACTGGAGCCTGTCGATCTACGCTGGGACCTTGATGCGAACCCCACACTTGCTGGGTTTATGAAGGTGATGGGACCCAGGCGCGTCGAAGAACTGCTACTCAAGCTCCATACGAAGCTGGAGCATGCGTTCGAAACGACCCCGACATCGCTCGCGAGCGAAATTTCAGTCGCACGGGAGGCGCATGCGATCGTGTCGCAGGCGGGCATGCTTGGATTCAGCGACCTGTCGCTCGCAGCCAGGAGGTTGGAGGAAGCGTCCGCGGCTAGCCGGCCAACGTCGCCGGCTGTTGCCGAAGCGAGATATCAGCGCGACATCGCTTTGAAGGCTCTCTCGGCGATGTTGTCCCAGGTGAACCGAAAGCTGGCGGCTTCATAAGGCGGCCTGCACGACCGCAAACTGCCAGCCGCGAAGCGCGACAGTTAATTCGGCGTTGCGTTCAATGGTCAAAAGCTCAGGCCGGCTTTAGCCCCAACTTTATCTGGGTGAGCTATTTCGTTTGCTCCTGCTCTTTTGGAGACAGAACATGCCTCACGTGTTCTCGAATTTCTTCCGTAGCCGCTCAGGCAATTTCGCCATGATCACCGCGATAGGGATGGTGCCTCTTGCTATGGCAGGTGGCATCGCTGTCGATTTCAGCAGCCTCTCCCGCGTCAAGTCGGAGCTACAGAACGCGCTCGACTCTGCGGCATTGGCTATTGCGCGCGAGGGAACCGACGTGACTGACGCACGGGCGCGGCAGATCGCGGCGGAGATGCTAACGGGCAACTTCGGGGTCGCCTATTCCGACATGAAAGTGAAGCGCGAGGACACGAAGGTGACCATCGACGCGGTCGCGATGACGCCACTCGCCTTTGGGAGCCTGTTTGGCTACGATGAATGGCCCGTACTCACTTCGTCGGCGGCCGACATCGCCACGGTCAAATACGAGATCGCGCTGGTGCTCGACACGACCGGTTCGATGAAGGGCGGCAAGCTGGCCTCGATGAAGGAGGCGGTGACCGGCATGATCGAGCAGATTTCGTCGCAGGTCGACGATCCGACGCATCTCAAATACGCCGTCGTGCCGTTCGCCAATTTCGTCAATGTCGGGCCGCAATTCGCGCCGCAATACAACGCGAAGGGCAAGCGCATTCGCGGCACAGGCGCTGCCTGGCTCGATCTCGACGGCAAGAGCCCGGTGCAGCAGGTCGAGCTCACGGCAGGGCTGAGCCGCTTCCAACTGTTCGACCATCTGGGCGAAACGTGGGCGGGATGCGTGGAGACGCGGACGCCTTCGGGGCGCGGCGCGCACGATGTCGCCGATACGCCGGCGGTGAAGCGGGACAAGTACAGCCTTTTCGTGCCGGCCTTCAGCATCGACGAGCCCGATACGCGCGGCTATTCCAACAGCTACATCACCTCCACAGTCGACCCGCTGGACAATTCCCTGATCGGCAGGACCAAGAAACTGCTGAAATACGGCATTCCGGCGTCTCTGGCCGGCAACCTGGTCGCAGGCGTCCTGCCGGCCGATGACGCAGACGGCGACACTCTTCTCTGGGGTTCGGTCGAGACGGACGAGACCGGTGGGCGTGGGCCGAACCAGGCCTGCGTGACGCAGCCGATCATGGCCCTCAACTCCGACTATGACGCAATCCTGGCCAAGGTGAACAGCCTGCAGGCCAATGGCACGACCAACATCATGGAAGGCGTGGCATGGGGCCAGCGCGTGCTGTCGCCGGGCGAGCCATTCTCCGAGGGGACCGATCTCGTTCGGTCCAGCGCAGAGAAGGTGATGATCGTTCTGACCGATGGCGCCAACGTGTTCGGCAACCGCGACGTCAGCCTGAAGTCGTCCTACTCGAGCCATGGCTACCTGGTTGACGGACGCCTCGGCATCACCGGCGGGTCGTCGAACGACACGAACCGGCTGATGAACGAGAAGACGCTCGCGGCCTGCGACCTCGCCAAGGCTGAAGGCACGGTGATCTACACGATCCGGCTGGAAGAGCCGGACGTCGCCACGGGAACGATGCTGCAGCGCTGCGCCACCAGTCCGGCGCACTATTTCGACGCCCCGTCGCGGTCGCAACTGGACGATGTGTTCCGGTCGATCAACGAGCGGGTGGTAAGGCTTCGCATCGCATCGTAAGTCCGATCAAGGTCTGGCCTACTCCCCGCGAGATACTTGGAAGGGGTCGCTCCGCAAGGTCCTACGAATCGATCGGCGCTCCGAAAGGGGCCAATTGACGGAGCCAATGTGCCCGTTTGGTATAACTCGTCAAATTATCCGGACCACCGGCAGTATGGAAAGAATTGACTATACCGACCGATGTCTTCGCGTGCGACGCCTGCATTCGCGCCAGGTATCATCGAAGAATGGAGGATCGACTGCAACTAGCGCAGGCCGCACACGACTGCACGGCCTCAACCCAAACGAGTTTGCAGCCCGGTCCAAAATCGCAGCACCTCGTGAACGGAGTCCTGTCATGTACGAGGGCTGAGCGGGGCGTCGTTACGGCGCCTCGGTGAATGATTGCCGCAAAGCTCAGGAACAGCTATGCTCCGGCTCTGCGTTTGGCGAATGTCGGGCGCGATGGAGACCTTATGTTCGAGACTGCCGGCAACCGGTAGTTCCCTTTTGGGGAATCCTGCTTGGAGCGGGGTCGCTGATTCAGTCAGCCGGCTCTAATATCTGCGTGGCTCGAACTCTGTCCCAATATCCGTGAAACCTTTGCTTCGGATCGAGCTTGCGCGTCACCACTTTGAGAAACGACGCTATGAACATCAGACCGACTGAAATGAAAGACATTCCCGCGCTGAAAATCGTGCTGGATGAAACGGGGCTATTCCCCAGCGATATGCTCCCCGACATGGTGAGCGAATATCTCTGCAACGAGAAAAGTCACGTCGTATGGTTGACCTGTGAAGTCGGCGGCGAAGCCGCTGGTTTTTGCTATGCGGCTCCTGAAAAACTAACCGATGGCACTTGGAATATGCTCGCTATCGCCGTGCATCCCTCCAAACAAAGCAATGGGTGCGGCCGTGCGATCGTTCGTCGACTGGAAGCATTGTTGCACGACCGTGGGCATCGTGTTCTGATTGCGGATACGTCCGGCAAAGACGAATTCGCGCTGACACGCGAGTTCTATCGGAAAAGCGGCTATTCCGAGGAAGCCCGTATCCGTCATTTCTGGGCGGTCGATGACGATAAGGTCGTTTTTTGGAAGCTGCTTAGTTGGCCAAATTGTGGGCAGTGCGGCCATCTCGGCCGCACCGCTAACCTACATGGCAGTTCCGATAGGTATCTTTGGCGACATCGATTGAACCGCGCACAGGCAGTCTTAATGGATCCAAGAACCTAAACTTCGGCGTCGGTCTAGATCGGCCAAAGCCAAAAGCCGACCAGAAGCGTCGCTCCGGCCCAGATCGCGATCATGACAGCGAAGCCGGACATGCTTGCCGGTTTCAATCGTCTCGCCGCCGCCGCCCGGAACTCGGCCATGAGTTGTGCAGGCACGAGCTTAGTGGCAAGCAGGACACCGAGCGGAACCACGATCAGATCATCAAGATAGCCCAAAACCGGGATGAAGTCTGGTATCAGGTCGACAGGGCTGAGCGCATAGGCCGCAACGGCGCCTGCTACCGCTTTCGCATGCAAAGGTACGCGAGGATCACGCGCCGCCAGCCAAAGTGCCAGCGCGTCACGCTTGATCCTCAGTGCCCAGCGCTCCAGTTCCGAACCCATGCGCGCCAAATCACTCACTCGACACATTTCCGTTGCGAAACCAAAGAGGTCACCCGCCGTTGCTCGCGGCCAGTTGGGGGAGACCAATGACCACCGACAACATTCTCGTATTTGTGGTGGAAGACACCAGCTTGATCCTTCTGGATATTGAGGACGCATTGCATAGTGCGCGAGCTCAGTTTCAACCTGCCGACAATCTACGTCACCAGCATATCAGAGGCGGATTGGCCATCGCAGAGTGTCCCAAAAAACAGTCATATCGCCAAGACTTTTGCCAACGCGCGAATCATCACTGCAATGTCGCGGTTGCTCAGTAAAGTCGAAGGTCCATCGCCGCCCCATTGACAGGGGCAGGCACGGGTCGCGTCTGATAACCGAAATCCGCCAGGTGCCGGCGAAGGGTCCAGATTTCGAACCAATGTGCAGGCCGAATGCCGCGCTTTCCTTACCCAATTTGACGTAGCATCCCAACCAGATATCTTTCCCCGATGGCCCCCAGCAAGCTCGACCACGAACTGGACTGCAAGGTCTGCGGAACCATCTACCTAGATGTTCTTGATGACTTTGCCGATGACGCTCCGGTGACGTGTAGCACGTGTGGCGGTCATCTTGGGGCATGGCGCACGCTAAAGGCCGACTATCGATGGCAGGCCAGCGAAACCGAGGGCGTGTTTGACCTCCACCACGGACAATTCGAGGTGAAGTCAACACGAGCCAAACCCTGAGCGCCGCTGGTCTATCTTGCGGTCGCGATGCTCATCCGCAGATAGTGCGCCTCTTGACCGCCAGCGGAGCCGCGTTGGCCCGTTCCGCGGTTTGCGTTTGGGGCGCGTCCGGGGCGCTGATTGTCTAGGCCGTGGTCTCACCTCAAAGTGAATTGGCTTCGGGCGGCTATCATGCTCCAAGGTAGTGGCTACAGGGGAACTTGCAATGAAACTTCTCGTCCTGCTCGCAACAGTGTCGTTCGGTTCCACGTCGTTTGCTTTCGCTGAAGCCTGCTGCAGCGCAGCGGCCAGCTGTTGCGGCATGGGCTGCTGCTAAAGCAGGTCTACTCGTCTGACCACTCTTGTAAGCTCGCATACCGCTTCTCCTCACCTCGTAGAAACTTGACGCGACCGCGCGGACCGGGCTTCAACCACTCCGCCTTGCCTGTCGCGAGTTCTTTTGGCGCCGCCCCGCCTGCCTTCGCCTCGACGCGCTTTCAGAGCCGTTCCCGGATGCCCCGCCGCAGAGCCACAAAGGCGCCGACCTTGTATTCGCCCTTGTCGGACATCAGACGATACACGTCCTCGTTGCATTACTCGCGATAGCCGTTGTCGCGGCAGTCCGGCGCGATCAGCCCGATGTCTTCGTAGTAGCGGATTGTCTTGGCCGGTAGACCCGAGCGCTCCGAAACGGCCCCGATGTTCATGGCGGCTCTCCTTTCAACCGAGCTTCAGCGTGCGCAGGCGCAGCGCGTTGGCGATCACCGAGACGGACGACAGGCTCATCGCCGCCGCCGCGATCATCGGCGAAAGCAGCGTTCCGAAGACGGGATAGAGGACGCCGGCTGCCACCGGCACGCCGAGCGCGTTGTAGACGAAGGCGAAGAACAGGTTCTGCTTGATGTTCCTGATCGTCGCCTGGGACAGGATGCGAGCGCGGACGATGCCATTCAGGTCACCCTTCACAAGCGTGATCCCCGCGCTTTCGACGGCAACGTCCGCCCCGGTTCCCATGGCGATGCCGACATCGGCCGCGGCGAGCGCGGGCGCATCGTTGACGCCGTCGCCGGCCATGGCGACCTTCGCCCCCTTGGCGCGCAGTTCTTCGATCAGTTGCTGCTTGCCTTCCGGCAGCATGTCGGCGCGGACCTCGTCGATGCCGAGCTTCGCAGCGACCGCCCTGGCCGTGCGTTCGTTGTCGCCGGTGGCCATGATGATCCTCAGCCCAGTCTCGTGCAGCGCCCGGATGGCGTCCACCGTCGTGGACTTGATCGGGTCGGCGACCGCGACGACGCCGGCCGGCTTGCCGTCGACGGCGACGAACATCGCCGTCTTGCCCTCGGAGCGAAGCGCATCGGCCTTCGATGACAGGCCGGAAACATCGGCGTTCAGGTCGGCCATCATCGCGGCATTGCCGAGCGCAACCCTCCTGCCGTTCACGGTTCCGGAGACGCCCTTTCCGGTGACGGAATCGAAGTCCGTTGCTTCGGAGATCGTCATGCCACGCGCCTCGGCGCCCTCGACGATCGCCTCGGCCAGAGGATGTTCCGACCCGCGCTCCAGGCCTGCCGCGAGCGCCAGCAGCTCGGATTCATCGAACCCGTCCGCCGCAATCACGTCGGTGAGTTTCGGCCGGCCCTCGGTCAGGGTCCCCGTCTTGTCCACGATCAGCGTATCGACATGTGCGAAGCGCTCCAGCGCCTCGGCGTCCTTGATGAGAACGCCGGCCTGCGCTCCGCGACCGGTCGCCGTCATGATCGACATCGGCGTGGCGAGGCCAAGCGCGCACGGGCAGGCGATGATGAGCACGGAGACCGCCGAGACGATGGCGAAGATCATGCTCGGTTCGGGACCGAACAGCGCCCACACCACGAAGGCTCCGACTGCGACTAGGACGACTGCCGGCACGAAATAGAAGGAGACGCGGTCGGCCAGGCCCTGGATCGGCGCCCGCGAACGCTGTGCCCTGGCGACCATTTCGACAATGCGCGAGAGCATCGTGTCGGCGCCGACCTTGTCTGCCCGGATGATCAGCGACCCGTTCCGATTGAGCGTTCCGCCGGTGACCGCGTCGCCCTCGGTCTTCTCGACCGGCAGCGGTTCGCCGGTGATCATGCTCTCGTCGATGGATGTCCGGCCCTCCAGAACCGTGCCATCGACGGGCACCCCATCGCCTGGCCTGACGCGCAGCCGGTCGCCTGTCTGGACCCCGTCCAGCGGCACGTCGATTTCGGTTCCGTCCGGGGAGATACGCCGCGCCGTCTTGGGGGCGAGATCGAGAAGCGCCCGGATCGCAGACCCCGTTCGCTCACGTGCCCGAAGCTCAAGGACCTGTCCGAGGAAAACGAGGGCGATGATAACAGCCGCAGCTTCAAAATAGACCGGCACGGCATCACCGTGTCCGCGAAACTGGTGCGGAAACAGGTCCGGAAACAGCGTCGCGACCACGCTGTAGAGGTAGGCGACGCCGACGCCGATCGAGATCAGCGTCCACATGTTCGGGCTGCGGTTGACGATGGAGTCCCAGCCGCGATGAAAGAAGGGGATGGCGGCCCAGAGGACGACGGGTGTCGCCAGCGCGAATTCGATCCAGACCGCCGTGCGCTCGCCGAGCCATTCACGGAACGGCAGGCCGAGCATCGGCCCCATGGTGATCAAGAGCAGCGGTACAGACAGGACGCCGCTGACCCACAGCCGGCGCGTGAAGTCGACAAGTTCCGGGTTGGGACCCTCGTCGCCGGTCGGCACACCCATCGGCTCCAGCGCCATGCCGCATTTGGGACATGTGCCCGGCTTGTCGCGCACGATCTCCGGATGCATCGGGCAGGTATACTGCGTGCCCTTTGGCATCGGTTCCGGCGCCGGCCGGTCCCCGAGATAGCGCGTCGGTTCGGTCTCGAACTTCCCCTTGCAGCCGGCCGAGCAGAAGTAGAAGCCCTGGCCCTCGTGGCGCGTAAAATGGGCTGCGGTGGCGCGGTCGACAGTCATGCCGCAGACCGGGTCGACAGCTGTCAGGAACTCGTGCGGCGCATTGACGAACTTGTCCCGGCAAGACGCGCTGCAGAAATGATAGACGAGGCCGTCATGGTCGAGCTGCGGCTTGCCGGCGTTCGGATCCACCGTCATTCCGCAGACCGGATCGCGAATGACCGACTTGCTCGGCATGGATTCGTCCTTTCCACAGCAGGAGCCGGCGTGCTTGTGGGCATGGTGACTATGGTCATGACCGGTCATGGTTGCGACCCTCCAGTTGTCTGATCGCATCCTTGGTGGACCTTCCAGTCACTAGAGGGTCAAGCACTATTTTTGGGTCTTGACCTTCCACCAGCTGGAAGGACGATCCTCCCCACGATACAGCTTGCCGATACATGCGATTCTGGGCTCTGCCTTGAATTCGCCGCGTCTACAGGAATGCTGCATCAGGCCATCGATTCTGCGCCGGAGACCAATGCGGACGTTATCAAGCACCTTTGCCCGGATGATCGCGCTGAGCCTCGTGTTCGTCGCGACCACGGCGTTCGTGCTGCAGGGAGCCTCCGCCCAGGGCCACAACCACGCGACGGCGCACTATCATGCGAAGTCCGGTGGTGCTGCCGCTCACTCTCACGACCACGATCATCACGACTCCGGCGTCGGGGCAGAGCACACCCACGAGGATGCTGCCCCCGGTCATACGGTGACAGGCGATCCAGAGCCGTCGATGGCGGGGTTCGACGATAGCGGTTCCTGCTGCGGCAAATTCTGCTCGTCTGTGCTGTGCGTGTCGCCACCGTCACTAGCCACGATGAAACGGCGTCCAGGGCCCTCGGCGATCATCCGAAGCCAAGTTCCTGACGGCATCGGTCCGTCCGGCCTCAAGCGACCGCCCCGAACGATCAGCATGACCTAACCTGGCGACCGGCTCGGCCGCGTCGCCACGCGCGCGCTGCCGAAATCCGGGAACTATCGCCTCATGCCGTCCATGACGTTCGACCTCTATCGCTGCCTGCGAGCCTCTCTCGTATGGTTGGCGCTTACAGCCACTCTTTCCACTGTCCAGGCTCATGAGGGTCACGATCACGGTGCCCCGCAGCAGACCGCGACTGCCACGTCTTCGCCGAGAATGGCGGTCCAGTCCGAGACCTACGAACTGGTCGGCATCCTGACTGCGGGCACCCTGCGGCTCTATCTCGACCGCTTCGAAACAAACGAGCCGGTAACGGAGGCCACGATCGTCGCGACCGTGGGAGGATCCGACATCACCGCCGCGCCCAATGGCGCTGGCACATTCGATGTCTCCTCCGACGCCTTCTCCGGTGAAGGCCCTCTGGAGATCGTGTTCGTGATAACTGCCCCGTCGGGCGACGACCTGCTGATCGGCATGCTCGATCTCCCGAAGCGCCCCGAGACCCCAGTGTCCGCGGCGTCCGCCCAGTCGATATCTGGCCTGGTGGCGGGTCCCGACATCATGCTGGCCGGCTACGCGGTGCCTCAGCCCTACGTCATCGGCGGAGCCGCGCTACTTGTCGGGTTGATTCTAGGGGTATCGTTGCGCAGCCGCCGTGCTGTTCCGCTTGTCCTCGTCGCCGCGGTGGCGCTGATCGCCACGACGGCGCTCGCGATCAGCCATGAAGGCCACGATCATGGGTCGGCTTCCGTTCCGGCGCCGTCTGGAGATGCTCCGAGCCGTCTCTCGGATGGGTCGATCTTCCTACCTAAGCCGACACAGCGCCTGCTTGATGTCCGGACCATCGTGGCGAGGCCCGAGGAAGCCTTCAAGGCGGTCAGCCTGATCGGTCGCGTGATCGTCGACCCCAACCGTTCCGGCCTCGTCCAGAGCATCAATGGCGGCCGCATCCTGTCGCCGGACAATGGGCTTCCCGCCCTTGGCCAAAAGGTCAGGAAGGGTGACGTTCTCGCCTTGGTCGAGCAAGCGCTGTCACAGGCGGACCAAACGGGAATCGCCGAGCAGGTCGGCGCCATCGAGCAGGAGATAGCCGTCGCCGAAGCCAAACTCGAAAGGGCGCGCACGCTGGCTGCGCGCGGCGTCTCGGCCCAGAGCCAGGTGACCGATGCCGAGACAGAACTCGCCGGCCTGCGTCGGAGGCTCGATATCTTCGCGGAGGTCCGTTCCGAGCCGGAGACTCTGCGCGCGCCAGTCGATGGCGTAATCGCCTCCGTCAACATCGTGGCCGGGCAGGTCGTCGGGTCCGAGGACACGGTCTTCCAGATCATCGACCCGGATGGGCTTTGGGTCGAGGCCCTTGTCTACGGCCAGATCGACCCTTCGACCCTCTCGGGCGCGAACGCGTCGGGCTCCGACGGCACGGCAATCGACCTTCGCTTCATCGGGTTCAGCAAGGCGCTCCAGCAACAGGCCACGCGCGTCCAGTTCGCGATCGTCGATCCATCTCCGAATATGGGCGTCGGGCAACCCCTCCAGGTATTCGCCCGCAACGGCGATGCAGTGAGCGCAATGGTCCTGCCGCGCGAGGCGGTGCTTGCCGGGGCGAATGGCGAATCCCTGGTCTGGCGGCATGCAGAGGCCGAGAGGTTCGAGCCGCGTCCGGTTCGCACCGAGCCGTTCGACGCGACGCGCGTGATCGTCCAGGCCGGGATCGCCGAGGGCGACAGGATCGTCGTCCGCGGTTCCGAACTCATCAACCAGGTCCGGTGAGCGGCGATGTTCAGCTTCCTCGTCACCACCAGCCTGCGCAATCGCCTGTTCGTCATTGCGGCGGCCCTTGTGCTCGTGGCCTACGGGTCGTGGGTTCTGCCGCGCGTTCCGGTCGACGTCTTTCCCGACTTGAACAAGCCGACCGTCACGCTGATGACGGAGGCCGACGGCCTTGCCCCGCAGGAGGTGGAGCAGCTCGTCACCTATCCGATCGAAACCTCGATGAACGGCATGCCAGGGGTGACGCGGGTCCGCTCCGTCTCGGGCGTCGGCCTCTCGATCGTCTACGTCGAGTTCGACTGGGGCACCGACATCTATCGCTCGCGCCAGCTGGTTGCGGAGCGGCTTTCGCTCGTGGGGGAGCAACTGCCCGAAGGCGTCGTCCCGCAGATGGGACCGGTCACGTCGATCATGGGCGAGATCATGCTGATCGCGGTGACCAGCGACACGGTCTCGGCAATGGAGATCCGCGAGATCGCCGATTTCGTGATGCGGCCGCAGCTCCTGACCATCGCCGGCGTCGCGCAGGTCATCCCGATCGGCGGCGAGGTGCGGCAGTATCGCATTATTCCGAACATCGCCGCGCTGCAGGCGCTCGGTGTCACCTACGACCAGATCGAGGTAGCCGTCGCCCGGTTCGGGACCAATACGGGCGGCGGCTTCATTGATCAGAACGGCCGCGAGTATCTGATCCGCAACGTCGGCGTGACGCAGCGGCTGGAGGATCTCCGAAACACCGTCGTCGCGCAGGACGGCACTCAGTCGGTGTTTCTGCACCAGGTGGCGCAGGTGGATTTCGCACCGCGTGTCAAGCGCGGCGACGCCGGGTTCCAGGGCAAGCCTGCCGTGATTGTCTCGATCCAGAAGCAGCCCGGATCCGACACCGTCGATCTGACGGCGAGGATCGAGCAGGCGCTCGCCGACATACAGCGCACGCTGCCCGACGGCGTCTCCGCCACCAACCTCCAGTTCCGGCAGGCGACCTTCATCGAGACCTCCGTCGACAACGTCAAGACCGTGCTGGTCGAGGCGGCGGTGGTCGTCGCGGTCGTGCTGATCCTCTTCCTGATGAACTGGCGCGCGACATTCATCTCCCTGACGGCCATCCCGATCTCGATTCTCGTCACAGTGCTCGTCTTCGCCGCCTTCGGACTGACCATCAACACGATGACGCTCGGCGGACTTGCAATCGCGATTGGCGAATTGGTCGATGACGCGGTAGTCGATGTCGAGAACATCATCCGGCGGCTGAAGGAGAACCGGCTTCTCGCCGTTCCCCGCCCGGTCCTTGAGGTGATCGCCTCGGCCTCGCAGGAGGTGCGATCGGGCATCGTCTACGCGACGATGATCGTCATCCTCGTCTTCATCCCGCTCTTTGCTCTGTCGGGCATCGAGGGGCGGCTCTTCGCGCCGCTGGGCGTCGCCTACATCGTCTCGATCCTCGCCTCGCTGGTGACCTCGATCACCGTGACTCCCGTGCTCGCCTATTACCTGCTGTCCGGCCGGACGCGGTCGCATGAAGGCGACACTTTCGTGGTACGCCACCTGAAGCGCGGCAACGCCGCTCTGCTGGAGATCGCGTTCCGCCAGCGGACATTCCTCTTCGCCACGGTGGCACTTGGCGTCGGCGCTGCGGCCTATGCTGCAACGCTTTTGCCGCGCGCGTTCTTGCCTCCTTTCAACGAGGGCACGCTCACGATCAGCCTCGCCTACAATCCCGGCATCGCGCTCGCCGAGAGCCATCGCCTCGGCACAATCGCTGAAAACCTGATCGCCGAAGTTCCCGAGGTTGTTTCAGTCGGTCGGCGGACGGGTCGCGCGGAACTTGACGAGCATGCCGAAGGCGTCCACTCGTCCGAGATCGATGTCGACCTAAAGCGGTCCGATCGGTCCAAGGACGAAGTCATGGCCGACATCCGGTCGAGACTCGCCGTGCTGCCAGCCTCGCTCAATGTCGGGCAGCCGATCTCGCACCGGCTCGACCATATGCTGTCGGGCGTGCGTGCCGAGATCGCGCTCAAGATCTACGGCGACGACCTCGACCGACTTCGGACGCTGGCCGACGGCCTGCGCGACCGCATGTCCCGCATTCCCGGCCTCGTCGACTTGCAGGTCGAGAAGCAGGTGCGGATTCCCCAGTTGCGCGTCGATGTCGACCACGAGCGCGCCGCTCTTTACGGGCTGACGCCAGCCGCGGTGACCGAAGCGCTGGAGACGATGTCGAACGGCCGCACCGTCTCGCAGATCGTCGAGGGCAATCGGCGCTTCGACGTGGTGATGCGGCTCTCCGACCAGAACCGTTCCACCACGGGTCTCGAAGACCTGCTCATTGCGACGCCGAGCGGTCATGTCCCCCTCAACATGATCGCGACCGTTCGGGAGACCGACGGACCCAATCAGATCCTGCGTGAGAACGGTCAGCGGCGTATCGCAGTCCTCGGCAACACCGACGGCGCGCGCGACATGGCGGCGATTGTGGCCGACATCCGCGGCGAGATGGCGGCGACGGAGTGGCCGCAGGGTTACGTCACGGCGCTGGAAGGGACGTTCCAGGCGCAGGAGGAGGCGAGCCTGCGGATCGGCCTCCTGTCGCTGGTGTCTCTCGTCTTGATCTTCGTGGTCCTCTACAGCCGCTATCAGTCCGGCGTGCTTGCCCTGATCGTGATGGGCAACGTCCCGCTCGCCCTGATCGGCAGTGTGATCGCCCTCAACATCGCAGGCCAGCCGCTGTCAGTCGCCTCCATGATTGGGTTCATCACACTCGCCGGCATCTCGGCGCGCAACGGCATCCTCAAAGTCTCGCACTACATCAACCTGGCGCTCTACGAGGGCGAACGTTTCGGTAAGGAACTGGTCGTCCGCGGCAGCCTGGAACGGCTTTCGCCGGTGCTGATGACCGCTCTGTCGGCGGGCCTGGCGCTCATACCGCTCCTCATCGGTGCGGGCGAGCCCGGCCGCGAGATCCTGCATCCGGTGGCTGTGACGATCTTCGGCGGTCTCGTATCGGCGACGCTGCTCGACACCTTCCTCACCCCGGTCCTGTTCCTGGCCTTCGGGCGCAGGCCTCTCGAACGGATCCTGGCCGGGCGTGCCGGCAAACCGGCGGTCATATCGACCCCGGTCGAAGCTTTCTGAACCCGAAAAGAAGGAGAACGACATGAAGCAGCTGATACTGGCGACCGCGGTGCTTTCGGCGTTTCTGTCCACGGCGCTCGCGCAGGAGGCGACCAAAGGCCCCAACGGGGGTCCGGTGGTCGAGACCCACGATGTCTTCGTGGAAATGACCGTCGAGGACAACGCGCTCGTTCTCCACTTCGCTGGCGCGGACGGAAAGCCCATGTCGTCAGACGGTACCACGAAGGCCCGCGCGATCGTTCAGGACGCCGGCCAGACGACCACGATCAGCCTCGAAGCACAGGCGCCCAATCGACTGGTCGGTCCATTGCGGGCGCCACTCGGTGCGGGCGCGCGTGTCGTCGTCTCGGCCACGCTGGCCGACGGCCACGGCATCCAGGCCCGTTTCGTCAACAACTGAAGAAACCCCAAGGAGAAGAGATATGAACACACTCAAGACGCTCATCGCCACTATCGCGGTCACGGCCGTTGCCGGCATCGCCTCTGCGCAGATGAACCACGGCATGCATGGTTCGGGCGGCATGATGAAGATGGAAGACATGCAGGGCATGATGCAAATGATGATGCCCGCGGACGGGGACAGCGAGTCGACCAAGGCTTTCAAGCAGGCCGACATGGACATGATGCACGGCATGGCCGTCGCCTATACCGGCAATCCGGATGTCGATTTCCGGCTGAAGATGATCCCGCATCATCAGGGAGCGATCGACATGGCGAAAGTCGCGCTCCAGTACGCCACCGATCCGTCGACCAAGGCGATGGCGGAGGCGATCATCGCCGCGCAGGAGAAGGAGATCGCCGAGATGCAGGCGTGGCTGGAGAAGAACGGAAAGTAAGCGGCGTCTCCAACCCGATCGCTCAGTCAACTGGGCTCAGGACCTATTGATATGGACTGAGGTGTGATTCACGGTCTCCGATAAGGAGGCCGTGATGGGTGATTTGTTTCTGCTGAGCGAGCGCCAGATGGCGCGGATATCGCCGTTGTTCCACTGTCGCACGGGGTTCCGCGGGTCGATGACCGGCGCGTGGTGAGCGGCATCGTCAACGTGATCTGCAACGGGCTGCAATGAAAGGACGCTCCGACCGTCTCCGGGCCGCACAAGACGCTCTACAACCGCTTCATCCGCTGAAGCCTGATGGGGTGTTCGACCGCATCTTCGTCGGGCTTGCCGGCGAAGGGCCGAAACCCGAGCGCATCATGATGGACGCGACGCATCTGAAGGCCCACCGCACGGCGGCGAGCCTGCTAGAAAGGGGATGTTCTCCGCCGTATCGGGCGAACCAGGGGCGGGCTGAACTCGAAGCTCCACACCGTTTGCGACGGTGACGGACGGCCGATCATCCTGCTCCTGTCGGGAGGCCAGATGAGCGACCACAAGGGCGCCGGTCTCGTGCTCGGCGCCCTGCCGCAAGCCTCTCATCTCATTGCCGATCGCGGCTACGAAAGCTCATTGTTCCGCGCGGAACTGGAAGCCGGGGGCATCGGGCCGTGCATTCCGTCCAGCCGAAGCCGCAAAGTCCCGCATGACTACGACAAGGCGCTCTACCGACAGCGCCCCAAGGTCGAGAACCTGTTTGCCAAGCTCAAGGACTGGCGGCGCATCGCCACCCGCTACGACCGATGCGCCCACACCTTCTTCTTGGCCATCTGCATCGCAGCCACCGTCATCTTCTGGATCTGATCAATGGGTCCTGAGCCTAGGCGCTACTTTCACGTTGTCCCCGAGGTCAGGTTAACGTTGAGTAATTGGTCCGGTGACTTGATTGCTGGACGTTGTAAGCGATATCCGCGATATCATTGTGGGCGCTGTTCCAAAGGCCGGAAACCGCCAGTGGTGAAGTCTCGCACTCCAATCACGATAGTGCTGCTTGCTGCGGGGTTCGTGGCACTCACCGCCATCGTGGCGGCAACTTTTTGGCTTGGTCAGCGCTCTCAGCAATATTCAGTAGACGTCACCAACGTCCGAAACCTTCGGGTTTCGGCTGTGGAACTGCGCAATGCATTGCTTGTGGCAGAGAGTGGCCAGCGCGGATTTCTGTTCTCGAATAATGAGATTTACCTAGCCGGCTTCGACAACGCAAAGACGGCGGCGCGCCGTTCCGTCGCCGAATTGGGCGCAAGTTCGGAGCGACATATCCAGCTTCGACCTATTGTCGGCCAGTTGTCTATCGTGGTGGAGGCAAAGATCCTTGAAATGGAGGAAGCGGTCGCCTTGATGGCAGCCGGAAGCACCGAACAAGCGATGGATTTCTTCCTTTCAAATCGCGGCAAAGCGCTCATGGACAGAGTCAATGTTTTCGTCAGCGGAATCATTGACGTGGCCGACACCCTTTTGATCGAAGGCGTCCGCGAACAGGTCCGTAACGCAAGTTGGCTACGTTGGATTTCGATCGCCGGTGGGGTGATGATTGTAATTGTCGTGGCCAGCGCGATAAACGCATTTGCACGCACCACGCGGGAGATTGCCGGCGCGCGTGACGAGGTTCGCGCGATCAACGAGACGTTGGAGCGTCGCGTAGTTGAACGCACTGCCGCACTCAAGGCCGCGCTTGACCGCTCTGAAGTGCTACTAGCCGAAGTCAACCATCGCGTTTCCAACAGCCTGGCGATGGTCGGTTCCTTGGTGCGCCTCCAAGCAAGAGCCAGCACGGAGACTTCGGTGACTGAAGCTCTGACAGAGACACAAGGGCGAATCGCAGCGATCGCGGCTGTCCACAGGCGCCTGTACGAATCAGGCGACGTTGGTCTGGTTGCCCTTGATGAGTATCTTTCGGGACTACTGGAAGGATTGGCCACCACTATGCGAACCAACGGCCATCAAGGATCTCTCGTCTGGGATCTGGAAAAGGCGACGCTGAGCACAGACGCGAGCATTAATGTAGGCGTGGCTGTCACCGAATTGGTCACAAACGCGTATAAGTATGCGTATCCGGAAGGTGGCGGTGACATACGTGTCAGCCTCCGCCGAACGCCTGCATCTCGTATCGAAATCGTGGTAGAGGATGACGGGGTTGGTCGCGGCTCGGGGGTGGCCAAAGGCACCGGGCTTGGCGCTCGGATTGTGGCGTCGATGGCCACCACTCTCGGCACTGAAGTTCAGTATCAAGACCGGAAACCGGGTACTGCTGCGCGCCTGTCGATACCCGTCCACTGACGGGAGGATTTTCGGCTATGTTGGGTTGTCGAGTGGTCGGAGGATGACTTTGCGTTGGGTTTGGTGTTCGGACTTGCGTGCGCGCTTGCGATCAAGCGTCCGCTGCATGAGTGCTGTTGCGGTATTGGCCGTTTTCGTCCCGGTCGCTGTCGCACAAGACGGTCCTCCTGGCCTGGTCACGCCAGTGGTCTTGCCCAACTTTGACCCGAACGCACCATCATGCCAACCGCCGTCCGAGCTTACCAGATCGCTGGTCTTCTTGCAGGATAACCAGCGTGACTTCATGCGGGGTGTCGGGAGGGGGTTGGCCGCGGCAGCGCGCGACCGGGGCCTGGACTACAGTGTAGCCTTGGCAGACAATGATGACAGTCTGATGCGGCGGCGAGCCCAAGAGGCATTGGCAAGCAAAACAGGAGCCTTTGTTGTCGCGCCGATCGATCCCCGGTCAATGGCCTCTCAGACACAGCGGTTGCTGTGGTCTGGCGCGTATGTAGGGTCGGTGGTCCCGCCGCCTGCGACAACTATTCTCAATGCCCCCCAATACCAAACTGGAAAGGTATTGGGTGATGCGGCGGCTAAGTATGTCGATCAGAAGCTCGGCGGCCGTGCAAAGGTTGTACTCCTGACGCATGACAGCAACCAGTTTCTAGCCAGGCGTTTCGTCGCTATGAGGGACACGCTTTCGCGTCTTCCTGGTGTCACGATCGTCGCGGACATATCGCCACAAACGGTCGATCGACAAGGTGGATTGGCCACCATGCAGACCGTACTGCTCGCCCAGCCCAATATCGACGTCGTTCTTGGTGCTGACACGGTGGTCCTGGGTGCACTTGATGCCCTCAGACAAGCGGGCAAGGACCGGTCGGATCAGTTTCTTGGTGGGATCGACGGCGAGCCGGAGGCAGTGGCGGAGATTAAGTCGGGCGGGCCCTACAAGGCCAGCGTCAGTCTCGCGTCACCGGTTTTCGGCTACGCGATGGGACAGCATGCAGCCGACTGGCTAGAGGGGAAAAGCGTTCCGCAGGCCATGGACATACTGCCGAAGGCGCTGACAGCTGACAACCTTGAACAATACGAGGCAGATCTCGTAAACCCAGGCGCCGTTTATGCCGACATTGGACGGCGTAGCAGCTATCTGCGCATGTATGGCAACATATGCTACGAAACGCGTCAGAACTATATCAACTTTCCATGGTCATCAGAGCGCTGATACCGAGCATTCTGACGATTATCGGTTAGCACCAGAAAAGGCGTGTCGCCGATACTTGCCCGGTTCACTGGTATTGCACACGACTGGCACAGGTGATTAGCCGCCGGAGTGCAGGTAAGAAGTTGCACGATTTGCTTGTTTCCCCACGGCCGACCGTGTCTGCCGACGGGGACAACGCGTCGACCAAGGCTTGCAAGCAGGCCGACATGGACATGATGCACGGTATGGCCGTCGCCTACACCGGCGATCCGGACGTAGATTTCCGGCCGAAGATGATCCCGCATCGTCAGGGCGCGATCGACATGGCCAAGGTCGCCCTTCAGTAACGCCACCGATCCATTGACCGAGGCGATGGCGCAGGCGATCATCGCCACACCGGAGATCGAGATCGCCAAGATGCAGGCGTGGCTGGAGAAGAACGGAAATAGGCGGCTGACCGTCTGAGTGAGAGATTGACCCACCCGCAGCCTCGGCTGTCACAACGGACGGACCAGGTTGGCACGGTCCTTTGGGGTCGACACGAGACTGTCTGGTTCTGGCTGCTATACCCGAGAAGCCGAATATCGCCCCATGGCTTCAACTACGGTCGTGGTGAGCGCGCAGGTGCTCGTTGCTCCCGCAGAAATGGCGGTGACACCGGTGGTGAGATCGGTGACGTCGACCGGCGTTGAGCTGCTGGTCGTGCTGCCGTCGCCGAGTCTTCCATTGCCATTGAACCCCCAGCACTTGACGCCGTATGCCGCAGTGAGCGCGCAGCCGTGGATACTGCTACTGACGATCTTGACCACGCCTGAGGTCAGTCCGGTGACGTCGCCCGGTGTCGTGCTGTCGGTCGTGTTGCCCTTCCCGAGTATTCCACTGAAATTGCTGGCGACGCATTTGGCGCCGCCGGCACCGGTCAGGAAGCACGAAAGGCTAGGCCCGCCGGCGGATTGCACCACGAGCGTGGCGCTCTCCTGTGGCGTCAGGCCAACGGTACCGGCCGCAGGGCCGACGTTGAACGTCAGGGAGCCGTTCGGCGAACCGATGCCGCCCCGCACCTCGCCCGCCGCGGTCACCGACTGGCCGAAGGTCGACGGATTCGCCGTCGTCGTCGCCGGGACGGTGAAGATGACCGAGCTAAGGCTCGCGGCGAATGCGTCGCTGCCGTTGGCCGCGACGAAGGAAAACTCGGCTCGGTTCAAGAGTCGCACGGTCGTCGTGCAGGAGGTCGACGTGCCAAAATTGTAGGCTGCGACAGTGCAAGCGGTCGTGCCCACCGACCCCCGTGCAGTTCTCGCCGGTCGTGAAACTGGTTGAGACGTCGGTCGGGAACGTTACCTGAGTAGAACCGCTATCGACATGCGCGGACGTGATCACGCCTGTGCCGGGCCGGGATCGAAATTTGTGCAGGCGGTTGCTGTCAGAAAATAGGTTACGTCGATGGGGGTCGTTTGGCTTCCACCGGTTTCGTCGGGGCAAGTCAATACATGGGCGGGCGCTGTGAGGGCAACGATGGCGCCCAAACACAAGGCAATGCTAGTGAAAGCGTAACGAAGCCTTCGAGCGATGCCGCAGACCCAGGCGGTCAGGCTGCACAGGCCGGGCTTGCATGACAATCCCGAACCGACTGGTCCCCTCATCCCGTTTCCCACCCCAAGATCCTTCCGTTAGAAGCGTTAGATGCTGCAAGGTGTCAAGAGCGCTTGTGCTGGCGTGACAGGCCTGGAAAGCCTGATCCGCCGCGTGGCCGGAGAAGTCCGCGCTGCCACCACGCGGCATAGATACACATTGCAGGGCCGACTTAACCGGAGTTGGCGAAGTCGGAGCGTCATGGGTCAGACCAGAACTATCCACGCAGAGGTCACCGCGATCACGCCAGCGGTTGCGCGATTGAGCACGCTTGATGAGCGGGGCGACGAGATAATCCGCTGGAATTGCCGCGCGAGCGGGATGGTCCCGAAGAACACGATGCCAAACGCCAAGAGTGTCACGAGCACGACCAGAGCCATGTGATCAAGGCTTACGACACCTGTCGGAGCGACAAGTGGCAGAAGCAGCATCTGCATAAGGAGCGTCGCCGGATTGCCCAGGCAAAGAGCCACTCCGGCGCCGCCGGATGCGAGCCAGCCAGCCCTACCCAGTTTGGCGGAAGCGACCTCGGAGCGGTCGTTCCACATCCTTGCCGCCAGCCAGAGAAGATAGGCGACGCCCGCGTATTTTGCGATTGCCAGCAGTTCGGGATTGGTCTGCGCCCAGATGCCGATCCCCAGCACTACGGCGATCACTGCGATCACCTCCCCGAGGCAAAGACCGGCCGCAAAGATAGTTGCGCCTTTCCAGTCATTGCCCAGCGACCGCGCGACCAGCACCGCCATCAGAGGTCCCGGCGATGCGGCGTAGGCCATCAGCGCAACGAAGTAGGGTCCGAAAGCCAGGTAATCCATGTCGCCCTCCCAAGCGCTCGTGAAGTTGGCGGGCGGCCTTGGCCGGTCACTGATCCCGCTCCTGTCGATCCGCGACCTGGGTTCGACAGGGGGAGTTCAGCGGAGATCGAAGGCGTGAACCATCAGGCGATCACCTGATTTGACGTTGGGGGAGGTCTTCATCGGGGTGGGAGGACAACCGCCTCAGCGCATACCAGTCGGGTCCAACAGTCCCGCCCGCACCGCAGCCAGAAGCAGGCTGGCGGTCGAATTGACGGCAAACTTGCGCATCAGACTGGTGCGATGGCTGTCGACCGTCTTCGGACTGATGCCGAGGACACGAGCCGCGCTCGCATTTGTATGGCCCCGCGCAAGTGCCTGGAGGACCGCGAGTTCGCGTTCGGTCACAGTGACGGTGTCGCCCGGTGCAGCCATAAGGCGCTGCGCGCTTGTGCCGATCACCGTCCGTCCGGCGCAGACTTGGCGGACGATCTCCACGATCTCGGACTCGCTGTCGTCCTTGAGACAGATGCCGTGAATGCCTGCCCCGACAAGCGTGCGGATGGTTGCTGGCGTGGCGGCGCCAGTGAGCAGGACGAAGCGCGTGTCCGACGCCCAGCGCTTGGATTCCAGGAAGACTTCCAGTCCGTTCGCGCCCGGCATATTGTAGTCGAGAATTGCACAGTCCGGCTTGGTTTTTCTGATTTCCACGATCGCGGCGATGCCGTTCGCGACAGGCCCTACGATTTCGAAATCTTCGCGGGCCTCAAGCGCCTTGGCGAGGCCCCAGGAGACAAACGCATGATCGTCCGCGATCAGCACACGCTTCTTCAACGCCGGGCTCGCGATCTGCCGATGCGCACCGTCATGCTCTGCTGTGCGCGGCTCATTTTCCTGCTGGTCATGACGTTCCCCACCGCGCCAGTTCACGCCGCCGAGAGCAACCCGCTTGTCCTCACCGGCCCGGCGGACATCGGACGTCTGAGCCAGCACTTTGAATACACGACCGACCCAGATTGGCAACTGAGCATAGCCGATTTCGCAGCGCCATCCTCTGTCGCGCTGCAGCCTCTGCCCGGACCCGTCCCGGACTTCGGCTACACGCCGGCGCGGATTTGGCTTAAGCTTCCAGTCGTCAACTCGACTACCGACATCCGCACCTGGCGGTTCCACATACACGCCAACTTCACGCAACAGGTCGCGATCCACAAAGTCGGGGCGAATGGCGACGTTTCGACCCTCATGGCCTTGACGGAGGACAGTCCCTTCAGCGACAGGCCCATCGCCAATCCGCAACTGGTGACCTCCTTCGACCTCAAGCCCGGGGAAGCGGCCACACTGGTTGTCGTGTACTATTCGCAAGGGGCGTCGCGCCTTTCCATGTCGGTGGAGACGCCGGAGAGTTTCGCGGATCAGTCCTCCGTCGCACAGGCGAAGAGCTATGCCTTCTATGGCATGATACTGGTGATGATCGCGCTTGCCGTCGTCGCCCTGGCGGTGCTCCGACAGCCGGTGTTCGCCGCCTATGCCGGCTATCTCCTTTCGATCTTCATCTATGTCGCCCATGCCGACGGCATGGCATTCCAATACCTCTGGCCCACTTTCCCGCGCTTCAACTCGATGGCGTCGGTCGCTGCGGGATCGGGCGTGATGGTGTTCGGTGGCCTCTTCGCCATGTCCTTCCTGCAGACCCGGCGCTTTCATCCCTATCTGCACCGCGTGCTCGTGGGGATCGTAGTCTCGGTACTGGCGATCGATGCGGTCCTGTGGACGAACGACCCGCAGCTGCTCAAGCGCCTGCTGGTGCTGATGATTTCGGTGTGCTCGCTGGCCTACCTGACATCGGGCTTGGTCGCCGCGCGCTCGCGTTTCCGCGAAGTGCGGTTCTATGTCTTCGCCTGGCTTGCCGCCCTGATCCCAGCGATCCTTTTCACCGCTCGTTATGGCTTCGGCTATGAGCCGGCATTCATCACCACCTATGACGCGGTCCGCCTGGCTCTGCTCTTCGATGCCCTGATGATGGGGCTCGCAATCTTCGACCGTTACAATCATCAGCGCCAGGCGGCCATGCAGGACACGCTGGAACAGGTGCAGCGCAACCTCACGCTTAGTCAGCGCCTGGTGTCGCTCGAAGAAAATTACGAGCGGGTCACTTCCTATGCGCGCCAGCGCGAGGAAAGCGTCAAGGACACGATCCACGACCTGCGCCAGCCGATGCACGCGCTTAGGCTATCGCTGCGCCAGATGCTCAGCCCACATGCCGACAATGCCATCGATGTCGGGCATGTCCAGTCGGCGCTGACCTATATGGAGACGCTGGTCGCCGAAAGACTGGCGGACGACCCGCGCGCGAGGGAGTCCGGGGCCCCGCCGCCCGCCGCAAGCAAACCGGGCAGCGATGCGTCGGCCGGTGACGGGAGGGCGGGCGAACCTAGCCTGCACGCCGTGATGCGCGGCATCGCCGACATGTTCGCCGCCGAGGCGGCCGCCAAGGGTCTCGGCCTGCGGCTTGTGCTAGCCGCGCCGGACGCTGAGGTGGCGGCGTATCCGCTGATGCGCGTAGTTGCCAATCTCGTTTCCAATGCGATCAAATACACGCGGCAGGGCCGGATCGTCATCGGCTTACGCCGCCATGGCGCAGGACACCGGGTGGAAGTGCATGACACTGGACCCGGGCTGAGCGGTCTGGCGTTCGAGCAAGCCCTCCTGCGCAACCAGCGACTCGACCGCGATCGCACGCAGGCGGAGGGGTCCGGGCTCGGCCTGTCTGTCGTCAAGGAAACAGCCGAGGCTCAGGACTGGCCGATCACCTCATGTGCCGGCCGCCGGACCGGAGCAAGCATACGCATCGGCATGCCGGAGGCCGGGGCGGGTAGAGTCTGCCGCGAGACTTTGGCTCCGACGAGGCCAGGGTCATGACCGGACACGATTCATCATGCTCTCACCGGCACTTCGTCCGCGATTGCAAACGACGATCTCCAAGTGTGCCGCTGGCAATCAACCGCACACAGGAGCCGCCATGACGGAGCACGTTCGACAAATCCGCTTCTGGGATGACCCGGAATGTTTATCAGCGTTCGAAATGGGGGCGCAAAGCCGGCGACGGCGACGGCGTCTTGCCTTGACGATTTCCGACTGGACTGTTGCCCCAAACCACGCATTGGTGGCGGGGCGAACGCAGACGCGCTTGTGTTCCTTATGCCCGCATTACGCCGCGGGCTTTGGTCGGTGCAAGCGCCAGATTGGCCGGCGCCGACCAAGGGAACCAAGATGATGACCGACCAGACTTCCCCTAACGCGATAAGGTCCGACGCAGCACCCCCGCGCAAGGCACGTTCCAAGAAGGCGCCAAAAGACCGGGGATCGGACAATCCACCAAAGTCCCGCGCCGCAAATGTCGCGACCAGCAAGGCAGAGCAGCTTCTAAAGAAGCTCGGTTCGGCCAAGGGAGCTACGATTGCCCAAATGATGGAAGCAACCGGCTGGCAAGCTCACTCGGTGCGCGGCTTCCTCTCGGGAGTGGTTCGCAAGAAGCTCGGGCATGAACTGGTGTCGGAGGTCGGCAAGGACGGCTTGCGCCGATATCGGATTGTAACCGCGCCGACATCAGCCGAGGCGTGAGATGACTGGCGTCAGTTACAGCCTTGACGGCGAGATCGCCGCGATTGAGGCGCTCAGCCGAGATCAACTGGCACTGCGTTGGACGAAGATCTACGGCCAACGTCCACCTGCCATCCGGCGGGAGCTGCTCAGCCACGCAATTGCTTGGCATCTGCAGTCGAAGCGCCTCGGGGGATATTCCCCCGAGACAAGGCGACGGCTGAGGCAGGCAATAGCTCTGGTGGAGAGCGGCGTCCGCACTTTGCGTGCTCCAGGACGCGAGATCAGAGGAGAAGGGTTGGCGGTCTCGATGCCTGCTTCGATGCCCCCGGTTGGCGCTCGGCTTGTCCGGGTGTGGAACGGCCACACCAACGTGGTGGATGTCGTCGAGGGCGGCTACCTATTCGAGGGGAAGGTTCACCGCTCCCTGTCGGGGATCGCGCGCAAGATCACCAAGGCGCATTGGTCCGGCCCGAGGTTCTTCGGACTATGAGCAGCGCACCCAAACTGCGATGCGCCGTTTACACCCGCAAGTCGAGCGAGGAGGGACTTGATCAGGAGTTCAACTCGCTCGACGCACAGCGGGAAGCCTGTGTCGCTTACATCTCATCCCAGGGGGGCCTCGGATGGAAGCTGATTCCGGATCTTTATGATGACGGCGGCATCTCCGGAGGCACCATGGAGCGACCGGCGCTTCAACGACTGTTGCAAGACATCCGGGATCGGCGGGTCGATGTGGTCGTCGTCTACAAGATCGATCGCCTGACGCGGTCGCTGATGGACTTCTCCAGGATCGTCGAGATCTTCGACGCGAATGGCGTATCGTTCGTCTCGGTAACGCAGGCCTTCAACACCACGAGTTCCATGGGGCGCCTGACTCTGAACGTTCTCTTGTCCTTCGCCCAGTTCGAACGTGAGGTGACAGCTGAGCGTATCCGCGACAAGATCGCGGCGTCACGCAAGAAGGGGATGTGGATGGGTGGTCGCGTGCCCTTCGGCTACCAGGTGAAGGAGCGAAGGCTGGTGATCAATGAGGAGGATGCACGCAACGTCCGCCATATCTTCGAGCGCTACCTGCATCTCAGGTCAGTCCTTGCACTGACCGAGGAGGTGAACCGGGCGAAGATCGGGCGGGCTGGCGAGGCCGATGCCCCGGCGTGGACCCGTGGCAAGCTCTATTACCTGCTGGCCAATCAGATCTATGTCGGTAATGTGCGCCATCATGACCGGTATTTTGCCGGGGACCACGAGGCGATCATCGACACAGAACAGTTCGGTGAGGTTCAAAAGCTGCTGGCGATCCAGGCGCCGCGTCGAGCCAGGTCGTCCTCGAATGCAGCAGATCTACATCGTCTCACAGGCATCCTCTTCGACGAGACGGGTGATCGGCTTAGCCCCGCTCATGCGAGCAATCATGGCAAGCGCTATCGTTACTACGTCTCGGCACGGCTGAAGACAGGCCGCAGCACGGAAGGATGGCGTGTTCCGGCAACTGAACTGGAGGCCATCGTCGATCAGCAGATCAGGCAGCTGCTCGGCGATCAGGCTCGCCTGGCATCCTGGGTCAATGACAAAGCAGATGCAGGGAAGATCGAAAAGACTCTTGAGGCGGCACGCGATCGGCTCGCCGGCCTCAGCAAGGATGACACAAGAATCCTGATCAGCCAGATCGTCCGCCACGTTGCGCTCCATCCGGATCGGATCGAGGTGCAGATCGATACAGGCGGGCTTCTGGCTTGGCTGGATAGCGGCGAGGCAGACATCGGTCGGCCCGGCTGGGCCGCTGATATCCGCGTCGATGCGCAACCCTCGTCAATCGTTGTGATCTCGACGCCGATCTCCATCAAACGGCGTGGCGTCGAAACTCGGCTGGTGATCGGTTCAGACCCGTCTTCTAAGCGAAAGCCAGACGCGAAATTGGTTGACGTGATCATGCGAGCACATCTCTACCTCGGCAAGCTCACGAATGGGGCCGGGCGAAGTGTTGCAGAGGTCGCCGATCTGTTTGGTGTCCACAGCGCCGACGTCAGTCGCATCCTGCCGCTCGCATTCCTAGCCCCGAAGATCGTCGAGAAGATCCTGAATGGCACCCAGCCGGCAGATCTAACCATCCGCAAGCTCGCAAGGGTCAGCGATCTGCCGCTTCGTTGGTCTGATCAGGAAGCGCATCTCCTGCGCTGACCACCGGACGGTGTGAGTTGCGACGCTGCCGTTCTGATGACAGCCTACCCAATCAAGTCGGTATCGGACGGGATGCAGCCGAACTCAAGGCAGCAGCCAGCCGATCTTCAAGCATCGCTCGAACAATATCGTGGACTAGGAAGCCGCCTCTCTGAGACGGCCTCGACTCATAGACCTCATTGCAGCCGGAAACGCCGTCTCTCGACCACGATATGCGGTCTCAGTGCCGCTAAGACCCGGAAATGTCGAGGTGATTTGGAGGCGAGGCAAAACCGCAGGAACGCGAAGGGATGTTTGGTGGAGCCAATCGGAATCGAACCGACGACCTCTTGAATGCCATTCAAGCGCTCTCCCAACTGAGCTATGGCCCCACTTCTCCGGCCCTGTCGGGCCCGCCGTCTCCGGCGAAGAGATCGGCGGGAATGGGTGTCCCGCCGAAGATGAGGCGGCTTCTAACCCCGCCGCCTCGCAAGATCAAGGCCCGTCCGACGCGTTTCCGGCTCACAGCCGGATATTCGACAAAACGAGCGGAACGTCAGATTTCGTCGTCGTCCTCGCCGCCGACGCCGATGATGTCGGCGACGTCGTCGTCTTCCTCTTCCTCGTCGGGCAGGAAGGTGTCGTCTTCCTCGTCGTCGAGCTCGACATCGTCGTCGTCGAGATCCGGCAGGTCGTCGCCGCCGCCCTTGCTCTCGTCGTCGGCCTCCTCGAGCGTCACCAGCTCGGGGGCGTCGTCCTCGGCGTCGAGCTCCTTCTCCGCAACCTCTTCCTCTTCCTCCAGCGCGCTGATCGCGGTGGAATCGAAGTAGGACCGCGGATAGCTCTTGCCCGTGTAGGGCGAGACGATCGGGTCCCTGTTCAGGTCATAGAATTTCCGGCCCGTCTCCGGGTCGATACGCTTGGTGCCAAGTTCTGGTTTTGCCACTTTACCGCCTCGTGGAAGCTGGCCCGGCGTCCGCCGGCGCCTGACCGGGCGGGAAAACGTCCGCCGGTACCGCATCGTTTCAAGAAGTCGGTCCCCATATCCACAAGTCGCGGCCCTGTCAAAGCCTATCGCAGCGGGCGGTTTGCCGCCTGTACGCTCTCGCGCCGGCGGTCGACGCCGTCGGGCGGCGGGGATGACCGCCGCCGTCGGCCATGCTAGAGACGCCGCCGCGTGCCGGTGACATACCCGGCCACTTCAACGCCCGAGGACCGTCATGAACGCGCATGTCTCGCCCAAACCGGCAACCGCCTGGCAGTCGCCGCCGCTCAAGGGCCATGTCCGGATGCCGGGCGACAAGTCGATTTCGCACCGCTCGCTGATGTTCGGCGGTCTGGCGGCCGGCGAGACGCGAATCACCGGCCTGCTCGAAGGCGAGGACGTGCTGCGCACCGGCGAGGCGATGAAGGCGTTCGGCGCGAAGATCGCCTGGAACGGCGGCGAATGGGTGATCCAGGGCGTCGGCAATGGCTGCCTGCTGCAGCCCGACGCGCCGCTCGACTTCGGCAATGCCGGCACCGGCTCGCGCCTGACCATGGGTCTCGCGGGCGTCTACGACATGGAGACGACCTTCATCGGCGACGCCTCGCTGTCGAAGCGGCCGATGGGCCGGGTGCTCGATCCGCTCCGCCTGATGGGCGTGCAGGTCAAGTCGACGCCGGGCGACCGGATGCCGCTGACGCTGCGCGGGCCGAAGACGGCGGCGCCGATCATCTACCGGGTGCCGATGGCGTCGGCGCAGGTGAAGTCCGCCGTGCTGCTCGCGGGTCTCAACGCGCCCGGAATCACCACGGTGATCGAACCGGTCATGACGCGCGACCACACCGAAAAGATGCTGCGCGGCTTCGGCGCCAATCTCGAGGTCGAGACCGACGCCGAGGGCGTCCGCCACATCCGCATCGAAGGCCAGGGCAGGCTGACCGGCCAGGTCATCGCCGTGCCGGGCGACCCGTCGTCCGCGGCCTTCCCCGTTGTCGCGGCCCTGATCGTGCCGGGCTCGGACATCGTCGTCGAGAACGTGCTGATGAACCCCACGCGGACCGGACTCATCACCACGCTGCTCGAGATGGGCGCGTCGATCGAGATCGTGAACCGCCGCAACGCCGGCGGCGAGGACGTGGCCGACCTGCGCGTTCGCTCCTCCGAGCTGAAAGGCGTTACCGTGCCGGCCGAACGCGCGCCGTCGATGATCGACGAGTATCCGGTGCTGGCGGTGGCCGCCTCCTTCGCCGAGGGCGAGACGCTGATGCAGGGGCTGGACGAACTGCGCGTCAAGGAATCCGACCGGCTGTCCGCCGTCGCCAACGGCCTGAAGGCCAATGGCGTCGATTGCGACGAGGGCAAGGACTGGCTGGCCGTGCGCGGCGCGCCCGAGGGCATGGGGCTGGGCGGCGGAACGGTCGAGACGCATCTCGACCACCGCATCGCCATGGCCTTCCTGGTGATGGGACTGGCTGCGGAAAAGGCCGTGACGGTCGACGACCAGGCGATGATCGCCACCAGTTTTCCGGAATTCATGGGGCTGATGACGGGGATGGGCGCGGAGATCAGGTAAGGTTCGGGGCCATGAAGACAGAGACAGGGCTGGCGGCCGCGGCTGAACGGGAGATGACATGAGCAGAAGCGGCAAGGTTGCGATGGTCGTCGGCGGCGGCTCCGGCATGGGCGCGGCGGCGGCGCGGCGGCTGGCGCAGGACGGGTTTTCGGTCGCGATCCTCACCTCCTCCGGCAAGGGCGAGGCGCTGGCGAAGGAACTCGGCGGCATCGGCGTCACCGGCTCGAACCAGTCCCCCGACGACCTGAAGCGGCTCGTCGATGCGACGATGGAGCGCTTCGGCCGCATCGACGCGCTGGTCAACAGCGCCGGCCACGGGCCGCGCGCGCCCTTGCTGGAGATCACCGACGAGCAGTGGCACACGGGTTTCGACGTCTATTTCCTCAACGTCGCCCGCGCTGTCCGGCTCGTCGCCCCGGTCATGGTGGCGCAGAAGGGCGGCGCGATCGTCAACATCTCGACCGCCTGGGTCGACGAGCCCTCCGCCATGTTCCCCACTTCGGCGGTGGCCCGCGCCGGGCTCGCAGCCTACACGAAGCTGTTCGCCGACGCGCATGCCGCCGACAATGTGCGCATGAACAATGTCCTGCCGGGCTGGATCGACTCGCTCCCCGCCACCGACGAACGCCGCGCCGGCGTGCCGATGCGGCGCTACGGCACCAGCGACGAGATCGCGGCGACGATCTCGTTCCTCGTCTCCCACGGCGCCGCCTACATCACCGGGCAAAGCCTGAGGGTCGATGGCGGCCTGATGCGGAGCGTCTAGTAGACATCCCTGCTCCTACGTTATATACGTATTTCACGTAGGAGAGAAACGATGAAGACCTTTGCGTTTTCCGATCTCAACCGCCAGTCGGGCGAAGTGCTGGATGCGGCTCTGGCTGCACCGGTGACCCTCACGAAGCGAGGGAAGCCGAAGCTGGTCGTGATGAGCGTCGAAGACTATGAACGCTTCACCTATCCGCGGGCCTACAGCATTTACGATGCACCTCAGGACGTGCTCGACGAGCTCCTGACCGGGCTCGATGAGATCACCAACGCAGAATGACCTCGTTCAAGCCCGGTGAGGTCTATCACTATTCGTATTTGTGGCGGCATCAGCATCTCGCCGGCGAGGAAACCGGGAGAAAATTCCGGCCGGCCGCGCTCATCTTCAAATCGGCGCGGAGCCCCGGTCAACTCTATCTTCTCGGCGTCACGACAATAATGCCGCCCGGAGACAGGCGAGGTATCGAAATTCCAGCATCGGAACGCGCTCGTTGCGGCCTTGACCGGCAAAGCTGGATCATCGTGGACGAATTCAATCTGACCCTCGAGACTCGCACTTACGATTTTGAGTCGATCAAGCCTCTCGGCACTTTCTCGCCAGCGTTTACAAGACGCGTCGCGCAAATCTTCGCGGCATCCATCCGCGCCGGGCTGGTATCTCGGGTGATCCGAAGCTAGTCACACAGCATGACCTCCTCCCTCCTCATCGCCATCGACGGTCCCGCGGCGTCCGGCAAGGGCACGCTCGCACGGCGGCTGGCCGACTATTACCACCTGCCGCATCTCGACACCGGGCTGACCTATCGCGCGGTCGCGCACCGGCTGGTGACGCACGGCCTGCCGCTCGACAACGCGGCCGCCGCCGTGACCGCCGCGCGACAGGTCGACCTGACGAACCTCGACAAGCACGCGCTGTCGGCGCATGCGGTCGGCGACGCGGCGTCGCGGGTGGCCGTCATCCCCGAGGTGCGGCGCATCCTGGTGGAGAAGCAACGCGATTTCGCCCGCCAGCCGGGCGGCGCCGTGCTGGACGGGCGCGACATCGGCACCGTTGTGTGCCCCGACGCCGACGTGAAATTCTATGTGACGGCATCCGCCGAAGTCAGGGCGCAGCGCCGCCTGCGCGACATCGAGAACCGGGGCGGCACGGCGGACGTCGCCGGCATCCTGGCCGACATCAGGCGCCGGGACGAGCGCGACACAGGCCGCGCGGACTCGCCTCTCAAGCCGGCCGCCGACGCGCACTTGCTCGATACGTCCGATATGTCTATAGAAGCCGCGTTCCGGGCCGCGCGGACCATCGTTGACGATGCCCTCGCCAAGCGGAACAAGGCCTGACCTGCGCCGCGCTGCTTTTCGCGGACGCTTGAGCGACGGCCACAAACCAGCCTGCCAGCATTCTTCTGCGCCGGACTTCGCCGCGACAGCGGCACCAGGGCATTTCGCCCGGAACGCCGGCAGGCCAACGCAACGCGAACCACGGCGCCCGCCCCGCACTGACGGGGCTTCCAGGAGAACACATGTCTGCAGCTAACCCCTCTCGCGACGATTTCGCGAGCCTGCTCGAAGAATCCTTTTCCGAGAGCCATTCCGCCGAAGGTTCGGTCGTCCGCGGAATCATCACGTCCATTGAAAAGGACATGGCCATCATCGACGTCGGCCTGAAGGTCGAAGGCCGCGTCCCGCTGAAGGAATTCGGCACCAAGGCCAAGGATCTCAAGCCCGGCGACACGGTCGAGGTCATGGTCGAGCGCATCGAGAACGCGCTGGGCGAAGCCGTCCTGTCGCGCGAGAAGGCCCGCCGCGAAGAGAGCTGGGTCAAGCTCGAAGAGAAGTTCAACCGCGGAGAGCGCGTCGAAGGCGTCATCTTCAACCAGGTCAAGGGCGGCTTCACGGTCGATCTCGACGGCGCCGTGGCCTTCCTGCCCCGCAGTCAGGTCGATATCCGTCCGATCCGCGACGTCACGCCCCTCATGCACAACCCGCAGCCGTTCGAGATCCTCAAGATGGATCGCCGTCGCGGCAACATCGTCGTCTCGCGCCGCACCGTTCTCGAAGAGAGCCGCGCCGAGCAGCGTTCGGAAATCGTGCAGAACCTCGAAGAGGGCCAGGTTGTCGAAGGCGTGGTCAAGAACATCACCGACTACGGTGCGTTCGTCGACCTCGGCGGCATTGACGGCCTGCTGCATGTCACCGACATGGCATGGCGCCGCGTCAACCACCCGACCGAGATCCTCAACATCGGCCAGTCGGTCAAGGTGCAGATCATCCGCATCAACCAGGAAACCCACCGCATCTCGCTCGGCATGAAGCAGCTCGAGTCGGATCCGTGGGGCGATATCGGCACCAAGTTCCCGATCGGCAAGAAGATCAAGGGCACCGTCACCAACATCACCGACTACGGCGCGTTCGTCGAGCTGGAGCCTGGCATCGAGGGCCTCATCCACGTGTCGGAAATGTCGTGGACGAAGAAGAACGTGCACCCCGGCAAGATCCTGTCGACGACCCAGGAAGTCGACGTGGTCGTGCTCGAGGTCGATCCGGCCAAGCGCCGCATCTCGCTCGGCCTCAAGCAGACGCTTGAGAACCCGTGGGAAGCGTTCGCCCGCAGCCATCCGGTCGGCAGCCAGGTCGAGGGCGAGGTCAAGAACAAGACCGAGTTCGGCCTGTTCATCGGCCTGGAAGGCGACGTGGACGGCATGGTCCATCTCTCCGATCTCGACTGGACTCGTCCGGGCGAGCAGGTGATCGAGGAGTACAACCGCGGCGACGTGGTCAAGGCTCAGGTTCTCGACATCGACATCGACAAGGAGCGCATCTCGCTCGGCGTCAAGCAGATGCAGCGCGACGCGGCCGGCGACGCCGCCGCCTCGGGCGAACTGCGCAAGAACGCCGTCGTCACCTGCGAAGTCACGAAGATCACCGACGGCGGCATCGAGGTTCGTCTTGTCGAGAGCGGCCTCGAAAGCTTCGTCAGGCGCAACGACCTGTCGCGCGACCGCGACGAGCAGCGCCCCGAGCGCTTCTCGGTCGGCCAGAAGGTCGACGCCCGCGTCATCGCCTACGACAAGAAGACCCGCAAGGTGCAGGTCTCGATCAAGGCGCTGGAAATCGCCGAAGAGAAGGAAGCGGTTGCCCAGTACGGCTCGACCGACTCCGGCGCTTCGCTCGGCGACATCCTCGGCGCGGCGCTCAAGAGCCGCAACTAGGATCGGCCAACGGCCATGAGTTGCAACCCCCGCCGGAGCGATCCGGCGGGGTTTTTGTTTGGACATGCAAATCAGCACGTCGATAGTTTTTCCGCATTCTTTTCGCGCCACGAGGCGATCGGTCTCGCCTTTGGCCCCTAAGATATTGAAAAGATACAGCTTGGCCGAATCCCGGCTTCCCGCTGAAAGAATCCTGCGCCGATTTCCATCGACGCTCCTCCGCGCGCCTTCACAATGCTGCCGGAAAGGGCTGGAGGGGGCGATGGACTGGAATGCGGCGATGGAGGAGGACAGGCGGGCGCTCAGGCGCATCGTCGCCTTGCTGTTCGCCCTGGCCGGCCTCGCGGATCGCCTGTGCAGCCGGTCACGTCCCGTCCGGGGCCTCGTGCTGGCGATCCTGGGCTATGCCGAGACCATCGCGCGGGACTTCGTGATCGACACCGCTCTGGAACAGGGCGCGCCGCTCGCGCCCGAACTCTTCCGGTTACCGGCGCTGCTGGGCGGCGACAGCGCCGCCGATGCCATGCGGCTGGCCAGCGCCTTCCGGATGCTGGGGACAGTGCTGGACCGGCTGGCGGACGGGGAACCCGTGTGCCGCGGTCAGCGCATCGCCAGGCTTTGTGTCGCTCTTGCGGCATGCGTTGCCGAAGGCCGCCTGTCGGCCGACGGAAGCCACGGCCGGCACCGGTTCGCCCCTTCGAGACTCGCCGTCGGGCGCCGCGACAGCTCATAGACTGGCGCATGCGACGCAGGACTGCCCGGGCTTCGCTGGATTGCAAAAGTCCGGCCTGTCACTTCGCGTGGAATCGCGGTCAAACGAGTCCAATCGCAGGGAACCTGTAACCCGCCGACGCGTTTCCATGACAGCACGGCAAACAATGCCGGCACATGCAAAACCCAGGAGATGCGCGATGAATTGGAATCAGGTTGAAGGCAATTGGGAACAGTTCAAGGGCAAGGTCCAGCAGCAGTGGGGCAAGCTCACGAATGACGATCTCGACGTCATCAAGGGCAACCGCCGCGAACTCGCCGGCCGCCTGCAGGCCCGCTACGGCCACGCTCAGGAAGCTGCCGAAAAGGACATCGACTCCTGGCTCGCCAAGCACTGATCCGCAACTGATCCGACGAAAATCCCGCCGCTTGGCGGGATTTTTGCGTTCACGGGGCCGGCAGGAACGCGGCGATGCGCGCCAGCAGGGCCGGGTCGACCGCCAGCCCATCCCGCTCCGACCGGATCCGCCGCGCGGCCTTCGCCTCGCCCGGCAGGTGCATGCCGAATTCGTCGGCCAGCCGGGCGAGATGCGCCCCAAGTCGCTCAGAAAAGCCGGCACCGAACAGCTTCGGATCGATCGCCAGCACGAACAGCCCGCTGCCGGGCGATTGCGAGCCCTCCGAATAGGGCGGCGAGTCGACGGACCAGTTCGTGCCGGACAGACCGGCGGCCAGCACCTCGACCATCAGCGCGATATTGGCCCCGCGCGCGCCGCCGAAGGCGAGCAGCGCGCCGCGCATTGCCTGGTTCGGGTCGGTCGTCGGCTGGCCGTCCGGCCCCAGCGCCCAGCCCGCCGGGATGGTCTCGCCCCGTTCGGCGGCGGCGCGGATGTTCACGTAGGCCGTGGCGCTCGACGACTGGTCGACCAGCAGCGGCGGTCCCCCATGGCGCGGCGCGGCGAAGGACAACGGGCTGGTGCAGAACACCGGCTTCGTCGTTCCCGATCCGGCGAGGAAGGCTGGCCCGCTCGTGGCGGCCAGCGCCACCAGCCCTCGATCGGCCAGCCGCGCCGTGTACCAGCCGAGCGCGCCGGAGGTGAAGGCGTTCTTCTGGCTGAAGATCGCGACGCCGAACGTCTCCGCCGCGGCCGCCAGGTCCTCGAACGCGAGATCGAATCCGAGATGCGCCGTGCCGCCGTCGGCGTCCGACAGGATGATCGTCGGCGCGGGCCGCGACATGGCCGGCGCAGCGTCGCCCCGGATGCGGCCGGCCTTCCAGGCTTCCAGGTAGTCGATGAAATGCGACAGGCCGACGGAAGACTGGCCGTCGGCTTCGGCCGCGACCGTCGCCCGCGCCACAGATTCCGCCGCCGGAGCGGATGCGCCGGCCGCCAGCGCCGCGTCGATGCAAAGCTGCCGGGCGTCGGCGACGGACAGTGTTTTCGCCATCAGCCCAGCCGCGCCGGAATCCGCGCCTCGAGCTTGCGGAACAAGAGGATGATCACGCCGGAAATGATCAGGTAGATCAGCGCCAGCAGCAAGAGCGGCTCGTAGACGATGAAGGTCTCCTGCCGCACGCGCGAGGCGACATTGTAGATGTCGACGACGGTGATCGTCGCCACAAGGGGCGTCGCCTTCAGTTGCAGCACCGTCTCGCCGGCAAGAGTCGGCAGCGCGCGCTGGACCGCCTGCGGCAGCCAGATGCGGCGGAACACCGTCAAGCGCCGCATGCCGAACGCGCGCGCGGCCTCCAGCTGGCCCCGCGGGACGCCTGCGAAGGCGCCGCGCATCACCTCGCCCTCATAGGCGGCAAAGGAGATCGTCAGCGCCAGCACGGCATAGGGCCAGGCCTGCCTCAGATACGGCCAGAGCTCGGATTGCCGGATCCATGGAAACTGCGGGAACAGCGAGCCGAGGCCGTAATAGAGCAGCCACAATTGCAGCAGCAGCGGGGTGCCGCGGATCACGGTGCAGAAGGCGGCGGCCGGCATCGCCAGCCACCAGGGCCCCGCGGCTTGCGCGAGGCCGAGAGGGATCGCCAGCAGCATGCCGAGCACACAGGTGACGACCAGGATCCAGATCGTGCGCCAGATGCCCTGCAGCGCGAGGCCGTAGTAGTTCGGCAGCCAGTCCCAGCGCATGAAAACGGCGGCGCAGACGACCAGCGCCGCCCCAATCGCCATCAGCAGCAACCGGTGCGGCTGCAGCCATGGGCTGCGCGCCGCGAAGGTCGCCAGCGTCGCCACGCGGTCGGTCATCGGCTGTCCCCGGTGACCGACGGCATACCGCGTCGCGACCAGCGCTCGACGCGGGAGATGAGCTGGTTCGAGAACAGCGTCAGCATGAGGTAGAGCACGCCGGCGGCGATGAAGAAGGTGAAATAGGCCTTGGTCTGGCCCGAGGCCGTGCGAGTCTCCTGTGTCAGTTCGTTGAAGCCGACGATCGCCAGCAGCGCCGTATCCTTGGTGGCGATCAGCCAGAGATTGGCGAGGCCCGGAATGGCGAAGGGGAGCATCGACGGCAGAGTGATACGGCGCAGCATCAGGCCGGGCGACATGCCGTAGGCTCGCGCGGCTTCGATCTGGCCCTGCGGGATCGACAGGATCGCGCCGCGCAGCACCTCGGTCGCGTAGGCGCCCTGCACGAAGGCCAGCACCCAGATGCCGGCGACCAGTCCGTTGATGTCGATGCGCTGGTAGCCGAACCCTTCCAGCACGCGGTTGATCAGGTCGGTGCCGGCGAAATAGAGAATCAGGATCAGCACGAGTTCCGGCACGGCCCGCACGATGGTCGTGTAGACCTCGAGCAGGTCGCGCAGGATCGGCCCGCCATAGAGCTTGCCGTACGAGCCGCCGATGCCGATCAGCAGCCCGAACCCGAATGCGCCGAGCGCGATGATGATCGAGTTGACCAGCCCGCGCAGCAGATTGCCGCCCCAGCCCGGCGGACTGATGGCGAGCAGATCCATGGTCGAGACTTGGAGCAGCGGGGTGAAGAGAGTTTCGATCATCGTCGTTGCGAAAGAGCCCCCTCACCGTGTCGGGCTTCGCCCGATCGTCGAAGCCGGGACCCGCAGGGGTTGCTTGCGTGGTGGGCTGGCACGTGGGTACACGCGGCGTTCCCACGCAGGTCGTCATTCCGGGTTCCGCTCCGCGGCCCCGGAATGACGCAAGTGAGAGTGGCCCATCGCACCTTACGTGGCTCCAGCGGTCAATGCGCTCCAGTCAGCCTCACCCGCCGTAAACGTCGAAGTCGAAATACTTCTTGGTGATCTCGTCGTACTTTCCGTTGGCGCGGATCGCCTTGATGGCGGCGTTCAGCTTTTCCTTCAGCGCCGCATCGTCCTGGCGAACTCCGGCGCCAACGCCAAGGCCCTGGACCGAGACGTCTTCCGCGACATTGCCCTTGAGATCGCAGCAGGCCATGCCCTGCTCCGACTTGAGGAAGGCGTCGAGCGCAATCGAATCGGCCTGGGTCGCGTCGATGCGGCCGGCGGCGAGGTCCTGGTTTGCCTCGTCCTGGGTCTGGTACTCCTTGACCTCGGCGGCCTCGGTGAAGTGCTTCTTCACATAGGCCGCATGGATCGTCGAGACCTGAACCCCGATGATCTTGCCCTTCATGCCGGCCGGATCGGCGGTGAACGCCTCGCCCTTTGCGCCGACGACAGCAGCCGGCGTGTTGTAGTATTTGTCGGTGAAGTCGATCGTCTTCTTGCGCTCGTCGGTGATCGACATCGAGTTCATGATGGCGTCGATCTTCTTGGTGGTGAGCGCCGGAATCAGGCCGTCCCACGGAATCGGCGTCAGTTCGCAGGTCAGCTTCGCCTCCGCGCAGACCGCGTCGATGATCTCGACCTCCCAGCCGCCCCACTTGCCCGACGCGTCGGCCGACCAGAACGGCGGATAGGCTTCCGGCGAAAAGCCGATCTTCACCGACTGCGCCGACGCAAAGCCGGCGGACGCCGCCAGCAGCGCGGCCGCCGCCGCGAATTTCAGGAATGTCCTCATGTCAGTTCTCCCGTTTGCAGTTTTCGGTCCCCATCATCGCCCGTCGCTTCTTCTAGCTGACTGAGCGGATGAATTGCTTGAGCGATTCGGTCTTCGGCGCGCCGAACACCTGATCCGGCGGCCCTTCCTCCTCCACCACTCCATTGCGCAGGAAGACGACATGGGTCGCCACTTCCCGCGCGAACTTCATTTCGTGCGTCACAAGGATCATCGTCCGCCCTTCGCGGGCGAGATCGGCGATCACCTTCAGCACCTCGCGGACGAGCTCCGGATCGAGCGCCGAGGTCGGCTCGTCGAACAGCATGACACGGGGCTGGATCGCCAGCGCCCGCGCAATCGCGCCGCGCTGCTGCTGGCCGCCCGACAGGAAGGCCGGATAGACGTCGCGCTTTTCGGCGAGACCAACGCGGGCGAGCAGTTTCTCGGCGGTCGCTATGGCTTCCGCCCTCGGCACGCCCAGCACATGCATGGGCACCTCGATGACGTTCTCGATCAGCGTCATGTGGCTCCACAGGTTGAAACTCTGGAACACCATGCCGAGCTTCGAGCGGATGCGCTCGATCTGGCGCCGGTCGGCGGGAATGGTGTTGCCGTGACTGTCGGCCTTGAGCCGGATCTCCTCGGCATTGACCCGGATCGTGCCGGAGGTCGGGTTCTCCAGACAGTTGATGCAGCGCAGCAGCGTCGACTTGCCGGAGCCCGAGCCGCCGATGATGGCGACGACGTCGCCGTCCCGAGCGGACAGCGACACGCCTTTCAGGACGTGCAGTTCGCCAAACTTCTTGTGCAGGTTCTCAATATGGATCGCTTCGGCGGCATCCAGCCGGCCGTTCGTGGCGGATGCTGCGGAAGCGGCGCTCATGCGCGGCGCGCCTTGTTCAACGGGCCTGGGAATCGCCTCTCGGGCTTCGGCATGACGCGGACACGCTCTCCAACTGCGATGCAGCATGGACCCGACGACGCGATCTCGTCAACCGCAATGCCGTCACTTGCGGCACCACGCGGCGGCTGTGTAGAGATTGGGCAATCTTGGCGAGGAGACAGCGGGTGGAGCAGGGATACGGTTCGCAGTCGATGGCCGGGCCGCTGAAGCGGGTGCTGATGCGCCGCGCCTCCAGCGCCATGCGCCGCGCCGACGCGAGGGAATGGCACTACGGACCGAAATTCGATCCCGCCAGGGCGGCGGCCGAGCACGACCATCTTGTCGAGCTGGTGAAGGCAAGCGGCGCCGAGATCACATTCCTGCCGGACGACGACGACGGCCTGGCCGATTCCGTCTTCACCCACGATCCGTCGCTGATGACCGACCATGGCGCCGTCATCCTGTCGATGGGCAAGGCGCTGCGGCGGCCCGAGCCAGGCCTGCACGAGGCCGCCTATCGCAAGTTGGGTATCCCGATCCTCGGACGGGTCGAGGCGCCGGGGACGGTCGAGGGCGGCGACTGCGTCTGGATCGACAAGACGACGCTCGCCATCGGACGCGGCGTGCGCACCAACCAGGACGGCATCCAGCAGGTCGCCAACATTCTCGCGCCCAGGGGCATCAAGGTCTACGGCTACGACCTGCCGTTCTGGCAGGGCGAGGACGCCTGCCTGCACCTGATGTCGGTGATCAGCCCGCTCGCCGACAACCTGGCGCTGGTCTACTCGCCGCTGTTGCCAGCGCCGTTCTGGCAGATGCTGAACGCGCGCGGCGTCAGGCTGGTCGAGGGCGACGCCGACGAGTTTCGCGACAGTTTTGGCTTGAGCCTCAACGTGCTGCCGACCGCGCCGGGCGAAATCATCGCGGTGGCGGATTTCCCGAAGACAAAGGCGGCGATGGAGGCGGCGGGCTGCACGGTGAAAACCTTCGAGGCGACGGCGCTCTGCATCTCCTGCGAAGGCGGTCCGACCTGTCTCACGAGGCCGATATGGCGGGGATAGAGGCGGCAGCGAAGATCGACGGACGACACCGCGCGGCACTCACCCCACCCACCGGGCTGCGCCCGGCACCCTCCCCGTCGAGGGGAGGGAGAGACGCCAAGCTTCGCCACGTCGCATTGACCGGACGTTCGGTCGCCATGTCACATGCAAGAGCGGGCGTCTCCGAGCCTGGCTCTCTCCTCCCCCTCGACGGGGGAGGTGGCGCCGAAGGCGACGGAGGGGGTGTATGCAGCCAGACCGGAGCATCTGCATGACCACCGTCGGCGAAGCCCTGATCCATCTGCTGGAGGCGCATGGCGTCGACACCGTGTTCGGCATTCCGGGCGTGCACACGATCGAACTCTATCGCGGCCTTGCGGCCTCAAAAATCCGCCACGTCACGCCCCGGCACGAGCAGGGCGCGGCCTTCATGGCGGACGGCTATGCCCGCGCCTCGGGCAAGCCGGGTGTCGCCTTCGTCATCACCGGTCCGGGTCTGACCAACGCCATCACGGCGATGGCGCAGGCGCGGGCGGATTCGATCCCCATGCTGGTGATCTCGGGCGTCAATCGGCTGGACACGCTGGGCAAGGGGCTCGGCTACCTGCACGAACTGCCCGACCAGCGTGGCATGATGGAGAAGGTCGCGATGTTCTCGCACCGGATCGAGGGTGGTGCGGAGCTTCCTGCCGTCCTAGCGCGGGCCTTCACGCTGTTCGCGATGGAGCGGCCCGGGCCGGTGCATATCGAGATTCCGCTCGATGTGATGGGCAAGCCGGCTGGCGATGTGACCGCACTGCCGGCCTCGCTACGCACACCGATGCCATCAAGCAAGGACATCGCGGCCGCCGCCGATCTGCTGCGAATGGCGCGCCGGCCATTGATTCTGGCGGGAGGCGGCGCGAAATTCGCGGAAACGACGCTCGAGCGTCTGGCAACCATGCTGGACACCCCCGTGGTGACGACCGCCAACGCGCGCGGCCTGATGCACGGGCATCCGCTTGGCGTTCACGTGAGCCCGAGCCTCAAGGCGGTGCGGGCGCTGATGGCTGACGCCGACCTCGTGCTGGCGGCGGGCACCGAGTTCGGGCCGACCGACTACGACATGTATGCCGATGGCGGCTTTGTCGCGCCGCCGCGGCTGATCCGCATCGATATCGACGCCGCCCAGATCGCGCGGCGCGGGGCGACGCTCGGCCTCGTCGGCAATGCGGCGGCCGTCCTCGGCGCGCTTTGCGATGCGCTGGGGAATGGCGTCACGCAGGCTGACGGCCACGTCCGCGCTGCGAGCGCGAGGGACGCCGCCTGGGCTGAAATCGGCCCGATGATGCAGGGCCAGGTCCGCGCCGTCGAGGAGATCCGCGACGCCTTGCCCGGCAGCCTGATCGTCGGCGACTCGACGCAGCCGGTCTACGCCGCCAACCTCTGGTACGACCATGACCGGCCCGGCGGCTGGTTCAACGCCGCGACCGGCTACGGCGCTCTGGGCTATGGTCCGGCGGCGGCGATCGGGGCGGCGGTGGCGCTGCCGGATGCGCCCGTCGTCTGCCTGACCGGCGACGGCGGTTTCCAGTTCACGCTGCCGGAGATCGCCGTCGCCGTCGAGCAGCGACTGGGCGTGATTTTCGTCGTCTGGAACAATCGCGGCTACCGCGAGATCGAGACATCGATGCGCGACGCGGGCGTCGAACCGGTCGGAGTCTCGCCCGCGCCGCCGGACTTCATCAAGCTGGCGGACGCCTATGGAATCCGCGCCGAGCGGATCAGTTCGCCGGACGGGCTCGGCGACGCGCTGCGACGCGCCCGGACCGCGGGCGGGCCGCACCTGATCGAGATCGTGGTGGAGTGAACCCGCGCGGTCTGCCGCAGCCCTCGCGTCTTGGCGACCGGGCCGAAACGGACTAAGACGACAGCAATTCCCAGCCGGCCGGAGCCTGCCATGACCACAATCACCGAAACGTCGAAACTCGTGACCGTCTTCGGCGGCTCCGGCTTCGTCGGCCGGCACACCGTGCGGGCGCTGGCGCGGCGCGGCTACCGCGTCCGTGTCGCGGTGCGCAATCCCGACCTCGCAGGCCATCTGCAGCCGCTGGGCAATGTCGGACAGATCCAGGCGGTGCAGACGAATCTCAGGGTGCGCTGGTCGGTCGACCGCGCCGTCGAGGGCGCGCAGCACGTGATCAACCTCGTCGGCATACTGCATGAGTCCGGCCGGCAGACATTCGAGGCCGTGCAGGCCTTCGGCGCGCGCGCCGTCGCCGAGGCTGCCCGCGCTTCGGGCGCGAAGCTGACGCACCTGTCGGCCATCGGCGCCGATCCGGAATCCGAGGCAACGTACGCCCGCACCAAGGCCGAGGGCGAGATGGCCGTGCTGGAGACGCTGCCCGACGCTGTCGTGATGCGCCCGTCGATCGTCTTCGGCCCCGAAGACCAGTTCTTCAACCGCTTCGCCAACATGGCGCGGTTCTCGCCGTTTCTTCCGCTCATCGGCGGCGGCCACACGAGATTCCAGCCGGTCTATGTCGGCGACGTGGCCGAAGCGCTGGCGCTGTCCGTGGACGGGAAGGCCAAGGGCGGCACGACCTACGAGCTCGGCGGGCCCGAAGTCCTGACCTTCCGCGAGTGCATGGAGCACATGCTGAAGGTCATCGACCGGCAGCGCGCGTTCGTTCCGGTGCCGTGGCCGATCGCCGCCCTGCAGGGAGCGGTGCTCGGGCTGTTGCCCAATCCGCTGCTGACATCCGACCAGGTGACGATGCTCAAGACCGACAATGTCGTCTCGGGCGCGGCGACGACCGAAGGCCGCACGCTTGCCGCACTCGGCGTCACGCCGCAGTCGCTCGACGCGATCCTGCCGTCCTATCTCTGGCGCTACCGGATCGCCGGGCAATACACCAAGGACAATCTCGCCTGAGCCTAGCCGGTTGCCAAAGGCAAGCCGATCACGCCCGCGTGAAAATCCGCCCGCAATCCGGCTTGCGACTCAAAAACCGGTTCTTATATACAGCCCAACCCGGAATTCCGGCGCGGACACGCATCGGAAATCCGGAAAACCAAGTGAACAGGGGTTGCCTCCTGGAACGCCGGAATGGGTCCTGGCAACCTGCTAAGCGGAGAGAACATCATGGCTAAAGTCATCGGCATCGATCTCGGCACGACGAACTCCTGCGTCGCCGTCATGGACGGCAAGGAGCCGAAGGTCATCGAAAACGCGGAAGGCGCGCGCACCACGCCCTCGATCGTCGCATTCACCGGCGACGGCGAACGTCTCGTCGGCCAGCCGGCCAAGCGCCAGGCGGTCACCAATCCCGAACACACAATCTTTGCAGTGAAGCGCCTGATCGGCCGCCGGTTCGACGATCCGGTCACCGAGAAGGACAAGAAGCTCGTCCCCTACAAGATCACCAAGGGCGACAACGGCGACGCATGGGTCGAAGCCGGCGAGAAGAAGCAGTCGCCGTCGCAGATCTCGGCCATGATCCTGCAGAAGATGAAGGAGACGGCGGAAGCCTATCTCGGCGAGAAGGTCGACAAGGCGGTCATCACCGTTCCGGCCTATTTCAACGACGCCCAGCGCCAGGCCACTAAGGACGCCGGCAAGATCGCCGGCCTTGAAGTGCTGCGCATCATCAACGAGCCGACGGCGGCGGCGCTCGCCTATGGCCTCGACAAGAAGAAGGCCGGCACGATCGCGGTCTATGACCTTGGCGGCGGCACGTTCGACATCTCGATCCTCGAGATCGGCGACGGCGTGTTCGAGGTGAAGTCGACCAATGGCGACACCTTCCTCGGCGGCGAGGACTTCGACATGCGCCTGGTGGAATACCTGGCGGCCGAGTTCAAGAAGGAACAGGGCATCGACCTGAAGAGCGACAAGCTGGCCCTGCAGCGCCTGAAGGAGGCCGCGGAAAAGGCGAAGATCGAGCTGTCCTCGTCGGCGCAGACCGAGATCAACCTGCCGTTCATCACGGCGGACGCGTCCGGTCCGAAGCATCTGACGATGAAGCTGACCCGCGCCAAGTTCGAGCAGCTGGTCGACGACCTGATCCAGCGGACGGTCGGCCCTCTGAAGGCCGCGCTCAAGGATGCCGGGATGAAGGCCGGCGAGATCGATGAAGTTGTCCTGGTCGGCGGCATGACCCGCATGCCCAAGGTCCAGGAAGTCGTGAAGCAGTTCTTCGGCAAGGAGCCGCACAAGGGCGTCAACCCCGATGAGGTGGTCGCGCTCGGCGCCGCGATCCAGGCCGGCGTGCTGCAGGGCGACGTCAAGGACGTGCTGCTGCTCGACGTGACCCCGCTGTCGCTCGGCATCGAGACGCTGGGCGGCGTGTTCACCCGCCTGATCGACCGCAACACCACGATCCCGACCAAGAAGAGCCAGGTGTTCTCAACCGCCGAGGATTCGCAATCGGCGGTGACCATCCGGGTCTTCCAGGGCGAGCGTGAAATGGCGGCCGACAACAAGGCGCTCGGCCAGTTCGACCTGGTCGGCATTCCGCCCGCACCCCGCGGCGTGCCGCAGATCGAGGTCACGTTCGACATCGACGCCAACGGCATCGTCAACGTCTCGGCCAAGGACAAGGGCACCGGCAAGGAGCACCAGATCCGCATCCAGGCGTCGGGCGGCCTGTCGGACGCCGACATCGAGAAGATGGTGAAGGACGCCGAGGCGAATGCCGAGAGCGACAAGAAGCGTCGCGCCGTGGTCGAGGCCCGCAACCAGGCGGAGGCGATGATCCACTCTTCGGAGAAGTCGCTCAGCGAATATGGCGACAAGATCGGCGAGGCTGACCGCACCGCGATCTCCGACGCGATCGCCGCGCTGAAGACCGCGACCGAAGGCGACGATGCCGACGACATCAAGGCCAAGACCAACACGTTGGCCGAAGCCTCGATGAAGCTCGGTCAGGCGATGTACGAGGCCTCGCAGGCGGAGGCCGCCGAGGCCGACGCCCGCGCCGACGCCGCCAAATCAGGCGAGGACGTGGTCGATGCCGATTTCGAGGACATCGACGACGACCAGAAGAAGAAGTCGGCCTGATCCAAGACGATTTCGATGAATATGAAGCGGCCGGCAGCGATGCCGGCCGCTTTGCTTTGCCGGGGCCTTGGGTCCGGGAATTAAGCTTAACGGCGACTAAAGGTCGACCGCCTTCTGGTTGCAGCGTAGCTTCCCGATCTGCTGCCGGGCGAATGCAGATGCTTCCGCCGGCCGCGCACAGCAGCGGATCCGGGCATGCCACATTTCAGAATCTTCGAGACATGGCGGCTTTTGGCGGCGCTGCTGATCGTGATGTGGCATTTCCTCCGCTACGCGCCGCCCGGCCATGAGACGGCGAGCGCGGCGCTCTATCGGCTGATGCCGCTCATGGAAATGTTCTTCATGATCTCCGGCTTCCTGATCATGCTGCGTTATGCGGACGTGCTCATGCTCGAGCGCGGCGGCTACATGCGCTTCATCATCCGGCGCATCGCCAGGTTCTATCCGCTCTACCTGGTGACGCTCGGATTCTTCGCGGTGATCGCGGTCGCCGTGCATCTGGGCCTTGTGCAGACCGACGCGCCGGAGCGCTATGCGTTCTCGGCGCTTCTGCCCAACATCCTGCTGATCCAGGCCTGGGGCGTGACCGATACGCTGACCTACAACTATGTCGCCTGGTCGATGTCGGCGGAATGGTTCTGCTACCTCATGCTGCCGGTCATCGTTTTCGCCTACCGGATCGCCGGCAAGACCGGCCTGGCCGTGACGGCGATCCTGTCGATCGCGGCGCTGGAATACGCGGTCGCCGCCGGGATCATCCCGTTCCCGAGCTGGCTGCGGGCCGACACCTGGGGCGCCTATCGCGCCTTCGCGGACTTCGCGCTCGGCGCGCTCGTGGCCATCGCCGCCCGCGACAGCCAGTGGGGCTTGCGGAGTCATGCGCCGGCCTGGATCACTTTCGGCCTTTCCGTCGTCGCGATGGCGACGCTGCAATCGTCCTATGTCATCGTCGCGATGCTCGCGCTGTCGATGTTCCTGGCCGCGCTTGCCGAACGCAACAATGCCGATGGCGCGCGCATCCTTGTCCCGCTCCATCCGATCGGCAAGGTCTCGCTCGGCATCTATCTCATCCACCCCGTTATCGAATCGATCATGTTCGCGATTCTGTGGCGCAAGGTCATCGAACCGCTCGGCGTGATGAGCTTCTACGTCTACTGGATCGTTCCGATGCTGGCCGTCGTCGCCGTCGCCATCCTGTCCGAGCGGTATTTCGAGACGCCGCTCGCCAACGCGATCGGGGCATGGGCGAAGCGGCGTTATCCGCCGGCCGGCGACCGGAACGCGCCGGCAACTCCGGTTCCGGCCAAGCCAAGCGCCAAGGTCGCCTGAAAGAGCCCTTCCACACAAGAAATCGCTGCGCTATTGGACGCCGCCTATGGCATGACGGCACGCGGCTTACTAAATGCGGGCCTCATCAACGATTTTACTGCTCGAATGCATTTCGACCGCGGGGCGATATGAAAGCCGACTTCTACGAAACACTCGGGGTCCAGAAAGGGGCCGACGAGAAGGATCTGAAAGCTGCGTACCGCAAACTTGCGATGCAGTTTCACCCTGACCGCAATCCGGGCGACGCGGCCTGCGAGGCCAAGTTCAAGGAAATCAATGAAGCCTACGATACGCTGAAGGACGCCCAGAAGCGCGCGGCCTATGACCGGTTCGGCCATGCGGCATTCGAGAATGGCGGCATGGGCGGTGGCGGCGGCTTCGGCGCGCAGGGCGGCTTCGCCGACATTTTCGAGGACATTTTCGGCGACATGATGGGCGGGCGGCGCCAGCGCTCGTCGGGCGGGCGCGAGCGCGGCGCGGACCTGCGCTACAACATGGAGATCAGCCTCGAGGAGGCATTCACGGGCAAGACGGCGCAGATCCGGGTGCCGTCCTCGATCCAGTGTTCGGAATGTTCCGGCTCGGGCGCAAAACCCGGCACCCAACCCGTCAACTGCACGACTTGCCAGGGGTCCGGCCGGGTCCGGGCGAGCCAGGGCTTCTTCTCGATCGAACGCACATGCCCGACCTGCCAGGGGCGCGGCCAGATGATCAAGGATCCTTGCGGCAAGTGCGGCGGCCAGGGCCGCGTCACCGAGGAACGCGCGCTGTCGGTCAACATTCCGGCCGGCATTGAGGACGGCACCCGCATCCGGCTGGCAGGCGAAGGCGAAGCCGGCGCCCGCGGCGGACCGGGCGGCGACCTCTACATCTTCCTGTCGGTCAAGCCGCACGAGTTCTTCCAGCGCGACGGCGCGGACCTCTACTGCAAGGTGCCAATTTCCATGACCACGGCTGCCCTCGGCGGTACTTTCGAGGTCACGACACTGGATGGCACGCAGACACGCGTCAAAGTCACCGAGGGGTCGCAGAACGGCAAGCAGTTCCGCCTCAAGGGCAAGGGCATGCCGGTGCTGCGCCAGCCGAATGTCGGCGACCTCTACATCCAGGTGGCGGTGGAAACGCCGCAGAACCTGACCAAGAAGCAGCGCGAGCTGCTGGAGGAGTTCGAGCGCATTTCCTCGACCGACAATTCCCCCCAGTCGACCGGGTTTTTCTCGCGGATGAAGGACTTTTTCGAGTCCTTCGGCCAGTAGTCGTGCGATAATTGTGCAGTGCCGCAATCCGCGTCTTCATTTCGCCGCGGATTTCGGCGATGACCCAGCGTCAGGAACTGGCGGGGAAAGCCTGAATATGCGGTCGCACGGTTTGAAGAAGTCCCTCAGCCGAAAGTTCGGCGACGAAATCCGTTTCTTCAAGGGCTGGATCGACAAGCCTCGGACCGTCGGGTCCATCGTGCCGACAAGCTCCATCACCGCGCGGCGCATGGCCTCCGTCATCGACCTTTCGTCCGAACTGCCGGTTCTGGAGCTCGGTCCCGGCACCGGCGTGATCACCCGGGCGATCCTGGCGCGCGGTGTGAAACCCGAAAATGTCTGGTCAGTGGAGTACTCGCCGGATTTCGTCGACCATCTGCGGGACATGTTCCCCGCGGTCAATGTCATGCATGGCGATGCGTTCGATCTCGGCACGTCACTGTCGGGCGGGCCGACATTGTTCGACTGCGCCATCTCCGGAATTCCCCTGCTCAACTTCCCGGTCGAGCGGCGCATCGCCCTGGTCAACGGCGTCCTCGACCGCCTGCCTGCCGGAAGGCCGCTGGTCCAGTTCACCTATGGACCGCTGTCGCCGGTGCCGCAGCGGCGCGGCGACTACTCGATCGAGCATTTCGACTTCGTCGTCCGCAACCTGCCGCCGGCGCAGCTCTGGATATACCGTCGCGGCGCCCGGGCCTGACGGCGCGGCCTTGATTTGCCGTCCTCCATTCTTTAGCGGGGGAAGGGTCAGGAGCGCGCAATGAATCCAAAGATCCTCGTCTTTGCCGGGTCGACGAGAACCGGTGCGTACAGCGGCAAGGTGGCCGACGTCGCGCAGAAGGAACTGGCGCTGCAGGGCGCGGAGGTCACCCGCATCTCGCTGGCCGACTATCCGCTGCCGATCATGGATCAGGACCTGGAAGCCGAGAAGGGCATTCCTGAGAACGCCTACAAGCTTGGCCGACTGATCGCAGCGCATGACGCGGTGCTGATCTGCACGCCGGAATACAATGGCTCGATCCCGCCATTGGTGAAGAACACGATCGACTGGGTAAGCCGCATTCATCGGGACAACGGCCGGCCGATCAGCATCTACCCCGGCAAGGTCGCCGCCATCTGCTCGTCGTCGGACGGCCATTTCGCCGGTATCCGCAGCGCCGCCCATCTTCGCGCGGTGCTGTCTCACATCCAGATGGAAGTGATCGCGCCGCAGGTCTCGGTCCCGAATGCGGATGAGGCTTTCGACGCCGATGGCGAATTCGGGGAAGAACGGCTGCGCAAGGGCATGACCAGGCTTTGCTCGACCCTGATCACGCATGCCAGGATGCATTCGACGCGGGTGGAGCCATGAACGCGATCGTGCGGACGTCGATGCGCGACCGGCTGATCGTCGGCCTCGACGTACCGACCCTCGCGGACGCAGAGCGCGTGGTTGCGGAACTTGGCGACACGGTCTCGTTCTACAAGATCGGCTACCAGCTCGTCTTTGCAGGCGGGCTGGAGTTCGCCCGCGATCTCGCCGCCGACGGCAAGAAAATCTTCCTCGACATGAAGCTGCTCGACATCGACAACACCGTCGCCAAAGGCGTCGAGAACATCGCCAGAATGGGCATGTCGATGCTGACGCTGCACGCCTATCCGAAGGCGATGCGCGCGGCTGTCGAAGCCGCCAGGGGGTCGGACCTGTGCCTGCTGGGGGTGACGGTCCTGACCTCGATGGACGAGCAGGACATGGTCGACGCCGGCTACGAATACGACCCGCACACGCTGGTTCTGCGCCGGGCGGAACAGGCGCTGGCGGCGGGGATGGGGGGCATCGTATGCTCGGCCGAGGAAGCTTCGGCGGTGCGGCGCGTCGTCGGACCGGATCTTGCCGTGGTGACGCCCGGCATCCGGCCGGCCGGCGCGGAGAAGGGCGACCAGAAACGGGTGATGACGCCGGCCGACGCGCTGCGCGCGGGCGCCAGCCATCTCGTCGTCGCGCGGCCGATCATCGGCGCCGCCGACAGGCGCGCTGCCGCGCAATCCATTCTCGACGAAATGAACCGGCAAGGGGAGGCCTGAATGCCCAAGGGATACTGGATCGCTCGCGTCGACGTGCACGACCCGGAAGGCTACAAGGACTATGTCGCCACTGCGAAACCGGCCTTCGAGCGGCACGGGGCGAGATTCCTCGCCCGTGGCGGCGCCTACACCGCGATGGAAGGCGAGGCGCGCGGCCGCAATGTCGTGATTGAGTTCGAGTCTGCCGATGTCGCCCGCGCGTGCTACAATTCGCCGGAATACCAGGCCGCCAAAGCGATCCGCCAGAAATACGCCACCGCAGAGATGGTTATCGTTGAGGGCGCTTGAGCGCGCTCGAGATACGGCCGGCGACGAGCGATGACGCGCCGGCCCTGTTGGCGATCAGCAGGCGGGCGGACCAGCTGTTTTCCGCGCATGGCTTCCCGCAGATCGCCGCCCTGCCGCCCATGACGCTGGCCGCGTTTCGCCGCTTCCTGTCGGATAACTGCAGCCTGGTCGCATGGCTCGGCGACACGCGGGCCGGCTTCGCGGTCTGCGGCGACGCGGCCGACAGCTTCTGGCTGAAGGAACTGGCTGTCGATCCGGTGCATGGCCGCAGGGGCATCGGCACGGCGCTGGTCGCGGCGGTGATCGGGCAAGCATCCGAGGCCGGCCACCGCTCGCTTTTCCTGTCGACTTTTCGCGACGTTCCGTTCAACCGGCACTTCTACGCCAGGCTCGCTTTTGCCGCGGTCGATACGGAAACAGCTTCCGAGGCGCTTCGAGCACAGTTGCTGCGCGAGGTTCCGGCCGGCATTGACCCCGAGACTCGGGTGCTGATGGTTCGCGCACTGTCGATTCCTTAGGCAATGCCTGCGGAAATGCGCGGAAATTTCAGGCAAATCGTTCGCGAGGCGAATTAGTTAACGTTGCAATGCAACATTTTGATGATAGCTTTGTTGCATAGCGATGCGCCAAGCCGCGTTCCGGCATCCCTCGGCGCAGTACGAGGTTCGATGTTTTATCAGCTGTATGAAATGAACCACGCCGCGCTCCAGCCGATGCGCGCCATGGCCGATGCGACCCGCATTCTCTACTCGAACCCGATGAACCCATTCGCCCAGACACCCTGGGGCCGGTCGATCGCCGGCATGGCGGAACTCTTCGAGCGCACGACGCGCCGCTACGGCAAACCGCTGTTCGAGCTGACCTCGACCGTCGTCGACTGGAGGCAGGTGCAGGTTTCGGAAGAGGTGGCCTGGTCGAGCGCGTTCTGCCGCATGCTTCATTTCAAGCGCGACCTGCCCGCCGGCCGCAAGCCCGACCGCAAGCTGCTGATCGTGGCGCCGATGTCGGGCCACTATGCGACCCTGCTGCGCGGCACCGTCGAGTCGATGCTGCCCTACGCCGAGGTCTACATCACCGACTGGATCGATGCGCGCAACGTGCCACTGTCGGCCGGCCGCTTCGACCTCGACGACTATATCGACCACGTCATCGACATGCTGCATGAACTTGGCCCCGACACGCATGTGATGGCGGTCTGCCAGCCATCGGTGCCGGTGCTGGCCGCGGCGGCGATCATGGAATCGCGTGGCGATCCGATGGCGCCTTCGACGATGGTGCTTATGGGCGGCCCGATCGACACGCGGATCAACCCGACCGGCGTCAACAAGCTTGCCGAGGAACGCGGCATCGACTGGTTCCGCGACAATGTCATCATGACGGTGCCGTGGCCAAACACCGGCTTCATGCGCCAGGTCTATCCGGGGTTCCTGCAGCTTTCTGGCTTCATGAGCATGAATCTCGACCGCCACCTGACCGCGCACAAGGATTTCTTCGGCCATCTGGTGAAGAACGACGGCGACAGCGCGGACAAGCACCGCGAATTCTACGACGAGTATCTCGCCGTGATGGACCTGACGGCCGAGTTCTACCTCCAGACCGTCGACACGGTTTTCGTCAAGCATCTGCTGCCGAAGGGCGAGATGATGTATCGCGGCGAGCGCGTCGATCCGACCCGGATCCGCAACATCGCGCTGATGACGGTCGAAGGCGAGAACGACGACATTTCCGGCGTCGGCCAGACCAAGGCGGCGCAGACGCTCTGCACCAACATTCCCGACGACGTGCGCGTCCACTACATGCAGCCGGCCGTCGGCCATTACGGCGTCTTCAACGGCTCGCGCTACAGGGCTGAAATACTGCCGCGAATCGTCGATTTCCAGTCGAGCTATGGCCGTTCCGCGCGGACGGCGCCAAAGCCCCGGCAGGTGCGCGCCGCCAAGGCATAGCCTCAACCGGTCACGTCATCGTGAATCCGCCCGCAGTGGCATCGCGGTAACCATGGCCGGAACAAGGCAATTCCGTGAATTGACTTTGGCGCGCGAACACCCTTAACCTTTCGTTAACAAACGATGGGCGAAGGGGGACTGGCAATGGCCGTGTTTCGGGCTGATGCAAAGACGCGTGTCCGGCGCGGACTGGCCGGCGTGTCATTCGCGCTCGCCTTTGGCGTACCGGTGCTCGCCCATGCCGGCATGGCGACAGGCGGCCTGACGTCCCAGCCGATCGGCCACTACGAATTCTGCAAGTCGAATCCGTCCGAATGCTCGATTCGCCCGCGTGACGCCGGTCCGGTCGCGATGACCGGCGCGGTCTGGAAGCAGATCAGCTCGATCAACGCATCGGTCAACCGCTCAATCAAGCCGATGAACGATTTCGACATCTACGCCAAGGACGAGGTCTGGGCCTATCCCGACAAGGTGGGCGTCGGCGATTGCGAGGACTATGTCCTGTTGAAGCGGCGGATGCTGGCGGCCAAGGGCATCTCGCTGTCGAACCTGCTGATCACCGTCGTCCGCAAGCCGGATGGCGAGGGCCACGCGGTGCTCACGGTCCGCACCGACAAGGGCGACTACATTCTCGACAACCTGAGCGACAGCGTGAAGCTGTGGAGCGAGACGCCCTATCGCTTCCTCAAGCGGCAGGCGAGCGAGCACACCGGGCGCTGGGTGACGATCCGCGGCGAATCGAACACGCTGGTCGGCTCGGTCAAGTAGGCCTGCGTCAGTCGTAGCTCAGGTCCGTCGCCTTGCCGTCGAAGACGCGGTAGACGTAGAACGACGCTCCGACCATGATCGGCAGAACAAGCGCCGTCCCCGCCAGGATGATCGCCAAGCTTTCCGTCGCGGACGCCGCCTCCCAGATCGTGAGCCTGTCCGGGACCACGAACGGATAGAACGACCAGGCGAGGCCGGCGAAGCCGAGCGCGAAGATCGCGGCCAGCGCCAGGAAGGGCACCAGTGCGTGCCGGTCGCCCGGCTTCGGCAGATGGAACGTCTCCCGCCACAGGAACGCGAACAGCAGCGCCGAGAGGATCGGAAGCGGCGACAGGTAGAGCATGTCCGGCCAGACGAACCAGCGGTCGAAGATCCGCGTCGAGGCAAACGGCGTGGCGAGCGACACCGCCGCCATGCCCAGCACGGTGAACACCAGCGCGCCGCGCAGCCACAGGACGGCCTTCTTCTGCAGCTCGCTTTCGGTCTTGTAGATCAGCCAGGCGGCGCCCATCGCGGCATAGGCGGCGGCGAGGCAGACCGCCGTCAGCAGGCCGAACAGGACCGCCGCCCAGCCCGTCTCGAGACCGAGCACATAGACGCCCAGCATGTAGCCCTGCGCCAGCGAGGCGAGCAGCGATCCGGTGAAGAACAGGAAGTTCCAGCGGCCCTTGCGATGCACCGGCACCTTGGCGCGGAAATCGAACGCCACGCCGCGGAGGATGAGCCCGATCAGCAGCAGGAAGACCGGCAGATAGAGCGCGGTCAGGATGACCCCGTGTGCAGCCGGGAAGGCGACCAGCAGCAGCCCCACAGCCAGCACCAGCCAGGTCTCGTTGGCGTCCCAGAACGGTCCTATCGCGTTGATCAGCGTATCGCGGTCCTCGTCGCTCGCGGCAGCGAACAGGATGCCGATGCCGAGGTCGAAGCCGTCGAGGATGACATAGACGAGGATCGCCACGCCCATCAGGCCGGCGAATATGAGTGGCAGGGCGGTCGGCCAGTCGATGGTCATCTCGTTCACTCCGCCGGTTGTGCAGGCTGCGACAGCGGCACGTCTTCGACCGCGGGCTTTGGTTCCGGGTCGCCTTCCTTGCCCGCCTTCAGCGCCAGATGAACGAGGACGCCGATGTAGACGAACAGCAGGACCAGATAGAGCGCGAGGTAAAGCACGAGCGTCAGGGCGACGTGGCCGCCGGGCACGGGGCCCAGCGCCTGCTCGGTCCTGAGCACGCCGGTGACCAGCCAGGGCTGGCGGCCGATCTCGGTGACATACCAGCCCGAGAGCGTCGCCACCCAGCCGGAAAAGGCCATCGGCACCATCAGCAGCGCCAGCGGCTTCGGCAGGGCGCTGCGGCGATAGAGAAACCAGGCGGCGGTCCAGGAGACCAGCAGCATCAGCACGCCCGTGCCGACCATGATGCGAAAGCCCCAGAACAGCGGCAGAACCGGCGGGTGATTGCCTTCGAACTCGTTCAAGCCCGGCACGACACCTTCGGCGTGATGTTTCAGGATCAGGCTCGCGCCATTCGGGATCGCCACCTCGAAAAGATTGCGCCGTTGCGCTTCGTCCGGCCAGGCGAACAGGACAAGCGGCACGTTCGGGCCGGTTTCCCAATTGGCTTCCATCGCTGCGATCTTGGCCGGCTGATGCTCCAGAGTGTTCAGGCCATGCTGGTCGCCGACGAAGATCTGGATGGGGATCAGCACGGCAGCGATGCCGACGCCGGTACGCAGCGCCTTCCACATCGATTCCGACCGGTCGCCGTAGAGATACCGCAGCGCTGAAAGGCCGGCGATGAGGAACGAGACCGTCAGTCCCGAGGCGATCAGCATGTGGGTGAGCCGGTATGGCATCGACGGGTTGAAGAGGATCGCCCACCAGTCGGTGGCATGGGCCACGCCGTCGCGCATCTCGAATCCGACCGGCGTGTGCATCCACGAATTCAGCACAAGGATCCAGAACGCGGACATCGTCGTGCCGAAGGCGACGAGGAAGGTCGCCAGCGTGTGCACTCCGTTGGACACGCGGCGGAAGCCAAAGAGCATGATGCCGAGGAACACCGCCTCGAGGAAGAACGCTGTCAGAACTTCGTAGGCGAGCAGCGGCCCGGCGATGTTGCCAACCGTCTCCATGAAACCCGGCCAGTTGGTGCCGAACTGGAAGCTCATCGTCACGCCGGTGACGACGCCGAGCGCGAAGGACAGCGCGAAGACCTTCACCCACGTGAAATAGGCGTGCATCCAGGCGTAGTCGTTGGTCTGGTTGTAGCGCAGCTTGAAAAACAGCAGGACCCAGCCGAGCGCGATGGTGATCGTCGGAAACAGGATGTGGAACGAGATGTTCGCGCCAAACTGTATCCGGGAGAGAATGAGCGGGTCCATGACGGCTCCTACTGTTGCGTCGAACATAGGACCGCGCCATCCGGCGGTCAAAGCGGCGGCGCGGCGCAGGGGCGCGATGCCGCAGGCGCGCGACGTGGCGAATTGCGAACTTAGCGAAAATCGAAGATAGAATGGCGCGACACGCGGGAGGGGCCGCGCAGTTGCGGGGGCGTATATGAGCGACAGTTTCACCGTGACGACCAGGCAGGGCTGGTTCAGCAGGATCGCGGGCTCCGTCGTTGGCGTCCTGATCGGCTTCCTCCTCGTGCTGGGGATGATCTTCCTGCTGTTCTGGAACGAAGGACGCGCGGTTCAGACCGCGCAATCGCTGGCGGAGGGCGCGGGCGCCGTGGTGGACGTGTCCGCCGACGCCATCGATCCCGCGAATGAAGGCCGGCTTGTCCACACGTCGGGAACAGTCGCCTCGAACGAGACGCTCACCGATCCGGATTTCGGGATCACGGCCACTGGCGTCAGCCTGATCCGCCGCGCCGAGATGTATCAGTGGAAGGAAGAAAGCCGCTCGGAGACGAAGAAGAACCTCGGCGGCAGCGAGGAAACCGTCACCACCTACACCTACTCGCGCGGCTGGGACGACAGCCGACAGGATTCGTCGAACTTCAAACAGCCCGACGGCCACCAGAATCCCGAGATGCGCTGGCAGGACCGCACCTTCGCGTTGAGCCAGGCGCAGATGGGCGCGTGGCGGCTGGACACCCAGACGCTGAGCCGGATCGGCGGCGAGGAGGCGCTGCCATTGACGCCGGCCGACGGGCAGAAGGTCGGTCAGACGTTTGGCTGGAGCGGCGCCAAGATCGTCCAGTCGCGCATCTATATCGGGCGCGATCCCAACGCGCCGCAGGTCGGCGACCAGCGGATTTCCTACGAACTGGTCAAGCTCGGCCCGATCAGCGTCGTGGCCCAGCAAAGGGGCGACGGCTTCACGCCGTACCAGACACAGGCGGGCGACGCGCTGTTCATGGTCGAGCGCGGTACGGTGCCGGCCAGCGAAATGTTCGCCGACGCGGTGGCGGCGAACACGACGCTGACCTGGATCCTGCGCGGCGTCGGCCTGCTGCTGCTCGCGGTCGGCTTCGGCCTGACGATGGGCCCGATCGGCGTGATCGCCGACGTCATCCCGTTCCTTGGCTCGATCGTGCGCATGGGAACGGGGCTCGTCGCCTTCCTTCTCGCCATCGTGGTGGGAACGATCGTCATCGCGATTGCCTGGTTCTGGTATCGGCCGCTGCTGGCCCTTGGCATTCTCGTCGCGGGTGCGCTTGTCTCCTGGGGACTTGTGAAGCTGGGGCGTTCGCGCGCGCCGCAGCCGGCGGCTCCATCCGCCGCCTGACCCGCCGCGCACACGAAGGATCTTCAATGTCCCTGTCAGGACTGCTGCAGCTCGGCCTGTCGACGGTCATCTTCCTGTTGGCCGCCACGATGGCCAAGCAATGGGCGCTCGCGCCAGGCCTGTGGAAGCTGCTCGTGACGCTTGCCCTCTATTCGCTTGGCAACCTGATCATGCTGCGGCTCGTGCGCGAATTCGGCATGGCATCGTCGTTCAGCCTGTCCGCGGTGATCCAGCTTGTCGCCGTCAACCTGATCGCGCTCGTCTTCTTCGGCGAGAGGCTGGCGACGATCCAGAGCGTCGGCGTGGCGCTTGCCATCGTCGCCGTCGTGCTGATCACGCTCGGTCCCCAAATGATGAGCCGATAGGCATATCTCTCATATGCCTGTTGATGCTTGAGATATCACCACGCATGTGCTACGCATGATATCCATGGAGACCGGTCAGCCATGATCACGTCTGCCCAGATGCGCGCCGCGCGTGCGCTCGCCGGCATCGACCAGAAGACGCTGGCGGAGAAGGCGGGCCTGTCCGTGCCGACGATACAGCGGATGGAGGCCAGCGACGGCGTCGTCCGCGGCGTCGTCGACAGCCTGACCAAGGTCATCCAGGCGTTTGCCGAGCTGGGTGTCGAGATCATCGGCGAAAGCCAGGCGAGCGCGAGCGGCGGACGTGGCGTCCGCCTGAAGGGTCCGGACCAGTCCGGACAGTAGTGTCGCGACGGCGACCGCCGACCTTGGCCGCAGCCCATGGGCAGCGCCGCCGCCGACGATCCCGCCGCCTCGAAGAAGCGAGATGGGGACCGTGGCCACAGACACCGCAGGGCAGGCAGCCAGGCATCAGCGCGCGCATCCAGTCCCGACCTTCGCCGAACTGTTCACGCCAAAACTCGTCACCGTGTTTCGGGAGGGATATGGCGCTGCGGAGTTGCGGGCTGACGCGATCGCCGGCCTGACGGTCGCGATCGTCGCGCTGCCGCTGTCGATGGCGATCGCGATCGCGTCGGGTGTCACGCCGGCGCAGGGCCTGTTCACGGCGATCGTCGGTGGTCTCATCATCTCCGCACTTGGCGGCAGCCGGTTCCAGATCGGCGGACCGGCCGGCGCCTTCATCGTCCTGGTGGCGGCGACGGTCAGCCGCCATGGCGTCGACGGATTGCTGCTGGCGACCCTGATGGCGGGGATCATGCTGATCGCCATCGGCTACCTGCGGGTCGGCGCCTACATCAAATACATCCCCTATCCCGTGACGGTCGGCTTCACGGCCGGCATCGCGGTGATCATCTTCGCCAGCCAGCTGCGTGAAATGTTTGGAATGAGCCTGCCGGCGGGCGAGCCGGGCGCGATGCTGCCGAAGCTGGTTGCGCTGTGGCAGGCGGCCGGCAGCATAAACCCAGCCGCGGTCGCGCTGGCCGCGCTGACGATCGCGATCATCCTGGGGGTCAGAAAATTCCGGCCTTCCTGGCCGGGAATGCTGATCGCCATCGCCGTTGCGTCGGTCGCCGGCGCGCTGCTGGCCCTGCCGGTCGAAACGATCGCGACGCGCTATGGCGGCATTCCCCGCACGCTGCCCTGGCCGCAATTGCCCGCCTTCAGCATGGACCTGGCGCTGGCCGTGCTGCCCGACGCGGTGTCGTTCGCGCTCCTGGGCGCGATCGAGTCGCTGCTTTCAGCGGTCGTCGCCGACGGCATGACAGGCCGCCGCCACCGCTCGAACTGCGAACTGGTCGCGCAAGGCTTCGCCAATATCGGCGCCGCGATCTTCGGCGGCATGACGGCGACCGGCACGATCGCCCGCACCGCGACAAATATCCGCGCAGGCGCGCACGGCCCGGTCGCCGGGATCCTTCATTCGCTGTTCCTGCTCTTGTTCATGCTCGTGGCCGCGCCGCTGGCCGGTTACATCCCACTGGCGGCACTTGCCGGCCTGCTGGCGGTCGTGGCCTGGAACATGGTTGAGAAGGATGCGTTCCGGGCGCTCATCCGCTCCTCGGCCGGCGATGCGCTGGTGCTGCTCGTCACCTTCGGGCTTGTCGTCTCCCGCGACCTGACCGAGGGGATCGTCGTCGGCTTCCTGCTCGGCTCGATCCTGTTCATCGACCGCATGGCCAAGTCGGTCGCAGTCGAGACCGACATTCCGCTCGTCCAGGACGACATCGCCGACGACACCAACGGCCACCGCGCCGCCTATGACGCGGCGACCGCGACCGATCCAAATTTCGTGATCTATCGGATTTCAGGCGCCTTCTTCTTCGGCGCGGCGTCGACGGTTGGCGCGGTGCTCGACCGAATCGCCGGGCAACGAAAATCCTTTATCCTCGACTGCTCGGCCATTCCCTTCATCGATTCGACGGCCGCGAATGTGCTGGAAGTGGCCGCAACGAAGTCGGCGCGCGCGGGCGTCCGGTTCGTTATCGCCGGCGCCAGCCCGCAGGTACGCCGGATGCTATACGCGCACAATGTGCGGCCACCGCATGTCCGGTTCCGCTCCAGCGTCGAAAAAGCCATCGAACAGGTTCGGCGGGAGGCGGGTAAGGCCGCAGTTCACGGCGAAATCCCGGGATGAATTTTCGAGGTAGGAATCGAGCGTGCCATGTCGGTTCTCAATCGAGTCCATTTGCAAATTGACTTTGAGGAAATTCAAGCGCATAATCCATCATCGATATTTGTTTTGCTGACTTTTGTTTCCGCGCCAGAAATGTGCGCTCTTGACGAACTTCCCCTTCAAAAATCGACACGAATACACGCAGTGCATCAGCAATGCGTGAATCTATACTCATTGAAAGGGTTCATCATGAGCACTGGTACAGTAAAGTGGTTCAACGCCACCAAGGGCTTCGGCTTCATTCAGCCTGACGACGGCAGCGCGGACGTGTTCGTCCACATCTCGGCGGTCGAGCGCGCCGGGATGCGCAGCGTGGTCGAAGGCCAGAAACTGTCCTACGAGATGGTTCGCGACAACAAGTCGGGCAAGATGTCCGCAGATCAGCTCCAGGCGGCTTGACCTGATTGCGACGGCTTTCGCCGTTGGTCCAGAGTTTTCGGACGACGCGGCGGCGGCAACAGGATAAGGAGGGTCAGGCGCAAGCCTGGCCTTTCGCATTTGGCGGTCAAGCCCAGGCTGCCGTCGAAACAGGGGTGATACCTTTGACTGAGAATTCGAAGAAATCCCGCGAGCAGGCGGAAATCTCCTTCAGCAAGACGCAGACGCAGTCGATGGCGCGCAACCGGATCATGTCCGAGCAAGACGCGGTCAGCCAGGCGCGCGAGGCGAAGACGGCGCGGCTGCGCGAGTTGCGGATGGAGAAGGAAGCCGAAGAACTCGCCGCGGCCGAAGCGGCCCCGTCTGGCAAGCGGGCGGCGAAACGGTGATGGCCCGCACAGTCGCCACCACCATCGACGCCGACTCGACGATTGCCGACGTCGTCGTCCATCTGGACAAGCCCGTCGAATATGTCCGCCGCGTGCTCGAGAAGCTGGAGCGCTGCAAGCGCGCGCATGGCGACGCGCAGGTCCGGATGGGTGTTCGCGGCCGGCCGGAATGCCCGAACTATCTGATCGAATACGTCAAGGAAGACCGCAAGACGGGCGCGCGCACCGTGCATGCCGACGCGGCCTACAGCGGCAGCACGCATCGCGAACTGGCGCCGCGCCACATCGAGGACGCCCGCAACTGGTCGCCCGAGGAAATGAACGTCACAGCGGTGTCCGCCCTGATCGGCCGGCTTCGCAACCCGCACGATTGACGAGGACCCGCCATGGCGATCAAGTTCACGACGCGCGACCCGGCAAAGGACGCCGCCGACGCCGACAAGGCCAAGCTGGTCGAGAAGGCCAAGGTGGCGCGAACGACCGCGCCGCCGGAAGACGGCGACGATCTGTTCGAGGCCGAATCCGCAAAGCCCGCCCGCAAGGGCAAGCGCAAGTAATCGATCGACCCTGCCGGATGAACGCTGACACCGACGGCGACTGCTACGATTGCACCTCTTGCGGGGCATGCTGTGCGACGTCGTCCGAGTGGCCGCGCTTCACGATGGAAGATGATGCACAGATCGCGCGCATTCCCGAACAATTCATAGCCTCTGACCAGAGCGGCATGCGCTGCGACGGCGCCCGCTGCTCGGCGTTGTCGGGCGAGATCGGCAAGGGGACGAAATGCGGCATCTACGCAATTCGTCCCGATGTCTGCCGCACATGCATGCCCGGCGATCCGGAATGCCTCTTCGCGCGCCGCGCCTGGGGTCTTCCGGCAATAGCCGCGATCAACGCTTACGCATGACAGCCAGGCCCGCAAGCCCAGCAATTCCGCGGCATCGAACCGCCCTGTTCAGCGCGACCTGCACCAAGTAATGATTCGGTTCTGACGTGAGAATCGCTGAAGCGGCCACGAGGGGAGACGTACCGGAATGAACCAGATGACGCCGATCGGCACCGAGGGGATTCTCCACTCGGCGGAAGCCGGTCGCATCGCCGACCAGGCGGCTGAAAAGGCGCTCGTGCGCCGGATCGCGGCCCATTGCAACCGGTTCCGCGACCCCGATGACCGGCGGGCGCTTTTCGAAGTGGCGGTCACGGTCGTCCCCTTTCTTGCCATCGGCGCGGCCATGATCTGGCTGGCGGTCGGCGCGGAAGCGGCGATCGGCGCATGGCGCTGGCTGGCGCTGCTGCTGATCGCGCCGGTCGAAGGTGCGTTTCTGGTCAGGCTCTTCGCCATCCAGCACGATTGCGGCCACGGCTCGCTGACCAGCTCGCGCACAGCCAACCGCTGGATCGGCCGGGGCCTGAGCGTCTTCACATTCACGCCCTATGCGCTGTGGCAACGCGCGCATGCCGTGCACCACGGCGCGTCGGGCAATCTCGACAAGCGCGGCACCGGCGACATCGATACGCGAACGCTGGCGGAGTACGAGGCGATGACCGACCGCCAACGGCTCGCCTATCGCGTCTACCGCAATCCGTGGGTGCTGATCTTCCTCGGCGTTCCGCTTTATTTCCTGATCATGCATCGCCTGCCCTACACCGACGCGATGCCGCGCATCGACGGCCTGCGCAGCGCTGTCGGGCTCGATTTGGCGCTGCTCGGCTTTTACGGCCTCCTGGTCTGGCTCGCCGGCTGGGCCGTGCTGCTCGCCGTGCTGCCGGTGGTGGTGATCGGCGCCTGGATCGGCGGCTGGCTGTTCTACATGCAGCACCAGTTCGAGGAAACGAGCTGGGATCAGAATGAGGAATGGGACCTGCACGTCGCGGCGTTCGGCGGCAGTTCCTGGTATGTCATGCCGCCGATCGCGCAATGGTTCACAGGCTCGATCGGGCTGCATCACATCCATCACCTTTGCAGCCGCGTGCCGTTCTACAAGCTGCAGCCCTGCTTCGACGCCAGCGCCGAACTGCGCGCCGCGAGCGAGAAGGTCAGACTGACGTTCCGGCAGAGCCTTGCCTGCGTGCATCTCGCGCTGTGGGACGAAGACAGCCGCCGGCTGATCACGTTTGCTGAGGCGCGGGTGGCGATGCGTCCCCGGGCGGCGTGAGTCCGGATGCCGGCTCTGCCGCGTCGACGCTTCCGCCCCAGGTGATCCCGCGATAGTCGAAGCCGAATTCCAGCGTCGGCTTGACGATCCGGAAGAATGGAGACAGGTCGAAATCGCGCGGCGTGTACAGCGAATGATGCCGGATGTGCAGAATCTCGCTGCGCGAGTAATTCGATTGCGCCGAGGCGCGGCCGGGCGCGCGGGTGATCTCCGGCAGGATCGGGTACTTCACCATCTCATAGGCCTGCGCGATAAGCGACGAGCAGATCGCGCGCGTCGGATCGCCGGAGCCGAACGCGATCATACGCCGCCGCCACCGCACCGGAACAGGCAGGGTCGGCATGAAGTAGCGCATCATGTCGAATATGTTCTTCATATCGTATTTCAGGCCAAGCTTGTCGATCATGAAGTCGACCACCGCCTGGCGGTCCTCGGGAGTCAGTCCGCTGGCGCGGCAGATGCGGGTGTTGTAGCTCGCATATTTCGACAGCGGCACGGCCACGCAGCCTTCGCCGAGATTGACCTCGACCAGGCGGGGAGGCTCCGAGCCATCGTCCGGGTCCGGCAGCGCGTCGCCGACATAGAGCGCCGAATGCGACCATGTCGACTGGGTCAGGTATTTGATCGCGTTGGAGATCTTCTGGTTGCCCTCGACAAGAAGGATGTCACCTGGCACGAGCGTCCGCCGCAGCGTCTCCATGTCGGATGGCGTGTAGGGCTCATAGCCGGACGAGACATCCTCCAGCCGTCCGGCCAGATAACGGCCGAACCGGTCGAGTAGCGTGTCTGATTCTGTGCTCATGCGATGCCTTGCCGTTTCGGCCAATATGGCCGCGAACGGGACAAGTTTGAAGCCGCTGCCGCCGTGATTGACCCGGCAAGCCCACCTGCTAGAACCGAACCATGGTTCCGAATCCCGTGTCCGCACACAAGGCAGAGCACGCCTCCGCCGCGGATCAGACACGGCTGGCGCTTGTCCGCGCAGGCCTGAAGCTGTTCGGCGGGCAGGGTTACGACGCGACATCGACGCGCCAGATCGCGGCTGCGGCCAAATCGAACATCGGGTCCATCGCCTACCATTTCGGCGGGAAGGAAGGGCTCCGAGCGGCCTGCGCCGAATACATCGTCGAGACGATCCGCGGGGTCGCCAGCGAGACACTCGCGCGTCCCGAATTGGTGGCCGCCGCGCTGCGCGACCCGGACATGGCCGCCGCCGCGCTGCGCGCCACCCTGCAGCGGCTGGTCGGCTTTGCGACCGCGATACCCGAGGCCGCCGACATGATGCATTTCATCCTGCGCGAGATGGGGAGGCCGACATCAGCTCTCGACTCGATCTATGCCGGGGTCTTCGAACCTGTCCACAGGCAGGTCTGCGCGATCTGGGCGGCTGCGACCGGCGACGATGCCGATTCCGAGCGCACCCGCGTGCAGGTCTTCACGCTGATCGGTCAGGTGGTCTATTTCCGCGTCGCGCGCGAGGCCGTGCTGCGCCGCATGGGTTGGCAAACGCTTGGTCCCGCCGAGATCGATCTTGTGACCAAGGTGGCGGTCGACAACGTTTCGGCAATCGTCGCTGCGCGACGAGCAGCGAACGGCCCTTGAGACGGGAACCCAGCGACGGGGCGCCGCATTGCGCAACCTTGCGACCGGCGATAGTTTAGAATTATTCTAAACTGGAATGTCCTGCTCATGCTTTCCCGTGTCTTCGGCTTCGGCCGCCGCTCGTTCGGTTCGCTCTCGGAACAGGAGATGCTGGCGCTCGCCATCTCTTCAGAAGAAGACGACGCACGCATCTACCGCGCCTATGCCGACGGACTGGCGGATGCATATCCGCAATCGGCCAAGGTGTTCGAGGACATGGCAGCCGAGGAAGACCAGCACCGCAAGATGCTGATCGACATGCATCGCTCGCGATTCGGCGAGCGCATTCCGCTCATTCGCCGGGAACATGTCCGGGGCTACTACGAGCGGAAACCCGACTGGCTGGTGCGGCCGCTCGGGCTGGAGAAGGTGCGGGCCATGGCGGAGGAGATGGAGGCGCAGGCGCACCGCTTCTATGTCGAGGCGGCGCAACGCACGTCAGACGCCTCAACCCGGGAACTGCTTGGCACGCTCGCCGCTGCCGAGAAATCACACGAATCGCTGGCGCATAGGCTGGGCGAAAAGCACCTGACAGGCGACGCCGCCCAGGCGGAGGACCAGACCGAGCGCCGGCAGTTCATCCTGACCTATGTCCAGCCGGGCCTCGCAGGGCTGATGGACGGGTCGGTTTCGACGCTTGCGCCGATCTTCGCGGCCGCATTCGCGACTGGCGATACCTGGCAGACCTTCCTCGTCGGACTGTCGGCGTCGATCGGCGCCGGCATTTCCATGGGGTTCACCGAAGCAGCGCATGATGACGGCAAGCTGTCGGGCCGCGGTTCGCCGCTGAAGCGAGGGCTGGCCTCCGGGATCATGACCGCGGTCGGGGGCCTGGGTCACGCGCTGCCCTATCTCATCCCGGATTTCTGGACGGCGACAACGGTGGCCGCGCTCATCGTCTTCGTCGAGTTGTGGGCGATCGCGTTCATTCAGAACCGCTACATGGACACGCCCTTCCTGCGGGCAGCGTTCCAGGTGGTGCTGGGCGGCGGGCTTGTCTTTGCGGCAGGCGTCCTGATCGGCAACGCCTGAGGAGAAGAGGCCGGCCCAGCCGGACCGGCCCCGATTGCAATCGACGGCTACTCGGCTGCCTGGAGATTGATCTTCCTGTCGGCCAGCCCGGTGAGCTTCTTGTCGGTGGCGAGTTCTTCCTTGAGGTTCTTTTCCAGCACGACTGCGCAGTCCGGCCGGCCGAGCTTCTTGGCCCAGGCTACCAGAGTGCCGTAGCGGGTGATCTCGTAGTGTTCGACCGCCTGCGCGGCGGCGATCAGCGCGGCGTCGAGAACCTGGTCATCGGCGATCTCGCCCGCAATCTCATTGGCTTCCTCGAGAATGCCGTCGATCGCCGGGCAGTTGACGGCCTTGGCCTTGGCGCCATGCATCTCGAACACCTGCTCCAGACGTTCGATGTGGCCCTTGGTCTCCTCGAGGTGCGTTTCGAAGCCCTTCCTCAACTCGGCGTTCGTCGCCTTCTTGGCCATCTTCGGCAGGTTCTTCGCGATCTGCTTTTCGGCGTAGTAGATGTCCTGAAGCGTGTGGACGAAGAGGTCGTCCATCGTCTTGATGTCTTTTGAAAACAAGCCCATTTTCCTGGCCTTTCCTGTCTGGGTTGGTGTGAGGCAAGGACTGCACCGTCCTGTCGAGCCGGGCGTTGCCGGCTTGCCAGATGAACGCCGGCCAGTCGCGCCGGTTCCCGCCCGGAGGTGTTGTGTTTTCGCAACGCCGGCGAAATGACGAACACGAATCTCGAGAAATGCGGAATGCCGCCGCATTTATTTCGCGAAGCGGTCATGTTTCAGCGATTTCTGACGACAGGTTAAACGCCGGATTCACCGGCTATTCACGTTCGACCTGTATGATGCGCGCATTCGGAAGGGACATTCCGACTACAGGGACTGGGTATATGTCGTTCTGGTCAACCATCAGCCACTACGCCGTGGCGATCCGCGAATTCGTCGCGCCGACTTATCGGCCAGAGCGCCACTACATGCGCGGACCGGGTCCGGCCTGCGCACGCCGCAGAGGGGGCGCGTCTTTCGAGGCGCGGGCCACGTTTCACTGATCGGCGGGGCCGTCGCCGTCGCGGCACGCCCTGATCTCGGCCGGCACGTCCGGCGTCACGCCCACCATCCGGCATTTGCCCTCCGCGCACAGCTCCCAGCCGCCTGCCGTCGCGCCTGATTGCGCCAGCAGCAACGACTTCTGCGCCGGCAGCTTGGGGACATAGCTCCATCGGCCATCCTTGAGGACCGCGCCGTCGGGAACCTCCATCCCCGCGCCCGACCCCTCGATCCGCGATTCGACGAATTGAAGGCCCGAAGGCGTCAGCCGCCAGTCTTCCTCCCAGCGCGTCTTCTGCACCGAATGCGTCCACGACAGCGTGAAGGCGGCCGCGGCGAAGGCCACCGCCTTGCCGCCAGCGATCAGGCAGATGCTCATGCCGGCGCGGCGCTGGCACGCGACCGCCACCAGTGCTGGCTGATCATGGCGGCGGCGACGGCGAAGCCGATCTCGTCGGTCAGCGGCAGCGCGGCGACGAGCGATGCGCCGGCCGCGAAGGCCAGCACGCGCTCCCACATCGCCATAGGCCGCAGGAAGAAGCCGACAAAGGCCGTGCCCCAGAGCGCAACCGCCAGGCAGGTCTTGAACACGATATAGGTTACTTCGACCGGGTAGCCGTAGGACGCCGCCATCGGCCCGCCATCCTGCAGCATCAGCGCGGGCGTGTAGACTGCCATGAAGGGGATGACGAAACCGGCGAGCGCCAGCTTCACCGCCTGGATCGAGATCTTGAGCCCCGACGTCTTGGCCATCGGCGCCGCGGCAAAGCAGGCCAGCGCCACCGGCGGCGTCAGGTCGGCCATGATGCCGAAATAGAACACGAACATGTGGCTGACGATCAGCGGGACGCCAAGTTCCAGCAGCGCGGGGCCGGCCAGCGACGACGTGATGATGTAGTTGGGGATGGTCGGAATGCCCATGCCGAGGATCAGGCAGGTGATCATCGTCAGCACCAGCGACAGGAAGAGGTTGTTCTCGCCGATCGAGATGATGAAGCCGATGAAGGTCGACGCGATGCCAGTCAGGGTCAGCGTGCCAATGACGATGCCGACGATCGCGCAGGCGATGCCGACCGGCAGAGCGTTCTTGGCGCCTTCGGCCAGCGAGTCGCGGCAGATCGCCAGCGTCTCGCGACCGCCCTTGAACAAGGCGCAGGCGACGACCAGCCCGAGGATCACCAGCGCCAGCAGGTTTACGCCGTATTCGAGGAAGGATGCGGCGGCGAGGCCGAGCGCGATCCAGAACACCAGCCTGAACGCGAATGGCCCGATCAGCGCCGCAAGCGGCGTGCCGAGGATCAGCACGACGACCAGCGCCAGGCCCATCGTGCCCGCGAAGATCGGCGTGTAGCCGGCAAACAGCAGGTAGACGAGCGCCGCCAGCGGCAGGACCAGCGGCCAGTGCCGGCGCAGCGCCGCCCACGGGTCTGGCAGGGTCGCCTTGTCCATGCCACCCAGCCTCGCCTTGCCGGCTTCGAGATGCACGGTCCAGAAGCAGACGCCGAAATAGAGCATTGCCGGGATGATCGCCGCAGTGACGATGGCCGAATAGGGCACGTTGAGCGTTTCGGCCATGATGAAGGCGACCGCGCCCATCACCGGCGGCATGATCTGTCCGCCCATCGACGATGTCGCTTCGACGCCGCCGGCGAAAGCCGGGCGGAAACCGAAACGCTTCATCAGCGGGATGGTGAACTGGCCGGACGCCACGACATTGGCGACGCCCGAGCCGGAGATCGTGCCCATCAGCGCCGAGGACAGGACGCAGACCTGCGCCGGCCCGCCGCGCCACGAGCCCACGAGGCCAAGCGCGAAGTCGTTGAAGAGGGCGATCATTCCAGCCTTCTCGAGGAAGGCCGCGAAGACGACGAAGATGAAGATGTAGGCGGCCGAAACATAGATCGGCGTGCCATAGATGCCCTCGGTGCCGAAGCCGAAATGCTCGATGATCTGTTCGAACGAATACCCCCGGTGGATCAGCGGCGAGGGCAGATACTGGCCGAAGAAGCAGTAGGCAAGGAAGACGCCCGAGATGATCGCCAGCGGCCAGCCCATCAGCCTCCGCGCGCCCTCGAACACGAGCGCGATCACCAGGGCGCCGACAACAAGGTCGGCCGGCGTGTGGAAGCCGGAGCGCCGGATCAGGTCGAAATAGAACACCCAGTTGTAGAGGCCGGTGGCGAAGCCGGCGAGGCTAAGCAGCCAGAACCACGCCTTGCCGGCCTTCGACTCGGTTTTCAGCGCGGCGATGAGGGCAAAGCCAAGCAGGAGCAGGAAGCCGACATGCATCGCCCGCACGATCTGGCTCGCCAGCGTCCCGTAGGCGGCGGTCCAGATCTGGAAGAGCGAGAAAGCGATCGCGATGCCGAAAGTCAGCCGGCCTTCGATGCCCTGTCCCCAGCCGGGCGGCAGGCCTTCGGTCGGAATTTCGTCCGGCTGGCCGGAATCGAGGCGGATGGCTTGGTCGGTCATCGTCTGCTCCGTGTCCTGATTCCAGTCCCTCCGGCGCTGCCGGAGGGACTGGAACAGAGCAGTCGCCCTATTCCAGAATGCCCGCTTCCTTGTAGTAGCGCTCCGCGCCCGGGTGCAGCGGCACCGGCATGCCGTCCAGCGCCTTCTGGGCGTCGATCGCCTTTGCAGCAGCGTGTGCGGCCACCAGTTGCGGCAGGTTCTCGAACAGCTGCTTGGTCATCTGGTAGGCGGTCTCGTCGGAGACGCCGTCATGCGTGATAAGGAAATTGCCGACCGCAGCCGTCTTCACGTCTTCCGTCTGGCCCTCGTAGGTCCCCGCAGGGATGGTCACCGAGAGGTAGGGCGCGCCGATCTTGGCCACGTCGGCTTCCGGGACCGCCACGACATTGATCTTGAGGGAGGTGGCGAGGTCGCGGATCGAGGCGACGCCAAGGCCCGCCGACTGCAGGGTCGCGTCGAGCTGCCGGTTCTTGATCAGTTCGACGGATTCGGCGAAGGGCAGGTACTCGATCTTGCCGAGGTCCTCGTATTTCATGCCCGCAGCCGCGAAGATCGCCCGGGCATTCAGCTCGGTGCCGGAAGCCGGCGCGCCGACCGACAGGCTCTTGCCCTTGAGATCAGCGAGCGACTTGATGCCGGATTCGGCCGAAGCGACGATCTGGATGTAGTTCGGATAGATCGCCGCGATGCCGCGCAGCTTGTCGAGCTTGCCGGGATAGCCGGCTTCGGTGTTGCCTTCCCAGGCGAGCTGGACCGAATCGCCGAGCGCAAAGGCGATCTCGCCCTTGCCCTGCTGCAGCAGGTTCAGGTTCTCGACCGACGCCTTGGTCGCCTGCACCTGCGTGCGCGAGCCTTCAATGCCCTTGCCGTAGATTTCGGACAGCGCGACGCCGAGCGGATAATAGACGCCCGAGGTGCCCCCGGTCAGCACGTTGATGAACTCCTGCGCCTTCGCGGCGACGCCGCCCATGCTAAGCGCAAGCGAAACGGCGCCCGCCGCCAGCAGATATCGTCCGGATTTCAGCATTCGAAATACCTCCCTGTGCATCGTGCCGCGCAGCGTTCCTCCCGCGCGATCTGCCTGCATGTTAGCGATCATGACCCGCTTGCCAACCCTTGGCATGCAATCCGTTCGTTGCAGAAGCTGGTTCGACCAGTTTCCTTTCGCGCAGGTTCGGGCTAGAAATCCGGCGCACGAGACTGGGAGGAGACCATGACCGTATCGCCCGCGAAGCCGCAGACCGCCGGCGCGCCCTTCGACCGCGACAAGCTCGACCGGCTGATGGACGAGGCCGGCATCGATGTGCTGCTCGCGACATCGAAGCACAATGTGCAGTATCTGCTCGGCGGCTACCGCTACATCTTCTTCCACGCGATGGATGCGATCGGCCACAGCCGCTACCTGCCGGTGGTGATCTACGCCAAGGGCCAGCCGGACCGCGCCGCCTATGTCGGCAACCGGATGGAGGGCCACGAGCAGCAGGTCAATCCGTTCTGGACGCCGTCGGTGTTCGCCAATTGCTGGGGCTCGGTCGACGCGGCCAAGCAGGCCGCGGCGCACCTGAAGAGCATCGGCCTCGACAAGGCGAGGATCGGGCTGGAGCCCGGCTTCGTGCCGCACGACGCCTGGGCGGCGCTGCAGGCCGAACTCGGCAATCCGACGCTGGTCGACGCGACGCACATGCTGGAGCGCCTGCGGATGATCAAGACGCCGGCGGAACTGGCGCAGCTGCGCCTTGCCTCCGAACTCATCACCGATTCCATGCTGGCCACCTTCGCCAGCCAGCGCGAGGGTTCGTCCAAGGCCGACATCGTCGAGCGTCTGCGCCGCGAGGAAACCAATCGCGGCCTGACCTTCGAATATGCGCTGCTGACGCTCGGCGCGAGCCACAATCGCGCGGCGTCGCCTGAGATGTGGCGCAAGGGCGAGGTGTTGTCGCTCGATTCGGGCGGCAATTATCACGGCTATATCGGTGATCTCTGCCGGATGGCGGTGCTGGGCGAGCCGGACGCCGAGTTGCAGGATCTGCTGGCGGAGGTCGAGGCCGTGCAGCAGGCGGCTTTCGCTCATATCCGCCCCGGCGCGCGCGGCGGCGACTTCATCGCGGCTGGCGAGAAGGTGCTCAAGGCGTCGAAAATCGCCGCCTATACGGACTTCTTCGCCCATGGCATGGGCCTGATCAGTCACGAGGCGCCGTTCCTGATGACCAACCATCCGGTCGCCTACGAGGGGGTCGACGCGGACTCGCCTCTGCAGGCAGGCATGGTCCTCTCTGTAGAGACCACGATGCTCCACCCGACGCGCGGCTTCATCAAGCTGGAAGACACGATCACCGTCACCGCCGATAGCCACGAGATGATGGGCGCGCGCGGGCGCGGCTGGAATCGCGGCGGGACGGACTGACTAGCCGTTTCGCAAGGTGAAATCCGCCGAGCGACTCCCGGCCGTCACGCGTTGCGCGTTGGGGATGTCGTTTGACAGGGCCTTCTGCCGCGCCGCGCCGCCGGCGAAGCCGTGCTTCAGCCAGCGCCGGATCAGCCGCGGCTCCAGTTCCTCGACGGGCACGTCGAGCCAGACCGTCAGGTCGAAAAGGGGCCGAAGTCCGGTCCATGGCTCCTCGTTCAGCAGCAGATAGTTGCCCTCGACCAGTATGATCCGCGTCCGGGCGGGCACGATCGCGGCGCCGGCCCGTGCGATCTCGATCGAGCGGTCGAACACCGGGATCGCGATGTCCGGCTCGCGCGCGACGATGCGGCCGAGCAGGTGGCGAAAGCCTGCGACGTCGAAGGTCTCGGGCGCGCCCTTGCGCGACAGCAGGCCCCGCTCTTCCAGCACACGATTGTCGAAATGAAACCCGTCCATTGGAACGACGGCGACGGTCTCGCCGGCATCCGCGATGTCGTCGCGCAGCTTCTCGGCAAGCGTCGACTTTCCCGAGCCGGGCGCGCCAGCAATGGCGACCACGAGCCGCGCAACGCCGTTCGCCCGCGCCACGATGTCGGCCGCGATCGATCCCGTGTCCATGCCGCTCAGGCGAGCCAGCAGTCGTAGTCGGACACGAGCAGGCGCAGCGGCGGCTCGTCTTCCTCGACCGTCGAAAACCGGCTGATCGGCTCCGCGAAGACGTTGTCGGTCAGGTCGTCATTGACGGTCGACACCTCGCCGATCAGCACGTCCTTTTCCTCGCCCCAGAACGCGTGCCAGACGCCCGGCAGCAAGGTGACGCTCTCGCCGGGAGCGAGCCGCAGTATGCCGCCGGCCGGCAATGTCCGCAGGATGCCGTCTGTCGGGACGGTTACGTCGACGCCGCGGTCGATCAGCCCGTCAAGTCCCGACGCGAAAAGCTTCAGCGCCAGCGTGCCGCCGCCGCGATTGATGATGTCCTCGGCCTTGACGTCGTGCCGGTGCATCGGCGCGACCTGGTCACGGCGGGAGATCATGATCTTCTCGGCGTAGAGCATGCCTTTGCCGGCTTTCAGATCCTTCGCATCGCCGTTGCGCGCGGTGAAAAGGAACAGGCCGAACCTGGCGAAATCGCCCTTGCCGTAGTCGGTGATGTCCCAGCCGAGTCGATGACCGACAATGCCGTCGATCTCGCCGCGTCGCGCCCGCATCTCGTCCGGTGTCCAGTAGGCGAAGGGCGGGAGAATCTGGCCATTGGCGCGCATGAAGGCGTCGCTCTCGCGGATGATCCGATTAATGTCCGAACGCTTCAACGCATGTGCCCCTTGATATCCTGAATGCCTGCTTCTTGGCCGGAACAGTTCGACGCTATTGCAGGCGGACGATCTGCGATCCGTCCGACTTGTCGCTGAGCATGGTCTGGCTGACGATGTCGTAGATCGCGGTGACAGCGGTTGTCGACGGGTATTGGATGTTGAGGCTGATCGAGCAGGACTTTTCGCCGACGGCAGTCGCGTTCCAGGTGCCGTAGCTGTTGTTGCCCGGCAGGCCAAGCATGGTCTGCACGGAGACGAACTGGCCATTGGATTCGAAACGGGTCACCAGCGTGACGGTCTGGCCGTTGAACATGGTCGTCTTCTGCCAGGTACCCGTGGCAAAGCTGACGCAGTCGAACGGCGCGGGCTTCGGCGTTTCGTCGATGGCGAGCTTGACCTCGGGCAGCTTTTCGGCCGGCTCCCAGTTCGCCTGACCCTTCTTCCACATCATGGTCAGGCCCTTGACAGAACCGTCGGCGATCTTGGCCTTGATCTCCTCGATGGTGAAGGGACCGGTGGTCTGGCCGTTGACCGCAATGAAATACTTGACGGTGTCGGCCACGATCGGGGGCGCGGGCTCCGGCGGCGGCGGCGGAACCTCGTCCGCCGCGGGAGCGGGCGGCGGCGCTTCGGCTTGCGAGAACGCGAGACTTGTGCCGCCGAACAGGATTGCGGCGGCCATCGACATGATGCGCATGTGGAACTCCCCTTTCCCTCAGCCGATCGCCGGCCAACCCCACGATATCAGCGGTCGGACCCGAGTAGTTGGGAGTCTTCTTGCGAGTTCAACGGCCGCAGGCCACGATGCTCGACGGCCATTATGGTCTCAGTGAGGCATGCCACCCAGATGCGCAAGCAGTTCGGCGACGTTACTGGCGCTGTGCTTCTTCATGAGGCGGGCGCGGTAGGCCTCGACCGTGCGCGGTGATATCGCAAGCATGCGGGCGATTTCCTTCGAGGTGCGGCCTTCGCCGAGGTGCATGACGATCTGCCGCTCGCGCGTCGTCAGCGCCGAGACCGGGCGGAAATCCGAAAGGTCGGCGAAGCTCCAGACGGCGCGGCGCAATGGATCGTCCTCGCGGGTCAGCGAATGACCCCGGACCCGGCACCAGAACAGCGACCCGTCCTTGCGCGCCATGATCCGCTCGTCGGTATAGCGGTTGGTGCGCCTCAACGGCTCGACGCCGACGTCGCGGATCGAAATGAACTCCTCGACGCTCGGATAGAGGATGGCAAAGGACTGATCGACGAGTTCTTCCCGGGCGTAGCCGAAAATGTCGGCGAAGGCTGGATTGCACGCGCGGATGACGCGGCTCTCCGTCAGGACGAGGCCGACTGGCGCATGTTCGAAGGCAATTCGTTCCAGTTCCTGCAGTGCGCTCATCGCCCGTACTTATACGATATTGCCGCCAAGGTCCGCAGCGAACCATAATATTCGAAGCGTCGCAGTGCGCCAGCCATCGGCCTCGAGAGCCGCAGTTGGTCACAGAAAAGCACGCTGAGGGAGGAATTCTGCATTCGGCGCGGTGGTCGGACCTGAACGGTCCGCCGCGCGCGATGCCGCCTCTCCCACATTTTCGCGCCGCTGTCCCGCCGACGGGGAGAGCGCGCCTCGGCAAATTGTTCGGTCGAACCGGTGGAGGATTTCTATGAGACGACTTTTCGCCGCGCTGGCCTCGGCCTCGGCGCTGCTGCTGGCGCAGCCGGTCCTTGCGCAGGACGGCCCCGCCAAGATCGCCCTGATCCACGGGCTTTCGGGCTCTCCGCTCGAAGCCTATTCGAAGCAGACCCATACGGGCTTCGAGATGGGCCTCGAATACGCCACCAAGGGCACGAACGAGATCAAGGGCCGCAAGATCGAGCTGGTCAAGAAGGACTCGCAGTTCAAGCCCGACATCGCACGCGCCCTGCTGGCCGAAGCCTATGCCGACGAGGACGTCGTGCTGGCGGTTGGCGACACCTCGTCCGGCGTCGCGATGGCGCTGCTGCCGGTGGCGCTCGAGAACGAGAAGATTCTGGTCGTCGAGCCGGCCGTCGCCGACGGCCTCACCGGCAAGGATTCCAACCGCTATGTCTTCAAGACGTCGCGCAACTCGTCGATGGACATGCAGGCGCAGGCTCTGGCGCTGAAGCCGGACGCCAACCTCTATGTCGCGACGCTGGCGCAGGACTACGCCTTCGGCCGCGACGGTATTGCGGCGTTCAAGGCGGCGCTGGAAGGCACCGGCGCGAACCTCGTCACCGAGGAATATGTGCCGCAGCAGACGACCGACTTCACCGCCACGATCGAGCGCCTGTTCGGCGCGCTGAAGGACAAGCCGGGTCGCAAGGTCATCGTCATCTACGTCGCCGGCATCGACGCGCTCACCCCGCTCGTCACTGCCGATCCGGCGCGCTACGGCATCGAACTCTCCACCGGCGGCAACATCCTGCCGGCGCTGGCGGGCTACAAGAAGGTGCCCGGCATGGAGGGCGCGATCTACTACTATTACGAAGCGCCCAAGAACCCGGTCAACGACTGGCTGGTTGCCGAGCACCAGAAGCGCTTCAACGCGCCGCCGGACTTCTTCACCGCCGGCGGCTTCGCGGCAGCAATGGCGATCGCAAAGGCGCTTGAGACCGCGCCGGACTGGGAGACCGAGACGCTGGTCAAGACGATGGAAGGGATGAGCTTCGACACCCCGAAGGGTCCGATGACCTTCCGCCCCGAAGACCACCAGGCGCTGCAGTCGATGTACCACTTCAAGATCAAGGTCGACGACGGCGTCGCCTGGGCGATCCCGGAACTGGTGCGCGAGATCAAGCCGGAAGAAATGAAGATTCCGGTTGGACGCGACAATTCGAAGTGAGAGCGTTCCTCTCCCCGTTCACGGGGAGAGGATGCCGGCAGGCAGGTGAGGGGCGGCGCGAACCTCGAAAGGTTGACCCCGCCCCTCATCCGGCCCTTCGGGCCACCTTCTCCCCGTGAACGGGGAGAAGGAACTGGAAAACACCGAGCCCCATGACCCCCTCCCTCCGCACCGAGAACCTGACGATCCGCTTCGGCGGGCATGCCGCCGTGAACGACGTGACCGCGTCATTCCAGCCCGGCGAACTGACCGTCATCGTCGGCCCGAACGGTGCGGGGAAGACCACCTGGTTCAACCTCGTCTCAGGCCAGCTGACGCCGACCTCCGGGCGCATTTTCAAGGGCGAGACGGAGATCACGCGGCTGTCGTCATCGGCGCGCGCAAAGGCCGGCATCGGCCGGGCCTTCCAGCTCACCAACCTGTTTCCAAAGCTTTCGGTGCGCGAGAACATCCGCCTGGTCGTACAGGCGCGCGCCGGCAAGGGTCCGAACGTCTTCCGCGCCGCCTCGGCGCTGTCCTCCGTCAATGACGAGACCGAAATGCATCTTGTCTCCAGCCGGCTCGCCGCCGTGGCGGACCTGCCCGCCTCGGCCCTGCCGCATGGCGACCAGCGCAAGCTTGAGGTGGCGATGCTGATCGCGATGAGGCCGGACATCTTCATGTTCGACGAACCGACCGCCGGCATGTCGGCGGCCGAAGCGCCGGCGATCCTCGACCTCATCGCCGCGATCAAGCAGGATCGCTCGAAGACGATCCTGCTGGTCGAACACAAGATGGACGTGGTGCGCGCGCTCGCCGACCGCATCATCGTGCTGCACAATGGCGAGCAGGTGGCCGACGGACGTCCGGACGCGGTAATGGCGCTGCCGATCGTGCGCGAGATCTACCTTGGCCAGGGCGCGGAGGAGGTGGCATGAACGCGATCCTGCGCCTCGACGACGTCCACACCGACATCGCGCAATATCACGTGCTGCACGGCGTATCGTTCGATGTGCCGGAGGGCGGCGTGCATGTTCTGCTCGGCCGCAATGGCGCCGGCAAAACGACGACGCTGCGCACGATCATGGGACTGTGGCGCGCGCGCAAGGGCGCGATCGTATTCCGTCACCACGACATCACCGCCATGCGCACGCCCGACATCGCGCGGCTCGGCATCGCCTACGTGCCCGAGAACATGGGCATCTTCGGCGGGCTGACGGTCGAGGAAAACATGCGTCTCGCCTCGACCACCGGGGCGTTCGACAAGGAGCGGCTGGCGCGGGTCTTCGCGATCTTCCCGGCGATGGAAAAGTTCTGGAACAACCAAGCCTATGCGCTGTCGGGCGGGCAGAAACAGATGCTGGCGATCTCGCGCGCGATCATCGAGAAGCGCGAGATGATCCTGATCGACGAGCCGACCAAGGGCCTGGCGCCATCGATCATCCGCAACATGATCGACGCCTTCCGCGAGATCGCAAAGGAGACGACGATCCTGCTGGTCGAGCAGAATTTCCATTTCGCCAAGGCGTTGGGACACGGGGTGGGCGTGATTGACGACGGGCGAATCGTGCACCGGGGGCAGATGGCGGAGCTGGCCGCGGATACGGCGCTGCAGACACGGTTGCTGAGTCTGACGGCGGAGGCGCATTGATGACCTCCCTCGACCGCATCGGCGGCGTCTACGTCCTGCCAGCCATCCTCGCCCTCATCGCCCTTGTCCTCATCGGCCAGCCATCGACCTGGGTCACTCTCACCGTCGCCGGGCTCGCGATGGGCATGATGATCTTCCTGATGGCGTCCGGGCTGTCCCTGATCTTCGGTCTCATGGACGTGCTCAATTTCGGTCACTCCGCCTTCGTCTCGTTTGGCGCGTTCATCGCGGCTTCGGTGCTGGCGGCGCTGGGCGCCTGGCTCGTGGCTGACAGCGTCTTCTTCAACCTGCTGGCGCTCTTCGCCGCCATCGGTGCTGCGACCGCCTTCGGTGCGGTCGCTGGCTGGGCGTTCGAGCGGGTCATCGTCAAGCCGGTCTACCGCGACCACCTGCGGCAGATCCTGATCACGATGGGCGCGCTGATCGTCGCGGAGCAGCTGATCCTCGCGATCTGGGGCGGTGTGCCGATCCAGGTGCCGCGCCCAGCGATCCTGACCGGGTCGTTCATCATCGGCGACGTGTCGATCGAGGTCTATCGCGTCTTCGCGTTCCTGCTTGGTCTCGCGGTCTATGTGGCTCTCTATCTCATTCTCAACCGCACGCGGCTCGGCCTGCTGATCCGCGCCGGAGTGGAGAACCGCGAGATGGTCGAAGCGCTCGGCTTCCGCATCGACCGGCTGTTCGTCGGCGTCTTCATGGCGGGCTCGGCGCTCGCCTCGATGGGTGGGGCGATGTGGGCCGGATACCAGGGCCTGATCACGCCGGCGCTCGGCGGCGAACTGATGATCCTGGTCTTCATCGTCGTCATCATCGGCGGGCTGGGCTCGATCCAGGGTTCGCTGCTGGGCGCCATCCTGGTGGGTCTGATGGCCAACTACGTCGCCTTCCTGATGCCAAAAATGTCGCTCGCCTCCAACATGCTGCTGATGATGGCGATCCTGCTGTGGCGGCCGTATGGGTTGAAACCGGCGGTGAAGGGATGAGGGGGATGAATTACAAAGCGCCCCCTCCACCATGCTGCGCATGGTCCCCCTCCCCCGTAAACGGGGGAGGATTCGCGCGCCAGCCGCGCCGGCTATCCTCCCCTGCGAAGTGGGGGAGGGGAACCGCCGAAGGCGGTGGAGGGGGCGTGGTACGATGACCGTGACCCCTGCCCTCAAAGCCTCCACCCCCCGCCGCATCCCCGCCGGGCGCTTGCTGGTCTACGGCGTTGTTCTCGCCATCGGTCTGGTCCTCGCCTTCGCGCCATTTCTCTTCCCCGATGTCCGGTCGCAGGAGGTCGCGGCGCGTATCTGCATCTTCATCGTGCTGGTCGCCAGCTACGACCTGCTGATCGGCTACACCGGCATCGTCTCGTTTGCGCACACCATGTTCTTCGGCCTTGGCGCCTATGGCACGGCGATCGCGCTAAAGTCGCTCGGGCCGGGGTTCGATTCGATCCTGATCGGCGGCGGCGCGGGGCTGGTCGCCACACTCGTGCTCGCCATCCTGATCGGGCTGCTGTCGCTACGTGTAAAGGCGATCTTCTTCGCCATGGTGACGCTGGCGGCCGCGTCGGTCATGCTGGTTCTGGCCAGCCAATTGTCGGAATTCACCGGCGGCGAGGATGGGATCACCTACCAGATTCCGCGCCTCTTTGCGCCGGCTTACAAACTGGTCGAGGACGCCGACGGCAAGGTGATGCGCATAATCGACGTCCCGATGAACGGCCGCATCGTGGCCTACTATTTCGTCTTCCTGACGAGCCTCGCGCTGTTCCTCTTCATGTTGCGTGTCGTCGCATCGCCGCTGGGCTCGGTGCTGAAGGCGATCCGCGAGAACGAGATGCGCGCCGAGGCGATCGGCTACAAGGTGGTTGCCTACCGAACCGCTATCTTCTGCCTCGCCGCCCTGATTGCCTGCCTCGCCGGCATCCTGCGCGCTGTCTGGCTGAAATATACCGGGCCGGACGTGGCGCTGTCGTTCCACATCATGATCGACATCCTGCTGATGGTGGTGATCGGCGGCATGGGCACGATGGTCGGCGCGGTGATCGGAGTGGTGCTGATGAGCCTGGCGCAGTTCTACCTGAAGGACCTGATGGAGATTGGCGCTCATGCCACCGCTGACCTGCCGCTGGTGCCCGACCTGCTCAATCCCGACCGTTGGCTGCTGTGGCTCGGCGTACTGTTCATCCTGCTCGTCTATTTCTTTCCAGCCGGCATTGCCGGAACGCTCATGAACAAGGACTTCAGGCGATGACGCAACCGCGCTCGACCTATGTGCCGGCCGCCGGTTTCGAGGTCCATGTCACCGAGTGGGGCGATCCTGCCAAACCCGCTCTGGTGATGTGGCATGGGCTGGCGCGGACCGGCCGCGATTTCGACGAGGCGGCGCAAGCGCTGTCCGACAGCTACTTCGTCATCTGTCCCGACACGATCGGCCGCGGCCTGTCGAGCTGGGCGCGCAGGCCGGAAGTCGACTATTCGTACCATTCGTTTGGCGACACGGCGCTCGGGTTGCTCGACCACTACGGCATCAAGACGATGCGCTGGGTGGGCACCTCGATGGGCGGGCTGATCGGCGTGACGCTGGCAGCCGGACGGCTGAAGGGGCGCATCTCGCACCTGGTGATCAACGATATCGGCCCCGATATTCCGGATGCCGGCATCGGCCGCATCTCCACCTATGTCGGCACGCCGCCGGTCTACGACACGGTGGCGGAAATGGCCGGCTGGCTGCGCACCAACTACGCGCCGTTCGGACCCAACAGCGACGCGTTCTGGCAGCGGATGGTCGACACATCCGTCCGGCGCACCGACGGCGGCCGCGTGACGGTGCACTACGACCCGGCCATCGCCAGCCAGTTGACCCACCACAAGGCCGATCTCGACGTCTGGGACGCCTACGACGCCATCATCGCGCCGACCCTTTTGTTGCGCGGAGCGACCTCCGACGTGTTGTCCGCCTCGGTCGCGCGGACAATGACCTTGCGGGGACCGAAACCAAGGCTGGTTGAGTTTTCCGGCGTCGGTCACGCGCCGACCCTGGCAACGGGCGCGGAGATCGACCTGCTACGGGAGTTCCTGTCGGGCTGAGCTGAAGTCGGCGCTTTCCAGATCCCATCGACCGGTCGGCCAGTGGCCGTTCGCATCCTCCATCTTCGGAACAGAATTTCGATAGGTCGACGAATGGGCAATAATTTTGCGTGACAGGCTCCACCCAGCTGAACCCTGTCATTTATAACGTCTATAATTTTGATAGACATTCGGCGACACCGGGGCGCTTTCGGCAAGCCAAGGCATTCATTTTGTTGATGCCGGCAGAGCAATTCGATAGCCGGCGGTGCGTTTCGGGAAGACTGCCGGTCCGAGGGGTCAGAGGACGGCAAAGAGAATTTTTTTTCGCTGGCACTAGATCAGGCAGAAAACCGATTGCGTGGCTGTTTCCGCCGCGCCACCCGATGCCTCCTTAGTCGGAGCCGGATCGGCGAAAATAGGCATCAGTAAAGGTCCTTTCGCATGTCCGCATCCGAAACAAAGCTCAATGCCTTCCCGGTCTTCATGAAAGTGGAGAACCGGACGGTCGTGATCGTCGGCAATGGCGTCGAGGCGCTGGCCAAGGCGCGACTGATGTCGCAGTCGAGCGCCCGGCTGAGCATCGTTGCGAATGCGCCTGAGGCCGAGCTCGCCGCGTGGGCGGGCGGCAACGGAGCCAAGCTCGTCCGCGACATCTATGCGCCCCATCATCTCGATGGCGCTACACTTGTCTTCGCCGCAACTGGCGAGGAGGCGCTTGACGCAAGGATCGTTTCCGACGCCCGGCGCGCCGGCATTTGTGTCAACGCCGTCGACCGGCCAGAACTGTGCGACTTCTTCACTCCCGCGCTGGTCAACCGCGCGCCAGTGGCCATCGCGATCGGGACGGAGGGCGCCGGGCCGGTGCTGGCGCAGATGATCCGTTCGCGCATCGACCGCATGCTGTCGCCATCGCTCGGGCGGCTGGCGTCACTCGCCGCATCCTATCGTGATCTTGTCGAAAGGGTTCTTCCGAAGGGCGCGCCGCGCCGCGCCTACTGGAACGAGTTCTTCGCCGGCGCGCCCGCGCGGGCCATGGAGGTCGGTCATTTCGACGACGCTATCGCCGCCGCCGACGAACTTCTGGCGCGCCGCGCCGCGACGCAGGGCCATATCGCGCTGGTCGGCGCCGGACCTGGAGCCGAAGACCTGCTGACACTGCGGGCGCACCGGCTGATGATGGAAGCCGACGCGATCGTGCATGACGCGCTGGTGCCCGAGGCGGTGGTCGCCATGGGCCGCCGTGACGCCGAGCGCATCCCGGTCGGCAAGCGCAAGGGCTGCCACTCGAAGAGCCAGGCCGAGATCAATGACCTTCTGATCGAACTCGGCCGCGACGGCAAGCGCGTGGTGCGGCTGAAATCCGGCGATCCGCTGGTGTTCGGCCGCGCCGGCGAGGAAATGGCCGCGTTGCGCGAGGCCGGGATCTCCTACGAAGTGGTGCCGGGCGTGACGGCGGCCTTCGCCGCCGCCGCGGACTTCGAGCTGCCTCTGACCCTGCGCGGCGTGTCGTCCTCGATGGTGTTCACCACCGGCCACGACCTGAAGGGCGGCGTGCTGCCGGACTGGGCGAAGCTCGCCATCGGCGGGGCGACGGTCGCGGTCTACATGGGCCGCTCGATCGCGGCCGATGTCGCGACGCGGCTGATCGAGGCCGGCCTGTCGCCGGATACCGCGGTTGCCGTCGTCGAAAACGCCAGCCGTGCGGACGGGCGGCTTTTCCACGGCACACTGGCCGACCTGCCGTCGCTGCAGGACCGCGACGATCTCGGCGGTCCGGTCATGACCATCATCGGCGACGCGGTGGCGGGCGCCAATTTCAACCGTTCCACGGCGCTGGCGGTCCACGACCGCGCCGCTGTCGCAGCCTGAGGACGATCGGCATGAAGGTTCTCACCGCAAACCGGCTGACCGATGGCGAGGCCGTATGGTTCGGCTCCGACGAGGCCTGGCACGAGACGATCGACAATGCAGACATCGCCCGCGACAAGGCGGCCGAGGAACGGCTTGAAGCGCTCGGCAAGGCTTCCTATGCCCGCAACGAAGTGGTCGATGTCGACATCATCGACGTTGAGCTGCGCGACGGCGAAATCCGCCCCACACGGCTGCGCGAGCGCATCCGCGCCGCCGGCCCGACCAACCGCACCGATCTCGGCAAACAGGCACGGCCGAGGGCGATCGACAAAGGTTTTGGCGCCGGAATCTGACGCCAGCCGTCCAGACAGGACTTGCAAGCATGTACCGCTACGACGAATTCGATCATTCCTTCGTTCAGGCCCGGGTGGCCGAGTTCACCGACCAGGTGGACCGGCGGCTGGCCGGCGAGATTACCGAGGAGCAGTTCCGTCCGCTCAGGCTGATGAACGGCGTCTATCTGCAGCTGCATGCCTACATGCTGCGCGTGGCGATTCCATACGGCACGCTGTCTTCGAAGCAGATGCGGATGCTGGCTCATATCGCGCGCAAATATGACAAGGGCTACGGCCATTTCACCACGCGCCAGAACATCCAGTACAACTGGCCGGCGCTGTCCGACATGCCGGCGATCCTGGCCGACCTTGCCTCTGTCGAGATGCACGCGATCCAGACCTCGGGCAACTGCATCCGCAATGTGACGGCCGACCATTTCGCCGGCGCCGCAGCCGACGAGGCGGCCGATCCGCGCCCCTATGCCGAGATCCTGCGGCAGTGGTCGTCGGTCCACCCCGAGTTCTCCTACCTGCCGCGCAAGTTCAAGATCGCGGTGACGGGCGCGACGCGCGACCGTGCGGCGATCCAGGTGCACGACATCGGGCTGCACCTGAAGAAGAACGAAAAGGGCGAGCTGGGCTTCGCGGTCTGGGTCGGCGGCGGACAGGGCCGCACGCCGATCATCGCCAAGAAGATCAAGGACTTCCTCCCGGAAGAACACCTTTTGTCCTACACGACGGCGATCATGCGGGTGTACAACCTGCACGGCCGCCGCGACAACAAATACAAGGCGCGCATCAAGATCCTCGTGCACGAGACGGGCACGGAAGAATTCTCACGCCAGGTCGAGACCGAGTGGGAGGCGCTGAAGGATGGCGAACTGACGCTGCCCGAAGCCGACATTCGCGCCATCGAGGCCTATTTCGCGCCGCCGGCGCTGACGCCCCGTCCGGAAGGGGACGAGGCGGTCAAGCTGGCGCGGCTCGACTCGCGCTCGTTCGGCGAATGGCTCGACCAGAACGTCGTCACCCACAAGCACCCCGACTACGCCGCAGTGACAATCTCGCTGAAGGGCATCGGCGAAGTGCCGGGCGACGCGACCGACCTGCAGATGGATGTCGTCGCCGACATCGCTGAACACTATGCGTTCGACGAAATCCGCGTCAGCCACGAGCAGAACCTGATCCTGCCGCATGTCGCGCGCGCCGACCTGAAGGCTGTCTACGACCGTCTGGTCGAGATCGGTTTCGCAACCGCGAACTCCAACCTGATCAGCGACATCATCGCCTGCCCGGGCCTCGACTATTGCGCGCTCGCCAATGCGCGGTCGATCTCGGTGGCGCAGGATATCTCGAACCGGTTCGCCTCGCTGGAACGCCAGCGCGACATCGGTGAGCTCAAGCTCAAGATTTCAGGCTGCATCAATGCCTGCGGCCACCATCATGTTGGCCATATCGGCATCCTCGGAGTCGAGAAGAAGGGCGCGGAACTCTACCAGGTGACGCTGGGCGGCTCCGGCGACGAGAATTCGTCGATCGGCGAAATCATCGGCCGCGGCTTTGGCCCGGACGAGATCACCAACGCGATCGAGACCGTGGTCGAGACTTATCTCGCTCACCGGAGCAGCCCGTCCGAAAAGTTCCTCGACGCCTACCGCCGTCTCGGCCCGGCGCCTTTCAAGGAGGCGCTCTATGCTGGCGAAGCTAAAGCAGCTTAGCGTGGACGAGGAGGTCGCCATCGAGGCGGCCGCTCTCGAGTCCCGCTACGGCCATCTCGCGCCGCAGGACATCATCGCGCTGTCGATCGGCCGTTTCGGTCATCAGGGGCTGGGCGCCGTGTCGTCCTTCGGGTCGGACTCGGCCGTGCTGCTGCACATGATCGCCCGGGTCGACCCGTCCCTGCAGGTGATCTTTCTCGATACCGGCAAGCATTTCGAGGAGACGCTGAAGTACCGCGACGCGATCGCCGCGGATTTCAACCTGCGCAACGTCACCGTATTCGAGCCGCTGCCCGCCGCGCTGGGGGCCGAGGATCCTGACGGCAACCTGCATCGCTCCGATACCGACGCCTGCTGCAACATTCGCAAGGTCGAGCCGATGGCGCGCGCGGTCGAGCCGCTCGCCGCCTGGTTCACCGGGCGCAAGCGCTTCCAGGCAGCGACCCGCAGCGGCCTGCCGGTGTTCGAGGCGGTCGGTTCGCGGATCCGCATCAATCCGCTGGCGAAATGGACCACGGCCGATCTCGCCGCCTATATGCGCGAGCATCAACTGCGGGAGAATCCGCTGGTGGCGTATGGCTACCTCTCTATCGGCTGCTTCCCCTGCACGCAGCCTGTCAAGGAAGGCGACGACGCGCGTTCGGGCCGCTGGGCTGGACAAGCGAAGACGGAATGCGGCATTCATCTGTCGGACCTCGACCATTCGCTGACCGCATCCTCGCTCTAGGAACTTCTTATGACCGAACCCGCCCCCGCGCCGGAAACGCGGCTCTGGACGCCTGCCGGCTTTCGCGAGGACGACTGGCGTCACGCCGAGACCTTCGACGCGCCCGGCTCCAACGGACGGCTTATCCTGCCGCTCAAGGCGTTCCTCGAAATACCGGCCGACGAGCGCCTGCGCGACCGCGACCGCCTCGGCGTACTTCTTGCGCCCGCCGAGTCCGTCGACGCAATCGCCGGCCTGCTCGACCAGCTGTCGCTGGTGGCGCTTGCCTTTCCAGCCTTCAATGACGGGCGATCGTTCTCCAAGGCCGAGCTGCTGCGAAGCCGGCACGGATTCGAAGGTCCGATCCGCGCGACGGGGCAGGTGCTGATCGATCAGCTGCCTCATATGCTGCGCGTCGGCTTCGACGAGTTCGAGGTGTCACATCCGGTGCTCATCGCGCGGCTTGAAAAAGGCGAGACCGGGGGCATTCCCTTCCAGTATCAGCCGACGGCCAAGGCTTCGGAGGCTGGCCAGACCTATTCCTGGCGGCGTACCCGCAGCGACCGATAGCCCCTTTACATCCACCGCCGATCACGCTTCCCTGACGGTCCGGACGGAAACATCCGCCGGGTCATCCGGGAGGGATGCGATGACCTACGACTACGTCATTGTCGGTGGCGGCTCCGCCGGATCGACGCTCGCAGCGCGGCTGAGCGAGGATCCACAGACCAGGGTGTGCCTGCTCGAAGCCGGAGGCGATGGCAAGAACCTGCTGATCCGCGCGCCGATGGGCACCGCGGCGATCCTGCCGGGACATCTGAAGTCGCTGAACTGGGCTTTTCCGACCGTACCCCAGCCCGGTCTCGACAACCGGGTCTGCTACCAGCCGCGCGGCAAGGCGCTTGGCGGATCGAGCGCCATCAACGCCATGCTCTATGTCCGCGGCCATCCGTCCGACTACGACGATTGGGCGGCTCAAGGCTGCGACGGCTGGGCATGGGCCGACGTCCTGCCCTATTTCCGCAAGGCGGAAGGCAACGAGCGCGGAGATGACTCGCTGCATGGCGCGCAGGGCCCGCTGCAGGTCGGCGACCAGAAGAAGCCGCGCCCGGTAACGCACGCTTTCCTCGACGCTTGCGGCGAAAACCAGATACGGGCGAACAACGATTTCAACGGATATGATCAGGAGGGTGCGGGCCTCTACCAGGTCACTCAGTTCTGGAACGGCCCGAAGCGCGGCGAAAGATGCTCGGCGGCGGCGGCCTACCTGCATCCGGTCATGGACCGGGCCAACCTGACTGTCGTCACCGGCGCGCACGCGACCGGCCTGGCGATGGAGGGCAAGCATGTGACGGGCGTGCGCTACCGCGTTGGGCGGAGCGAGGAAACCGCTTCGGCGCGACGCGAGGTGATCCTGGCCGCCGGCGCCTTCAACACGCCGCAACTGCTGCTGCTGTCGGGCATCGGCCCGGCCGTGGAGATGGCCCGCCACCATATCCCGCTGAGGCATGAACTGCCGGGAGTCGGGCGCAACCTGCAGGACCATCTCGACTTCGTCATGTGCTTCACGTCGCGCGACCGCGATATGCTGGGCATCAGCCTGATGGGAACGGTCGATCTCGTCCGCCACATCCTGGAATGGCGGCGAGAGGGGGTCGGCTTGGTCTCGAGCCCCGGCGCCGAAGCCGGCGTGTTCCTGAAATCGGATCCGTCGCAGCCGCGACCCGACCTGCAGCTTCACTTCGTCGCCGGCATCGTCGACGACCATGCGCGCAAGCTGCATCTGGGCCATGGCTGGTCTTGCCATGTCTGCGTGCTGCGGCCGCATTCGCGCGGCGAGGTCGGCCTGAACGACGCCAACCCGCTGTCGCCGCCGCGCATCGACCCCAGCTTCCTGTCCGACGAGCGCGATGCCGACCTGCTGCACAAGGGCGTGATCGCGATGCGGCGCATTCTCAATGCGCCGGCGCTGGCGAAATTCCGCAAGCGCGAGCTCTACACGGCGGGTGTCGATGACGATGCGCTGATGCCGCTGATCCGCGCGCGGGCCGACACGGTCTATCATCCGGTCGGAACGTGCAGGATGGGGAAGGACGACCACGCGGTGGTTGACGCGCAACTCCGCGTCCACGGCCTCACCGGCCTGCGCATCGCCGATGCATCGATCATGCCGACGCTGATCGGCGGAAACACCAACGCCCCGACGATCATGATTGCCGAGAAGGCCGCGGACATGATCCGGGCGGCGTGACGGCTACTTCTTCTTCCGCTTCCTGCCGTAGAGTTCCAGCCGGTGGTGGACGATGTCGTAGCCGAGTTCGCGGGCGATCTCGTCCTGCAACTGTTCGATCCGGTCCGAATGGAACTCGATCACGTCGCCGGTCTCGATGTCGATCAGATGGTCGTGGTGTTCGCCGTCCGCCTGCTCGAAGCGCGAGGGGCCCCCGGCAAAGGCGTGACGCTGGATCTCGCCCTTGTCCTCGAGCAGCTTCATCGTGCGGTAGACGGTCGACAGCGAGATTGTCGAGTCCAGCACCGTTGCCCGCTTGAAGATTTCCAGGGCGTCCGGATGGTCGGCCGTTTCCGACAGGATCTTCAGGATGGCCTTGCGCGGACGGGTGATGCGCACGCCCGCTTCACGCAGGCGCCCCTCGTAATCGCGCAGCTTCAGGGCCTCGTCGGTCATGCCGCTATATGCGCCAGATGAGAATGATTTGCAAAGGTCGAGACCTTCTTGTTGCAAACGATTTGCATTTGCATTGACAGGCGCATCTCGCCTCGCTATGTGCATTGGCGGAACGATCGATCTGCCGCCTCAGCCTCACCAGGAAAGCCACGGTTCGATAGAGATGAAGATCAAGATACGCAGTTCCCTGGCCGGCGTCGCGCTGGCCCTCGCACTTGTCCTGCCCGCATCGGCGCAGGAAAAATTCAAGGCCATCACCACCTTCACCGTCATCGCCGACATTGCCCGCAACGTGGCAGGTGAGGCGGCCGAGGTGGAATCGATCACCAAGGCCGGCGCAGAGATCCACAATTACCAGCCGACCCCGCAGGACATCGTCAAGGCGCAGGATGCCGATCTGATCCTGTGGAACGGGCTCAATCTGGAAACCTGGTTCGAGCGCTTCTTCCGCAACCTGCGCGACATTCCGAGCGCAGTCGTGTCGGATGGCGTCGAGCCGATCGGCATCGCCGAAGGCCCCTATACCGGAAAACCCAACCCGCATGCCTGGATGTCGCCGACCGACGTCAAGATCTATGTCGACAACATCGCCAAGGCGTTTTCCGAGCATGATGCTGCGAACGCCGCCACCTATGCCGCCAACGCCGCGGCCTACAAGGCGAAGATCGACGCCACGGTCGAGCCGATCCGCGCCGCCATTGCAGCCATCCCTGAAGAGCGGCGCTGGCTGGTCTCCAGCGAGGGCGCGTTCTCCTACCTCGCCCGCGATTTCGGCCTGAAGGAACTCTATCTCTGGCCGATCAATGCCGACCAGCAAGGCACGCCGCAGCAGGTGCGCAAGGTGATCGACCAGGTCATCGCCCACAAGATTCCGGCCGTCTTCAGCGAGAGTACGATCTCGCCCGACCCGGCGCAGCAGGTCGCGCGAGAGACCGGCGCGAAGTATGGCGGCGTGCTCTATGTCGACTCGCTGTCCGAGGCGGACGGGCCGGTGCCGACCTATCTCGACCTGTTGCGCGTCACGACGGAAACCGTCGCCAAGGGCCTGTCTGAATGAATGTAGCGCCGACCCTGATCCGTTCGGCCGCCGACGGTCTCGTCGCGCGCGGGCTCACGGTTGCCTATCGCACCGGCAACACCGCGTTGCGCGACGCGACCTTCGCCATCCCGCGCGGCTCGATCACGGCGCTGGTCGGCGTGAACGGTTCCGGCAAGTCGACCCTGTTCAAGGCGATCATGGGCTTCGTTCCGCTGTCCGCCGGATCGGTGTCGATCCTCGGCCAGCCAGCCGGCCGGGCATTGCAGAAGAACGTCGTCGCCTATGTGCCGCAGGCCGAGGAGGTCGACTGGACCTTTCCGGTTCTGGTCGAGGACGTGGTGATGATGGGCCGCTACGGCCACATGAATTTCCTGCGCATCCCGACACGCCGCGACCACGAGATGGTGGCGGACGCGCTTTCCCGCGTCGGCATGCAGGATTACCGCAAGCGGCAGATCGGCGAACTGTCGGGCGGGCAGAAGAAGCGCGTTTTCCTGGCCCGGGCGCTGGCGCAGGAGGGCGAGGTGATCCTGCTCGACGAGCCGTTCACCGGCGTCGATGTCAACACCGAGGACGCGATCATCGCCCTGATGCGCACCCTGCGCGACGAGGGCAAGGTGATGCTGGTCTCGACTCACAATCTCGGCTCGGTGCCGGAATTCTGCGACCGCGTCATCATGCTGAACCGCACCGTGCTGGCCGAAGGGCCGACCGAGGAGGTGTTCACGCGCGACAATCTCGAAAGGGCGTTCGGCGGCGTGCTGCGCCACTTCGTGCTCGGCGGCTCCGACCTGCACGATGACGAAGACGCCCGCCAGGTCACCGTCATCACCGACGACGAGCGGCCCTTCGTAGTCTACAGCGACAAGGACCGCAGCGGCACCGCGACCTCCGCGCCGCGCCAGCCCGGCGAGCCGGCCGAATGACGCTGCTGCTCGAACCGTTCGGCTATGGCTACATGGTCAATGCCATGTGGGTGTCGGCGCTGGTCGGCGCCGTCTGCGCCTTTCTCTCCGCCTTCCTGATGCTGAAGGGCTGGTCGCTGATCGGCGACGCGCTCTCGCACTCGATCGTGCCGGGCGTCGCCGGCGCCTACATGCTCGGCCTGCCCTTCGCGCTCGGCGCGTTCATCGCCGGCGGACTCGCGGCCGGCGCGATGCTGTTCCTCAACCAGCGCACCAGGCTGCGCGAGGACGCGATCATCGGCATGATCTTCACCTCCTTCTTCGGCCTTGGCCTGTTCATGGTGTCGCTGTCGCCGACATCTGTGAACATCCAGACCATCGTGCTGGGCAACATCCTCGCCATCACACCCGCCGACACGCTGCAACTGGTGCTGATCGCGGGTGTGTCGCTGGCGATCCTGGCGGCGAAGTGGAAGGACCTGATGGTCACCTTCTTCGACGAGAATCATGCGCGCTCGATCGGACTTCGTCCCGGCCTGCTGAAACTCCTGTTCTTCACACTGCTCGCCGCCTGCACGGTCGCGGCACTGCAGACGGTCGGCGCCTTCCTCGTCATTGCCATGGTGGTGACGCCCGGCGCGACGGCCTACCTTTTGACCGACCGTTTTCCTCGACTGATCCTGATCGCGGTCGCCATCGGCGCGCTGTCGAGCTTCTTCGGCGCCTATGCCTCCTACTTCATCGACGGCGCGACCGGCGGCGTCATCGTCGTGTTGCAAACGCTGGTGTTCCTCGCCGCCTTCGTCTTCGCGCCGAAGCACGGGCTGCTCGCCTCGCGCCGCAAGGCAAGGGAAGCCATGGAGGTCGAGGCATGATCGAGGCCCTCCTCCTCCCCTTCTCCTTCCCCTTCATGCAGCAGGCGATGATCATTTCGCTGCTGGTGGCGATCCCGATGGGGCTGCTGTCGCCGTTCCTGGTGCTGAAAGGCTGGTCGCTGATGGGCGATGCGGTCAGCCACGCCGTGCTGCCGGGCATCGTGCTCGCCTACGTGGCGGGCCTGCCGCTCGGCATCGGGGCCTTCGCCGCCGGCATGCTTTGCGCCGTCGGAACCGGATACCTGAAGGAAAACAGCCGGATCAAGGAAGATACGGTGATGGGCGTGGTGTTCTCCGGCATGTTCGGCCTCGGCCTCGTGCTCTATTCGATTATCGAGACCGAACTGCATCTCGACCACATCCTGTTCGGCGACATGCTGGGCGTCGGTTGGGCCGACATCGCCGAAGCCGGCGCGATCGCTGCGGTCGTGTCGGCGGCGCTCATGATCCGCGGCCGCGACCTGATGCTGCATGCGTTCGATCCGCAGCACGCGCGGGCGATCGGGCTGGGCGTGCGCGTCCTCCACTACGGCCTGCTGGCGCTCTTGTCTTTGTCGATCGTCGGCGCGCTGAAGGCCGTGGGCATCATCCTGGCCATCGCCCTGCTGATCGCCCCCGGAGCGATTGCATTCCTCATCGCGCGCCGCTTCGGCACGATGCTGCTTCTTTCCGTAACGATCGCAGCCTCCGCGTCGGTGCTCGGCGTCTATCTCTCGTTTTTCCTCGATTCCGCGCCCGCGCCGACCATTGTGCTCCTGATGACCGCGGGTTTCATCGCCGCCTTCCTGCGCGCCCGCATCGTCACGCCGGCAGTGGATGAACATCTGAAGTCGCCGATCTGACCTGCCCATCCGGCGTGTTTTTCGTTTGTTCCCGTGTCATGCGAATCGCATATGGTTGCGGCCATGATCTTCTCGCTTCTCCGAAGAACCGAACCGCGCCCACCTGCCGAACCGTTGCAACGCATGCACGAGGTCGCCGGCCGCACGCTGCCGCTGCGCATCGTCGAGAACGTCCGGGCACGCCGGCTGACGCTGCGCATCGATCCGGGCGGGCAGGGCCTGCGCGTCACCGTGCCGCCCGGCATTCCGACACGGGAAGTCGACCGCTTCATCGACCGCCACCAGGGCTGGCTGGAGGCTCGGCTGGCAAAGGTGCCGGACAAGCCGCAGGTGCGGCCGGGGGTGAAGATACCTGTGCGCGGCGTGGCCCACCTGATCGTTCACGAGCCGTCCAAGCGCGGTTCGGTCACCGTGTCGGCCGTCGACGGTCAGCCGGCCCTGATCGTGCACGGCGAACGCGCGCACCTGCCGCGCCGGGTGGCTGACTTCCTCAAGCGCGAGGCAAAGAAGGACATCGAAGCGCTGGTGGCGAAGCACACCGCCACCGTCGGCCGCAAGGCGAAAGCCGTGCGCTTCAAGGACACCACCAGCCGCTGGGGCTCCTGCACCTCGGACGGCACTCTCTCCTTCTCCTGGCGCATCATGATGGCGAAGCCGGCGGTGATCGACTATCTCGTCGCCCACGAGGTCGCGCATCTGAAAGAGATGAACCACGGCCCGAATTTCTGGAAACTCTGCGGCGAATTGTGTCCGCGCACCGACGAGGCGAAAGCCTGGCTGAAGAAGAACGGCGGGGCGCTTCAGGCGATCGCGTTCTGACTAATCGTCATTGCCAGCATTCAACTCTTCCGGGCGCAGGCCTTCGGCGCCCGGGCGGGGCCAGGGCAGAAAGTCCGGGTCAAACTCGTCGCTTGAAAAATAGTTCAGCACTCGCTCGGCTTCGCTGCCCTCGATGCCGGCCTGATCGAGGAGATGGCCGATGACCTGATAGGCCTGGGCGATTTTCTCCTCGAGTTGTTCGACATTTGCCGGCGTGGTCATGACTTGGCCCTCGGTCTTCACTGCGACGGAACCTAGGGCAATCCGGGCGATCGGCAAACGCGTTTTGCTCGACTTTTCCGGCCATTCGTGGCACGTCGCCCGCACCATGCCCCTCGACATCAAGATCTGCGGCCTGTCCACGCCTGAAACCATCGCTGCGGCGCTGGACGATGGCGCGAGCCATGTCGGGTTCATCTTCTTTCCCAAGAGCCCGCGCAATGTGACGCCCGAACTGGCCGGGAAGTTGCGTCGCGCGGCCGAAGGCCGCGCACAGGCGGTCGCGGTGACCGTGGACGCGACGGATGACTTCCTCGACCAGATCGTCGCCGCGATGCAGCCCGACATGCTGCAACTGCACGGCAAGGAAACGCCGGCGCGGGTGGCGGAGGTGCGGGAGCGCTTCAATCTGCCGGTGATGAAGGCGCTGTCGATCAGCGCGCCCGAGGATCTGATGCCGATCCAGGGTTTCGTTGGCGTCGCCGACCGGCTGCTGCTCGACGCCAAGGCGCCGAAGGGTTCGGAACTGCCCGGCGGCAATGGCGTGTCATTCGACTGGCGGCTCCTGGCCGCGCTCGACCCCGGGCTCGACTACATGCTGTCAGGAGGGCTCAATCCGGGCAATGTCGCCGACGCGATCCGGATCGCCAATCCGCCGGGGCTAGATGTGTCGTCTGGCGTCGAGTCTTCACCCGGGGTGAAGGATGTCGCGCTGATCGCGGCGTTCTTCGCGGCGGTCAGGGCGGCGAACCAGCGTTGACGCAGGACGCAGCCAACAGTTTACTTTTTCGCCCTGACGCTACATAGCCTTTGCCACGATTTTCCGGGATCGGATGGTTTCCGTGCCCGCATTCAGGAGTCCGGCATGAACAAGCCGATCGAGCCCAATTCCTTCCGCACCGGCCCCGACGAGCAGGGGATGTTCGGCATTTTCGGCGGCCGCTTCGTCGCCGAGACGCTGATGCCGCTGATTCTCGACCTCGAGGAGCACTGGCACGCGGCGAAGAAGGATCCGGCCTTCAAGGCCGAGCTTGAGCACCTGAACACGCACTACACCGGACGGCCGTCGCCGCTCTATTTCGCCGAGCGCCTGACCGAGCATCTCGGCGGCGCGAAGATCTATTTCAAGCGCGACGAGCTGAACCATACCGGCTCACACAAGATCAACAATTGCCTCGGCCAGATCCTGCTGGCGAGGCGGATGGGCAAGAAGCGCATCATCGCGGAGACCGGCGCCGGCCAGCATGGCGTCGCGTCGGCCACCGTCGCGGCGCGCTTCGGCTATCCGTGCGTCGTCTACATGGGCGCGACCGACGTCGAGCGGCAGGCGCCCAACGTCTTCCGGATGAAGCTTCTGGGCGCCGAGGTGCGGCCTGTAACGTCGGGCCACGGCACGCTGAAGGACGCGATGAACGAGGCGCTGCGCGACTGGGTGACCAATGTCGACGACACCTATTACCTGATCGGCACCGCCGCCGGCCCGCATCCGTATCCGGAGCTGGTGCGCGAGTTCCAGTCGGTGATCGGCAAGGAAGCCAAGCAGCAGCTGATGGAGGTCGAGGGCCGCCTGCCCGACATGCTGGTGGCGGCGGTCGGCGGCGGCTCAAATGCGATCGGCCTGTTCCACCCCTTCCTCGACGACCGTTCCGTCCAGATCGTCGGCGTCGAGGCCGGCGGCAAGGGGCTGGAAGGCGACGAGCACTGCGCCTCGCTGACCGCCGGATCGCCGGGCGTGCTGCACGGCAACCGCACCTACCTGCTGCAGAATGCCGACGGGCAGATCATGGACGGGCATTCGATTTCGGCCGGTCTCGACTATCCCGGCATCGGTCCGGAACATTCCTGGCTGAAGGAATCCAACCGGGTCGAATATGTGCCGATCATGGACACGGAGGCCCTGGAAGCGTTCCAGCTGCTGACGCGCCTCGAAGGCATCATCCCGGCGCTCGAGCCCGCGCATGCGCTGGCCGAGGTGATCAAGCGCGCGCCGAAGATGGGCAAGGACCAGATCATCGTGATGAATCTCTGCGGCCGCGGCGACAAGGACATCTTCACCGTCGGCAAGATCCTGGGAATGGGGCTCTGACATGACCACCCGCATCGACCGGCGCATGGCGCGACTGAAGGGCGAGGGCCGGCCGGCGCTCGTGACCTACTTCATGGGCGGCGACCCGGACTACGCGACCTCGTTGTCGATCATGAAGGCCCTGCCGCGCGCTGGTTCCGACATCATCGAACTCGGCATGCCGTTTTCGGACCCCATGGCCGACGGCCCCGCGATCCAGGCGGCCGGCCTGCGGGCTCTCAAGGCCGGGCAGACTCTGCGCAAGACGCTCGACATGGCGGCGGAATTCCGCCAGGCCGACGACGAGACGCCGATCGTGCTGATGGGCTATTACAATCCGATCTATATCTACGGCGTCGAGCGCTTTCTTTCGGATGCGAAACAATCCGGCATCGATGGGCTGATCGTGGTCGACCTGCCGCCGGAAATGGACGAGGAACTGTGCATTCCCGCCCTGAAGGCCGGACTGAACTTCATCCGCCTCGCCACCCCGACCACCGACGACAAGCGGCTTCCCAAGGTGCTCGAGAACACGTCGGGCTTTGTTTATTACGTGTCGATGACCGGCATCACCGGGTCGGCGCTGGCCGACACGACGAAGGTGTCGGCAGCCGTCAAGCGCATCAAGGGCCATACAGGCCTGCCGGTCTGCGTCGGCTTCGGCGTCAAGACCGCCGAACAGGCGCGGGTGATCGGCGCCTCGGCGGATGGCGTCGTGGTCGGAACGGCAATCGTCAACGCGGTGGCGAGCGTGCTTGGACCCAAGGGCGAGAAGACCGCCGATCCGGCCGAAGCCGTGGCGACGCTGGTCGCCGGCCTGGCGGCCGGCGTCCGCTCGGCCCGCCTTGCTGCCGCCGAATAGTTTCCCCACATTGCCCCAAGCAATGGGAGTCCCGCGATGAACTGGATCACCAACTACGTCCGGCCGAAGATCAACTCGATGCTGGGCCGGCGCGAAATGCCGGAAAATCTCTGGATCAAGGATCCCGAGACCGGCGAGATGGTGTTTCACAAGGAGCTCGAGGAGAACCAGTGGGTGGTTCCCTCATCGGGCTACCACATGAAGATCTCGGCCAAGGACCGGCTGAAGTATTTCCTTGACGGCGGCGACTATCAGCTGCTGGACAACCCGAAGGTGGCGATCGATCCGCTGCGGTTCCGCGACGAGAAACGCTACATCGACCGGCTGAAGGACGCGCGGGCCAAGACTTCGATGGAGGATGCGATCCTGTCGGCGCGCGGCACGATCGAGGGTCTGCCGATCATCGCGACGGTGCAGGATTTCGCATTCATGGGCGGGTCTCTCGGCATGGCGGCCGGCGACGCGATCATCAAGGCTTTCGAGACGGCGCTCGCTGAAAGGCGGCCGATGGTGCTGTTCGCGGCGTCGGGCGGTGCGCGTATGCAGGAGGGCATCCTGTCGCTCATGCAGCTGCCGCGCACGACGGTTGCGGTGGAGCGGCTGCGCGAGGCGGGGCTGCCCTATATCTGCGTGCTGACCAATCCGACCACCGGCGGCGTCACCGCCTCCTATGCGATGCTGGGCGATATCCATATCGCCGAGCCCGGCGCGCTGATCGGCTTCGCGGGACCTCGCGTCATCGAGCAGACGATCCGCGAGAAGCTGCCGGAGGGGTTCCAGCGGGCTGAATATCTGCAGGAGCACGGCATGGTCGACATGGTGGTGTCACGGCTGGAGATGAAGGCAACCGTCGCGCGGCTCCTGAAGATCCTGATGCATGCGCCCGCCACCGTGGCGCAGGCTGACGCACCAATGGCGCTGGCGCCAGCTCCCGAGGTTCCGGCCGGCGCGTAGTGTCGCCACATCGACAAAAGCTTCTCTGCCGCGTGCGTGGAGTATCCTGCTATGAGTTCCACGCGACCTGAAGGCATTTTTCCCATGACGACGAGCGCCGCCGAACGCGAAATCGATCGGTTGATGAGCCTTCATCCGAAGGGCTTCGACCTGTCGCTGGGCCGCATCCGCCGCCTGCTGGAAAGGCTGGGCAACCCGCAGGACCGGCTGCCGCCGGTCATCCACATCGCCGGCACCAACGGCAAGGGCTCGACCGCGGCGTTCTCGCGCGCTCTGCTGGAGGCGGCGGGGTTGAGCGTGCACGTCCACACCTCTCCGCACCTGGTCAATTGGCACGAACGCTACCGGATCGGCGCACCGGGCGGCGGCAGGTTTGTCGAGGACGAAGTGTTCGCCGATGCGATCCGGCGTGTCGGCGCGGCGAACGAGGGACAGACCATTACCGTCTTCGAGATTCTGACCGCTGTCGGTTTCCTGCTGTTTTCGGAACATCCGGCGGACGTCGCGGTGATCGAGGTGGGCCTGGGCGGGCGGTTCGACGCGACCAATGTCATCTCCAGTCCCGCCGCCTGCGCCATCATGCCGGTGTCGCTCGACCACGAAGCCTATCTCGGCGACCGCGTCGAGCTGATCGCGGCGGAGAAGGCCGGCATCATCAAGGCCGGCCGGCCGGTGATCGTCGGCGCGCAGGAAAGCGATCTGGCGCGCGAGGTGATCATCGAGACAGCCGAGCGCATGCGCGCGCCCCATCTCGTCTACGGCCAGGATTTCATGGCGCATGAGGAAAGCGGCCGGCTGATCTACCAGGACGAGGACGGGCTGATGGATCTGCCCCCGCCGCGCCTGCCGGGACGGCACCAGTTCGCCAATGCGGCCGCGGCGATCGCCACGGTCAAGGCAGCGGGATTCCACGTGACCCACGCCCAGACCGAACAGGCCATGCAGTCGGTGGAATGGCCCGGACGGATGCAGAAGCTGGTCGCCGGGCGGCTGGCCGGCTTCGCGCCTCCGGGCTCGGAAATCTGGCTCGACGGCGGCCACAATCCGGGCGCGAGCGTCGTCATCGCCGAGGCGATCACCGAGCAGGAAGAGCGGTTTCCCCGGCCGCTGTTTCTGATCTGCGGCATGATCAGCACCAAGGATCAAACCAATTTCTTCCGCGCCTTCGAGGGCATGGCGCGGCATGTCTTCACGGTGCCGGTCAGCATGAGCGATGCCGGCGTGCCGAACGACGAACTGGCGGCGCGCGCGGCCCAGGCCGGCCTGTCGGCCGAGCCGGTCGCATCCGTCGAGAACGCGCTGAAGCTCTTGCGCGATACCTGGGACGGCAAGGAGATCGCGCCGCGCATCCTGATCTGCGGCTCGCTCTATCTGGCGGGCGAAGTGCTGAAGCTCAACGGCACGCCGCCAGCATAGGCCACGAAAAAGCCCGGCGCGATGGCCGGGCTTTCGCAGTCCAGAATGTCGAGACGGTCAGACGTTGTTGCCGATCCAGGCCGACAGCGCGGTCTTGGGCGCGGCACCGACCTTGATGTCTGCGACTTCGCCGCCCTTGAACATCATCAGCGTCGGAATCGAGCGGACGCCGAACTTGGCGGCCAACTCGGGGTTCTCGTCGATGTTCAGCTTGGCGATCTTCACCTTGCCGGCCATCTCGTTGGAAATCTCGTCAAGCGACGGTCCGATCATCTTGCAAGGGCCGCACCATTCCGCCCAGAAATCGACCACGACCGGCTCGGCGGAGTCGAGCACGCTCGCCTGAAAATTGCTGTTGTCGACCTTGACGGTGGCCATGATGGCTCTCCTTGCCTGCTGTGTTCTGGGATCGGCGGACGTTCCCGCCTCGTTTCGACTCAATATGTGGTAGCGCGGGGCTGCGCGTTCAAGCCAATTTGTGTCACGCCCGCGTGAGTCGTTCAAGCGCCGCATCCATGAGACCGGGCGGCAACTCGACGAGATCTGGCGCCTCGGTGAACAGCAGCGCCGCGGCGATCTCGCGACCTGGGTAGACCTGGGCGAGCAGCGCGCGGTAGAGCGAGAGCTGCAGAACATAGGCCTCCGGCACTTCAGCGACCGAGCGGGGCGGCGGCCGGTTGGTCTTGTAGTCGACGATCAGCACACGCTCCGGCGTCACCGCCAGGCGGTCGACCTTGCCGGAAACGGCGACGTCCTTGCCTTGCAGCTTGAGCGTTCCGGTCACCGCGATTTCGGCGCGGGAGCCGGCGGCGAACACCGGGGCGAAACGGTCGTCCGACAGGATTGCAGCGACGGAGGTCCGGGCGCGGTCGCGTTCCACTGGCTGCCAGTCCTGCCCGGCATTGCCGAGATAGCGCGCAGCCGCCGCTTGGCGCGCATCGACCGGCATCGACGGCAGCATCTGCAACAGGCGGTGGATGGCGAGGCCGCGGGCGATGGCGAAGGACGGTTCGGCCTCAGGATCAAGCACAGGCGAGCGCGACGGCGCCACGGCGTCGATCGGGGGGTCGAGCAGGGCGGCTGCAGCCGAAGGCGAAAGGGCGGTCATTGCACCCACCGCATCAGGGAGCGGCGGCAACGGCGGATAGATGTGCGGCGCCCCGGCCTGCGACACGCTCGTGGCCGCGGTCGCGTAGGCCCGCGCCGGCCTGCGCCGGAAATGCAGTACCTCCGCGCTGGTCACCGGGTGAATTTCGCGCCTTGTTTCCGCCGCCCGCGACAGCGCCGATTCGACAAGTTCGTGCCAGATGCCGGGCTTCGGCTGCAGCTTGCCGCGATAGCCGCAGACAATCAGCCGGTCCTCGGCGCGGGTCATGCCGACGTAGAGAAGGCGGCGGTACTCCTGCTCGGCCTTGGTTGCGAGGTCACGGTTCTGGGCCCGCGACACCTGATTGGCGAGGTCGGACGAAGCACGCCAGAGATAGCCGTCGCCGCGCCAGCCGCCCTTCGGCGCCTTCAACGGGATCAGACGCGGCAGATGCGAATCGGAGAATGGCCGGCTGCCGCTCTCGACCAGGAACACGACCGGAGCTTCGAGACCCTTGGCCGCATGGACCGTCATGATCCGCACCTCGTCGCGGGTCTGGTCCATCTCGCGCTTGATGTCAGGTCCGGCGTTTTCCAGCGTGGCCAGGAAGGATTCGAGGCCGGGCAAGCCGGTACGCTCGGCGGCCAGCGTGAAGTTCAGGAACTCGTCGAGGATTTCCCCAGCCGAAGGTCCGAGCCGAGCGATCATGCGGCTGCGCACACCGTCGCGGCCGAGAATGGCGGCATAGAATTCGAACACCGGCTTGAAAGCCGCCTCATTGGTCCAGCGGTCGAGATGTCCGACGATCGCGGCCAGCACCGGATCGGATTCCGCCCGGGAGCGCAACACCTGACCGAGCGGTCTTGGGCCACGATTCCGCGCGAGATCAAAGAGTTGTTCCTCGGTGAGCGCGAAGACCGGACTGCGCAGCAGAGCCGCCAGCGAGAGGTCGTCATGGGGCTGGAGAGCCACGCGGCCGAGCGCGATCAGGTCCTTCACCGCGATGTGGCCGGGCAGGCTCAACCGGTCGGCGCCGGCGACATTGACGCCACGATTCTTCAGCGCACGCGACAAGGCATGCACGAAGCGGTCGCGCTTGCGCACCAGCACCAGCACGTCGCCAGGGGTCAGCCGGCGGGGCGCGCCATTGACCATCTTGCCCTCAAGGCATTCGCCGCTGTCGATCCAGCGGCGAATGGTCAGCGCGATCTGGTCGGCGAGCTTGACCGCCGGAGCAGAGGCATGGTCGATCGCCTCGGTCCAGTCGTCGGGCTCGTCGACGGCGGTCGGTTCGATCAGCGGCCAGACCTCGACATGGCCAGGGTCGAGATCGCGGATCGTCGGGTGTTCGATCGGCTCGGGGTCCATCGTCACGCCTTGGCGAGCTGCCTCGGCGGCGAAGACGAGATCGACCGCACCCAGCACATCGGCGGTGGAGCGAAACGAGCGCTGGAGCCGCACATGTTCGAAACCGCCACCCGCGTCCCGAACCCGCACGGAAAAGTTGTTTCCGGTCAGGCGGAACGAAGCGGGATCAGCGCCCTGGAACGAGTAGATCGACTGCTTCTCATCCCCGACGGCGAACACGGTTCTCGTGACGTTGTCGCGTGCGCCTGAGCCGGCATAGAATTCCTCTGCCAGCTTGCCAACGACATTCCACTGGTCGGGGCTGGTGTCCTGTGCCTCGTCGACCAGAATGTGGTCGATGCCGCGGTCGAGCTTGTACTGCACCCAGGGACCGACATCCGAGCGCGCCAGCAGCCTGACGGTGCGCGAGATCAGGTCGTTGAAGTCGAGGAACCCGCGCGCCGCCTTCAGCCGCTCGTAGCGGGCAATCAGGGCGTCGGCGACGGTGAGCGCGGCGACGGTGGCGTCGAGCATTCCGAGCAGCGCAATCTGCTCGGACGCCTCGATGAGCAGGCCGGCGAAACGGTCGAACTCTGCCGGGAAATCCGGAAAATGTTCGCCGACGCCCTTTGCCATGATGTTCCTGGTCGCCTTCGGCTTCGGCTCCCTGGTGTCCTTGTCCAAGGTGACGAAGAGTTTGGTGAGGCCGTCGAGGCGCCGCAGCGCGTCGGTCTCATGGCACGCAGCGGAGAGATCCTCCGAGAAGCCGGCGGCCGTGGCCTTGCCGGCGAGCGCGGCCCGGTCGCCGATCTCCCGGGCGAGGCCGATGTCGAAGTAGCTGTCGGGCCAGAAGGAGGCCGCCAGCGTCGCGGCGTCCGCGTCGGGCGCGAAATCGAACTCCGACTTGAGAGCCGACGGATCGCCGCCGAGTTCGTCGATGAAATGGCGCAGCTTGTCGCGCTTGGCGACGATCTCCGCGAGCAGCGCATCGAGGCCGCTCTCGCCGCCGATCGACAGCACGCGCTCGAAGGCGGCGGCGAGCGCCGGGTTTTCACCGGCAGCGATGCCGGTCAGCATGTCGCGACGCGCCTCGGCGATCAGCGCCTGCTCCATCTGGCCGTCGAGCATCTCGAAATGACCGGCGATGTTCGCTTCCAATGGAAACTGGTGCAGGATCGCCTCGCAGAAGGCATGGATGGTCTGGATCTTCAGGCCGCCTGGCGTTTCGAGCGCCCGGGCGAAGAGCTGGCGGGCGCGGCGCAACCGCTTGTGGTCGGGCGCGACGCCGTCGACCTTGGCGATTTCCTCGATAAGCGCCGCATCGTCGAGCGCGGTCCATTTGCCGAGATCGCGGAAGACGCGGTTCGACATGTTGGCGGCGGCGGCCTTGGTGTAGGTCAGGCAGAGGATCTTCGACGGCTCGGTGCCATCGAGGAGCAGGCGGATGACGCGCTGCGCCAGCACATGCGTCTTGCCGGAACCGGCATTGGCCGACACCCAGGCCGAGCTTGCGGGATTCGACGCCCGCATCTGGTCGAGGCGAGTGCCCTCCGGCACGATGATGGCGCCGCTCATTCGCCGGCCTCGCCGCCATCGGCCGCTTCGCCGCCGGCCGACCATTCCAGCACGCGCGCCAGATGGTCGTAGTCGCCGTCGGTCTCGCCTTCGCGGAACGGCAACGCGCGGGAGAGGTAGCCGAAGGTCGGGTCGTTGTAGCGCGCCAGCAGCGCCTCCAGCCGCGCCCAGGCCTCTTCGGACAATTCGTGCGCAGACTTGTCGGAGCCGCGGATGCTGAGGATCGATTCCTCGTCGACCTTGCCGGTCGGCTTCAGCCGGACATAGGCGAGATCGGCGGGGATGAGCTTGCCGAGATCCTTGAAGGCGCCCCGGGACAGCAGCGCGCCCTCCAGCGGCAGTTGCGGCGCGATCAGCCGATGCGCCTGTGGTTTCGACGGGCTCGACCCTGTCTTGTAGTCAAGGATATCGGCGAGGTTCTCGCGCTTGATGTCGATGCGGTCGGCACGCCCGCCAAGCGTTACCCCTGTCAACCCGACTTCGACAGGGACAATGTCCGCTTCTGCAATGCGCTCGACGGTCTCGTGGCGCTTTTCGTTTTCCCATTCGATGAGGTTTGGCGCCATAAGCGCGAAGCGGGGCCACCAGACCGCATCCATATCCGGCGGCAGTTGCTCTTCGTCGAAGCGCTGGCGGGCGATGTCCAACAGCCGGGCGAGCGCATCCGGGCTGTCGGCGTCGACGCCGGACATTGTGAAGCGATGCAGGATGTCGTGGAACAGCGAGCCGCGCTCCGCCGCGCCCGGATCGCACAGCAAGGGATCGAGCGGGTCGAGGCCGAGCACCTTTTTCGCGTAGATGGCGTAGGGATCGCGGCGCAGCGTCTCGATCTGGGTGACGGAGAAGTGCTTCGGGCGCGCATCGAGGGGCGGAACAGGCTTCGGCCGGGCCGCGAAATCGACGCCCGGCGCGTGATCGCCGGCGTGGAAACGCGCTTCCGTGGTCAGATCGGCGCCACGTTGGCGGATCAATTGGGTTGGCGTATCGCCGATGAAGGCCGTCAGGCGCTGCAGCCAGCGCGACGGAACGGAGGGCGCATCGCCCGAACGCGCGGAGCGTGTCAGGATGATTTTGGGCGCGCCCATCGCCATCTCGAAATCATGCGCGGCCTGGCCTATGCGGCGTTCCGGCGGATCAAGGTCGAGGCCGGCCTTCATGACACGCGACATGAAGCCGCCCGGATCGGCGCGGCCTGGCCAGGAGCCTTCGTTCAGCCCGCCGCAGACCAGCAGGTCGACGCTTTGAAGACGCGCTTCGAGCGCTCCCCAGATGGCGACCGCGCCGTCGCCGCCACGACGCGGCTTGACGGTTTCGCCGGCGATCAGCGCGCCGAGCACATCCGGCCATTCGGCTGCATCGATCTCCATCGGCGCGTCGGACGCAACCAGCCCGCGCAGCAACGCGGCCAGTTTCTCACCGGCTTCCCCGCGATAGAGTTCCTCGACGCCACCGGCCTCGGTGCGGCCTGCGTTCTCTACGGCGGCGACAGTGGCCAAGGCGAGCGCGCGGATATCGGCCTTGCCGCCGCGGAGGGCGGCGAGAGGCGCGAGCGCTTCCCGCAGCGCGCCGAGGACGGCCAGCGCATCCTCGATCTCCCGGGCGCCGAACCGGCGGTGCAGCTTCGACCTGCGCCTGTCGTCCTCGTCCGGAATCGTCGAGCGGTCGTTGAACTCTTCGGCCAGCCGGCAGATGTCAGGCCTGCCGACGCCGCCACGCAGCGCGATCAGTTCGATCGCTTCGACAGCGCGGCGTGTGCGGATACGCTCCTGACCGAGCCGCAGCAGCGGCTGCTTGAGGAACGAAACGATAGCGACCGGATCGCCCGGCCGCACAACGCATTCGACCATCAACGACAGAAGGGCTGCGGGCGGCGTGTCGGACAGCGGTGTACCGGCTGAATCGTCGGCGTGGATGCCGAAGCGCAGCAGTTCGGCGGAGACGCGGCGGGCGAGGCCTCGGTCGGCGGTGACGAGAGCGGCGCGGGCGTTCGGGTCGGATGCGGATTTGCGCAAGGCCACGGCGATGGCCAGCGCCTCGTCGCGTTCGTTGGCGGCCTCGACCAGCGTCACCCCGTCGAGCGCGCCGGCTGTGGTGGCGCTCGCGATGACGGCGCGGCCGTCAGCCCAGCGTTCGGTCGACTCAGCCGGCCGCATGGCTTCGGAGACAATCGCGGCGCGGGCGGAGAGGGCAGCGGATGCCGTGCCGATTTCGACGACATCGCCGCGTCCGATGCCAATCTCGGCCAGCAGCTTCTTCAGGCCGAACTGCGGATGGCCGAACACGGAGGGGGCGGCTTCTGCCTCGTCGAGCAGCGACCACGCCGCATCGTCCAGCCGCAGGTCAAGCCCCGGCAGAACGACGGCGCCGAGCGGCAATCGCGAGATGACGCCCAGCAGGCGCGCGGTGGCTGGGATCGACCCCGTGGAACCGGCTGCGATGACGGGTCCGGCGGGCGGGTTGCGACGGAAGCGCTCGGCTTCAGCGTCGATCAGCCGGCTGCGATGGGCGGCGGGATTCGAACGCCTGCGCTCCTTCAGCGCTTCGGGCCATAGGGTGGTGACAATCTGCAGGAATTCGAGCGTCACCTGCCACCAGGAGGCCAGTTCCTCCTTCACGAGGCCCGAAAGTTTCAACCAGTCGGTCTCGGCTGTCTCGATCTCGTCGATGAGAGCGGCGAGGTCGCGGGCGAGCCATATCGCCTCCGCCGACGAGGACGGCACGACAACTTCCTCGGAGAACATCCGCGCGACATGGTCGGGCAGGTTGCGCTTCCAGCGCTGGACGAGGGGCGCTAGGAGCAAGAGCCGCTCCAGCGCGTCGATCGGTGGCTCGAGCGATGGCGGTGGCGGGTTGGTGGTGTCGAACCAGGCGGCGTCCTCGTCGACGTCGCCGAGCGGCAGGATGGCCGGCAGGATCGCTGCTTTTCCGCCGGCGCGAGCGGCGAAGATCTGCCTCAGCTCGCGCGCGGCGCGGCGGGTGGGAACGAAGATTGTGGCGTCGGCCAGCGCCAGCGGATCGTCGCCGGGCGCGAAACCGGGAACGATGGCGCCGGTCGCGATCGCTTCGGCGAGCGTCGGCAGAAAGGGCGCTCCGGGCGGAATCGAGAAGACCCGCGGAGACCGGGCGTTCATCCCGTTCGTCCCCGAGCGCGGGTGACGACGGCTTCCGCCGGAGCGATCGCGTCAGGTGTCCCGACAGTGATCCAGTCGCCGTCGAGCGGCAGCCCGAACAGCCGGCCAGCGGCGAGCGCCTGGTCGAACTGGAGGTTGAACGAATGCGGGCCCGTTGGCGCTTCAGCGAAGATGCGCGGATGGGCGATTGCGGCGCCGGCATAGATCAACCCGTCGGACGCCCCTTTCGAGCGCGTCAGGCGTCCTTCCGGCGACCGCAGAAAGTCGGTCCCACCGGTGTGTCCCGTCGCCTGGTCAAGCGTGGCAAGCATCAGCAGAATATCCATCGCACCATCGTCCCAGGCAAGGGCGAGACGGCGCAGATTGTCGTCGGCGAGGTCGATCCAGAACGTATCGGCGTTCAGGATGTAGAACGGCGCGTCGCCCAGCAGCGGCAGCGCGCGCACGATGCCGCCGCCGGAATCGAGCAGGGCGTCGCGTTCGTCGGAGATCGTGATGGCGGGGTGTCGGCGCGTCGAGAGATGGTCGATCAACTGATCGGGCAGATAATGGACATTGACGACTGCTCGCCCGACATCGGCCCTCTCCAATGCGTCGAGGCCCCAGTCGATCAATGCTTTGCCGGCTATCTTCACCAGTGGCTTGGGAATCGATTCGGTGATCGGACGCATGCGCTTGCCGAGTCCGGCAGCGAGCACCATGGCGGTTTTCGGAGCTTCGATCATCTGCCGATCAGGCCACGCGCGGCATGGAAGGCCCGGACCTCGGCCAGCGCCGGATGCGGCAGTACGCGCGCGACATAGTCGCGGATGCGCGGCAGGTGCTTCAGATATTGCGGCTTGCCGTCACGCTTGTTGAGCCGTACGAATATCCCGAGGATTTTCGAGTTCCGCTGCGCGGCCATGATCGCGTAGGCTTGATCGAAACCCCGCTCGTCGAACCCGCCACGGGTCCGGCGCGCCGCCTTGTAGGCAGCGACGATGCTGGCTTCGAGCTCCGGCGAGATCGTCACGCGGGCGTCCTGCGCCAGCGACGCGACATCATAGGCGGAGGGACCATAAAGCGCGTCCTGGAAATCAATGATGCCGAGCCGGTCATTGCCGGATCTTTCGGGGCGCCAGATGATGTTCGGCGAGTGGTAGTCGCGCATGACGATGCTTTTTTCGGTCGTCGCCAGACGGGGGATGGTCTCGTCCCACGCGGCGCGGTATTCCGCGCGATCGGCCTCGGTCAGAGCGGAACCAGTCTCGGCCGGCAGATACCAGTCTGTCAGGAGCTCGGCTTCGATCATCATCGCGTCACGGTCATATGCCGGCAGACGATGGATCGCCCCCGGAGCGGCTTCCATATCGCGCGGCCACTCTGCGTGGTGCATGTCTGCAAGCAGACGAGCAGCGGCCTGGTAGCGCTCAGCCACAGGCTGGCCGTCCGCATCGAGGAACCCGCCATCACCCAAGTGTTCGATGAGCAGCATACCCATGTCCAGATCCTGCGCATAGATTCTCGGGGCGCAGAAGCCGCGTGCGGTCAAGGCGCGCGCGATGGCGACGAAGGGCGTCACCGATTCCGCCAGGTGCGCAATCTGGCTGTACGGTTTGCCGTCGCGGATTGGCGGGCCGTCAGGCTGGCGCGCTGCGTTCATGAGGATCCGCTTCGGCCCGCCGCCAGTGACGGTTTCGTAGGCGCGAGTGGAAGCATCGCCGAGCAGGAACGTGCGCGTGGCCTCGCCGACGCCCGCTGCGGTCAGAAAGGCGCGGATGTCGAGCGAACGGCGCAGACGGGCAAGCGTCGTTTCCGTCGCGGTGATTGCCGCCGACCGCCCCGCGCCCTCATGCGACAGCGCGATGCTGATCCGGTCGACGGGCAGCGCAAGCGCGGCGCGCTCCGGCCATTCGACCAAGGCCACGCCATCCCGAATCGCTTCGTCGAAGCCGAGTTCGTCGAGATCGGAGCCTTCGGGCAGGCGGTAGAGGTCGAGATGATGCGACGGGATGCGGCCCGGATAGGACTGAACCAGCGTGAAGGTCGGGCTCGGCACATCGAGCGCCGGATCGGCCGACATTGCGCGGATAAACCCTCTGGCCAGCGTCGTCTTGCCGGCGCCGAGCTCGCCGGTCAGCGCGAACACGTCACCTGGCTTTGCCGCCGCCGCAAGGTCCGCGCCCAGGCGTGCGGTTGCGGAATCGTCTGCGAGCGTGATCGTCAGGGTTTCGGGCATTGCTATTCGGCGGCGGGCCGCATCGCGTCGGGTTCGGCCGGGAACCGGCAGGTCACGGTCGTGCCGCGGTCCTTGCCGGTGTCGATCTCGACCGCGCCGCCATGCAGCTCAACAAAACTCTTGACGATGGACAGTCCAAGGCCGGCACCCCGCCGTCGGCCGCCGTTTGCGTGCGCCTCGAAGCGGCGATAGACCGTATCGAGAACCTCGGCCGGGATTCCCGGTCCCTGATCGGTGACCGAGAACTCGATGTCGCCGCCCTTGCCGCGGCAGGCGATGCCGATCGCACTCTGATCCGGGGCATAGTTCACGGCATTGCTCAAGAGGTTGAACAGCACCTGCCGGACGCGGTTTTCGTCGCCGCGGAAGCGCTTGGGAGCGGCGGAAAGGTCTATGTCGAGTGTGATGCCATGCTCCCGCAGCCGTTCGGCGATCAGGTCGCCGGCCTGGTGGACGATGCGGTCGACGTCGATCTCGTCGATGTCGAGCTCCATGATGCCCGCGTCGACGGTGGCGAGATCGAGGATGTCGTTGACGATGGTGAGCAGGACCGACGACGACGAGCCGATGTGGTCGAGATAGTCGCGCTGTTTCGGAGTCAGCGGGCCTGTGTCTGGCAGGCCGAGAAGCTCGGTGAAGCCGATGATGTTGGTCAGCGGCGAGCGCAGTTCATAGGAGACGTGCTGCACGAAGTCGTTCTTCAGCTGGTCGGCCATCTGCAGTGCTTCGTTCTTGTCCTTCAGCGCGCGCTCGACGTTCACCGTGTCGGTCATGTCGACGAAGGTCATCATGACCTGCCCGTTCGGAAGCTGGATCAGGGCGTAGCGCAGGATCGCTCCGTCGTTCATCTCGACCTGACCGAAGCGGTCCTGGCGCTCGTCGGCAAAACCGGTCACGTCGGCGACGAAGCCTGCCCAGGGGCTGTCCTTGGCATAGAGGTCGCAGGCGGCGCGGATCGTGGCGATATGAATGTCGCGCTGCGCCATTTCGGGGCTGAGACCCCACAGCTTCGCGAAGGCCGGATTGGAGAGGCGGAGCCTGCCGTCCGGACCGAACACGGCAACGCCTTCGGCCAGGTTATCGAGCGTCTCGCTCTGGACGCGCACCGCGGCGTTGTAGCGGCTCTCGAGGTCCATCTTCTCGGTGAGGTTCTCGAAAACCCAGGTGACGCCGCCGGCCGGATGCGGGTTGGCGACGACGCGCACCGTCCGCCCGTCGGGGAGGTGCCACCAGTCCTCCTGCGACTGGACGGCGCGATAGGCGGAGAGCACGGTTTCCTTCCAGCGCCGCCATTCCGGCTGCTCGGGAATCTTGCCGTCGGTCCGGAGGCGGTCGAGCAGGATGGCGTTGGCGGGGGCACTGTCGAGGAAACCTGCCTCCAGATCCCAGAGTTTCTGGAAGGCCTGATTGTAGAATCGCAGCTTTTCCTGCGCGTCGAAGATCGCGACGGCGGTTGTCAGCTGGTCGAGGGTCTCGGAATGGCTGCGCTGAACCTTGCGCAGTTCCTCGCGCACGCCCTCGATCTCGGTTCTGTCCGCGGCAACGCCAGCAATCGCATCCTTGCCCGCGTAGTCCGTCACGGCAAAGAGCCGGCGGTCACCCTTGATCACGGTCGAGACCGTCTGCTCGAAGACAGGCCTGTCGCGATGATGCGCAGCGATTGCATCGCGCACGGTGGTGGGCAGGAACTCCTTGCCCTCGCGCACGACTTCCACCGATCCGCTGGCCTCCACGGCCGCGGCATAGGCGGCATTCACCCAGCGGAGCCGGCCTTCGACCTCACGCAGCCAGAACGGCATCGGCAGCGCCTCGATGAGGCCACGGATGCTGTCGTATTCGGAGGCGAGCGCCGCATGCTCGGCCTTCAGGCGCGCATGCGTCTTCTGCGCGTCCGAGAGTGAGACGAAGCGCACGATGGCGTTCGACGCGGAGGTGCGGCCGTAGACTTCAAGCAACGAACCGTGCTGGGTTTCGACGACCAGGTCGAAGGGGTGGCCCTTGTCGCGCAGATCGGCGATGGCGCGCTCCAGCGCCGCGGATGAGCGGGTCGTCAGCCAACGCCCGAAAGCGAGGAACGAGGCGCGTTCCTCCGGAATGCCCGCTGCGAGGCCAAGGGAGCCCACGAGATCCGGCTTGGGGCGATCCTTCATCCAGACGATCAGGCGCTGGTCCTTCAGATTGAGCAGCGAGTCGGAGCGTTGCAGCGCCGTGTTGAGTTCGGCGATCCGCCCGCGCAGTTCGAGATTGTCGGCGGCGATGCGGCCGCGCTCGCGGATCAGCCAGATGGCGGAGAGAAGCGCCGCGCCCATCACGCCGGCGAAGACCGCGACCTGGATCACTTCGAACGTCCCGACCGCCATGTCGGCGGTCAGCCTCATCCGCTCGGCGGTCTGCGCGGAAGCGGCGCCGACCCCTGACAATGCGCCAGCGAAGCCTGCGCCAATGGCAACGGGACCGCGCAAGGCAAAGCGTCCGCGCCAAGCGCGGGCTGCCGCGTCTTTCGAATCGGCCGGTTCGCGACAGCCCCCGCGCGCCGCGTCCGTCCGGTTGTCCCCGGGCATATCCAATCCTCTCCGTTTCCTGCCCAGCTCCCGGTGGCCGCAACACCGGAATCCGTCAAACGGCCCGCGCTCTGTGCACGAAACCTGTGTGTCACCGGAGAACCAGATACATGTCGCCGGAAGGCTTTCGCCGGGCAAAAATCGCCGCGAATCAGGTCACCATAACCGCAAGGCGAATCGCCGTGAAGCAGCGTTTCGGCAAAAATAATGCCGGGTGGAAAGTCAACCACCCGGCATCTAGATGCTGTATCAGGTCAGGCAAAAATCAATAGCGGTAGTGTTCCGCCTTGAACGGACCGGTCTTCGAGACGCCGATATAGGCTGCCTGCTCGCCGGAGAGTTCGGTGAGCTTGGCGCCGAGCTTTTCGAGGTGCAGCCGGGCGACCTTTTCGTCGAGGTGCTTCGGCAGGACATAGACTTCGTTCTTGTAGACGCCGGGCTTGGTCCAGAGCTCGATCTGCGCCAGCACCTGGTTGGTGAAGGACGCCGACATGACGAAGCTCGGATGGCCGGTCGCGTTGCCGAGGTTGAGCAGCCGGCCTTCCGACAGAAGGATCATGCGCTTGCCGCCGGGGAACTCGATCATGTCGACCTGCGGCTTGACGTTGACCCACTTGAGGTTGCGCAGAGCGGCAACCTGGATCTCGTTGTCGAAGTGGCCGATGTTGCCGATGATCGCCATGTCCTTGAACATGCGCATGTGCTCGATCGTGATGACGTCCTTGTTGCCGGTCGTGGTGATGACGATGTCGGCGGTGGGGGCCGCATCCTCGAGGGTCACCACTTCAAATCCGTCCATCGCCGCCTGCAGGGCGCAGATCGGGTCGACTTCCGTCACCTTGACGCGGGCGCCAGCGCCCTTGAGCGAAGCGGCCGAGCCCTTGCCCACGTCGCCATAGCCGCAGACGACGGCAACCTTGCCGGCCATCATCACGTCGGTGCCGCGGCGGATGCCGTCGACCAGAGATTCCTTGCAGCCATACTTGTTGTCGAACTTCGACTTGGTGACCGAGTCGTTGACGTTGATCGCCGGGAAAGGCAGCAGGCCCTTCTTCTGCAGCTGGTAGAGGCGGTTGACGCCGGTGGTGGTCTCTTCCGTGACGCCCTTGATCGCGTCGCGGTTCTTCGTGAAGAAGCCGGGGGTCGCCGCCATGCGCTTCTTGATCTGGGCGAAGAGGATTTCCTCTTCCTCGTTGCCCGGCTTCGACAGGACATCCTCTCCTGCTTCGGCGCGCGCGCCGATCAGGATGTACATCGTGGCGTCGCCGCCATCATCGAGGATCATGTTGGTGGTGCCGCCATCGGCCCACTGGAAGATCTTGTCGGTGTATTCCCAATATTCGGTGAGGTTCTCGCCCTTGATGGCGAACACCGGCGTTCCGGCGGCCGCGATCGCGGCGGCGGCGTGGTCCTGGGTCGAGAAGATGTTGCACGAGGCCCAGCGCACGTCGGCGCCAAGCGCCTGCAGCGTCTCGATGAGAACCGCCGTCTGGATCGTCATGTGCAGCGATCCGGAGATGCGCGCGCCCTTCAGCGGCTTTGACGCGCCGAATTCCTCGCGCGCCGCCATCAGGCCGGGCATCTCGGTTTCGGCGATGTCGATTTCCTTGCGGCCCCAATCCGCAAGCTTGATGTCGGCAATCACATAGTCGTTGGCCATCGGTGAACTCCGTGAGAATGGCAAGGCCATGCGCTCCGTCCGCGACGGGGAGGCCCAATTGCGCCGTCTCCTAGCAGAGCGACGCGCCAACGACAATGGGATATAAAGAAATCTTTATCCCTGCATATGACCCAGGGTCATATTTCCTCGCCAAACCTGTCGGCGACGAGCGCTTCCAGCGCGATCATCACATCGGCAGCCTGCGCGCCGGTCGCGGTGACGCGGATGCAGCAGCCGGGACTGGCCGCGAGCATCATCAGCCCCATGATCGAGGTGCCGCCGACCTTGGTGCCGTCCTTCTCGACCGTGACGTTGGCCTCGAAGCGGTTGACGGTCTGGACGAACTTGGCCGAAGCCCGCGCGTGCAGGCCGCGCTGGTTGACGATCGGCAACTCGCGGACAATTGGCGTGGATGTCATTTGCCGGTCAGGACCTGGCTGGCGACATTGATGTACTTGCGCCCCGCTGCCTGAGCCTCCTCGATCGCCGCCTGCATGTTGTCGCCCGCGCGGACGCTGGACAGCTTGATCAGCATTGGCAGGTTCATGCCGGCAATCACCTCGGCGCGACCAGGATTCATGACGGAGATCGCAAGATTGGAGGGTGTGCCTCCGAACATGTCGGTCAGGATGATGACGCCGGCGCCAGTATCGGCCCGCTTGACCGCGGCGACGATGTCGAGCCGGCGCTGCTCCATGTCGTCGTCCGGCCCGATGCAGACGGTCTCGAGGTTCTTCTGCGAACCGACCACATGTTCCACGGCGTTGCGGAACTCTTCGGCCAGACGACCGTGCGTAACAAGCACGAGACCGATCATACTCTGCTGGCTCCCGACGCGACCCTCGCTTGGGCGCAACTTAGGTGATCTCGATCCGGCAACTGCCGGTCAGCGGAGTTGGCTATGTTGTCCGCCCGTTTCTGCTTGGCAAGCCCTAATCGTTCCCAATGGCAAGCATAATTGCGGCGGAATGCCGCTGTTGCGTGAACGGAAAAGTCCCGAAAACAGCGAAGATCACCATGCTGGACACTTCCACGTTTAGGACGGGAAGCCGCAGCAGTGGCAGTTCGACGCCTTCAATGGAGGTTGCAGAGAGCGTCCGGTCTGCATCGTCGGGCGATTTGCCGGCGAGTTCGACCACCAGATCCAGCACGCAGGCCGGCTCATTCGCGACAGTCGCCACGCCGAGGCCTGCGATCTCCGCGAGGCCGGCTATCGTCAAAGGCGCACGCGCCACCAGCCGACCGTTTCGGGGCATGACGAAGGTCTGGTCGTCGCAGACGAGACGGGCGAAGCCGCCCGCCATTGTCCAGCGCTTGACGAGGGCCATCGCGAGCTGGGTCTTGCCCGTGCCGGACGCGCCCACGATGAAGACTCCGCGGTCACCCAGCACGACGGTCGACGCATGCAGGTTGACTGCGTCAACAGGCATTCCCTCACGCGGAGAGCGGCTCATTCCGCCGGAAGCGAGATGACGAACCGGGCGCCGCGGATGTCTCCGGGCTTGCCGCCGGGAATGTTCTCGGCAGTCAGCGTGCCCCCATGTGCCTCGACGATCTGCCGGCTGATCGACAGCCCGAGGCCGGAATTCTGGCCGAAAGCCTCGCTGCCCGGACGGTCGGTGTAGAAGCGTTCGAAAATCCGGTCGATGTTCTCGGCGCGAATGCCCGGCCCATTATCGTCGATCGAGACGACGATCTTGCGTCCCGTCCGCGTCATCGAGATCGCGATCCGGCCTCCCTCGTCGGGGACAAACGATCGCGCATTCTCGATGAGGTTGGTGATCACCTGCCCAAGCCGCAGATCGTGTCCGACAACGTTCCAGCCCTTGACCCCCTGCGGCAGCTTGCCAAATTTCAGGTCGATCTCGATCGCCTTCTTGTGGCGGCCGCCCTCGCGCGAGACATTCACGAGATCGGTGACCAGCTTCTTGATGTCGACCTTGGATGCGTCCTGACGCGCCAGTTCGGCATCGAGCCGCGAGGCGTCGGAGATGTCGGTGATCAGCCGGTCGAGCCGGCGGACGTCGTGCTGGATCACATCCATCAGGCGTTTGCGGGAGTCCTCGTTTCGCGCCAGAGGCAAGGTCTCGACAGCGCTGCGGAGCGACGTTAGCGGATTCTTCAGCTCGTGGCTGACGTCGGCGGCGAAGCTCTCGATCGCCTCGATACGGGCGTAGAGCGCATTAGTCATGTCGCGCAGCGCCGTAGACAGATTGCCGATTTCGTCCTCGCGATCCGAGAAGTCCGGAATCTCCTCTCGGCTCTTCACGCCGCGCCGGACCCGCACGGCGGCTGCCGCCAGCCGGCGGAGCGGGTTGGCGATGGTCGACGCGAGCAGCATCGACAGCAGAACCGTGACGAGCGCAGCAACGCCAAAGACGCGTAGGATCGCCTGCCGTTCGGCCGCGATGATGTTGTCGATGTCGCCGCCCTCGGTCGAAAGCATCAGCACGCCCAGCACGCCGCGGAAGCGCTGCACCGGCACGGCGACCGACACCATCTGCTCGCCCTGTTCGTTGACGCGGACGACTGTCGCCCGGTTGCCGGTCAGCGCCTTGATGACCTCTGGATAGATCGCGCCGCTGCCGCCAGGCTGCTCGCGGTAGACCGGAAGGTCGGTGCGGCGGAAGAAGTCGGTGAAGAAGCGTCCGACGCGCTCGAACACGCCCGGTTCCTCCTTGTCGAGCGGCGGCAGCTGGTAGCGGAGGATCTGGCCGCGCGAATAGAGGTGCTTCGAATCCAGCAGGAGGTTCGCTTCCCGGTCGAAGATGCGGGCGCGGGTCCGCGTCGGCGAGATCAGGCGGCGCAGCACGGGCGCGACGAGCTCGGGGTTGATCGGGAAGTCGAGGCTCTCAAGCTGGTCGGTGGACGGATTGATGCTTTCGCCGGCCTGCAGCTCGAGAAGCTTTTCAGGATCGATGGTCAGCGCATCGGTTTCCACCGTCGCCGAGGCGGCGATGGCGGCAGCGATGATCTCGCCCTGCGTCATCAGGCTTTCGACCCGCGCCTCGATCAGGCCCTCGCGAAACTGGTTGAGGTAGAGGATGCCGGAAACCAGCACCCCGAGCCCGGCGAGGTTGAGGATCAGGATGCGGCGGGTCAGGCTGGAGAAGATGTAGTGGCCGAGGAACCGGCGCAGGGACGACGCGAAGCGCGCCGGCAGGCGCGATCGAACCCGCACCCCGTTGCGCGCCGACGCTTTGCCGATGTCCAGTTCCGCCGTCATGCAGCCTGTCGCGGTTCCAATTTCTGCTTCGACGCCACGATCGCGCCGATTGTCGGTCCTCGCGACGCCGATGACGGACGATCCGTCGCCGAAGTCGCGTTCAAGCCTCGCGGAACCGGTAGCCGACGCCGTAGAGCGTTTCGATCATGTCGAAGTCGTCGTCGACCGACTTGAACTTCTTGCGCAGGCGCTTGATGTGGCTGTCGATGGTCCGGTCATCCACATAGACCTGCTCATCATAGGCCGAATCCATCAGCGCGTCACGGCTCTTCACCACGCCGGGCCGCTGGGCGAGCGAATGCAGGATCAGGAACTCGGTGACGGTGAGCGTCACCGGCTCGCCCTTCCAGGTGCAGGTGTGCCGTTCCTGGTCCATCACGAGTTGCCCGCGCTCAAGTGAACGGGCCTGCTGGCTGGGCGTCTTGACGGCCGCGTCCTTTGCGGCGCCGCGGCGCAGCACGGCGCGGACGCGCTCGACCAGCAGGCGCTGCGAGAAGGGTTTGCGGATGAAATCGTCGGCACCCATCTTGAGACCGAACAGTTCGTCGATCTCGTCATCCTTTGACGTCAGAAAGATCACCGGCAGGTCGGTCTTCTGGCGCAGCCGGCGCAGGAGTTCCATGCCGTCCATCCGGGGCATCTTGATGTCCAGGATCGCGAGGTTCGGCGGACGGGCGGACAGTCCCTCCAGCGCGGACGCGCCGTCGGTGTAGGTCTCGACCCTGTACCCCTCGGATTCCAGCGCAATCGAGACCGACGTCAGAATGTTGCGATCGTCATCGACAAGCGCGATTGTTGCCATATCGAACGGCTCCTTCATGAGCGGATGTCCCTTCTCTTATTGGAAGGGCTTGTTGCGGACAAACTGGGTACAAAATGTGGCACGGAACGCGGCTGTGCGACACCCCAACCGCGGAACGCCGGTGTATGACCGTTCCGTCGCCTCCGGCGCGAAAAAGGGTTCGATCGCATTTCGTCCCGGTTCGAATTGCGCCCGTTAGCATCATATAAACGATTTAGAAAAAATTCAAAATCTTTAAATCGATTAATGATTTGAATACATTCGGCTTTTCTGTTTGTGAGCAAATGCGGCAGCGCAATATAGCCGTGCCGTTCGAGCCACCGGTTGACGATCTGCGGCGTGAATTAGCGGTTTGCGACGCATATGGAGGGAAGAGCATGCCCAAAAAGGAAACCGGCATTTTCAATCCGGACTGCGGGATCGGCGCCATCGGATTGGAAGGGCTGGGCGAAGTCCGGTACAACTTCGGGGCCGCTGAGCTGTACGAAGAAGCGATTCGGCTGGGCGAGGCACATCTGACTGCCCACGGCGCGCTCGTTGCCTATACCGGCCAGCACACCGGCCGCTCGCCCAAGGACAAGTTCGTCGTCCGCGACGCGAACACCGAAGACAAGGTGTGGTGGGACAACAACAAGGCGATTTCACCTGCGCAGTTCGAGGCGATTTTCGCCGACTTCCGGGCCCTGGCACGCGGAAAGAACCTCTACGTTCAGGATCTCGAAGGCGGCGCTGACCCGGCCAACGTGCTGCCGGTGCGCGTCATCACTGAATTCGCCTGGCATTCCCTGTTCATCCGCAACCTGCTGATCCGCCCAGACCGGGCGGCGCTGTCGACCTTCCTGCCGAAGATGACAATCATCGACCTGCCATCCTTCCGCGCGGACCCGGCGCGGCATGGCACGCGCAGCGAGACGGTGATTGCCGTCGATCTGACCCGCAAGATCGTGCTGATCGGCGGCTCCGCCTATGCTGGCGAAATGAAAAAGTCGGTTTTCACCGCGCTGAACTACCTGCTGCCGGAAAACGGCGTGATGCCGATGCACTGTTCGGCGAATGTCGGCTCGAAAGGCGATTCCGCGGTGTTCTTCGGCCTCTCGGGCACTGGCAAGACAACCCTCTCGGCCGATCCGAGCCGCACGCTGATCGGCGACGACGAGCATGGGTGGGGCGAGGACGGTATCTTCAACTTCGAGGGCGGCTGCTACGCCAAGACGATCCGGCTCTCGGCCGAGGCCGAACCGGAGATTTTCGCCACGACCCGGCGCTTCGGCACGGTGCTCGAGAATGTCGTGCTGGACGAAAACCGCGTTCCCGATTTCGACGACGGCTCGCTGACCGAGAACACGCGCTGCGCCTATCCTCTCGATTTCATCCCGAACGCCAGCGCCACCGGTCGCGCCGGCCATCCGAAGAACATCATCATGCTGACCGCCGATGCATTCGGCGTCATGCCGCCGATCGCGAAGCTGACGCCGGCGCAGGCGATGTATCACTTCCTGTCGGGTTACACGGCGAAAGTCGCCGGCACCGAGCGCGGGGTCACGGAGCCGGAAGCGACATTCTCCACCTGCTTCGGCGCGCCGTTCATGCCGCGCCACCCGTCCGAATACGGCAACCTGCTGCGCAAGCTGATCGCCGAGCACAAGGTCGACTGCTGGCTGGTCAATACCGGCTGGACCGGCGGCGCGCATGGCGTCGGCCGGCGCATGCCGATCAAGGCGACCCGCCGTCTGCTGGCGTCGGCGCTGGATGGCTCGATCCACGCGGCGAACTTCCGCACCGACCCCAACTTCGGCTTCGAGGTCCCGACCTTCGTCAAGGGCGTGGAGGAAGGCATCCTCGATCCGCGCTCGACCTGGGCCGACAAGGCGGCCTATGACCGTCATGCCAAGAAACTGGTCGGGATGTTCATCGACAATTTCTCGAAGTTCGAAGGCCACGTCGACTCCGCGGTCAAGGGCGCGGCACCGCGCGTCCAGGAAGCCGCCGAGTAGGCGCACAGCATATCGAGAAGCGGCCCGGCCATCGCGCCGGGCCTTTTCTTTTGCGTCATCGCGCGCGACATAGGCAGCATGGAAATCGGCGAAGACATACAGATCGCGCCCGGCGTCGTCGTTCATGACGACGAACTGGACGAGACTTTCGTTAGCGCCTCCGGACCCGGCGGGCAGAACGTCAACAAGGTTGCGACCGCGGTGCAGCTCCGGTTCAACGCGATGACCGCGCGCGGCCTTCCCGAACGCGTGCGTGACAATCTGATCCGGCTTGCAGGTCAGCGCGCGACGAAGGACGGGGTGATCATCATCGAGGCGAGCCGGTTTCGGCTGCAGGAGCGCAACCGACAGGATGCCCGGCAGAAGCTGGCCGACCTCGTCGGCAAGGCGGCAGAACCGCCGCCCAAGCCGCGCAAGAAAACCCGGCCCTCGAAGGGCGCGGTCGAGCGGCGGCTCAAGGAGAAATCCGGACGCTCGACCGTCAAGAAGATGCGCGGCCGCGTCGGCGAGGATTGACGCTTTTCAAGCGTCGCGCCGGATGCCAATGTCGGGCCGAGCTCAATATGCGGAGGCAGTGTCCATGGGTATCTATGATTTCGTCAAGTCGGTCGGCAAGAAGCTCGGGATCGGCGACGACGAGCCGCCGGCGGCGGAGACGCTGAAGAAAGAACTCGATTCCCACAAGCTCGGCACGGACAAGGTCGAGGTCGTTTTCCAGGGCGACAAGGCCGTGCTGAAGGGCGTGGTGGCCGACCAGTCGATCTTCGAGAAGGCGATCATCGCGGTCGGAAACACCCTCGGGGTTTCAAAAGTGGAAGCCGGCGAGCTGAAAGTGGTCGCGCCCGAATCCGGACTGAAGCTTGACGGCAATGTCGACATGACCGCGCTGGTGAAGGCGGCGACGCCGGCGAAGGAGCCGGTATTCTACACCGTCAAGAAGGGTGACAACCTGTCGAAGATCGCCGAGGCGCAGTATGGCAAGGGCAAGGCTTCCAAATACACCGTGATCTTCGAGGCCAACAAGCCGATGCTGACCCATCCCGACAAGATCTATCCCGGCCAGGTGCTGCGGATTCCGGACCTGGCGACGGCCTGATCGCTCCCCGGAAATGCCGACGTCCGGTGGGCGACTGCCGGACGTTTCGATTCAGGCGCCATCCGATGCAAGGTCTCCCCGCAGGCATTCGCCACATTCCCGGCTTTCTCGACATCGACGCGCAACGCGCGCTGGTGGAGGAAATCCGCGCCGTGGTGCGGGCCGCCCCGCTCTACACGCCGGAAATGCCAAAGACCGGCAAGCCGATGAGCGTGCGGATGACCAATTGCGGTGCGCTTGGCTGGGTGACCGACAAGACCCGCGGCTATCGCTACCAGCCGACCCATCCGGTCACGGGCAAGCCGTGGCCATCGATGCCGGCCAGCCTGCTCGCCGTATGGCGGGAGGTGGCCGGTGTTGCGGTGGAGCCCGAAGCCTGCCTGGTCAATTTCTACGACGACGGCGCGAAGATGGGACTGCATCAGGACCGCGACGAGCAGGATCTGACCGCGCCTGTCGTGTCGGTCTCGCTCGGCGACAGCTGCCTGTTTCGCGTTGGCCAGACGACGCGGAACGGTCCAACGCGGTCGTTCCGTCTGAACAGCGGCGACGTCGTCGTGCTGGGTGGAGAGGGGCGTCTGTGCTTTCACGGGGTCGACCGGATCTATCCTGCAACGTCGACTCTCCTGAAAAGCGGCGGGCGGATCAATCTGACGATGCGGCGGGTGACGAAAGCAAACTAAGGTTTTGGCTTCTGCCGAAACGGTTCCTTAAATCCGTTGCTCTACCAAAATTGCAATCGGCGCTGGTCTAACTCTGGTCTGGTCATGAGCGAGATTGCCCTTTCGGGCTCGGCGCAAGCAGCGCCCAATCGGACTTTCGCCACCTGGCTGGGGCGCGAGATGCGCGAAAGCTGGCTGATCTACGCATTTCTCGGCGTCTTCGTCCTGAGTTCTGTCACGCTGTCCGCGCTCAGGGGCGACGACTTCCTGCCGCTGCTCATTGTCTATCTGGAAAGAACCGGCCGCGCGATGGCGGTCGTGGCCTGCGCCGCGTTTGCAATCGTCGCGGTGCGCGTACTGATCCGCCGCCCGGAGCGACCCAGCTTCGAAATTGCCAGGACGCTGGTCGCGCTCTCTTCCAACGGCAATCTGTCCCGGCTGCTGTTCTCTTTCGGCATCCTGGCGCTCTTCATGGCCGCCTTTCTGTATCAGAAGATGCTGATCCCCGAGCTTCGACCTTTTGATTGGGATGAGACCTTCATCAATTGGGACAAGGCATTGTTTGCCGGTCGCCACCCCTGGGAGCTTCTGCAGCCTTGGCTTGGCTATCCGGCCATGACGATGCTGCTCGACTACATCTATTCCTCATGGGTTCCCCTTGTTTTCATCTTCTGGGGCTGGATGGTGGTCAGCCCCAAAGTCTCGCAACAGCTCCGCCGGCAGTACTGGATGGCGACCGTGCTATCCTGGACCGCGATCGGGATTGTCATGGCGCTGTTTTTCTCGTCGGCAGGCCCGTGTTTCCTTCCGTCGCTCTTTCCTGAGTTCGCAGCGCCTTATGACCGGCTCAACGCCTATCTCGCCGACGTAAACGAGCGCTTCATGCTTGGCTCGACTCTGGCGAAGGATTTCCTGTGGCTGGCCCATACCGGCGCGGTCGACGAACCCGGCGGCATCTCGGCCATGCCCAGCATGCACAATGCGCAGGCCGTGCTGTTCGTTCTCGCCGCCTATCGGGTCAACCGCCGCTTCGGCCATGCGATGAGCATCTACGCGATCCTCATCTTCATCGGCTCGATCCATCTCGCCTGGCACTATGCGGTGGACGGGATCGTCGGCGCCGTCGCCGCCGTCGCGGTCTGGCATGCGTCCCGCCTGCTGGTCTTGCCGCGGCCAGAGGCGCGCACCGCATGAGCGCGCTTGCCTTCACTGCAAAGCCATTCAGGACCCGCCTCCCCGTCTCTGCCTTCGGGCTGCCGATCCACGCCTTCGCCGCCGTCTATGCGTTGGCGGCATCGGCCGCGATCCTGGCGACGGATGTTCCGCAGGCCTTTGCCTTCCAGTCCTACTTGATCGTCTGGCCATTCGTCTTCTTCGTGCTGTTTCCGGCGATCTACGGGCTCCTGCTGCTATTGCGGATCGTCCACCGGTTCGACGCAGGGGCGGGGCGGCGACGGGTGCTGCGCAGGGCATTCGCGGCTCCGCACATGCTGCAGTTTGCGACGGGTGTTGGCCTGCTGGCTGCAATGATGGTGTTCCAGGGCGCGTTCACATCGATCAAGACGGCGCTGCCCCTGTGGCAGGGCGGCTTTCCGCATGATGTCGCCCAGGCCGACATCGACCGCTTGCTGCATTTCGGGGTAGATCCCTGGCGGTATCTGCTCGCGATCGGCGGCAACGACATTGTGCGGGCCGTCGCCGAGTGGAACTACAATCAGGGCTGGTTCGTCTTCTGCTACGCCACCCTGTTTTTCATCGCGGTGTCGCCCAGCGCCGCTCCTGTCCGCAACCGCTACCTGATCAGCTACATGCTGGTGTGGGTCATCGTCGGAAACGTTCTGGCGGGGCTGTTCCTGTCGGCCGGTCCGGCATTCTACGGGTTGGTGACCGGCGACACATCGCGCTTCGGCGAACAGCTGGCGTTCCTGGCGGCGAGCGGCGACGGCGCGCATTCGGCGGCGCGGGTGCAGGCCTATCTGTGGAGCTTCTACGCGGGCGGCAGCGGCGGCCTGGGATCGGGCATTTCCGCCTTTCCGAGCATGCATGTCGGGCTGGTGACGCTGAACGCGCTGTTCGTGTTCGAGGCCAGCCGCAAATGGGGACTTGTCGCCTTCGCCTATGTCGGCATCGTGCTCGTCAGCTCGGTCTACCTCGCCTGGCACTACGCGATTGACGGTTACGCGGCGATCGTGGTCACCGTCTTGACCTACATGGCCGTCAGGAAAGCTTTCGCGGTCAAAGCTTCCTGAGGGCCACTTCCTCGATCAGGTGATCGGCGCCCTTTCTCAGGATCAGGTCGGCGCGGGGACGCGTCGGCTGGATGTTCTCGTGCAGGTTCTTCAGATTGATATTCTTCCAGAGGCTTTCGGCGATCGCCAGGGCCGCGTCCTTCGACAGGCTGGCGTAGCGGTGGAAGAAGGAGTGGGGGTCGCGGAACGCGGTCTCGCGCAGCCGCATGAAGCGATCGATGTACCATTTGTGGATGAGCTCTTCCTCGGCGTCGATGTAGATCGAGAAGTCGAAGAAGTCCGACACGAAGGGCACCGCCTTGCCGTCCTTCGGCAGCTCGCGAGTCTGGAGGACGTTGATGCCTTCGAAGATCAGGATGTCGGGCCGGTCGATGGTGACGAACTCGCCGGCCAGAACGTCGTAGGTCAGGTGCGAATAGAGCGGCGCGCGGACATTGCGCTGGCCGGACTTGATGCCGGACAGGAAGCGCAGGAGCGCGCCGACATCGTAGCTGTCCGGAAAGCCCTTGCGGTCCATCAGGTTTTCGCGGCGCAACACTTCATTGGGCAGCAGGAAGCCGTCGGTGGTGACCAAGTCGACCTTGGGGCTCGACGGCCAGCGCTGCAGAAGCTCCTTCAGCACGCGTGCCGTGGTCGACTTGCCGACTGCCACCGAGCCGGCGATCCCGATGATGAAGGGAGTCTTCACGACGTCACCGGCGCTGAAGAAGATCTGCCTCTGCCTGAACAGAAGCTGGCTTGCCTCGACATGGGCGGAGAGCAGACGTGACAGCGACAGGTAGATGCGCCGGACCTCGTCGAGATCGATCGGATCGTTGGTGGAACGGAGGCGCCGGACCTCGTCGGCCGTCAGGGTGAGCGGCGTGTCGGCCCTGAAGCCCGCCCACTGCTCCGCCGTGAAGAAGCGGTAGGGCGAATACTTTTCGGTGGGAGCAAGCTGATCCATCCGACCTTCCCTCAGTCAGTCTGAAGTGCGGGATGCCTTTTCGGCGATGCCGGAAACGGCCGTCCGCCGTTCCAGTTCGGCCATGATGTCCGCCAGCGGAACGCCGGCGATCTTCAGCACGACCAGCCAATGATAGAGGAGATCGGCGCTTTCCGAAACGAGACCTTGGTCGTCGCCCTTGACCGCCGCGATCACGGTCTCGACAGCTTCCTCGCCCAGCTTCTTGGCCGCGCGCTCCATGCCGGAGCGGTAGAGCTTCGCGGTCCACGAGTTCGAGTCGCCAGACAGCGCTCGGTCGGACACGATGCGTTCGAGGTCGGACAGGGAAAAATCACTCATCTCCGGGGCGTTTACGCCGCACGCGGCGCGGAGTCGAGTCGCATCGCGAGACCAGCCTTGGCCATGTGCGCCTTGGCCTCGCCGATCGAGAAGGTGCCGAAATGGAAGATCGAGGCGGCAAGGACGGCGGTCGCGTGGCCGTCGCGGACGCCGGCCACCATGTGATCGAGATTGCCGACGCCGCCGGATGCGATGACCGGCGCGCGCACAGCGTCTGCCACCGCGCGGGTCAGTTCGATGTCGTAGCCGGCCTTGGTGCCGTCGCGGTCCATCGACGTCAGCAGGATCTCGCCCGCGCCGAGGTCGACGACTTTCCGCGCGAAGTCGATCGCATCGATGCCGGTCGGTTTCCGGCCGCCATGGGTGAAGATCTCCCAGCGGTCGGCCTCGCCCGGCGCGGATACTTTCTTGGCATCGATCGCCACGACGATGCACTGGTTGCCGAACTTGTCGGCGGCCTCGGCGACGAAATCCGGATTGGCGACCGCGGCCGTGTTGATCGACACCTTGTCGGCGCCGGCGAGCAGCAGCCTGCGGATGTCGGAAACCTGACGCACGCCGCCGCCGACCGTCAGCGGCATGAAGCACTGCTCGGCTGTGCGGGCGACGACGTCGAAGATCGTCTCGCGGTTGTCGGACGAGGCGGTGATGTCGAGGAAGCAGAGCTCGTCGGCTCCGGCAGCGTCATAGGCCTTCGCGGCCTCCACCGGATCGCCGGCGTCGACCAGGTCGACGAAATTGACGCCCTTGACGACACGGCCGTCCTTGACGTCCAGGCAGGGAATTACGCGGGATTTGAGGGTCATGAGATGTCCATCCGCCGATAGAGCCTGCTCAGGGGTATCGTCGCCCCGAGGTCCCGAAGCTCGATACACTGAGCCTTGCTGGTGAGGATTTCCGGCGACGACCAGTTGCCATCCGATAGGCGAGACCAGTGCCATACACATCGCTCATCCTGAGCAAGAACCAGATAGTGTTTCAGGGAAACAATTCCTTGGTAGTCCGCAACCTTCTCGCCGAGGTCTCTGGCATGGGACCAAGGTGAGACTACTTCTGCAACAAGCACGGGCGCAGCTGCCTCGAGGGCCTGCCCGTCACCGCCGACGATGTCGACGACAACATCAGGCATCCGGATTCCGGACGGAGTGCGGACGGCGAGCAGCGATGTTCCGGCCATCATCTCCGATACGTCGATCTGGTCCATGATCTCGCAGACCAACGCGGTCGCCAATGCCGAATGTGCCCGCGTGCCGTCGCGAGGCAAACGTACAGCGTCTCCACTGACCAGTTCCCACCGGAAATCACCTCCACCTTCCCAGCAGAGAAATTCGTCCGGTGTCGTCGGCAGGTTCGACTGTATTTCCATGGCGTCAGTCTAGCATGCTCTTTGGCGGCCTGTGATCCCAAGGACCCGCATGGTCAGTGCCACCCGCCGTCTTCTGTCCAGAGTGTTCCTGTATAGATCGGCCAAAGCTGATCGAACAGGAGCAGCCCAGCAGAGGCATATTCTCGTAGCGTGAATCCGGTGATGACGCTGAGTTCGAAAGGACCCAAGCTGTATTGGGTAATATGGAGCGCATCGAGACATGCCTCTGCCTCGACACGGGTCAGCGTGCTGAGAGAGTCGTCCTTCAGTCGACTCAAGACAGATTCCCAGATCGGAAATCGTTCGCTCCACCGGTCAAGCTGGTCGCGTCGATAGTGCAGGAGCACGGTGTCCAACGCAGAACGGATAGCGCCCAAGAGCAGCTCTCGCCGCGAATCGCCGAGGCTCGCGAGTTCAAGCATTGTCGAACAGGGCACGAGGCGGCTTGTGCTCCCCCCGCAGGATCGCCAGCGCCATCGCGGGATCGATCCGGCCGTCATAGAGCGCGCGGCCGGAGATGGCGCCTTCGAGCTTTTGCGCGTCGGGCATTGTCATGCGGACGATATCGGCGACCGAGGCGAGGCCGCCCGAGGCGATGACCGGGATCGACACGGCATCGGCCAGTTCGATGGTCGATTCCCAGTTGATGCCGGTCAGCACGCCGTCGCGGTCGATGTCGGTGTAGATGATCGCCGCGACACCTGCGCCTTCGAATTTACGCGCCAGTTCGATCACGCCGAGCTCGGATGCCTCAGCCCAGCCCTCGACCGCGACCTTGCCGCCCTTGGCGTCGATGCCGACGGCGATCTTCCCAGGAAACAGCCGGCAGGCTTCCTTGACCAGGTCGGGGTCGCGCACGGCGACTGTTCCCAGGATGACCCGCGCGAGCCCGCGGTCGAGCCAGTCCTCGATCTGCGGCAGCGTGCGGATGCCGCCGCCGAGCTGCACCGGATTGCTGGTGGCTTTCAGGATCGCGCCGACCGCCGCGCTGTTGACGCTCTGGCCCTGGAACGCGCCGTTGAGGTCCACAACGTGCAGCCACGAAAAGCCCTGAGCCTCAAAGGCCCTGGCCTGGTCCGCCGGATCCTCGTTGTAGACGGTGGCGGTCGCCATGTCGCCGAGCTTGAGACGGACGCACTTGCCGTCCTTCAGATCGATCGCGGGGAAGAGAATCATCCGTCAGACGCCCTCGACGATCGCCATGTGCGCGGTGGCGAACGCTTTCCGCAGTGCGAGCGCGGCCTGGTATTCAGGCGAATGGAAGCAGTCGACCGCGGTCTGGTAATCCTTAAACTCGATAACCACCATGCGCGTGGCCTTGGGACCCTCCATCACCTGGCCTTGTCCGCCGCGCACCACGAATGTCGCGCCGTATTTGTCGAACGCAGCCTTGTTGGCGGCAATGTAGCGCGGATAGTTGTCCGGATCGGTGATGTCGACCAGCGCCATCCAGTAGCCCTTCTTGGTGGTCATTCCAGTCTCCTCATGGTTTCCAGCGCAGGAAGTTGGCGATCAGGGCCAGGCCGAGCGCCTGGCTCTTTTCCGGATGGAACTGCGTGCCGGCAAGATTGTCGCGCCCGACCGCAGCCGTCACCGGCCCGCCATAGTCGGCGGTCGCCAGCACCTGTTCCGGCTTCGTCGCGTCGAGATGGTAGGAATGGACGAAATAGGCATGCAGCCCATCCTCGCCGGTGCGGATGCCGGCGAACAGCGGGTGTGAATGTTTCACGTGAATCGTGTTCCAGCCGATCTGCGGGATCTTCAGCGCCGGATCGGACGGCGTGATCTCCTTGACGTCGCCGGCGATCCAGCCGAAGCCCTTCGTGATCGTCTTCTCCAGCCCGCGCTCCGACATCAACTGCATCCCGACGCAGATGCCGAGGAAAGGACTGCCCCGCTCGATCGCAACCTCATCGATCGCCTCGACCATGCCGGGAACTGAATCGAGGCCCCGCCGGCAATCGGCATAGGCGCCGACGCCGGGCAGCACGATCCGATCCGCGGTGCGGACCCGCTCAGCGTCGCCGGTCAGGTCGATCTCGGCGGCGATGCCGGCTTCACGCGCGGCGCGCTCGAATGCCTTGGTCGCCGAGCGGAGATTGCCCGAGCCGTAGTCGATGATCGCGACCCGCATCGTCAGCGACCGTCCGGATAGGAGAACATGCCAAGCGCCGGCCCCGCAGGCGCGCGCGCGACGGCCGGATGGGGCATGGCTGCGGGCAGCGGCGTGTCCGCCACCGCGACCGATTCGGTTCCGGATCCATGGACATGCTTCAGTTCTGCCTCGTCGCGGTTGGCGGCGTCGACGACGCCCCATTCGCTCCAGCCGCGCCGCCGCAATGCCGCGGCGTGCAACGCGGGCGCTTCGAGGCCGACATAGATCGAGACCAGAAAGGACAGCAGCGGGGCTGCCTCGCCGAAGCCGGACACGCTGCCCAGTGCGCCCAGCAGTGCCATTGCCGCGAAGGCAACGAGTGCCTCGATCCAGAGACGATGCCACAGCAGCCAAAGCGGCGGGACCAGGAAGGCAAGAAAATGGAAGCCGTCGCGGACATAGACAACGTCATCCCGGCCTTCCGGCGCTTCCATCACGACAAAACTCGCCATAGTTCAGTCTTTCAGCGTGCCCTTGGTCGACGGAATCGCGCCGGCCTGGCGCGGATCGGCCTCGATCGCCGTGCGCAACACGCGCGCCACCGCCTTGAAACAGGTTTCGGCGATGTGGTGGCTGTTGGCGCCGTACTGGTTGGTCACATGCAGGGTGATGCCGGCATTCTGCGACAGCGCCTGGAAGAACTCGCGCACGAGTTCGGTATCGAACGTGCCGATTTTCGGTGCGGTGAAGGCGACGTTCCAGACGAGAAACGGCCGGCCGGACACATCGACCGCGGCGCGGGTCAGCGTCTCGTCCATCGCAAGGTCGAGCGAGGCGTAGCGGCAGATGCCGCGCCGCTCGCCCAGCGCGTTCGAGATCGCCTTGCCGATCGCGATGCCGACATCCTCCACCGTGTGGTGGTCGTCGATGTGGAGGTCGCCCTTGGCCCTGATGGTCATGTCGATCAGCGAATGGCGGGACAGCTGCTCCAGCATATGGTCGAAGAAACCGACTCCGGTGGCAATGTCGAAAGCGCCCGAACCGTCGAGATCGACCGAAACGGAAATCTCCGTCTCCTTGGTCTTCCGGCTGATGTCCGCGCGCCGCGGCGAAGTGCTGGTCATGTCGGGATTCCCTCTAGCCGGCCCTTGAGCCGGAAAGTGACCGCCTCTTATCAGCATGATACAGGGATTTCCAGTAAAGCCGGCGGCGGAACCCTGTCCGTTTGGCCAGTCGGTCCACCCGTTTGAAATCACGGTTAGCGTGCATACATAGGTGCGCAACGGAGACGATCTCGGCGCCGTTTCGGGCCGGGTCGTTTCGCTTTCGGAGTATCTGATGTCCAACGATATCATCATGCACGGCACGACCATCGTCACCGTGCGCAAAGGCGGAAAGGTCGTCATCGCCGGCGACGGCCAGGTGAGCCTCGGCAACACCGTCATGAAGGGCAACGCCAAGAAGGTGCGCCGCATCGGCAAGGGCAATGTCATCGCCGGTTTCGCCGGCGCGACGGCGGACGCCTTCACCCTGCTCGAGCGGCTCGAATCCAAGCTCGAGCAGTATCCTGACCAGTTGACCCGCGCCTGCGTCGAACTTGCCAAGGACTGGCGCACCGACCGCTACCTGCGACGCCTTGAGGCGATGATGCTGGTCGCCGACAAGTCGGTGACGCTCGCGCTGACGGGCACGGGCGACGTGCTCGAACCCGAGCATGGCGTGATGGCGATCGGTTCGGGCGGCAATTATGCGCTGGCCGCGGCCCGCGCGCTGGTCGACACCGATCTTGACGCCGAGGAGATCGCACGGCGCGCCATGAAGATCGCGGCCGATATCTGCATCTACACCAACGAGTCGATCACACTCGAATCGATCGATGCCGCGTAAGCCAACCTACGGCTTCCGCGCCGCGACCGAGAAAGATCTGCCCCTGCTCGCCGGGTGGCTGGAGGAGCCGCATGTCCGCGAATGGTGGGGCGAGCCGGACGAGGCACTTGCCGAGCTGAAGCAGGTCATGGAGGAGGACTCGGTCGAGCCGCTGATCGTCGAGTTCAAGGGCCAGCCGATCGCCTACATGCAGAGCTATGACCCGCATCTGGAAGACGGCCATCCCTATGCGGACCAGCCTTTCGGGACGCTCGGCCTCGACATCACGATCGGTCCGCCCGAAATGCTGGGGATCGGCCATGGCAGCGCCATTCTCGCCGAGTTTGCCGAAGTGCTGTTCGAAGAGGGAGCGCCGCGGCTGATCATCGATCCGCATCCGACCAATGCCCGCGCGATCCGTACTTATGAGAAGGCCGGGTTCGTCGCATTTGACACCAGAACATCAATCTATGGCCCCGCCCTGATGATGGCGCGGGATGCCGAGGAAGAGACGGAATAGGATGACCAATTTTTCCCCCCGCGAGATCGTATCCGAGCTCGACCGCTACATTATCGGCCAGAAGGACGCCAAGCGCGCCGTGGCGATCGCCCTGCGCAACCGCTGGCGGCGGCAGCAGCTGACCGGCCAGATGCGCGAAGAGGTGATGCCGAAGAACATCCTGATGATCGGACCGACCGGCGTCGGCAAGACCGAGATCGCGCGCCGCCTGGCACGGCTGGCCGGCGCGCCCTTCATCAAGGTCGAGGCGACCAAGTTCACCGAAGTCGGCTATGTCGGCCGCGACGTCGAGCAGATCGTGCGCGACCTGGTCGAGGTGGCGATCGTGCTGGTGCGCGAGAAGATGCGCGAGGACGTCAAGGCCAAGGCGCATCTGAACGCAGAGGAACGCGTGCTGGAAGGGCTGGTCGGCAAGACGGCGAGCCCGGCGACGCGCGATTCCTTCCGCAAGAAGCTGCGCAACGGCGAGCTGGACGACAAGGAAATCGAGATCGAGGTGGCCGACACCGGCACCGGCGGGATGCCGGGCTTCGAGATCCCCGGCATGCCCGGCGCCAATATCGGCGTGTTGAACATCAACGACATGCTGTCGAAGGCGATGGGCGGCAAGCGCACAAAGACGCGCAAGACCACCGTCAAGGATTCGTACGCGCTGCTGATTGACGACGAGTCGGACAAGCTTCTCGACCAGGACCAGGTGGTCGCGATGGCGTTGCAGTCGGCGCAGGACGACGGCATCGTGTTCCTCGACGAGATCGACAAGATCGCCGCGCGCGACGGTGGCATGGGCGCCGGCGTGTCCCGCGAGGGCGTGCAGCGCGACCTGCTGCCGCTGGTGGAAGGCACGACGGTTGCGACCAAATACGGGCCGATCAAGACCGACCATATCCTGTTCATCGCGTCGGGCGCGTTCCATGTCGCGAAGCCGTCCGACCTGCTGCCGGAATTGCAGGGCCGCCTGCCGATCCGGGTCGAACTGCGGGCGCTGGAGAAGGACGACTTCAAGCGCATCCTGACGGAACCCGAGGCCAGCCTCATCAAGCAGTACATCGCGCTGATGGCGACGGAAGGCGTCGAGCTGTCGTTCACCGATGATGCGATCGACCGGCTGGCCGGCATCGCGGTCGATCTCAACGCCACGGTCGAGAACATTGGCGCGCGGCGTCTGCAGACGGTGATGGAGCGCGTGCTGGACGAAGTGTCCTACGAAGCGCCGGACAAGAATGGCAGCAGCGTCTCGGTCGATGCCGAGTTCGTCGCCAAAAACGTCGGCGACATCGCGAAAAACACAGATTTGTCGCGATTCATCCTCTAGAACTGGTTCGCATTCACGGGAATGTGCGGAAAGGCCGGACATCGCTCCGGCCTTTCGATTGTGCGGGCCTCGACTCCCGCGTGCACTTTCCCTAAGGCAAGGTGAAATCGCATCATGGGCTTGGGCGACGGATGATCGGGCGGTTCGGATTGGCATTGTGCCTCGGGATGCTGGCTGTTGCCGGCGCACATGCCACGACCGTCATTCCGGCTGGCAACCGCAGCGTCGAACAACCGATGGTGCCGGGCGGATCGGCCTCGCGCACCAAGGCGCTGAAGACCAGCTACGACGCGAAATACCGAAAGGTGATCGCCCTCCTGCGCAACGACAAGGCGCTGCGGCGCAAGATCGTCGAAGCCGCGCGGCAGTTCGGCATCAGCCCGCTGCACATCGCAGGCGCGATCGTCGGCGAACACACCTATAACGTCGACGCCTACGACCGGCTTCAGACGTACTATGTCAAGGCCGTGTCCTACCTCGGCTCGAGCTTCTCGTTTTCCTACGAAGGCGAAGATATCGCCGAATTCGTCCAGCGGCCGGAGTTCGCGGCCTGCCAGGGACTGAAGGACAGCTATGCGCTGTGGACCTGCCGCGAAGACGTGTGGAATGGATCGTTTCGCGGCCAGTCGGTCGGGGGACGCCAGTATCCGAACAACCGCTTCAGCGCGGTGTTCTTCCAGCCTTTCTATGCCGGCCAGACATTCGGCATTGGCCAGCTCAATCCTCTGACGGCGCTTCAGATGAGCGATACCGTGGCAAGGGTCGCGGGAATGCCCAAGCTCGACTACCGCGATCCGCAGGCGGTCTACCGCACGATCATGGATCCCGACCAGACTTTGCCCTATGTGGCGGCGACGCTGCGCAAGTCGATCGACGCCTACAAGTCGATCGCCGGATTCGACATTTCGCAGAATCCCGGCCTGACCGCGACGCTCTACAATGTTGGAGGGCCGGAAGCCCGCGCGCAGGCGCTGAAGGCCGAAAACGAGCGGCGCGCGGCAGAGGGCCAGGAGCCCAAACTGCCCGAGGAGAACTATTACGGCTGGCTGGTCAACGACCGCATCGCCGACATCGAGGCGCTGTTCTAAAACGCGCCCCGGCCCGGTCGAGGTTGCTAGGACGTATCGGATCGAACGACCGGCGATACCGGCATGCCGATGGCGGAGGTAAATCCGCAGCTGGGACCGAAATCGTTTCCGCCGGACCGCCGGCTGTCATGCAGGAACGCCTGACGGCGGAGGCGCATGACCATGGCCGCGGTCACAAGCGCGAGCCTGCTCAGCGACCCTGCAAGATCGATCGCGTCGGCTGGGCCGGCGCCACGGCGGACGGTCCTTTGGAGCGCCAACCATCTGCCGCACGCCACGCTGGACGCGGAACGGGCGACGAAGTCCGTCGCGACGGCTTCGGCATAGCGCAGGATCCAGAGCACGAACCAGCGGACCGGGCCGGGAGCACCGGCAGCGCGTTCGGCGAGACCGGCGAGAGCCAGCAGTATCGCTCCGATGCGATCCATCTGCCTTACATCCCTGCCGATTTGCGCATTCCAGTCCATCACGACCCCTTTCCGCAGCCATGATGCGGCAGGTCAAAGGGGACGTGCACAGAAACAGGGAAAGAATCGTTTCGTGAAAGAAATTATTCAACGGAAACAATGCGTTGTCAGATTCCTTCATCGGAATCCATCGACGCTCTCCGGAGCGCCTTGGACGATTCGCACTACCGGTTCACGCCGAGCTGTCGCTCAATCGCCGCGGCGCGGCGGCCGCCGGACGATTGCGGAGAGCTGTTCCAGTTCGGCCTCGGTGAGCTGCGCAATCCTCTCGGCCAGAAGGTTCGCCAGTTCGGTCGCCCTCGGCGACAGGCCGGACGTGTCGATCACTGCGCGCGGGTCGGAGCCTTCCGCCAGGCGCAGCAGATCCTCCGCGTCGTCCCAGATGATGTTGAAATAGCCGATGATCTTCTGCAGCGTCACCCAGGTCGGGCGTCCGCGCCTGCCATGTTCCAGCGCCGAAAGATAAGCCGGGCTGACGCCGATGGCGGCGGCCATGTCCTTCTGCGACACGCCCCGCTGGCGGCGCAGTTCGCGCAGGCGCTCGCCGAACGGAGTCACGGCCCGATCTCGTGCGGCAAGCGCCGCAAACGGACATAGAGCGCGCCTTCGCCGCCATGATTGCGGGCGGCGTCCTCGTAGCCGCTGACCAGAGGCCGGAAGGGGCCGGTGGCGAACCAGGATGGCACCGACCGCTTCAAGACGCCGTCGCTGGCGAGCGACCGGCCCTTGCCGGTGATGACGAGGACATAGCGGATGCCGGCTGCGTGCGCGCGGTTGAGGAAGGACAGCAGCAGGCCGTAGGCCTCGTCCTGGCGCATCCCATGCAGGTCTATGCGGGCTTCGAGCGGCAGACGGCCCCTGGAAATCTTCTTCTGCGTCAGGCGGTCGAGATGGTGGATTTGCCTGCGGTCCTGGACCGGCGCCTTGGCGACAGGCGCGCCGGGCGGGAGTTCGGCGCCCGACCTCTTGGCTGGACTCGCTTCATCCGGTGGCAAGGGCGCGGCTGGCGGCAGCGACTTCCCCTTCAGAGGACTGGCCGTGCGCGCGACGAGGTTCCACAGGATCCGCTCGTCTTCCGTCAGGTCGCGGCTGCGGGATCGGCTCATCGGGCGGGCTCGCCGAACAGGGTTGTCGGTACGAGCGCATAAAGGTCGGCGGGATGCTTGATAACCCCCGCAATCTCTCCGGCCGCATCTCCCGAACCTGCGAACAGATCGCCGCGGGCGTTGCCGACGATCGCCGAACCGGTGTCCTGCGCGATCATCAGTCGGCGGAACGGAGCCCCGTTGAAGGCGGTCAGTCCGGGCGCGTCGATGAAAAAGGGCGTGCCGAAGGTGTGCAGCAGCCTGTCGACAGCCATGGAGCGGCCGGGCGTGAGCGGCACTTTCGCCGCCGCGACCGGCCCGAGCAATGGATCATCGACGGCGGCATCGCGGAAGAAAATGAAGGACCGGTTGCGCCAGAGAATCTCGTTGACGCGGTGCGGATTGGCGCGGAACCAGGCGCGGATGGACTGCATCGTCACGTCGGCCAAAGGCAGTTCGCCGAGGTCGACCAAGACGCGGCCGGCGCCGGTGAAACGCTGGCCGCTTTTCGCCGCGTAGGTGACACGGCGCGTCGAGCCGTCGGGCATGACGAGCCTGGCCGCGCCCTGGACATGGATGAAGAAGACATCCACCGGATCCTGAAGCCATGCAATCTCAAGGCCCTGACCCGACAGCGCGCCTTTCTCGATGGCCGGACGGTCGGGATACTCGACGATTCCCGTCTCCGTCGCACGGCCGAATGCCAGGTATGGGTCCATCCCCGCCGGGCGGTTGGCGTCATCGATGTCGACGAGATCGGCGGGCCGGGCATAGAGCGGGTAGGCAAATGCGCCCGATCGAACCGGCGAAGCCTGAGCCACCGGTTCGTAAAATCCCGTGACAAAGCCGCGCTCCGCGCCATCCGATGGCGCGATGCGGCAGGGCAGGAAGTGCGTCTCGAAGAACGCTCGGGCCGAATGGCTGTCCGGCTGCGGCGATCTCCGCGCCTCGGCATAGGCATCCGCGAAGGACGAACATTCGATGCCGAGGCTGCCCGTGCGGTAAGGCTTTTCCAGAATCCGATGCGCCGATCGCGCAAAGGCCGAGAATGCCGCCAGATGATCGTCCGCCGCCCATCCGGGCAGATCCGCGAACGCGACAGGCCGGAGCGCGGCGGCGAGGGGCATCGGCCGTCTCCGGATCGATGCTCAGTCTTCGGCTTCGGTCGCGACAAGCTTCCAGTTCGGGTCGCGGGACTTGGTGTCGCGGGCAAACGTCCAGACATCCTTGACCTCGGCGACCGTCTCGGGATCGCCATCGATCACCTCGCCCGCATTGTTGCGGGTCGCGGAAATCAGCTCGCTGACGATGCGCAGCGTCACATGCGCCTCGGAACCCTTCATCTCCGCGCCGACAATCTCGGCCTTGTCGATCCCGACGAACGAGGACTGGATCTTCTCGTTCTTCTGTTCGCGTTCGGCGATCGCCTGGACGAACCCGTCATAGACGTCGCGAGACAGCAGGTTCTTCAGGGTTTTCCGGTCGCCATCGGCATAGGCCATGACGATCATCTCGTAGGCCATCTTGGCGCCGTCGACGAATGTCTTGGGCTCGAAACCGGGGTCCGCGTCGCGGATGGCACGCAGGCCCTTGTTCAGGTCGGTGCCAGCGGGAGCGAACTTGTCGATCGCGACATATGCGTCTTCGGCAGGCTCGCTCGCCTTGCGCCGTGGCAGAGACACGACATTGTCTTGCGCCGCGGGTTCGGCGTCGCCACGTTTGCGGCCGGCGGTGTAGGGGTCAAAGGGCGGGCGCTCGTTGCCCGTGCGGCGGCCAAGCACATTGCGCAGCTGGATGAAGATCACCACCGCGGCGACGAGAAAGATGATCGTGCCCAAATCGAAAAATTCCATGTTCTTCCGCCAGCCGCCTGAACCATCGCCGCAATCGCGCAGCGCCCACTATCGACCGCTTGTCCAACCGATACAATGCTCGACAACTGCATATAGAGTGCAGTCCGCCATCATTCAAATCCACTTAGCGCATACCTATCTGTCAACAATGCGCCACGGCGCCGCCATTTTCTGGAAAGCTCCATGCGCAGATCCGTCATTGCCCTGTTCATCCTGATCCTTCCTTTGCTGGAGATCGCGGGATTTGTGGTGGTGGGCAGCCGGATCGGCGCTCTGGCGACCGTCGGCCTCGTGATCGCTTCCGGCGTGCTCGGCTCCGTTCTGCTGCGGATCCAGGGGATGAGCGCGCTGCGCCGGGCCCAGATCGAGGCGCAGGCCGGCGGCGCGCCCGACCGCGAGATCGTCCATGGCGCGATGATCATGCTTGCGGGCCTGCTGCTGATCATCCCAGGCTTCATTACCGACATCATCGGCCTGCTGCTGTTCATCCCGGCGGTGCGCGACATAGCCTGGAATGCGATCCGCAGCCGGATCATCATCGTCGGTGGCAGGAGCGCGACCGCGGCCGGCGGCCGCGGCGGACGCCAGACCAAGGTCATCGACCTCGACGAACAGGATTATCGCGAGGTCGATGAAAACGGGTCGCCATGGCGGAAAACCGGCCCGGAATGAGCCTCAGGCAAGTGTCTGGCAAACTTGATATGCCCTGTCGGGCATGCTAGCCAACGCCCGATTTTAAGACTGGCCGCGCGTCGGCCCACCATCAAGGAACGGGATCATGGCAGAGAACGAAGCTGGCAAGGCCGGCAATGGCGCGCAGCCTTCGCTGAACGTGCTGGCGCAATACGTCAAGGATCTCTCCTTCGAGAGCCCCGGCGCGCCGCAATCGCTGCGGGCGCGTGAAACGGCCCCCGGCATCAACATCAATGTCAACGTCAACGCCAATCCGATGTCGGACACCGAGTTCGACGTCAACCTGACGATTTCGGCCAAGGCGGGCGCGGACAAGGACGTGCTGTTCAATGTCGAGCTCGTCTATGGCGGCGTGTTCCGCATCTCCGGCTTCCCGAAGGAACACACGCTGCCGATCCTGTTCATCGAATGCCCGCGGCTGCTGTTCCCCTTCGCGCGCCAGATCATCGCCGAAGCGACCCGCAACGGCGGCTTCCCGCCGCTGATGATCGACCCGATCGACTTCGCGCAGATGTTCCAGGCGCGCATGGCCGAAGAGCAGGCCCGCGGCAAGGTGCAGATGAGCAGCTGACGGCCTTCGATCAGCCTTCGACGTTCCGCCCGGGCTGGAACTCGGGTTTCAGCCAGATCGCGTTGCCGCCGAGCGAGCCGACCATCTTCGCGTGCGCCTCGGCTTCAGCGGCGGTGAGGCGCGGCGCGAGCGGTTCGGGGCGCGGCCGCAGGACGATCACCGGTCCGCGTTCCTCGGTCCGACTGGTGGCGGCTTCCGAGACATCGAGGCCGAAGGCGGCCTGCTTGCCGCCGATCAGCTCGATATAGACTTCAGCCAGGAGGCCTGAATCCAGAAGGGCGCCGTGGCGCGTCCGGTGGCTGTTGTCGATGCCGTAGCGCTTGCACAGCGCATCGAGCGAGTTCGGGCCCATTGGATGCTTGCGGCGCGCGATCGCAAGCGTGTCCACAACGAGCGACGGATCGACGGGTGGAAGACCGACCCGACCAAACTCGGCATTGATGAAGCCCATATCGAAGCCGGCATTATGGGCGACGAGGGTGGCGCCATCAATGAACGCGGCAAATTCCGCAGCGATTCCGGCGAAGACGGGCTTGCCGACGAGATCGGCCGCCGAAATGCCGTGAACGGCCTGGGCGTCGGGGTGAATCTCGCGGCCATCGGGATTGATGTAGACGTGATAGGTGCGCCCCGTGGGGAAGCGGTTCACCAGTTCGATCGCGCCTATTTCGATCACGCGTTCGACGCGGTGGTCGAGCCCGGTGGTTTCCGTGTCAAAGACGATTTCGCGCATCGAATCACTCCTCGCGGGAACGTTGCGCAATCGGATCGCCCGCGGCAAGCGCGACGAGGGACGGTGCACACTTCACTGCGTGAGCTGCGCGATGATTCCCCGGACGGCATCGCGCGCGGCGTCCATGCCGTGCCCGGTGTCGACGATGAAATCAGCCTGGCGGCGCTTTTCCGCATCCGGCACCTGCCGTGCCAGGATCGCTTCGAACTTGTCGACCGTCATGCCGGGCCGCTCCAGCACCCGGGCGCGCTGGACGTCGGCCGGCGCGGTGACCACGACGACCTTGTCGACACGATCGCGGCCGCCGGTTTCGAACAGCAGCGGGATGTCGAGCACGGCCAGCTTCGCACCCGACTCCCGGCTTCGCCGCAGGAAATCGTCGGCGTCGGCGCGAACCAGCGGATGGATGATTGCCTCGAGCGTCTTCATCGCCGCGGGATTGCCAAGCACCTTTCCGCTGAGGATGGTCCGGTCGATCCTCCCATCAACCGTCACGCCGGGAAACGCTGCTTCGACGAGCGGCATCGCCGCACCGGCGTAAAGGCGGTGCACCGCCTCGTCCGAATCGTGCACAGGGATGCCCTCCTCGGCGAACATTCTCGCCGTGGTCGACTTTCCCATGCCGATGGAGCCGGTGAGGCCGATGACGACCATCAATGCGCCTCCATGTCGGCAACGATCACCTGGCGCAGTTCCGGCGTGACGATGGGCCTGACGCCGAACCAGCGCTCGAAGCCAGGCACCGCCTGGTGCAGCAGCATTCCGAGCCCATCGACTGTCTTGAAACCGAGTGCTGACGCTGCCTTGAGGAGCGGCGTCTGCAGCGGCACATAGACGATATCCGTTACGATTGCGCCGTCGTTCAGCAGAGCAATATCGGCGATCACGGTATCGTCGCCGTCCATGCCCAGCGAGGTCGTGTTGACCAGCAAATCTGCCTTCGGCATCAGCGATTCGATGGCGTCGGTGGAATGCGCGTGGACGCGGGGGCCGAAGCGAGCGGCAACGTCGCGCGCGCGCGCCACGGTCCGGTTGACGATGTCGACACGACCGTAGCCGGCCTGGAGGATTGCGTGGACCACTGCCCGGGATGCGCCGCCGGCCCCGAGCACCAGCGCGGTGCCGCGGTCGCGCCAGTCGGGCGCATGGTCGTCGAGATTGGCGGCGAAACCGATCGCGTCCGTGTTGCCGCCGCAGATCGCGCCATTTTCCAGCCATAGGGTGTTGACGGCGCCGATTGCGTCCGCCTCGCTGTCGCGTCGGTCGACAGTCCGGAATGCCGTCTCCTTGTGCGGGATCGTGACATTGCCGCCATCGTAGCCGCTGGACGGCAATCCCCGCACGAAAGCGCGGAAGTCGGACGGCGCGACGTCCACGCGCTGATAGCTGCCCGCGACGCCGAGTTTCGCCAGCCAATGGCCGTGGATCAGGGGCGATCGCGAATGGGCGACCGGATGGCCACAGACGAAAGCGCGCGGATCAGCCATCGATCGCGCCCCGTTTGCGCAGTTCATCGATCAGCGGGAGCAATGGCATGCCGACGATCGTAAAGTGGTTGCCGTCGATCGCGTCGAAAAGCTGGATGCCTTCGCCTTCGATCTGGTAGACGCCGACGCTGCGCAGAACCTGGCTTCCGACGCGTGAGAGGTATCGGCCGACGAAGCCGGGATCGAGCGCTCGCATCGTCATGCGCGCGATGGAAACATGCCTCCACAAGGGCTCGCCGCCCTTTGCCAGGACAACCGCGCTGTTCAGGTGGTGCGTCCTGCCGGACAAGCGCAGCAGCCGGCGCCGCGCATCTTCCATGTCGACCGCCTTGTGCAGGATTTCGCCGTCCAGCGACAGCGTCTGGTCGGAGCCGACGACCAGGGCCTCGGGATGGCGCTCGCTCACCTCGACAGCCTTTGCCTCGGCCAGAATGGTTGCGACCTCATCGGGCGTGACCGGCGCGTCGCCGAGGCCCTGCTCGACCGACCGCTCGTCGATCTGTGACGGTATCGCTTCGGTGGCGATACCGGCGCTGCGCAACATGGCGAGGCGGAAGGGGCTGGAGGAGGCGAGGACGATGCGGCCGGTCATGGCGCGACCGGTTAGCGCGTCCGACCGCGCAGCGCAACGATCGCTGCGGCCGTTTCCTCGATGGAGCGGCGGCTGACGTCGATCATCGGCCAGTTGTGACGGCCGCAGAGCTGCCGCGCATAGGACAGTTCCTCGGCGATGGTTGCGCGATCGACATAGGTCTGGGCGTCATATCCGGCTGTCGTTCCAAGAATCCGGTTCTGACGCACGTGCGAGATCCTCTCGGCCGTGGCGACGAGGCCAACGATGAGGGGACGTTTGGCGGTGGCGAGGCTCTCGGGCAGAGGCACCCCGAGCACGATCGGGATATTGGCCGTCTTGATGCCGCGATTGGCGAGATAGATGCTGGTCGGCGTCTTCGACGTGCGGGAAATGCCGATCAAGACGACATCGGCTTCCTCGATGTCCGCCGGCAGCTGGCCGTCGTCATGCTCCATCGTGAAGTTCAGGGCATCGATGCGCCGGAAGTATTCGGCGTCGAGCACGTGCTGTGCGCCGACGCGGCGACCTGCCGGTGCGCCCAGATATGACTGGAACACTGTCAGCACCGGCTCCAGGACGGAAACGCAGGGCAGGCCCATCGCCGCGCATTTGGCGTCGATGATCGCGGCAAGGTCCTTGTCGACGACCGTGTAGAGGACAATGCCGGGCTCGGCGTCGATCTCCTCCATCACCTTGGCCAACTGTTTCTCGGTCCGGATCAGGGGATAGATGTGCTCGATCGCACGTGTGTCCTTGTACTGGGCGGACGCGGCGCGGCCCGCCGCAAGCAACGTCTCGCCCGTGGCATCGGAAATCAGATGCAGATGAAAGAAGCTTTGGGGTTTGTTCACAGGCCGGGGTGGTCCCTGTTGAGGAGTGTGGACAGACAGGGCGGTATGGCTCGTCTGCCGTCGGCGAGTGTATCAAATGCCCCGTCGTCCACAATGCGCCGGGTGGCGAATGGGTTTGCCCACGGCTGTGGACAGATCGATTCGCTGGCGTTTCGATTTCATCCATCCACCGGCGATGATCGGCATGAGGTCGGGCAACCTGCTGAAATCAGTCGCGATTGTGTCGCGGTCCAAGGAATTATCCACATGTCAACAGTTCTGGACACTCATGGCCCGAACGGCCTATTCCTGAAGCGGGTGGGGACAACCGACGATCCCCACAACTGACAGACTCTTAGAATCAAAAGACAAACGAAGATTCATTTCTTTATTGAGGAAGACAGGATGGAGCGTCACGGCACAGCGAAACGGGTGGTCGCCGACGTGCTGCGTGGCGAAAGCGTCTTTCCGCCTCCGGTCTGGCTTATGCGGCAGGCGGGACGCTATCTGCCCGAGTATCGCGAGACGCGGAAGAAGGCGGGAAGCTTTCTCGATCTCTGCTACAATTCGGACTTCGCCGTCGAGGTGACGCTGCAGCCGATCCGGCGTTTCGGCTTCGATGCCTCGATCCTGTTTTCGGATATCCTGGTCGTGCCGCATGCGCTGGGCCGTGATCTGCGTTTCGAAGAGGGACGCGGGCCGCTGATGACGCCGATCCGGCGGGAGGAGATCGCGGGACTCGACCGAGGCCGGTTTCACGAGGTGCTGGAGCCGGTCTACGAGACCGTTCGGCGGTTGCGCGCCGAACTGCCTGCCGAGACAACCTTGCTTGGCTTCTGCGGCGCGCCCTGGACGATTGCGACCTATGTGATTGCGGGGCATGGAACGCCCGACCAGGCGCCGGCGCGGCTGTTCGCCTACCGGCACCCGGCCGAGTTCGCGGCTTTGCTGGATACGATTGCCGAAGTGTCGGCAGAATATCTGATCCGGCAATTGGACGCCGGTGCGGACGCGGTCCAGATCTTCGATTCATGGTCTGGCGTGCTGGATGAAAGATCGTTTGGCGCATTCTGCGTGGCGCCGGTGGCAAAGATCGTCAGGCTTGTCCGCTCCGCAAGGCCGGATGCGCTGATCATCGGGTTTCCGAAGGGCGCAGGCACGCTCTACGAGGGCTACCGGCAGGCGACGGGCGTCACCGCGCTTGGTCTCGACTGGTCGGTGCCGCTGTCGCAGGCAAGGCGCCTGCAGGCAGCGGGAGCGGTGCAAGGCAATCTCGACCCAATGCGGTTGGTTGCTGGCGGCCGGGCGCTGGAGCAAGGCGTCACTGATATCCTCGACCAGCTCGGGTCCGGGCCGCTCGTGTTCAATCTCGGCCATGGTATCACCCCGGAAGCGCCAATCGCACATGTCGAGGCAATGCTGACTCAACTGAGAGCGGCGGGCAGATGAGCGATCGGGGTGCAGCAAGCTTTGGCGAGACACCGACCGTGCGGGCGATTGCGGCTCTTGGCGTGTTTTTCGCGCTGACAGCACTGGTTTTCTGGATCGTGCCCGACAGCTTCTACGACTGGATCAAGGCTGCGCATGTGATCGCAGTCATCGCATGGATGGCGGGGATGCTCTATCTGCCCCGGCTGTTCGTCTATCACGCGTCCGCCGAGCGCGGCTCGGCACAGTCCGAAACCTTCAAGGTGATGGAGAGGCGGCTCTACCGCGCCATCATCAACCCGGCGATGCTCGTGACCTGGGTAGCTGGCCTGTGGCTGGCCTGGAAGGGCTTCGGGTTTGCCGGCGGATGGCTGCATGCCAAGATCGCCCTGGTGGTTGCGATGTCGGGCGTGCACGGCTATCTCGGCGGCGCGGTGCGGCGGTTTGCCGAGGATCGCAATGAGAAGCCGGCGCGGCATTGGCGGATCGTCAACGAGGTTCCGACGGTGCTGATGATCGCGATCGTGATCCTGGTGATCGTCAAGCCCTTCTGAGGCCGGGCGATCCGGACTCAGGTCCGGAATCTCGGCTTGCTCTTTTGCCGATCGGCTTGTAAAGGACAGGTCTTCCCTTTTCGCCTAGCGCTCGTGCCGTTTCCCAGCATCTGGTCGCGCAAACGGCGCCCCCAAGCATTCGCGTTCCGCCTTTCTATCCCCGAATCCATCCAGAGTCCGCACCATGCAGGAAATGAAACTCGCAGACTTCAAGAACAAGAAGCCTCCGGAGCTGATCGCCTACGCCGAGTCGCTCGAGGTCGAGAATGCGAGCGTGATGCGCAAGCAGGAACTGATGTTCGCGATCCTGAAGAAGCTCGCGGGCAACGACGTCGAGATCATCGGTGACGGCGTTGTCGAAGTGCTCCAGGACGGCTTCGGCTTCCTTCGCTCAGCGAATGCCAACTATCTGCCCGGTCCCGACGACATCTACATCTCCCCGTCGCAGATCAGGCGGTTCTCGCTGAAGACGGGCGATACTGTCGAGGGTCCGATCCGCAGCCCGAAGGAAGGCGAGCGCTACTTCGCACTGCTGAAGGTCAACACGATCAATTTCGATGACCCGGAGAAGATCCGCCACAAGATCCATTTCGACAATCTGACGCCGCTCTATCCGACATCGCGGTTGAAGATGGAGCTGGAGAATCCGACATCGAAGGACATCTCGCCGCGCGTGATCGACCTCGTTGCGCCGCTCGGCAAAGGCCAGCGCGCGCTGATCGTTGCCCAGCCGCGAACCGGCAAGACGGTTCTGCTGCAGAACATCGCGCATTCAATCACGGCGAACCATCCCGAATGCTACCTGATCGTGCTGCTGATCGACGAGCGGCCGGAGGAAGTAACCGACATGCAGCGCTCGGTGAAGGGCGAAGTCGTGTCCTCCACTTTCGACGAACCGGCCGTGCGTCACGTCCAGGTCGCCGAAATGGTTATCGAAAAGGCCAAGCGCCTGGTGGAGCACGGACGCGACGTGGTCATCCTGCTCGATTCCATCACCCGTCTCGGCCGCGCCTACAATACGGTCGTGCCGTCGTCGGGCAAGGTCCTGACCGGCGGTGTGGACGCCAACGCGCTGCAGCGGCCGAAGCGCTTCTTCGGCGCCGCGCGCAACATCGAAGAGGGCGGTTCGCTGACCATCATCGCGACGGCGCTGATCGATACCGGAAGCCGCATGGACGAAGTCATCTTCGAAGAGTTCAAGGGTACCGGCAACTCCGAAATCGTGCTGGACCGCAAGGTGGCCGACAAGCGGATCTACCCCGCGATGGACATTCTCAAGTCCGGAACCCGCAAGGAGGATCTGCTGGTTCAGAGGTCCGACCTGCAGAAGATCTTCGTTCTCCGCCGGATTCTGGCGCCGATGGGCACGACCGATGCGATCGAGTTCCTGATCGACAAGCTGAAACAGACCAAGACGAACTCGGACTTTTTCGATTCGATGAACACCTGACCTGGTCGGTCTTGGGCCCACAGGCCTCGATTCGGATGTGAAACAGTTCTTGCCTTTGGGCTGACCGGTTCTTTGGGGCGGCATATCCTGCGTGAGGCGGCGCCGCCGACGCAGCAGGAAGCGACAATGGCATCCATCGATACGATCTTTGCGCTGTCGAGCGGACGGCTGCCGTCTGGAATTGCAGTGATTCGGATGTCGGGCCCGCACGTGCGAGGGGCGCTCGAATCGCTCTTCGGCTCGTTACCCGCGCCAAGGACCGCCCGCTACGGCCGGTTCAAATCGGCTGAAACCACGATCGATCATGGCATATGCCTCTTCTTTCCGGGACCGGGATCGGTGACCGGAGAGGATTGCTGCGAGTTTCAGCTTCATGGCAGCGTCGCTGGCGTCAATGCAATGCTCGAGGCGCTGGGCGCGATGCCCGGTTGCCGTCTGGCTGAAGCGGGCGAGTTCACGCGGCGCGCCTTCCTCAATGGCCGGATGGATCTGACCGAAGTTGAGGGCCTGTCCGATCTGATCGCGGCGGAGACCGAAGCGCAGAGGCAGATGGCAATCGACAGCACTTGTGGCCGTCTGCGCGATCTCTACATGGGTTGGCGGACCGAGATTCTCTGGATACGTGCGGGCATCGAGGCAGAAATGGACTTTTCTGACCAGGACGATGTGCCTGGCTCGGTCAACGATGCCCTGGCCGCGCGTATTGGTCTCCTTATCAAGGAAATCGATGCGCATCTGGCGCGCTATCGGCAATCCGAGATTGTCCGCAGCGGCTACCGTGTCGTGATCCTTGGTGCTCCGAATGCCGGAAAATCCAGTCTTCTCAACATGTTGGCGATGCGGGACGTGGCCATCGTGACCGATGAGCCGGGCACGACGCGCGATCTTGTGGAGGTGTCGCTCGATCTCGCTGGCTACAAGATCATCCTGACGGACACAGCGGGCATTCGAGAATCGGCGGGGATGGTCGAAGCACTCGGAATAGGGAGGGCCATCGAAGCCGCTGCGTCCGCGGACCTCATTCTGTCTGTGGAGGACATGTCCGATCCTGTCGAGTTTGCCGCCATCGAGCATGCAAACGTGATCTCGGTCGGATCGAAACTGGACCGTGCCGGCGACCAGCCGTCAGGCCGCTACGACGTAGCGCTCTCCACGTCGACGGGTGAGGGCGTGCATCTGCTGTTGGAGGCGATTGTCGCGCGACTGAAGGCTGATGTTGGAACCATGGAAGCAGGACTGCCGATCCGCGAGCGGCATGCAGCGCATCTGGCTTCTGCGAGAGATAGTCTTGTCCGAGCGATGGCAACGACAGAGGCATTGGAATTGAAAGCCGAGGAGTTGCGGAGCGCCGCGTTTGCGATTGGCCGCATCGTCGGGATGTCTGATACCGAGGAACTGCTCGGAGAGATATTCAGCCGCTTCTGCATCGGCAAATGATTCACGTGAAACAGTCAGGAGGCGGATTCACGACAAGCCCACTCGATCGTTTCGGATGTGTTTCACGTGAAACATGGGGCAGATTTGCTTGACAAGCAGCGGCGTCGTGGACAGATGAGCCCGAAAACAGAGGAGCCTGCCGTGCAAACGGGTTACGATGTCGTGGTTGTTGGCGGCGGACATGCAGGTTGCGAAGCGGCCTCTGCTTCGGCTCGCAGCGGGGCTCGGACCGCCCTGGTTACGCTGGCGGCCGACAAGATCGGCGTGATGTCTTGCAACCCCGCGATTGGTGGCCTTGGCAAGGGCCATCTCGTGCGCGAGATCGATGCCCTCGATGGGCTGATGGGGCGGGCCGCCGACGCAGCAGGCATCCAGTTTCGCCTGCTCAATCGACGAAAGGGGCCGGCGGTGCGCGGACCACGTACGCAGGCGGACCGCAAGCTGTACCGCAATGCTGTTCAAGCCCTGCTGGCGGAGCAACCGAACCTCGACATCGTCGAAGGTGAAGTTGTCGATCTTGGCGTGGACGATTCGCGCGTTCGATCGGTCACCCTCCACAATGGAATGGAGCTGACCTGCGGCGCAGTGGTGCTGACCACAGGCACTTTCCTGAAGGGGCTGATTCATATCGGCGATCGTCGGTTCCCTGCGGGGCGGATGAACGAGCAGGCTGCGGAGCGCCTGTCCTCGGTGCTCAGGAGCGCAGGCTTCAAACTTAGGCGTCTCAAGACCGGAACGCCGCCGCGGCTCGACGGGCGAACGATCGACTGGACTGCACTCGAGATGCAGGCGGCCGATGATGATCCCGTGCCGTTCTCTCTCCTGACCGACCGCATCACGACGCGCCAGATCGAATGCGGGATCACTCGAACCGGTCCAGCAACCCACGCCATCATTCGTGACAACCTGCATCGTTCGGCGATGTATTCCGGTTCGATCGAGGGCGTCGGCCCCCGCTACTGCCCGTCGATAGAGGACAAGATCGTCAAGTTCGGAGACCGCGAGGGTCACCAGATATTCCTCGAACCCGAGGGATTGGATGACGACACCGTCTATCCCAACGGTATTTCGACGTCGCTGCCGGAAGAGGTGCAGCACGCGCTGGTTCGCAGCATTGCCGGCCTCGAGCGCGTGGAGATCACTCAGCCAGGCTACGCGATCGAATATGATCATGTGGACCCCCGCGAACTGGAACCCAGCTTCGAGACTTCGAACATTGCGGGTCTCTTCCTCGCCGGCCAGATCAACGGCACAACAGGATACGAGGAGGCGGGCGCGCAGGGCATTCTCGCCGGCATCAACGCGGCGCGGCGGGCGTCCGGACAGGACACGATCAGCCTCAGCCGCGCGGACGCCTATATAGGCGTCATGGCCGACGACCTGACCAGCCGTGGCGTTTCGGAACCGTACCGTATGTTCACATCACGCGCGGAGTTTCGCTTGTCGCTGCGGGCCGACAATGCCGATACCCGGCTGACTCCTCTGGCAAGGACGCTTGGTATTGCGTCCACCGACCGCCTCAGGCGCTTCGAGGCGAGGGAAGCCCTGAAGGCGCAGGGTCGGAGGCAATTGAATGACCTGTCTCTCACTCCGAACGAGGCCCAGCGTCATGGAATTGCGCTCAACCTTGATGGGGTTCGGCGGACTGCATTCGATCTGCTCTCCTTCGAGGGGATTGATATCGACCGATTGGCTGGCGTCTGGCCGCACTTGCGGGAGATCGACCCGGCCACAGCCGAGTCTCTGCAAACAGATGCGCGCTATGCCGTCTACCTCGACCGGCAACGAGTCGAGTCCGAAACGATTCGCGCCGAAGAAGGCCGCGAGATCCCGCCTGATCTGGAATTCGCCAATCTTCCAGGTCTGTCGAATGAGCTCAAGCACAAGCTGGCGCTCCGGCGGCCGCGGAGCATCGCGGATGCGCAGCGTGTCGACGGCATGACACCAGCCGCGCTGGCGATCATCATCTCTTCGATGAAGCAGACACGAGTTCTCGGTGCTGCATGACGGCTGCCGCGCATGAGGAACTTTGCAGGGTCGCTGGCCCGGTTTCACGTGAAACATACGACAAGTTGCAGCAATTCGAGTCTGAGTTCAGACGTTGGTCTGCGCGAATCAACCTGGCGGCGCCCTCAACACTGGCGGACCTCTGGCGCCGCCATGTACTTGACAGCGCACAATTGTTCCCGCTTCAGCCTGACGCCGTAGACTGGCTCGATCTCGGTTCGGGAGGCGGGTTTCCTGGCGCCGTCATCGCAATTCTGCTGGGCGAACGGGCGGGAGGGCGAGTGTCCCTGGTCGAAAGCAACCGAAAGAAGGCAGCATTCCTGCAAACCATTCTCGGAAAATTGCGAGCGCCGGCAACCGTCTTTCCAGTGCGGATCGAGGATGCGCCCGGCACCGTGCCGAAGCCGCAGGTCGTGACGGCGCGAGCGTTGGCGCCATTGCCTGACCTGATCGGCCTCGCCGCACCCTGGCTGCGCGCCGGGGCGCGCGGCCTTTTCCACAAAGGCCGGGACTATCGCGCCGAGCTCGCAAATTGCGCTGCCGCATGGAGATTTGATCTGGTAGAACATCGAAGCGTCATCGACGACGCCAGTGTCATCCTCGACATCTCGAATGTCGAGCCGCGCTGACAGCCCGCCGCGGCCAGGTCCAACTAGACGATCGAACACATGCGCATCATCACAGTCGCGAACCAGAAAGGCGGAGTGGGCAAGACCACCACCGCGATCAACCTCGCCACGGCGCTGGCGGCGATCGGCGAGCGCGTGTTGCTTGTCGATCTCGACCCGCAGGGAAATGCGAGCACCGGTCTCGGCATCGATCGGAAGGACCGAACGGTTTCGTCCTACGATGTCCTGACAGGCGCGGCCTCCGTAGACGAAGCGGCGATGGCGACCGCCGTCCCCGGCCTGTCGATCATCGCCTCGACGCTCGACCTGCTCGGCATCGAGATGGAAATTGCCGCGGCGCCCGACCGCGTTCTGAAGCTGCGCAACGCGCTCCGCCGCCACGCCGCCGATCGGCCACGGTTCACCTACGTGCTGATCGATTGTCCGCCTTCGCTCAACCTGTTGACGCTGAATTCCATGTCTGCGGCCGATTCGGTGCTCGTGCCGCTGCAATGCGAATTCTTCGCACTGGAAGGCCTCAGCCAGTTGCTGGCGACGGTCGAGCAGGTGCGCGGCTCGATCAATCCGGCGCTGACGATCCAGGGGATCGTGCTGACGATGTATGACGGACGCAACAATCTCGCCAACCAGGTGGTGGCGGACGTTCGGGCGCACATGGGCGACAAGGTCTACGAGACGGTGATCCCGCGCAACGTGCGCGTGTCGGAAGCGCCTTCCTATGGCAAGCCGGCCATTCTCTATGACCTCAGGTGCTCGGGCAGCCAGGCTTATCTGCAACTGGCGTCGGAGGTGATTCGGCGCGAACGCCGGCTCCGCGCCGCATGACGATTCGCAGGCGAAACAAATGAGTGACGGACGAGTTGCGATGAACGACGACCTTTCCAAGAACCGGCTCGGGCGCGGCCTTGCGGCGTTGATCGGCGACATCGACCGGCCGGCGCCAGCCCAGGCAGCACCGACGCCGGCTGACCGGACTGTTCCGGTCGAATTCATTGCACCCAATCCCCGCAATCCCCGCCGCAGCTTTGCCGACGCCGAGCTGGACGACCTCGCTTCCTCGTTGCGACAGCATGGCATCGTCCAGCCTGTCGTCGTCCGGCCATCGAAAGGCAAGCAGGGCCACTACGAGATCATCGCGGGCGAAAGGAGATGGCGCGCCTCGCAGCGCGCCGGGTTGACGAGCATTCCCGTGATCGTGCGGGATGTCGACGATCGCACGGCGCTCGAGCTCGCGATTGTCGAAAACGTCCAGCGCAGCGATCTCAATCCGGTCGAGGAGGCGCTGGGATACCAGCAGTTGATCGACGACCATTCCTATGTCCAGGCCGACCTCGCCCAGATCATCGGCAAGAGCCGGAGCCATGTCGCCAACACGCTGCGGCTGCTGAAGCTGCCGGACAGCATCCGCGACCTACTGGTGGACGGATCGCTTTCCGCCGGCCATGCGCGAACGCTGGTGACGGCCGAGGATCCGGCGGCGTTGGCGCACAGGATCATCCGAGACGGGCTGTCAGTGCGTCAGGCGGAAGCACTGGCGCAGAAGGGCAACGACCAGGCAAACGCGACGTCTTCGCGGCGGGTCGACGAGGAGAAGGATGCCGACACCAAGGCCCTCGAACAATTGCTGTCCGACGTGACCGGACTGAAGGTTGCCATCAATCATCGGGAAAAGGGCGGTGAAGTGCGAATCTCGTACAAGACCCTTGAGCAGCTCGACGATCTCTGCCGACGGCTGCAGCGCTGACCCCTCAAATCATTGATATTGCCGACTTATCTTCCGCGCCGTCCGGAGCGTAGGCTCTCCGCGGCGATCGCCACAAGCGCGTCGCGCACGATCGCGTCCGACAATTCGGGGCGGCGGCGGGTGGCCAGAATGCCAGCCTGAAGCCGTTGGAGCGCCCGTGCGATCGAGGCGCCGCTCCATCGCGCCAAGGCTGTCTCGACCAGCTTCCTGCGACCGAAGAAGACCGGGGGCCTGGCGCCGGCCACGGCAGCGGCGGGTTGCGCGCCGCCGAGGTCGACGTTCCTGCGCATCATCTCCAGAGCCTGAAACTGCCGCATCGCAGCGCCGAGGATGGTCTGCGCGTGCGCGCCGGCCTCGAGCGATTTTTCCAGCGACCGGTCGAGCTCGGCCAGCGATCCGGCAAGCGCGGCGTCGATAGCCTGGTCAACGGTCGAGGCGGATACGTCGCCGGACGAGGCAACGACGTCGTCGAGCTCTATCTGCGCCCTGTCGCCGCAATAGAGAACGAGCTTCTCGATTTCGCCCCGGGTGGCCAGTCGGTCGCCGCCCAGCCGCCGGCGCAATGCGTGCCGTGCGTCCATGGCGATCGACTTGCCGGCGCGGCTTAGCTCGGCATCGATGACGGCGTCGACAGAGCGTTCCTCATCGACGTAGCACGGCAGAGCCATGCCCGAATCGGCCCGTTCCACCGAGTCGCGAAGCGGCGCCGCTTTCTTCAGGTCGCCCGCCTCGATCAGGACGATGGCGTCGCGCGATGGCGTCGAAAGCAGTTCCTTGACCGCCTCGGAGAAACCCTTGTGTGTCCCCGCGTTGCGCACCCAGATGAGCCGCTCGCCGCCGAACATGGGCACCATGCGGGCCTCGTCCAGCAGGCGGCCCGGATCCTGCTCGAGATCGGACGCATCATAGCGGATCACGGCAAAGGCGTCGTCGAGCGGAAGACGGGTATTCTTCGCAAAGGTGGCGGCGCGTTCAGAGACCAGCCCGCGGTCGGGCCCGTAGATCAGGACGGTCCGGACCCCGGCATCGGGCCTGGAGAGCCAGGCGTCGACCTCGTGCGATTTCTTCTGCGACATGATTTCGGGTTAGCACGGTGGTCACGCGGCGCAACCGGAATCAGCCGCGCCGTAGGCAACCGAACCATGAGTCTGGGAAGGCAGACAGCAAAAAGGCCCGGTCATCCCGAGCCTCTCAGCATGTCAAATCTGGAAGATTTGGAGCGGGTGAGGCGATTCGAACGCCCGACCCCAACCTTGGCAAGGTTGTGCTCTACCCCTGAGCTACACCCGCTCGCGCGGCCCGAAAGCCGCAAGCCGCGCCTATATGGCCGAAGCGCGATTTGATTGCAACAGGGAAATGGTGCTTCGTTTCACGCGCCTGACGCAGCAGCGGACGCCTCAGCGGTCCTGCCTTTCGGCAAAGCTGCGCGCCGGGGTTGGCAGGCCTGCGCTTTGGCCGTAGAGGATGAGCCGCCATCCACGCGGGCGCGACATGCCGAAGACTCCAGAAGAACTCCTTGCCTTCCTCGACGGTTGCGGAATCGCCGTTTCGACGAAGGAGCATCCCCCGCTCTACACGGTCGCCGAGTCGCAGGCGCTGCGCGGCGAGATCGCGGGCCGGCATACAAAGAACCTGTTCCTGAAGGACAAGAAGGACAATTTCTTCCTGGTGACGGTGGGCGAGGATGCGCAGGTCGACCTCAAGACGATTCATCAGGTCATCGGCGCTGCGAGCCGCGTGTCATTCGGAAGCGCCGAAAAGCTGATGGAATATCTCGGGGTGTCGCCAGGCGCGGTGACCGCATTCGGCGTGATCAACGATACGGGCGGCCGTGTGCGCGCCGTGCTCGACGCGGAACTCATGCAGCATGCGATCGTCAACGCCCATCCGCTGGTCAACGTCGCCACGACGTCGATCGCGCCCGCGGATCTCGTCACGTTCATGCGCGCGACCGGACACGAACCATCGATCTTGAAAGTCAGCCTGTGATCGCCACATCTGGCGCGGCTGCGTACGCCATTGGCGACAGCCGCTTCGAAGGAGCAGCCGTATGAGCACCGACAACAATCCTTTCGCCAGCGCCGGCGGCCAGTATGCGGCGAATGTCAGTTACGGCGCCCCGGCGGCGGCAGCTCCGGCTCCGGTCAAGGCCGACCTGATCAAGGACACGACGACGCAGCGGTTTTCGGCGGACGTGATCCAGGAATCGCGCAACCAGGTCGTCCTCGTCGACTTCTGGGCGCCGTGGTGCGGTCCGTGCAAGCAATTGACCCCGGTTCTCGAAAAAGTGGTCAACGCCGCGAACGGCAAGGTCAAGCTGGTCAAGATGAACATCGACGACCACCCTGCCGTGGCGGGCCAGCTTGGCATCCAGTCGATTCCCGCGGTGATCGCGTTCAAGAACGGCCAGCCGGTCGACGGCTTCATGGGCGCACTGCCGGAGACAAAGGTTCGGGAGTTCATCGACAAGGTCGCCGGACCCGGCGACGGACCTGACCAGCAGATCGAGGCGGCGCTGGCTGCGGCGCGGGAGGCTGCCGAATCAGGCGACCTGCAGACGGCGGCCGACATCTTCCAGGAGGTTCTGGCGGTGAAACCGGATTCCCTTGCGGCCATTGTTGGCCTCGCGGGACTGCTCGTCGACGCCGGCGATGTCGATGCGGCCCAATCGCTTCTGGACAGAGTTCCCGCCGACAAGGCCGGCGACGCGGCGGTCGTGGGGGTGAAGGCGCGGATTGCGCTGGCCCTCCAGACCGAATCGCTGGGCGACCCGGCGGAGTTGCAGCGTCGGTTGCAAGCAAATCCGAAAGATCATCAGGCACGGTTCGACCTTGCGATGCTGCACAATGCCCGCGGCGAGCGCGACGAGGCCGCGGATTGCCTGCTGGCCATCATGAAGGCGGATCGCGCCTGGAACGACGATGGCGCCCGCAAGCAGCTGCTGCTGTTCTTCGAGGCGTGGGGCATGACCGACAGCGCGACGCTGGCCGGGCGGCGAAAACTGTCTTCGCTGCTGTTTGCCTGACGGGCCTTGGCCTGCTTCGGACTTGCGCAACGGCGCGAGCGCCCCACATAGTTTCCATCCGGCACATCCGGAGGAGGATCGCGCCGTGCAGGCCGGGAATGCATTCTATCGGAGAGCCGAGGATCTGCCGTCGCAAACGGCGGTGTTTCCGCTCAACGCCGCCCTGCTGCTGCCTGGCGGCAGGATGCCGCTGAACATTTTCGAACCGCGCTATCTGGAGATGTTCGACGCCGCAATGGGAAGCGGCCGCATCATCGGGATGATCCAGCCGCGACTCGACGGGGCGACCCGGGAGGACGGTGAGCCGGAGCTGTGCGAAACCGGCTGTCTTGGAAGGATCACATCCTTTGCCGAGACGGGGGACGGTCGCTACCTCGTCTCGCTGCAGGGAATCTGCCGATTCCGGATGGTCGAGGAGATGGCCGTCCGCACGCCTTACCGGCAATGCAGGATCGCGCCCTTCGCCGGTGACCTGGGAGAGGACAAGGGTGGCGACGAGATCGACCGCGCGGCGCTGCTGAGGGCGTTCCGCGCCTATCTCGAGGCGAACGGCCTTGAAGCCGATTGGGACAGCATCGGCCGGGCCGAGAATGCGACCCTGGTGAACGCGCTTTCGATGATGTCGCCCTACGGCGCCGCGGAGAAGCAGGCGCTGCTCGAGGCCCCGGACCTCCGCACCCGCGCCGAGACCCTGATCGCCATCACCGAGATGTCGCTGGCGCGCGACCGCGACGATTTCTCGTCCAGCCTGCAGTGACGGTCATGTCAGGACCGCAATCCCCTCCCGCGATCGATCCAAGACTTCTCGAGCTGATCTGCTGCCCGCTGACCAAGGGTATGCTCGCCTTTGACGGCGCGCGGTCAGAGCTTGTCTCGATATCCGCGAAGCTTGCCTACCCCGTGCGCGAGGGCATCCCGATCATGCTGCCTTCCGAGGCGCGGCAGCTCGACGAAGACGAGATCGCGCGCAGAAGACAGCGTGGCTGACTAGCCGGATTTTCCCACCTCCGGCGCTCATTGGAAATTCCGCCCCTTTGGCATAGTGCGGCTGGTTTCGCGCGCCAGCTTTTCGAGCGCGGGGTTGGCAGCGGCCAGATCCCGTGCGGTCGTCTCCATCCCGTGTGACCGACGCGGCGAGCGCGTTCGCTGGTCGACACCAGGATGCTTGACCTCATCCGCCGGCATCAGGCTGTCGAACAGGCCTGCCTGCTCGGAAAGCCCTGTCAGCCATGGCGTGAGGTCCTCCATCTTCTGCGCGACGATGTGAGTGACGCCCGCTTCGCATTGCAGCTTTCCGGTGACGCGAACCAGCTTGGACGCCATGATCACGGGCAAGAGACGCTCGAAATCGCTCTTCCAGACGATGATGTTGGCGACGTGCTTCTCATCCTCCAGCGTCAGAAAAATCGCATTGCCCTTGCCCGGCCTCTGGCGCACGAGGATCAGCCCAGCCACCGAGACCCGCCGACCGTTCGACACGTCGGCCAGCTTTTCGTTGGGAGTGATGCCCATCCGATCCAGCCGCCCGCGCAGGAAGGAGACCGGGTGCGCCTTGAGCGACAGGCCGAGTGAGCGGTAGTCGTGAATCACGTGTTCGCCGAGCGGCATCACGGGAAGTCTCGTCTTAGGCTCATTGTCGCGCAGCGGCGGCCCCGGCAGATCGAACAGAGGCAATTTCTCGGCGGCGCTGCGCCCATCAAGCGCACGGACCGCCCACAGCGCCTCACGGCGGTCCAGTCCGATCGACCGGAATGCGTCCGCCTGGGCGAGGCGCTCGATATCGCCGACATCAAGGCCGGAGCGCAGCCAGACGTCACGCACGGAAACATAGCCCGCGCCGCGCCGCTCGACAAAAGCATTCATGCTTTTCTCCGACAGGCCCTTGATCTGGCGGAAGCCGAGACGGACCGCATGGGTGGTCCGGATTACATCTCGCATTTGCGCATGACGCCGCAGGATGCGGTTGGGGTCGAAGGCGTCATCTTCCAGAGTGCAGTCCCAGACCGAATGGTTGATGTCGACGTCCCGCGTCTCGACGCCATGATCCTGGGCGTCGCGGACAAGCTGGGCCGGCGCATAGAAGCCCATCGGTTGCGAGTTCAGGATCGCCGCGCAGAAGACGTCCGGGTAATAGGTCTTGAACCAGCAGGATGCGTAGACCAGCAAGGCAAAGGACGCTGCATGGCTTTCGGGAAAGCCATACTCCCCGAAGCCTTCAATTTGGCGGAAGCATCGCTCCGCGAATTCACGCGGGTAGTTCTTGGCCACCATGCCGTCGACCATCCGGTCGCGATACTTGTGAATCGTTCCGTTGCGGCGGAAGGTCGCCATCGCCCGCCTCAGTTTGTCGGCTTCGCTGGGCGAAAACCCGCCAATATCGATGGCGATCTTCATCGCCTGTTCCTGGAACAGCGGCACGCCAAGCGTCCGGCCGAGGATCCCTTCGAGTTCCGGATTGTGGTATTCGACCTTCTCGAGCCCCTGCCTGCGGCGCAGATATGGATGGACCATGTCGCCCTGGATCGGGCCAGGCCGCACGATCGCCACCTCGATGACCAGATCGTAGAATTTCCTCGGCTTCAGGCGCGGAAGCATCGACATCTGCGCCCGCGATTCGATCTGGAACACGCCGAGCGTATCGGCGCGGCAGATCATGTCGTAGACCTCGGCCTCCTCTTTCGGCATCGTGGCGAGGCTGGCAATCGGCTCGCCCTCGCCGTTGCGTGCATCGTAATGCGCGCCGAGCAGATCGAAGGCGCGGCGCAGGCATGAAAGCATGCCGAGCGCCAGGATATCGACCTTCAGGATGCCCACCGCATCGAGATCGTCCTTGTCCCACTCGACCATCTTCCGCTCGTCCATGGCGGTCTTCATGATGGGAACGATCTCGTCCAGCCGGTCCCTGGTGATGACGAATCCGCCGACATGCTGGGACAGGTGGCGGGGAAAGCCCATGATTTCGTTGGACCTGTCGATCACGTGCTTCGACAGCGGGTCGGACTGGTCGAGCCCGCCGGCCCTGGCTTCCTTTTCGCCGATCGTCGACGACCACCAGCCCCAGATCGACCCCGAAAGCGCGTTGCGCACGTCGTCGGACAGGCCCATCGCCTTCGAGACTTCGCGCAGCGCCGAACGGCCGCGATAGCTGATGACCGCCGCGGCGAGAGCGGTGCGCTTCTCGCTGTATTTCTCGTAGATGTAGGCGATGACCTGATCGCGCTTCTCGTGTTCGAAATCCACATCGATATCGGGCGGCTCGTCGCGCTCGACCGAGATGAAGCGCTCGAACAGGACTTCCATCAGGCTGGGGTCGACATCGGTGACGCCAAGGCAATAGCAGATCACCGAATTGGCGGCGGAGCCGCGCCCCTGGCAGAGAATGCCGACGTCCTTCGAGCGCGCGAAGCGGACGATGTCGTGCACGGTCAGAAAGTAGCGGGCGTATGTCTTCTGGCCGACGATCGACAGTTCATGGCGGATCAGCCGGTCGACCTTCTCGGAAATGCCGCCCGGATAGCGCCAGCGGGCGCCCTCCCATGTCAGCCTCTCGAGCTCGGTCTGCGGGTCGACGCCCGCCTCCGTCGTCTCGTCCGGATAATTGTGCTTCAACTCACCGAGGGAAAAGCCCAGCTCCTCCTCGAAGCGCAAGGTCTCGGTCAGCGATTCGGGATGGCGGCTGAAGAGGCGGGCCATCTCCGAGGCGGGCTTGAGGTGCCGCTCCGCATTGGCGGCCAGCTCATGGCCGGCATCGGCGACCTGAACGTTCAGCCGGATGGCTGTCATCACATCCTGGAGGGGACGCCGATCCGCTGCATGATAGACGACATCGTTCGTCGCCATCAGCGGCATCCGCGCCGCCGCCGCGAGAACCGAAGCCTGATGCAGTCTGTAGCGGTCGTCACCGGCATAGGCCGGCGCGACTGCAAGACGGATACTGCCGCCGAAGCGATGCCGCAGGCCGCGCAGAAGCGCCAACGTCTCTTCATCGGCGGCCGCCATGTCGGGCAACACGGCCAAGGACAGTCGATCGCCCCACTCCATCAGGTCGCTGCGGCACAACAGGGTGGCGCCCTTCTTCGTGTCGTCGCGCAGATTGGCCTGGGTCAGCATGCGGCACAGATGGCCCCAGCCCGTGCGATCCCTGGGGTAAGCCAGGACATCCGGCGTGCCGTCTCCGAACACCAGCCGGCAACCGGGATGGTAAGGAAACGCGATCGGTTCGGATGCCGGCGTCAGCTTGACATATTTCGACTGGCTCCAGGCGCGCACAACGCCGGCGACGGTGTTCCGGTCCGCCAGACCACAGGCGGAATGGCCAAGAAGGCAAGCGGCGGCGACCATCTCTTCCGGACTGGACGCACCGCACAGGAACGAGAAATTCGACTGCGCCCCGAACTCGACATAGGGAATTGCCGCTCTCATGCCGAAAGCCCGTGCAGATACCAGCGCGGGCTCGATATGGCCGCGCCATACAGTCCCTCCCTGTAGAGCCAGTAGCGGCGACCGTCGGTGTCTTCGACCCTGTAATAGTCGCGGGTCGCCGCTTCCCCATTCTGCCGCCACCATTCCGGCGCGATGCGCTCGGGTCCCTCCGAGCGGGCGACCTGGTGGAGCGCGCGGCGCCAGCGGAAGTTTGGCGGCGCGCCGTCCGGCACCTGGGTAACCGGCACGTCGATCGGCTCCGGGTGGCAAAACAGCCGCTGCGGACGTTCGAAGCATCGATGCGGCGGCCTTCCGTCGCCGGGCGGGGCATTCCGGGACGGCAATCCGTCGAAAGGAAAGAGCGCAACCGCCCTCTCGGGCAGATGGCTCTCGACAAACACGGGCTGCAGGATCGCGCCACGGCCGAGGCGCGCCCGGACGCGATCGGCAAACATCGTCACGTCCTCGCCTTCGGGCGCCTGTTCCCCGCCGAGATCGGCCTGGCGCCTTTCGAAAGGCGCCGTGGCCAGCACCGAGAGCCGAACCAGGTCGAAGCCGCAGCCTGCGTCGATGCTTGTTTCCAGCGCGGCCAGTCTCTCGTGGAACAGCTTGCCGATCGATCGCGGTTCGCGCAGCGGCGCCGACGCCCCGACGGAGATGCGGCTGACCGCGCCGTCGACGCGAAACAGCATAAGTTCGAGCGCCCGTGCGCCCTCGTCCCGCCGCTCGAGATCCTGCCTGAGGCTCGTCGCCAGCAGCAGGACCAGCCGTTCGATGTCCTCCACCAGCCCGACAGGTTCCGGGAGATGCCGTTCGACGGACAGTGGCGCAACCGGCATGCGTGGCGAGATCGCCTCTTCGATCCGACCGAAGGCCTGGTCGAGCCGCAGCATGAGCATCTTGCCGAAGCGGCGCGCCAGCGGCGCGCGGTGCGCCGCCACCAGGGCGCCGATGCTGCGCAGGCCGACGCTTTCCAGGCTGGCGCGGGTGCCTGGATCGAGCCGCAGGGCCGCAAGCGGAAGCCGATCGAGGAATGCCTGTTCCTCATCCGGTGCGATGATGGGCGCCGCGGACGAGAATCGCGCCGCCGCCCAGGCCGCGCCCGGCGTCGACGCTAGGCCGGCGCGGACGTCGAAGCCCTGGCGAAGAAAGCCCGAGACGAGATCGTCCAGCATCACGCGTTCGCCGCCGAAGAGGGAGGCGCATCCGGTGATGTCGAGAAACAGGCCGTCCGCGCCGTCGAGCGCCACGAGCGGCGTGTAGCGGTCGCACCAGTCGGCGAGCGCTTCGATCAGCCTGCGGTCCGCCTCCGGATCCGCTTCGACGATCTCGATCGACGGATACATGGCGCGCGCATCGGCGATGCCCATGCCGCATCTCAGCATCAGAGCCTCCGCCCTTTCATCCAAGGCGGCGATGCGCTGGGTATTGTTCTCGCGATGGCTGATCACCAGAGGCGGGCTCGGCGGCGCGGCGGAACGCCACGCGCGTCCCAGTCTCTGCCGCCAGATGCGCTCGGTGCTGAGGCGCGGAAACCACAGGGACAGTATTCTGCGTCCGTCTTTCCTGGAAACTGCGTTCATGGGAGTTCCATTCCAGCGTGAATTGGGCAGGTGGGGCGTTGCGGTTCTTGCTGACGGTGACGGTGAAGGCCGGCGGGCCTATGGAACCGGCAAGCGGCCCGTCCAGAGCATGGCGCAAGCCTGAGTGCGCGGGCGAGACGATGAGCCGGACCGGGGCTGCCGTCGGCTCCGGGACCGCTGCCTCGCGCAGCAGGATGACAGGACGCGCGGACTCCTGCGCACGACGGTGCAGCCGCCGCGTTGCGGTCAGATCCAGACTGGCGGGATTGCCGCGGGTCTCGAGCAGTATCGCCGACAGGCGGTGAAGCCGGGCGGCCTCCTCGGCGATCCAGAGCGCATCCGCGAGTTTTGCCGCCTGGGCGACCAGGAAACGCTCCGGATCAATGCCACAGAGCGCGTGGATGCCGAGCGCGTAGGGAAAACCGGCCTCGCGAAAGATTTCGGAAGTGCCGATCCACAACACGGGCGCCGGGTCGCTGACCAGCAGCCGGCCGACCAGCCCCAGCGCAAGACCCGCCGCGGCGCCCGCGTCCCGCGTCGCGGCGCTATGGATCTCGGTCAGCGCGGCGCGAGGAATGCCACCGCCAAGCGCGTCGTCGAGCCTTTCGACGCCGGTTGCAAGCATGCCATGGCCAGGCACGACCCGTCCGTTGCGGCGCAATACGGCCTGCTCGCCAGCCGAATCCGACGGCGCGTCGAGCGTTTCCGCCAGGCGTCCCTCGATTCTCGCAATGTCCCGACGCAGGGCGCAAACGGCTTCCCGCGCCGTGGCGTTTCCTGCCATGGCACTGTTCCGGTCAAATGTTCACTATCTGTTCCTATAGATTCCGGAGTGCTGCTGAAGAGTCAAGCGGAGTCTCGGGGAATTTATTCCTCGATCCGTGCCGCGTTTCCCAGGAATGGCCCAATGCCGCCCACAATCGACGGAAATGCTTCAATCGGAAGCAGAAAACCCCTATATGCGGCGACCAAAGGACAATTCATGGCCCGCATCGACAATTCCCGCGCCTGGCGCGACCTGCATTCCCCCTCGATGGAGGAAATGGAAATGCTGGCGCTCGACGCTTACGCACACCTGCCGGAGGAGTTCCGCACCCTCACCGGCGAGATCGTCATCCAGCTGGCGGAGTTTCCCGAGGAAGAGATCATGGACGATCTCTCTCTCGAAACGCCGTTCGACCTGCTCGGCCTGTTCGAGGGGCGCGGCATCGCCGAGCGCTGGAACCCGGCGACCGGCGAAGGGCCGAATCGCGTCACGCTCTACCGCCGCGCCATTCTCGACTACTGGTCTGAGAACGAGGAAACGCTGGGCGACATCGTCACACATGTGCTGATTCACGAGATCGGACACCATTTCGGCCTGTCGGACGAGGACATGGAGCGGATCGAGGAAAGCGTCGAGTGATGCGCAAGCGGCCGTCCGCGCGCCTCCTCGTCGTCGATCCTTGGAATCGCATCCTGTTGTTCCGCTTCCGTTTCGACAGCGGCCCGCTGATCGGCACGGCCTATTGGGCAACTCCTGGCGGCGCTCTCGACGCCGGCGAGACCTATGCCCAGGCGGCCCGGCGCGAGCTGATGGAGGAGACGGGCATCGACGCCGAGGTCGGCAAGGCGGTCGCTGTCCGCCAGACCAGCTTCATGCTCTCCACCGGCGAGACGGTCAGCGCCGAGGAACATTATTTCCTGGTGCAAACGGATCATGCGGTCGACATTGGCGGCAATCCGGACCCCGTCGAGCGGGCCTTCATCGCCGAGGCGAAATGGTGGGCGGACGATGAACTGTCCGCAACCGCGGACGCCGTGTTTCCGGAGAACATCGCCGAGATGGTCCGGCATGCGCTCGCGCAGATCTGAAGCCGGCTACAGGACCTTCGCCATCAGCGACATTCCGGCCCGTTCACCGCTCAGGATCTCGCGCGTCGACCAGCCCATTCGGGCGTACAGTTCGGGAAGGCCGGTGTAGAGCCATGCCTGCCGATGCCCGTCCTGCCGCGCGCAATTCTCGGCGGCAGCGACCAGCGCCGTCGCCACGCCCCTGCCGCGAAACCGCGGTTCGACATAGACGCCCGCCACCCAGGGCTTCAGGTGCGAGTTACTATCGAGATCGTCGTCGATCAGCAATGACATCCCGGCCGGCTCGCCGTCGACCAGAGCCACCAGAACATGCTCGCCGCGCGCATCGCGCACCATGCGCGCGAACGCTTCGGAGATGATCTCGGGAGTCTCGCCGTCGTCGCGGCCCCATGCCTCGTAGTTCCAACGCGTGCACAGCGGCAGCAAATGCGGCACGTCGCCGAGCGGCCGGACATCGATGGCAGACAGGGTCACTGCTCGCCGAGCTTCATGTCCGGATCGTAATCCTTGCCCTCGACTTCCTTGAACACCGCCTGGCCACAGCGCATCGACCTGGTCTCGGCATCGAAGGCATAGGTCGGCGAGCCGTGCAGCAGCCAGCCCTTGTTCAGTGCCGCCGTCACCTTGTGGCAGAAGCTGGAATCGTCCGGTCCGGACAGGAAGCGGTAGAGTTTCATCGAACGGTCCTCAGAGATTGCCGGCCTTGGCGAGCAGTTTTTCCGCCTGCGCCAGATGCAGCCGCTCGGTCATCCTGCCATCGACGGTCAGCACGCCCTTGCCGGCGTTTTCCGGCGCAGCGAAGGCGGCTGTGATGGCGCGCGCCTGGGCCAGTTCCTCGGCCGAGGGCGAAAAGGCCGTGTTTGCCGGCGCGATCTGGTCCGGGTGGATCAGGGTCTTGCCGTCAAATCCCATCGCCGCCCCGTCCTCGCATTCGCGCGAGAATGCGTCGAGGTCGCGGAAATTGTTGGCGACGCCGTCGAGCACATCGATGCCGCCGGCGCGCGCCGCCAGCACCATCTGCATGAGCCAGGGCGTCAGGAAGCGCCGGTCGGGCGTCATGCGCACGCCGGTCTCCTTGACGAGATCGTTGGTGCCGGCGACGAAGCAGGCGAGCCGCGCGCCGGGATCGCGCCCGAGTTCCGCGATGGCGCCGATGTTGAGCAGCGCCTTCGGCGTCTCGATCATCGCCCAGAGCCACATCGCCGGATTGGCGTCCTCGTCGTCCAGCGTGTCGTTGGCTTCCAGAATGTCGCGCGGCGTCTCGACCTTGGGCAACAGGATCGCATCCGGCCGGCAGGCGCGGGCGGCGAGAAGGTCGTCCGGACCCCATTCGGAGTTCAGCGCATTGATACGGATGACGATCTCGCCAGGCCCGCCTGTCTGCGGGGAGTTCTTCCGGCCGGCGAAGAAGGCCTGCAAGGCCTCCCGCGCGGCAAGCTTGGCGTCAGGCGCGACCGCATCCTCCAGATCGATGATCGCGGCGTCGCAGGCAAGACCCGGCAGTTTCGCCAGCGCCTTGGCGTTGGTGGCGGGCACGTAGAGGACGGAGCGGTGAGGGCGGAAGGGGCGCGTGATCATGATGGCGCCTACATGCATCCAGCCGTGCGCTGGCGCAAGCGTCTGGCGGCGCAAAGCCCTTGAACCACGTCGCGGAACCTGATTTGCCTCGCGCATCAAAGGAACGGGTACCATGCAGTTCGACATCGTCATCATCGGCGGCGCCATCGTCGGCAGTTCGGCCGCCTGGGGCCTGCGTGCGGAGGGGTTCTCCGGTTCGATCGCGCTGATCGAGCGCGATCCGCAATTCGCGGCCTGCGCGACGACGCTGTCCTGCGCGTCGATCCGGCAGCAGTTCTCGATCCCGGAAAACATCCGGCTGTCGCAGTTCACACTCGGCCTGTTCCGCCGGCTGAAGGACGAATTCGGCGCCGACGCCGACATCTCCTTCCGCGAGAACGGCTATCTGATCCTCGCCGGGCCGGAGGGCATGCCGATCCTGCGCCAGAACCACGCGGTGCAGATGGCGGAAGGCGCGGACATCGTCATCGAGGACGCCGCGGCGCTCGAGGCGCGCTTTCCGTGGCTGTCGGCCGATGGGATCGCTGCCGGCGCATTGGGGCGCACCGGCGAAGGCTGGTTCGATGCGCATGAATATCTGCAGCTCTTCCGCCGCGCGCTGCGGACGAAGGATGTGACGTTCATCAAGGCGAGCGTCACCGGGATTTCGCGCGCCGGCAATGCGGTGACCAAGGTCCAGCTCGACGATGGCAGCGAGATTTCAGCCGGCATCATCGTGAATGCCGCCGGTCCCAATGCCGGCAAGGTCGCCGCGATGGCCGGCATTCCTCTGCCGGTCGAACCGCGCAAACGCTCTGTCTTCGTGTTCGAGGCGCGCGACAGGTTCGCCGACATGCCGCTGATCGTCGATCCGAGCGGCATCTATGTCCGGCCGGAAGGCTCGGTCTACATTGCCGGCGGCGCGGAATCCTACCAGACCGATGCCGCCGCCGATCCTGAGGATTTCGAGCCGGACTGGTCGCTGTTCGAGGAGACGATCTGGCCGGTGCTCGCGACGCGTATCCCGGCCTTCGAGTCGATCAAGCCGACGCGGGCCTGGGCGGGGCACTACGACTACAACACGCTCGACCAGAACGCGGTGATCGGCAGGCATCCGGAGGTGGAGAACTTCATCTTCGCGAACGGATTTTCCGGCCATGGGCTGCAGCAGGCGCCGGCCGTCGGCCGCGCCGTGGCCGAGCTCGTCATGCATGGCGGATACCGCACGATCGACTGTTCGGTGTTCGGCTACGAAAGGATCGCGGCGGGGCGGCCCTATCGCGAGCTCAACGTGATCTGAGCGCTGCCATTACCATCTTTGATTCAGGACGACTTCTGTGTAAACGGAGGCCGACAAACTGCGGGATCACATCCATGGAAAAGTTCACGAAACTGACAGGCGTCGCCGCGCCCTTGCCGATCGTCAATGTCGACACCGACATGATCATCCCGAAGGACTATCTGAAGACGATCAAGCGCACCGGCCTGAGCAAGGGCCTTTTCGCCGAGATGCGTTTCAACGAGGACGGCAGCGAGAACCCGGATTTCGTGCTGAACAAGCCGGCCTACCGAAACGCCCAGATTCTCGTCGCCGGCGACAATTTCGGCTGCGGCTCGTCGCGTGAGCATGCGCCGTGGGCGTTGCTCGATTTCGGCATCCGCTGCGTGATCTCGACGTCGTTCGCCGACATCTTCTACAACAACTGCTTCAAGAACGGCATTCTGCCGATCACGGTCAGCCCCGAGGATCTCGACAAGCTGATGGACGACGCCTCGCGCGGCTCGAACGCGACGCTGTCGATCGACCTGGAGGCCAAGGAAATCCGCGGCCCGGACGGCGGCATGATCAAGTTCGACCTCGACGATTTCAAGCGGCACTGCCTGCTCAACGGGCTCGACGATATTGGCCTGACGCTGGAGAAAGCCACCGCCATCGACAGCTTCGAGAAGCGCAACGCCTCCGCGCGGCCCTGGGCGTAAATCCATGCAACCCTTTCTGCCCAAGTGGCTCGAACCTTACGCGTTCGGGCTGCTGCTCTCCGGCATGATGTCATTCCTCGTCTCAGGCATGTCGACGGCGCTCGCCGCCGGGATCAACGCGGGATTCCCGCTGCTGTGGCTCTCCGCATGGCTGCCGTCCTGGGCGATCGCCTTTCCGAGCGTGCTGGTGGTCGCGCCCTTCGTGAGGCGCATCCTGGCGCGGATCATCATTCCGGGCTGACATCCCGGGCCCGCCATGGCAGCCTGCTGCAGGCTTGGAGGCGGCGATGCACGGATCTCGGACACTACTCATCACCACGGCATTGATCGTCGGCTCGGCGTCGGTCTTCGCCCAGGCCGCCGAACCCGAAAAGATTCCGTTCGAAGGCGGGACGATCACCATCACTGAGAAGGAGTCGGGCGAGAAGGAAGTCGCCTTCGACGGTCGGCTGCTCGCGTCCAACTATTCCGTCTTCTTCGACGGGCAAGTCGAGGTCGGCGGTTCGAAGGTGACGCTGATCTCTTTCGGCGATGGCGGCAATGCCTGTGCGCCGGGCACGCTGATCGTCTGGAAGAACGGCGACGAGGTGGACGCCGACTATATCGGCGGCGATTGCGGCGCGCCGGAGCCGGCCGTCACCGGGGATAGGATCTACTTCGTGCCCTATCTGCTGCCGGGCGGCACGGACAATGTCATCGCGTGGTCTCCCGATGAGCGGATGACGATCGCCGGGCAGCTTACCTACATTCCTCAGCCGGACTCGACCTGGGCCGATCTCGACCTGAAATCGCTCGGCCACATGCTCGACGCCTTCCGAAATGCCGACGTCTACAAGTCAGCGGAGGCGACGCTTGGCGGATCGCTGGCCGAAGTGGTACGCGGATTGGTGGTCGGCGGCGGTCCCGAAACGCTGCCGTCGGGGATCCTCTGGTCGCAGGGCTGCATCCCGCACAATTGCGGCGGCGGCGACAGTTTCATGGCGATCGACCAGGCCGGTCAAAAACTCTACTTCGCGCAGCAATCCGAGGGCGACACGCCGAAAAGCTGGCCCGACGCTGCCGGCTGGCCGGCCGACGTGAGGGCGGCAATGATTGGGGCGATCGGACGATGACATGCGCAAGCTGATCTCGACCGGCTCGCCCTTCGAAAAGACCGCCGGCTATTCGCGCGCCGTGGTGCAAGGCAACTGGTGTTTTGTCGCCGGCACGACCGGCTACGACTATGCGACGATGACGATGCCCGACAGCGTCGAGGCGCAGGCGCGCAATTGCCTGGCGACCATCCGCAAGGCGCTGGAAGACGCCGGCTTTGCACTCGCGGATGTGGTGCGGGCGCACTACTACGTCACCGACCGCGCCTTCGTGCCGCTGGTCTATCCGATCCTCGGCGAACATTTCGGCGACATCCGCCCGGCCGCGACGATGATCGTCTGCGGGTTGGCGGAACCGGAGATGAAGATCGAGATCGAGGTGACGGCGCTGCGGCGCGGCTGATCAGGCCAGCCGCAGGCCGAGATGCTCCGCCATCGGCTCGAAATCGTGGTCATCCTGCAAAAGGATGTGGCCGAGTTCGATGCAGAATGTCGCGATAATGAGATCAATGGAATTTCTTATCGTAATCCCGCGCTTGCGCAGTGCTCTAAAGTTCGCTGCGGCCGCCGAAGCCAGATGGTCATCCATCATCGGAAGAACGGGAAAGCGACGTAGATTGCCCTCCAAAAACGCCGCGTGACGGTCGTCGCGAGCGCCGCGCAAGACCTCCAGCAAGACGACATCTCCAACAACCAGGCGGCCTTTCTCAGCCTCCTGTTTCAGTCGAATAGTGCTGGGTCGCTCCATTCCACGGAGTGCAAATATCCAGACCGACGAATCGACGACGATCATGAATTCTCGTGGAACCCCCAGCCCTTGTCCGACGTCCAGTCATCGCGCATTTCATCAAGGTCGCCTTCCCAGCCAGTACCCCAAATGGCATCCAAGGCGGCGGTCTGCTCGGCAATTGCGATAACCTTCGCCAACGCCGCTTCGACGGTCGCCTTCTTTGTTGGGTAGCCAGTCACCTGCATCGCCCGCTTCATCAAGAGATCATCGATGTCGATATTGGTCCGCATGGCCGCCTCGATGTGTAGGAATTCTGAAAGTATACACATTGAGGTGATCGAATGCAACGAGCGGCGTCGATCTCCCTGTTTCGGCTTGCGCTGATTTGCAGCCCCGTCTAGCAAGGCCGCGACGAATTTCAGGCGAAAAGGCTCTCCCATGGCATCGCGCAAGCTCCTTCTTCTTCCCGGCGACGGCATCGGTCCCGAGGCGATGGCCGAGGTCAAGAAGCTGATCGCTATGATGAACGCGGAGCTCGGCAGCGGCTTCGAGACAGAGGAAGGCCTGGTTGGCGGCTGCGCCTACGACGCGCATGGCAAGGCGATCTCCGAAGCCGACATGGACAAGGCCATGGCTGCTGACGCGACGCTGTTCGGCGCGGTCGGCGGACCCAAATGGGACAGCGTGCCCTACGAGGTGCGCCCCGAGGCGGGCCTGTTGCGGCTGCGCAAGGACATGCAGCTCTTCGCCAACCTGCGGCCGGCGATCTGCTATCCGGCGCTCGCGGCCTCGTCGTCGCTGAAGCCAGAGGTCGTCGAGGGTCTCGACATCCTGATCGTCCGCGAGCTGACCGGAGGCGTCTATTTCGGCGAGCCGAAGGAGATCATCGATCTCGGCAACGGCCAGAAGCGCGGCATCGACACGCAGGTCTACGACACGTTCGAGATCGAGCGCATCTCGGGCGTCGCCTTCGAGCTGGCGCGCACGCGGCAGAACAAGGTCTGCTCGATGGAAAAGCGCAACGTCATGAAGTCGGGCGTTCTGTGGAACGAGGTCGTCACCGCGACGCACAAGGCGAAGTATTCCGACGTCCAGCTCAGCCACATGCTGGCCGATGCCGGCGGCATGCAGCTGGTGCGCTGGCCGAAGCAGTTCGATGTCATCGTCACCGATAATCTGTTCGGCGACATGCTGTCCGACATTGCCGCCATGCTGACGGGATCGATCGGCATGCTCCCGTCCGCCTCGCTCGGCGCGCCCGACGCCAAGACCGGCTCGCGCAAGGCGCTCTATGAGCCTGTGCACGGCTCGGCGCCGGACATTTCCGGCCGGGGCATCGCCAATCCGCTGGCGATGATCGCGTCCTTCGCCATGTGCCTGCGCTACTCGTTCAACATGATCGCCGAAGCCGACCGGCTGGAAAAGGCGATCGCCTCGGTGCTCGACGACGGAATCCGCACCGGCGACATCATGTCCCCCGGCATGACGGAAGTCGGCACCACCGGCATGGGCGACGCGGTGCTGGCGAAGTTCCGCGCGCTGGCCTGACCTATACGAATCCGATGAAGCGGCCGGCGATCAGGACCGCCGGCCAAAGAATGATCGATGCGATCGCGCCAATCTTGCGCCAGCGGACATTCGCCCGATAGAGGCCAAGGTTCGCGCCCGCGAGGACGAGCAGCAGCAGCTTGACGAGGAATGCCGGGTTAGCGGCATATTCGCGAGCGTTGATGGTGAACAGCGCGATCCCGGTCAACGCGGCGATCCCGAAGGCCAACAGGGCGACGCGTCGGAAAGTTGTCTCAGCATCCGGATGACTGAATGCGGGGAACAAGCCGGCGACGCGGCCGTGCATGAACAACAGGCTCGCGAGCAGGATGCCGACCGTCGCGATGTGCACGGCGTTGACCAGCGGATAGGCCACGAAGGATGCCCGCAGCGTCTCGACCGGAGGCATCCGCTCGATCGCCGCGAGAAAGTCGGCCACGGGGTCAGTTCGACGGCGCGCGGTTCGGGTAGACGTCGTAGGTCTTCCCGTTGACGATCAGCCGCACCGCCTTCATGCGCGGCTCGGTCTCCTCGCGCGAACGGTTGCCGACGGCCGTCACTTCGTCGCCGACCTTGGCGGACGCTTCCGTGAAGCCGGCGCGCTGCGTCGCGGCCGGCGGCGCCAGTTCGACGCGCCAGGTCTCGCCCTCGACGTCGACATCGAGCGTTGCGTGCGGATTGCCGAGATAGATCGCCTTGATCACGCCTTCCAGCTCGAAGAACCCGTCCTCCGTCCAGGACCAGCCGTGATGGGCGAGTGTCGGCACGGCCATGGCGCCAACGAAGGATGCGGCGAGAACGGTCTTGCGGAATACGGTCATGACGGTCTCCTCTGTCGAAGGCATAGCTATGCCGGGGCGTCGCCAGGTCAAATCACAAGGCGATGATCCGAGCTCGCATCGATGCGCTTTCCGACGCGTGCAATTGACTCTTGCCCGGAACTCGGCCATTAGCCGCCGCGTAACGGAGCTTCCCATGCGCGGCTTGCTGCTCGCATTTCTGGCGATGGACTTCACCGGCTTCTCCGCCGGCGGTTCCGCGCGCGCCCGTTCCACCAAAACCACGGCCAAAACGAAGACCGCCAAAACGGTCTGACCTCCCTTGGCCCGCTCGCCCCTCCCTGGGACCGGCCCGGGGCGGACCCCGCGAAGCCGGCGGGTTTCCTGAAACGAGCGGAGGGGGACAGGAGGATTTTCATGGGTTTCAAGGTTGCGATCGTCGGCGCCACGGGAAATGTGGGCCGCGAAATGCTGAACATTCTGGAAGAGCGCGGCTTTCCCGCCGACGAGGTGGTGGCGCTCGCTTCGCGGCGGAGCCAAGGCACGGAAGTGTCCTATGGCGACAAGACGCTGAAGGTGAAGTCGCTCGACCAGTACGATTTTTCCGACACCGACCTCTGCCTGATGTCGGCCGGCGGCAACGTCTCCAAGGAGTGGTCGCCGAAGATCGGCAAGCAGGGCTGCGTCGTGATCGACAATTCTTCGGCCTGGCGCTACGACCAGGACGTGCCGCTGATCGTGCCTGAAGTGAATCCGGACGCGATCTCGCTCTACACGCGCAAGAACATCATCGCCAATCCCAACTGCTCGACCGCGCAGATGCTGGTGGCGCTGAAGCCGCTGCACGATTTCGCCACCATCAAGCGCATCGTCGTCGCGACCTACCAGTCGGTGTCCGGCGCCGGCAAGGAGGGCATGGACGAGCTGTTCACCCAGACCCGGGCGGTGTTCGTCGCCGACGGCGTCGAGGTGAAGAAGTTCACCAAGCGCATCGCCTTCAACGTCATCCCGCATATCGACGTCTTCCTCGACGACGGCTCGACCAAGGAAGAGTGGAAGATGGTCGCCGAGACCAAGAAGATGCTCGACCCGAAGATCAAGGTGACCGCGACCTGCGTGCGCGTGCCGGTGTTCATCGGCCATTCCGAGGCGATCAACCTCGAGTTCGAGAAGCCGATCACCGCCGACGAGGCGCGCGACATCCTGCGCGAGGCGCCCGGCTGCCAGGTCATCGACAAGCGCGAGAACGGCGGCTACATCACACCTCTCGAAAGCGCCGGCGAGGACGCGACCTTCATCTCGCGCATCCGCGAGGACCCGACGGTCGAGAACGGCCTGAACCTCTGGGTCGTCTCCGACAACCTCCGCAAGGGCGCTGCGCTCAATGCCATCCAGATTGCCGAACTGATGGTCGAGCGGGGCCTTTTGAAGCCACGCCAGAAGGCGGCGTAGCCTCTTCTTTCCTTCTCCCCGTTCACGGGGAGAAGGTGCCCGAAGGGCGGATGAGGGGCCGGCGCGAGCTTTCGCAGGTCATACGCTGCCCCTCACCTGGCTGCCGCCATCCTCTCCCCGTGAACGGGGAGAGGAGAAGCTATTCGCCTACCCGATCCCCAAGATCACCTCAGGCAATTCCCCGAGATGCGCGATCTTGCGGAAACGGCCGTGGCCTTCCGGCTCATCGGCGTGCTCGACGACCCATGTCAGGTCATGCGGGACATAGACGCCCCAGCCGCCGGCGTCGATGGCCGGCAGCACATCCGACTTCAGCGAATTGCCGACCATCATCGCCCGGTCGGGACCGTCGCCGTGGCGGGCGAAAACCCGCTCGTAGGTGGATCGATTCTTGTCCGAAACGATTTCGACGCCGTCGAACAGTTCGCCGAGGCCCGAGGCCGCAAGCTTCCGCTCCTGGTCGAACAGGTCGCCCTTGGTGATCAGGATCAGCTTGTAGCGCCCGACCAGCGCCTCGACGGTCTCGCGGGCATGCGGAAGAGTTTCGACCGGATGCACCAGCATGTCGCGGCCCGCAGCGAGGATCTTCTCGATCGTTGCGCCGGGCACCTTGCCGTCGGTGACCTGGATCGCCGTCTCGATCATGGAAAGCGTAAAGCCCTTGATGCCGAAGCCGTAGATGCCAAGTGTGCGCTTCTGCACGTCGAGCAGGCGTTCGGCGAGATGGTCCGGCTCGGCATGGTCGGCCAACAGGTCGAGAAACCTGTTGCGGGTCAGCGTGTAGAATTGCTCGTTCTGCCACAGCGTGTCGTCGGCGTCGAAACCGATGGTGGTCAGATGGTGTGCCATGTCTTCATCCTAGACTGATTCCAAAGGCGGAATAAATCCAGCGGTCAAACACGCCCGTCGAGATGCCTGACCTTGCGCAGCGCCGGGAACAGGAAGGCCCACATGCCCGCCACTGCGATCGCCCCGACCCCGCCGAACACGACGGCCGGCACGGTGCCGATCAGCGCTGCCATCGTGCCGGCGCGGAACTCGCCAAGCTCATTCGACGCGCCGACGAAGACCATGTTGACGGCGTTGACCCGGCCGCGCACCCGGTCCGGCGTCCAGAGCTGGATCAGCGTCTCGCGGATGTAGACCGAGATCATGTCGGTGGCGCCGAGCATGGCGAGTGCTGCGATCGAGAGCCAGGGGATTGTCGACACGCCGAAGACGATGGTGAACGCGCCGAACATGGCGACGAAGAACAGCATGACCAGGCCGGCATGGTCGCGCACCGGATGGCTGGTCAGCCAGATCGCCACGCCGATCGCGCCGATGCCGGGTGCCGCGCGCAAGAGGCCGAGACCCCAGGGCCCAAGTTCGAGAATGTCGCGCGCATAGACCGGCAGCAGCGCCACCGCCCCCGACAGCAGCACGGCGAACAGGTCGAGCGAAATAGCGCCGAGCACCACTTTTTCCGACCAGATATATCGGAACCCGGCGAAGATGGTTTCGAGCGAGGTCTTGTCCGTCTCGGTGCGCTGCACCGGCTTCGGAATCGTCAGGATCAGGATCGCCGAACCCAGCATGAAAGCGGTCGCGACGCCGTAGGCGATCTCCGGCGACAAGCCGTAAAGCAGGCCGCCGGCGACCGGGCCGACGATCGTCGCCGTCTGCCAGGCGGACGAATTCCAGGCCACCGCATTGGCGAAGTCTTCCGTCGGAACCAGATTCGCGACCAAGGAGGCCGAGGCGGGGGCAAAGAAGGCGCGCGCGATGCCGAATGCGAAGAGGATCGCGAAGACCTCGCCGACGCCCGTCAGCCCGCGCCAGGTCAGAACTAGCAGCGCCAGCGCGCATGCCGTTTCGACGAAGGCTGCGATCGACATGATCAGCCGGCGGCCGAACCGGTCGGCCACCGAGCCGGTAACGAGAACGAGCAGGAGCGACGGGGCAAACTGGATGATGCCGACCAGGCCGAGGTCGAACGGGTCGCGCGTCAGGTCGTAGATCTGCCATCCGACGGCGACCGAAACGACCTGCGTGGCGAATGTCACCAGGAACCTTGCGCCCCAATACCTGACGAAGGCGGAGTGGCGAAAGGCGGCGTAGCGGTCGCCGGTGGTCGAACTGGGGGTCATCGCGCTCGGGACAGGCTTTTCGGTGGGCCGCCTGGCCGGCGACGCGCGTTCCTAGACCGAATCGTTGCGCGGTGCGCGCAAAACGATCGCCTGGACCAATCAATTCGCGGCGCGACCATCGCCATTCCTACGCCACACAGCACTTGCAGGGTGGGCATCGGTCCGGCGCGGGGGTTGCGATGCTTCGTCTGGTTCTCATTCTTGTCTGTGTGGTGGCGGGAGTCGCCGCGCTATACAAGCTCGCCCAGTACATCAGAACCCGCCAGTGGGACTGGACGGGTCTTGCGTTTGCGATCGCCTTCGTGGCGCTCGCGATCTGGCTGAGAGAGGCCACCGGAACCGGCGGCCTCATCGACTAGCGGCGCGACGAGCGGCCGGCGAAGAGACTTGCCACGAGGCCAAGAACAACGAGACCAACGGCGGCGGCTGCTGCCGGGTTGCTCTTCACTGTCTCGCCTGCATGGCGCGCCCGACGGCCAAGCTGCGCGCCAGTTGCGGCAAGACTGTCGCGAATCTCGTCGACCAGATCGGCGGCGCTTTCGCGTGCGTCTGAATAGGATTGCGCACCGCGTTTGCTCGCCATCCGCCGCAATGTGCGCAGTTCATCCTGCAGCGTCTCGATCTGCGCCGAGAGGGCGCTCTCGACATCCTTGCGAGCGTTCCAGAGACCGATGGACATGACAATACCCCGTTCAGTTGCTGATTGAACGGGAGTAACGCCGCGGCTGCCTGCAGGTTCCGTGAAACTCAGATACCGATCAGCAGCGCGGCGAGCGCGACCGCGGCCGGAACCGCCTGAACATACAGTATCTTGATCCCCACCGTCGCCGCGCCGAACAGGCCTGCGACCAGGACGCACCCGAGGAAGAAGACCTTCACGGCGAACCCGCCGTCTCCCAGCCAGAGACCCCAGACGAGGCCGGCCACCAGAAAGCCATTGTAGAGCCCCTGGTTCATCGCCAGCGCTTTCGACGCGGCGGAGAATTCCGGCGTCAGGCCGAACGCCTTGCGGCCCGCAGGCGTGTCCCAGGCGACCATTTCGAGATACATGAAGTAAAGATGCAGCAGCGCGACAAGCGCGATCAGGACACTGGCGATCATGGCGGCGTTCCCCTCTGAACACTTGCCGCATTGAGCACGAAGCGCTGACGGTACGCAACTTTCCGCTTGATCGCGCTCATCCAAGAGGACCATGCTTTGGAGCCCCGGGGGGCGGGGCGTGGAGGGATATCAATGGCTGAACAGGCCGATGCGATCGTCGTCGGAGGCGGGCTTGCGGGCCTCGTCGCCGCGGCCGAACTGGCGGATGCCGGCAAGAAGGTCATCGTCCTCGAGCAGGAAGGCGAGAATTCGCTTGGCGGCCAGGCGTTCTGGTCGCTGGGTGGGCTCTTCTTCGTCGACAGCCCCGAGCAGCGCCGCCTGCGCATCCGCGACAGCCGCGACCTGGCGCTGCAGGACTGGCTGGGCTCGGCGCAGTTCGACCGGCCGGAGGATGCCTGGCCGCGCAAGGTGGCCGAGGCCTTTGTCGATTTCAGTGCCGGCGAGATGCGCTCCTGGCTGCATGGCATGGGCATGCGCTGGTTTCCGGTCGTCGGCTGGGCGGAGCGCGGAGGCGGGCTTGCGCATGGCCACGGCAATTCCGTGCCGCGCTTCCACATCACCTGGGGCACCGGTCCCGGAGTGGTGGAGCCGTTCGAGCGGCGCGTCCGCGCCCATGTCGCCAAGGGGCGGATCAGCCTGAAATTCCGCCACCAGGCGAGCCAGATTGTGAAGACCAAAGGCGCGGTGACCGGCGTCGCGGGCGAGATTCTCGAGCCGTCGCGTGTCGAGCGAGGCCAGCAGTCCGGCCGCGACAAGATCGGGTCGTTCGAATATTCGGCCGGCGTCGTGATCGTCACATCGGGCGGCATCGGCGGCAACCACGCGCTGGTGCGCAAGAACTGGCCGGTCGACCGGCTGGGTCCCGCGCCGAAGCGGATGGTGGCCGGCGTGCCGCATCATGTCGACGGCCGCATGGTGGCGATCACGCAGAAGGCGGGCGCCGCCGTGATCAATGCCGACCGGATGTGGCACTACACCGAAGGCGTCGCCAACTGGTCGCCGATCTGGCCGAACCACGGCATCCGCATCCTGCCCGGGCCGTCGTCGCTTTGGTTCGACGCGACAGGCGAGCGTCTGCCTGCGCCGTGCCTGCCGGGCTTCGACACGTTGTCGACGCTGAAGCATATCCTGGCGACCGGATACGACTATTCCTGGTTCGTGCTGACGCAGAAGATCATCAAGAAGGAGTTCGCGCTGTCGGGGTCCGAGCAGAATCCCGACTTCACCTCGAAGAGCTGGCGCGCGGTGCTGAAGAACCGCCGCGGCGAGGGCGCGCCGCCGCCGGTCGAGGCGTTCAAGAAGAACGGTGCGGATTTCATCGTCCGCAATTCGCTGCCCGAACTGGTCGAGGCGATGAACATGCTGACCGGCGACGGGCTGGTCGACCATGACCGCCTGAAGCTGCAGATCGAGGCGCGCGACCGCGAGATCAACAATCCGTTCGCGAAGGATGCGCAGGTCACGGCCATCAACGGCGCGCGGACCTATCTCGGCGACAAGCTGATCCGCACCGCCAGGCCGCACCGGATCCTCGATCCGGCCAACGGCCCGCTGATCGCGGTGCGGCTGAACATCCTGACGCGCAAGACGCTGGGCGGGCTGCACACCAATCTCGACTCGCAGGTGCTGGACGCGGCCGGCGAGCCGATCCCGGGCCTCTATGCCGCGGGGGAGGTGGCCGGTTTCGGCGGCGGCGGCTATCACGGCTACAACGCGCTCGAAGGGACGTTCCTAGGCGGCTGCATCTTCTCCGGACGCAACGCCGGCCGGCACGCGGCGGGGAAGAGGTGACCGCCGAGAGGATCGTCATCGCCGGCGCCGGCAGCATCGGCTGCTACATCGGCGGGGCTTTGGCTCTGTCCGGCGCGAACGTCACCGTTCTCGCCCGGCCATGGCTGGTCGATCGGATACGGGCCCATGGCATCCGCGTGACCGATCTGGAAGGGCGCGACCGGCGGGTCGCGCCGTCGACCCTTCGGGTCGAGACCGAGGCAGCCGCCGCCTTTCGCCAGGCCAGCCTGATCCTCGTCACGGTCAAGAGCGGCGATACGGCGGAAATGACCGACCTGATCGCCGGCCATGCCCCACCTGACGCCGCCGTTCTCAGCCTGCAGAACGGCGTCGACAACCTGCCGCTGCTGCGTGCGCGGCTCGGTCCGACGCGCGTCATCGCCGGCATGGTGCCATTCAATGTGGCCCAGACGCAGCGCGAGGGCGAGGCGCCGCTGTTCCATCGCGCCACCAGCGGCAAGGTCGTGATCGATGCCGGCCATGACGAACTTCGGCGGCTGCTCGATGCGGCCGGCCTCGGCTGCGTGATCCATCCGGACATGGCTTCGCTCGCCTGGTCGAAGCTGGCGCTCAACATGAACAATGCGCTGAACGCGCTGTCGGGCCTGCAGCTGCGCCAGCAATTGTCGATGCGGCCATGGCGTCTGATTCTCGCCGACCAGATCAGCGAACTGCTCGACGTCACGCATCGCGCCGGCCTGAAACTGCCGCCGATCGAAGGCGTGCGGCCGGCGATGATCCCCTTCATCCTGAGGCTTCCCGACGTCCTGTTCAGGATCGTCGCCCGTTCCATGCTCGCCATCGACCCGCAGGCGACATCGTCAATGGCGGAAGACATCGGCCGCGGCCGCGAGACGGAGGTGCAATATCTGCAGGGCGCCGTCGTCCGCCTTGCGGCTTCCACGGGCTCCCCGGCGCCGATTTCCGCCAAGATCGTCACAGCTGTCCAAGACCTGGAGCAGACGGGCAAGCACTGGACCGCGACGAATCTTGCCGCCCATATCGGCGCGCCGAAGCAATCGCTCTCCTGAGCGCAACGACCTGCTGCAAAGAAGGGTTGTTCCGGATGTGGAGCGCCGCTACCAATTGGTGTCATCTGGACGTGGAGTGTCGGCAATGCGGCCAAGGGAAGGTCTTGTCTGTGCGGGGATCTGGGTCGCCCTGGCATTGCTCGTCGAAGTCTGGACGGCGCGAGGCGCTTCCGCGAGCGACGCCATCGTCCGCCAGCCTGCCGATCCCTGGGTCGAGATCCTCCCGCTGCCTGAAGCCAATCCAGCCTTTGCCGATCAGGTCCAGGATGGCATCTCCTATCTTCTGTCCGAGTTTCAGTTTCGCCCGATCGACGGCGGGCGGGAACTCTATGACCGGCTGGCCTACCGGGTTGTCGATCGCACCGGCCTCGACAATGGTGCGCGCATCAGCTTCGAGTTCGATCCCGGGACCGAGAGCGTCACGCTGAACCGGCTCCAGATCGTCCGCGACGGCGTGGTTCTCGACCGGCTGGATACGGCGAAGATCGAGATCGCGCGACGCGAAGCCGATGCCGACAGCGGCATCTTCGACGGACGGCTGACAGCCTACATCAACGTCCAGGACGTCAGGGTCGGCGATATCATCGACCGGGCACGGACGACGATCCGGAAGCCGGTCATCGGCGGCGCGCTGGAGCATATGAACTTCTCCGTCGAATGGAGCGTGCCGGTCGCGCGGCACCGCATCAAGGCGGTGTGGCCGAAGGGGAGGCCATTGTTCCACAAGGCCCGCGAAGTGGACCTCAAGCCGACAATCGAGGAACGGGGCGGTTCCACCATCTACGTCTGGGACAGCATCGACGCTCCTCCCATCACGACCCAGACCGACCTGCCGCCAGGCTTTCCGGACCAGGGCAACATCGATATCTCCTCGACCGACAGGTGGCAGGACATCGTCGATGCGACGCGTCCCCACTACCGCCTGGACCAGGACCTGCCGGCCGACTTCGCCCTGCGCATCGACCAGCTTGCCGCCAGCTTTCCCAAGCCAGAGGACAGGCTGGTAGAGATCCTGCGGCTGATCCAGGACGACATCCGCTATGTCAGCCTGGCGATCGGCACAGGCAGCCACATTCCGAGATCGCCCTCCGAGGTGGTGGCAAGCGGCTTTGGCGACTGCAAGGACAAGTCGCTGCTGCTGGCCATTTCATTGCGCCGTCTTGGCATCGACGCGGACGTGGCGCTGACGGACACGGACGAAGGCCTCGCGCTGCCCGACCGGCTCCCCGGAATCGGCCTGTTTGACCACATGATCGTCAAGGCGCAGATCGGACGGGATGTCTACTGGCTCGATCCGACCGACTATCTGCAAGGCGGCCGGGCGGAGGGCCTTGTCCCGCCGAAGTTCAACTATGCCCTGCCCTTCGGAGGGTCGGACGCCAGGCTGGAGGCGATTCCGGACAAGCCGCTGGTTCTGCCCACCGCGAGCATCCTCGAAACGTTCGACTTTCCGACCGCGGAGGGCAGTCCGCTCATGCTTGGCGTCGTGACGACCTACCGCGGTTCCGGCGCGGACAGCATGCGCTACCGGCTGAAACGCAAGTCGACGCGAACCTTCTCCGAGGACTACCTGAAGTACTACGACGGACTGTATCCGGGGATCGAGACTGCCGCCGCGTTGACGGTGAAGGACGATCGCGACGCCAACGTGGTCACTGTGACGGAGAAGTATCGGCTTTCCTCGGCCAACCTGCTCGCCGACGATCTCATCAAGAAATTTCCGCTGCAGGCCGACATCGGCGTCGGAGACCTGCCGGAGCCGAGCAAGGTCGGCCGAACCGCTCCGGTCTGGCTCGGACGGCGGGTCTTGAAGCAGCACAAGGTCGTGGTCCGAAACCTGAAGGCCCGTTTCGGGCCGCCGCCAGACGTGGCCGAGAAGATGTCGCCCTTCGCCATGATGACCACCTGGACTTCAGCCACCGAGACGCAGCTCGAAGTGATGTGGAACTTCGCGACTCTGTCCGACAGGATTCCTGCGGCCTATATCGCGACCTATCTCAAGACGCTTGACGACATGTCCTCGAACGTGAAGTGGACATACGACTTCACCTACACCACCCCCAAGACGGAGTGAGGTCGACCGGCGGCAGCGGGGCTACTCCGCAGCCTTGCGGAATGCGGTCGCGCCGGTCTCGAACTGGAGCCGCGCAAGGCGCGCATAGATGCCGCCTTGTTCCACCAGCGACTGGTGCGTGCCTTCCTCGACGATCATGCCGTCGTCGATCACCAGGATTCGGTCGGCCTTCAGCACGGTGGCGAGGCGGTGGGCGATGACGAGGGTCGTGCGGCCTTGCATCAGCCGCTCGAGCGCGGTCTGCACCAGCGTCTCGCTTTCGGCGTCGAGCGCCGACGTCGCCTCGTCCAGCAGCAGGATCGGTGCGTCGCGCAGGATGGCGCGGGCGATCGCGATGCGCTGCCGCTGGCCGCCGGACAGCGTGACGCCGCGCTCGCCGACGGGCGTCGCGTAGCCATCCTGCAGGCGGACGATGAATTCCTCGGCCAGTGCATCCCGGGCGGCGGACACGATCTCGGCTTCGGTGGCTTCGGGCTTCCCGAAGGCGATGTTGTCGCGGATCGTCGCCGCGAAGATCGTCACGTCCTGTGGCACGATCGCGATGCGCCGGCGCAGATCCTCGGGGTCGGCGTCGCGGATGTCGACGCCGTCGACGCGGATGTGGCCTGTCTCGGGGTCATAGAAACGCAGGATCAGCGAGAAGATCGTGCTCTTTCCGGCGCCCGACGGACCGACGATGGCGACGGTTTCGCCAGGCGCGATGTCGAAGCTCAGGTTGCGCAGCGCCGGCATCGACATGCGCGCCGGATAGGCGAAGGACACGTCGTCGAAGGCAACGCGCCCCTCGGCCGGTGACGGCAGTGGCTTCGGATCAAGCGGCGGCGCGATCGCCGGAACCTCGGCGAGGATCTCCGTCAGCCGCTCGGCGGCGCCCGCCGCCTGGCTGAGTTCGCCCCAGACCTCGGACAATGCGCCGAGCGCCCCGGCGGCGAAGACCGAATAGAGCAGGAACTGGCCGAGCGTGCCGGCCGACATGGTGCCGTCGAGGACGTCGCGCGACCCGAACCACAGCACCGCGACCACCGAGGAGAAGATGGTGAAGATGGCGAAGAAGGTCAGGATCGAGCGCGCGAAGACCGAGGAGCGGGCTGCCTCGAAGGCGGTCTCCACCGCCTGGCCGAACCTCGCTGTCACGATCCGTTCGGCGGTGAAGGCCTGCATGGTGCGCGGCGAGCCGATCTGTTCGCTGGCATAGGCGGTAGCGTCGGCCAGCGTATCCTGCGCCAGCCGCGACTTGCGGCGAACGGAGCGGCCGAAGGCGACCAGCGGCAGCACGATCAGCGGGATCGCCGCGATGACGAGGCCGGAGAGCTTCGGGCTGGTGACGATCATCATCGCCAGCGCGCCCAGACCCATGATCGCATTGCGCAGCGCGACCGAAGCCGTCGCGCCGACGGCCGACTTGATCTGCGTCGTGTCGGCGGTCAGCCGCGAGACGATCTCGCCCGATTGCGACCGGTCGAAGAAGGACGGCGAGAGTTTGGTGACATGGGCGAAGACGTCGCTGCGGATGTCCGACACGACACGCTCGCCGAGCGTGATGACGAAGTAGTAACGGCAGGCGGATGCGAAGGCGAGCACGCCGGCGATGATCACCAGCATCGAGAAATAGTTGGCGATGAAGACGGAATCGCCGCCCGAGAAGCCGTGGTCGATCATCCGGCGGACCGCGACCGGCAAGGTCAGCGTCATCGCCGCCGCCAGCATCAGGAAGAAGATCGCCGCCGCGACCATGCGCTTGTAGCGGCCGAGATAGGGATAGAGCCTTGCCAGCGGCCGAAGCGAACGGCGCCTGTTCTGCTCGGCGAGATCGACTGCGATGGCCATTGCGGCGCTTCCCCGTCGCCGCGCGGCAAATCGGCTGCGCGGCCTTGTGCTTGGCGGGAGCCTCATGTATAGGCACGCCGACCGTTTTCGAAGCCGTAGCCTTCCATGGCCGCGGCTTCAAGCTTTAGAGACCGGGCGCATCGCCGCACCGACGTTCAGGACGAGACCGATGAAAGCAAAGATTCACCCCGACTACCACACGATCAAGATCGTGATGACCGATGGCACCGAGTACCTGACCCGCTCCACCTGGGGCAAGGAAGGCGACACGATGAACCTCGATATCGACCCGACCACGCACCCGGCCTGGACCGGCGGCAACCAGGCTCTGCTCGACCGCGGCGGCCGCCTGACCAAGTTCAAGAACAAGTTCGCCAATCTCGGCATCTGAGCCCGAGCGACGCGACGCCGACAAAAGACCCCGCTTCGGCGGGGTTTTTTCGTTTCAGCTCTTTTTCTCGACATGCCCGAGCTGCTTCTCCGGCCAGGCCTTGTCGCGCACCCGGCGCTTGAGTTCGGCCGAGTCCGGGAAACCTCCGTCGCGTTTGCGCTCCCAGATCGTCTCGCCATCGCAGAGGATCTCGAAGATGCCGCCGGTTCCGGGCACCAGCGTTACCTCTGCGAGGTCCGGCCCGAAGGTCGACAGCAGCTCCTGTGCCATCCAGCCGGACCGCAGCATCCAGTTGCACTGGGTGCAGTAGGTGATGCGGATGGCGGGTTTGGCGGTCACGCGGCGTTCAGCTTGGCAAGCGTCGCTTCGTCGACCTCGAAATTGGCGTAGACGTTCTGGACGTCGTCGTCGTCTTCCAGCACGGCGACCAGCTTCATCAACGACTGCGCGCGGTCCTCGTCGACTTCGATATTGGTCTGCGGCTTCCAGATCGTCTTGACCGATTCGGCTTCGCCAAGCGCGGTTTCCAGCGCCTTCGCTACCTCGCCGATCGCCTCGAAGGAGCAGAGGATGACGTGTCCCTCCTCATCCGACGAGACGTCGTCCGCACCGGCCTCGATGGCGGCGTCCATCACCTTGTCGGCGCTGCCGGCCTTCGCCGGATAGACGATCTCGCCGACGCGGTCCCACATGAAGGAAACCGAGCCGGTTTCGCCAAGCGCGCCGTTGGCCTTGGTGAAGGCGGCGCGCACGTTGGACGCGGTGCGGTTGCGGTTGTCGGTCAGCGCCTCGACGATGACGGCGACGCCGCCCGGGCCGTAGCCCTCGTAACGCACCTCGTCATAGTTTTCCGCGTCGCCGCCGGACGCCTTGTTGATGGCGCGCTGGATGTTGTCCTTCGGCATCGATTCCGCCTTGGCGTTCTGGATCGCGAGGCGCAGTCGGGCGTTCATGGCGGGGTCCGGCACGCCCATCTTCGCGGCGACGGTGATTTCGCGCGCGAGCTTGGAAAAGACCTTGGACTTCATCGCGTCCTGACGGCCCTTGCGATGCATGATGTTCTTGAACTGGGAATGACCGGCCATGACGCCCTTCGGATGACGGTTCTCGGGGGAATGTGATGACGCGGCTTATAGTTCAAACGCCGCCAAAGTCCAGCTTGGCGCGGTTTTGGATCGCTTGCGAAGCTTGGGAATTGTGATATCAGATGATGATGATAGATGTAGGTATTCCATGCGCACGATCATCGATATCGACGAGCAGCAGATCAGCCGGCTCGATACGCTCGCGCGCCGCGACAAGCGTTCACGCGCAGCGGTGATACGCCTGGCGGTGGACGAATATCTGGCCAAGCATGCCGTGGACGATATCGATAGCGGGTTCGGCCTTTGGAAGGGCTCCGACGTCGACGGACTTGACTACCAGCGAAAGCTGAGAAGCGAATGGTAAAGCCGCTCCTCGATACGAACGTCCTGATCGACTATCTCAACGGCCTGCCCCAGGCCCGCACGGAACTCGCCCACTACGACACGATGGCGATCAGCATCATCAGCTGGATGGAGGTCATGGCCGGAGTCGATGCTGGGAACGACGCGGCGACCCGCCGCTTCCTATCCGGCTTCAGCGTGTTGGATGTGGATCAGCAGATCGCTGAGCGTGCGGTGGCCATACGCAAGGCGCGCCGGTTGAAATTGCCCGATGCGATCATCGGTGCAACGGCGGAACGACACGAGATGCTTCTGGTCACGCGAAACGAGAAGGATTTTCCAGACTCCCTACCGGGGGTGCGCGTTCCCTACCGCCTCCCCTGATCGGCGTCGCTCTCGCGAAATCGTGATGATGCGATGCGGCGGAGCTTGGCGATACTCGCGCCATGCCTCACGGGAGACCGCCCATGCGCCGGACCATTCTCGCCGCCATTGCTTTCGCCGCCGCTGTGTCAGGGCCGCCGACCCCGCCAGCGCTTGCCCAGGAAGATCCTGTGCCATCCTCCTGCATCGCCATGGCGCAGGCGTTGCCCAACGTCGTCTACGCCAATTTCACGCCCGCCCAGGCGACCGCGCCGAAGGGCGAAGTGACCATCACCTATATCGGCCACTCGACCTACGCGATCGACACGCCGGAGGGGATACGCGTCGCGACCGACTATTCTGGCCGCTACGCGATGGACCCGATGCCGCGCGTGGCGACGATGAACAAGGCGCATTCAGGACATTTCACCCGCACGCCCGACCCGAGCATCGAATATCCGCTGCAAGGCTGGGGCGATGGAGCGGAGCCAGCGAAACATCGTCTGGTGGTCGGCGATCTCTATATCCGCAACGTGCCGACCGACATCCGCTCCTGGGAGGGCGGCATGGAGATCAATGGCAACTCGATCTTCATCTTCGAGGTGGCTGGGCTATGCATCGGCCACCTCGGCCACCTGCACCACGATCTGACGGATGCGCACTACGCGGCGATCGGCCGGCTCGACGTGCTGATGGTGCCGGTCGACGGCGGCATGACGCAGTCGCTGACCAACATGAGCACGATCGCGGAGCGGCTCTACTCGTCGGTGATCCTGCCCATGCACCGGCATTCGACGCCGATCGGGGAGTTCATCGGCCTCATGGGCGAAGGGTTCGCGACGGATTTCCGCAGCGAGCGGTCGATCACCGTATCGCTGACGACCCTGCCGCGCCAGCCGACGATCGTGGTGCTGGAGGGGATATAGGTAGGCAGTAGGCAGTAGGAGGAAGCCTGGATGCTCTGGCCTGGCCAAGGTCATTGACCCACGGTCCGAACCCGATTGCCCGCTCTACTGCCTACTGCCTACTGCCTACTGCCTACTGCCTACTGCCTACTGCCTACGCCTTCTTCTTCGCCCGCCGCGCCAGCATGTTGAGCGCCTCGACCAGCGCGGAGAAGCCCATGGCGGCGTAGATGTAGCCCTTCGGCACATGGAAGCCGAAGCCGTCGGCGATCAGGGTCATGCCGATCATCAGCAGGAAGCCCAGCGCCAGCATGACGATGGTCGGGTTCTTGGCGATGAACTTCGATAGCGGCTCGGCGGCGAGCAACATCACGGTCACGGCCGCGATGACGGCGATATACATGATGGCGATATGGTCGGTCATGCCGACGGCGGTGATGATCGAGTCGATCGAGAACACGAGGTCGAGCAGCAGGATCTGGAAGATCGCGGCGCCCGTGGTCATCGTCACCGCGTGACCGACGATATCCTCCTTGTGGTCGATCGGGTCGACCGTGTGGTGGATCTCCTTGGTCGCTTTCCACACGAGGAACAGGCCGCCAGCGATCAGGATCAGGTCACGCCAGGAGAATGGATGGCCGAAGGCGGTGAACACCGGCGCCGTGAGCTGCACGATGATGGAAATGGTCGCCAGAAGCGCCAGCCGCATGAGCAGCGCGGCGCCGATGCCCAGACGGCGGGCGCGGGCCTGCTGCTCGAGCGGAAGCTTGTTGGTGAGGATCGAAATGAAAATGAGGTTGTCGATGCCGAGAACGACTTCGAGGATGACAAGCGTGGCGAGCGCTACCCATGCCGTCGGATCGCTTGTCCAGTCGAAGAAGCCGAGAAACCATTCCATGTGATGAAGATCCGTGTTGGCCCGAGGGCGCGCGGTGCAGATTGCGGCAAGAGGTAGTGAGCCGCCCGCCCGGCGTCAATGTATGAGAAGCGCAGACGCGACGGAACGCCGCGTTTTGCGGTGAAACGGGCCTTACCGCCAGAAGGACGGGGTCGTTTCTTCCAGCCGCGGGCCCAGCCGAAGCGGGCCGACCTTCTCGGCAAGCCCCGTGCGGTCGGAGATCTCGACACCGAGTCCGCAAATCGTCGCGGGGCCGCTGGCGGCTTCGAACCTGCCCTTCGGCACCTTGGACAGGAAGCGGTTGAGCGGCTCCTCCTTGTCCATCCCAAGCGAGGAATCGTAGTCGCCGCACATGCCGGCGTCGGACAGATAGGCGGTGCCGCCGTTCAGGATCTGGTGGTCGGCGGTCGGGCAGTGCGTGTGCGTGCCGACGACCAGGCTGGCGCGCCCGTCGACGAAATGCGCGAAGCACATCTTTTCCGACGTCGCCTCGGCGTGGAAGTCGAAGACCACCGCATCCGCCTGCTCGCCGAGCGGGCAAGCCTCCAGTTCGCGCTCGCCGGCGACGAAGGGATCGTCGAGTTCGGGATGCATGAAGACGCGGCCCATGATGTTGGAGACCATGACGCGGGCGCCATTCTTGGCGATGAAGACGCCGGAACCGCGGCCGGGCGTGCCTTTCGGAAAATTGGCCGGGCGCAGGAAGCGTTCCTCACGCGGCGCGAAAGCCAGGGCCTCGCGCTGGTCCCAGACATGGTTGCCGGTCGTCACGACATCGGCGCCGGCGCGCAGCGTTTCCTGGAAGATTTCCTCGGTGATGCCGAAGCCGCCGGCCGCGTTCTCGCCATTGACGATCACGAAGTCGAGCTTCAGGTCGGAGATCAGGCCTGGAAGGCGCTCCCAGACCGTCGTCCGGCCGGTCTTGCCCACCATGTCGCCGAGAAAGAGAAGACGCATGCGATGTTCTATAGAGCCGGCGCGAATCGGCGCAACCCGGATTCGGTGAGGAAATCCGGGATCAGGATGTCGTGCGGCTCGTCCGGGACGCATTCGACCTCCTGGCAGTCGAAGGCGATGCCGATCAGACGCGGCGGCCTTGGGCCGGCGTTCAGCTTCGCAATCGCGCGGTCGTAATATCCGGCGCCGTAGCCGATGCGATGGCCGCGCCGGTCGAACGCCGCCAACGGGACCAGCATCAGCGTCGGCTGGAGCACTTCGGCTTCCGGTCCCGGCCCGGCGGTGCCGAAACCCATGTCGATCAGGTCGGCCCCGCGGACGAGCTCGCGAAAGACGATCGTCTGCTTGTCGACTATGGCCGGAAGGCAGAGCCGCGCCCCCTTCTCGCGGAAGGCGAACATCAGGGGCCGGACATCGACTTCCGATCGCATCGGCCAGAAGCCCGAGACAACTTCACCAACCTCGACCGAAATCGCTCCGGCAGCATCAGCCATCGCGATCGACGCCTCGATGCGCCGCAGCGGGTCGAGCGCGTCCCGTCTGGCGAGCGCCTCCTGACGGAGCTGTTTCTTGATCGAGCGATTGTCCATGTCGACGCCTCCTGTTCCGACAATAGGATGCGCCGACGCCGGGCCAGCGTCTCACATGCGACCAAAACGATAGGACAGGCGAAGCGGTGGGGAAAGGTGACGGTCCACGCAGACCGGTGGAGAGGTTGATCCCGGGTGCCTACAAAGTAGGTGGGCGCCGTGTGAAGAGACCCACGGGTCTCCTCAGGGACAGCTCCCTAGGGATCAATAAGGCCCCGGGGAAGTGTTACTCCTGCCGAGAAGCACAGACCGTCAGGCCCAATATAGGCCTTTGCCGCGCCGCCTGCCAGCGATTGCTTCGCCAGACGGAAAATGATTGACGGCAAGGCGCGCCTGTTGGTGAACAGTCTGTTTTACAAGGGAAATTCGGTCACGAAAGCGCGACCCATCCGTCAATTCCGGCTCCCGTTCTGTTGTTTTGCATGTGCGAAGGGCTGGGCCCATCTCTCCCTCATCGGACGACGCACTGATCGCCGCCACGATTTGACACCACAGCGGACCGAACCGGAGCAACCTGGAAGGCCGCGAAACCGAAAGGGATAACATCATGCGCAAGTTTCTCATCGCTTCCGTCGCAGTGCTTGGCTTTGCCGGCGTCGCCGCCGCGCAGGAAGCCCCGGCCCTGATCTACAGCGACGCCTATGCCCAGAACGTCCAGAACGCGGGCGCAGCGCCGCTCGACCGGATGGCCACCGCCTCGATCAAGTCGCAGCAGAACGCCAGCCTGCCCAGCCAGGGCGGCAGCTTCAACCCGATCCTGAACGACAACTACTCGGGCAAGTGAACGACGCCTCTCGACGGCCGGATGAACCGACCGTCATCCACGCAAACTGATCCAAAGGAAAACCACAATGAACAAGCTCCTCCTCGCTTCCGTCGCAGTCCTCGGCTTCGCCGGCGCCGCCGCCGCCCAGGAAGCGCCCGCCCTGATCTACAGCGATGCCTTCGCACAGAACGTCCAGAACGTCGGCTCGGGCACCGTTGACGGCTTTGCCTCGGCATCGGCGGCCGCGCTGCAGAATGCCACCATCACCGGCGTCGGCGGCTTCCAGATCAACGACAGCCAGAACTACTCCGGCCGCTGAGCCGCGCGGATCGACAGGTCCGCTCCGAAGGCCCATTCCGAAACGCCCGCGCCTTTCCCCAAGGCGCGGGCGTTTCGCGTTTTTGCTGGCCGGAATGCAGCACAGCGGATTTCTCACCGGCGTTAGAAACCCTGTGCTTGCCCTTGCCCTGTGCTGTCCCTACTGTCGCGCCGGCTCAACGGAATGGATTTGGCGGATGCGTTTTGAAGGAACGGCGGCCTACGTCGCCGACAAGGATCTGATGGTGGCGGTCAACGCCTCGATCGCGCTCGAGCGGCCGCTTCTGGTGAAAGGCGAGCCGGGCACCGGCAAGACCGAACTGGCGCGCCAGGTGGCCGCCGCATTGGGTCTCGATCTGATCGAGTGGCACGTCAAGTCGACGACCAAGGCGCAACAGGGTCTCTACGAGTACGACGCGGTGTCGCGGCTGCGCGACAGCCAGCTTGGCGACGCCCGGTTCAACGACATCCGCAACTACATCAAGAAGGGCAAGCTGTGGGAGGCGTTCTCCGCCGGCCGCAAGGTCGTGCTTCTGATTGACGAGATCGACAAGGCGGACATCGAGTTCCCGAACGACCTCTTGCAGGAACTCGATAAGATGGAGTTCTTCGTCTACGAGACCGGCGAGACCATCCGCGCCGATGTGCGCCCGATCGTCATCATCACCTCGAACAACGAGAAGGAACTGCCGGACGCCTTCCTGCGCCGCTGCTTCTTCCACTACATCCGCTTTCCGGACACGGAGACGCTGCAGAAGATCGTCGATGTCCACTATCCGGGCATCAAGCAGAACCTCGTCCGGGCCGCGCTGACGCAGTTCTACGAGGTGCGCGAGATGCCGGGGCTTAAAAAGAAGCCGTCGACCTCCGAGGCGCTGGACTGGATCCGGCTGCTGGTCTCCGACGATATCCAGCCGGAGGACCTGCGCTCCGACCCGAAGAACGCGTTGCCGAAGCTGCACGGAGCCCTGCTGAAGAACGAGCAGGACGTGCATCTCTTCGAGCGGCTCGCCTTCATGGCGCGGCGGAACGGCTGACAGGCGCATCGCTCCGGCGTCGCTGGCACTGTGCGGCCGATAGATCCGGCTGCAAGCTGGTCCGATCCGGTTGGACCAGGGGAGAGCCGCATGACCGAAATCACCATCCGCCCGCTCGCGCAGTCGGACCATGCCGACTGGCATCGGCTATGGACCGACTACCTGACCTTCTACAAGACGACGCTGCCGGAAGAGGTCTATGCCAGCACCTGGGCGCGGCTGTTCGATCCCGGCGAGTTCGAGCCGAACGGCTTCATCGCGATGCAGGACGGCAAGGCAGTCGGGCTGGTCCATTACATCCTGCACCGCACCTGCTGGTCGACGAAGAACAACTGCTACCTGCAGGATCTCTACGCCGACCCGGATGTGCGCGGCACGGGCATCGGCCGCAAGCTGATCGAGGCGGTCTATGCCGAAGCCGACCGCCAGGGCATCACCAATGTCTACTGGATGACGCACGAGACCAACGACGTCGGTCGGCGGCTGTATGACCGCATCGCGCGGCGGACGGGGTTTATCGAATACGAGCGGTGAGGGCTAGCGTCTGGCCAGACTCCCGAGCATGACGAAGCGTGCTGCCTCGTGTGGCTTGAGGCCCAACCGCGCTTTGGTGCACAGCTTGGTGTCGGCTGTTACAAATGCGCATTCCTGCAAAATGGCAAGCGCAGCGTAGAAACAGTCATATGCCGGATGATCCATGCGGACCGACAGGTCTACCGACATGGGAACCAGTTCGCGCATCGAGACGGTCTGGACTGCGAAATCATCGACGAGAGTCGTCGCCAGCAGGGCCTGTTCAACGGAAAGCTGTCCTCGGCGCACGAGTTTCCATAGGATGTTGCCACATTCGGCATAAATGAGCTGAGGCGCGATCAAACGATGGGTGTCGAGAAGGAATTCCGCATCAATCGAATCAGGCTCTGGCACAACCCATTTGATCGCTACGCTGGCGTCCACGACTATTGTGGGCAAGCTCACCGTTCGTCTCGCGACTCACGAAGCAGTATCTCGGAGGGTGTGAACGTCCTGCCTTTCAAGCTTTCCCGGAACTCCGCGGCGCGACGTTTCCACTCGTCCATGTCGTGTGAGGGATGTTGATCCCACACCAGCGCCGCTCGGAGGATTTCACGGTGCTCCGCTTCGGCTGAACGACCGTTGTGCGCAGCGCGCTCTTTAAGGCGCGCTACGAGAGTCTCGTCGAGATTGCGGACATGCAGGCTGGCCATGGTCAAACTCCTTCTGCAGCCAGCATATATCATTTTGCTAGCATTCCGTCCATCGGCTTGCGTTTCCGTAACGACCGGCCAATAAAGGCAGGATGTTCATTCCCTTCTTCCTCGAACTCAAGGCTGCCCGGGTTCCGGTGTCGCTGCGCGAGTATCTGACGCTGCTGGAAGGCATGGAAGCGGGGCTCGTCACCTATGATGTCGAGGGCTTCTACTATCTGGCCCGCGCGGCGCTGGTGAAGGACGAGCGGCATATCGACCGGTTCGACCAGGTGTTCGGGCATGTCTTCAAGGGCCTGGAGGCGCTGGCCGGAGAAGGTGCGGTCGATGTCGCCAATTTGCCGGAGGAATGGCTGCGCAAGCTGGCCGAGAAGCATCTGACCGACGAGGAGAAGAAGCTGGTCGAGGCGCTGGGCGGGTTCGAGAAGCTGATGGAGACGCTGAAGAAGCGGCTGGAGGACCAGAAGGGCCGGCATCAGGGCGGATCGAAATGGATCGGCACTGCCGGCACATCGCCCTTCGGCGCCTATGGCTACAATCCGGAAGGCGTGCGGATCGGCCAGGCCGAAAGCCGCAACCGCCGCGCGGTGAAGGTTTGGGACAAGCGCGAGTTCCGCAATTTCGACGATTCGGTCGAGCTCGGGACGCGCAACATCAAGGTGGCGCTGAAGCGGCTGCGCCGCTGGGTGCGCGAAGGCGCCGAGGACGAGCTGGACATTCCGGGCACGATCCACGCGACAGCCGAGCACGGCTATCTCGACGTGCAGACGCGGCCGGAGCGGCGCAATGCAGTGAAGCTCCTGATGTTCTTCGACGTCGGCGGTTCGATGGACGACCACATCAAGGTGGTCGAGGAGCTGTTTTCCGCCGCCCGCGCGGAGTTTCGCCAGCTCGAGTTCTTCTACTTCCACAACTGCCTCTACGAGGGCGTGTGGAAGGACAACCGGCGCCGTCACAACGAGGTGACGCCGACCTATGACGTGCTGCACAAGTACGGCCACGACTACAAGGCGATCTTCGTCGGCGACGCGTCGATGAGCCCTTACGAAATCGCGACCGCCGGCGGCTCGGTCGAACACTGGAACCCGGAGCCCGGCATCGTCTGGCTGAACCGGGTCATCCAGCAATGGCCGAACGCCATATGGATCAACCCGGTGCAGGAAAAGCACTGGGGCTACACGCACTCGATCCAGATGATCCGCGACATTTTTGGCGAGCGGATGTATCCCCTGACCCTGCAAGGTCTGGAGAAGGCGACGAAGGAATTGTCGCGGAAGCACTGAGCGGCAGAGGAGCCGAGGCTCACCGGACATGCGCTAGGACGTGTCGCAACTTGCCGGTGGCGAAGCGATGGCGCGCGACAGGCCGGCCGTCAGGCGCGCCAGGCTTCGATACGCAGCCGAGCTGCGGCCTGCTGCCGCCGATGCCGTGCCGGCACAGGCTGGCGGCATGAAGACCGCGGCAATGGTTTGCACCGCGACGGCAAGCATCCGCAGGGATGACGCCAGGTTCGCGGCGTCGACCGGTTCGAACCCATAGCGCACCGACCCGACCGCAGGCGACCATTGCCAGCCGGCTTCCCATGCCGCGTCAGAGACGTATTCCCTTGCGACGGCGTCGGCGTGGCAAAGGGCCCAGAGGACGACGCGGCGGACAGAACCGGGGGCCAGAGCGGCGCGATCCGCGAGATCTGCCAAGGCGAACAGCAGCGCGGCAATCCGCTGCAGCATGTTCCGACTTGTCCCGATCCGCGCCTTCCGGTTCATCGCCGTTTCCCGTTCAAGGGCCGCATCATGGCCTGTGCCGGAGAGAGCGTGCACCGATTTCGGGTGACGATTCGTGAAATGACAATCGAGACAGACGCTTGGCTCCGCCTTGAAGAAAAATCGATGCACGTCCCGGACCGGATACTTCGACAAGAGCAGCTGAACGACCTATATTGCGGGTTCGCAACGGGAGACACGCATGGATGCCCATACCTACCCTGTGACCCGCACCGACGCCGAGTGGAAGGCGCGGCTCACGCCCGAACAGTATTACATCATGCGCCAGCACGGCACGGAGCGGCCGGGAAGTTGCGCGCTGCTCTACGAGAAGCGCCCCGGCACGTTCAGATGCGTCGGCTGCGACAGCCCCCTGTTCGAATCGAAGCTGAAATTCGAGAGCGGCACCGGCTGGCCGAGCTTCAACGATCCGGTGCCGGGATCTGTCGAGACGACGGTCGACCGCAGCCACGGCATGGTCCGCACCGAATGCCATTGCGCAACCTGCGGCAGCCATCTCGGCCATGTGTTCCCGGACGGTCCGCCGCCGACCTACCAGCGCTACTGCATCAATGGCGTGGCGCTGGCATTCGAGCCGGCATGAGGGGCCGGCGGAGCGGTGAACGTCAGTCGGGGCCGCGAAGCGGAACCCGGAATCCGGGGCGCTGACGATTGATCATCGGGCCGCGGCGCCCAGTCCGCACGGTCACATCTCTGGATTCCGGGTTCCGCTTCGCGGACCCGGAATGACGAACGAACAGCTTGCGCGGCGATGACCGCAGTCCTGCCAACTTCCTTACTCCCCTTCCTCTCCAACGAAAAATGCCGCCTTCGCAGGCGGCACTTTTCGTTTCTGGATCAGATTTTGAGACCGGTCACACCCTGCCCATCAGGACCAGGATCAGCAGCACGACGAGGATCACGCCGACGATGCCGGACGGGCCGTAGCCCCAGCCGCGCGAATGCGGCCATGCTGGAATGGCGCCAAGAAGGATCAGGATCAGGATGATGATGAGGATTGTGCTGAGCGTCATGTGAATTCCCCTTCCGAACAATGCTTCGCAATGGGTTCACAATGCGCGGGGTTTCGAATTGGTTCCAAACCCCGCAATTCCAGCCTTCCCGGTCTATTCCGCCGCTTTCGGGTAGGGCATCGCCGGGACGTCCCCGGCGTTGGACGCCGGCGGCGGAGAGGCCTTTGTCTCCCGCCGGAACAGACGGCGGAAGAAGGCATAGAAGCGGCTGTTCTTGCTCCGCGTGAAGATCATCAGCATCGACGGCGTCACGATCAGCGTCAGGACCGTCGCGAAGGCGAGGCCGAAGACGATGGCCGAGGACAGCGCGATCCACCACTGCGTCGAAGGCGCATTGATCGTCGTCTCCTGGTGGAAGATTTCCAGCCCGAGGCCAAAAGCGATCGGCAACACGCCGAGGATCGCAGAGAGCGCGGTCAGCACGACGGGGCGGGCGCGCTCGCGGCAGGTCTGCAAGACCGCCTCTTCCTTGTCCCAGCCTTCCTCGCGCAGCCGGTCGTAGGTGTCGATCAGCACGATGTTGTTGTTCACGACGACGCCGGCCAGCGCGATCATGCCGATGCCGGACATGACGATGACGAAGGCCTGGCCCGTCGCCAGCATGCCGAGCAGCGCGCCGATCACCGCCATGATGACGGTGACCAGCACCAGCAGCACGCTGGTGAACTTGTTGAACTGGGCGAGGAGCACGATGAAGATCAGGAACATCGCGGCGCCGAAGGCATTGCCGAGAAAGGCCTGGGCCTCGGCGCTGTCCTGGTTCGAGCCGGCCAGTTTCCAGTCGATTCCGGGCTGCGCCATTCCCTCGACGACCTTGGCGACCTCGGCCTGGACGGCGGCGACCTGGAACCCGGACGCGACGTTGCCCTGCACCGTGATCGTGCGCTTGGCGTCGATACGGTTGAGGATGCCGACCGTCTTTTCCGGCTTGCGCGAGACAAAATTGGAGATCGGGACGGAACCCTGCGCCGTCTCGATGCGCAGCTGGTCGAGCGCCGCAAGCGTCCGGCGGTCCTCCGGCAGCCTCAAGCGGATGTCGACCGCATCGTCCGCGCCAGCCGGCCGGTAGTCGGTGAGCTTGAGGCCCGTGGTGACGAGCTGCACGACCGTGCCGACCGACATCGGGCTGATGCCGTATTGCGCGGCCTTCGACCGGTCGACCTCCAGCGCCCAGTCGATGCCGGGCGGCGGCAGGCCGTCCGACACATCGATCACGCCCGGCACCTTGGCGACGGCCGCCGCGACCTTGGCGGCGTACTCGTTCAGCCCGGTCGGATCGACGGCGGCGAGCTGGACCTGGATCGCCTTGCCGGTGGGCGGGCCGGCGTCGGGCACGCGCACTTCGACGTCGACGCCGGGAATTCCGGCCATCGCGACCCGCAATTCGTCGAGGATGACGTGCGCAGACTTGCGCTCGCGCCAGTCGACAAACTCGTACTGGATGACGCCGACGACGTCCTCGGGGATTTCCTGCCCGCCCTGCGTCTTGCCAACCCGGGTGTAGACCGACTTGATGCCCGGCCAGCCGAGGATGCGGTTCTCGGCCTCGCGCGTCGCGTAGTCCATCTCGGCCAGCGAAAGGTTGCCGCGCGCATGCACGTAGAGCAGGCCGTAGTCGGGCTCGACCGTGGGGAAGAACTCCACGCCGTTGCCGTAGTTGACATAGGAGTAGAGCGAGCCGGCCAGCAATGCGAGGGTCAGCATCAGCGCCGTGATCGGATAATGGACCGCCTTCTTGACGACGGCCATGTAGACGCCGTCGCGATGGTCTTCCTCGTGGTGCTTCGGCGGCTTGGCGAAGATCGCGCCGATGGCGGGGGCGAAGATGAGGGCATAGGCCATCGAGGCCGCGAGCGTGACGATCAGCGTGATCGGCAGGTATTTCATGAAGTCGCCGATGATGCCCGGCCAGAACAGCAGCGGCGAGAAGGCCGCGATACGCGTCATCGTCGCCGCGATGACCGGGCCGGCCATGCGCTTGGCGGCTTCCTCGAAGGCCGCTTCCTTCGGCATGCCCTCCGACATCCGCCGTTCGGCATATTCCGTGACGATGATCGCGTCGTCGACCAGCATGCCGACGGCCAGGATCAGGCTGAACAGCACGATCATGTTGATCGTGTAGCCCATCAGCGCCAGCGCCAGGATGCCCATCAGGAAGGATGACGGAATGGCGAGGCCGATCAGCAGCGAGGCGCGGCCGGACAGCGCGTAGAGGATGACGATGAAGACCAGGATGACGGCGATGAGGACGTGGTTCTGCAGATCGTTGAGCAGCTGGTTGACGAAGACCGACTTGTCCTGGGTGTACGTCACCTCCATGCCGGGCGGCACGGTCTTCAGGAACTCGTCGGCGACCTTCTTGGCGCCCTCGATCGTGTCGACAATGTTGGCGCCGATGCGCTTCTTGACCTCGATCGCGATGGCGGGCTTGCCGTCGAGCCGCGTGATCGTCTCGGCGTCCTTGAAGGTCGCGCGGACGGTGGCGAGGTCCTGCACGCGAACGACGGCGTTCTGCCCGGCGACGACCGGCAGGTTGGCGACGTCTTCCGGGGTCTCGATCAGCGCCGGCACCTTGATGGCGTATTTGCCTTCCGACCCTTCCAGCGCGCCGGCCGCGACAAGGCTGTTCGACGCGCCGATGCCCTGAATGATCTGGTCGAGCCGCAGGCCGTAGGACGACAGCTTGACCGGGTCGATGATCGCCTCGACCAGGTCGTCGCGCGAGCCCTGGATCGTGCCCTCGAGCACGCCGGGAACCTCCTCGATCTTGTCGCGCAGCGCCTTGGCGGCGACGGTCAGGGCCCGCTCCGGAATGTCGCCCGACAGCGTGACGACCAGCACCGGGAATTCCGACAGGTTGACCTCGTTGACCGTCGGCTCCTCGACGCCGGCCGGCAGGTCGCGCTTGGCGTCCTGGACCTTGTTGCGCGTGTCGATGAGCGCGTCGCCCAGATCGGTGGACGGATCGAACTCGACGATCACATTCGCTCCGCCCTGGAAGGCGTTGGAGCGCATTTCCTTGAGGCCCTTCAGGCTTTTCAGCTGCGATTCGACCGGCCGCAGCAGCAGCCTTTCGGCGTCTTCCGGCGAGATGCCCTGATAGATCAGGCTGACATACATGATCGGGATGGCGACGTCGGGCTCGGCCTCCTTCGGCACCGACTGGTAGGCGAGCGCCCCGGCGATGACGAGGAAGATCAGGACCGACAGGGTCAGCCGTGCATTGCGGATGGCAAGCTTGACGATGTCCATGCGACTGTTCCCGCGCCGGTCAGTTCGTGCCGGCGACTTCGCCGACAAGCTTCTTGATCAGGTCCGCATCGGCGGTGACGGGGTTGACCACGTCGCCTTCCGTCACCAGGTCCTGGCCCGCCACCACGACCTTCACGTCGGCAGGAACGCCGCCCAGAACCAAGCCATTCGTCAGGTCGTCGAGGAGATCGATCGGGAAGAAGACGATCTTGTTGTCCTTGTCGACGGCGCGGATGCCGAGGTCGCCATTGGCGCTGAGCGTCACGACGGAGCGGGGCAGCACGACCGAATCGGCCGCCTCCGCCCTGACCGTGATCTCGGCGGTCATGCCGGCCGGGATGCGCTCTTCAGGATTGGGAATGGCCACTTCGACCCGGTAGGTGCGCGTGGCGGGCGTCGATTCGCGGCTGATGTAGCGCACCGCGCCGGTGACGCGCTCGCCATTGACCAGCAGCGCCTCGGCATTGTCGCCAACCTTGATGTAGCGCAGGTCGCGCTCGCTGACCTCGCCCTTGACGACGACCGGGTCGAGGGAGAGCAGCGTGGCGATCTGGGCGCCCTGCGCCACCGCGCTGCCGAGCTCGACGTCGACGCTGTCGATGACGCCGGCGAAGGGGGCAACGCTGGTCAGTCGGTCGAGGTCGGCCTGTGCCGCCTTGAGCTGCGACTCGGCCTGCGCCAGCGCCGAGATGGCGGTGTCGAGACTGAGCTTCGAGACGGTTCCGGTCTTGGCCAGCCGCTGCTGTGCCTCCAGCTCCGCCTGGCGCTGCTTCACCACCTGGGTCGCCATGTCGATCATCGCCGGCTTGTCCTCGGCGCTGAGCACCAGAACGGGCTGGCCGGCCGAGACGGTCTCGCCCTGCCTGATCGGCAATTGCTCGATGATGCCGGCGGCGCGCGTGGCGAGAACGGCACGCTTGTCGGCCTGGGTCAGGCCCGAGAGCCGGATGGCACGGGCGTGCTGGACGCGGGGCGGCACGACGACCGCGACGGTGCGCGGAGCCTTGGGTGTCTCGGCGGCGGCTGGAGCGGGGGCAGGCTTCGCCTCGCCCTGCGCGGCGGCCTCGTCGACGGTCGCGCTGCCGACGGAGGAAAACTTGCCCGTACCCATCCAGGCCGAGAAGGCGACCAGCACAGCCACGGCCGCGACCTTGTGAAACCTGAACTTCGCCATAAGACTTCCCCTGCACGGGCAATGCGCCGAAGGCGCCGCGGTCAAGCCCCGACCGAACAGATGGGGACGCGCCAGCCAGCCGTCAAATCTGAATCGCCGAGCGATCCAGGCGCGCGCCTTCTACTCCAAAGCTGCAATGCACAAAAGACAGTATTTTTGATGCAGACTTCAGTTTGGCGGACAGGGCGCGCCAGCTTTCGTCCAGTTGACCAAAGCTTCGTATGTCGCTTGCGCCGACCCTGGCGCCGGCTCGCGGCCCGGTCCCGGATCCCAGCCCCAACCGACCAGCGCGTCGTCCCGGACATGGATCGCGACCTCGTCCAGGGTGCGTCCGCCATTCCGCGCCGGGTCCTTGATCTGGGCGCAGATGTCGGCCGAGGATTTTTCGAACCAGACCATTTCAGGCGGCGCGAGATGCCAGCCCTCGACGCCGGGCGGACCATGCAACACGCTGGAATTGCTTTCGAAATGACATGTCGTGCAGCGCATGCCGGGATTGCCGAAGCCCGATCCGTCGCTGCCGCCCTGGACGTTGAAGCCGTGCACGCGGGTCTTGCCGTAATGCAGCCCCGACCAGCGCGGGCGGTTGTCCTCGACATGGCAATTGGCGCAGCGCGGATGCGAAAACACCTCGTAGACCTTGGCCCATTCCGGCAGGCCCGCCGCAGCGTCGACGACGGTCGCGGGCGCCGGCTGGGTCTCCTGCGCGGAAGCGAATCCTGCTAGGCAGAAGATGGCGGCAGTTGTCAGCAATGTGCGGAGCATCATGCGAATGTCACTTCCTTGTTGAGGGGCAGCGACCGGATCCGCTTGCCGGTCAACGCGAAGATTGCGTTGGCGAGCGCGGGCGCCGCCGGCGGGGTGCCGACCTCGCCGACGCCGCCCATCTTGTGGAAATTCTCCAGCACCGCGACCTCGAATGCGGGCGACTGGTGGATGCGCAGCGCGTCGAAATCGTGGAAGTTCGATTGCGCGACCATGCCGTCCTCGAACGTGATCTCCTGGCTCATCGCGGCTGACAGGCCGTAGATCGCGCCCGAGACCATCTGCGCCTCGATGATGCCGGGATCGAGCGCGGTGCCGACGTCGACCGCGATCCACATCTTCTCCAGCTTGATGCCGGCAGGCGTCTCGGCGACCTGGATCACCTGGCCGCACCAACTGCCGAAGGAAAGCGTGAAGGCGAAGCCCTTGGCCTTGCCAGCGGGCAATGCCTCGCCCCAGGCCGACATCTCGGCGACCTTGTTGACGACGGCGAGCGCGGCGGGATGATCGGCCATCAGCTTGCGCCGCATCTCGACCGGATCGACTTTGCCGGCGTGGGCGATCTCGTCCATGAAGCCCTCGTGAAAGAAGCCGTTCACGGAATTGCCGACCGAGCGCCAGAAGGTGACGGGGATGTTGAGGGGCACCTGGATTTCCGATACCCGGTAGTTGGGGATCGTGTAGGGCTGGTTGCGCGAGCCGTCGGTGATCGACGGGTCCGAACCGCCGGCCGGCAGCGACGGGAAGACGCGGCTCATCAGCGACGCCATCATGTTCTGCGCCGCCACCCGCATGTCGACCGCCACCGGCAGGCCGTCCTCGCCGATACGCGCCCTGAACCTGCCGACCGACGCCGGACGATAGGGGCCGCGCCGCATGTCCTCCTCGCGCGTCCACGTGACCTGGATGGGACGACCGTCCGTTTCCTTCGCGAGGTATGTCGCATACATTGCGTAGTCGAGTTCGCCGCGCCGTCCGAAAGCGCCGCCCATCGAGGTGGTGTGGACATTTGTCTTGTCACCAGTGACGCCAGCGATGTCGGAGCAGAACCAGCGGACCAGCACCGGCATCTGGTTCGGCGCCCAGACGTCGAGCACGCCGTCCTTCAGCCGGGCCGTGCAGTTCATAGGTTCCATCGGCGCGTGCGACAGGTAGGGAACGCTGTATTCCGCCTCGATGACGCGGTCCTGCGGCGCATCCGCGAACGCGACGTCGACATCGCCGTCGTCGCGCAAGGCGCTGGCCTCGCCGGATCGCGCAGCGTCGGCGATCATGGCCATGATCCCGTCATTGGCCAGCGGATAGTCCGGCTCGCCCCAGTCGACATCGATCGCCTCGGCGGCCTTGAAGGCTGCCCAGGTGTTCTCGGCGATGACGCCGAACCCGCTGCCATAGCTGGATTCGATCGGCACGATCTTGATGACTCCGGGCATCTTCGATGCCGCGGAAACGTCCGAACGGACAGGCTTGACGCCGAACACGGGGCTCATGCGGACCGTGCCGAACAGCATGTCCGGCTGCCGGACGTCGATGCCGAAGATCGGCGCCCCGGTGACCTTGGCGAGCATGTCGACGCGCGGCTGCGGCTTGCCGAGCAGCTTCCATGCGGCGGGTTCCTTCAGCACCACCTTCGATGGCGGCGACAGCTTGGCGGCATCGATCGCGACGTCGCCGTAGGTGACGCTGCGGTTCGACGCCTTGTGGACGATCGATCCGTTGTCGGTGGCCAGATCCGACGCAGAGACGCCAAGTCGGGTTGCCGCGGCCTCGACAAGCATCATCCGGGCGGCCGCGCCGGCTTGCCGCATCCGGTCGAACCCGTCCCGCGAGGCGGTCGAGCCGCCTGTCGCCTGCAGGCCCAGCATCTTGCCCGCCACGCCCATCAGGCCGCGCACGGTCTCGGCGGTGAAGCTCTCGTCCCAGAAATTGAACCCGCCGCCCTCTTCCAGCATGGCCGCGTTGTAGTAGGCATAGGAGGGGGGACCGTGCTCGACCTTGATGCGGTCGAGCGTCACGTCGAGTTCCTCGGCGACGAAGGCCGCCAGCGTGGTCGAGATGCCCTGCCCCATTTCGGCGCGCGGCGCGATGACGGTGATCGTGTTGTCCGAGCCGATCTTGAGATAGGGGTTGAACGTGACCTCGCCCTCGGCGAGTTCGCCTTCGAGCGGGTTGGGATAGGGCCGACGGTAGTAGTAGTATCCAACCGCGATGCCCGCGGCGCCGACACCGAGCACTCCGAGGAATGCGCGCCGCGTGATCTTGCCGATGCTCGCCATGGTCATGCCCTCGCCAGCTTGAGCGCGGCGGCGCGATGGATCGCGGCGCGGATGCGCGGATAGGTGCCGCAGCGGCAGAGATTGCCGCCCATCGCGTTGTCGATGTCCTCGTCGGTCGGGTCGGAGATCTCTTCCAGCAGCGCGTAGGCGCTCATGATCTGGCCGGCCTGGCAGTAGCCGCACTGCGCGACCTGCTCTTCCAGCCATGCCTGCTGCACTGGATGGAGCTTGCCGTCGGTGGCGAGACCCTCAATCGTGGTGACGGCGCCGGTCACGTCGCCGACCGGCAGCGAACAGGAGCGCACCGGCTGGCCGTCGATGACCACGGTGCAGGCGCCGCAGGCGGCGATGCCGCAGCCGAACTTCGGACCAGTGACGCCGGCGATGTCGCGCAGCGCCCAGAGCAGCGGCATGTCCGGGTCGGCGTTGATATCGATGTCTTTTCCGTCGACAGTCAAACGCATCGGAAGCTCCTCGGCTGGGTGAGCGGGCATCGCGGCCCGGGACCTTGCCTATACATCTTGACAAAATTCGTCATTCTGTCAAGAGAGAGAAAGCGGGATGAACTTTGCCTTGAATGAACACGTTGCCACCACCGACGATCTGAAGCGCCAGCGTATTCTCGAGGGCGCTGCGAAGGTGATGCTGACCTACGGGTTCCAGCGCACGACGATGGACGACATCGCCAGGGCGGCCGATATGTCGCGGCCGGCGCTCTACCTGTTCTTCCGCAACAAGACCGACATCTACCAGGCCCTGGCGCAGGGCTATTTCCACGCGGCGATTGCCAGCGCGCGCGATGTGCTGGCCGGGGCCGGCCCGCTCGAGGCGCGTTTGAACGCGATGCTCGAAGCGTCGCTCTTCGCCATGATGGAGGAGTTTGTTCGCGCCCCGCACGGCCACGAAATCCTGGACATGAAGAATCAGCTCGCAGGCGAGATCATGACGGGCTGGAAGGAGACCATGAGCGGCCTCGTGGCCGACGCGATCGAACGGGCGGCGGTCGAGAATGGGGTCGATCTCGCGGCGCGGGGGCACACCGCGGCGATCCTTGCGAATCTTTTCTGGGATGCGATCGAAGGAATGAAGGCCCGGCTGAAGACGATCGACGAACAGCGCGCCGCCGCGCGCAGCGTCGTTCGCGTCGTTGCGTCGTCGGTCAGGCCGGAGTGAGACTCAGGCTGCAGGCCTGCGCCGCGTCGCCAGGAACTCGCGCATCCGCGCGCCGACGCCGCGCGGCTTGAGCCGCTGGTCCTCGGTCAGTTCTCCCGACACATCCAGCGTCGGCCGCTCGCCGACTGCGTCATAGTTCGCCGCCAGCCAATCGTCGGCGGCGGTGCGGCCGAGATCGTGCAGATACTCGAGAAACGCCCATTCGGCATTGATCTTCGACGAGGCGGACAGGTCCTTGAACGCCTCGTCGGCGTCGATCCGGTGCATGCGGATCGCGCGATACTCGTCGCGCGACACACGGCCTTCGTCGATCAGCTTGCGGACGAAGGCGATGGCGCGCAATTCGTGCAGCAGGCCCGAGTTGAAGGTGATCTCGTCGACCCGGTTCTGGATTTCCTGCGCCGTGCGCGGCGCGCCTTCGCGCGTCACCGGGTTGATCTGCACCAGCAGCACGTCCTCGACCTGATTGGCGTAGAAGAAGGGATAGATCGCCGGGTTGCCGCCATAGCCGCCGTCCCAGTAGGGCGATCCGCCTATTTCGACGGCGCGGAATACCTGCGGCAGGCAAGCCGACGCCATGACAGAATCGACGCTCAGGTCCTTGCCGGAGAACATCCGGAGCTTGCCGGTCTCGACATTGGTCGCGGAAACGAAGACGGACATGCCCCTGGCATTTCGGACATTGCTGAAATCGATCTCGGCCTCGACGACCTCGCGCAGCGGGTTCACGTCGAACGGGTTGGCGAGATAGGGCGAGAACATCCGCGACATCGCGTCGTACCAGATATAGCCTGGAGAATTCTCCACCGACCAGTTTCCCCACAGCACGTCCCAAGGCAGGCGCTGGACCGGCGAGAACCGGCCCTTGCGGGCGACGGCCGTCCAGAATGCGCGGAGCCGCTCACGGGCGCCCTCGCGTCCGCCGCGCACCCAGCCATCAGCGAGCGCAACGGCGTTCATCGCGCCGGCGCTGGTGCCGGAGACGGCGGCGAAGTCGAGGCGGCCGTCTTCCAGCAGGCGGTCGAGAACGCCCCAGGTGAAGGCGCCGTGCGACCCGCCGCCCTGCAGCGCCAGATTGACCCGCTTGGCTGTCATTGCGCGGTCCAGCCGCCATCGACGGACAGGGTCGTTCCGGTGATCGACGCCGCGCCATCGGAGATCAGGAACATGGTCGCCGCGGCGATCTGGCCAACGGTGGCGAACTGCTTGGTCGGCTGCTTTTCCAGGATCACGTCGCGGATGGTGGTCTCGCGGTTGAGTCCGAGTTCCTTCGCCCGGTCGCCGATCTGCTTCTCGACCAGCGGGGTGAGAACGAAGCCGGGGCAGACGGCGTTGCAGGTGATGCCGTCCCGCGCGGTCTCGAGAGCGACCGTCTTGGTGAAGCCGACGACGCCGTGCTTGGCCGCGACATAGGCCGATTTGTTGGGCGAGGCGCGCAGGCCATGCGCAGAGGCGATATTGACGATGCGGCCGTAGCCGGCCTTCTTCATGAAGGGCAAGGCCGCAGCCGTCGTGTGGAAGGTCGAGGACAGGTTGATCGCGATGATCCGGTCCCACTGCTCGACCGGGAAGTCCTCCACCGGGGCGACATGCTGGATGCCGGCATTGTTGACGAGGATCTCGACCGATCCCAGTTCCTTCAGCGTCCAGGCGACGAGATCGCGGCACTGGTCCGGCTTCGACATGTCGGCCTGGCGGTAGACGGCCTTCGCGCCGCCGTTCGTGGCGATGTTCGCCGCGGCGGCGTGGTCCGCTTCGGTGTCGGAGAACGAGTTGATGACGACCGAGTAACCTGCGGCGCCAAGCGCCTCGGCGATGGCGAGACCGATGCCCGAGGTCGATCCCGTGACGATTGCTACCTTGGCCATGAAAGATCCTTCCCGAGAAATGTGCGCCGCAGCGTAGATACTGCGGCGCAGGGGAAAGGCAAAGGGTGGTGCTTCTACTACTCCGCCGGCAGCGCCAGCGTTTCCGCCGACGGCATTTCGGCGTCCCGCGACAGATCCTTGCGGGCGATGAAGGTGTAGAACATCGGCACCACGAACAGCGTGAAGGCGGTGCCGACGAGAATGCCGGTGAAGATGACCGTACCCATCGCCGAACGGGCGGCCGCGCCGGCGCCTGAGGCGATGATCAGCGGCACCACGCCGAGCGACATCGCGGCGGTGGTCATCAGGATCGGCCGCAGCCGGGTCTTGGCCGAGGCGATGATGGCGGCGCGCCGGTTGAGGCCGTGCATGTGCCGCTGCTGGTTGGCGAACTCGACCAGCAGGATGCCGTGCTTCGTGATGAGGCCTACAAGCGTGATCAGGCCGACCTGGGTGTAGATGTTCAGGGATGTCTCAGGAAGCCTAAACTCCCATCCGACAATCGTGAAAATCAGGTTCAGATTCGGGAACATGTTCAGCGGCAGGATGGCGCCGAAGATGCACAGCGGCACCGACATCAGGATGATCAGCGGATCGCGGAAGCTTTCGAACTGCGCCGCCAGCACGAGATAGATCACGACGACGGCGAGCGCGAAGGCGATGATGATCGTGTTGCCCTGCTGGCTTTCCAACCGCGACTGGCCGGAATAGTCGATGAAGAAGCCGTCCGGCAGCAGCGGGCGGGCGATCTGCTCGATCGCGGCCAGCCCGTCGCCGGTCGACACCGTGGGGATCGGCAAGGCCGAAATCGTCGCGGCGTTCAACTGGTTGAACTGCTCGATCGAGGCCGGGGAGGCGTTGGTCGAGATCGAGACGACGGCGGACAGCGGCACCATTTCGCCCGTCACCGAGCGGATGAAGAACTCGCCCAGCCGCTCCGGATTGTCGCGATAGGCCTCCGGCACCTGCATGATGATGTCGTAGCTGTTGGAATCGCGGTCGAACTGGGCGATCGCGCCGCCGCCGACGAGCAGCGACAATGTCGTGCCGATGTCGCGGATGGGCAGGTTGAGCGCGGCGGCGCGGTCACGGTCGATGGTGATGGTGATCTGCGGCGCGTCAAACGCGAGCGAATTCTGCACCACGATGAAGCGGCCGGATTTCTGCGCCGCCTCGCGGATCTGCTCGGCGACCTCGAAGACACGGCTCGGCTCGCCGGTGGAGCGGATGACGACCGAGATCGGCAGGCCGCCGCCCGCGCCCGGCAGCGAAGGCGGGGCGAAGACGAAGGCCTGGATGCCGGCGACCTTGCCGATCTGGCCCTGCAGTTCGGTCTGGATCTCCTTCTGCGAGCGGGTGCGCTCGGCCCAGTCCTTCAGCGCCCAGACGGAAAAGCCCGAATTGGTCTGCCCGCCGAGGCCGACGATGGAGAAGTTGGCCTTGACCTCGGGAATGTCCTTGGTCAGGCCGCGCAACTGGTCGACGTAGAGCTGCGTGTAGGGCGTGGTCGCGTAGCGCGGCGCGTTGACCACGGCGAAGAGCGCGCCGGAATCTTCCTCCGGCGCGAGTTCGCTGGAGGTCTTCATGAACATGTAGCCCGTCACGGCGACCAGCGACACGACGACCAGCAGCGTCACCGGTCGATAGTTCAGCGACCCCGCCACCCAGCGCTCGTAGCCATTGGCGAAGCGGTCGAAGAAGCGGTCGATGACCTGCTGGAAACGGCTGTGATTGCCGGATTTCAGGATGCGCGCCGACATCATCGGCGTGATGGTGAGCGCGACGATGCCGGAAATGACCACCGCGCCGGCCAGGGTGAAGGCGAATTCGCGGAACAGCGATCCGGTCAGCCCGCCGGTGAACATCAGCGGCGCGAAGACGGCGGCGAGCGTGATGGTCATGGCGACGACGGAACTGGTGATTTCCGCCATGCCCTTGAACGACGCCTGCATCGGCGTCATGCCCTCCTCGATGTGGCGGTGGATGTTTTCCACCACGACGATGGCGTCGTCGACGACAAGACCGATCGCCAGCACCATGGCGAGCAGGGACAGGAGGTTGATCGAGTAGCCGGCGAGGAAGAGGAAGAAGCAGACGCCGACCAGCGACAGCGGGATGGTGATCACCGGCATCAGCACCGAGCGGAACGAACCGAGGAACAAGAGGATGACCACGATAACGATGACCACCGCCTCGGCGATGGTGGTGAACACTTCCTCGATCGAGGCGCTGATGGTCTCGGTGGCGTTGTAGACCATCGTGATGGTCATGCCGTCGGGCAGGGTCTGCTGAATGACCGGCAGCTGTTCCAGCACCCCGGCGGACGTGTCGAGCGGGTTGGCCGACGGAGTCGGGAAGATGCCGATGAACGTGCCTTCCTCGCCGTTGAAGTTGACGACCGTGTCCTGGGATTCGGCCGCGAGTTCGACCCGCGCCACGTCGCTCAAGCGCACCACGCCATCGGTGCCGGATTTCAGCGGCAGCTGGCCGAAGGCTTCCGGCGTCTGCAGCGTCGACTGCACGGTGATCGAGTTGGCGACGAACTGGTTTTCCGTCTTGCCCGGCGCCGAGAGGAAGTTCGACGCATTGATGGAGGCCAGCACCTCGGCGGCGGTGATGCCGCGCGCGGCGAGGCGGATCGGATCGATCCAGACGCGCATCGAATATTCCTTGGCGCCGAGCACCTGCACCTCGGCGACGCCCTCGATGGTCGACATGCGGGGACGGATGACGCGCTCGATGTATTCGGTGAGCTGTTCCCCGGTCATGTTGGGGTTCTGCATCGCCAGATACATGATGGCGAACTGCTGTCCGGTTCCCTTGACGATCACCGGGTCCTGCGCGTCCGACGGAAGCTGGCCGCGCACCTGGTTGACCTTGGCGATGACCTCGGTCAGCGCCGCGTCGGGGTTGGCGCCGAGCCGCATCTGCACAGTGACGACGCTGGCCGACGGGCGGCTCTGCGAGGTGACGTAGTCGATGTTCTCGGTCGTCGAGACGGCGGCGGACACCGGCGCGGTGATGAAGCCCTGGATCAGGTCGGCGCTGGCGCCGGGATAGACGGTGGTGATGGTGATCACCGTCTCCTCGACCTCGGGATACTGCCGCACCGACAGGTTGAAGATGCCCTGCAGCCCGAGCAGCATGATCATGAAGGCCAGCACGGTCGAGAGGACCGGGCGGCGGATGAAGATGTCGGAGAAGCTCATTTCAACGCCGCCTGTCCGCCGGCCGCCGGAACCGGCTGCACCGTGTTGTCGACCACCACGGGTCCGCCGTTGGAAAGGCGGTTCTGGCCGGCGGTGACGACCTCGTCGCCCGCCTTCAGCCCTTCGGTGATCTCGACCAGACCGCCGGTGCGGCGGCCGAGCTTGACGAAGACCTGGCGGGCGACAAGTCCGGGGGCTTGCGCCGCGGCCGGGGCCGCCGCCGGTTCGGCTGCGGGCCTGGCGGCGTCCGGCGCCGCCTCGGCGGCTTTCGCCGGAGCCGGATCGGCGGGACGCACGACATAGACGAAGTCGCCGTAGAGGCTGGCGACGACGGCCGTCTGCGGCACGGCCATGACGCCTTCCTCGCGCGGCAGCTCGACGCGGACCTGGACGAACTGGCCGGGCGACAGCTTGCCTTCGGGGTTGGAAATCTCGGCGCGGATCAGCACCAGGCGGGTGGCCGGATCGACCTTCGGCTCGATGCCGACGATCTTGCCGGTGAAGGGCAGGTCGCTGTCGTCGACACCGAAGCGGACCGGCTGGTCCATGCGGACGAGATTGAGGCTCTGCTCGGGGACGGAGAAATCGGCGCGCAGCACGTCGAGATTCTGCAGCGTGGCGACAGCCGTTCCCGGCTGGATGAACTGGCCGAGGTCGACGCGCGGGATGCCCATCGTGCCGTCGAACGGCGCCGTCAGGCGCTTCTGCTCGAGGACGGCTTCCAGCTTGGCGACCTGCGCCTGCGACGACGAGGCCGCTGCCTGCGCCTGCTCGACGCTGGTCTCGGAGCCGACGCCGCGTTTCTGCAGTTCGAGCGCGCGCTGAAGATTCTGCTGGTCTAGCTCGGCCGCGGCGCGTTGCGCCGCCAGGTCGGCGCGCTGCTGCGTGTCGTCCAGCTGGACCAGAAGCGCGCCGGCGGCCACCTTCTGGTTCGAGACGAAATTGACCGATTGCACGATGCCGGTCGTCTCGACAGTGAGATCGACGCCGCGCGACGCGCCGACCGTGCCAAGCGCCTGGATGTCGGGCGTCCACGTCACCGGCGCCGCCTTGACCGTGGAGACAGGCGACGGCGCCACCGGCATGTTGGCGAAGAACTGCGCGATCGCGGCCTCGCGGAACATGTTGAAGCCGACGATGCCGCCGACGACCACCGCGAGCAGCACGATGGCGATGATGAAACGCTTGATCACGTGAAAGTCCCTCGGGCCGCCTCGGTCTGCAATCCTACAGCGTGACGGCGACCGTCTCCACAGGGTCACGCGCGATTGTAACTGTACCGTCTGGACGGTATTGTCAATCCCGGCTATGCTGGGTTCCGGAGGATGCCATGGCAACGCCGCGATCAAATTCCCGCGAGAAGATTCTTGCCGCCGCCGCCGAAGTGGCGCGCGAGACGGGACCGGGCAGCCTGTCGCTCGACGCCGTCGCATTGCGCGCGGGCGTGTCGAAGGGCGGCCTGCTCTACAATTTCCCCAGCAAGGCCAAGCTGATGCAGGGCCTGGTCGAGACCTATGTCGCCGAGTTCGAGCGCGACATCGACGCGGCGGTGGCGAAGGGCGAAAGCCTGCTCTCGGCCTTCGTGCGCCTGTCGGCTGAGGCCTGCGAGGAGAAGGAAGCGCCGGCGGCATGGATTTTCTCGGCGGTCGCCGAGGATCCGGATTTCCTTGCGCCCGTGACCCTGCACCGCCGCCGCCTGCTGGAGCGGATGAAGGCCGAAACCCCCGATACGGCGCATCTGCTGGTGGCCTTCTTCGCGATGGAAGGGCTGCGCAGCATGAAGCTGTTCGACAGCAACATCCTGACGGCCGACGAGCGGCGGCTGTTCGTCGACCGGATGCTGCGGATGGCCGCGCGGGCCGACGCTTGACATCGGCGCGGCCGTTCGCCACCTCATGGCCATCCAATTCGGGCCGCGGAGGCCGGACATGACGATCGCAGCATCCATCGCAGGTCTTGATATGGCCGGGCCCGCGCCGCGGCGCGCCAGCGTCGGCGTCGATGTCGGCGGGGTGATGGTCGGCGGCGGGGCGGCCGTCGTCGTGCAGTCGATGACCAATACCGACACGGCGGATGTCGACGCGACGGTCGCGCAGGTGGCGGCGCTCCACCGCGCAGGCTCGGAACTCGTCCGCATCACCGTCGACCGCGACGAGAGCGCCGCCGCCGTGCCGCGCATCCGCGAGCGACTGGAGCGGGTCGGCGTGTTCGTGCCGCTGATCGGCGATTTCCACTATATCGGCCACAAGCTCCTGGCCGACCATCCGGCCTGCGCCGAGGCGCTGGCGAAGTACCGCATCAATCCGGGCAATGTCGGCTTCAAGGAAAAGAAGGACCGGCAGTTCGGCGAGATCATCGAGATGGCGATCCGGCACGACAAGCCGGTGCGCATCGGCGTCAACTGGGGCTCGCTCGACCAGGCGCTGCTCACCCGGCTGATGGACGAGAATCAGGCCGCTGGCTTCCCGATGACAGCGGATGCCGTGACCCGCGAGGCGATCATCCAGTCGGCGCTGTATTCGGCGGAACTGGCTGAAGAGATCGGCCTCGCGCGCGACCGGATCATTCTGTCGGCCAAGGTCAGCCGGGTGCAGGACCTGATCGCGGTCTATGCGGAACTGGCGCGGCGCTCGAACCACGCGCTGCATCTCGGTCTCACCGAAGCCGGCATGGGCACCAAGGGCATCGTCGCCTCGTCGGCTGCGATGGGCATCCTGCTGCAGCAGGGCATCGGCGACACGATCCGCGTGTCATTGACGCCGGAGCCGGGCGGCGACCGCACCCGCGAGGTGCAGGTGGCGCAGGAGCTGCTGCAGACCATGGGCTTTCGCCAGTTCGTGCCGATCGTCGCCGCCTGCCCCGGCTGCGGCCGCACGACGTCGACCGTGTTCCAGGAACTGGCCGAGAAGATCCAGGCCGACCTGCGCAAGAACATGCCGGTGTGGAAGACGAAATATCCCGGCGTCGAGGAGCTGAAGGTTGCCGTCATGGGCTGCATCGTCAACGGGCCGGGCGAATCGAAGCACGCCGACATCGGCATCTCGCTGCCCGGCACCGGCGAGACGCCGGCGGCGCCGATCTTCATCGACGGCAAGAAAGCCGCCACCCTCCGCGGCGCCAACATCGCCGCCGAATTCGAGGCGATGGTAGCTGACTATATCGACAAGCGGTTTGGGAAAGCCCAGGCGGCGGAATAGACGGATTCTGGCGGGTGGAGGCTCTCGCGAGCCCCGATCATTCTTTGCCACAGATGGCGGGTTTCACGAACGGCAGCGATTGTTGAGCCTCATCTTTCACCGCCGCTCACCCCACCCACCGCCCTTCGGGCGGCACCCTCCCCGCCGAGGGGAGGGAGAGGCGCCTCGGCCTCAGCCGTTCGTTCCCTACGAGATGTCAGAGCCGACGTCTGCGATCTCCTCCCCCTCGACGGGGGAGGTGTCGCCGAAGGCGACGGAGGGGGTGCATGCCGCGCGGGCGCCTTCCCCTCGCTTGACTTTATGGAGACGTCCGGGGCCTGGCCTGACCATCTCGGTGATTGTTTCGAGCTTTCTGACGACCCTCCCCGCCGCCCCGCAGCCTGCGCCGAAGCCGCCCATCACCATCGAGCGTATCTGCGACCTGATCTATGTCCACGCCAAGGTCAGCCGGATCCCCGAAGACTTCTTCGCCCGGCTGATCTGGAAGGAGAGCCGGTTCGATCCGGGTGCGGTCAGTCCGGCCGGGGCGGAGGGCATTGCGCAGTTCATGCCGGGGACGGCGAAGATGCGCGGGCTGACGGATTCGTTCGACCCCCACCTCGCGATCCCCGCGAGCGCGAAGTATCTCGGCGAGATGAAAGCGCGCTTCGGCAATCTCGGCCTCGCGGCGGCCGCCTACAATTCGGGCGAGAGCCGGGTGTCGCGCTGGCTCGCCAATGGCGGGTTCCTGCCGCTGGAGACAGAGAACTACGTGCTCGACATCATGGGGGAGCCGGCAGATGCGTTCACCGACCGCGCCTATGCCGGCAAGGTGCAGCCGCTCGACGCCGGCAAGACATTCGACGCCGCCTGCCGCGCCATGCCGGCGACAATGAGCGCGACGATCCCGATGGCCAGCGTCCACACCAAGCCATGGGGCGTGCAAGTGGCCGGCAATTTCCGCCGCGATGCCGCGGTCAGGCAATACCAGCGGGTCAAGGCGCGGGTGTCGCCGCTGCTCGCCGGCTACGAACCGGTCGTCAGCCGGGTCCGCTCGCCGATCGGCCGGCGTGGCGTCTACGCGGTCAGGATCGGGGTCGACGACCGGGCGAACGCCGACATCATCTGCCAGCAATTGCGCGGCGCGGGCGGGTCTTGCGTGGTGATGCGGAACCGATAGTTGGATGGTGCGGACAGTTAGGTTACTAGCTGTTCAGACCCTCCTATATGCCGCCACGACTTGCGTCATGCCGGGGCCGCGAAGCGGAACCCGGCATCCAGAGCGCCGCCCTCCGCCGTCAGAACTCGCGGCCAACTATCCGTGGTCACATCTCTGGATTGCGGGTTGCGCTTCGCGGTCCCGGAATGACGGCCTGTGTGTCAAGACCTCCGGCCTCCAGTTGCCCGCACGGTCCTACGCCCGAATAGCCGCCGTCTCGCCATAGATCCAGTTGCTCACCTTGGCGCCGAGCGCGTTGGGTGACACCGGCTTGGAGATGTAGTCGTCCATGCCCTGCTCGATGCATTTCTCGCGATCGCCCTTCAGCGCGTGCGCGGTGACGCCGATGATCGGCGTGCGCACGCCGGTTCCGTTCTCGGCGTCGCGGATGGCGGCGGTGGCTTCGAAGCCGTTCATCTCGGGCATCGACACGTCCATCAGGATCATCTTCGGCCGGAACAGCCGGTGCATCTCGACCGCCGCCTTGCCGTTCGGCGCGATGCGGTAGGTCAGGCCGAGGCCGTCGAGGATCTGGCTGAACACCAGCTGGTTGACCTCGTTGTCCTCGGCGACCAGCACATCCAGATCGACCGGCGCGTTGACGCTCGCCGCAGAAATCCGCAGTTCCGGCTGCGCCCTGGCGGCGATCCGCGGCTTGAGTTCGATCACCGGGGCTGGTTGCCTGATTTTCGCGCGCTGCATCGCGGAGACGATAGTTTCGAGCAGCGCGGAGGCCCGCGCGGGCTTGTTCAATTGCGCCACGATGCCGTGTTCGCCGTTGACCCGGGTGATCTCGCCGCTGTTGACCGAAGTCAGGAGCACGATCGGAACGCCGGAAATCACCGGGTTGGCGCCGATGTTCATCGCGACGGCGCGGCCGTCCATATCCGGCATCTGGTAGTCGAGGACGACGCAATCGACCCTGGCGCCGATTTCGGCGGCACGCTGCAGGACAGCGAGACCGACCGCTCCGCTTTCGACCGCGACGGAATCGAAGCCCCAGCTCTTCATCTGCTCGAGCAGGATCTGCCGGTTGACGGCGTTGTCGTCGATCACCAGAACGCGCGCGCCGGAGACGTCGAGCGGCAGCGGCTTGGCCGCGACGCCGGTGTCGCGCACCGGCAGCAGCATGGTGAACGTGAACACCGACCCCTTGCCGACCACGCTTTCGACATCGACCGTGCCGCCCATCATCGCCACCAGCCGCGAGGCGATCGCGAGGCCCAGGCCGGTTCCCTCGTGGCGGCGGGTCGAGGAGGCGTCGACCTGGCTGAATTTCTCGAAGACCTTCTTCAGGAGATGCGGCGGGATGCCCATGCCGGTGTCCTCGACCCGCACCTTGACAAAGGCGTTCGCGCCCTTCGGCTCCGCGGTGACCTCGACCAGAACGTGGCCGCGCTCGGTGAACTTGATCGCGTTGCCGACGAGATTGGTGACGATCTGGCGGATGCGGCCGGCATCGCCCTCGACGACGCGGGGCACCGACGGGTCGATGCGGACGATCAGCTCGATGTCCTTTTCGGCGACGCGGGCCGACAGCAAGGTGGCGACGTCCTCGACGGCTTCGCCCAGCGCGAAGGGCGCCGGATCGAGCGTGAGCTGGCCGGCGTCGATCTTCGAGAAGTCGAGAATGTCGTTGATGATGGTCAAAAGCGCGTTGCCGGATTTCAGGATGACGTCCGCGAACAGTTTCTGTCTCTGGTCGAGATTGGTGTTGGCGAGAAGCTCGGCCATGCCGAGCACGCCGTTCATGGGCGTGCGGATCTCGTGGCTCATGTTGGCGAGAAATTCGGACTTCGCCCGGTCGGCGGCTTCCGCCGCGCCGAGGAGCGATTCCGATTCCTCGAAGGCGCGGCGAATGGCGACTTCCATCGGCCGGAAGATCGCCACGGCCGTGATGCCGAGCACGATCAGCAGAATCAGGCCGCCGGCCAGCAGCAGGCGGTCGGCCTCGGCCTGCGCGGCGCGGCGCTCCTCCTCCATGGCAATGCGGGCGCGCAGCAGCATCGGCTGCGTGAACAGGTCGTGCTGGTTCTTGATGGCCCGCACGCTCCACTCGTCCCATTTCGGCGCGTCGGCCAGCACGGTCAGATTCTTGACGATGTCGCGCGCGGTCCAGAACAGGTCGCCGTTGATCGACGATGCCTCAAGTTCCGCCGCTGCCTTCTCGGAAAGCCGCGGCTTGATCGCGGCGATGTCGCCGGTCAGCAGCTGGATGCCCGTGTTGAGCTTCTCGAGATGCCCCCAGGCGGCGCTCTTCAGCTGTTCGCGCGCCTCGGCGCGCCAGGAATTGGACGTCTGTTCGGCGAAATTGGCGGCGTTCTTGATGTCGCGGACCAGCACGACGATCTCGGTGCCGACCTGGTCGACCTGCCGGCTGTAGGCATTCTTGGCGTTGAGGACGTAGATGATGGCGCCGCCGGCCAGCGCGATGACGAGCAGGCCCGAGATGTAGCGGACCCGGATGGACCGCATGAATGACGAATAGCGGGACAAAGGCGACGCTCCCGGACAAACAATTACAAGTCTACGGAACGCGATTACGCCTCATTCACCTTAAGAAAGCGTGTTCCGGCCCCGATCGCGCCGCGAACCGGGCTAGTAGCCGCGATTGGCGATGAAGTTCGCCGCCTGCTTCAGCATCGCTGCCTTGGCGCCGAACGGTTCGAGCAGCTCATGCGCCTGGTCGACAAGGCCTTTCAACTGCTTGCGGGTCCAGTCCGCGCCGTGCAGCGCGGGCAGCGTCGCCTTGCCCGCGCCGGCATCCTTGCCGGTGGCTTTGCCCATCACGGCGCTGTCGGCGGTCAGGTCGAGCAGGTCGTCGGCGAGCTGGAAGGCGAGGCCGATCGCCGAGCCGAACTCAGCCAGCCGTTCGCGGTCGGATGGCGATGCGTTGCCGAGGATCGCGCCGGCCTCGCAGGCGAAGCGGATCAGCGCGCCGGTCTTCATCGCCTGCAGCGTGACGATGCCAGTCTCGTCCGGCTTGTCGCGTTCCGCCGCCAGGTCGAGCGCCTGTCCGCCGGCCATGCCGCCGATGCCCGAGGCGACGGCGAGGCCCTTGATCAGGTCGACGCGCTGGCGCGGTGTGAGTGCGTCGGGGGACGGGTCTTCGATCGCTTCGGTGGCGAGGATGTCGAAGGCCAGCGTCAGCAGGCTGTCGCCGGCGAGGATGGCGGTCGCCTCGTCGAAGGCCTTGTGGACCGTCGGCTGGCCGCGCCGCAGGTCGTCGTCGTCCATGGCCGGCAGGTCGTCATGGATCAGCGAATAGCAGTGGACGCATTCCAGCGCGGCGGCGGTGGCGACGACGTCGTAGCAGGCGCGACCGAAGAGGGCGGCGCTTTCGATGACCAGGAAGGGCCGCAGCCGTTTGCCGCCGTTGAGCACGCCATGGCGCATGGCGGCGAGCAGGCGCTCGGGGCGGGCGATTTCCCCTCGCTGCCACTGGCCATCCAGCAAAGCGCGCAACAGGTCTTCGACGTCTGCCGCATGCAAGGCGAGCCGCCGTTCGAAATCGATCTGTGTTGCGACATCCATCGCCGGACGGTTGCCGCCAATTCTTCGTCCGGTCAAGCGGCCAGAAACCTGCCCCGAGGCGATTGCAACAGGCCCGGTGCGCCTTTATGCCGTTTCGAATGGCCAAAGGCACTCCAGACGCGAGCATGCCCACCATCGATCCGGAGCCGGAGATGGCCGCGGGAAAGATCAGGGCAAGGACAGGGCGGCGCGCCTGGCTGCGCCGGGCGGCGATTGCGCTGGTCGTTCTGGTCGTGGCGCCCTTCGCGCTGACACTGCTTTACCTGATCCCTGTTCTTCACCCGGTGTCGACGCTGATGCTGAAGGACCTGGCGACATTCCAGGGTTACGACCGGCAATGGGTGTATCTCGACGAGGTGTCGCCGGTTTTGCTGCACTCGATCGTCATGTCGGAGGACGGGCAGTTCTGTTCGCATTACGGCGTGGATCTGCGGGAACTCAGCGCCGTCATCGACGATGCGCTGACCGACGGAGAAGTGAAGCGTGGGGCTTCGACGATCACGATGCAGACGGTGAAGAATCTCTACCTCTGGCACCGCCCGTTCGGGACGGTCCGCAAGATCGTCGAACTGCCGCTGGCGGTCTATGTCGACCTGGTGATGCCGAAGCGGCGGATCATGGAAATCTACATCAACATCGCCGAGCTCGGACCCAACATCTATGGCGCGGAAGCCGCGGCGCAGCATCATTTCGGCAAGTCGGCGAAGAACCTGTCGCGGCGCGAGGCGGCGCTGCTGACGGCGGCGCTGCCCAATCCGATACTGCGCAATCCCGCCAAGCCCTCGGCCGGCATGCGCCGTATCGCCGGCGTCATCGAGCGCCGGGCGCGGGCGGCCGGCGACTATGTCAAATGCCTCGAGTAGGGTGCTTGCGCGGCGAATCGCTTTTTTGAAGCCCGGGACTGGCCAAAACGGGGTCGGGCGTGTATAGGCACCCGACTTTCTGATAACCCGCCGTGCGCGACGCCCGAATTTCGGGGTTCCCCGGCTTTGACTGACGCCCGGAGCAGACCATGGCAGTTCCCAAACGAAAGACCTCCCCGTCGAAGCGCGGCATGCGCCGCTCGGCCGACGCGCTGAAGGCGCCGACCTATGTCGAGGACAAGAATTCCGGCGAAATGCGCCGCCCGCACCACATCGACATGAAGACCGGCATGTATCGCGGCCGTCAGGTGCTGACGCCGAAGGAAGGCTGATCCGCCCGCTTCATCGCGGACAGGGTTTGAAGGACCGGCGCTCGCGCCGGTCTTTTCGCGTCTGGATGCTTGACGCAGCCGGCCGGCGGCGGTCTACAGGCTGCCGGGCCATGTCCGGAGGACCATCATGCTTACCAGCATTCCGCTGCTTATCGTCCCGTTCATCCTCTACAATCTGGGCCTGATCGGCCTATTCGGCGGCGGAGCGGACCCGTGGGGCCAGGTGCTGTTCACGATCACGATGATGTCGGGCGGGGTCTGGTCGATGACGCTCGGCGACCTGATGGTGCTGGTCGGGCTGCTGTTCCTGTTCATCGAGATCATGAAGTCGACGCGCACCTCGACCGCTTCCGTGGTCGACCACCTGCTGTCGACCTTCGTGCTGGTCGCCTTCGTGGTCGAGTTCCTGCTGGTCGCGGGCGCTGCGCATTCGGTGTTCTTCGCGCTGATGCTGATCGCCCTGGTGGACGTGCTCGCCGGCTTCTCGGTGTCGATCCGCGCCGCCGGGCGTGACGTGAACTTCCGCTGATGCGCGATTTCCAGAGACCGGGCCGCTCGGCGGTCATCGCCGAGAACGGCATGGCGGCGACGTCGCATCCGCTGGCGACGGCGACGGCCGTCGCCACCCTGAAGAGCGGCGGCAACGCGGTGGATGCGGCGATTGCCGCGGCAGCCGTGCTGACGGTCGTCGAGCCGCACATGACCGGCATCGGCGGCGACTGCTTCGTCATCCTGGCCGAGCCCGATGGTTCGGTCCACGGGCTGAACGGTTCCGGCCGTGCGCCGGCGGAGGCGAGCGGCGACCTCTACCGCTCGCGCGGACTGACCGAGATTCCCGAATTCGGACCGCTGTCGATCACCGTGCCCGGCGCCATCAAAGCGTGGGAGATTCTGAGCGAACGATTCGGCTCGCGCGATCTCGGCGCGCTGCTCGGCGACGCCATCGGCTACGCGGAAACCGGCTATCCGGTGCATGCGCGGGTGGCGTGGGACTGGTCGCGGCAGGTCGAGGCGCTGGCGGCCGACGAGGGCGGAGCGAAGCACTATCTGAGCGACGGCCAGTCGCCGACGGCCGGCGCGCGCCACCGCCAGCCGGCGCTGGCGGCCACGCTGCGCGGCATTGCCAAGAACGGGTCACGCGCATTCTACGAGGGGCCGGTCGCGGGCGAAATGGCGGCGGTCGTGCGCGCCAAGGGCGGCTTGCTCAGCGAGGAAGACCTGGCCGCAGTCTCCGCCGACTGGGTGACGCCGATCTCGACCGAGTATCGCGGCTGTGACGTGCTCGAAATCCCGCCGAACGGGCAGGGCATCACGGCGCTGATCATGCTGAACCTGATGCGCGAGCTGGGCGCCGACAGGGTCGCCCCGGACAGCGCCGAGCGCTACCATCTCGAGATCGAGGCGGGGCGGATCGCATACTCGGTGCTGCACCGCGAGGTGTCGGACCCAGCGACGATGCGCGTTGCGGTCGAATCAGTGCTGTCAGACACGTTTACCCGCGCAATCGCGCGTCAGTTCGACGGCAAGACCCGCAACTCCAAGATTGTCCTGCCGGACATTCCGCGGTCCGACACGGTCTATCTGACCGTCGTCGACCGCGACCGCCGGGCAATCTCCTTCATCAACTCGACCTATGACGCATTCGGATCGCGGGTGGTGACCCCGATTTCCGGCATCGCACTGCAGAACCGCGGCGCGTGTTTCAACCTGATCCCAGGCCATCCGAACGAGATCGGCCCGCGCAAGCGGCCGCTGCACACGATCATCCCGGCCATGGCGATGAAGAACGGCCGCGCCTTCGCGCCGTTCGGCGTGATGGGCGGCGACTACCAGCCGATGGGCCATGCGCACGTGTTCTCGAATATTGTCGATTTCGGCATGGACCCGCAGGAGGCGATCGACCACCCGCGGCTGTTCTGGGGCGAGGACGGCGTGCTGGACGCCGAGGCGGGCGTTTCGGCCGATGTCCGCGCCGGCCTTGTCGCACGCGGCCATCAGGTGCGCGACGCGGCCAAGCCGCATGGCGGGGCGCAGATGATCGTCATCGACGAGGCGAACGGATTCCTGGTCGGCGGTTCCGACCCGCGCAAGGACGGCTGCGCGCTGGGCTGGTGAGGGTCTTGCCTTCTCCCCTTGTGGGAGAAGGTGGATCGGCGCGCAGCGCCGAGACGGATGAGGGGTGCTGGAAGAAACCAGATGGTGGAGAAGGAGCGCTGGTTGCGCCTGATCCTGAAATCAGGCGCTTCGTCCAACACCCCTCATCCGCCCCTCCGGGGCACCTTCTCCCACAGGGGGAGAAGGGAAGGTTCCTGCCGCTACTTCGTGATCGAATCGAGCTTGCGCTGCATCGCGGCGATCTGTTCCTTCAGGTCGGCGAGATCGTCGGATTTTTCGGGCGCCTTTCCGCGGGCGCGTGGCGCTTCCTCGGGTTCCGGCGCAGTCGTGCCGGTCGCGGGAAACGGCGAAAACATGCGCACGGCGTTCTGGAACATTTCCATGTTGCGCCGCGCCTGCTCCTCGATCGCCTTCATCGGGGCCGGCATGTTGATCATGTCGATCGGCGTCTTGCCGAAGGCGGACTTCATCTGCTCGCGGAAGCGTTCCTGCTCCTTCGCGAAGGCGACCATCGACTGCTCGAGGAAGCTCGGCACGATCATCTGCATCTGGTCGCCGTAGAACGAGATCAGCTGGCGCAGGAACGGGATCGGCAGCATGTTCTGCCCGTCCTTGTTCTCCAGTTCGAAAATGATCTGCGTCAGGACGGGGTGGGTGATGTCCTCGCCGGTCTTGGCGTCCTGGACATTGAAGTCCTCGCCCTTCTTGACCATCTCGGCCAGGTCTTCCAGCGTCACATAGGTGCTGGTTCCCGTATTGTACAGGCGGCGGTTGGCGTATTTCTTGATGACGACCGGCTCGTCTTTTGCGGGCATCGAGGCCCTCCCAGAATGACCGTCCCGTTGCGCGGGCGGCCAGTTGCGCTCAATTCCTGCCCAGAGGATATGCGCAAAAGAGGACCAATTGAAAGCGGTTTGTGCAGTGCATGAATCAAGCCCGCGTTGCGGCAAGTACCGGATGGCAAAGGCAAACTCGTTCGCGGCCGGCTCGTGCGCACGAAACGCGACGATTTTCCGGTTTGACTTGACGATTGGAAAGGGCAAGAAAGTCGCCATCTTTCGGCGGACAGCCGTCCGCCCCGTTTCCGGAGGTCTCCCATGTCCGCATCCCCCTCGATCGTCGTCGCCTCCGCCGCCCGCACCGCGGTCGGTTCGTTCAACGGATCGTTCGCGGCGACGCCCGCGCATGAACTGGGCGCAACCGTGATCAGGGAAGTCCTCGCGCGCGCCGGTGTCGACGCTTCCGAAGTCAATGAAGTTATCCTCGGCCAGGTGCTGACGGCGGGCGCGGGGCAAAACCCGGCACGGCAGGCGTCGATCGCCGCCGGCCTGCCGATCGAGACGACCGCCTGGGGCCTCAACCAGGTCTGCGGCTCCGGCCTGCGCACCATCGCCATCGGCATGCAGCAGATCGCCAATGGCGACGCCGACATCATCGTCGCCGGCGGCCAGGAATCGATGTCTCTGTCGCCGCACTGCCAGCACCTGCGCGCCGGGACCAAGATGGGCGACATCAAGCTGATCGACACTATGATCAAGGACGGCTTGTGGGACGCCTTCAACGGCTATCACATGGGCAACACGGCCGAAAACGTGGCGCGGCAGTTCCAGATCACCCGCGAGGCGCAGGACGAGTTCGCCGTCGCCTCGCAGAACAAGGCCGAAGCGGCGCAGAAGGCTGGCAGGTTCAAGGACGAGATCGTGCCGTTCACGATCAAGGGCAGGAAGGGCGACACGATCGTCGATTCCGACGAATACATCCGCGCCGGCGCGACGCTCGAGGCGATGCAGAAGCTGAAACCCGCCTTCGACAAGGATGGCTCGGTGACGGCCGCCAACGCATCCGGGCTGAACGACGGCGCCGCTGCCGTGCTGCTGATGAGCGAAGCGGAAGCCGCGAAGCGCGGCATCGCCCCGCTCGCGCGCATCGTCTCCTGGGCCACCGCCGGCGTCGATCCGACGATCATGGGCACCGGTCCGATCCCCGCTTCGAAGAAGGCGCTGGAGAAGGCCGGCTGGTCGGTCTCGGACCTCGACCTGGTCGAAGCCAACGAGGCCTTCGCCGCGCAGGCCTGCGCGGTCAACAAGGGCGTCGGCTGGGATCCGTCGATCGTCAACGTCAATGGCGGCGCGATCGCGATCGGCCACCCGATCGGCGCGTCCGGCGCACGCATCTTCAACACGCTGGTCTACGAAATGAGGCGCCGCGGCGCGAAGAAGGGCCTCGCCACGCTCTGCATCGGCGGCGGCATGGGCGTCGCGATGTGCGTCGAAGCGCTCTAAGGCAGCAAGGCAATAGGGCAGTACGGCAGTAGGGGAACAAAAGGCGGACCGGCAGACATGCTGCCCTACTGCCTTACTGCCATACTCCCTGAAAAAGGGAGGAGAACCACATGTCACGCACAGCACTCGTTACGGGAGGCTCGCGCGGTATCGGCGCGGCGATCTCGATCGCACTGAAGGCAGCCGGCTACAAGGTTGCCGCGAACTATGCCGGCAATGACGACGCGGCGGCCGCGTTCAACAAGGAGACCGGCATTCCGGTCTACAAATGGTCGGTCGCCGAGTATGACGCCTGCGCCGCAGGGATCGCGAAGGTCGAGGCCGATCTCGGACCCGTCGAGGTGCTGGTCAACAATGCCGGCATCACCCGCGACGCGATGTTCCACCGCATGACGCCGCAGCAGTGGAACGAGGTCATCGGCACCAATCTCAACGGCGTCTTCAACATGACGCACCCGATCTGGACCGGCATGCGCGACCGCAAGTTCGGGCGGGTCATCACAATCTCGTCGATCAACGGCCAGAAGGGCCAGATGGGCCAGGCGAACTATTCCGCCGCCAAAGCCGGCGACATCGGCTTCAGCCGGGCGCTGGCGCAGGAAGGCGCGAAGGCAGGCATCACCGTCAACGTCATCGCGCCGGGCTATATCGGCACCGACATGGTGATGGCGGTGCCGGAAAAGGTGCGCGAATCGATCATCGCGCAGATCCCGGTCGGGCGGCTCGGCACGCCCGAGGAAATCGCCCGCTGCGTGGTGTTCCTCGCCTCCGACGACGCCGGCTTCATCACCGGATCGACGATCTCCGCCAATGGCGGCCAGTTCTTCGGGTAACGACGCTACTTTCTGAACGTGTCGTCGGTCGAATGCCGCATGATCAGCGGCATCTGCGACAGCGTGAAGGCGATGGTGATCGGCATGATGCCCCACACCTTGAAGGCGACCCAGGTCGCCTCCGAGAAATTGCGCCAGACGACTTCGTTGACGACGGCCAGAAACAGGAAGAACACGCCCCAGCGGAAGGTCAGCTTGCGCCAGCCCTCGGCGTCGAGCTTGAAGGCGGATTCGAAGACATAGCCCAGCAGCGAGCGGCCGAAGACCAGGCCGCCGAGCAAGACGGCGCCGAACAGCGTGTTGACGATGGTCGGCTTCATCTTGATGAAGGTCGCGTCCTGCAGCCAGAGCGTCAGGCCGCCGAACACGAACACGACGACGCCCGACACCAGCGGCATGATCGGCAAGGTGCGGGTGAGCGACCAGGAGACGGCCAGCGCAATCGCCGTCGCGACCATGAACAGGCCGGTGGCGATGAAGATCGGGCCGCCGAGATCGGCAAGTGCGGGAAAGCTGGCGGCGAGCTGCTCGCCGCGCGCGTTGGCGAAGAAGAAGACGAGCAGCGGGCCGAGCTCCAGCGCAAATTTCAGGATCGGGTTGATTTCCTTCTTCTTCGGATCAGCCGGATCGCGTTCGAGGATGGGTGGGTTCATCAATTCACTCCCGCGATCGCCCGGGCGAATTCGCTTGCCGAGAAGGGTTCGAGGTCATCGACCTGCTCGCCGACGCCGATGAAATAGACCGGCAGCCGGTGCTTGGCGGCGATGGCCACCAGGATGCCGCCGCGCGCGGTGCCGTCGAGCTTGGTCATCACCAGGCCGTTGACGCCGGCCACGTTGCGGAAGATCTCGACCTGGTTGAGGGCGTTCTGGCCGGTGGTCGCGTCGACCGTCTGCAGCACGGTGTGCGGCGCTTCCGGATCGAGTTTGCCCAGCACGCGGACGATCTTTTCGAGTTCCGCCATCAGCTCGGCCTTGTTTTGCAAGCGGCCGGCGGTGTCGATGATCAGCACGTCCGATCCGGCGGCCTTCGCTTTTTCGAACGCCTCGTAGGCAAGGCCGGCGGCGTCCGCGCCAAGGCGCGTGGCGATGACCGGCGAGTTCGTCCGCTCGCCCCAGATCTTGAGCTGCTCGATTGCCGCGGCGCGGAAGGTGTCACCGGCCGCCAGCATGACGTTCAGACCGCCGGCGGTCAGCTTGGCGGCGAGCTTGCCGATGGTGGTGGTCTTGCCGGTGCCGTTGACGCCGACGACGAGGATGACATGCGGCTTGTGCGACAGGTCGAGCTCCAGCGGCAGCGCCACCGGCTTCAAGACCTTTTCGACCTCCTGCGCCATCACGGCGCGGACCTCGGCATCGGACACGTCGCGGCCGAGGCGCGTCGAGGCCAGCGTATCGGTGACGCGCAGCGCCGTCTCGACGCCGAGGTCGGCGCGGATCAGCACGTCCTCGAGATCCTGCAGCGTCTCCTCGTCGAGTTTCTTCTTGGTGAAGACGCCGGCGATGTTCGAGGAAAGCTCGCGCGACGAACGTGCAAGGCCCTCGCGCATGCGCTGGAACCAGCTCGGGCGGGGCACGGCGGGAGCGGCGACCGGCTCGGCCTTTGCCTCGACCTTTTTGCTGACGACGACCTTGCCGGCCGGGGGCACCGGGGCGGATCGGGCAGTCGCGGGCGCAACGGGTGGCACTGGCGCCGGGGTCGAGACCGGGGCGGGGATCGCGACCGGCTCGGGTGCGATCTCGGCGATCAGCGGCTCAACGGGGGCCGGGTCAGGGACGCGGATGGGCGGCAGGATTTCGGCGGACGGCGGCGGTTGAACCGCCCCCTCACCCTGCCCTTCGGGCAAGGGGGGTGAGCCGACGGTCTGACCCGTCCTTCGGACCCCCGGTGGGGAGAGGAGGTCCGCCACATTCTCGACCGTCGAGTTTGCGACAGCACTCGTGTCGCCGCCGGGTGCCGCGGGCGGTTCCTTCTCCCCCTCGGGGAGAAGGTGATCCGGCGCAGCCGGATCGGATGAGGGGGCCTGCTCGATGGGTTCGACCACTACCTCAGGCGGAATCGGCGACGGCTCGGGCGCGATCTCGGCGATCAGCGGCTCGGCGCGCGCCGGCTCCGGCACGCGGATGGGCGGCAGGATTTCCGCCTGCGGAGCGGCCTGTTGGATGGGTGGCGGCGACGCCGGTTCGACCGGCGATGCCACTGGTTCCGGCGCCTCCGGGACCGGCTGCGGCGCAATCCCGATATAGGGCGCCAGCGCGGGCTGATCCGTCGGCGCGGGCGCGTTCTCCTCTTCGGCCTTGCGGCCGAAGGTGAACACTTTCTTGATGAAGTCGAACGCCATCAGGCCGCCTGTCTCATGGGTTCGGCCAGCAGCCGTGTGCCGTCATGCCCGGTGACCATCGCCCGCACGATCTCGCCCGGCTGACCGGCGTCAATCGCGGCCAGCGTGAAGCCCTCCGTGCGGCCGAGGCCGCCGCGCTCGATGAGGATCGACTGGGCGGTACCGGCCATCGACGCCAGATGACGCCGGTAGGCCGCCTCGCCGGCCTGGCGCAGCCGCGCGGCGCGCTGCTTGATCGCCTCGCGGGCGACCGGCGGCATGCGAGCGGCGGGGGTGCCGTCGCGCGGCGAGAACGGGAAGACGTGCAGGTGGGTCAGCCCGCATTCCTCGACGATCCTGAGCGAATTCTCGAACATCGCTTCGGTCTCGGTTGGGAAGCCGGCGATGATGTCGGCGCCCAGGACGATGTCGGGGCGGAGCGCGCGGACTTCCTCGCAGAAGCGGATCGAATCGTCGCGCAGATGGCGGCGCTTCATGCGCTTCAAGATCATGTCGTCGCCGGACTGCAGCGACAGGTGGAGGTGTGGCATCAGCCGCTTCTCGGTGGCGATGGCGTCCATCAGGTCGTCGTCGGCCTCGATCGAATCGATCGACGACAGCCGCAGCCGCCTGACGTCGGGAACCTGTTTCAGGATTGTCCTGACCAGCTTGCCAAGCCGCGGCTGGCCGGGCAGGTCGGCGCCGTAGCTGGTCATGTCGACGCCCGACAGCACGATCTCGGCATAGCCGTTGCCGGCGAGCCGCCTGATCTGTTCCACCACGGCGCCCATCGGCACCGAGCGCGAATTGCCGCGGCCGTAGGGGATGATGCAGAAGGTGCAGCGGTGGTCGCAGCCGTTTTGGACCTGGACGAAGGCCCGGGCCCGGCCCTCGATCGCATCGACCATGTGGGAGGCGGTTTCCTTCACCGACATGATGTCGTTGACGCGGACCTTCTCGAACAGGTTGACGCCGAAATCGGGCAGCGCGCGGTAGGAATTGGCGGACAGCTTCTCTTCGTTGCCGAGGACGAGGTCGACTTCGTCCATGGCCTCGAACGTGCCGGGTTCGGTCTGGGCGGCGCAGCCGGTGACGATGATGCGCGCCCGTGGGTTGTCGCGGCGCGCCTTGCGGATCGCCTGCCTGGCCTGGCGCACGGCTTCCGCCGTGACGGCGCAGGTGTTGAAGACGATCGCGCCGCCGTCGAGTTCGCCGAGGCCTGCCGCGTTGGCCTCGCGCTTCATCACCTCGGATTCGTAGGTGTTCAGCCGGCAGCCGAAGGTGACGATGTCGACGCTCGCCATCAGTGCACCTTCTGAGGTGCTTCACCCCCTCCGGCCCTTCGGGCCACCTCCCCCGTCGAGGGGGAGGAGAGTGCCAAGCCTGGCTCCCTCCCTCCCCTCGACGGGGAGGGTGCCGCCCGAAGGGCGGTGGGTGGGGTGACTCCCAGGCTCGACGCCGAAGGGCTCTGCGCCGCCCGCATCACGCCGCGCTCTCGGTGTCGCGCACCCAGTGGCCGTTCGCCGGGTCGAACGTGCCGGAGAATTCCCATTCGGCCGGGCCGGTCATGATGACGTGGTCGTCGCCGCGCCATTCGACCAGCAGGGTTCCGCCGGGCTGGGTGATGTTGACCGTGCGGTTGGTCCGGCCGGTGCGCGCGGCAGACACGGCGGCGGCGCAGGCGGCCGAGCCGCAGGCTCTGGTCAGACCCGCCCCCCGCTCCCAGGTGCGCATGATCAGCGCATCGCGGGAAATCACCTGTGCGATCGAGATGTTGGCGCGTTCCGGGAAGATCGGGTGGTTTTCCAGGAGCGGGCCGAAGCGGTCGAGATCATAGCTCCAGACATCGCGGTCGACCCAGAAGATCGCGTGCGGATTGCCCATCGAGGCGGCGGACGGCGAATGCAGCACCGGCGCGTCGATCGGGCCGATCTGCAGCTCGATCGCGCGGGTGTCGGCGAATTCCTCGGCGAGCGGGATCTGGTCCCATTCGAAGCGCGGCTTGCCCATGTCGACCGAGATCAGCCCGTCGGCATGTTCCTGGGCGTTGAGGATGCCGGCGACTGTCTCGAAGGTGAACAGGCGCTTGCCTGTCTCGGCGGCCAGAGCCTGGACCACGCAGCGCGTGCCGTTGCCGCAGGCTTGCGCCGGTGAGCCGTCGGAGTTGAGGATTTCGAGGAAATAGTCGGTGCCCGGCGTCCTGGGGTCGTGGATCGCCATGATCTGGTCGAACCTGGTCGCGGCGTCGGCGTTCAGCGCCACCGCCGCCGCAGGCGACACGCGTGCCGACGCGCCGCGCATGTCGGCGACGATGATTTCGTTGCCGAGCCCGTTCATCTTGGCGAATTGCACGTTTGCGGCCATCGCGGCGGAACTTCCTGCGTAACTCGCCGCTATATGGCGGAAGCGGGCCGGAATTACCAGTGTGGCCCTGCGGTCAGGCCGCGCGCGCCGGCACGTCCCACACTTCTCCCGGCTGCATGGCGCGGAAGCGGTCGCGGGGGATGCTGGCGCGGTCGAGTGCTGCGTGCAGCAGGTCGCGCGGTTCCTCGACGGGTTCGTTGGTGAGCTGGAAGGTGCCCCAATGCATGCCGCCGGCATGTTCGGCGCCGAGCAGCTCGAAGCCTTCGACGGCGTGGTCGGGGTTCTGGTGCTGCGGCTCCATGAACCAGCGCGGCTCATAGGCGCCGATCGGCAGCATGGCGAAGCGGAAGCCGCCATGCTTGGCGCGGGCGGCGGCATAGTTGCGGCCCTCGTGGAAGCCGGTGTCGCCGCCGAAATAGATGTTGCCGACCGGGGTCGCGATGGTGAAGGCTGACCAGAGCGCGGCCCGGCGGTCGCCCGCGCCGCGCGCTGACCAGTGGTGCGCCGGCTCGATATGGATGGTCACGCCATTGCCGGCGTCGATGCGGTCCTCCCAGTCATGGGCCGAGATCTTCACGTTCGGCACGGACTTCCTGACGATTGTATCATTGCCGAGCGGCGTCAGGACATGCGGGTTGTGGGACGCCGCGAGCCTGCCCAGCGTCGCCACGTCCATATGATCGTAATGATTGTGGCTGAGCAGCACGAAATCGATCGGCGGCAACCTGTCAAAGGGAATGCCAGGCGCATTGACCCGCTTGGGGCCGGCGAACGAGAAGGGCGACACGCGCTCCGACCAGACCGGATCGGTGACGATGTTCAGGCCGGCGATCTGGACCAGGAAGGAGGCGTGGCCGACCATCGTGACGCGCAGGGCAGAACCGTCGATGCGCGCCTCGGGATGGGCGGGCGGATGCGGGCTCGGCCATGCGGAAGGCCATTTGGCCCTGCCGCCGCCGAACTGCCAGCGCATCAGGTCGGCGAAGGAGGCCGGCGGGACGCCATCGGGATTGAAGAAAACCTTGCCGTCGAAATGATCCGAAATGGGTCCCTGATAGTAAGGGTTGCCGGCATTGGCGCGTGACACGGCAAGTCCTCCGGTTGCGGCGGCCACACCGCCAATTCCGAGCATTGAAAGCAGGGTGCGTCGTTTCATGATTCAGCAGATAGGGAACGGGCGCTCGCGCGCAAGGCTGTATTGCATCGATCCTTCGCGTGCCGCAGGCAGCGCGGAGATGTGAAACATCGGCTCGATGGCGGCGTCGCGTCGTCGGTTCAGCTCGTAAAGGGGGTGGATTCCGACATTCAAAACCGAATATTAACCAACTTGCTTTCGAATCGTCCGCAACATCGCCACGTTTGTCGTGATTGACACTGCACGATCGGGGCGCAGAAACAGACCGCGACCCGCGGAGGGCGACATGGCGACACTATCGGCTCAGGCATCATCCATCGGAACACGCGGCGCGCTCATCGCCTGCGTGGCGCTTGCGATGGCCGGATGCAGCTCGTCCCGCTTCGCCAGCGAAGACACGCGGCCGCAGCCGCTCACCCCCGCGCCTTCGGGAACCGTCACCTCGAACCCGTTGCCGCCTCCATCGGCGGCCGGCCCGACCGACCCGTCTGCATTTCCGCCCGCTCCCGGCGCGACGCCAACCGACCCCGCCGTCGCGGCGGCCGCCGTTCCGCCGGTCCAGGCGGCGCCGCCGGCCGGCGCGCCTGACGTGACGAAGGAAGCGATGGTCGGCGCGTGGAAGGTCAATTCCGGCGGCGGCGGCTGCCAGATGATGCTGAGCCTGACAAAGCAGGCGTCCGACTTCCGCGCCGCCTCGCTGCGTTGCCCCGGCGACGCGGCCAATGTCGCGGCGTGGAATGTCGGTGGCAAGCAGGTCGTGCTGAAGGACTCGACCGGCAATGTCGTCGCACGGCTCTATTCGTCGGGAGCCGAAAAGTATGACGGCCAGACCGCCAGCGGTCAGCCGATCAGCTTCTCGCGCTGATCCCGCAGTTCCGGGATCCGGATGTCCACCTATGCCGGCCTCGCGGCGTACCCTTCGGTGCGCCATGACTATGGCCGGCTCGTCGAACGCGGCGAGATCAGCCGCGATGCCGCCCAGGAAGCCATTACAATCCGTCTCGACCGGCTGATCGCCGAACTGGGCGCCAGCAATGCAGCCGCCAAGACCAGCGCGCTCGGCTGGATGTTCGCCCGCAAGAAGGCGCAGGCCGCGCCGCGCGGACTGTATCTCCATGGCGGCGTCGGCCGCGGCAAGACCATGCTGATGGACATGTTCTTCCGCCTCGCGCCGCTGAAGCGCAAGCGGCGTTCGCATTTCAACGAGTTCATGGCCGACGTGCATGACCGCATCGGCGCGCACCGCGCTGCGGTGAAGGCCGGTACCGCCAAGGGCGACGACCCGATCCCGCCGGTGGCGGCAGTGATCGCGTCGGACTCGCGGCTGTTGTGCTTCGACGAGTTCACGGTGACCGATATCGCCGACGCGATGATCCTGTCCCGGCTGTTCACTGCCTTGTTCTCCAACGGCGTGACGCTGGTCGCCACGTCGAACGTCGCGCCAGACGATCTCTATCGCGACGGCCTGAACCGCGCCCTCTTCCTGCCCTTCGTCGCGACGCTGAAGGCGCATGTCGAGATCGTGCCGCTGGACACGCCGACCGACTACCGCATGCTGAAACTCAGCCACCTCCCGGTCTATGTCCAGCCGCTCGGCCCCGACGCCGATCGGATGATGGACGAGGCCTGGGCGGCGGCGACCGAGGGCCACCGGGAGGCGCCGGCCGAACTGGCGCTGATGGGGCGCAAGCTGCGTGTTCCACGGGCTTCGGGAAATGCCGCGCGATTCAGCTTCGCCGACCTCTGCGACGAACCGCTTGGAGCGCGCGACTATCTCGCCATCGCCGACCACTACGAGACGATCTTCATCGACCGAATCCCGATCCTCGACCAGACCCGCCGCAACCCGGCGAAGCGCTTCATCCTCTTGATCGACACGCTCTACGACCGGCGCAAGCGCCTGGTCGCCAGCGCGGAGGCGGAGCCGGACCACCTGTATGCGGGGCGAGCGGGCGTCACCGAAGCCTTCGAATTCGCCCGGACGGCGTCGAGGCTGAACGAGATGCGGAGCAGCGACTGGGTGGAAAAGGCCAACGGCGGCGTTCTGGCAGGTTAGTCATCCTCGACCGCATCCGACCCCCGTCGTTTCCATTGCCTTCACATGTTCAATTATTGACGTTTACGTAAATCAAAACAGTATCAACCGATTGAAATTGTTCGGTCCGAAAGAATCGGTTGAATTTTCTGCCATATCGGCCTAATCCCTGCCCCGATTTCGGCGGCGTCAGGCCGGCGGGAAACGGCTTGTGTCACACAGGTTTCGATCTGTGCGGTTATGGCCGGAGAGTTCAACTCAGGCGCCGGCTGCCACAGGACCGGCGATGCGCAAGGGACGGTTCGCATGGCTCGCAACAAGATTGCCCTCATCGGCTCCGGAATGATCGGCGGCACGCTCGCCCATCTGATCGGGCTCAAGGAACTCGGCGACATCGTTCTGTTCGATATTGCCGAAGGCATCCCGCAGGGCAAGGGTCTCGACATCTCCCAGTCCGCCCCGGTCGAGGGCTTCGACGCCCGCCTGACCGGCGTGAACGACTATGCCGGGATCAAGGGCGCCGATGTCTGCATCGTTACCGCCGGCGTGCCGCGCAAGCCCGGCATGAGCCGCGACGACCTGCTCGGCATCAACCTCAATGTGATGGAGCAGGTGGGCGCGGGGATCAAGAAATACGCGCCGAACGCGTTCGTCATCTGCATCACCAACCCGCTCGACGCGATGGTCTGGGCGCTGCAGAAGTTCTCGGGCCTGCCGAAGAACATGGTCGTCGGCATGGCCGGCGTGCTCGACTCCTCGCGCTTCCGGCATTTCCTCGCCGATGAATTCAAGGTGTCGATCGAGGACGTGTCGGCGATGACGCTCGGCGGCCATGGCGACGACATGGTGCCGATGGTGCGCTACTCGACCGTCGCCGGCATTCCGCTGCCGGATCTGGTCAAGATGGGTTGGACCTCGAAGGAGAAGCTGGACGCCATCGTCGAGCGCACGCGCAAGGGTGGTGGCGAGATCGTCGGGCTCCTGAAGTCGGGCTCGGCCTACTATGCGCCGGCCGCCTCGGCGGTGACGATGGCGGAAGCCTATCTGAAGGACAAGAAGCGCGTGCTGCCCTGCGCGGCGCACCTGTCCGGCCAGTACGGCATCAAGGACATGTATGTCGGCGTGCCGGTGGTGATCGGCGCAGGCGGCGTCGAGCGCATCATCGAGATCGACTTCAACAAGGCCGAGCAGAAGATGTTCGAGAAGTCCGTCGCCGCCGTTCAGGGCCTGTGCGACGCCTGCACGACGATCGCTCCGAACCTCGCCAAGTAGGATCCGTTTCACATGAACATCCACGAATACCAGGGCAAGCAACTGCTCAAGAGCTTCGGCGCACCGGTCGCGGATGGCGTTGCGATCTTCAAGGCGGACGAGGCGGCCAACGCTGCCCGGTCGCTGCCCGGCCCGCTCTATGTGGTGAAGAGCCAGATCCATGCCGGCGGCCGCGGCAAGGGCAAGTTCAAGGAATTGTCGCCCGACGCCAAGGGCGGCGTGCGGCTCGCCAAGTCGATCGAGGAAGTGCAGCACCACGTCAAGGAAATGCTGGGCAACACGCTGGTCACCAAGCAGACCGGCGAGGCCGGCAAGCAGGTCAACCGCCTCTACATCGAGGACGGCGCCGATATCGACCGCGAACTCTACCTCTCCCTTCTGGTCGACCGGTCCGTCGGCCGGATCGCCTTCGTCGTCTCGACCGAGGGCGGCATGGACATCGAGGCGGTGGCGCATGACACGCCGGAGAAGATCATCACGCTTGCGATCGACCCGGAAACGGGCGTGACCGCCGACGACGTCCAGAAGATCAACGCCGCCTACGGCCTCTCGGGCGACGCGGCGAAGGACGGCGAGAAGCTGTTTCCGATCCTCTACAAGGCCTTTGTCGACAAGGACATGAGCCTGCTCGAGGTCAACCCGCTGATCGTGATGAAGGACGGCCGGCTGCGGGTGCTCGACGCGAAAGTCTCGTTCGACGGCAACGCGCTCTTCCGCCATCCGGAAATCCTCGAGCTTCGCGACAAGACCGAGGAAGATTCCAAGGAGATCGAGGCGTCGAAGTGGGACCTCGCCTATGTGGCGCTGGACGGCAATATCGGCTGCATGGTCAACGGCGCCGGCCTCGCCATGGCGACGATGGACATCATCAAGCTCTACGGCGCCGAACCGGCCAACTTCTGCGACGTCGGCGGCGGCGCCGGCAAGGAGAAGGTCGCGGCGGCGTTCAAGATCATCACCGCCGATCCGCGCGTCGAAGGCATCCTGGTCAACATCTTCGGCGGCATCATGAAGTGCGACGTCATCGCCGAGGGCGTCGTCGCGGCCGTGAAGGAAGTCGGGCTGAAGGTGCCGCTGGTCGTGCGGCTTGAAGGCACCAATGTAGAACTCGGCAAGAAGATCATCAACGAGAGCGGGCTGAACGTCATCTCGGCCGACGACCTCGACGATGCAGCGAAGAAGATCGTGGCGGCGGTGAAGGGCTGACCGATGGGCTCCGGCGGCCAGCTTTCGGTTTTGATTGAACTGCTGCCGTTCCTGCTCGGCATCGGGGTGGCGCTCGCCATCCCCATGCTTGTCGGCGTTTTCGTCACTCCCGCCCGCTTGTCACCGGCTGTATGCGGGTTGGCAGTAGGCGTCCTGATTTCAGGATTTTCTCCCCGCCTCATTGTCGATTCCATGTGGAAGTCCGGAAACGACGTAGGTGCCGCGATGATCGGTGAGCTTGCCAATCTGGCTTACCCATTTTCGATTCTGCTGGGGCTTTTCGCACTGGCGCTTCGGCTGCGTCGGACGAACCAGTATCCATGATGCAGTCGCGCGCTCGAACCCGTTTTGCAGATCGATGCCGCACGCTTGCCGGCATGGCTGGTGTCATGGCGCTTTCGTTGCCTTACCCTGCCGCTGCGAACGATGTTTCCGCCGCGTTCGTCGACGCGTTCAAGTCGGCCTGCGTGCCGCAGAGGCTGAGCTACCAGGGCACGGTCGAGCACGCCAAGGCTGAAGGCTGGACCAGGTTCGACGTCGCCTCGCATCCGGAATTCGACGCGGTGATGAAGCTGTCGGCGAAGGGGCTGGAGGAAGCCAAGGCCGAGGGTCTAGAGGTCGCGTTCCAGTACGAGGCCTTCGCGAAGACTGTTTCGGACCGGCCGCTGCACCTGATCGTGTCGCTCGCCGAATCCGAATATCTCGACGAGATCGGCTGCTATCTCTACGATTTCGGCGCCGAGGCGCCGATCGTGGCCAACGATGTCAGCGGCGTCCTGGGCATCAAGCCGGCCCAGTCGATGGAGACGGCGGACCTCTCGGGCCATGTCTGGGGTCCGCCGCCATCGATGCCGCGCACGCTCGACACCTACCTGACCTATATCCCGAAGGGCAGCCCGAACGTCGAAATGGCAGGCTTCGACGGCGTCGTTCTCAAGTTCACCACCTCCGCGCCGGACGGGGAAGGCCAATGACCTCCCGCCGCGCATCCATGCCATCCATTTCGTAGTTCCCGAAAGGCAACCGACGCATGTCCATTCTCGTCGACAAGAACACAAAAATCCTCGTGCAGGGGCTGACCGGCAAGACCGGTTCGTTCCACACCGAGCAGGCGCTGGCCTATTACGGGACCAAGATGGTCGGCGGCATCCATCCGAAGAAGGGCGGCGAAAAGTGGGACGGCTCGCAGCCGCTGCCGATCTTCGCTTCCGTCGCCGAGGGGAAGGTGGCGACCGGCGCAACGGCGTCCGTCGTCTACGTGCCCCCGGCGGGCGCGGCCGAAGCGATCCTCGAGGCGATCGAGGCGGAGATCCCGCTGATCGTCTGCATCACCGAGGGCATTCCGGTGATGGACATGGTCAAGGTCAAGGCGAGGCTCGACAGGTCGACATCGCGGCTGATCGGCCCGAACTGCCCGGGCGTCGTGACGCCCAACGAGTGCAAGATCGGCATCATGCCCGGCAACATCTTCAAGAAGGGCTCGGTCGGCGTTGTCTCGCGCTCGGGAACGCTTACCTATGAGGCGGTGTTCCAGACGACGAACGAGGGGCTCGGCCAGTCGACCGCCGTCGGCATCGGCGGCGACCCGGTCAAGGGCACGGAATTCATCGACATGCTGGAGATGTTCCTGGCCGACGACGAGACCAAGTCGATCATCATGATCGGCGAGATCGGCGGTTCGGCCGAGGAAGACGCGGCGCAGTTTCTGATCGACGAGGCCAGGCGTGGCCGCAAGAAGCCGATGGCCGGCTTCATCGCCGGCCGCACGGCTCCGGAAGGCCGGACGATGGGCCATGCGGGTGCTGTGATCTCGGGCGGCAAGGGCGGCGCGGAAGACAAGATCGCGGCGATGGAAGCGGCGGGAATCAAGGTCTCGCCATCGCCGGCTCGGCTCGGCAAGACGCTGGTGGAAGCCATCAAGGACTGGAAGTAACCAATAGGGAGCAGCGAGCAAGCAAGCAGTTCAGGGGAGTCCCTCCTCGCTACTCGCACCACAAAAGGAGACGGAGCCGAAGCTCCGAAGACACGACATGGCAAGGCAAGATCAGGCGAACGACACGTTCTCCCTCACCTCGTTCCTGTACGGCGGCAATGCCGACTATATCGAGCAGCTCTATGCCGACTGGCAGAATGATGCGCAGTCGGTCAACGAGGAGTGGCGCGACTTCTTCGCGGGAATGAAGGAAGACGCCGCGATTGTCGTCAAGAACGCCGAAGGCGCGTCGTGGCGGCAGAAGGGCTGGCCGCAGGCTGCGAACGGCGAACTGGTCTCGGCGCTCGACGGCAACTGGGGGGTCGTCGAGAAGCACATCGAGAAGAAGGTCAAGGACAAGGCCGCCGCCAATGGCGCGGCGATGTCCGACGCGGGCGTCTTGCAGGCGACCCGCGATTCCGTCCGCGCCATCATGATGATCCGCGCCTACCGCATGCGCGGCCACCTGCACGCCAATCTCGACCCGCTCGGCATCGCCAAGCCGATGGAGGACTACAACGAGCTGTCGCCGGAGAACTACGGCTTCACCGAGGCCGACTACGACCGGCCGATCTTCATCGACAAGGTGCTGGGGCTCGAATACGCAACGATCCGCCAGATGCTCGACATCCTGAAGCGGACCTATTGCTCGACGCTGGGCGTCGAGTTCATGCACATCTCGGATCCCGAGGAGAAGTCCTGGATCCAGACCCGCATCGAGGGTCCGGACAAGGGCATCGAGTTCACCGCCAACGGCAAGAAGGCGATCCTGCAGAAGCTGGTCGAGGCGGAAGGCTTCGAACAGTTCATCGACGTCAAGTACAAGGGCACCAAGCGCTTCGGCCTGGACGGCGGCGAATCTCTCATTCCGGCGCTTGAGCAGATCATCAAGCGCGGCGGCGCGCTGGGCCTGAAGGAAATCGTGCTCGGCATGGCGCATCGCGGCCGTCTGAACGTGCTTTCCCAGGTCATGGCCAAGCCGCATCGCGCGATCTTCCACGAGTTCAAGGGCGGCTCGTTCGCGCCCGACGACGTCGAAGGCTCGGGCGACGTGAAGTATCATCTCGGCGCCTCGTCGGACCGCGAGTTCGACGGCAACAAGGTGCACCTGTCGCTGACCGCCAACCCCTCGCATCTCGAGATCGTCGATCCGGTCGTGATGGGCAAGGCGCGCGCCAAGCAGGACCAGCTGTTCGGCCGCACGCGCGAGGAGATCGTACCTCAGGAAGAGCGCGCCAAGGTGCTGCCGCTGCTGCTGCACGGCGACGCGGCCTTCGCCGGCCAGGGCGTCATCGCCGAGATCCTCGGCCTGTCCGGGCTGCGCGGCCACCGCGTCGCCGGCACGGTGCACTTCATCATCAACAACCAGATCGGCTTCACCACCAATCCGCGCTTCTCGCGTTCGTCGCCCTATCCGTCGGACGTGGCGAAGATGATCGAGGCGCCGATCTTCCATGTGAACGGCGACGATCCGGAGGCCGTGGTCTACGCGGCCAAGGTGGCGACGGAATTCCGCATGAAGTTCCACAAGCCGGTGGTGGTGGACATGTTCTGCTACCGCCGCTTCGGCCACAACGAAGGCGACGAGCCAGCGTTCACGCAGCCGATGATGTACAAGAACATCCGTTCGCGCGAGACGACGCTGGCCATCTACGCCAAGAAGCTGATCGCCGAGGGAATCGTGTCCGAGGCCGATGTCGAGAAGATGAAGGCCGACTGGCGGGCCCATCTCGAAAGCGAGTGGGAGACCGGCCAGGCCTACAAGCCGAACAAGGCCGACTGGCTGGACGGCGCATGGTCGGGTCTGCGGTCCGCCGACAGCCAGGACGAGTTGCGCCGGGGCAAGACGGCGGTGCCGGTCAAGACGCTCAAGGAGATCGGCAGGAAGCTGACCGAGACGCCGAAGGATTTCGAGGCGCACAAGACGATCCAGCGCTTCCTCGACGCGCGGCGCAAGATGATCGACACCGGCGAGGGGATCGACTGGTCGACGGCGGAGGCGCTCGCCTTCGGCGCGATCCTGCTCGACGGCAACCCGATCCGGCTGTCGGGCCAGGATTCCGAGCGCGGCACCTTCTCGCAGCGGCATTCGGTGCTCTACGATCAGCGTGACGAGAACCGCTACATTCCGCTCAACAATCTGGGGCCGCAGCAGGCCAATTACGAGGTCATCAACTCGATGCTCTCGGAAGAGGCGGTGCTCGGCTTCGAATATGGCTTCTCGCTGGCGGAGCCGAAGGCGCTGACCTTGTGGGAGGCGCAGTTCGGCGATTTCGCCAACGGCGCGCAGGTGGTGTTCGACCAGTTCATCTCGTCGGGCGAACGCAAGTGGCTGCGCATGTCCGGCCTAGTCTGCCTCTTGCCGCACGGCTACGAGGGCCAGGGTCCGGAGCATTCATCGGCGCGGCTGGAGCGATTCCTGCAGCTCTGCGCCGAAGACAACATGCAGGTCGCCAACGTCACGACGCCGTCGAACTACTTCCACATCCTGCGCCGCCAGCTGAAGCGCGATTTCCGCAAGCCGCTGATCCTGATGACGCCGAAGTCGCTGCTGCGCCACAAGCGGGCGGTGTCTACGCTGGCGGAAATGTCGGGCGAGAGCTCGTTCCACCGGCTGCTGTGGGACGATGCGCAGCTGCTGCCCGACCAGGCGATCAAGCTGGTCAAGGACTCGAAGATCCGCCGCGTCGTCCTCTGCTCGGGCAAGGTCTACTACGACCTCTACGAGGAGCGCGAGAAGCGCGGAATCAACGACGTCTACCTGCTCCGCGTCGAGCAGCTCTACCCGTTCCCGGCCAAGGCGCTGATCACGGAACTGTCGCGGTTCCGCAACGCCGAGATGGTCTGGTGCCAGGAAGAGCCGAAGAACATGGGCGCATGGTCCTTCATCGACCCTTACCTCGAATGGGTGCTTGCCCATATCGACGCCAAGCATCAGCGGGTCCGCTACACCGGCCGCCCGGCCGCCGCGTCGCCCGCGACCGGCCTGATGTCCAAGCACCTTGCGCAGCTCGAGGCCTTCCTCGAAGACGCGCTCGGCGGCTAACAGAACTCGAAGACACGGAAGATCAAGAGAATGGCTACCGAAATCCGCGTTCCGACCCTCGGCGAATCCGTCTCCGAGGCAACCGTGGGCAAGTGGTTCAAGAAGGCTGGCGACACGGTCGCGGCCGACGAGCCTTTGCTGGAACTCGAGACTGACAAGGTGACGGTCGAAGTGCCCGCACCGGCTTCCGGCACGCTCTCCGAACAGGCCGTGAAGGAAGGCGAGACCGTCGGCGTCGGCGCGCTGCTTGGGATGATCGGCGAAGGCGGAGCCGCGGCCAAGCCCGCCGTCAAGGCCGAGGCCAAGCCGGAAGCGGTTGCGCAGGCGGCCGGCAAGTCCGGCGCCGAGACGACCAAGGAAGCGGCCGAGAAGAGCGCGAAGATCGCCGGCGACAGCCCGATCGAGAAGCGCGACATGCCGCCGGCGCCAGCGGCCGCCAAGATGCTGGCGGAGGCCAACCTCTCCGCCGACAGCGTCGCCGGTTCCGGCAGGCGCGGCCAGGTGCTGAAGGCCGACGTCTTGGACGCGATCTCCAAGGGTGCGCCTTCGGCTCCGGCGGAAACGCCGTCGGTTCCGGCAGCACCGCGCGCGGCTTCCTCCGGCGACGATGCCGCGCGCGAGGAGCGCGTGAAGATGACCCGTCTGCGCCAGACGATCGCGCGGAGGCTGAAGGACGCGCAGGCGACCGCGGCGATGCTGACGACCTTCAACGAGGTCGACATGTCGGCAGTGATGGCGCTCAGGACGAAATACAAGGACGTGTTCGAGAAGAAGCACGGCGTGAAGCTCGGCTTCATGGGCTTCTTCACCAAGGCGGTGACGCATGCGCTGAAGGAGATCCCGGCGGTCAATGCCGAGATCGACGGCACCGATATCATCTACAAGAACTACGCCCATATCGGCGTGGCGGTCGGCACCGACAAGGGCCTGGTCGTGCCGGTGGTGCGCGACGCCGACCAGATGTCGATCGCCGAGATCGAGAAGGAAATCGGACGGCTGGGAATCGCGGCCCGCGATGGCAAGCTCGGCATGGCCGACATGCAGGGCGGCACGTTCACGATTTCGAACGGCGGCGTCTACGGCTCGCTGATGTCGACGCCGATCCTCAACGCGCCGCAGTCCGGCATTCTCGGCATGCACAAGATCCAGGACCGGCCGGTGGTGGTCGGCGGCCAGATCGTGATCCGCCCGATGATGTACCTGGCGCTGAGCTACGACCACCGCATCGTCGACGGCAAGGAAGCGGTGACATTCCTCGTGCGGGTCAAGGATAGTCTGGAGGATCCAGAACGGCTGGTGCTGGACCTGTAGTGGACGGCAACAAGAGGCACCGCCGGCGGCCTGGTCTCCTGGCGCCGGCTTGGCAGGTTCGGAGCCGACGGGATGGAAGCAGCCGCCGCATCGACTGAAATCTGGGTTCTCGGCTGGAGCGCCGCGCTGCTTGTCGTGCAGGTGTTCCTGCAGGCCGGTGCCGGGGGCGACCGCGGCCAGAAATACCTGCTCGGTGCCCGTGACGAGCAGCAGCAATCGAGAAGCCCGGTTGCCGGCCGGCTGGACCGTGCCTTGCGCAACTTCCTCGAGACCTACCCGGCCTTCATCGCACTTTCTCTTGCACTCGCGCTGACCGGCCAGACCGGCGGTCTCGGCGCCGCCGGCGCTCTCGTCTGGCTCATCGCGCGCGTCGCCTATGTCCCGGTCTATGCGGCAGGCATCTCCGTCGTCCGCAGCCTGATCTGGTTCGCGTCCATCATCGGTCTGGCGATGATGCTCGTGCGGCTGATCTTCTAGACCGAGGTGGTGTGGTGATGCATCCTTGCTGGCTGCTGGCGCTCTGTCTGGTCGTTTCGAACGCATCAACCGCGTCCGCCGCCTGCAAACAGGAACTCGCGATCTACTCCGAGCCGGAGGCGAATGCCTCGCTCGAGTTCACGCCTGCCGGCGACACCGGCTCATCGCACACGTTCAAGATCAAGTTTCCCGAGAACAGCGTCATTCTCGACGGTGTCGTCCTGTGGACCGAAGGCGTGGCGCGGCCGATGGGGATTGTCATGCACAAGTGCCCGGAGGGCGATGTCACCGGACCGGAACTCGACGCCTGCACCGTCTGGCAGGGCGTGATCTACGCGGTCGACGGGCAAGGCAATGTCAGCCTGCTGCCTCCGGAGGGAGCGACGGCCGCGCAGCAATTGTTGCTGCCCGATTTCGCGCCTGCCCTGCGCCAGTCGTCCGCCTATGGCATGGCCGGGGTTTCGAAGATGCCGTGGGATGCGTTCAAGATGTCGGGATGCCAGGAATAGATCGCATGCGGGACACGAAGGCGATCATTGCCGAACTGCCTTTCGTCAAGAACCACGGGATCAGCATCGTCAGGGTCGATCGCGACGGTGCGGCCGTGCGGATGCCGTTCGATCCACGGTTCGGAACGCCGCCGGACATGTTCCCGACCGCTATGGTCGGGATGATCGGCGATGTCGCGGCGATTGCGGCCTGTTATGCAGTTGCGCCCGAAGGCCATGCCTGCGCGACGCTCGACTTCACCGTCAAGAACACCGGGCTGGCCCAGGGTGACGAACTTGTCGCCGAGGGCCGCGTGCTGATGGCGGGAAAGACGGTGTCGGTCGGGGCGGCGGACATCTACGTGGTGGATGGCGGCGAACGCCGACCTTGCGGGACGGTGCTGGCGACCGCCCGGGTCTACAGAGTGAAGGACCGCGCATGATCGCCGGCAAAGTCGTTCTCATCACGGGCGGGGGGTGCGGGATCGGCGCCGAGACGGCGAGGCTGGCGGCCAGCCGCGGCTGGCGCGTGGCGCTGAGCTATGTGTCGGACGAGGCCGCGGCGACGGCGGTCGTCTCCGGGATCGAGGCTGCTGGCGGCGAGGCGCTTGCGGTCCGGGCGGACGTCGGATCGGAAGCCGACATCGTCGCGCTGTTCCAGGCCGTTGATCGCCGTTTCGGACGGATCGACGCGCTCGTCAACAATGCCGGCATCGTCGACCGCAAGGCGCGCGTCGACGAGATGGGCGCCGCGCGGCTGGAGCGCATGATGCGCGTCAACGTCATCGGCACCATCCTCTGCGCCCGCGAGGCGGTGCGGCGGATGTCGACGAAACATGGCGGCACGGGCGGGGTGATCGTCAACGTGTCGTCTGCCGCGGCCCGGCTGGGCAGTCCCGGCTGGTATGTCGACTATGCCGCGTCCAAGGGCGCGGTCGACACGTTCACCACCGGTCTCGGACTGGAAGTGGCGGCCGAGGGGATCCGCGTCTGCGGCGTCCGGCCCGGCATCATCGACACCGACATCCACGCGTCCGGCGGCGAGCCGGACCGGGTCGCGGCCGTGCGGTCGGGTCTCCTCATGAAACGGGAAGGCAGACCCGGCGAAATTGCATCGGCCATCGTCTGGCTTTTGTCGGACGAGGCATCCTATATCACCGGCACAACGCTGGACGCCTCCGGCGGACGCTGACACAGGCGAGAGGACAGGCGCATGAGCTACGACGTCGTATTCATCGGAACCGGCCCGGGCGGCTATGTCGGCGCTATCAAGGCGGCGCAGCTTGGACTCAAGACCGCGGTGGTCGAGAAGCGCGAGACCTATGGCGGCACCTGCCTCAACATCGGCTGCATCCCTTCCAAGGCGCTGCTCCATGCGACCGAGATGTTCGCCGAGGCCGAGCATTCGTTCGATACGCTGGGCATCGAGGTCGGCAAACCGAAGCTGAACCTGACGAAGATGATGGCGCACAAGGATGCCACGGTCGCGGCCAATGTCGGCGGCGTCGCCTTCCTGTTCAAGAAGAACAAGATCGACGCCTTCCGCGGCACCGGCCGGATCGTCTCCGCCGGCAAGGTCGCGGTGACCGGCGACGATGGCAAGGTCACCGAGGTCGAGGCGAAGAGCATCGTCATCGCCACGGGCTCGGACGTCGCCGGGATTCCCGGCGTCAAGGTCGACATCGACGAGAAGGTCATCGTTTCGTCGACGGGCGCGCTTCTGCTGGAGAAGGTTCCGGCCAATCTGGTTGTGGTTGGCGGCGGCGTGATCGGGCTCGAGATGGGCTCGGTCTGGGCGCGGCTCGGCGCCAAGGTGACGGTGGTCGAATATCTCGACAGCATTCTCGGCGGCATGGACGGCGAGGTCGCCAAGCAGTTCCAGCGAATGCTGGCGAAGCAAGGCATGGAGTTCAAGCTGGGGGCCAAGGTCACCGGCGTGGCGAAGGGCAAGAAGGGCGCGACAGTCACCTTCGAGCCGGTGAAGGGCGGCGAGGCGGAAACGATCGACGCCGATGTCGTGCTGATCGCGACCGGCCGGCGGCCCTACACCGACAATCTCGGCCTCGAGGAGGCCGGGGTCGAGCTGGAGCGCGGGCGGGTGAAGACCGACGCGCACTACCAGACCAATATCAAGGGCATATACGCGATCGGCGACGTCATCGCCGGGCCGATGCTGGCGCACAAGGCGGAGGACGAGGGCATCGCGGTCGCGGAGATTCTGGCCGGGCAGCGCGGGCACGTGAACTACGACGCGATCCCGAGCGTGGTCTACACCAGCCCTGAGGTCGCGTCGGTCGGCAAAACCGAGGAAGAGCTGAAGAAGGCCGGCATCGACTACGAGGTGGGCAAGTTCCCGTTCACCGCCAACGGCCGCGCGCGCGCCATGCTGCACACCGACGGCCTGGTGAAGATCCTGGCCGACAAGGCGACGGACAGGGTTCTCGGCGCGCACATCGTCGGCTTCGGAGCCGGCGAGATGATCCACGAACTGACGGTGCTGATGGAGTTTGGCGGCTCGTCGGAGGATCTGGCGCGCACGACGCATGCGCATCCGACGATGTCGGAGGCCGTACGCGAGGCTGCGCTCGCGACCTTCTTCAAGCCGATCCACATCTGACAAAGGAATCGCACTCAAACGCAGAACGGCCCGCCAGATGGCGGGCCGTTCGTTCGTGCACGGATGCTACTGCTGTGCCGGCGGCGTGGTCGGCGCGGGAGCCGGTTCGGCCGGCGCAGGAGTCGTCGGAGCCGGAGCAGGCTCTGCGGCCGGAGGCGGGGTGGGCTCAGCCGGGGCTGGCGCAGCCGGGGCCGGAGCAGGCTCGGCGGCGGTCGGCGGTGCGGGAGTCGCCGGAGGAGCCGGTTCCGTCGTCACCGGAGGCGGTGGCGCATCCGGGGCGGGCGTGTCGCTCGGGCCGCCGAACATGAAGTATGCGATCACCGCGAGGATGATCACGACGGCGGCGATCATCACGCCGGTTCCGCCGCTGCGCGACTGCACGACCGTGCGGTTGTCGACGGAACGCGCCGGATCGTAATCCGCCCGGGTCGGGTCGGCTGCGGGGTGGATCGGCGGGTTTGCCCGCGGATCTGGGTTCAGGGGATCGACCATCTTGGTTCTCCGTTGCTGCTATGGAGCGACAACGGGTCAGCCGCGTTTTGGTTCAATTCCGCGTGAACAGAGGAAGTCACAAAACAAAACGGCCGGACTCAATGGTCCGACCGCTGCGAAAGTTCGGTGAGATCAGCCTACTCGGCTTCGGCCGGCTTCACGGTCTCTTCGACCGGTTCCGCCTCTGTGCTTGCAGTGGTCGACATGTCGAGCGTGGCGACGGATTGGGTGGTTTCGGCCTTGACCGAGTCATGGCCGCAGGCGGCGAAAGCGCCAGAAGCAGTAAGAGCAAGAATGGCGGCAGTGGCGAGTACGGTCTTCATCGTCGTCTCCTGTCTTGAGCCCCAGTGACGATACGGTAGCATCGGTACCCGGGACGGCCAAATCACGCTTTTCGTGATCTGCTTCCGGTCAGTCGGCGCGGGTGAGCGTGTAGCCGTCCTTCCGCAGGAACTCGATGACGCCCTCGTCGCCCGGCAGGTGCAGCGCGCCGACGGCGACAAATGCGCCGCCCTTGTCGAGGAACGGCTTCGCCTCGCGCGCCATGACCGCGTTGCGCGAGGTGATCATGGTCTCCTTGAAGGCGGCATAGCCGGAATCGCCGTTGTCGCCCGACGGAAGCGCCGCGCGGAAGAAGGGCCAGAACATGCCGGTGTCGCCCGAGACATAGATTTCAATCATCGTTTCGATGACGTCGTCCATGCGGTCGCCCAGCTTCAGCGTCTCGACCAGTCCGTCCATGTGGAATTCGAGCGGCAGCGAGGCCATCGCCTCCAGCTGCGACTTCGCAGTTTCGAGCCCGCCGAGCGTCTTGCCGCCGGCTTCGGCCTGCTTCGCCAGGTTGACGTCGAGGATCGGCTCGCCCGCCGCCTTGCGCGCGAGCTCGCAGGCGGGCAGCGAGACCATCGAGGCCAGCACCCAGGGCTTCATCTTGATGACGCTCGCCAGCGGAATGCCGCGCTTGGCCAGCGCCTCCTCGGCGATCTTCAGATCTTCCGGCGACAAAAGCGACTTCAGCGTCGTCTTGTCGGTGAACATCATCAGATCGGGGTTCTCCATGAACCCAGCCATCATCTTCTTCTGGTCGAGCACGTCGGTGGTCTCGATCACCACCGTATTCGCTGCGTCGAAGGCGGACTGCGCCTGCGACGGCAGCGTCACGACGCGCGGATCGGTCATGTGCATGGTGCCGAAAAGGAAAGAGGGCTCTGCGCCCTCTTTTTCGATCTTCCAGAGCAGGCCGGCTCCGTTCGGCGTCTTCGCCGCCTCGCTTCGGATCCGTTCGAGCGCGGCCGGGTCGGCTGCGGCCATGTCGGTCAGCATGTTCTTGCCGATGCAGGCCGGCGCGGCCGCCTCGGCCCTACCGGCTGCCGCCAGCAGCGTGGCCACGAAGGCGAGCAGGAACAGCAGATTGGCCAGCGCGACAAGCCAGAGGGTCAGGCCGGAGGCGCGGTCGGCGATGGCGAGAGCTTTCTTCATGCCGGAAAAGCTAGGCGCAAAATACGGCTTTTCCGTTAATGCGCCCGGCGAAATGCCACAGGTCGGCGTCAGGCGCGCGGATGCGCCGCGTCGTAGATGTCCAAGAGCCGCTTGGTGTCGATGCCGGTATAGACTTGGGTGGTCGACAGGCTGGCATGGCCGAGCAGTTCCTGAATCGTCCTCAGGTCGCCGCCCCGACCGAGCAGGTGGGTCGCGAAGGAGTGGCGCAGCGCATGCGGCGTCGCGGTGTCGGGCAGGTTCAGCGCAGAGCGCATCTTTTGCATCTCGCGCTGGACGATCGCCGGCTGTAGCGGTCCGCCCCGCGCGCCGCGAAACAGCAGCCCCTGTGGATCGATGTGATAGGGACAGAGCCGGCGGTATTCCGCGACAGCCTGCAACGCGACCGGCAGCAGCGGCACCAGGCGCGTCTTGCCGCCCTTGCCGGCGATGCGCAGCGTCGTCTCGCCCGGGCCGAGCTGGCCGCCCGTCAGGCCCAGCGCCTCGGAAATGCGCAGGCCCGAGCCATAGAGCAAGGTCAGCACAGCTGCGTTGCGGGCGGCGATCCACGGCTCCTCGTTCAACTGCTCGCCGACCGAGACGACGCGTTTTGCGTCCGATGCCGTCAGCGGCTTCGGCAGCGATTTCGGCTGCTTCGGCGCGCGCATCGCGGCGGCGCCCGCGGCATTGGCAAGACCACGCCGTTCGAGGAACCGCAGGAAGGAGCGCACGCCGGCCAGCCCCCGCCCGAGCGTGCGGGCGCCGGCGCCGTCGGTGCGGCGCTTCGACAGGAAGGCGCGCAGGTCGGCGGTGCGCAGGTTGGAAATGTCGGCGAGACCGGGCGGTCCGCCGAGATGACCGGTGAGGAACAGCAGGAACTGCCGCGTGTCGCGCTCATAGGCCTCGACCGTCAATGCGGCGAGCCTGCGTTCCCGCGCCAGCATCTTCAGCCAGTCGCCACGGGCGGCGTGGAGGTCTTGCTTTGCCGAAACGATGTAGTCGTCCAAGCCGTCACTCCGGTTCGCGAATCGCCGGCCATGCTGATCTTGCGACGTTAGCAGAGCGTAAAGCCGCTGGCGCATTGTCTTGGAGGGGTGGCGGCGATAGGAAAAGGGAGAGGACCGAACATGCCCAAGCTCCAAAACCCGATCCAGATGGCCGTCATCGGCGCCGCGCACGGCATCAAGGGCGAGCTGCGCGTGAAAAGCTTTACCGGCGACCCGCTGGCGATCGCCGATTACAGCCCGCTCTATTCGGAAGACGGCCGCGCCTTCGCCATTGTCGACATCCGCATGCAGAAGGACATGGCCGTCGTGCGCTTCAAGGGCGTGACCGACCGCAACGCCGCCGAGGCGCTGACCGGCACTGCTCTCTTCGTCGACCGCGACATGCTGCCGGACGAGCTGGAGGACGAGGAGTTCTACCACGCCGACCTGGTCGGACTCGACGCGCTGGACCTGGAGGACGCACCGATCGGCAGGGTCATCGCCGTGCAGAACTTCGGCGGCGGCGACATTCTGGAAATCGCCCGCAGCGGCCGGACCACGGTGCTGGTGCCGTTCACCAAGGCGGCGGTGCCGGTGGTCGACATGGCTGGACGGAAGCTGAAGGTCGACCCCGTCGCGGCGGGTCTGGTCGAAACCGACGACGATCCGGAAGCGCCGCGCGACGAGCATGAAGACGTCGCAAAACGCCCGCGCGGGCCGAAATCGGCGGGCGGCAACCGGTGAGCTTCCGCGCCAGCGTCCTGACGCTCTATCCGGAGATGTTTCCCGGCGCGCTCGCCGTTTCGCTGGCGGGGCGGGCGCTGGAGCGCGGCGACTGGTCGCTCGATGCCCTGCAAATCCGCGACTTCGCGACCGACCGTCACCGCACCGTGGACGACACGCCGGCCGGCGGGGGTGCCGGCATGGTGCTGCGCGCTGACATTCTGGCGAAGGCGATCGACCATGCCTCGCCGCCCGGCGATGAACGCCCGCGCCTGCTGATGAGCCCGCGCGGCAAGCCGCTGACGCAGGCGCGGGTGCGCGAACTGGCGGCAGGACCGGGTGTTATCATTCTCTGTGGCCGGTTCGAGGGCGTCGACCAGCGGGTTATCGACGGGCGCGGCCTCGAGGAGGTCTCGATCGGCGACTACATCCTGTCCGGCGGCGAACCTGCGGCGCTGGTGCTGCTGGATGCCGTTGTCCGGCTGCTGCCCGGCGTGATGGGAAACGAATTGTCGGGCGGCGAGGAGAGTTTCGAGAACGGGATGCTGGAACACCCGCACTACACCCGGCCGCAGGAATGGGAAGGCCGGACGATCCCAGACGTGCTCACCTCCGGCGACCACGGCAAGGTCGCGAAATGGCGGCGGGATCAGGCGGAGAAGCTGACGGCGGAGCGGCGACCGGATCTTTCGGACAATGGTCGGACTATTACTTGATGGCTCTCGTATCCAAGTCGATCGCAACTCTGCGCATTTCCGGTGACGACTCGGACCCGGATAGGATCTCAACGACGTTGGGTGCAAAACCGACGTTCTCGGTTCCGAAGGACGGGTTTCACAACTATCCACCTGGCCGAGGTCGGATTGCACAAACTGGATCTTGGCGAATGCGGACTGACTATGCGCAACCGGCAGATTTGGATGGGCAGATTCAGGGCATCCTGAGCAGACTCAGCCAAGACCTCAACGTGTGGGCTGACATATCGAACCACCATCAGTTGGATGTATTTTGCGGTCTCTGGCTCCGGGAAAGCAATGAAATGCTGGGGGTATCTCCGCAAACGCTCAAGGCGTTGGGCGACCGGAATATCCAACTGGAACTCGATATCTATCTCGACGACGAACAGCCGTTGGGAAGTTCCTATCCCGTCACGAAATAGTACACCGCCAGCAGCACGCCGACGATGATGACGAAGCCGCGCAGGATGGATTGCGGCAGGCGCTTGGCGATCCAGACGCCGTACCAGCCGCCGAGACCCACCGCGGGGATCATCACCAGCGCCTGCGGCCAGGCGACGACGCCGCCCCAGACGAAGACGACGATCGCAACGGCGGCGATGACGATCGCCAGCATGTTCTTCAGGGCATTGAGCCGGTGATAGTCGCCGGGCTGCGAGAGGCCGAGCGTTGCGAGCATCATCACGCCCATGCCGGCGCCGAAGAAGCCGCCATAGATTGACGTGACGAACTGCAGCACCCCGCCCCACACGCCGCCGACAGTGGTGTCCTGGCCCGGCTTCGGTTGCGGCTTCAGCCGAGGTCCGGCCGCGAACAGGGCGGTCGCAGCCAGCAGAAGCCATGGCACCAGCGCGCGGAACGACGGGTTGTCCAGTGCGAGCAGGATCATAGCGCCCAGCGTCGAGCCGGCGGCCGAGATGACACACAGGACGAGCGCCCCGCGCCAGAAGGTCTTGATGTCGCTCCAGTAGGCGAGCGTCGAGGTGATGTAGCCTGGAAACTGGGTGATGGAGGACGTGGCGTTGGCGACGATCGGCGGAATGCCGGCGACGCTGAGCGCGCCGAAGGTCAGGAACGTGCCGCCGCCGGCCACCGCGTTGACGGCGCCTGCGACCACGCCCGAGGCAAAGAGGATAATGGCGTCAATGAGGGTCACGGGCGATCCGGGCTTGTGGGAAGGTCGTTGCGGTGTAGGAACAAGTGTTCCACGATGCAATGGTCCAGAGCGGATGCGGCTGCCGCCAGGGCTGGCGAAAAATGCGCCCAAAGGCGTGACAAATGGCGGTAGAGCGTGTATGAGCCCGCCGTCCAGATGGAAATGCCATCGGACCCGTCAACAAAGCACGGTGAATTCGCCCCTGCCGCCCGGCTCGCCGGAAGGCATAGCCGAACGGTCGGAGGCCTGCAAAGGCAGACTGCGCGGCGAGCGTCGGGCGCTCTGGCTGGCGAGAAGCAAGAAGAGGTTCAACCGATGGATATCATCCGTCAGCTCGAGGCCGAACAGGCCGCCAAGATCGAAGAGAAGCGCAAGCTCCCCGAATTCCAGCCCGGCGACACCGTCCGCGTCCAGGTGCGCGTCACGGAAGGCACCCGCACCCGCGTGCAGGCCTATGAAGGCGTCTGCATCTCGCGCAAGGGCGCCGGCTTCCAGGAAAGCTTCACCGTCCGCAAGATCTCCTATGGCGAAGGCGTGGAACGCGTGTTTCCGGTCTATTCGCCGCTGGTCGAGGGCGTCGAGATCGTCCGCCGCGGCAAGGTGCGCCGCGCCAAGCTGTATTACCTGCGCGACCGCCGCGGCAAGTCGGCCCGCATTTCCGAGAACACCGGCGTGCGCGCCCGCAAGCTGAACGACAGCGAGCGCGACGCGCTCAACGCCGAGAAGGCCCGCATCGAGGCCGAGAAGGTCGCCGCGGCGCAGGCTCTGGCCGTCGAGAAGGCAGCGCAGGACGCCGCCGAGGCGAAGGCCAAGGCCGAGGCGGAAGCCGCCAAGGCAGCCGAGACCGCCAGCGAGTAAGTTATTTCAGATCCCGTTTCAGACAAAAGGCGCGGAGCGATCCGCGCCTTTTTTGCGTCTGGGCGCCAGTCCGGTCCGGGATGTCTTGCAAGCCCGCGCCAGCAGGATAGATTTGCGCGATCAACCGAACCGTCCGTGGAGTTCCTGATGTCGAAGCTGAACACGTTCCTTGCGGGCCTCGCGGCCGCCCTGCTGCTGCCCTTCGCAGCGTCCGCCCAGGCCTTGCCCGACCTTGGCGGCAAGACGGTCGTGGTGGTGACCGAGAACGCCTACTTCCCGCTGCAGTTCGTCGACTCCAAGACCAGCCAGCCGGTCGGCTGGGAGTATGATGCGATGGCGGCGCTGTCGGCCAAGCTCAACTTCAAGGTCGAGTACCAGAACACGTCGTGGGACGCGATGATCCAGGCGGTGTCGGACAAGCAGTACGACATGGGCATGACCGGCATCACCATCAAGGACGAGCGCAAGGAGAAGGTCGACTTCTCCGACCCCTACATGCTGTCGGAGATCTTCATGCTGGTGCGCGCCGACGAGACCCGCTTCTCCGACCCGAAGGCCTTCGCCGCAGATGAAAAGCTGCTCGTCGGCGCGCAGGCCGGCACCTCGCCGTTCTACGTCGCGGTCTACAACGTGCTGGACGGCAACGAGGCAAACCCGCGCATCAAGCTGTTCGAGACCTTCGCTGCGTCGGTTGCGGCGCTGCAGACCGGCGACGTCGATCTCGTCCTCACCGACAGCGCCGGAGGCAAGGCGCTGGTCGCCACGTCGGGCGGCAAGCTGAAGATGGTGGGCGACGCGCTGCAGGCGGAGGAGTTCGGCTTTATCTTCCCGAAGGGCTCGGACCTCGTCGCGCCGATCAACGCCGGCATCGCGGCGCTGAAGGCGGACGGCACGTTCGACGCCATTACCCAGAAATGGTTCGTCGACCACAAGCCGTGACCGGCGCCATCAGCCGGTTATGCGTGTTTTCGATGGATACAGGCCGGGCAGCCTCGCGGCCACCGTCGCGCTGCATGCCGCATATTATGCGCGGGAGTGGCGCTTCGGGCTGCCGTTCGAGGCCAAGGTGGCGTCGGAGCTGGCCGAGTTCCTGACCCGGATGGACGTGAGCCGCGACCTGTTCCTCACCGCATGGGACGGCGATGCCATGGTCGGGACGGTCACGGTCGACGTGACCGGCGGCGGCGAGGGCGGCGCGCACCTGCGCTGGTTCATCGTCTCGGACGCCGCGCGGGGAACCGGCCTCGGCGGCGCGCTGATCAGCCGCGCGGTCGCGTTCTGCGATCGACAGCAGACGCCGCGCATCTGGCTGACGACATTCGCCGGCCTCGACGCCGCGGCGGCGCTTTACGAGAAGCATGGATTCGCGCTCGTCTCGGAGAGCGATGTCGACCAATGGAGCGGCGGCGTGCGGGAACGGCTCTACGCGCGCGTCCAGCTCTCGACCGGGTCTTGAGATGGCAGCCCCCCAGCCATCCGGCGATGGCGACTTTCCGTACTGGCTGGTCGCGTTCTGCTGCATCATGGCGGCCGCGGCGTTCGCCATCCTGGCCAGCGATCTCTACGCGGAGGTCTTCGCCACCGTCGCCAAGGGCATCGGCATCACGATCTTCGTGACGATTGTCGCCTTCGCGCTGGCGTCGGCGCTCGGCCTCGCCCTTGCCCTTATGGCGCTGTCCGGATCCGCCGTGCTGCGCCAGATGGCGCGGTTCTACGTCGAGATCATCCGCGGACTGCCGATCATCGTGCTGTTGTTCTGGATCGCGTTCGCAGGCGTTCCGGCCTTCGTCGCCATGTGGAACGCGGTCATGCGTCCGCTGCAGGACGCCGGCTATGTCGGCGAAATGCAGGTGCGGGACATTTCGCTGTTGTGGCGCGTCATCATCGCCCTGACGATCGCCTACTCGTCGTTCATCGCCGAGATCTTCCGCGCCGGCATCCAGTCCGTCTCGGAGGGCCAGATCGACGCGGCCAAGACACTTGGCCTAAGCCGTTTCCAGCGCTTCCGGCACATCGTCTGGCCGCAGGCCTTCCGCACCATCCTGCCGCCCTACAGCAACGATTTCATCGCCATGGTGAAGGATTCCTCGCTGGTCTCGGTGCTCGGCGTCGCCGACATCACCCAGATGGGCAAGATCTACGCGGCCGGCTCGTTCCGCTTCTTCGAGACCTATTCGATCGTCGCCTATATCTACCTGCTGCTGACGATCTCGCTGTCGCTGGCGCTTCGGGCGCTGGAGCGGCGGATGCGGCGGACGACGACGAGCTAAACGGATTCCGGCGGCAGCCGGAAATGGCCGACGATCGGGAAGCCGAACAGCGTATCCTCCAGGCGCGCCCCGCCGCCGATGTTGTGAACGACCTTCGGCGCGCCGGTCGGTCCGGGGCTGCGCGACACGATGGCAATGTGCGGCAGGTTGCCGGGCAGGCGCTGCGTGACCAGATCGCCCGGCCGATAGTCGGAGGCGACCTGCGTGACCGGCAAGGCCGAGCGCTTGCGGGCGAGGAAGCGTTCCAGGTTCGGGACGCGCCGGTGGTCGATGTTCCGGTCCGGCCGCGCCAGGCCCCAGATCTTCGGATAGGCAGCGAAAGCAGCGCGCATGTCGTCATGTACATGTTGCTGGAGGTCGAACCCGAAGGCGCTGCGATAGGCGCGGATGACGACATCGGTGCAGACGCCGCGATCCTCGGGCACGTCGCCCATCGGGTAGGCGAGGCGGACATAGGCCGGATCGTAGCGCGTGGTGACGCCGATCTGCGCCTCGGCCGCGCCGACCAGCTTTTCGGCCCAGGGCTCCGCATCGAGCAAGGGTGCCGCCCTTGCGGAAGTCGGGCGCAACTGCTCGCCGAGACGGCTGCGGGCGACGAAAGGCGCGGCGATTGCCGTCGCCGAGAGACCGAAGACAGTGTTGCGTCGCGAAATCATCACGTCCCTCCGAGCCGCAAGCGCAGGAGGACTTGCAATAGTGGCGGATTTCGGAAGTCTGCTGGGGCGACGGAGTGACAGATGACCGACGATATCCTTGCCCGCGTCTACGCAGCCAAAAACCCTGACGAACTGTCGGCGGCCTATTCCGACTGGGCGGCAAGCTATGACGCCGAGACCGGGCGCGACGGCTATCATCTGCCATTCAGCATCACGGCTTGGGTTGCGCGCCATGTCCCTGCCGGCGCGGGGCCGATCCTCGACGCGGGCTGCGGCTCCGGGCTGTCCGGGCCGATCCTCGCGGCGCTGGGCTATGGCCAGGTCGAGGGGCTGGACTTTTCCGCCGACATGCTGTCGCTGGCGCGGCTTCGGGGAGGCTATTTAAGTCTGACGCGTGCCGAACTCGGTACGGCGTTGCCCTGGCAGGACGGGCATTTCGCTGCGTTCCTGTCGACAGGCGTTTTCACCGAAGGCCATGCCCCGGCGTCAAGCCTCGATGAACTGGTGCGCATCACACGGTCCGGCGGACACGCCATCTTCACCGTGCGCGACAGCGTCCTTCAGAAAGGCGGCTTCCGGGAGAAATTCGCGCAACTCGAGGCGGCGGGCCGATGGTCGCCCGTGGAGGAAAGCGCCTCTTTCCGCGCTTTCATCCTGGCTGAACCACATGTCACGGTGACGGCCTTCGTGTTCCGGGTGAACTGAGCGGCTTCAGCCGTATTTCCCGCGGTACAGTCCGACCGCCCGCCGATGCAGTTCCAGCTTGTCGTCGCCATAGGCGACATAGTCGATATGCGGGATGTCGATGCGGCTTTCGGCCATCATGCCCCACAGCGCCTCGCGCAGCGGCATGAGGCAGGCCATCGCATCGTAGGATCGCCGGATCTCGGGGGCAGGCGCGTCGCCGAAATATGTCGCCAGCATGTCCGACGTCTGGTTGTCGTCGAACTCCGAATGCGATGCGAGGCCGGCAAGGTCCGCGAGCGCCGTGGTAAAGCCCGCGTGCTCGTAGTCGATGAACCAGAAGCGCTCGCCATCGTCGACGATGTTGCGCGACACCAGGTCGTTGTGGCCGAACACGATCGGCATAGCGACCTGGGCATCTTCCATCTCGTCGGCCATCGCCAGCCACTCATCGAACTTCGCTGCGTGGCGGTGGCGTTCGGCCTTCAGCGTCCGGGCGTAGTCGCGCACGACATGCGGTGGCCAGAACATGTGCGCGGCGCCCGACACATGCGGCGGCATCTCGTCGTGGAACCGCCGCAGCATGCGGACGATCGGCTCCATGTTGTCGCGTATGTCCTCTGGCGTGCAGTTCTTTCCGTCGATGAAGGTGCCGACGAACACTCCGGGGCCGGTATGGATGATCGGCGCGGCAAAGCCCGCGCGATGCGCCGCCTGCGAGACCATCAGCTCCCAAGCGCGGAAGACGTGCGCCGAAGGGTGATCGCGGCCGAACCGCACGACATAGCGCTTGCCAGCATCCTCGACGAGGTAGCTGTGATTGCCGAGGCCTCCCGGCAGGAGTCTTGGATGAACGGGCCCGGTCCAGAGCGGCAGAACCATGATCCGTGTGATCGGGTCGATCATTGACTACAGGTCCGGGCGCGGGATCGATCGATGCTGCATCTGGCGCATCGGAACCCGCGCTGTCAACGCACCGCGCTGGATCAGCCGAAGATCAGCGACTGGTGCGCGGCGGCCCCCGCCATCGCGCCGTCGGCGACGGCGAATGGCACGCTCGGCGCAAAGCGCGCCATGTCGCCGGCGGCAAAGACGCCGGGAACGCTGGTCTTCTTCATCTCGTCGACCTGGACGATGGAGCCGAACGGCCCATCGGCCAAGGCGCAGCCGAGTTGCGCGGGGATCGAACTCGACATCGCGATGCGGGGCGCGGTGAAGATCGCGGCGATGCGCCTCGCTCGACCGCCAGCAAGCAACACTTCAAGGCTGTCGTCGCCGGAGCGCACTTCAACGACGGATCGCCCTTCGATCTCGACGCCACGCCTTGCGAGCTTCTCCAATTGCTCGGCGTCGGGTTCGAATGCGCCGTTGAGGAACAGCGTCGTCGGACCCCAGTCGGGCACCAGCATCGCGTGGTGGATCGCCATCGGGCCGGTTGCCAGAACGCCGAAGGGACCGTCGCCGAACTCGTAGCCATGGCAGTAAGGGCAGTGGACGACGCGCCTGCCCCATTCGGTGGCGAGGCCGGGAACGTCCGCAAGCGTGTCGGAAACGCCACCAGCCAGCACGATCCGACGCGCTTCGAGCGGCGAACCGTCCGCCATTCCGACGTGAAAATCGTCCAGCACCCCTGAAGCGTTTTCTGCGAAACCGTCGATGATCCGCGCATTCGAATAGGCGCCGAGCTGCTTGCGGGCTTCGGCAAGAATATCGTGGGGCGCAGCGCCGTCGCGCGACAGGAAGCCGTGCGAGTGGGCGGCAAAGCGATTGCGCGGCAGGCCGGCGTCGATGACCACGACTTTGCGCCGACCACGCGCGATCTGCGTTGCGGCCGAAAGGCCGGCGAAGCTGCCGCCAATGATTGCGACGTCATACTGCATGTCTGTTCTCCATGAAGGCAGCGATGCCCGGGCCGCACTGACCAGCGATCTGCGCCAGCGTGACGGTGGCCAGCCGCTCGGCGAGCATCCGCTCGACCTCGACCCGAAAGCCGTCGAGGGCCTTGTTGACCGATTGCTCGACCAGGCAGCCGGGGCTTTCGGCTGCCGTGTTGAAGGCGACGAAACGTTCGTCGAGCGCGGCGGCGACATCGGCCAGGGTGATCGTTTCGGCCGGCCGCGCCAAGGTCCAGCCGCCGCCATGGCCGCGCGCCGAGGCGAGGATGCCGGTGTCGCGCAGGCCGGCGACCATGCGGCGCACGACGACCGGGTTGGTGTCCAGCCAGCCGGCGATCTCGTCCGAGGTCATGGCGCGCTGCGGTACTTGCGCCATGTGAACCAGCGCGTGCAGGGAGGCCGAGAGGCGGGAGTTGCGTTTCATGTAACTCACATAGTTACGATATATGCGATCTGTCAAGAAGGACGGTTCGGCTTTCCATCGGCGCGCCGTCGCTGTTAAGTCGCGCCATGGCCTTCACGCTTCGCCAGCTGCAGTATTTCGTCGCCGTCGCCGAGCAGGGAACTGTGTCGCGCGCTGCGCACAACCTGTCGATCTCGCAATCGGCGGTCACCGAAGCGATCAAGGAACTGGAGGGCGACCTCGGCGTCGAGCTGTTCGAGCGGCATCCGCGCGGGTTGAACATCACCCACAAGGGACATCAGTTCCTGCGCCACGCGACGAAGATCCTTGCCGATGTGTCGGACGCGCGGCGGACATTCTCGGGCGACCCGGAGGCGATGACCGGCCGGCTGCAACTCGGCGTCACGTCACTGGTCGCCGGCTATGTGCTGTCCGACCTTTTGGCGCGCTACCGGCGCGCCTTTCCGGGCGTCGATGTCACCGCGATCGAGGACAACGGCGATTATCTCGAGCATCTGCTGGTGGGCGGCGAGCTCGACATCGCGGTGATGGTGATCTCCAACCTGCGCGACAGGATGGCGCTGCAGGCCGAAATCCTCGAAATCTCGCCCTACCGGCTGTGGATGCCGCTTGGCCATCCGCTGTCGACCGCCGAGATCATTTCGCTGGCCGACATCGCCTCGCAGCCGCTGATCATGCTGACGATCGACGAGATCGAGGAGAATACCGGCAAGCTGCTGATGGCGCTGGGCGCCAGGCCGCATGTCGCGTTCCGGACGCGCTCGGTCGAAGCCGTGCGCAGCCTGGTGGCCACGGGCGCCGGCGTTGCGCTGCTGCCGGACCTCGTCTACCGGCCTTGGTCGCTGGAAGGCGACCGCATCGAAAGCCGCGACATTTCCGGCAGCCTGCCGGTGGTTCAGGTTGGCATGGTCTGGCGCCGCGGCTCCGGCCTGCCGCAATCGGCGCGCGATTTCATCGGCATCGCACAGGGGCAGCGGACGATGCGGCAGAGGTAAGTCCCTTCTATCGGAAAATCCGATACCGCCCTTCTGTTTAATGAATTTGCGAAGGGGCAGATTCATGTCACTCTTCATACAGGGTCCAAGCCGCCGATGAAGCGCGGCCCCTGATCAATGGGAGATTTCGGCATGAAGTCGTTTCTGAAGACATGCACGGCGATGACGCTGGCCGTCGCGTTCGCAGCCCCTGCATTCGCGCAGGTGAAGGAGATCGGCGCCGGCGAGGGACAGGTCAACATCGTCGCCTGGGCCGGCTATATCGAGCGCGGCGAGACCGACAAGGCGTTTGACTGGGTGACCAAGTTCGAAGCGGCCACCGGCTGCAAGGTGAACGTGAAAACCGCGGCCACGTCGGACGAAATGGTCGCGCTGATGAACGAAGGCGGTTTCGACCTCGTCACCGCGTCTGGCGACGCGTCGCTGCGCCTCATCGCCGGCAAGCGCGTCCAGCCGGTCAATATCGACCTGATCAAGAGCTGGTCGACGGTCGACGACCGGCTGAAGAACGCGCCGTGGCACACGGTCGACGGCGTCCACTACGGCGTGCCCTACATGTGGGGGCCGAATGTCCTCATGTACAACACCAACGTCTTCAAGACCCCGCCAACCTCGTGGAAGGTTGTGTTCGAGGAAATGACGCTCGATGACGGCAAGTCGAACAAGGGGCGCGTGCAGGCCTATGACGGCCCGATCCATGTCGCCGACGCGGCACTCTACCTGATGACGCACAAGCCCGATCTCGGCATCAAGGACCCGTACCAGCTGACCGAAGACCAGTACAAGGCGGCGCTCGATCTCCTGCGCCAGCAGCGCACGCTGGTCGGCCGCTATTGGCACGACGCTTTCATCCAGATCGACGACTTCAAGAACGAAGGCGTCGTCGCTTCCGGCTCGTGGCCGTTCCAGGTCAACCTCCTGAAGGCCGACAAGCAGCCGGTTGCGTCGGTGTTCCCCGAGGAGGGCGTCACGGGATGGGCCGACACGACGATGATGCATGTCGACAGCGCCAACCCGAACTGCTCCTACATGTGGATGGAACATCAGCTTTCGTCCAACCTGCAGTCCGACCTGTCGGTCTGGTTCGGCGCAAATCCGTCGGTTCCGGCCGCCTGCACCGACAAGCGCGGCATGCAGACCGCCGAGGGCTGCACCACCAACGGCCTCGACAACTTCGAGAAGGTCAAGTTCTGGACGACGCCGACGACCAAGTGCGCCACCCAGGGCGATGCCTGCGTGCCGTACTATCGCTGGGTGTCCGACTATATCGGCGTGATCGGCGGGCGGTGACCTGAGGTTCCTGCTGGACGGTTGTACTCCGTCCAGCACCCCTTATCCGACCTCGCCTTCGCTGCGCTCCGGCGCGGCCACCTTCTCCCACAATGGGAGAAGGACGAGCGCGCTCCTCCCCTTCTCCCCTTGTGGGAGAAGGTGGATCGGCCGAAGGCCGAGACGGATGAGGGGTGTTCGTTGGCCACAACCGTGTCAGGACACATGACTCCAGCTGTCTCCTTCTCCAAAGTCTCGCGCCATTTCGGCAGCGTGCGCGCCGTCGACGCGGTCGATCTCGAGATCGCGGCTGGCGAGTTCTTCGCCATGCTGGGTCCGTCGGGCTCAGGCAAGACGACCTGCCTGCGCCTGATCGCCGGCTTCGAGCAGCCGACGGCTGGCCATATCGAGATCTTCGGCGAAACCGCCGAGGGTGTTCCGCCGTACCGGCGCAACGTCAACACTGTGTTCCAGGACTACGCGCTGTTTCCGCACCTCAACGTCGCCGACAACGTCGCCTACGGGCTGATGGTGAAGGGTGTCGCCAAGGACGAGCGCCGGCGGGCCGCCGACGAGGCACTGGAACTGGTCAAGCTGCCGGGCTACGGCGCGCGCAAGCCGGGGCAATTGTCCGGCGGCCAGCGCCAGCGCGTGGCGCTCGCCCGGGCGCTGGTCAACAAGCCGCGCGTGCTTCTGCTCGACGAACCGCTCGGCGCGCTCGACCTGAAGCTGCGCGAGCAGATGCAGGAAGAGCTGAAATCGCTGCAGAAGCAGCTCGGCATCACCTTTGTCTTCGTCACCCACGACCAGGGCGAGGCCTTGTCGATGGCGGACCGGGTGGCGGTGTTCAACGACGGCCGGATCATGCAGGTCGGCACGCCGCAGGAGATCTACAGGCGGCCCTCGACGCGGTTCGTCGCCGATTTCGTCGGCTCGTCCAACATCCTGCCGCCGGATTTCGTCCAGCGCTATGCCGGGCAGCACCGCTGGGGCAGCCTGCGGCCCGAGCAGATCCGCGTAGCGACCGATGTCACGGGCGACGGCGTGTCGGCCCGCGTCGTGTCGCTCAACTATCTCGGCGCAGCGACGCGGATCGCACTTGAGGCAGAAGGGCTGCGGCTCAACGCCGTCGTCGCATCGGGCGGCGCATTGCCCGAACCCGGCGACATGGTGAAGCTGACCTTCAACCGCGAGCATGTGCACCTGATGGACGAGCCGGCATGAGAATGTCCGCGACCACGCAGCCACGCGCGCCAGCCATCCTCGCCGGCCGCGGCGGCGTGTTCGGCGCGGTGTCGGATTGGCTGTGGCGCAATCCGGGCCTGTTCCTGTTCCTGATGCTGACGCCGCCGGTGCTGTGGCTCGGCATCATCTATCTCGGCTCGCTGTTCGCACTGCTTCTGCAGAGCTTCTTCTCGATCGACGAGTTTTCCGGCCTGATCAACCGCGAGTTCACGCTGAAGACCTATGGCGAACTGCTGCTGCCGGCCAATCTCGACATCATCCTGCGCACGGTCGCGATGGCGGCGGCGGTGACGCTTGGCGCCGCGATCGTCGCCTTCCCGATCGCTTACTACGCAGCCCGCTATGCGACCGGAAAGTGGAAGGCGGTGTTCTATCTCGGCATCATGCTGCCGCTGTGGTCGAGCTACCTGGTGAAGGTCTATGCCTGGAAACTGATCCTCGCCAAGGAGGGCATTCTCGCCTGGTTCTTCGACAAGATTCACGCGACATGGATCATTGAGGCCTGGCTGTCGCTTCCGGTCGTCGGCGGCAACTCGCTGTCGATCAGCTGGACCGGCACGTTTCTCGTCTTCCTCTATGTCTGGCTGCCCTTCATGATCCTGCCGGTGCAGGCGGCGCTCGAACGCGTGCCGGGCAACCTGGTCGAGGCCTCGGCCGACCTTGGCGCGTCGCCCGCCCAGACGTTCCGCAACGTGCTTTTCCCGCTGGCGCTGCCCGGCATCGTCGCCGGATCGATCTTCACCTTCTCGCTGACCTTGGGCGACTACATCATTCCGCAGATCATCGGCACGTCACGGCTGTTCATCGGCCAGGCCGTCTATGCCCACCAGGGCACCGCCGGCAACATACCGCTGGCGGCGGCCTTCACCGTTGTGCCGATCGTGGTGATGGGGGCGTATCTGTGGTTTGCGCGGCGAATGGGGGCGTTCGATGCGCTGTGATCGACAGAGGCCCACAATGGCGCCGTCGTCCTCGGGCTTGATCCGAGGATCTACTGCCGGAGGATCGATAGCCGCCGGCATCGACACGTCGGTCCGGGCGCCCGCCCTCACAACCCGCCACCGTCGGCAGATCCTCGGGTCAAGCCCGAGGATGACGGGAGCGCAGAGGCAGGAGCCCACCGATGCGCTCTGACCGTTCCCAACGCGCACCCCTCTCATTGAAGGTGGCCGCCGCCGCAGGCCTGCTGTTCCTGCACCTGCCGATCCTGCTGATCTTCGTCTACGCGTTCACGACGGAGGAGAAGAGCTACCAGTGGCCGCCGCCGGGCTTCACGACGCAATGGTTTGCGGTGACGTGGAACCGGCCGGATGTCTGGCAGGCGCTGACGCTGTCGGTGCAGGTGGCTGCGATCTCGACGGCGATCGCGCTGGTGCTCGGCACGCTCTGCGCCGCCGCCGTGTCGGGCACGAAATTCTTCGGGCGCGAGACGATCTCGCTGCTGGTGATCCTGCCCATCGCCCTGCCGGGCATCATCACCGGCATTGCGCTCCGGTCCGCCTTCAGCCTGGCGGAAATCCCGTTCTCGTTCTGGACGATCGTGCTCGGCCACGCGACGTTCTGCGTTGTCGTCGTCTACAACAACGCCGTCGCCCGCTTCCGGCGCACGCAAGGGTCGCTGATCGAAGCATCGATGGATCTGGGCGCCGACGGGTTCCAGACGTTCCGATACGTGATCCTGCCGAATATCGGCACGGCGCTTCTGGCCGGCGGCATGCTGGCGTTCGCGCTGTCCTTCGACGAGGTCATCGTCACCACCTTCACCTCCGGGCAGCAGCAGACGCTGCCGATCTGGATGCTGGAGGAACTCGTCCGACCACGACAGCGGCCGGTCACGAATGTCGTCGCCATGGTGGTGGTCATTGTGACCTTCCTGCCGATCCTGGCGGCCTACTACCTCACCCGCGACGGCGACCAGATCGCCGGGGCGGGGAAATGAAATGGGCGAATGGGGAGTGGCGAATGGCGAATGGGGTATGACGACTTGATCTTCCCCACTCGCCATCCCCCACTCCCCATTCGCCCCTGAAAAGGGAGAGACCCATGCAGACCGAGATGCTGATCGGAGCCACATTCCAGAAGGGCACCGAGACCGACGAGGCGATCCTGAACCCGAAGACGGGCGAGACGATCCTTGATCTGCCGGAGGCATCGCATGGCCAGATCGAGGCGGCCGTCGCTGCTGCGGAGGGCGCGTTCGCGACCTGGTCGCGCACAACGCCCGCGCAGCGCGCCGGCTACCTCCTGAAAATCGCCGACCGGATCGAGGCGGAGGCGGCCGAATTCGCGGCGCTTGAATCGCTGAACTGCGGCAAACCGATCAACGCCGTCCTCAACGACGAGATCCCGGCGATCGTCGACTGCTATCGATTCTTCGCCGGCGCGGTGCGAACCATGCCGGCGGTCGTGTCGGGCGAATACATCCCCGGCCACACGTCGATGATCCGCCGCGATCCGATCGGCATCGTCGCCTCGATCGCGCCGTGGAACTATCCGCTGATGATGATGGCGTGGAAGCTGGCGCCGGCGATCGCCGGCGGCAACACTGTGGTGTTCAAGCCGTCCGAGCAGACGCCGCTGACCGCGCTGAAACTGGCAAAGGTGCTGGCCGACATCCTGCCCGAGGGAGTGGTGAACGTTGTGCTGGGGCGCGGCGACACGGTTGGCAACGCACTGATCAACCATCCGAAGATCAACATGATCTCGATCACCGGCGACGTTGCCACCGGCAAGAAGATATTGCAGGCGGCCGCCAAGACGGTGAAGCGGACGCATCTGGAACTGGGCGGCAAGGCGCCGGTCATCGTGTTCGACGATGCCGACATCGACGCCGTGGTTAACGGCCTGCGCGCCTTCGGCTACTACAATGCCGGCCAGGACTGCACCGCCGCCTGCCGGGTCTATGCGGGGAAGAAGGTCTACGACAAGCTGGTCGCCGACCTGTCGTCGGCGGTGTCGACGATCAAGTTCAACCGGCCCGACGACACCGAAAACGAGATCGGGCCGCTGATCTCGCGCCGCCAGCGCGACCGCGTCGCCTCCTTCGTCGAGCGCGCCTCGGAACTGAAGCACATCGAGATCACCACTGGCGGCAAGCCGGGCGACGGCAACGGCTTTTTCTACCAGCCGACCGTTGTCGCCGGGGCGCGCCAGGAGGACGAGATCGTCCGCCGCGAAGTGTTCGGCCCGGTCGTGTCGGTGACGCGGTTCTCGGATGTCGACGAAGCGGTGAACTGGGCGAACGACAGCGATTATGGCCTCGCCTCCTCGGTCTGGACCAAGGATGTCGGCCGCGCCATGGCGACGGCCGCGCGGCTGCAGTATGGCTGCACCTGGGTCAACACGCACTTCATGCTGACCAACGAGATGCCGCATGGCGGCCTGAAGCAGTCCGGCTATGGCAAGGACATGTCGCTCTACGCGCTGGAGGACTACACGGCGGTGCGGCACGTGATGGTCGCGCACGGGTAGGGCGGCAAATCCTGGCGCCTCCTCTCCCCTCGGGGAGAGGTTGCCCTGGCCAATCGGAAGAGTTGCTTCCGGATCAGCCGAGCGTGGCGTCCAGCGACACGTTGATCGCGCCGAGGGCCTTCGACACCGGGCAGCCGGCCTTCGCCTTTTCGGCCAGTTCCTTGAACTTGGCGTCATCGATGCCCGGCACCTTGCCGGTCAGCGTCAGCGCGCTGCCGGTGATCCCGGTTCCCGGCACCAGCGTCACGACGGCCTTTGCCTCGAGGCTGGTCGCCGGCGTGCCGTTCTCGGCCAGGAAATGCGACAGCTGCATCGCGAAGCAGCCGGCATGGGCCGCCGCGATCAGTTCTTCCGGGTTGGTGCCGGAGGTGCCCTGCTCGTCCTCGAAGCGCGCCTTGAATGAATAGGGCAGCGCCTTCAGCGCGCCGCTCTGCGTGGCGAGCGTTCCCGCGCCTTCCTTCAGATTGCCCTTCCAGACGGCTGTGGCGTGACGGTCCATTGCGTTTCTCCCTTGCCGAGTTGCGGCCTGCTTGCTGCCGTTGTTCCCAACATAGCGCCCAATCGGCCATTTTCCACGACAGTTTCGTCGAAGGGCGAAACGCTGCTCAGATCGCCTCGCCCCGCAGCAGTTTCGGCGTGCCCTCGCCGATGCCGGACGCCTGCGCGATGAAATAGTCCTTCATCCTCGGCAGCCGGTCGACAATGCCCAGGCCAAGGTCGCGCAGCGCTCTGAGCGGACCGAAATCGTTCGAGAACAGCCGGTTCAGCACATCCGTCGTGATCCCCATCTGCACGGTGTCGAACCGCCGCCAGCGCTCGTATTGCTCAAGCACGTCGATCGCACCGATGTCCTGGCCGAGCCGGTCCGCCTCGACGACGACTTCGGCAAGTGCGGCCGCATCCTTGAAGCCGAGGTTGAGCCCCTGCCCGGCGATGGGATGAATGCCGTGCGCCGCGTCGCCGGCCAGCGCGAAGCGCGGCTTGACGAAGGCGCGGGCCAGCGTAAGCCCGAGCGGCCAGGCCTTCCGCCCGCCCTCGACGCGGATTTCGCCTAATTTCAGGCCGAAGCGCTGCTCCAGTTCGGTCTCGAACACCAGATCGTCTTCGGCGACGACGCGCCTGGCATCCTCGGTCCGCTCGGTCCAGACGATGGACGAGCGGTTGCCTCCCTTGGCGTCGGGTTTCAACGGGAGGACGGCGAATGGCCCAGCGGGCAGGAAATGCTCCTCCGCCCGGCCGTTGTGCGGCCGCTCGTGCGCCACGGTGCAGACGATGCCCGACTGGCCATAGTCCCACTCCACGGTCTTGATCCCGGCCATGTCGCGCAGCTTCGACCGCACGCCATCGGCGGCGATCAGCAGACGGACGTCCAGCCGGATGCCGTCGGCGAGCAGCACCGAGACCGACGACGGGTTGACGTCGAAGCCGTCCACCGCCACGCCCTCGATGATGTCGATCCCGAGTTCGCCCGCCCGGCGGCGAAGGGCGCCGTTCAGGACGGTGTTCGCGACCATGCGGGCAAACGGCTCGCCGGGTTCGATCTCGCCGCCGAAGGTGAGGAAGACCGGACGCACCGGGTCCGCCGTACGCGAATCGGTCACGATCATCTCGGTGATCGCCTGCGAATGCGGCTCTATCTCGTCCCAGCAGCCAAGCTGGCCGAGCATGCGCGAAGCCGCCGCGGCGATCGCCGAGGCGCGGCCGTCCTTGCGCCAGACCCCCTCCGGCGCCGCGTCGACGATCGCGACCTTCAGCGACGGGCGCGCCTGGACGATCGAGACCGCGGTGGCGAGCCCGACATAGCCCGCGCCGGCAATGAGCACGTCGAACCGCGGCGCGGGCGCCGCCGCATCCGGGCGGTTGTTCTGGTGTGGCATGTCCTAGTCTCCTCGCTCGCGCGGCCATTCACTTGACATTGGCGAGCAACCTGTCCGAAAGCCTGCGTCAGGCCAGTTCCGGCCGCCCGCGTCCGGGACAGGCACCATGACGACCGAACCGCAAACCATTGTCTCCATTCTTGAACTCGAGGCGCTGGAACACAACCTGTTTCGTGGTCGCAGCCCCTCGACGTCGTGGCAGCGGGTGTTCGGCGGACAGGTGATCGCCCAGGCGCTGGTGGCCGCCCAGCGCACCGTCGAGGGCGAGCGCTACGTCCACTCGCTGCACGGCTACTTCATGCTGCCGGGCGACCCTGCGATCCCGATCATCTACGATGTCGAGCGCCTGCGCGACGGCGGCTCCTTCACGACGCGGCGCGTGACCGCCATCCAGCACGGCAAGGCGATCTTCTCGCTCGAGGCCTCGTTCCAGGTCGACGAGATCGGCCTCGACTATCAGGCGCCCATGCCGCTCGACGTGCCAGGGCCGGAAGACCTGCTCAGCCAGCGCGAGCTGATCGAGCGCCACGGCGACGAGATGCCGGCGGGCATCGGGCGGTTCTGGCGGCGCGAGCGGCCGATCGAGATGAAGCCGGTCGACCTCGACCACTATTTCAGCCGCGAGAAGCTCGAGCCCCGGCAGAACAACTGGGTGCGCATCCGCGAGCAGGTTCCGGCCGACCGCAAGATCCAGGCCGCGGTGCTGGCCTATCTCTCCGACATGACGCTGCTCGATACGTCCACCTTCGCGCATGGGCGGATCCTCGCCGATCCGGACATCCAGGCTGCGAGCCTCGACCACGCCATGTGGTTCCACCGGCCCGATCCGCTCGACGGCTGGCTGCTCTACACGCAGGACAGCCCGTCGACATCGGGCTCGCGCGGCTTTACCCGAGGCGCGCTCTACGCCCGCAACGGCACGCTGGTGGCTTCCGTCGCGCAGGAGGGGCTGATCCGCTTGCGCACAAAGCAAAACTAGTAAGCATTTTTTAAGAATTGCCTATTCTTTGAGCAAACGCTGCCTGCCTAAGAAACAGGCAGCCAGCGGCATGCAGGAAAAGTACCTACTATTTCCTACGCTTACCCGCGTCCGCGCCAACTGGCACGGTCCTTGTATCCGTGTGGTCAGTCATCGGTGCCTTGCGGGCGTCGGCGATGGACGAAACGCGGGGACCCGCACAGTTAAGGGTGTAACCATATGAAAATCGTGATGGCTATCATCAAGCCGTTCAAGCTCGACGAAGTGCGCGAAGCGCTGACCGGCGTCGGGATCCAGGGCCTGACCGTCACCGAAGTCAAGGGATATGGGCGGCAGAAGGGGCACACGGAAATCTATCGCGGCGCGGAATACGCCGTCAGCTTCCTGCCCAAGCTCAAGATCGAGATCGCGGTGAGTTCGGAAATGGCCGACAAGGCCGTCGAGGCGATTTCGGGCGCGGCGAAGACCGGCCAGATCGGCGACGGAAAGATCTTCGTCTACCCGATCGAGCAGGCCGTGCGCATCCGCACCGGCGAAACCGACAACGACGCGCTGTAAGCCGCCAATTCCGATTTCAGGAGAGAGTAGAATGACGATTTTGACACGACTTGCGCCGATGGCGCGAACCGCGGGGCTTGCCGCCCTCGCACTGGGGGCGTTCGGAACCCTGGCGGCCTTCGCCCAGGAAGCGGCTCCCGCCGCGGCCGATGCGGCCGCCGCCGCGCCCGCCCCGACGATGGACAAGGGCGACACCGCCTTCATGATGATCGCCACGATCCTCGTCCTGTTCATGATCCTGCCCGGCCTCGCGCTGTTCTACGGCGGTCTCGTCCGATCCAAGAACATGCTCTCCGTGCTGATGCAGTGCACGATGATCACCGCCACCGTCATCATCGTCTGGGTCCTGTGGGGCTACTCGATGGCCTTCGGCGACGCGCCGAGCGCATTCTGGGGCGGCCTCGGCAAGTCCTTCCTCTCCGGCGTGACCGCCGACAGTCAGGCCGCGACCTTCACGGCCGGCGTCGTTATCCCCGAATATGTCTTCATCTGCTTCCAGATGACGTTTGCCTGCATCACGCCGGCTCTGATCGTCGGCGCCTTCGCCGAACGCATCAAGTTCCGCTCGGTGATCCTGTTCGTCGTTCTGTGGGTCACCGTCGTCTACTTCCCGATCGCGCACATGGTCTGGGACTCGGACGGCCTGATCTATGGCTGGGGCGCGCTTGATTTCGCCGGTGGCACGGTCGTCCACATCAATGCCGGCATCGCGGCGCTCTGCGGCTCCATCATGGTCGGCAAGCGCCTCGGCTACGGCAAGGACAACATGGCTCCGCACTCGATGACGCTCACCATGGTCGGCGCATCGATGCTCTGGTTCGGCTGGTTCGGCTTCAACGCCGGCTCCAACCTCGAAGCAACCGGCGGCGCAGCTCTCGCCATGATCAACACCTTCACGGCCACCGCCGGCGCCATCATCGCCTGGGTTGTCATCGAAGGTCTGCTGCGCGGCAAGGTCTCGATGCTCGGCGCAGCATCCGGCCTGGTCGCCGGTCTCGTTGCGGTCACGCCCGCAGCCGGCTTCGTCGGCCCCGTCGGCGCGATCGTTCTCGGCGCCGTCGCCAGCGCAGTCTGCTACTTCTTCGTGGCGGTGGTGAAGAACAAGTTCGGCTACGACGACTCGCTCGACGTGTTCGGCATCCACGGCATCGGTGGCATCATCGGCGCCGTCGGCACCGGCATCCTGAACTCCGAATCGTTCGGCGGCATCGGCTACGGCGACCTGTCGGCAGCGGCGCAGACCTGGGTGCAGATCCAGGCGGTCCTCGTGACGATCGTCTGGTGCGGCGTCGGCTCGCTGATCCTCTACAAGATCGTCGACCTGATCTTCGGTCTGCGTCCGGCGGTCGAAGCCGAGCAGCAGGGCCTCGACCTGACCTCGCACGGCGAAGTGGCCTACCACTCCTGATCCATCCCCGGCGCGGCGACAGCCGCGCCGGCGTCCTCCCGACGACGGCTTGCCCGTCGCAACTCCAAAGCCCGGTCCGTCCGGGCTTTTTCTTTTTCCGGCGGGAAAGGCATGGTTAATGCCCCCTTAACCTCCCGCCGATAGTTTTCCCGTCAGACTTCGCGCCGTGCGATCCGGCGTCTCTTCGCGCAATCAGACGGGGTTTTTCATGCGCTCCAGCAGCCCGACGAGTTCAGCCCTGATGGAGGGCGGCAGCGGCCTCGCGGCCTTCGCGCGCCGGCAGGCCGAGCGGCTGGGCGGCGTCGTCATGATCGCAGCGTCCGCCGCCGGCGTGGCGAGCCTGGCCACCTGGAATGTCGCGGATCCAAGCTTCAGCCATGCGACCGACAACCCGGTCACCAATGCGCTCGGCTATCCGGGCGCGGCCTATTCCGACATCGCGATGCAGTTCTTCGGCCTTGCCGCGCTGATGACGCTGTTGCCGCTGCTGGCCTGGGGCTGCCTGCTGGCCGCCGCGCGCGGCATCGACAGGCTGCCGCGGCGCGGCGCGGCCTGGTTCGGCGGGTCCGTGCTGATGGCCGGCGTGATCGGCTGCATCGCGCCGCCTGAAAGCTGGCCGCTGCCATCCGGCCTCGGCGGCGTGATGGGCGACCTCGTCCTGAAGCTTCCCTCCCTGGCGCTCGGCGGCTATCCGACCGGCCTTGCCGCGATCCCGATCGGGGCGGTCCTGCTGGCGCCGGCGCTCTACCTTTTCGCCTTTGCGTCCGGCGTGATCGGCCGTGGCATTGCCCGCCCCGAAACGGCCGCCGCCGGCAAGCCGGCGGATCAGGACGAACTCCTCTATGCGGAAGACGATGACGATTCGAACGGTCGCATCCAGGCCATGCTTGGAGCAGTCGCGCACTGGTGGCTGTCCGCGCGCAGTTATGCGCGGCGCCACTTCGGCCGCCGTGGCGACGGGGCGCCGCCGGGCGCGGCGTCCGGCGAGCGACGCGAGCCAGCGGCCGCCCGCGCCGCCGGGCGGATCGAGCCCGGCTTCGACGCCGCTGCCCGTGCGCCGGCGGCGCATGAGTTCGACGATGATGGCGCGCTCGAGGACGAAGACCAGCCGCTGCATTTCGAGGACGAGCAGCCCCAGGCCGTTCCGGTCGCACGAACCACATCGACGCGTGTCGACGCACCCGCGCCGCGCCCCGTCGCGGGCGCCCGCGCAAAGCGCGAGGCGCAGACCACCATGCTGTCCAGCGACTCGTACGAAATGCCGCCGCTGCATTTCCTGTCCGAGCCGAAGAACGTCGCCAAGGACCCGTCGCTGTCCAAGGACGCGCTGGAGCAGAACGCCCGCATGCTGGAAAGCGTGCTGGAGGACTTCGGCGTCAAGGGCGAGATCATCCATGTCCGCCCGGGTCCTGTCGTCACGCTCTACGAACTCGAGCCGGCGCCCGGCATCAAGTCGTCGCGTGTGATCGGCCTTGCCGACGACATCGCCCGCTCGATGAGCGCGATCGCCTGCCGCGTCGCCGTCGTGCCCGGGCGCAACGCCATCGGCATCGAACTGCCCAATGCCAAGCGCGAGACGGTGTATCTCCGCGAGATCCTCGCCAGCCGCGATTTCGAGCAGTCGAAGCTCAAGCTGGCGCTGGCGCTCGGCAAGACGATCAACGGCGAGGCCGTGACCGTCGACATCGCCAAGATGCCGCACGTCCTCGTCGCTGGCACCACCGGCTCGGGCAAGTCGGTCGCCATCAACACGATGATCCTGTCGCTGGTCTACCGGATGACCCCCGACCAGTGCCGCCTGATCATGATCGACCCGAAGATGGTCGAACTGTCGGTCTATGACGGCATCCCGCACCTTCTGACGCCGGTCGTGACGGAGCCGAAGAAGGCGGTCGTGGCCCTCAAGTGGACCGTGCGCGAGATGGAGGATCGCTATCGCAAGATGGCGAAGCTCGGCGTCCGCAACCAGGAGGGCTTCAATGCCCGCGTCACCGAGGCTCAAGCCAAGGGCGAGTCGATCAAGCGCACCGTCCAGACCGGCTTCGACCGCGAGACCGGCCAGGCGATCTACGAGACCGAGGAACTGCATCTCGAGCACATGCCCTTCATCGTCGTCATCATCGACGAGGTGGCCGACCTGATGATGGTCGCCGGCAAGGACATCGAAGGCGCCGTCCAGCGCCTCGGCCAGATGGCCCGCGCCGCCGGCATCCACGTCATCATGGCGACGCAGCGCCCGTCCGTGGACGTCATCACCGGCACGATCAAGGCCAACTTCCCGACTCGCATGTCCTTCCAGGTCACGTCCAAGATCGACAGCCGCACCATTCTCGGCGAGCAGGGCGCCGAGCAGCTGCTCGGCATGGGCGACATGCTCTACATGGCCGGCGGCGGCCGCATCCAGCGCGTCCACGGCCCGTTCGTCTCCGACAACGAGGTCGAGAAGGTCGTCAACCATCTGAAGCTCCAGGGTGTGCCGCAATATCTCGACGCGATCACCGAGGACGACGAGGACGAGGAAGACGAGGGCGGCGGACGGAACGGATCGGGCGGCGGCGGCGTTGCTGGCGTGTTCGACGATTCGGATGATCCCTATGACCGGGCGGTGGCCGTGGTGCTGCGCGACGGCAAGGCCTCGACGAGCTACATCCAGCGCCGGCTCGGCATCGGCTACAACCGCGCGGCGTCGATCATCGAGAAGATGGAGAAGGACGGCATCGTCGGCCCGGCCAACCACGCCGGAAAGCGCGAGATCCTGGTGCCGACCGAGGACGACAAGATGTAGGCGGGATGCGCCGCAAACCGCCGCGCGACCGCCAAACTAAAGCCCAACTGCGCACCTACCCAGCGCAGGACCGACAGGAGACCGTCCGATGACCGCGATATCGACCCATGCGATCGGCCCGCTCAAGCGGGCGGCGCGCCGCCTGTTCCGTCTCGGCGCCGCAATAGCGGTCGCGGCCGCGGTTGCAGGCTTCGCCGGAACCATGGCGCCGGTCGGCCATGCCCACGCGGCCTCCGATGCGGCGCAGAAGATCGCCAATCACTTCTCCAGCGTCCAGACCATGGCGGGCGAATTCGTCCAGTTCGGCCCGCGCGGCGAACAGACCGGCGGCAAGTTCTTCATCCAGCGCCCGGGAAAAATCCGCTTCAACTACGAGGCGCCGTCCGCCTATCGCGTGGTCTCCGACGGCAAGTCGGTGGTGATCAGCAATTCGAAGCTGAAGACGGCCGATCTCTATCCGCTGTCGAAGACCCCGCTCAAGCTGCTGCTCGACGAGCAGATCGACCTGTCGGGAAAGAAGGTCCAGAAGGTCACCGAGGATCCGGACCTGACGACGATCGTTCTCGCCGACAAGTCGATCTTCGGCAATTCCCGCATCACCATGATGTTCGATCCGAAGAGCAACGACCTCCGCCAGTGGACGATCACCGACGCCCAGGGCAAGGACACCACGGTGATGATCTTCAATGTCCAGAACGGCGTGAAGATCGACCCGAAATTCTTCGAGATCGACTACCGCAAGGTGGATGAGGTAAACCAGCTCAAGAACGGCCGCCAGTAGCCGCTGATTCCTGTGGATCGCAACGCGCTAGTGGCCTGAGCGGCGGGCGTCGCTTGTCTTGAGGCCGTGACGCTGGCAGTTTCCGCGCCTTCGCAGGGAACCGCCGATGCCGCTTTCGATCGCCACGTGGAACATCAACTCGGTGCGGCTGCGCCTGCCGCTGGTCGAGGAGTTCCTGCGCCGCTACGCGCCCGACATCCTCTGCCTGCAGGAAATCAAATGCCCGGAGGAATTCTTTCCTTACCAGGCCTTCCATGACGCCGGCTATCCGCACGTGGCGATCAGCGGCCAGAAGGGCTATCACGGCGTCGCCACCATCTCGCGCCTGCCGATCGAACTGGTCGAGCGCCGGGATTTCTGCACCAAGGGCGACTGCCGGCATCTCTCGGCGATCTTCGAGGCCGGCGGGCTGAAGGTGCTGCTGCACAATTTCTATGTCCCCGCCGGCGGCGACGAGCCGGACCCCGACATCAACCCGAAATTCCGCCACAAGCTCGATTTCATCGAGGAGATGCGGCTGGTTACAGCCGAGCACGGCCCGGACACCGGCGCCATCCTCGTCGGCGACCTGAACATCGCGCCGCTCGTCAACGACGTCTGGTCGCACAAGCAGCTCCTGAAAGTGGTCAGCCATACGCCGGTCGAGACCGAGGGCCTCGAGTCGATGCGCATGGCAGGCGGCTGGGTCGACCTGATGCGCCAGCACACGCCAGAGCCGGAGAAGCTCTACACCTGGTGGAGCTATCGCGCCGCCGACTGGAATGCCGCGGACAAGGGCCGCCGGCTTGACCACGTCTGGGGCTCGCCCAACGTGGCGGCGAAACTCACCGGCATCGAGATTCTTCGTCACGCCCGCGGCTGGGATCGCCCGTCCGACCACGTGCCTGTGATCGCGACGTTCGAGATGTGAGGGGGACCGACCCATGAACCGCGCCGACTACATTGCCAGCCTGTTCACCGGCGCTCCGCAGCACGAGAATTTCAGCCGGCTGGACGAGTTCATCCCCGCCGCCCGGATGAGCGCCGCGCCGGTTCAATTCGAATTCCCGGAAGGCGGCCGTATCGAGTTGCCGGCCAGTTTCATGCATCAGGGCGCGCCGCGGGACACGGAAGCGTTTCTGGCTGAGACGGACACGATGGCGCTGCTGGTGCTGCAGGACGGCGCGGTGCGCTTCGAGCGCTATGCGTCCTTCGGCGGGCGAAAGACGCAGTGGGTCTCGATGTCGGTCGCCAAGAGCTTTGTCTCGGCGCTGATCGGCATCGCGCTGCACGAAGGCGCAATCCGGTCGATCGAAGTGGCGGTGACCGGCTACGTGCCGGCGCTTGCCGGCTCCGCCTATGACGGGGTGCGGATCAAGGACATCCTGCAGATGTCGTCCGGCGCCGGATGGAACGAGGACTATTCCGATCCGGACTCCGACATCAACCGGTTTGCACTGGTCTCGGCGACCGGCGGCGCGATGGCCGACTTCATCGCGACGCTGTCGCGGGCGACGATGCCGGGAACCGTCAACCACTACAACAGCATGGACACCCAAGTTCTCGGCATGCTGCTGAAGGCTGCGACGGGGCGGACGATCGCCGACTACATGCAGGACAAGCTCTGGCATCCGCTCGGCATGGAATCGCCCGGCTGCTGGCTGGTCGACAACAGCGGGATGGAGATGGCCTATGCGTGCCTCAACGCGACCGCGCGCGACTTTGCCAAGATCGGCGAACTCTATCGCAACGGGGGACGCTGGCAGGGCCGGCAGGTTGTCCCGGCGGACTGGGTAAGAGCATCCGTGACGCCGGATGCGCCGCACTTGATGCCCGGCGTGTCGGACCCGATGTTCGGCTACGGCAACCAATGGTGGGTGATCGGCGGGACCGAGGGCGAGTATTCCGCCATCGGCGTCTACAATCAGTTCGTTTACGTCAACCCGGCGCGGAACCTGACGATCGTCAAGCTGTCGGCAAGCCGGAACTACGGCACGACCAATGACGAAAGCTCGTATCGCGAGCATGAGACGATCGCGCTGTTCCGGGCGATCGGGGAGGCGGTTGGGTGAGATCGGTCTGGGGCCGATTCCGCCGACGGTCGTGACCCAACGGGCCGTTATCCTCGGGACAAGCCCGGCGATGACGGCGTGCAGGACGGGAAGGCCGGCGCGCGATACGCCGGACACCCCCTGGAAACGAAAAACCCGGCCGCAAGGCCGGGTTTCGTATTCGCTTCCAGAAGGCAGCCGGCTTACGCTGCTTCTTCCTGTTCGGCGTCGACATCGACGTCCGCCTCGGCCTCGTTGTCGGCCTTGGCGCCGCGCTTCGGGCCCTTGTTGAGGTTGGTCTCGATGAGGCGGACGGCCTCGGTCTCGGACATCTTGTTGACGGCCGCGATCTCGCGCGCCATGCGGTCGAGCGCGGCCTCATAGAGCTGGCGCTCGGAATAGGACTGCTCCGGCTGGTTGTCGGCGCGGTAGAGGTCGCGAACGACTTCCGAGATCGAGATCAGGTCGCCCGAATTGATCTTCGCGTCATATTCCTGGGCGCGGCGCGACCACATGGTCCGCTTCACGCGGGCGCGGCCCTGCACGACCTTCAGCGCGCGCTCGACATAGTCGGTCTCCGACAGCTTGCGCATGCCGATGGACGCCGCCTTGGCGACCGGCACCTTCAGGCGCATCTTGTCCTTCTGGAAATCGATGACGAACAGTTCCAGCTTGTGGCCCGCGACTTCCTGCTCGTCGATCGACACGATCTGGCCGACGCCATGCGCGGGATAGACGATGAACTCGCCGGTCTTGAAACCGTTGCGCGCTGCGGACTTCTTCTGCGGGATTGCCATTACGCTTCAAACTCCTGTTCGTGCCCCGGCCTACGGTCGGAGGGCAACATGCTGCGGCCCCATCGTGGGCCATGCGCTATGCGGGACACGGCAAAACGGCAGCCGGAACAAAAGCAGGCGCGGCGCATGGAACAACATGCGCGAGGCCCAGATCGCCCTGGTCCGACTGCAGTTCAAACCTTTCGATGAATCAGGCTTCGCGCCATGAAGAGACGTCGTGTCACCGGCATGTAAAGGTTCGATAACACAATTTCTTGTCGAAATCAACAATTTGCCGCATGCGCGAAGACGCCGCAGACCGTCTCGAGGCGGACACGGTTAATCCGGAGCCGGCCGATCGCCGCTGTCAGTCGCCCTTGCCGGGCTCGGCGGAGAAGTATTTCTCGAACTTGCCTTCTTCGCCGTCGAACGCCTTGGCGTCGGCCGGCGGCTCGCCCTTCTGGGTGATGTTCGGCCAGAGCGAGGCGTATTCCGTGTTGATCTTGAGCCACTTGTCGAGGCCTGGCTCGGTATCGGGCTTGATCGCGTCGGCCGGGCACTCCGGTTCGCAGACGCCGCAGTCGATGCACTCGTCCGGGTGGATGACGAGCATGTTCTCGCCCTCGTAGAAACAGTCGACCGGACAGACCTCGATGCAGTCCATATACTTGCACTTGATGCAGTTGTCGGTGACCAGATACGTCATCGGGCAGGCTCCGGCGGGCGTTTCAAGGCTGGGGTAGCCGCTTTGGGAATGGCGTGCAAGGGGCGCTTTGCCGCGCGGAAGGGCGATCGCGCAATGCTGTTCCCACGAGAGGATCGGCTGTCGATCAGTCCGTTTCCGGATCGAGCCATCTGTCGGTCAGCCGGCGATCGCGCTTGGTGGGGCGACCGGTTCCGGGCTCGCGCTCGGCGACGACCACCCGCTCCGCCTTTTGCGTCGGCGGCGGCGTCAGATCCTCGTAGAGCATGCGGGCCTCTTCGGCTGGCCCCCGCCGCACGCCTTCGGCCAGGACGCGGTAGACCAGGATCCTGCGCTCGAGGCTGATCGTCAGGCCGTCGCCCGGCCTGACGAGGGTCGCCGGCTGGTCGACCTTGACGGAATTGACCCGAACCGCGCCCGACTGCACCAGCTTTGCCGCCAGCGACCGCGATTTCACGACGCGGGCGAAGAACAGCCATTTGTCGATGCGCTGGCTGCCGGCCATGACCGGGCGAGGCTCCTACTTGCGAAGCTGGTCGCGCAACGCGGCGAGCTTGGCGAAGGGCGAGTCCGGATCGAATTTCGCGGCACGCTCCTCGCGCGGCGGCGCGGCCTCGAACTTGCGCTCGGGCCGGCTGTCACGGCGAGGGCCGGCATTGCGCTCGCCGTCGCGGCGAGGCGGACGGTCACCTTCCGGCCGCGGCGGGCGCGGTGGTTTCGAATCGTCGGCGCGCCAAAGGACCTTGGGCTCCTTCGGCGCCGCGTCATTGCGCTTCGCCGGCCGGCGGTGACGCTGGCGCTTGTCGCTCTGCGGCGAGGCTTCGCCCTCGACCGGGGCAGCCGCCTGCTGACCGCCGCGTCCCCGCCGATTGCCAGCGTCGCCGTCGCGGCCACCATGGCGGTGGCGTGCGGGACGGTTGCCGTCGAAGCGGGCGGGACGCCAGATGAGAATGGGCTTGGGTTCTTCAACTGGTTCGGCTGGCGCAGCAACTGGTGCGGCTTCTTCAGCGGGAGCTGCCGTTGCATCGACTTCAGCCGGGACGGGTTCGGCTGCCGTTTCCGGCTCCGCCATTGCTTCGACTGCGTCAGGTTGCGGCGCTGCCTCGGCCGTTGCCTGGGCAGGCTCCTCGGCGTCGGCCGGCGCATCTTCTTCGCTTGTGGCGGCTTCTTCCGGTGCGTCCTGGTCAGTCCCGTCGGCTGCGTTCAGTTCTTCGACCGTCGCTTCCGCCGTCTCGTTTTCCGGGGCCGCGTCGGCTGGTTCGGTCGTTTCCGCCGCTTCGGCCGGCTCTGCGCTTGCTGCGTCGGCCTCGGCCCTTGCCGCTTCCGCTGCTGCCTTCTGCGCGGCAGCTTCGGCGGCCTTGCGCGCTGCTTCGGCGTCGAGACGCTGCATGCGAGCCGCGACTTCGGCCGGGGTTTTTGGCTCGGCGCGGTAGCCCAACGCTTTCAGGATTTCCTCGATGTCGTTGGCGTTGGCGCCGAGGATCGACATCATCTGCGGCGTCACCAGGAAGGCGCTGCCATCGTAGGCTCCGTCGGGGCGGGTTCCGACGCCCGGTTTCCAGGCGAGCGCCGGGCGGATCAGGTCGGCGACGCGCTCGAGAATGTCGACGCGAACGGCGCGGCGGCCAAGCAGGCGGAAGCCGGCGAGCTTGTAGAACTCGCGGTCGAATTCCGCATCGACGACGACCGATGTGCGCCCGGCGGCGAGCGCGTTGACCAGATCGCCGAAGCCCGGCTTGTCCTTGCCGTCGTTCTTCAGCGCCCACAGCAGCGTGACGAGGCCGGCCGGGGCCGGCTTCAGCAGGGCCGGGAGGAAGACGTGGTAGGCTCCGAAACGCACGCCGAGGCGACGCAGTGCGCCACGGGCTTCCTGGTCGAGCGCCTTGATGTCGTCGGCGATGTCTCGGCGGTTGATCAGGCCGAAATTCTCGACGAGGCGGAAGGCGACGCCGCGGGCGATGCCGGTGAGCTGCTCGGCATTCTTCAGGTCGACCAGCGGCTTCAGCAGCGACTCGATCTGGTAGGCGACGAAGCGTTCCGCCCTTGCCGCGACCTTGTCGCGTGCGGGTCCCGTCAGCTGCTCGTCGGCCAGCAGGATGACGCGCGGCTTCAGCGTGTCCTCGCCATCGACCAGTGTGCCGATCGGCTGGCCGAGCCAGCGCAGGGTGCCGTCGGAGCCAAGCGCGAGGTCGCCATTGGCGCAGGCCGAGAAGCGTTCGGCGCGGGCCTCGAATTCGCTGGCAAGCGCCTTCTGGGCCGCCGCGCGGACCGCCTTCGCATCTTCGCCGCCGGCCGAGGCATCGGCGGTGAAGCGGAAGCCCTGCAACTCCCCGACATGGTGTCCCTCGACGGTCACACCGCCCGTGGAACTGATTTCGGCTTCAAGCATCGTGTTTTCTCTAAGGCGCCTCATGAGCACGGATGTCCTGCGGTCTACGAAGCGTTTCGTCAACCGCTCATGCAGCGCGTCCGACAGTCTGTCTTCGATCTCGCGCGTTTTTTCCTGCCAGTGTGCCGGATCGGCAAGCCAGCCGGGCCTGTGCGAGACGAAGGTCCAGGTGCGGATCTGGGCGATGCGGTGCGACAGCGTGTCGATGTCGCCGTCGGCGGAGTCGGCGCGGCGCACCTGCTCGGCCATGTAGGTCTCGTCGACATGGCCGCGCTCGGCGAGGTCCTGATAGATCGAGCCGATCAGGTCGGCATGCTGGGCGGGCGCGATGCGCCGGTAGTCGGGCAACGCGCAGGCGTCCCATAGAAGCGCGACGCGCTGGCGGGTCGTCGCGATGCCGCGCATCAGCGGGTCGGCGGCGAGATGCTCGAGCGCCTTCTGATCGACGGCGGGCAAGGCCTTGGTCAGGCCATCGACCATCGGCGGCGTCTCGATCGAATGGCGCAGGGCATCGAGACTGGAGAAATCGAACTCGGGTGTGCGCCACTGCAACACCTTCACCGGGTCGAAATCGTGGCTCTCGATGCGCTCGACCAGTTCGTCCTCGAACGGCATGACCTGGCTAGTGACGCCGAAAGTGCCGTCGCGCACGTGCCGGCCGGCGCGGCCGGCGATCTGGCCGAGTTCGGCGGAAGTGAGCTGGCGGTACTGATAGCCGTCGAACTTGCGGTCCTGGGCGAAGGCGACGTGGTCGACATCGAGATTGAGGCCCATGCCGATCGCGTCCGTCGCGACGAGGAAATCGACATCGCCGGACTGGTAGATCTCGACCTGTTTGTTGCGGGTGCGTGGCGACAGTGCGCCGAGCACGACGGCGACGCCGCCGCGCTGGCGGCGGATCAGTTCGCCGATGGCGTAGACCTCGTCGGCCGAGAAGGCGACGATGGCCGAGCGGCGCGGCAGGCGGGTGATCTTCTTCTGCCCGGCATAGGCGAGGTGCGACATGCGCGGCCTCGTCACGACGGATATGCCGCGCAGCGTGCGTTCCAGAATGCCGCGCATCGTGGCGGCGCCGAGCAGCAGCGTCTCGTCGCGACCGCGCAGATGCAGGATGCGGTCGGTGAAGATGTGGCCGCGCTCGAGGTCGCCGGCGAGCTGCACCTCGTCGATGGCGACGAAGGCAGCGCTGGTCTCGCGCGGCAACGCCTCGACGGTGCAGACCGAATAGCGGGCGCCGGGCGGCTGGATCTTCTCCTCGCCTGTGACCAGCGCCACGTTGGCAACGCCGACCTTTTCGGCGACACGGCCATAGACTTCGCGCGCCAGGAGCCGCAGCGGCAGGCCGATGATGCCCGAGGAATGCGCCACCATCCGCTCGATGGCGAGATGCGTCTTGCCGGTGTTGGTGGGGCCAAGCACCGCCGTCACGCCGCGCCCGGACAGGATCATCGCGTCTTTCTGGCGAGGCTGGATATTCATGGTGCGGAGTTCGGCCTTTCGATGCCCCGGGTTCAACGCCGTTGGGAGCGGCGGCATCGCCGGCGCGAACCGCGCCAACCAGCACCAATATAGGGAACCGAAGCGGGCGCACAACGGTTACCGGCAGCAACCCCATGGACTCGCGCGACAACCTGCGCGAGTCGCCGGTTAACAACCGGAACGAGTCTGGAACGAATCAGCGACGAATCACTGACTCGCGTTGATTCATGTTCTGTTCACCGCAAGATGTTGATTTGAATCAGTAATCTTCACCAGATGCTGAATCGACATTTGTCTGGATCGGGTGAATTGAAGACGGCCGTTAACGTTTGCGCGTCGCGGTCGACCGCTTAGGCTCGGGCGGGCGGCTGGCTGCCGCCAAACTTATGAATTTCTAAAGGAAACCTGACGGTTTCTGAACGCGGAAGCGCCTGAAAGCGCGGTCCTCGTTAACACTCCGCCCAAAGCCGGAACGAATCAGCGACGAATCAGCCTCGGCGCCAGGTTGCGGCTCCGTTCACGCCCACATCTTGTGCCGTGCGAGCACTACCGCACCGAAAACGACGTGCGCCACGGCGCAATACGGGTTGCGCGCCGAGGTTGCGTTAAGCGTTTTGATCCGAAACGGCACAGCGCGGGGCTCGAGCCGAATTTTCAGACAATCTTTTCCGGCGGTCCGTCCGGCTGCCAGCCCCGCCATATTGTATGATTCCGCAATTCGTGGCTCTCATTAGACGTAAGTCTAATTCCGCGATTTGCACATCAGGAGGGGTCCCATGCAAAAGCGTCTTTTCGCCGAGTTTCTCGGCACGTTCTGGCTTGTTTTCGGCGGTTGCGGCAGCGCGGTTCTTGCCGCCGCGTTTCCGGACGTCGGCATCGGCCTGCTCGGCGTCTCACTCGCCTTCGGCCTGACGGTTCTGACCATGGCCTATGCTGTCGGCGGCATTTCCGGAGGCCATTTCAACCCTGCGGTGTCGGTCGGCCTGCTGGTCGCGGGGCGATTCCCGTCCAAGGACCTGATTTCCTATGTGATCGCGCAGGTCGTGGGGGCGATCGTCGCCGCACTGGTGCTCTATCTGATCGTCAGCGGCAAGGCTGACTTCGCCGGCGTCGGCGGCTTTGCCTCGAACGGCTATGGCGAGGCGTCGCCGGGCAAGTTCTCGCTGATGTCAGCGCTGCTCATCGAAGTCGTGATGACCTTCATGTTTCTGATGATCATCCTGGGGGCCACGACGGGCCGCGTGCCGGCCGGTTTCGCGCCAATCGCGATCGGGCTTGCGCTGACGCTGATCCATCTGGTCTCGATTCCGGTGACCAACACATCGGTCAACCCGGCGCGGTCGACCGGCGTCGCGCTGTTTGCCGATGGTCCCGCGCTGGCGCAACTGTGGCTGTTCTGGGTGGCGCCGATCGTCGGCGCGGCGCTCGCCGGCGTGGTGCACAAGGCAATGTTCGGCGACGACTGATCGCGTCGGCGCGCCACCAAAGAGGGTGGCGCGCCGAGGTCCGATTTGGCACTGTCGTGCCGTCCAACGGAGACGGATCATGGATTTCGTAACCTCTCACGACGAACTGCGCACCATCTACAAGCCGGCTGGCGATGGCTCGCTGCGCAAGGAGTTGAAGGCGCTCGATGGCCATTGCGTATCATTCATCGCGCGCAGTCCTTTCGTCGTGATCGGCACGTCCGACGGAAAAGGGAATGCCGACGTGACGCCCAAGGGCGACAAGCCGGGCTTCGTGGCCGTGCTGGACAACCGCACCATCGCCATCCCGGATCGGCCCGGCAACAACCGCCTCGATACGCTTGAAAACCTGATCGTAGCGCCGGCGATCGGTCTCCTGTTCCTGATACCGGGCATGGATGAGACATTGCGCGTGAACGGCACCGGCAGGATCACGGCGGACGATGCCCTGCGGGCCCGTTTCGAAGTCGACGGCAAGCTGCCGCAATCGGTGATCGTGGTCGAGGTCGGGTCGGCCTACATGCATTGCGCCAAGGCCTTCATGCGCTCGCAGCTCTGGCAGCCCGCGACCTGGCCCGATCGCAAGGCCATGCCGACGCTTGGCCAGATCCTGAAGGATCAACTCGCGGTCGACCTGGAAACCGCCGAGGCAACCGACCGCTGGCTCGACGACGCCTATGCGAAATCGATGTGGTGAGGCGCGCCGGGACGAGTGGTTAACATCGCGTTAGCCAAGCCATGCGCTGAGTGCATTGCTGCACTGCAGCATTTTTGATTTTGCACGGCATCCCCATATGAGACCTTGCAAGCATACGGGAGGAACCACGCACGGGCCGCATGGCTCACATTGCAAGGAACCGTATCATGAAACTGAACACCCTCATCTCGCGCGCCCAGAACCAGATCGACAAGCACCGCCGCTATCATCGCGCGGTCGCCGAGATCAATTCGCTGTCGCACCGCGACCTCGCCGATATCCGCGGCGACCGCTCGGAAATGCTCTACTGGGCCCGCAAGGACATCCTCGGCTGAAGCTCAGCCGGCGAGCGCCTTGTCGAGCGCCGGCATCAGATCATTGCGCAAGGAGTCGGGCGTGAACGGCCCGACATGCTTGTAGAGGATCCGTCCATCCCTTCCGACAAGGAAGGTTTCGGGCACGCCGTAGACGCCCCAGTCGATGGCGGTGCGGCCGGTCCTGTCGACGCCGATGGCGTCGAAGGGGTTGCCGAGACCGCCGAGGAAACGGCGGGCGTTCTCCGGCGTGTCCTTGTAGTTTAGCCCCGCCAGCACGATGCGCTCGTCCTTCGAGAGTTCCATCAGCAGCGGGTGCTCGGCCCGGCACGGAGCGCACCACGACGCCCAGACATTGACCAGCGTCACCTTGCCGGCAAAGGCCGACGAGGACAGCCCCGGCAGGTCGCCGCCTTCAAGCGGCGGCAGGTCGGTGGCGGGCGCGGTTGAGCCGATCAGCGCCGACGGCACCACAGACGTGTCGCGGCCGGACAGAAGCTGCGACATGAACAGCGCCGCCAGCGCCAGGAACGCCGCGAGCGGCAACAGCGCCAGCCAGGCGCGACGCCTGGGGGCCGGCTCAGCTTGCGGCGTCACGGCGTGCCTTCCGGTCGGAACGTCGCTTGACGCCGGCAGCCTCCATCTCCGCCATCTCGCGCTGGCGGGCGCGCTGATCGAGCACGATCCAGAGCCCGAGCCCGCCGAGCCCAAGCGCCGAGACCGCATAGGCGGCGGTGACGAACAGCGCGTGGTTCATGCCGCGTCCTTTTCGGCGCGTTTCGCCATCATGCGCCGCATGACCGACACGCGCCTGCGCCAGATCTCCGCCCGCATCGCCATGATATGGAGCGTGAAGAACATCAGCGTGAAGCCGATGGCCGAGACCAGCAGCGGCCAGAGCAGGCTCGGATGGATGGTCGGGCCGTCGAGGCGCATCACCGATGCCGGCTGGTGCAGGGTGTTCCACCATTCGACCGAGAACTTGATGATCGGGATGTTGACGACGCCGACCAGCGTGACGATGGCGGCGGCTCGGGCCGACCGCGCCGGATCGTCCAGCGCCCGCGTCAGCGCGATCAGGCCGAGATACATCAGGAACAGCACAAAGACCGATGTGAGGCGTCCGTCCCACACCCACCAGGTGCCCCACATCGGCCGGCCCCAGATCGAGCCGGTGGCGAGCGCAAGTGCGGTGAACACGGCGCCGATGGGTGCGGCGGCCTTCAGCGAGACGTCGGCGAGGGGATGTTTCCACACCAGTGTGCCGAGCGCGGCGGCGGCCATGACCATGTAGCACATCATCGAAATCCACGCGAAAGGCACGTGGATGTACATGATGCGGACGGTGATGCCCTGCTGGTAATCCTCGGGCGCGGCGAAGCCCATGGCGAGGCCAACAGCGGTGACGATCAATGCGGCGCCACCGAGCCATGGCAGAATTTTGCCCGACAGTTCAAGGAACCGTGTCGGGTTGGCAAGATCGGAAAGTCGCATCGGCTGCGTAGCGGCGGTCATGGCTTCCCAAATAGACTGCCCGCATGCGGCGCGCAATTGACGCGGATCAAGCCTGCGTGAGGAAGGCTTAGTCGGAACCATTTCGTAGCGCATATCCCGCCGCCAGCGGGCCGATGACGGCGAAGAACAGCGTCAGCGCGCAGAGCATCAGGAAGGGCGGCAGGAACGGGTCGGGCTCGGCCGAGATCGCGTAAGCCGCCGAGACGCCGAAGATCAGCACGGGGATGACGAGTGGCAGGACCAGCACGGTCACGAGCAGCCCGCCGCGCGGCAGCGAGACCGCGACGGCCGCCGCCGCCGAGCCGATGAAGACGATCGCGGGGGTGCCAACGGCCAGGGTGAGAGCGGTTCCGAGCGCGGATGCGATGCTCATGTTCATGAACAGGGCCAGCAAGGGCGCGGCGATCACCAGCGGCAGCACGCTGGTGGTCCAGTGGGCGAGGCATTTCACGAAGACGATCAGCGGCATCATGTGGCGGCTGGAGCCGATCAGCAGCAGGTCGAGCGATCCGTCTTCGCGGTCGGCCTGGAAAAGCCGGTCGAGACCGAGCAGGCTCGCCAGCAGCGCGCCGATCCACAGCATTGCCGGCCCGATGCGGGCGAGCAGGTTCATGTCCGGGCCGATAGCGAAGGGCGCAATGGTGATGACGACGAGGAAGAACAGAACCCCAACCAACGCCCCACCGCCGGCCCGGATGCCGAGACGCACGTCGCGGATGAAGAGGGCTAGCATGGGGGTGTGGGCGCCGGAAGCACCCCCTCACCGTCTCGGGCTTCGCCCGATCCACCTCTCTCCCTGTCCGGGGCAGAGGAAACGCCAGTCTCGAAAGCGGTGACCTCGGCGAGCTCGGTTTCCTCTCCCCCGGGCAGGGGGAGAGGTGGCACTTGAAGCGTGACGGTGAGGGGGTGCCTTGTCGTCACCTCCCACCCCCCATCACCAGTCCCTTCGCCCTCTCGATGCCCAGCGGCACGTGGGTCGCCGCCACGATGATCCCGCCATCCTCGAGATGCGCCTGTATCAGGGCCGTGAACCGCCGCTCCGAGCCGAGGTCGAGGCCGGCGGTCGGTTCGTCGAGCAGCCAGACCGGACGGAACGACACCAACAGCGCTGCAATGGCGATGCGGCGGCGCTGGCCGGTGGAGAGATAGCCAAAGGGGAGCGCCGCGACGCTCGGCAGGCCGACCTCGTCGAGCGCTTCCTCGACGGTCAGAAAGACATTGCCGAGGAACTGCTGGTGGAAGGCGAGGTTTTCGGCCACGGTCAGCGCCGGCTTCATCGCGTTGCGGTCGCCGAGATAGTGGCAGGCGGACATGATGTCGGACCAGTCTTCGCCGCCGCCTTCCAGCCGAGCCTCGCCGGCCGACGCAGGCAGCAGGCCGGCGACGACGCGGAGCAAGGTCGACTTGCCGCTGCCGTTCTCGCCGGTGACGATCAGGCACTCGCCCTTTTCGAGCGAAAAGGACACGCCGTCGAACACCGGTTCGCCGCCCCGTTCACCTGCCAGATTGTCCGCGACAAGCCGCATGTATCCCCGAATCCCGGCCCGTTTCGCAGGCGCGGCGCGATCATTTCTTGCAATGCAGCAAATTCGTCATTCGTCGCACTGGCAACCTGTTTAGAAAGCTTCTATGAAGCAAGCAACTGTGCCAGCGGTCGGCATGGGAGCCACACATTGCCGAGCCCGCGCGCCCCGCGTTTTCGCGGTCGCCCGCGAGGGAACGGGCAGCGGAAATGACCGTACCCGCAGCCTTTGCGCGTCATGCCTCAGGAGTCCGTTTCCGCTTCGGCTGAACAGACCAGGATGGGATCGCACGTGCCTAAATCGCTCGACAGCTTCAACGCCCGACGCACGCTCAAGGTCGGGGACGCAGAATATGTCTACTTCAACCTGATCGAGGCCGAGAAGAACGGGCTGACGGGCATTTCCCAGCTTCCCTTCTCGATGAAGGTGCTGCTGGAAAACCTGCTGCGCAACGAGGATGGCCGCTCGGTCACCAAGGCCTCGATCCAGGCTGTCGCTTCCTGGCTGGTCGACAAGGGCAAGGCTGGCGTCGAAATCGCCTACCGGCCCGCCCGCGTGCTGATGCAGGATTTCACCGGCGTCCCGGCCGTCGTCGACCTCGCCGCCATGCGCGACGCGATGGTGTCGCTCGGCGGCGACCCGCAGAAGATCAATCCTCTGGTTCCGGTCGACCTCGTCATCGACCATTCGGTCATCGTCGACGAGTTCGGCACGCCGATGGCGTTTGCCCGCAATGTCGAGCTCGAATACGAGCGCAACGAGGAGCGCTACAAGTTCCTCAAGTGGGGCCAGCAGGCGTTCCGGAATTTCCGCGTCGTGCCCCCCGGCACCGGCATCTGCCACCAGGTCAACCTCGAATATCTCGGCCAGGTCGTCTGGACGAATGACGAGGACGGTGAACTGACCGCCTATCCTGACACCTGCGTCGGCACAGATTCGCACACCACGATGATCAACGGCCTCGGCGTGCTCGGCTGGGGCGTCGGCGGCATCGAGGCGGAGGCCGCGATGCTCGGCCAGCCCGTCTCCATGCTTCTCCCCGAAGTGATTGGCTTCCGGCTCACCGGCAAGCTCAAGGAAGGCGTCACCGCCACCGACCTCGTGCTTACCGTCACCCAGATGCTGCGCAAGAAGGGCGTGGTGGGCAAGTTCGTCGAGTTCTTCGGCCCGGGACTCTCCTCGATGACGCTGGCCGACCGCGCGACGATCGGCAACATGGCGCCGGAGTATGGGGCGACCTGCGGGTTCTTCCCGGTCGACGGCGAGACGATCAATTACCTGACCACGTCCAGCCGCTCCGAGGCCCGCATCGCGCTGGTGGAAGCCTATTCGAAGGCGCAAGGGATGTGGCGCGAGGATGGCATCGCCGACCCGGTCTTCACCGACCTGCTCGAGCTCGATCTCGGCGACGTGGTGCCATCGATGGCCGGCCCGAAGCGTCCGGAAGGCCGCCAGGCGCTGCAGGACATCGCCGCCGGTTTCGCCAAGGCGATGGAAACGGAATACAAGAAGGCCGCCGAGCTTTCGAAGCGCTATGCCGTCGAGGGCGCCGACCATGACCTTGGCCATGGCGACGTGGTGATCGCGGCGATCACCTCATGCACCAACACGTCGAACCCATCGGTGCTTATCGGCGCCGGCCTCCTCGCGCGCAACGCCAACCGCGTCGGCCTGAAGCAGAAGCCGTGGGTCAAGACCTCGCTTGCGCCCGGCTCGCAGGTCGTCGGGGAATATCTCGAGAAGGCTGGCCTGCAGAAGGAACTGGACCAGATCGGCTTCAACCTGGTCGGCTTCGGCTGCACCACCTGCATCGGCAATTCCGGGCCGCTGCCGGCGCCGATCTCCAAGACGATCAACGACAAGGGGCTGATCGCCGCGGCAGTGCTCTCCGGCAATCGCAACTTCGAAGGCCGCGTGTCGCCCGACGTGCAGGCGAACTATCTCGCCTCGCCTCCGCTGGTGGTCGCCTACGCGCTGGCCGGCACCGTCACGAAGGATCTGACCACCGAGCCGCTCGGCGAAGACCGCAACGGCAACCCGGTTTATCTCAGGGACATCTGGCCGACATCGGCCGAGATCAACGAGTTCATCGCCAGGAACGTCACCCGCGAGCTGTTTGCCCGCAAATATGCCGACGTGTTCAAGGGCGACGAGAACTGGCAGGCCGTGCAGGCGCCGTCGGGACAGACCTATGCCTGGGACGACGGCTCGACCTATGTGCAGAACCCGCCCTACTTCACCGGCATGACGGCCGGCTTCGGCAAGATCGGCGACATCAAGGGCGCGCGCATTCTGGGCCTGTTCGGCGACAAGATCACCACCGATCACATCTCGCCGGCCGGCTCGATCAAGGCGGCGTCGCCGGCGGGCAAGTATCTCACCGAACACGGCGTCGGCGTCGCCGACTTCAACCAGTACGGCACCCGGCGCGGCAATCACGAGGTGATGATGCGCGGCACCTTCGCCAACATCCGCATCCGCAACCACATGCTGGGCGAGAACGGCCGCGAGGGCGGCTACACGATCCACTATCCGTCGAAGGAAGAGATGTCGATCTACGACGCGTCGATGCTCTACCAGCAGGAGAAGGTGCCGCTGGTGGTGTTCGCCGGCGTCGAATACGGCAACGGTTCGTCGCGCGACTGGGCGGCCAAGGGCACGAACCTGCTCGGCGTCAAGGCGGTCATCGCGCAGTCGTTCGAGCGCATCCACCGTTCCAACCTGGTCGGCATGGGCGTCATCCCGTTCACCTTCGAGGAGGGCACCTCGTGGGCGACGCTTGGCCTCAAGGGCGACGAGACCGTGGAGATCGACGGCATCGAATCGATCAAGCCTCGGCAGAAGATGGTCGCCAAGGTGACCTTCGCCGATGGAACGGTGAAGAATGTTCCGATCCTCTGCCGGATCGATACGCTGGACGAACTCGACTACTTCAAGAACGGCGGCATCCTGCAATACGTGCTGCGCGACCTGGCGGCCTGAGCCGGTTCCCACGCACCGGCGGTTTCCGCCGGTGCGTGACCGTTCGGACGCGCCTTCTCACCGCTATTTGACTTCCTGTTGAAAGGCACTTCTGCCTATGGTTTGGGCAGATGAAATGCGGTCCTGTGCCGGCCGCAGGGGTGAGAAGAACCGATGAAGCTGAAGTTGCTCGGCGGTGCGGCGATAGCTGCGCTGTCGCTGTCCGTTTCGGCGCTGGTCTGCAGCGCTGGCGACCGCCCCTACGGGGTTGTCGAGCTGTTCACCAGCCAGGGCTGCAATTCCTGTCCGCCGGCCGATGCCGTGCTGTCCGAGTTGTCCAAGCGCGGCGACGTGGTCACGCTCGGCTATCATGTGAATTACTGGGACTATCTCGGCTGGCGTGATACGCTGGCGACGGCCGAGAACACGGCACGCCAGCACGAGTACCGGAAGGCGTTCGACGCACGGTCGGTCTACACGCCGCAGGCCGTGGTCAACGGCCGCCTCCATGTCAACGGAGCCAAGCGCCACGAAGTCGAAAGCGCTCTGTCGTCGCTGGCCAGCAACGGGCAGGGCCTCGACGTCGACGTCGAGATCGAGAAGCGCGGCGACAGCGTGCTGATCTCGGCCGGGCCGGGCGCCGCCGGCCAGAAGGCGCATGTGATGATCGTCTACTACGACCACGCCAAGTCGGTCGATATCGGCACCGGCGAGAATGGCGGCCAGCAGATCCGCTACGTCAATCCGGTCACCGAGGTGCAGGCAGCAGGCATGTGGCACGGCGACAAGGCCACGTTCGAGCTTCCCGCCAGCGAAATCGCCAAGAAGGGACCGGGCGGCTGCGCTGTGCTGCTGCAGTCGGTCGGCAAGGACGGCGCTCCCGGCCCGATCCTCGGCGCCGCGGCGCTGTCCAACGGCGCAATGTGATTCGCGGCACGTGAAACGAAAAGACCGGCATCCGATCACAGGGATCGGATGCCGGCCGCAGGTCTTTCGGGATTGTCGCTCGGGCATTCCCTATTCCGGGAAACCCGAAGGATCGGTCCGGCGCGAGCCCCATGGGCGGGGGGCTTGGGGTTTACAGGGCCGGCGCCGGACCGAACCGTCTCAGGCAACACGGGCATACTTGTCACGAATGCGGGCCACAGGTGGGGTATTTCGCGGCGAGAATGTGGCGAACTATCACCAATCTTCTCAGGCTCGATATGTTGCGTGAGAGACGCCCGGCGGCCGAAACCCGCAATTCGGGTTGATTTTGGCCGGCGAACGCGCAACCCTTCCGTCTTGAAACTGTCATGGAGATCAGCGGATGGTCGATCGCGGCAATGGAGCGGAGGGTGGGGACGAATCCGCGATATTGATTCCATTGTCCGATTTGCGGCGGCAGCGCATGGACATCCCCGTCACCTTCGACCGGCGCGAACTTGACCAGATCCTGAGACTCTATGGCCGGATGGTCGCTGCCAATGAATGGCGCGACTATGCGATCGACCACATGAGCGAGCGCGCCGTGTTCTCGGTGTTCCGCCGCACCAGCGAGACGCCGCTTTACCGAATCGTGAAGGATCCGTCGCTGGCGCGCAGGCAGGGCGCATATTCGGTCGTGGCGGCTTCCGGCATGATCCTGAAGCGCGGCCAGGAACTCGCGCGGGTGCTGACGGTCTTCGACAAGACGCTCAAGCTGGTCGAGGCCTGAGAAGGTCAGGCCCGCTGCATGCGTTCGGGCAGCGAGTGCGGGTCGGGCGGCAGCGCCGTGCCGCCGTTCATGGTCAGTTGCATGAAGATGGTATCCAGCCAGCGTCCGTGCTTGTAGCCTGAGCCTTCCAAACGGCCGACGTGGCGGAAGCCGGCGCGTTCGTGCAGCTTCACCGAGGCCAGGTTGCGCGCGCCGTCGCCGATGACAGCCGCCATCTGGCGGAACCCGAGCTCGGTCGCCGATCCTATCAATGCGTCGAGAAGCATTCCGCCTATCCCCTTGCCCTGCGCTTCAGACGCCAGATAGATCGAATCCTCGACCATGAAGCGGTAGGCGCGGCGCGGGCGGAACGGGCCGGCATAGGCGTAGCCGAGCAGGGTTCCGCCATCGACGGCCGCCAGATACGGGTAGCCGCCGGTCACAAGCGCCTGGAATCGGTCACCCATCTCGGCGCGTGACGGCGGCTCCAGTTCGTAGCTCGCGGTGCCGTGCGTCACCGCGTGGGCATAAATCGCCGTTATCCGGTCGAGATCGCTCGCAGTCGCTGCCCGGATTTCGATTGCCATCGCCACCTCCATGCGCAACGCCGATAGCGCATCCGGCGCGCAAAAGAAAAGGGCGACCCGAGGGCCGCCCTTTCCGAATGTCGATGAGACCGACTGTTACTCGCGGTTGCCGAGGAACGACAGCAGGAACGAGAACAGGTTGATGAAGTCGAGATACAGCGTCAGGGCGCCCATGATGGCCTTGCGGCCGGCGACCAGAACCTCGTCACCCTCGAAATACATCTCCTTGATCTTCTGCGTGTCATACGCGGTCAGGCCGGCGAAGATCAGCACGCCGATCGCCGAGATGGCAAACTGCAGGGCCGGCGAGGCCAGGAAGATGTTCACGATCATCGCGATGATCAGGCCGAACACGCCCATGATCAGGAACGAACCCCAGCCGGTCAGGTCGCGCTTCGTCGTGTAGCCGAAGAGCGACAGCGCACCGAACGAAGCCGCCGTGATGAAGAACGTCTGCGTGATCGACGCGGTCGTGTAGACCAGGAAGATCGACGACAGCGACAGGCCCATCAGAGCCGCGAAGACCCAGAACATGGTCTGGGCGGACGAAACGCTGAGCGTATGGATACGGGCGCTCAGGAAGAACACCATGCCGAGCGGCGCCAGCATGACGATCCACTTCAACGGCGAGCCATAGAGCGCGACGCCGAGCGAGGTGAGCATCTTGCCATTGCCGAGGGTTGCCGCCGCGGCAGCCGGATCGTTGGTCGTGGCGAGCATGACGGTGCCGAGCGCCGCCAGGCCAGTGATTGCGAGGCCAAGCGCCATCAGGTTGTAAACCTTGAGCATATAGGCGCGCAGGCCCTCGTCGATGCCGGTGTCGACGCGGGTCCCCGCGCCAGCACGCATCTGATAGTTGCGAAGGTCAGCCATAGAAATCCTCTTGCTACTGCCCCGTCCGGTGTCGGCGCACCAAGACTTGTGCGCCAGGCTCCGCTGGCGGGGCTCCAGCATGCCTGCGCACAATATGAGCATTCTTCGTGGCAAGAACAAGGGCCGTTACGAAGCGCAACCGTACGTGATCATACAATGTATGAATCGTGCGAATTCACAGGTCGCGCAGCACGGGAGCCGCCTTCTGGCCGAGGACGCGCCAGGTGCCGGCCAGCCCGATGCCGACCGTCAACACGAGTGCGATGACGACCGTGGACAGCGCGACTTCGGGCAGGAAACTCGACGGAAGCGTCATGATCCGGGCGACGACGAACCATGCGGCGGCCCCGCCTGCCAGCAGTGCGAAGGCCGCCGTCGCAAGGCCGATCAGCATGTATTCTAGCGAAAACGCCGAGATCAGCGTCCGACGGGTCGCGCCCAGCATCTTCAGCACCACCGCATCGTGCGTCCGGGCGCGATTTCCGGCGGCGAGTGCGCCCGCCAGCACCAGCACCGAGGCGATCAGGGCAACCGCCGCTGCCGCGCGGATGGCGGTGCCGAGCTGGCCGACGATGCGGTTGACGACGTCGAGCGCATCCTTGACCCTGACGGAGGTGATGGCAGGGAAGGCCCGGGTGACCTCGTTCAGCAGCTTCGCCTCGTCTGCGACCGAGGCGCCGCGGTCGAGCAGGGTCGCCAGCCATGCATGCGGCGCGCCGGCAAAGGCGTTGGGCGAGAACACCATGACGAAATTGATCCCCATCGATTCCCATTCGACCTGGCGAAGGTTGGCGATGCGCGCCGTGACGTTGCGGCCAAGGACGTTGACTGTCACGGTGTCGCCGACCTTCAGCCCGATCTCTCCGGCTTCCTCGGCCGAGAACGACACCAGCGGCTCGCCCGAATAGTCGGCCGGCCACCATTCCCCCGCCGTCAGCGTGGCGTTCTCCGGCGCGTTCTCGGCATAGGTGATGCCGCGGTCGCCGCGCAGGACCCACTGGCCTTCCGGCGGCACTTCGACCTTCTGAACGTCGACGCCATTCAGTTCGACCACACGGCCGCGCAGCATCGGTACCCGCACCAGCTTGCCGGACGGAGACGCCGCCTTGATCAGCGCCGCGAACTGGTCGACCTCGGTCGACTGTATGTCGACGAAGAAGAAGTTCGGCGCGCGTTCGGGCAGGCTGCCGGCGATCTGGCGACGCAGGTTGCCGTCGATCAACGCCAGCGTCACCAGCAGCGTCAGGCCGAGGCCGAGAGACAGCACGACCGATGGGGTCAGCGCGCCGGGGCGGTGGATGTTGCCGATGGCGAGCCTGAGCGGCGTCGAGCGGACGGCCGGCGCGCGGCGGGCCAGCCACTGCACCAGCACCGCGACGCTGCGCAGCACGATGAAGGCGAAGACGGTCGCGCCGACGAAGATCAGCGCGATGCGCCGGTCGGTGGAGAACCAGACGGCGAGCGCCGCGAGCGCGAGACCGATGCCCAGCGCCGAAGCCACATAGGCGAGGCGCGGCAGGCCGCGGCCGTCGAGGCCCATCTCGCGAAACAGCGCCGTCGCCGGCACGTCGCGGGCGCGCCCGAGCGGCATCAGGGCAAAGGCGAGCGTGACCAGCAGGCCGAACAGGGCGCCCATCGCCAGTGCGTCGGGATAGACGCCGCCTTCCGCCGGAACCGGAATGACCGACGACAGCGCTGCGCTCGCTGCGAAAGGCATCGCGATGGCGATGGCAAGGCCGATGACGATGCCGATTGCGGCGACGAGCATCACCTGCACCAGATAGACGGTGAAAACGAAGGTCCCCGACGCGCCAAGGCTCTTCAACGTGGCGATGACCCCCCGCTTGGCGTCGAGATGCGCGCGCACCGCGTTGGCGACGCCGACACCGCCGACGACGAGCGAAGTCAGGCCGACCAGGGTCAGGAACTGTGAGAAACGCTCGACATTGCCGGCGAGCGCCGGCGCTGCGTTCGAGCGCGAGCGAATGCTCCAGCCGGCCTCGGGAAACTCGGCCTTCGCGCGGTCGGATATCGCCGTGATCGCACTTTCCGGCGCGCCGACCGCCAGCCTGATCTTGTAGGCATGCTCGACCAGGCTGCCCGGCTGGATCAGCCCGGACGCGCGCAGTCCATCAAGCGATACCATCAGGCGCGGCGCGAAGCCGAATCCGTCGGAGACGAGGTCCGGCTCATTGACGATCCGCGCCCGCAATTCGAAGGTCGCGCCGCCGAGCTTTATGCGCGCGCCGTCGGTCAACCCCAGCCGCTCGAACAGCATGTCGGGCGCCGCCGCGCCCCAGACGCCGGCGCGCTCGCCGAAGAGGTCGGTGTGCGACAGCGCAGGCGCGGTCTCGAGGGCGCCATAGAGCGGATAGGTGGCGTCGACCGCCTTCACCTCGGCCAGCGTCTGGTCCGATCCGTCCTCGAGCCGCGCCATCGAGCGCATGCCGGCGCTGCTGGCGACCGTGCCTTGCGCTTCCAGGAAGGCCATCTCGGCCGACGAAGCCTCGCGCTGGTTCAGCTCGAAGCGCATGTCGCCGCCGAGCAGCGACTGGCCCTGGTTCGAGACACTTGCGGTAATCGCGCGAGAGACTGAATTGACGCCGCCGATCGCGCCGACGCCGAGCGCGATGCAGGTGATGAAGATCAGGAATCCCGACAGTCCGCCGCGCATTTCGCGCAGCGAGTAACGGGCGGCGAGCGAGAGGGTCTCGGCGGAACGCATGTGGCTCAGGCCGTCATCGCGAGCGGAGCGCCCGCTTCGATGACGCCCGACCGCATGGCGATCTGTCGCTGGCAGCGCGCCGCAAGCGCCGGATCATGCGTCACCAGCACCAGGGTCATGCCGCGCTCGCGCGCCTTGGAGAACAAAAGGTCGGCGATCTGCCGCCCGGTCGCCTGGTCGAGATTGCCGGTCGGCTCATCGGCGATCAGGATTTTCGGCTCGGGCGCCAGAGCGCGCGCAATCGCCACGCGCTGCTGCTCGCCGCCTGACAGCTGGCCGGGATAGTGGCCCGTGCGCTCCGACAGGCCGACGGAGGCCAGTTCGCGCGCCGCGATGGCGAAGGCGTCCGGAATGCCGGCCAGTTCAAGTGGCACCGCTACATTCTCGAGCGCCGTCATGTTGGGGATGAGATGGAACGACTGGAACACGATGCCGACATTGCGGCCGCGAAACTGCGCCACCTGGTCCTCGGTCTTGCCGTTCAGCAGTTCGCCGGCCACCCGGACGGTGCCGCCGTCGACGCCTTCGAGCCCCGCCAGCACCATGAGCAGCGTGGACTTGCCAGACCCGGAGGGTCCGACGATGCCGGCCGCCTCGCCGCGCAGCACCTGAAGGCTGACGCCCTTCAGCACATGGACCCGGGACGCGCCCTGTCCGAGCGTCAGTGACACGTCTTTCAGTTCGATGACGGGTTCTGTCACGGGCAATCGGTCCTATATGCTGGGAGAGACGTTTGGTCAGGGACATATGGGTTGGTAATGATGGCATTCAAACAGGTGAAGCGTGCATTTTGCATTGCACTAATTTGTGTAGTGACGTCGTCGACCTTGGCGGCGGCGGAAACCTTCCGCATCGTCGGCTTCGGCGACAGCCTGATGGCGGGCTACAATCTCGGTCCTCACGAGGGCTTTCCGAAGAAGCTCGAGGCCGCGCTGCGCGTGCGGGGACATGACGTTTCCGTCGCCGATGCGGGCGTGTCGGGCGACACGACGAGCGGTGGCCTGTCGCGGCTCGACTGGTCGGTGCCCGACGGGACCGATCTGGTGATCCTCGAACTCGGCGCCAACGACATGTTGCGCGGCGTTTCCCCTTTGATCACCGAGAAGAATCTAGATGCGATGATGGCGTCGCTCCAGAAGCGCGGCATTGGAATCGTGCTCGCCGGCATGCAGGCGGCGCCCAATCTCGGCAGCGATTACGTCACCGCTTTCAATGGCATCTTTCCCAGGCTGGCCGAGAAATACGGCGCGCCGCTGATCCCGTTTTTCCTCGAGGGCGTGGCCGCCAATCCGGCGCTGCAGCTCGACGACGGGCTGCACCCGAACGCGGCGGGCGTCGACAGGATGGTCGAGGTGGCGCTGCCGGTGGTTGAGCCTATGCTGAAGTGAACCGCATGGCGCGGGGAAATAACCGCTTGCCCCACCCCGCATTCGATGATTCGCTGCAGTGCGAGATCGATTCGAGGAGGTTGCAGTCATGCCACGTCTTTTCACCGCCCTCGAAATTCCCCGGGACGCCGCCCTCTCCCTGTCGCTGCTGCGCGGCGGACTGCCCGGCGCCCGCTGGATCGACGTCGAAAACTATCACCTGACCCTGCGCTTCATCGGCGATGTCGAAGGCCATGTCGCCGACGAGGTCGCCAATGCGCTCGACCGGGTCCGGCGGCCGGGGTTCGACCTGACGCTCTACGGCGTCGGCGCCTTCGGATCGAAAAAGCCGCATTCCGTCTATGCCGGTGTGGCGCCGTCGCCTGAGCTCAACGCGCTCCAGGGCGAAATCGACCGCATCTGCAACCGTGTCGGCGCGCCTTCCGACCAGCGCAAGTTCACGCCGCATGTCACGCTTGCCCGCCTGCGCAACAGCGGGTCGATGGACATCGCGTCCTATCTCTCGGCGCGGGGCAACTTTTCCACCATGCCGTTCCGGGTCTCCCGTTTCGTGCTGATGTCGTCGCGTGATTCGGTCGGCGGCGGACCCTATGTGGTCGAGGAAGCCTGGCCGCTCGGGGGTGTCGAAGCGCGCTCGGCGAGCTTCGACGCGAGAGCTTCCGAGGCGTCCCGGATCATGCGGTAGACGGATGCGAAGCCGTCGGGTCCGCCATAATACGGGTCCGGCACGTCCGTCCGTCTACCATGGGCCAATTCCATGAACAGATGAACGCGGTCGCGGCCGTCGGGCGGCGCGCGGGCGAGGAGGTCGGAGACGTTCGACGAATCCATGCCCAGGATGAGATCGAACTCCGAAAAGTCCGTATCCCGCACCTGGCGGCAGACCTGGGCCGAGATGTCGATGCCATGGCGGCCTGCAATCGCGATGGAACGCGGGTCGGGGGCGGAACCTGCGTGCCACCCGCCCGTTCCTGCCGAGTCGATCCGGTAGCGGGCAGTCTCGCCCCGGGTTTCGACGACGGCGCGCAACACGCCTTCCGCGAGCGGTGATCGGCAGATATTGCCGAGGCAGACGAGCAGGACTGAGATTTCGGGCTGTGCGGACATCGTGTCGACGCTATCCTTTGACGGCAGACGACCAACATGGAGGGGACAATGGCGAGAGACAAGCTTGACGATGCGAAGCTAGAGGAAGCGCTTGCGACTCTCGCCGGCTGGTCGCTGGGCGAGGACGGCGCGTCGATCGCCAAGACCTTCGAGTTCCGCAATTTCAGCGAGGCTTTCGCCTTCATGACGCGCTCGGCGCTGGCCGCGGAGAAAATGGACCATCATCCCGACTGGTCCAACGTCTACAAGACGGTCAAGGTCGCCCTGTCGACCCACGACCGCGGCGGCGTCACCGAACTCGACATCGAACTCGCGCGCCGCATGAACAAATACGCAGCCGGATGAGCAGCGGTCTTGCAAACGGACAAGCCTTTTCCCACATCGATTCGAGCAAGGGCATGGGCATGAAAGAGACCGAGATCGACGAAATCCTGACGCCTGCCGACGAGCAGGAGACGCGCCGCCGCGAAACGCGCGTGCGTCTCGAATTCTGGCGGACGGCGAAACGGGCGGCGCGGCATATCCCGTTCATGGACGAGGTGGTGGCGGCCTATTATTGCGCGCTCGATGCGAAGACGCCGTTCCGCGTGCGCGGCACGCTGCTGGCGGCGCTGGCCTATTTCGTCCTGCCGCTCGACGTCATTCCGGATTTCCTGGTCGGCTTCGGCTTCACCGACGACCTCGCGGTTTTGACCGCGGCGATCACGTCGATTCGCTCGCATATCAACCCTGCGCATCGCAAGGCAGCGGCCAAGGCGCTCGCGGCCGAGTGACAGGCCACTGACCGCCCACACGTCAATGTGAAGGCGGTAAGGTCAAACTCTCGCCGTTTTCATCGGTTCTTTCGAGCCTGACGAAGGCGCGGGGCCTCTTGTCACGCGACATTGCCGAACTTTCGAACCGCGCCGGATTTCGGAAAAGGACGATCGGTAACCCTTTCGTAACCTGGATTTAATCAAATTGGAGCAAATCCGTTGACGGAGACGAAAAGTCCCGGGCGCGCTGCTCCGGCGGTCGGCACGAATTGCGGCAGGAAACCATGCACAAGACACTCTTCATCCTGATGGCAGGCGCGGCTTTGGCCGCAAGCGGCGGGGCGCAGGCCCAGAATATCGCCAAGATCGGCCAGAAAAGCGACTGGGCGCTCTATTCCTACAACGACGACAAGGGCAAGGTCTGCTACACGCTGACCATCCCGACCGACAAGCAGCCGCCGACGCTGGACCACGGCAAGAGCATGTATTTCGTCGTGTCGCAGAAGCCCGGCCAGAACGTGACGTTCGAGCCGCAGTTCAATGCCTCCTACAATTTCCAGGAAAATTCCAAGGTCGAGGTGACAGTCGGCGACCGCAAGTTCTCAATGTTCACCAAGGGCAATCGCGCCTGGATGGAGAACGCCGCCGAGGAGCCGCAGCTGATCACGGCGATGAAGTCGGGCTCGGACATGAAGGTCGCGGCCAAATCGGGACGCGGCAACCCGACCAGCTACGTGTTCTCGCTGAAGGGCATTTCCGCGGCGCTGACCGAGATTTCCGCCTGCAAGTAAGCACCGTTTCCGCCGTCCGCCAACGCCACCGTGACGAGCGGTGGCGTTTGTGTTATTGGCCCGCCTCAACGACCGACCGGCCTCCGGTCCGCATGGCAGTTCGATCATGACTACGACCATCATCAGCGCCGCGCCATCGCGCGCGCCAGCCACCCGTCCGCCCGCTGGAGCGGCCGCGCCCGCGCCGGAGAAACCGTCGCTTGTCGGCCTGACGCGCGACGAGATGGCGGCTGCGCTGGTCGAGGCCGGCGTGCCGGAGCGCCAGGCGCGGATGCGGGTCAGTCAGCTCTGGCACTGGCTCTATGTCCGCGGCGTCTCCGACTTCGGCCAGATGTTCAACATCTCGAAGGATCTGCGGTCGCTGCTCGCCGAGCGATTCAGCATCGCGCGACCGGAGATCGTCGAAGAGCAGATTTCCGAAGACGGCACCCGCAAATGGCTGTTCCGGTTTCCCGCGCGAGGCGCCGGCCGGCCGGTTGAGATCGAGACCGTCTACATTCCCGAACAGGGGCGCGGCACGCTTTGCATCTCAAGCCAGGTCGGCTGCACGCTGACCTGTTCGTTCTGTCACACCGGCACGCAGAAGCTGGTGCGCAACCTGACCGCCGAAGAGATCCTGGCGCAGCTTCTGGTCGCCCGCGACCGGCTGGGCGACTTCCCCGACCGCGACACGCCGGCGGGCGCGATCGTTCCGGCCGAGGGCCGCAAGGTCACCAACATCGTCATGATGGGCATGGGCGAGCCGCTCTACAATTTCGAGGAAGTGAAGAAGGCGCTGCTGATCGCGTCCGACGGCGACGGCCTGTCGCTGTCGAAGCGCCGCATCACACTGTCGACCTCCGGCGTCACGCCCGAGATTGCACGTACGGGCGCCGAAATCGGCGTCATGCTGGCGATCTCGCTGCATGCGACCAATGACGACCTGCGCGACCTTCTGGTGCCAATCAACAAGAAGTATCCGCTGAAGGACCTGATCGCCGCCTGCCGCGCCTATCCGGGCCTCTCCAACGCGCGGCGGATCACGTTCGAGTATGTGATGCTGCGCGACGTCAACGATTCGCTCGACGACGCCAAGGCGCTGGTCAAGCTCTTGAAGGGCATCCCGGCCAAGATCAACCTGATCCCGTTCAACCCCTGGCCCGGCACCAACTACCAGTGCTCGGAATGGGAGACGATCGAGAAGTTTGCCGACTACATCAACGACGCCGGCTACGCCTCGCCGATCCGCACCCCACGCGGCCGCGACATCCTCGCTGCCTGCGGCCAGTTGAAGTCGGAATCCGAGCGCATGCGCCGCGTCGACCGACTGGCGCTGGAGGCGATGATGATAGCCGGGCACGGCGAGGATTGAGCCGCGCGCGCCTGATCGCCACGACTGTCGCAGCGGTGGCGCTGCGGAACCTCATTCCTTATGGCTTGGCCTCGGTGGTTGCCGCGCTGATTGTCGTGACGGGAATATCGGTGAGCGAAGCCTATCAGGGCAGGACCTTCGGTCTCGATAATTTCGCCGTGGCGGCTTTCTACGGCAGCCTCGCAACGTTCGTCTTCGCACTTCCGGCTTCCGCGGTCCTCATTGGCATCGGAGAATGGGGCAAGCTCGGAACGTGGTCTCACGTCGCGGCAGGCTCACTTGCCGCGCTCATCTCGTTGCTCGTTGTCTTTCTGGACTTTTATCTTGACGGTTTGCGCGGCGAGCCTCGGCCGTTCCTTCGCGCAGAGGATGTGATCCTCCTTTCGTTTGCCGCCGTCGGTGGCGCAGCCGGCGGGCTGGTCTTCGTCCAGGCGCGCCGGATCCTGCTCGGCATGCTCGGTCCTCTGGCGTTTGGTCAGACGATGCGCCACTAGTCAGGCATGACCCTCTTCCTGCGCATTCTCGGACAATTCCTTCTCATCCTGCTCGGCTATGCCGTGTCCGCGCTGGCTGCCAGCGCGTTCATCCACCTCATCTTCCTCGGCTCCGCCGGCTTCGGTCCGGAGGAAGTGCCGTGGGTCGTGATGGGCTCGATCGTGTTCTCGGTTCCCTTCGTGGCGCTGTTCATCGCCTATCTCGCCTTCGTTCCGTCGGCAGTCGCCATCGGGATCGCGGAGATTCTCGGCGCGCGCGACTGGCTCTACTACGCGATCGCCGGGGCCATCGCCGGAGCGTGCGTGATCGCGATGTTCTGGTACGCCATACCGGACCCGATCCTGTTCGACGAGGCGCCGCCGCCTGCTCCCAACCGCGAGCCGCTCGACAATCCCTATGTGCTGCTCGCCGTGATCGGCGGCGGCATGGTGGGCGGGGTCTTCTACTGGCTGGTCGCCGGCCGGCTGGCGGGAGACTGGCGCGGGCGGCCTACTTTGCCTGCGCCGTCAGGATCTTGAGCGCGAAGGCCGAGAACACGCCGGCGAACAGATAGTCGATGACGCGCGTCACGCGCGGGCTCTTCCGCAGGAGGCCGGAGAACCCGTCGGCCGCCAGCACCATCGGCACCGTCACCGGCACCGAAATGACGATGAACAGGAAGCCGAGCGAGAACAATTTCGCCGCCGCGTGCGGGTAGTCGACAGAGACGAACTGCGGCAGGAAGGTCATGAAGAACAGGATGATCTTCGGGTTGAGCAGGTTGATGCCGATGCCGGTCGCCCAGTTTTGCAACAGCGTGTGCTGCGGCCCCGCCTTCTTCTCCGGCGAGAAGGCCGAGCCTTTCCTGATCGCCTGCCATGCCAGCCAGACCAGATAGCCGGCCCCAAAAATCTTCAGCGCCAGGAAGGCTTCCGGCGAGGCGACGATCAGCGCCGACAGGCCGAAGGCGACCATCGTCGTATGGATCAGGCACCCCGTCAGCGCGCCCGCCATGCAGGCGAGCCCGGCGGCGCGGCCTTCCGACAGGGCGCGTCCGACGAACAGGGTCATGTCCGGCCCCGGCGTGATGGCGATGATGAAGGTGGCGACGGCGAACTGCGCGATCACCGTCAGGTCCGGGAGATAGGCCGAGAACATAGTGCTTTTCCGACTGGAGTTGGCCCCAGCGCTCCCTAGCGCATCCGGCGATCCATGAAAACCACCTGTCCATCCCCGTTGAGCGGCAGGTAATGTTGCGCTGCACCAGGCAATGTATGCATCGCACAACTGCGCTTCGCCGACATGTGACTGTCGAAACGCATACAAACGCTTGCAACACCTTACAATCTCCCTATTCTCGACCTCGCAAAAAGCGCTGCTCAGGCGAAAAAGAAAAACAGGGAGGAATACATGAGGAAGGAATTATCACGGCGCCGGTTTCTGGCCGGCACGGGCATTGCAACCGCGGCGGCCGGAACGCTCGCCGCACCGGCGGTTCTGGCCCAGGCCCCCAAGACCTTGAAGATGCAGTCGTCCTGGCCGGCGTCCGACATCTTCCAGGAAATGGCGGGCCAGTACGTCAAGCAGGTCGACGCGATGTCGGGCGGCCGCCTGAAGATCGACCTGCTGCCGGCAGGCGCCGTCGTCGGCGCATTCGCGGTGCAGGACGCCTGCCATGATGGCACGATCGACGCCGCGCATACCGTCCCGGTCTACTGGTACGGGAAGAACAAGGCAGCCTCGCTGTTCGGGACCGGTCCCGTCTTCGGCGGCAACGCCGAGCAGATGCTGGCCTGGATCTACGAGGGCGGGGGCCAGGCGCTGTATGATGAACTGACGCAACAGGTTCTCGGGCTGAATGTCGTCGGTTTCCTCGGCACCGGCATGCCGGCCCAGCCGCTCGGCTGGTTCAAGAGCGAGATCACCGACGCTTCGCAGCTGCAGGGCCTGAAATACCGCACAGTCGGCCTCGCCGCCGACCTCTTCCAGGCGATGGGCGCCTCCGTGGCGCAGCTTCCGGGCGGTGAAATCGTGCCGGCCATGGAGCGCGGCGTCATCGATGGCTTCGAGTTCAACAACCCGACGTCCGACAGCCGTTTCGGCGCCCAGGACGTCGCCAAGAACTACATGCTGGCGTCGTATCACCAGGCGTCGGAGTCCTTCGAATACATCTTCAACAAGGACACGTTCGACGATCTCGAGCCCGATCTGCAGGCGATCCTGAAGAACGCGGTGGGAGCGGCGCATCTCTCCAACTACTCGCTGGCGATGCGGCAGTATTCGTCCGACCTGCAGATGCTGATCAAGGACAAGGGCGTCAACGTCAAGCGTACACCCGACTCGGTGCTCGCGGCGCAGCTTGCGGCCTGGGACAAGATCATGCCGGCGCTGGAAGCCGACGCCTTCTTCAAGAAGGTCGTCGACAGCCAGAAGGCGTGGTGCGAGCAGGTCGTCTACTACACGCTGCTGGCGTCGCCCGACTACAAGCTGGCCTACCAGCACTACTATCCGGGCAAGATCTGACGCCGCGAATGCGGATGTTCGGGGCGGGGCGAGCGATCGCCCCGCCTGATTCTGACGCGTCTGGCGCGGGGCATTTCGGATGCATGGCTACATAAGGTTCGCCGACGATCTGTCGGCATGGTTCGGCAAGGTCTTCGCCTGGTCGATCATCGTGATGGCGTTCAGCATGGGCTATGAGGTCGTGGTGCGCTATGCGTTCAACGCGCCGACGCCGTGGGCCTACGACATCAGCTACATGCTCTACGGCACGCTGTTCATGATGGCGGGCGCCTACACGCTGTCGCGCGACGGGCATGTGCGGGGCGACTTCGTCTATCGGCTGTGGCAGCCACGGACCCAGGCCGGCGTCGAGCTGGTGCTTTACTTCCTGTTCTTCTTTCCGGGCGTCATCGCGCTGATCCTCGCAGGCTGGAAGTATGCCGGCCGCTCGTGGGGCTACCTGGAAGTCAGTTCCAACAGTCCGGCGGGAATTCCAATCTACCAGTTCAAGTCTGTGATCGTGGTCGCCGGCACGCTGCTGCTGCTGCAAGGCATCGCGCAGGTCTTCCGCTGCATCATCTGCCTGCGCACTGGCGACTGGGTGCGCGCCGGCGCGGACGTCGAGGAGACCGAAAAGGTCCTGATGGCCGCGCAGACGCAGGACGGCCCGCAGCACGGGCCTGAAGCTGCCGGCATTGCATCGGGGAATCAAACCCGACCTGCCAAGGACGATGGAGACGGACGATGACCGACCCGCAAATCGCTGTCGGCATGTTGCTGATCCTGATCCTCGCGATCTTCCTCGGCTTCCCGGTCGCGTTCACGCTGATGGCTCTCGGCATCATGTTCGGCTACTACGCCTATTTCGACGCCGACCGCATGTGGCGGCTCTACGAGCGCGCCGTCGAATCGGGCGCCGACAGCTGGACGGTGATGGAGCATTGGCTTGGCGGCTTCTTCACCAACCGCATCTTCGACCTGTTCGTGAACCAGACCTATTCGGTGATGTCGAACGACGTGCTGACGGCGGTGCCACTGTTCCTGTTCATGGGATACATCGTCGAACGCGCCAACATCGTCGACCGCCTGTTCCACACGCTGTTCATCGCCACACGGCGTATCCCCGGTTCGATGGCGGTAGCGGCGCTGGTCACCTGCACGCTGTTCGCCACGGCCACCGGCATCGTCGGAGCCGTCGTGACGCTGATGGGCCTGCTGGCCCTGCCGGCGATGCTGAACGCCAAATACGACGTGCGCTATGCGACGGGCGTGATCTGCGCCGGCGGCACGCTCGGCATCCTGATCCCGCCGTCGATCCTGCTGATCGTCTATGCTGCGACGTCCGGCGTGTCGGTGGTGCGGATGTATGCCGCGGCGCTCCTGCCCGGCCTGTTTCTGGCTGGGCTCTATCTTGTCTATGTCGTCGGCAAGGCGATGCTGCAGCCGAAACTCGCACCAAAGCCGACCAGGGAGCAGATCGGAGACCATACATTCCTTGAAGTCGCATGGATGATGTTCACGTCTTTCGTGCCGCTCGCCTTCCTGATTCTGGCGGTGCTTGGCGCCATCCTCTTCGGCTTCGCGACCCCGACGGAAGCGGCGGCAATCGGCGCGCTTGGCGGTCTCGTCCTCGCCGTGGCCTATCGCGCGCTGACCTGGCAGCGGCTGAAGGAATCCGTCTATCTCACCGCGCGGACGTCGGCGATGGTGTGCTGGCTGTTCGTCGGGTCGGCCACTTTCGCCTCGGTCTTCGCCTATCTCGGCGGCCAGCAGTTTGTCAGCGAGTTCGTCACCGGGCTCGACATGTCGCCGCTGATGTTCCTGATCGTGGCGCAGCTGATCATCTTCATCCTTGGCTGGCCGCTCGAATGGACCGAGATCATCGTGATCTTCATCCCGATCTTCCTGCCGCTGCTGCCGCATTTCGGCATCGATCCGCTGTTCTTCGGCATCCTGGTCGCGATCAACCTGCAGACCGCGTTCCTGTCACCGCCGATGGCGATGTCGGCCTATTATCTCAAGGGCATATCTCCGGCGCATGTCCAGATATCGGACATCTTCCGGGGCATGATGCCCTACATGGGCATCGTCATCCTGTGCATGATCGTGATCTATATCTTCCCGCAGATCGTGTACTGGCTGCCCAACCTGATCTACGGGAGCTGAGCCATGACGATGTCGCGTGTGCTGGCGCTCGTCGCCTTTGCCGGGTTTCTCGGCTTTTTCGCCGTGATGCTGGTCAAGATCCCGCGGCTTGACCTCAGCGCGGCCATCCTGCTCGGCCTGGCGCTGGCCGGATACGACCTGTGGAACCAGCTGGGGCCGCGCAAGCGCGGCTGATGGGCTCTACTGGCCGGAACCGGCGGACTGTGCCGCCGGCACGGACCCGACCAGATCCGGCTGGGCGGCCGCGTATTCGTTGCCGTTCCAGGCCCAGACGATCTCGTCGCCGCCGCCCTTTTTCGGCAGGGCGATCAGGTTCGGCCAGCCATCCGTCGACGTGCCGTTGTCCTGGTAGAGATCGGCGCCCTCCGCGTCATAGATGAGCGTCCACTGACCTTCAGGCGAGCTTCTGGCGAAGCCCGCCAGATTGCATCCGGACGCGCCATAGTACCAGGTTGAGCCGCAGGTCTCGACGAACAGCAGCTGTCTGTCGCCGCCAAGCACGGTGACACCGGCCGCAAGCTTCGGGACGGAAGCGGTCGCCTGCTTGAAGACCTTGATCTCGTCCTTGCGCAGTTCGGAGGCTTCAAGCAGGTAGGAACTGTATGGCGACAGCACGATCTGGTCGTAGCCCGTCATGTCGCGCTTCGAGCAGAGCGGTTCCGCGGCCTCGATCGCAGCCTTCGAGCCGCGCAGAGAGAACGCCGCGCCAAGCGCCGGATCAGCGCCCGGAAAATCGACCTTGAGCTGGATGCCGCCCTTCAGCGGGCCGATGGCCAGCCGCGCAAGCGGCAGCGAAATTCCGCCCGTCGCCGCTTGGCCGACGGCATTGAAAGTCTGCTCGCCGACGGTGAGCACGGCGTTCGGCATCGCCGCCGGCGCCTCGCGGCCGGGTTCCAGCGTGAGGTCGAGCGACCAGCGCTGCTCGCTGCACCGGAGCGCCGCGCTGAAGATGCCGCTCGGCCGTGACGGAGCCGGCAGTTCGATGGCGGATTCGCCGGTGACGGGCGTCCAGGAGTTGGCATGCGCCTGGCCCGGATAGGCCATGGCGGCGACGGAAATGACGATCGCCGCATAACATGGCGCGCTGCGATAGATCTTCATCAAGTCGGGCTCTCTTCTTGTCGGGTCGCAGCAATCGCAAGCTGAAGTGCGAATCAATCGGTTTGCATTGCATCGCCGGGAGCCCGCAAATGCAAGTCACGCCAACGCGACCAGCGCGGGGACCGGGCCTTGTCCGCGCGAACGTTCCTGATAAAAGGGCCGCGATTGTCGGACGGGCCGGGCCCGCAGGGGAAATTCAATGTCGAAGTGGAAGAACGTCAAGAAGGTCGTGCTCGCCTATTCGGGCGGGCTCGACACCTCGATCATCCTGAAATGGCTGCAGACGGAACTTAACGCGGAAGTCGTGACCTTCACCGCCGATCTCGGCCAGGGCGACAGCGACCTCGAGCCTGCGCGCAAGAAGGCCGAGATGATGGGCGTCAAGGACATCTTCATCCGGGACGTGCGCGAGGAGTTCGTGAAGGACTTCGTCTTCCCGATGTTCCGCGCCAACGCCGTCTACGAAGGCACCTACCTGCTCGGCACCTCGATCGCCCGCCCGCTGATTTCCAAGCACCTGGTCGAGATCGCGCGCGAGACCGGCGCGGACGCCGTCGCCCACGGGGCCACCGGCAAGGGCAACGACCAGGTTCGCTTCGAACTCTCGGCCTATGCGCTGAACCCCGACATCAAGGTCATCGCGCCGTGGCGCGACTGGTCGTTCAAGTCGCGCACCGACCTGATCGATTTCGCCGAAAAGTACCAGATCCCGATCGCCAAGGACAAGCGCAACGAGGCGCCGTTCTCCGTCGACGCCAATCTGCTGCACTCCTCGTCCGAGGGCAAGGTTCTTGAGGACCCGTGGGACGAGCCGCCGGAATATGTCTACCAGCGCACGATCTCGCCGATGGATGCGCCGGACGCCGTGACGGAGATCGTCGTCGGCTTCGAGAAGGGCGACGCGGTGTCGCTGAACGGCAAGGCGCTCTCGCCGGCCGCGATGCTGGCCGCGCTCAACGACCTGGGGCGCGACAACGGCGTCGGCCGGCTGGACCTGGTCGAAAACCGCTTCGTCGGCATGAAGTCGCGCGGCGTCTACGAGACCCCCGGCGGCACGATCCTGCTCGCCGCGCACCGTGCCATCGAGTCGATCACGCTCGACCGCGGCGCGGGCCACCTGAAGGACGACATCATGCCCCGCTATGCGGAGCTGATCTACAACGGCTTCTGGTATTCGCCCGAGCGTGAGATGCTGCAGGCGTTGATCGACAAGTGCCAGGAAGACGTCGAGGGCGAGGTGCGCCTGAAGCTCTACAAGGGCAACGTCATCGTCACCGGCCGCCGGTCGCCGAAATCGCTCTACCGCAACGATCTCGTCACCTTCGAGGACGACCGCGGCGCCTACGACCAGAAGGACGCGGAGGGCTTTATCCGGCTGAACGGGTTGAGGCTCAGGACGCTGGCGGCGCGGTCGAGGGGCTGACCGCCGCTTTCCAACGCTGGCCCGGCCGGGACCCGCTGCCTCCGGCAGCTCCCGGCCGTTCGACGCCTTTCGTCATGCCACGGGCATGACGAATACGCCTGCGGCGTACTGGCGTCTCACCCGCCGTCGATCGCGTCGGCCATGATGATGATGGCCTGCTGGTAGACCGAGGCCGAGTTCCAGCCGGCGATCGCGCCGCGGTTGGCGCTGGCCGGACCGCCGCGATAACCGTGGCCGCGCAGGAAGTTCGCTGTCGACTGGAGAGCGGTCGTCTTGTCACGCAGGTTCATGCTGCCGACGCCGTAGTTCAGGATGTTGCCAGGCAGGAACTGCGTGTGGCCGAATTCGCCATGCGCGGCGCCGACCGTGCTGGCGCTCAGCACGCCGCGGTCGACCAGCTTGAGGGCCGCGATGGCGTGGGGGGTAAAGAAGGCGGGCCGGCGGCAGTCATAGGCGAGCGTGACGATTGCCGAGACGGTGTTCTGGTTGCCCATGGCCGCGCCGAAGCCTGTTTCCATGCCCCAGATCGCGAGGATCGGACCGGCGGGGACGCCGTAACGGCGCTCGATGTCGGCAAACAGGGCGGCGTTCGCCTTCTTGAGCGACTTGCCCTTCGAGATGATCGTCGCGCCGCCGCGCCGCTTCATGAAGGAATTGACGTCGCCGCTGAACGCCTTCTTGACCGCGCGGTCGACCTTGATCGTCGCCGTGGCGTATTTCGCGCCGGCCAGCGCCTGCAGCCCCTTGTTCTTCACTCCCGCGGCCTTGGCCTCCTGGGCAAATTCCTGCTTCCAGGCTTCGAAGCCGCTGGCGTCCTTGCCGCAGCTTGCCGCCTGCGCCGCTCCGGCCGAAAGGGCCAGCGTCAGCAGGATGCCCGAAATGAATTTACCGCCTTGCGCAAGCAACGCCATGTGTCTCTCCACGTTCGTGATTCGAAAAAACTGTGCCATCGGGAAACTGCTTTGTCACGGTTAAGATGAGGTTGCAGCCATTCAATGTCGCGTCCTCTCGCGAATGTTACGAGGCCTGTTACGCTCACGCATGACGTTGCGAAAGCTGTCCCGATCGCTCCTGCGCGGGCTTTTCCGGAACGTTTGCCGCCTGCCGCCGTTGGTCCGTCCGAAGGGCCAACGGAAGGAAAACACCCATGCGCACGAACAAGATACTCCCTCTCGCAGCGGTCGCACTGGCGGCTGCTACGGGTTTCGCGTCCGCCCAGACGGCGGTCACCGCGACGACCGACCTGAATGTCCGCGGCGGGCCGGGTCCGCAATACCCGGTCGTCGGTCTGCTTGAGGCCGGCGCGACCGCCGATCTCAACGGCTGTCTCGACAACAGCAAATGGTGCCGCATCGCCACCGGATCCGGCGAAGGCTGGGTCTATTCCGACTATGTGACCAGCGACATGGGCGGCACGGCCTCGATCATCACGGAACGGCGCGCGGATGTTCCGGTCGTGACCTATGAGCAGCCGCAGGGCGGCGGCGGCGCGGTTGTGGGCGGCGCGACGGGCGCCATCGCCGGCGCGATCATCGGTGGGCCGATCGGGGCTGTTGTCGGCGGCGTGGCTGGCGCGACGGTCGGCGGCACCGCGGAAGGGCTTGCGTCCCCGCCGCCGGAAAAGGTCGTGACCTATGTCCAGAGCAACCAGGGCCAGCCGGTCTATCTCGACGGCGAAGTCGTCGTCGGCGCGAGCCTGCCTGAAACAGTCGTATTGTCGGAAGTGCCTGACTACGAATACCGTTACGTCTATGTGAACGGCCAGCCGGTGCTGGTCGAGCCGCAGACGCGCCGCATCGTCTACGTGGTTCGCTGAGCCAAGACCTGACCAACGAAACCGCCGGGCGATCCGTCCGGCGGTTTTTTCATTGCTTTGCAACGTTTTCCGCTAGCCTGCGTTTGCGCACGCTCAATTCCTCCATCAGGACATCCATCGTGAAGCTGTTTTCCTGCCCGGCCTGCGGCCAGCGGCTCTACTTCGAAAACTCGAAATGCCTCGCCTGCGGATCGAAGGTTCTCTACGACCCATCGACATCCGGCTTCGTGCTGGCCGGAGAAGGAGCATTCGCCTGCCGAAACGCGGAGGACGCGCTGTGCAACTGGCAAGCCCCGGGCGAGGGCTCCTTCTGTCTCGCCTGCAACCTCAACAAGACCATCCCGAACATGTCGATCGCCGGCAACCAGGAGCGGTGGATCAGGGTCGAGGCTGCGAAACGCCGCATGATCTACGCGCTGTTGTCATTCGGGCTGAAGGTTGAGCCAAAGGCGTTGCCCGGCGACGAAGCCGGCATTGCGTTCGACTTCCTGGCCGACCCGATCGGCGGCGGGCCAGGGGGCGAGAAGATCCTGACGGGGCACGACAATGGCGTGATCACGCTGAACGTCGCCGAGGCGGATTCGGCCGAACGCGAAAAGATGCGCGTCGAAATGGGAGAAACCTACCGCACGCTGCTCGGCCACTTTCGCCACGAGATCGGCCACTACTACTGGGATCGGCTGATCCGGGACGATCCTGACTGGCTGGCGCGTTTTCGCGAGCGGTTTGGCGACGAGACGGCGGACTACGAGCAGGCGCTCAAGAACCACTACGCAAACCCGCCGGCGAACTGGCAACAGGAACACATCACCGCCTACGCCTCCAGCCATCCATGGGAGGACTGGGCCGAGACCTGGGCCCACTACCTTCACATCGTCGACACGCTCGAAATGGCGGACGCGCTGCACATGCCGATCGATGCGCTGGAAGACGAGGCCGAGGATCTCCATTCGCCGCATTCGGACGCAAAGGCGAAGCGCCACGTGTTCGACAGAACGCTAGAGCGCTGGATCGTGCTGTCCAACGCGACCAACTCGATCAACCGCTGCATGGGCCTGCCGGACCTCTATCCGTTTGTCATCTCCGGCAAGGTGGCGGACAAGCTGGCGTTTATCGACGACCTGCTGGCCGGGGCCTCGTAACCCAGGCTTGCCAGCCGGGCAAAACCGCATCAGCATGCGGCTTCCCACTGGGAAACCGGCCATGTCGATACGGCTCTACGACTGGGCGCCGTCGCCCTTCTGCCTCAAAGTTCGAGCGATCCTTGGCTACAAGTCGCTCGACTACGAGCGCATCGACATGACCGCCCAGCGTCTCGGCGAGGTTCAGGTCCGTGGCGGCGTGGGCAAGGTGCCGGCGGTCGAGATCGACGGCGAACTGATCGTCGATTCGACCGACATTGCCGAGGCTCTCGATCTTCTCCAGCCGGCGCCGCCTCTGATGCCGGCCTCGCCGCGCGATCGCGGCCTCTGCGCTGCGCTCGAGGACTGGACAGACGAGGCGCTGTACTTCAACTTCCTGTATTTCCACTGGCGCGAGCCGGCGGGACGGGAGCAGACGTCCGGCTATTTCTCAGCCCAGACGGCGGTGGCGCCGGTGTTTCCGCTCCTGGACAAGCGCATTTCCAGTCAGCTCGACGGGCACGGGACGGGCCGCAAGACCGAGGCGATGGTCAGGCGCGATGTCGCGAGGCAGCTCGACGCCGCGGAAGCCATGCTTTCAGGCTCGCCGTTCCTGCTTGGCGAGCGCCCCTTCCTGTGCGACTTCGCGCTGATGGGTCAGCTCGTGTACCTGTCGCGCGCGCCGGCCGGGCCAGCGATGCTCGCAGGCTGCGCCAATCTGGCCCGTTTTCTCTCAGACATGCGCGCTATGAGGCCCTCGCCTTGACTTTGTCACGGTTATGCGGTCATAAGCCCGCGAATTCCGCGACGAGTTGAAACTCCGAGCCGCTGACCGGGACGCCTGACGACAGGACCGATCCCGGAAGCCAACATCCGGCAGCGCTGTGCGCCCCCGGGTGCTTTTCGGCTTTGGCGTTTCAAATCGGGCGGCGAAGCACTACCTCTCCGGCGAACTCAATCGCCAGGGAACAGGACAACGGATGTTTGAGAGCCTTCAGGAACGTCTTGGTTCCATCCTCAATGGCCTGACCGGCCGCGGCGCGCTCAGCGAAGCCGACGTGGCGGCGGCGCTGCGCGAGGTTCGCCGCGCGCTGCTCGAGGCCGACGTCGCGCTCGAGGTCGTGCGCTCGTTCACCGACAAGGTACGCGAGAAGTCTGTCGGCGCGGCGGTGCTCAAGTCGATCAAACCCGGGCAGATGGTCGTCAAGATCGTCCATGACGAGCTGGTCGCCATGCTCGGCACCGACGGCCAGTCGATCGACCTGAACGCGCCCGCGCCTGTCGTCATCATGATGGTCGGCCTGCAGGGTTCCGGCAAGACGACGACGTCGGCCAAGATCGCCAAGCGCCTGACCGAGCGGCAGAACCGCAAGGTGCTGATGGCCTCGCTCGACACCCGCCGCCCGGCGGCGCAGGAGCAGCTCCGCCAGCTCGGCGAGCAGGTCAAGGTGACGACGCTGCCGGTCGTCGCCGGCCAGACGCCGGTCGAGATCGCCCGCCGCGCCGAGCAGGCCGGGCGCCTCGGCGGCTACGACGTCGTCATTCTCGACACCGCTGGCCGCACCCATATCGACGAGCCGCTGATGCTCGAGATGGCGGACATCAAGGCTGCCGCCAAGCCGCACGAGATCCTGCTCGTCGCCGACTCGCTGACCGGCCAGGATGCTGTGAATCTCGCGCGGTCCTTCGACACCCGAGTCGGCGTCACTGGCCTCGTGCTGACCCGCATGGACGGCGATGGCCGCGGCGGCGCGGCGCTGTCGATGCGCGCGGTCACCGGCAAGCCGGTCAAGCTGATCGGCGTCGGCGAAAAGATGGATGCGCTGGAGGAGTTCCATCCCCAGCGCATCGCCGACCGCATCCTTGGCATGGGCGACATCGTCAGCCTCGTCGAGAAGGCCGCCGAGAACATCGACGCGGAACAGGCCGCGGCGATGGCCAAGAAGATGCAGTCGGGCAAGTTCGACCTGAACGACCTGGCCAACCAGCTCGAGCAGATGAAGAAGATGGGCGGAATGGGCGGCATCATGGGAATGATGCCGGGCATGGGCAAGATGAAGGACCAGATGGCCGCGGCCGGCATGGACGACAAGATGTTCGGCCGCCAGATCGCCATCATCCAGTCGATGACCAAGGCCGAGCGGGCCAACCCCGACCTCTTGAAGCACTCGCGCAAGCAGCGCATCGCCAAGGGTTCCGGCACCGACGCTGCCGCCATCAACAAGCTGCTCAAGATGCACCGCCAGATGGCGGACATGATGAAGGCCATGGGCGGCAAGGGCAAGGGCGGCGGCCTCATGCGCGGCATGATGGGCGGCCTCGCCAACAAGATGGGCCTCGGCGGCCTGGCTGGCGGCATGGGCGGAGGCATGCCCGACCTGTCGAAGATGGATCCCAAGCAGCTCGAGGCGCTGAAGAAGCAGGCGGAGGCCGCCGGCCTCGGCGGCGCGATGCCGAAGGGCCTGCCTGGGCTGCCGGGCGCGGGCGGCCTTCCGGGCCTGCCGGGGGGAATGAAACTGCCAGGTCTGGGGGGCGGGTTCCCGCCAAGGAAGAAATGATCCCGACCCTTGAGACCGCACGCCTGACCATGCGCGGCTTCCGGCCGGGCGACGTCGAGACCTTTGCCGCCTTCTACGCCAGCGAGGCGTCGCGTTTCGTCGGTGGACCGGAAGACGGCGTTGCGACCTGGAAGCGCATCGCGTCCTATGCCGGATGCTGGGCGCTGCGCGGCTATGGCAAGTTCGTGGTCGATGAGAAAGCGAGCGGCCGCACCGTCGGCATCGTCGGACCGACCTATCCGGAAGGCTGGCCGGAGCCGGAAATCGGCTGGACGGTCCTGCCGGAGTTCGAGGGCCGCGGCTATGCGGCGGAAGCCGCCGCGCGCGCGATCTCGTTTGCCTATGACGACCTCGGCTGGACGACGGTCATGTCGGCGATCTTTCCCGGCAATGAACGTTCCTGCAAGCTGGCCGGACGGCTCGGCGCGCGTCACGAAGGCGCGGTCGAGGTCAAGCCCTACGGCATGCTCGACATCTGGCGCCACCTGCCGCCGGCCGATTTCCGCGCCCATCTCGGGAGGCTCAATTGAACGACACCGAACGCGCCCGCGAGGTTCTGGCCGGCTATCGCGCCTCGATCGACAATATCGACGCGGCGCTGATCCACATGCTGGCCGAGCGCTTCCGCTGCACCCAGGCCGTCGGCGTACTGAAAGCAACGCATGGCCTGCCGCCGGCCGATCCGGCGCGCGAGCAGGAGCAGATCGCCCGGCTGCGCCGTCTGGCCAATGACGCCCATCTCGATCCGGATTTCGCGGAGAAGTTTCTGAACTTCGTCGTCCGCGAAGTCATCCGGCATCACGAACAGATCGCCGCCGGCAATGGCGTCGATCCGAAATCACCGGCCCAAGCGGGCGGTGGGAACTGACAGAAACCGGCCGAACCGGCCTTGCGAATCCCCGAACAGACAATCCCAAGGAGTAAGACATGTCCCTGAAAATCCGCCTGGCCCGCGCTGGCTCGAAGAAGCGCCCCTACTACCACGTCGTCGTCGCCGACGTCCGTTCGCCGCGTGACGGCCGCTTCATCGAGCAGGTTGGCTCGTGGAACCCGCTGCTGCCGAAGGACGGCGGCGAGCGCGTCAAGCTCGACGCCGAGCGCATCGCGCACTGGATGTCCAACGGCGCGCTGCCGACCGACCGGGTGCTGCGTTTCCTCGACGAAGCCGGCATCGTCAAGCGCGAGGCCCGCTCGAACCCCACCAAGGCCAAGCCGGGCAAGAAGGCGCAGGAACGCGCCGCGATCCTGAAGAAGGCGCAGGACGAGGCGGCGGCGGCCATCGCTGCAGCGTCGGCGGCCCCGGCCGAGGCCTGAGCCGCGCTTTTTCGGCTGTTTCCGGCATGATTGCGGCGGGCCTCGGCCCGCCGTTTTCGTTTCTCAGGCGTTGCGGCCATACGGCGGTTGCGCATCCTACGCCTTGCCATAGACGCGCTCGAGAAACTGGGCGAGCCACAGTCGCAGCCTGATGTCCCAGATCATCCGCCCTTCAAGATGATGCCTTCCGACCTGCGCGCCTGGCAGGTCGAAGCGGTGCGCGCCGCGCACCACCCAGCGATGCATCATCGCGCGGGTCAGTTCGGCGTGGAACTGCACACCCCACGCATTGTCGCCATAGCGGATCGCCTGGTTCTCGTAATCGTCTCCTTGCGCCAGAAGCGTCGCCCCTGACGGCAGCGAAAAGCCTTCGCGGTGAAAGTGATAGACCATGTCGGGCCAGTCGAGGACATCGCGGCCCGCGTCGGTCGGGCGGATTGGATACCAGCCGATCTCGACCTTGCCGTCGTCGCGGCCGCCGACCTTGCCGCCGAGGTGGTTGACCAGCATCTGCGCGCCGAGGCAGATGCCGAGGAACGGCTTGTCCTCCCTCAGCGGCACCGCCAGCCAGTCGGTCTCGCGCTTGACGAATTCGTCCGGATCGTTGGCGCTCATCGGTCCGCCGAAGATGACCGCGCCCGCGTGATGTTCGAGCGTCTCTGGCAGGACGTCGCCCAGAGGCGGGCGTCGGATGTCGAGGTCGAAGCCGCTGGCGACGAGAATCTGCCCGACGCGGCCGGGGCTCGACAATTCCTGATGCAGGACCGTGAGGATCTTCGGCCGCGCGGCTGGGCGTTCAGTCCGTCTCGTCGGCATGTCCTCTTCCAGTCGCGGCGGGCGTCCGCTGTTCCACCGCGCGCCGCATCCTGATCCTGTCGCTCCTCTCGACATGCATCAGTTCGGCGACGCGCCAGACGATGTTGTCCTCCACCTCGTCGCGCACGCCATCGGCATAGACGATCTCCCACATCATGCCGATGAACTCGATCCGGGCCTCTTGTCCGAGATGCTGGTTGAGCAAGCTGGTGAACGCATAGAGGTCAACCGCATCGCGCTCGGCTGCCTCGCCAGCCGACAGAATCTCGGCCAGCGCCGCGCCATCGACGCCGTATTCCGCGGCGATCTCCTTTTCGAGGATGTTCCGCTCCGATTCGGCGCGTACGCCGTCGGCGTCCATGACGTGAAACAGCAGCGCCGCGGCCGCCACGGCGGGATTGTCCGCGGCGTTCAGCCCATGCGGCGCCGTCTCGCCGGAGAGTTCCCTGATGAACGCCAGAAACCGCTCGAACATAAGCCTGGGCCGTTGCCGTTTGAGGAAAGCGGCGCCCGAATCGGCGCTGCTTGGAAATCTATCCAGCGTTTTCCGTCAGAACAACCGGAAGCGCCGCGCCGTTTCGGACGCATCGTCCGGATCGACGCCCGGATCGTCGGGGATGGGCGGTTCTGCGGATGCCATCGCCGCCACGGCGCGCGGCGGGTTCGCTGATGCCGATCCAGGCGTCTCGGCAGCGGCCGGCGGCTGCGGTGGAGCAGCGACAGGGGCGGCGGCGGCCGGGGACGCCTGCGCCGGGAAGCGGTCGTTCGCGGGCACATGGGCCGGCGACGGGGCCTGGGCGGGGGCCTGCGCGGGCGCGGCGACGACCTCGACCACCTCCGCGGCAGGCGGCTTGGTCACGACGGCTGGCGCTGGCGCAATGCGCGCGGGCTCTCCGGCGACGACGGTCTGCGGCGTCTGCTCGATCAACTGGCCGATCCGCTCGACCGGAACGCGCCATTCGAACGCGCCGATGCGGCCGGTGACTGGTGAGAACGGCGCCCATTTCTCCGAAACATAGCCGTCGGCCGACCAGGCCGGATCTGGCTGCGCCTTGACCGCGCGGGCGAGGTGCTGGCGCACCCGGCCCTGATCGCCGCCGTCGGCCTCGTCGATGTCGGCCATCAGCAGGAACACCCCTTCGCGCGGCTGCAGCCGTGCGGCGGCCTCGGCTGCCTCCCGCGCGGCCTTGTAGTCGCCGGCGTCAAGGGCCGCCCGGGCAACCGCGATCGACGATTCGACATTGTCCTGGCGCAGGTCTTCCAGCTTGCGCGCGCGCTTCAGCCGGTCGACCGGCGAATCGCCCGGCCGGGCGTGGACATAGGCGTCGGCGATTTCCGGGTGCGGCTCCTTCTTCCAGGCCGCTTCGAGGATCTTCGCGCCCTTGCGCAGGTCGTCCTGCTTGAACAGCGCCTTGGCGGCGATCACGGCGGCCGGCACCAGGCCCGGGTCAAGACGGTTGGCCTCTACGGCGGCATTCTTCGCCGCCAGCGGATCGGTGTTGGCGATGCTGATCGCCTTGGCGGTCAGGAGCACGGCGCGATTCTTCGCCGCCTGTTCGCGCTCGATCTGGCGGGTCGCCTTCTGCGCGTCGAGGATGCGCAACGCGCCGTCCCAGTCGCCGTCGGTCATCTTCGATTCCAGCGCCGCGTTGGCCGCCCAGGACAATTGAGGCGCGACCGCGTTGGCGCGTTCGGCATAGTGGCGCGCGACACCCCGGTCACCGAGGCGCTGAGCCTCCAGATAGAGGCCGCGCAGGCCGATCAGCCGCATCTCCGGGTCGTCCAGCATCGCCTCGAATTTCTTGCGCGCGCTGGCGTGGTCACCGTCGAGCAGCGAGGTCTGCGCCTCGAGCAGATGCAGCAACGGTTCCTGGCCGGCGCTGAGCAGCTTGGCGGATTCGCGGTGCTTGCGGCGCGCCGCGTCGGCGTCGCCCGCACCCGCCGCAATCAGCCCGGTCGAGAGCGCCTGGTAGCCGCGGTCGCGGCGGCGGACGCGGAAGTAGCGCGCCACGGTGTAGGGGCTGTTCCACAGGCTCTTGACCAGCCACCACGAGATCATCACGGCGGCGATCGAGGCGGTGGCGATCACCGCCGCCACCATCAGCGTCACCTGGTATTCGTAGCCGTTGAACGTCACCAGCATCGCGCCCGGCCGTTCGGCAAGCCAGGCAAAGCCGAGGCCCAGCGCGAAGACGAGGATCAGGAAGGACAGGATGCGAAGCATGGAACGATCCCCGTATACGGACGAACGCGAAACGAACTGGCGCGAAACGGACTAGGCCTTGAGTGCAGAGGAGAGGATGGTGTCGACAAGCCCATCGGCCGCATGCCGCGCCTTGACCTTGGCGATGAACTCAGCGCCGGCGGCCTTGGCCGGTTCCGGCAGCTTGTCGAACTCGGCAATGGCGGCGGCATAGTCGCCCTTCTGCAGCGCGACTTCCATGCGGGCGACGATGGCGGGAGCGCCTTCGCCCTCGACCATCCCGACCGGGCGCACCTGCACCAGCGACTGCGCGCTCGACATCAGCCTGTCGAGGAAGCCGGCATCGGGATCCTCCGCCTTCGCCGCCGCGATCATCGCGTTGGCGACGGCGGGGAACTCGTCCGCGATGGCAGTGCGCGACGGCACGCCGCTCGCCGCCATGCCGCGCAGGGATTCGATTTCCGGCGATTGCGGCGCGATCGACGCATAGGTCTCGATCTCGGTCATGAAGGGGTCGCCGCGGTCGATCGTCGCCTTGAGCGCCGAGGCGGCGATGGCAAGCGCCGCGCTTGGCTGCTCCGCCTGTTCGGCCACCTTGCCGGTCAGGTCGGCGACCGTCGCTTCGAGAGCCGCGATCTTGTCGTTCGCAGCGGTCGAGGCAGCTTCTGCCGATGCCTTCAACTCCGCCAGCGCGGCGTCGAGCCCGCCCAGCTGTTCGCGCAGCGGCCCCAGGTCCGCGGGCGCGCCCGAGCCGGCCGACTGCGCGGCCGCGACGGCCGCTTCGATTGCCTTGAAGCGGTCCTCCAACGCCTGCGCCGCCTCCGGCGAGGCCGCGCCGCCGGATGCGACTGCCGCAATCTGCGACTTCGCTTCTTCCAATGCTGCCGCCAGCTGGTCGATTCGGGGAGCGAGATTTTCGGCTGCTGGCGCTGCCGCAAGCTGTTCGCGCAGGGATTGGAACTCCGACCGCAATCCCTCGACCTCGGCGGAACTGGTGGCGTTGCCGCCTGGAACCGGCAGCAGGCCGGCATATTGCAGCACGCCGCCGCCGGCGAGCGCGATGACGCCGCCAATGATGCCGGCCGCGATTGCCGACACGCCACTGCCGCGACGTGCGGGCTCGGACTTTGGCGGCGCGGGCGTGGAAGGTGGCGGCGACCCGCCGGATTTCGGGCCCGAGGCGGATTTTGCGGCATCGCCGGCACGCGTCTCACTGCTACCGGGCGCGGGCTGGCTAGACGCAGACTCCCCAGCCGGTTTGGCTGCCGGAAACTCGTCGAGAAGCGGCTTTTGCATCGACGACGATTGAGTTGGGACCGAGGCCGATGCGTCATCGGACTTGGCGTTCTCGGAGACGACGATGGCTTCGCTTTCGTCGCCCTTGGCGGGCGGCGGCTCGGGCTTCGAGACGAAATCCGGCTCGAGGTCGATCGTGACCGGATCGCGGCGCGGTTTCGAATGCCGGATTTTCGGCGAATTCACCATGGATGCGCTCCCCGCCTCAGGAAAATCGTCCGGCTCCGGAGCAATCGGGAACCGGATCGATGACTACCGGCAATTGGACGTGATGAAAAGGGTGGCAGTGTGGCGGGCGTCACCTCGCCGCGCGCAAAACCGAAACCATCGCCGCGTCGGTTGGTTCCGCGGCGACGCGGAGACGGGTGCCGAAAGCGCCGCGCAGCGGCGCCGCGGCCCGGTCGGAAATGGCGACGGCGACTGCTTCTGCAAACAGATGGGCGACTTCGGGATGCTGGATGCTCATCGCCAATGCCTTGGCGGATTCTGTCGAGTGGATAAGCACTGCGAGCAACGACGCGCCGGGCGGAACGGCGCGGACAATGGCCAATGCCGGATCGACCGGCCGAGTGTCGTAGGTCTCCAGGGCCGAAACCGCCATACCGCCGGCCGCAAGCGCCGTCTCGAAATCGGGCCGCCGCAACTTCCCGCACAGGTAGAGTACGGTGGATCCGGCCGGCAGCCGGTCGAGCACCAAGCGCGCAAGGCGCGAGGCGTCGCCGGGACCCGAAACAACATTCCGGCAGCCGCTCGCCGTCGCGGCCTGCGCCGTCGCCTCGCCGACCGCAACAACGGGCATGTCGGCAATCCGGCGCAGAAGTCGTTCCGGCGCATGGCGAACCGCATTGGCGCTGGTGACCGCGACAACGGCGGGAGCGCCGATGTCGATGTCTGGATCGACAGGCAACGGCACGATCTCGGTCAGCGAGGCGATGACAGGCTCGAAGCCCGCCGCAATCAGCGCCTCGGCGGTCGCGGACGCGCCGGGCTCTGGCCGCGTGACCAGCACACGGCGCGTCATCTCAGTACCATCCGTCGAAGAATTTTTCGCCCGCCTTGCCGCGAACCATCCGCCCGGCCTCGCGGCCGAGCGCATCGGCTTCGGTGGCGAATCCGTCAATCGTGACATCGTGCGACTGTGTTCCGTCCGGCGTCAGCACGAGGCCCGAGAACGCTATCCGCTCGCCAATGATCCGTGCGTAACCGGCGATCGGCGTGCGGCAGGAACCGTCGAGCTCGCCGAGGAAGGCGCGTTCGCAGGCCAGCGCCATTCCGGTGTCGCGGTGGTGGATCGGTTCCAGCATCGCCGCGGCGCGCAGATCGCCCGAACGCTGCTCGATGCAGATCGCGCCCTGGCCGGGGGCCGGCGGAAAATCTTCGAGCGGGATCAGGTGGGTGATGGCGTCGGCGAGGCCAAGGCGGCGCAGGCCCGCATTGGCCAGCAGCGTCGCGTCGACCTGGCCCTCCGAAAGCTTGCGCAGCCGCGTCTGCACGTTGCCGCGAAACAGCACGATGTTCAAATCCGGACGCAGCCGACGAATCAGCGCCTGGCGGCGCAGCGAAGCGGAACCGACGGTCGCGCCCTCCGGCAGGTCGCGCAGCGTCGGGACGTCGCGGCCGATGAACGCGTCGCGCGGGTCCTCACGTTCCAGAAAGGCAGAGATTTCGAGACCGGGCGGCAGACGCGTCGGCATGTCCTTGCTGGAATGCACGGCAATGTCGATCCGCCGGTCCAGCAGCGCCTCCTCGATCTCCTTGACGAACAGGCCCTTGCCGCCGGCTTCGGAGAGGGGACGATCCTGGATGCGGTCGCCGGCCACCGAGATCACCTCGATCGCGAAGGCCTCCTCCGGCAGCCCATGCGCCTGCATGAGCAGAGCGCGGGTCTCGTGAGCCTGGGCGAGCGCCAGCGCGCTGCCGCGGGTGCCGATCCTGAACACTTGTGTTTGCATGTCGAACGGACCGTGATAACCCCTGCCGGTCCGGTGCGGCCGGGCGTTTCCCTCTGGTGTCTCCACCATCGAACTCGGGTTCTAACTAGGTCTGCGCCGTCCGACAATGCAAGAGGCCACGCCACGACGTTTCATGCTCGGCATCGAGACGAGCTGCGACGAGACCGCCGCCTCGGTCGTCGCGCTCGACGCCGGCGGGCGCCCCGAAATCCTTTCCAACATCATCCTCAGCCAGATCGAGGAACACACGGCCTTCGGCGGCGTGGTGCCGGAAATCGCGGCGCGCGCGCATGTCGAGGCGCTGGACGGGATCGTCGAGGCCGCGCTGCGGGATGCGGGCATGGATCTGGCTGACATGGACGGGATCGCGGCCACGGCCGGCCCCGGGCTGATCGGCGGGCTGATCGTCGGGCTGATGACCGGCAAGGCGCTGTCGGCTGTCTCGGGCAAGCCGCTCTATCCGGTCAACCATCTCGAAGGCCACGCGCTCGCCGCCCGGCTGATCGACGACGTGCCGTTTCCCTATCTTGTCTTGCTGGTTTCCGGCGGCCACAGCCAGATTCTGCTGGTCAAGGGCGTCGGGCAATACGACCGCTGGGCCTCGACCATCGACGATGCGCTGGGCGAAGCCTTCGACAAGACGGCAAAGCTGCTCGGGCTGCCCTATCCCGGTGGGCCGAATGTCGAGCGGGCGGCGCTGGCGGGCGATCCGGCGCGGTTCGATTTTCCCCGGCCCTTGCGCGGCGAAACCCGCCTTGATTTTTCATTCTCCGGCCTGAAGACGGCGGTCCGGCAAGCGGCGACCGCCATCGCGCCGCTGTCGGAGCAGGACATCGCCGACATTTGCGCTTCGTTCCAACGCGCGGTCGCGGAAACGCTGGAGGAACGCGTCGGACGCAGCCTTGAGCGCTTCCGTCGGATGTTTCCGGAGGCCGCGTCGCCGACGTTGGTTGTCGCCGGCGGCGTGGCCGCCAACAAGGTGGTGCGGTCCGCGCTCGAAACCGTCTGCGCATCCGCAGGTTTCCGCTTCCTCGCGCCGCCGATGAATCTCTGCACCGACAATGCGGCGATGATCGCCTGGGCCGGGCTTGAACGGCTGCGCGACGGCATCGAGCCGGACGAGCCCATGGGCTTTGCCCCGCGTTCGCGCTGGCCACTGGACGCCGCCGCCGTGCCGCTGATAGGGGCGGGCAAGCGCGGAGCCAAGGCATGAGCGGCCGGGTCGCGGTGCTGGGCGGCGGCGCCTGGGGCACGGCGCTGGCGCTGACCGCGCTGCGCGGCGGCAACGAGGTCTCGTTCTGGATGCGCGACGAGGCAATCGCGGCCTCCATCAACACGCGTCACGAAAATCCGACCTACCTGCCGGGCATAGTGCTGGACGCCCTGCTTTCCGCCACCACCGATCTCGAGACGGCGCTCAACGGCGCGGATTGCATCCTGGCGGTCGCGCCGGCACAGGCGGCTCGCGACCTCGCCAACACGCTGGCCGGGCGCATCGCGCCGGATGCGCCTGTCGTCATCTGCGCCAAGGGCATCGAGCGAGCCAGCGGCAACCGCCTATCGGAAATCCTGGCCGAAGTCCTGCCGGCCAATCCTGTGGCCGCGCTCTCCGGGCCGAGCTTTGCCACCGATGTCGCGCGCGGGCTGCCGACGGCGGTCACGATCGCAGCGGAGGACGCGGGACTGGCCGCGGATCTGGCCCGCAGGCTGTCCGCGCCGCAGTTCCGCTGCTACTCGACCGACGATCTTGTCGGCGTGGAGATCGGGGGCGCGCTGAAGAATGTGCTGGCGATCGCGGCGGGCGCGGTGTCTGGCGCGAGGCTCGGCGCCAGCGCGCAGGCCGCCATCGTGACGCGCGGCTTTGTCGAGTTGCGCCGCATTGCCGGCTCGTTCGGCGCGCGTCCGGAGACACTGATGGGCCTGTCCGGCCTCGGCGACCTGATCCTGACCTGCGGCTCGGCGCAATCGCGCAACTTCGCCTATGGCGTCGCCCTGGGGCGCGGCGACAGTCGCGACGGCCTGAAGCTTGCGGAAGGCGTGGCAACTGCCGGCATCGCCGCGCGGATCGCCGCGGAGCGCGGCATCGACGCACCGATCACCGACGCGGTCGACCGCATGCTGTCAGGCGCGCTGTCGATCGGCGAGGCGATTGGCGAACTGTTGTCGCGACCGCTGAAGGCCGAACACGAATAGGCCGGGCATCCGGCGGAACAGGAGGAAATCATGCTTTTTGCCCTTACCGCGCTCGACAAGCCGGGCAACCTGCAGCTGCGCATCGATACGAGGCCGGCTCACATCGAGTATCTCAACGGGCTGAAGGCGAGCGGTACGCTCAAGCTCGCCGGCCCGTTCCTCGACTCCGACGGCAAGCCGAATGGCAGCTTCGTCGCGGTGGAGGCTGAATCCATCGACGCCGCCCGCGCCATCCTGGCCGACGATCCCTATGCCAAGGTCGGCCTGTTCGGCTCGACCGAACTGCGCGCCTGGAACTGGACGTTCGGCAGGCCGGATAACGACTGAGGAGACAGATATGGCGCACTGGCTGTTCAAATCCGAACCGGACGCTTGGTCGTGGGAAGAACAAAAGGCCGCCGGCAAAAAGGGCCAGCAATGGGACGGCGTGCGCAACTATCAGGCGCGCAACAACATGCGGGCGATGCAGATCGGCGACCAGGGGTTCTTCTACCATTCGAACGAAGGCAAGGAGATCGTCGGCATCGTCGAGGTCTGCGGGCTGGCCCATCAGGACAGCACGACGGACGATCCGCGCTGGGAATGCGTTGACCTGCGCGCGGTGAAGGACATGCCGAGGCCGGTGACGCTGGATGACATCAAGGCCAACGAGGCGCTTGCGAAAATGGTGCTGGTCAACAATTCGCGGCTGTCGGTGCAGCCGGTCGCCGACGACGAATGGGCTGAAGTGTGCCGGATGGGCGGGCTGAAGGCATAGAGGCCGCGTCCGGATGACCCTGACGACGGCGACCGAAAAGGCCGCATTCATCCGCGCCAACACGTCGCTGATCGCGCCGCCGCATGTGCCGGAGGTCGTCCTGCATCTCGCCGACGAGGCGCATGACTTGTGGCGGCTGACGGAAGAGGAGCTCCAGGAAAAGGGGCTGCCGCCGCCGTTCTGGGCCTTCGCCTGGGCGGGCGGACAGGGGCTGGCGCGCTACATCCTCGATTCGCCGGATCAAGTGCGAGGCAAGAATGTGCTCGACTTCGCCACCGGGTCCGGCCTCGTCGCCATCGCGGCCGCCAAGGCGGGCGCGGCGCATGTCCTTGCCGCCGACATCGATCCGTTCTGCGCCGCGGCGGTCATGCTGAACTCCGAGGCCAACGGCGTTGCGCTCGACTTCGCCGGCGACGACCTGATCGGCTCGGACGAGGGCCGGGACGTCGTCCTGGCCGGAGACGTCTTTTACGACCGGGCCTTCGCGGAGCGCCTTGGCCCATGGTTCTCGGCGCTGGCGGCGCGCGGCGCAACCGTGCTGGTAGGCGATCCCGGCCGATCCTACCTGCCCAAGCAACGCATGACGCAACTCGCCGAGTATCAGGTGCCGGTGACGCGGGCGCTGGAAGATTCCGACGTCAAGCGCACGCGGGTCTGGCGCTGGACTTGACGGGACCGCCGCGCGGGCGTTGCATGCGCCTCACTCAAATGGGGGGGCTGTAATGGATTTTTCGGTCATCAACTGGCTGGCGGTGGTTGTTGCCGCGGTCGCTGCCTGGCTGTTCGGCGCGGCATGGTACATGGGGCTCAGCAAACCCTGGATGGCTGCGGCGAAGATCGACCCGAGCAAGATGCAGCGCTCGATCGCGCCGTTCATCGTCAGCTTCGTCGCCGAACTGCTGATGGCGACCGTTGTCGCGCTGCTGCTCGGTGCGGTCACCGGCGGCGAACCGAGTGTGGTTGCAGGGCTGATCTTCGGCTTCGTGTTCTGGCTCGGTTTCGTCGCGACGACGCTTGCCGTCAACCACCGCTACGAGGGCTTCGGCTGGGGCCTGACGCTGATCGACGGCGGCCATTGGCTCGGCGTCCTGCTCATCATCGGGGCGGTGATCGGCTGGTTCGGCGGACCCGTGGTCGCCTGAGCTAGCGCATCACCTGGAAGAGGCTGCGCGTCGACAGGAGCGGCAGCAGCCTCGCCATGTCGCGCGGCGACAGCGCGATGCAGCCTTCGGTCGGCAGATAGCCGGGGCGGGCGAGATGCAGGAAGATCGCGCTGCCGCGATTGCGCCGGCGCGGGGCGATGTTCCAGTCGAGCACGATGCAGATGTCGTAGAGCCGGTCCGTCCGGCGCATCCGCTCGTGGCTCGCCGGATAGGGCAATGGCACCGGGCGGTTGTAGTTGCGGTCGGCGGGTGCATCGCACCAGCCGAGACCGGCCGCGATCGGGGCCAGCGGCAGGGCGGTGCGGCGCTGGACGATGCCGTCTGTCCGGAAGTAGCCGCCCAGCACGCGCAGCCGCGCCAATGGCGTCGCGCCGTCGCCCTCGCGCTTCAGGGCGGAAATGCCGCCCTTGCCGAGCGCGCAGCGCAACGACAGCCCTTTGAACGACACAATGCCCTGCGAGGGCTTGCTTGGAAGCCGCCTGACACCAAATATCGTCCCTGACTGGGCGCGTTGAGGCATTGTCGAGGCGCGTTCACGCTTTCTGGAGTATCATGTTCCCGCGGAACAAATCACGGTGAGCTGCTTCCGCAGCGGCCACGTTCCGCATAAGGGTCTGGCCGTCAATACCAAATTCATTTCGAAATCACGGATTGAACCATGACATCGCGCACCATTCTCCTCGTCGACGACGACAACGATCTCCGCGGCACCCTGGTCGAACAGCTTTCGCTCTACGAGGAGTTCGACGTGCTGCAGGAGCAGACCGCAACCAAGGGCATCGCCACGGCACGCGCGGGCGTCGTCGACATCCTGATCATGGATGTCGGCCTTCCCGACATGGACGGGCGCGAGGCGGTGAAGCTGCTGCGCAAGGGCGGCTTCAAGGCGCCGGTCATCATGCTGACCGGCCACGACACCGATTCCGACACGATCCTCGGCCTCGAGGCCGGCGCCAACGACTATGTGACGAAGCCGTTCCGCTTCGCCGTGCTGCTCGCCCGCATCCGGGCGCAGTTGCGCCAGCACGAGCAGAGCGAGGACGCCACATTCGCGGTAGGACCCTACACGTTCAAGCCGAGCCAGAAGCTGCTGATCGACCAGCGCGGCGGCAAGGTGCGGCTGACCGAGAAGGAAGCCTCGATCATCAAGTATCTCTACCGTGCCGACCAGAAGGTGGTGACGCGCGACGTGCTGCTCGAAGAGGTCTGGGGCTACAATTCCGGCGTCACGACCCACACGCTCGAAACCCATGTTTACCGGCTCCGGCAGAAGATCGAGCGCGATCCTTCCAATGCCGAAATTCTTGTGACAGAAAGCGGCGGGTACAAGCTCGTTCCATAGTCGACGTTTGAGTCGCGGGGAGGGACGGGTCCAGAGGGACCGCATTGGCGCTGGACGACGACATCCGCGTTCTATCCGGCGTCCGGCTGTTCGAAAGCCTGACGCATGAACAACTGCGTCTGCTCGCCTTCGGCGCCGAGAACATCCGGCTGATCAAGGGCCGCGACCTGTTCCGCGAGGAAACCGCGGCCGACTGCGCCTATGTCGTCATCAAGGGCAAGATCACGGTCTACCGCACCGTCGATGGCGTGCGCGTCCCGTTCCAGGAGGCGAGGCCCGGCACGGTGCTCGACGAGATGGCCCTGATCGTCCATGTCCGGCGCCAGACCGGCGCCTACGCGGAAGAGGATTCGGAGGTCATCCGCCTCAATCGGACTCTGTTCCGGCGCATCCTCGAGGAATACCCCGAGATCGCCGCCCAGCTGCGCGACCGCTTCGCCGACGAGTTCACCGCCATGGCGGACAAGATCGCACGCCTCCAGCCGCGCTTCGAAGGCTGATCTCCAAAAAGTTTAGTGCAATGCACAATGACGCTGCGGCAGGCTATGTCGCTGAATCGGCGTCAATTTCTTTCGCTGCATGCCAGACATGCGTGTTTTCAGCGCCTTGGGTGGATGTATCGTGTTGCGACGCAGCATCGAATTGCGCTTGTCGTGTTTAGTAATTGCTGTTTCACTAAACAAATTACTAAACATCCGCCGTGTGCCCGCGACGGATTTTTTCCGCCCCGGATGAGGGGTGTTCGGGCTTAGAGGCCGCCGATCCGGGCGCCTCGCAAATGGGAGGAACGCATGACACGCATCCGCAGGACCGCGTTCGGCCTGGCGTCGGGGCTCTTGGCCACGACCGCCCTGTCGAATGTCGCAGCAGCCGAAGACCTGACCTTGTGCTGGGCCGCATGGGACCCGGCGAACGCGCTCGTGGAGCTCAGCAAGGATTTCACCGCCGAAACCGGCATCGGCATGAAATTCGAATTTGTGCCGTGGACCAACTACGCCGACCGCTTCCTCAACGAGCTCAACTCGAAGGGCAAGCTCTGCGACCTGATCATCGGCGACTCGCAGTGGATCGGCGGCTCGGCCGAGAACGGCCACTACGTCAAGCTCAACGATTTCTTCGACAAGGAAGGGATCAAGATGAGCGACTTCGTCGACGCGACTGTCGTCGGCTACTCGCAATGGCCGAAGAACACGCCGAACTACTGGTCGCTGCCGGCCTTCGGCGACGTGGTGGGCTGGACCTATCGCAAGGACTGGTTCGCCAATCCGGACATCCAGAAGGCGTTCAAGGACAAGTACGGCCGTGACCTGGCGGTGCCCGCGACCTTTGCCGAGCTGAAGGACATCGCGGAATTCTTCCAGAAGCGCGAGATCGACGGCAAGACCGTCTACGGCGCCTCGATCTACACCGAGCGCGGCTCGGAAGGCATCACGATGGGCGCGATGGACGTGCTCTACTCCTACGGCTTCAAATACGAGAACCCGGACAAGCCGTACGAGATGGAAGGCTTCGTCAATTCCGACAAGTCGATCGCCGGACTTGAATTCTACAAGGCGCTCTATGATTGCTGCACGCCGCCCGGCGCTTCGAACAGCTACATGGGCGAGGGCATCGACGCCTTCAAATCCGGGCAGGTGGCGATGCACATGAACTTCGCCTTCACCTGGCCAGGCCTGCAGAAGGACGAATCCGTCGGCGGCGATAAGGTCGGGTTCTTCGCCAATCCGGCCGGACCGGACGGCGACAAGTTCGCCCAGCTCGGCGGCCAGGGCATCTCGGTCGTCGCCTACTCGGAGAAGCAGGACGCGGCGCTGAAATACATCAAGTGGTTCGCGACCGCCGACGTGCAGAAGAAGTGGTGGTCGCTCGGCGGGTTCTCCTGTCTGAAGGCCGTGGTTGAGGATCCGGGCTTCGCTGCCAGCCAGCCCTACGCGCAGACCTTCCTCGACTCGATGGCGATCGTGAAGGACTTCTGGGCCGAGCCGAGCTACGCCTCGCTGCTGCAGGCCTCTCAGAAGCGCTTCCACGACTACGTCGTCGCCGGACAAGGCACGGCCAAGGACGCGCTCGACGGTCTCGTCAAGGACTGGACCGAAGTGTTCGAAGACGACGGCAAGATGTAAGCTCTCCTCCCGAGTCCGTCCCGCGGCGCCGCGAGATGCCGCGGGACGGATATCATTCCCGCATGAAACGCTGAGCGGATCTCGATTGTGACCGACAACGCAACCATTCTCGAGCGCGCCGCCGAGACCGCGGCACGGGCCACGCCCGCGCCTGTGGCGAATCGGGTGCGGGCGCTGTCGGACAAGGCGGTGGCCTGGATCTTCATCGCGCCGACGATGCTTCTTCTGCTGGCGATCAACATTTTTCCGCTGATCTGGGCGATCCGGCTCTCGTTCACCAACTACCGCGCCAACCGTCCGAACGAGCCGATCAAGAATGTCGGCCTGCAGAACTACGAACGCATCCTGACCGACACCGACACGTGGATCGCCATGCAGGCGACGGCGCACTTCGTGTTCTGGACGATCGTGCTTCAGACGCTGATCGGCTTCTCGCTCGCCTATCTCATCGACCGCAAGTTCCGCGGCCACGCGTTCTGGACGACGGTGATCCTTGTTCCGATGATGCTGTCGCCGGCGGTGGTCGGCAATTTCTGGCGCTTCCTCTACGAGCCCCAGATCGGCCTGTTCACCTATGCCGTGTCGTTTTTCACCGGCATAGCGCCAACCGACATCCTGATGCTGTCGAATGTCAGTCTGGCGCCGTGGGCGATCATCATCGTCGATACCTGGATGTGGACGCCCTACGTGATGCTGATCTGCCTCGCCGGGCTGCGCTCCATCCCGGACTACATCTACGAGGCGGCCGAGGTCGACCGCGCCTCGGCATGGCGTCAGTTCTGGTCGATCACGCTGCCCATGGCGCTGCCCTTCATCATGCTGGCGGTCCTGTTCCGCGGCATCGAGAACTTCAAGATGTTCGACATGGTCAACCTGCTCACCGGCGGCGGACCGGGTTCGACCACTGAAGTCGCCTCGATCACGCTGAAGCGCGAGGCGTTCGAGAAATGGCGGACCGGGTTCTCGTCCGCCTTCGCCATCATCCTGTTCGTCGCGGTGTTCGGGCTGGCCAACATCTACGTCAAGGTGCTGAACAAGGTGAAGAGCCGATGAGCGCCGCCGCCCATTCCATCATCGAGCCGAGCTCGGCCTCGAAGCGCATCGCCGGCGCGATCGTCATCCTCTACGCGGTGATCACGATGGTCCCGCTGTTCTGGATCATCGCGACCAGCTTCAAGACGCCGCCGGATTCGATTGCCTATCCGCCGAAGATCGTCTTCACGCCGTCGATCGAGGGCTACTGCAACCTGTTCACGACCAGGACGCGGCAGACGGCGGAGTATATCAACTCGCTGCCGCCAGCGACCAGCTTCTGCGACGAGACCACCCGCAAGCGCAACATGGTCATCGCCGGGCCGTCGAACTTCGTGCCGCGCTTCGTCAACTCGCTCATCGTCGCCTTCGGCTCGACCTTCTGCGCGGTGTTTCTGGGCACGCTGACCGCCTACGGCTTCTCGCGGTTCAAGGTGCCGTTGGCCGACGATCTCCTGTTCTTCATCCTGTCGACGCGGATGATGCCGCCGATCGCGGTGGCGATCCCGATCTATCTGATGTACCGCGAGCTTGGCCTCAACGACACCGCGCTCGGCATGATCCTGCTCTACACGGCGGTCAATGTGTCGCTGGCGGTGTGGCTGCTGAAAGGCTTCATGGACGAGATCCCGCGCGAATACGAGGAAGCGGCGATGATCGACGGCTATTCGCGGCTGCAATCGTTCTGGAAGGTCGTGCTGCCGCAGGCGACGACGGGTATCGCGGCGACCGCGATCTTCTGCCTGATCTTCGCCTGGAACGAATATGCGTTCGTGTCTCTCCTGACCTCCGGCACCGCCCAGACCGCGCCGCCGTTCATCCCGACCATCATCGGCGAGGGCGGCCAGGACTGGCCGGCGGTGGCGGCCGGCACGACGATCTTCCTGGTGCCGATCCTCGTCTTCACCATCCTGCTCCGCAAGCAATTGCTGCGCGGGATCACATTCGGGGCGGTGCGGAAATGACCACGCAAGCCAAGCGCAAATCCTCCTGGCCCCGCCTCCTGCGCCGCGGGCTGCTCGAGAACATCGCGACGGCGCTGATCGGCATCGGCTTCCTGATGCTGTTCCAGCCGTTCGCGCTGGCGCTCTACACATATTCCTTCGTCACCATGCTGGTCGGCACGGCGATGTTCATCGTCGTCTCGAAGTTTCCGGAGTAGGACGATGGCTGAAATCCGGGTCGAGCATCTGCGCAAAGCCTTCGGCGAGTTCGTCGCGGTGCAGGATTCGAGCTTTGTGGTCGAGGATGGCGAGTTCTTCGTCATGCTTGGGCCGTCGGGCTGCGGCAAGACGACGACCTTGCGCATGATCGCCGGGCTGGAACTGCCGACGTCGGGTCGCATCCTGCTCGGCGGCGAGGAAGTGTCCCAGAAGCGCGCCAGCGAGCGCGACATCGCCTTCGTCTTCCAGCTCTTCGCGCTCTATCCCCACATGAACGTGCGCAAGAACATCGGCTTCCCCCTTCTGGCGCAGGGCATGCCGAAGGCCGAGATCCGCAGCCGTGTCGAGGAGACCGCGCGCCTGCTGCGCATCGACCATCTGCTGGAGAAGTCGGTCTCCGGCCTGGCCGGCGGCGACCGGCAGCGCGTCGCGCTCGGCCGCGCCATCGTGCGGCGGCCGAAATGCTTCCTCATGGACGAGCCGCTGGGGACGCTGGACTCCGAATTCCGAGACCTGATGGTTCACGAACTGCGCGAGCTGCACAACCGCATCCACGCGACGACGGTCTATGTCACGCATGATCAGATGGAAGCGATGTCGATGGCCGACAAGATCGCGGTCATGAACCACGGCGTCATCGAGCAGTTCGGCAGCCCGCAGGAAATCTACGACCGGCCGGCGACGATGTTCGTGGCCGATTTCATCGGCTCGCCGCCGATGAACTTTCTCAAGTTCGGCGGCGCGCTGCGCAAGGGCGACCGGCAGGTCGGGGTGCAGGGGGCGGAGATCGTCGTGCCGGAAATCCGCGAGGATGCGGGCGAGGCGGAATATGCGATTGGCATACGGCCCGAGCACATCCGCTTCGACGACGCGTCCAGGCTGCGCGGAGCGGTCTATGGCGCGGAATATCTCGGCACGACGCAGATCGTCGCGGTCGAGACCGCCGGCGGGATGATCAAGGCGCGCGTACCGGCGGACATGACGGTAAGCGTCGGCGAACATGTCGGACTGGCGCTGAACGGTGCGCGGCTGTCCGTGTTCGACAAGGCAAGCGGGCGGGCCGTGCGCACGGCGCTGCATGACGAAGGCCTGCGGAGGTCCGCCCATGGCTGAGGTCGTCATCAAGGGCATCGACAAGTCGTTCAAGGACAATGATGCGATAAAGGGCCTCGACCTGACGATCGCCGATGGCGAGTTCATCGTGCTGCTCGGGCCGACCGGCGCCGGCAAGACGACGACGCTGCGGCTGGTCGCGGGGCTGGAGAAGCCCGACGCCGGCACGATCCATATCGGCGGGCGCGACGTCACCCGGCTCGATCCGGCCTCGCGCGACGTCGCCTTCGTCTTCCAGCAATATTCGCTCTACCCGCATCTGACCGTCTACGAGAACCTGGCGTTCCCGCTGCGGTCGCCCGCGCGGCGGCTGCCGGAAGACCAGATCAAGCGCCGGGTCGAGGAGGTCTCGAAACTCGTCCGCATCCATCACAAGCTGCAGAACAAGTCGACCAAGCTCTCCGGCGGCGAGATGCAGCGGGTGGCGATCGGCCGGGCGCTGGTGCGCAAACCGTCGATCTTCCTGATGGACGAGCCGCTGTCGTCGCTGGACGCCAAGCTGCGCGGCGACCTGCGGCTTGAACTCAAGCGCATCCAGACCGAGCTCGGCGCGACGGTGCTCTATGTCACGCACGACCAGATCGAAGCGATGACCATGGCCGACCGGATCGGCATCCTGGCCGAGGGCCGGCTGGTGCAGATCGGCACCCCGCGCACGGTCTACACCGAGCCCGCCAATCTACATGTCGCGGCGCGCCTTGGCCAGCCGGCGATCAACCTCCTCCCTGTCGGACTCCTCCCCGACGGCGGTGCGCCCGCCGGCACGAAAACGGTCGGCGCGCGCACCGAGCATTTGACGATCGACAGGTCGGCGAACGGGCATTTCGACGGCCGCGTCGACTGGGTCGAGCATCTCGGCGACCAGAACCACCTCCACGTCACCGTCGGCGACCGCAAGCTGATCACGCTCACCGACACCGATACGCCCTTGAGAAAAGGCGATCCGGTGACGATAAGGTTGCGCAACCCGCTGTTCTTCGACGGCGCGGGCATCCGGATCCTGGGAGGGGCGCGTACATGAAGGTCGGATTCTGCATGTTCCTGTGGACGACGAACGTCTCCGCGAAACACCGCGCCCTGCTGAAGGACATCAAGGCGACCGGCTATGACGGGGTCGAGATTCCGATCTTCGAGGGCAGCCCCGACGATTACAAGCGTCTGGGCGAGATGCTCGACGGGATCGGCCTGGAGCGCACGGCCGTTTCGGCGATGGGCGACCCGGCGATGAACCTGATCGGCGATGCGGCCGCCCGCAAGGCCGGCGTCGCCTACATGAAGCACACGATCGACTGCGCCGAGGCGCTCGGCGCGAAAAGCCTTTCAGGCCCCCTGCATTCGACGCTCGGACACTTCTCGGGCGCCGGCCCGACGTCGGCGGAATGGAAGCGCGCGGTCGACACTCAGCGGCTGATCGGAGACCACGCTGGCGCGCACGGCGTTACCATCGGGCTGGAGGCGCTGAACCGCTTCGAATGCTATCTGGTCAACACGATGAAGGACCTGTCGCGGCTCGTCCATGAGGTGGACCGTCCCCACATCAAGGCGATGTACGACACGTTCCACGCCAATATCGAGGAGGCCGACCCGATCGCCGCCTACACGGACAATGTCCGCAACATCGCGCATGTGCACATCTCCGAAAACGATCGCGGCGTGCCGGGGCGCGGCAACATCCCGTGGAAGAAGACGTTCAAGGCGATCCGCGACTCCGGCTATGACGGCTGGCTCACCATCGAGGCGTTCGGTCGCGGGCTGAAGGACCTGGCCGCGGCGACCAAGGTCTGGCGCGACTTCGCCGAAAGCCCCGAGGCAGTCTACCGCGACGGCCATGCCCATGTGCGCGACGGCTGGAAGAAGGCCGGCAAGGGCGGAAGGAAGTGAGCCATGTCTGACGCGACCACCGCCATCGACCTGAAATCCCTGATCGAGGCCGCAGCCGCGACGATCTCGGCGCATGCCGACGAGCTGACGGCGCTCGACCAGGCGATCGGCGACGGCGACCACGGCTACAACATGAAGCGCGGTTTCGACGCTCTGCTGGCCGAGTCCGGTGCGCTGTCCGGCAAGCCGCTTCCGGATGCGCTGAAGGCGGCGGGAACAAAACTGGTCATGACCGTGGGCGGCGCGTCCGGACCGCTGTTCGGGACGTTCCTGATGGCGCTGGGCAAGGAACTGCCGGCCGAGCCGTCGCGCAGTGACTTCGCTACCGCCTTCGGCAAGGCCGTCGACGCTGTCGCGGCGCGCGGCAAGTCGGAGGCCGGGCAGAAGACGATGCTCGACGTGCTCTATCCGGTCCGCGACGCGCTGGCCGCCGGGCAGTCGGGCGCGGAGATCGCGGCGGTTGCGGCGCGGGCGGCGGATGCGACGGTGCCAATGAAGGCAATCCGAGGCCGCGCCTCGTTCCTCGGCGACCGCTCGATCGGCCACATGGATGCCGGAGCGCGCTCGGTGTCGCTGCTGGCGGCCACCGTCGCTGCTACGCTTGGAGAGACGGCATGAACGTCGGCATCGTGATCGTGTCGCATTCGCCCAAGGTCGCCGAAGGCGCGGCCGACATGGTGCGCCAGATGGTGGGTGACGAGGTGCCGCTCGCCTGGTGCGGCGGCAATCCGGAGGGCGGACTCGGCACGTCGGTGGGGGCGATCATGGAAGCGATCGACCGCGCCTGGTCGGAAGCGGGCGTCGCGGTCCTGGTCGATCTCGGCGGCGCCGAGACCAACAGCGAAATGGCGGTCGAACTGATCGGTGAGCCGCGCTCCGACCGCATCGTCATCTGCAACGCGCCGATCGTCGAGGGCGCGGTGATGGCGGCGACAGAAGCGTCCGGCGGCGCGTCGCTGCGCGACGTGGTAGCGACCGCGCATGAACTGTCGCCGGCTTAAGGAACAAGCAGAATGTCCGCCAAGGCCGAAGCCACAGTCCTGATCACCCACGATGTCGGCCTGCATGCGCGCCCTTCGGTGAAGTTCACCAAGCTCGCCAAGACATTTCCGGCCCAGGTGGAAATGGCGCTCGACGCAGGCGGGCCGTGGATCGACGCCAAGTCGATCGTCAAGGTGATGGCCGCCAAGGCGCCAAAGGGCACGACCATGCACCTTCGCGCCGAGGGCGAGGGAGCGGACGCGGCGCTGGAAGCGTTGGTCGATCTGGTCGCGCGGGACTTCGACGAGGGCGACCATGCCCGAAGTGCTTAGCCTCACAGGGATTCCCGCTTCGCGCGGCTATGCCGAGGGTCCGCTCTATCGGCTCGACGCCGAAGCGGGATCGTATCGGTCGAAGGGGTCCGGCGATGCGGAGACGGCGGCGCTCAACGGCGCCATCGCAACAGCAATCGCACGTGTTTCGACACTGATCGAGACCGCCCCCGGCGAGAGCGCGGACATTCTCGAGTTCCAGCTGGCGATGCTCGAAGACGAGGCGTTGTCGGGTCCCGCATTGGCGGCGATCACCGCCGGCGCCACAGCCTGGGAGGCGTGGTCGTCGGTCCTGGATGCCGAGATCGCCGGCTACGAGGCGTCGAGCGACGACTATTTCCGCGCCCGATCCGCGGATCTGCGCGACATCCGCGACCAGGTGCTGCGCGCGCTGACCGGCGGCGCGGACGACACGATCCCGCCTGGCTCGATCCTGTTCGGCGAGGATATTCCACCGACACGCTTTCTCGAGACCGACTGGTCGGGAGGCGGCGGAATCGCATTGACCAGAGGCAGTTCAGCCTCCCATGTCGCCATGCTGGCGCGGTCGCGTGGCGTGCCGATGGTGGTCGGACTGGGTGGAGACGCCTTTGGCGCAGACGGATTGGCGCTGCTCGACGCCGAAGCGGGCCGCATCGTGCTCGCGCCCGCCAATTCCGACGTCGCGCGGTTCCGGCAGGCGGCGGCGAATTTCCGTCTTCGCGCAGAACGCGCACAAGGCTTTCTTCACAAGCCCGCGATGACCGCCGACGGGACGCAGGTGCTGACCTATGTCAACATCGCCGACCCCGCGGACACCGATGCGATCGACATCGCCACCTGCGATGGTGTTGGCCTGATGCGGACGGAGTTCCTGTACGGGCATGGCCTGCCCGACGAGGAGACGCAGTTTCGCGCCTATCGCAAAGTCCTGGAATGGGCGGGAGCCAAGCCGGTGACGATCCGTACCGTGGACGCCGGCGGCGACAAGCCTGTCCCGGGATTCACGGTCGCCGAGGGCAACCCGTTTCTGGGCCTGCGCGGCATCAGGCTCTGCCTTGCGCGGCCGGACGTGTTCCGCGCGCAGATCCGGGCGCTCTTGCGCGCCGCCGTTCACGGCAATCTGAAGGTGATGCTCCCGATGATCGCCGTGGCATCGGAATATGCGCGGGCGAAAGCGATGTTTGCCGATGAAGCGCTGGCGCTGTCCGCCAGCGGAATCCCGCACCGGATGCCGCCGCTCGGCATCATGGTCGAAGTGCCGTCGGTGGCGATCGCGCCGCAGCCCTTCGCCGACGTCGCGTTCTTCTCGATCGGCTCCAACGATCTGACGCAATATGTGATGGCGGCCGCCCGCGACAACGCATCGGTCGCCGCCTTGAACGACGCCGCGCATCCGGCGGTGCTGCGGCTGGTCGGCGAGGTGGCGGCGTTCGGGCGCGCCAACGGCATTCCGGTCAGCCTGTGCGGCGATGCCGGCGGCGACCCGGCGCTGATCCCGCATCTGCTGGCGGCGGGTCTGCGCGAGCTTTCCGCGGTGCCGGCGCAGCTGGCCGTCGCCAAGGCGGCGATCGCGGACGTCAGGCTGTGAAGAACGATACGCCGGACCGGCCGCCACCGCCGGACGCTGAGGCGGCGATCCGCGCCTACAAGACGGTACTGTCGGCGGTGATCGACCAGCGGCCGTCCGGCACCCGGCAGCGGCTGGCGGATGCTCTCGGCAAACACCGCTCCTTCGTGTCGCAGATCGCCAATCCTGCCTATTCGATGCCGATCCCGGCAAAGCACCTGCCGGCGATCTTTTCCGTCTGCCACTTCAGTCCGGCGGAGCGTGAAGCCTTCGTCACGGCTTACGCAGTCGCGCATCCAGGCAAGGGCCCCGTCGGCGCCGCGAAGCGGTCGCGGCACATCTCCTTGACCGTGCCCGATCTCGGCGACGACAAGCAGAACGCCGCGCTCGACCGGGCGATTAACGATTTCATCCAGAAGATCACGAGCATTGCAGGGAAGGGATGAGCAGGGAAGAGTTTGCTTTCTTTCCGCACAAGGGCGCAGCGGTTCGCAAGATTGCGCGGGCGGAAAAAAGTAAACTGTCCCCAGCGCTAAACTGGAGGACCACATGAAGAAACTGATGAACTCGGTCGAGACGATCCTGACCGACAGCCTGGACGGTTTCGTCGCAGCGCATGGCGACATCCTGGCGCTCGGCGACGAGCACAAATTCGTCCGGCGCAAGGCTTTGAAGCCGGGCAAGGTGGCGCTGATCTCCGGCGGCGGCTCCGGTCATGAACCGCTGCATGGCGGCTTCGTCGGCCATGGCATGCTCGACGCCGCCTGCCCCGGGCAGGTGTTCACCTCGCCGACGCCCGACCAGGTGCTGGCGGCGGCCGAAGCCGTGAACACCGGTGCGGGGTGCCTCTTCATCGTCAAGAACTACGAAGGCGACATCATGAACTTCGAGATGGCCGCCGAAATGGCCGACGGCGTGCAGACGATCATCACCAATGACGATGTCGCGGTCGAGAACTCGTCCTACACGACGGGACGCCGCGGTGTTGCCGGCACGCTGGTGGTCGAGAAGATTGTCGGCGCGGCGGCGGAGGAGGGGCTCGGGCTCGCGGAACTGAAGGCGCTCGGCCAAAAGGTCAATGGCGCGACGCGCTCGATGGGCGTGGCCCTCACCTCGTGCACGGTGCCAGCCGCCGGCAAGCCCACCTTCACGCTCGGCGACGACGAGATGGAGTTCGGCGTCGGCATCCATGGCGAGCCGGGCCGCCGCCGCGACAGGTTGAAGAGCGCGGACGCGATTGCCGAAGAGATCGTAGCAGCGATTCTCGGCGACCTTGGCGCCGTCGCGAAGGGCGAAGCGCTGCTCTTCGTCAACGGCTTCGGCGGCACGCCCTTGATGGAGCTCTATGTCGTCTACAACTCCGCGCGCAAGATCCTCGACGCCAAAGGGATCAAGGTGACCCGTTCGCTGGTCGGCTCCTATGTCACCTCGCTCGACATGGCCGGCTGCTCGATCACGCTGACCATGCTCGATGGCGAGACGACACGGCTCTGGGACGCGCCGGTGCATGCGGCGGGGCTGCGCTGGGGGATGTAGTTTCGCGCGGTTGTCCGATCCGCGCGTCTTGCCGGGCGAACCGATCTGATTGACATTGCAGTCAGCCGGGGGGTTGTGATGCTGTCGTCCACTGCACGCATGCTGACAGGCGCGCTTGCTGCGCTCTACGCCGCCCTTGGGCTGGTGCTCTTCATCGCACCCGTGTGGGCCGCCCCAAACTTCGCCTGGAACGTCTCGCCCTTCGTCGCCATGACCATTGGCGGCTGGTGTCTCGGCAATGCATGGGCGGCGTTCGTCATTGCCCGCCGTTGGCGGATGTCGCTGGTGGTGGCCGGCCTGATCTATCTGGCCCTGTTTGGCCTGCTCGAGACCGCTGTCGCCATCGCCTTTGCCGACAAGCTCAAGCTCGGCCACTGGCTCGGCTGGCTCTATGTCGTCACGCTTGGCGTCAACGTCCTTGCCGCATTGGCTTACATTCGCGACGTGATCGTGCTGAGGCCGACCCGCGAGACGCTCGGGCGCCGGTCGGGACCGGTGGATGTGTTCATCGGGCTGGTCTTCATCGCCTTCGTCGGCTTTCTCGGGCTCTATGGCCTGTTCGCCCCGCCCGGCAGCCGGGGACTCAATGCCAGCATATTCCCCGAACTGCTGACCCCGTTCAGCCTGAGGGCATTCGGCGCCTTCTATCTCGCGATCGCGCTGGCCCCGGTCGGACTGCTGATCATTCGGGGCGTCGATTCGGCGCTCAGCCACATGTATGCCAGCTGGCCGCTCATCTTCTTCATCACGCTGGCCGCGTTCGTCTACATCGACGCCTTCGACTTCGCCGCAAGGCGCGGCCAGTTCCTCTACATCGGCGTCTACCTTGCGGTGGCCGCCTGGACGGGATTCTACCTGCTCCGCGAAGGCACCGGCTCGCGCAGCACCCCGTGACCGACCCGGCGGCATCCGAAAGGCCATGGGCGGGAACAAGGTCGACGGCATGGTCATGGCGGGCCTTGATCGTCGCAATGGCCGCATGGCCGCTCGCCGCCGCGTGGGCGCTCGAAGCGGCGGGCGGCGACATGATGATGTCGGTCGTGGCTTTCCTTCTCGTTCCGATCCTTCCGCTGATCGCGGCCCGGCCACGCACCGCGCTTTCGGCCCTGGGCTTCTCCGTTCTGGTCGGCGCGCCGGCGATCGTCTGGATCGACGAGATCGCCCAGCGCAATGGCCAATGGCTTGTCGTCGATCCGCTCTCGACGCGGCTGCCGCTGATCGAGGCGAGCCTGCAGTCCGTGTTCTGGGCGGTGGCGCATTTCCTCGCGACGGTCATGGCTTGGGAGACATTGCGGAACAGCCGCTACCGTCCTCCCGAAGCGCGCCGGATGCTGATCTGCGCGGCGGTGTCGCTGGCGGCGCTCGCTCTGTTCATCGCGATCCGGACCTGCAGGCCTGCCCTGCTCGACATCCCATATTTCTATATGTGGTTCGGGCTGATCCTGATCGTCTTGCCCGTGGCGGGGGCATTGGCCGCCAGACCCCGCCTCCGCCGCCCGCTGGTCGTGCTGGCATTCGCAGGCTGCTACTGGAAACTGGTCTACGAGGTGGCGGCGCTGCGCAATGACTGGTGGCGGTTCCCAGGCGAGTTTCTTGGCTGGGTCAGGCTTGGACCCTATGCGTTCCCAATCGAGGAACTCGTCATCTGGATCGTGCTGTTTTCGCCTGCGATCGCGGTGTTCTGGGAATTCTGGAACGGACCGGGTCCAGCCACGAGAGTCAACGCGATACGCCGCTGAACCGATGCTCTTGGAGCCAGGCCGCCGTCAGGCGCGGAATGAGCTTACGGTTGCTCTACAGTCCCTCGACGCTGACCAGCCGCGCCGAGCTGCATTCGTCGCGGATCGACTTCAGGCTCTGGTAGACCGGGCCAAGGTAGAAATCCTCCCATGCCTGCACGGACGGGAATTCCAACAGGACGATCCGGCGCGGCTGCCAGTCGCCTTCGTAGACCTTGTGGGTTCCGCCCCGGGCCAGGTATTTCGCGCCCGCCGACTCCAGCGCCGGCTTCACGCCGGCCATGAATTCCTGATATCGCGTCATGTCGCGAATCTCGACGTCGAAGATCACATAAGCCGCCACCGCACGTTCCTCCCTTTCGGAACCCGCAGCATATAGCGAGAGCGCCGGAAGTCGACGCCCGGGGCGGTGACCGTCAGCCGCTCACGTCGGCATCGGCTTCGGCGGCCTGCGCCGGGGTGATGGGCGCGGAGGGGCGCCTGATCTTCACCGATGCCTCCACCACGATCGGCAGCAGGCCGTCGCCACCCGAATCGACAACGTCGAAGAAGTGGCGGCGCATGCGCGGCTCCCAGAACTTGTTGATGTGCTCGGCGACCCCGGCAACGCCTTCATCGTGCGGCTTCGACATGAAGAAGGTGCCGATCTGGTTGGCCATGCGGATGATCTTGGCGACCACCGCCGCTGCGTGATCCTGGTCAGGCGACATGTCTTGCGGTCCCATCGGTGACGCGGTCAGGCCGCGTGAAAATGTCGAACTCCTCGCCGCGCACCAGCGCGACAAGCGTCATGCCTGCTTCGTCGGCGGTGCGGATGGCGAGCGCGGTCGGGGCCGAAACGGCGATGATGCAGCCTGCGCCGATCGCGGCGGTCTTCTGCACCATATCGACCGAAACGCGGCTGGTGACGACGACAGCACCTGAAGCACCATCGATCCCGGCGCCGGCCAGCGCGCCCGCCAGCTTGTCCAGCGCGTTGTGTCTGCCGACATCCTCGCGCGCGGCCACGATACCCTTCCCTGGCACGTAGAACCCGGCGGCATGGACCGCGCCGGTCTCGGCATGCAGCGGCTGCAGCTTCGACAGCATGCGGACCGCGCGGACGATGTCGGCGGCGTCAAGTGCCAACACCGCGCCGGCCACCGCATCCACAGAGCGCATCGCCTCTTCGATCGACTCGATTCCGCACAGGCCGCAGCCGACCGGTCCCGCAAGGCGCCTGCGCCGCGCCTGGAATTTCGTGTTCGCCTGGTCCCTAAGCCGGATCTGGATGTCGACCCCGGCGCCATGATCCTCGACCTCAATCGCGTCGATCTCGTCGGGCGAGTCGATGATGCCCTCGGTCAGCGAGAAGCCCAGCGCAAAATCCTGGAAATCGGCGGGCGAGGCCATCATCACCGCATGCGTGGTGCCCGCATAGGACAGCGCCACCGGCATCTCCTCCGGCACCATCCGCGCAGCAGCCGATGTGCCCGAGGCGCGGCGGGCGATGCGGGTGGTGGAGGTGACGGGCGGGCGGGTCATTTGACCTACTCCGCCGCCTCCAGATGGCCCTCGATCCGCCGGCTCCGCTTCGACAGTTCGTCATATTCCTCCTGCCAGGCGCTGGGGCCATTGGAGGGCGTCACCTGCACGGCGGTCACCTTGTATTCCGGGCAGTTGGTCGCCCAGTCGGAATAGTCGGTGGTGATGACGTTGGCCTGCGTGTCGGGGTGGTGGAAGGTGGTGTAGACGACGCCTGGCGAGACACGGTCGGTGATCTCGGCGCGCAGTGTGGTTTCGCCGGCGCGGCTCTTCAGCCGCACCCAGTCGCGATGGCGGATGCCGCGCTGTTCGGCGTCGTGCGGGTGGATTTCGAGCACGTCCTCCGAATGCCAGATGACATTGTCGGTGCGCCGGGTCTGCGCGCCGACATTGTACTGGCTGAGGATGCGGCCGGTGGTCAGGAGCAGCGGGAACAGCGGGCCGGTGCGCTCGTCGGTCGCGACATATTCGGTGCGGATGAACTTGCCCTTGCCGCGCACGAAGCCGTCGACATGCATGATCGGCGTGCCCTCCGGCGCCTTTTCGTTGCAGGGCCACTGCACCGAGCCCATCTTGTCGAGATAGTCGTAGGAGACCATGGCGAAGGACGGCGTGGTGCTGGCGATCTCGTCCATGATCTGCGACGGGTGGGCATAGTTCCACTTCAGCCCCATCGCCTGGGCGAGTTTCTGCGTCACCTCCCAGTCGGCGAGGCCGTTCTTCGGGCTGATCACCTTGCGCACCCGGTTGATGCGGCGTTCCGCGTTGGTGAACGTGCCGTCCTTCTCGAGGAAGGTCGAGCCCGGCAGGAAGACGTGGGCGTAGTTGGCGGTCTCGTTGAGGAACAGGTCGTGCACGACGACGCATTCCATCGCCGCCAGGCCGGCCGAGACGTGCTTGGTGTCGGGGTCCGACTGCAGAATGTCCTCGCCCTGGATGTAGATGCCCTTGAACGTGCCTTCGACCGCCGCGTCCAGCATGTTCGGGATGCGCAGACCGGGCTCGTTGTCGAGCTTGACGCCCCAGAGCGTCTCGTAGATGTCGCGCACCGCGTCGCCCGAGATGTGGCGGTAGCCCGGCAACTCGTGCGGGAACGAGCCCATGTCGCAGGCGCCCTGGACATTGTTCTGGCCGCGCAGCGGGTTCACGCCGACGCCGCGCCGGCCGATATTGCCGGTCAGCATGGCGAGGTTGGCGATCGCGATGACGGTGGTGGAGCCCTGGCTGTGCTCGGTGACGCCGAGACCGTAATAGATCGCGCCATTGCCGCCCTTGGCGTAGAGCCGCGCCGCGCCGCGGATTTCCTCGGCCGGCACGCCGGACAACTTTTCGATCTCTTCCGGGCTGTAGCGCGGATCGGCGACAAAGGACGCGTAGTCCTCGAACTCCGACCAGTCGCAGCGCTCGCGGATGAACTGCTCGTTGAACAGGCCCTCGGTGACGATGACATGGGCCAGCGACGTGACCACGGCGACATTGGTGCCGGGTTTCAGCGGCAGGTGGTGCGCCGCCTCGATATGCGCCGACTTCACCATCTCGGTGCGGCGCGGATCGATGACGATCAGCTTGGCCCCGGCGCGAAGCCGCTTCTTCATCCGTGAGGCAAAGACCGGATGCGCCGATGCGGGGTTGGCGCCAATGACGACGACGACGTCGGTGTCCTCGACCGAGTCGAAATCCTGCGTGCCGGCCGAGGTGCCGTAGGTCTGGCCGAGGCCGTAGCCGGTCGGCGAGTGGCAGACGCGGGCGCAGGTGTCGACATTGTTGTTGCCGAAGCCCTGCCGGATCAGCTTCTGGACGAGATAGGTCTCCTCGTTGGTGCAGCGCGATGAGGTGATGCCGCCGATCGAGCCGCGACCGTACTGATACTGGATCCGGCGGAACTCCGAATTGATGTGGGCGAACGCCTCTTCCCACGACACTTCGCGCCATGGATCGGAGATGTTGTCGCGCACCATCGGCTTGGTGATGCGGTCCTTGTGGGTCGAGTAGCCATAGGCGAAGCGGCCCTTGACGCAGGAATGGCCACGATTGGCCTTGCCGTCCTTCCACGGCACCATGCGCACCAGTTCCTCGCCGCGCATCTCGGCCTTGAACGAGCAGCCGACGCCGCAATAGGCACAGGTGGTGACGACGGAATGTTCCGGCTGGCCGATCTCAATCACCGACTTCTCGGTCAGTGTCGCGGTCGGGCAGGCCTGCACGCAGGCGCCGCAGGAGACGCATTCCGACGACAGGAAATCCTGGTGCATGCCGGGCGAGACGCGGGAGCCGAAGCCGCGGCCCTCGATGGTCAGCGCGAACGTGCCCTGCACTTCCTCGCAGGCCCGCACGCAGCGCGAACAGACGATGCACTTGGACGGATCGTAGGTGAAATAGGGGTTCGATTCGTCCTTCGGCATCCAGTTGAAATTGGCCGCGCCCGCGTTCAGCTCGCCGGTCTTCTTCTTGAAGACGTGGTTCTCGCCCTCATAGCCGTAGCGCACGTCGCGCAGGCCGACCGCGCCCGCCATGTCCTGCAGCTCGCAGTCGCCATTGGCGGCGCAGGTCAGGCAGTCGAGCGGATGGTCGGAGATGTAGAGCTCCATCACGCCCTTGCGGATGTCCTTCAGCCGGCCGGTCTGGGTGTGCACCACCATGCCCGGTGCCACCGGCGTCGTGCAGGAGGACGGCGTGCCGTTGCGGCCCTCGATTTCGACCAGGCAGAGCCGGCAGGAGCCGAAAGCGTCGACCATGTCGGTGGCGCAGAGTTTGGGGATGGCGATGCCCGCATCCATCGATGCACGCATGATCGAGGTGCCCTCCGGCACTGTGACCGTGAAGCCGTCGACGGTCAGCGTCACTTGCCGCTCGGATTTCGAGGCAGGCGTGCCGTAATCGATTTCGTGGACGAGACCCATGTTACGTCTCCTATTCCGCAGCTTCGGCGACCGCGCGCGGCGCGAAATCGTCGGGGAAATGGTTGATGGCGCTCATCACCGGATAGGGCGTGAAGCCGCCGAGCGCGCAGAGCGAGCCGAACTTCATCGTGTTGCAGAGGTCGGTCACCAGCGCGAGGTTCTTCTCGGGCTCGATGTTCATCGCGATCTTGTCGATGGTCTCGACGCCGCGGGTCGAGCCGATGCGGCAGGGCGTGCACTTGCCGCAGCTTTCGATGGCGCAGAACTCCATCGCGAACCGCGCCTGCTTCAGCATGTCAGCCGTGTCGTCGAAGACCGTGATGCCGGCATGGCCGATCAGGCCGTCCTTGGCCGCGAATGCCTCGTAGTCGAACGGCGTGTCGAACAAAGCCGGCGGGAAGTAAGCGCCCAGCGGCCCGCCGACCTGCACCGCCTTGACCGGCCGCCCGGTCGCCGTGCCGCCGCCGATACCTTCCACGATCTCGCCCAGCGTCATGCCGAACGCCGCCTCGAACAGGCCGCCATGTTTCACATTGCCGGCGATCTGGATCGGAATCGTGCCGCGCGAGCGGCCCATGCCGAAATCCTTGTAGTGGGCCGCACCCCTGTCGAGGATCACCGGCACGGAGGCGAGCGAGATAACGTTGTTGATCACCGTCGGCTTGCCGAACAGGCCCTGGATCGCCGGCAGCGGCGGCTTGGCCCGCACCACGCCGCGCTTGCCTTCGAGCGAATTCAGGAGTGAGGTCTCCTCGCCGCAGACATAGGCGCCAGCGCCGACCCGCACCTCGATGTCGAAGGCGTTGGGCGAGCCCAGCACGTTGACGCCGAGCACGCCCTTGGCCCGCGCCACCTCGATCGCGGCGCTCATCGCTGCGACGGCGTGCGGATATTCCGAGCGGATGTAGACAAAACCCTTGGTCGCGCCGGTCGCGATGCCGGCGATCGCCATGCCCTCGATCAGGACGAAGGGGTCGCCCTCCATGATCATGCGGTCGGCGAAGGTCGCGCTGTCGCCCTCGTCGGCGTTGCAGACGATGTATTTGCGGTCCGCTGTCTGGTCGAGGACGGTCTTCCACTTGATGCCGGTCGGGAAACCGGCACCGCCGCGGCCGCGCAGGCCGGACTCGGTGACGGTCCTGACGATGTCGGCCGGCGTCATCGCGACGGCGGCCTTCAGTCCGCGCAAGCCGCCATGGGCTTCGTAGTCGCTGAGCGACAGGGGGTCGGTGATGCCGCAGCGGGCGAAGGTGAGACGGGTCTGCTTGGCCAGGAACGGAATTTCTTCGGGGTCGCCGAGCGACAGCGCATGCGCGGCACCCGAGAGCAGGCCCGCGTCGAGCAGCCCAGCGATGTCCTTGGCCTTGACCGGACCGTAGGCGACGCGGCCGGAAGCGGTTTCGACCTCGACCATCGGCTCCAGCCAGTACATGCCGCGCGAACCGGTGCGGACAACCCTGGCGTCGAGCCCCCGCGCGTCGATCTCGCGGGCGAGCGCCTTGGCGACCTTCTCCGCGCCCAGCGCCAGCGCGCCGGAATCCTTGGGGACATAGACAATCGCCGTCATGTGCGGATCTCTGCGACAATCTCGTTGATCGCATCGGCATCGACCCTGCCGATAACCTCGCCGTCGAGCATCGCCGCCGGGGCACAGGCGCACAGGCCAAGGCAATAGACGGGTTCGAGCGTCACGGAACCGTCCTTGCTCGTCTCATGAAAACCGATGCCGAGCGCCTGCTTGACCATGGCCGCGACCCTGTCGGAACCCATCGACTGACAGGCCTCGGCCTGGCAGAGCTTCAGCACGTGACGCCCGGCAGGCTGGCTGCGGTAATCGTGATAGAAGGTGACGACGCCGTGCGCCTCGGCCTTCGAAATGTTCAGCGCGTCGGCGATGACTGGCAGGCTGTCGGTCGGGACGAAGCCGAACTCGTCCTGGATGCCATGCAGGATGGGAAGCAGCGCGCCTTCGAGATGCGCATGCGCTGCGATGACCGCACTGGTGCGGCCCGCGACGTCCGCGAGCTTGATCTGGGTACCCGACGGCTGCGGCAGCATGCAGCTCTCCTCCCTCGAAGCGCGGTCACGCGCCAAGACCTGATGAAGCCAGACAAAACGCCCGAAATCAATAAAGCCGAATCGTTGCTTGATAGAGGATTCCTATCGTTCGCCAATCCGTCGCTTCAGGTAGCCTGCCCCTTGCGCGAGAAATCGCCCGCCAGCGCCATCGCCTCGTCCAGAAGCGCCGAGACGAGCGGCGTGTGCGGCTCACGCGGCTGGACGACGAGGCCGACCGTGTGGCTGGCGTCGGGCTCGACGATGGGGATGGCGCGGATCGGTTCGGCGAAGCCGAAGGTCTCGGCCAGGTTCAGCGGCATGATCGACGACCATTTGCCGGTGCGGATGTGGGAGAAGAGCACGATCATCGAATTCGACTCCAGCGACGGCCGCACCGAGACGCCGGCCTCGGCCAGGTGCTGCTCGAGGATGCGGCGGTTCTGCATGTCGGGGGTGAGCAGGCAGAGCGGCAGTTCGGAAACCTCAGCCCAGGTGACGGACTTCCGGTCCGCATAGGTGGTGCCGGAGGCGGTGATGAGCTGGTAGCGCTCGGAATAGAGCGGCACCGACAGCACCCGCCCCAGCGGCTCGTTGTCGAGATAGGTGATGCCGGCGTCGATATCGAAATTGCCGAGCAGGGACAGGACCTCGATCGAGGTGCGCGACAGGATCGAGAAGGTCACACCGGGGTGCTTCTCGCGCAGCGGCGTCGTCAGCCGCGGCACCATGGCGAGCGCGGTCGGGATCGCGGCGATCCGGATGCGGCCGGACAGGCCGCGGCGGGCAGCGCGCATCTCGTCCTTCATCGTGCGCGCATCGCCGGAAATCCGCCGCGCCCAGGCCAGCACCTGCTCGCCCTCGGGCGTCAGCCCCTGGAAGCGCGAGCCGCGCTTGACCAGCATGACGCCAAGTTCCCCCTCCAGCTGCTTGATCGCCGCCGACAGCGTCGGCTGAGTGATGCCCAGCTCCTCGGCCGCCTTGCCGAAATGCTGCGCGCGGGCGAGCGCGATGAAGAATTCGAGCTTGTCGATCATGGCCGGACGATAAAGCGCCCGTTCCGTCATTGCCAGCAGCGATCCCTTGCGCGTCCGTCGATGCCAGCCTATGTTCGCGGCGCTCTAACGGGGTGCCGCCAGCGGGAGACCGCGACACGGCTGAGAGGCTCACGCCAACCCGCTGAACCTGATCCGGTTTGTACCGGCGGAGGGATTAGACGCGTTCGGCTCACGGCGCATCTTCCCTTTCACACCAATGAAGGAGGCGCCAGATGCGCACGACACTACCTATCCTGCTTGCTACCCTCGCCGTTTCTGCCCCGTTTTGGGCCGCGCCCGCCGTGGCGCAGGAAAAGCTCACCGTCTACACCTATGAAAGCTTCACCGCCGAATGGGGTCCGGGCCCGATCGTCGAGAAGGCGTTCGAGGCCGAGTGCGCCTGCGACGTAGAGTTCGTCTCGGTCGCCGACGGCGTGGCGCTGCTCAACCGCGTCCGGCTGGAAGGCGCGGCGGGCAAGGCCGACATCGTGCTTGGCCTCGACACCAACCTGACCAGGGAAGCCGCCGACACCGGCCTGTTCGCCCCGCATGGCCTGTCGACCGAGGGACTTACGGTGCCGGGCGGCTGGAGCGATGCGACGTTCCTGCCCTTCGACTACGGCTATTTCGCCGTGATCTATGACAGCAAGGCGATTTCCAACCCGCCTGCCAGCCTGAAGGAGCTGGTCGAGGGCGATCCGGAACAGAAGATCGTCATCCAGGACCCGCGCACCTCGACGCCGGGCCTCGGCCTCGTGCTGTGGATGAAGTCGGTCTATGCGGACCAAGCCGGCGAGGCCTGGGCGAAGCTCAAGGACCGTGTGCTGACGGTGACGCCCGGCTGGAGCGAGGCCTATGGCCTGTTCACCAAGGGCGAGGCGCCGATGGTGCTGTCCTACACCACCTCACCCGCCTACCACGTGATCGCGGAACAGACCGACCGCTACAAGGCGGCGGCGTTTTCGGAAGGCCACTACATGCAGATCGAAGTCGCGGGCATGACGGCCAAAGGGGCGGCGAACCCGCTGTCGGCGAAGTTCCTGGCGTTCATGACCGGCACTGCGTTCCAGGATGCGATCCCCGAGACCAACTGGATGTTCCCCGCGGCGGCGACTTCGAAGCCGCTCAACCCGGCCTTCGACGCGCTGGTGAAGCCGGCGAAGTCGCTGCTGTTTTCGCCGGATGAGGTGGCAGCCAACCGCAAGGTGTGGGTGGACGAATGGACGCAGGCGATGAGCAGGTAAAGGGGGCGCAGCGATGGTTGAGGTGTCGCTCCACCCCCTCCGTCGCCTTCGGCGCCACCTCCCCCGTCGAGGGGGAGGAGGCGGCCAGGTACTGCCACGTCGGTTGCCGGCAAGTCTCTGCCGCAACGATCATCGACATGCGCTTGGCGGCCGGATCAAGCCTCACTCCCTCCCCTCGACGGGGAGGGTGGCGGGCGAAGCCCGACGGGTGGGGTGCGCGGCGCTTCGGCGTCGCGACCTTATCGTCGAGTGGAACCATATCAGGGTGCTCTCGCCATGATCCATCCCGGCACCCTCGCACTCACATTCATCGCCCTCCTCATCGGCGGAGCCTTCGCCGGTCTCGCCGTCGAAGCCGCGCGCGATTGGTCGGGCGCGCTGTCTGCCTTCGATGCCTCCATGCTGCGCATTGCCGGCTTCACCCTCTGGCAGGCCGGCTTGTCGACCGTCCTGTCCGTCCTGCCCGCCATCTTCGTCGCCCGCGCCCTGTCCCGCCACCCGGCCTTCCCCGGCCGCGCGCTGCTGCTGCGCATCTTCGCGGTGCCGCTCGGCCTGCCGGCAATCGTCGCGGCGCTCGGGCTGCTGGCGCTCTACGGCCGCGCGGGTTTCTTCGCCGACGCGATGAGCGCGGCCGGCGCGGGCCGCTGGCCGGGCATCTACGGCCTGTCCGGCATCCTTGTCGCCCATGTCTTCTTCAACCTGCCGCTGGCGGCGCGGCTCTTGCTGGCGGCGCTTGAAACCGTGCCGCCAGACCAGTGGCGGATCGGCAGCCAGCTCGGCATGACGCCCGCCACGACGTTCTGGCTGATCGAATGGCCGGCGCTCAGGCGCTCGATCGCCAGCGTCGCCACACTGGTGTTCATGCTCTGCGTCACCTCGTTCACGCTGGTGCTGACGCTTGGCGGCGGGCCGGCGGCGACGACGCTGGAAGTGGCGATCTACCAGTCTCTGCGCTTTGATTTCGAGCCCGCGCGGGCGGTCGCTCTGACCGTTGTGCAGGTGGCCATCACCGTCGCCATGGTGATCGCGCTGTCCCGTCTCGGCGCGGACACGACGGGCGACGCCAACCTGCCGGTCGCCGGCCGGCGCATCGCCGACGCCGGCCGGGGCGAGACGCTGCTCAACGCCGCGCTGCTCGGCCTGGCGGCACTCTTCGTCGTGGGGCCGATGGCGGCCGTGGTGGCATCCGGACTTGGCGCGGATCTGTCGCGGCTGGCGACCGAACGCGCGGTGCTGGCCGCGACCGGCACAAGCCTGGTCCTCGCCTTCGGCTCGGCGATCCTGTCCGTCGCGCTGTCGCTGGCGCTGGTCTCGACGCGCCGCAGACTGGAAGCGGCGCGGAAAGCCGAACCGAAATCTCTTCTGGAACGGCTGACGGATTCCGGCGCCAGCCTCGTGCTGGTCGTGCCGCCGATCGTCATCGGCGCCGGCTGGTTCATCCTGCTGCGCAACACCGGCAGCGTGTTCGCCGTCGCGCCCGTCATGGTCGTCGCGGTCAACGCGGTCATGGCGATGCCCTTCGCGGTCCGCGCCATCCGCCCGGCCCATGACGCCGCCTCGGTGCGCAACGACCGGCTCTGCACGCAGCTCGGCATGTCGGGCTGGACCCGGATGCGGCTGATCGACTGGCCGGAACTGCGCCGGCCGCTCGCCACCGGCTTCGCCTTCGCCATGGCTCTGTCGCTCGGCGATCTCGGCGTCATCGCGCTGTTCGGCAGCGAGACGGTGCAGACACTGCCCTATCTCCTCTATTCGAGGATGGGCAGCTATCGCACCGCCGACGCCGCCGGGCTGGCCCTTCTGCTCGGCTTCCTGTGCTTCGCGCTGATGACGCTGGCGGACCGGCTCGGAAGGAGCGGAAGATGAGGCTCGGCAGCGCCATCCGGCTCGAAAACGTCCGCTTCGCCTACGGCGCGACGCGTATGGCGTTCGACCTCGCCGTCGAGCCGGGGGAAGTCGTCGCGGTCATGGGGCCGAGCGGCTCCGGCAAGTCGACCCTGCTCAACCTGATCGCGGGCTTCGAGACTCCGTCCGAAGGCCGGATTGTCATCGGCGGCCGCGACATGACCGACGTGTCGCCGGCGCAGCGCCCGGTGTCGATGATCTTCCAGGAGAACAATCTCTTCGCCCATCTCGACGTCGCGGCGAATGTCGGTCTCGGCCGCGATCCGGCCCTCAGGCTGTCGGCCGACGACCGCGATGCGGTCCGCGAAGCGCTGGCGCGGACAGGGCTCGCCGGCAAGGAAACGCGGATGCCGCACGAACTGTCAGGCGGCGAGCGGCAGCGCGCGGCATTGGCTCGGGCGCTGGTGCGGCGCCGGCCCGTCCTCTTGATGGACGAGCCTTTCGCGTCGCTCGGGCCGGGGCTGCGGGCCGAGATGGCCGATCTCGTCGCCGAACTGCATGGCGAGACCGGCATGACGATGCTGATCGTGACGCATTCGCCCGAGGATGCGTTGCGCCTTGCCCCGCGGCTGGTCTTCATCGACCGTGGAAGCGTCGCCGCGGACGGTCAGTCTGCGGAGCTGCTGGGCGAAAACGGGCCTGCGATCGTGCGCCACTACATCGGCGAGCAGGGGCGTTCACACTGAATTTGCCCGCAATGGGACATATTTTGTCCGTAAGGCATCTCAAGTGTGGCATCGGCGTTCTTGTCACCGGGTGACGGCGTTGCTACGTCGCGGCGTGCAGAGCGCGCCGGACCGGGGATTCGACGTTTTGCTCGATATCGACCAAGGAACTCGCCTGCGGACAGGTCCGGACAGCATGACGGCAGTTGAACAGCGGATGGCGACGCGTCCGATCCGCCGCGGGCACTTTGCGGCGGCGCTGGCCGTGCTTGTGCCGATGCTGGTCTCCGGCTGCCAGATGATCAACGACACGACGACGTCGGATCTGAGGCCCTCGGCCAATCCGGTCACGGTCGATTCGGTCGGCCGGAACGACAAGTTCGCCGAGATCGCGCGCCAGCAGCATCCGCGTATCCTCGCCACCTATGGCGGCGAGTATTCGGACCCCAAGCTGGAGCGGATGGTGGCCAAGGTCGTCGGCAGCCTGACGCTCGACCCCGACAATCCGAACCAGACCTATAGGATCACCATCCTCAATTCGCCCAACGTCAACGCCTTCGCGCTGCCGGGCGGCTATCTCTACATCACGCGCGGCCTGCTGGCGCTCGCCAACGATTCAGCCGAACTGGCGGCGGTGATCGCGCACGAGATGGGCCATGTCACCGCCAATCACGGCGTGCAGCGCCAGCAGCGCGAGGCGAACGAGGTGCTGGCCGCACGCGTGGTCAGCGACGTGCTGGAAGGCGACGCCGCCGCCAAGGCGGCGCTGATCCGCGGCAAGCTCAGCCTCGCCCAGTTCTCGCGCAACCAGGAACTGGAGGCCGACGCGATCGGCATCCGCGCCATCGGCCGCGCCGGCTACGACCCGTTCGCGGCGGCCCGCTTCCTGCAGTCGATGTCGTCCTACTCCGATTTCCGCAGCGTTTCCGGCGCGACCGACGCCAGCCTCGATTTTCTTGCCAGCCATCCGGCCGCGCCGCAGCGCATCGACCTGGCGCTGGGCCATGCCCGCGCCTTCGGTGCGCCCGGCACGGGAAATCGCGACCGCGACTGGCTGCTCTCGGGCATCGACGGCATGATGTTCGGCGACACGCCGCAGGAAGGTTTTGTCCGCGGGCGGACGTTCCAGCATCCGGGGCTGGGCGTTGCCTTTTCCGTGCCTGAAGGCTTCATCATCGACAATTCGGCGGCCGCCGTCACCGCCGCGGGCCCGGGCGACGTCGCGGTGCGCTTCGATGGCGTTGCTGTCGAGCGCAACCTGTCGCTCGAGCAATATCTGCGCAGCGGCTGGATCGCCGGCCTCGACCCGGCGTCCATTGCGCCGGCGACCGTCAACGGTACCGAAGCCGCAACCGCGAAGGCCCGTGCCGACGGGTGGCAGTTCGATATCACGGTTGTGCGCGCCGGCGGCCAGGTCTACCGGCTGCTGACGGCGGCGCCACTGTCCAGCACGGCGCTCGACGGCGTCGCGCGGTCGGTCAGCAACAGTTTCCGTGTCCTCTCGGCGGCCGAGCGCGCCGCGCTGAAGCCGCTGCGCATCCGCGTGCGCACCGTCCGCGCGGGCGAAACGGTCCAGTCGATTGCCGGCATGATGCAAGGCGTCGACCGCAAGCTGGAGCTTTTCAGGCTGATCAACGCGCTACCATCGGGCGCGACGGTGTCGGCCGGCGACAAGGTGAAGATCATCACCGACCAGTAGGCTCAGGCGCGGGCGAATTCCGGATTGGCCTGCAGCAGCGCCACCTTCAGCTTCTCCAGGGCGCGGCTTTCGATCTGCCGCACACGCTCCTTGGAGATGCCGAGTTTCTCGCCGAGCAGCTCCAGCGTTGCGCCGTCGTCCTGCAGCCGCCGCTCACGGATGATGCGCAGCTCGCGCTCGTTCAGCACGCCCAGCGCCGTCCTCAGCCAGCCGGTACGGCGCTCCTCGTCGATCGTTTCGCCGACGATCTCGTCTGGCAGCGGGTCGCTGGAGACCAGGAAGTCCATGCGGTCCGACGATCCGGACCCGTCGTCGACCACCGGCGCGTTGAGCGAACTGTCGGGCGCGGAGAGGCGTGAATCCATCAACGCCACGTCGGCGCGGGAGACGCCGAGCGCCGCGGAAATCTCACTGTAGATCGATTCGTTGGACAGCGTTTCGGAGCCTTGCGCCAGACGGGCGCGCAGCCGGCGCAGGTTGAAGAACAGCGCCTTCTGGGTCGAGCTGGTGCCGCCGCGCACGATCGACCAGTTGCGCAGGATGTAGTCCTGCATCGAGGCGCGGATCCACCACGTCGCATAGGTCGAGAACCGGATCTCGCGTTCCGGCTCGAAGCGCGCCGCCGCCTCCAGCAGGCCGATATGACCTTCCTGGATGAGGTCGCTCATTGGCAGGCCGAAATAGCGGAACTTCGCGGCCATGGAGATGACGAGGCGCATGTGGGCGGTGGCGATCCTGTGCATCGCCGCCTGGTCGCGGTCCTGCTTCCAGCGCACCGCGAGATCGTGCTCTTCGTCGCGCTCCAGGTAGGGTGCGTTCATCGCAGCGCGGATCAGGCTGGATCTTGCCGGTTCTGTTTTCACCAAACCCCTCCTCGGCTTGCCAATCGAACCACTTGGATATGGGTCCGCCTCGGCGGATGAACAGGGTCGATGACGCGACCGTGATCGGCGGCTATAGGATTCGTTTTCGCCGCCAGCAGCCACAACGCCGACATGGGGGATTCGTTCCTTGATCCGCATCGACCGCGCCGACCTCGCCTTCCAGCTCTTCGATCTCCTCGACACGTCCGGCCTGCATGCTGCCGAGCGGTTCGCCGACTGGGACCGGTCAGGCATCGAAGGCGTGCTCGACACCGCCGAGCGGATCGCGATCGACCATTTCCTGCCGCACGCCGCAGCACTCGACGAGCATGAGCCGCAGTTCGTCGACGGCAAGGCGATCATCGACCAACGCGTCGGCGCGGCGCTGGCGGTCTATCGCGAGGCGGGCTTCTTCGGCGCCGGCTTCGACGCCGAATGGGGCGGCGGCCAGATGCCCGAGACGGTGCGCATCGCCGCCGCCTACATGTTCTCCGCCGCAAATGTCGGCACGGCCGGCTATCCGTTCCTGACCGTCGGCGCGGCCAACCTGATCGCCAGCTTCGGCAGCGCCGCGCAGAAGGAGCGCTATCTCCGGCCGATGGTCGAGGGCCGGTTCTTCGGCACGATGTGCCTGTCCGAACCGCAGGCCGGATCGTCGCTGTCCGACATTGTCACGAAAGCGGAACCGCTGGGCGACGGCGCCTACCGGATCACCGGCCGCAAGATGTGGATTTCCGGCGGCGAGCAGGAAATCTCCGGGAACATCGTCCACATGGTGCTGGCGAAGATCCCCGGCGGCCCGCCCGGTGTCAAAGGCATCTCGCTGTTCATCGTGCCGAAATACCGGGTCGGCGAGGATGGCTCGGTCGGTCCGCGCAACGGCGTGACGCTGGCGGGCCTCAACCACAAGATGGGCTATCGCGGCACGACCAACACGCTCCTGAACTTCGGCGATGACGGCGAGTGCGTCGGCCATCTGGTCGGCGAGCCGCACAAGGGCCTCGCCTACATGTTCCAGATGATGAACGAGGCGCGGATCGGCGTCGGCCTCGGCGCGACCGCGCTTGCGTCCGCCGGCTACCAGGTGGCGCTGGCCTATGCGAAGGAGCGGCCACAGGGCCGGCATCCGGACGGCAAGGACGCGACGTCGAGGCAGGTGCCGATCATCGAGCATGCCGACATCCGCCGGCTGCTGCTGGCGCAGAAGGCGGCTGTCGAGGGCGCTCTGTCGCTGATTCTCTATTCCGCCCGGCTGGTCGACGGCGTCCGGACCTCGACCGACCCGGATCAGAGGCGGCGGGACGAGCTGCTGCTCGACCTGCTGACGCCGGTGGCGAAGTCGTGGCCGTCCGAATTCTGCCTCGAGGCCAACAAGCACGCGATCCAGGTGCTCGGCGGCTACGGCTACACCCGCGACTATCCGGTCGAGCGGCTCTACCGCGACAACCGGCTGAACCCGATCCACGAGGGCACGCATGGCGTCCAGGGCATGGATATCCTGGGCCGCAAGGTGGTGCAGGCCAAGGGCGAGGGCCTTGCCATCCTGGCCGCCCGGATCGGCGAGACCGTTGCCGCGGCGACCTCCGATGCGAGGCTGGCGGACCATGCGGCCGACCTCGCCGCGCACCTGTCGGAGACCATCGCCCTGACCCGCCAGCTCGCCGGTGAACTGGCTGCAAACCCGCGCCGGGCGCTCGCCAACGCGACGATCTATCTCGACATGTTCGGCCATGTCGTCATCGCCTGGATGTGGCTCAGACAGGCGCTGGTCGCGGCGCGGAAACTCGACGCGGGCGATGGCGACGCGGCATTCATGAACGGCAAACTCGCCGCCTGCCGCTACTTCTTCGCCTACGAACTTCCCAAGGCGCGGACGCAGCGCGAGCTTCTGGCGAAGCTCGACGACACGACGCTGGAGATGAAGGCGGAGTGGTTCTGAGCGCGGACATCGCAAGCGGCGACCGTCGCTGCCACCCCCTCCGGCCCTTCGGGCCACCTCCCCCGTCGAGGGGGAGGAGTGAGCCAAGTTCACCGTCCTCGATCGTGCCATTGTCTGACCGTACACGGCAACGCCTGAGGTTGAGCCCAGGGCTTCACGGAACGAAGCTCTCTCCCTCCCCTCGACGGGGAGGGTGGACGCGAAGCGGACGGGTGGGGTGATCCTGGCGCGGAACTCGCAAGCCAGCTAATGCGCCGGCACGCCCTTGTAGGCGTCCGCGCCCCAGACTTCCTTGACGCGCGCCTCGCGGCCGCAGGCGAATCGGTAATACTTGTACTTGGCCGAATTCACGTTGTAGTAGTTCTGGTGATAGTCCTCGGCCGTGGTGAACTCGGAGGCCGGCGCGACTTCGGTCGCGAGCTTCACGCCAAGCTGCTTCTCGGCATCGGCCTTCGCCTTGGTCGCCGAGGCCAGCTGCGCGTCGCCGATGGCGTAGATCGCGGTCGTGTAGGCATGGCCGCGGTCGCAGAACTGGCCGCCATCGTCGGTCGGATCGATGGTGCGCAGGAAGATATGGACTAGCTGGTCGTAGCTGATCTTCGCCGGATCGAACTCGACCTTCAGCACCTCGCGGTGGCCTTCGTGGTTGTAATAGGTCGGGTCCTTCAGCGTCCCGCCGGAATAGCCGGACACGGTTTCCGTCACGCCGGGCACGTGGTCCATGTCGGATTCGACGCACCAGAAGCAGCCACCGGCGAAGATCGCCGTCTCGGCGGCGGAAGGCAGGCTCGTCACGGGAAGAGTGGCGAGCGACAACAGAAGCGCGGTAGCGGCAGTCTTGAACATGGTGATCCTCCGGATTGCTGAGGAACGTAGCAGGGAGCGGCGCGGTTTCAAATCAAGGCCGCGCGAACGTTGCGTGATCGCGCGGCACGCCGTGCACCGTCAACCCTTCCGGGCGAGCGCCTCGACCTCAAGCCGCAATGCGGCGAGCTGTTCCTCCAGCGCCTCGACCCGCGCTTCAAGTCCGGAGACCGGAGCTGCCGCATAGGCCTGCCGCGCGGCCGGCGCGACGGCAGCGACCGGTCCGGACAGGAGATGCACGTAGCGGTCCTCGCGCTGGCCCGGACCGCGCTCGACGAGCTGCACCAGGGGGCTCTTCCGCCCGATCAGCAGGTCAAGGTCGCCGTTCAGGTCGTCGATCGACGCATAGGAAGCCATGCGCTCGCTGCGCGCCATAAGCTCGTGCGCCGTCTGCGCCCCGCGCAGCAGCAGCAGGGCCACGATCGCCGTCTGCCCCTTGGTCAGCGAATAGCGGCGCGACAATTGCTCTTCGTAGCGCTCCACCCGCGAGCCGGACATCTGGCGCACCAGTCCCTTCTGCTGCAGCGTCGACAGCGCCCGATGCACCTCGACCTGCTCCAGCGCCATCACCGGATCCCGCGCTGTCTTCTGGTTGGCGGCCGCCAGCGCGGCATTCAGCGTCAGCGGATAGACGTCCGGCGTCAGCTCCTTCTTTTCCGCCAGGCAGCCAAGCACGCGGGCTTCGGCGGGATTGAGGATGACGAGGTCGGTGGCGGGAGAGTCCATGCGCTGCTATGTGACAAATGCCGGCGAATGGGGCAAGGGGCGGGGGATGTTCCGTCGCTCGCTCCTCAAACGTCGTCATGCTCGGGCCTGTCCCGAGCATCTGCAAACGTTCGCCAATTTTGCGGTCCTCCCGCTCAGGCGGACGGCAACAGATCCTCGGCACGAGGCCACTGCTGTCCGGTTTAGATTTTGTGGACATGGCGCACGGCATTGATTCTACTTGTTTCCAGACGTTTCGCGGCGTTTTGGACACGAGCAGGGGATCAATGCCATGCGGCATCACAATAGCGTTTTCCACGGCCTTCTGAAGCATATTCCGTGGCGTCTGTTCGACCGGCTTGTGGACGAACACAAGGCCGACCGCCGGGTTCGTCATCTGACGACCAAGGGCCAGTTTCTGGCGCTGCTGTTCGGGCAGTTGTCGGGGGCGTCGAGCCTGCGGGAGATCGAGGCGGGGCTGGCCAGCCAGTCGGCCCGGCTCTATCACGCCGGCGGGCAGTGCGTGGCCCGCTCGACGCTTGCCGACGCCAACGGCAAACGCCCGGCGGCGCTTTATGGCGACCTGTTCGCGGCGATGGCCGCCGCTGCCGGCCGGCGCATGCGCCGCCACCTGAGCGAGGCGCTGGTCATCCTCGACGCCACAAGGTTGGAGCTGTCGTCGTCGAGCGCAGGCTGGCTCAACGCGCAGAACGGCTGCCGCGCAGTCAAGCTGCATGTCGCCTACGACGCCGTCGCAAACAGTCCCTTCGATGTCGCGGTCACCGGCCAGCGCGTCAACGACATCGTGCCGGCCAGGGGTTTGCCCATTGAGCCCGGCATGACCTATGTCTTTGATCTGGCTTACTATGACTACGCCTGGTGGGCCGAACTCGACGCCAGCGGCTGCCGCTTCGTCACCCGGCTGAAGACCAATACGCAATTGCGGACCATGACCGAACAGCCCGCGCCGGAGGCCAGCGACATCCTCGCCGACCGCATCGGCTTCCTGCCCGAACGCCTCGCCGCTTCGCGCCAGAACCCCTTCGCCGATCCCGTGCGCGAAGTCACCGTGAAGATTGCAACCGGCAAGGTCATCCGCCTCGTCACCAACGATCTCGACGCGTCCGCTACCGAGATCGCCGACCTCTACAAGCAGCGCTGGCAGATCGAGCTGTTCTTCAGATGGATCAAGCAGAACCTCAAGCTGCGACACTTCCTCGGCGCCAGCGAGAACGCCGTGCGCACCCAGATCTTCGTCGCCCTCATCGCCTATCTCGTCATGCGCGCAGCTCACGCCGCCCAGAACGCCGTCGTCCAGCCACTCGCCTTCGTCCGTCTCGTGCGCATAAACCTCATGCATCGACGGCACATCGACCAACTCATCAGACCGCCAGATCCAACCCCAAAAGACAAAAGGCAACTCACCCTCAATCTCTCCCAAACCTAAACCGGACAGCAGTGGCACGAGGCCGAGGATGACGGCCTTGAGGAGGGCTAAACCCTCCTCTCCACCATCATCTTCTTGATCTCGGCGATCGCCTTGGCCGGGTTCAACCCCTTTGGACATGCCTGGGCGCAGTTCATGATCGTGTGGCAGCGATAGAGGCGGAAGGGGTCTTCGAGGTTGTCGAGGCGTTCGCCGGTGGCCTCGTCGCGGCTGTCGATCAGCCAGCGATAGGCCTGCAGCAGCACGGCGGGGCCAAGATAGCGGTCGCCGTTCCACCAGTAGGACGGGCACGAGGTCTGGCAGCAGAAGCACAGGATGCACTCGTAGAGCCCGTCGAGCTTCTGGCGGTCCTCGTGGCTCTGCAGCCATTCCTTCGCCGGCTCGGGCGACACGGTCTGCAGCCAGGGCTCGATCGAGGTCAACTGGGCATAGGGCACGGTCAGATCCGGGACGAGGTCCTTGACCACCGGCATGTGCGGCAGCGGATAGACCCGCACAGCGCCCGTCACCTCGTCCATGCCCTTGGTGCAGGCCAGCGTGTTGGTGCCGTCGATGTTCATGGCGCAGGAGCCGCAGATGCCTTCGCGGCAGGAGCGGCGCAGCGTCAGCGTCGGGTCGATCTTGTTCTTGATCCATAGCAACCCGTCGAGCACCATCGGCCCGCAATCGTCGAGGTCGACATAATAGGTGTCGAGGCGCGGGTTCTCGTCGTCGTCCGGCGACCAGCGGTAGATCCGGTACTCGCGCAGATTGGTCGCGCCTTCCGGCTTCGGCCAGATCTTGCCGGGATTGATCTTCGAGTTCTTGGGAAGGGTGAGTTCAACCATTCGATCACCGCTGCGGCGCCGGAGCGCCCCTTTTGCTTTGGAGAGGACGTTGGACGGCGGCCTTCTCCAGGATCACCATCGAATCATAGATGTGCATCGCCGCCACCGAAGAGCGGCTGGCGGCATTGAGCTCGCCTTGGTCGTGGTACCAGTGGTGCATGTCGTCGATCAGCGACTTGCAGTGCGAGATGAACGTGCCGGGCAGTCCGTTTCCACCCTCGAACTCGGTCCAGTAGGACGTGTGCAGGTCCTCGACGATGTAGAGGCCGCCATTGTCCAGGAGGGGATACAGGATCTCGAAACTCGCCCGCTGGTGCGCGGCCATGTGGCTGCCGTCGTCGATGACGATGTCGACGCCGCCCATTTCGGCGATGACGCGGCGCAGGAACTCCGGATCGTCCTGCGAGCCGATCCGGATCATGCCGGCCTCCCCGTCGAAGGCGGCGCAGCCCGGATTTACGTCGATGCCGGCGATAATGGCCGACGGACCGAAATAGTCGCGCCACAGCTCGATCGACCCGCCGAACGACACGCCGATCTCCAGCAGACGAACCGGCGTGGCCCGGTCGCCGTAGGGCGCCAGGAAGCGATCGTAGATCGGCAGGTAGTGGTGCCACTTGTGGACCACGCGCCCGTCATGCGCGAAAAAGCTGCGCTCTACCGGCCCGGCATGCGCACCGGCAATCGCGTCGGGCGCGTCCGCCCTGCCGGTGATTGCCAGCCAGTCAGCCATGCCCGACCGCCAGGCTTGTGCCGCGACGCGGACGCATGATCAGTACACCCGCGCCTTGGGCGCGATCTTGGCGAGGCTGATGCCGCCTTCGCTCTCTGGCAGCTGCGTCTCGGTGTGCACCGGGCGGTAGCCGAGCCTTACCTCTCCGGTGTCGGTGTCCAGCCAGGTCAGCGTGTGCTTGCGCCAGTTGACGTCGTCGCGGCTCGGGAAATCCTCGTGCGCATGCGCGCCGCGGCTTTCCTTGCGGGCTTCGGCGCCGACGACCGTGGTGATGGCGTTGGCCATCAGGTTCTCCAGTTCCAGCGTCTCGACGAGATCCGAGTTCCAGATCATCGAGCGGTCGTGCACCTTGACGTCCTTCAACTCGCCCCAGATCTCCGAGACGCGACGGACGCCGTTGGCGAGCGAGTCCGAGGTGCGGAACACGGCCGCGTCTTCCTGCATGGCGCGCTGCATCTTCTCGCGCAGCATGGCCGTCGGCTGCGACCCGTTGGCGTGGCGGATGCGGTCGAAACGGGTCATGATCTTGTCGACCGAGGCCTCGTTAATCGTCGGGATCGGCGCGTCGCGGTCGACGACCGCGCCCGCCTTGATCGCCGCCGCGCGGCCAAAGACGACGAGGTCGATCAGCGAGTTGGAGCCGAGCCGGTTGGCGCCGTGCACCGAGGCGCAGCCGGCCTCGCCGACGGCCATCAGGCCGGGGAAGATCGCGTCCGGGTTCTCGGGCGTCGGGTTCAGCACCTCGCCGAAATAGTTCGTCGGGATGCCGCCCATGTTGTAGTGGACTGTCGGCGAGACCGGGATCGGCTCCTTTGTCACATCGACGCCGGCGAAGATCTTGGCGCTCTCGGAAATGCCGGGCAGGCGCTCGTGCAGTACGGCTGGGTCGAGATGGTCGAGATGCAGGAAGATGTGGTCCTTGGCCTTGCCGACGCCGCGGCCCTCGCGCACTTCCAGCGTCATGCAGCGCGAGACGACGTCGCGGGAGGCCAGGTCCTTGGCCGACGGGGCATAGCGCTCCATGAAGCGCTCGCCTTCCGAGTTCACCAGATAGCCACCCTCGCCGCGTGCGCCCTCGGTGATCAGGCAGCCGGCGCCGTAGATGCCGGTCGGATGGAACTGGACGAATTCCATGTCCTGCAGCGGCAGGCCCGCCCGCGCGACCATGCCGCCGCCGTCGCCAGTGCAGGTGTGGGCCGAGGTCGCGGTGAAATAGGCGCGGCCATAGCCGCCGGTCGCCAGCACCACCATCTTGGCGGCGAAGCGGTGGATGGTGCCGTCGTCAAGGTTCCAGGCGACGACGCCGGTGCAGCGGCCATCCTCCATGATCAGGTCGAGCGCGAAATACTCGACGAAGAATTGCGCCGAGTGGCGCAGCGACTGGCCGTAGAGCGTGTGCAGGATGGCGTGGCCGGTACGGTCGGCCGCGGCGCAGGTGCGCTGCACGGGCGGGCCGTCGCCGAAATTCTGCATGTGGCCGCCGAACGGCCGCTGGTAGATCTTGCCTTCCTCGGTGCGCGAGAAAGGCACGCCGTAGTGCTCGAGCTCGTAGACGGCGGCCGGCGCCTCGCGCGCCAGATACTCCATCGCGTCGACATCGCCCAGCCAGTCTGAGCCCTTGACCGTGTCGTAGAGGTGCCACTGCCAGTGGTCCGGACCCATGTTGCGCAGCGAGGCGGCGATGCCGCCCTGCGCCGCGACGGTGTGCGAGCGCGTCGGAAACACTTTGGTGATGCAGGCGGTCTTCAGGCCCTGTTCGGCCATGCCAAGCGTGGCGCGCAGGCCCGCGCCGCCGGCGCCGACGACGACGACGTCGAACTTGTGGTCGACATAGGTATAGGCCTTGCCCCCGGCCGTGGATGACGATGCTGCCTTGGCCAAAATGTCAGACTCCGAAAGCGATCTTCAAGAGCGCGAAGAGCGAGACCGCGCCGATGACGATGGGAAAGAAGATGTTGAGCATCACCAGCGCGATCTTGAGACCCTCGCCGTGGATGTAGTCCTCGATGATCGACTGCATGCCGAGCTTCATGTGGTAGAGCGCGGAGCCGAGGATCAGCACCACGAGCAGCGCGACGAACGGGTTGGCCAGCGTCTGGCGGACCTCCGCATGGGACGCGCCGTTGAGCGAAACGACGAGCCCGACGAAGAACAGGATCAGCGGCACGTTGGCGACGGCGGTCAGGCGCTGCCGCCAGAAATGGCCGGTGCCTTCGCGCGCGGAGCCGAGGCCGCGCACGCGGCCGAGCGGGGTGCGCATTCCGGACGGCTTGCTCATGCCCCGCTCCTCGCCACGAAAACAGCGATCCAGATCAGCACCGTCAGCACGACGGACGCGACGATCGTGCCGATGGCGAGCCGGGCGGCGGTGTGCTTTTCCATCAGGGCGCCGGTGTCCCAGACAAGGTGGCGGATGCCGCCCAGCATGTGGAACACGAGCGCCCAGGTGTAGCCGAACAGCACCAGCTGTCCCAGCCACGAGCCGATGACGCCGCTGACGAAATTGTAGTAGTCCTCGCTTCCCGCGGCGGCGGTGATCCACCAGGCGACGATCAGCGTGCCGAAATAGAGCGCGCCGCCGGTGATGCGGTGCGCGATAGACGTCATCATGGTGGGAATCGGCTTGTAGATCTGCAGATGCGGCGACAGCGGCCGTGGTCTTTGGTGGGTGGCTGGTGCTGACATGGCTCCCCCGGGACTCGCGATCATCCCGTTCCGCGTGCGGCTTGGGCTGGTCGAAATGCGACTTTTTCGTGCCAGCTATCTAGTGTGGTTTTTGCACCGCGTCAAAGCCGGAAAAGCGTGACACTCGCGGCATTTAGTCTACGGCGCGCCGTGGTCATCGCTTCAATCGATTGAGTTTTCGAAGGCCTCGCCGGCCCGTCAGCGCTTGCAGGTCAGAGGCTGCGCCTTGGGGCGGAAGAACAGCGCTTCCTGGCCGTCGAACACCATCGCGTACTGATCCTGCACATAGCGGGTGTGCGAATCGGCGGGCGAGGCCGGCAGTTGCATCGTCGTGCCGTCGGCAAAGCCGATCGAGACGGCGGCAACGGTGTTGTCGACCTGCAGGCTCTCGCCATTGTCGCATCTGTAGGTGGCGCGGCCCGCGTAGGTGGCGTTGTCGTCATAGTTGACCGCCGCGCCGCCATCGTCCTGGACCGGATCGGCCATGCCCGAGCCGCCCGGCATCAGCGAGGCCGACGGGGCGTCGATGCCATCCGCCGCGCATGCCGAAAGAAGGCAGACGGCGAAGACGCAGGCAATGCGGACCGTGTGGCCAGACGCGCCACGGTGGGACAAGCTCATCCGGCTACGTAGCCTTTGCCGGCGTCGCAGATCAAGGCCCGGATGGACGCGGCCGCCGCGCCACGCCATATTGCTGTCGGAAATCACCGCTTGGCTGACGCCCTGGCGTTGCACGGCGATTGGGCGCTGCATGGGTTCGGGAATGGCCAACGGTTGGAAGATGCTGGCCGCGGCTTGCGCCTGCGCCGCCGTCGCGCTGTCGGCTTCCGGGGCCGCCGCGGCGAAGCGCGTGGCGCTGGTCATCGGCAATGGCGACTACCGCAATCTGACGCCGCTTTCCAATCCCGGCAACGACGCCCGCCGCATGGCCGAGCTCCTGGCGGCCAATGGCTTCGACGTGATGAGCTGCGGCAACGGCCCCGGCTGCTTCGACCTCGACCGTGGCGACCTGCTCGATGCGCTCGACGACTTCGCCGACATGGCCAAGGGCGCGGATGTCGCGCTCGCCTTCTATGCCGGGCACGGCATGCAGACCGGCGACGGCAACGTGATCGCGCCGACAGATATCGAGATCGACTGCGGCGACTGGAGCACCAAGCGCTCCGTTGTGCTGGACGACGTGCTGGAGGCGATGGACGGCGCGGCGGAGAAGATCGTCATCCTCGATGCCTGCCGCAACGATCCGTTCAAGGCGCAGCAATGCCTGAACCGCGGCGTCCGGCCGCTCTCGTTCGGTTCCTTCGCGGTGCCGCAATCGGTGTCGCGCTTCCTGCTGGTCTCGTCGACACAGAACGGCCAGCTGGCGCAGGACGGGCTGCCCGGCGCCCACTCGCCCTTCGCCGAGAGCCTGTTCGACGCGATGGAGAGCGATGCAGCGATCGCCTTCGACCAGCTTTTCAACAAGGTGGCGAAGGACGTCATCGAGAAGACCGCGTCGCGCAACTTCACCCAGGTGCCCGAAATGCTGGTGCGCGGCGGCGCGCCCGAAACCTGCCTGGCGGGCAGCGGCTGCGGCGTCGACCCGAAGGCGGCGGCGCTGCTGGCCGAGGTGGAGACGCTGAAGGCGCAGACCGTCCGCAACCAGCAGTACGAGGACATCGTCGTGGCGCTGCTGCGCAGCGGCGGGCTCGACCCCAAGACCGTGGGCGCCGAGCAGAAGGAGCAGTTCTTCCGCACGGTCATGGCGGCCGCGCGTGCGCTGGAAGGCAAGGGCGCCGAAGGCCAGATGGCGCTGGCGGCGCTGTCGCAAGGCCAGTCCACCGAGGCGGAAAGCATTTTCGCGCGCGACGCCGCCGCGCCACTGAACAACCCGAGCGTGCCGCCGGAAGACGTTGCCCAATCCTCGCGCAACCTGGCCGCGATCGCGCGGGTCAAGGGGCGGCTCGGCGAGGCCATGCAGCTCTATCGGCAGGCGACCCAGTATCTGAAGGACGATCCGTCCCTGTGGATGGACTATGCCGAGACCGCGATGGCGTTTGGCGACTACGATGCCGCGCGCGGGGCCTATGAGGCGGGCATGCGGATTTCCGGCAAGAGCGCGCCGGCGGACCAGGTCTGGCTGACCGAGGGATATGCCGACACGTTCTGGTCGTCCGACCCGGACAAGGCGCTGTCCGCCTATCTGGAGGCCAACCAGCTCGCTGCCCGGCTGCTCGTCAGCCATCCGGACGATTCGGGGCTGAAGCGCGGCCTGATCGTCACCCATTACAATGTGGGCCACATCGCCATGGATCGCGGCCAGACCGATGTGGCGCTCGCCGAATTCCGCAAGGGCCTGGGGATCGCCGAAGAGCTTGCGGCCTCGGACCGCTCCGACGCCCGCTGGCAATATGATATCGGCCGCGGCCACGAGCGGATCGGACGCGCGCTGGAAGCCGCCGGCGATCTGGCGGGCGCACAGGACGCATATCTGCGCAAGCAGGCGATCGCCTCGCGGCTGGCCGATGCCACGCGGGAAGCCACCTATGTCCGCGACGCGGCGCTCGCGGAGGAGTTCCTCGCCGGCATCGCCTGGCGGCAGGGCGATCTCGCCACGGCCGAGCTCCGCTTCGAGAGCAGCGTCGCGCGCATGTCGGGCCTGCGCGCCGCCGCGCCCGACAATCCCGATTTCCAGCGTTTCGCTTCCGTGACGCTGCTGGCGCTGGGAGACGTGCGCGTCGAGCAGGGCAAGGCCGACGCCGCTTGGCCGAACTATGTCGAGGCCGCCGCGCTCAGCGAGCGGCTGGTGGTGCTCAATCCGCGCAACGGGCAATGGGGCTGGGACCTGTTCCGCGCCTACCAGCGCCTCGCGTCCACCCGGCCACCGGGGACGGAGTTCCATGCCAAGGCGCTGGCCGCGATCGAAAGGCTCGACGCCGACGGGCTGCTGGACCCAGACAACCGGAAATGGGTCGGCATCACGCGCGACCGCCTGGCCGAGGCGCGCGCCGCCGAGGCGGCGGGGCAGCCCAAGGCCAACTGACCCGCGTTAACCATGTTTGACGATCGCGGTGGGTCGCCGGAACCCCGCGCGGTGACAAAGATTAAGAAATCGTTAATGTCGCCACCGAGGAGGCCTCAAGCCTTTGCACGGAAAGGACAGGCCATGCGTTCGATTTCGAGTGTTCTGCGTTCTTCGGCCATCGCGGCCGGGATGATTGCGGCCGTGGCCGCGCCCGCCTTCGCCAGCGATCTTTATGGCGAACAGTACCACGCCGATTCGTTCGGCAACCTGATCATCTACAGCCCCGCGGGCTACAAGCGGATCGTCGTCGGCCAGGGCCATGTTCTGGCCGAGATGCAGGCGGAACGCGCGGCGGCGGACCCCGAGGTCATCTACGGCGACGAGTATGGCGCGGTCGAGGGCCGGTCGTATCGCGGCTGCCGCACGCTGCCCGGCAGCTTCAAGGGCCGCAGCTACATGTACGGTCTGCCGGACGGCGTCGTGCCGACGCCCGCCCGTCGCGTCTGCGACTGATCGTTCAGGCGCCGCGCAGCGAACGCCTGTCGCCGCTGTCGTCCACCGTCGCAGTAGGGCGGCGGCCGGGCGGCGCGATGCGGACGCAGTCGCGCCCGGCCTTCTTCGCCTCGTAGAGCGCGAGATCCGCGCGCCGGATCAGTTCCCCATAGTCTTCCTCGCCGCGCCATTGCGCGACGCCGAAGCTTGCCGTGCAGGTCTCGCCCTCCGGCATGCCGGTGACCCGGGCCTGGGCAAAGGCGACGCGCGCGCCCTCCGCGACCAGCCGCGCCGTCTGCAACTCCATGCCGGACAAAGCGATGGCGAATTCCTCGCCGCCGATGCGCCCGATCGGATGGGCGTCGCCCGACACCTGGCGCAACGCGGCTGCGAAGGCGACGATCACCTGATCGCCGGTCTCATGGCCATAGGTGTCGTTCACCGCCTTGAAATGGTCGATGTCGGCGATGACCAGCGACACGGGCCGACGCGCCCGCGCCATCGCCACGAGAAGGGCCTCCGCCTTGTCCTCGAAGCCGCGCCGGTTGAGGAGACCCGACAAGGTGTCGGTCTCCGAACGGGTCACGGCGTCGGACAGCATCGACCGGACGTAGACGGCCACGGTGATGAGCGCGACCGAGAAACCGAAGACGGCGCCAAGCGTTTGCGAGAACATGGCGTAGGTGGTGTCGAGATAGGCGTCGGGCGTGGCGCCTGGCCCGCCCGCATAGGCGGCGATCCACGGCTTGGTCAGGAACTGGAGCGAGCCGAGCGCCAGGAAGACGCCGAGCGCATTGTCGAGCTTCGTGCGCCCCCGGCCGCGAAACACCGCGATGACCGACAGCGCCTGCATCGCGGCGTAGGGCGCCTGCCAGAGGAAGTTCCGCAGGAACGTCTGTCGCGGCAGGCCCTGGGCATAAAGGTTCACCGCGACCGAGACCGCGAAGACCACACCGATGGCAAGCCAGGGCGGCGGCGTGTCGTACTTGCGCGCCATGCCGATCGCAAAGGCGGCGAGCGTGGCCAGGAAGGTCGCGTAGGCGATCGTGTCGACCAACGGGCCAGGCGTCGCCTTGATCAGGAACTCGAGGACGAAATAGGTCACGCCCAGCGCGTAGGCGAGCGCGATCCAGCGCGCCGAGACATAGGACCGGTCATAGCCGGCGATGAGCAGGAAGCCCATGGCCAGGACACCCGACACCGCCAGGTTGATTGCCAGAATGAATGCCGCGCCGCTCATGAATCCGAACCGTTCCGGAAACAAGGCTATCGGCGAGGGACGAACAAGAGGTTAAGCTCCGGCCCGCCGGAACCTGCCGCATCGGCATGGCGTTGAGGCGCGCATGGAGGATTTCACAATGACCGAGACCGTGACACTGACCGACCACGACGCGATCCGCGACTGGGCGGCGGCAAGGATGGGCGCGCCGGCAATCGTCGACGTTTCAGCCGCCAGCGGAACGCAGCCGATGCTGATGCTTGTGTTCGACCAGGTCGCCTATCAGGACCAGGACCGCGCCGAACGCGCTCAGAACGCGGGCGGCCGGGAACTGGTGGAATGGAGCGACTGGTTCGAGGCCTTCGACAAGGCCGAACTGGCGCTTGTCGTCGCGGCCGACCGGCCGGGCGTACGCGATTCCTGGCACGAGATCGTGCGCCGCTAGACCCGGCGGAAAGAGGCCCGGACATGCCGGGCCTCGTTCGATATCAATCTCGGCTGGACGGGTTCAGCGCCAGTCGCGGATGTCGACGAAGTGGCCGGCGATCGCCGCCGCGCCCGCCATTGCCGGCGAGACGAGGTGGGTGCGGCCCTTGAAGCCCTGGCGGCCCTCGAAATTGCGGTTCGAGGTCGAGGCGCAGCGCTCGTGCGGCTTCAGCCGGTCGTCGTTCATCGCCAGGCACATCGAGCAGCCCGGCTCACGCCAGTCGAAGCCTGCGGCGATGAAGATCTTGTCGAGGCCTTCGGCTTCCGCCTGCTCCTTCACGAGGCCCGAGCCCGGAACGATCATGGCCGAAACGGTCGGGGCGACCTTCTTGCCTTCCACCACCGCCGCGACCTGTCGCAGGTCCTCGATACGGCCATTGGTGCAGGAGCCGATGAAGACGCGGTCGATCGCGACGTCGGTCATCCTGGTGCCGGGGGTAAGGCCCATGTATTCCAGCGCGCGATATTTCGAGGCGCGCTTGTTCTCGTCCTCGATCAGCGCCGGGTCGGGCACCGTGCCGGTGATGGCGGCGACGTCTTCCGGCGACGAACCCCAGGTGACGATCGGCGGCAGCTTGGCCGCGTCGAGCCTGACGATGCGGTCGAAATGCGCACCCTCGTCGGACTTCAGCGTCTTCCAGTAGTCGAGCGCCATGTCCCACGCAGCGCCCTTCGGCGCCCGTGGCTTGTCCTTGACATAGGCGAATGTCGTTTCGTCCGGCGCGATCAGGCCGGCGCGGGCGCCGCCCTCGATCGACATGTTGCAGATGGTCATGCGGCCTTCCATCGACAGCGCGCGGATCGCCTCGCCGGAATATTCGATGACGTAGCCGGTGCCGCCGGCGGTGCCGATCTCGCCGATGATGGCGAGGATGATGTCCTTGGCGCCGACGCCGGGCGGGAGTTGCCCGTCGACCTGCACCAGCATGTTCTTCGCCTTGCGCTGGATGAGCGTCTGGGTGGCCAGGACATGCTCGACCTCCGAGGTGCCGATGCCGTGCGCCAGCGCGCCGAACGCGCCATGCGTCGAGGTGTGGCTGTCGCCGCAGACGATGGTCATGCCGGGCAGTGTAAAGCCCTGCTCCGGCCCGATGATGTGGACGATGCCCTGGCGGCGGTCGTTCTCGGAATAGTATTCGACGCCGAAATCTTTGGCGTTGGCCGCCAGCGCCGCGATCTGGATGCGGCTTTCCTCGCTCGGATTGATGCCGCGCTTGCGGTCAGGCGAGGTCGGAACGTTGTGGTCGACGACGGCCAGCGTCTTTTCCGGGTGCCGCACGGTGCGGCCGGTCATGCGCAGGCCCTCGAAGGCCTGCGGGCTGGTGACCTCGTGGACGAGATGGCGGTCGATGTAGAGCAGGCAGGTTCCGTCGGGATCCCGCTGGACGACGTGGTCGTCGAAAATCTTGTCGTAAAGGGTGCGCGGTGCGCTCATGGCTTTGTTCCGTGGCTGGAGCTTGGATATCCGGTGACGTGCGGCGCGCGGCCGCGGGCGGTCAGCGGAGTCGGCAGGTCATCGCGCCGGAAATCGCCGCAAAAAAGCGCGCCGGCAGACGCTTGCGGTCCTGCAGGACGAAATTCTTGTAGCTCGGATCGCCGAACAGCCGTTCCATGGCCGGGCTCATAGCACCGGACGGAGATTTCGGCAATTCTCCGGTGTGGAACGCAGGTGCGCCCCCTCCACCACGCCCCGCGTGATCCCCTCCCCGTAGCCGGGGGAGGATCAAGGCTGCGGCTGGCGCGACCTTCTATCCTCCGCTGGGAGGAGGCGTCACCTCTCGCTCTTCCCCTCAGGGTCCGCCAGGGGACTGCCCTCCTTCAGGCCGATCCTGCCCTCGAACATGTTGAGAAGTCCAAGCACGACCAGCGCGATGATGGTGGCGAGAAGCGCGATCTGCCAGAAGCCGAGACCGCTCGCGAGGCCGATGGCGCCGGCCAGCCACATGCCGGCTCCCGTCGTCAGCCCGTGCACCTCGCCCTTGGTGAAGATGACCACGCCGGCGGCCAGGAAGGCGACGCCTGCCGTGACGGCCTCGACGATGCGGAGGGGATCGACCTGGACCGCATCCTTCAGCCCGCCGGTGGTGAACATCGGCGCGTGGGTTATTTCGACGGTGAGAATGGCAAAGGCGGCCGCAGCGACGCAGACCAGGATATGGGTGCGCAATCCGGCCGGCCGGTTGCGCCATTCGCGCTCGAAACCGATCGCGGCGCCGAACAGCGTCGCCAGCAAGAGCCGCGCAACAATGACCGGAAAGGATGTGTAGGTGGGATGGCCGAACTCGGCGGCAAGCGATTCCATGAGACGCCCCTCAGCGTTGATTTCGGTGCAAACGCGGGCAAGCCGGCAAATGTTCCGGCGCGGCGGCAAGCAGCGCATGTTTCGCCGCGACATTCGCCCGACTATCGCATGGGCGCGCCCGCGTGATAGACGCGCCGCGATGAGCCCTTTTGCAATCCTTCTCGGCGGCGACCTGACCGTGACGCCGCGCGTCATGGCGCTGGTTGCCGGCGCGCGCGTGATCGCCGCCGATTCCGGCATTCGCCATGCGGCGGTGCTCGGCGTGACGCCGGAACTGTGGGTTGGGGATTTCGACTCCTCCAGCCCCGCCGATTTCGCGGCCCATCCCGACGTGCCGCGCGAGACCTTTCCAGCCGCCAAGGACAAGACCGACGGCGAACTGGCGATCGACATCGCGATCGGGCATGGCGCGACTGCGCTCGTGATCGTCGGCGCGTTCGGCGGCCCGCGCGCCGACCACGCATTCCTGCACCTGGCGCTGGCCATCAGGATGGCGGAGCGCGGCATCGGCGTGACGCTGACCAGCGGCTCGCAGGAGGGGCGGCCGGTCCTGCCGGGCGAGAACCGCTTCGGGTATCCAGACGGCATGCTGTTTTCGGTGCTCGGCTTCACCAACCTCGACGGGCTCAGCATCGCGGGGGCCGAATGGCCGCTCGACCGCATCCACATGCCGTTCGGCTCGTCGCTGACGATCTCGAACAAGGTCGCCGGCAATCTGATCGTGACGCTGGCGAGCGGGCGGGCGCTGCTTGTGGCGCAAACTTCGGAATTGAACTCGTAATGGCCCCACCTCTTCTCAAGCTTGACGCCATCCGGCTGACCTTCGGCGGCACGCCGCTGCTCGACGGCGCCGACCTGTCCGTTTCCACCGGCGACCGGATCGCTCTGGTCGGGCGCAACGGGTCGGGCAAGTCGACGCTCTTGAAGATCGCCGCCGGCCTGGTCGAGGCGCAGGACGGCGAGGTATTCCGCCACCCGTCGGTGACCGTGCGCTACCTGGCGCAGATGCCGGACATGGACGGCTTCGAGACCGTGCGCGCCTATGTCGAGGCGGGCCGAGGGCCGGCGGACGACCCGCACCGCGTCACCTACCTGATCGAGCATCTGGGGCTGACCGGCGAGGAACATCCCGACACGCTGTCGGGCGGCGAGGCGCGGCGGGCCGCACTTGCCCGGGTACTGGCGCCGGAGCCCGACATATTGCTGCTCGACGAGCCGACCAACCATCTCGACCTCGCCACCATCGAATGGCTGGAAGACGAGCTCTTGCGCTCGTCGTCGGCGATCATCCTGATTTCGCACGACCGGCGGTTTCTCGAACGGGTGTCGAAGGCGACGGTGTGGCTCGACCGCGGCCAGACGAAACGGCTGGACAAGGGGTTCGCGCATTTCGAGGAATGGCGCGACCAGGTGCTGGAAGAGGAAGAGCGCGAGCAGCACAAGCTCGGCCGGCAGATCGTGCGCGAGGAGCACTGGCTGCGCTATGGCGTGACGGCGCGCCGCAAGCGCAACATGCGCAGGCTGGGCGACCTGGTGTCGATGCGGCAGAAGTTCCGCACGCATCGTGGGGCGGAGGGCGTCGCGAAGATGGCGGCGAGCGACGCGGCCGAGAGCGGCAAGCTGGTGATCGAGGCGAAGAACATCTCGAAGAGCTTTGGCGATCTCGACGTCGTCAAGGGCTTCTCGATCCGCGTCAACCGCGGCGACCGAATCGGCCTTGTCGGACCAAACGGCGCGGGCAAGACGACGCTCCTGAAAATGCTGACCGGAGAACTGGCGCCCGACACGGGCACGATCCGGCTCGGCGTCAACCTGGACATCGCGACGCTCGACCAGAAGCGCGAGAAGGTCGATCCGGAGGAGACGCTGGCTCACTTCCTGACGCGCGGGCGCGGCGACAGCCTGACGATCAATGGCGAGGAAAAGCACGTTGCCTCCTACATGAAGGATTTCCTGTTCCGGCCCGAACAGATGCGGACGCCGGTGCGCGAGCTTTCGGGCGGCGAACGGGCGCGGCTGATCCTGGCGCGCATCCTGGCGCAGCCGGCGAACTTGCTGGTGCTGGACGAGCCGACCAACGATCTCGACATGGAGACGCTCGACCTCCTGCAGGAACTGGTGGCGGGGTTCGCCGGGACGGTGATCCTGGTCAGCCACGACCGCGATTTCCTTGACCGGACAGTGACGAGCACCATCGCGCCTGACGGCGACGGCAAGTGGGTCGAATATGCCGGCGGCTATGCCGACATGCTGGTGCAGCGCGGCTCGAAGCGGTTCGAGCGCAAAAGCCGGAAGGTCGACGAGCCGGAGGCGGTTGCGCCCAAGGCTTCCGCCGCCGCCCAGCCGAAGCCATCGTCGAAGAAGCTGTCGTTCAAGCAGAAGTTCGCGCTGGAATCGCTGCCGAAGAAGATAGAAGAGGCGCAGGCCAGGATCGCCTCGCTCGAGGCGCGGCTCGCCGACCCGGCGCTGTTCTCAAAGGATCCCGCCGGCTTCCAGAAACTCGCCGCCGGCCTCGACACCGAGCGCGCAGCGCTGGCCGCGATGGAGGAGGAATGGCTGGAACTGGAGATGCTGCGGGAAGAGATCGAGGGGTGAGACGCCGGTCTGCCGCAGGCAGAATGAAAGGTCCAGTGGACCTTTCATAGGCGGCGAACGCCCGGGAGCTGCCGCAGGCAGCGGGACCCGGGCCGGAGGACGGGCGTCGAACGCCCGAGGCAGACGCCCGGGAGCTGCCGCAGGCAGCGGGACCCGGGCCGGAGGACGGGCGTCGAACGCCCGAGGCAGACGCCCGGGAGCTGCCGCAGGCAGCGGGACCCGGGCCGGAGGACGGGCGTCGAACGCCCGAGGCAGACGCCCGGGAGCTGCCGCAGGCAGCGGGACCCGGGCCGGAGGTCGGGCGTCGAACGCCCGAGGCAGACGACCGGGAGATGCCGGAGGTTTCCCGGAGGGCAGGACGAGGGGTTTTGGACGGAGTTCCGTGCGAAGGCAAACGCCGATACCGCCTCGTCCTGAAGCGTCGCGTTCCGTCAAGCCCTCCGCTTGCGCTCCGGGCGTTCGTTCGCTTCGATCGACAAAGCATTGTCGATCGATCGGCCTCTGGCCGACCGCTTCTCACCCCCTCATCCGTCTCGGCCTTCCGCCGATCCACCTTCCACCACAAGCGGGGAAGGACAGGCGCGTTCATGACGTATCGCGACGTTCGGCGGCGCAGGATGCAAGCGAAGTGAAGGCAAGGACGCTGCGGGCCATGCGCGCAGCGCAGCCGGAGATCGATGCTTCGTCCGGCAACCTGCCAGCCTCGGCGGCCATCGCCTGGACGCCAAGCGCCAACAGCCGGAGCGACACGGCAAGCGCAAGCGCATCATCCGGACCGTAGCCGAGTGGGTCTGGTGTGGTGATGGCGCGATCATTCCAGATCACTGCGCTGGGCGCACCGTCGACGAAGTCCGCTGCCACAGCCTCGGCCTGGCGCAGGATCCACAATACGAGAATGCGCACCGGCGCCGACCGGGTGGCGGCGCGCTCGGCGAGGCCGGCGAGCGACAGCAGGAGCGCTGCGATGCTCTCCAGCCTGTCCCTGCCTTTTCGCATCTTCCCGTTCATCGCCCATGCCCTTTCCGTCGCACAGACGCCATGATCCGTCAGGTCGACAGGGGGTGCATCGATTTCGTATTGAGAATCATGAATTGTGAGTGGAAACAAAAGGTTGGCCGCAGCACGGCGCGAAATCGATGCACTGTTAGAAAGGGATCATCACAGGGGAACGGTCCTCGCGGCGGCTTTCTCGCCGCGGCCCTCAGACAGCCGGCTGTCGGGCTTCGACGGCGTTGGCGCGCACCTCGCTGATGGCTTCGGCGATAGATGATCGGACCGCTTCCCAGCTCAGCGAGAAGACATGAAAACCCTGGTCCGAGATGCGTTCTTCCGAGAAGTCGGTCATCACCCGCTGAATCAGCAGGTTCAGGTCGGCGCGGCAGCGCTGGAGGGTTTCGAGATTGTCAGTCTCGTTGGCACGGGAGGGAATCTCGATCAGCTTGTCATTGTACGCGCTGACCCGGACTTTTCGGCGGTTGCGCATCTGCAACCGCAGCATCATCAGGCCGGAATAGCCGATGGTGATCATCGAGATCAGAAAGGTGATCTCGTCGCGGTAGCGGTAGATGAAGAATGGCTGGGCGCCGTCATAATAGGTCTTGGCGCCGGCGTGGACCGGCAGCGACGGGCCGGTCAGCGACGGGCGTGCAATGCCGGCGGCGAGCGGCGTACGGAAGGCGAGGCGGAGCTGCTCTTCGAACAGGATGCGCGTCAGTTCCTCCAAAGCGGCGTCGGGCACGTCGACGCCGGCGACGAGATTGATGCCGATCGCGAGCGTCGGTGTGTCGAGTTCGGGGACCGGCGGGAAACCCTGGTAGGTGCCCTGACTGATGAAGCTTTCAGTGACATAGGGCTTCACGAGACGGATTGCCGCCGCCTGCTCCGCCGGGACGAAGAACAGCGAATCGCCCATCTGCTGCACCCGGCGCATGGTGGCGATTGTCGCCGGATCGCGCAGCGCGCGCACGAATGCCATGGCGTCGATCTCGCCGCTTTCGAGCGCGGCGAAATTGTCGTTCACCGGGCCGGTGGTGACCTTGATCGCGCCGAGCGGCAGGTCGTGGTGCTGGGCGAGCGCATAAAAATTCTGATAGCCGGAGGTGCCTTCCGGCGGCAGGGCCAGCCGTTTTCCCGCGAGGTCGCGCAGGCTGCGGATCTGCGAGGAAGCCCGCGAAATCATCTGGAAATGTTCGGTTCCGATCACGGCGACAACCCTGACGCTCGGCGCGGTCATGATGTCGGCCTGGACCGACGCCAGATCGGCCTGGCTGTCGGCGACCATCGCGGCGTTTGTCGCCGAACCGTCGGTGTGGACGATCTCGAGGCGCAAGGTTTTGGACTGGCTGGCGACGACGTCGCGCACTTCCGACATCAGGCGATCGACATTGCCGCCCTTGCCGCCGACGGCGACGGAGAGCGTGACCGGCGGCGTGTCTCTGATGACATACCAACCGCTCGCGCCCGCTGCCGCGACGGCGACCAGGCCGACGACGGCATACAAGCCGACAAGAACGGACCGTCGAGCCATGAAAATCTCCGCTTTGCCCACACGCACGTAAGATGCTGCGATCGCGTGGCTTTTTCCTTTGCCACACGATCAGGTTGTGGCCCGAGCAGATGGGGCAATATCGTCGCGCTGGCAAGCGGGTGGGGTACACTTTGCAACGAGGAGGTGCGGAAGGTTGGGAAGGGCGGCGTAGGTAAGGCAGGTTGCGCAAGATGAAGCATGCGCATAGATTATGCGCATAGGAGATGCGCGACGTTGACCAGAACGCCAAAACCGCAACGCAAGGCCACCAACCTTTCGCTCGATCAGGGCCTGATCGCCGAGGCAAAGGAGCTTGGGCTTAACGTGTCCAAGATAGCCGAGGAAGGACTCGCGAAGGCGGTAGCGGCGAGGAAATCGGAGCTTTGGCTCGAGGAGAACCGCGAGGTGATTGAGGAGCATAATCGCTACTTTGCGGAGCACGGATTACCGTTCGCTGAGTATCGGGGCTTCTGATGACACGCTTCGACGTCTTTCTTGATCCGAGAGCCGTCGATAATTTGCTTATGATCATGCAGGCTGACCTGTTTCAGCACTTGCAGACCCGGTTCTGTCTGCCGCTCTTGCCAGATCACGCCAAGCTGAGGCCATTGGCGAAACTGAACCCCGCTTTTGTGATCAGAGACCGCCGATACCTGCTGCATCCGCAGCATGCGCTGGGAGTGCCACTCAACGCGCTGCGGGGGAAGCCCCTCGCCAATCTATCGGCCGATCATGACCGGATAGTCGCGGCGTTCGATTTCCTGCATCAGGGGTTTTGATGCGCGTTGGCGAGATACTGGTCGAGGACGGAGCGATACGCATCGGCGATCCTCATCTGCGCCTGAGCTTTGCCGAGATCACCGAAATCGCGATCTACAAGCGCGATGAGGTCGTGACCGATCTGATCTGTTGCGACATTTTCACGGCGGATGGCTGCGTGAGGACTGTTCACGAGGAGATGGTCGGTTTCGACGAAATGATCGCGGCGTTCGAGCGTCTGCCGGGCTTTGCCGCCGACTGGCAGGAAACAGTCGTTCTGCCGGCCTTTGCAGAAAATCGCAGGGTCGTGTTCAGGCGGGCAGCGGGCCGGTAGACTGGCCCGCCGCTGCACAGATCACGCCTTCTTGTTCTGCCTGTTCCCGATCAGATCATCCACCACCGCCGGATCCGCCAGCGTCGAGGTGTCGCCCAGCGCCGCGAAATCGTCCTCGGCGATCTTGCGCAGGATGCGGCGCATGATCTTGCCGGAGCGGGTCTTTGGCAGGCCGGGGGCGAACTGCAGCTTGTCGGGGGAGGCGATGGCGCCGATTTCCTTGCGGACATGGGCGACCAGCTCCTTGCGCAGCTCGTCGGTGCCCTCGACGCCGGCCATCAGCGTGACGTAGCAGTAGATGCCCTGGCCCTTGATGTCGTGCGGATAGCCGACGACGGCGGCTTCCGAGACCTTGTCGTGGCTGACCAGCGCCGACTCGACCTCGGCCGTGCCCATGCGGTGGCCGGAGACGTTGATGACGTCGTCGACGCGGCCGGTGATCCAGTAGTAGCCGTCCTCGTCGCGGCGGCAGCCGTCGCCGGTGAAATACTTGCCCTTGTAGGTCGAGAAGTAGGTCTGCACGAAGCGCTCGTGGTCTCCGTAGACGGTGCGCATCTGGCCGGGCCAGGAGTCGGTGATGCAGAGGTTGCCGTCGGCGGCGCCGTCGAGCACGTTGCCGTCATTGTCGACGAGCTCAGGCTTGACGCCGAAGAAGGGACGCGTCGCCGAGCCGGGCTTCAGGTCGGTGGCGCCGGGCAGCGGCGTGATCAGGATGCCGCCGGTCTCGGTCTGCCACCAGGTGTCGACGATCGGCACCTTCTTCTCGCCGACCACGTTGTAGTACCATTCCCAGGCTTCCGGGTTGATCGGCTCGCCGACCGAGCCCAGCACGCGCAGCGACTTGCGCGAGGTCTTCTTCACGTGGCTGTCGCCGGCGCCCATGAGGGCGCGCAGCGCCGTGGGGGCCGTGTAGAAGATGTTGACCTTGTGCTTGTCGATGACTTCCCAGAAGCGCGCCTGCGTCGGGTAGTTGGGCACGCCCTCGAACATCAGCGTCGTCGCGCCGTTGGCGAGGGGTCCGTAGACGATGTAGCTGTGGCCGGTGACCCAGCCGACATCGGCGGTGCACCAGTAGATGTCGCCGTCATGGTAGTCGAAGACATACTGGTGGGTCATCGAGGCGTAGACGAGATAGCCGCCGGTGGTGTGCAGGACGCCCTTCGGCTTGCCGGTCGAGCCCGAGGTGTAGAGGATGAACAGCGGGTCCTCCGCCTTCATCTTCTCCGGCTTGCAGTCCGGCTTCACCGTGCCGATCTCGTCGTGGTACCAGAGGTCGCGCCCCGGCGCCCAGCCGACCTTGCCGCCGGTGCGGCGCACGACCAGCACGTTCTTGACCATGACGTGGTTCTTCGCCGCGATGTCGATCGCCTTGTCAGTGTTCTCCTTCAGCGGGATGGGCTTACCGCCGCGCAAACCCTCGTCGGCGGTGATGACGAAGGTGGATTCGCAGTCGACGATGCGGCCGGCGAGCGCATCGGGCGAGAAGCCGCCGAAGACGATGGAATGGATGGCGCCGATGCGGGTGCAGGCGAGCATGGCATAGGCCGCCTCCGGGATCATCGGCATGTAGATGGTGACGCGGTCGCCCTTCCTAACGCCGTGCTTCTTCATGACGTTGGCAAGGCGGCAGACGTGCTCGTGGAGCTCGCTGTAGGTGATCTTCTTGTCGTCGTAGGGGTTGTCGCCTTCCCAGATGATGGCGGTCTGGTTGCCCCGCTTCTTCAGGTGGCGGTCGATGCAGTTGTACGAGACGTTGGTCTGGCCGTCCTCGAACCACTTGATCGACACCTTGCCGTTGAACGAAGTGTTCTTGACCTTGGTGTAGGGCTTGAACCAGTCGATGCGCTTGCCGTGCCTGCCCCAGAACTTGTCCGGGTTCTTCACGCTCTCGGCATACCACTTGAGATAGGTGTCGTTGTCGATCAGCGCGTCTTTCTTCCACGCGGGCTGGACCTTGTGGACGTGGACCTCGGACATGCAATTCCTCCCCGGATGCTCTGCCACAGGCTTGGCTGCCCGGGCGATTTCGGGCGCATTATTAGCAATTCGAAGCCAGCGGCAACATTAGACCTTGGATTCGCGCGGCGGCTTGCCGCAGGCGAATGGCGAGCGACAGGCAGAGGATTGGCAGCACTCAGATGGGCCGACTGCCAACACATTGAACTCGCTGGGGAAATTTGGTTAGGTCACGAAAATGTCAATAGACCGGTAATGATCCCGGCGCACATTTTCGCGTTGGGAGGATGGAGAAGAACCCGCGGGGACCGACCATGCGCGACCAAACCGAACTGGAACTGATGCTGAAGGGCTACGGCCTGACGACGGCCGAAATCCTCTACCGCCTGCCCGACCATCCGCACCTGCTGCAGACCTATCTCTGGCAGGACTACGATCTGGCGCCGAAGTTTCCGGTGCTGAACCGGTTCATCGACTTCTGGCGCGCCAGGCTCGAAGGGCCGCTGCATTCGATCCGCTACACGCACAAGAAGCTGATCACGCCGAACGAATGGCGCAAGGTCGACGGGGAACTCGTGTTGCACTGAGGCCGGGTCAGCGCGTCCCGAAAATCGCGCTGCCGACGCGGACGCTGGTCGCGCCGAAGGCAATTGCGGTCTCGTAGTCGCCGGACATGCCCATCGAGAGTTTTTCCACGCCGGCTTCTCTGGCCAGCTTCGCCAGCAGCGCAAAATGCGGGCCGGGGTTTTCGTGGGCGGGCGGGATGCACATCAGGCCCTCGATCGACAAGCCGTGGACATCGCGGCAGCGGGCGACGAAGGCGACGGTGTCGCGGGGGTCGATGCCGGCCTTTTGCGGCTCCAGGCCGGTGTTGACCTGGACATAGAGGCGGACCGGCTTTCCCTGCCTCTCGATCTCCTTCGCCAGTTCGGCCGCGATCTTGTCGCGATCGACGGTTTCGATCACGTCGAACAGGCTGACTGCTTCCTTCGCCTTGTTGGATTGCAGCGGGCCGATGAGATGCAGTTCGATATCGGGGAACTCGGCCTTGAGCGCCGGCCATTTGCCCTGCGCTTCCTGCACGCGGTTCTCACCAAATACGCGCTGGCCGGCGTGGATGACTGGACGGATCTCTTCGGCGTCGAAGGTTTTCGAGACGGCGACGAGTTGGGTGGAGCCGGCGCGGCGGCGCGCTTCGCTCTCGGCGCGGGCGATGCGGGCGCGGACCTCAACGAGATTGGAGGCGGCGTCGGTCATGGGGCGGGCCTATCGATGTTGCTGTAAGCAGCGCCGCCGTCATTCCGGGGCCGCGCAGCGGAACCCGGAATCCAAGGCTCGGCGGTGGCGGCTGGCTTGAACACTCGGGCCAGAAGCAAATGCAGTCTGAAGGATGAGTGTCGGCCGAGATTCGGCGAGTAACGTCTGCGCTCTGGATTCCGGGCTCCGCTTCGCGGCCCCGGAATGACGAATCCGTTTCGTTCGGGCAGGGGGCGAGTGGACAATGACCTATCCTTGCAGCGCGTCTCGGCACAGGTTGACGCTTTTGGCAAACCGTGGTGAAGGTCCGCCGCTCCAGCTTCTTTGTGTGAAATCATCTCTCATGGCAACCGAACGTTACAATCCGCGCACCGCAGAGCCGAAATGGCGGAAGGCGTGGGACGAGGCGAAGCTCTTCGAGACGAAGAACGACGATCCGCGGCCGAAATATTACGTGCTGGAGATGTTCCCCTATCCTTCCGGGCGCATCCATATGGGGCACGTGCGCAACTACACGATGGGCGACGTGGTGGCGAGGTGGCGGCGCGCGATGGGCTTCAACGTGCTGCACCCGATGGGCTGGGACGCGTTCGGACTGCCGGCGGAGAATGCCGCGCGCGACAACGAGGTCAATCCGCGCAGCTGGACCTATTCCAACATCGAGACGATGAAGGGCCAGTTGAAGACGATGGGCCTGTCGCTCGACTGGGCGCGCGAATTCGCGACCTGCGACCCGTCCTACTATCGCCACCAGCAGAAGATGTTCCTCGACTTCTGGAAGGCGGGGCTGGCGGAACGCAAGTCCGCCAAGGTCAACTGGGACCCGGTCGACATGACCGTGCTCGCCAACGAGCAGGTGATCGACGGCAAGGGCTGGCGCTCGGGCGCCGATGTCGAACTGCGCGACCTGACGCAGTGGTTCTTCAAGATCACCTCGATGTCGCAGCAGTTGCTGGACGGGCTGGAGACGCTCAACCGCTGGCCGGACAAGGTCAAGCTGATGCAGTCGAACTGGATCGGCCGCTCGGAAGGGCTGCTGCTGCGCTGGCAGGTGGCGGAAGGAACCGCCCCGGCCGGCGAGACCGAGCTCGAGGTCTATACCACGCGCCCGGACACGATCTTCGGCGCGTCCTTCATGGCGATCGCCGCCGACCATCCGCTGGCGAAGGCCGCGGCGGCGAAGAACCCAAAGCTGCGGGCCTTCATCGACGAATTGAAGAAGCGCGGGACGTCGGCGGCCGAGATCGAGACCGCGGAGAAGATGGGCTTCGACACTGGCGTGCGGGTGGTGCACCCATTCGACGCGTCGTGGACGCTGCCGGTCTATGTCGCGAATTTCGTCCTGATGGACTACGGCACGGGCGCCATCTTCGGCTGTCCGTCCGGGGACCAGCGCGACCTCGACTTCGCGCGCAAATACGATCTGCCGGTTGTGCCGGTGGTGATGCCGAAGGATGCGGATGCCGCGACGTTCGCGATTGCCGACGAGGCCTATGTCGACGATGGCGTGATGATCAATTCGCGCTTCCTCGACGGCATGTCGGCGAAGGCGGCGTTCGACGAGGTCGCGACGCGGTTGTCGGGGGTGACCATCGACGGCCGGCCGCAGGGCGAGCGAAAAGTGCAGTTCCGGCTGCGCGACTGGCTGATCTCGCGGCAGCGCTACTGGGGCTGCCCGATCCCGGTGATCCATTGCGACGATTGCGGCGCGGTGCCGGTGCCGGACGGAGAACTGCCGGTGCTGCTGCCCGACGACGTGTCGTTCGACAGGCCGGGCAATCCGCTCGACCATCACCCGACCTGGAAGCACGCATCGTGCCCGCGTTGCGGCAAGAACGCGCGGCGCGACACGGACACGATGGACACGTTCGTCGATTCGTCCTGGTACTTCGCGCGCTTCACCGACCCGTGGAACACCGAGCGGCCGACCGATCTGGCGCATGTCGACGGGCCGAACGGCTGGCTGCCGGTCAACCAGTATATCGGCGGAATCGAGCACGCGATCCTGCATCTGCTCTACTCGCGTTTCTTCGCCCGGGCGATGAAGGCGACCGGGCACCTGAACGCCGTCGAGGAGCCGTTCGAGGGCCTGTTCACCCAAGGCATGGTCGTCCACGAGACCTACAAGGGCGCGCATGGCTGGGTGACGCCGGCGGAAGTGACGGTGACGGAGGCCGATGGCAAGCGGAGCGCGACGCTGACCGCGACCGGCGAGGCCATCGAGATCGGCTCGATCGAGAAGATGTCGAAGTCGAAGAAGAACGTGGTCGACCCGGACGACATCATCGCCTCCTACGGCGCGGATACGGCGCGCTGGTTCATGCTGTCGGATTCGCCGCCGGAGCGCGACGTGATCTGGACGGAAGCCGGCGTCGAGGGTGCGCACCGTTTTGTCCAGCGCGTCTGGCGTCTGGTGTCGGAAGCCGCCAATGGCCTGTCCGGGGTCGCGCCGAAGGCGGCCACAGATGGCGCCGCCGGCGAGGTGTCGAAGGTCGCCCACAAGACGCTGAAGGCGGTGGGCGAGGAGATCGGGCGGCTCGGCTTCAACAAGGCGGTGGCGCGGCTCTACGAGCTGACGAACGCGCTGCAGGCGCCGCTGGCCGACATCGCCGCCGGCAAGGCCGATGCCGCCATGGCGGGCGCGGCGCGGCAGGCGGTCGAGTTCCTGGTGGCGATGATCGCGCCGATGACGCCGCATCTGGCGGAGGAATGCTGGCAGGCGATCGGCTGCGAGGGCATGGCGGCCGAGCAGGCATGGCCGGCATTCGACCCGGCGCTCGTGGTCGACAACGAGATCGTCTACCCGGTGCAGGTGAACGGCAAGAAGAAGGGCGATTTGACAATCGCCCGCGACGCGGATCAAGCTGCGGTCGAAAAGGCAGCGCTGGCGCTCGACTTCGTGCAGAAGGCGTTGGACGGCAGGCCGCCGCGCAAGGTGATCGTGGTGCCGCAGAGGATCGTGAATGTCGTGGTCTGACCCGAAACTGCGCCGGCGGGCGCTCTCCATCCTCCTGGCGCTGGCGGGCCTCGCGGCCGTCTCCGCCTGCACCGTGACGCCGCTCTATGGCACGGCGGGGCTGGAGACGGGCTCGGTGGCGTCGAGCCGGCTGGCATCGGTCATCGTCAAGCCGGCGACGACCCGCGTCGGGCTCGAAGTGCGCAATCACCTGATCTTCCTGTTGAACGGCGGGGCGGGCGAGCCGGCGTCGAGCGCCTATTCGGTCGAGACAGGTGTCACGTCGGTGGCCACCGCCGGCGCCACGATCCAGCGGACCCGCGACAGCGAACCGACGGCCGGGATCGTGACCGTGACGTCCAACTACAGCATCGTCGACACCAAGACCGGCAGCGTCGTCGCCTCGGGCAAACGCTCCATCCCCGCCTCCTACGACATCCCACGGCAGGAGTTCGCCGCGCTCAGGGCGCTGCGCGACGCGGAAAACCGGGCGGCGCGCGAACTCGCAGAACTGCTGCGGATCGCCATCGCGCAGGACCTCGAGCGGATGCCGGCTCCCGCGACCTGATCCCGCCACGAAGCGGAACCAATCCTGGCGCAATCCGTTTGCAACGCTGCGTCATGCTCGCGTCACCGATTTCGGCGACAAGCGGACGGGCCGCCATGGGCCGGCTGGGACTCGAACGATGACGACATCGCAGTATGGACTTCTGGGCGGGCGGATCGAGACGCTGCGCAGCGGCGGCGACCATATCGTCGACCAGCTGATCGCCGAGCGGACGACACGCATTTCGCGGCATCCGCTATGGCCGCTGCTGCGTCCAGCCCTGGTTCGATTCCTGCACTACAACCAGGCCGTCGCCATGGCCGACAGCGTGTCGCGCCTCGACGGCCGCTCCGCGTTCGAACTGATCAGCGAACTGCTGTCGCTCGACCTGACGACCTCCGGCATGGACAACCTGCCGTCGTCGGGCGGCTTCATCCTGGCGCCCAATCATCCGACCGGCATCGCCGACGGAATCGCGGTCTTCGACACGCTGAAGGCCGTGCGCCCCGACATGACGTTCTTTGCCAACCGAGACGCGCTGAGGGTCTCGCCCGGGTTCCGCGACATGATCATCCCCGTCGAATGGCGGGCCGGTGCGAAGACGCATGGCAAGGCGCGCGACACGCTGGAGGCGACGGCGCGGGCCTTTTCCGGCAACCGGGCCGTGGTGCTTTTTCCGTCGGGACGCCTGGCGCACTGGCACGAGGGCAAGCTGACCGAGAGGCCGTGGCAGAACTCGATCGTGACGCTGGCCAGACGCTACAATGTTGCGATCGTTCCGGCGCATATCCGGGCGCGGAACTCCGGCCTGTTCTACTTCCTGTCGAAATACTCGACTGAAATCCGCGACATGACGCTGTTCCACGAACTGCTGAACAAGAAGCGGCAGAGGTTCGCCATCTCGATCGGCAGGCCGATCGGGCCGGACATGCTGGACGGTGACCCGTCCGACGTGGCGGCCGCGCTGCAGCAGCACACCGCCCTGACCATGGCCGTCGACCCGGAGGCGCGGTTCGCCCCGTTGGATGCGGGCACATCGAAAGCCGCGTGAGGGTTTACGCGGCGACAATCGCCGGGCTACGCTTTCTCCGAACCGAAGGAGATGGCCGATGCGGTCTGCACACATCCTGTCCGGGGCGTTCTGCCTCTGCATCCTGATGACCGGCCTCGCCGGCGCGCAGACGGTGACGCCGGGCGAGGAGGGCGAACTGGCCAAGTTCCTGCCGCCGGAACCCGGCCGACGCATCTGCTACGCCCGGACCTATTCGGCGGAGCACCTGAAGAAACATCCGAAGCAGACGGTGACGGAGGTGGCCTTCCGGCTTGCCTACTACCGGCACGAGCCGGACGACTTCTTCCCCAAGGGCCAGCGCAACTACTATTTCGCCATGCTGGCCAAGACGCGCGGCAGCGGCCGGACGCTGACGGCGATGGGCGAATGCGGGCCGCATGGCAACCGCATCGGCTGCGGCGTCGAATGCGACGGGGGCGGGATCTCGGTCGCGCGCCGGCCGGACGACAGGATCCTGATCAGCCTCGACCGCATCCGCATGTCGGCGGGCTGCGACGACGAGGACGCGGTCGATCTCGAGGGCGGAGCGGATGACCGCGAATTCCTGCTCACGCGCCTGCCGGATGCGGAATGCCCGGCCTACGACCAGTGGTAACCGGTCAGGAGAAGGACACGGCGAGGCCGGGAAGCGGATAGGCTGATACCTCTGTCGACCAAGTCTCGCCCGGCGCGATCGGGAAGGCGCGGGTCAGAGTTCCGGTGGTGACGGTTTCGCCCGCACGCAGGGGCGGACTATTAGGGTCGGTCGCCAGCGCGTCGACCAGATGTTTGAGCGCGTGAACCGGCCCGTCGAGCGCGTTTGCCCCGAGACCGGAGTCGACCGCCTCGCCGTTTCGGAACAGCGACACTTTCAGGCCCGAGAGCGCGGCGGCGAGGCCGGTCCTTTCGCCGGGCGCGAGCAAGCGGCGCGGGCCGACAGCAAGCGCGCCGTGCAGTCCGCCGTCGGCGATGCAGTCGGCGACGGCGAACTTCCAGCCGGGGAAGGCCGACTGGACGATCTCGAAGCCGTGCGCGACCCAGGCGATCGACGCCTCGATGTCGGCGATGGCCATGCCGGGGAGCAGATCGCGGTCGACGCCAAGCACGATTTCGGGCTCGATACGCGGCTCGCGCAGGTGCGAGATGCGAACCGTGGCACCCGGCTGAACGTCGTGCAACGTGGTGGCGTAGACGTCGCCCCAGATCGGCTGGAAGACGCCGTATTCGTGCCAGATGCCGCGGTTGGTGAAGCCGATCTTGCGTCCGACCGGCTGCTCGCCGCGCGCGACGCGGAGACGGCGCAGCTCGCCCGCGACGCGGTGGGCGTCCGCGATGCCAAAACCGTCGAGCCGCCCGGTCAGCGTGGGGATCTGGCGTTTCTGGTCGAGCGCAGCCAGCAACCCGGTCGCGATGCTGGCGGCGTCGGCGCCCATGGCAGCCGGATCAGCCGATCTTCTGGCCGGTCTTCGCCCAGTCGGCGAGGAACATGTCCAGGCCCTTGTCTGTCAGCGGATGCTTGACCAGCGCCTTGAGCGTCGCTGGCGGGACGGTGGCGACGTCGGCGCCGATCAGCGCGGCGCGCTTGACGTGGTCGACAGTGCGGATCGAGGCGGCGAGGATCTCGGTGTCGAAGCCGTAATTGTCGTAGATCTGGCGGATCTCGGCGATCAGCTCCATGCCGTCGAAGCCCATGTCGTCGAGGCGGCCGATGAAGGGCGAGATGAAGGTCGCGCCGGCCTTAGCCGCCAGCAGCGCCTGGGTGGCCGAGAAGCAGAGCGTGACATTGGTCTTGTGGCCGTCCGAGGTCAGCGCCTTGCAGGCCTTCAGCCCGTCAAGCGTCAGCGGCAGCTTGATGCAGATGTTGTCGGCGATCTTCGCCAGAACGGCGGCCTCGCGCATCATGTCGTCATAGACCATGGCGGTGACCTCGGCGGAGACTGGGCCCTCGACGATGTCGCAGATTTCCTTGGTCACTTCCTTGATGTCGCGGCCCGACTTCAGGATCAGCGACGGATTGGTGGTGACGCCGTCGAGCAGGCCGAGATCGTTGAGTTCGCGGATGTCCTTGACATCGGCTGTGTCGACAAAGAATTTCATGGCCGTCTCCTTCGCATCGTGTCGGGCGCCGGACGCGCCGCTGCGGACTTCGATCCGCTCGTTCGGCCTTTGCTCTAACGCAAGTTCGGGGCAAGGTCACGCGCCATGAACAGAGATTCGCCACGGCCCAGGACGGCAGCGGTGCTCGTGCCGATGCCGGCCGAGCGGCCGTACACCTATGCCGTGCCCGACGGGATGCAGGTCGTGCCGGGGTCGATCGTGCAGGTGCCGCTGGGGCCGCGCGAGGTCGCGGGCGTGGTGTGGGATGCGGACCCGGGCCAGGTCGACGCGAAGAAGCTGCGGCCGATCACGCACGTGTTCGACTGCCCGCCGCTGTCCGACGACATGCGCCGCTTCATCGACTGGGTGGCCGACTATACGCTGTCGCCGCCCGGCCTCGCGGCGCGGATGGCGCTGCGCGCGCCGGCGGCGTTCGATCCGGAGCCGTGGATTCCCGGCCTCAGGCCGACCGGCGAGCAGCCGGACCGGATGACGGACGCGCGGCGGCGGGTGATGGAACTCGTCAGTGACGGGTTCGCCTGGACGCGCTCCGGCCTGTCGCATGCGGCCGGCGTGACCACGGCTGTGATCGACGGGATGAAGGCGCAAGGGGTGTTCGAGGAGACGCTGATTCCGCCGCAGCCAGTGGTCGCCGCGCCGGACCCGGACTACGCCGCGCCGGAGCTCAATCCGGACCAGAAGGCCGCCGCGGACGACTTGGCCGCGGCGGCGCGGGCGCAGAAATTTTCGGTGACGCTGCTCGACGGCGTGACGGGGTCGGGCAAGACGGAAGTCTATTTCGAGGCGATCGCCGCCGCCGTCGAGGCCGGGCGGCAGGTGCTGGTGCTGATCCCCGAGATCGCGCTGACTCATGCGTTTCTCGAGCGGTTCCAGGACCGCTTCGGCGCGAAGCCGGCCGAATGGCACTCGGACCTGCCGCCGAGAATGCGCGAGCGGGTGTGGCGGCAGGTGGCGGAAGGCCAGGTGCTGGTGGTGGCGGGGGCGCGCTCGGCGCTGTTCCTGCCGTTCAACGAGCTCGGCCTGATCGTCGTCGACGAAGAGCACGATCCCGCGTTCAAGCAGGAGGACCGCGTCTACTACAACGCCCGCGACATGGCGGTGGTGCGCGGCCATATCGGCAACTTTCCGGTGGTGCTGGCGTCGGCGACGCCGTCGGTGGAAAGCCGGGTCAACGCGCAGCAAGGCCGCTATGCGCGGGTGGCGCTGACGTCGCGCTATGCCGAGGCCGCGCTGCCGCATCTCGCCGCGATCGACATGCGGCGGACGCCGCCGGCGCGGGGCGGGTTCCTCTCGCCGCCGCTGATCGCGGCGATGAAGAAGACGCTCGAAGCCGGCGAACAGTCGCTTCTGTTCCTCAACCGCCGGGGCTACGCGCCGCTGACGCTGTGCCGGGTCTGCGGCCATCGCTTCCAGTGCCCGGACTGCTCGTCCTGGCTGGTGGAGCACCGGTTCCGCGGGCAACTGGTTTGCCACCAGTGCGGCCATGCCGAGAAGAAGCCGGAAGCCTGCCCGCAATGCGGCACGCTCGACCATCTCGTCGCCTGCGGGCCGGGGGTGGAGCGGATCGCGGAGGAGGTGGTGTCGCACTTCCCCGATGCACGTACGATCGTGCTGTCGTCCGATCTGCTGGGCGGCGTGCGGCGGCTCAGGCTGGAGCTGGAGGCCGTGGCCAAGGGCGAGGCCGACATCGTCATCGGCACGCAGCTGGTCGCCAAGGGGCACAATTTTCCGAACATGACGCTGGTTGGCGTGGTCGACGCCGACCTGGGGCTCGCCAATGGCGACCCGCGCGCGGCGGAGCGGACGTTCCAGCTGCTGAGCCAGGTCACCGGGCGCGCCGGGCGGACCGGCAAGACGAGCCGGGGCCTGCTGCAGACCTATCAGCCGGACCATCCGGTGATGCGGGCGATCGTTTCGGGCGACGCCGAAAGCTTCTACGAGCGCGAGATCGCCGAGCGGGAGCGGGCCGGGCTGCCGCCGTTCGGCCGGCTGGCGGGGATCATCGTCAGCGCCGCGACCCGGGCGGAAGCCGAGAGCCATGCGCGCGGGCTGCGCCGCGCGGCGCCGCAGGCGGCCGACCTGCATGTCCTCGGGCCGGCTGAAGCGCCGCTGGCGCTCGTCGGCGGGCGGCACCGGTTCCGGTTGCTGGTGCAAGGGGAGCGGAAGTCGCCGATCCAGGCATTCGTGCGCAAGATGCTGGCGGAGGGGCCGAAGGTGAGGGGCAGCGTCAGGGTGACCGTGGATATCGATCCGCAGAGTTTCTTGTGAGGGCTGATCATTCGGCGAACGGGTTGAGGTTGGCGACATCCAGATATTCGAAGTGACGGCTGTTGGCCGTCACGACAGTCAGGCCAAGTTCCAAGGCCGTGGAAGCAATGAGGATGTCCGGGAGGCCGGGACTTCGACCTTTTGCTATCGCTGCATCTTCCATGTCGCCAACGCGTCGTGCAATCGACTCAGTGATCGGGACCACACGTCCGTCGTATTCCTCGAGGATATCGTGGAGCCATTTTTCCAGACGATCTGCTCGCGCGGCAGCACCGACGCGTCTCAACTTGGCAACGCCTTTTTGAATTTCCGCGATTGCAATCACGGGGACAAACCATTGTTCCATCCTGCCCGATCGATTCAGCCAATCTTGAAATGGCGCTGGCGGCGTTGGCCTGTCCGGCGCGAGAACAGAGAGGACCGACGTGTCGATCAGGTAGCCGTTCGAAACTCGAAATCCCGCAACTGCGACTGATCCCGTTCGAGCTCGATACCGCCCGGATAACTCAAGAGATGATTGATGAATGCCTGGTTGTCCTCGGCAGAGAACTCGCGCATGCCGGCGGCAGGCGACGCGGGCGTAATAATCGCGGCTGGCTTGCCATCCCGGGTGATCATTGTGGATTCGCCTTTCTCAGCGGCGTCGACCAACGCAGCTAAGGATGCCTCTGCTTCCTTGAATCGGATTGCTTTCACATCGACCTCCTTGTGGTCTCACGTCCTGCCAAAATAGAGGTGGCTGGGGAACGGAGCAAGCATCATGAAAACCATCGGCCTGATCGGCGGGATGAGCTGGGAGTCGACGGCGATCTACTATCGGCTGATCAACGAAGGCGTGCGGTATCGGCTGGGCGGGCTGCATTCGGCAAAAATGCTCGTCTATTCGTTCGATTTCGACGAGATCGCGGCGCTGCAGACGGCAGGCGACTGGGCAGGTGCGGGGGTGCTGCTGGCGGAGGCGGCGCGCAGGCTGGAGGGAGCCGGGGCGGAGGCGCTGGTGCTGTGCACGAACACGATGCACAAGCTGGCGGGCGAGATCGAGGCTGCGGTCGGGATTCCGCTGATCCATATCGCCGATGCGACGGCGGAGGCGATGAGGGCGCAAGGCGTCTCGCAGCCGATCCTGCTGGCGACGCGATTCACGATGGAGCAGGAGTTCTACAAGGGGCGGCTGGCGGGGCGGCATGGCATCGAGGCTGCGGTGCCGGACGCGGCGGGGCGGGATGAGGTTCATCGCATCATCTACGACGAACTGGTGCGCGGCGTGGTGACCGCGCCGTCGAAGGAAGCCTATCTCGACGTGGTTGCGCGTATGCGGCGGGACAAAGCCGCCGACGGGCTTATCATGGGCTGCACGGAGATCACGATGCTGATCGGGCAGGGCGATTTCGACATTCCGGTGTTCGATACGACCGCGATCCACGCGCGGGCGGCAGTGGATTTCATGCTGCAGTGAAGGCGGCGGCGCTGGGGGCGCCAGCCCCGACGTCAGCCCTGCCGCCGTTCCAAAAGCCGTCGCAGCGCCGACAGGACGCGCGCCGCTTCCGCGGTGTCGAAGCCCTCCAGCCCGCTTGCGATTGCCTCGGTCCACGGAATGCGCCTGTCCTCGACCAGGGCATGCAGGCGCCGGCCCTCGGGTGTCGGCACAACGAACACGGAGCGCTTGTGGTCAGGGTTGGGCAGGGATTCGACGATGCCGTCGCGACCCATTTCATTGACGAGCCTTTGAATGGACTGGCGCGACTGGCCCAGGATGCGGGCGAGGTCGGAGACCGTCAACCGGCTGCGGTTCGCGGCGAGTGTGCCGAGGACCTGCCAGCGGGCGCTGGTGAGGCCAAGGTCCTCCATCAGGCCGTCGCCGGCGGCAATCAGCCGGCCATGGAGGCGCAACACTTCGTAGATCAGTGTCCCGGCGGCCAGTCCCGGTGCTGTCGGCATCCTCGTCATGCGGGTGGAATAGCATATTGACAATATGTTGTCACTCTTCTAAATGACAACATGTTGTCAAAAGGAGAGGTTCATGCCCACTGTTCCGTCACGAGAAGCAGTCCATCGTGTCGACAAGTTCGTCGTTCCCGGCGCGTCGCTCGACGAATTCGCGGCGCTGATCGGGCGCACCCATGAAGTCCTCCAGAGGCAGGAGGGCTTTGTCCGCGATCTCGTCGCCGAACAAATCTCCGGGCCCGGAGAGTTCAACATCGTCACCCTCGTCGAATGGGTTGACCAACGCAGCTACGAGGCCGCGGTCGAGGCCATCGCCCGCTTTCACCAGGAGATCGGCTTCGACGGGCGCGCGACCGCGAGCCGGCTCGGCGTCCGGGGCGACATCGGCATCTATCGGGAGAGGTTACCGGGTTGATCACGGCAGTCCGGCGACAGGCGGGCGCTGTCCGCGCCGCAAACGCTGGCCGTCCGCCGCGAGCCCCGCCACGGCCTGACTTGCGCCAACGGGGACGGCGACGCAGCCTTTACCGGTACCATGTTCGAAGTGTATCTGGACGATCACCGGATGCGTTGACCGGCTGTCTCGGAGAATCATCATGGAATTCGAGTTTCCCTGGCCGTTGAGCCAAGGCGAATGGCTGGCGTGGTCGTCGGCGGCGGTGACCGTGCTGTTCGGGCTGATCCTGTTCTTCGCGCCTGGCCTGTCGCTGCGCATCCTGCGGCTGCAGACCCGGCCCGACCATCCGGAGGCGGTGTCGGAGGCGCGGGCGACGATGTCGGGCTTCTATCTCGGGCTCGGGCTCTGCGCGATCCTGTTCGCGCAGCCTATGCTCTACATAGCGCTCGGGCTGTCCTGGGCGCTGACGGCTTTCGGGCGGCTGGTTTCGATGATGTCGGACCGCGGCAACACGCTCTACAACTGGGTTTCGCTGGTGCTGGAGATCGCGCTCGCGGCCATGCCGCTGGTGTTTGCGTTCGGGCTCGTTCCCTGACTGTCAGCGATTGTAGCGCAACTGCGACAAAACTGCTCCCAAAGCGCATGCGGCGGCGTGTTGCGACTCCGGAAAGCCTGTGCTAGACGGCAATCGACTTTTGGCCGGGGGATGCGGCGAAGCCTCGCTCCCGGATAAAAAAATCAACGCGGCCAATGATTTAGCCAGAGTGCCTCGCTCCAGCGGACAATCGTTGCGCCACTCAGGCAAGAGAAAAGACGTTCCGTGGCAAAATCCGGCTCGACCATCTCCGGCGTTGCAGACAGATATGCGGGTTCGCTGTTCGACCTCGCCGTCGATGCGAAGGCCGTTGCGGCGGTCGAAAAGGACCTCGCCAGCTTCGAGACGATGCTCGCCGGCTCGGCCGACCTGAAGCGCCTGGTCGAAAGCCCGGTCTTTTCCTCCGACGACCAGTTCAACGCCATTTCGGCGATCGTGAAGAAGGCCGGCATGTCGGCCCTGACCGGCAATTTCCTGAAGGTCGTGGCGCAGAACCGCCGCCTGTTCGCGGTGCCGTCGATGATCAAGGCGTTCCGCGCCATCGCCGCCGAGCATCGCGGCGAGGTCGCCGCGGAAGTGACTTCCGCGCACGCGCTGACGCCTGCGCAGCAGACCGAACTCAAGGCCGCCCTCAAGGCGGTCGCCGGAAAGGACGTCACCATCGCCGTGACGGTCGATCCCTCGCTTCTCGGCGGCCTCGTGGTGAAGATCGGCTCGCGCCAGATCGACACCTCGCTCCGCACCAAACTCAATTCGCTCAAGCTCGCACTTAAAGAGGTCGGCTGATGGACATCCGCGCCGCGGAAATTTCCGCAATTCTCAAGGACCAGATCAAGAATTTCGGCAAGGAAGCCGAAGTTTCCGAGGTAGGTCAGGTTCTCTCCGTCGGTGACGGCATCGCCCGCGTCTATGGCCTCGACAATGTCCAAGCCGGCGAAATGGTCGAGTTCCCCGGCGGCATCCGCGGCATGGCGCTCAACCTCGAAACCGACAATGTCGGCGTCGTCATCTTCGGCGCCGACCGCGACATCAAGGAAGGCGACACCGTCAAGCGCACCGGCGCGATCGTCGACGTGCCTGTCGGCCCCGGCCTGCTCGGCCGCGTCGTCGACGCGCTCGGCAACCCGATCGACGGCAAGGGCCCGATCGTCGCGGCAGAACGCCGCCGCGTCGACGTCAAGGCGCCCGGCATCATCCCGCGCAAGTCGGTGCATGAGCCGATGTCGACCGGCCTCAAGGCGATCGACGCGCTCATCCCGGTCGGCCGCGGCCAGCGCGAGCTGGTCATCGGCGACCGCCAGACCGGCAAGACCGCCATCATCCTCGACACGATCCTGAACCAGAAGGCGATCCACCAGGCGGGTCCCGACAAGGAAAAGCTCTACTGCGTCTACGTCGCCGTCGGCCAGAAGCGCTCGACCGTCGCGCAGTTCGTGAAGGTGCTCGAGGAGCGCGGCGCGCTCGAATACTCGATCATCGTCGCCGCCACCGCGTCCGACCCGGCCCCCATGCAGTTCATCGCGCCGTTCGCCGCCTGCGCCATGGGCGAGTATTTCCGCGACAACGGCATGCATGCGCTGATCGGCTATGACGACCTGTCGAAGCAGGCCGTCGCCTACCGTCAGATGTCGCTCTTGCTGCGCCGCCCGCCGGGCCGCGAAGCTTACCCGGGCGACGTGTTCTTCCTGCACTCGCGCCTGCTGGAACGCGCCGCGAAGCTGAACGACGACAACGGCGCCGGCTCGCTGACCGCGCTGCCGGTCATCGAGACGCAGGCCAACGACGTGTCGGCCTACATCCCGACCAACGTGATCTCGATCACCGACGGCCAGATCTTCCTTGAGACCAACCTGTTCTTCCAGGGCATCCGCCCGGCGGTGAACGTCGGCCTCTCGGTGTCGCGCGTCGGCTCGGCCGCGCAGATCAAGGCGATGAAGCAGGTTGCCGGCTCGATCAAGGGCGAGCTCGCGCAGTATCGCGAGATGGCCGCCTTCGCGCAGTTCGGCTCCGACCTCGACGCAGCGACGCAGCGGCTCCTGAACCGCGGCGCGCGCCTGACAGAACTCCTGAAGCAGCCGCAGTTCTCGCCGCTGAAGACGGAAGAGCAGGTCGCGGTGATCTTCGCGGGTGTCAACGGCTATCTCGACAAGCTGCCGCTCAACCGCGTCGGCGCGTTCGAGCAGGGCCTGCTCGGCTACATGCGTTCGGAAGGCAAGGAGATCCTCTCCACCATCCGCACCGAGAAGCAGATCTCCGACGGCACCAAGGAAAAGCTGAAGTCGGCGATCGACGCCTTCACCAAGACCTTCGCCTGAGTCGACACGAAGCACAGGGCTGGATAGCGCCGAATGCCTTCACTGAAAGACCTCCGCAACCGGATCGCCTCCGTCAAGGCGACGCAGAAGATCACCAAGGCGATGCAGATGGTCGCCGCGGCGAAGCTGCGTCGCGCGCAGGAAGCGGCGGAGGCTGCGCGTCCCTATTCGCAGCGGATGGGCGCGGTGCTGGCGAACATCGCCGGCGCGGTGTCGGGCGGCGACGCTCCGGCGCTGATGACCGGAACCGGCAAGGACGACACCCACCTGCTGATCGTCGCCACGGCCGAGCGCGGCCTGTGCGGCGGCTTCAACAGCCAGATCGCGCGCATGGCGCGGGAGCATGTCCGCAAGCTGCAGGCGGCCGGCAAGACGGTGAAGATCATCACCGTCGGCAAGAAGGGCAACGACATCCTGCGCCGCGAGTATGCGTCGCTGATCATCGACCGCATCGAGCTGCGCGACGCCAAGCAGGTCGGCTTCGCCCATGCCGACATGATCGCCAAGAAGGTGATCGCGTTGTTCAACCAGGGCGGCTTCGACGTCGCAACGCTGATCTATTCCGAGTTCAAGTCGGTGATCAGCCAGGTGCCGACCGCGCAGCAGCTCATTCCGGCGTCGGCCCCCGCCGCGGTGGAGACAAAGGCTGACGGCAACGCCGCTGTCTACGAATACGAGCCCGAGCCCGGCGAGATTCTCGCGGACCTGATCCCGCGCAACATCAAGGTGCAGGTCTTCCGTGCGCTGCTGGAAAACGCGGCCGGCGAGATGGGCGCGAAGATGAGCGCGATGGACAATGCAACCCGCAACGCGGGCGACATGATCCGCAAGCTGACGATCACCTACAACCGTCAGCGGCAGGCGCAGATCACCAAGGAACTGATCGAAATCATTTCGGGCGCCGAGGCGCTCTAGCCGCATCGCCCGGGCGACCGGGCGCCTGCGGGCAACAGGATCGAAGAGAAGGGTCATCACGATGGCTAAAGCCGCAACTCCCAAGGCTCCAGCAGCCGCCAAGGCGCCCGCGAAGGCCGCCGCCGCACCGAAGGCCGCCGCGTCCAAGGCCGCAGCCAAGACTTCATCGGTCGCTGCGGTGACGTCGTCGACCGGCACGATGTCCGGGGCCAAGGCCATGGGCAAGATCGCCCAGGTCATCGGCGCCGTCGTCGACGTGTCCTTCGAAGGCACGCTGCCGCCGATCCTGAACGCGCTCGAGACCATGAACGGCGGCAACCGCCTCATCCTCGAAGTGGCGCAGCATCTGGGCGAAAACACCGTCCGCTGCATCGCGATGGACAGCTCCGAAGGCCTCGTGCGCGGCCAGCCGGTCGCCGACACCGGTTCCGCGATCATGATGCCGGTGGGCGACGAGACGCTCGGCCGCATCCTGAACGTCATCGGCGAGCCGGTCGACGAAGCTGGTCCCGTCCGCACCAAGGCCCGCCGCGCCATCCACCAGGAAGCGCCGGCCTATGTCGACCAGTCGACGGAAGCGCAGATCCTCGTCACCGGCATCAAGGTCGTCGACCTGCTGGCGCCTTACGCCCGCGGCGGCAAGATCGGCCTGTTCGGCGGCGCCGGCGTCGGCAAGACCGTGCTGATCCAGGAACTGATCAACAACATCGCCAAGGCGCACGGCGGCTACTCGGTGTTCGCCGGCGTCGGCGAGCGCACCCGCGAAGGCAACGACCTCTATCACGAGATGATCGAGTCGGGCGTCAACAAGGACCCGCACGAGAACAACGGTTCGACCGAGGGCTCGAAGTGCGCGCTCGTGTTCGGCCAGATGAACGAGCCGCCGGGCGCCCGCGCCCGCGTCGCGCTGTCGGGCCTGACCATCGCGGAGCACTTCCGCGACCAGGGCCAGGACGTGCTGTTCTTCGTCGACAACATCTTCCGCTTCACGCAGGCCGGCTCGGAAGTGTCGGCGCTGCTCGGCCGCATCCCGTCCGCGGTGGGCTACCAGCCGACGCTGGCGACCGACATGGGCGCCATGCAGGAGCGTATCACCACCACCAACAAGGGCTCGATCACGTCCGTGCAGGCGATCTACGTGCCCGCCGACGACCTGACCGACCCGGCGCCGGCAACCTCGTTCGCCCACCTGGACGCGACGACGACGCTCAACCGCTCGATCGCCGAGAAGGGCATCTATCCGGCGGTGGATCCGCTCGACTCGACCTCGCGCATGCTCGACCCGATGATCGTCGGCGAGGAGCACTACCAGGTCGCGCGCGCCGTGCAGTCGACGCTGCAGCGCTACAAGTCGCTGCAGGACATCATCGCCATCCTGGGCATGGACGAGCTTTCGGAAGAGGACAAGATCACGGTCGCCCGCGCCCGCAAGATCGAGCGCTTCCTGAGCCAACCGTTCTTCGTCGCCGAAGTGTTCACCGGTTCGCCCGGCCAGCTCGTTCCGCTGGAAGACACGATCCGGTCGTTCAAGGGCCTGGTCAACGGCGAATACGATCACCTGCCGGAAGCTGCCTTCTACATGGTCGGCTCGATCGACATGGCGATCGCCAAGGCGCAGAAGCTGGCTGCGGAAGCGGCGTAAGCAAGGCGGTACGGCAATAGGGCAATAAGGCAGTAAGGAGAGCGGATAGGGAAACGGGCATTCAGGTACGAGGAAGCAAGCTTCCTACTGCCCTACTGCCTCACTGCCCTATTCCCCCATCGTCATGGCTGAAGCATACAAGTTCGAACTGGTCTCGCCCGAGCGCCTGCTGGTCTCGGAGAGCGTCGAATCCGTCATCATCCCCGGCACCGAGGGCGAGATGACCGTCATGGCGAACCACGCGCCGGTGATGGCGACGATCAAGCCAGGTGTCGTGACCGTAAAGCCGATGTCGGGCGGCGAACAGCGCTTCGTGGTGTTCGGTGGCTTCGCCGACATCCTGCCGGAAACCTGCACGCTGCTCGCCGAATCGGCGGTGCCGGTCGCCGACATCAACAAGGACGACCTTGCCCGCCGCATCCAGGACGCCAAGGAAGACCTGGCCGACGCCAAGTCGGACGAGGAGCGCACCAAGGCCGAAGAATTCCTCAACCAGCTGTCGACGCTGCACGACGCGGTCTGAGCATATTCACGGAATGACGCGAAGCCGGGCCCTGCGCCCGGCTTTTTGCTGTCTGGAAACCTGAACCATTCGCCAGCCCCGCCGTTTGCATCGATAGCAACAAGGAGCTTGTCGATGAAACGCATTGTCCTTGCGGTGTTGGCCGCATCCGTCGCAGGATCGCCTGCCATCTCGCAATCGCCAGCCACTGTCGGCGCCACCGCCAAGATGGCAGGCGCGGACGGCGCCGATGCCGGCACGGTCACCTTCACGCAGACGCCGTCGGGGATCCTGCATGTCGTGGTCGAGATGACCAACCTCGCGCCCGGCTCGCACGGGTTCCACATCCATGAGAAGGGTGCCTGCGACGCGGCCGGTGGGTTCGAGAGCGCGGGCGGGCATTATGCGGGCGGCAAGGAGCACGGCGTCATGAACCCGAAGGGCGCGCACCCTGGGGATTTCCCGAACGTGCATGTCGGCGAGAACGGCGTGCTGAAGGCGGAATTCTTCACCGAGCGGCTGTCGCTGGGCGACGGCGGCGAGAACCCGCTGATGGACGCGGATGGTTCGGCGGTGGTGCTGCATGCCGATCCGGACGACTACCAGTCGCACCCGGCGGGACACGCCGGCAACCGCATCGCCTGCGGCGTGATCGAGCAGCCGTCGTAATCGGCTCAGCCGAGCGGCGGGATGCGGCCGAGGGTGAAGAAGCCCATCCGCACCCGCCCCTTGGAGATCGCGAGCGGGAGCTGCGGATTGTCGCCCATGGCGCCGATCAGCGCCTCGGCCTGGCCGAGCTGAGGCCGCATCTCGGGCAGCGCCACGGCCAGGATCGCGACCAGCGCCTTCGGATTGCGGATCGACAGCGTGAGCGTCGCATCGACCAGCCCGGCGGCATCGACGGCGAAGGGGCCGGAGATGGTGACGCCGGCGTCGCCGCCATTGACCGTCAGATTGCGGATTTCCGTCGACAGGCCGCGCAGCTGGGTTGAGCCGCCGGTGGCGCGCGCGACGCCGTCCAGCACGGTCAGGTCGACATCGCCGTCCAGCGGCGGCAATTCCGGCGCCGCGGCGTCCTCGATCGTCAGCGCGGCGAAGCGGCCGGCGAGATCGAGGTCGGCGCCACGCGGGCGCATGTGGGCTTCGGCGCTGCCGGCGCTGGCGAGCGGCTGGCCCGACAGCGCCGCCGCCTTGATGGCTGCGCCCGACACCGACACGACCTCCGGCAAGGGCGCGGCGAGCCGCGTCGAGTAGCGGATGTCCGACAGGTCGATCCGGACGCCCTGACCCTCCGCGAGATCGATGCGGAGCGTATCCAGCTCGCCGACAATGCGCGTCGGCTGGTAGACCTGGGCGGCGCTGCGCAGCCCCATGCCGGTCAGCGCGGTCCGGGCCGAGCGGTCCGACCAGGCGACCCCGTCGCAGAACAGGCCGATGCGGAACGGATAGCCGCGCGCGTGCGCATTGGTGCAATCGGCCTCGGCGCCGCTGGCGCGGGCTCTGGCCATGACACTGGCGACTTCGCCTTCGAGGCGGCTGGCGGCGTAGAACCAGCCGGCGGTGTAGAGGCCGATCGCCGCGACGATGGCGAACGCGAACCAGGCGAAACGGCGCGACATGCCGCCTGTGACGTTCGGGGTCTGGTTGCTTGACGTCATCGCTCGGGATTCCTAAGCCGGTCGGCGGCTTGCCTCGAGCAGTCCGCGATTCATCCGGTCAGGCGATATGGGCGATTTTTGGGTGTTTGGCTACGGATCGCTGATGTGGCGGCCGGGTTTCGCGCATACGGAGACGCACCGCGCCCGGCTGCATGGCTATCGGCGGGCGCTGTGCGTCAGCTCCTTCGTGCATCGCGGCACGCCGGAGCGGCCGGGCCTCGTCCTCGGTCTCGACCGGGGTGGGTCCTGTCTCGGGCTCGCCTTCCGCGTGCCGGGCGAGTTGCGCGACGAGGTGACGGCCTATCTCAGGGAACGTGAACTCGTCACGCAGGTCTATCTGGAGCGCATCCTCCCGGTCCGGCTGGACACGGGAGAGGTGGTCGGGGCGATGACCTACATCGTCGACCGGGCGCATCCGCAATATGCCGGTGCGCTCGACGTGGAGGACGCGGCGGGACGGGTGGCCGGCTCGGCCGGCGTATCGGGACCGAACGAGGAATATGTCTTCAACACGGTGACCCATCTCAAGGCGCTGGGCATTCGGGACCACTGGCTGGAGAATGTGGCGGGGCGGCTCGCTCAGTCCTGAGGTGGAACCGGGATGCCCAGTTCCTGCAGCCGCCGGACGGCGGTCGGCGGCATGGGTGGCGGATTGGGGCCGGTGGCGATCTCGACCAGGATCGCGTCACAGGCGGCTTCTGTCTCGTTGATCAGGCGGTTGCGGAATTCTTCCTTTGGCAGTCCGGCCGGGATCGGCGGCAGGAAGCGCGCCTTGATCGTGCCGGGGAAGCGCAGGAACTTGCGGCGCGGCCAGTAAAGGCCGGCCATGTGCGCCACCGGCACGACCGGAATGTTGAGGCCCGAATAGAGCTCGACGATGCCATATTTGTAGTCGGGCACGTCGCCCGGAGCGCGACGGGTGCCTTCCGGATAGATGATCAGCTGGCGCGGATTGCGCGCCATCTCTGCATTGGTCGCGGCGATCACCGCCTTGAGCGCGATCGAGCGTTTGCCCCGGTCGACCGGGATCATGCGCATCTTGGCGACATACCAGCCGAAGAACGGGATCCAGAGAAGTTCGCGCTTCAGGATGTAGAGCGGGTCCTTGAGGTAGGGAAAGAAGGCGATGGCGTCCCAGAACGACTGGTGCTTGGGCGCGAGGATGAACGGGCCGTCGGGCAGGTTCTCTATCCCGGCGATGTCGGCATCGGTTCCTGCGAAGATCTTCTGCAGCCAGAGGCTCGACCGCGACCAGAATTTCGGCACGAACCAGGCGACGTGGCGCGGCGACAGGAAATAGAACGGCGTCCAGACGATCATCTGCACGATCAGGCTGAGATAGAAGACGAAATTGAACGCCAGAGACCGGATGGTGACCATGTGTGCCCGCGCGATTGACCGGACAGGTCGTTACACCAGCCGCCGGAAAACGCAATGTGGGTGGCCGGCGGAAGTCAGTTCGCCGACTTGGCGTTGACGACTTCGACCGACGGCGAACCGTGCGCGCCCGGCATGGCGCCGCGGGCGACCGCCGCGAGATACTTGGTGTATTCGGTGAACAGAACCCGGATCGCCTCCGGCTTTGTGAGCCACGACCCGCCGTCGAGCCTGGTGTTGACGACCGGGTAGGGCTGCAGGTCCTCGTCCTGCAGCAGGCGGCGCATTTCCAGCATGGTGCGCGGGATGTGATAGTTGTTGGTGACCAGGATGACGCTGCCGAAGGCGTGCTCGCGCACCCATTTGGCGCTTTCCTCGGCATTGCCGATCGTGTCGAGCGCGGCGTGGTCGATGTCGACGCAGCAGGAGAACAGCGACTTGTCGCCGCCGGTGGCGGCGCGCAGGTCCTCGCGATCCGCCATCGGATTGACGCCGCTGATCAGCAGGCGCTTGCCCTTGCCGGTCTTGAGCAGGTCGACCGCCGCGTCGATACGCGACTGGCCGCCGGTGACGACGATGATCGCGTCGGCGGGCTTGGGATCGGCAGGCGCGACGAGACCGCCGATATGGTTCGCGAAGAGGCCGAATCCGGCGACGAAGGCCACGCCCAAGGCAAGAGCGCCGGCCAGCGGCCAGCGCACCATGTTCCACAGGCCGCGACGCGTCCACGCCAAGTCACGGCGCGCCGGTTCCGGATGCATTTGCCCCTTCATTACGTCCACATCGTTAGTCCCGAATGCGGAGCTTGAACAGGCCCTCGCCCGCTTGCCGCAGCGTCACAACCTTCCGCCCGGCGTCTGGTTCCGCCGGGGCTCACGGCTCGCGCTGCCCGGGCATGTCCATGTCGTGCAGATAGGACACGACGGTGATGTGCGACGTCGCCGCGGTCAATGCCGCGATCAGCAGGACGACGACCGCGACGCCCGCATAGCCGGTGGCGCCGATGGCGAAATTGCCGAACAGGGCTGTGGCCTGGTCGGCCTGGGGCGTCGCCATGTTGCGCGACGACCACCAGCCGAAGGCGACGAAGACGATGACCGCGGCAAGGCCTCCCGCCGCCGCCCCCTTGGCGCCGGTGAGCAGGAAGTGCCGGCGGAACTCGCCGGCGATGAAATTCGCCTCGGCACCGACGAAATGCAGCACCTCGATGACGTGGCCGTTGCCGGCCATGGCGCCGCGGGTCGCGAAGACCACAGTCAGCACCGTGGCCGCCAGCATCAGCGCCAGCGTTGCGAAGCCGATGGTCACCGTGGTGCGGGCCATCGAGATCAGGCGGTCGATCCAGGTGCGGTGATCGTCGAGCGTCGCGCCGGGCACCTCCGCCTCGACCAGCCGCCGCATCGCGGCGAAGTCGGGCGGGGCGGTCTCGTCTATGGTCACGATGACGAGGCGCGGCACGGGCAGTTCGTCGATGTTCAGGCCCTCGCCAAGCCAGGGCGAAAGCAGGCGCGCGGTGGCCTCGCGGTCGACGATGCGGGCCGCGCGGACGCCGGGGACACCGGCGGCGGCCGTCTGAACCGCGAGCAGCGCTGCCTCCATGTCCAGTCCGTCGGCCGGCTTGATCTGGATCGTCGCCTCGCGCGAGATCTGGCTCTGCCATGTCGAGGCCGTGTCGCGCACGAGGGTCACCGCGCCGAGCGTGAGGCAGGACAGGAAGGTCATGATGGCGATGACCAGCACCAGCGCGTTGCCGGACACGGTTTGCGCCGGCACAATCGGCTTCATCCGCCTCGGGGCGGACTCGGGTCGCGCGGCCCTGGTCTCGATGGCGACGGGTTCAGTCATAGATGTCCAGCCGTCCGTTGGCGAGAATCATGCGCCGCGCGTCGACCTGCTCCATCAGGCCGAGATCGTGGGTGGCGATCACCACAGCCGTGCCCGAGCGGTTCAGTTCGATGAACAGGCGCAGGAGGCGGCGCGCCAGCGGCGGATCGACATTGCCAGTCGGCTCGTCGGCCAGCAGGATCTGCGGCTGCTCGATCAGGGCGCGCGCGATCGCGGCGCGCTGCTTCTCGCCGCCCGACAGGACCGGCGGCAGGACATGCATCCGCTCGCCTAGGCCCACCCATTTCAACAGTTCGACGACGTCGTTGCGGTAGCTCGACTCGTCGCGGCCGCGCACGCGCAGGGGCAGGGCGACATTCTCGTAGGTGGTCATGTGGTCGAGCAGCCGGAAATCCTGGAACACGACGCCGATGCGTCGGCGCAGTCCCGGCAGTTCCTTGCGCGTGATGCGCGCCCGGTCCTTGTCGAAGACGGTGATCAGGCCGCGCGTCGGCTTCAGCGACATGAACAGCAACCGCAGCAGCGTCGTCTTGCCGGCGCCCGAAGGGCCGCTCAGGAACTGGAAGGATTTCGGCGGGATGTGGAACGAGATGTCCCGGAGGATTTCCGGACCCATTCCATAACGCAGGCCGACATTTTCGAAGCGGATCAAGGGGAATTCCCGGTGGTTCGGACGCGAAGCAGCCAGTTCGACCATTTGGCCCGCATGGTTAATGGCCGGTTAAATTCCGGTCCACGGGAGCGCTTTGGTTGCGAAGCATTAACCATTTCGCAGTACCGATCTTGAGAGCCGGATCAGGCGAAATGGAAAAGGTGGCCGCGCCGCATGGCCGATTCGACGTTCATCGCGCCGCAAACCGGCAAAGTCATGGCTGGCGGGGGCCTGGCCGGTGAAATTCTGGCCGGCAGCGCCACGCCGGGCGCCCCGCGCGTCCCGTCCTTCGACATCGTCGACGCCGAGTTCGAGACACTTGGGCGGGCCGCCCCGCCGCATCCGATTCCACTTGTGCAACCGCCGCCCGCCGAGATGCCGGGCATGGACCTGCTGCGGGCCGAAAGCGCGCCCACGGCATCGCGTCGGGCTGGCGCCGGGTTCTGGGCCGCCGGCGCGCTTGCGGCCGGCGCCGCGTTCTGGATGTCGGGCGGGCACAGCCTGTCGCGCCATCTGCCCTTCGCGGGCGACGGCGCAGGAACGGTTCGCGTGGCGTCGCTCAAGTCGCGCGTCGCCGAGACGGCGGGCGGTCCGCGGCTGTTCATTGATGGAGCGGTGGAAAACACCGCATCGGCCTCGACGCCCGCGCCGGACCTGACCATACAGGTGACAGGCCATGACGGAGCGGTGACGCGCTACAGGATCGCCACTGCGGGGGAAACGATCGCCTCCGGCGGGGCCTGGCGGTTCTCAAGCCGGATCGACGCGCCGGATTCCGGCGTCAGGTCCGTGTCCGTCACCATCGAAGAACCCACACGAGGTAGTTGATGCCCATCGTTCGCGGCAAGGATATCGAGGTTCTCTACAGCGCGTCGGCGATCGCGCGGCGCAACCTCGAACTCGCCAAGGAAATTGCATCGCATCGCTATACCGACCTGCTGGTCATCTCGGTGCTGAAAGGCTCGTTCATCTTCGCCGCCGACCTGATCCGCGCCATGCACGATGTCGGCCTGTCGCCCGAGGTCGAGTTCATCTTCATCTCCAGCTATGGCGCCGGCACGACCAGCGGCGAGGTGCGCGTGCTGCGCGACATCGACAATGATGTCGCGGGACGCGACGTCATCCTGATCGACGACATACTCGAGTCCGGCAAGACGCTGTCCTTCGCCCGCAAGCTGATGCTCGACCGCGGCGCGAAAAGCTGCGGCATCGCGGTGCTGCTCGACAAGCGCATGCGTCGCCAGACGGTGCTCGACGCTGACTATGTCGGGTTCGACTGTCCCGACCATTTCGTCGTCGGCTACGGCATGGATGTGGCGCATGCCTTCCGCGAACTGCCCTTCGTCGGCATCGTCAAGGGAGATGCCTGATGCCACGGCTGCTGGTGGTCGAGGACGACGATTCAGTCCGCCAGCTCGCGGCCCGCGCGCTGGAACGCGCCGGCCATTCCGTTGACACCGCCTGCGACGGCGACGAGGGGCTTCAACTGATCGTCGAGGCAGAGGGACGCTACGACCTCGTCGTCTCCGACATCAGGATGCCGGCCATGGACGGGATCGAAATGTCGCGCCAGGCGGCGGCGCGCTATCCGGGCTTGCGGATCCTGCTGGTGACGGGCTTCGCCGACCAGCGCGAGCGGGCGAGCGATCTCGACGGGATCATCGTCGACGTCCTGCTGAAGCCGTTCTCGCTGGCGTCGATCCGCGAGACGGTTGCGAAGAATCTCACGCCCGTCCCGGCCTGATCCGGCCTTCAGCTCACTGCATCCGGAGCAGGCGCTCCAGATAGTCCTTCTCGATCTCGGGGCTGAGCGCATTGCCCAGGCGCTTGCGGATCGCGTCGAGGATTTCGCGGGCGCGCTGCACATCGATCTCGTCGGGCACCTTGACCGTGTCGCCGAAATCCGGGCCGGTCGTGGCGCGCGGACGGCCGAGCGGGTCGCGGTCGGAACTCTGCTGGCGGCCGCCTTCCTCGCTGCCGCCCTGCTCGCCCTGCATCGCCTGCTGCATCTGGTTCATCATGTCCTGCGCGCCCTTGCGCAGCGCTTCCAGCGCCCGGCCCTGTTCGCCGACCGCCTGCTCGCCCTGCGCGTTGCCCAGCGCCTTGCCGGCCTCGCCCATGGCCTCGCCGGCCTCGCCGAAGCCTTCGCCCGGCTGGATGCCCATGCCTTCGAGACCCTTCATCAGGTCGCTGAGATCGCCCTGCAGCTGGCCCTGGCCCTGCTGCATCTGGCGCAGCGCCTCGGCCAGTTCCTCTGCGGTCATCTCGCCGCCCTGACCGGGCTGCTGGCCCTGCTGCCCTTCGCCCTGCTGCCCTTGCTGCTCGCCACGGTCCTGGCCGCGCTGGCGCTGGCCGCGCTGCATCTGGTCGAGGCGGTGCGTCTCGTTCATCATCTCCTGCTGGCGCCGCATCAGTTCGCCCAGCTTGTCCATCTGCTGGCGCATCTCGCTCTGCTGGCCCTGGCCCTGCTGTTGCTGCTGCTGGCGGCCGGCCTGCAGGTTGTTCATCATGTCCTGCAGCTGCGAGAGCAGGTCCTTGGCCTGCTCCCTTGCGCCGGACTTCGCCAGCTGCTCGATCTGGTCCATCATCTTCTCGAGATCGCTCTGGCGCATCTCCTGGCCGTTCTGCGGCATCTGCTGCGCCATGCTCGGGTCCCGCTGGGCGCGTTCGGCGAACTCACGCAGGAATTCCTGCATGGCCTGGCGCAGCTCGGCCATCAGCTTCTCGATCTCTTCGTCGCTGGCGCCGTTTTCCAGCGCGTTCTTCAGCGCCTCCTGGGCCTGGCGCAGCCGCTTTTCGGCAGCGGTCAGGTCGCCGTCCTCGACGGCAAGCGCGATCTCCCACAGATAATCGGCAACGCCGCGCAGCTGGTCATCGGTACGGGCCTGCTTGAGGCGGGACTGGGCGCTTGCGACCGCCAGCCAATGGGCCGCGTTCGGGATCGTCTCCTCGGGGCGCAGCATCACGCCTTCCATCAGGTCGAGCACGCGGTCCTTGCGGTTGGCGTCCAGCCCGAGCATGCGGCGCTGTTCGACCAGGGCCTTCGCGAGCGGGTTGGTGAAAGGCCGTTCCGGCATGCGGAAGCGCTTCGTCTCGCTGACCGCCTGCTGGCCGGCCGCGTCGGTGGCGCTCAGCGTCGCGCTCACCTCGACGCCGGCCCAGACATGCTCGGTCAGGTCGCGCGAGGTCTTGGCCGCGCCGTCCTTGGCGTTCTTGCGCGGCAGGGCGAGCGGCATGTCGGGGCTCTCGTAGAGCGGGCGCGCATCGGCGGCCTGCTTCTCGACCAGCTCGAAATCGGCCGCGCCGGAGACGGCGCCGTAGTCGTCGACAATGGCATAGGCCATTTCCAGCGTGCCGTTCACGGCGCGCTTCGGCTCGCCGATGAAGCTGATGGTCGGCGCGGTGTCGGGGGTGATGCGGAACGCCCAGGTGCCGATCTCGGCCTCGCCCGACTTGAGGATCAGCATGCCGTCCTGGGTGAGCTTGCCGGCAAACTGGCGGACGCCGGCGCGGACGGGCGTAGACGGATCTCCAGCCACCTGCGGTTCGAGCTGCACGTCGTCCGATTCGACCGCCGAATAGGACAGCGTTTCCTCGCCGCTGCCGCCGGTGACGCGCAAGGTGACGTCGCTGCCCTGCGGCGCCTCGAACAGCGCGGTGTCGCGGTTGGCGTCGGCGGTGAGGAAGATCGGCGCGCGGCCGGTATAGGGTGGCGGGGTGACCCAGGCGTCGATGCGCGGCGGAACCGGCGGCGCGCCGGGCGTCGGGCGGAAGCCGTCGGTGACGCTGCCTCCATAGGGACCGGACGAGAAGGCGAAAGCGGTGACGAGCAGCAGCAGCGCCACCGCGCGCAGGCCCCATGGGTCGCGCTCCGGCACGCCGGTGCGCGGCGCGTCGCTCGCGAGACTACCGAGTCTGGCGGCCATCCGTTTCTGGTGTTCGCGCCACAGCGCTTCCGCAAACCTGTCGCCCGAACCGCTCAGCCGGTCCGCCTGGACGAGCACCGGCGTGTGCTCCAGCGCGTTGGCGCGTTCGATCCGCCGGTCGATCGCCGCGGGCGCGGGCCAGCGGAAGTAGCGCAGCGGATAAAGCGCCGCCAGCGCCCCGAGGCCGAACGCCGCCATCGTCGTCAGCCGCAGCCATTCCGGCATCAGCCGGAACAGGCCGAACCACGACAGGCTGACGAACAGGCAGGCGACGACGAGAACGGGGAGAACCAGCGGCCAGAACCGCTCCAGCGCCATCGATGCGCCGGTCATTCCGCGCGTGCGGGCCAGGCGCGCCAGCATGCCGGACCCCGTATCTGCTCTGTCGTCCCGTGCCTTGATGTCCGCCATCGGCCGTCGCATCTCCCGGCAGCCGGCGCTTCAGCGCGCAGACTCACGTATGAGAATAACAGCAAACGCGGCGAAGGCGAGGCGAGTAGCGAAAACGTGAAGGGGAAGCGTCACCAGCGCCAAGCCTCCGGCGCTACAGCCACTCCGGCAGCGAATCGAGTCCGATCAGGTCGTCATAGCTCGGGCGCGGGCGGACGACGTGGAACTTTGTCCCGTCGACCAGCACTTCCGGCACCAGCAGGCGGCTGTTGTAGGTGCCGGCCTGCACCGCGCCATAGGCCCCTGCGGTGCCGACCGCGATCAGGTCGCCGGGCGCGAGGCGGGGCAGGTCGCGGTCGTGACCGATATAGTCGCCGGTCTCGCAGACCGGGCCGACAATGTCGACATTGAGCCGCGGCGCGTCGGCGGGGGCCTGCACGACAGGGCGGATGTCGTGGAAGGCGTCGTAGAGCGTCGGGCGGATCAGGTCGTTCATCGCCGCGTCGACGATGAGGAAATTCTTCACGTCGCCTTCCTTGAGGTAGATGACCTCGGAGACGAGGATGCCGGCATTGGCGACGATCAGGCGGCCGGGCTCGAAGATCACCTTCACGCCGAGCCTGGTCACATGCTTCCTGACGATCGCCGCGTAGGCGTCGGGCAAGGGGGGCGGGTTGTTGTCGGTGCGGTAGGGGACGCCCAGGCCGCCACCGAGATCGACATGGGCGATGTCGTGGCCGTCCGCCTTCAATGCGCCGACCAGTTCGGCCAAGAGGGCGAATGCGTCGTCAAAGGGCTGCAGTTCGGTGATCTGCGAGCCGATATGCATGTCGATGCCGATGGCGCGGACACCCGGCAGTTCGGCGGCGCGGGCATAGACGGCGCGAGCCCGCTGCCACGGAATGCCGAACTTGTTTTCGGCCTTGCCGGTCGAGATTTTTCGATGGGTCTTCGCATCCACGTCGGGATTGATGCGCACCGAAACGGGCGCGACCTTGCCGGCGGCGACGGCGCGGGCCGAGAGCAATTCCAGCTCAGGCTCGGATTCGACATTGAAGCAGTGGATGCCGGCGGCGAGCGCGAAATCCATCTCGCGCGCGGTCTTGCCGACGCCGGAGAACATGATCTTCGACGCGGGAATGCCGGCGGCGAGCGCACGGCGCAGCTCGCCCTCGGAGACGACATCCGCTCCCGAGCCGAGTTTGGCCAGCGTCTTCAGCACCGCCTGGTTGGAATTGGCCTTCATCGCATAGCAGACCAGCGCGTCGAGCCCGGCGAAAGCCTGCGAGAACACCCGATAGTGCCGCGTCAGCGTCGCGGTCGAGTAGCAGTAGAACGGCGTGCCGACCGCCGCCGCGATCTCGGGCAGGGGCACGTCCTCGGCATGCAGCACGCCGTCGCGGTAGTCGAAATGATTCACGGTCGTTGTGTCCGGGACGAGAAGGCGATCAGTCGATCAGGCCGTCGAGAATGAAGGGCCGGTCGGGCGTTTCCTTGGACGGTTTCGCCGGCGCCGGCTGCCGGTTCTTCCGCGCTTCCTCGCGTTCCTGCTCGTAGCGCGCATCCGACGGCCGCTCCAGCGGCGCGCGGCGGCCGCAGGCGGAGACGCCGGCGACGGCGAGGATGAGGAGAATGGTCGCGATCGGACGCAGCATCATGGGAACCTTGAAATCGACTGAGCCTCTTTAGCGAAGAATTCCCGGCGATGCACCCGCTTTCCGCTCACGCCTTCGCCAGCCGCTTCTTCCAATACTTGATCTGCCGCTTCACTTCGGCCGGCGCCGTTCCACCGAAGGACTTGCGGCTGCGGACCGAATTGGAGACGGAGAGGATCGAGTAGATGTCGTCCGTGATGGCCGGGTGCAGGGATTGCAGGTCGGCGAGGGAGAGTTTTTCCAGCCCCTTCTTCTGCGCCTCGGCCATGGCGACGGCGCGGCCGGTGACGTGGTGGGCTTCGCGGAAGGGGAGGCCCGCCTCGCGGACCAGCCAGTCGGCGAGGTCGGTGGCTGTCGAATAGCCGGAGCCGGCGGCGCGCTTCATCGCATCGGCGTTGATCGTCATGTCGCCGACCATGCCGGTCATCGCGGCCAGCATCAGGTCGAGCGTCTCGGCGGCATCGAAGACCGCTTCCTTGTCTTCCTGCATGTCCTTCGAATAGGCGAGCGGCAGGCCCTTCATCACCGTCAGCAGGCCGATCAGGTGGCCGTTGACGCGGCCGGTCTTGGCGCGGACCAGTTCGGCGGCGTCGGGGTTCTTCTTCTGCGGCATGATCGACGATCCGGTCGAGAACGAATCCGACAGGCGGACGAAGCCGAACTGCGGCGTCGACCAGATGACGATCTCCTCCGCCAGCCGCGACAGATGCGTGGCGCAGATCGCCGCGACGGCGAGCAGCTCCAGCGCGTAGTCGCGGTCGGAGACGCTGTCGATCGAGTTGCGGGTCGGCTCGCGGAAGCCGAGCGCCCTGGCCGTCGCGTGGCGGTCGATCGGGAAGCCGGTGCCGGCAAGCGCCGCTGCGCCGAGCGGGCTCTCGTCCAGCCGCTCGATCGCGTCGCGGACGCGGGACAGGTCGCGGCCGAACATTTCGACATAGGCCATGCAATGGTGGCCGAAGGTGACCGGCTGAGCGGTCTGGAGATGGGTGAAGCCGGGCATGACGGTTGCGGCGTGCTCTTCGGCGCGCGTCAGGAAGGCTTCGATCAGCCCTTCCAGCGCCGCGGCGATGCGGGTCAGCTCCTTCTTGGTCCAGAGGCGGAAATCGACCGCGACCTGGTCGTTGCGCGAGCGGGCCGTATGCAGCCGGCCGGCGGCGGGGCCGATCAGTTCGGCGAGCCGCGCCTCGACATTCATGTGGATGTCTTCGAGCTTGGTGGAGAAGGCGAAGTGCCCGGACTCGATCTCTGACAGGATCGTGTTCAGCCCTTGAGCGATCTTTGCTTGATCGGCGGCCGTGATGATGTCCTGTTCTGCCAGCATTTCCGAATGCGCCAGCGAGCCGGCGATGTCCTCGGCGTAGAGCTTCCGGTCGAAGCCGATCGAGGCGTTGATCGCTTCCATGATCGCGGCCGGGCCTGAGGCGAAACGTCCGCCCCACATCTCGTTGCTGGCCTTTTTCTCGGTCATGGTGTTTACGGCGCTCCGGAGACGATGGAATGGCGGACAAGAAAAGCGGTTTTGCGGGCCTGCGCCCGGTGATCCTCGCGCTGGTGGCGGGTCTCGCGGCCGGCGCGGTGGCGGTATACGTGACCGGCGGCCCGTCTGGCAACATTCCGGGCGCGGCGCCCGTCGCTGCCACGCCGCCTCAAGGCGCGGAAGCTGATATCGCCGCCTGCGCGGCGAAGACCGAGCGCGCCAATGCGCTGGCCGCGTCGGCGAAAGGCGAGGTCGCGGCGATGCTGCCGGCCAACCCGCCGCAATCGCTGGCGTCGCTCGAACTCAATGATCCCACCGGCCAGAAGACGACGCTCGGCGCGATGTCGGGCAAGGTGCTGCTGGTCAATCTCTGGGCGACCTGGTGCGCGCCGTGCCGGGCCGAGATGCCGGCGCTGGACGCGCTGCAGAAGGAGATGGGCGGCACGGAGTTCGAGGTGGTGGCGGTCAATGTCGACACCGGCGACGACGTGAAGCCGAAAAAGTTCCTGGCCGAGACCGGCATCCGGAACCTCGCCTACTACCGCGAGAACACGCTGGCCTTCTTCAACGCGCTGAAGAAGCGCGGGCTGGCGCTGGGGCTGCCGGTGACGCTGCTGGTCGACCGCGACGGCTGCCTGCTTGCCAACATGAACGGACCAGCCGAGTGGGCGGGCGAGGACGCCGGGGCGCTGGTGCGGGCGGCGCTGGCCAGGTGAATCCGCCAGCGGGAACAATTTGATTCAATTGCCGGAGCCAGGTGCAACGGCCCCGAAAATCCTCCCTGCTATACCGCTCCCAGCAATGAGGGGGCTCACATGCTCGGCAGCATTTCGAACCAGACACTGGGCGTCATCGCCAACCGCACCGCGCCGAATACGGTGCGCAGCGAAGCGGTCGAGACCCGTCCGCAGCCAAAGTCCGCAAGAGGTCCGGAGGCCGAGGCCGAGGACCTGAAATTCTTCCTCGGCAACATCACCAAGGCGGACGCCGCCGCGGTGATCGCGCTGACGCAGCCGTCGAAATCGGAAGCGACGGCAAGCTACGGGCAGGTGGCAGCCGCCTACGGCGATTTCTAGAAGGTTGCTGCAAGTAACCTCGTCTTTCCGGGGCCGCGAAGCGGAACCCGGAAACCAGAGCGCCGTCCTTGGGCGCCTCGAACTCGACTTGCAAACTTGCCGCTCTGGACTCCGGGTTCCGCTTCGCGGCCCCGGAGTGCCGGCGTGCACGGGACTGCACCTTCAATCTCGCTTGATCGCGTCTCAAAGCACAAAGCTCAGGGTCAGCAGCAACTGGGCGGCGAAATACAGCGCCCAGACCAGCGGCCGGATCCAGTCCTGCCGCGCGTCGCGCGGCGCGACGAGGAAACGGCCGGCCGCCAGCAGCGCGTCCGAGGCCATGAACAGCAGGGCGCCCGCCACAACGGTCGGTCCGAGTCCGGCCAGCGAGGAGATGCCCATCGCCAGGATCGCCGCGCAATAGAGCGCGACCGGCGGCCGCATGTTCGGTTCGATCGCCGGCCAAAGGCGGCTGAGGATCAGCCCGACCGCCGCGACGAGCGCAACGGCGATGACGATGCGGGACGGTTGCGAGACGATTTCCGCGATGCCGCCGCCCGTGGTCCAGAACAGCGCGATATAGGCGATGTGCCCCGCGAGGAAGCTGGCGAGTCCGGCAAGAAACGGGCGCTCGCCCTCGTGGGCCAGGCAGGCGTCGCCGATCGCGCTCAGCACCAGCGCCGCGACCAGCAAGGCAGGCCCGCCCTCGATCACCGCCAGCAGGGCCAGCAGCGCGACGCTGCCGGTCTTGACGACGGTGCGGCGCAGGGACACCGGGCGGGACACGGCGAAGCCGTAGAGGACGGCCAGCAGCAGGCTGAGGATCAGCGTGCCATTGGAGATATTTTCGATGCCGCCGGGAAAGGGCATCACGCTTCCGCCGCGGCAGTGGACGCCGTGTTGCCCCAGAGCATGTTCTTGGCGGCGAGCACCGCGCCGGCCGTGATCAGCAGGCAGGCGGCGAGGATGAGGGGATCGGCGGAGGCGAAGCCGGTCGCGATGAGCACGAGCGTCGAGAGCAGCGGCGCGGCGTAGCTGGCCGCGCCCAGCACCTGGATGTTGCCATGCTTGACGCCGAAATCCCAGGCGTAGAACGCCGCGCCCACCGGCATCAGGCCGAGGCCCGCGACGGCGAGCCACTGGCCCGGCCCTTGCGGCCAGACAGTCTCCTCGAGCGCGAGATGGCACAGCAGCGACAGGATCGCAGTGGCGAGGCAGAACCAGGTGACGATCGAGGTCGGCACCGACGGGAAGCGGCGCGAGAGCAGCGAATAGGCGGCCCAGACGAAGGCGCAGACCAGCGCCATGGCGTAGCCGAAGCCGAATTGCGGGTCGAAGGCGACCGCGCCGCCCCTGGTGACGATCAGAACGGTGCCGGCCAGCCCGAGCAGCGCGCCGGCGACATGGTGCCAGCGCAGACTTTCGCCCGGCATCAGCGCCGAACCGACGACGATGAACAGCGGCCACAGATAGGCGATCAGGCTGGCTTCCACCGCCGGGGCGCTGCGCAGGGCGGTGAAGTAGAAGAAGTGGTAGCCGAACAGGCCGGCGATGCCGATGATCCAGACCGCCGGTGGAACCGGCTCGGCGGCGGCCGCCGCCAGACCGGTCAGGCGGGCGGCGAAGCCGATCGCCGAGCCGATGCCGAAGCACAGCGCCGAGAGCAGGAAGGGCGGCACGTCGCCCGAGGCGTCGGTGAGAAGCGCCAGCAGCGCCCACATGGCGACCGCCGAGAATCCGATCAGTGTGGCACGGCCCAAGGTCAGGTCCCCTCGCACGGCGGCGCGGGGCGGCCGGGCTTACTGGTTGACGGTCTCGAAGCGGCGCGCCGCGATGGTCAGCGTGCCGATCTCCGTCGTCGCCGTTACATGGATCGGCGCGTAAACGCCAGTCGTCCCGAGCGGCGCGAAGGTCATCATGATCTTGCTCTTGTTCTTCATGAAATCGACCGACTTCGAGATCTTGTAGCCGCCGATCGGCACGAACTGCGCCCTGCAGGTGACGGCCTCGCCGCTGAACCCCTTGGCCTCGGCCGGCTTGACTCCGACGAAGGAGAGCTTGAGGTCGGCGCGCATCTCGCCGTCAAAGACGCGGATCGTGCGGTTGCAGACGTCCCGCAGGCTCGCGGCGCGGACCATCGAGGCCGAGATCGGGTCGGTGACCGAGGTCAGTTCCGATTTGTCCAGCGGCACCCAGCGCTTCGGGTTGATCTTGCGCACCGGCACGTTCTCGGCCTTGGTCACCGCGCCGTTGGAGAACGAGACGGAGGTGCGCTTCTTCTTGTCGCCGCTCGTGTAGCTCAGCAGATATGCGTCGGCCTGCACCCCGTCGCCCATCGCGCCGCGAACGACCATGGTGCCTTCGGTCGAATCGAAGATCTTGGCGATGCCGGAGGAGGCGAGCGTGCCCTTCAGGTGGAAATCGTTCGGGCCGATGGTGCTGGTGAACGTGGACCGCGCGACGTTGAGGCCGAGGATCGACACCGAATAGTCGACGCGGAACGACTGGATCTGCTGCGCCGACGCGGGAAGGGCGAGGGAGGCGAGCGCGAGCGCGGCGAGGGTTCTTGCGATCATCATCGTGTCCAGATTCCGGTCTTGCGGGAAGGTCGTCCGCAGCTTGCGTCCCTGCAGTCTTATCGGCGGGGATTTCGACATTAGTGTGAAAGGCATGAGGCGGCGGCGACGTCCGACAACCTGAACGCGGCGCCCCGCAATGCGTTCCACGAAAGACGTGTGGCCAAGACATCGTGCGCTGCGACGGTCGCGGTGTCGGTAGCGGTTGCATTTGGCCGGCAGGCGGAATATATCCGCCCTGTTCCGGTTCGCGCCCATCGTCTAGCGGTCAGGACACCGCCCTCTCACGGCGGGAACAGGGGTTCGATTCCCCTTGGGCGTACCAACAATCCCTTCGAAGAGAGCAGCCGCGATCCACGAACTGCCGCACGTCGGATATGGCGCGCTGCGTTCGCGGCCTGGTCGCAGGCGGCGAGGCCGCGGGTCACGGAGATTCCAGGTCTCCGGAAATCGAGCACAGTGTACTGGCGGTGCCCGACTTCTGGGAGGCAATCGAGTAGAATGGGACCCGATCCTGACCAATGTAGAAATGGACCGGAGCGCTGAAACTGTAAAAATACATGTTGTCCACGATTTGCGGGGCAGCGCCGAAATTGACTGTCTTGACGATCCCGCCAACGGTGGACGTGGCGGCACCCAATGTCATCGTGGTGATCGCCACATTGGCCTCTATTCGGCACGACACCATCCGGATCAAGACGCGGCTCGTGCTGGGTGTCTGCTTGAAATTGAGGCGGCAGGGGTAGGTGTTGACGTTACAAGTCGAATGGGGGGATGAACTTTCGTAATGTTGTGGAGCCGGAAGCTGGCCCCATGAGGGAAAAACCGCTCCCGAAAGCAAAGCTGAACTTAACGCCGCAACAAGAATGCTTTTGAGCACAAGTCGACCTTTCAGGCACTGACTGGGAATGGGTTCGCAGCAGGCAGTTTCAACAGTGTTTTCGATAGCGTCAAGTCATGTCGGACCTGTCCCGACACGCTCCGGCTGAACGGCCTGTTGCGTTGCCTGTGGCGCCTCGCGCTTGACCGCTGGCATCTTCTCCAACCTTGCGCTAGCTTCCGCGCGCTTCGGCGCAGATGCGCCATGTCATAGCCATGTCTGGGAGGACGAGACGCATGCCCGCCAAGAAGATCCTGATGCTGACCGGAGAATTCACCGAGGAATACGAGATCTTCGTCTTCCAGCAGGGGATGGAGGCCGTCGGACATACGGTGCATGTCGTATGCCCCGACAAGAAGGCGGGCGACAAGATCCAGACGTCGCTGCACGATTTCGAGGGCCACCAGACCTATATCGAACGCTACGGGCACCTCGCCGACATCAACAAGACCTTCTCGGAGGTGAGGCTTGAGGACTATGACGCCGTCTACTGCGCCGGTGGGCGCGGGCCGGAATACATCCGCACCGACAAGCGCATCCAGGCGATGGTCCGCCATTTCCACGAGGCAAACAAGCCGATCTTCACCATCTGCCACGGCGTGCAGATCCTGATCGCGGTCGACGGCGTCGTGCGCGGCAAGAAGGTGGCGGCCCTCGGCGCCTGCGAGCCCGAGGTGACGCTTGCCGGCGGGACCTATATCGACGTCAAGCCGACCGAAGCCTATGTCGACGGCACGATGGTGTCGGCCAAGGGCTGGACCGGCCTCGCCGCCTTCATGCGCGAGTGCCTGAAGGTGCTGGGGACCGAAATCCGGCACACCTGAGCGGCGGGCTACTTGCCCTCGGCCACGGCGCGGGGCAAGACGCCTGGCATGTTCACGCTCTCGCCCGCCGCCGCGACAAGACGCTTTCCCGTCATTGGGCACGCCATCGTGTCCGCCGACGGCATGATCGCCGATGCGGAGGGGCTGATGCCCCGCCAACTGCGCAACGATGCCGACTGGGCGCTGTTCCAGGCGGCGCTCGACGCCGCCAGCGTCGTGGTGGTCGGCAGCCTCGGCCACCGGCGCCATCCCAATCCGGGCCGGCGGCGGCTGGTGTTCACCAGCACCGTGCGGGAATTCGTCACCGACGGCCGCGATCATCTGGCGACATTGTTCAATCCGGAAAGCAAGGCGGTGGCCGACGTGCTGGACGCGGCGGGGCTGGCGGACGGCGTCGTCGCGGTGACCGGCGGGCGGCGGGTGTTCGACCATTTCCTGCGCCAGTATGACGAGTTCATGCTGGCCGAGGTGAACGGTTTTGTCATGCCGGGCGGGATCGCGTGCTTTTCCAACGGCCATCCGCGCGCGGTGCTGGCGGCGGCGGGCATGGTTCCGGTGGAGCACAGGGTGATCGACGCCGAAAACGGCGTGACGCTGACGCGGTGGATCGCCGTCGAGGCCGGGTGATGCGTCAATCCCGTGCGAGGACGATGACCTTGTCGTCAGTCGAATAGGTGACCAGTTCGTTGCGCTGCGGATTGATGACGACCCCGCCCATGACGCGTCCGCCGCCGTCCGCCAGCTTGCGGCGGTAGCCGATCGCGACCTCGCCGCTCAGCCGCGCCGCGTCCGCGACCGTGTGGAAATTCACCGGCGTGTCGAGCCGGACATAGTCGGCGGCCGGACGCATGTAGATTTCCGAGCCCTTCTCGTCGAGCAGGTCGTCGAAGATGGCGGCCAGATGTTCGTTCTCCGACGCCTGCGCCAGCATCAGGCTGACCAGCTTGTTGCTGACGACGAAATCGTCGGCGCGGGTGACTTCGGCGAGCTGACGGTTTCGGATGTCGGTCATCTCGCTCACCACCGGCACGCGGCGTCCGGCGGCCTCGGCGATCCTGCGCAGGTGCAGCAGGGTCACCAGGGTGCGGGTATCGGCCGGCTGCGGCGCCATGTGGTCGCTGTAGCCGAGCACGAGGATGTGGTCGAAGGAGGGGATGTCGAGCGCATCCAGCGCGTGGCGGTCACTGGTGTCGATCGCGCGGTAGTCGATCGACATGGCGCCGCCCGGCGCGCGCAGGGTCTCGATCTCGGCCTCGAGCTGCGGCGTCCAGGCGGCGACGAGCAAAGCCGAGCCCGGCGCGACATAGCGGGCCATTTCGCGCACGATCACCGGACCGCGCCGGTTCCAGCCGAGGATCAGCATGGTCTCGGGCTTCGGCTTGAGGCGGCGCGGCGCGGCCATGGCGTTCTCGTCGATGCGCGGCGGCTTCCCGGCTATCCGGATCGCCGCGTCGTCCTCGGCGATGATGATCGCCTTGACGCCCTTGGGAATGACCAGCTTCATCGGGGGATTGAGATAGACCTTGCCCTTGCGGTCGCAGAGGCCGATCAGCGTCGAATGGTCGAAGGCCATCACCGCGTCGCCGAAGGTGCGGCCGACCAGTTCGGGCTGCTCGGCGGTGTAGATCTCGCAGCCATCGAAATCGAGCAGTTCCGAATAGACCGCCGACAGGCCGGCCTGGCGGCTGGAATGCACGACCACGCGGGCGATCAGGTCGTCGGCGAGAACGAGCTGGGTCTCCTTGCCGCCGACGACGCGGGCGACATCGGCATTCTTGCCGTCGCGGATCTCGGCCGCGATCCGATAGGGCTCCTTGCGGCGGTTCGGATCGTTGACCAGCGCCAGGACGGATTTGATCACCTGCGAATCCGGATCGTCGCCGTCCGGCGACACGATGATGATCGACCGCGAAGTCTGTGGGTTGACGATGGAGAGGTCGTACAGGTCGGTCGGGTCGCCGCTGCGGCAGATGATGCGGGTGTTGCGCAGGTCCGCCACCTTGGCGGCGATCTCGTCCTCCATCTCGACCTTGTCTTTGCTGGCCATGATGACGATGCGCGGCCGCTTGCGGCTGGCATTGGCGATGACGAGTTCGGAGATGATGTCGAAGATCGACGGCGACCAGTTGAGGATGACGGTGTGGTCCTTCTCCAGCACCTGGCTGCGGCCCTTGCGCAGCTGTTCGAGCTTGGAATTGACGCCGGCGCCGAGGATGCCGATGAGGGTGGAGAAGATGAAGATGCCGGACAGCGTGACCGCGAGCGCGATCAGCCGGTAGGCCCAGCCGGTGTCGCCGCCCATCGTGCCGGCGTCCATCGAGCGCATCAGCGCCGCCCACATCGCCTCGATCAGCCCGACCGGCTCGCCGCCGACGGGCGCGACGCGGGTGACGGCGATGACGATGCCCGCGACCAGGATGACGACGAGCGACACGACCGACAGCCAGCCGATCAGGGCGATCGTGCCGGCGGCCATGGTCTTGTCGAATTCATAGCGAAGTCGGGCGCCGAACGGCGTGCGCTTTGTCATTGTCCCCATCCAAACCGCGCCGACGGCCACCCCGGCCGGACAAAATCGGGCGCGGGCGAGACTTAGACCCGGAATGCCGCGTTTGAAAGAGCAAGACGCGGACATGGCGCTGAAAACACAGCGCGAATTGGACGGACGCAGGGCTGCGCCGCTCGGGGCGTTCTGCTAGACGGGTGAGGGCTGGAGGCGACATGGCGACACGGATACTGGCGACGGGGTTTTCGGCATTTCCGCGCGCTCCGGTCAATCCGACGGAGACGCTGGTCGCGATGCTTGACGCCGCCCGGCCCGACCTCGGACCGGATGTCGAACTCATGGCGCGCGTCCTGCCGGTCGAATACGCGCGGGCGCCGGCCATGCTGGCCGAGATCGGCCGCGACTTCCGGCCCGATGTGGCGGTGCACTTCGGGCTGGCCGATTCGGCGAAGGGCTTCAGGCTGGAGACCACTGCGCGCAACCTGTCGTCCGTGCTGGCGGACGACGCCGCCGGCATGCGTCCGGTCGCGGCGCGCATCTGTCCCGGACCCGACACGCTGCGTTCGGCGCTGCCGCTGGAGGAGATCGAACGCACCCTGACGGCGCTCGGCCTGCCGGTGCAGACCTCCGGCAATGCCGGCGCCTATCTGTGCAACCATGTCTTCTACCTGTCGCGCTCCGGCGTCGTGCCGCACTTCCGGCCCGCGATGTCGGGTTTCGTGCACGTGCCGTTCCTCGACGAGCAGCTTGCCGCGCTCGAACCGGCGCGGGCGGCGAAACTGTTCTCGCTGACCCGCGATCAGTTGCTTTCGGGGGCGCTGGCGGTGCTCAAATGCTGCGCAAGGGCGCATGGCGGCTCCGCCAGGGTGGCATAGGCCCGGGATCATGCCTGCTTTTCGGAGGGGAAGCGCAATCCTCCGACATGGTTAGCACGTCGTTAACGGTTCTCGTTCATCCTGAACAAGGGGATCGCGAAAGGGTTTGTGACAGTGAGCGAAGCGACCAGCGCTGCGCCTGCCGGAATCTTGGGCGCCGCCGGCCGCAAGGCGGCCGGCGGCGCGGATCGCGTGCCGAGGCCGATGTGGGGCGGGCACGACCTCGCCGGCAGCGAATTGCGCGCGCTTGTCGAACAGGCGGCCGACTGGGTGTGGGAGACCGATGCCTGGCATCGCTTCTCCTGGGTCTCCGACCGGATCACCGACCATGCCGGCCTGAAGCCCGAGCTGATCATCGGAAAGTCGCTGACTGAGCTGCTGGCCAGCGTCAGACAGTCCGGCCCTGCCTCCAAGACTCAACTGTCCGACCTCGAGGCGCGCCGGCCGTTCCGCGACTTCGTCTATCCCGCGCAGGGACTGCGGCCCGATTGCCGCTGGGTCGCGATTTCCGGCCATCCAGTGTTCGCGGACGACGGGAGCTTCGCCGGCTATCGCGGCGTCGGGCGCAACGTCACCGCGATGCTCGCCGCGCACGACGAACTGGACGAAGCGCGCAAGGCGATCCGCCAGCACGAGAAGCGGGAGCGCGAACTCGAACAGACCGCCATGGCCGAGGAGAGCCACGCCGAACGGATGATGGCGGCGCTCAATGTCCTCGACGATTCGTTCTGCTACTTCGATTCCAACGACCGGCTGATCCTCTACAACGAAGCGATGCCGACGATCTATGCGGCCATCGCCGATCTCATCCGTCCGGGCGTCACGTTCACCGAACTCATCGATGGCGGCCTCGACCGCGGCATGTTCATCACCGCGCCGCACAGTCAGATGGAATGGCGCGCCGAAATCCTTCGGGCAAGGCGGGCGGGCCGGCAGTCGCAGGCCACCATCCAGATGGCTGACGGCCGCTGGATCCTGCGCCGCGACATGTGCACCGACGACGGCGGCACGATCGGCATCTGCACCGACGTGACGGAGCTGAAGCGGCACGAACATGCGCTCGCGGAAGCGAGTTCGCACGCGGGCGCGCTGCTGGAAGACCTGCAGCGGACAGTCGATTCGATGCGGATGGGCGTCGTCGTGCTCGATTCGAGCCTCAACTGCGAGGTGATCAACCGGGCCTTCTACGACATCTGGAAGGTGCTGCCCTCGGACGTCAGGGTGGGCAGCCCGTTCCGCGCGCTGATGGACATCAACCGGCACAACGGCGTCTACGACGTGCCGGACGCGCAGTGGGAAGACTACGTCGCGTCGCGGCTGGCGGAGATCGCCCGCGGCAAGGTGGAGCCGCGCGAGTTCCGCCGGGCGGACGGGTGCACGATGATCTACTCGGTCACCGAGCTGTCGGGCGGCAAGCGGCTGGTGTCCTATTTCGACATTTCGGACATGAAGCAGCGCGAGGCGCAGCTCGCCGAGGCGCTGGAACGCGCCAGGCTGGCCGACGCGGTCATCAACGGCGTACGCGATCCGATCTTCGTCAAGGATTCGCAACTCCGCTTCGTGTTCGCCAACGAGGCTTTCGCCGAAGTGTTCGGCCTGAAGCCGGCGCAGATGATCGGCAAGATGGGCAGCCATTTCGTCACGCCATCGGAGGCCGCCCGTTTCGAAGTGTCCGAGCGGCAGGTGCTGCGGACCGGCGAAATCTACGAGGTCGAGGAGAATTTCGAGTTCCAGGGCATCGGCAAGTCGCGGCTGGTGCGCAAGAACCGGATCCAGACCGACACCGGCAAGGACTATGTCGCCGGGTTCCTGTTCGACATCACCGAGATGAAGCGGCGGGAGACCGACGCCGAGGAAGCCCGCCAGCGGCTCGAGAACGTCATCGAATCGCTGCCGGCCGGCGTCATCATCTACGATCGCCACAACCGCTTCGTCCTCTGCAACCGCCTGATCAAGGAATCGCTGCCGGCGATGCAGCAGGCGATGCAGCCGGGCAAACCGCTGCGCGAGGCGATCGAGGCCGGCCATGCCGCGGGGTATTTCCGGTCGACCGGGGATGCCGAACTGGATGCGCTCTACGACAGCAACCCGGTCGCCTGGGTGGACGGCTTCACGAAGCGCTATGACAGGCGCCAGGCCACCTATGAGCGGCAGGGTCTGGACGGCAAGTGGAACCAGGTGTTCGACATGCGGACGCCGGACGGGACGTTCATCGGCGTCCGGGTCGACATCACGGAGCTGAAGGAGCGCGAAGCGGCGCTCAAGGCCAGCATGCATGAAAACGAGCTGTTCCGGAACCTCGTCGACAATGTCCCGGTGGCGATCTACGCCAAGCATGCGGATCTGAGGCTCACCTACGTCAATCGCGGCTGGTCGGAGTTGACCGGAATACCGGGCGAGCAGGCGATCGGCCTGACGGATGCCGAAGTGTTCGGCGCGCAGGGCGAGGCCTTCATGGAGGGCGATCGCCAGGCGCTGCTCGCGGGAGTGCCGCTGGAAATACAGGAGGCCGCGACCGATCGCGATGGCAATGAAAGGATCCAGATCGCACGCAAGAGCGTGATGAAGGCGTCCGACGGCTCGCTCTACCTGATCGGCACGACGACCGATGTGACCGAGCTGAAGCAGCGGGAGCGTGAACTGGAGGAGGCCCGCCAGCGCGCGGTGCTCGCCGACCGGGCGAAGTCGGAATTCCTCGCCAACATGAGCCACGAGATCCGTACGCCGATGAACGGCGTGCTCGGCATGGCCGAACTGCTGGCCAAGTCCAGCCTCGACCCGAAGCAGAAGACCTTCACCGACATCATCGTCAAATCCGGCAACGCGCTGCTGACGATCATCAACGACATTCTCGACTTCTCGAAGATCGATGCCGGCCAGCTCGTGCTCGACCCGGCGCCGTTCAATCTTGGCGAGGCGATCGAGGACGTGGCGACGCTGGTCTCGACCCGCGCCAAGGAAAAGGACCTGGAACTGATCGTCCGCGTCCAGCCCGACCTCCCGGAAATCTTCGTCGGAGACGTCGGACGCATCCGGCAGATCATCACCAACCTGCTCGGCAACGCGGTGAAATTCACCGATTCCGGCCATGTGCTGGTCAACGTGACGGGCGATGTCGGGGCCAGCCGCACCAAGCTGACGATTTCCGTCACCGACACCGGCATCGGCATTCCGGCCGACAAGCTGAAGCAGGTCTTCGAGAAGTTCAGCCAGGTGGATGCCTCGTCGACGCGCCGCCACGAGGGCACGGGCCTCGGACTCGCGATCACCTCGCGGCTGATCGATCTGATGGAAGGACGCATCGACGTGACCAGCGAAGAGGGCAAGGGATCGACCTTCACCGTGACGCTCACGCTCGACACGGCGGCAAACCAGAAGCCGCGCCGGCACGCGCCGGTCGACGTGACCGGGGCGCGGATCCTGGTGATCGACGACAATTCGGTCAACCGCGCGATCCTGATGGAGCAGATGAATTCGTGGACCTTCGATTCCTGCGCCGCCGAAAGCGGCCCCGAAGGCCTGATGGTGCTGGAAACCGCGGCCCGGCTTGGCCTGAAGGTCGACTGCGTCATCCTCGACTACCAGATGCCGGGCATGACCGGCGCCGATGTCGCCCGCGTGATCCGCAACAACCCGGCGATCGCGGCGACCCCGGTGATCATGCTGACCTCGGTCGACCAGTCGCTGTCGAACAAGAACTACCGCGACCTTGAGATCGACGCCCACCTGATCAAGCCGGCGCGCTCATCCGCCCTGCTCGACGCCTTGGTGACGACGATCCAGAAACACCGGTCGATGCACGCTCCGCCTTCCATCGACGTTCCGGCTGCGGCCGCCGAAGCCGCGCGACCGGCCAGCCCGGCGCGGCGTCCCGAACCCCCCGCTCCCAGCCGGGCGCGGGCGCCGGCGGTGGGCGGCCACGCCATCGACATCCTCGTCGCCGAGGACAATGAGGTGAACCAGCTCGTGTTCACCCAGATTCTCGGCGAGACCGAGTACAGTTTCGAGATCGTCGGCAATGGAAGGCTCGCGCTCGAAGCCTTCGACACGATGAATCCGCGGATGATCCTGATGGATGTCTCGATGCCCCAGATGAACGGGCTCGAGGCCACGGCGGCGATCCGCGACCACGAGGCGCGGCATGGCGGCCACGTGCCGATCGTCGGCGTCACAGCGCACGCGCTGAAGGGCGACCGCGAGCGCTGCATCGAGGCCGGGATGGACGACTATCTATCGAAGCCGATCAGTCCGAACGCCCTACTGGCGAAGTCGATCTCTGGATGGAGGCGGGCAGCCTCCAGCAGCGCAGCGCGGGCTGAGCGTCGGGAGGGCGCCACATGGCGCCTTTAGCACCCCGGCGGATGGCCGCTGTGGACCGAATCCGTCCTGATACAAAACTGTCATCCAACTGTAACACAGGGCCGCTAATGCCACCCGTGTCGCCTCAACGGCGGCTGACTGAATTCAAGAATCCGAATTCCGAACGGAGTAGGCAAAATGAAGAAATTCCTCCTTACGGCTTCGGCGGCCACCGTCGCCCTCGCCGCATCCATGGGCGTCGCTGCGGCGCGCGACCAGGTCAAGGTCGTCGGTTCGTCGACCGTGTTCCCCTACTCGCAGGCCGCGGCCGAAGAGTATGCCAACAAGACCGGCAAGCCGGCTCCGGTGGTCGAATCGACCGGCACGGGCGGCGGCTTCAAGGCATTCTGCGGCGGCATCGGCCCGGACTTCGCCGACATCACCGGCGCTTCGCGCGCCATCAAGGAATCCGAAGTCAAGCTTTGCGCCGACAACGGCGTGACCGACATCACCGAAGCGCTGATCGGCTATGACGGCATCTCGATCGCACACGCGTCGTCGGCTCCCGACTTCAACCTGACCGAACAGCAGATCTTCCTCGCGCTCGCCGCCGAGATTCCCGGCGCCGATGGCAAGCTGGTGGCTAACCCGAACAAGAAGTGGTCGGACATCGACGCCGCCCTGCCGGCGACCGACATCATCGCCTTCGGCCCGCCGCCCACGTCCGGCACCCGCGACGCCTTCGTCGAGCTCGTCATGCATGACGGCTGCAAGGATCTGGCCGGCATGGCCGACCTGAAGAAGGCCGACGAGAAGAAGTGGAACGAAGTCTGCTCGCGCATGCGCCAGGACGGTCCCTTCGTCGAGGCCGGTGAAAACGACAACCTCATCGTCCAGCGCCTCGAAGCCGATCCCAACTCGGTCGGCATCTTCGGCTATTCGTTCCTCTACGAGAACTCCGACAAGCTGAAGCCCGTGAAGGTCAACGGCGTTGCTCCGACCGTCGACACGATCGCCGACGGCTCCTATCCGGTTTCGCGGCCGATCTACTTCTATGTGAAGAACGCCCATCGCGACGTGATCCCCGGCATGAAGGAGTTCCTGGAGGAATACGTTTCGGACGGCGCACTCGGTGCGGACGGCTACCTGCCGGAGCGCGGCCTGACCCCGCTGTCCGACGACAAGCGCAAGGAAGTGCAGGACTCCGTCCTGAACGCCAAGAAGCTCGGCTCCTGATCCATAGAGCCAAAGCAGCCGCCCGCTTTCCCGCGGGCGGCTGATCAACGCATAGATTGCAGCCAGTCGAGGGTCATATGGCGGGGTATCTGTTCGGCTTCATGGCCCTTGCCGCCGTGCTGGCCGCGTTCATTGGAGCCGCGCGCGGTCGCGCCAACCGCGGCAAGGCGACGGTCAAGACGCATTCCCGGCCCATCTATCACGGACTCAACGCCGCCATCTGGACCGGCGTGCCCGCCTTCGTCTTCCTGCTCCTCTGGCTGCTCGGCCAGAACGGCATCATCGATATGCTCGTGCTGGGGAGCTACCCCGGCGCCGACGCGATGACAGGTCCGGAGCGCGATCTGCTGATCAGCGAAATCCGCCAGGTCGCCGCCGGGAACATATTCAGGCAGCCGACGCCGGAAGTGAGCGCTGCGGTCGCGCACCTTCAGTCGCTGCAGCAGCTTTCGTCCTGGGCCATGGCCGCCGTGGTCGCCGCCTCGTGCGCCGTCGGCGCGTTTCTCGGACTGCGCGCCATCGAGACCCGTTTTCGCGCCCGTCACAGCGTGGAGAGGGCGGCGACGTGGTTCATGATGTTCTCCTCGCTGGTCGCCATTCTCACGACGGGCGGCATCGTCCTGTCGCTGCTCTACGAGGCGTTCCAGTTCTTCAGGCTCGTGCCCCTGACCGAGTTCCTCTTCGGCCTGCGCTGGGAGCCGCAGATCGCCATCCGCGCCGATCAGGTCGCAGGGCAGGGCGCTTTCGGCGTCATCCCCGTGCTGTTCGGCACCGTGATGATCGCGACCATCGCCATGCTTGTCGCGGTGCCGATCGGGATTCTCTCGGCGATCTACCTGACGGAATACGCCAACCAGCGCTTCCGGGCGGTGGTGAAGCCCATGCTGGAAATCCTCGCCGGCATCCCCACCATCGTCTACGGCATCTTCGCGATCCTGACAGTCGCGCCGGCGATCCGTTCTCTCGGCCAGTCGCTCGGTTTCGATTCCTCGCCCAACAGCGCGCTCGCGGCTGGCGGGGTTATGGGCATCATGATCATCCCGTTCATCTCGTCGCTGTCGGACGACGCCTTCGCGGCGGTGCCGCGGGCAATCCGCGAAGGGTCGTTCGCGATGGGCGCAACCAAGGGCGAGACCATCCGCAAGGTGCTGCTGCCCGCGGCTCTCCCCGGCATCGTCGGCGGCGTGCTTCTCGGCATGAGCCGCGCGATCGGTGAAACCATGATCGTCGCGCTGGCCGCGGGCCTGATCGCCAAGATGACGCTCAACCCATTCGAGGCAGTGACCACCGTGACGGTGCAGATCGTCACCCTCCTCATCGGCGATGCAGAGTTCGATAACCCCAAGACCCTTGCTGCCTTCGCGCTCGGCCTGATGCTGTTCGTCATCACCCTCGGCCTCAACCTCATCGCGCTGCGGACCGTCCGCAAGTATCGGGAGAAATACTGATGTCCGCGACAGATTTCTCCGGTCGCACCGACTCCGCCGCCCCATCGCCGGTGGTCTGGAAATCGGATGCGATGGCCAGGCGCCGCAAGGCCAGGTATGCGGCCGACCGGCGGCTGCAGATCTACGGCATGGTCGCCATCGCCTTTGCGCTCGGTTTCCTGGTGCTGCTGATCGGCACACTGACGATGACCGGCCGCCATGCCTTCACCCAGTCGATGGTCACTGTCGACATCGACTTCAGCAAGGCCGATATCGACCGCTCGAAACTGATGGATGCGAACTGGCGCAGCGTCTTCCGCCAGGCCGTCATCGACGATGTCGGCCAGTTGTCGAGGTCCGAGGAGCGGGACTACTTCTCGATGTTCACATCGTCGGCGCCGTTCCTCATCCGGGACCAGATCATCGCCGATCCATCGATCCTCGATGGCCGGGCGACGTTCGTCGTGCCGATGTCCGATCCGATCGACCAGCTCGCCAAGGGCCTCGTTAACACCAATCTGCCCGAAGACCAGCGCCGGGTGAACGACAAGCAGATCGAACTGTTCAAACAGCTGGAAGCCAAAGGCGCCATCACGCAGCCGTTCAACTGGGGCCTGTTCTTCAATTCGGACAGCCGCTTCCCCGAACTCGCTGGACTGGCGGGCGCCATCACAGGCTCGTTCTGGCTGCTGCTGGTCTGTTTCCTGATCTCTTTCCCCGTGGGTATCGGGGCGGCGATCTATCTTGAAGAATTTGCTCCCAAGAACCGCCTCACCGACCTGATCGAGATCAACATCAACAATCTGGCCGCGGTGCCGTCGGTGGTGTTCGGCCTGCTTGGCCTCGCCGTGTTCCTCGGGTGGTTTGGGCTGCCGCGCTCTGCACCTCTGGTCGGCGGTATGGTCCTCGCCCTCATGACGCTGCCGACCATCATCATCGCAACGCGGGCGGCGCTCACCTCTGTGCCGTCGTCGATCCGCGAGGCGGCGCTCGGCATCGGCGCCTCCAAGCACGAGATGATCTTTCACCACGTGCTGCCGCTGGCGATGCCGTCGATCCTGACCGGCGCGATCATCGGCTTCGCGCATGCGCTCGGCGAAACGGCTCCGCTGCTGCTCATTGGCATGAACGCCTTCATCACCAGCCCGCCGGCGGGCGTGCTGGAGGCTTCGACCGCGCTTCCGACGCAGATCTACATCTGGGCGGACAGCCCCGAACGCGGCTTCGTCGCCAGGACGTCGGCGGCCATTCTCGTGCTGCTGGCGTTCCTGGTGATCATGAACGGCATCGCGATCTTCCTCAGACAGCGCTTCGAGCGCCGGTGGTAATGGAGTAGAAGGACATGAACATGCTCACCGACGTTGCAATCGAACAGAAGCTGAATCCGATGTCGAATGAACCCGTGGTCAAGATGCGCGGCCGGAAGGTCACGGTTCACTACGGCGAGAAGCAGGCGCTGTTCGGCGTCGACCTCGACGTGCGCGAGCGGCAGGTGACGGCGCTGATCGGCCCGTCGGGCTGCGGCAAGTCGACCTTCCTGCGCTGCCTCAATCGCATGAACGACACGATCGACAGTGCGCGCGTCGGCGGCGAGATCACGCTCGACGGCGAGGACATCTACGACAAGTCGATCGACGTGGTCGAGCTGCGCGCCCGCGTCGGCATGGTGTTCCAGAAGCCGAACCCGTTCCCCAAGTCGATCTACGAGAACGTCGCCTACGGCCCGCGCATTCACGGACTGACCACCAGCAAGGCGGAACTCGACCAGGTGGTCGAGGCGAGCCTGAAGAAGGCCGCGCTGTGGAACGAGGTCAAGGACCGGCTCCAGGAGTCCGGCACCGGCCTGTCTGGCGGCCAGCAGCAGCGTCTCTGCATCGCCCGCGCCATCGCGGTGTCGCCGGAAGTGATCCTGATGGACGAGCCCTGCTCGGCCCTCGACCCGATCGCCACGGCGAAGGTCGAGGAACTGATCGACGAACTGCGGCAGAACTTCACCATCGTCATCGTCACCCACTCGATGCAGCAGGCGGCGCGCGTCTCGCAGCGGACCGCGATGTTCCACCTGGGCTACCTGGTCGAGGAGGGCGCGACGGACAAGATGTTCACCAGCCCCGACGACAAGCGCACCCAGGACTACATCACCGGCCGCTTCGGCTGACCGACCGCGTCACGAGGATTTTGATCATGGGCGAGCACACAGTCACGTCATTCGACGCCGAGCTTGAACACATCGACCGGCTGATCCGCGACATGGGCGACCTGGCCGGCGCTATGGTCGCAGGCGCCGCGCGGGCGCTTCTGGCGTCCGACAATCCGCTGGCGCAGCGCGTCATCTCCGACGATGCGATCATGGACGCCAAGCAGCGCGAGCTGGACGACGGCGCGATCACGCTGATCGCCAAGCGCCAGCCGATGGCGCAGGACCTGCGCGCCGTGGTCGGCGCCATCCGCATGGCCGCCGATCTCGAGCGCGTCGGCGACCTCGCCAAGAACATCGCCAAGCGCGTCGGCGCCGTCGGGCAGACGGCCACGCCGCGCAACCTGTCGCATTCGATCGACGCGATGGCGGCGCTGGTCCTGACCCAGGTCAACAGCGTCATCGACCACTATGTCGCCCGCGATCCGGAAGCGCTGAAAGCGCTGCGCGCCGACGACGAGAAGATCGACATCCAGTACACGTCGGTGTTCCGCGAACTCCTGACCTACATGATGGAAGACCCGCGCAACATCACCGCCTGCACGCACCTGCTGTTCTGCGCGAAGAACCTCGAGCGCATCGGCGACCATGTCACCAACATCGCCGAGAACGCCTATTTCGTCATGACCGGCCAGCTTCTGCCGGCCAACAGGCCGAAGGTCGACGAGACGGCGACAATGTCGGCCGCCTGAACGGAACGCCCGCGAGATGATTGCCCCGAAGATCATGGTGGTGGAGGACGAGGAGCCGCTGGCCGTTCTCCTCCGATACAACCTCGAAGCCGAAGGCTATCAGGTCGAGATCGTCACCCGCGGCGACGAGGCCGAGATCAGGCTGCAGGAGAATGTGCCCGACCTTTTGGTCCTGGACTGGATGGTGCCCGCCGTCTCCGGCATCGAGCTGTGCCGTCGGCTCAGGATGCGGGCCGAGACCGAGCGCCTGCCGATCATCATGCTCACCGCGCGCGGCGAAGAGTCCGACCGGGTGCGCGGCCTGTCGACCGGCGCCGACGATTACCTGGTCAAGCCGTTCTCGACGCCTGAATTCATGGCCCGGGTCCGCGCGCTGCTGCGCCGGGCGAAGCCCGAGGTGCTGTCCAGCGTGCTCAAGGTCGGAGACATCGTGCTCGACCGCGAGTCGCACCGCGTCTACCGCAAGAAGAACGAGATCCGGCTCGGTCCGACCGAGTTCCGCCTGCTCGAATTCCTGATGCAGCACCCCGGCCGCGTCTATTCGCGCGGGCAGCTGCTCGACAATGTCTGGGGCGACACGAACTATATCGACGAGCGCACCGTCGACGTGCATGTCGGCCGGCTGCGCAAGGCGGTCAACAATGGCCGCCAGACCGACGTCATCCGCACCATCCGCGGCTCCGGCTACGCGATCCGCGAGGAATAGAAGCGCCGCAGTCCCTTGCCGCCGGTGCGGCTGCCATGCTTAACCTTCCAAAAAGCTGCGTCCAAGCAGTCGGGGAGGTCTTGATGCGGAAAGTCCGGATTGCTTCGGCGTTCGTTGTCGCCATGCTGATTGCGTGGTCGTCGGCCCTGTCCGCCGCCTCGGCGCAACGGCCGGAGCCGCAGGAAATCCTGCGCGACTGGTATTACCTGATGAACGAGCTCGTGCGGCACACGGCGACCTATTCGCCGCCGGTGGCCAGCCGTTCCTTCGGCTATCTGGGCGTCACAGCCTTCGAGGCAGCGGTCGGCGGGTCCGACAAGCTCGTCTCGCTGGCCGGGCAGTTGCGCGAGCTCGAAACCGTCCCGGCCCGCGAGCCCGGCGCGGTCTATGACGAGGCGGTCGTCATCAACGCCGCGATGTCCGACGCGATCGTGCACTATTTCGGCAATACCGGCCCGACCGGACAGCGCTCGATCAGGAACGCGCAGGCGAAATGGCGCCAGAAGGTCGTCGACGGCGTTGCCGAGGACGTCGTGGCGCGCAGTGAGGCCTATGGCAAGTCGGTCGCCGCCAGCATCCACGCCTGGTCCCTGACCGACGGCGGCGCGGAAACTCCCAACATGGGCTTCCCGGAGAAATGGGACCTGCCCAAGGGCGAAGGCAAATGGGTCCCGACCAATGCGCTCAGGCAGCAGCAATTGCCGCTGCTGCCCGACTGGGGCAACAACCGCACCTTCGCCGTTCCCTCCGGCGCCGAGTGCCCGACGCCCGGCCATCCGGAGTTCAGCGCCGAGCCGGGCTCGCCCTTTTACGAGCAGGCCATGCAGGTCTATCAAACCGGGAAAAGCGCGACGCCCGAACAGATCGCCATCGCCCGGTTCTGGTCGGACGACCCGATGCTGTCGATGACGCCGCCCGGGCACTGGGTGTCGATCGCGCTGCAGGTGGCGGAGCGGGCAGACCTCTCGCTCGACGACAATGTCGACCTCTTGGCGCGGATGGGCGTCGCCCTGTCGGATGCCTTCGTCGGCTGCTGGCACGCGAAATACCGCTACAATTTGATCCGGCCGATCACCTACATCAAGAAGTCGATCGATCCGAAGTGGGAGCCGATTCTGAACACGCCGCCGTTCCCGGAATATCCGAGCGGCCACTCGACGGTGTCGGGTGCGATGGACGCGGTGCTGACGGCGTTCTTCGGCGACAACTATGCCTTCGAGGACAGGACCGGATCGCCCGACGGACGCAACCCGAGGCACTTCAAGAGCTTCCGTGAGGCGGCCGAGGAGGCCGGCATTTCCCGGCTCTATGGCGGCATCCACTTCCAGGCGGCCATCGTTGACGGACTGACGCAGGGGCGCTGCATCGCCCAGTATGCCGTCGACCTCAAGACGAGGAAATGACCATGCGCACCGCTGCTATCGGACTTGCGATCGCGCTGGCCGTTTCCGGGCGAACCGCAGCCTTCGCCGAGGATCAGGCACCCGCCGTGCCACGATTCATCGAGGAGACAGCAGGTTCAGGGCTCGACCACACCTTCGCAGGCGAGTGGGAGTTCATGGTCGGCGGCGGCGCGGCGAGCTTCGACTGCAACGATGACGGCTTTCCGGACCTGCTGCTGGCCGGCGGCGAGAAGCCGGCGACGTTCTTCCGCAACGCCAGCGCCCGGGGCGGCGCGCTGAAGTTCATCGCCGAGCCGAGCGGGCTCGAACAGGAGATGGTCGCCGGCGCCTATCCGGTCGATATCGACAGCGACGGCGTGACCGACGTCGTGCTGCTGCGGGTCGGCGAGAATGTCGTGATGCGGGGGCAGGGCGGCTGCAAGTTCGAACGGGCGAACGAAGCCTGGGGCTTCACCGGCGGCGACGCGTGGTGGACCTCGCTGGCCGCCACCTGGGAGAAGGGATCGGCCTGGCCGACCCTGGCGCTCGGGAGCTACATCGACCGCGAGGAGGACATTTCCCCCTGGGGTTCGTGCACCGACAACTGGCTGCTGCGCCCCGCCGATGGCGGACGCGGGTTTGGCCAGCCATTGCCGCTGAAGCCGAGCTTCTGCCCGCTGTCGATGCTGTTCACCGACTGGAACCGCTCCGGCACGCCGTCGCTGCGCATCTCCAACGACCGCGAATACTACGAGGGCGGCCAGGAACAGCTCTGGAAGGTCGAGCCGGGGCAGGCGCCGGCGCTCTACACCCAGGCGGACGGCTGGCGGCTCGTCCGCATCTGGGGCATGGGCATCGCGGGCCATGACCTCAATTCCGACGGCTATCCGGAATATTTCCTGACCAGCATGGCGGACAACCGGCTGCAGAAGCTCGCCGCCGTGCCGGCGGACGGCAGCGCGCCAAAGCCCAGCTATGGCGAGGTCGCGTTTCCGAAGGGCGTCACCGCGCACCGCCCCTATGTCGGCGGCGACCTGCGCCCCAGCACCGGCTGGCACACGCAGTTCGAGGACGTGAACAATGACGGTCTGGTCGACCTGTTCATCGCGAAGGGCAATGTCTGGGACATGCCCGATTTCGCCACGCAGGACCCGAACAACCTTCTGCTCCAGAAGGCCGACGGGACCTTCGCGGAAGCCGGCGACAAGGCGGGCGTCGCCAGCATGCTGGCCGGGCGCGGGGCGGCTCTTGCCGATTTCAATCTCGACGGTCTGGTCGACCTCGCCGTCGTCAACCGCAATGACAGAAGCGAGATCTGGCGCAACGAGGGTGCTGCCGGCGGCAAGTGGCTCCAGGTCGACATCCAGCAGCCGGCGCCGAATGTCGACGCCATCGGCGCCTGGGTCGAAGTCAGGTGCGGCGAACGGATCATGCGGCGTGAGGTGACGGTCGGCGGCGGTCATGCCGGCGGGCATCTCGGCTGGATCCATTTCGGTCTTGGCACCGAGCAGAAGGCCGAGATTCGCGTGCTCTGGCCGAACGGCGAGGCGGGCGAGTGGCAGGCGGTCGAGGCCGACCGGTTCTACACGCTCGCGCGCGGCGAACAGCCGAAGGTCTGGACGCCGCGCTGACAGCCGGCTCTCCGGTTAGAGCCTTTCACGACCAGATTGATCCGTTCTGTTTCCCGATGGCGAGTCGAACCGCCAGGAAGGTGGCGCAGGTCGTGCTGGTGGCACGGCCAAGTCCGCCTGACGCCGCGGGCGGCCGTCAGCGGGAAACCCTTAGGGCCGGGTGAATTCGCGCCAAATCCTTCGGTCTCCGGACTTGGCCGTGCCACCAGCACGACCGCGCCGGAGCCCTCGACCTTGGCCCGAATTGACCCGGCAGAACGGCTCAATCTGGTCGTGAAAGGCTCTAGGCGACCCGGCTCGCCGCTGGCAGGCCGGGCGACACGATCTCCTCGTCGACGGCGGTGAGTGCGCGCATGGCGCAGCCTTCGCGGATCAGCGGCATCTCGTCGGGCACCGTGTCGAACGAGATCGCGCCCGAGTGCTGGCCTCCGGCGGTCCGGGCGATGGCGTCCAGCATCGGAGCCTCGATCAGGTCGAACGCGTTCGCGCCATGGCCGACGATCGCCACCGGCGCTGGGTCGATCAGTGCGAACAGGCTGCCCAGCCCGAAGCCGATCGCCTCGCCCGCGATGCGGAACGCCGCGCGCTCCGGTCCGTCGGAGCCCCGCGCCGCTTCGGCCAGCGCCTGCATGCCGGCGTCCGTGATGTCCTCGGCGACCCAGGCGTCCTCGGCCATCCGGTGGGCGTTGCGCCAGATCGCATAGTTGCCGGCATAGGCCTCGATGCAGCCGCGGCGGCCGCAGCGGCAGAGCGCGCCATCGGGCCGGTGGATCATGTGGCCGAACTCGCCGCCGGAAGACTGCGTGCCGGTGAAGAGCTCGCCGCGCAGCACCATGCCCATGCCGATGCCGTGCGACAGGAGAACGGCGATGAAGTCGCGCGCGTAGCGCTCGGGATTGCGCCAGCGCAGCGCCACCGCGATCATGTTGCAGTCGTTCTCGACCGTGGCCGGCGTGCCGAACTCGGCCTCCAGGATAGCGCTGAAATCGATGTCGCCATGCGGCGTGATCGGCGACCAGAGCAGCTTGCGCTCGGCGGAATCCGTGACGCCCTGGATCGCGACGACGATGCGGGTCAGCGGGTGCGGGCCGCCCGCACCGGCTGCGATCACCTTGCGGATGGCGGCGATGGTCTCGGCGATGAGTTCCTCGCGTCCGAGTTCGAGCGTCGGCAGCTTCCTGCGTTCGTCGGCGATGGTCGCGCCGGAATAGTCGATCAGCGCCGCCGAGAGCGAGTTCATCGACAGCACGACCGCGACGATGGCCGCGGCGTCAGGATTGAGCCCGACCGCCACCTGCGGCCTGCCGCGCTTCTGCGCCGGCGCGTCGGAGCCGCGGCTTTCGATCACGATGCCCTCGGCGATCAGGTCGGACGTGATCGCGGAAATCGTCGAATGGCTGAGCGCCGTCGCCGCCGCGATTTCGGTGCGCGACGGCTGTCCGGCGCGGCGGATGGCGGAGATCACCATCGCCCGGTTGCGGCGCCGCAGATCGTCGTGGCGGATTCCGACGGACATGCCCTGCTGCTCTCTCCGTGTCGTTTTCAAGTATGGACGGCTGCGCTGGCTCGCGCCAGAATAGGATGTTGACACAGGGGCAGCCTTGCGTCATTAATTTTTTCGAGGCTCGAAAAAAAGCTTCGAAATCGCATGCCGTCGAATACAAGCGCCATTGCGGCGCAGGGAGGAAAATATGCTGAAGTTTGCAACTGCCTTGCTGGCGGGGGCGGCCATGTCGCTGTCCGTCGCATCCGTGGCCCAGGCCGCGGGCAAGACCATCGCCGTGTCCTGGAAGACCTTTCAGGAAGAGCGCTGGAAGACTGACGAGGCGGCGATCAAGGCCGTCGTGGAAGCCGCCGGCGACAAGTACATCTCGACCGACGCTCAGGGTTCGGCCCAGAAGCAGGCCGCCGACATCGAGGGCCTGATCGCCCAGAACGTCGACGTGATCCTGGTCGTGGCATTCGACAACCAGGCCATCCTGCCGTCGATCCAGAAGATCAACGACGCCGGCCTCAAGGCCATCGCCTATGACGTGCAGTTCGAAGACCCGAACGCGCTCTACGTCACCTTCGACAACGTGGGCGTCGGCCGCCTGATGGCCAAGACCATGCTCGAGAAGGGCAAGACCGAAGGCAACTTCGCCTTCATCAAGGGCGACAAGGGCGATCCGAACGCCACGTTCCTCTTCAACGGCATCATGGAAGTGCTGAAGGAGAACATCGACAGCGGCAAGATCAAGAACGTCTGCGAGACCTTCACCGACGGCTGGAAGCCGGACGCCGCGCAGAAGAACATGGAGCAGTGCCTGACCTCGCAGAACAACGCGGTCGACGCGGTGATCTCCGAGAACGACGGCATGGCCGGTGGCGTGGTCGCGGCGCTCGACGCGCAGGGCCTGGCCGGTTCGGTCCCGGTGACGGGCCAGGACGGCGACAAGGCGGCGCTGAACCGCGTTGCGCTCGGCACCCAGCTCGTGTCGGTCTGGAAGGACTCCCGCGTGCTCGGCAAGATCGCCGGCGAGGCGGCCGTGGCTCTGGCCAACGGCACCGCGATGGACGCGCTGCCGAATGTCGGCAAGTTCGCCGACGGCGCCAACAAGGTCGAGATGAACGCCATCCTAATCGCGCCGAACCCGATCACCAAGGACAACCTCAACGAGGTGATCGACGCCGGCTGGATCAGCAAGGAAGAGGCTTGCGCCGGCGTGGCGGCGGGCTCGGTAGCTGCCTGCAACTGACCGTTCCGACCGGGATGGCGGCCGAGTTGCCAGACCGTCTGAACTGACACAGAATGGCCGCGCCACCGGGCGGTGGCGCGGCCATTCAACAGGGACAATAATCAAGAAACTTGCCGGGGGAGCGACGGCCATGAGTTCAGCGACCACGTCCGGTGACTCGCCGGCCACGACCGAGGAAGGCGCCGTAACGCGCTTCCTGCGCGCCACCGAGATCGATACGCGCATGATCGGCATGGTCGCGGCGCTGCTGGTCATCTGGGCCGGCTTCGACATCTACAGCGGCATTCTGCGGCCCAACGAGGGCCTGTTCGGCGGCTCGTTCCTGACACCCCGAAACCTGTGGACTCTTCTGGTCCAGACATCTTCCATCGCCATCATGTCGACCGGCATGGTGCTGCTGATCGTCATGCGCCAGCTCGACCTCTCGGTCGGTTCGATGCTGTCGACCATCGCTGTGGCCACCGGCGTGCTGCAGGTATTCTGGCTCGGACCCTGGCTCGGCGTCGGCAACGAGGCGATCTGGATCATCGCGGTTCTGTTCGCCATCGTGCTCGGGGCCCTGATCGGCGCGTTCAATGGCTATCTCACCGCCTATGCGGGTATCCCCGCCTTCATCGTCACGCTCGGCGGCCTGATTGCCTACAGCGGCGTCGCCTGGGCGCTGATCCGCGGCGAGACCGTCGCGCCGATGGACAAGACGTTCAAGCTGATCGGCGGCAACGGTCCGCTCGCCTCGATCGGGCCGTTCTGGAGCTGGATGCTGGCCTTCGCTGCCTGCGCGCTTCTGATCCTCGGGCTGCTCAACGGCCGCCGCCAGCGCGCACGGGTCAAGTTCCCGCAGCGCCCCGTCTGGGCCGAGGTGTTCCTCGCCGCCATCGGCAGCGGCGCGATCCTCGGCATCACGGCGATCGTCAATTCCTATCCGTGGCCGTTCAGGGTCATCGAGGCCTACGCGAAGGAGAACGGCGTGACCATCCCGCCCGGCGTCGAAGACCGCACCGGCTCGGCCATCTGCATGGCGGCCGACAAGGTGGTGCTGTGCCAGGACGGCCTCGTCTACTACACCGGATACGCCATCCCCGTGCTGATCTGCCTCGCCGTCGGCTTCGTGATGAGCTTCATCGCCTCGCGGACCCGCTTCGGGCGCTATGTCTACGCGACGGGCGGAAACCCGGAAGCGGCGGAACTCTCCGGCATCAACACGCGCTGGCTGACCATGAAGGTTTTCATCCTGATGGGCATCCTGGTGGCGATTTCCGCGGTCGTCACCTCGGCGCGCCTCGACGCGGCCACGAACTCGCTCGGCCAGCTCAACGAGCTCTACGTCATCGCCGCCGTGGTCATCGGTGGCACGTCGCTCGCCGGCGGCGTCGGGACGATCTACGGCGCGATGCTCGGCGCCCTCCTGATGCAGTCGCTGCAGTCGGGCATGACATTGCTGAATTTCGAGTCGGCGTACAAGGACATGGTCGTCGGCGGCGTGCTCGTCACCGCCGTCTTCGTCGACCAGATCTATCGCCGGCGGGTCAAGTAAGGGAGGACGGCATGGCGGATAAGCCTCTTGTCGAACTGCGCAACATGTCCATCGCCTTCGGCGGCATCCGCGCCGTCGACGACGCGTCCTGCGACCTGTTTCCGGGCGAGGTCGTGGCGCTGCTGGGCCACAACGGCGCCGGCAAGTCGACGCTGATCAAGATCCTTTCCGGCGCCTACAGGCGCGACGCCGGGCAGATTTTCATCAATGGCGAGGAAGCCACGATCAACAATCCGCGCGACGCCAAGAAGTACGGGATCGAGACGATCTACCAGACGCTGGCGCTCGCCGACAATGTCGACGCCGCCGCCAACCTGTTCCTCGGGCGCGAACTGAGGACCCGCTGGGGCACGCTCGACGACGTGGCCATGGAGGCGGAGGCCCGCCAGGTGATGGGCCGGCTCAATCCGCGCTTCCGCCGCTTCAAGGAACCGGTGAGCAAGCTGTCCGGCGGCCAGCGGCAGTCCGTCGCCATCGCGCGCGCCATCCTGTTCAACGCCCGCATCCTGATCATGGACGAGCCGACGGCGGCGCTCGGACCGCAGGAGACCGCGCAGGTCGGCGAACTGGTCAAGCAGCTCAAGGCCGACGGCATCGGCATCTTCCTGATCAGCCACGACATCCACGATGTGTTCGACCTCGCCGATCGCGTCTGCGTGATGAAGAACGGACAGGTCGTCGGCACAGCCCGCACAAGCGACGTCACCAAGGACGAGGTGCTCGGCATGATCATCCTCGGCAAGTGTCCGCCGGGCGCCATCGCGGGGCCGGGCGCCATGCGCGAGACCGCTCACGCTGCCTGATCGGCCCGGTTGACCCAAGGTAGCGCGGACGCGGGCCCGCCCCGCGTTGCAATGCGCGGACCATGCTGTACAACCGTCGCCGGCGGGACGCCAACGAGATTTCGGTGCAGTGCGTTTGAGACGGATCTTTCCGGGGGTCGTCTTCCTGTCGGTGGCGGCCGCGAGCCTCGTGATGGCGGGCTATGCCTATGTGGCGGCCGACGACGCCGCGCGCATAAAGTTCGAGAGCACGGCCGACGACGCGGTCAGCCGCATCGAGACCAGGCTCGAGCTGCATCTCTCGCTGCTGCGCGCCACCGTGGCGCTGTTCAAGACGGGCAACGGGTCGGTCAGCCGTGACGCTCTGCGGTCCTTCGTGTCCGCCCTCGACATCGGCACCACCTATTCGGGCATTCGCGGGCTCGGCTATGCGCGCCTGCTGCGCAGCGGCGGCGAGCGCGCCGTCGAGGACGATCTTGCCCGCAACTACGGCATCGAGGGACGGGTCTGGCCGACCGACGGCGAGCGGATGCGGGCCGCGATCACGCTGCTCGAGCCGCTCGACGAACAGAACCGGGCGGCGCTCGGTTTCGACATGATGAGCGAGCCGCTGCGGCGCAGCGCGATGTACCGGGCCATGGAATCCGGCCAGCCACGGGTCACCGGGCGCGTTTCGCTCATCCGGAGCGGCGACGATCCGCGACCCGGCTTCCTTGTCTACCTGCCGCTGGTTCTCGGCGCGGCCGACGACGCCAGCGTCGGTCAGCGCTCCGCCGCGACCGCAGGCTTCGTCTACGCGCCCTTCGCAGCCGACGAACTCTTCGCCGCTGCCCTGACGAAGGCGCCGGTCCTGCCGCTGACCGTCGAGGTCTACGACCAGAAGCAGGAGACCGTGAACCTGCTCTACCGCTCGGGGGCCGAGCCGGATGCGTCCGCCGGCGACGGGTTCGTGACCGTGCGGCCGATCACTTTCGCCGGCCGTGAATGGATCGTGCGGTTTCAGCCGACGTCCGATTTCGTCTGGCCGGCTTCGCGGTTCGCGGCAATCGCGCTTGGCCTCTTCGGCCTGCTGCTCGCCTTGGCCCTGGCCTACGTGGTCCGATCCGGAGAAAAGGCCTACGAGGCGATCCAGGCGCTGAACGCAGCCGCCGACAAGACGCTGGCCGAGAAGGACCTGCTCCTGCAGGAAATGAAGCACCGGATCAAGAATTCCATCGCCCGCGTTCTGGCGATCTCGCGCCAGACAGCCTCCGGGTCCAGTTCGATCGAGGAGTTCGCGGCCTCATTCGGCGCGCGGCTGCAGGCGATGTCGGCGTCGCAGGACATGCTGACCCGGTCGCGGTGGCAGAAGGCCGACCTGAGGGAACTCCTGGAAACCGAGATCGAGCAGGTGCTCGGCCAGAACATGGACCGCGGCAAGCTGACAGGGCCGGCGGTCGAGATCGACGAGGCGACGACGCAGGCGCTCGGCCTGACCTTTCACGAGCTGGCGACCAATGCGCTGAAATATGGCGCGACCGGAGCTGGCGAGGTCAACCTGTCGGTCGCCTGGAGCACGACCTCGGCCAGAACAGGCGAGCCGTCGCTGCGGATCGTCTGGCGCGAGCGCGGCGCCGGAAAGATCGCGCCGCCGGAGCGCAAGGGCTTCGGCACACGGCTGATCGACGCCAACATTGTCCGCGAACTCGGCGGCAGCATCGAGAGGCGCTATCCGGAAGATGGCCTCGACATCGAGATCCGGATCCCGCTGAAGCAGTAGCAGCGTCAGAGCAAGGACAAGCGCCGACAGCCAATGCAAACGGGGCGGCGAAAATCTCGCGCGCCCCGTCGAATGCTAAAGCCAGATCAGTAGTATCCGGCCGGGCAGGCTGCGATGTAGACGCGGCCGCGGCGGTCGCGATAGCGGCATTCGCCGCGACGGGTCGCCTGGCCAAGCAGGACGCCGGCGGCACCGCCGATGACCGCGCCCGCGACGGCACCGCCGACGCGACCGGTCGCGAGGCCGCCGACTGCGGCACCCACCACCGCGCCGCCCGCGGCATCCTGCTCAGCCGTCGTGCAGCCGGCTATCGCCATGGTCGCCGCCAGGGCGATGATGATCTTCTTCATTGACTCTCTCCTTGCAAGAACTGCCCTTCCGGATGTGCGCTGACACGCGGTTAAGGCGAAAATCCGACCCAGCGCCGGAATCCCCAAACTGTTCGTCTACTCGCGGCGCGGCTCGCCGCCCGCCGATGCGACGTTCATCGAAACCGGTTCGACGGTTGCGACAAGCGTGCCGTCCGCCGTCACGTCCCAGACCAGCTCCGCGTCCTGTTCTTCCATCGCCGGATCGACATAGACGCACAGGCCCATCACCCGCGGCCTGGCCCCGCCAAGCTCGCGCAATGCAGCCGGCAGCTCGGAATCGCACTCGCCAGCGGTCTCGTAGACCGGCACGGGCGCAGGCAATTCCTCGCAGGCCTTCATGTCCTGCGAGCATCCGATGATCAGCAACAGTGCGGCGATGTGTTCCATGACCGAAATCCTTCCGGCACATGAACGAGGTCAGGAGCGGAATGGTTCCCTGCCGGAGCCTGGTCCGCAAAGCAAAAGCCGCCGGGGGCGCCGGCGGCTTGTTGTCTGGCGCGGCAGCGCGCGGTTACAGGTAAGCGATGGCGAACAGCGCCGCGACAGCGACCGTGCCGGCGATCGCCGCGATGCGAAGCGTGACATAGGCGGCCCGCGCGGGATCGGCTGGCGCGTCGTCGCTCATGAAATTGCCCATCGCCAGGCGGGCGGCATCTTCGATGGTATGCATCCTGGTGTTCACGCCGGGCTCCTGTGCGATCGGTTTCGTCACCGGAAACGGGCTCCTCCAGCCGTGGTTCCACGCCAAGTCAAATTTGACTATCGGCCGTCATGGTAAACGGGCCGTTAACCCGTCAGTCGGCGTGAAAGCTCTCGGCGGGGAGAAGCAGGCGATAGGTCAGCTGGCCGTTCTCCGCCGCGAGGGCGGCGGTGCTGTTCAGCGACGCCGGGACGACCCGCTCCAGCGCCACGGTGCCGAACTTCTTGCGGTCGAGCGAGGCAGCGCTTGCCGGCATCGCCTCTGCCCACAGGAGTTCCATGGCGCCGGTCGACGCATCAGCCGCCGGGCGGATGTCGATGGAAATCCACCCATCCGGCTGCGACAGGGCGCCGTAGCTGACGGAGTTCACCGCCAGTTCGTGAAGGGCAAGTCCGACGTGCAGCGCGGCATTCGGATTGAGATAGGGGTTCGCTCCGCTCAACCTGATGTTGCGCGCGGGGTCGGCGCAATAGCGCGCGACCTGGCTGGCCACCAGATGGCCGAGATCGGCGCCGCGCCAGTTGGAGGATGTGACGAGATCCTGTGATAGGACGAGAGCGACTGAAGCCGGCCGCGGAAGCGAGTCAGAAATTCGTCGATCGTTCCCGAATAGCGGCCCGTCTGGGCGGCAATGCTCTGGATGATGGCGAGAAGGTTCTTCGACCTGTGGCTGACCTCGCGCAGCAGGGTGCGCAGGGTCTGTTCGCGCAGCTTCTGCTCGGTGATGTCGATGGCCGTGGTGATCACGCCGTCGATCGCCCCGTTGGCTCCGACATGCGGGTCGAGCCAGATGTCATACCATCTCGGGCCTTCGGTTCCCGGAAGCTCGATCTCCATCTTGGAGGCGGGACTCCCGGCCAGGATCGCCCGCTTGGCTGCGGTCAGCTGTTCCGCGCTCTCGGCCGGGAAGAAATCCGCATCGGTCTTGCCGATGGTGGAACTGGCCGCCCACTCGCTGATGGGGCTCTCGGTCCAGACGAAACCCAGGGACGTGTCCTGAAACAGAACCGAAATCTCGGCATGGCGCAATGCAGCTGCCAGGCTCACGGCATCACGGTCGTTGTCCGCCCGCTGGGGCTGGATCTCCGAGACGACGCCGTCTTTCCCGCCCTGCTGCATTTACTTCACCTTGCCACTCTGCGTCACAACCGTGTGGTGTGCGCGAAAGTTCCCCGCATCAAGAAAGTTTTGTTGCCGTCCGCACGACACAAAATCGCCGGACCGCGCAACCTTTCGGTCACGCGGTCCGGCTCGCTCCGAAAACCGCTGAGGGGGATTTCTGGCCTTCGGAACCCGTTGGCGTTGTCAGCTCGCGCGTCGCACGAGGCCCGCGATCAGGGAGATCGCGAGGAACGCAAGGAAGACGAAGAACAGGATTTGCGCGATGCCCGCCGATGCGCCCGCGATGCCACCAAAGCCGAGAGCGCCGGCAATGATCGCGACCACGAGGAAGATCAACGTCCAGTACAGCATGTCAGTTCTCCTGAAGTCCGGTGCCCGGGCCGACGAAAATGCCCGAGCCGTATAATGCCACCGCGCAGTGAACGCCAGACGGCCGATTTGGTTCCGAAAGAAACGCTAGGCTGCCGCCTTCGCCTGCCGGTCGAAGAACAGCGCCTGGCTGATCAGCGCCTTGACCATGTCCGGGTTGAACGGCTTGGTCACGAGGAACGCCGGCTCAGGCCGCTCGCCGGTCAGCAGCCGCTCCGGAAACGCGGTGATGAAGATGACCGGAACCGCCGTCGATGCGAGAATCTCGTTGACGGCGTCGATGCCCGAGCTGCCGTCGGCCAGCTGGATGTCGGCCAGCACCATCTTCGGCTGCGTCCTGTTGAACAGGCCGATCGCTTCCTTGTGGGTGCGCGCGGTGCCGACGACGCGGTGGCCGAGGCTCTCGACCATTTCCTCGATGTCCATGGCGATCAGCGGTTCGTCCTCGATGATCAGGATATCGGTCGCGACCTGGCGTGAGATTTCCTGTGAGGCCGCCGCGATCAGTCCGGAGAATTCCTCCGCGGTGACGTCGAGAACCTCGGCCGCCTGCTCATCGCTGAAGCCTTCCACCGCGACCAGCACGAACGCTTGCCGCGCCAGCGGGGCGATCGAGCCGAGATTGGCTGCGGCGCGGCGCTCCCATGCCGAGACGGGCTGGTCAGCGGGCAGATTGATCGCGATCGACGAAAACAGCTTGGCAAAGACCTTGTAGAGCGCAACGCGGTCGCTCGACGCTTTCGGGAAAATGCTGATGTCTGCGATGATCGCCTCCAGGACAGCCGCGACATGGGCGTCGCCGCTCGACTGCGAACCGGACACGGCGCGTGAAAAGCGGCGCAGGAACGGCAGGTGCGGCGCGATGCTTGCAGATAGGCTCATTTTGACAACGTCTCCCTCAACGACGACAAGCCGCTGATGCGCGGCACTCGATGCACAAACCCGCTCGGCAAAAAAAAGTTCCGACGCAATGGAACTTTTTCTGCATCCTCGCATTTCGGGCTGGTCAGGGTGCCGAGGCGGGCGCCGATGGCGGCTGCGTAGCGCCGACTGGGCCGAGCTGCCGGCATGACAGGAACAAAAGGGCGAATTCCGGACATGGGCACCAACAACAAGAACGCCGGCCATCCCGCCGCAGGTCCTTCTGCGAGCGTGGATCTGATCGGCGCGAACTCCGAGATCGGCCGCAAGCTGCGCCAGTACTACGACGGGCTCATCGTCGAGGAAGTTCCCGATCGCTTCGCGCAACTGCTGCAGCAGCTGGACAAGGCCGAGCACGCCGGCAAGGCGGAGTAAGGCGATGGCAGCTTCAGCCGAATTCAAGACCGGCCTGCTCGGCGCGATCCCCAATCTCAGGGCGTTCGCCGTATCTCTGACCCACAATACCGACCGGGCCGACGACCTGGTCCAGGAAACGCTGGTCAAAGCCTGGGACAAGCATGCCAGCTTCCAGCCGGGAACGAATCTCAAGGCCTGGCTCTTCACCATCCTGCGCAACGAGTTCTATTCGCAGATGCGCAAGCGCGGCCGCGAGGTGCAGGATTCCGACGGACTGATGACGGCGCGCCTGGCTGTCCATCCCAGCCAGCAGGGCACTCTCGACCTGCAGGATTTCCGCGAGGCGCTCAATGTGCTTCCGGAAGACCAGCGCGAGGCGATCATCCTGATCGGCGCCTCGGGCTTCTCCTATGAGGAAGCCGCGGAAATCTGCGGCTGCGCCGTCGGCACGATCAAGAGCCGCGTCAGCCGCGCCCGGACCCGCCTGCAGGAACTGCTCGGCGTATCGGGCGAGGCGGAATACGGACCGGATTCAATCGCGGTCCAGGTGCTGAGCGGGGCGGCCTGAGCCGCGCCTCACATCCCGGTGCGGCCCTTCGAGACCGCCCGGGCGAGGGCCCCGACAATGTCCTCACCGAGATATGGCTTGCCGACGACCGTGACGCCCGGGAACATCGCCGCTGTCTCGGCAGGATCGGCATAGCCGGTCGCGAAGACGAAGGGGACGCCGCGCTGGAACAGCGAGAGCGCGAAATCGGTGGTCGAAACGCCGCCGAGACGCATGTCGACGACCGCCGCGTCGAAGTCGAACGCGTCCGCCGGCCGGCTGCCAAGCTCATCGAGCGACCGGTGGATCGTCACCTCGCTGGCGCCATGGTCGCGGCACAACTGCTCGACGTCCATTGCGATCAGGAATTCGTCCTCGAGAATCAGGATGTGCAGACCGTCGAGCGGCTTCGTTGTCAAAATCGGTCGCTCCAGCAGCTTTTCCATGACGCTGAGTGACGCACAAGCAGCGCCGCGTCATTTAAGTTTGACATGCCGCCCCGCATTTGTGCGACTGGAATCTCGACGGCGGCCGAGACAGTTTCGCCGGGCAACAACCCAGGGGACGGAAGATTGCAGATGATCGGTCCGGCGACTTCAGGCAGGCAATATCCGTGCGAGCAATGCCCCCTGCGGCCGCTCGGCGTCTTCCGCGACTTCGAAAAGGCCGAGCTGGCCTTCATCAGCAAGTTCAAGACCGGCGAGCTGACCGTCGACAAGGGCGCGACCGTCCTCGTCGAAGGCAACCACAGCGCGCACCTCTATACGGTCCTGTCCGGCTGGGGTTTCCGCTACAAGCTGCTCCGCGACGGGCGCCGGCAGATTCTCAACTACGTCATCCCCGGCGACCTCATCGGGCTGCAGGGCAGCCTCACCGGCGAAATGCAGCATTCTGTGGAGGCGATGGGGCCGATGATGCTCTGTGTCTTCGAGCGCGAGCAGCTGTTCTCGCTCTACCGCAACCATCCCGGCCTCGCCTACGACCTGACCTGGCTGTCGGCCCGGGAGGAGCAGATGCTGGACGAGAACCTGTTGAGCGTCGGCCGACGGAGCGCGCTCGAGCGCGCGGCCTATCTCATCGCTTTCCTGCACCAGCGCGCGCGCGTGGTCAGGATGTTCGGCAAGAACCGCGCCGAGATTCCGATCACGCAGCAGCATGTCGCCGACACGCTCGGGCTGTCGATCGTCCACACCAACAAGACCTTGCGCAAGCTGGTCGACCGCAAGCTGATCAAGTGGCTGGACCGGGGCTGCGAGGTGCTGGACGAAGAGGGCCTGCTCGCCGTCTCGGGCTGGGAAGGGCTCACGGACCAGAAGAGGCCGCTGATGTAGCGCCAAGCTTCCGAGGATTCCGCTAGAGCCTTTCAGGACCCGATTGACCCGGCCCGAAGGGTTTCCCGCTGGCGGCCGCCCGCGGCGTCAGGCAACTTGGCCGTGCGACCAGCACGACCTGAGCCGCCTTCCTGGCGGATCGACTCGCCATCGGGAAACAGAACGGGTCAATCTGGTCCTGAAAGGCTCTAGACTCGCAGCCGGAAACGCATTTTCATATGGCGCGCAGACAGGAACCTCGCAGCCGTTCCCGCGTTTGAATCGATCGAACGCAAAGGAGCCCGAAATGGCCACGACACCCAGCAAAACAGAGAAATCCGCAAACGGTTCCCGGGCAGAGGCGGCGAAGCCTTCCGTTTCCGAGATGGAAGCCCAGATCGAGACGCTGAAGGCGGAGATCGCCAAACTGACGGCGCAGGTCTCCAGCTCCGGAGAGCGGTCATTCGAAGCCTTGAAGAACATCGCCCAGGAAGGCGTCCATCAGGCGCGGGCGCAGGGCGAAGCCGCGGTCGCCGGCCTCAAGGAGAACGCCGGCGACATCGAGGCGCAGGTGGTAGCCGCTGTCCGCGAGAAGCCGGTCACGTCGCTCGCCATCGCGGCCGGCGTCGGCTTCCTGTTCGCGCTGATGTCGCGGCGCTGATACGGAAGAGTGCATGCTCGCGACGCTGATCCAGTCCATTGCCTCCGGTGAAACGTCGCGGGCCGCAAAGCGTGTGCGGCGGGCGGCGATCGACTATCTGATCGCCGGCATCTGCCTGGCGATCGGTGTGGGTTTCCTGATCGGCGCAGCCTTCATCTTCGTGTCCGAGCGCTATGGTCCGCTCTACACGTCGCTCGGTTTCGCCTTCATCTTCATCGCGCTTGCCGGCGTCGCGCTGGTCGTGCACCGCATCGTCAGCGGCATGCAGGCGAAGCGCCGCGCCGAGGAGGCGCGGGCCGCGCAACTCAAGACGCTGGCCGGCGCCGCGGCCTTCGCGATCCTGCCGACCCTGCTCAAGGGGCGCGGCGGCATCGTCGAGATCCTGACCCCGATCCTCGCCATGGCGGCCTACGCCATCTACAAGGAGAATGGCGAGCGGGCGCAGGATGAGGAAGACGCCGCCTCCTAGGCGTCGGCGTTCATATCCTTACAGACTTGCTCCCCGGCGCATTTCCCATGCGTCGCGGAATTGACTCCCCGGCACACGGAACCGATCCGTCCAGGGCGCATTGGCCTGCAACAGCCCGCCCAGGCGGCGCCCATGCAGTGGAGTTCCCCATGAGAAAGATCGTTTCCGCCTTCAGCGCCCGTCAGGGCAATCCTGGATACCGTGTGCTGCTGATCCTGCTCGTTTCGCTGGCGCTCGTCGCCGCGGTCTGGTTCGCGGTCGAAACCTACGGCACCACGATCGAGACGCCCCGGACGGAGGCGCAGCCGAAAGGTTGACCGTCTTACTCGGACGGAACCAGGACGCGAAGCGACTTCGGATGGATCAGGATCGTCGTCTCGCGCTCGATCTCGCAGAGTTCGCCGTCGAGCACGCAGCGGTGCCGCTTGTGGACCCGGGTGAACCGCAGCACCACCTTTTTCGCCGTGTGAATCTCGACATGCGCGTTGGCCGTCCAGCGGCCGACGAGCATGTTGGCGAAGAACGCGATCAGATGCGGCAGCCGCTGGGCTGTCGTGATGTAGACGCCGAGCTGGCCGCCGTCGGGTTCGTCGGCGTATGGCAGGTGGCCTTCGCCGAACAGGTTGTTGGTGATGCCGATGCCCGACGTGTGCGCCTTCACCTGCACGCCGTCGATCTGCATGTTCACGCGCATCGACGGCGGGTTCAGTATCGTGCCGACGGCGGCGCGCATCGACGCACGGATCTTCCCGAGGCGCGAGGCGAAATCCATCTGGTCGCGCATCTTCACCAGTTTGGCATGCATGCCGACGGAATACTGGTGCACGAACGCGCGCCCATTCGCCGACGCAACATCGACCTCGCGCACCTTGCCGGTCGCGAAAGCCGCGATGGCCGAGTCGAGGTCGAGCGGCATGCCTAGACTGCGGGCGAAGAGGTTCATCGTTCCTGCCGGGAGCACGGCGAGCACCTTTCCCGTATCCATGAGGCAAGCGGCCGCCGCCGAAATGGTCCCGTCGCCTCCTCCAACCAGAACGACATCGGCCCCATCGGCCGCGACTGCTGCCTTCAGGCTGTCGATGAGATCCTTGCCGTCGACAATGCTGACATCAAGGGAATGCCCGGCCTCTTCCAGCTTTTCGCGCATCCGCGCCGAAAACGCGTCGAGGTCGGTCGTGCGCAAGGTGCCGCCGCCGCGGTTCAGGATGGCGAGGAACCGCATGGAGATACTCCGGCTTGACGGGTTGCCGGCGAACGCACCGGCGCGGCGGGAAACGCGCCAGGACGCAACGGGTTCCGCAAGATTATGCCTCTGGCGCCGAGGGACGTAATCGGCCGCAAGCGCCGCTTTCCTGGCCGTGGAATTGGAACCCGATCCGCATCCTTGCGTTGTCGAAATGTGAAGGCCGCGCCCACCCTCACTGCGACGATCGGAAGAGCGCGGCCGTGCAAAGAGAACCCTGCACCAAGGAGAGATAACATGATCCGCAAGCTCTTGGCGACTACCGCCATTGCCACCCTCGTTTCCACCGGCGCCTTCGCCCAGGCCACAACCGAGCCGGCTGCGCCCGCCACGCCGCCAGCCGCGACCGAAGCCGCTCCGGCCACGACCGACGCTGCCCCTGCGGGCGGCGCGGTCACTGAAGCGCAGACCACAGGGGAAGGCCAGCTGGCTTCGAACCTGATCGGCGAGAACGTCTATAACGGCACCGGCGACGACGCCGAGACCATCGGCGACGTCAATGACCTCGTGCTATCGCCCGAAGGCCAGATCGAGGCGATCGTGATCGGCGTCGGCGGCTTCCTCGGCATCGGCGAGAAGGACGTTGCGGTCGACTATTCGACGATCGACTGGGCCGAGCGCGACGGCGACCGCTGGATCGTCATCTCGGCGACCGCCGACCAGCTGAAGGAACTGCCGGCATTCGACCGCGCGCCCTACCAGCCGGTTGCGCCGGTCGCGTCGAACGACGCGGCGGCTCCCGCGCCGACCACCGACATGGCGACCCCGCCCGCGACGGACGGCACGGCGGCTGCCCCCTCCGCCCCGGCGACGGACAGCACGGCTGCGGCCCCCGCCGCCCCGGCTGATGGTACGGCGGCGGCTCCTGCCGCGACCGACTCGACCGAGACTGCCGCGATCGACCGCTCGACGCTGAAAGAAGTCAACGCAGCCGAGCTGCGGACCGAAGACTTCGTTGGCACCACGGTCTACGGCGCTGACGACGCCAATGTCGGCGAGATCGGTGACGTGGTTCTCGGCCAGGACGGCAAGGTCGACGCCGTGATCATCGACGTCGGCGGTTTCCTCGGCGTCGGCGAGAAGGAAGTCGCGGTCGGCATGGACAACCTCGCGTTCATGGCGGACGAGGATGGCGACCGCTACCTCTACACCAAGTTCACCAAGGAGCAGCTCGACGCAGCTCCGGCCTATGACAAGGCCAACTATGCCGCCAAGCGTGACGAGATGCGCATCGTCGTTCCGAACTGATCCGGGACGCAGCATTTCGCCGATGGCCCGAGCTGGAAACAGCGCGGGCCATTGCCGTTTGCGGCTAGCGCAGCCCGACCACGCCGTCGTCCGTCAGTTCCAGCAGCGCCAGCGACTGGTCGAGATGCTCGGCCCGCCAGGCCAGCAGCCGTTCGGCCATGTCGACGCGGACGCGAAGGTGGGCCGGATCCTCGGCGAGGTTGCGCGTCTCGTCGGGGTTTTCTTTGAGATCGAACAGCAGAGGCGGCAGGCCGCCGTTGAAGTGGACATATTTGTAGCGATCCGTCCGGACCACCGACAGATTGCACTGCTGAGGCGCCAGGCCGAAATACCGCTCCGCCGTCGCCTTCGGTATCGACCGGAAGTCAAACTCCCAATGCGCCGCGTCGCGCCACTTGGCCGGCGGCGCGCCATCCAGGAACGGCTTCAGCGACCGGCCGTCGAGATGCGACGGCACGTCTGCGCCGATCAGATCGACAAGGGTCGGCATGATGTCGACCGCTTCGGTGAAGGCGTCCACAGCCGTCCCGTGCGCCCCGCGCCGTCTCGGATCGCGGATGATCAGCGGCACGTGGTAGCTCTGGTCGAAGAATCCGCCCTTGCCGAGCGTATGGTGATCGCCGAGCATCTCGGCATGATCCGACATCAGCAGGATCACCGTGTCATCCCAGTCCGCCGCGGCCCCCAAGGCATCCCAGATCCGTCCGAGCTGGGAGTCAACCTCGGAGATCATGCCCCAGTAGATCGCCCGGATCTGCCGGAACTCCGCCTCGGTGAAGTCTCGTACCTTGCCCTTCACGCCTGGCACGAACTTGGTCTTCTTCACCCGGTCGAGTTCGTAGGCCGTATAGGGATGCAGCGCCGCTTCCGCCTCCAGGCTCGAAGCTCGGCGGAATGCCGGGCCGTCCGCCGGATCATACATCGTGTTGAACGGTTCCGGCACGATGAATGGCGGGTGGGGGCTCAAAAAGGATATATGGGCGAACCACGGCTCGGCCTTCTCCTGCTCGCCCAGCCAGCGGATGAACTCGCCCGCCAGGAACGCTGCCGGCGTCTCGTCTCGCGAATAGACCGGCGGAGCGGGCGAGACCGCAGGCGAAGGCTTTGCCGGCCGGTGAATGTCGGGAAAGCCGGCGCGTGAATCGATGCCGCGCGCGGCGAGCCAGGACAGCCACGGCTTCTGATGCTCGGGCAGGAGCTGGCGCGGGATGAAGCCCGGCAGCACGCCCTCATAGGTCCTGAGCGCCGGGTCTGACGGCGGCAGGCCGCGCGGATCCGGTGACGTGTCGGTATAGCCGAAAAGGTTGGGCGCGTAGCCGGACCGGCGCGCTGCAAGCGCGATGTTGTCGTGACGCGCGTCGAGCGGCGTACCGTTGCGGCAGACGCGGTTGTTCATCTGGTAGAGGCCGGTGTAGATGCACGCGCGCGCCGGCGAGCAGGGCGCGGCGCCTGCATAGTGGCGGCGGAACATCACGCCGCCCCGCGCCAGCCGGTCGGCGTTGGGCGTCTTCACCACCGGATGTCCGGCGGCCGACAGGCTGTCGCCGCGCAACTGGTCGCAGGTGATGAAGAGGATGTTGGGGCGACTGCGCGCCTTGTTGTCTCGGGCCACGAACCTCTCCCTTTTCCGCCAGGGCGGCATGTGGTCTGGTAGCAGCGCAGGACAAGGAGGGGAAGGAACATGACATTGCGCAACGTCACGCTTCGGGCCGGCGCGGCATTTCTGGCGATAGCGTTCGCCACGTCGGCGATCGCCGCCCTGCCGCCGCAGCACCAGCGCGCCAAGGAGCTGAATGCCGTGATCGAGGCCGCGGTCCAGGTGCTGCAGCACCGGCCGATCGAGAGCGTCACCCGGATCGACAACGACCTCTACCGTGTCGAGTCGCAGACCTGCACGCTCGACGTCGACATCGTCTCGCCGATCAACGCCAAGCCGGTGCTCGGTCCTAGGCAGTTCACCGCGCAGCCGCGCGAACTGGAGTGCGCGGGGCAGTGATCAGCAATCTGTGAACGACTTCACCTGTTCGTTCACAAATTGAGCACGGACCTTGCTGCGTTGTGCGGCTTTTCATTCCGGCCCGTCGACCGACATATGGACGCGACGGGTGGCATGGGCCGCCGACACGAAAGGAGCAGGACAATGCTCGACCAGATCAAGGGACTGCATCACGTCACGTCGATGGCGGCCGACGCGCGGCAGAACAATGCGTTTTTCACGAAGAAGCTCGGGCTTCGCCGCGTCAAGAAGACGGTCAATTTCGACGCGCCCGACGTCTACCATCTCTACTATGGCGACGAGACCGGCGCGCCCGGTTCCGTCATGACCTATTTCCCGTTCCCCAACATCGGCAAGGGCCATGCGGGCGTCGGCGAGGTCGGCACGACGGTGTTCTCGGTGCCGGAAGGCTCGCTCGGCTACTGGGCCGAACGTTTCGCGAAGGAAGGCGTCAAGGACGTTTCCGCGACCGAGGCTTTCGGCGAGAAGCGGCTGGCCTTCAGCGGCCCGGATGGCGACGGCTTCGCCCTCGTGGAGCACAAGGGCGACACGCGCGCGCCGTGGGTCAAGGGCGGCGTCCCCGCCGACCAGGCCATCCGTGGCTTCCACTCGGCGTCGCTGCGTCTGCGTGACGGCGGCGCGACCGAGGAACTGATGAAGTTCATGGGCTATCAGGAGATCGACCGCTCCGGCAACATCGTCCGGCTGGCGGTCCCGAACGGGCTCGGCGCCGACGTGCTGGACATCGAGACGCTGCCCGGCGCGCCGGTGGCGCGGCAGGGCGCCGGCTCGGTGCACCACATCGCCTTCTCGGTCGAGAACCGGGCCAAGCAGCTCGAAGTGCGCAAGGCGCTGATGGACACCGGCTACCATGTCACGCCGGTGATCGACCGCGACTATTTCTGGGCGATCTATTTCCGCACGCCGGGCGGGGTCCTGTTCGAGGTCGCCACCAACGAACCGGGTTTCGACCGCGACGAGGACACGAAGCATCTCGGTGAGGCGCTCAAGCTGCCGAAGCAGCACGAACACCTGCGCAAGATCCTGGAAAGCCACCTCCAGCCGATCGAGGCCTGACCATGTCGACCGACGCCTACATCCACAAGCTGCTGCCCGGCACGCCGGGCGGCCCGCTGCTCTTCGTGTTCCACGGCACGGGCGGCGACGAGAACCAGTTCCCGACGCTCGGCCGGGAGCTGCTGCCCGGAGCCACCATCATCAGCCCGCGCGGCGACGTGTCTGAACATGGTTCGGCGCGCTTCTTCCGCCGGGCGGCCGAGGGCGTCTACGACATGGCCGACCTCGCCCGGGCCGCTGCCAAGATGAAGGGCTTCGTCGAGGCGCATGTCGCGGCGGCGAAACCGTCCGCCGTCTACGGCCTCGGCTATTCCAACGGCGCCAACATCCTGGCCACGACGATCTTCGGCGCGCCGGGCCTGTTCGACGCGGCGGCGCTGATGCATCCGCTGATCCCGTTCGAGCCCGAGATCGCCGGCGACCTGCACGGGAAGCGCCTGCTGATGACCGCAGGCAAGCGCGACCCGATCTGTCCGCCCAACCTGACCAGCCGCCTCGAGTCCTGGTTGCGCCATGCCGGCGCCGATGTCATCGTCGAATGGCACGACGGTGGCCACGAGGTTCGCCCGAACGAAATCGAAGCGGTGCGCCGCTTCCTCCAGCCAGCCGGAGCATGACATGACCGACCTGCCAGACATCAAGCTCGAGGAGACCGGTTCGAAGGGCCGCTACTTCATCCGCCTCGACACCGGCGAGGAGGCCGAGATGACCTTCTCCAAGGTCGGGGAGCACCAGATCATCATCGACCACACCGGCGTCCCCGACGCCTTCCGTGGCCTGGGCGCCGGCCTCAAGCTCGTCACCCGCGCCGTCGAGGACATGCGCAAGGCCGGCAAGACCATCTTCCCGCTCTGCCCCTTCGCCGCCGCGCAGTTCAGGCGGCATCCGGAATGGGCCGACGTGCTGAAACGATGAGGCTGGTCGCGGGTTATCCCCGAGCATGAGTGCGGAGAGGTTGTCATGGGCCACAAGACGGCGATCCAGTTCGAGACCAACCCGAAGGGCGGGCGCTATTTCATGCCGATGCCCAACGGCGAAGATTCGCGCCTGACTTATGTGACGGTCTCCGACGACCACATCATCGCCAACCACACCTTCGTCCCAGTGCCCTATCGCGGCGACGGCATCGCCGAAGCGATGGTCGAGCGGCTGATCGCCGACGCCCGCACCAACGGCTGGAAGATCACGCCGACCTGCTGGTTCGTGGCCGACGAGATCGCGCGGCACGCGCCGGAGTGGGATGATGTGCTGAAGGGGTAGTCAGTCGGAATTTGCCTGCTTCCGTCGTGCCAAGAGCCAGGCGACGATCGGCATAGGAGCGGTTGCGGCCGCGAAAAGGTATTGAAGGGCTAGATAGGTGTCGCCCAGTTCCCGGCGGACGCCAGGCCCGACGTGAGGGTCGTTCAGCTCTACGACAATTGCTGCGGCCAGTAACCAGATCGGCGGAGCCAACAACAGAGGCAGCCAGCGTCGTATCCCGGCGGCCAACCAGCAAAGAATCGCTATCGCTGCCGACCAGAGAAAGCTCGATTGGCTGGTCGGTACCTTGTCCCAAACCTCGGCGACAGCGGGACAAACTCCAAGGGCGAACCAGACCAGAGCGAGACCTGTCAGTCTCGCCATCTGCCTATCCCGCCTTCCCCGAAATCTTCTCCGCCAGCGCTTCCATCCGCTCAGCCAGCCCCGACAGCGCGCCGGTCAGCGCGGCGTCGTTCTTGTCGGCCTTGATCAGCGCGTCGTCGCGCGTCTTGCGCAGCGTGCCGATCTCGCTCTCCAGTCCCTTGACGCGCTTCTGCAGCTCGGTGAACTCGTCCATCACCATGATGCCGGCCATGACGGTGAGGCGGTGGTCGCCGATCTCGCCGAACGAGCCCTTCAGGTGGCCGACATAGCGGTCGAAGCGGTTGGCGAGGTCGATCAGGTGCTCTTCCTGGCCCTCGTCGCAGGCCATCCTGTACTGCTTGCCGTCGATGGTGACCGTAACCTGTGCCATGCGCTACCTGTCCAGAACCGCGCGGATCGTCTCCATCGCCGTGACGAGGCGGCGGGAGACTTCCTTGTTGGCGGCTTCGAGTCGTTCGGCCTTGGCTTCGGAGGAATCCAGCTCCTGCGCAAGCCTGGAACGGTCGGCATTCATGCGCTGCACCTCGGCCTCGGCGTCGGCATAGTCCTGGTCGTGCTCCAGCCGCGCCGCCACGGCGCTTTCCAGCGAGCCGATCGCCTTGCCGAGCCGATTGATGACTTCCTTCAGCGTCACGTCGCCGGTCATGTCGCGTATCCAGCCGGTTCGATTAGGCGAATCGCGCGCTATTCGAACGAATTATGCGATCAAGCTTAGGCTTCGGGCGAAGCGGGCGTCAACAAACGGCCTCGGCTTTCCCCTGCTATCGCGCGGATTTGCGGCAACGCAACGCGTTGACAGGTATCCGCCACCTGCTATGTGTCCCTCGCCTTTTCAGGGGAGGCGCGCCACGCGCCCCGGCAGCCCGTCCGCAACCGCTCGAGGTAGATCCATGGCGTCACGAGAGAAGCATGACCGGATGGCGAATGCGATCCGCTTCCTGTCCATGGATGCGGTCGAGAAGGCCAATTCCGGCCATCCCGGCCTGCCGATGGGCGCGGCCGACATCGCGACCGTGCTGTTCACCAGGTTCCTGACCTTCGATCCGGCGCATCCGAACTGGCCGGACCGCGACCGCTTCATCCTGTCGGCCGGCCACGGGTCGATGCTGCTCTACTCGCTGCTCTACCTGACCGGCTACGAAGACATTACGATCGACGAGATCAAGAACTTCCGCCAGCTCGGCTCCAAGACCGCCGGCCATCCCGAGTTCGGCCATGCCGCCGGCATCGAGACGACCACCGGCCCGCTCGGCCAGGGTCTGGCGAACTCGGTCGGCTTCGCGCTCGCCGAGCGCATCCTGAACGCGTCGTTCGGCGACGAGCTGGTCGACCACTGGACCTATGTGCTCGCCGGCGACGGCTGCCTGATGGAGGGCATCAGCCAGGAGGCGATCGCGCTTGCGGGCCACCTGAAGCTCGGCAAGCTGGTGGTGTTCTGGGACAACAACAACATCTCGATCGACGGACCGGTGTCGCTGTCGGATTCGACCGACCAGCTGCAGCGCTTCGGCGCGTCCGGCTGGCACACGATTGCCTGCGACGGCCATGACCCCGAGGCGATCGCCCAGGCGATCGAGGCGGCGAAGGCCGATCCGCGCCCCAGCCTGATCGCCTGCAAGACAACGATCGGCTTCGGCTCGCCGGCCAAGGCCGGCACCAACAAGGCGCATGGCTCGCCGCTCGGCAAGGACGAGATCGAGGCGACGCGAAAGGCGCTCGGCTGGACCTCGCCCGCCTTCGAAGTGCCGTCCGACATTCTCGACGCCTGGCGCCTGGCGGGCCTGCGCTCCACCAAGGACCGCAAGGCGTGGGAGAAGCGTCTCGCTTCGGCCGAGGCCGAAAAGCGCGCCGAATTCGAGCGCCGCATGCGCGGCGACCTGCCGGGCGGCTTCGAGCCGGCGATGGCCGCCTACAAGCAGAAGCTCGCCGCCGACAAGCCGAAGGTCGCCACGCGCAAGTCGTCCGAAATGGCGCTGGAGATCATCAACGGCGTCGTGCCGGAGACGATCGGCGGCTCGGCCGACCTGACCGGCTCGAACAACACCAAGACCAGCCAGACCAAGCCGCTGTCGGCGTCCGACTATTCCGGCCGCTACGTCTATTACGGCATTCGCGAGCACGGCATGGCGGCGGCGATGAACGGCCTGGCGCTGCATGGCGGCGTCATTCCCTATTCCGGCACCTTCCTGGTCTTCTCGGACTACGCGCGTCCGGCCATGCGCCTCGCCTCGCTGATGCACCAGCGGGTCGTCTTCGTGATGACGCACGATTCCATCGGGCTCGGCGAAGACGGTCCGACGCACCAGCCGGTCGAGCATCTCGCCGCGCTGCGGGCCATCCCGAACCACCTCGTCTTCCGTCCGGCCGACGCGATGGAGACCGCGGAGTGCTGGGAAGTCGCGCTCGATTCGCGGACCGCGCCCTCGACCATCGCGCTCACCCGCCAGAACCTGCCACTGGTCCGCAAGGAGTTTTCGGAAGAGAACCTCTGCGCCAAGGGCGCCTACGAACTCGCAACCGCGTCCGATGATGCGGCGGTGACCATCTTCGCCACCGGCTCCGAGGTCGAGATCGCGCTCGCCGCCCGCGACAAGCTGCAGGCGCATGGCCATCCGACGCGCGTCGTCTCGGTGCCGTGCTTCGAGCTGTTCGAGCAGCAGAGCGCCGCCTACAGGGAAGCGATCATCGGCAAGTCGAAGATCAAGATCGCCATCGAGGCGGGCATCCGCCAGGGCTGGGACCGCTTCATCGGCCTCGACGGCATCTTCATCGGCATGACCGGCTTCGGCGCCAGCGGACCGATCGAGAAGCTCTACGAGCATTTCGGCATCACCGCCGACGCGGCGGCGAACGCCGCGGAGAAGCGCCTCCACCCGAAGAAGTAATTCGGCCGGCTTGCCGGCCCGCATCGACAACGTCCACTCGGAGACTGAAGCATGACCGTCAGGATTGCCATCAACGGCTTTGGCCGCATCGGCCGCAACATCGTGCGCGCCATCTACGAATCCGGCCGCAAGGACATCGACGTGGTCGCGGTGAACGATCTGGGCCCGGTCGAAACCAACGCCCACCTGCTGCGCTATGACAGCGTGCACGGCCGCTTCCCGAACGAGGTGACGGTCAAGGGCGACTCGATCTCGATCGGCAGCGACACGTTCAAGGTCACCGCGATCAAGGATCCGTCGCAGCTGCCGTGGAAGGATCTCGGCGTCGACATCGCGCTCGAATGCACCGGCATCTTCACCGCGCGCGACAAGGCGGCGGCGCACCTGGCGGCCGGCGCCAAGCGCGTCATCGTCTCCGCCCCGTCGGACGGCGCCGACCTGACCGTGGTCTACGGCATCAACCACGACAAGATCACCAAGGACCACATGGTGATCTCCAACGCCTCCTGCACGACCAACTGCCTGGCGCCGCTCGCCTCCGTGCTGCACGACACGGTCGGCATCGAGAAGGGCATGATGACGACTATCCATTCCTACACCGGCGACCAGCCGACGCTGGACACGATGCACAAGGATCTCTACCGCGCCCGCGCCGCCGCGCTGTCGCAGATCCCGACCTCGACCGGCGCCGCCAAGGCGATCGGCCTCGTCCTGCCGGCGCTGAAGGGCAAGCTCGACGGCATCTCGATCCGCGTGCCGACGCCGAACGTCTCGGTCGTCGACCTGAAGTTCATCGCCAGCCGCGCCACGACGGTCGAGGAAATCAACAACGCGGTGATCGCGGCGTCGAAGGGCAAGCTGAAGGGCGTGCTCGCGGTCACCCATCACCCGAACGTCTCGATCGACTTCAACCACGACCCCGCATCGTCGACCATGGCGCTCGACCAGACCAAGGTGATGGACGGCAATTTCGTCTCGGTGCTGTCCTGGTACGACAACGAGTGGGGCTTCTCGAACCGCATGGCCGACACGTCCGTCGCCTTCGGCAAGGTCATCGCCTGACCGCTCGGTCCATTGCCATTCCGATCGAAACGCCCGGCTCGTCCGGGCGTTTCCGTTTCGTGGGGCGGCCGACGCCAAATAATCGCACGCGTCCCTGATTTGCTTGCCACGCGCCTTGTGTTCGCCGCACTGTCCAACCACTTGCGACAGCAAGAGGATATTTCAGGGGACACATGTTCGAGGGCGTCTATCTCGTCACGCTGATCGGCACCGCGATGGTACTCGCCGCGGCGTTCTCGAGCCTGCTCGCCTTCCGCTTCGGCGCTCCCCTGCTGCTTCTGTTCCTTGGGATCGGGCTCCTTGCCGGCCAGGATGGGCTCGGCATCCCCTTCGACAATGCGGCGGCGGCCTATTTCATCGGCGCGGTGGCGCTGGCGGTCATCCTGTTCGATTCCGGTTTCGGCACCCCGATGGCGTCGCTGCGCCAGGCGGCCCTTCCGGCGCTGTCGCTTGCGACCATCGGGGTCATCCTGACCGCCGGGATCTTCGGCGTGTTTGCCTTCGCCATCACCGATCTCGACTGGCTGGAATCCTTCCTGCTCGGCTCGATCGTCGCCTCGACCGACGCGGCGGCCGTGTTCTTCCTGCTGCGGGCCGGCAACCTGCACATCCGCGAACGCGTCCGCAACGCGCTCGAAATCGAGTCCGGCTCGAACGACCCGATTGCCATCTTCCTGACGCTGGCCCTCGTCCAGGTGATCAGCGTCGGCGGCATCGTCGAGCCAGGCGCGCTCGCCCTCGACGTCGTCCTCGGCTTCCTCCGCGACATGGGCATCGGCATCGTCGCCGGTCTGTTCGGCGGCCGGCTGATCGTCATGGCGGTCGACCGGCTCAAGCTCGATCCCGGCCTGCTGCCGATCTTCGTCATCACCATGGCGCTGCTGCTGTTCGGCGTCACGGGCGCCGCGCACGGGTCCGGCTTCGTGGCGGTCTATGTCGCGGGTCTCGTGGCCGGCAATTCCGGCATGCGTTCGACCGCGACGCTGAAGCGCTTCCAGGACGGGATCTCCTGGCTGGCGCAGATCATCATGTTCCTGGTGCTCGGCCTGTTCGCCACCCCGTCGCAATTCGTCGTCATCCTGCCGGTGGCCGTCGTCCTGTCGCTCGTCCTCATCTTTGTCGCGCGGCCGATCGCGGTGTCGCTCTGCCTGCTGCCGTTCAGTTTCGCCCGCGCCGAGACGGCCTTCATCTCCTGGGTCGGCCTGCGCGGCGCGGTCTCGATCCTGCTGGCGCTGACGCCGATCATCGGCCAGCTGGAGAACGGCCGCGTGCTGTTCAACATCGCCTTCATCATCGTGCTGGTGTCGCTGCTGGTGCAGGGCTGGACGATCGGCCCGGTGGCGCGGCGTCTCGGACTGATCATCCCGCCGCGCAGCGGTCCTCTTGACAAGGTCGAGCTCGAACTGCCCGGCTCCGCGCACCATGAGCTCTTGGCCTACCGCGTCGCGCCCGGCAGTCCGGTGGCGCGCGGCGAACGCATTCCGCGCTGGGCGCGGCCGTCGCTGGTCATCCGCGAGGGGCGTTCGCTGAAGCCGCAGGACGCCGGCCGGCTCGCGGTTGACGACCTGGTCTATATCTTCGTGTCCGACCGCTATCCCCGGCTGCTCGACCGGCTGTTCGCCAGCCGGCTGTCGCTGGCCTCGGACGACGAGGAGTTCTTCGGTTCCTTCACGGTCGATCCGGACCATCTGGCGAGCGAGATCAGCGCGGCCTACGGCGCGGAACTGCGTGAGGGCGAGGCGGGGCTCACCATCGCGCAACTGATGCAGGCGCGGCTCGGCGGCCATGCCGAATATGCCGACCGGGTGGCGCTCGGGCCGATCGAGCTGATCGTGCGCGACACCGACGACAAGGGCGAGATCGATTCCGTCGGCCTGGCGCTCGAACCGCAGGAGCTGGCGCCGTCGATTCCGCTCCTGCTGACCGCCGGAGAAATCCGCGACCGGCTCGCCGGCCTCGTGCGGCGAATGCGCGCGAAACCGGCCAAAACGCCCGATGCAGCGGCTCCGCCCGACTCGGCCTGAACCAGCCATCTTGAACTTGCCTCGACCGGTTGTATGGTCCTGCCGGCTTTCCGGATTCCCGCTGTCCGGAGGAATGGACGGAGAACAGCATGTCGGATTTCAGGACACTCGATGACATCGGCGACGTCAGGGGCAAGCGGGTTCTCGTCCGCGTCGACCTCAATGTTCCGGTCAAGGACGGCGCGGTCACCGACGCCACCCGCATCGAGCGCGTCGCGCCGACGATCACCGAGCTCGCCGACAAGGGGGCCAAGGTCATCCTGCTGGCGCATTTCGGCCGGCCGAAGGGCGCGCCGGATCCGGAACAGTCGCTGGAGCCGATCGCCCGGGCGACAGCGACAATCCTGAGCCGCGACGTGGCCTTCGCCGGCGATTGCATCGGCGACGTGGCCGCGAAGGCCGTCGCCGGCCTGGCCGACGGCGGCATCCTGCTGCTCGAAAACACCCGCTTCCACAAGGGCGAGGAGAAGAACGATCCGGACTTCGCCAAGGCGCTGGCCGCCAATGGCGACATCTACGTCAATGACGCCTTCTCCGCCGCACACCGCGCGCATGCCTCGACCGAGGGCATCGCCCGTCTGCTTCCCGCCTATGCCGGCCGCACCATGGAAGAGGAGCTTTCGGCGCTCGAAAAGGGTCTCGGCAAGCCGGTCCGCCCGGTGGTGGCCATCGTCGGCGGCGCAAAGGTCTCGACCAAGATCGACCTCTTGATGAACCTCGTCACCAAGGTCGACGCGCTGGTGATCGGCGGCGGCATGGCCAACACGTTCCTCGCCGCGCGCGGCACCGACGTCGGCAAGTCGCTGTGCGAGCACGACCTCGCCGCAACCGCCAAGCAGATCATGATCGAGGCGGCGACCGCCGGCTGCGCCATTGTGCTGCCGGTCGACGGCGTGGTGGCGAAGGAGTTCAAGGCCGGCGCGGCAAACGAGACCGTCGATGTCGGCAAGGTGCCGGCCGACGGCATGATCCTCGACGTCGGGCCGAAGACGACCGCCGCGATCGGCGGCTGGATCGACCGCGCCGCGACCCTGGTCTGGAACGGCCCGCTCGGCGCCTTCGAGATCGCGCCCTTCGACACCGCGACGGTCGCGGCCGCGCGGCACGCCGCGCAACGCTCCAAGGACGGCAAGCTGGTCTCGGTCGCCGGCGGCGGCGACACGGTGGCCGCGCTCAACCATGCCGGCGTCGCCGACGACTTCTCCTATGTCTCGACCGCGGGCGGCGCCTTCCTCGAATGGATGGAAGGCAAGGCGCTGCCGGGGGTCGAGGCGCTGAAACCATCCTGACTGGTTAAGCATCCAGGGCGGTTGCCGCGACCTTAAAACGATTGAAGTTTTTTCAATCGGTTCAATGCGTTGCGCGAGGATTTCCCTTGGCGCGCCTTGCTGTTATGCGGCCTCGACGGACAACACGGAGAGATCGAGAATGGGCGAACGCCTCAAGGACATGGCCGCGCAGGCCGCACACAAGGACGGTTTCATCGCGGCGCTCGACCAGTCGGGCGGCTCCACGCCGAAGGCGCTCAAGCTGTATGGCCTCGACGAGAGCGCCTGGTCCAGCGAAGCGGAAATGTTCGACCTCGTCCACGCGATGCGCGCGCGGATCATCAAGTCGCCGGCGTTCACCGGCGCGAAGGTGATGGGCGCGATCCTGTTCGAGCAGACCATGGACCGCGAGATCGACGGCACGCCGACCGCGCAATATCTCTGGGAGAAGCGCGGCGTGGTGCCGTTCCTGAAGATCGACAAGGGTCTCGCCGCGGCGGCCGACGGCGTCCAGTTGATGAAGCCGATGCCGGAACTGGATGCGCTTTTGAAGCGTGCCGTCGCCAAGGGCGTTTTCGGCACCAAGGAGCGCTCGGTGGTCGACGCGGCGAACCCGAAAGGCATTGCCGCCATCGTCGAGCAGCAGTTCGACGTGGGCAGGCAGGTCCTCTCGCACGGCCTCGTGCCGATCATCGAGCCCGAGGTGACGATCTCGATCGCCGACAAGGCGGAGGCCGAGGACATGCTGATGGCGGAGATCCTCAAGCATCTCGACAAGCTGCCCGCCAGCCAGCAGGTGATGCTCAAGCTCACTCTGCCGACCAAGGCCAATCTCTACAAGCCGCTGGTCGACCATCCCCGCGTCATGCGCGTGGTGGCGCTGTCCGGCGGCTATTCGCGCGACGACGCGAACGCGAAGCTGATGCAGAACGACGGCATCATCGCCAGCTTCTCGCGCGCGCTGACCGAGGGCCTGTCGGCCAAGCAGAGCGACGCGGAGTTCAACGCAGCGCTTGCGGCGGCGATCGACAGCATCTTCGAGGCATCGCGGGCGCGGTAGGCACGGCAGTCGATCCTCGAGAATCGAACTTGACGCGATTGCAGTCGCCACCCCCTTACCGTCTCGGGCTTCGCCCGATCCACCTCTCCCCCATTTCATGGGGGCGAGGAATCGCTAATCGCCGAAGCTGCGTTTCCTCTCCCCCGGGCAGGGGGAGAGGTGGCACGCGAAGCGTGACGGTGAGGGGGTGCTTCGCCGTCTCCCGCCGTGGAGGCATAGAGACCAGAATTTCCTCATCGCCTTGCGCTGACGAACAATGCTAAAGGGCCACGCACCCCTTTTCATCGCCTGAAACCGCCATCATGCCGAACTCCGCCAGCACCGCCACCGACGCCGATGTCGTCATCGTCGGCGCCGGCATCGTCGGCATCTGCGCGGCCGCCTATCTCGCGGAAGCCGGGACGTCCGTGCTCGTCATCGACCGCACCGGCATCTGCGAGGAGACGAGTTCCGGCAACGCCGCGGCGCTCGCGTTTTCCGACGTGCTGCCGCTCGCCCACAAGGGCATGATGAAAAACCTGCCGCGTTGGCTTGCCGACCCGCTCGGGCCGCTCGCCATTTCGCCGGCCTACCTCCCGCATCTGCTGCCCTGGCTGTTCCGCTTCTGGCGCGCCGGCCACGCCGATCCGCAACAGGCCATCGCAGCACAGGTTGCTCTGATGCGTCTGGCCGAAACCGAGTGGATGGGCCTGCTCGACCGTTCCGGCACGCGGCCGATGCTGCGCGAGGACGGCTCGCTGGAGCTTTACGAAAGCGAGGCCGAGTTCCGCGCCGCGCTGTCCGGCTGGGCCGCGCGCGAAAGGCATGGCATCGGTTTCCGCCATGTCGAAGGCGGCGAGATGGCCGACCTGCAACCGGGCCTGTCCCCGAAATTCGTCAAAGGGACTTTTGTCCCTGGCTGGAAGACGGTCGACGATCCGAAGCTGCTCGGCAAGGCGATCTGGGCCTATGCCGAGTCGAAGGGCGCACGGTTTGAGAAGGCCCGCATGGATGGCATTACGCTGGGCGACGGTGGGTCGGCTACCCTTGTGCTCGAAGGCGGCCGCCGTCTGCTGGCGCGCAAGCTGCTGCTCTGCGCCGGCGCGTGGTCGCACCTGCTCACCCGGCCGTTCGACGACCGCGTCCCCCTCGAAACCGAGCGCGGCTACAACACGACGCTTCCCCCCGAAGCCTTCGACGTGAAGCGGCAGCTGATATTCTCCGGCCACGGCTTCGTCATCACGCCGCTGTCCACCGGCCTGAGGGTCGGCGGGGCAGTTGAGCTTGCGGGCCTGAACCGTCCGCCGAACTTCGCCCGCTCGAAAGCCATGCTGAAGAAAGCCGCGATGTTCCTGCCGGGTCTGAAGACCGAGGGCGGCCGCGAGTGGATGGGCTATCGTCCATCCACTCCGGACTCGCTGCCGGTCATCGGTCGCTCCAGCCGGTCGCCGGATGTATTCTACGCCTTCGGCCACGGCCACCTCGGCCTCACCCAGGCCGCCGCGACAGGGCGGCTGGTGCGCGACCTGGTGATGGGGCAGGCCCCGGCGATAGACCTGACGCCCTTTTCGCCGCGGAGGTTCTGATCTCCATGTCGCATTCCGCCGCGCCCCCTTCTGGCCTGCCGGCCATCTCCCCCACGCGGGGGGAGATTATGCGCGTCGCCGGAACTGCCAATCTCCCCCCGCGTGGGGGAGATGCCCGGCAGGGCAGAGGGGGGCGTGACAGAACACGTACCTCCATAGCCATCCTCACAGGAGCCAGATGATGTCCCGCCATTCCTTCCACATCATCGACGGCCATACCTGCGGCAATCCCGTCCGCCTCGTCGCGGGCGGCGGGCCGTTGCTCGACGGCTCGACGATGATGGAGCGCCGGGCGCATTTCCTGGCGGAATATGACTGGATCCGCACCGGGCTGATGTTCGAGCCGCGCGGGCACGACATGATGTCGGGCTCGATCCTCTACCCGCCGACCCGTCCCGACTGCGACGTCGCGATCCTGTTCATCGAGACCTCCGGCTGCCTGCCGATGTGCGGCCATGGCACGATCGGCACCGTGACGATGGCGATCGAGCATGGGCTGGTGCGGCCGAAGACGCCCGGCGTGCTGCGCCTCGACACGCCGGCGGGGCTGGTCATCGCCGAATACCGGCAGGAGGGTGAATATGTCGAGGAGGTGCGGATCACCAACGTGCCGTCCTTCCTCTACGCCGAAGGCCTGACCGCCGACGTGCCGGGCCTGGGCGAGATCGTCGTCGACGTCGCCTATGGCGGCAATTTCTACGCCATCGTCGAGCCGCAGCAAAACTTCGCCGACATCGCCAACCACACGGCCGGCGAACTGATCGGCTGGAGCCCGGTTCTGCGCCGGCTGCTCAACGAGAAATACACGTTCGAGCATCCGGAAAATCCCGGCATCAACCGGCTGTCGCACATCCTTTGGACCGGCGCGCCGACGCATCCCGAGGCTGACGCGCGCAACGCCGTGTTCTACGGCGACAAGGCGATCGACCGCAGCCCCTGCGGCACCGGCACCTCGGCGCGCATGGCGCAGCGGCATGCGAAGGGCCTGCTGAAGGAGGGCGACGCTTTCGTGCACGAGTCCATCATCGGCTCGCTGTTCAAGGGCAAGGTCGAGAAGGAGGTCACCGTCGCCAACCGCAAGGCCATCGTCCCGTCGATCGGCGGCTGGGCGCGGACGACCGGCTACAACACCATCTTCATCGACGACCGCGACCCCTACGCGCACGGCTTCGTGGTCGCCTAGCTGCCAGACGGGTCGGAACACGGTATCGTGAAGTACGCAAGGTCTCCGCTGTTTTCTGCCGTTTCGCCGCAGGAAATGCGAAAAGCGGCTGTGAATGGCCCGCAAAACTCAAAGACATTGCGATGGGCCAATGATAGCGTCCGCCTTGGTCCAGCTGGCCAGCCTGAAATGTCGCACGAATAGGCACTGCCCGAACGGCAGGCGTGCCGACTCATTTTGGCGTTGCATTCCAGCATCGAACGGCTAGGACTAGGGGAACAAATGAAGGAATGCGCCCGGGAAGGCGACATTCCCGGGGAGCCGACAAACGATGGAATATTTTATCCAGCAGCTCATCAACGGGCTGACGCTGGGATCTATCTACGGGCTGATCGCAATCGGCTACACGATGGTCTACGGCATCATCGGCATGATCAATTTCGCCCATGGCGACATCTTCATGCTCGGCGCCTTCATCGCGCTCATCGTGTTCCTCATCCTCGTCACGCTGTTCGCCTCGATCCACGTCGTGCTGTTCCTGCTCATCATGATGCTCGTCGCCATGCTGATGACAAGCCTGTGGAACTGGTCGATCGAGCGCGTCGCCTACCGGCCGCTGCGCGGCTCGTTCCGGCTGGCGCCGTTGATCACCGCGATCGGCATGTCGATCTTCATCTCCAACTTCGTCCAGGTCACCCAGGGTCCGCGCAACAAGCCGATCCCGACGCTGATCTCGCAGACCTACAACATCGGCGGCATCACCATTTCGCTGAAGCAGATCGTCATCGCCGTGGTGACGATCGTGCTGCTGTCGGTGTTCTGGTACATCGTCAACAAGACGCCGCTCGGCCGCGCCCAGAGGGCGTGCGAGCAGGATCGCAAGATGGCGGCGCTGCTTGGCGTCGACGTCGACAAGACGATCTCGATCACCTTCATCATGGGCGCGTCGCTCGCCGCGGTCGCCGGCACCTTGTTCCTGATGTATTACGGCGTCGTCGCCTTCTCGGACGGCTTCGTGCCGGGCGTGAAGGCGTTCACGGCCGCTGTTCTCGGCGGTATCGGCTCGCTTCCCGGCGCCGTCCTCGGCGGTCTCCTGATCGGCACGATCGAGTCGCTGTGGTCGGCCTATTTCTCGATCGACTACAAGGATGTCGCCGCCTTCTCGATCCTGGCCATCGTTCTGATCTTCCTGCCCTCCGGCCTGATGGGCCGCCCGGAAGTGGAAAAGGTTTAGCTCCATGGCGACGACACAGACGACCGCCGGCCAGGCCGCGAAGGCCGAAGCCAATGTCATCGGCGATGCGCTGCGCGAGGCCTTCTATGCCGGGCTGATCGCCTTCGGCATGTTCGTGCTGATCATCGGCATGAAGACCGACCAAAACATCCACAACGAGCTGATCATCGTGCCGCGCTGGTGGCTGCTGTTCACCGTGGTCGCCATCGTGGCCGTCGGACGCTTCGCCTTCGCCGCCTATGTCTGGCCGGAGCTGGCGCGCCGCCGCGCCACGAAATCGGCCGCGGCGCCGGTCATCAGCTATGCCGAGCCGTCCTTCATCAGGCGCAATCTCGTGCGCTTCGGCATCGCGGCGCTGTTCCTCTTCCCCATCTTCGTGATCTGGACCAGCGGTGTGCAGGGCTCGCTGAAATGGATCGACAATTTCGGCATCCAGGTGCTGATCTACGTCATGCTGGCCTGGGGTCTGAACATCGTCATCGGCCTCGCCGGACTGCTCGACCTCGGCTACGTCGCCTTCTACGCGGTCGGCGCCTATACCTACGCGCTGCTCGGCACCCACTACGGCCTGTCGTTCTGGATCCTGCTGCCGGCGGCGGGCGCCATGGCGGCGATGTGGGGCGTGCTGCTCGGCTTCCCGGTCCTGCGGCTCAGGGGCGACTATCTCGCCATCGTCACGCTCGCCTTCGGCGAGATCATCCGCCTCGTGCTGATCAACTGGCGCGAGGTGACCAACGGCTCTGCCGGCATTTCGTCGATCCCGAAGATCACCTTCTTCGGCGTCATGGATTTCAACGTCTCGTCGCCGCTCTACATCGGCAAGATACTCGATCTGCCGCCGTCGGGCGTCTACTACAAGATCTTCCTCTACTACCTGATCCTGCTGCTGGCGCTGCTGACGGCCTTCGTCACCATACGCCTGCGCCAGATGCCGGTCGGACGCGCCTGGGAAGCGCTGCGCGAGGACGAGATCGCCTGCCGGTCGCTCGGCATCAACACGACGAACACCAAGCTGACGGCGTTCGCCATCGGCGCGATGTTCGGCGGTTTCGCCGGCGCGTTCTTCGCCGCGCGCCAGGGCTTCATCAATCCTGAATCCTTCGTCTTCCTGCAGTCGGCCATCATCCTGGCGATCGTGGTGCTCGGCGGCATGGGTTCCCTGATCGGAATCGCAATCGCCGCGCTGGTGATGATCGGCGGCATGGAGATCCTGCGCGAGATGCAGTTCCTCAAGCTTGCCTTCGGGCAGGATTTCACGCCGGAGCTTTACCGGATGCTGCTGTTCGGCCTCGCCATGATCGTTGTCATGGTCTGGAAGCCGCGCGGCTTTGTCGGAAGCCGCGAACCCACCGCCTTCCTGCGCTCGCGGAAAGCCGTCTCTGGTTCCTTCACACGCGAGGGTCACGGCTGATGGCGACCGCTCCCATGGACACGATCCTGAAGGTCGAGCACCTGTCGATGAAGTTCGGCGGCCTCGTCGCCGTCGGCGACCTGTCGTTCGAGGCAAAGCGCGGCGAGATCACCGCGCTGATCGGGCCGAATGGCGCCGGCAAGACGACGGTGTTCAACTGCATTACCGGCTTCTACAAGCCGTCCGAAGGCATGATCTCGCTGATGCGGCGCGACGGCACGACCTACCTGCTGGAGCGCCTGCCCGACTTCCAGATTCCCGCCAAGGCCAAGGTTGCGCGCACGTTCCAGAACATCCGGCTGTTCTCGGGCATGACGCTCTTCGAGAACCTGCTGGTCGCGCAACACAACAAGCTGATGGATGCGTCGGGCTACACGGTTCTCGGCCTGCTTGGCATCGGCGGATACCGCAAGGCGTCGGCCGAGTCGCGCGAACTGGCCGAGTTCTGGCTGGAAAAGGCGGACCTCATCGACCGGGCCGACGATCCGGCCGGCGACCTGTCCTATGGCGCGCAGCGCCGCCTCGAGATCGCCCGGGCCATGTGCACTGGTCCCGAACTGCTCTGCCTCGACGAACCGGCCGCCGGCCTCAACCCCAAGGAGTCGCTGGCGCTGAACAAGCTGCTGATGGGGATCAAGAACGAGACCGGCACCTCGATCCTGCTGATCGAGCACGACATGTCGGTCGTGATGCAGATTTCCGACCATGTCGTCGTGCTCGAATATGGCCGCAAGATCTCCGACGGCGATCCGTCCTTCGTGAAGAACGACCCCAAGGTCATCGCGGCCTATCTCGGCGTCGACGACGAGGAGGTCGAGACCGTCCTCGTGGAAGTCGGCGACGAACATGTCATCGAGCAGCTCGACGGAACGCCCGATCCGCAGCATGGCCCCGCCGCATCGTCGTCGATGATGGCCGGACCGGTCTCGGACTCCATCGAACACGCTTCGGACGGCGAGGGCCTGGTGAAAGTCGCGCCCGGCGCATCGAAGGCTGACCGCGTGAAGCCGGCCGCCGCCTCGAAGCCAGCGGCATCGAAGCCGGCCGCGAAGAAGGCCGCGCCCAAGGCGGCCCCCGCCAAGCCGGCGAGCCTGATGTCCGCTCCGCCGCCGGCGGCCGCCGCTCCGGCGAAACCGAAACCGGCGTCGAAGGCCGCCGCGTCGCCGGCGAAGCCTGTCGCGGCAAAGGCCGATGCGAAGCCGGTCGCTGCAAAGCCGGCGCCTGCCGCGAAGGTCGCCAAGCCCGCAGCCAGGGCTGTCACGCCGCCCGCCAGGGCCGCGGCGCCGAAGGCTGCGAAGCCAGCCGCCGCCAAGCCCGCGCCGGCGGAGCCAGCCGCGCCGGACGACCTGACGCTGATCAAGGGCATCGGGCCGGTCAATGCGCGCAAGCTGAAGGAGCATGGCGTCACGACCTTTGCGCAGATGGCCGCGTGGAAGAAGGCCGATATCGCCGCCGCCGAAGCCTATCTCGAATTCGACGGCCGCATCGCCCGCGAGGACTGGATCGGCCAGGCCAAGGGCTTCGCCAAGGCGTCCAAGGCGAAACCCGCCAAGGCCGGACCCGCCAAGACCGGAGGACGCGGCTGATGGCCAAGCAACCGCTGCTCTCCATCGAGGGCGTCGAAACCTACTACGGCAACATCCGCGCGCTGAACGGCGTCTCGATGGACGTGCAGGAGGGTGAGATCGTCGCGCTGATCGGCGCCAACGGCGCCGGCAAGTCGACCCTGATGATGACCATCTTCGGCAGCCCCCGCGCGCGGGCCGGCCGGATCGTGTTCAACGGCACCGACATTTCCGCCATGCCGACCCACGAGATCGCGCGCATGCGCATCGCGCAGTCGCCCGAAGGCCGCCGCATCTTCCCGCGCATGACTGTGCTGGAAAACCTCCAGATGGGGGCGAGCCTCGACAACCTGAAGCATTACAACGAGGACGCCGAGAAGGTGTTCACGCTGTTCCCGCGCCTCAAGGAGCGAATCGGCCAACGCGGCGGCACCCTGTCCGGCGGCGAGCAGCAGATGCTGTCGATCGCGCGCGCTCTGATGGCGCGGCCGAAGCTGCTGCTGCTCGACGAGCCCTCGCTCGGCCTCGCCCCGCTGATCGTCAAGCAGATCTTCGACGCCATCCGCGTGCTGAACGAGACGCAGGGGCTGACCGTGTTCCTCGTCGAGCAGAACGCCTTCGGCGCGCTCCGCCTGGCGACGCGAGGCTACGTCATGGTCAACGGCAACATCACGATGAGCGGCACCGGCAAGGAACTGCTCGCCGATCCGGAAGTCCGCGCCGCCTATCTCGAAGGCGGACGGCACTGAGGTAGAGGAACCAGGTCATGCAAGGCATTCTCTACGAAGAAGTCAGCATCTGGCAGTTCTTCTTCGTCACGCTTCTTCTCGGCGGCGGCGCGGCCTGGATGACGGGACGCGCCTGCGCGCAGACCTGGCGTCCGGTCTCCAGCCTGGTCGCGTTCCTGCTGATGCTGGGCATCGCGGTGCGCTTCATCCATCATGCGCTGTTCGAAGGCACCATGTTCACGGCGCAGTTCTACATCGTCGACACGATCATTCTGCTCGCCATCGGCTATCTTGGCTACCGCTACACACGGACCAACCAGATGGTCACGCAGTATCACTGGCTCTACGAGCGGGAATCGCTGCTGAGCTGGAAGGAGAAGCGGTAAACGGGGGCCCACATTCACCATTAACGCCGGTTTCACCATGAATCGGCGTGACAAGTGCCTGAAAATCGGCAAAGTTTCCTTTCTGCGAGTTGGGTGGGCATCGCATGAAAGCATCATTCAGGCCCGCCCCTTTAACGGGAGCGTATCAATGAAAAAGTCACTGTTGTCCGCAGTTGCCATGACCGCGGTTCTCGCGTTCAGCGGCAGCGCGTGGGCTGAAATCCTGATCGGCGTCGCCGGTCCGATCACCGGCCCGAACGCCGCGTTCGGCGCACAGCTGCAGAAGGGCGCCGAGCAGGCCGCGGCCGACATCAATGCCGCCGGCGGCATCAATGGCGAGCAGATCAAGATCGTCATCGGCGACGACGTGTCGGACCCGACGCAGGGCGTCTCGGTCGCGAACAAGTTCGTCGCTGACGGCGTGAAGTTCGTCGTCGGCCACTTCAACTCGGGCGTCTCGATCCCGGCTTCGGAAGTCTACTCCGAGAACGGCATCTTCCAGATCACGCCTGCCTCGACCAACCCGAAGTTCACCGAGCGCGGCCTGTGGAACACGTTCCGCACCTGCGGTCGCGACGACCAGCAGGGCGCGGTTGCCGGCGCGTATCTCGCCGCCAACTTCAAGGATGGCAAGATCGCCATCATCCACGACAAGACCCCCTACGGTCAGGGCCTTGCCGACGAGACCAAGAAGGCAGCCAACGGCGCCGGCGTGACGGAAGTCATGTATGAAGGCATCAACATCGGCGACAAGGACTTCTCGGCCCTGATCGCCAAGATGAAGGAAGCCGGCGTGACGGCGGTCTACTACGGCGGCCTGCACACCGAAGCTGGCCTGATCATGCGCCAGCTCGCCGACCAGGGCCTGAAGGCGGCCTTCATGTCGGGCGACGGCATCGTCTCGAACGAACTCGCCTCGATCGCCGGCGACGCGGTCAACGGCACGCTGATGACGTTCGCTCCGGATCCGCGCAAGAACCCGGCCGCGAAGGAAATCGTCGAGAAGTTCCGCGCCGCGGGCTTCGAGCCGGAAGCCTACACGCTCTACTCCTACGCCGCGGTGCAGATCATCGCAGGCGCGGCAGCGGCTGCTGGCGACCTCGACGCGATGAAGGTTGCGGAAGCCGCCAAGGCCAAGGGTCCGTTCCCGACCGCCATCGGCGAGATCGGCTTCGACGCCAAGGGCGACATCACCCGTCCGGACTACGTGATGTACACCTGGAAGAAGGGCGACGACGGCAAGTACAGCTACTTCGAAAACGAGTAAGCTCACTTCCGACCCGATTCAGTGCCCGGCGCGTTCATCGCGCCGGGCATTTTCTTTGTCTTTCGCGCCGGATTCCGCGATGCGCTGCCAATTTTGTTTGCAGTGCAACATTTTCAGGCTAATCATGCGGAAATTGTCCGCGCAGCTTGGAGCGCCTCCTTGCAGATCAAGAAGATTCTCGTCGCCAACCGCTCCGAAATCGCGATCCGCGTCTTTCGCGCCGCAAACGAACTCGGCATCAAGACGGTGGCGATCTGGGCCGAGGAGGACAAGTATTCGCTGCACCGCTTCAAGGCCGACGAGTCCTATCCGATCGGCCGCGGGCCGCATCTGGAGCGCGACCTAGGCCCGATCGAAAGCTACCTGTCGATCGACGAGGTGATCCGCGTCGCCAGGCTCTCCGGCGCCGACGCGATCCATCCGGGCTACGGCCTGTTGTCGGAAAGCCCGGAATTCGTCGATGCCTGCCAGGAAGCTGGCATCACCTTCATCGGCCCCAGGCCCGAGACGATGCGCCGGCTCGGCAACAAGGTCGCCGCCCGCAATCTCGCGATCGAGGTCGGCGTGCCGGTCATTCCCGCCACCGATCCGCTGCCCGACGACATGGCGGCTGTGAAGAAGCTCGCCCTCGATGTCGGCTATCCGCTGATGCTCAAGGCCTCATGGGGCGGAGGCGGCCGCGGCATGCGCGTCATCCGCAGCGAGGCCGAACTCGCCAAGGAAGTCACCGAAGGCAAGCGCGAGGCGAAGGCCGCCTTCGGCAAGGACGAGGTCTATCTCGAGAAACTGATCGAGCGCGCCCGCCATGTCGAGGTGCAGGTGCTGGGCGACACGCATGGCAACACGGTGCACCTGTTCGAGCGCGACTGTTCGATCCAGCGCCGCAACCAGAAGGTCGTCGAGCGGGCGCCTGCGCCCTATCTCTCGATGGACCTGCGCCACGAACTGTGCGGCTATGCGCTGAAGCTCGCGCACGAGACCGCCTATATCGGCGCCGGCACGGTCGAGTTCCTGCAGGACGCCGACACCGGCAAGTTCTATTTCATCGAGGTCAATCCGCGCATCCAGGTCGAGCACACCGTCACCGAGCAGGTGACGGGGATCGACATCGTCAAGGCGCAGATCCACATCCTCGAGGGTGCTGCCATCGGCACGCCGGAATCGGGCGTCCCGGCCCAGGCTGACATTCGCCTCAACGGCCACGCGCTGCAGTGCCGCATCACCACCGAGGATCCGGAACAGAACTTCATCCCCGACTATGGCCGCATCACCGCCTATCGCGGCGCGACCGGTTTCGGCATCCGCCTCGATGGCGGCACCGCCTATTCCGGCGCGGTCATCACCCGCTTCTACGATCCGCTGCTGGAGAAGGTCACCGCCTGGGCGCCCTCGCCGCAGGAAGCCATCGCCCGCATGGACCGGGCGCTACGCGAGTTCCGCATCCGCGGCGTCGCGACCAACCTGACCTTCCTCGAAGCGATCATCACGCACCCGTCCTTCAAGGACAATTCCTACACGACCAAGTTCATCGACACGACGCCCGAACTGTTCGCGCAGGTGAAGCGGCAGGACCGCGCAACGAAGCTCCTCAACTATCTCGCCGACGTCACCGTCAACGGCCATCCCGAGGCGCGCGGCCGGCCGAAGCCGAATGCCGACGCCGCCGCGCCGGTGGTCCCCTTCGTCAAGGGCGACATCGTCGATGGCACAAGGCAGAAGCTCGACACGCTCGGCCCCGCCGGCTTCTCGAAATGGATGCGCGATCAGAGCCAAGTGCTCGTCACCGACACGACGATGCGCGACGGGCACCAGTCGCTGCTCGCGACGCGCATGCGCACCTTCGACATCGCGCGTGTGGCGGGCGCCTATGCCCGGGCGCTGCCGCAACTCCTGTCGCTCGAATGCTGGGGCGGCGCCACCTTCGACGTGTCGATGCGCTTCCTCACCGAGGATCCGTGGGAGCGGCTGGCGCTGATCCGCAAGCAGGCGCCCAACATCCTGCTGCAGATGCTGCTGCGCGGCGCAAACGGCGTCGGCTACACCAATTATCCGGACAACGTCGTCAAGCATTTCGTCAAGCAGGCGGCCGCTGGCGGCGTCGACCTGTTCCGCGTCTTCGACTGCCTGAACTGGGTCGAGAACATGCGCGTCGCGATGGATGCGGTGGGCAATGAAGGCAAGCTGATCGAGGCCGCCATCTGCTACACCGGCGACATCCTCGATCCGGCGCGGGCGAAATACGACCTCAAATACTACGTCGCGCTGGCCAGGGATCTCGAAGCCGCCGGCGCGCACATCATCGCGGTCAAGGACATGGCAGGCCTGTTGAAGCCGGCAGCGGCGCGCGCGCTGTTCAAGGCGCTGCGCGAGGCGACCGACCTGCCGATCCACTTCCACACCCACGACACGTCGGGCATCGCGGCGGCCACCATCCTGGCGGCGGTCGATTCAGGCGTCGACGCGGTCGACGCGGCGATGGATTCGCTGTCGGGCAACACGTCGCAGCCCTGCCTCGGCTCGATCGTCGAGGCGCTGAAGGGCACCGAGCGCGACCCCGGCCTCGACGCCGGATGGATCCGCCGCCTGTCCTTCTACTGGGAAGCGGTGCGCAACCAGTATGCCGCCTTCGAGAGCGACCTGAAGGGTCCGGCCTCCGAAGTCTACCTGCACGAGATGCCGGGCGGCCAGTTCACCAACCTGAAGGAACAGGCGCGCTCGCTTGGGCTTGAGACCCGCTGGCACGAAGTCGCGCAGGCCTATCACGACGTGAACCTGATGTTCGGCGACATCGTCAAGGTGACGCCATCGTCGAAGGTCGTGGGCGACATGGCGCTGATGATGATCAGCCAGGACCTGACCGTCGCCGATGTCGAGAACCCGGCCAGGGACATCGCCTTTCCGGATTCGGTCGTCTCGATGCTGAAGGGCGATCTCGGCCAGCCGCCCGGCGGGTGGCCCGCCGCGCTGCAGAAGAAGGCGCTGAAGGGCGAGACGCCGATCACGGTCCGCCCGGGTTCGCTGCTCAAGGACGCGGACCTCAAGAAGGCGCGCAAGGACGCCGAGGACAAGGTCGGCCGCAAGCTCGACGAGTTCGAGTTCGCCTCTTATCTCATGTATCCCAAGGTGTTCTCCGACTTCGCCGCCGCGCAGGACATGTACGGCCCCGTCTCGGTGCTGCCGACGCCGACCTATTTCTACGGCATGAAGGGCGAGGACGAGATCTTCGTCGACATCGAGAAGGGCAAGACGCTGGTCGTGCGCTGCCTCGCCATCGGCGAGGTCGACGACAAGGGCATGGTCACCGTGTTCTTCGAGCTGAACGGCCAGCCCCGCCGCATCAAGGTGCCCGACCGGGCGCATGGCGCCGGCAACGGCAAGGCCCGCCGCAAGGCCGAGCCCGGCAACGACCTCCACCTCGGCGCGCCGATGCCCGGCGTCATCTCCGGCGTCGCCGTCGCCGCCGGCCAGGCGGTCAAGGCGGGGGACATCCTGCTGTCGATCGAGGCGATGAAGATGGAAACCGCGCTGCACGCCGAAAGGGACGGCACGGTCGCGGAAGTGCTTGTCCGTGCAGGCGAACAGATCGACGCGAAGGATCTGCTGGTGGTGTTCGGGTAGGAGGAAGCGGTCTCGTCAGGCCTGGTCGTTCGCCGTGCCGAACGCGTCGTTGACCTGGGCGATCATCATGTCGGTCAGCGGCTGGCGCGGGTCGCGCGCCTTTAGCATCAGGTAGCGGCAGTCCGGAAGCTCCGGCATCCCCTCATCCCCCCGCACGATCCTCAGTCCCTCAAGCAGGCGGACGTCCGCAAGCGCGCTGGTGACCGCGAGCCCCGCCTGCGTGGCCGCCATCTGGCCCTGCGTCGTCGCCGAGGTCGAGACGATGCGGTAGCTGCGCCCGACCTGTTCGAGCGCCTGGAACATCATCCCGCGCCAGGGACATTCACTGTATTCCGGCGGCCGCCACTGGCAGCCGGCGGGCGATGTCGACAGCGGCAGCGGATCCCTCAGGTGCTGCTGGTGCGTGTCCGACGTGATCCACTTCGTCGCGCTCCGCCAGATTTCGACCGACGGCCATTGCCGGGGCTCCAGTCCCGAGCGGAGCAGGGCGAGGTCGAGTTCGCCGTTCTTCAGCTTCAGGGCCAGGAAGCATGAGCCGGCGATCTGCACCTCGACCTCCACGGCCGGCGCGACATGCGAGAACCGGTCGAGAATGCGCGGCAGGTGGCGCGCCGACAGTTCCTCGGCGATCCCGAGCCGGATCGTGCCGTGCACCGGCGCGGCCTTCATCGAGCGCATCACGTCGTCGTTGAGCGCGAGGAGTTCGCGCGCCCGTTCGAGCAGATATTGTCCCTGCTGGTTCAGTTCGACACTGCCGCCCTTGCCGCGCACGATGACGATCTGGCCGAGCACGCCCTCCAGCCGCTGCATCTGCAGCGACACCGCAGACTGCGTGCGCCCGACGCGATTTGCCGCGCGGGTAAAGCTTCCTTCTTCCGCGATAGCGACGAAGCTTCGCAGCAGGTCAAGGTCCAATCCCGCCGGGACAGCCATGGCCATGAGGTTCGCTCATGCGCGCCATTTGCGCAACTCGTTTCCACTTTGAGAGAAGCCGGATCATCCTCAACTCATCAAAGGAGGACCTGAACATGACCATTTTCCAGAACCTGGACACCACCGCGCCGATCACCTGGTCGAACCCGCTGCGCACCGTCGCCGCATCCTTCGCCCCCGCCGCCACTTGGATCGCTAGCCGCCTGGCGGCGGCGCAACACGCGCGGACGGTGGCAAGACTGCCTGACCACCTGCGCCAGGACATCGGCGAGATCGACTGCCGCCAGCCGCAGGGGCAGCCGCTCGCCGACAGGCTGAGAGCCGAGCCCCAGACGCTGGAGGCGCAGTGGCTTCGCCATCTGTGAGTGACGGATCGCGCGGCGCCCCGCCGAACTGCGTTGCGCTGCCCCGGAAGGGGCAGCGCCAGCGCGTCAGGAATGCTCCCCGGCGCGACCGGCCGAGACATACTCCCCAAACGCTTCCGCCAGTCCGTCGAACACCGCCCGGACGCGCGGGGTCTTGCTCAGGTTCTCGTGCGTCACGATCCACGTATCCATCACCACCGGCGTGACATCCGGCAGGACGCGGCGGAGCCGCGGGTCGCGCGAGGCCACCGGCACCTGCGCCATCGCGATGCCGACGCCGGCCCGGGCCGCCGCCAGCTGCGCCGGATGGCTGTCCGTCCGCAGCACGAAGCGCAGGGCGGCAAATCCGTGGCCGAGCCTCTCGGCGAAGGCGAGGTCGGTCGGGTTGCGGTCGGGACCGATCATGTCGTGCTCCGCCAGGTCGGCCATCGAGGCCGGGATGCCGCGCCGCGCCAGATAGTCGGGCGAGGCGAAGAAGCCGAGCGGTATTGCCGCCACCTTGCGCGCCACGAGCGCCTCCTGTTTCGGCGTTACCGTACGCACGGCGATGTCGACCTCCTGCGCCAGCAGGTCGGCCGGCGCGTTGCTCAGCGACAGTTCGATGCGGATGTCGGGATGCGGCGCGCGCAGCCGGGAAAGCATCGCCGGCATCACCTCGATGCCCATGAAGTCCGGAACGCTGACGCGCACCACCCCGGCGATCCGGCCGGGCGGAGACGCCGCATGGCGGACGAACAGGTCGGACGCCATCGCCATGGTCCTGGCCGGCGCGCGCAGCGTCTCGGCGCTCTCCGTCGGCGTCAGCCCGTTCACCGAGCGGGTGAACAGCACGGTGCCCAGCGCCGCCTCCAGCGCCTCGAGCCGGCTGCGCACCGTCGGGTGCGAGACGCCCAGCCGCCGCGCCGCGCCCGACAGGCTGCCTTCCTCCAGCACGGCGAGAAAGATGCGCTGGTCGTCCCAGGAGACCGGGTTGCTCATAAGTTTCATACTATCAGCTGTCAGGTTTCTTGCAATTTCCTTTCAGGTTCCGATCGCCGATCCTCAGTCCATCGAAACCGAAGGAGATCGACATGAACAGGAACAGGACAGCACTCGTCCTCGGCGCATCGGGCGGCATCGGCGGTGCCATCGCGGCGGCGCTGGTGCGGCATGGCTGGCAAGTGCGCGGCATGGCCCGCGCCATTCCGGCCGGCAGCAGCGCCGGCATCGAATGGGTCACCGGCGACGCGATGGTCCGCGCCGACGTGGTGCGGGCGGCCGCCGGCGTCTCGGTGATCGTGCACGCGGTCAATCCGCCCGGCTACCGCAACTGGGAGAAAGTTGTGCTGCCGATGATCGACAACACGATCGCGGCGGCCCGAGCCGCGGGCGGGGCGCGCGTGGTGCTGCCCGGCACGATCTACAATTTCGATCCGGCCCGCACGCCGGTCGTCGACGCGGACACGCCGCAGCAGCCGAGGAGCCGCAAGGGCGCGATCCGCGTCGCCATGGAGAAGCGGCTGCAGGACGCGGCTCCGCAGGTGCCGTCGCTGATCCTGCGCTCCGGCGACTATTTCGGCCCCGGTGCGCGGTCGAGCTGGTTCTCGCAGGGCATGGTGACGGCCGGCAAACGGCCCGCCCGCATCCTCGATCCGGCGCGCGGCGCTGGCCATTCCTGGGCCTACCTGCCCGACCTCGCCGAGGCCTTCGCCCGGCTGATCGACGCCGAAGACCGGCTGCTGCCGTTCGAGCGGGTGCAGTTCGGGGGCCACTTTGATGCGAGCGGCTCGATGATGACCGACGCCATCCAGCGCGCCGCCGGCCGCCGCCTGCCGGTCTGGCGCTTTCCGTGGTGGGCGATGCACCTGCTGTCGCCCTTCGGCGGCTTCCCGCGCGAGGCGTCCGAGATCGCGCAATACTGGAGCCACCCGCTGAAGCTCGACAACAGCCGTCTCGTCGACCTCATCGGCCCCGAGCTGCACACGCCGATCGACCAGGCGGTCCAGGCGGCGCTGGTTGCGCTTGGATGTCTTGAGGATCAGCCTGAGCTGGCCGCCAGCATGGCGTGAGCGCAGCGCGCGGCCGCCGGGGCCGTCAAGGGCTGCCCCGGCTTGAGGAGGACGACGGGAAGCGACGCTCCTCCGGCTATTCCTCGTCGTCGGCTTCCGGCTTGCGCTTCAGTGACGACAGCTTGGCGAACACCGCGTTGGCGTCGAGCTCGGCGTCCTCGTCCTTCTCGGCCGGCACGCTCATCCGCTCGGTCAAGGCGGCGGGAAGCAGAGTGTCGCCGGAAGGCGCGGCAGGGGCGCGGCCCGACGAGGCGCGCTGCACTTCGAGGTCGAGGTCGATCTGCGAGCAGAGCCCGAGAGTCACGGGGTCCATCGGCGCCAGGCTCGCCGAGTTCCAGTGGGTGCGGCCCTTGATCTGGTCGATCGTCGCCTTGGTGGTGCCGACGAGGCGCGAGATCTGCGCGTCCTTCAGTTCCGGATGGTTGCGCACCAGCCAGAGGATGGCGTTCGGCCGGTCCTGGCGCTTCGACAAAGGCGTGTAGCGGCCGCCGCGGCGCTTGGCCTCCGGCACGCGCACCTTCGGCTCGTTCAGCTTCAGCCGCAGGTTCGGATCGCGCTCCGCCTTGGCGATCTCGTCGCGGGTCAGCTGGCCGTTCATCACCGGGTCCATGCCCTTGATGCCCTGCGCCGCCTCGCCATCGGCGATGGCCCGCACTTCGAGCGGGTGCAGATGGCAGAAATGCGCGATCTGATCGAAGGTCAGCGCGGTGTTGTCGACCAGCCAGACGGCAGTCGCCTTGGGCATGAGCAGCGTGTTGGCCATGGATAAAATCCTCTCGTTCGCCCGCGTCCCTAAGCGCGGGCGGTGGTCAGACCACCGAAATCTGGGAAATCACGCGGCATATAGCGGGAAACGGGGAGGGGAGCAAGAAAAAGCGTGGCGCGTTGTGGCGCCACGTCGCATGCCCCTTGCGAAACGTGCCGCCCGTGTCAGGCGAGTCCGCCGACGTCGCGTTCGGGGCCGAAGGCCGGCACCGGATCGGAATCAGCCAGGGCAGCGGTCAGGCGGCGTCCATTCGGCCATTCTCGCGCGCCAGGCTGGAGACGAAGCTTTCCGCGTCCACGGGGCGTCCGAACAGATGCCCCTGACCGATCGGACATCCCATTCCGGCAAGCACCCCGCGCTGCGGTTCTGTCTCCACCCCTTCCGCCACGACGGCCAGTCCGAGGGCGCGGCCGAGATCGACGATGGCCCGCACGATGACCATCTTCAAAGGGCTCGCCACGAGCTCGCCGACGAAGCTTCGGTCGATCTTGATCTCGGTGACCGGAAACGTCTCAAGCAGGCGCAGGCTCGAATAGCCCGTCCCGAAATCGTCGACGGAGAGGCCGACGCCGAGATCGCGCAGCCGGCGGAATGCGTCGAGCACGCCGGGCGTGTCGTTGAGGAGCACGCTTTCGGTGATCTCGAGCGTCAGCCAGGCTGGGTCGGCCCCGGTCTGCCGCAGCACCCGGTCCATGACCTCCGCCATGTCGCGGTGCAGAAATTCCGTGGCGGAGACGTTGATCGAGAAGCGCAGCGGCCGCTGGCGGTGCGCGTTGACGCGCCGGGCGAAGGCGGCGACGGCGCAGAGACCGCGTTCGCCGAGGTCGAGGAGAAGGCCCGACCGTTCGGCGGCTTCGATGAAGCGGCCAGGCGGCTGCATGCCGAACAGTGGATGGTTCCACCGGATCAGCGCCTCAGCCCCGACCCATTCGCCGGTCGCCAGGTCGATCTGCGGCTGGAAGTGATAGACGAATTCGTCATTGGCAATGGCGACCTTGAGCTCGCGCGTCATCCGCACACGGCGGCGCGCTTCCACCTCGTCGCTGCGGCGGAACCGCCGGGGGCCGCCAAGCGGATCCGATTTGGCCGAGCGCAGCGCGGTGCCAGCGTTGCGAAGCAGCGAGACCGCGCTGCCGCCCGGTTCGCCAAGCGCATAGCCGATGGCAAACCGCAGCGAGACGTTCGCCCCCGGGATCACGAAGTCGGGCGCAAGCGCTGCCGAAACGCCGGCCACCGTCTCGCGCATGCTCTCGTCGTCCGCCAGCTCGAAGCCGAGTGCGAACTCGTTTGCGCCTATGCGCGCGACGAGGGCTGCCCCGGTGTCCCGCAGCCGTCGCCCGGTTTCCATGAGCAGGGCATCGCCGACGTCGAAACCGTAGCCGGCGTTGATGTCGTGGAAGCTGACGATGTCGAGCTTGACGATCAGGGCCGGCCCGGAATGCGCCGCGAAGCGTCGTTCCACCGCAACGATGAACGCCTGGCGGTTGAGACAACCAGTCGCGATATCGAAATGTGCCGCGCGGTCCAGCTCGATTTCGGTCTGCCGGACGCCCGACACGTCCCGCAGAATGCCGAGGTAGAGCGGTTCCCCGATGACCGCGATGGGGCGAAGGCTCAGGCGGTTCCAGAAGGGTTGGCCATCCTTGCGATGGTTCCGCAGCGTGACGTCCACAGGTTCGCCGGCCGCGATCGCGGCGCGGATGCGCGCGACTTCGGGCTGGTCGCGTTCATTGCCCTGCAGAAAGCGGCAATCCCTGCCCAGAACCTCGCTCCGCTCGTATCCCGTCAGCCTTTCGAAGGCGGTGTTCACGTAGAGAAGGGGTGCGCCCGCCGCCGAAATGCGCGCAATGGCGATGCCGTCCGTCAGTTCCTCGACCAGCTTGCGGACGACCAGCCGCAGCACGGCGTCGGAAATGGGCCCGGTCTGGGCGGCGGCCGGTCGCCTCAGGTTCGCGAAATCCGCCGGCGTCAGTTCCGTGAAGTCCTTCATGGCCCAGCAATGGCGCGGCTCCCTGCAAGGGGCAATGCGCGGATAGTGCCATTTTGGGACAACCGTCAGCCGATATCGGACAAAGTGGGTCTCGACCCGTTGCCGGAGCTCCGGAAACGTTCGCGGTAGTCGGAAGGCGTCGATCCGAGATGGGCGAGGAAGGCGCGGCGCATGGCGCTGGCGGACCCGAAGCCGCTCTTGGCGGCAATCGCCCCGATCGACAGGCGGCTGCCCTCGAGCAGGAAGCGCGCGACGTCGATGCGGGTCAGGTCGACGTAGACGGCGGGGGAAATGCCGACTTCCTGCGTGAAGACGCGCGCGAAATTGCGCGGGCTCATTGCCGCGATCCCAGCCAGCGCCTCGACGGACAGATCGGATGCCGGATGGTTCAGGATGTACTGCTGGACGTTGTACAGCCGGTTGCGGTCGACGGCCTGGGCGGCGAGGTGGACGCTGAACTGGGACTGGTCGCCGGGCCTCTTCAGGAAGACCACCAGACGGCGGGCGACGAAGAGCGCCACGTCGCGGCCGAGATCCTCTTCGACCAGCGACAGGCCGAGGTCGATCGCCGCGCTCGATCCGGCCGAGGTGACCAGATCGCCGTCGCGGACGAAGACGCGGTCGCCGTCGACCCTCGCGTCCGGAAAGCGCTCCGCAAGGAGGGCGGCATACTGCCAATGCGTCGCGACGTGGCGGCCGCCGATCAGACCCGCGTCGCCGAGCAGGAACGCCCCGGTGCAGACCGACCCGTGCCGCCGCGTCTGCGGGGCGATCCGGGTCAGCCAGGCGATGACCGCCTTGCCGGGAGGGTTGGGAACGCCGACGCTTCCGGCGACAAGCAGCGTGTCGATGCCGTCGAGGCTGGCGAGGAAGTCGCAATCCGGCAGGACTCTCAAGCCCGAGCCGCAGCGGATCGGGCGGTCGTGCTCCGCGACGATCAGGACATCGTAGAACATCTCCGCCGTGCGCGCATTGGCTTCCGCGAACACGTCCATCAGGCCGGCAAGTTCCAGGGAATGGACGTTCGTGGGTACGAAGATGACGATGCGCATGAGAGACGAGCTCCGAGAGCGGTCTGCTCTGCCGCATGGTCTCACAGCGCCGCCACGCCGTCAAAATCTACCGCGTCGTGTCGGACAATTCGGAAAGTGTCACACGAGCCGCCGTCTCCGATCGGGACACCGGCTCCAAGCGGCTGCAGAGCATGTCGACCGGTGGCGTCACATCGCGGTCGTTCAGCTATGACGCCGCGGGCAACCTGACCCAGGACCAGGACATCTTCTACAGCCAGACGCAGGTACTGGCGTGGAACCATCCCGGCCAGATCGCCTCCGTCACGCGAAACAGCATCCCCCGGGGCGCCTACACCTACGACTACCTGCACCGGCTGGTCGCGCGCGACATCCAGTCGGGCGTCGGCATGGTGCATCGCGTGCACGATCTCGACGGCAACGTCATCGCCGAATACCACGCCTCCGGCTACCTGATGACGGAATATGTCTGGCTGGAGGACCGGCCGATCGCGGTCATCGCCGACGCTGGCAGCACGCCCCGCACGCTCTGGGTCCACACCGACCACCTCGAGCGCCCGTTCCTGATGACCAACGCCGCCGGCAATGTCGGATGGGCCGAGCCGATATGCGCTGAACTGGCCGTCGATCGACGCGGGTTCAACCGCGAGACGTTTTCTCCCCGTGCACAGATTCCCGCCCACCCGTCCGCCAACCCCTTGTTCCCGTTCACAACAAAAAATTTCCCACCGCAATTCCATGCACCTCCCTCCCGGCTTGGCGGATCATGGTGGCGGCGAAAGGGGTGCAGACGATGCGGGGCAGGGCGGGGAGAGGGAGGGACAGGCTGGAGGGCATCGCGGCGCTCCTGCTCTCGCTTGCCGGTCTCGCCGAACGCGCCGCAACCCGGTCCGCCCCTGTCCGCTTCATCGTGCTGTGGCTGCTTCGCCGGGCCGAGGAGGTGGCGGCGGATTTCGTCGGCGCGGAGCTGTCCGCGCCCGTCTGGCCAGAGCATGTCGCCGGCGCGCCGGATGATGCCGGCCACGGTCCCGACGACGCGCTGGCGCTCGGCCTGTCGCTGCGCCTGCTGGCGCTTGCCGTCCAGGCGATGGCCGACGCGGCGGGCAGGCTCTCCGACACGGCCGGAATCTGCGCCTGCATCGAGTCCTTGTCACGAATCGGTTCTGTCCTGAACCCCGCCGCGTTCGGACCCGGCGGATTCAGCGACACGTCCTGAAGCAGTTCCGTATTTGTCAGCGAACGGTCATCCGCCCGTGCGCGCTTTGTCGCCGCCGTCCGCGAAAGCCTTGAAGCGGTCCACGCCAGGGCGAGGCACGACGCTGCCCACTGCCGACTGCCTAATGCCCACCGCCTAAAAGTGCCACAGATCCCGCTGCTTCAGCGGCGTCAGCGGCAGGCTCGACGGCAGCGTTCGCGGATCGGTCGCGATCGGGCGCAGCGGGCCGATGCCGCCCGTCAGGTCGCGGACGAAATCGTCATGGCGGCTGAGGATCTGCGCCAGCGCGAACTGCTTCGCCGCGGCGTTCATGTGCCCGGCGAAATCGTTCAAGAGCGGCGTGCCGTCCAAATTGTACTGCAGGTCGTCGGTGATGAACCGCGGCGCCCGCGAGCCCGCGCCGAGATGGAAGACCGCGTTGTCGTAGAGCCCGGCGATCACCGGATGGATGTTGCGGGCGTTCGACCGTTCCAGCCGCAGGAAACCGCGGTTCTCGTCGTGCAGTTGCGCCAGGATGCCCGATCCGGTTTCCGTCGGCCGGCTCGACAGGTTCAGCACGTGGTCGCCGAACGGTCCGCGCTGCAGCACGCTGAACGAACTCGTCCCCCTGCGCCAGAAGTCCGCGCCGAAGAAGGTGAAGGCCGCGAAGGGAAAATTGTCGCCCAGCTCCGTCCGGACGATCGAGGCGACCGGCGTCGCCGGGCCGACGATTGCGGCATAGCGCGCGTTCCAGCCGGGCAGGACCGGCCAGGAATCCATGTCGAAGGCCGCCACATGCGTGCAGCCGTCGTCCACTGCGCGATCGACCAGTCCGTTCAGCAGCTGCGCATGCTCGTGGCTGATGTGCTCATGGCGCGGCGGCGCCTCGTGTACGACGACGCCCTGGTCCGCCAGCCGGAGCATGGTCGCGGCATCGTTGCCGGGACAGCAGCCGTGGATGCGGTAGGGGCCGGCGGTGACGCGGCGGATCTGCGCGATCGAGAAATCCAGCAGCGCCAGCCCCTCGGCCTCATGCGCCAGATAGACGACGCAGATCGCCAGCATCACGGCACCGCCAGCAGGTGCGAGACGATGCCGCGCAACTGGATCGTGGAGGCATTCGACATCCGCAGGAACAGTTTCAGCTCGGACAACCGCAGCCAGAACCCCGGCCCGGCCGGCGCCACCGCGTCGTCCGTCCGCACCACCTCATACAGGCTGGCATCGCGGAAGAACCGCCCGCCTTCGTCGCTCTCCAGGCTGGACGCCCAGACCTCCGGCGACGCCAGCCACGCAGGCGGATCGCCAGCCGCGCCGGGATACCTGACATGGGATGGCGCAAGCGCCGCCCCGGTCACCAGTCCGCGCTCCGGCGCAATCCGCACGAACAGTTCCAGCACGCCTGCCCGCTCGCGGCAGGCCAGCACGACGTGGCCCTCCGAGTTGCTGTTGACCAGCGGCTGCGTCCAACTTGCCTTCTCGCGATACGCGGCGGACACCTTGAAGAACGCGACGGAAAAGCCCTGTTCGCCGGCGCGCTCGCTCCAGCCCCACTCGGTTTCGCGCCAGTTCTCCAGCGCGTTCAGCGGCACGAATGTCACCTTGGCGGGCGCATGATCCGACAGCCGGGCAACGACCTCGCCCACCACATCCGCGCGAATGGGCGACGACAGGCTCCTGCGCACGGTCTCCGACTTTGGCACAAGTTCGCCGCAACCGGAGTCCGCCGACCAATCGATGACCGAGACGATCGACCGCAGGTCGATGTTGAGGAAGGCGTCCCGGGCGACGGCCTGACGCATTGCCTCGGGCGATGCCCAGACGAAAGCCGGCGGCGGGTCGGTGGCCAGGGCGGTCTCGACCACGATCGACCGCTTGCTCTTGCAGAGATAGCGCTCGCCGAGGTCGAGCTGCGTCGTGTCGCCGAGGATCGAGGCCGACGGATCGAAGCCTATGAAGGCGTCGATCAGCGGCGTCGCCCCGCCGCCGTGCAGGCGCATGAAATTGGCGGGCGTCGATTGCACGGTCGGTCCGAACTGCGCCGAGCCGAGGCAGCCCGGCTCGGCCCGGGCCTGGAGGAGAAAGTGCCGCTCGCCATCGATCCGCGCGGTGATCACGCCGGTGATGGCAGCCTGCGGTTGGTAGAGCATCACCGCCTCGCCGGCGCCGTCCCGGATGCCGACGACACTGAAGAAGCCGCCCGACCGATGCTGCACAGCCCCATCGCGCAGCGACCAATCCTCGGCCTCGGCGGCGCGCACCTGCTCGACGGCGAAATCCGACCGGGCGCGATCGAGCACCAGCGCCAGCTCGGCTGCGGAGCCCGCCATGCCGGAAGGTGAGACCGATGCATCGGACATGTCAGCTTTCAAGTCGGTTGTTTCCTGTCGATCGTTCGCAGCAGGAACACCGGACCCGTACGTATGCGTTCTGTCGTATCGGTCAATCGACGGCGCGGCAACTCCGCCTGAACGATTCGCCGGCGCCGCCGGCCTTACCCCACGTCGAGCACGATCTTGCCGATATGCTCGCCTTCTTCCATCCGCTCATGCGCCCGCCAGGCGTCCTTGAGCGGGAAGATCATGTCCATCACCGGCGCGATCTTGCGCGCCGCCAGCAGCGGCCAGACGCGCTTCTCCAGCTCGGCGGCAATGCCCGCCTTGAACTCTACGGTGCGCGGCCGGAGCGTCGAGCCGGTATGGGTCAGCCGCTTCAGCATCAGCTTCGAGAAATCCGCCGTCGCCTTCGGCCCTTGCAGGAAGGCGATCTGGACGATCCGCCCGTCAACCGCCGCCGCATCGTAGTTGCGGCCCACATACTCACCGCCGACCATGTCGAGGATCACGTCGGCGCCCCTCCCGTCGGTCGCGTCCTTCGCCACCCGGACGAAATCCTCTTCGCGGTAGTTCACCGCCCGGTCGGCGCCGAGCTTCAGGCAGGCGTCGCACTTTTCCGCCGAGCCGGCGGTCGCGATCACGTAGGCCCCGAAGGCGTTGGCGAGCTGGATCGCCGCTGTGCCAATGCCCGACGAACCGCCGTGCACCAGGAACGTCTCCTTCGGCTTGAGCGCGCCGCGCTCGAACACGTTGTGCCAGACGGTGAAGAAGGTTTCCGGCACCGCCGCCGCCTCGGTGAAGGTCAGCCCGTGCGGGATCGGCAGCGCGTTGGTCTCGTGCACCAGACAGAACTCGGCATAGCCGCCGCCCGGCGTCAGCGCTGTCACGGGGTCGCCGATCTTCCAGCGCTTCACCCCCTCGCCGAGCGCCGCCACCTCGCCCGCCGCCTCCAGCCCCGGCAGGTCGGACGCGCCCGGCGGCGGCGGATAGGCCCCTTGCCTTTGCAGCACGTCCGGCCGGTTGACGCCCGCTGCCCGCACCTTGATCAGGATCTCGCCCGGCTTCGGCTCCGGCAGCGGCCGTTTCTCCGGCTTCAGCACCAGCGGCCCGCCGGGTTCCGAGATCGCGATTGCCGTCATCGTCGCCGGAAGTTTTCTCACGTTGCGGTCTCCACCTTGCCCGGCCGGGTTTGCGTCCGGCACATGGTTCTATGTAACCTCTGCGGCAAAAGACGCAAACCGGAGGAACCGCGATGGCCCTGTTCGACGAGGAACCGAAGAAGAAGCGCGCGGCGCACGAGATCGGCCAGGACCTGTCGACGCTGTCAGTCGGCGAACTGGACGAGCGGATCGGCGAGCTCAGGGCCGAGATCGTCCGGCTCGAAGCCGAGCGGACCGCCAAGGGCGCCCAGCGCAGCGCCGCTGACGCGCTGTTCCGGCGCTAGGCGATGCCGAGCGCGGCGACCAGAGTTCTGATCGTCATGAAGATCAGGATCAGCGACCCGACGGTCCAAAGCGTCGCCCGCATGTCGTGGGTCTGCGCGGTCAGGTAGGCCGCGAAATGCAGCAGCCTTGAAACCACGTAGCCGTAGAGAAGGACGCGCGCCATCAGGAGCGACGGCGTCGTCAGCACATAGAGGAACCCGGCAACGAGGAAGTAGGGCAGGTTCTCCAGATCGTTCATCTGGATGCGGCGGACGCGCTCGACATACTCGTTGGGCGCGGTCTGGGCCGGATCGGGATCGGGGTTCAGCCGGGTCTTGCGCAGATCCTCCGGCGAGCGGTAGCCGCCCTTCACCTTCATCATCCGGTAGACCGTCAGCCACGACATCCCGACCGCCTTGAGGATCATGATCGAGGCCGCGATCGCGTAGGTCGCAAACAGCGGATCCTGCAAGCTCAACACGTCCATGACGTCACGCCCCATCCCCAGCCGATGTTACCAGACGGCCAGACCGTCGCCAATGAACAGGATATGTCGTTCGCCTGCCCCTGAAACGACAAAAATCGGGTATCCTCCGGGAGGCCTCGCAAATCACCGGCTCGCCCCGGGGAAAGTCACGATGTTCGCATCCTTCGGTCCGATCCTGGCGCTCTTGCGCGGCACCGCCTTCCTGCTCGCGGCGTCCGGCCTGCATGGGCTGCTTCTCCCGCTGCGGGGCCAGGCCGAGGGCTTCTCGACCGCTTCGCTCGGCCTGCTCGGCACCGCCTGGGCCGCCGGCTTTGTCGCCGGCTGCCTGTTCGCGCCGCGGCTGGTGCGGCGCGTCGGCCATGTGCGGGCGTTCGGCGCGTTCGCGGCCGCCGCGGCCATCATCGCGCTGATGACCGGTCTCGTCATCGAGCCGACAGTCTGGATCGTGCTGCGCGTCTTCACCGGCTTCGCCATGGCCGGCGCCTTCATGGTTATCGAAAGCTGGCTGAACGAGCGCGCCACCAACGAAAACCGCGGCACGGTGTTCGGCCTCTACATGATGGTCACCTACGCCTCGATCATGGGCGGGCAACTGATGATCGCCTTCGGCGACGTGCGCTCCGACAAGCTGTTCATGGTGGCCGGCATCTTCTTCTGCCTGTCGCTGATCCCGACGGCGGTCTCGACCGCCGTGACCCCGAAGCCGCTGCAGGAAGTATCGCTCGACATCAAGGGCCTGTTCGCCAACTCGCCCGTCTCGGTCATCGCCTGCCTGCTGGTCGGCGTCGCGAATGGCGCCTGGGGCACGCTGGGCGCCGTGTTCGGCGCGCAGATCGGCGTGTCGACGACGACCATCGCCCTGATGATGAGCCTCACCGTCGTCGCGGGCGCGGCGATGCAGATGCCGATCGGCCGCGTCTCCGACATGACCGACCGCCGCAACGTTCTGGCGGCCGCCGCCTTCGTCACGGCGTTGATCGGCATCGCCATCTTCGTGTTTCAGCCGCGATCCGACGTCGTCGTCCTGGCCATGACCGCCGCCTATGGCGCGCTTGCCTACACGCTCTATTCGATCGCGGTGGCGCATGCGAACGACCATGCCGACGCCGCCAGTTTCGTGAAGGTCTCGGGCGGCCTGCTGCTGCTCTACGGCTTCGGCACGATGATCGGTCCGGTGCTGGGCGCGGTGCTGATGGACCAGTTGCGGCCGGACGCGATCTTCCTCGCCACCGCGCTGGCGCATCTTGGCCTTGCCGCCTATACGCTCGTGCGCATCAAGGCCCGCGCGCCGGTGCCGATTGCCGGCCGCGAGAGTTTCCAGACGCTGCCATCGGAGCGCGCGGCGACACCGGAGGCGCTCCGCCTCGATCCGCGCAGCGAAAAGCCGCAGAACCGTTGAACTCACGGGCGGCGTGACTTACGCTGGGGTATGACACTCGAAGAAGCGTTCCTCGCGATAGCCGATCCCAACCGGCGCACCATTCTCGAGGAACTGCGCCGCGCGCCGCAGACGGTGAGCGAACTCGCCGCCGGCCTGCCCGTCTCCCGCCCCGCAGTCTCGCAACACCTCAAGGTGCTGCTCGACGCCGGCCTCGTCTCGGTGCGGCCGGAAGGAACGAAGCGGATCTATGCAGTCGAGAACGCCGGTTTCCTGCGCCTCAACATCTGGCTGGATCAGTTCTGGGACGAGTGATCCCAGAATCACACAGCCCGCCGATGGGAAATCGACGGGCTGCGAAAGCGCGCTATCGCGCAACAATGTCAGTGGCGGGTTTGCTTTGCTTCCGGGGTCGACCGGAGCCGATGGATTTCGTCCTTGAGGGCCAGTTTTCGCCGCTTGAGCGTGACGATCTCGATGTCGTCTACGGACGGACTGGCAAGTGCTTCGTCGATGCGCTCCTCGATTTCACTGTGACGCTTCTGAAGTTCCGCAAGGTGGGAGGCTAATGACATGAGTCGTTTTCCCTTCGCTGGTTTCCTCGTGGTCCGCAGCCAAGGCCGTCCCGCCGGACGGCGTATGTGACGAACCGGTGACAGTGTGCCACCGCAAGCAGGCAAAGTCGAATGCGCGGTAGTAGGATTTCGTTTCATGGTGAAATGTGATATGGCGACTCGCCGGTCGCAGTCGCGTGTCCGGGTTCCCCGACACAGTGCGCCAAGACGCATGTTTGCAGCAGACGGTTCCTCGATGTCCGACCAGGACCAAGCCGAAATCAGACTGGAATTTGCCCGGCTCAAGCAGGATCACGCGGACTTCGACGCCGCCATCAATGCGATGGTCGCGATGGGCTGCGATCCGTTGCAGATCCAGCGGATGAAGAAGAAGAAGCTCCACCTCAAGGACCGGCTGCTGCAGCTCGGCGACAAGGTGGTGCCGGATATAATTGCGTAGGTTGGGGAAGTAGGAGACTTCCCCGCCGGGCCGGCCTCGACAAGCTCGTCCGACGACAGCGTTCCCTATTCCCTACTGCCTACTGCCTACTGCCCATCCCCTCCCGCCTTGCGCCTTCCCCCCATTTCCGCTAGGTCCGCCGCTTCACTCGGGGGCGTCTTATGGCCGGCAGCGACGTTGCGATCATCATGGGCAGCCAGTCCGACTGGGCGACCATGCGCCATGCGGCGGAAACGCTGGCGGCGCTGGGAATCGGCCATGACAGCCTGATCGTCTCGGCCCACCGCACGCCCGAACGGCTCTACGATTTCGCCCGCAACGCCAAGGCCAGTGGCTACAGGATCGTCATCGCCGGAGCCGGGGGCGCCGCACATTTGCCGGGGATGGCCGCTTCGCTGACTCCCTTGCCCGTGTTCGGCGTCCCGGTCGAATCGAAGTCGCTGTCCGGCCAGGATTCGCTGCTTTCGATCGTGCAGATGCCGGCTGGAATCCCTGTCGGCACGCTCGCTATCGGCAGGGCGGGCGCGGTTAACGCCGCGCTGCTCGCAGCGGCGGTCCTGGCGCTGAGCGACACGGCGCTGGCGGACCGGCTCGACGCATTCCGCAAGGCGCAGACCGACAAGGTCGCGCTCACGCCGTCGGACAGCGCCGAATGAGCGGACCGCTGGCGCCGGGTTCAACGATCGGCATGATCGGCGGCGGCCAATTGGGCCGGATGCTGGCGATGGCCGCGGCCAGGCTCGGCTACCGCACGGTCATTCTTGAGCCGCAGGCCGATTGCCCCGCCGCCCAGGTCGCCAACCGGCAGATCATCGCTGCCTATGACGACCCGGCGGCGCTGGCCGAGCTTGCGCTCGCGAGCGATGTCGTCACCTACGAATTCGAGAACGTGCCGGTCTCGGCCGCGGAGGACCTTGCGGCCGAGAGGCCTGTCTTCCCGCCGCCGCTGGCGCTGGAAGTGGCGCAGGACCGCGTGACCGAAAAGCGCTTCGTCAACGCCGCCGGCATTTCCACCGCCGATTTCCGGCCTGTGGACAGTGACGCAGATCTCGTTGCGGCGCTTGAGGAATTCGCGGGCGCTGGCGTGTTGAAAACCCGCCGCATGGGTTATGACGGCAAGGGCCAGCGGGTGTTCCGTGGCGCGGCGGCCGCGGATGCAGAAGGCGTGTTCGCGGCGATGGGCGGCGTGCCGCTGATCCTCGAAAGCCTCGTTCCCTTCGAACGCGAGATCTCCATCATCGCCGCCCGCGGCCGCGACGGCCGCATCGAAGCCTACGACCCGGCCGAAAACGTCCATCGCGCCGGCATTCTCCACACCTCGACGGTTCCGGCGCGGATCGCCGGAGGAACCGCCGACGCGGCGCGTGTCTCCGCCGCGGCGATCCTCACCGCGCTCGACTATGTCGGAATCATCGGCGTCGAGTTCTTCGTGCTGGCGAACGGTGCGCTGCTGGTCAACGAAATCGCGCCGCGCGTCCACAATTCCGGCCACTGGACCGAAGCCGCCTGCGCGATCTCGCAGTTCGAGCAGCATATCCGCGCCGTCGCCGGCCTGCCGCTCGGCGACACCGCGCGCCACTCCGATTGCGTGATGGAAAACCTGATCGGCGACGATGTCCTGCGCCTGCCCGAACTTGCGGCGGAAAACAACGTCGTCATCCACCTCTACGGCAAGGCCGAAGCGCGCCCCGGCCGCAAGATGGGCCATTTCACGCGGCTGAACGGGACGTCTTCCGAGCGATCGCAATCTTGACAGCCCCGCGCGGCCTCGGTATGGACCCGGCATCTTTCTTGGCGCGCCTTGTCGGCGCGTCTTTCATTTTGGCCCGAACGGGCCTGACCGACGGGCTAAGACCATGAAGATCAAGAACTCGCTCAAGGCGCTCAAGGGCCGGCACCGCGACAACCAGCTGGTGCGCCGCAAGGGCCGCATCTACATCATCAACAAGACCGCCCCCCGCTACAAGGCGCGCCAGGGCTGATTGGAGCGCCGTGCGTCCGATTGGGCGCACAAGGAACGCTCCAGGTCTTTGAATCCTTCGACGCCATCACGCGAATTTCAGTTTGACGCTGTGCAAATCGGGACTAGTTTCCCGGTCATGCGCAGCGTCTTGCTTTTCCTCGCCGGATTCGCCCTGCTGGCCCCGGTTGCCGGCGTCACCGCCCAGTCTGCGCCGACTGAAGTCGCCCCGGCCGCCGCGGCGGACGAAGTGCCTCCCCTCGACAGGCTGTTCGCCGAACTGAAGCGCGAGCGCAAGGAAAAGGCCGCCGAGCGCATCGCCGCCCGTATCTGGGACGAGTGGCGGCATTCCGGCAGCGCCTCGATCGACGCAATGATGCAATGGTCGGACGATGCGATGAAGGCGAAGAAATTCGGGGTCGCGCTCGACTTTCTCGACCGGGTGACCGTGCTCGAGCCCGACTATGCCGAGGGATGGAACCGCCGCGCCACGGTCCATTTCATGATGAACAATTTTCGCAAGTCGATGGCCGACATCGACCGGACGCTGAGGCTCGAGCCGCGGCATTTCGGGGCGCTGAGCGGCATGGGCGAAATCCTCAAGCAGGCCGGCCGCAAGGAACTGGCGCTCGACGCCTATGAACGCGCGCTCGATGTCTACCCGATGATGCGCAGCGCCCAGAAGGAAGTCGCGGAGCTGTCCGAGGAACTGGCGGGCGAAGGCATCTGACCCTTCGCGCGACGCCATTGCGCTCGACCGGAATTCTCCTACGATCCCTGCCTGGCTCAATCATTCCGCACGGCGTCCCATGAATCTCGTCTACGCGCTGGTCTGCTTCCTGCTGGCCCTGATCCTCGTCCTCGTCGGCGCGACCCGCGTCGGCGCCTGGCTGATCGAACGGCGCAACCAGCCGGCGGGCCAGTTCGCCACCGTCAACGGCACACGCATGCACCATGTGCATGTCGAGAACCCGGAGGGCGCGGACCTGCCGCCGGTGGTCTTTATCCATGGCGCCAGCGGCAATCTGAAGGACCAGATGCTGCCCTTGCGGCCGGCTCTCGAAGGCCGCGCCGAAATGCTGTTCTTCGACCGTCCGGGCCATGGCTGGTCGTCGCGCGGCGAGACCAATGAAGATCCGCATGGCCAGGCAAAGACCATTGCCGCGCTGATGGACCACGCCGGCATCGGCAAGGCGGTGATCGTCGGCCATTCCTTCGGCAGCGCCATCACCGCGACCTTCGCGCTCGACTACCCCGAGCGCGTCGCCGGCCTGGTGTTCCTCGCCCCGGCCACGCATCCCTGGCCGGGCGGTGCGACGTCCTGGTACTATGCGCTGACGAAGCGGCCCCTGATCGGACGGCTCTTCACCGAAACACTGTCCTGGCCGGGCGGCGCGATGCGCATGCAGGCCGCGACGGACTGCGTGTTCTCGCCGAACCGCCCGCCGGAAAACTATGTCGGCGACGCGTCGATCTCCCTCGTGCTGCGTCCCAGCGCCTTCCGCGCCAACGCCACCGACGTCGAAGGGCTCTACCGCCATGCGCTGAAGCTCTCGCCGCGCTACCCCGAGATCGCGGCGCCGACGGTGATCATCTCCGGCGACCGCGACACGGTCGTGTTCGAGGAAATCCATTCCGTCGGCCTTGCAAGGGACATTCCCAACAGCGAACTCGTCTGGGTCCGCAATCTCGGCCACAAGCCGGACTGGATCGCCACCGACCTCGCGGTTGCGGCAATCGGAAAAGTGTCGGGCAATGCGGTGGACCTTCAATCGCTGGCGAAAACAGTCGAGGCGCGGATCGCTGCGGACAATTTCGGCGTCGGCATCTGCGTCGACGAGAAGCCGGCGACGCCCGCGCCCGTGATGAGCCCGGCGCAATAGCAATGGTCTTGCGGACGGCGCGATGCTCCTGCGGCCAGCTCGGCATCGCCTGCGAGGGCGATCCGGTCTCGGTCTCGCTCTGCCACTGCCTGGAATGCCAGCGCCGGACGGGCGGGCCGTTCGGCATCGCGGCCTTCTTCCCGCGTGCGGCCGTGACGGTGTCAGGCCGCGCCACCGACTATGTGCGCCCGTCCGACAGCGGCTTTCCCGTCGCGTTCCACTTCTGCCCCGACTGCGGCAGCACGGTCTGGTGGGAGCCGGCCCGCAAGCCCGATTACATCGCCGTCGCGCCGGGAGCATTCGCCGACCCGAATTTCCCGGGGCCGGAAAAATCGGTCTATGGCCAGCATCGCCATCACTGGCTCGCGGCAGACCTTTGACCCGGCGCAGGCCGGACGACGGGCGCTACAGTCCGTTCATCCCATCGGACCCGATATAGGCGATGCGCAGCATGTTGGTGGCGCCGGGCGTCCTCAGCGGCACGCCGGCGGTGACGATGATCCGGTCGCCGGGCTTGCCGAAGCCTTCGGCGAAGGCGATGCGGCAGGCGCGGTCGACCATGTCGTCGAGATCGTTGGCGTCGGGCGTCACCACGCAATGCTGGCCCCAGACCAGCGACAGCCGCCGCGCGGTGCCGAGAACCGGCGACAGCGAGATGATCGGCAGTTGCGGCCGCTCGCGCGCGGCGCGCAGCCCGGTCGTCCCCGAGGATGTATAGGTCACGATCGCGGTCAGCTTCAGCGTCTCGCCAATCTGGCGCGCGGCGGCCGAGATAGCATCGGCGCCCGTCGCTTCCGGTTCGGAGCGCTGGGCGTTAATGATGCCCGGATAGACCGGATCCTGCTCCACCTTCTCGGCGATGCGGTTCATCATCGCCACCGCCTCGATCGGATACTGACCCGCCGCCGATTCCGCCGACAGCATGATCGCATCCGCGCCCTCGAACACGGCGATCGACACGTCCGACACCTCGGCGCGCGTTGGCACTGGCGCGGTGATCATCGATTCCAGCATCTGGGTCGCGACAACCACCGGCTTGCCGGCCTTGCGCGCTGCGCGGGTGATCTGCTTCTGGATGCCCGGCACCGCTTCCAGCGGCATCTCGACGCCAAGATCGCCGCGCGCCACCATCAGCGCGTCGGACAGTTCGATGATTTCGGCCAGCCGGGCAACCGCCTGCGGCTTCTCGATCTTCGACATCAGCGCCGCGCGGCCGCGCGCGATCTTGCGCACTTCGGCCAGGTCTTCCGGCCGCTGGATGAACGACAGCGCCACCCAGTCGACGCCCGTCGCCAGCACGGCGTCGAGATCCTTGCGGTCCTTTTCCGTCAGCGCGCCGACCGGCAGGTCGGTGTCGGGCAGGCTCACGCCCTTCTTGTTCGAGATCGACGTGCCGGAAATCACCTTGCAGGTGATCGACTTGCCATCGGATTTCTGGGCGAGCAGCGCCAGCCGTCCGTCGTCGATCAGCAGCCGGTGGCCAGGCTGGACCGAGGTCAGGATTTCGTTGTGCGGCAGGTGCACCCGGGTCGCGTCGCCGGGCGTCGGATCGTCGTCCAGCGTGAATGTCTGGCCCGGCGTCAGCTCTTCCTTGCCGTTGGCGAACAGGCCGACGCGCAGTTTCGGACCTTGCAGATCGGCGAGGATGCCGATCGGACGGCCGACCTTCTCCTCGACCGCACGGATGCGTCCGACCAGCTCGCGCATCAGCGGGTGGTCGGTGTGGCTCATGTTGATGCGGAAGACGTCGGCGCCCGCCTCGAACAGTTTCTGGATCATTGCCTCAGTCGAGGAAACGGGTCCGAGCGTGGCGAGTATCTTGACCTTGCGGCTGCGTCTCATTGGGTTCCTGTCGGGCCGGCCGGCGGCGGGCTGTTCGGTGGAAGTTCGTCCGTGAGTTCGACCATCCAGCTCGACTGCTCGCGCGTGTCGTATTCCTGGAACCCTGCGCGCTGGAAACCGCGCCTCAGGCAATCGTTCACGGCGGTGATCTTGAATTCCTTCTCGGCGACGCACATGTTGGTCGGGCCGTCCCAGCGCCCGCCGCGCTCCGCGTCTTCCGCATAGAGGTAGTAGTAGCGCGACGCCAGCGGTCCCTCGATCAGCGTCTTGCAGGTCGATTTCTCGATGTGCCACCAGCCCTCGGTGACCCAGCCGGCCGCCGCTCGATAGCCGATCGCCACGCCGACCAGGCTCTGTGTCGCGTTGCAGACGCGGAAGTCGGCAAAGGCCGGCGAGGCGAACAGCGCGGCGCCCAGCGTCAGCGCGCCGGCAAGCGCGGGCACGGCCAGGGCGCGACGCAATCTCGCGGCCTCAGCGACCAGCATTCTCGAACCCCTGACCAGACGATCCCATGACGATTCTTTTCGGAAAACTCTGGCGTCCTGTCAACGCAAGTCCGGCAACGGCGCCGACCATACACGGCAATGTCGCGTCTGTCCGCCGCAATGCAGCAAATGTCCGAACTTCCGCATTGCGGCGCATGGTTCGACATGAAAAAAGGGGCCCGACCAGACAATCTCTGCACGAGGCGTATGCGCGGCATGGCGAAGACCGCCCTCTTTCCCCCTTTCGAGATTGTCGAAGGCGACCGCGCCTCTGGCATGATGCTGCTCGCGGACCACGCCAAGCGGCTGATGCCGGATGAATATGGCGACCTCGGCCTGCCCGCGGCGGAGTTCGACCGCCATATCGCCTATGACATCGGCGTCGAGATGGTGACGCGCAGGCTTGCCGAGCTGACTGGCGCGCCGGCGGTGCTGTGCGGCTTCTCGCGGTTGCTGATCGACCCGAACCGCGGCGAGGACGACCCGACGCTGATCCGCCAGCTGTATGACGGCACGGTCATTCCGGGCAACTATCCGATGTCGCCCGATGAGCGCGCGAGGCGGCTCGATGCATTCTACCGGCCCTATGACGACGCCGTCGGCGCGCTGATGGCCTCGGTCGCCGAACAGTCGAAGGCGTCGCCCTTCCTGGTCTCGATGCATTCCTACACGCCGGTGATGCAGGGCCGGCCCCGGCCCTGGCATGCCGGCATCCTCTGGGATCTCGACGACCGCGCCGTGCGGCCGCTGATCGCGGCGCTCGAAGCCGATCCGGACATCCTGGTCGGCGACAACGAGCCCTATGACGGGGCGCTGCGCGGCGACACGATGTTCCGCCACGCCATCGTCAATGGCTTTGCCCACGTGCTGATCGAGATCCGCCAGGACCTGATCGCCACAGAAGCCGGCGCCAACGCCTGGGCGGCCCGCCTGGCTCCCATCCTTGACGCGATCAACCGCCAGCCCGATATCCATGTGGCGAAGCAGTACGGCTCGCGCACCGGACCGTTCTGAGGAGAGTTCTCGTGACCGAACTGACCGAAACCGAGCAGCGCGACTTCGAGGCCGCAGCCTTCCGCCGGCTGGTCCAGCACCTGCGCGAGCGGAGCGACGTCCAGAACATCGACCTGATGAACCTCGCCGGCTTCTGCCGTAACTGCCTGTCGAACTGGTATCGCGACGCGGCCAATGCCGAAGGCCACGACATGACCAAGGACGAGTCGCGCGAGATCATCTACGGCATGCCCTATGCCGAGTGGCAGGCGAAGAACCAGACCGAGGCTTCGGACGCCAAGAAGGCCGTGTTCGAAGAGCGTCGGCCGAAGGATCACTGACCCCCTCGTTTCCGCCTTGACCCGATGCCGGGGCTGGGGCATCGCAGGGGCCTCTCCGGCGGCCCGCGAGTCGCCTTTTCCCGACCGTTGAATTGAGGAGTGCCGCCATGGCCGACGACGTTACCGAAACCTCGCAGACCGTGGCCGCCGGCCAGCTTCGCGCTTTCATCGAGCGCATCGAGCGGCTGGAGGAAGAGAAGCAGACCATCGCCGACGACATCAAGGACGTCTTCGCCGAGATGAAGGGCACCGGCTTCGACACCAAGGCCGTGCGGACGATCATCCGCTTGCGCAAGAAGGACAAGGCGGAGCGCGAGGAAGAGGAGGCGATTCTCGACCTCTACATGGCCGCGCTCGGCATGGAGTAAGGCGAGGCGTCCGGTCGAACGATGACCGTACCCGCCGATACCACCATCCGCCATCACGCCTGTGGGAAGTCCCGCGGCGGCGCTTCGCGCCGCGCGGGGGCAGGTGGTAGGTGTGCCGGATGAAGGTCAATATCGACATGGGACTGGCCGGCCGCGCCGCGGCCGAGATGGATCTTGAGGAACTGCTGGCGACCCGCCTGCTGGTGCAGGGCAATTCGGGCTCCGGCAAATCCCACCTGCTGCGCCGGCTGCTGGAGCAGAGCGCGCCCTGGGTGCAGCAGTGCATCATCGATCCCGAAGGCGACTTCGTCACGCTCGCGGACCGCTTCGGTCATCAGGTGGTCGACGCCGCCCGGACCGAGGCCGAGCTGACGCGCATCGCCGGCCGCGTGCGCCAGCACCGGGTCTCCGTCGTGCTCAACCTCGAAGGGCTCGACGTCGAGCAGCAGATGCGCGCGGCGGCGGCCTTTCTCGGCGGCATGTTCGACGCAGAACGCGAGCACTGGTATCCGATGCTGGTCGTGGTCGACGAGGCGCAGCTTTTCGCGCCGGCCGTAGCCGGCGAAGTCTCCGACGAGGCGCGGAAACTGTCGCTCGGCGCGATGACCAACCTTATGTGCCGCGGTCGCAAGCGCGGGCTGGCCGGGGTGATCGCCACACAACGCCTGGCGAAACTCGCCAAGAACGTCGCCGCGGAAGCCTCGAACTTCCTGATGGGCCGCACCTTCCTCGACATCGACATGGCGCGCGCGGCCGACCTGCTCGGCATGGACCGCCGCCAGGCCGAGCAGTTCCGCGAACTGGCGCGGGGCCATTTCGTGGCGCTCGGGCCGGCCCTGTCGCGCCGCCCGCTGCCCATCACCATTGGCCCGGTCGAAACCTCGGCGCGGTCGAGCAGCCCGAAGCTGATGCCGCTGCCCGAGGCGACGGAAGACGCACGTGACCTGATCTTCACGCCGTCGCCGGAGGAGGCGCGACCCATCGTCCGCAGGCCGCCGCCAGCGCCGATCCCGACCGCCGACCTTCTGGCGCAACTGTCGCGACCGAAGCCCGCCCCGGAACCGCCCGCAGAGCCGGTGTTCGCCATCATCGACGAGGCAGAGCGCGCGGCCGGCATCGACACCGTGTTGCGCGAGATTCTGGAAGATCCGGACGCAGCCTTCCGCTCGGACGCCGTGCTCTATCAGGATTTTCTCGTCCGCTGCCGGATCCGGCGCGTGCCGGGCGAGCCTTTGTCGCTCTCCCTCTTCCGCCGCCGGCTGGCGGTCGCCCGCGCGGGCGTCGACGAGAGTTCCGGCGGCGAGACTTGGGCGATGGCGCTGTCGCTGTCGGAAACGCTGCCGGAAGATCTGCAGGGCGTGTTCCTGATGGTCGCGCGGGCAGCGACCGCCAAGGCGCCGTGCCCGTCGGACGCGACGCTGGCGCGGGCCTATGGCAGCCATTCACCGCGCCGGGCGCGGCGGCTGCTCGCCTATTTCGAGGAGCGAGGGCTGCTCGTCGTGCGCACCGATTTCCACAATCGGCGGGTACTCGCCTTCCCCGACCTCGGCTGCGAGACCGCGCCGGGGCACCCGGAAGCGCCGGACCAGACCCAGCGCGACGCGGCCGAGTAAGGCTGTTTCCGCGAATCGGCGGCGGATCGCTCCGCCGCCGATTCCTTGTCTTCAGGCCGGCGACGCGACCGCCGTCGACGGCTCGCGGTTCGGGTGGCGCCTGGTCCACCAGTCGCCGAGGAACAGCAGGATGGGCGCGGCGATGAAGATCGACGAAGTCGTCGCGATCACCACGCCGGCCACCATCGGCACGGCGAAATTCTCGGTCGCCTTGCCGCCCCAGATCGCCATCGGCAGGATCGAGAACAGGATCGCGACCGAGGTATAGACGCAGCGCGCGAATACCTGGTTGATCGACATGTCGATGACGTTGCGCAGCGGCATCTTCTTGTAGCTGCGCAGGTTTTCCCGCATCCGGTCGTAGACCACCACCTTGTCGTTGACCGAGTAGCCGATGATGGTCAGCAGCGCGGCGATCGCCGTCAGGTTGAAGTCCAGGCCCAGCAGCGCGAAGAAGCCGACCATCTTGGTCGTGTCCAGCACCAGCGTGGCGATGGCGCCGATGGCAAAATTCCACTCGAACCGCCACCAGATGTAGCCGAGCATCGCTACGGCCGCGAGCACGACCGCCAGCACGCCGGACTGGGCCAGTTCTCCAGAGACCTTCGGTCCGACGACCTCGGTGCTGTCGAACTTGACGCCCGGATCGAGCTTCAGGACGGCGTCCTTGACCTTGGTCACCGCCGCCGTCTGCGCCTGCTCGCCGCCGTCCTGCCGCTGGACGCGGATCAGAACGTGATCGTTGCCGCCGATGTTCTGCAGCGCGACTTCGCCCAGGCCGAGCTCGGACAGGGTCGAGCGCAAGGCGCCGAGATCGGCGGGCTGCGAGCTGGTGATTTCAGCCTGGATGCCGCCCTTGAAGTCGATGCCGTAGTTGAGACCCGGCTTGTAGAACAGGCCGATCGAGGCCAGCGACAGCAGGATCGACACGCCGATGCCGAGGAAGCGGCCCTTCATGAACGAGATCGAGGTCTTCTCGGGGAAGAAGCGGACCAGCGGCTCGATGACGAGCGTCTTGAGCTTCCGGCGGCGCACCACGGTCTGCATCAGCACCCGGGTGACCGCGACGGCGGTGAACATCGACAGGAGCGTGCCGAGCACCATGGTCACGGCGAAGCCGCGCACCGGCCCGGCGCCGAACATGAACAGGAGCGCGGAGACGATCAGCGACGTCGCGTTGGCGTCGACGATGGTCGAGTAGGCTCGTCTGAAGCCCTGGTCGAGCGCCGCCCATGCGCCAAGCCCGCGCTTGGTCTCTTCCCTGATGCGTTCGTTGATGAGGATGTTGGCGTCGACGCCGAGGCCAATGCCGAGGATGATGCCGGCGATGCCGGGCAAGGTCAGCGTCGCGCCGATGATGCCGAGCGCGCCGAAGGTCAGCACGACATGCAGCAGCAACGCGAAGTTGGCGATCAGCCCCCAGGTGCCGTAGAGCGCCACCATGAACATCGTCACCAGCGCGAAGCCTGCGATACCGGTGTAGATGCCCATCTTGATCACGTCGCCGCCGAGATCGGGGCCGACCGTGCGTTCCTCGATGACGGTCAGCGGCGCCGGCAGCGAGCCGGAGCGCAGGAGCGCCGACAGCGTCGAGCTTTCCTCGACGGTGAAATTGCCGCTGATCTGACCCGAGCCGCCGAGGATCGCCTCGCGTATCACCGGGGCCGACAGCACCTTGCCGTCGAGCACGATGGCGAAGGGATTTCCGACATTCTTGCCGGTGATTTCCGCGAACTGCCGCGCACCCAAGCTGTCGAAGCGGAACGAGACGATCGGCTCCTTGGTACGCTGGTCGAAGCCGGCGCGGGCGTCGGTCAGCCGCTCGCCGTCGAGCGCAACGCGCTCCTCGACCGGCACCTGCTGGCCGGTCTTCGCGTCCGGCAGCAGCATGACTCCGGGCGGAAGGCGTTCGCCCTGCGGGGCATCCGCGACCATGTGGAAGGTCATCTTGGCGGTGCTGCCGAGCAGTTGCCGCAGATGCGTCGGGTCCTGCAGGCCGGGAAGCTGGACGAGGATGCGGTCCGCATTGACGCGCTGGATCGTCGGCTCGGCGACGCCGACCTGATCGACGCGCTGCCGCACGATCTCGAGGCTCTGTTCGACAGCGCGGTCGAGGCGGTCGCGCAGGCCGGCGTCGGTCAGCGTGACGCGGATCTGCTGGTCGGTCTGCTCGACGGCGAGATCGGACGAGCCGGCGGAGAAGCCGATCGCCGTCACAGGCGTCGACAGTGACTGAAGCGATTCGGCCGCCCTCGCGCGCAGCGTGGGGTCAGCGACCGCCACGACGATTGCATCGCCGGCGAGGCGGACCGAGTCGGCCTTGATGCCATCCTTGCGCAGCGTTGTGCGGGCGTCGGCCAGCAACGATTGCAGCCGGTCGTGCTTGAGCGCGGCGGAGTCGATCTCGAGCACGAGATGCGAGCCGCCCTGCAGGTCGAGGCCAAGCGTGATCTGATGCTTGGGCAGCCAGGACGGCATCGCCGCGAGCTGCTTCTGGGTGAAGAGGTTTGGAAGCGCGGCGATGACGCCGGCGAGGATGATGAGGGCATAGGCCCACATCACGCCCTTTGAAGTGCGCATGTATCTGATCCTTGTACGAGCGCATGTCCCGGCTGTGCCGGGTGCGCTGATGGCCTGAACGTTCCGCCCCAAGCGGGCGGGATGGCGTCAGGCGAGGATCGGGGGCGCGCGGGCGCGGAAGCCCGTCGTAGAGGCGGGGGTGGCAACGGCAGCGGCGATTTTTTCGCCGTGGGCAGCGAGCCAGACCGGCAGGTCCAGCGCGATCGCCGGCGCGACCGCCGGGTCATGGCCGTCGACGCCGGAAACGGAAGCCGCTTCGAGAGCGTGTTCGGAGAGAAGGGCAAAGCGAAGCGACGTCGACTGCGCCGTGGAGCGCTGCGTCGGGATCGCGCCCGAGCGGGCCGCCTCCGGCGCCGGCTGTCCCGCCATCGGCCGGTCAAGCGGCGCACCGCCAACACCGCCGCCGAGCACCGACATGACCGCCGCGAGCCACAGCATGGCCGCCGACAGAATGCTCGTCGGACGCTGCAACCGTCTGTGCCGGTCAGGGTTCATGCGCGTCGGTATACACCTCTCAGGTAAGCAACGCCAGCGCGGCGCTCGGTCGCGGCATCAATCCGCCGCCTTGGCATAGCCCGCGAGGGCGGCCACGATCAGCAGCAGCACGGCCACGCCGAGATAAATCGGCGCGAAACCGAAATGTTCCCCGACGAATCCAAGGGCCGAAGGCGCGACCAGGATACCGGAATAGCCCATCGTGGTGACGACGCTCATCCCGGCGCCGGGCGGCAGGCCGGGGTGGTTACCGCCCGCGGAAAAGGCGATCGGCACGGTATTGGCAATGCCGAAACCGGCGAAGCAGAACGCGGCGATGACCATCCAGGCCTCCGGCGCGACGCCGGCGGCGAACATGCCGGCGGCGGCGACCAGCGCCGAGATCCGCAGCGTCCTCACCGCGCCGAAGCGGTTGCGCACGCCGTCGCCGAGGAAGCGCATCGTGGCCATGGCAGCGGAGAAGGCGGCGAAAGCGAAGCCGGCCGTGGCGATCGACGCGCCGCGCTCCTGCTTCAGGTAGAGCGCTGCCCAATCCAGCACCGCGCCTTCCGGGATCATGCAGAACAATGCGATCGCGCCGACGATGTAGAGCGACGGGTCGCGCGGCAGCGTGACCGGCTGGCGCTCGTGCGCCTCGGGCAGATCCTCGCCATAGAGGTAGCGGACGGCGATCGACGCGGCGACGATGCAGATCCCCGTCACCAGGATCGCATGCGACAGCGCCCCGAACCGCTCGATGGCAAGCCCGCCAGCGCCGCCGCCGACAAAGCCGCCGAGGCTCCAGAATCCGTGCGACGACGACATGATCGCCCGGCCGAGCCTGCGCTCGACCGCGACGGCGTTGGCGTTCATCGAAACGTCCATGCCGCCTATGACGCCGCCGAAGAGAACCATCGCCAACGCAGCGGTCCAGACGTTCGGCGCGGCGACCACCAGCAGTAGTCCGAAGGCCGCGGCGAAGGAAAACCAGATGACCGTCGCCCGCGAACCCTTGCGGCCGATGACCACCCCCGCCGCCGGCATCGCGATCAACGCGCCGAGGCCGAAGCCGAGGATCAGCAGGCCGAGGGTGAATTCGGTTATGCCGAGACGGGTCAGGAACAGCGGAATCTGCGGCGCCCAGGAGCCGATGATGAAGCCGTTGACGGCAAACAGCGCCGCTACCGCCCAGCGGGCGCGAATGGGGGACATGGCGAGGGGGATAGTGGACATTCTCGGGTGCTAAATCGATTTAGTGCCGGATGCAAGGCGCTTGGATGGGCGAGCGTTGGGCCAGTTGGCGTCGTCGCGAAGCCCCGATCCGCCTCCCGTCCCAGACGGCCGGAATGCAACAGCCGTCAGACGAGAGCGTCTGGACAGTCAATTCAGCCGGGGGTCATGCTCGCGACGCTCCATGCCGCGGTAGAAGTCGGCGAGCGTCTTGCCGCGCTCGTGGCGGAAGGCGCGGCCGGCGGGCTTGAGGCCGGCGACGCGGTCGATGCGGAAGGCGCGAAAATCGTCGCGCATCTCGCACCAGCCGATCAGCGTCCAGACCTTGCCCCAGAACCACAACCCGAGGGGCCTGACGTCGCGCATCGTCGACCGGCCCTGCTCGTCGCGGTAGTCCAGCGACAGCACCTGCCGCTCCTCGATGGCGCGCTCGGCAATGTCAACCGCGCTGCGCACCGCGTCGCTGATGACGTAGTCGGGCACGTGGATCTCGGTGCGGCGGATGCGGTCCTTCTCGCCGGCGGGGAGCACGGCGCCGATCTTGACCAGCGCCTCGGCCGCGGCGCGGGCCATTGCGGCGCCGCCGAACGCCTGTGCCATGCGGGCGCCGGCGACCAGCGCCACGATCTCGTCGCGGGTGAACATCAGCGGCGGCAGGTCGTAGCCCTCCCGCATGATGTAGCCGACGCCGGCCTCGCCGTCGATCGGCACGCCGGTCGACTGCAGGTCGGCGATGTCGCGGTATATCGTGCGCTCCGAGACCTCAAGGCGCGTGCCCAGCATCTGCGCGGTGACAAGGCGGCCGCCACGCAGGTGCTGGACGATCTGGAACAGGCGGTCGGCGCGGCGCATCAGGCGGAAAACAGGCCGATGGAATTGCCGTCGAGATCGAGGCAATAGGCGAAGCGGCCGGCCGGAATGGAGATCACCGGCGAGACGACGGTGCCGCCGGCTTTCGTCACGCGATCCATTGCGGCTTCGACATTGTCGACGGCGAGGTGGATGGTCGGACCGGTGCCGGGCGCGGCGGGCTTGCCGGGATAGAGGTGGCCGGCGACAGCCGTTTCGCTGGCGGCGGCGAAGCGCGCCATCGGGTTGGGCCCGCCTTCCTCGTCGGTCAGCGCAAAGCCGGTGACGGCGGAATAGAAGGCCTTGGCGCGGTCCTGGTCGGTGACGGGAATCTCGAACCAGACGGCTGCGTTGGCGGGGGCATTCATGGCGGCGTTCCTTTCTCGGTTGGACATCTCACCATCGCACAGGGCTCCTGACAACATTTTGTCAGGAGCCTTCGCAACTCTGCCGCCACCTGCTGTCACCGACGCCAGCGATCCGGGCCGGTCCAGAGGTCCGGCCAGCCGATGTCCTTGCGCATGTGGGCAGGCAGCGCGCCGATGACGCGCTCGGTGAGGATGGCGGCGCGAATGGCGGCGCGGCGCGAGATGTAGCCGGAAACGGCGGCGTAGACAGTTGCGGGCAGGGACGGCATAGCGGGACACTCCTATCGGGATCGGGAGAGGAAGATGCCACAGGCCTGCCGCCAGCCTTGTGTCAGGAGCTACTTCTGCCCGGGGACCGGCACCGTGTAGTTGAGCGGCAGGCGGCCGCCGTCGGCGTAGATGGTCTGGCCGGTGATGTAGGAGGCGTCGTCCGATGCAAGGAAGGCGGCAATGGAGGCGATCTCCGACGGCTGGCCGATGCGGCCAAGCGGCGTGCGCGACAGGATGCGGGCCTTTCCCGCCGGATCGGAATTCACCGAAGCCAGCATCTCGGTCATGATCGAGCCGGGGCCGATGGCGTTGACGCGGATGCCGTAGGGGGCGAGCGACAGCGCCATCACCTTGGTGAGCTGGCCGACGCCGCCCTTGGAGATCGAATATGGCACCTGGGTGGGAATGGCGAAGACGGCGTTGATCGACGACATGTTGACGATCGCGCCCGGCGCGCCTCCGGCCTTGACCTTGTCGACCATGATCCGAGCGACGGCCTGGCCGACGAGGAACGAGCCCTTCAGGTTGACCTTCAGCACACGGTCGAAATCCTCTTCCTTCAGGTCGAGGAAATCGGCGCCGTGGACGATGCCGGCATTGTTGACCAGCACGTCGATGTCGCCATAGGCCTCGAGGGTCGCGGCGACGAGATTGTGCGCGTCGAGCCGGTTGCCGACATCGGTCTTGATGAAGCGGACTTCGCCGAGCGGCTTCAGGTCACGTGCGGCCTTCTCGCCCTTCTCGGCGTCGAAATCGGCAATGACGACCGTCGCCTTCTCGCGCAGGAAGCGTTCGGCGATGGCGTAGCCGATGCCGCCAGCGGCTCCGGTGACGATGGCGATCTTGCGTTCAAGCGGCATGGGCAGGCTCCTGGATGCGGTTCGGGGCCTTATAGACCCCGACCGCGAGCCGGGCCAGAGCGGTTTCGGGCCGGCCCTCAAATCGCCGAACTTGTCCCGCCTTCGTGCGCGCGGACAAGGATGCACCGATGAACCATGCCTCGAACGCGCGGACGCTGCGCAACCATATCGCCTCGCTGGAGACGATGACCCGCTTCGTGCTGGCGACGCTTGCGCTGGCCTCGGGCGTCTACACCTATCTCGGCGTCCGCTCGCTGCTCGACGGGTCGGCGACGATGGTGTTCTTCGCCGCCATCATCTACTCGGCCTCCGTGTCGGTCGGCATGTACGGGTTCTGGACCTACATGATCCGTTTCCTGCCGGAGCTGCGCGAGGGGGCGTCGCGGCTGTGGATGCTGGTGATGATGGCGATCGGATCGGCGATGATCATCGCGATGTCGTCCTGGCTCAACGCCGCGGCGCTCGCCGGCTCCGCCGCGGTCGAGCAGCACCTTGCGGTGACGCTGGAGGGCTATACCGCCGACCTCGACCAGGCGAACTCGAACGCGATCGGCGCGCTGTCGCTCTTGCCTGACATCCAGCGCGCCTCGGAGCGCTTCGCCCGGCTGGCGGAGGACGAGCGCTCGTCCGGCGCGCTGACCGGCACGACGGGTTCGGGCAGCGTGGTGCAATTGCTGTCCCAGATGTCGGCGCAGATGCGCGAACTCGAGAACACGATCCAGGGCTCCCGCGAGACGGTGCAGGCGCTGTTCGAGCAAGGCCAGGCGCACCTGTCGACGATGCGCGGGCTGGTCTCGGCGCCGGGCGCCATCGATCCGCGCTCGAACGACTTCGCGAAGGAGGCCGTGGCGCTCGCGGGCGTTATCTCGTCGCTGGAGCGCACCTCCATCGCGCCCTCGGTGCTGCGCGCCGCCGCCGACCTGTCCGCCGGCTTCATCGCGCCGGTTGCCGACGGCGGCACGGCCGATCTTGCCGGCCGGCAGGACGCGGTGATGGCGACCGTGCGCAGCTCGGTGGCGCAGCAGTCGAAGGCGCTGGCCGATGCGGCCGCCGAAATCATCGCGCAGCCGAAGGTCGAAGAGCGCCGCTACGTGCCGCTGACTTCGGCGGAAGCCGTGCTGCGCTACTGGAGCGAGTTCATCCCGAGCTGGGCTGGCGCGATCTCGATCGACCTGCTGCCGGCCGCGCTTGTCGGCGTCATGGCCGTCGTGCATGGCGCGATCCGCCGGGGCGAGGAAACGATGACCGATGTCGACCGGCTGTCGGCCGGCGACGTGCTGCGGGCGCTCGACATCCAGGAGGAACTCGCGGCGCGGCGGCGGGCATCGGAAGCGGCAAGCCGTGCCGCCGCCGACGAGCAGGTCGAGCCCCGACCCGCGCCGGAAGCGCGGCCCCCAATGGAAGCGCGGCCCGCGCCGCCCGAAAACGTCACGCCACTGGCGCTCGGCGACCGAAAGCGCGGCGAGACGTGAACGGCGATCCCATCCAGAAGGCTGCGCCGCGCAATGCCGTGATGCGCTATCTCGCGCGCTTCGACGAGGGCGAGGTGATCCGCTGGGCGTTCCGCGGCATGCTGGTCGGCACGATCGGCGTGCTGGCGCTCGATCTGTACGAGCTGGTCGAGCGCAACGGCGGGTTCTTTCCCCCTGAAGCCGTGCTGCCGTCGCCCGACCAGCCGATCCTGCCGCCGGCGGTGGAAAGCACGACGCCCGCCGAAACCGGCGTCGATCCGCGCGAATTCCTGACGACCGACGCGGCGAAGCTGAAGGGCGCGATGACATTCGCGCTCGGTTCCGGCGGCGTCCTGACCGCGGAGGGCACGATCGATGCTGGCGCCGCGGCGCGTTTCGCCGCCGAAATCGCCGCGCGTGGCGAATATGTCAAGGTGGTGACGCTGAACTCGCCGGGCGGCTCGCTGGAGGACGCGATGACCATGGCGCGGCTGATCCGCGAGAAGGGCATCGCGACCGAGGTCGCCGACGGCGCGCTCTGCGCCTCGTCCTGCCCGCTCGTTTTTTCGGGTGGCGCGGAACGCCGCGCCGGAACCCGCGCGGCGGTCGGCGTGCACCAGTTCTACGCGGTCGGCGCATCCGACACGCTGGCCCCGGCGCAGGCAATGTCGGACGCCCAGGCCACGACCGCGCGGATCACGCGGCTGCTGGTCGAACTCGACGTCGACCCGTCGATGTGGCTGCACGCCCTCGATACGCCGCCCCGGGCGCTGTACTATTTCTCAGCCGAGGAACTGGCGAAGTACCGTGTCGTGACCGGTGTGGAGCCGGTGGCGGAGAAGTAGCGGTCGCCGCGTCTATCTCTCCACTTGAGGGAGAGAGAGCAATTTCAGCACCTTAGCAGAAGGCTAAGTGCTAGAAATTGCAACAGAGGGGGCCTGGCGCCATTTCAGTCATCCCGACATCCGATGGCAGTATGCTTGCGACGACGCTCCCCCTCTCTTGCGATTTCTAAGACTTAGCCTTCGGCTAAGGTCTTGAAATCGCTTTCTCCCCCTCCCGGGGGGAGATAGAGTCGCACCCATGAAAGACTTCTCCATCCTCTGGCGGTTCGTCTTCGAGGCGGACGAGCAGGCAACCGCGCAGGCGGCGGCCGGCGAGGTCGCCCGGCTGATCGGGCTCGCCGACCTGCCGCCGGTGAGATCTTACAAGGAAGCAAACTGGTGGATGACCGACGTCGTCACCCACGCCAGCGACGAGAATCTTGCCGTGCTGCTCGGCAGGCAGCTGGGGCTGGCGGGCAGGCTTGCCCACAAATGGTCGCTGGAGGCGATCTCGGAACTCGACGAGGACGGCACGTGCTTTGCGATTTTCAATGCCGGCGAGCGGAACGAGCCGAAGGTCGCAGGGCTGCACTGGGCGCTGCTGGAGGTGTGGGTGCGGCAGGCTGAGGCTGGCCCCTGACCGGGTTGGGGCCGGTGGCTATGCGCGCGGTTACCAGCTCGGATCCCGGCCTTCGGCGTCACGCTCGGGTTGCGCGGGCTTTCCGGGCTGGTATGGCGCGGCATAGGCCATGGCGAAGGCGTTGCCGACGGCCGTGGCCGCCGACGCGAGCGGCAGGCCGATCCAGCGCCTTGCGAACTTCGCGACGGCCAGTCTCGGGCGGCGAATGGAAATCGGGGCGGTCAGGGTCAAGTGGGTCATGGCGTCCTCCTGTTGCGAGGACATTGGCATCGGCCGCGCATCAGGTCTTTGGAGCGAACCTGAAGAGTCCTGAACAAAGCTGAAGGTCGCTTTCAGTGCCAGGTTCGGCTAATCTTTCCGGCGCTGGGGACTGGCTGGATGGACATACAGTTCGGACAATACCGACTGAGGCGCTCGGACCGGCTGCTGCTCGGCCCGGACGGGCCGGTCGAGCTTTCGGCGCGATCCTTCGACATCCTCACGACGCTGCTTGCACAGCCCGAGGCGGTCGTGGGCAAGACCCAACTCTTCGACGCAGTCTGGCCCGGTGTGGTGGTGGAAGACAACACGCTGCAAGTGCACATGTCGGCTTTGCGCAAGGCACTGGCCCCCGGCATGATCGTGACCGTGCACGGTCGAGGATACAAGTATGCGGGTCCGCGGCCGGCCGAGATCGACGCGGGCAATTCCGCCGGATCAGGAAGCGTCGGAGAGCCGGCATTGCCGACCGGCGGGCGGAAACCCGTCATCGCGGTGCTGCCGTTCCGAAACATGAGCGACGATCCGGACCAGAGCTATTTCAGCGAAGGCATCACCGAGGATATCATCGTCGAGCTGTCGCGCTACCGCTCGCTGAATGTCGTGTCGCGGCACTCATCTTCGCACTTCGGCGGAAATGCGATCGATCTCGAGGACGCAGCCAGGCAGCTGGGCGCGCAATATCTGGTCGAGGGAAGTGTCCGACGGATGGGCGGACGCGTCCGCATCACGGCCCAATTGCTGGAGACGGAAACGTCGGGCCATGTCTGGGCCGAGCGCTACGACCAGGACCTGACCGGGCTGTTCGCGATCCAGGACGAGCTGGTCCGCAAGATCGTCAGCACCATCGCCGGCCATGTCGAGATGCACACCGACGGCCGCGCCCGGGCCAAGGCCACAGAGCGCATGGATGCCTATGACTGCTGGCTGCGCGCCAACCATGGCCAGGTACTCTGGACGCTGGACGGCAACATGGCATGCAGGCAGCTTCTGGAAGAGGCGATCAAGCGGGATCCGCTCTTTGCGCGAGCGCATGCAAGCCTCGCCTTCTGCCATATCCGAACCGCGATGATGTCTCCCGGCCTCCCGGAGATTCCCGCGCTTGAGCGGGAAGCCGTCGAACACGCGGAACGCGCGATCCGGCTCGATCCAGCCGAGGCAAGGGCCCACAATGCACTGGGCTGGAGCCAGATGTATTTTCGCGAATTCGACCGCGCCAGATCGGCCTTCATGAACTCGGCGGCGCTGAACCCCAACGATGGCGCCGCTTGCGTCGACCGCGCGCTGGCCCTGGCCCTTCTCGGCGAGCAGGACGCGGCCGACGAAACGGCGAGGGTGGCCGCGATACTCAATCCGCTGGGCGGGGAATGGTACGCCTCCGTCAGGGCCTATGTACACTTCATGGCGAAACGCTACGACGCGGCCGAAACCTTCTTCGCGCTCGCCACGAAAGGTCCGCCCGACAGCATGGCCTGGCATGCAGCCAACCTTGCCTATCTCGGCCGGCAACAGGAGGCGGCAATGCTGATGCGCGACGCCTTGCACCGGCTAGGCACCCAGTGGCGCGGCCCGGCGCCGATGCTGCCGCAGGACTTCATCCGCTGGTATCACCACAACAACATGTTCAGGCTGCGCGAGGGCTGGGACCATTTGTTCGGCGGCCTGCTGCAGGCCGGATTCCCGCCGGGCGCGGATGCCGGCCTCGCCGATTGAATACCGCGCCCCGCGACATCCATCCCTCTTGCATCCGCGCCTTCGCAATGGTTTAGCACCCGTTCGTCGCGCGGCCTCCCAACCGCGTGCAATTCCGTCAAAGGACTGAAGCGGGTTCGGCGTATCGGTCGCCGGGTTTCGCGCTGCCTCTTCCAGGTTTTTCCGCATGATCCGTCTCGAATCGATTTCCAAGCAGAACGGCAAGCAGATCGTCTTCATCGAGGCGTCCGCCACGCTGCAGCGCGGCGAGAAGGTCGGGCTTGTGGGGCCGAACGGGGCGGGGAAGACGACGCTGTTCCGGATGGTCACGGGCGAGGAACTGCCGGACGAGGGCCAGGTGTCGGTCGATCGCGGGGTGCGGATCGGCTATTTCAGTCAGGATGTCGGCGACATGGCGGGGCGCAGCGCCGTGGTCGAGGTGATGGACGGCGTCGGGCCGGTGAGCGCACTTGCCGCCGAGATGGCGGAGCTGGAAGCGGCGATGGGCGATCCCGACCGCGCCGACGAGATGGACGAGATCATCGCGCGCTACGGCGAGGTGCAGGGCAAGTTCGACGAACTGGACGGCTATGCGCTGGACGGGCGCGCGCGCGAGGTGCTGGGTGGCCTCGGCTTCTCGGACGAGATGATGGCTGGTGACGTCGGCAAACTTTCCGGCGGCTGGAAGATGCGGGTGGCGCTGGCGAAGATCCTGCTGATGCGGCCGGACGCGATGCTGCTCGACGAGCCGTCCAACCATCTCGACATCGAGAGCCTGATCTGGCTTGAAGGGTTTCTCAAGGGCTATGACGGCGCGATCCTGATGACCTCGCACGACCGTGAGTTCATGAACCGGATCGTCAACAAGATCATCGAGATCGACGGCGGGTCGCTGACGACCTATTCGGGCGACTACGAGTTCTACCGCGAGCAGCGCGCGCTGGCCGACGTGCAGCAGCAGGCGCAGTTCGACCGGCAGCAGGCAATGCTGGCGAAGGAAATCGCCTTCATCGAACGGTTCAAGGCCCGCGCGAGCCACGCGGCGCAGGTGCAGAGCCGGGTGAAGAAGCTCGACAAGATCGACAAGGTGGAGCCGCCGAAGCGGCAGCAGACGGTGCGGTTCGAGTTCCAGCCGGCGCCGCGCTCGGGCGAGGACGTGGCGACGTTGAAGAACGTGTCGAAGAGCTATGGCAGCCGCACCATCTATGACGGGCTGGACTTCCAGATCCGCCGGCGCGAGCGCTGGTGCGTGATGGGCGTCAACGGGGCCGGCAAGTCGACGTTGCTGAAGCTGGTCGCCGGCGCGTCGGAGCCGGACGACGGTACGGTGGCGCGCGGCCCGAGCGTCAAGATGGGCTATTTCGCCCAGCACGCGATGGAACTGCTTGAGGGCGACCATACGGTGCTGCAGAGCCTGGAGGATTCCTTCCCGCAGGCAGGGCAGGCGCCGCTGCGGGCGCTCGCCGGCTGCTTCGGCTTCCATGGCGACGAGGTCGAGAAGAAATGCCGCGTGCTGTCGGGCGGCGAAAAGGCGCGGCTGGTGATGGCGAAGATGCTGTTCGATCCGCCGAACTTCCTCGTGCTCGATGAGCCGACGAACCATCTCGACATCGCCACCAAGCAGATGCTTATCGAGGCGCTGTCGCGCTACGAGGGCGCGATGCTGTTCGTCAGCCACGACCGCCATTTTCTCGCGGCGCTGTCGAACCGGGTGCTGGAGCTGACCGCCGACGGCATGCAGGCCTATGGCGGGGGCTATACGGAGTATGTCCAGAGCACCGGCCAGGAAGCGCCGGGGCTCAGGAGCTGAGGCGAGGCGGTTAGCCGGCTGTCTGTCAGGTGTGTCGCCCCCTACTCGGGCGTCATCCTCGGGCTTGTCCCGTGGGTCTGCGTGCGTTGGAGACTGACTTGGACTGCCGATGCACGCACCTATCAGCGGAAGCACATCCTCGGGACTAGCCCGAGGATGGCGGCGGCGTGATGGGGGACCGCGCCGATCCCGTTGACCGTCAGCCCAAGCCCTTCGCCCTGAGCGCTGCCGTGATCTCGTCCAGGATCGCCGGGTCATCGATGGTGGCGGGCATGTTCCAGGGCTCGCGATCGGCGATCTTCTGCATCGTGCCGCGCAGGATCTTGCCCGAGCGGGTCTTCGGCAGGCGCTTGACGGCGACGGCGAGCTTGAAGGCCGCGACAGGGCCGATGCGGTCCCGCACAAGGGCGACGATTTCCTTCTCGATGATCGCCACATCCCGCGAGACGCCGGCCGAGAGCACGACGAAGCCGAGCGGCAGCTGGCCCTTCATCTCGTCCGCGATGCCGATGACGGCGCATTCGGCGACGTCGGGATGGCCGGCGATGACTTCCTCCATCGCGCCGGTCGACAGGCGGTGGCCGGCGACATTGATGATGTCGTCGGTGCGGGCCATGATGAACAGGTAGCCGTCCTCATCGAGATAGCCGGCGTCGGCGGTCTTGTAGTAGCCGGGGAACTCGGCAAGATAGGCGTCGCGGAAGCGCTGGTCCGCGTTCCACAGCGTCGGCAGGCAGCCGGGAGGCAGTGGCAGCTTGACCAGGACGTTGCCGAGCGTGCCGGCCGGCACCGGGTGGCCGGCGTCGTCCAGCACCTCCATCCTGTAGCCGGGCATGGCGACGCCCGGAGACCCGAGCTTGACCGGCAGGATGCCGAGGCCAACCGGGTTCTGGCTGATCGGCGAGCCGGTTTCGGTCTGCCACCAGTGATCGATGACCGGCACGCCAAGGTGCTTCTGCGCCCATTCGATGGTCGGCGGATCGCCGCGCTCGCCAGCGAGGAAGAGGGTGCGGAACTTCGACAGGTCGTAGCGGCCGATATGCTCGCCCTGCGGGTCCTGGCCCTTGATGGCGCGGAAGGCGGTGGGGGCGGTGAACAGCGCGACGACACCATGCTCGGATATGACGCGCCAGAACGTGCCGGCGTCGGGCGTACCCACCGGCTTGCCCTCGAACAGGATCGTTGTGCAGCCGTGCAGCAGCGGGGCGTAGACGATGTAGGAATGGCCGACGACCCATCCGACATCGGACGCCGCCCAGAACACCTCGCCCGGCCTGACGCCGAACTCGTTCCACATCGACCATTTCAGCGCCACCATGTGGCCGCCGGTGTCGCGCACGACGCCCTTCGGCTGGCCGGTGGTACCGGAGGTGTAAAGCACGTAGAGCGGATCTGTCGCCCGCATCGGCTCGCACGGCACGGTGCGGCCGCGGGCGGCGGCGACGAGCGTCGCATAGTCGAAATCGCGGCCCACGACCATTGGGGCCTCAAGCTGCGGGCGCTGCAGCACGAGGCAGAAGTCGGGCTTGTGTGACGCCATGTCGATCGCGCCGTCGAGCAGCGGCTTGTAGGCGACGGTGCGGCCGGGCTCGAGGCCGCAGGAGGCGGCGATCATCGCCTTCGGCGTCGAATCGTCGATGCGGGTGGCGAGTTCCTTGGCTGCGAAGCCGCCGAAGACCACCGAGTGGATGGCGCCCAGCCGCGCGCAGGCGAGCATCGCGAACACCGCTTCCGGCACCATCGGCATGTAGAGGATGACACGATCGCCCTTGCCGACGCCCTTGTCCCTCAGTACGGCGGCGAGAGCGTTCACCTCGGCCAGAAGCTGGGCATAGGTGAAGGCGGTCTTCGTGCCGGTGATGGCGCTGTCATGGATCAGAGCAAGCTGATCGGCGCGGCCCGAGGCGACGTGGCGGTCGACGGCGTTGTGGCACATGTTGCCGACGGCATCCGGAAACCATGCGCCGTAGACGCCGGCCGAAGGGTCGAAGATCCTGTCCGGCTGCGAGACCCAGTCGATGTCCTTCGCCGCCTCGGCCCAGAACCCTTCGGGATCGTTCTCCCAGCGCGCATAGACCTCGCGATATGCCGATGCCATTCCCTGCCTCCCATGGACGGTTTGGCAGCGTTCTAGACCCTGTCGGCGGGGGCCGTCCACATGACCATCGTCTAGACTCGCGGCTCCGGGACTGATCAAAGGAGCAATTCGCCGCACAACGGTTCCGCATTGTCCAAAGCCCTCGCCCTCCTGATCATCGCCATGATGGCCGTGCACATGGTCCGCCCGCTCGGCCTGCCGGGCCTGCGCCAGCGCCGCGACGTGTGGAAGATCGCGATCGTCGCGCTGGTGGCGATCGGTGCGACGGTGCTGCTCAGTCATGGGAACGGGTGAGAGAGTAGGCAGTGGGCAGTAGGCAGTAGGCAGTAGGCAGTAGGCAGTAGGCAGTAGGTGCTTGCCCGGTCCGGGGCCTCAGCTCTCGCCCAGCACCAGCGGCAGCAGATGTTCCGCCCAGGCGGCGTAGCCGGCGGCTGACGCGTGGAAGCCGTCGACGGAGAAGCCTGCGGCGGGATCGAGGATCGGCAGGCGGGTTGCGGGCAGCGCGCCGCGTTCGAAGCACAGCGCCTCGCCTTTGGCGTTGAGTGCCTGGGCGCGGACTTCGAGGATTTTGCCGAGCAGGGTGGGAAGTGCCGGGACGCGGGTCATCTCGACGACCGGCGACCAGACGACGCGCGCTTCGGGCCACTTGGCGCGCAACCCGTAGAGCAGGCCGCCGAACTCGCGCTTGAAGCGCGGCACCGAGTGAAAATTCTTGGCGTCGTTGGTGCCGATCGAGACGACGATATGCGTCCAGGGCTCGGGCGCGAGGTTGGGCAGGACGTGGTCGCGGATCTGACCGGACGTGGCCGAATTGAAGCCCGCGGCGCGCCAGACCACAGCGCGGCCGGTGCGCGCGGCGATGAGGCGGGAGAGTTCGGCGGCGAGGCCTTGTTCGGAACTCTCGATGCCGACGGAGGCTGCGGACGAGTCGCCCAGAACGAGGAGCCGGATGTCCGGCTCGCCGCCCTCGATGCGATGCCTGACGGGGCCGCCAGCTGGCAGCATGCGTGGGGTGCGGCGGCGAACGCCGAGCCCCTGCCAGATGTAGACCGGGAAGGCGAGCCAGGAGAGGAGCGCGGCAAAGCGGGACATTGTTCCCGCTTAGCGCGAAGGCGTCGGCCGTGGAAGTGCGTCAGAACGCCGGCAGTGTCGGACGGGTGGCGAGCGCGTCCCTGACGATTTTCTGGGCTGCCTTGCGGCGCTCGCCCGAAAGCGGCATGCGTGGCATGCGCACGCGGTCGTTGGTGCCGATGGCATGGACCTCAGCCAGCTTGATGTTCTGGACGAGGTAGGTCGAGACGTCGAGGTCGAGCAGCGGGCGGAACCAGCGGTAGATGGCGAGCGCCTCGTCGCGGCGGCCCTGCTGCATCAGCCGGTAAATCGCCACCGTCTCCTTCGGGAAGGCGGTGACGAGGCCCGCCACCCAGCCGATGGCGCCGACGGACAGTGCCTCGAAGGCGAGGTTGTCGACGCCGGTAAAGAGATCGAAGCGGTCGCCGAAGGCGTTGATGATGTCGGTCGAGCGGCGGATGTCGTCGGAACTCTCCTTGACCGCGACGAAACGGGCGTCGGCGGCCAGTTCCTCCATGATCGGGATGGTGACGTCGACGCGGTAGGCGAGGCGGTTGGAGTAGATCATCACCGGCAGGTCGCCGGCGGCCGCGACGGCGCTGAGAGCGGCGACGGTTTCCTCAGGATTGGTGTGATAGATCGGCGAGGGGACGACCATGAGGCCGTCGGCGCCGGCCTTGGCGGCGCGCCTGGCGAGCGAGGCGGCCTCCCGGGTTCCGGCCTCGTTGATGGTCAGGAGCACAGGCTTTTTGCCGGCTACCTTTCGCGCCGTCGCGAAGACGTCGAGCTTCTCGTCATGGCTGAGCATCGGGCCTTCGCCGAGCGAACCGCAGACGATGATGCCGTCGCAGCCGGCGTCCATCTGCAGTCCGTAGCAGCGCTCCATCTCGGCATGGTCGAGGCGGTCGTCCGCGGTGAATTTTGTTGTGACTGCAGGGAAAACGCCGGCCCACATGATGTCTCTCCTTCTGATATATCACTGATATATGAGAAGCTGGGAAGTCTGTCAATGCGGATCAGCGTGTGATATATCAAAAATATATCAGAGGGCCTAACCATGCCGGATACGATCACGGGAAGCGCCACGCAGCGCGCCTATCGCGCGCTGGAGCGGATGATCGTGACGCTCGAACTGCTGCCGGGAAGCGTCACCACCGAAGGCGCGCTGATCGAGAAGATCGGGCTCGGCCGCACGCCGGTGCGCGAGGCGATCCAGCGGCTGGCCTGGGAGGGGTTGCTGGAGGTGCGGGCGCGGGCCGGGCTGGCGGTCGCGCCGCTGCATCCGGGCGACTGGGTCAAGGTGATCGATGCGCGGCGCGGCGTCGAGGCCATCCTGGCGCGCTCCGCTGCAAGGCACGCGACGCGCGAGGCGGCGCAACACTTCCAGGAAGCGGCGCTGGCGATGCGGAAAGCGGCGATCTCGGGCAATGTCATCGCTTTCCTGCAGGCCGACAAGGCGCTCGACGAGGCGATGGCGCTGGCGGCGGACAATCCCTATGCCGCGCGGCTGGTCGCGCCTTTGCAGTCGCACAGCCGGCGCTTCTGGTTCCGCTATCAGTCGGACACCGGTCTATCCGCCGCAGCGGACCGCCACATGGCGCTGATCAGGGCGATCCTCGATGGCAACGCGGAAGAGGCCGCCGCCCAGGCCGACCGGCTGATGGCGCTGTTGCGATCGCATGCCGAGGACGCGGCGAAAGATTGAACATCCGCGCGCGGGACAGCAGCGTCAGGCGTCGTCGCCGACCTGTTTCACCGCGCCATCCCAGCCTTCGCCGCTGGCCAGGATGCAGCTGGTGCCGTCGGTGCCGCTGGCGAGGATGGTGAAAGTACCCGCCTCCGAGACGAAAACCTCGACCACGGCGTTCGGATCGATCATGCCCATGCCGTTCGGCGCTTCCTGGAACACCGCGCCGAGCTGGGCAACGATCTCGTCGCGCGGGCCGCAGTTCGTGACAGTCTCGCTGGGAATGGCCGGATCCAAGATCGTCGGGGCCGACACGCTCGCCTGAGGCGGAGTCTGCGCCGTCGCCGCGAAGCTGCAGGTCAGCGCCAGTGCGCCTATGATGGTTGCGAGACGTACCATTTCAGCGCTCCTCTGCCACCCGCGCGACATGCGCATGGAGACTGGAAGGCGCAGGCGCCGACGGCGTTCCATCACGAAGATGCGAGCGGGTGTAACAAAGGGCGAGGCGGGCCTCATGATGTCCGCTGCGCTGTCAGCCAGCCAATGCCCGCAACAGCAAAGGATGCGGCTGTGGAAGGAAGGAGTTGATGATGGTCACCCCGCGCCACTCGAACCCGTGTTGCATGTCTTCTGAAAGCAAGAGGCGGCAACCGGCTGAGGCGGAGACCGAGAGGATGATCGCGTCCCAGATGTTTAGGCCGTGCTGCTCGGCCAGTTCCAACGCAGCAACCATCCCTGCCGATGTGGTATCAGCCGTTCGGAAAATAGCGCGCAGTTCCGCAACCACGCTGACGGCCTTCTGTGGTTAGAACTGTCCCCTGCGCGTGAGGACATTGAACAGTTCGCCCATGACCTGGATTGGGACGACGGTTCCGCCAACCGGCAGATCGGCAATCAGTTTGCGAGCAGATAGAGCTTGTGCCGGTCCGTTCACGCCTTCGGCATCGACAATATGTTGGTATCGACCGCGAGCTTCACTTGCCGCGCTCGTTCATTTCCTTGCGGGTCGCTCTCGGCAGGTTAAGCACGGGCCGTTTTCGGAGTTCGTCGAGATAGCGCTGCTTGGCTTCTTCACGCTTCGCCGTATCGTCTTCGATCGGGACAAGCCGAGCGACCGGTGTTCCGTGACTAGTGACGATGAAGGAATCGCCCTCTCTTATGCTGCGGAGCAGCTTGGAGAAATCGCGGCTTGCCTCAGCGGCGGTGACGGTCTTGTCCATGCAACACCAAATGTAGTGACTTTCACTACATCATCAAACTGCGCGGCCAGACGCAATTGGTCGCGGGTCATCAACAAAAAAGGCGGCGCATCGCTGCGCCGCCTCAAGGGTCGGTCCTGGGAAGACCCGTCAGTTCATCGTCGGGATCACAAAATCCGCGCCGTCCTTGATGCCTGAGGGCCAGCGGGAGGTGACGGTCTTGGTCTTGGTGTAGAAGCGGAAGGCGTCCGGGCCGTGCTGGTTCAGGTCGCCGAAGGAGGAGGCCTTCCAGCCGCCGAACGTGTAGTAGGCGATCGGCACCGGGATCGGCACATTGACGCCGACCATGCCGACCTGGACACGGCTGGCGAAGTCGCGGGCGGCGTCGCCGTTCTGGGTGAAGATCGCGACGCCGTTGCCCATCTCGTGGTCGTTGGCGAGGCCGATCGCGTCCTCGTAGGTGTTGGCGCGGACGACGGACAGGACGGGGCCGAAGATCTCTTCCTTGTAGATCTTCATGTCGGGCGTCACGTCGTCGAACAGGCAGCCGCCCATGTAGTAGCCGTTCTCGTAGCCCTGCATCGAGAAGCCGCGGCCGTCGACTAGAAGCTTCGCGCCTTCCTTGACGCCGGCGTCGACGTAGCCCTTGACGCGGTCGAGCGCCTGCTTCGTCACGAGCGGGCCGAAATCGGCCGAACTGTCGGTCGAGGGGCCGACCTTGAGGCTTTCGACGCGGGGGATCAGCTTTTCGACGAGGCGGTCGGCGGTCTCCTTGCCGACGGGGACGGCGACGGAGATCGCCATGCAGCGCTCGCCGGCCGAGCCGTAGCCGGCGCCGATCAGCGCGTCGACGGTCTGGTCCATGTCGGCGTCGGGCATGATGATCATGTGGTTCTTGGCGCCGCCGAAGCACTGGGCGCGCTTGCCGTTCGCGGTGGCGCGGGAATAGATGTACTGGGCGATCGGGGTCGAGCCGACGAAGCCGACGGCCTTGATGTCAGGATCGTCGAGGATCGCGTCCACCACTTCCTTGTCGCCGTTGACGACATTGAGCACGCCGGCGGGCAGGCCCGCTTCGATGAACAGTTCGGCGATGCGCATCGGCACGCCCGGATCACGCTCCGACGGCTTCAGGATGAAGGCGTTGCCGCAGGCCAGCGCCGGGCCGATCTTCCAGAGCGGGATCATGGCCGGGAAGTTGAACGGGGTGATGCCGGCGACGACGCCGAGCGGCTGGCGCATCGAGTAGACGTCGATGCCGGGGCCGGCGCCATCGGTGAACTCGCCCTTCATCATGTGCGGCGCGCCGAGGCAGACTTCGATGACTTCGAGGCCGCGCTGGATGTCGCCCTTGGCGTCGGCGATGGTCTTGCCGTGCTCGCGGGCGAGGAGTTCCGCGAGCGCATCGTTCTCGCGCGCCATCAGGTCGAGGAACTTCATCAGCACCCGGGCGCGGCGCTGCGGGTTGGTGGCGCCCCAGCCGACCTGCGCGGCCTTGGCGTTTTCGACCGCGGCGCGCAGTTCGGCAGCGGAACCGAGCGCGACCTGGCCGCGGACGGAGCCGTCCATCGGCTGCATCACGTCCGCGGTGCGGCGGCTTGTGGAGGCGACATGCTTGCCGCCGATGAAATGTCCGGTGATCGCCACTGCTTCACTCCCTGAAGGATTTTTCTCGACCGCATAATCGGCTTTGCCCGACCGGATTGCAACGCGAGCCCGGTCGAAACCGTTGTGCATTGTATCGATAACGACTATGTTCGATCTTTATTCTTTGCATATCGGGAGGGGATATGAACTGGGATGACGTGCGGATTTTCCTGGCCGTGGCGCGGGCGGGCCAGATTCTCGGCGCCGCCAAGCGGCTGGGCCTCAACCACGCGACGGTGTCGCGGCGCGTGGCGGCACTGGAGGAGAGCCTCAACGCGCGGCTGTTCCGCCGGTTGACGACCGGCAGCGAGCTGACCCCGGCCGGCGAGCACTTTCTCGGGGTCGCCGAACGGATGGAAGCCGACATGATCGCTGCACGGGCGGAGATCGCTGGCGAGGGCGACGACGTCTCGGGAACCGTGCGCATCGGCGCTCCGGACGGCTTCGGCGTCGCCTTCCTGGCGCCGCGGCTGGGCGAGTTGACCGGGCGGCATCCAACGCTGTCGGTGCAGCTCGTGCCGGTGCCGCGGACGTTTTCGCTGTCGCGGCGGGAGGCCGACATCGCGATCACCGTCGAGCGCCCGACGGAAGGGCGGCTGGTTGCCGCCAAACTGGTCGACTACTCGCTCGGGCTCTATGCCTCGAAGGACTATCTGGCGGCGAACGGCACGCCTCAAAGTCTCGCCGACCTGCGCAAGCATCGGCTGGTCGGCTATGTCGGCGACCTGGTGATCAGCCCGACGCTCGACTATGCCAACGAGATCGCGCCAGGGTGGCAGGCCGGGTTCCAGGTCTCGTCTGCCCTCGGACAGACAAGCGCGGTGCGATCAGGCGCGGGGATCGGCATCCTGCACACATTCATCGCGCGGACGCACGACGACCTCGTGCCGGTGCAGGTCGCGCCGCCGATCCGCCGCGCCTACTGGCTGGTCTATCACGAGAGCGTGCGGCCGCTGCGGCGGATCCAGACGGTGTCATCCTTCATCGCGGGACTTGTCGAGAAGGAGCGCGGACGGTTCGTCTGAACCCCGCACATGCGAAGACCGCCGCGTCGCCGCGGCGGTCCCGAACAATGCCCGATTGCGACGCCGGTCAGAACTTGTAGCCGATCCTCGCGGTGAAGGTGTCGATGTCGGCGTAGATCTGGGTGTTGTCGTAGCGGTCCGAGGTCATGTGGCTGTAGCTGACGCCGGCAATGACGTTGTCGGTGATGGCGTAGTCGAGCCCGGCACCATAGGTGAGCGCCCAGTCGGCGAGTCCGTCATAGAGAAAGATCGTGCTCGTCGTGTTCACATAGCTCGCGCCGATGTGGCCGGTAAACAGGAAGCGGTCGAGCGCAACGCCGCCGCGCGCTTTCAGGGTGTAGGCTTCCGAGGCCCAGACCGGCAGGCCGTCGAACTGAATGTCGAGATTGAGCGCCTCGGCCTCCGCGCCGACGACGAAGCGGCCGAATTCATGCAGGTAGCCAACATGCGCGCCCAGGATCCAGTCCTCGCCGCTCGCCCGCATCGGTGGCGTGAAGGCTCGGTCGATGTCTTTCAGCCAGCCATAGCCGCCGGTCACGCCGCCATAGACGCCGGTCCAGCCGAACCGTTCGGGGTTCACCCCGTCTGCCTCGATGATCTGAATGTCGTCCGCCGCCACCGCGGCTCCGCAGGCCAGAAACAGCCCGGCAATTCCCATTGCAAACTTACGCATGACCCAAGCTCCATCCGGCGGGTTCAACGATTCCCGTCAAGCAGAATATGCAGTCATGGTTGCCAATTGCTTAATTCCGCGGACAAAACGGAGGATTCCCGTGCGTTCGATGTATGCGTTCAAACGAACTCCGCAGTGGTCCGGATCGCAGAAACGGCGGATCGCCGGATGGTTTTCAAAGAATTAACCACTTCTCAAAACATCGGCTGCAAGATCGGCGGACTCAAGGATGGCTCGGGGCTGCACATGTCTGTCATGCATTGGCTGGGTTCACTGATCGACTGGTTCACGCCCGATAGCGTCAAGGACGATCCGCACGCCAAGAAGCGCGTGCGGATGTTCCTGATCTCGCATCTGTGCGGGCCCTTCCTGGGCGCGCCGATTCCCATCTTCCTGATGATCTATGACCCGGCGCCCTTTCCGCACGTCCCGATGCTTGCCGCTTCGATTTTCGCCTTCTGGGCGTTTCCCTTCGCCCTGAAGGTGTTTCCGACGCACTACACGTCGCTGGCTTTGCTCTCGACCGTCAATTTGTCGTTCGCGATCCTGTTCGGCTCCTACCATTATGGCGGCGCAAGCTCGCCGTTCCTGATGTGGTTCCTCGTGATGCCGCTCCTGGCATTCTTCTACCTCGGCTCGAGCACCAAGACCCGTGTCATCATCTTCGCCCAGATCGCGCTTGGCCTTGCCGGCTTCTACGCGGCGTTCATCATGGCCGACAGCTTCCCCCAGCACATTCCGATCGAGCAGATGGTCGGCATCGGCGTCATTTCCGCCTTCTGCGCCGCGACCTACGTGTTCCTGATGGCGAGCTATTATTCGAGCGTGGTGGATTCGCAGTCCGAACTGCTGAAGGAGATCGACCGGCACCAGGACACGCTGAAGATGCTGACGGTCGCCAAGGATGACGCCGAACGCGCCAACGGCGCCAAGTCCGACTTCCTCGCCAAGATGAGCCATGAGCTGCGCACGCCGCTGAACGCTGTGCTCGGCTACAGCGAAATCCTGCTCGAGGACGCCGAACTGGAAGGCCGCGGCGAACAGATCGCCGACCTGCAGAAGATCAGCGCCGCCGGCAAGCACCTGCTCGCGATGGTCAACGACATTCTCGACATTTCCAAGATCGAGGCCGGCAAGATGGAGCTCAACCTCGAAACGGTCGATCTCGACCGGCTGATCGACGAAGTCGAGTCGACGGGCCGTCCGCTTGCGGCCAAGAACACCAACGCGTTCATTGTCGAACGCGGCGACGAACTCGGCAAGATCCGCGCCGACGCCACCAAGCTGCGTCAGGCGATCTTCAACCTGCTCTCGAATGCCGCGAAATTCACCCAGAACGGCAAGATCACGCTGAGCGCCAGGCGCGAGATGCGCAACGGCGCCGGGTGGATCGTGATTTCCGTTGCCGATTCCGGCGTCGGCATCAGCAAGGCGCAGCAGGCGCAGCTGTTCTCGAACTTCTCGCAGGCCAATCCTGCGATCGCTGCAAAATACGGCGGCACCGGCCTCGGCCTGTCGCTCAGCCAGAACCTGTGCCGTCTGATGGGTGGAAGCATCTCGCTTGAAAGCGAACCGGGCAAAGGCTCGCGGTTCTCGATCAGCCTGCCGACGGGCGAGGCAGCCAAGCCCGTCGACGATACGGCCATGGCCGAAGCGATGCAGGACATGCGAAGCCGCGACGAGGGCTATACGGGCGTCGCCGCTGCCCGGCCGCAGCAGACCCGTCAGGAAAAGATCCTGATCGTCGACGACGACCACGATTTCCTGGAGTTCGCCGAACGCCTGCTGATGAAGGAAGGCTATAGCCCGATCTCGACCGATGCGCCGGAATCGGTGCTGCAGATCGCCCGCACGGTAAAGCCTCGCGCGATCCTGATGGACATCCTGATGCCCGGCCTCGACGGCTGGGACGTCATCCAGACCTTGCGTTCCGACCCGGTGACGGCCGGCATTCCTGTCATCATGCTGAGCGTCATGGAAGACCGGCAGACGGCGCGAGACCGCGGCGCCGTCGACCTGATCACCAAGCCTCTCGACAGCAACAAGCTCCGCGCCGCGCTCCATGCGCTGAAGTTCGGGGAAAACAGGCCCAGCGACCGTCCGTCTCCGACGGCGCTCGCATCATAGGGGGTAGACCGCCATGACACTCGTGCTCATCGTCGAAGACAATCCGATCAACCGCGACGTGCTCGGCCGCCGCCTCGAGCGCCGCGGCTTCAACATCCGTTTCGCCGAGGATGGCCCATCCGGCATCAAGTCAGCCGACGAACTGATCCCGGACGTGATTCTGATGGATATCGGACTTGGCGAAATGGACGGATGGGAAACCACCAGACGCATCAAGGCCAACCCGAAAACCGTGAACATCCCGATCATCGCGCTGACGGCCAGCGCCTTCGAATCGGACCGGGAGAAGAGCTTTGCCGCGGGATGCTGCGACTTCGACACCAAGCCGGTCGACCTGCCGCGTTTGCTCGGGAAGATCGAGAAGAGCCTCGGCCTCGCCGCCTGACGCTGGCCCGCATCTAGAATCGGAAAGGCCCCGGCGGGACGTCCCGCCGGGGCCTTTCAAGTCTTGAAGGGCGGAGCCGTTCAGGCCGCCGAGCGAACGTCGTGCGCCATCAGCATCGCCCGCAGCTTCTGGAAGTCGAGCGGCTTCTGCTGGATGTAGGGAACGGACAGCCCCAGAGCCTCGGCCTTCGCCTGCGTCTCGCGCAGCACGCTCTCGTCTTCACCGCTGACGATCAGCACCCGTCCCCGATAGCCTGCCTGGGCAAGCAGTTGCAGGAGGCCGCCGGCGTCGATGTTCGGCATGTTGATGTCGATGGCCATGATGTCGGGGTTGAGCGCGTTGGCGAGATTGACGACGCCCCGCGAATCGGATGTCGCAAAGGCCTCGTAGCCGCACCGTTCCGCCACCCGCACGATCAGCTCGGCCGACGAGGCGTCGTCGTCGACGGCGAGAAGCCTGAGCGGGCGTCCATGAGTCGCGATCATGTTCCGGTCCTCACGCGGCGTTGGACGTGACCGTCCACTTGCTGGCGGACGGCGCGGGCGCGGCGGCATGATCGTTCTCGCGGTAGGAGCGGAATTCCAGGTCCGCCGACCGCATCGACTTCAGCATGTGATGCACAAGCTGGTCGACATCTTCCTTTGTGTGGTCCGACATCACCTGCACCCGGAAGCGGGCGCCGCCCTGCGGCACGGCAGGATACTCGACGAGGTTGGCGATCGCGCCCATCGAGGCGAGTTCGCGCGCCGCGATGCGGGCAAGTCCTTCCGCCCCGACGCGGACCGGAACGATCGCAGACGGATCTCCGAGCGCCTCGAGGCCAACCTTGGTCATTTCCGAGCGCATGTAGAGAATGTTCTCCATCAGCCGGCGGCGGCGCAGCTTGCCTTCCTGCGACTTGACGATCTCGAACGCGGTCCTGACGGTTGCCGCCTGGACCGGCGACAGCGCGTTCGAGAAGGTCTGCGTGGCGCTGAAATATTTGAGGTATTCCGCCATCGCCCGCGTCTTGACGGCGATGAAGCCGCCGTTCGAGGCAAAGGTCTTGGAGAACGAGCCGATGATCACGTCGACCTTGTCGAGCATGTTCTGCAGCCCAAGATGGCCCAGCCCGTCGTCGCCTATGCAGCCGAAATCATGCGCGCAGTCAACCAGCAGCTTCGCGTCGTACTGATCGCAGACATTGCGCAGCGCCGCGATATCCGGCGTGTCCGAATGCATCGAGAACAGGCTCTCGGTGACCACCAGGATGCCGTTCTCCGCGTCGTTGGCGCGAATGCGCTGCAGGCGGCGGGCAAGGCCCTCGACGTTGAGGTGGCCGTGAAAGTGGATGTTCTGGGTGGCGGCACGAGCGCCCTCCTGCAGGCAGGAATGCGCCAGGACGTCCATCACGACATGATCGTTGGGGCGCACGAGGCCCTGGACGGCCGCGAAGCCCGCCGACCAGCCGCTCGGATAGAGCACGACTGAACGGCCGTTGACGAAGTCGGAGATGGTGTCCTCGAGCGCCAGCGAATGCTTGGTGTTGCCGAGAAGAGCGGCCGAACCCGCGCTGTGCACGCCATAGTCCCGGATGGCGGCAATCGCGGCTTCCTTGATCGCAGGATGCGAGGAGAGGCTCAGGTAATCCTGCGAGGCGAAGTTCACGCCTGAGATTTCCGCGCCGGCGTCGGTCTTGGCCGTGCAGTGGGTCTTCGGCGCGCTCGCCGTCGAGCGTGCATACGGCCAGACATTGTGCTGGCGGCGCAGATCCTGCCACTCGTAGAAGCCGTCGACGCGGCCGATCAGGTCGCTGCCCGCCGGAAGGCGGTAGTCGCGCAGGCTGCCCGTCAGTGCTGCTTCCGGTATGACGTTCTTTTCCGCCGAGCCGGCGATATCGTCCCTGTTCATGTTTTTGGCCCCCTTGTCCCGTTGTCCCAGACGTTTTGGTGAGGGCGACGTTACAGGAGCGCCTTGAATTCCCGCTTAAGTGGAAAGGTGTATTTTCCGTCACCGGCCATGTTGAGTGGCGTCTGGCCTGGCATTGTGCGGAAATGGTTAACGTTCGACGTTGGTTATTCGGACGTATACAAACATTGATCGCGATCCACTTTGCCTTAACCACGCAAGACTTGCGCGCGGCTGCGGGACCGCGGAAACGTTGCATTTCCAACACGAATAGTTCCGTCGCGTAACTCTGATCATCGAATCTTAAGCTGATCGCACTAGTGTGTTTCGTGAATGTGGGGGCAGGTTCTCATGCGCGGTTCAATCAAGGCGGCAGACACCTGGCTCGATCAGCTGATCGGGGCGAGCGGACTAGGCGCCGGTCAGCGCGATCATCTTCTGTCCGAGCAGCTCAGGGCGCTGCGGCAGATCACGCCATCCACGATCCTGACCACGCTCATTACATCGATCATCATCGTCGTCGTGACGATCGGGGAACCCGTGTTCCCGCTTGTCTTCATCTGGGGCGTCGCGATCTACGGATTCCTTGGATATTGCTACCTCAGCTACAAGAAGGCACAGGCTGCGCCGACGGTACGGCCGCAAGGCAGGACGGCGATCGGACGGATGGTCGTGATCTCCGCCGTGCTGGGCGTGCTCTGGGGCATCATCCCGATCGTCGCGCTGCCCGAGGCGAGCACGATGTCGCGCATGGCGGTTTTCGCGGCGATGGGCGGGATCATCTATGTCACAGGTTTCGGGCTGTCGGTCATGCCGCAGGCGGCGGTGTCCTTCATGCTACCGGTGATTGCAGGCCTGACCATTGCGGTGGCCGGGCTCGACTTCGGCATGGAAGGACTGGTCTTCGCAGCCCTTCTTGCCGTGTGCACGATCGCCATCGCGGTGGTCGCGATCCGTTCGGTGCGCGGCTTCGTCAGCCGGATTTCGCTGGAGGCCACGGTTCGCGGGCAGCAGGAGGTGATCGGCCTGCTTCTCAAGGAATTCGAGAACACGGGCAGCGACTGGCTTTGGGCGTTTGACGACAGGGGCGCGATCGTTGCGCCGTCGGACAGGTTCGCGGCGGCGTCGATGTCCGACAAATCCGATCTGCAGGGCACGGATTTCATCACTTTCCTGAAGTCAGTTGGCACACCCAGCGATCCGATCATCGCCGACATCCAGCAGCGCATAAGGCAGCGCGAATCGTTCAGCGACCTGCAGATGAAACTGCATCGCGGCGATGGCGAGCATTGGTGGCGCCTGACCGGCAAGCCGGCGACCGACGATTTCGGCGACTACGCCGGCTACATCGGCACCGCCGCCGACATCACCTCGGAAAAGCTCGCCGAGAAGCGGGTCAATTTCCTGGCGCACAACGACACGCTCACCGGCCTTCTGAACCGCGCCAAGTTCACCGAGCAGCTCAAGCTCTCCGTCGCGCGCCTGGAACGCTACGGCTCGCCGTTCTCCATCCTGTTCCTCGACCTCGACCAGTTCAAGCTGGTCAACGACAGCCGCGGCCACCTGATCGGCGACCGGCTGCTGACCGAGGTGTCGAAGCGCATCCGGGCCTCGATCCGCGAGGCGGACATCGCCGCGCGGCTGGGCGGCGACGAGTTCGCGATCATCCTCAACAACAATTGCTCCAGCGAGGAGACCGCGGCGCTTGCCGCGCGGCTCGTCAAGACGGTCGGCGACCCTTATGAATTCGAGGACGAGAATGTGCTGATCGGCGTGTCGATCGGCATCGCCATGGCGCCGATCAACGGCATCCGGCCGGACCAGCTGCTGCGCAATGCCGACCTGGCCCTCTACCGCGCCAAGGCCGAAGGGCGGGGGGTCTATCGGTTCTTCGAAAGCCAGATGGATTCCGACGTGCGCGAGCGGCGCATCCTCGAACTCGAACTGCGCGAAGCGCTGAGGGACGAGGAGTTTGTCCTGTTCTACCAGCCGCTCGTATCGACCGAGTACAACGAGCCGACCGGCTTCGAGGCGCTGGTGCGCTGGAACCACCCGATTCGCGGCGTGGTGCCGCCCGCCGAGTTCATCCCGATCGCCGAGCAGTCAGGCTTGATCAAGCAGATCGGCGACTGGACCATCCGCGAGGCCTGCAACGCAGCGGTGCGCTGGCCAAACGACCTGATCGTCGCGGTCAACCTGTCGGCCAAGCACTTCCAGCTTTCCGACATCGCCCAGGTGGTGAGGGACGCGCTGCAGGAATCAGGCCTGCCGCCGCATCGGCTCGAGCTGGAGATCACCGAGAGCCTGCTGATCGACCGCCCGGACCAGGTGATCGAGAAGCTGACCGAGATCAAGGATCTCGGCGTGACCATCGCCATGGACGATTTCGGTACCGGCTATTCGAGTCTGAGCTACCTGATGAAGTTCCCGTTCGACAAGATCAAGATCGATAAGTCCTTCGTGACGGCTTCGAGCGAGGACACGGTGGCGCGCGACATCCTGCGGACCATCGCGGCGCTTGGGCGCACGCTGAAAATCAGCATCACCGCCGAAGGCGTCGAGACAGTCGAGCAGGTTGAGTTCCTGCGTGACATCGCCTGCCACCAGCTGCAGGGCTTCTATTTCGCCAAGCCGCTCAACGAAATGGACCTCGCCACCTATTTCCTTCGCCATTTCGAAGAGCGCGTGATCGCTCCAGCCGAAAACGACTCTCAGGATCTCGGCCGCAAGGTCGGATGACGGCAGCGGTCCATTCGGCCTGTGGCCGATGGACAGCCCCTGCTTGTTATGTTTGAGTGAATATATCGCTCGTGCATCGCAAGAGGGCTCCGTATGCTTAGCTGCAACCTGATGGTCCGGATGGCCGTGGCCGGTGCGGCATTGTTGCTAGCGCCGATGGCGGCATCTGCCCAGGACACGGTCACCGTGTTTGCCGCCGCCAGCCTGAAAAATGCGCTCGACGAGATCAACGCCGCCTGCGCGGCGGATGTCGGCGAGAAGGCGACGATCTCCTACGCGGCGAGCTCGGCGCTTGCCAAGCAGATCGAGCAAGGCGCGCCGGCCGACGTGTTCATCTCGGCCGATCTCGCCTGGATGGCCTACCTCTCGGACAGGAACCTGACGATGAAGGACACCGAGACCAGGCTGCTCGGCAACAGCATCGTGCTGGTGGCGCCCGCGGATTCGACCGCCTCGACGGAAATCGCGCCAAACTTCGGCCTCGCCGCGCTGCTGGGCGACGGCAAGCTGGCGATGGCCAATGTCGACGCTGTGCCTGCCGGCAAGTATGGCAAGGCGGCGTTGGAGAAGCTCGGCGTCTGGGCCTCTGTGGAAAACAAGGTGGCGCAGGCGGAGAACGTGCGTGCGGCATTGGCGCTTGTGTCGACTGGCGAAGCGCCGCTCGGAATCGTCTACAGGACGGACGTAGCGGCCGATCCGAAGGTGAAGATCGTCGGCACGTTCCCGGCGGAGTCGCATCCGCCGATCATCTACCCGATGGCCCGGACGGCAGAGTCGAAGGACAATGACACGCCGGCCTTCCTGAAGTGCCTGCAGACGGCCAAGGCGAAAGCGCTTTTCGAGAAGCAGGGGTTCACGGTGTTGACGCCGGTGGCCTCGAACTAGGGATCCCGCATGGAGTGGATGGCGCTCAGCCCCGAGGAATGGAACGCCGTCCGCCTGTCGATCAAGGTTTCGGTCTGGGCGACGCTGGTCAGCCTGCCGCTCGGCATCCTGCTCGCGCATGTGCTCGCGCGGCGGGAATTCTTCGGCAAGTCGGTCCTCAACGGCTTGGTTCACCTGCCGCTGATCCTGCCGCCAGTCGTGACCGGATATCTGCTGCTGCTGACCTTCGGCAGGCGCGGGCCGGCGGGTGCATTTCTCGACCAGTGCTGTGGCATCGTGTTCTCGTTCCGCTGGACCGGAGCGGCTCTGGCCTGCGGCGTGATGGCGTTTCCGCTGATGGTGCGGGCGATCCGGCTGTCGATCGAGGCAGTTGACCGCAAGCTGGAGGCGGCGGCCGGGACGCTGGGCGCCAGCCCGATCATGGTGTTTGCGACGGTTACTCTGCCGCTGATGCTGCCCGGCATCGTCGCTGGCATGATCCTGGCCTTTGCCAAGGCGATGGGCGAGTTCGGTGCGACGATCACCTTCGTTTCCAACATTCCGGGCGAGACGCAGACTCTGCCGTCGGCGATCTACACGTTCACGCAGGTGCCAGGCGGCGAGACCGGCGCACTGCGGCTGACTCTTGTCTCGATCGCCATCGCCATGGCGGCGCTGATCGCGTCTGAAGTCATGGCGCGGCGGATCAGCCGGCGGATCGCCGCCTGATGAGCATCGAGGTCGAGATCAGCCAGACGCTCGGCAGCTTCACGCTCGAGGCGGCGTTTCGCAGCACGGGATCGCTGACGGCGCTGTTCGGCCCATCGGGTTCCGGCAAGACGACGCTCATCAATTGCATCGGCGGGCTGGCGCGGCCGTCGCGGGGTCGGATCGTTGCCACCGGGCGTGTGCTGGTCGATACGGAGGCGGGTGTTTTCGTGCCGGCGCACAAGCGGCGGATCGGCTACGTTTTCCAGGACGCGCGGCTGTTTCCACATCTGACCGTGTCGCAGAACCTGCGCTATGGGCGTTTCTTCACGCCGGCCGGCGAGCGGTATGCGGATATCAGGCAGGTGGTCGAACTGCTCGGCATCGACCATCTGCTCGACCGCCGGCCGGCCGGCCTGTCGGGCGGCGAGCGCCAGCGGGTGGCGATCGGCCGGGCGCTGATCGCAAGTCCCAGGCTGATCCTCATGGACGAGCCGCTGGCCTCGCTGGACGAGGCGCGCAAGGCGGAGATCCTGCCCTATATCGAGCGGCTGCGCGACGAGATGAACATCCCGATCGTCTATGTCAGCCATTCCATCGCGGAAGTGTCGCGGCTGGCGAGCGACGTGGTGATGATGGCGGGCGGCAAGGTGCTGGCGGTCGGGTCGGTCGCCGAGATCATGCCGCAACTCGATCTGCTGCCAGTGGAGGACCGCGCCGAGACCGGCGCGGTCGTCAACCTTGAGCTCGTATCCCACGAGGACGAATACGGACTGTCGCTGTTGCGTTCCTCCGGCGGCGAATGGCGCCTGCCGCGGGTCGAGGCCGCGATTGGCGCTCGGCTGCGCGTGCGGGTCAGGGCGCGCGACGTGATGCTGGCGATCGAGCGGCCGGCCGGCATCAGCGCGCTCAACGTGCTGACGGGGCGGATCGCGGAAGTGACGGAAGGCGCAGGCGCCGACGCGCTGGTGACGATCGACAGCGGATCCGACCGGCTGTTTGCCCGCGTGACGCGCCGCTCCGTGCAGCACCTGGGGCTTGCACCGGGACGCGAGGTGTTTGCGGTGATCAAGTCGGTGACGTTCGATCGCGGCCATGCGCCCGGCGGGTGAGCTTTGCCAGACGGCAATCGTCGATATATACCGTTTGTCATAACGACAGGGGATTTCGATGCCGTCTCTCAGCCTCAGGATCAATCTCGACCCGGATGGCCGGATCGGGCCTGGCAAGATCGAACTCCTGGAGCAGATTGCCAGCTTCGGTTCGATTTCGGCCGGGGCGCGGCAGATGAACATGTCCTACAAGCATGCCTGGGATCTGGTCGAGGAGATGAACAGGATCTTCGGGAAGCCCGTCGTGTCGGCGCAGACCGGGGGCAAGCAGGGCGGCGGCGCGCAACTGACCCCGGTCGGGCTCGCCGTCGTCAGCCGGTTCCGCGCCATCGAGCGCGCAGCGGCCGCAGCGGCCGCGCAGCATATGGTCGCGTTGCAGGAGGAAATCGAAGCGGGGTGAGATGCAGGCCGACCGGGCTGCGCACTGCCATTGACCTCGATCAACGTCGCCGCCGCGTCCGGTCGTATTGTTAGAGCCATGCTGGCGCGGGTGGATGTACCTTGCGCCGCCGACCCCACAGGAGGAAGCCATGACGATCCAGGCCGTCGTCCCGATCGCCACCTATCCGGAATCCATCCGGCCACAGCATTTCGGCAGCATCGCGGCACTTGCGAAAGGCATCGGCTGTGACCTCCACGCGCTGGTTCTGCTGGCCAAGTTTCCCAAGGTCGCCAATGCGCTGTCGAGCCTGCTGCTCGATGTGCCGGACATGATCCGCAGCGCGGAAGCGCGAAGCCGCAAGAGCGGCGACGAACTGCTGCACGCCCTTCAGGTCGCAGTCACATCGACAGGGGGCAATCTGACCAGCAGCCAGGCGTTTCCCGGACCGGATGTCGCGGGGGAGATCGCGGCGGAACATGCGCGCTATTTCGACATGGCGATGGTCGGCGTTTCGCCGGACAACGACGTGTCGCGCAACATGGCGGAAGCTGTGGTGTTCGGAGCCGGCCGCCCTGTGTTGCTCGTTCCCGAGACATTGCGGAGCGGCGACCCAAGACACGCCGTCATCGCCTGGGACGGCAGTCGTGTCGCGGCCCGCGCCGTGGCGGACGCGGCGCTGCTGCTGGGGCAGATGCGAAGGGTGACCGTGCTGTGCGTGCTGAACGAAAAGCCGCTGCCGGACGACGATATCGGAGACCGGTTGGCGGCCGCGTTGAAGCGCCGTGGCGTCGCGGCGGACGCGCGCTCGATCGAACTGGAGGACCAGCCGATCGGCCACAGCCTGCAGGGCTTTGCCATCGACGATGGCGCCGGATTGCTGGTGATGGGCGCCTATGGCCATTCGCGGCTGCGCGATTTCGTCCTCGGCGGCGCGACCCGCGCGATCATCGACGACCTGCGCATGCCGGTGCTCATGTCACACTGAGCGAGGCCTATCGCGGCGTCTTGGCGAACCCCTTCACCAGGATCGGTCCGGTTGGACGGCCAGTGGGGGAGCCGCCGGCTGGCTCGATCGTGATCTCGTAGAGCTGGTCCTCGTGCGGGGCGGGTAGTGCGGGACCGCTCAGCACGGCCGTCTCGGAGCTCGCCAGCAGTCCCAGCGATACAGGCCCAATTTCCTGCGACGGCAAGGTCCAGACCTGCATCGTGCGGCCTTCGGGCACGGGGAAGTCGACCAGCGGCGTGACGCGGGCCTGGGCATTGCCGTAATCCTCGACGAGCGCCAGCGGCGTGCCTGCGGCATCGAGCAGCACCGCGATGACCTTCGGCTCCGGCGCTGTCAACAGGCTCCAGCCGAGCCCGGCGGCCAGCAGCAGCGAGGCGGCGAGGCTGGTCAGGGCAGCGAGGCGCCAGCGCGGGGCGGCATTGTCGTTTGCCGGCGAAGCAGCAGCACTCGAGACCGGGAGACTGCGTGTTGCAACTGCCATCGGTCGCGTGACGAGACCAGCTTCGATGCGCTGCCACAGGTCGGGGGGAATCTCGGCAGGTCCTGCCGCCAGGTCGAGCGCCAGGAAACGCTCGCGGCTGGCGGCTACGGCGGCGCGCAGGTCCGGATCGGTCTCGATGGCAGCCTCGACCTGCGCGTGGTCGGCGGGATCGAGGAGACCCAGGACATACTCATCGGCCAGAAGCAGGATGTCGCCGGTCATGCCATGCACTCCCGCAGCGCCGTCAGCCCGCGACGGACCCAGGCCTTGGCGGTGCCGAGCGGCACGCCCAGCCGTCCGGCGATCTCGCCATGGGTGAAGCCAGAGACATAGGCCATGAGGATGCTGCTGCGCTTAGGTTCGTCGAGCGCGGCGAGGCAGTCGCGCAGCCGGCTTGTCGAATCGAGCTCGAGGAAGGCGGCACGGGCCTGGTCGATCTGCCCGGCGTCCTGCAACTCGGCAATCGCCTCGTCGCCGGTCAGCTCTTCGCGCCGACCGTCGCGCAGCATGTTCAGCGCGCGGTTGCGCACGACGGCGCAGATCCAGCCGCGCGCTGAGCCGCGGTCAGGCGCGTATTGGGCCGACTTGCGCCAGATCTGGATGAACGCGTCCTGGACCGCCTCTTCCGCCAGTTCGCGGCGGCGCAGGATGCGGGCGGCGATGGCCACGAGACGCGGCGCCTCGCTGTCGAAGATCAGGCGCAACGCATCGCGCTCGCCAGCGGCGCAGCGGCGAAGCGCATCGGACAGCGCGTCTTGCGGGTCTGCCGTCACGTCTCCTCCGTTTCGTCCGACTGCTCTTGGCCAAGCAGTTGCCACGGACTTGCCGCGGGCGTCCAGTGCAAACGGCCGTGGCGGGCGTGCAGGTCTTCCCTCGGGCGCGGTGCAATGCGGCGTCATGACCTGTTTACCCGCGAGATCGCCACGCGGATGCGGCGACAACAAATTTTTTCGGCTGCTGCATCCAAACACGCGTCCGGCGTGTCTCCGGTGCAGAAGGCGCGACCGCGTCTTCCTCGAAACGCAAGATCAGGAGACCGTCATGACCACAATCAAGACCTGCCTCATCGCCGCCACCGCACTTCTCGCGCCCGCCGCCGCGTTTGCCGCGCCGGTCATCGGGCTGACCGGCGACAAGACGCTCGTGCTGTTCGACACCGAGAACCCCGCCGTGTCGAAAAGCATGGACGTGACCGGCGTCGATTCGCTGGCGGGCATCGACTGGCGGCCGGGCACCAAGACGCTGATCGGCGTCACCCCGGACAGCACGATCGTCTCGATCGACTGGGCGACGGGCGCAGCGACCGAGGTCGCCAAGATGAACACGCCGATGGCAATGGGCCAGACGGCCGTTGTCGTCGACTTCAACCCGATGGCGGACCGGCTCCGCTTCATGACCGGCACGACCAACCACCGCGTTCATCCCGACACCGGCGAAGTGACGGTCGACGGCAGCCTGAAATACGAAGATGGCGACATGAACGCGGGCAAGGCGCCGAACATCGTCGCGGCGGCCTACATCAATTCTTTCGGCAAGCCGGAAAAGACTGCGATGTACAACATTGACGCCACCGAAGGTGCGCTTGTCCAGCAGACGAAGCCGAATGACGGCACGCTGAAGTCGATCGGCAAGCTGGGCATCGAAGGCGCCGGCCCGGACTACGCTCTCGACGTTCAGACGACAGAGGGCGGCACCAACACGGTCTGGCTCGTCAATGGCAACAAGCTCTACACGGTCAACCTCGAGACCGGAGCGGCCACGGCCGCCGGCGACATCACCGGCATCGAGACGGGCATCCGCGACATCGCCGTGCTGCCGCGATGTGATCGGAACGGTAGCGAAACGAAAGGCCGGGGCGGCGATGCCCCGGCCTTGTTCGTTCACACCAGGCCGCGCTTCTCCATCATCGCCTGCGGGCTCGGCATGCGGCCGCGGAAGGCGGTGTAAAGCTCTTCCGGATCGGCGGAGCCGCCGGCGGAATAGATGTGCTTCTTCAGCTTGGCCGCCAGTTCGGGGTTGAACGCGTCGCCGGTTTCCTCGAAGGCGGCGAAGGCGTCGGCGTCGAGGACTTCGGACCACATGTAGGAATAGTAGCCGGCTGAATATCCGTCGCCGGCGAAGACGTGCTGGAAGTGCGGCGTCCGGTGACGCATGACGATCGCGTCCGGCATACGCAGGCCAGCCAGCGTCTCGGCCTCGAAGGCCATCGGGTCGGGTGGCGCGTCGGGACGGGCATGGTAGGCCATGTCGACCAGCGCCGAGGACGTGAACTCGACGGTGGCGAAGCCGGCGTTGAAGTTGCGTGCGGCCTTCATCTTCGCCAGCAGCTCATCCGGCATCTTCTGGCCGGTCTGGTAGTGCAGCGCGTGCTTCGCCAGAACGTCCGGCACGGTCAGCCAGTGTTCGTAGAGCTGCGAGGGCAGTTCGACGAAATCGCGGCTGACGGCGGTGCCGGAGATCGACGGCCAGCGGACGTCAGTCAGCATGCCGTGCAATCCGTGGCCGAACTCGTGGAACAGCGTCCGCGCCTCGTCCAGCGACAGGAGCGCCGGCTCGCCGGGGGCGGGCTTGGCGAAGTTCATCACGTTGTAGATCACCGGCAGCGAGCCCTTGCCGAGCGAGTAGCCGGATTCCAGCGCGCTCATCCAGGCGCCGGAGCGCTTGGTCGGACGGGCGAAATAGTCGGCCAGGAACGTGGCGATGCGGTCGCCCTCGCGGTTGCGCACCTCGAAGACGCGCACGTCCGGATGCCATGCCGCGATGCCGGGGCGCTCGACGAAGGAGAGGCCGAACAGGCGGTTCGCGACGTCGAAACAGGCGTCGATGATGCGTTCGAGCTGCAGGTAAGGCTTCAGCTCGGCCTCGTCGAACGCGTATTTTTCGGCGCGCAGCTTCTCGGCATAGTGCCGCCAGTCCCATGGCATGATGTCGTGGTTGCGGCCTTCGCTGGCTGCGATGCGGGCGAGCTCAGCCGCGTCCTCGGCTGCCTTTTCGAGCGCCTTCTCCCAGACCGGCTCGAGCAGGTTCATCACCACCGGCGGCGTCTTGGCCATGGTGTCGTCCAGCTTCAACGCGGCGAAGCTGGCATAGCCCAGCAGCTTCGCCTTTTCGGCGCGCAGTTCGAGCGTCTTGCGGACGATGTCGCGATTGTCGGTCGCGCCGCCACTCTCGCCGCGGCCGGCAAAGGCGCGGAACGCCTTTTCGCGCAGGTCGCGCCGGGTCGAGAAGGTGGTGAACGGCTCGTAGATCGAGCGCGACAGCGTCACCGCGTAACGCCCGTCCGCGCCGCGCGCCTTGGCGGCTTCGGCCATCGACGAGCGCAGGAAATCGGGCAGGCCATCCAGATCGGCTGCGTCGAGGATCAGCGACCAGTCCTTCTCGTCGGCCAGCACGTTCTGGCCGAATTTTGCTCCCAGCGAGGCGAGGTCCTCGCCGATCGCCGACAGCCGCGCCTTTTCGGCGGCGCCGAGCTTGGCGCCGGCGCGGACGAAGCGCTTCCAGGTCTTTTCGAGCACCCGGAGAGTTTCGGCGTCGAGGCCAAGCGTCGCGCGCGACTGGTAGAGCGTGTCGATGCGGGCAAAGAGCTGGTCGTTCATGTAGATCGCGGAGTAGTGGCGCGACATCTTCGGGGCGATGTCGCGCTCCAGCGCCTGGATCGTGTCGTTGGTGTGTGCCCCGGCGCGGGCCCAAAACAGCGCCGAGACATGGCCGAGCGCTTCGCCGGCCAGTTCAAAGGCCGCGAGCGTGTTGTCGATCGACGGAGCCTCGGGATTGCCGGCGATCGCGGCGATCTCGACCTCGTGGGCGGTCAGCGCGGCGTCGAACGCGGGCGCGAAGTCGTTGTCGCCGATCGCTTCGAAATCCGGCAGTCCGATCGGGCCGCTCCATCGCGTCAGCGGATGCGAGACGAGGTCGATCGGGCGGACGGCAGCGGTCATTGGGCGACTCCGGAGAAACATCTGGCTGGCCGGCATGTAAGCCCTGCAAGCGCAACGGGCAACCGCTTGACCATCGGTCTCGGAAACCATATGCCATACTGATAATAAGCTCACCTTAGTAAATGGCCGCAATGCCCCTCCAGGTCGAACCCGACACATTTGGCTTCCTCGTCACGGACGTCTCCCGCCTGTTGCGGGCGGAGTTCGACCGCCGCATCGCGGATGCCGGCATCGGCCTGACGCCGGGCGAGGGGCGGACGCTATCCCATGCCGCGCGCGCCGGCGTCGTGCGACAGACGGTGCTGGCTGAGCGGATGGGCATCGAGGCGATGACGCTGTCGACCTTTCTCGACCGGCTGGAGGCGCGCGGCCTGATCGAGCGCAAGCCGGATCCGACCGATCGCCGCGCCAAGCTGGTTCACCTGACAGGGGACGCCGCTGCCGTGCTGGAGCAGGTGCAGGCGATCGGGGCCAAACTGCGCGAAGACGTCGCCAAGGACATCTCGCCCGGAGAATGGGAGCGGCTGAACGCGGCGCTTCGGGCTGCGCGCGACAGCCTGTGCGGCTTGCGCGCCGACGCCGCCCAACGCGAGAGCGATGCGGCATGAACATGATGCAGCCTCCCGCGCCTGTCATGAGCGAGCGCCGCGTGACCCTGCTCGGCGCCCTGCTGGTGGCGATCGGGCCGATCTCGATGGCGCTCTACACGCCGGCCATGCCTGAAATCGTCCGCGCCTTCGGGACGACCGAGGCGGCGGTGAAGCTGACACTGTCGCTCTATTTCGCCGGCTTCGCGCTGGCGCAGCTGTTCTGCGGGCCGCTGTCGGACGGTTTCGGCCGCCGGCCGGTGACCATCGCCTTCATGGGCATCTATCTTGCGGCAAGCCTGGTCTGCCTGTTCTCGCCCGGCATCGAGGTGCTGATCGCGGCGCGCTTCATGCAGGGCGTCGGCGCGGCGGTTGGCATCGCGATCTCGCGGGCGATCGTCCGCGACCTGTTCACCCATGAGCGCTCGGCCCGCATCATGAACATGATCGGGATGATCCTCGCCATCGGCCCGGCCTTCTCGCCGGTGATCGGCGGCATCACGATGGAGCTGTTCGGCTGGCACGCGATTTTCGTGCTGATGGTGGCGGCCGGCGTCGGCATCGTGCTGGCGGCGATCTTCGCTATGCGCGAGACGGTGACGCGGGACCTGAGCCGCATCCGGCCGATGGCGATCGCGCGCTCCTACGTGACGCTGACGACCAGCCGCTATTTCATGTATTCGAGCCTGATGATGGCCGGCACCGTTGGCGCGCTCTACGCGCTGGCGACGATGCTGCCCTTCATCCTGATCGACCGCGTCGGTCTCACCGCTACCCAGTTCGGGCTGTCGATGCTGGCGCAGTCGGGTTCGTATTTCGCCGGTTCGGTCGTGGTGCGGTTCGTCATGCCGAAGCTGGGCTCGCGCCGCCTGGTGCCGATCGGCCTTGGGTTCGTGGCGGCAGGCAGCCTCGGGCTGTTCGTCCTGCTGCATGTGTTCGGGCCGAGTTTCTATTCCGTCATGCTGCCTGTCGGCTGCTATGCGTTCGGCATCGCCTTCATCATGCCGGCGATGACGACAGCGGCGCTGGCGCCGTTTCCGCACATGGCGGGAGCGGCCTCGTCCCTGTCAGGCTTCATGCAGATGGGCGGCGGCCTGCTTGGCAGCGCGGTCGCGGTGCTGGTCGGCGAGCCGGTGCTGGCGATCTCGACCGTGATCCCGGCCATGGGCCTGATCGCCGTCGCCTGCTGGTTCGGCTTCCGCCGCCTGCCGGACCCGACGCGAAACCTGCCCGCCGCGGGCGATATTCCGCTGAACTAGCCTGCTTCGACCGGCTCGTCCGGGTCGGGACGCTCGAAATCTCCTGTCTCGGGGTTCATCACCCAGAGTTCGCCAGTCGAGATGTCGAACCAGGCGCCATGCAGCGCCAGCCGGCCCTTGCTTTCGAGGATCTGGACGCACGGGAAAGTGCGGAGATTGGCGAGAGAGAACCGGATCGAGATGCGCTCGAGCGCGGTCTGCCGCTCGCCTGAGGTCAGCATGGTGCTGCTGTTCACGGTCTGGGCGGCGGGTGCGACGAGGCTCATCCACTTGCCGATGAAGTCGCCAGGCGAGAGTGGTTCCGACGGGCTTAGCGCCGCCTTGATGCCGCCGCAGCGGCCGTGCCCCATGACCAGGATGTTCTTGACCTTCAGGCTTTGAACGGCGAATTCGAGCGCGGCGGAGGTCGAGTGGAATTCGCCGTCCGGCGCATAGGGCGGAACCAGGTTCGCCACGTTGCGCACGACGAACAGTTCGCCCGGCCCGGTGTCGAAAATGGTCTCCGGCGCCGCGCGTGAATCGCAGCAGGCAATGATCATCGTCTCGGGCGTCTGGCCGGATCGGGCCAGTTCGCGATAGCGCGCGGTTTCCTGCGGAAAGCGCCGCGACATGAAGGAACGGTAGCCGGAGAGGAGTTCTGCGGGAAATGCGCTCATGGCCTTTCGATTAGCGCCAAAGCGGGCATTTCGCAATTGCGAACAGATGCGGAAATCGCGCGGTCCCGATCACACCCGGATTGCGACCGGGATGCCGAAGGAGTCGGTCAGCGGCGGGTCGGGAAATGACTGGGCGAGGCCCCGCGCCACGCGGTCGGCGATGAGCAGCATGGCACAGGCGTCGAGGAAATCGTCATCGCTTGATCCCTTCGGCGGCGCCGTGTCCAGGAAGGCGCGGTCGAGCCCGCAGCGCGCTAGCAACATGCGTCGCTCCGACATTCCGGCGGCGTTGACCATGCCCTTGATCTTCTTGGGCAAGGACATCTGCTGCCCGCCGTTCAGCCGCCAGAATGCGACCTCAGGGTGGGATTCGACCATGCGCGACCGCAACTCCTGACGTTGGCGCAGAAGCGCGTCGATCTCGCGGATTTTCGAGAAGATGCCGAAGGCCTGGATGGAGATGGCGCGGGGCGGATCGGAGGTCGCGCGGGCGACCGCGCTCGCCCGGCGATGCGCAGCATACCATTCGTCAAGTGTCGTGAACGGCGCCGTCTCGGCATAGACAGCGGCGCGGGACGGAATCGAGAAGACGCTCGACTGGCGGGCGCCGAGCAGCGGCCTCACCGCCATTTCCGGCCCGCGCCCGCTGCCGCGGATGAAGTCCGGCAGGCCGATCGGCATATCGACGGCGATTGTGGCGTCAGGCGGCAGGTAGCCGACCAGATCTTCGATGCGGCTCCAGATTGCGGCGGTCGGCATCTGGCCGGGCATTCGAACGACCGCGACCCAGCCGGCCTTGCAGCCGTCGACGCCGGCAACCGTTTGCATCAGGCGCGCCGGCTGCCGCCGGGGTGAACGAGATGGCGCGTCTGCACCATAGCCATCGGATGCGACAGGCTCTGGGCGTCGGTCTCCAGCTGCAGCTCGTCGCCGCCCCGCTTGGCCGTGCGGGCGAGGATTTCGTAGACGGCAGCCGTCGTCGACTGCAGCGCCTTTTCGGCGGTCTGGCCGGACAGGATGCGGGCGAGATATACGGCGGACGTCAGATCGCCCAGCCCGTTCGGCGGGCGGTCGATCAGCCTGTGCTCGGAGAGAAGCGCCTGCGACGGGGTGAGCAGGAAGTTGGCGATGCTGCCGTTCATCATCGGCGGCGCCGATGTGACCAGCATGGTCGGCGGGCCGGCGGCAAGGGCTGCCTGGGTCACGGCGCGTATGTCGTCGAGCGGCGCGCCCGCCATCCAGGCGAGTTCGTAGCGGTTCGGCGTGGCGATGTCGGCGATCGGCATCAAGAGGTCGCGCATGGCGGCGGCGGTCGCCTCCGGCACGTAGAGGCCGCCCTTGTCGCCCATGACCGGATCGCAGAGGTAGAGCGCGCGCGGGTTGCGCGACTTGACCGCGCCGACCAGCGATGCGAGCGCCTTGGCCTGTTCCGGGTCGCCGAGATAGCCGGACAGGACGGCGCCGACCTCGCCCAGCCACGGCGAAACCTCCAGATCGCGCATCAACGCGGCGAAATCGGCGTTCGGCGGCACGATCCGCGTCGCGCGGCTGTGGCCCGGATGCCAGGGAAGGATGACCGTCGGTACCGCCCAGACCGGGAAGCCTAGCGTCTCCAGCGCGAAGACCGCCGCGCGGTTGCCGACTGAGCCACGCGCGACGTGACTGGACACGACGATAACCGCCCTGGGCGTGTCGGTATTGTCCTGCTGCATGGGAACTTAGCCGCCGCCGAGAATGTAGAAGATCAGCCAGCCGATGATCGCCAGCGTGATGACGAAGCCGATCGCACGGCCGATCTTCGTGCCGATGACCTCGATCCGATCGTCCTGATCGACATCGCTGGCGTTCAGATGGTCGCGGACGCGATTGGTGCTGCGGACCATGAATGAGGCGCCATCCGCCGCCGATTCGCGTGCGACGCGATCGAGAATGCGGCGGGCTTCGACATCGCCGTTGTCATCTGGTTTGGCCATCCCGCATCCTAACGTGGTCGGACTGTGATTCACAGGGTCAAAGCAGTCCGCGTTCCCCCGTTTCCTTCCGCCATGTACGCGGATAATCTCGCAGCGATCGATCCTGTCCGCATTGGGGCCTTCGAGGGGGACAACATGACCACCGACATTCAAACCTCCGTTCTCCGGCTGCCGCGTCTCGGCGCGCTGCTGCTGCTTCTGGCCCTGCCGCTGCTGGCCGGCTGCGGCTTCAACACCATTCCCTCCACCGAAGAAAAGGCCAAGGCCGCGTGGAGCGAGGTGCTGAACCAGTACCAGCGGCGCGCCGACCTGATCCCCAATCTGGTGGAAACGGTGAAGGGCTTCGCCGCGCAGGAAAAGGAGGTGCTCGAATCGGTCGTCGAGGCGCGCGCAAAGGCGACGCAGCCTCAGATCCAGGTGACAGGCGAACAATTGTCCGATCCGGAAGCGTTCAAGGCGTTTCAGGACAGCCAGTCCGGCCTGACCGGCGCCCTGTCGCGGCTGCTGGCGGTGGTGGAAAACTATCCTGACCTGAAGTCCAACCAGAATTTCCTCGCCCTGCAGGCGCAGCTTGAGGGAACGGAGAACCGCATCGCGGTGGCGCGGCGCGACTATATCGAGGCCGTGCGGGTCTACAACACCTCGCTGCGCACCTTGCCGTCGATGCTCTGGGCGAAGTTCTGGTTCACCTCCAACGAGCCGTTCCAGAATTTCACGGTGGCCGAAGACAAGATGGAGGTGCCGAAGGTGGATTTCGGCACAAAGTCGGGCGGGTGATCTAGGCGGCGCGCGCGTGAGCGACCCCCACCCTTACCCTCCCCACAGGGGGGAGGGAGTGAGCAGCCTCGGCGCCCGAATTCTGGCGGCCGTTCTCCTGCTCTTTGCCTTGGCCCTCCCGGCGCCCGCCGCCGAACTGATGCCGCTGACCGGCCGCGTCGTCGACCGGGCAAACCTGATCGACGCGGCGACGGAAGCGCTCCTGGTCGCGAAACTCGAGGCCTTCGAGGCAAAATCGTCGGACCAGATCGTCGTGGCGACGATGGACAGCCTGGATGGCGAGGCGATCGAGGATTTCGCCAACCGGCAGTTCCGCGCCTGGGGGCTGGGGCAGGCGGGCGAGAACAACGGCATCCTGCTGCTGGTCGCCAAGAACGACCGCAAGATGCGCATCGAGGTCGGCTACGGGCTGGAAGGCACGCTGACCGACCTGCATTCCAAGCTGATCATCGAAAACACGATGGTCCCGGCCTTTCGCGCCGGCGATTTTTCAGGCGGCATCTCGCGGGCGGTCGACGACATCGTGCTGGTGCTGGAAGGCAACGCAGCCGAACTGGAAGCACGGGCGGAGCGCAACCAGAAGGGGCCGGAACTGCCGGTCGACTGGTTCGTGGTCCTGTTCTTCATCGTCTGGGCGACGATCTTCGTCGGCGGCTTCGTAACCGCGTTTCTGGCGCCGGTCTTCGGCAAGAAGCTTGGTCCCAACCGTTATCGCTGGCTTGGCATGGACATCACCATCGGCGGGTCAAGCAGCGGGTCGAGCGGAGGATCGTCCTCGTCCGGCTGGTCGTCCGGCAGTTCCAGTTCCAGCAGCGGCGGCTTCTCGGGCGGTGGCGGGTCGTCCGGCGGCGGCGGGGCGTCGGGCGGATGGTAGGAGGCTTGCAATGACCGCTGTCGTCGACCATGCCCGGGTGACCGCCGCGATCAAGGCGGCGGAGACGACAACATCCGGCGAGATCTACTGCGTGCTCGCGCGGTCCAGCGACGGCTATTTCTATCCGGCCGCGTTCTTCGTCGCGTGCACCATGCTTGTCGTCAGCCTCGCCGTGGCGTTGGGCCTGGAGTATCGCTGGCACGATGTTCCGGCCAGCACTTTCGTTACCGCCCAAGTTCTGGCGCTCGGCGCCGGACTGGTCGTGCTGGCGGTGTTTCCCGGCCTGCGGATCAGGCTGGTGCCCAAGACCCTGCGCTATGGCAAGGCGCATGGCAACGCGGCACGGCAGTTCCTGTCGCGCAACATCCATACCACCGAGGCACGCACCGGCGTGCTGGTGTTCGTGTCGCTGGCGGAACGCTATGCCGAGGTCGTCGCCGACGCCGGCATCAACGCGAAGGTGCCGCAGGAGGAGTGGAACCGGATCGTCGCCGAGTTGACGCAGGCCGCCGCCGAGAACCGCCTGACTGAAGGTTTCGAGGGCGCGGTCGCGTCCGCCGGCGCGCTCTTGGCGCGGCATTTCCCCTATCGGCCGCATGACCGCAACGAACTCGACGACAAGCTGGTCGAAATCTGACCGGGGAAAAACGCGCGCTCCGCAGGTCGACTCTTGCATGACCGAGTCCGGCGCGGCTATGCTTAACAAATCATGAAGACGCTCTCGATCGATATCCGCAAGGCAGAGGCGAGCGACGCGGAAGACATCGCGTCGATCCACCACGCCGCCTGGCAGGGCGCCTATTCCGGCATCATCCCGCACCGTGCGCTGAACGCCATGCTGGCGCGACGCGGCGAAAGCTGGTGGGCGAGCGCCATCCGCCGCGCCGCATCGGTGCTGGTGGTGGAGATCGGCGGCAAGGTGGCGGGTTACGCCACGATCGGCCGCAACCGGTCGCGCGACCTCAAGCAGGAAGGCGAGATCTACGAACTCTATGTCCGCCCGGAATATCAGGGGATCGGGCTCGGCACCCGGCTGTTTGCCGCCGCGCGCGAGCGGCTGGCGGCACACGGGCTGAAGGGCATGGTGGTGTGGGCGCTGGAGGACAATTCCAACGCGGTCGCCTTCTATCACGGCGCCGGCGGGCGGGATATCGCCGAGGGTGTGGAGATTTTCGACCAGAAGGCGCTGAAGAAGATCGCTTTCGTCTGGCAGTAGCGCGCTACTCGGCCAGTTCGACACCCTCGAAATAGTTCGAAGCTTCGATCTCGGTCTTGCGCGCGCCGTGCCATTTCGGCTTGATCTCGCGGCACCTGAATCCGGCCGCCTGCTCATCGGCGACCTTGCGGGCGATCTCGTTGGCGTCCTTGTTGGCGGTTGCCTCGACATAGCCGACGACGCAGGCGTCGCCGACGCCCTTTTGTCCGACCTTGGAGACGACGAGAACCTGCGCCTCCGGCAGCGGGTCGCCATTGTCCTTGGTCCCGGGCGAGACGTGCCAGCGCCGGATCGTTGCGACCGGGACGCCGGCCTGCATGCGCCATTCGATCGTCTCGCGGGCGTTGTTGAAGCCGGTGAAGGTTTCGAAAGCGCCTTTCTCGTACCACGGCCCGAGTTCGCCGTAGAAGGCCGATTGCCGCAGGTCACCCTCCGCGAACTTGATGGCATAGTCGCCATAGCCCTTGCAGGTCCATGAGCCGCCGGTATCGTCGGACTGTTCCTCGCGGCAGTCGGCGTCGAAATTCACCTTGGTGTAGACGCTGTCCGCCGCCTGCGCGGCCGGTGTCAAGGCAAGCAGGGCCAAGAGAAGCACGGCGCGCATGTGTCATTTCCCCCCATGGTGGCGGCAATCTTCGCGCGGACGTTGCGGCGCGTCAATGGCGGCGCTTGCGCGGGTTGGGCCAAGGCGCTACCGGTTTTCCAACCCCGCAACGGAGCAGACCCATGCGCATCGACGCGATACCGATCGGCAACAACCCGCCCGAGGACGTCAACGTCATCATCGAGGTGCCGATCGGCGGCCAGCCGATCAAATACGAGATGAACAAGGAGGCCGGCGCGCTGTTCGTCGACCGCTTCCTCTACACGCCGATGGCCTATCCCGGGAACTACGGTTTCGTTCCGCATACGCTGTCGGGCGACGGCGACCCGGTCGACGTGCTTGTCTGCAACACGCGCGAGCTGCTTCCGGGCAGCTACATCAACGTCCGGCCGATCGGCGTGCTGATCATGGAGGACAATGCGGGACAGGACGAGAAGGTCATCGCGGTGCCGATGCCGAAACTGACGCGGCGCTACGAAAAGGTGACAAATTACACCGACCTGCCGGAGATCACGCTGCAGCAGGTTGAGCACTTCTTCTCGCACTACAAGGATCTCGAACCCGGCAAATGGGTCAAGATCGGAGGCTGGCACGACGCTGCGCGCGCCCGGCAGATGATCGCAGAGGGGATCGAGCGGGCGAAGGCGCAGAAGTAGCGCTCAGCCCCTCGCCAGCAAGGCATTGACCGCCGCGCCGAGCGCGGTGGCGTCGCCGGTGACCGTCACCGTCTTCAAGCGGGAGGCTGCGCCGCCGGTGACCGAGACCTGGCGCGCCGGCAGACCGAGCCATGCGGCGACCAGCTTTTCCAGCGCCGCGTTGGCGGCGCCCTTTTCCGGCACGGCGCGCACCCGCGCGGCAACATGCTCTGTCCCGTCGGACGCGGAGCGAATGCCTTCGATGGCGTCGTGCGACGCGCGTGGCGTCAGGCGGATGCGGAGTTCGAGGCGGTCCGGATGCTGGCGGAGGAAGCCGGCCACCTGATCAGAGGATGGCCGGCACGATCGTCAGCAGGATGAACTGGCGAATGAAGAAGATGATCAGGAGGAGGATGATCGGCGAGATGTCGATGCCGCCGAGGTCCGGCAGAAGGCGCCGGATCGGCCGCAGCGCCGGTTCGGTGACGCGGAACAGGAAATCGCCAACCATGCCGACGAACTGGTTGCGCGAATTGATCACGTTGAAGGCGTAGAGCCACGAGAAGATCGCCGACAGGATCAGCAGCCACCAGTAGATGTCGAGCGCGAGAATGATGGTCTGGATGAGGGCGAGCATGAACGTCTCCGTGATCGTCGCGCACATGTAGCCACTGCGGGCCAGAGCGGCAAGGGAGGCTCGCGGCCGGCCGGCCAAACGCGCGCACGCCGGGATCGAACTTCGCTTGACACAAGCCAGCCCGCGACCATAAATGCCGGCCATCCGCTGGAACGGGGCTGTAGCTCAGCTGGGAGAGCGCGTCGTTCGCAATGACGAGGTCAGGAGTTCGATCCTCCTCAGCTCCACCAGCGGATTTATTTAACTAATTGAATGTGCATCAACTTTCGCCCAATTCAAATTTCGTTCCCACTAAGCTTCCCACTTTTTGCAGCTACGTTCGCCTCACAATGATGCGGGCATGGCCTGCTCGTTTAAATCGGAGCTTAAGATCAACCTCCGGGAGCTTAGGGGCCGTTTGCCAAACGTCCGCAGTCGGGTGACAAATAAGGGGAGCTGCTGTTCAACCATAGACCGCTGCAAATCTCCTCGCCTTCGCCAGGAGCGGCTGCGAACTGCCGCGGATGAAGAGGAGGATGACCCCAACGAGGCGTCCCTCGTCGGAAACCCGATCTCCCCTCAACCAGCGCGGTGTGACAAGCAGCGTAACCTTGCTCGCCAGTTCGACGTCGATGCCGCTGACAGGGCCTGAGTGACAGACATCACCTACATCAGAACCCTTGGAGGCTTTACCTGAAATGGCCGTGGTGCTCGTCCTGTTCGCGCGCGGCAATAACGGCCGGTAGCTGCACTATCGCTTGACCAGCGCCGGCTGCGCCGTAGCTTAGCCGCATGTCCAATAGCTCTCAGGTCACCAAAGCAGGCAGGAATTGCTGGCGCATCGAGCGTGCGGGCCGGCTTGCCCTGATCGTCGACGCCGAGGCCTACTTCAAGGCCATCAAGGAGGCAATTCTCCAGGCGAAGCATTCGGTTTTCCTTATCGGCTGGGACTTCGATACGCGCATCAAGTTCGAGCCTGAAGGCAAGACGCTGGATGGCCCGAACAAGCTCGGTCCGTTCCTGCGCTGGATCGACAAGCATCGGTCAGATGTCCACGTTTTCGTGCTCAAGTGGGATCTCGGCGCCATCCAGGCTCTTGGCCGCGGAACCACGCCGCTCGCTATTCTTGATTGGATGACCAGCAAGCGTATCCATTTCAAGCTCGACGGCGCGCATCCGACAGGGGCGGCCCACCATCAGAAGGTGGTCGTGGTCGACGACGTGCTCGCCTTTTGCGGCGGCATCGACATGACCGCCGACAGATGGGACACTCGCGAGCATCGGGACGACGACCCGCGCCGCCGGCGGCCGAGCGGGCGCCATTACGGTCCATGGCACGACGTGTCGACGGTCGTAGACGGAAATGTCGCCCTCGCCTTGGGTGAGCTAGCCCGCGAACGATGGAAATGGGCGAGCGGTGAGGACCTGCCGGCTCCGGATCGGGGTGACCACATCTGGCCGGCGTCGGTCGAACCTCTCTTTCACGACATCGATGTCGGGATCGCGCGGACCATGCCGGAGTACGAAGGGCGCGGGGAGGTTCGGGAAGTCGAGCGCCTCTATCTGGATGCCATCGCCGCAGCCCGCGACACGATCTACTGCGAGAGCCAATACTTCGCCTCGCGACGCATCGCCGAAGCAATGGCGAAGCGCCTGCGGGAGAAGTATGGCCCGGAGATCGTCATCATCAATCCGGAATCGGCGGACGGTTTCCTAGAGTCCGTCGCGATGGACACGGCGCGCTACCGGTTGCTGAAGCTGATCGCCGAGGCCGACAAGCACGATCGCTTCCGCATGTACACACCCGTCACGAAAGGGGGCGAGCCGATCTACGTTCACGCCAAGGTCACGATCGTCGACGATCGGCTGCTGCGCGTCGGCTCCTCCAATTTCAACAACAGGTCGATGGGCTTCGACACCGAGTGTGATCTTGTCATCGAGGCCCTGACGGGGCGACCGGGCGTGCGTGCGGTCCGGGAGCAGATTATCCACGTCCGGAACGATCTGGTGGCAGAGCATCTTGGCAAGACTGCTGCAGACGTGGGAACGGCGGTCAGGCGCTGCGGGACCCTCGGCGCTGCCATAGAGTCGCTGCGCCGCAACGGGCGTTCGCTTCAGCCCTACATCCCGCCCAAACCGTCCGGCGTTTCCGAGGCGCTATCGGAGAGCGATCTCCTGGATCCGGAGCAGCCTCCGTCGTTGACGAAGAGGACCATGCGGCGGCTGATGCTGCACGGCTCACTGCGGTGAAGCCGCTGGACGCGCCGACAGCGCATACGTCACATCGGATCTCGCGGTCGGAGCGCAAAGAAGGTTGCTTGATCCATTTCTCGAGGCCCCACTTGCGTAATACCCCGGGTCGCCCCGGCACCGACAATGATCGTCGTCCGGCGGGGTCAGGAAGGTAGTATGGACACCGATTATGAAGCACCGGATTGGCCAACGCCGCCTCGGTAGTCGCATCGGAATACTCACGAGACATCTCTTTCTGCCGTATCCACTCCGGCGTTTGACAACTTCGACTTGTGGCGGAGAAAGTTGACTGATTGGCTCTCGGATGAGCTGCCTTTGACTGGAAGGGGGCCGATTGCTGCCTGTCCGGTTCTGGCGGAAAAACTCAGGAAGCCGCCGTTCGGCTACCGACCCCCATTTCGGTCGTTCGTATGGCTTGCCCCCTTGCTCGGAAGCGGCCACTCGATCCTTGAAACAGAATACTATGATTCTGTTTCAAATTCTGGCGTATGGTTACCCTCCGGCAGTGGGAGAAATAA